>JGI12316J15310_10000011_pt7 | contig 1382722 bp, 1172 predicted proteins | sample MarCyaLeptolynsp_FD_15310 | JGI IMG/M metagenome (IMG submission 15310)
TCGGCGGCATCATTGCCTTCAACCGGACCCTCGACGGGGAAACGGCGAGTGAGATTATCGAGCGGCAGTTTGTCGAGGTGATCGTTGCCCCGGAGGTCGACGACGACGCACGCCGCGCCGTCGCGGCGAAAAAGAACGTCAGGCTGCTCGAAACCGGTAGCTGGCCGGCTGCCGCAAACGCAGGCTTCGATTACAAGAAAGTGTCGGGCGGTCTGCTGGTACAGGAAACCGACCTGGGGCACATCGACGCTGGCGACCTCAAAGTCGTGACGGAAAAAGCGCCCACGACGGAGCAGCTGCGTGATCTTCTGTTCGCGTGGACGGTCGTCAAGTACGTCAAGTCCAACGCAATCGTGTTCTGCAAGGACAACATGACGATCGGCATTGGTGCCGGCCAGATGAGCCGCGTGTACAGCACAAAAATTGCGGCCATCAAGGCTGCTGACGAAGGGCTGGCCGTCGAGGGTTCGGTTATGGCCTCCGACGCTTTCTTCCCGTTTCGCGACGGCATCGATGCAGCGGCGGAGCACAACATTGCGGCGATCATTCAACCCGGAGGCTCCATGCGCGACGACGAAGTCATTCAGGCCGCGAACGAACACGGCCTGGCGATGGTGTTTACGGGCATGCGCCACTTCAGGCACTAGGGCTTGTTGAAGTCATGAAGGTACTCGTCATTGGCGGCGGCGGCCGCGAACATGCCATCGCCTGGCGCTCGGCGGAATCCGCGGCCGTCAGCGAAGTCCTTGTTGCGCCGGGCAACGCCGGCACAGCCAGCGAATCAAAAATTCGCAACGTTGCGATCGGCGCGGAAGACACGGACGCGCTGCTCGAACTCGCGCGCGACGAAGGAGTGGCGCTGACAATCGTCGGTCCGGAAGCACCGCTGGTTGCGGGACTTGTCGACCGTTTTGTCGAGGCGGGACTGCCCTGCTTTGGCCCCACGGCAAGCGCGGCACGGCTCGAAGGATCGAAGGCTTACAGCAAGGACTTCATGGCGCGCCACCGCATCCCGACGGCACGCTACGAGAGCTTCTCGGTGCTGGAAAAGGCGCTTGCCTATATTCGCAAACGAGGCGCTCCCATCGTCATCAAGGCGGACGGTCTCGCGGCCGGCAAAGGCGTCATCGTCGCCGAAACGCTCGACGAGGCGGAAGAGGCCGCGCGCGACATGCTCGAGGGCAACCGTTTTGGCGACGCCGGAGCGCGTATTGTCGTCGAGGAGTTTCTGCGCGGCGAGGAAGCCAGTTTCATGGTGGTCACGGACGGCGAGCGTTTTGTACCGCTCGCCAGTTCGCAGGACCACAAAGCGCGCGACGAAGGTGACCTCGGCCCGAACACCGGCGGCATGGGCGCGTACTCACCCGCGCCTGTCATTACGCCGGACGTGGAGAAGCGCATTGTCGACGAGGTCATCGGCCCCACTCTGGCCGGTATGCGTCTGGATGGCTCGCCGTACCTGGGTTTCCTGTACGCGGGGCTCATGATCATGCCCGACGGCTCACCGAAGGTCATCGAATTCAACTGCAGGCTGGGCGACCCTGAAACTCAGCCGATCATGATGCGGCTCCGCTCGGATCTGCCCGCGCTTTGCCTCGCAACGCTCGAAGGCAAACTCGAGGACGTGCGACTGGACTGGGATACGCGGGCCGCGCTGGGTGTCGTCATGGCGGCGGGAGGCTATCCGGGCTCGTACGCCAAAGGGCAGACCATCAGCGGCCTCGAGACGGCGGACAGCGACACTCAGAAGGTGTTTCACGCCGGCACTGCACTTGAGGGCGACGATACCGTGACCAGCGGCGGCCGCGTGCTTTGCGTGGTCGGACTCGGCGCGTCCGTAACGGCAGCAGCCGGCGCCGCGTACGAGGCCGTTGACAAGATTCACTGGGACGACATTCATGTGCGCCGGGACATCGGCCATCGCGCCATCGCCCGGGAAGAGGAGTAGAACCCATGTTGGGCACGGCCGAGGCAAACCAGCGCATCCTCTCGGCGGTCCACGACCTGCCGAGCGAACGCGTGCCGCTCGAGATGGCCATTGGCCGCAGGCTGCGGCAAACCGTGCTTGCGGAGCGCGACCAGCCGCCCTTCGATCGCGTCACGATGGACGGCATAGCGCTCAGCTACGATCACTACGACACGCTGGTACGCAGCTTCCCGATTCAGGGCACGCAAATGGCGGGCGACCCGCCGTTGACCCTCGAAAACGGCAAGTGCATCGAGATCATGACGGGGGCCGTGCTGCCGAACGGCAGCGACCTGATCATCCCGGTCGAGCAGGTGACCGTGGCCAACGGCGCGGCGCACGTACAGGCGAACTACCAGGTCGAGCGCCGGCAATTTGTCCACGCACGGGGGTCGGACCACCGGAAAGGCACCGAGTTGCTCGAGGTGGGCACGCGCGTACGCCCGACGCACGTCGCCATACTGGCCTCGGCCGGCCTCGATACAGTCGAAGTGACGCGGCAGCCGATCGTAACCGTCGTTTCCACGGGTAACGAACTCGTGCCCGCGGGCCAGCCCATCGAAGCGCAACAGATACGTCTGTCGAACGGCCCGGCGCTGGTGGCCATGCTGGCTGAACACGGCTATCAGCAGAGCCGACATGAGCACTTGCCGGACGACAAGCAGACGCTCAAGGCTCGCATTGGGCAGCATCTCGACGAGTCGGACGTACTGGTCCTGAGCGGGGGCGTCTCGAAAGGCAAAGCCGACTACGTTCCGGAAGTGCTGGCTGAGCTGGGTGTTACCGTCGAATTTCATCGCATTCGCCAGCGGCCCGGCAAACCCATGTGGTTCGGCACCGGCTTGCGGGGTCAGGCCGTATTTGCGCTGCCCGGTAACCCGGTATCGACGCTCGTCTGCTGCCGGCAGTACGTTATTCCGGCGCTCGAAAAAATGAGCGGTGCCAGCCCTCCGCCGCCCGTCTTTGCCAATCTCACCGAGGAGGTGAGCTTTACGCCCGAACTCACGTGCTTCCTCCCGGTCCGCATCGTTACCAGCGCAGCGGGGCAGTCGCTGGCGATGCCCGTGCCAACGAACACCTCGGGCGACTTCGCGGCACTGGGGCGCACCGACGGTTACGTGGAGCTTGCGCTCGAGCAGGACCTGTTCCCAACCGGCACCTCGGTGCCGCTCACTCTCTGGTAAGAACACCGGGCATAACCCCGGAGGTCATTGCAGCGGCGACAGCCTGCGGGCAGTCTCCGGACACACACCCACAATACCCCGACATTCGAAGCGAGGGCGCATCCATGGCCGGCCGTATCATTACCGTCATGCTGCTGATCGTGGCGGCTATCCATGCAATACCAGCGGTCGGCGCGCTGGGTGTCCCGCGCCTCAACACGCTGTACGACGTCGAGATTGTCGGCAACGACCTCGCCATTCTCATGCGTCATCGCGCCATCCTGTTCGGGCTCCTGGGTATCCTGTTCGCTTATGCGGCGTTCAGGCCAGCCGTTCAGGCCATTGCGCTCGGTATCGCGGCGGTCAGCACTTTGTCTTTTGTGCTGCTGGCGGCCATGGTCGGCGAATACAACGCAGCGATTCGCAAAGTGGTCGTCGCGGACTGGTTCGCGCTGGGCTGCATCCTGATTGCGATCATTGCATTCGGCTATCGATCGCGCGTTCGCGACGCCGTCTAAAAATCCCGCTGCCCTGCGGAACTCGCGGCTCGCGCACGGTACTAACACCGCCGTTATCCATGCTTCCGACTTCGGTACGTTCTCCACGACATGAAACTGGAAATCAACGGCATTCAGCTCTACTACGAACGCCGCGGCGACGGACGACCCGTACTGCTGCTTCACGGCGGCACGGGTATCGGCGACGACTGGCGATACGTCTTTGCGGAGCCTCCGGCAGGGCTCGAGCTCATTGCGCCCGACCTGCGCGGTCACGGCCGCTCGTCGGGGCGAAGCTTCACGATCGAGCAGATCGCCGATGACATGCTGGCACTGGTCGACGCACTCGGCGTCGAGTCATTCGATGCCGTCGGCATGAGCCTCGGCGCAAAAGCGCTGCTGCATGTCGCGACCAGGCGTCCACAAGCAATCGGCAGGATGGTGCTCGTGAGCGGCGCCGCGTGGTTCCCGGAGTCGGCCCGACAGCTCATGGCCAGCGCCGCGCCGGACACCTACGGCCAGGCGGAGCGCGAAGCCATGCGGAAGAAACACCCCGGAGGTGACGATCAGATCCTTGCACTCTGGGAGCAACTGCACGCGTTCAAGGACAGCTATGACGACCTCAACTTCACGCCCCCGCTGCTTGCGTCGATCCGCGCCCGCACGCTGATCGTGCACGGCGACAGCGATCCCTTGTACCCGGTCGAAATGGCCATGGAGTTGCACCGCTGGATTCCGGATTCGCGGCTTTGGGTTGTGCCGAACGCAGGTCATGTCCCGATCTTCGGCGAGGCGACGCCGGAATTCTCGAGAATCGCGAGCCACTTCCTCACGGCTGAGCCGGACCCGCTGTAACCCGACGCCGATTCGTGGCAGTGTAAGCATCGATGCACGAAGACTTTCACCTGGCACACTGCAATATCTCCACAATGCGCGGCGCCTATGACGATGCCGTCATGGCGGGATTCGTTGCGCGCCTCGACGATCTCAATGCACTGGCCGAGCGCTCGCCCGGCTTCGTCTGGAGACTCGAATCCGAGACGGAAGAGGCCATCGCCGTGCAGGCTTTCGGCAACCCGAAACTGCTGTTCAACCTCTCGGTGTGGGAGTCGCTGGAAGCGCTCGATCACTATGTCTACCGCACGGCGCACGCCGAGGCGCTCCGTCTGCGGCGCGATTGGTTCGAGCCACCGACCCGCGCATCGTTTGCGTTGTGGTGGGTACCCGCGGGTCATATCCCCGACGCGCTCGAGGCGAAAACCCGCTTCGAAACGCTGTGGGCGGAGGGCCCCTCACCCACCGCCTTCAGCTTCAGGCGGCGCTTCGACCCCGCCGGTGCTGCGCTGTGACACTGCGCTTGCGCGCCCCGTGCGCCGACGAGGCAGAACGGCTCAGCGCCATTGGTGTGCGCTCCAAGGCCTTCTGGGGCTACGACGCCGCGTTCATGGCGGCGTGCCATGACGAACTGACCGTCACAGCTGCGGACCTTGTGGATCCGCGGAAGATCTGGCGGCTCGCCGAAGTGGACGGCCGCATTGCCGGTTACTTCGGTGTGGTTCCCTGCGACGAGGATGGCAGCTGCGAAGTCGAGGCGCTGTTCGTCGAACCGGGCGATATTGGCGGTGGGCTCGGCAAGATACTGTTCGATGCTCTGGTCGAACTTGCAGCGTCTTCCGGGTACCGCCGGCTTGTCATTCAAAGTGACCCCAATGCCCTGGGTTTCTACGAGGCAATGGGAGCCGTCAAGATCGGCGAACTGGCTTCGGACAGTATTCCGGGGCGCAGTTTGCCGCTGCTCGAGATGGAGCTTTCACCAACAGCCTGACTGACAGGATAAGAAACATGCGCGTACCGCTGACAAACCGTTCGACTCCCGACGACTGGCCCGAACTGCCCTGGGACGCCTGGTCCGATACGGCCGCGACGCTGCACCTCTGGACCCAGATCGTCGGCAAGATCCGGCTCGCGCAAACACCGTGGATCAACCACTCCTGGCACGTGCCTTTGTACCTGACGGCGCGAGGTCTGACGACGTCACCGCTGGCTTTTGGAGGCCGGACTGCGGAACTCAGCTTCGACCTGTTTCTGCACAAGCTCGATATTCAGGTCAGCGACGGAAAACAAGGACAAGTGTCTTTACGCGACAGGAGCGTCGCAGACTTCTACCAGGTTGTGCTCGAGAATCTCGAGCAACTCGATCTGCCCTGCAAAATACACAAGATACCGAGCGAAATCGCCGACGCAATCCCGTTTGACGAAGACCACGATCATCACCGCTACGACCCGGAGTACGCCAACCGGTTTCTGCGCGCGCTGCTTCAAATCCACCGCGTGTTCACGGAGTTCCGCGCCGGATTTACCGGCAAGGTCAGCCCCGTGCACTTTTTCTGGGGCAGTTTCGATCTTGCGGTCACTCGATTTACGGGCCGCGCGGCCCCAACACACCCGGGCGGCGTTCCGAATTTCCCCGACTGGGTGGCGGCGGAGGCCTACTCCCACGAAGTATCGAGCGCGGGCTTCTGGCCCGGCGGCGGCGGTGTCGATTTCCCGGCGTTCTATTCGTATGCCTACCCCGCGCCGGAGGGGTTTTCGGAACAGCCGATCGAGCCAGCCGACGCATACTGGTCCGCCGAACTCGGCGAGTATGTCCTGCCTTACGACAGCGTAAGGCAGGCCAGGTCGCCGGACGACTACCTGCTCGAATTCCTCGAAGCCACCTATACGCTCGCGGCCGACACGGGCGCTTGGCCGCGCGCGGAACTCGAAAGACCGCCGGGGGGCTTCAAACCAACCGAGTAAGGCAAGTATCGCCTTATATGGTCCTCTAGATTCATTCTTGTTGGATTTCGCGGCCGAAAACACGCTCCCGCTGTGCCATGGGTATAAGCAAGGGCTTGACCGGTATGGGCGAACGACAGTCTGCAACAACGGTATGGCAACGGGAAACAAAGCGGCCGGCGAGCTGCATGGGCGGATGGCGCGCAATCCGGAGGCGCAACACTTTGATGCCATAACGGCACACGTCGAACGGTATGTCGGCGAAGTTGCGCAAGTGTTGGAAATGACGGGTGACGACGGGAAAACGCTGTCACTGCTGCACGTACAAACGCGCAGGCCGGCCCACCATCAGGTGATTGTCACGAGCGGCATCAGCAACACGCCAATGCCGGTTCCGAACGACATGGAGGACTTCGAACGTGCCGAACTGCTGCTCGCGCTCCCGCGAGACTGGCCCGTCTCCGATGATATCTGGCGGGACGGCGACCTCGGCTGGCCACTGCGCTGGCTGGAATACGTAGGCCGGTTGCCGCTGCAATTCGACACCTGGATCGGCTGGGGGCACTCGATCCCCAACGGCAGTCCCGCGACACCGATCGCCAATACGGCATTTGCGGGTGTTTGCCTTGCCCCGCCGTACTGGCTGGACCCTGCCTTTTTTCAGCTGCGCGCGGATTCGGACGACACGATCTGCTTCTACGATCTCGTCCCCGTGTATGCGGAGGAAATGCAGCTGAAGCTCGACCGGGGCTTCGGAGAACTCGAGAAATGCTTCGAAAAAGCCGGCACAGGCTTTATCCTTGACGTGAACCGCCGCAACGTCGCGACCTGAATCGGTCGCGCGCTTGTCTTTCAGTTCCAGCTAATCAGCTCCAGCTGATTAATTGCTTAAAGGATATGCCATGCAACTCGCCTCGGAAAAAGACGATCAAATCTGGGCAGCCGCCGATCCGCTCATGGACAACCTGATGAAGGCTTCGACCGCCATCGACCACGCGGCGCATACGCGTGACTTCACAGCTCGACTCAAGGCCGTCGTAACACCCGAGCATCTGGAGAAGGTGTGTAAACGCTACCAGGCCCAGTGGGGCACGTTTACCCGCCGTGAACCCGTTGCGATTTTCCGGCGTGCCGGCTCGGTTGCGGTCGTCTGGAAGCAATACCTGAGCAATACCGACGACCAGTTTGTCGCTGAAATGGTGTTGATCGAAGATGACGGCAAACTGCTGATCGATCACGTCGAGTTCTTCTAGGCTACGGCCGCCCAGCCCGCAGGCGAAACGGAGCCCGTTCGACGTGGCCGGCAAGCCTCGCACGCCTTTGGCCGTTTTCCGGGCATTTTTGAGGCTCGGCGTCACATCGTTCGGCGGGCCGATTGCTCACATTGGCTATTTTCGACACGAGTTCGTGGAACGTCGGAGGTGGCTCGACGATCGCCAGTTTGCCGAACTGCTGGCGCTGTGCCAGTTCCTGCCGGGGCCGGCAAGCAGCCAGCTCGGTTTTGCCGTCGGATTGACCCAGGCCGGCCCGCTCGGCGCCCTGGCTGCGTTTGTTGCGTTTACGTTGCCGTCCGCGGCGTTGTTGTTCGCGTTTGCGAGCCTGTTGCCCGCGTTGGCGGGACCGCTGTCCGACGCCGCGATCCATGGCCTGAAGATTGTCGCACTGGCAGTGGTTGCCCATGGCCTCGTGGGCATGGCGCAGAGCCTTACGCCGGACTGGCAGCGCGTGCTGATTGCGCTCCTGGCCGTTGCTCTCATGCTGGGCGTCGGCTCCGCCTGGATGCAGATCGCCGTTATCCTGACGGGCGGCATTGCGGGCTTTGTATTGTGTCGAACGGTCGACCCACATCGCGGCAAACCGGTCGACGCCGGCATTAGCCGTCGCATCGGACTCGCGCTGCTGGCGCTGTTTTTCATACTGCTGGCCGGGCTGCCGATTCTGGCCACGGGCGGTAACACGGGCGTCGTAACGGCCGATGCGTTCTACCGCGCCGGGGCGCTCGTGTTCGGCGGCGGACACGTTGTGCTGCCGCTGCTCGAAGAAACCGTCGTCGCGCCCGGGTGGGTGGACGCCGACAGGTTTCTGGCCGGCTACGGCGCCGCTCAGGCTGTACCGGGCCCGATGTTTACCCTGGCGAGTTACCTGGGCGCACTGTTGCCCGGCGATAACGGCGGCCTCTCCGGCGCGCTGCTCGCAACGCTTGCGATCTTCCTGCCGGGCTTCCTGTTGCTCGCGGGCATATTGCCGTTCTGGCAGAGCCTCTCGAGGCACCCCGCCGCCGTGCGCGTCATTGCGGGGATCAACGCCGCTGTCGTTGGCCTGCTCGCCGCGGCGCTATACGACCCCGTGTTTACGTCGGCTGCAAAAGGGATCGTCGATCTTGTCATTGCCGCGCTGGCGTTTGTTGCGCTCGCGCGCTGGAAAGTGTCCGCACTGTGGGTGGTAGCGTGGTGCGTCGGCGCACGCATAGCCGCAACCCAGGCCGGATTCTGAGCGCGTTCAGCGCGTTCCCGATCTAAAAAAAACGGGGCTCAGTCGGCCCCGTTTTTCATATCGATTATCCGCGCGTCAGCGCTTCATCGCCTCGAAGAACTGCGCGTTGGTCTTCGTGTCCTGCAGCTTGTTCAACAGGAACTCGATCGCAGCCAGTTCGTCCATCGGATGCAGCACCTTGCGCAGCACCCACATCTTCTGCAGCTCGTCCGGATCGGTCAGGAGCTCTTCCTTGCGGGTACCGGAACGATTGATGTTGATCGCCGGGAACGTGCGCTTCTCGGCAATGCGGCGATCCAGGTGGATCTCCATGTTGCCAGTGCCCTTGAACTCCTCGTAGATCACTTCGTCCATCTTCGAGCCAGTGTCCACGAGCGCGGTTGCAAGGATCGTCAGGCTGCCGCCTTCTTCGATGTTACGCGCCGCGCCGAAGAACCGCTTGGGCCGGTGCAGCGCATTCGCGTCGACACCGCCGGTCAGGACTTTACCTGACGACGGCACTACCGTGTTGTATGCGCGTGCCAGGCGGGTAATGGAATCGAGCAGAATGACCACGTCGCGTTTGTGCTCGACGAGGCGTTTGGCCTTCTCGATCACCATGTCGGCAACCTGCACGTGTCGACTGGCCGGTTCGTCGAAGGTCGACGACACGACTTCGCCGCGCACCGTGCGCTCCATCTCGGTCACCTCTTCCGGGCGTTCGTCGATGAGCAGCACCATCAGGTCCACCTCGGGATTGTTCGCCGAGATGGCCGACGCGATGTTTTGCAGCAGCATCGTCTTACCGGCTTTCGGCGGCGAAACGATGAGCCCACGCTGACCTTTACCGATCGGCGCCACCATGTCGATGATCCTGGCGGTCAGGTCCTCGGTGCTGCCGTTGCCCTGTTCGAGCAACAGTCGGTTTTTCGGAAACAGCGGCGTCAGGTTCTCGAACAGCACCTTCGAACGCGCGTTCTCCGGCGCGTCGTGATTGATCTGTCCTACCTTGAGCAGCGCAAAGTAGCGCTCACCGTCTTTTGGCGGGCGGATGAGGCCCGACACGGTGTCCCCGGTACGGAGCGCAAAACGGCGTATCTGGCTCGGGCTGACGTAGATGTCGTCGGGGCCCGCAAGATAGGAGCTGTCGGCGGAACGCAGAAAGCCGAAACCATCCTGCAAAATCTCGAGCACACCTTCGCCGTAGATATCTTCGCCGTTCTTGGCATGCGCCTTGAGTACGGAGAAGATGATGTCCTGTTTTCGCGAACGCGCCAGGTTTTCGAGACCCAGCGATTCGCCGAGCTCGACGAGCGCAGCAGCGGGCCGCGTCTTGAGCTCGGACAGGTTCATGACGCTCTTGCTCGCTTCGAGCTGCTCGGGTGGTATTACCTCGAGACTGGCATCATCGTCCGGATATTCGCTTTGCGAAGGACGCCGCCGGCGACGACGGTTGACGTTGCCTTTGCCTTTGTTGCCGGTTTTTGACGGCCGGCTTTTCGTTTGATTACCCAAGTATCCTCTCACAGACTACTGTCACAGATTACCGTCGAGGAATTCGGCGAGCTGGCCCTTTGACATCGAACCAAGCTTTTGCGCCTGAACTTCCCCGTTCTTGAAAAGCATGAGTGTCGGAATACTGCGTATACCGAACTTTTGCGGTGTGTTCGGATTCTCGTCAATGTTCATTTTGACGATCGACACACGACCTTCGTACTCGCTCGCCGCTTCATCGAGCAGCGGCGCGATCATTTTGCAGGGGCCACACCACTCCGCCCAGAAATCGATCAGGACGGGCACATCCGATTGCAGAACATCCGTTTCAAAGTTTGCGTCGCTGGTGTGTACGATATTTTCACTCACCGGCCTCTACCTCCATAGCAGATAAGGAATGGGATTCAGGCTCGCTGAAAGTTCCCCCTGACGAACGAGCACTTGGAAAGTGGATGACGCTGCCCGAATTCTCAGGCAAACTGTCGCAGTTTTAAGCCAGCGCTGCTCTGCAGCGGGCGGCTTTTCAGGAATCGACTTCTTTTGGGACCGACAATTGCGAAACTGGCAGGTGCGACGAGTGTCGCGTCGAATTAACGCCAATTTGACCGCTTCGCGAGCCATTTTGCAAGCCTTAATCGGCTTTTTTTAGGACTACCGCTCCATGAGCCAAAACCATCTGAGTGATCTCAGATTCGATACACTTGACCTCGATCAGGATCTTCTGGCCGGAATCCGCGACGCCGAATTCGAATTCTGCACACCCATTCAGGCCAGCACGCTGCCGATCGCGCTCGACAACCGGGACGTCGCCGGGCAGGCTCAGACGGGTACCGGAAAGACGGCGGCGTTTCTGATTGCGGCGTATCAGCGCGTGCTGTCGACCGCAGCCGGCGACGACAGTGCCGAGACGCCGGCGGAAAATGCCGACAACGCACCAAACGCCCAAAAACGGCAACCGCGCATATTTGCGCTCGCACCAACCCGCGAACTTGCCGTACAGATTGCGAAGGACGCCGAGGTGCTCGGCAAGCACACGGGGCTCAAGATTGGCCTCGCGTTCGGCGGCACCGACTACGAAAAACAGCGGCGCACGATCGAGGACGGTATCGACCTCCTGATCGGCACGCCCGGTCGCATCATCGACTACTACAAGCAGGGCGTTTTCAAGCTCGACCAGGTGCAGGTAGCCATACTCGACGAAGCGGACCGCATGTTCGACCTGGGCTTCATCAAGGACATCCGCTATCTGCTGCGGCGCCTTCCGAAACCCGAGCAGCGTCTCAACCTGCTGTTTTCGGCGACGCTGTCGCATCGGGTCATGGAACTCGCCTACGAGCACATGAACGAACCCGAGCTCATTCGCATAGAGCCCGACAAGGTAACGGCCGACCGTGTGCGCCAGGCGATCTTCTATCCCGCCAACGAGGATAAGCTGCCGCTCCTGATTGGCCTGATTGCCGAAATGGGAGAGGCGCGCATCATGGTGTTCGTCAACATGAAGCGCGAAGCCGAACGCGTCGAGGCGTATCTGCTGGCCAATGGGATCAACGCACGTGCAATCTCGGGTGACGTCCCACAGAAAAAACGACTGCGCATGCTGATGGATTTCCAGAGCGGCAAGTTGCCCGTGCTCATCGGCACGGACGTCGCATCACGTGGGCTGCACATCCCGGACGTGCAGTACGTCATCAACTACGACCTGCCGCAGGATGCCGAGGACTACGTGCACCGTATAGGCCGCACGGCCCGCGCCGGCGCCGCCGGCAATGCCATCAGCTTCGCCTGCGAAAGCTACGCCATGTCGCTGCCGGACATTGAGGACTATATTGGCCACAAGATTCCGGCCGCGAACTACACTGAGGAACAGCTGCCCAAAATCGAGCGTCCGGCACGAAAACCACGACGCTCGGGCCCGCCGGGCAAACGCAGTGGCGGCCGCGGCGATCGGCGTCCGAGAAGACAGAATCCACGATAAGTAGAAGGCTCTCGGGTTGAGAAGACAGAACCCGCGATAAGCCGAACCTCAGTCCAGCAAGTCCCCGACACCCTCGATGTCGACAAAATCGCTGCTGGGTCGCAGCGGCTCCGAGGTATCCGGTCTGGCTACGGCCACGATGCCGGCAATGCCGTATTCATGTGCGCTCCGCAGCACGGAGTGTGTATCGTCGACCATGACCGAGTGCGCGGCGTCGAAGCCCTCCGCTTCCTCGAGCGCGTGCCAGAAACCCTGCTGCTCTTTGGGAAATCCAAAATCGTGCGAGCTGTACACCGCATCGAAGTAGCGCGTCAGCCCGGTTGCCCCGTCCTTCAGGCCCAGGGTGTCCGGATGCGAGTTGGTCACGAGAATCACGCGGATGTGGTGGTCGTGAACGCGCTGCAGAAACCGCTCCGCGCCGGGAAGGTAGCCAATGCGATGATCGACGCCGCGGTGCAGCGCCAGCATGTCCATGCCGAGCTCCTCACTCCAATGATCGAGGCAGTACCACTTGAGATCACCCTGGACCTCACCGTAGCGGGCCATTAGCCGCGTACGCGCTTCGTCGAACGCCATATCGTGGCGGGCAGCGTATCGCTCGGGCACGAGCTGCTTCCAGACGTAGTTGTCGAAGGCCAGGTCGAGCAGCGTGCCGTCCATGTCGAGCATGAGCGTCTTGCAGGCTGCCATGAGGGTTTGAGTAGATTCCGGTCGTGTCATTGAGCTTTTGTTCTATACTTCGCCGCCGCAACACGAACGAATCTTACGATCTTGGACGACGCGATCAAGACAGGACGACAAAACATGCAAGCGGTTGAACTCATCGAACCCGTGGTCGATCTCGCCGAAGATGCGGGCCGGGCGATAATGGAAGTCTACGCTACGGACTTCGACGTACAAAACAAAGCGGATGCATCACCGGTGACCGCGGCCGATCTGGCTGCACATCGCCTGATCGCCGCGGGTCTGGCCGAACTTTGCCCCGATATTCCCGTCCTGTCCGAGGAAGGGGGCCTGCCGCCCTACGCTGAGCGCGCCGCATGGTCCGAGTACTGGCTCGTCGATCCGCTCGACGGGACCAAGGAATTCGTCAAGCGCAACGGCGAGTTTACGGTAAACATTGCGCTGATTCGCTCGAATCGTCCCGTACTCGGGGTCGTCAATGTGCCGGTGCAGCAGACGACCTATGTTGGCTGTGAGGGTCATGGCGCCGAACGCCGCAGCGACGGTGGTCCGGGCGTGCCGCTTACCGTGAGTAGCCGGAGCGCCGAACCGCCCAGGGTTGCCGGCAGCCGCTCGCATCCCAGCGACAAGCTCGCGGCTTTTCTCGAAGCACTCGGCAAACACGAACTCGTCCCCATGGGCAGCTCGCTCAAGTTCTGCCGGGTTGCGGAGGGGAGCGCCGACGTCTATCCGCGGCTCGGCCCCACGTCGGAATGGGATACCGCCGCTGCACAGGCCGTGGTCGAGTACGCCGGAGGCTCGGTGCTCGAACTGGATGGCCAGCCGCTTCGGTACAATGCGAAAGACAATATCCTGAATCCGCACTTCGTCGTTTTCGGAGCCGGTGATCGCGACTGGCTGGCGCTCGTAGCCAACGCCGAGTAGCATGGCAACAGGCAAGTGGCGCTCAACTTGCCTTGTCCTGACGCGACGGGTACCAGAACCTCTGTATGGCCGACAAGATTGACACAGAATCCTTCAAGCAGATGGAGCGTCTGCGCGAACTGCGTGTCAGTCACCGCGATCTCGACTATCTGATCGACCAGCTACAGCACGACCCCATGGTCGATCAACTCAGGATCCGCCGCCTGAAAAAGCGCAAGCTCGTGCTGAAGGACATGATCGCAACCCTGGAATCTGCGCTGATTCCGGATCTGGACGCTTAGCAAAACCGGGTTCGTGAAGCGGCGCGTCTAAGCGCCCGTTTCCCGCGAGTTGTCCTTCACGGCACCAATGTGCTGTTCGCCCCGATCCGCCGCGAGGCGCACCTGCCTGGCGCGCTCGGCGAGTCTCGAGCGCCTGTCCTCACCGGTTTCCCCCACACAGCGTGGACAGGATACGCCCTCTTTGTAGTCGGGCGACGCGAGATCCTCGCGGCCGAGCGGGCGGCGGCAGGCATGACACTGCACGTAGCCGCCTTCGGCGAGGTCGCGATCCACGGCCACCCGCGTGTCGAAAACGAAACACTCGCCGCTCCAGCGGTTGTCTTCCTCCGGCATCGACTCCAGGTAATTCAGCACGCCTCCTTCGAGATGAAAAACCCTGTCGAAGCCGAGTTCGATCATTAACGCGGTGGCCTTCTCACAACGAATGCCGCCCGTGCAGAACATCGCCAGCGGTCTGTCGGTCCCGGATTCGGCCAGTTCACGCGCGTAGTCCGGAAACTCGCGGAAACTGTCGGTACCGGGATCCTCGGCGCCCGGGAAACTGCCGACCTCGATTTCGTAGCGATTGCGTGTGTCGATCACGAGCACGTCGGGATCGTCGAGCAGTGCGTTCCATCGTTCGGGTGAAACGTGTTCGCCCGTTCCTTTGTGCGGCAGAATATCCGGCCGGCCCAGGGTTACGATCTCTTTCTTCTGCTTGATCCGCAGGCGGCGAAACGGCGCCGCGTCGACGTCGCTCCAGCGGGCCTCGATCGCCTCGTCGAGCCCGAGCCTCCGTTCGATGAAAGCAAACACGGCCCGGATTGCATCTCCGTCTCCGGCCAGCGAGCCGTTGACACCCTCGCCGGCAATGAGGACGGTGCCCAGCAGACCGAGCGGCTCGCACTGGAGCCGCAGCTCATCGCGGAACAGAGCCGGATCGTCGACGTCGACAAACCGGTAGAAAGCGGCAACCTTCATGAGTCCCTGCCCTCACCCTCTACGACGGTCAGCGAAAGGATACTGTGGCGTATTTCCTCGCCAAGCACGAGCCTCGCGTCCGCGCCGATGCTCTCGAGGCTGTCGTCGAATTCGAGCAAGCCATCAGCGTTCTTCTGCACGACTTTTTGTGCCTGCAGGCGACGAATGAAGTCGTGAAACAAGGTCTTGTTGAAAAAGTCGGGCGAGTGCAAGCCGTAGATCATGGACAGACGCTCCGCGCTCTGCTGGCATAACTGCTCCAACCGGGTGCGCGTCAACCTGCCCGAGCCGTTGCGGATCAGGATGGCGATCGCCAGGTAGAAACGCTGCAGCATCGGCACCATGGCCTGGCCCAGCATCAGCAGCTGATACGCCTTGGCCGATCCGGCTGGCGGCCGGGTCAGCAGCTTGCCGTTGCGACTGCGCTTCAGAAGCTCGTGGCCGACCAGCGCCTCGATGGCTTCGCTCGTGACGTCGTCGACGTGCTCATAGCCCCATTTCAGGCACAGCTCTTTCTGCATGAACGGATAGATCAGCCGGATAAGACGGCACAGCTCCGAGTGTTCGAGTTCCCGCCCCTGGATGAAGCAACAGGCCACCGACGCCGGCACCGAGAGCAGGTGCAGGATATTGTTGCGGAAATAGGTCATGCGCACGGCCGTATCTTCGGACATGTGCCACACGTCGCCGGTTGCGTGCGTCGTGCGCGCAATGACACCCAGGTTTCGGCCGTGCTCCACGATTTCCTCGGGCGTCATGTCAGGAATGGTTACGAGCTCCGAGTAACGAAAACGCTTCAGCAGATCGACGCTGAGACGCAGTTGCCGGTGCAGCTCTTCGGCACCGATCTTTTGTTTGGGCGTTGCCAGCAGCACGTAGGCCAGGAGGCTGATCGGCGTGACCGCCGCTGCAGAGTTGATCTCCTGCATGATGCGATCGCCGAGGCTGTCGATCACGCCACCGAGCCACGCCGGCCGCTCGTCGTTGTCCTTGTCGGTGTGCCGCCAGTCGGGGTGCAGTTCGTCCAGCATCGGCGCAAGCTCGATGGGCTTTGCGAAGTTGACGTACACCTTGCCGAAGTTCTCGCGCAGCGCGCGTACCGACCGGATCAGACCGAACACGGATTCTTTCTGTTTCTTCGCGCCGCCGAGTTCGCTAATGAACGCATCACCTTCGATCAGGCGCTCGTAGCCAAAGTAAACGGGAACGAACACGATCGGCCGGCGCGGGTCCTTGACGAACGAATGTACCGTCATGACCAGCATGCCCCCTTTGGGGGTCAGCAGGCGACCGGTGCGGCTACGGCCACCTTCGATAAAATACTCCATCGAATGGCCACGTCGAATCACGAGATGCAAATAGGCATCGAACACGGCCGCGTACAAACGATTGCCCTTGAAGCTGCGGCGCAGGAAGAACGCTCCGCCACGGCGCAGGATGCTGCCGACAATCGGCATGTTGAGGTTGATGCCGGCTGCGACGTGCGGGACGTGCAGACCCTCCTCGTAAACGATGTAGCCGAGCAGCAGGTAGTCGAAGTGACTGCGATGACAAGGCACGTAGACCACTTCGTTGCCTTTTGCGACGTCGTGCAGCTCTCCGACGTGATTCAGCTCGATGCCGTCGTAAATCTGGTTCCACACCCAGCGAAGCAGCTTCTCGATAATGCGTATCGCCGGGTAGGAAATGTCGGCGGCAATTTCCAGTGCGTACTTGCGCGCCTTGCGCTCAGCCTTCTCACGGCCCTGTCGCGAGTTGTCCGCCTCGCTGTCGATCGCGCGCTGCACGGCCGGTTCGAGCAACACCTGGTTGACGAGCGTGCGTTTGTGGGAGAGATCCGGGCCTACGGTCGCGGCGCGCCGTTGACGAAAGTGCACGCGCAGAATGCGCGACACCTTGCGAAACGACACGGGCGACTCGACGTCCTCCGAAAGCGCGGAGCGTAGCGGCAAGGCCTCGGAGTAGCGCAGCAGCGTGTCGCGGCCTACCAGCAGCGTGGCAAAAAACTTCCGCGTGCGTCCGACCACCTCCCAGTTCTCGGAGAACAGGAGCTTGAAGAACGAGCGGTCTTTGTCCGGCGAACGTCCCCAGTAGATCGCCACGGGTATCAGCAGCAGTTCGGTATCGGTCTTGCCCGCGTTCTCCACGAGCCGCCGCAGCCTCGGTGAGCCACGCGTGGACGAGCGGCGAAACAGGAGTCCCTGCATGCGGCGCAGAACGACGACCCGCCGCGACTCGCGATGGCCACCGTAGCTGAACGTCTCGCTCGGAGACGGCATGTCCTTTTTCCGGCATATGCGTTCGAGTGCCAGCATGTCCGCAAGACCGCCGGTTTCGAGTACGTACACGACCTCCGCGTCGTTGCCGTCGATCAGATCGAGCGGCACTTCGGGCTGAACGGCCGGCCGGGCCCACAATGCAAACACCTTGCCGGCGAACCAGTACAGCGGCCGGGTCAGTCTCGCGAGTACGTCCATCGCTTGCAGTCTACAGAAAAGTGCCGGCGCAGCTACGATCTGATGTAAGACAGATTCTAATCACGGCCGTCAGCTTCTTCGACCGCCTCGTCGATACGCTCTTTTTGCTCGAGCGCAAGGTCTTCGACAGCTTTCGCCTTGTCGAGTGATTCGACGTAGGCCTCTCCCATAACACCGCCCTTCGCGTCTGCCTCTCCGGATTCCGCTGCGCCGTCGGCTGCTTTGTCCGCATCGCCGCCGCAGGCCGCGAGCAGTACCGTGGCAACGGTCGTCAAGATTCGGTTCATGTCTTCCCCTCTATTGCAGTTGTTATTCTCACCTCTATCCCGCCTGCGTTCCGGGATCGGAGGCCTCGATCGTGCGTATGAAACGGGCGAGTTGTGCATTGATCTCGTCGATGTTGGCCGTAAGTCGATGATCCCCGTCGACGAGGTACAGCGTTGCCGCGCACGACTTCGCAAAACGAATGCTGTTGTCGACGGGCACAATGTCGTCGTGCCAGCCGTGCACGATCAGCGTCGGCATACCGGGCGGCTCCGGTGTCACGGCCTCGAAACCGGGCATGAAGTAGGCGGGAGCCAGCACGAACAGGCCAGCGGCACCGAGTTCGTCAGCGGCTGCCGTTGCGACATGCCCGCCCATACTCGAACCGACCAGTATCAGCCGGTCGTCGATCGCGCCGGCCTCGCGCTTGAGCTTCTCCACTCGCTCCGACGGGTCCGCAATCCCCTGATAGTCGATGCTCATCACTTCACAGGACAGACCTTTCGCCAGTTCGGCCATGGCGCGAATCTTTGTTCCCCAGGGCCCGCTCTCCTGGCCGTGCGAAAAGACCACGGTTGTCATGATCGCCCTCTTCGCGGATCCACCGCTTTGACGCTCGCCAACTGCAACCTCATTCGTCCTCCCAATCCATCGCGTGCTTCCAGATCAGTTCGTCGAGATCCGGCTGCCAGCGGAAAACCTTCATGTCGACCTTGCCGTTCCTGACCGTCACGTCCTCTCGCGCAAGCCTCCGCGACTGTTCGCGAAACTGCTTGGAGCCCTTCGCAAACGCGATTTTACCGGAAGCCGTAATGACACGATGCCAGGGCAAATCGTGCGCCTCGGGCAAGGTTCTCAACACGTAGCCAACCTGCCTTGCACCGCGCGGCACACCGGCAATCTCGGCAATCTGGCCGTAACTTGCGACACATCCGGGCGGAATGTCCGCTATGGCCGACACAATGCGCTTGGCTCGCTCCTCGCTGTTCAAGCTCTCACCCCGCCTTCACGTCACGATCGCCGAGGCGCTCGAGAATCTCGCGCCGCGCGTCCTTCAGCACCGATTCGCGGTCGAGACTGTCGACGATCGTGCGCACAACCTGTTTCGGGCCGCCGTCGCCCCACGACTTGCCTTTCGCAAGGTATTCGCCCGCGATCCGCCCGACGAGATAGGTGCTGTAGTACGCGATGGCGCCCTGGGCTCCCGCCGTCAATACCGTCGACAGACCCAGCGTGCCGACCTTCAGCGCGCTCGACACGAAGTGCAGCGCCCACACGGTACCCATGAGTGCCGCCGACTCGGCAACAATCACGCGCACTAGCGAACCCGCCTCCGACTTGCTGAGCGGCAGGTCGTACACGCGCGACAGGTGCACCACCATGCCGACGTCGATGAACGCAGCCGCAAACAGGTCCGCAACGGGCACCGGGTTGAAGGCGACGGCAACACCCTTGCCGATGCAGTACGTGCGAATCAGTTTTTCGCCGAGTTCCTGGCGCGCCGCGAGTATACGCCTGCCCACCTGGTCACTCAGATCTGCCGCAAACAGACTCGCGTTGAGCGCTGCGAGCGTCTTGCCCTCGGCTTCGAGGATGTCCCAGAGCCTGAGCTTGAGCGCCTCGACATCCGGCGGCAGCGGCTGCTCGCGCTCGGTCTCGGTGCCGTCCGCCGATACCTCGACGTAACGCTGCGGACGCGGCTCGGCGGCCACGGGCACTATGTTGCTGCGATCGACGAGCCCGTCGACGCGACCGGCAATGCTGTCGAGCAAACGGTCGATATCGGTTTCGCTGTAGAGATCCGTCTTGTTCAGTACGACGATCACGGGCCGACCCTCGGCCAGCAGAGTTTTTAGCGCCGCCAGTTCGGACTCGGTGACGTCCGAGTCCAGCACGAACAGGATCAGGTCGGACCGGTTCGCCACTTCGCGGGCAAGCGCTTCCCGCTGCTCTCCGCCAGCCTCTTCGATGCCCGGGGTGTCGATGAGGAATACGCCGCCGCCGTCGAACTCCGTCCACGGGGTCATTTCGGACAGCTTGGTCTCGCCGTGCAGCGGACTCGTCGAAAATACAGGCTGGCCGGCCAGCGCGTTCAGCAAGGAGGACTTGCCGGTGCTGACCCGGCCGAATACGGACAGATGCACGTGACCGTGCTCGAGCTTGTCGAGCATCGAGCGAACCGCCTGGTAGTCGTGCGCCAGCGACTCGCGAACGCCGTCCGGCAGACGCGAGTCGTCGACGAGTTCGCGCAGCGACTCCTCGGCAAGGCTCAGGTGGCTCTCGCCGCCGTCAGTCGTTGCCGGTCTTTCGCTGCCCCGTCTTAGATTCCAGGGCCATTTTGGCAACGCGCTTAACGCCCGCTTCAATATGCTCACTAATGCCTTCCTCGAACTCCTTCGCCGCGATTGCGGGATCGAGTTCACCGTGTTTCGACAGGGTCAGCACCAGACTGCGCCCGAGCGCGTCGAAAATGAGCCCGTAGGCAACCGCGTGCACAACGCCGCCCGCAACCGTGCCGAGGCCGGGAAACGCTTTGAGACCGTTGCCGGCAACTGCCAGTGTCAGCGGTAGCGTCCTGCCGACGCGGCTCTGGCTCAGGTTGAGAAATTCCTCGACGTCGAGGTCGCGGGGCGCTGCGCCATAGAGCTTGCACAACGCCTGTGTCATTGTGGTACCGATGTAGCCCTGTATCAGGATATCCGTACCCGGGCTGACCGCAGCAAGCGCACCGATGACCGCCTTCCTCGTTGCACCGCGAATGATCTGCTCTGCCCGGGCGACGCGGAATGTCGTTTCCGCCTCGTCGAGTTTGTCGGCCGCGAGGCGAAAAACGGCGCGTTCACGCTTGCTCTCGAGCCCCTCACCCTCCTCGGCCAGGAGCTGATTGATCGCAACGAGCAGCACGCCCAGATCTGCTTCGCGCCGACGCGTCGTACGTCGCTCGCCGCCGTCCGGACCGCGTTCCAGCACGTCGATCTCACCGCCAGCCGACGCCGTCACGACACGATCCTCGAGCGCGCTGCCGCCGGCCTCTTCGAGCCGCGTGAGCAGCCGTTCGACGAGCGCGGCGCGTTCGCTCAGGGAATAAAGATCCGCTTTGTTGAGCACGAGGATCAGCGGCTTGTCGAGCGCAAGCAGGGTTTTGAGGGCCGCCGTTTCGTCACGGGTCAGATCGCTGTCACAGACGAACAGCACGGCGTGCGCGCGGCGCGCTTCGTCGAGCGCGGACTCGTCGAGGCCAGCTTCGTGTCCGCCGGTACCGGGCACGTCCGTGAGCAGGAGTTCGCCGCCATCGGGCGTGCGCCAGGTGTAATGCTCAACTTCGCCGGTAGAACCCGCGAGCACGTCGACCGAGACATCTGCTCCCGGCACGAGCGCGCGAATCAGCGAGCTCTTGCCGGTGGACACTTCGCCAAAAAAACACAGATGAGCACGGCCGTCATCGCGCCTCGCAGCCAGTTCCTCGAGTTCCGCCTGCACGGCCCGGGTCTCGACGCCGCTGTCGGCGGCCTCACGCAGCCGGTCCTCGATACGATCACGAGTCAGCCGCTCGGAGCGCGGCGCTTGCGGACGAATCTGGCGCCTGACGACAAGCCGCCAGATCAGCCAGAGTGCGGCCATCACGAGCAGCGCAAGCGCCGCCAGGTAGCCGTACAGAATGATCGACGGCCCCTGGACGAGCCTGTCCCAGACGTTCAGCGCCGACTCGGTGAGGAACAGAATCGCGGCGATCGCAACGACCAGGAACAGCAGTATGCCCGCAGCGATTGCCGTGCGAATGAATCTGTCGAGTTTCATTGTGGTGCAGGTTGCCGAAATTCCCGTGCAAGGGGAAGCTTGACAGCCCTATCCGGTCCCGGCCGCTCAGGCCGCGGGCGCGCGCACCTCCGGGTCTTCCACGGGCCCTGTGCGGCGCGCGACGGGCGCAAACGCAGTGTTCGTCACCTGGCAGCCGGCCGCCGACTGATGCAGCCGTAGTTCGAGCGGCACTCCCGAACTGACAGGCGTAAACGACAGCAGGACGTCGATACCGTGCGACCCGGCCGGCGGGGCGGGATCGACACGACAGTGGACATCGAAAGCGTCGTCGTCGAACGCACCGAGCGACGCAAGCGCACACAGCCCGGCATGCACCTGCGCCTGCACGCGTGCCGCGAGGTGCCGGCCCGGCTGCTCGAAGACGGCCCAGCGGGTTGCGCGATCGACCATTTTGATCAGCGAGAGGCAGAGACGCCGAACCCTGAGATCCGAGTAGCGCGGCAACGACTCGGTGCCGCGCGCCAGCGTCCGGTTGCCGGAGAGCCGCAGACGGCGAGTCGAATCCAGCCTGAGGCAATTGAGGCCCGAACGCTCCAGCATTACGCTGTCTTCGTCGTCGATTTCGACGAGCGGCCGGTAGTGGCGACGGACACCCAGGTGCTGACGATCCGCCGAAGCCCAGGGCCCCTCCGACTCGTCCAGCTTGCACAACAGTCCGGCCAGCGCAGCGCCACCCGGCACGCCGCTGCCGTCGGCTGGACGCCGCGAATCCCTGAGCCGCGGATAGTAGGACAGCATGTTGGGACTCGCGTAACCCGTTTGCCGCAAGCCGGCAACGGCGGCGTCGGGATCCTGCCAGTCCAGCGGCGGGTCGACTATCAGCATTGCGCCGCGTTTGCGGCAATAGAGTTCGGCCGCGAGCAGTGCCGCGGGGCCCGGCTCGACACCCGCGCCCATTGGCGGCAGGTACAGAAGGTCGAAATCCTCGATTCCCTCGAGCGCAAACAGGCCCGTCAAATCGGCGCTGGAGCCGATCACATCGTAGTCCGATAACTCGGCGCCGTCGGAACCGGCCTGGGCGTGCTCGACGTACGCCTGCGCGCGGCCGAGCCCGAGACCTGTCGTCGCCTCGGGGCGGCGGCTGGGGTACGGTGCTTCGCTTCTCGCCAGCTCGGATGAGAGCAGGACATCGCAGATGGAACGGTCGGACTGGGGGTCGATACTGACGCGGCGATGATGCTCCTGATCGAGCACGTGACCGCTTGCACTGTCGATCCGCTGGATTGTCAGGTTGAAGCCAGCCTCGTCTTCGATGGCGTCGTAGTCCACGGACGCGCGCAAGGTTTCCGCGGCACCGGGCTCGATGGCCCTCAAGACCAGCGCAGCACCGCTCGCCGGCACGCAGAGCATGGCGCCGCGAGCGCCGTTGGCCACACGCACAATGTAGAGCTTCCGGCCGCCGTGCTCGAAAAAATCACGCACGGCCGGACCCAGCGTGTCTCTGGATGCCGTATCACCAAACCGGCGTCGGAACTCCGCCGTGTTTTGGACGAGGACCGGAGTATTGAGGGGGCCGCGAAGCGTGCGACCGACAAATGCGGCGGTCGTGACGGGATTGACGTCGACGGGCTGATCCATCGCCGCGATTTCGGAGACCGTGATCCCACGGTCAGGCGCATCTGACAAAACTATCTCCGCGTCAGTCAGATTTCGATGCGCTATTTTAATCAGGTACCTCGCAAGATGCATCATTGACTTCTGCGCGAACCGGGTTCGGCGTTAACATGCACCGAGGCGTTGCCCGAGGGGAAATCGCTTGGCAAACGGTCATCGTTATCTCGAACGGCGCTTCGCCCGTCTCGGTGCTGCATTGCCGATAGCAGGCCTTGCACAAACGCCGACGCCGTTGAGCCGCCACCGGCTGACTGCGGAGCACGACGAACGGACGGTGGTCGTTAAACACGACGAGCGCTCGGGCGTCCTGTACGGCGGCAACAAAGTCCGAAAGCTCGACTATATTCTGGCGCGTGCTCAGCAGTTGGGCGCCACGCGCGTCGCGACCTTTGGTGCCGTCGGTTCACACCATGCGCTGGCAACCGCGCTGTACGCGAAACAGCTGGGCATGGCTGCCACCTGCTTTCTCGGTCACCAGCCGAACGCGGCTCATGTCTACGAAACGCTCGCGGCCCACGTTGCAAATGGTACCGAACTGATCCGATTCGGCGATCCGCGTCAGCAGGAGATCACGCTGCCGCCTGGCGGCCTGCGCAGGAATCGCACCTGCGTTGTGCCGGCCGGCGGCTCTTCGTGGCTCGGCGTTGTCGGCTTCATCGAGGCGGCGCTCGAGTTCGCCGCGCAGCTCGAGGATGCCGGCCAACCGCTGCCGGCGCGTCTGTACGTGGCCAACGGCACGATGGGCACTGTCGCGGGTCTGGCCCTGGGCCTCGCCGTCGCGGGGCTGCCCGTCGAAGTCAACGCGGTTCGGGTGACCTCCGAAGACTACGCCAGCCGGGACGGGGTGGTTCGCCTGATGCACAAGACGGCGACGCTTTTGCACCGGATCGACCGGCGCTTTCCCGACGATCTTGCGGAACGGGTCCACATCCGCTTCCGGGACGGCTTTGTCGGTGGAGGGTATTCCCGCCCGACGCCGGAAGCCGAACGCGCCGCGCGTATTGCGGAGGAGGAATTCGGGCTGATCCTCGAGACCACCTACACGGCAAAGGCGTTTGCCGCACTTTTGGCGGACGAAGATCCGGTGCCGCTGGCGTTCTGGAACACCTACAGCGCGGTGCCGCTGCCGTCAGCAGCGGGCGTCCGCCTGGACGACACTGGACTGCCGCCCGACTTTGCGCGCTACTTTCCCTCCGGCGAAGACTCTTCCGACTGATCAGTCTCGTCCGTGGTCTCATCAGCCGCCGCGGGTGTCCCTGTGTTGCCGCTGCGCCGCTCGAGTTCAGCCAGTGCCTCTTCTCGCTCACGGCGTTTGCGCGCGACTTCGTCGAGCATCAGGTCGAGCCATTCGCTCATGGCTAGGGCGCCTCGGCCTCGTTGGCCGGTGCGGCTTCCAGCTGGTCGTCGGGAACGCTGTTGTCAGCCATCACCTCGTCCATCATGGCCCGAACCTCCTCGAGGGTCGGCGCGGCAGGATCGGCGGTCACGACGTTGACGACGTGGGTGGCGCGATTCAGGTAATCAGCCACGTCGTAAGCGTAGACTTCGACCGGTGCGCCGGCTGAGCGTTCTGCAACGGCCGCCATGTGCCGCTTTGCGCGATCAGGCAGCGCAATGCGGTGTTCCTCGGCAAACGCCTCCACGGCGTCTTCGAAACGTGTGCCCGCGTCGATCGCGTCATCTTCGAGCGGCTCGTGCGCCTCGAAGTACAGCGCGCCGTTGCGCTCGCCGAGAAGATACGGCTGGTTCACGATCGCAACCGCCTCACCACGGTCGATCTCCGGATACAGAAACTCGATGTTCTCGGGATACAGACGCACGCAACCGTGACTGACGCGCATACCAACGCCGTAAGGCTGGTTGGTGCCGTGAATCAGGTAGCCCGGCATGTCGAGCTTGAGGACGTAGGCTCCCAGCGGATTGTCCGGACCGGGCGGTACGACGGCCGGCAGCGGGTTGCCCATCTCTGCGTGTTCCCGGCGCACCGACAGCGGCACGTACCAGTTCGGGTCCCTTGCCTTGTCGATCACCCGGGTTGTCCCGGTCGGCGTCTCCCAGCCGACCCGGCCGATGCCAATCGGAAACGTATAAACGACCGTGGCTTCACCCGGCTCGACCTCGGGAAAATAGAACAGGCGCTTGCTGGCAATGTTCAGCACGATGCCGCGGCGCTCGACCGCGGGCAGCACGTACTGGCTCGGCAGCAGCACGGGTGTCCCCTCCCCCGGCAGCCACGGGTCGACGTCCGGGTTGGCCGCGACGAGCTCGTCGTAACCGAGACCGTAAGCTCGCGCGAGATCCGACAGCGTGTTGTCGCCCTCGATACGCACGATTTGCGGCTCGCCGACTACCGACTGTCCGGCGTACTCCAGCTCGAAGCGGTGGTTGTCCTGCGGCTCCGTTGCGACGGGTTCGGCCTCTGCCGCTGGCTGTTCGACAACCGCGGGCTCGTCGCCGGTCGGCAGCTGAAGCAACTCACAGCCGGACGCAAGCGCAAACAGTGGCAGGAGGGCAAAAGAGGATTTTGTCGACGCGCGCAAAATGTGGCTCCGCTTGGCGGCTTCAGTCAAATTGCTGGAACCCGTTAACGGGAACCAGGGACCCAAGTGTCGCAAAAAACTCGGACAACTGCCTAACCCAAGCGGCTTGCGCGGACCGCAAGCGGCCATTTCACCGTGCGGATCTGGTCTCCCCAGGCCGCTACGAGCGGCTCGGCGATCAGGCCCACCGGATCGACACCCTGGTCCTTCCGGTAGCGCTTGGTCGCCGACCAGGTCCGCATGTAACCCAGCATGTCCTGCACGCTCCACTCGGCACTCATCGCGAGGGTGCCGACATCGAGCGGCGAACCGGGGAGTTCGATGCCGGCATAACCCTGCTCCACCATGACGCGCTCGGGCGGCCAGTACGCGTCCAGCAGGTCGGTGTACAGGCTGTCGAAGACAGGGTCGATCTCGTTCGTCACGGTACAGACGGCGTAACTCGCACAGACCAGGAGTCCGTTCTTGCGAATGACACGGCGGGCTTCGAGGCCAAAACGCTCGTGATCGAACCAGTGCAGCGCCTGGCCAACCGTCAGCAGGTCCACGGAGTCGTCGGGCAGCCCCGTTTCTTCAGCGGTGGCGACCCGGTACTGCACGCGCGGATGCGGCGTCGCGGCGGCAATCTGTTCCGCACTCGCGTCGGTTGCAATCACGCGCTTGCAGAATGCCGCAAGATCGATGGCCAGCTGGCCGTTGCCGGTTGCGCAGTCCAGAACCAGCTCGGGCTCCGGGCAGTGCGTCCGGATAGCGGCAAACAGCTCTGCGGGGTACTGCGGCCGGTAGCGCGCGTAGTTGTCCGAGCGCTCGGAGAAATGGTCTTTGAAAACCGGTCCGCTCACGCCCGCTCCGGCCGGGGAGACAAGCCGGCTCCGTCCGATGTAACGACGGATCCGAAGGTCGCTAGCCCTGTCAAACTCCGGCCTTTCAGCGCTGGCAGTTCGGCCGCTTGCCCGCCGCCTGCGCCTCGTTGTACAGCTTGAGTGAGGAACCGAACTGGCTGACGAGCTGATCGATCCGGCGCTCGCTGGAAGGGTGTGTCGACAGGAACTCGGGCGGGCCGCCCTCGTTTTCTTTCGACATGTTCTGCCACAGCGGCACGGAAGCCCTGGGGTCGAACCCGGCGCGTGCCATGTATTCGAGTCCCACGATGTCGGCTTCGGATTCCTGGCCGCGATTGAACGGCAGCATGATACCGAGCGCGGCGCCCGCATTCAGCGCCTCGTACGCCGTGTAAGTCGCACCGCTGTGGCCGCCTCCGAGCAGAATCGCCGCCACCTGGATGCCAACCCCGGTGGTCACGACTCGGGACGCCCGCTCCGCCGAGTGTCGCGCGGTCACGTGAGCAATTTCGTGACCAATGACAGCCGCCAGCTGATCCTGATCCTGCGCCGCCTTGAGTATGCCCTTGAAGACGCCGATCTTGCCGCCGGGCATCGCAAACGCGTTGATCGCGTCTTCGTCGAAGATCGCCATTTCCCAGTTCAGGCTGTCGTGCGGAGGCTCGAGTTCGTCGACGATCGCGTTGGCAACACAGGCGATGTAATCGATCGTGGCCCGGTCGGTCAGGAGCGGCGTGGACGCTTTCATCTGCGCAAAGGCCTGCGCAGCCTGAGCCTCGAGCTCGGCATCCGAAGCAAAGATGACTTGCTTGCGGCCGGTCGGCGACGTGGCACAGGCGCTGAGCACAAAGAGCGCCAACAAACTCACTGAAAGGATTCGAAAACCTGGCATGCCTATTTCTCCGTCCGTGGCCCTATTATAGCCATGGAGACGAGTGTTTCATGCCTGTTCAGACCGCTCTGCGGCCTTGCGGTTCCGGTTCAGCGCGGCAGGCGCGACTCGAAGCGCCGCCGCCACGCGGCCGCGTCGAACCTCTCCAGGGCGCTGTCGACGCTCGCGAACAAACGTTTTTGCAGCGGCTGCTTGACCCGGTAGCTCACCCGGTAAAGGTCGCGGTCGGCGCCCAGCCCGGCAAGCAGCTCGTCGCTCGTCTGAAGCTCGTCGGCGAGTTTGAGCTCGAGCGCCCGCGTCCCGAACCAGAACTCACCCGTGGCAACCCGCTCGAGATCCAGCTGCGGGCGATAGCGCCGCACGGCATCCTTGAAGAGTTCGTGCACGTCCTCGAGGTCGGCCTTGAGCTTCGCACGATCTTCGTCTGTGTTCTTGCCGAACATCGTTACCGTGCGCTTGTATTTGCCGGCCGTGATCTCCTCGAAATCCACGCCGTGACTTTCGAGCGCGCGATTGAAGTTGGGGATTTGCGTAATTACGCCGATGGAACCCAGGATGGCAAACGGCGCCGCAACGAGTCGGTCCGCGACACAGGCCATCAGGTAACCGCCGCTGGCAGCCACCTTGTCGACACAAACGGTCAGGGTCAGGCCGCGATCTCGAATACGAGCGAGCTGTGACGCCGCGAGCCCGTGCTCGTTGACGGCACCGCCCGAGTTTTCCAGGCGCAGGATGACGTCGTCGCCCTCCCGTGACGCGTCCAGCACGGCAGTCACTTCCTCGCGCAGCGAAGCAACGGCTGTCGCTTTCAGATCGCCCTTGAAGTCGATGACAAAACTTCGCGGACGCCCGGTGTCTTCCTTCGCCTCGCTTTTCTGGCGCTGCTTCTCTGCCTTGTCGAGCTCTTTTTGTGCGGCTTTGCCCGATATGGCTTTCTTCAGCGCATTGGCAAGGTCCCGGTAGCGGTCGTTCAGTTTCTCGACCTCGAGCGTATTGGCCTGCGCGCGCTGGCCGGCCTGCGCAGCCACGACAATGACGGCGACGACGGCCAGCACGATGGTTGCCGTCTTCAACAGGAACAGGCCGTAGTTGGCCAGAAACTCCAGCATAGGTGCTCGCTTCCAGGCTTACGGCGTTGCCGCCAGACCGACGTTGTTTTTCTTCAGGACCTGCTCCGCACGGTAGCTCGAACGCACCATCGGGCCCGCAACCACTTCGAGAAAACCTTTGTCGAGTCCTTCCTGCCGATACGCCGCAAACTCGTCGGGAGTCACGAACCGCTCGACGGGCAGATGGTTCGGCGTGGGTCTCAGGTACTGGCCGAAGGTCAGGATATCGACGTTTGCCGCGCGCAGATCATCCATGGCCCTGAGAATCTCGTGATCTTTCTCGCCGAGGCCCAGCATCAGGCTGGTCTTGGTCAACACGTCCGGGCGATGCGCTTTGGCAAAACGCAGCACGTCGATGGTCTGCTCGTAACTCGCGCGCGGATCGCGCACCGGATGCGTTAGCCGCTTGACGGTTTCCACGTTTTGCGCGAACACGTCGAGACCCGAATCGACCACCAGCGCCACGTGTTCCTCGACACCGTTGAAGTCGGGGGTCAGCGCTTCGACAGCCGTCTGCGGGTTCTGGCGCTTGATCTCCCGGACGCATTCGGCGTAGTGGCTCGCGCCGCCGTCCGCGAGATCATCGCGATCAACCGACGTAATGACTACGTATTCGAGCCCCATGAGCGCTACGGCCCGGCCGGTGTTTCGCGGCTCGTCCGCGTCGAGCCAACCCCTGGGGTTGCCGGTATCGACCGCACAGAAACGGCACGCCCGGGTGCAGACCGAGCCCAGGACCATGACCGTGGCAGTCCCGGCGTTCCAGCATTCGCCAATGTTGGGGCACATCGACTCCTCGCACACCGTGCTCAGGCTGTGCTCCTTGACGATGCGCCGGGTGTTGGAAAAGCCGCTGCCCGCCGGCATGGGCGCCCTCAGCCAGCGCGGTTTCTGGCCGCGCTCGACGGGTGCCTGGTCACGACGGCTCTTGACGCCGTTCTTGATTGCAGAAAAGCCGGCGTCCGTCTGGTATTTCGCGCCGGACTGGACAATCGGAATACCTTTCAGCGTTGGGGTGTCTTTGCTCATCAGAACGTGCTTGCGTCGTTGACCGGAGTAACCCGAGATTGTCGCATTTTAGGGGGTTTCAAGCGAATCGCCGACAATTTTCCCGCGACGTGTCGAGGGAGAATCCGGCAGCGGGCATCGTGCCGCCGGCAAAAAAAAATCCCGGCATGCGCCGGGAAAGTCAGGGGGATCTGAGGTTGCTGTCGCTACTTGGCGCACAAGCCTCACGCGCCAGAGGGAAATCGGGGTCCTGGAACGCTAGAACGAGCAGCTCGAACTAGTGCAGCCTGGACCAGCTAACGAGCCGCACGGCACTCTTGTTGAGATCGAAGTTGCGTGCCAGCACGGCTTCGATATCTTTGCTGTCCGAGTCCTGATCCATCGGCTGGTTGAGTTCCACCACGCCGCTGAACTCGTTGCCGCCGTGGTAGTCGGCGTCGGTCAGGATGAACTGCGTGTAGTACTTTGCGGACATGTTGGAAAGACTACCCTCAAGCCCTGTCCGGCGACTGTGAAAGGGTGCACAAAACATCGTCGACCAGGCTCGGGTCGCGCAAACAGTGACCCTGGTCACAGGCACTGCCGGACCTTCCGAGAGCCCTGCCGACGCCTCGAAATTTGCCGGGAAATCTCGCTCAACACCGCGAAATGTCGCAGAATTTCCCTCCAGTCAGGGACACGGCGCACAGATTCCCCCGCAGGACTATGTAAACTATTGCGACACCTGCAGGGTCTTCCTGTGTAACACGCTGAAAACTTCAGGAAACACGCAATGCGCTTACGAACGAAGAGATGGCACACGACCACATGGCAATTGGTCATAATGCGAACCGCTACGGCGCTGGCCACGGGCCTCGTGCTGGCCACGAGCGCGCTCGCCCAGAATGAGCTTCGCGACACGTTCTTCAAGGAAGCCGACGCGGCCAAAGCGGCAGCCGACGCCGCCAACGCGGAACTCCTGGCGCCACGCAGCTACGAACGCGGCATGAAGGAATACCGCGACGCAGAGCAGTACCTCGAGCGCGGCAGCAATATCGAATACGTTCGCAGCAATGCCGCCGACGCGGCGAATCACTTCAAAACCGCAGCGGAAGCCGCGGGACTCGCGGCGACCGCGCTCGCGCAGGTCATGAAGAGCCGTCAGGACGCCGCGAACGCCAGAGCGCCCGAGCTGCAGCCCGAAATCTGGGCCAAGGCGCAGCGCGAATTCGGCGATGCGATTCGGCTGCTGGAGCGCGGCGACCTCAAAGGTTCGAAGCGCCGCGACATCGAGGCCACCTCCCTTTACCGGGAAGCGGAACTCCTCGCGATCAAGGATCAGTACCTGAGCGAAACGCGCCGCCTGCTAGCGGATGCGGACCGCGCACGTGTCGGCCGCTATGCGCCGATCACCCTGGGCAAGGCGAAAGAGCTGCTTGCACAGGCCGAGAAGGAACTGAGCGAAAATCGCTACGACACCGACCTGCCCCGATCGCTTGCTCAGCAGGCGAACTACGAGGCCAAACACGCAATCTACCTGTCGGAAGTCGTGCGTAAAGTGCGCGATCGCGACCTGACCGCGGAACAGCTCGTGCTCGAATGGGAAGAAGCAATGCGACTGGTCGCGGGCGCGGCGGACATTCCGCCGGACATGCAGACGGGCCCGCAGCAGCTGGCGAACCAGCTGGCCGACTATGTCGATACGCTGCAGGTCGACGTGCAGCGGCTGACGCAGGAACAGGAAGAGAACACGTTGCGCCTCGAGGACATGAGCGAGGAACTCAGGGCGCTGGACGAGCGCCTGGGCGGCGCTACCGAGGAGCGCGCGGCGCTCATACAGCGCCTCGAGGCGCAGGCTCGGGTGAAAGAGCAGTTCGAACGGGTCGAAAAGATGTTCGACAACGAAGAGGCGCGCGTCTTTCGCCAGGGCAATACGGTGATTCTGAGGCTCGTGGGCCTGACGTTCGACAGCGGACAGTCGAATATCAAGCCGCAGAATTTCGACCTGCTCAACAAGGTCGAGAAAGCCATCGACGTGTTTCCGCGCAGTGAGCTGATCATCGAAGGCCACACGGATTCGTTCGGCGGCGACGACTTCAACCAGAAGCTTTCGCAGGATCGCGCCGAGTCGGTGCAGCAGTACATGATCAACGCCATGCGCATTCCGAGCTATCGGCTGATTGCGACGGGCTACGGTGAGACACGCCCGGTCTCCAGCAACGAAACCGAATCGGGCCGGGCGCGTAACCGCCGCATCGACGTCGTCATCCGGCCGAACCTGGAAACCTCGTAGGAGCGGTCAATCTTTAACGGTCGAGTGCCCGCCACCAGTCGATGACAATGCGCGCCGTGACCGCATTGGCGAGGTAGCCGTACTCCGCGTGCGGGTTGAGGACACCGTCCAGGCGAAATGCGTTCACGAGCGAGTAGTCCTCTATCCGGCGTTGCTGATCCGGAAAACGGCTTCTGAAGTCGTTGGCGAGGCGCTGGTCGAGCGACGTCATGTCGCCGACCGCGGCAAGATTGACCCAGCGACCGATCGACGGCGGAAAACCGCCAGCCTCTTTGCTCCGATGGCTCAGCAGACGCTGCTGAACGTAGCGCTGCCCAAGCGGGCTGCCCATCGTCAGGAACAGCGAGACGGGTGCCGGTTGAGGTTCCCGCCGCGCCCGGTCCCAAAGGGTGTCCCAGCAAATCACCGAACCCATGCTGTGCCCGATCAACAGGACCGGACGCCCGGCGTCGGCCGCCTCAGCCAGCCGCCGCTCGAGCCCGTCGCGTATGTTCTTTGCGGCGCCGTCGCTACCTGACGCATAGCGATTCAGATCGCGGATGTGCAGACGCTGCCGCTCGCTCGCAAAATAGGGGATCAGGAAGGGGAGGACGTCGCCGAACCGGAACAGTGCGCGCTGCACGCGGCGGCCGAGAGACTGCGCTTCGCTCGCATCCCGATCGCTCGCGACGGGCGAATCGACAAGCCGCTCGACGGAGCTTGCGTCGATCGAAAAATCGCGCGTCGTGCCGTAGAAGTCTTCCGTCCAGGCGTACACCTCGAACGCCGCCGGGAGATCGGGCTCGTTCTCTCCAGCCGCGCGAATGCCGGCCGCGAGGCTGTCTTTAAGCGCCTTGCGATGGACACGTTCGGGCGGCTTCGGCATCAGGCCCGGGACGTACAGAATCAAAGGGTTGCCGACGTTCACGCTGCACCCGGCCCGCCGCCAATCAGGAAATCGGCCAGCACGCCAAGGTCGCTGACCTCCATGTCTGCCGGGCTGAACTCGGCGGGCCATTCAGCCTGGCGTCGATTGACCCATACGGCACGCAGTCCCGCCGCTTGAGCGCCCGCTACATCCTGATGCGGATGGTCACCGACGTGCAGCGTTTCGGTCGGGCTCGCGCCACCGGCCTGAACGGCGGCGGCGAAGATACGCGAATCCGGCTTGGCGGCGCCGGCCGTGCGCGCGGACACAAAACCGTCGAACCAGCGGTCGATGCCAATCTTTCGCAGATCGGCGTTACCGTTGGTGACGGCAATGACGCGATAGCGGCGTTTCAGTTTCGACAGCGCGGGTTCGACATCGGGGAACGTCTCGAGCGCGTTGCGATGCTCGTCGAACACGGCAAACGCCGCCTCGTTCAGGGACGCGTCATAACCGGCGTCCTCTGCCATCAGGGCAAGCATTTCTTTTCGGAGGAACGTCAGATCGTGCGCTTTGTCAGCGTGCCGCGCCACGAGTTCCTCGCGTAGCGTGTGCCTCCGGTCCCGAGGCCAGCGCTCCGGTATCCTCGGATAGCGTTTCGCGAGCCAGTCGTTGAGCGCCGCCTCGGCGCGCCGGATGACGGGCAGTATCTCCCACAGGGTGTCGTCGAGATCGAGTGTAATGACGCGTATGTCCTGCATGTCTTGCCTGCGCATAGTCTATCGGCCACCATGATCCCCATTGTGGCTGTATCCGCAAACCCACCGCAAACGGTGGACGGCGGAGCCGTACCCGGATCGGAAGGAGAGAAGAGTCGACATGAAGTATTTGCACACCATGGTTCGGGTCAGCGACCTCGACGCATCGCTCGAGTTCTACTGCAAGCAGCTGGGCCTTGAGGAACTCCGTCGTTACGACAACGAAGGTGGGCGCTTCACGCTCGTGTTTCTGGCCGCACCGGGCGACACCGATGCGCAGGTCGAACTGACCTACAACTGGGATCCCGAAGATTACGGCGAGGGAAGAAACTTCGGACACCTGGCCTATCGCGTCGACGACATTTACGCGCTCTGCCAAAAACTCATGGACTCAGGCGTTACGATCAACCGCCCGCCGCGCGACGGCCACATGGCGTTCGTGCGTTCGCCGGACAACATCAGCATCGAACTGCTGCAAAAAGGCGACGCGCTGCCGCCACAGGAGCCATGGGCGTCCATGCCGAACTCGGGTCACTGGTAGCCGGCTGCGGCACGGAAAGGCCGCAGCGGCAAACTAGCGGCTCGGCATCAGCGGCGGCAGCGTGTCGGCCGCCGTTCTATCCGCGCCCGACGCCTTGACCGAAATCGAGCGCAGCGAGCGGGCAATAGCCTGACCGTCCCAGTGCGGCGCGTCCGGACCGTAACTCGACCGCGACAGCGCGCGTAACTGATCGGCCAGCGGTGCTTCGAGGCGCGCCGCCAATGTGCCCAGGCTACGTGGCGCTGCGTCGGGCCACTCGAGCCTCGCCCACTCGAACAACGCCGCGCGCAGGGCAGTTGCATCACCGTCGAGTGCCGCTTTGCGCGCTGCCTTGAGCGAACGGGCTTGAAGCTTGTAGGTCGGTGGCGCTACCGGTGCCTTTGGCGCCGCTTTTGGCCGCGACGACCACCACCAGGCCAACACGGTCAGGAGCCACAGTACGCCGAGGCCCAGCGCAATCTGCTGCCAGAACGGACTCGAGACAACCTGTGAGAGGGGCGCGGCCGGGACCACAGCGGTCGGCTCGACAGCCGGTTCGGACGCCGCGGCGGGCGCAACGGGCGCGCCACCAATGATCGACAGGGTGCGTTCGGGCAGACGCGCGACCCGCCATTCCTCGCTGTCGATATCGAACCACGGCAGCTCGACGGCCGGCAGCGCGACATCGCCGTCACCCACGGCAATCATGGCGTACTGATCTCGCCGGATACCGCGTATCCCGCCGTCCTCGAGACGCCGCGACAGCTCGGGCTGGTCGGGATACAGATTGATGCCGTCCGGCGCTTCGATATCGAGTATGGGCAGCTGGGTTTCGAGCTGTCCCAGCGCACTAACCACAATGTCTCTCGAAATCGGCTCACCCGCCGTCAGGCGATCGGGCTCGCGCGACCAGGATTCGCTGAGTTCGAGATCGCGCGCCGGCAGCCACGCCGCGTCATCGTACGCCGCGGGTGCGGCCGGTATCGGCAGCACCGTGATCGTCTTCGGTTCCGACTCGAACACCTTGCGGCCCGTAATGCGCCCGTTGGCAATGACGCGGGCTTCGAAGCGGGTCGGGGAAATCGAGATCTCCCCGCTTTCCTGCGGAAACAGCGCAAAATTCTGCTCGATGACGTTGTAGACGCGACCGTTCAGCAACGCGTCGTACACCTTTTCTTCGCTGGCAGCCTCGACCAGCACTTCAGCGCCGCTGAATACCGGTCGCCTGTAGGACATCTGTCGTGTAGCGACGGCCCGGTACACCTTGATCGTGTACAGCACCTGGGCCTGCACCCAGGTCGAATCGGCGTCGACCTCCGCCGTCACGAATACGTCCGCCTCACCCGGTGGCGCGTTCCTCGGCTCGCGCACATCGATCGTGATCGGCTCGCTCTGATTGTTGCCGACGCGGATCGCGGGAATCGTCAGCGTGCCGGGTCGACGCGCCATCAGGGTGTACGCCCAGGTCATGCTGCGACTGATCTGGCCATTGACGATGTTCGTGTTGCTGAGCTGGCTGCTCTGGCCCACGACAAAATCTTCATCGAGCGCACTGACGTCCGGCTCGCTGCCGATGTCGCCCTCGATCACAATCTCCAGCACAAACGATTCGTTTTGCTCGACCACGCGGCGGTCGACCTCAGCGCTGACCCTGGCCATGGCCGGCGCAACCAGCAGCATCGACAGGAGCAGCAGGCAGGCACGCATTACCATGGCTGCACCTCGTCGTCCGGCCACAGATCGTTACCGTCCTGGTCTTTGCCGAGACGCTGATACTGGTATCTGAACTTGCGGCGCAAGAGGCCGCCCGGGTCGTTGGGGATGCGTCTCAGCCACTGCTCCATCGCCTGCTCTTCAGCCTGCAGGCGACGCAATGCGGCCAGCTCTTCTTCCGAGTACTCGCGCGGCTCACTTTCGGCGTTCTGCTCGGCGGCCTGAGCGGCCTCCTCGAGGGCCTTCTGGAGCGCCTCGAGTTCCTCGTCACTCATCTCGCCTGCTTCGCTGTCGGACGATTCGCCGGATTCGCTCTCACCGTCCGATTGGGCCTGAGCGTCCATGCCCTGCCGCTCAGAGTCCTGCTGACTCTGATTCTGGCTGTCGCCGGCCGAATCGTCTCCGGCATTCTCCTGACCCTCTTGTTGCTGCTGTTGCTGTTGCTGCTGCTCGAGCAGCTCCTTGAGCAGATCGCGATTGTACCGGGCATCGTCGTCCTCGGGATCGACCTCGAGCACCTCCTCGTACGCGTCGATTGCCGATTCGAATTCACCCATGCGCGCCAGCGCATTGCCGAGATTGTAGAGGTTCCTGAGATCGTCGCGCTCGGCAAAACCCGCCGCACTCCTGCGGTAGGCGCCAGCCCGATAGCCGGCCACGGCCGCCCAGTCGGGGTCCTCGAACAGCTCGGTCGCCGCTTCGGCGTCGCCGCGCTCGAGCGCACGCGTCGCCTGCTGGTCGGGAGTTAGCCACAGATCCTCCCAGACCGACGCCTGTGCCGTTTGTCCCGCCGGCAAGATCACAACGACGATCAGCAGCAGCCAGCCCTTGCGGAACGCGAGCGCCGCCAGCGGCAGCAACAGCAGCACGAGCCAGGGCCCTTCTTCACGCCACTGGTCGGTGGCGAGCGCGTCGTCGGTTTTCGATCGGCTGACGGTTTCGCCGGACAACAGGTGGTCCAGATCGCCGCCGTCCGCGCTCAGCGTTGCGTAGCGGCCACCACCCGCTCGAGCCAGTTTCCTCAATTCACTCTCCTCGAGTGCCGGCACGGCAATGCGGCCACGCTGATCAGTCACGAAACCACCCGTCGAACGCGGAATCGGCGCACCCTCTCGCGTACCGACGCCGAGCACCGACAGCGTGAAGCCGGCTTCGTTGAGCGCGCGGGCATAACGTTCGGCTGCCGGTGACGTGCCACCATCGGTCACGAGCAGCACTTCACCAGCCGGGGCGTCAGCCTGCTCCAGGAGCTGGCGTCCCTTTTCGATTGCCGCCACCGGATAGCTGCCCCGGCTGGGCATGATATCGGTGGCCAGGCTGTTGACCAACGAGGCAATGGTATCGGCGTCGGTTGTCAGCGGTGTGACCGTAAACGCGTTCGCCGAGTACACCACGAGGGCCGTTTGCCCGCCGTCACGGCGTTCCAGCAGATCGAGAATCTTGAGCCGCGCGCGGTGCATTCGGCTCGGCGTAAGATCGGCGGCATCCATCGAACGCGACAGATCCAGCGCCACGACAAGTGCCTGATCCGAGCGGAACACGGGCTGCTCGATACGCTCCCAGGCCGGGCCCGCGAGCGCAACTGCCGCGAGCACCCCCGTGACGGCAAACAGCAGCCAGCGAAAATCGCGGCCACCGGAGACGCGCGCACCCGAGAGCACGTGCGGCGCGAGCGCCGGGTCGACAAAGTCCTGCCAGTTTCCCGGATTCAGCCGGCGGTAAGCCAGCAACAGGCTCGTGAGCAGCACCAGCGGTATCAACAACAGCCAGGCGGGCCTCAGGAATTCGAGATCAACCGGCATGATCCACCGCTCCGGGCGCTCGTGCGAGCAGCAGACCTTTGAAGAGACTCACGACAACCAGCAAACCGACAAGCACAACGGCGCCGCCCAGCGGCCAGTAGTACAACGACTGCACGGGCCGAAAGCCCGTTTCGGGTTCGTCAACGGGCTCCAGCTCGTCGACGAGCCGGTAGATATCCTGCAGGGTTGCGGTGTCGGTTGCGCGGAAGTAGCGGCCGCCCGTCAGCGCCGCAATATTGGTCAAGGTTTCTTCGTCGAGGTCCGCCGAGGGATTGATGCGGCGTCTGCCGCCGATCGCGGAAGCCACCTCGACCTGGTCGGCGCCAATACCGATCGTGTAGATCTTGAGCCCGACCTGTTCGGCGAGTTCAGCAGCCTTCAGCGGGTCCACTTCCCCTGCCGTATTGGCGCCGTCGGTCAGCAGCACGAGCACCTGGTCACTGCCCGACTCGTCGCTCTCGTGAATGCGTTTGACGGCCAGGGTAATCGCATCGCCGATTGCCGTTTTCTCGCCCGCGAGGCCAATGAAGGCCTCGAGCAGCAGGATGCGCACCGTTTCCCGGTCCAGGGTGAGCGGCACCTGCAAATAGGCGCGCTCGCCGAACAGGATCAGGCCAATGCGATCCCCTTCGCGGCGGCGAATGAAATCACTGGCCACCGCCTTGGTAGCCGTCAGTCGATCCACTTTGCGATCGTTCAGCTCAAAATCTTTCTGGTCCATGCTGCCGGACAAATCGACGGCAAGCATGAGATTTCGACCCGAAACCGGGACGTCGAGTTCATCGCCGATGCGCTCGGGTCTTGCCGCCGCCACGACCAGGAGCAGCCAGGCCAGGAGCGCTACCCAGAACCGCCAGCTCATGAGCGATTCGGCGGCCGATCGCCCGGTGAGCCTGCGAAATCCGCGGAAACTCGGCACCTTGAGGCCCGCCTCCTTGAGCGCCGTGGCCTCCGGCAGGAGCTTGCGCACGAGCCACGGCAACGGCAGCAGCAACAGCGCAAACGGCCAGGCGAGACTAAGCATTAGCCCGCCCCCCCGGTCGTGACCGGCGTCGCCAGCCGCATGCGAACGGCATACAGCAGCGTGTTGACGTCGATATCGCCGTGTTCCGAGTTCGGGTTCCTGTACGGCAGTTCAGCGAGCGCCCGCCCGGCGCCGAGCCGGAACTGCGGATTCGCGAGGCCGTTGTCGAGCCAGTCCAGCCAGGCGTCGCCGGCAAGCCCGGCCACGTCGGCGCGCGGCGCATACGCCAGCATCGTTCGCCGAACCAGCACGGACAGCCCGCGAGCGAGCGCCACGGCGTCGCCGTCACGATCGTACTGCGTTTCGAGCTTCTTCAGTTGTCTGAGCGCGTGACGGCGTGCGCGGCCCTGCCGATGCGCCCTCTGGACCCGCACCGCGATCCAGACAAAGAGCGCGGCCAGCACAACGGCGAGCAACCACCACCCCGGCGCGGGCGGCCACCAGCTCACCGGATCCGGCAGGCGAATATCGCGCAGTGGCAGCGCCGCGGGATCCATCAGTGTGTCCGCCTGCCGAGCGCGGTCTGCAGCGCCGTCACAGGATCCTGATCCGTCGACAGCGGCATCAGGTGTACACCGTAACGGCTGCAGAACTCGCCGAAACTCTGGAAGCGCGCGTCGAAGGCATCAGCGTATTCACGACGGGCGGCCGCCGCATGCGTGTCGATCGCCAGCTCCTCGTCACCCGCCACGAGCCGGTAGCGTCCGGGCGGCGGCAGTGCCTTTTCGAGCGGATCGTTGAGATAAACGGCCAGCACCTCGCTGTGCCGCGCGACGCTCGACAAGTAGGACTGCGCCGCGCGCTCCAGGCCCTGAAAGTCGCTCAGAATAACCACGAGGCTGCCGGGGCGGGCTACACGCCTTAGCGCGGACATGGCCCGGGTCAGCGTTTTCTCTCGGGCAGTGCCGGCTTCGTTATCGGTGGACCAGTCCGGGTGCTCGACGAGCTGGTGAACGAAGCGAAGCGCCGCCTGGCGCCCCAGCCTCGGTTTGAGTTCGCGGTGGGTGCCGTCACCGAAGATCAGGCCGCCGAGGCGATCACCGCGATGGTGCGCGGCCCACGCAAGGAGCGCCCCGGCGCGCGCCGCGTTCACCGACTTGAAACAGCCGCGGGTTGCGAAGTGCATGTTGCTGCGAAGATCGACCATGACCAGGACGGGCCGCTCGCGCTCCTCGCGAAACAGTTTGGTATAGGCCGTCGTGCTGCGCGCCGTCACCCGCCAGTCGATCGAGCGCGGATCGTCGCCCGGCTGATAGGGCCGCGACTCGTCGAATTCCATACCGCGGCCGCGAAAGTGAGATACGTAGGCGCCGGTCTGCAGTGAGTTGACCCGCAGCACGTCGAGCGCAATTGCCCGCGCCGGCGCGTTCAGCCGAATCAGACCGGCCTGCGTCACGCGCACCGGCGAGGCATCCTCGGGAACGTGGTCCAGCGGCCGCACCGCCTACGGCACCCCCACACCGTCGAGCACACGTTCGATCACCGAGTTTGCGTCGACGCCGTCGGCTTCGGCCTCGAAGCTCAGCACGAGGCGGTGGCGCAGGACGTCGGACGCAACCGCCTGGATATCCTCGGGACCAACGTAGTCCCGACCTTCCAGCCACGCATGTGCCCGGGCGGCACGATCGATACCCATGCTGGCGCGCGGGCTGGCACCGTACATCACCTGCCCGTCGAGACTGGCATCCACGCTCGCCGGGTCGCGGGTCGCCATGACGACGTTGACAATGTACTCCTCCAGCTCGTCAGCCAGATGCAGCCGCAGGATGTCCTGACGGGCCTGCATGATCGCGGCGGCGGACAGCGGTTCGGGCGGCTGAAACGCGTCGCGCTTCGCGGCCTTCGCCTCGTCACGATTGAGGACCAGGATACGTCGCTCGTCTTCCGCGGTCGGATAGCCAACCTGCACGTGCAGCAGAAAACGGTCGAGCTGAGCTTCCGGCAGCGGGTAGGTGCCTTCCTGCTCGATCGGGTTCTGTGTGGCCATGACGAGGAACAGATCGTCCAGCGCGTAGCTCCGGTCACCCACGGTGATCTGCCGTTCCTCCATGGCTTCGAGCAGCGCGGACTGCACCTTGGCCGGCGCGCGATTGATCTCGTCGGCAAGGATGAGGTTGTGAAACAGCGGTCCCTTTCGAAACTCGAAACTGCCGTCCTGCGGCCGGTAGATGTCGGTGCCGGTCAGGTCGGCGGGCAGCAGGTCGGGCGTGAACTGCAAGCGATGGAAATCGCCCTCGACGCTCTCCGCCAGTACTTTGATCGCGCGCGTCTTGGCCAGGCCCGGCGCACCCTCGACGAGCAAATGACCGTCGCACAGCAGGGCAATCAGCATGCGGTTGATCAGGTGCGCCTGACCGATGATCAACCGGCTTGCATGCGCCTCCAGCTGCTGGAATTGTTCGACTACGCTCATTCAGCTCCCCTCAAGAGGTCCGCAGGTCAAAAAGGCGAGCCATTTTAGTGAGGAACGGGAGCGGTTCCAACCGCGCCAGAACGACCCTCGAGGGCATTTTTTCTCGCCTGAGACCGGCTTTCGGTAATAATGACCGCATAATCGACCAATCCTCGTCCATAACATTGCAAAAACTTTTACTCGTTCCGGGCCTGATTGCCCTTGCGCTCTCGGCCTGCGAGCCCCGCGCGGAGCCGCCCTCCGCTGCTGAAACCCCGGCTGGCGCCGCAGAAAGCCACAGTGCACCGTTCCACAGCGATGCGCGAGCGGACAAATGTGTCGCAGGGACGTTCCTGAAAGCGAGGGTGCTCGGCGTCGTCCGCGGCCAGCTCGACGCAGATGCCGCTGAGCTGCGCTGCGACGGCGGGCCGCGCCCGGACGGCCAGGGTGCCCGACTGTACTTCGCCCTCGAAGACGGCGATTCGAGCGGTTTTGCGATCATTGTTGCGCTGCCCGCGCTGCAACCCGGGACGGACGGCTCGGAACTGGCCGCCAACGTGACCGTCATCCTCGAAGGGGAGGCTCGCTTTTTCTCGACCCAGGACCGCGACATCTGCTGGGCTGACGTCACCAGCGAAGCCCGTCCTGACGGGTCCGCGAACAACCGACGATCCTACCTGCTCGGCGGCAGGCTTTACTGCATTGCCCCGCTGGCCGAGGTGGGCGGCATCGATTCCATCATGATCGAGGATGCGCAATTTCGCGGGCTCCTCGACTGGGGCGCCGGATGAAACACTGGATCCTGGCTCTGGCACTCACGGCCGCGTTCGATGTTTCGGCACAGGAGCTACCGCCGCTCGAAGACTCTTTCGAGAGCAGCACCCTGGTCATCGTCGCCAGCAGAGCCTGTCACCACCTCGACGTCTACCTGGCGGTAACGACCAGCCAGCAGCGCCGGGGACTCATGTTCGTTCGCGAGCTGCCGCCACAGCGCGGCATGTTGTTCGTTTACGACCGGCCCGGCCTGCTGTCGATGTGGATGAAAAACACGTTCATTCCACTCGACATGCTGTTCGTCCGCGAAGACGGTACGGTTGCTTCGATCGAGACCGACACCGAACCGCAGTCCCTGCGCTCGGTATCGGCAAAAGAACCCGTGCGCTACGTGCTCGAGCTTGCAGCCGGAACAACCCGGGCGCTCGGCATCGAACCCGGCAGCCGCTTGCTCCTCGCGCCGGAGGATTAGGGCCCGTCCCGAGACGGCGTGCGGTCGCGTCAGAGCACCGCCGCAATCGATTCGGCGAGGTATTCCACGTTCGCTTCGGTGATGCCGGCCACGTTGATGCGGCTCGAATCCACCATGTAGACGCCGTAGTCCTTCTTCAGTTTCAGAACCTGCTCCTTGCTGACGCCAAGAAAGCAGAACATGCCCGAGGCGCGCACGAGATGAGAGAAGTCCGCGCCCGGCGCTTTGCTCTCGAGCGCATCGTTGAGCAGGCTGCGCATGCTCTTCAGGCGGTCGCGCATTTCCGCCAGTTCGATCAGCCAGTTCGCGCGCAATGACTCGTCACCGAGAATGATCGACACGACAGCCGCACCGTGGTCCGGCGGCACGGAGTACATCGTGCGCACGACGTTGCTGGCCTGCGAGTGCACAACGTCGCGCCGCGACGTGTCCGCTGCCAGCACCGACACTGTGCCCACACGATCACGATACAGACCAAAATTCTTGGAGCAGGAATTACAAACGAGCATTTCGGGAACACGTTCGGCGAGATGACGAATCACAAACGCGTCGCGATCGATGTCCTCGGCAAATCCCTGGTAGGCCATGTCGATGAACGGCAGCAGGCCGCGCTCGACAATGACGTCGGCGATCGCGCGCCACTGCTCCTCGGAAGGGTCTAGACCGGACGGATTGTGGCAGCAGGCATGCAGCAGCACGACGTCCCCTCGGGCCGCGCCCGACAGCGCCTCGAGCATGGCGTCGAGCCGGATCGTGTGGTTCGCCGTGTCGTAGTACGGATAGGGCTTCAGGTTGAGTCCGGCGCCGCCGAGCAGCGGATGGTGGTTCGCCCAGGTCGGCTCGCTGACCCAGACGGTCACGTCCGGGTTGGCCCGGAGCAGCAGGCCCGCCGCAACGCGCAGTGAACCCGAACCGCCGGGCGCCTGCATTGTCATGAGCCGCTCGTCGAGTGCCGGGTTGGCGAATGTAAGGCGCTGCATTGCCGCGTTGAACTCGGGGTCGCCCGCCGTGCCGATGTAGGCTTTGCTGGTCTGCTGGTCCAACAGGCGCTGCTCGGCAACTTTGACGACGTCCAGCACGGGTGTCTCGCCAGCCGTTGTCCGGTACACACCGACGCCAAGGTCGATCTTGTTGTCGCGCGGATCGTTGCGGTGTTCGGCAATCAAGCCGAGGATGGCATCGGCGGGCAGCGTATCGAGTGTTTCAAACACAGGCTTGTCCTTGAGGATCGTGGGCGGGGCGGATAAAAAGTCGGCTCACGATTCTACACGGCAGCCGCAGTTCAACAAAAAGCCCGAGTAGAGTCACCAGACCGTTTCGCGAGCAACGAGCGTAAGGCCGGTCGCGCAGCTGTTCCTGCCGGCAAAAAAAAACGCCGGTCGTAGACCGGCGTTTTCTCGGTACCCTTAACGGGAGCGCTTTAGCCTTTTGGTGCCCACACCGAACACCAGCCGTTGGCGGCAACCAGTTTGCCCGGGAAAATCTGACAAGGACGCCACTCGGCACCGTCTTCACCCTGAATCAGCGCACAGTTGGCGCAGTTCTGTTCCTCTGCGGGATTCGGACGCGACGCGGCGTCGACCGTGCTGGCGTCGTGAACGTACTTCATGGCTTGCGCCATCGGATCGTCTTCGGCCAGTTTCGGAAGATCCTGTGCAGCGGCGTGACGGCCGGACAGGACGACAGCACCGGTCGCAGCGGCGGCGGATAACTGGATGAACTTGCGACGTGGGATCTTATTCAAAGGAACTCTCCTGAACGGTGTATCGATAAACAAAATGGGAAGTCAGTACTGCTGCCCGAATCCTGGCGGTCTGAACCTTCGTCGCGACACTGTTCTAAAGCTTGCAACGCGGTTGTGAATCTTTGCGGTTGGCGGAGTGTAGCGAGCAAAACTGAACCTCCGCAAAACGGCGCGCCCGGCGCGCCCGGCCGCCGCTGCGGCACCATGAAGTGAATTCACAACCACACGTTGCCGGTTTAGACTTATTCTTGAATGTCAACGACTTAGCGCGCCGAACGCGGTGCGGGCCCAGAATCCGCAGAGTTCGCTGCCGCCGTCGGTATGAAAGGAAGAACAGTAATAATTCTCATTAACAAAAGAGAGTGCGTATTAGCCTGCCTGCTGCTGTGCCTGGGTGCCGGTAGCGCGGCGGCAACCGGCATCAGGAAAGACCTGCCCACCCACGAATACAGCGTGCGTGTCGACGCCGATCTCGACCGGCTCGAGGTCCGTGCCGACTTTGCGTTCCCGGTGTATCGGGTGCGCGCTCGTTCGAGCGCCGCCCGGAACTACGTCGAGAACCTCGAAAGCTGCGACGGCCAACCGCTACGCATCCGCTATCGTCACCTGCAGCTGCCGGCCAGCGGCATCCGCTGCTTTCGGTACGAGGTCAGACTTCGAGCAGCGGCGGCACGCGATCGCCGCAACAGCTCGTTGCACCGGGACAACCTGCTCGCGTCGCCGTCCATCTGGCTGTGGCGACCCCCGCTCGACGAACGGTCGGACCTGCGCGTGCGCTTCGACGTCCCGCCGCCCGTTCGCATATCCGCGCCGTGGCAGCCGCTGGACGAAAACGGGCTCGAGTATCGGATCCCTGCTTCACCGGAGAACGCCAGCGCCGCGGTTGCGTTCGGCGAGTTTGTCGACGCACAACCCGAGATCCCCGGCGCCACGCTGAGAGTGGCGGTCATGCGACCGTGGAGAGGGCGCGTCCGCCACGAGCTGGTCGACTGGGCAGCGGAGGCTGCTCGCAACGTCAGCTTGAGCTACGGCCGGCTGCCCAACCCGTCCCCGCACGTCGTCGTTGTCCCCATCGACAGCTCTCGAAACGGCTCCCCCGTCCCTTTCGGGCGGGTTATTCGCGACGGTGGAGAGTCCGTCGAGCTGTTCGTTCGCCGCAACGCCAGCATGGCCAGCCTGCGCGGTGACTGGACGGCCACACACGAGTTTTCGCATCTGATGCTCCCTTATCTCGGTTCGCGGCATCGATGGATCTCGGAAGGTTTTGCGCAGTACCTGCAGAACGTGCTGCTGGCGCGATCCGGCACCTACACGGCGGAGCATGCCTGGCAGAAGCTTCATGAGGGTTTTCGGCGTGGCGAGGCATCGCGGCCCGAGCTCTCCCCGATCGAAGCGGCGGCCAGCCGCGCACGCGGCTCGACGATGAAAGTCTACTGGAGTGGCGCCGTGCTGGCGCTCGAGGCGGACGTCGAGCTGCGCCGGAGCAGCGGCGGCGAGCAGTCGCTCGATACCGTACTCGAGGCGTTCATGCGCTGCTGTCTCCCCGCAAAGCGGCGATGGCGCGGTACGGAACTGCTCGAGAAACTGGACGAACTCGCAGGCCGGCCCGTGTTCATGCCGCTCTATCATCGCTACGGCAACAGGGCAGGCTTTCCGGACCACGAACCGGTTTTTGCCGAGCTCGGTATCGAGATCGTGCGAAATCGCGTGGTGTTCGAAGACAATGCGCCGCTCGCATCGATCCGCCGCGCAATGTTTGCGCCGCGGACCCCCGAGCAGGCGGCCCGCCGTATCGGGCCAGAGCCGGATCGGACAGCTAGTGACGATCAGCCGGCAGCAGGACCGTCACCGGACAACGAATCGTCGTCTTCGCGCTCCAGCCAGCGTTCCACGACCGGCTGAAGAAACCGCGAAAACACCACGAAAGCCACGCCCAGGCCGATCGCACCCCAGGGGGTCGCAAAAGTTGCGACGAAGTACGGCCACATCAGGGCCGTCACAAAATTCATGAACGTGTCGACAACAAAGCTGATGACGTACTCGATCAGATCGCTGCTCAGCGGGTTGATCGCAAACAGGCCCGGGATGTCGTCGGTGATGATTTCGATCGTTTCGAGGTAAATGAACGCCGCGGCAAAACCGACCGCATACAGTCCGCCGCCACGCACGGCCCAGACGTGCCGGAACCAGCGCCTGAAAATGCTCTCGGCCCGACGCGGCAACTGCCGGGGTTCGTTGACGGCCGTGCGTCCCAGTACGCCGACGACCTCGATGCCGTCGCTCACGCGTTTCGCCAACGGGTCCCGTTTGGGACGCTCTTTTTTTGGCTTGCCCTTTTTCGCCGCACCGTTCCCGGCCCCGCTGCTTTTCTTCGTTGCGGGTTGCTCTTGTCGCTTCATGGAAGGGCCTCGCTCAGTCCCTCTTGGCCGGATTGAGCCGGTTTATTCGGGAACCCTCGAGCGTCAGGTTGTACATGAGTCCCTTCGAGCCGAAAACGAAGCCCACGACCGGATCCTTGATGTTGGTCGAGTCGATCGTCTTCCCGGCGCCGAGATCGATGAGCGCCACGGAGCCGTCCACGCCGACCTTCCAGCCGTTCGAGTCACGAAACTTCTTCAGGGACTCGGGCGTCATGAACGCAATCACAATCGACTTCGCCTGCGCCCCGAGCTGAAAGCCGATCGAGCCGCTGGTCGTACGATAGTATTCAACGCTGCGACCGCCGATCCGCAACACACCCTCACCCGTCTCCGCACCAACACCCACGCCGACTTTGATCACGCGCGGGAACACGAGATAACCCGCAGCCTGACCGAGGAATACGTTCGCACCGTTGATCTCTTCGTGAAATACCTCGAGTGCCTCATTCGATGCGTTGTCGATCTTGGTCGCGGACCAGGCGTACGCCTGGGTCGAAGCAAACAGTGCCGCTACCCCGAGCAGCGCACAGGCACCAGTACGTTTGAATAGTCCGTTGAATAACATTGTCGTGCACCTCCATTGCAGCCCTTTCTTGCGGCCTGCGGCGGTCATCATAGCGCATCACCGCACCGTGGGCCGAAGGCGAAGCCGGAAGCTTCCGCTACGGCGGCATGAGGTGTTCAGAGAGCGGCTGGCGGCGCTGGCCGCGCCGCGCCGGATAGTGTTCGCTCAGGTAGTCGAGAATGGCCCGCTCGGTTTCCGGCTGAAACTGCCACAGGTTCTGAGTGGCCTGCATCCAGCGAATCATCGCGAGCCAGGTGTTGCGGTCGGCGCGTTGCTGGGTCACGAGTGCGTGCGAGTGACAGCCGCCACAGTGGGCGCGCACGTCCTGCCAGCCGGGCGCAATGACGAGGCCGGTTTGGGCATCGACGACCCTGTCGTCTGCCGCGGCTTCAGCCGAAGCCGCAAGCAACAGCAGCGTCAGTCCCTTGAGCCTCATGCCATTACCCGCACGGCGACGCGATGGCAGGCGTTGTTGAGGTAGCCGCGCGGATTCCAGCCGGGCAGCAGCATCGGCTGGGCATTGCCGTTCGAATCCACGGCACGAGCCCATACCTCGTAGTAACCGGGCGTGGGAAACCGGATCCTCGCGGAGAAACGCTGCCAGGCAAGCCGGTTAGCCGGCCGCTCGAGTTTTGCCCGCTGCCAGCTCGCACCAAAGTCGATCGACGTGTAGACGCGGCGTACGTCGAGATCACCCGCCCAGGCGTGACCGCGAACCGCCAGCGGCGCCGACTGTGACACCGTGACGCCGGATCTGGGTAGGGTAATCAGCGACTTGACCGGCATTGACTCGATGATGCACATCTCGTCGTCGCTGACGTCGGCGCCCGGCGCGACCGGTTCGCAGGGTACCCGGTAGGACTGACCCAGCATCTTCTCGCCGTCGTGCACGCGATCGCGGATCAGGAGGCGGCTGAGCCACTTGCCGCTGACCGAAGCCGGCCAGCCGCCCGCGACGAGCCGCAGCGGAAAACCGTGCAAAGGAGGCAGCGGCTCGCCGTTCATGGCAAAAGCGAGCAGGGTTTCCTTTTCCAGCGCTTTTGCCATCGGAATGCCACGGGATATCGGCCGTTTCGACGGGTCGCCCGTCAGGTGCGTGTCGGCGCCTTCGTAAGCGACGTAGACGGCGTCGTCACCAATGCCCAGCGGTTCGAGGACGTCGGCCAGGCGGACGCCCGTCCACTCCGGACAGGCCACGGCACCGGTGGTCCACTGGTTGCCCTTCGCCGCGGGATAAAACTCCGATCGGCCGTTGCCGGCGCACTCGATTACCAGCGCCAGCGTGTGCTGCCGGTAGTCTCTCTTCAGCGCTTCGAGGCTTAGCGACACTGGCGAGTCGAGGGCCTCACCCTCGATTCGAAGTGTCCAGTTGTCGGCGGCAGCGGGGTCGAGGATCGGCGGCACGCCGTTGTTGCGCACGAAGACACGCGAAGCGGGAGTGATTGCATCGTCGAGCAGGTGCGCAGGCGTTTCGGCATTGAGCGGGCGATCGTTCAGCACGACCAGTCCGTCCTTGCCGGGGATCACGAAGTCGTTCGGATCGTCGGCGAGCGCCGCCGGAATGAGCCCGGCCGGCATATGCTCGGCGAACGGAATAGTCGCACCGAGCGCCGCACACATTGCCGCCAGACCCGAACCCTTGATGAAGCCGCGGCGCGTCAGGGGATTCGCCTCACGGCCCCACAGCTCGCGATCGGCGGTATCGGCGGAGCCGCGATACAGGGCGTGAAGCCCAACAGTCTTTTTCATAAGAAACCCGGCCTTTGCTGTTCGCTGGGACTTCACGCTGCGGACAGGTTCTCGTCACGGGTACTTTACTCGGCCCCGTGAGCTGCCTATCCTGCACGACCTCACTCCTCTAGTGTAATCCGTCCCCGTGACTCCGTCTCCACTGATCTCGAAGCCCTCCTTCATTCTTACGCTGGGCTTTCTGACGACGACGGCAGCACTGACGGTCGATCTGAGCCTGCCGGCGATTCCGGCAATGGCTGCTGCGCTCATGACCGACCTGCCGACCGCGCAAAAGATCGTCGGCCTCTTCATGCTGGGCATGGCGCTGGGGCAGATCCCGTCCGGGCTGTTTGCGGATCGCCTTGGCCGTCTTCCCGTGCTCTACATGGGCATGAGCGTTTTTACGCTTGCCGCCATCGTGGCGTCGTTTGCGCCGTCCATCGAAGTCATGCTGTCCGCACGCTTCGTGCAGGGCATGGGCGCGGCCTCCGCCGTGGTGCTGTCGCGGGCGATTGTGCGCGATATTGCGAGCGGCAAGGAGGGCGTCCGACTGATGTCGCTCATGGCCATGCTGTTTACGACGGCGCCGGTCCTTGCGCCGAGCCTCGGTGCCCTGCTCATGCACTGGTTCGACTGGCGGGCCACGTTTTCGGGTGTGGCGATAGCCGGCGTCATTATGCTGATCGCAATCCGGGTGAACCTGGTCGAGACGCACAGGCCGGAGCCGCAGGGCCACCCCGTGCGGCAGCTGATCGAAAGCATCCGCATTTTCTTCTCGTTTCGGCGCAGCATTTTTGGCCTGTTGCTGATCGTTACGCCGCCGATCGGGTTCATGTCGGTGATAACCGTATCGGCCGCGCTGATCATTGAGGAATACGGCCTGTCTCCGAGGGATTACGGCTTCGTGTTCGCGGCGGCAGGCCTGTCCATCATGCTCGGTTCCTGGTTCAACCGGCAGCTCGTGACGCGGTTCGAAGTCGGCACGCTGATTGGCATTGGCGCCACTATCATGCTGATCGCGTCGGCCAACCTGCTGCTCATCTGTGTGCTGAACTCGGCGCCTCTGTGGTGGTTCTGGGGCAGCCTGTGCGTGTATTTTGTAGCTGTCGGCATCCTGGCCCCGAACGCAACGGTCATTGCGCTGGACCCGCTGCCCAAGGTGGCGGGCGTCGCCTCCTCGATCATCGGCAGCATCCAGAATACCCTCAGTGCGGTCGGCGCAATCCTCGGCGCGGCCATCTATGACGGCAGTATCCGTAACGCAAGCATTACCGTGGCGATCACGGGCATCGCGACGTTTGCGATCTTTGCACTCCGGCCGCTGATTGCACCGACGCCGTCCTGTGCCCATCCCCCGGAGACGCTCAAGGAGCGGCACCCGCCGGTCCGCTAGGGGTTCGCGGTAATTCGCTATCAGCAGCGCTCGTGCGAGCGCGTCAGGGCAGTCGGACCGTGACGTCATCAGCCGCGGTACGCGACTGGGTGGGCGTGACCTTGGGGTAGCCGTACCAGATCATGCCGACGACAAACTCCTCTTCGGGATTCACGCCAAGAATGTCGAAGAACTCGGGGTCGCGGGTAATGTCGCCGGAAGTCCACTTGGAGCCGACACCCGCTTTCCAGAGATACAGCATGAAGTTCTGCACGGCGACACTGCAGGCCGCGTAGTCCTCACGCTCTTTGAGCGCGTCCTCGGAGCGCCGGCAGGTGACGGTGAGCCAGCCGGGTTTTTCGGCCCAGGATTTTGCCTTGAAGTCCGCGAGTTCCTGCCCCTTCTTCTCCGCCAGCGTCGTGCGCACCCGCTCGATCGTGCGAGCCACCGTTTGCGGACCCATCATGAGGAACCGCCAGGGTTCGGTAACGTGATGGTTCGGTGCCCAGGTGGCCGCTTCGATCGCATCCCGCACAAGTTGCTCCGGGACGGGCGTATGCAGGTACAGGTTGATCGTGCGGCGGCCCCTCAGGACTTCGCCGAACTCGCGCAGCGCTTCGGTCTCGAAGCTTGGTGCCTTATTCGCCACGACGGGTCGTGCCGGCACTCTGTTGCAGCAGCGGCTCGGAGGCCACAGGGTCTTTGCCGAATTCGCGCAATTCCGACCGCTCCTCATCGCTCAGGCCATCGAAACGCCGGCCCAGCACAAAGCCCACAAACGCCCACAGCGCGGCAATGACGGCACCAACACCCGCCACGGCGCCGAGCCCGAGGCCAATGCTCGTCAGGCCAGTGAATGCCCAGGCCCACACGGCGTCGCCACCGCGATAAAACACGACGTCGATGACGGGCTTCGCCTTGAAGCGCGCCTCCCGGCCCACGACGGTGAACAGCATTTCCCGTCCCGGGCGAGTGATCGCGTAGTTGCCCGCGCGCCGCATGACCTGCAAACCCAGCACCATGATCAGGATCGGCGAAAGGGCAAGGGCCAGCAACGCAACACAGACGAGAACCGGCACCAGTGCCAGCGTGGTCGCCATTCCCAGTTTCGTGGCCAGGCGACTCGTGACGAACGCCGCCGTAAGGATAGCCAGCGTATTCACCGTGAGATCAACCCATGCCAGGATTTCGCGGCGCTCGACGCGGGAGAATTCCTCGAGCAGGTTTTTCTGCTGGAAGTAGACGAATGACCCTATGGCGACGTACAGCAGGATAAACGCCGCAATGCCGAGCAGGAACGGGCTCTTGAAAAACAGCACAAATCCGGAGAACGGGTTGCGGCCAAGCGTATCGGTGCGCGGATCGTGCGCGTGGTCCGCGTTGCCGAGCGCCGTGACCTTGAGACGCTCCAGCGAAAAGATGATCGGCAGCGGTATGAACAGCATGGCGGCCGACACCAGCATGAGCTGTTTCTCACTCATGATGTCTGCCGTCAGGCCGGCAATCAGCGGCCCCACAATAGCGCCAACGCTTGCGCCCATTGCGATGAAACCGAACAGCCTCGGGGCCTGTTCCCGGTTGAAAAGATCCGACATGAAGCTCCAGAACACCGACACGTGAAACAGCGCGAACACGCTGAGCCACACGTAGAAGCTCTTGTCGATCAGTACCGGGTCCGCCACCCAGGAAGACCCGGTGTAAAAAACCAGAAACGACGCCGAAAAAACGATGTAGACGCCGGGCACGAGCCAGCGGAAACGGACCTGCGACGCAATGAATCCGTAGATCATCACGGCGCCCAGCGTAATGAAGAAATTGATGCTCCAGAGGAAACTGACCTCGGCGTCCGACCAATCGCTGGCCATGGCATCACGTGCGGACCTCAGCATGAAATATGCCGTCATCAGAACGAAGACAAAGGCCGCCGACAGCAGCGTCGCCCTCTGTTCGTTGGGATGAATTTTCGAGGCTGCGTCGAGGAATCTTGCGAGCGGGCTCGCCTGGGCTTGAGGTGCGTTCATTGAGGGAAGACTCTCCGCGACAGCCGGTCAGTCCGCTTCGACATCCTAGTCGAGACCGAGTTCGAAGCCCGCTTCGAGTTCTTTCTTGGAGAACGCCCGGAACGCAATCATCGTCTCGGTGGCGACGATGCCGTCCAGATGCCGCATCCGGTCGCTAATGACATCGGCAAGATCCTCGTTCTTCGGCACTTTGACAATCGCGACGAGGTCGTGGCGGCCCGCCACGGAGAAGACCTCCTGAACGCCGTCCATCTCGGCGATCTGCTGCGCCAGATCCGGGATTCGATTCGTTTCCGCCTCGATCAGGACAATTGCCGTAACCATTGTGCGCTCCAAGCCAGGACGGTCTGGAAGACTATCACTACTTCGGTGACGGCGCGACGCGCGGCACGGCGTCGCTGTCTGAACTTGCCGGGCCGGGTTCTTCTACCCGGCCCGGCCGTTCGAAAGCGGATTCAGGGCCCGGCTATTTTCGCGGCGACGTCGAGCAGTTCGTCAGCCGGCAGGCGTACCTTGTAGTTGGCGTTGACGAACGAATACGCCACCTTGCCCTCCCGGTCCACGGCAAATACCGCCGGCACCGGCAGCACGCCGTGGCGGCTGATCGACGATTCCTCGATGTCGATGCCGTGCTCGGGCAGCAGGGTCAGGTAGCGCTCGGGCGCGCGGAACGCAATCCCTAAGGCAACAGCCGCATGGGCGTTGGCGTCGGAAAGTATCGTGTAGCCCAGTCCGTCGATGTCTTCCTGCGTTTCCTGGCTCAGACTGTCGTACAGCAGCTCGGCCCGATCCCCCGACAGGAACAGCAGATCCACGTCCAGCTCTTCGATCTCCGGGATGACGTGGCGGAGTTCGGAGAGGTGCAGGTTGCAGTAGGGGCACCAGCCGCCGCGAAAGCTTACGAGGATCACCGGCCGCTCGAGTTTCCGCGGATCGAACTCGAAGTTTTGCTCGTCGACCGTTTGCACGGTGAACCGCGGCGCGGCATCGCCGACAGCCAGTGGCCGAACGTCCTCGGCGTTCTCCGCGATCGGGGCATCTGCGTGTCCGTACTGAATGGATCCGCTGCAGATCAGGCTCACGAGCAGCGCTGCCGGGAAAACGCCGAGCACAAATTGCCGGGATGTCAACATGGTGAACTCCTTGTCAGAATATCGGGGACGTCGGGGGGACGTTTTTTTAGCTTGTCTGCGGTCAAAGACCGGCGGGCGGCCCGGGTTATTACAGACGTGGCGATCAACGCGGCGATGGGCGAGCCGCGGCTTCAGGTGAGGAGGACGTTCGCCGCTTCAGACCGCTTTTTCGAGGAGATCCGAGCCTTTGATACCAATGACGCCCCGGCAGCGCGCCTTGGCCCGATACATGGCGTGATCGGCCTCGCGCATGAGCGCGGTCAGCGTGTTGGCGTTTTCCGGATAGCGCGCCAGCCCAATACTGGCCGAGCAACGCAGGGTGTCTTCGGCAATGTGATACGGGGCTTCGAGCGCTTCCGTCAGGCGACCCGCAAGCTGATCGACGACCTCGGCGGAGACGTCGGGCACGAGTGCCACGAACTCGTCGCCGCCCACGCGACCTATGATGTCGCAGGACCTGAGGCTCTGCTGCAAGCGCTCGGCCGCAATCATCAACAGCTGGTCGCCGACCTCGTGACCACACTCGTCGTTGATGTGCTTGAATTCATTGAGGTCGATGAACAGCAGCGCGCCCGTGGCATCGTCGTCGCTGTCCCGGAGCCTCTGCGCAGCGTCGCGCTCGAAACCGCGGCGGTTGAGCACACCGGTCAGCGGGTCCGAACGGGCAATCGACGCCATGTGGTTCTCGCGTGCCTTACGGTCGGTCACGTCGACGAGCGTTACCGCTATGTCTTCACCCACCGGTTCCGCAATCATTTGCAGCCACCGTTCCTGGTCGCCGGTTCGCTGTTGAACGTCGACATCGAGGCTCTCGGGCAGCTCGACGGCAGCCTGGAACCGCCGCATCACGACCGCAACGGCCACCGGGTCCATCCCGGCTGAAGCCAGGCGGGCAATGTCCACCCCGTGACGACCGTCCAGCACATCGGCCTCGACGTCGAGGAAACGGCCCGCGGCGGCATTGGCAAAAATGCAGCGCAACTCGCGTTTGCCGGAGTCGTTGTCGCGGACCCAGCGCATGCGGATGATGCCGTTGACCGAGTGATCGATCAGCGTCCTCAGAAGCTTTTCACTGTTGCGGACTTCGGTTTGTGCCTTCTCGACGTCACTCACGTCGCGGAACATCAGAATCTGCCCGCCGCGGCTGGCTGCGCCGCGGGTTTCGATGCTCGAGACCTGCACGTGCATGAAGCGGCCCGTTGCGGTCATCATCTTCTGCGGCTTGCCGGTTGCAATCGCCTCGAAAACGCCAGTTGCACCGTCGTTCATGACGGACGTGAGCGGTGTGCGCAGCGCATCTCGCTCGGTGATCTCGAGCAGATTCTCCGCGCCCCGGTTCATGCCGATGATGCGCTGTTTCTCGTCGACGACCACGACCGGATCCTGCATGGTCTGGAATACGGTTTCGTACGCGAGCGGCGCAAATTCGATGACGCGCTCGCCGATGAGGAGCCAGGCATAGACGGGCAGCATCGCCACGATGGCCAGCGGCACGAAAGACAGCGTGTCCGGCCCGATGCCCACGTCGTAGGCAAGCGTTGCGCACAGCGGAACCATGCAGGCACCGGTCAACAGAAACAGGCCACGACGGTGTGCCGGTGCAACGGCCGAACTGTGCAGCAGCAGCGAGAGAATCGCGATCGCAATCACGCTGTAGCTGTACGGTGCGTGCGCAAACAGAAACCACGGACCCCACTCGGCGGGCCGGGTCAGGAACACACCGTCGGGATTGGCAAACGGGGCGTACCACATGAGTTCGTGATAGACGTTGGTTGCGGCCAGCAGGATTGTCGTCACGGGCACGAGCAGAAGCAGCACCAGCGTGCGCGGCGGCGTGACTTCACCCCGGTACGTACGAAAACAGACAAAGGCGACGACCGGCAGCAGGGCCGTGGCCAGGAAGTGCGCGTTGCGGCCTATCGAGAAAACGACAAACGAACCCGACATCTGCTCGATGGCTCCGCCGAGCACCCAGACGCCCATCAGGCAAAACACGAGCCCAACGGTCAGGCTGCCCACCTCGCGGCGCGACGCGATCAGACGGCCGCCCAGGAACAGGTAGCAGGCGGCACCAACAGTCAGAACAACGGCAAGCAGAATATCGAGGTTCACGAGGTTTCTGTGTAGACCGGCACACTGGCCAGCTTACGCTTGCCGGGCGCCGTTTGCGCGGAACTGCATCTCAGGCCGGACAGCGGCATTTTTTACCGTCCGGTATAGACTTTGTGCCCGGCAGCCCACCGGTGGCACAAAGGCGCGCAAACACGCCGCGGCTGGCGTGTGGCTACCCGCAAAAAAGCACGTAGAATGTAGTCCGTTCACGACCGTTGCCGGCAACGGTCGAGGGCGCTGGTCCATCTACGACATGACGCAAACGGCATGACATGAATGACGAACTCTTCAAAACGGTACGCCTGGTCCGCCGCGGCAAGGTAACGACGGACGATCGCGGCCGGAGCGTCTGGGCGGAACCGGTGGCGGATGCGGAACTCGAACTCGTCTCCACGCAGATGCTGCAGCAAATGCTCGAATCCGATGACGAGGAGCGCAAGGAGCGACTGAAGGCCGCGTCCTCCGCGCGCGACGGTGTGCTCGCTCGCAATACCTCCACGGAGGATTTCGAGGTCATTGACGACGACGATCTCCAGGCGGCGCTGTCGGTTGCCGAGGACAGCACCGGACCGGGCCGCGTGGCCGACGTCATCTACGAGCCGGTTGTCGACGACACCGGGAGTGACGAGGTTGAGGAACTCTCACTCGTGTCGACACAAATGCTCAGAAAAATGCTGGGCGCGGAGGAAGAGACGGGCGACGAGGAAAAGGCGCTGGACGACTACGCTGGAGGGGGCTTCGACCCTTACAACAGCGGTTAGGCGGTAGCGAACGGGCCGCGGCTCGGAACCAAATTACAGCCACTTATCCTCGTTCGGCGGCTCGTAATGCTCGAATCGGGCAAGCAGGCTGTCGACTTTCGCGTCACTCAAAAGCATGCGGCGGTTGGATTCGCGCACAAAACCTTCCTCATGAGCCTTGTCGAGAAACGTGAGCAGCGAGTCGAAATAGCCGGCCACGTTGAGCAGCCCGCAGGGCTTGTCATGAAATTTGAGCTGCCCCCAAGTGACCACCTCGATGATCTCCTCGAGCGTACCGAAGCCGCCCGGCAGGGCCACAAACGCGTCGGCCAGCGCCGCCATTAGAGTCTTGCGTTCGTGCATCGAGGCGACAACGTGCAGCTCGGTCAAACCCGTGTGCGCAATTTCCTTGTCGACCAGCTGCTGCGGAATCACGCCGTGTACGCGGCCGCCCTGCTCGAGCATGCGGTCGGCAATGATACCCATGATCCCTTTCGCAGCGCCGCCGTAGACAAGCTCCAGGTCGCGCGAACACAGCGCGTCGGCCAGTTCTACGGCCGCGGCCGCATAGTCCGGCCGGCTCCCCTTGTTGGAGCCGCAGTAAACGCAGATTCGTTTCATTATCAAGCGGCCCGCTAGGCCTCGGCGGAGACTTTTGCGGCGCCTGCGACGCGCTCGACAATCGCCGCAATCTCGGGCCGCGCCTCCTTGAGTTCCCCGGAGTCCAGCGCGTCCAGCTCGTGCGGGAACACCAGCCACTCGGCGGTTTCCTTCAGGTAATAGTGCGGCGTCATCGACGTTTCGTTGCGCTCGGGTTTGAACCACGGCACCGCAACCCGGATGTCCTCGGGCGTATTGTCGCGCGCGCGCCGGCGGATCTCGTCGATGACCGCCACAATCGTGTTGCCCGTGTCGAAGACGTCGTCGACGATCAGCACACGATCGTCGTGGCAGATCTTCTTGATGATGTAGTTGAGGCCGTGCACGGCCACGCTGCCGCGCCTCTCCACGCCTTCGTAGGACGAGGTGCGAATCGCAATGTGATCGGACTCCACGCCGCAGTAGGCAAAAATCTCCTGCACGGCCATGCCCACGGGCGTGCCGCCGCGCCAGATGGCAATAATCATCGTCGGCCGGAAGCCGTCCTCGAGGACTTTCAGCCCCAGGCGGAACGAGTCTTCCAGCAGGTCCTGTGCGGACAGCACCGTTTTATCCATGTCGAGGGTCCATCTGGCCGGGTTGTTCTTGTCGTATGCCGGGGGCGGTGGATTGGCTTGCCGCCCCCCGGCAGGCTGCCGCTATAATGCCGGCAAGCGTGAACCGTACCGCAAATACGCGCTCGAACAAACCGCAACGCGATAAGCCCCACTGGTAAGTCATGAAAAAAACCATCATTGCCGCCGACGACCTCTTGAGGGACTCCTTCGAACTCGCCGCCCGCATCCACGAAGGCGGTTTCCGCCCGGACTTCCTGGTCGGTCTGTGGCGCGGCGGCAGCGCCGTCGGCATTGCCGTACAGGAAGGTCTCCAGTTCTTCGGCGTCGAGACCGATCACATTGCAATCCGCACATCCTACCGGGGCGCGGACAGCTACGAGAAGATGGTCAAGGGCCGAAACCGCATCCGCGTGCACGGTCTCGAGTACCTGCTCGACAATCTTTGCTCACACCACTCGCTCTTGATCGTCGACGACGTCCTCAGCACGGGCTCGAGCCTCAAGGCCGTCATCGACCAGCTCAAGAAGAAAACCCGGCGCAACCTGCCGCACGACATACGCGTGGCAACCGTCTGGTTCCGGCCGACGGAAAAGTCCCTGAAGACGCCGGACTACTACGTCCACGAAACCCAGGACTGGCTGGTCCTGCCCTACGAGCTGACGGGCATGAGCGTGGACGAAATCAAAACCACCCGGCCCGAACTCGCCGACATTGCCGAGCGCCTACGGCCGCACGCCGAGCGCGCGTAAGCGCCTCAGGCGCTTACGCAGTCAGTCTTTAATCAGCATGTTGCCGTTCAACGCCTCGCACATGCCCTCCGGCCCGTTGATCGCCTTGTCAACGACGATCCTGAACGTTCGGTCGGAAGCCTGCGCGGCAAGCGCCATGCCGTAGGCGCGGTCCACGATGTCTTTCCCGAGCGTACTCTGTCTTACCCAGATACGATCGTACAGACAATCGTCTACGGAGCTTTCTACGAAGTTAACGAAAAAACCATCGGCATGCAGATAGACGTATTCGACTTTGCCACCGTACCACCCCGGCGCGGCGACCGCGGTTCCCTGCATCAGCAAAAAAGATACTGCAAGCGCTGCGGTTTTGAGTCCTCTCCAGGTGTTTCCAGACATTGAATTCTCCTCACATGTGTTGTTCAAGCATCGCTATACCGGCAGTCAGTTGAGACCGATGTTCGTCAGCACGGCTGCCGTACCGGCATTGCAACCGCTGGTGTGGTCTGTTCCGGGAGCGGAACTCGGTGTGTACCAGACATCGACCCTCTTGCCCGCTATTTTCGCCGCCAGGAGTATGCTGAGCATGTTCTTTCCGCCCGGAGTCGTGGCGTCGAAACGAAAGTGGTACCCCCACAGCGAGCAGGTATTGGCCGGCGGGACGCTCACGGCGAGTTCGACGAAGTCGGCACCGTACATGAGCGTTACCTCTCGATTCGGCGCGTAGTCCGCAGACGCCGCGCCGGAGAACAACAGACAGCAAACGAGAATCGGAAAAGAAGACCGGGCAGCAATGGTTTTCATACGACATCTCCAGAGTTATCTACGAAAACCGCTCCAGATGGGTCGCCTCGGACGGGTATACACCACCCGAACCGAAGCAACGCTGGTGCGGCTAGCTAATCGCTCTTGTATACGCAAGAGCGGGAGCCACGCTGTCGGCAGAAAGCGTGGCGCGGAAACCAGTGCCGCCCTCTCAGAACAGACCTGCTTTCGATTCGCCTTTCTGGACGATCGTGTAAACCCGTATGTCTGTGCAGACGAGTTAGCCTATTTTTGTCTGCTACATTCTGGAGAGTCGTCACTGGAAAAGTTGTCGACGATTCGCTCGGTCGTTTTCGGAACGTCGTAGAAATGCACATCCATACCGTCTATCAGATACCGATCACCGTCGGCAATGTAGACAAGGCTTAGGGTGCGTAATCCACCTTGACGTGACTTCGAATAGTCCACTTTCAGCGCGTACCGATCATCTCCCAACTTCGACAGGCTGTATTGGTGTACGAAGTTGATGCCTTCCCCAATCGATACGTTCCCGCGGACCGATGAGAGATTATGCTCGGACGCGAGGCTGTCAACGTACAGGAGAGATGCGAGCCACTCCGAGAGGTATGGAGCAGAGAAGTGTCGCAGTATTCTCTCACCGTCGTCGCCGTCGAGCGCAATCCTGTAGCATCGGAACTCGTCCAAGACCGCATCGTGCACTTGGTCCGGTCCCGCCCCGCATGAGCTCGTCGAGAAAACCAGGCACAGGATCGTCAGCAACACCGGTTTGTTCACCTCAACAGTCCTCTCCGGTTTGTGCTCTACACACCTCATCGAATTGTCGTTTTTGTCGGCTATCGGCCTCGATGCCTCTCGCAGCCTCACCGAGGAATCCTGTGTTGTTGAGGTACGCACTGCCAACATCCACCCTTCGCGTGTATTTGAAAGAGATGTTACCGAATATCTTCAGCTGTGCGGGTGTCGATAAGGTGCCGGAAAACTTGATGGTATTGTCCGACGCAACGGTTGCACTGACGGTAAGACTGCCGACCTTGAGCCCGGAACCGATAATCTTCTGAGCATCATCGAACACAATCCTTGTTCTCCCTTGACTGATAACGGCGCTTCCGTCCGGCTTTATTCTCACGTTAAAGTCTCGGCCGATCTTCAGGGCTCCCCTGACGGTTGTGCCGTCGTACTCGGCAACCAGGAGCTTCCGAATAGTCGCTCTTACGACGAGGCTGGATTCTTGCTCTTCGCTGAGATGAGTCGCCTCATCGTTGAAGGCGCGGGAGAACGCCGCGGTAACAGCGCCGTTCGCAAACTTCCCTCCGGTCAGCGATGAAACTGTGCCGCCAACAGCGGCAGAGGCAGCAATTCGGGCAGGACTGAATCGCGGACTCCCTCCCCCGAGCTGGCCGATCTTCCCGGAAAACGCCTGAGTTACTCCTGCGCTCAGGAAGCCGTGCCCAAACTTGCCACCCTGCAGTTCGGCAGTGACGCCGCCAACAACACCATGTGCGCCAACCTTGCCGAAAAAGGCGCCGGCCTTGAGATCGGTCCCGAAGAAGGTTCCTTTTTCCGCGCCGCTGAACGCCTCGCCGACGCCGTAAAACGCCGCAGCGCTGAACGCCCCGAACACAGCCCCTCGTAAACTGCCCGTGGCAACACCGCCCGCTATGAAACCGGATGCAACGACGGCTCCGAAGTCACCGAGGAACGACAGGAACCCGGCGCCGGGCAGGAAGACGGAGATTGCGATCGACACAATGGGCGCAAGGTCTCCGAGCAGCTTGTTGATTCCTTCGAACAAATCGTCGAGGAAAAACCCGCTGGGGTCCGTTGCGTTCAACGGATTATTCCAAGCGTAACTGTATCGATTGAGGCTCTGTGAGTGGGTCGGATCCTGCACGAACGGGTCCGCCTGCAGGAACCTTGCAAGCTTCTGATCGTAGATCCGGCCATTCATATGAATGACGCCAACTTCGTCCAGCATCTCGTGACCGGTGTATCCGCGCGTCGTAATGCTGTGATCGAAGTTCACTAACTGTGATGCCAGCAATGCGGTCCAGTCCGTTGCATCACGCCGCTGACCCCACGCGTCGAACGAGAACTCGCCCACGATATGGCCGGAAGAGCTGGTCATTACGTCCAGCGAGCCCAGATGGTCTTTGTGCAGGTAAAAGGTCTGCTGATCGACAAAAGCCCCGCCCGTATTGTCGAACGACGTCTCGATGACGATACCGGCGATATGACGCTTGCGTTCACGAACGTTGTTGGGCCTGTCGATGATCTCGACGCTGCCGATGTAGCGGGTAGTTGTTACACCGTCGGCACCGGTGTCGATCCGGCGGTACCGGGATCGGTCCGGGCCGTAAGCAAACTCGACTGTATGCCCACCCTTCGAGATCTCATAAGGCTTGTCGAACGTCGTGTACTTGATCGTACGTCCGTCGCTGCTTAGCTCGTTGTTGCCGTTGGCGTCATAGCTGTACGTGACGCCGCCGGCAGCAGTGACGGCGTGCGGCCCTGCTCCGTTTGCACCGTAGCTGTACGTGCCGACGTCTGATTTGGTGTTGATGTTGCCGTTGAGGTAGTAGTTGACCGTTATCGGCGTTTCCCCAGTGACTTCCTGCTCGATCAAACGGTTCAGGAGGTCGTAATCGAACCTCTCCTCCAGCGTCTTGGTGCCGCTGAATTCGCGACGGTACTTCAGGTTGCCGATAGTGTCCCACTCGTACCGTAAATCCTGCACTTCGCCGCCAGGACCCTGGCTCAGGATTTTCGTCAGCCGGCCATTCGTGGGCGTGTACGTGTTCGTGGTGAGTACGCCGTTGCCGAGCAGTTCGCCGGTCACCTGGCCACGAGCGTTCATCGACGTAACCTGGCGGTACACCGTGCGCGGAACGCCACCGACGAGCACGGCATCGCCTACCGTTTCCAGATAACCGGCGGCGTTGTAGGTGTGCTGGACGCCGCTGTCCTGAAAACTGCCGTCGCCACCAGCGTCAAACACCTGAAAGATGCGACCAAATTGATCGTAAGTGGTCTTCTCGTAGTAGATGCCACCATCGATGTTGGTTGTGACCTGGGATGGTCGGCCGAGACTGTCGTAAGTGAAGGTTCGGGCGTACGTGGATTCGGTGTCGTTTACGCTGGCGAGCTGGCCGAGTCCATAAGCTGCCGTATCGTAGTACCAGGTCGTGTGACTCTCGGTCAGCGTGCCTTGAGCGCAATCGCCGGTCGTGGCGTTGAAGCACGTATCGGTCCGGGTCTTCATTCGGCCGAGACCGTCATAGGTTATGGTCGAAGTGTGGCCGTTAGCGCTGGTCTGGAGCTTCAGCTCGCCAAAGTGGTTGTAGTCGTAAGTCCAGGTGCCTTTATCCGGATCCTGAGTTTCCTTTTTCCTGCCCAACAGGTCGTACAGGATGACCGTTGGGACTGAATTGAGATCCTCTGTACGACGCAGATTCCCCTGGTAGTCGTACCAGTATCGGGTGCGGCTGTTCAGGTTGTCATAGACGTCGGTGATTTCGCCCAGGACGTTTCGCACTTCGGTCTTCTTATGACCAAGATTGTTGGCGTGGATTGTCGTCAAGCCGTTGTACTGGCTGGTTGCGCTCGAGTTATCCGAGAGGACGGTCATCGTGACGCGCCCGAGCCGATCGTAGTAGAGCCGCGTCCAGTTCGTCGGAGTGGGCGCAAGATCATAGGGGTCGGACTTGAACACGATTCGACCCAGGTGGTCGTATTCCGTGTCCTGGACGTCCCAGGCGCCGTCGAAGCCCTGGGTCAGCGTCCGGATGGGCCGAGCAAGCTTGTCGTAGCACTCTTCGCTCGACGCGCCCCCGCCGTTGGCGACCTGCACCATGTAAACGGACCCGGCCGGGCAGTTCGTCATGGCGGCCGGGTTGTTCGTCAGGAACGAACGGGTAAAGGAGCCGTCGGAAGCGCGGCGGAAATACTCCCGGCCCAGAGCGCCGTAGTAGATGTCGGTGACTACACCATTACCCGCCGTATCCACAAGAGCCTTGGACTGGGTAGGAAGGCCAAACTTGTTTCTTGGGGCCGTGACCTCGGTGAGCTTACGCCCCAGGCAATCGAACGTTTCTTCGACGTATCTGCCGCGCACGTCGTAGCCCACCGTATCCGCGTTGCAGCGGGTTTCAGCACCGCCTTGTACGCTGGATTTGACCCGATTGCCGAACTGGTCATAGCCATGCGTCGTGGTCAGGGTAAACGCAGGTTTGGTCGGTTCTACGATTTCCGTATGCAGCAAACCGCGGGCGTTGCCGCTCGTGTGATACGTGAAGGCCGACACACGTTCGGGATGTACCTGACCTTCGTAAGTCGTGGTTACCGTACTCCGCGACAGTCTGGCCTCACGTAGCGGCAACGGACCGGTATCGAAATAGTCGTTGTCGGTGCTCACGGACTTGACCGTATTCCCCGAGCCGTCCTTGCTCGTGACTACGACGACATCCGGATTGGCCTCCGCATCAAAGCTCGTGGTCGTGTTGGTCTCGCTGAGCAGCGCGCCCTGGCTGGTGCCATCGTCCAGCAGGCCGTAGCCAAACTCGGAAGACGCCGCTATGACGGGATGGATAGGACCGAGTTGCGCCGTTCCCAGCGTGCTGGCCGTTGCCGACGAATTGCTCGTGTACTCGATAAACGCCCAATCGTTGACAGCCTGGCTCAGCAAGTGCCCCTGCGCGCTGCGTGCTTCGGTCTTGCGGGGGTGGCCAATAAAGGGCCAGTCCTGGCGATAGAACGTCGTCGTTTCGATACCGGTCTGCTGGTCAACCGTCTTGAGACGCTCGAAGCCCAGCATCCCACGACCGGAGGCCTGGATTTTGGCCTCGCTGTAGTAGTAGCTGATCGCGTTTCTCGCAGTGTCGTCGACGTTGCGTGGATTGATGTCAGCCGTGGGCGCATCACCTTCAACACGCGTAACGACGTACATGGGACCATTGAATTCCAGCACTGGGCGGTACTTACCGAGGGTCTGGCTGCCTGCGGGCAAATCCCAGTCGCCGTTCAGGGCCTGGTAAAAACTGGCGGGCTGGGCGATCGCAATCGGTACCGGGTAACAGATAGTGAGACCCGGTTCGGACTCGCAGAACTCTCCTACCCCGGTTGCGGAATCTACGTTGAGGCGCTCGTAGTGGCTGGTGTCGGTGAGAGGCTCGTAGCTTACGTACGTGGAAGCCCCGAAGCCGTTGGTAATCTTTTCGACACGATTGATTGCGCGGTTGGCATCGACCGTTCCGCCGGACGTTTCGACTTGCTTCTGGACTTTCACTTCACCCTGGGAGTCCATGTTGAACTGCACCATGTCCGGTGCGGCGTCGCCGTTCATGTCCGCGAACATGACCCATTCGTTCTTGCTTCTTCTGGCAAGCGGCAACCACGGCGTTGTGGTCGAAGGATCATAGGCGTTCGTCGTGGGGTTCCAGGCTCGAAACTTGACCCTGGACTGTGCATTGGTCGTGGAGTTGTCCGTCTGTTTCCAGGCCAGGTCCGGGTAGCCGTCCATGTTCCAATCGACAAACTGCGGGTCGTCAGGGCCTGCGTCGTAGCCCACGGGGTTCTGGCCAAGTGTCGATTCGTTGAACGAAACCGGTGCTTCGAGCGTACCGTCACCCTTGTTCAGCTGATAGCCGAACGCGTTGTGGGTAAGCGGATAGACAAAGTCCGCCAGACCATCCGCGTTGATGTCTACGGTTTGTATACGCCCGCTGCGGACGGTGCTGGGCAGGTCGACGTATCTGGATACGCTGTTTGGACCGGTCACGACGAGCGCAGCATTGAGGTTACCCTCGGGCGGACACTCCTCCGGATTCGGGTTCTCGAAAACGCACTCGGATTCGTAGGTGCCGGTCAGCATGAAATCGGCGCGTCCGTCGCCGTTGAAGTCCGCGTTGCCGCCGCGTATCTCGAGGCTATAGAAGTTGAGCAGCCAGCCATCGTCTGTAGTGTCGATGGGAACATCAATGTTGAGCGACTCCTCGGGACCGAATCGATAGTAGTGATTCGTATCGATCAGCGCCGCCGGGCCCGCTGTCATGTATCGCACTTTGATGTTGTTGATGCTTTCGACCGTTACGGCATCGACAAGCCCATCCGAATTGACGTCAATGAAGCTGGTACCCCTGCCGGCCAGGGTGCCGCCCACGATGGGCGAGCTCAGCGACGTGGCGGACAGCTTCCAGTTGCCGTCACCCTGGGGCTCCGAGAGGTAGATTCGCCAGGTGCTCGCGGCATGGTCGTAAATTGCTACATCCGTACGGCCGTCCGCATTGAAGTCGAATGTTTCGAGTTTGACGCGGAAGGTCGAAGCCACTGAGCCGAGACAGACTTCCGATTGGGTTCCGGAGCAGTATTCCGTGCCGCCGCTGTTGAAAGTCTGCCGTACAAAATCGCTACCGTTCGATATTGCGTAGTTGAGCCGCGGCTGCATGTTGGATCCGCTGTACGAGGCTTTGACCCATACAAGATCCATTTGACCATCGCCATCAATGTCGGCGGCTCGGTACGCCACCAGCCCCTGGCCGCTGGTCGCCATCGTGAAGCCCGGCGTAGTCTGGTACTGCCCGCTCAGGTACGGCAGGCGCCAGTCGAAAACCGTTTTGGGCAGCCGGGTGCTCCCCAGGCGCTCCTCAATACTCGTCAATCGGCTCAGTGAATCCGTGCTGATCGTGTGGTTTTCGCCGTATGCGAGGTCGTACTGACGTACGAGTTGCTCGCTGCTGACCGTGTTGTAAACACGAATGCTCGCAAGACGCTGATCGTTGGTGAAAAGGCTTCCGGCAATGTAGGCGGTCGTTTTGTCAGAACGAGTTTCGTAGTCGAATCGTATGCGGGCACCGTGGGATGCCGCCGGGTTCGTCTTGTTGGCACCGTACGCGTATTTGATGTCAACAATGCGTTGTGCGCTGCCGGTCGTATCGTAGTCGAACCATATCGGATTGCCGGCGCTGTCCGTGAAATGCCGGATGGCCCAGGTCAACGTGTTGCCGGACGTGTTGTTCAGCTTGGCATTGCCGTCTGTGCTGTTCGGCGACTTGCCGTAGTAGCTGGTGGAGCCGTCTTTGCGCCGGGCTTCGAAATAGTCAGGACCGCCGTTGGCCGAGCCCACGATCGTCACCAGCGTGCCGGTGTCTATCTCGGTGCGATAAACGGCACCGGCAGCGCCGTGCGTGCCGGAGGTGAGAATCAGCCGCTGCCCGTCCAGGCAGAACTGATCGTCGTTGGTCCAGGTTATGGGTCGCGCAACATCATCCTGGCCAAGTGTTGAGCGGCATCGCGATATTGCGGAGAGGCCACCGAGCGACCAGCCTAATCCGGCAATGCCGTTCGCTCCTGAGCTTGAATAATTCAGCGTAATGCCGGGCGCAACACCCGCAGTGCCGGTAGGCGCGGCTATCGGGACGCTGTAGGTTGCCGCACCCGATTCGTTGACCCGGAATTCACCGGCGAGTGTCCCGATCTGGTCGGACACCGAACTTGCACCGGGATCGGCTTCCACATGCGGCTGCGGCGCCGCGGCGGGCGAGCCACTTGGACCGGCCGGACTGCCGTGCAGAATAATGTTTGCCGTCGCCTCACCGCTGATCGAGCCCGCAGCAATGATGTTGGCCGCTTCCTGAGCCGGCGTAAGCAGGTCGATCGTGCCGACGGGCTGCTCATGAATCGTGACGCCCTGAGCTTCGAGATACGGACGGAAGTCGTCTTTCCACTCGGTTTGATCGACGAGCACCCGAATCCACTGCTGAGTGGCGGCTACGCGCACCAGCAGATAACCCGTTCTAGGTTCGATAACGATGGGGGTGACGATTTCACTGGCTATCAGGACCAGGTTCGGCCGCTGCTCCGCGGCGAACATGGCGTCGATTTCTTCGGGCTGAAGGCCCGTAAGGGCGGTTATTCGAGCGGAGATCTGCGCTGTTGTCGGACTCGCATGCGAAACCTGTCCCGGATCCGCTCCCAGGCCGATCACAAACACCAATGCTGCAACAACAAAAGTCAGTCCAAGTTTCTTGGCTTTCTCGAACACTACGGTGTCTCCCTTTTGCTTGTTCGGGCGAGGTCCATACGTTTTGGAAAAACCGGCTCGAGCCGACCCTGATCAGATCCTCAGGTGGCGAGCACATGCGCAGGCATCAAAACCAATTCGCGGATTCTGGTCAATGGTTCCCGGATAAATCGACAGCACGTGTTTGCGCGGGTCACGGCGCGTTTGGAGGGGAACTCGACGACGGGTTTCGCGGCCACCTCGGGGCGAGGGGCTAAGCCCTTGTCTGTGTTACCGCGGGACGGTCCTAGGTGTTTCCACCCATTGCCTCATGACCAAACCCTGCGTAGCCTTCGAGGGTTTGGCGCAAGCTCGGTTTCACGGCTAATTCTTTTTTCGCATAACCCGCCCAAGAATCGCGTTGCCGGCCGAATATGCGCAAGACGGTCTAGATGAAGCCGCTGGCCCCATGTTTTCGCTATCTGGCGGGCTTGCCGATTGCGCAAGGCGCTGCGCGGTCGCGCCGATCGCCGCATTAACGCGACACCGACTAGCTGCCCACGCTCGATTCCGGCGTGGTTGGAGTCTCGCTGTCGATCAGGCGTCCCGACTCATCGTGGCGCGCGGCTAATCGAGCGAATTCAGTGACCAGTAACTCGTTCAATGATGGCCAGGTGTTCAGCACACGAAAATCGGTGTTGTCACACCGACGAATCGTGCGATCGCTCCGGCGGGTGACGATCCTCGACGAATCCCAGTTGAAACCGCCTACGATGCAGTCACCGTCCGGAACAAGATCGGCGTACCGCCACGAGTTTGCCGAGTAGAGGTCGTACGGTTGCTGCTGCGCAGCTTCGATCCCTTTTGACGCGTTGTACCTGATGCCATACAGGGAAAGGGCGCTAGTGAAGACGGTCAGACCGTTCGCTTTGAGCAGAAACTCACGGTAGTCGGCAGACAGGACGCCACCGACGGCTTCATTCAGCTCGTCTACGGCCGACTCGCTCAGGGGTGGAAAAACGCTGTGAAGATACGCAAGCGGAGCGACGTGGGGAACGTGCTGAATGAGATCCGTCCCGTTGGGCGTGGATCGATTTTGTCCGTCGCCGTACGAGCGGATGGAGTCGAGGGTGGCCTCAATGCTGTTCATCGTTGCCCTATCTTCTTTCCGAGTTGTGAGTCACGACGATATCCGACTTGTCTTCAGAGACTTTACCCAGCGCCGCGACTCCGCCGCCCAATCGAGCGCCCTGAGTCTGGGTCACGATTTGAAGAGTTCTTCCCTTCTCTATCGAAAACCTGAACCTTCCATCATATGCAGTCTCGACCTGCTCGTAGAACTCGTGAGTGCCCATCGTGAAGATACAGCCTTGCTTGAAGACATAGAGCTTCACGCTCACATTGTCGAGAGGCTCGCCGGATTGCTCGTCCACAACCACACCCGACACTTCCACCTGATGCCCTTGTACTTCGCCACCAGCGCAACCCAGCAACGACAGTGCCGCCAGAGACATCAGGAAGGGTGCACATGACTTCATCGTTACGCTCACAAATTCGTGCCAGCCGAAGAGACGAGTGGCATTACGAGGCGAACTGACCTGAGCTTGACCGATAGCTACACTCACCCATAAACGGAGTGCCGTCAATACTCCGGTCGAATAAGGTAGAGTTGGCGCATGGGAGTGTTCCCAAGCCAGCAAGACAACAGCGTACCGCCCCTTCAACGAGCATTGGCTTCTCAAGGAGACCCGACATGGCACTGCGACTGACCCTCTTGTTTGTACTGCTTTCACTCGCCGCGAGCGCCCACGCTGCCGCCACCTGGCACACCGGCAAGATCACCCGTGTATACCCGGTCGGCGACGGCGTTAGCGTGGTATTGCAGTTCGATACGGACTCGCCCGCCTGCACACATTCGAGCGACCCGGACTACTACTACATCCAGGTTGGACAAAACGGCGTAACGGCTGATGGACTCAAGATTTTGCTGTCGACTGCCCTTTCGGCGGCAGCCGCCGACAAGACGGTCGGCATCAACTTCGACAGCGCGAGCTCGAATTGCTACATCAACCGGATGTGGGTCGACTTCCCCTAGACGTCCGGGATTGCGACGGGTCGTACAGGCCTTGCGTCTCTGCGTTCGTCCACGAGCTCCTGCCGCTTCTCGTTGACCAGCAGCAGCAACTCCGCTGCCGCCTCGGCGTCGCACAGCGCCCGATGGTGATTGTTGAGCGCAATGCCGTACTCGCGGCACAGATTCGCGAGGCTGTAGGACGCGTGCCCGGGGTACAGCCGCCGCATCGACGAGCAGGTGCAGAGTTTGGGCATGCGAAACGGCCTGCCAATACGCTCGAATTCGCGGGCAATGAAGCCGTAATCGAACTCGACGTTGTGCGCGACGAAGATAGCGTCGCCGAGAAAGCGCTCGAAGTCGTCGGCAACGTCGACGAAGTACGGCGCGTCCGCCACCGTGGCGGCCGAGATGCCGGTCAGCCGGGTAATGTTGGGCGGAATCGTGCGCTGCGGGTTCAGGAGCGTCGAGAATGTATCGACCACACGGCCGTTCCTCACTCGCACGGCACCAATTTCCGTCACGCGGTGCCGCTCGCCGCGGCCACCCGTCGTCTCGACGTCGACAACGACATAGTCCTGATCCGGATCGAGCACCCAGCGAATCCGCACGACGTCCGCGGCAAAACCCGCGACCCGCAGCTGCTCGAGGCGCAGCAACTGGTTGCGGCGTAAAGCGTCACCCTCGGCTTTGACTTCGACAAACCGCACCTGCCCGTCTTCGATCAGCATGAGATCCGGATAACCGTAGCGCGCATTCAGGTAATCATCGACGAAGTGTTCGAGCATGGCTCGAATCGCTCGAGGATCTGCCTGTCCGGCCAGCGCAAGCACGGCATCGAGCGTCTGCCGCCGCCAGCGGAACACACCGTTGGGCTTGTCGAAGTGCCGGGTACTCTGCTTGAGCAGCTCGCCCAGGATTGCGCCGGGTTTGTCGAACAGCGCAAACACGCGCTCGACGGCGGGAGCGTGACGCTCGCGGAAGCGCCGCTCCCGAATCGACACGGGCAGGAAGTCGAACGGCGAGCTGGATTGACTGTCGGCACCTTCGACCAGCTGATCCCAGAACAAGAGACCAAACAAGGTTCGCCACAACGAGTTCTCGACCCGGTAGCTCACGGCACCGTTTGCCTCGAACCACTCTGCCGCGGCCCGCTCGGGTGCACCCGACAAAGATTCGTCGAGTTCGATGACTTCGCCCGCGCGCAGTTCGTCGGTGGCCGCCGAGGTCCGCTTGCCGCCGAACTTGCGGGCGTAGAGGTCCTCGGCCACCAGCGCCTCCTCAACGCACTGCGGCGCCGCGATACGCGCCTCGAGGAACGACTTCGCCGCATCGCGATCACCGCGGGCCAGGAGCAGTCGTACGACGCGCTCGCCACATTCGGCGGACTCGCCCCGGCCGTACACGGACAATGCCGCCGCCGCTTCGCCGGCGCGCTCGAGCTCCCTGCCCAGGCGATAGGCGAGCGCGTCGCGCTCGCGGGCCACGCTCGGCAGCGAATCGTCTGGCCACGTTCCGGTTTCTTCGGCCAGCCGCAGCAAGCCGGCCACCTCCGAGCGATCGACAGCCGCAGTGAGTTCCGCCAGCCGGAAATGCGCCTCGGCCTCCTCGCGCTCGGCGAACCGTGGCTCGTAGTTGCCGCGCGTATGGTTGATCCGCACGAGGCCCAGGTCGCGCATCGTGAACTGAGACAGCCCGTCCTGCAGACGGCCGAAAAACAGGAACAGCAGGTAACGTACTTCGCGGCAGTGACCCTGCACGACAATGCGGTCGGTCGCCACTTCCGCCATGAAGTCCGCGGGCAACACATGGCGTCGGGCGAGCTCGACGAGTTCGGTTTTCTTGAGCGAACGGCCGACACCGCTCAGGCGCTTGCTCAGCACGTCGAGAATTTCGGCGCGCTTCAGGAACCTGAGCACGGACTCGAAGTGCTCGGCCGACGGCCGCCGCACCCAGCCCCGGCTGCGCAGCGTGGCGAGGAGCGGCGCCGTGCTGCCGAGCTCCGGATAACGGAGCCGCGCCGCGTCGAATACCTGCCCCTTGCGGTTGACGAGACGCACGTAGAGGCGCTGCTCGTTCTGCGTCAGCGCCCGAAACTCACGGACGATTTGTTGATGTTCGTCACCCAGGGCGTGCGCATAGTGCTCGCCGACGAAGTCGAGCATTTCGAGAAAGTGTTCGTGGTAGTAGTACGTCGGCAGATCCTTGAGGCGCCGGGGTGCGCGTGCCTCCGACTGATCGAAGGACATGCCTACGCCGGCCTCACCAGCCGGCCCTTGACGGCCGTAGCCGCGACGTGACGATCGTCCCCCAGGGTCGCCAGGACAAACAGCCGTTCCTCGAGCGAGGTCGTGTGCGCGTTGCGGTGCGCCGATAATCGCGTCGCCGCCGGATCGAGGACGACAAAGTCGGCCTCCTTGCCGGACACGAAGTTGCCGACGTGCGCATCGATGCCCAGCGCCTCGGCGGCGCCCAGGGTGGCGAGATACAGGGCTTCGGCCGGTGCCAGCACCTGTCCGTTGAGCTGCAAGACCTTGTAGGCGTCGCCCATCATGCGCAGCATCGACAGGCAGGTACCGCCGCCGACGTCGGTGGCCAGACCGGTCCTGACGCCGGCCCCGCGCATGCCCTCGAGATCGTACAGTCCGCTGCCGAGAAACAGGTTGGAGCTTGGGCAAAACGCCGCGGCGGAGCCGGCCTCGGCCATCCGCCGGCGCTCCGCGTCCGACAGATGCAGGCAGTGCGCAAACACCGACCGCTCGCGAACGAGTCCGTAACGATCGTAGACGTCGAGATAGGACGAACTCCAGGGAAACGCTTTTGTCACTGCCTCGATCTCGCGGTCGTTCTCGGCGAGATGCGTGTGCATCCACACGTCGGGATACTCGGCCGCAAGCCGCCCGGCCTCTACGAGCTGCGCCTCACTCGACGTCAACGCAAACCGCGGCGTAATGGCGTAGCCCAGCCGGCCGCGACCGTGCCAGCGCTCGATGAGCGCGCGGCTGTCGGCATAGGCACTCTCGGGTGTGTCGAGTAGCGCCTCGGGCGCGCCGCGGTCCATCAACACTTTGCCCGCAATGAGCCTCAGGTCTTTCTCGAGCGCCGCCTCGAACAACACCTCCGCCGAGTGTGGGTGCACGGTCGCAAACACCAGCGCCGAGGTTGTGCCGTAGGCCAGCAGCGTATCGACGAACAGATCCGCTAGCTCGCGCGCGTATTCGACGTCGGCCAGCCGCATCTCGCCCGGATAGGCGTAACGCTCCAGCCAGTCCATGAGCTGCTCGCCGAACGACGCAATGATGTCGAGCTGCGGGAAGTGCACATGGCAATCGATGAAACCCGGGACGATGATGTGGCCGTCGTGGCGTTCGACGTGTGCGTCCAGTCCCGGCAACAGCGTCTCTTCGGATCCGACGGCTTCTACGTGGCCGTCCGCCGAGACCAGCAGCGCGCCTTTCTCGAAACATTCGAGCTCGCCCCCGGACGCCGGATTGCCCATGCAGTGCATGACGCTGCCACAGTGAAGGGTCCGCTCGCTCATTTCGGTACGTTGAGGATCGCGGGATCTGTAAGGACATGCTCTTCGCAGTTGCCGCGAACCGCGCCGCGATCGATGACGAGGAAACGCTGGCCGCTCGCGAGGCCTATCAGCGGCATGTGCCAGGTGCCGCGGGCATAGTTGACGCCCTGCCGGCCATTGCTCAGGAACGCTTTGAGCGACGCCTCGGACGGCGGTTCGCCCGCCGGCGCCACGACCACGATGAACTGCTGCCCATCGAGCGGCACGAACGCCTGGCTGCCGAGCGGGTGCCGCTCGAGCATCGTGATCTCGTAAGGCAGGCGGCTGGCCTCTCGGCAGCTTGCGATTGCGACGCTCACCTCTCCATCCGTATCGACCGTACACAACTCATCGAAGCGCGCGAAGCGAGCGTCGTTCATTGCCTCGCTCTCGACCCGATCCTCGATGACGTCACCAAATGGCGCAAACGTGTCCGGGTGCAGCGGCTCGACGTAGAGCTCAACCGGCATCGACCGCCTCCGATACGGTACCGAACAGGCGCAGGCGACTGATGCCGCCGTCCGGATAGATCGACAGCCGCGCATGGCTGATTGGTCCGGTGGCCACGAGTTCGCTCTCGAAATAGTGCTGCTGATCCATGGCGAGCTTGACCTGCGGCAGCAGCGGCTGCCAGCGTTCACTGTCGTGGCTGACCACCTCGCCGGGCTCGAACAAGGCCGCCTCGATGGACGCCGTGTCCGGATAGTTGCCTTTGAAGTGCGCGGTATCGATCTCCGCACGGCACACGGTCCCGCGGGCGCCAAGCGCCAGCAGCACCCAGTCGTTGCCGGGGCCGCGCCGCCGCGCCGTCTCCCAGCCGTCACCCATGTTGATGCCGCGGCCGGGCAGATTCAGGTTGTGCATGCTGCCGAAATGCTCATCGCTGGCGGCCAGTGCACGACCCCCGTTCTGCAACGCAAACAGATCCACGATGTCTTCGGGGCGCTCGAACTCGGGTATCACTTCACCAAAGAGCCTGAGCCGCGCGACGCCGCCGTCAGGGTAAATGTTGAGACGCACGTGCGTAACGACGGACTCGTGATCGATGGCATGCCAGTGATGGCTGTCGCCTGCGAGCGGCGTTTTCGGCAGCACCTCGACCCAACCGGATTCGGGTACTTCGTCCTCGCTGGCGCATACGTCGATGGTTGCCTCGGGCGGGTAGTTGCCCGTGAAGTGGCTCGTGTCGATGTCGACGCCGCGGAGCCGACCCGGCACGCCCAGGCGTATGACGCAGTAGTCGTGGCCGGGGCCGCGTTTGCGGCGGCTCTCCCAGCCGTCCATCCACTTGCCGTGATCGTCGTACCTGTCGGCAATAAACACGGGAGCGGCCGGCTCGATCAGCCGCTCCTTGGCCGCAAAGAACTCGTCGTTGGCGTACACGACACGGGTACCGAGCCGCGGCTGCTCCAGCGATATCCAGCTCCTGAACGGGTGCTCGGAGTTCACGAACCTTGCTCCATCGCCTCGAGCCTCAGGCGGGCAATACGATGGATCTCCGCCAGCGCCGTGTCGATCTCCTGCTCGATCGTGTTGTCGAGCCGTTTCGCAAACGCCTCCAGGATCACGAGGCGACTCGAGTGGCGTACCGCCATCACAAACGGAAAGCCGAACTTGCGTTTGTACGCGGCATTCAGCGTATGGAAACGTTCGAGCTCGGCAGGCGTGCACTGATCCAGCCCGGCGCTTTGCTGTTCGTCAGTCGATGCCGCCGTCAGCTCGCCGCGCAGGCCCGCCTTCCCGGCCAGGTCCGGATGCGCGCGGATCAACTTGAGCTGGCGCTCGCGCCCCGCGCCGTCCACGCAGGCCGCCATGGCCACGACAATCTCGTCGATCCCTGCATCCGCTTCGAGCGTTCCGGCCGCACACTCGGCCACCCAGGACGAGTGCTCGTAGATGCCGCCGTAGCGTTCGATGAAAGTCTGCTGCTCGGTCTCGTTCATGGACGCGGAGGTGTTCTTCGTTACCGGGGTCGGTAAGGATGCAACGCCCGCCAGTGCTGTGCAATGTCGATGCGACGCGCTACCCAGACATCGTCGAAACCGGCAACGTAGTCGAGAAAGCGCTCGAGCGCCGCGCTGCGGCCCGGCCGCCCCGCCAACCGGCAGTGCAGCCCCACCGACAGCATGCGACCGCCCTCGGCGTAAAGCGTGTCGAAACTGTCTTTGAGGTAGCGGAGGAACTGGTCGCCGCAATTGAAACCCTGCGCCGTCGCGAAACGCATGTCGTTGGCGTCCAGCGTGTACGGCACCATCAGAACCGGTGTTCCGGTGCAGGAATCCCAGTACGGTACGTCGTCAGCGTAGCTGTCTGCCGAATAGACAAAACCGCCCTCCTCGGCAACCAGCGCCAGCGTGTTCGGACTCGTACGCCCCTGGTAGAAACCGAGCGGTCGCTCGCCGGTCACTTGCGTGTGTATGCGGACGGCTTCGTCGATGTGACGGCGTTCGGTTTCGCGATCGACGAACTGGTAGTCGATCCAGCGGTAGCCGTGGCTGGCAATTTCCCAATCCGATTCGCGCATCGCCGCCACCGCCGCGGGATTGCGTTCGAGCGCCATTGCCACGCCGAACACCGTCACCGGCAGCCCGCGTGAACTGAACAGACGATGCAGCCGCCAGAACCCGGCGCGCGACCCGTACTCGTACAGCGACTCCATGTTCATGTGCCGCGTGCCTTCATACCCCTTGGCACCAACAATCTCCGAGAGAAAAGCCTCGGAGGACGCATCGCCGTGCAGCACGCAGTTCTCGCCGCCCTCCTCGTAGTTGACGACAAACTGCAGCGCCAGGCGGGCGCCGTTCGGCCAGTCCGCCGCCGGCGGGTTGCGGCCGTAGCCCTTGAGGTCTCGCGGATACGTGCCGTCAGTCACGACCCGACCCTTCGCCGCCACGCCCGAGATCCCGATACCAGCGATCCACCAGCGCGCGCTCTTCTTCGGTCATCCCGGTCAGGTTGCCGATGGGCATCGCGCGCGAAACGACGGTCTGCTGGTGGACGCGCTCCGCGTTGCGCAGTATCTCCGCATCGCTGTCGAGGAGCACGCCGCCCGGCGCCGCAGGGAATGCCGGGTGCGCAGGCTCAGCGGCATGACAGTTCGCGCAGCGCGCTTCCATGACGCTCCGCAACTCTTCGATGCTTACCTCACCCGTGGCCGCGGCAGCAACGGGCGCGCGCGGTGCAGCCGCGAACACGACGGCAATCAGCAGCGCCGCGGCGGCAAGCAGCGGCAGCGGGCTCGCGTTGCCTTTGTGGCGCGCAACGAAGTACACGCGAATCAGCGCACCCGCGAGCGTAATGCCGATCAACAGCAGCCAGTTCCACGCGTGACCGTAAACCACGGCGTAGTGGTTGCTGGTCATCGTGAACAGCACGGGCAGCGTAAAATAGGTGTTGTGCACCGAACGCTGCTTGCCGCGGATGCCGTCATCCGGATCGATCGGCTTGCCGAGCTCCACTGCCGCCACCATGCGCTTCTGCCCGGGAATGATCACCATGGCGACGTTGGCCACCATGATCGTCCCGAGCACGGCCCCAAAGTGTATGAACGCTCCGCGGCCACCGAAGAGCTGGCAGAGTGCCCAGGCCAGCAATGCGACGAGCACAAACAGTATGGCGCTCAGGAGCCCCTCGCGTTTGCCGAGCGGCGAGCGGCAAAGCAGGTCGTAGACCAGCCAACCGCCGACGAGGAACGCCACGGCAATGGCCACGCCGGCGGCGGGTGACAGCGGCAACACGGCAGGGTCGACCAGGTAGACGCCCGCGCCGTACCAGTAGATCAGTCCCGTCAGGAAGATGCCGGACAGCCAGGTCGTGTACGCCTCCCACTTGAACCAGTGCAGCGGCGCCGGCAACGGCAGCGGCGCCGCGGCGTACTTCTGCGCGTGGTAGAAGCCGCCGCCGTGCACGGACCAGACCTCACCGGCCACGCCGCGCTCGCTGTCGTCGTCCCGGCGTGGCGGCCGCAGATGATTGTCGAGCCAGATGAAATAGAACGACGAGCCGATCCAGGCAATGCCCGCAATCACGTGCAGCCATCGAACCAGGAGGTTGAGCCAGTCGAGCAGATACGCCGTCACGTCAGCCGTTGATCCTCGTCACTCCGGCAGGCAGTTCGGCCCTCGCCGCTTCGTGGACACGCAGGATTTCGGCCACAACCGCTACGGCTATCTCGGCCGGTTTCTTGCCGCTGATGCCCTTGACGCCGATCGGGCAGGTAAGCCTTGCGATCTCCGCGGCCGTCAGACCCTCGGCACTCAGCCGTTTGACAAACCGCCGGCGCTTGCTCTCCGAGCCAATCAGGCCAACGTAAGCGAGGTCGTCGCGCTTCAATGCCCGTCTCACGATATCGAAGTCGATCCCGTGACTGTGCGTCATGATCAGGCAAAAACCACCCGCCGGTATGGCGGCCACTTCGAACGCGGGCTCCGTGGTCTCGACGTTCTGCACGTTGTTGACTTGCCGGCGCAGGAACCCCGGACGGCTGTCCACCCAGCGCACGTTGCAGTCGATACCGGCAAGCAGCGCAATCAGCGCGGAGCCGACGTGCCCTGCGCCGAACAGCGTAATCTCCAGGTTGCTCCCAACCACGGGGAAAAACAGCGCCTCGTCGACCACGCCGGCGGCGTCCTCTGCTTCGAGGCGGGTGCGCGCCCGGGCCGTGTGCGACGGATCGGCCGCCTCGCCGAACACGTCGTCCGCCGTGACTACCCACGGTTCGGCGTGCGGCAGTTTCAAAGGTCGTACGAGCATAGCGGATTTACGCTGGCCGTCGAGTGTCGTGAGCGCCTTCAGCCAGGTCGGTATACCGTCGTCGAAAGTCTCGAACAGAACCTCGACCACGCCGCCGCAGCACTGCCCCATCGAGGCGCCGAGTGGAAACCGCTCGAGACGGAGCCTCGACTCCCCGCGCAATGCCTCCACGGCGAGCCGGGTGCATTGATGCTCGAGCTGACCGCCGCCAATGGTGCCGATCGTCTCCGCCTCGGTGACCAGCATGCGTGCACCCGCTTCGCGAGGTGCTGAACCGCGCACGCCAACCACCGTTACGGCCACGACGCGCTCGCCGCCCGCCAGCAGATCGGCCAGCTGTTCGACCCAGGCGTTCACAGGACCCCGCCCTGCCATGCCTTGAGCACTGCTTCCGGAGTCGCCGGCGCATCCAGCGGCGGGCGCGGATTCTCGTCGGTTGCCAGCGCATCGCGGATAGCCAGGAATGCCGACAGCGCCAACATGAGCGGCGGCTCGCCGACCGCCTTGGAGCGATAGATCGTGTCTTCACGATTCGCGAGCCCCTCGCACAGGGTCACACGAAAGTCGACCGGCACATCGGAACTGGTCGGTATCTTGTAAGTGGAGGGCGCGTGGGTCGTCAGCCGACCGCCCGAATCCCAGCACAGCTCCTCGGACGTGAGCCAGCCCACGCCCTGAATGAAACCACCCTCGACCTGGCCGAGATCGACGGCCGGGTTCAGGGAATCCCCACAGTCGTGGAGGATGTCGACGCGAGTCAGGCGGTGTTCTCCCGTCAGGGTGTCGACAATCACTTCGGAAACGGCAGCGCCGTAGGCATAGTAGAAAAACGGCCGGCCCGAGAACGTCGCACGGTCATAGTGAATCTTCGGCGTCCTGTAGTACCCCGTCGCCGACAGCGAGATCCGCTCCGCCCAGGCCATGCGCACGAGTTCGCCAAAAGAAAGGCGCTCCCCCGCTACGTGGACTTCGTTGCCGGTAAAGTGAATCCCGGCTTCGCTGACCCCGTGGCGGCTTGCAAGAAACTCGCGAAGCCGTCCGACAATCTTTTGCGCCGCGTTTTGCGCAGCCTTGCCGTTCATGTCCGAGCCGCTCGAGGCCGCGGTCGCGGAGGCGTTGGGCACCTTGCTCGTATCGGCTGCCGTAATCTTCACGCGGTCCACGCTGACGCCGAACTCGTCAGCCACAACCTGCGCCACCTTGATGTACAGACCCTGGCCCATTTCGGTGCCGCCGTGATTGAGCTGTATCGTGCCGTCTTTGTAGACGTGGACGAGCGCACCTGCCTGGTTGAGCAGGGTCGAGGTAAACGAAATCCCGAATTTAACGGGCGTCAGCGCAAGGCCTTTGCGGAGCAGCGGACTGTTTGCGTTGTAGTCGGCAATCTCCGCGCGCCGCTTCGCGTATTCCGAGGTCTCGGCGAGGTTCGACAGGAGTTCGGGCAATACGTTATCCGCCACGGTCTGGCCGTAGTGTGTCGTGTTGCGCGATTCGAGCCCGTAGAGGTTTCGCTGCCGGATCGTCAGAGGGTCTTCACCAAGCTCGCGCGCCACGTCGTCGATCAGGTACTCGATCGCAAACATCCCCTGCGGTCCGCCGAAACCGCGAAACGCTGTGTTCGATACCGTGTTCGTCTTGCAGCGATGCGACAATATGTGGACGTTGTCGAGGTAGTACGCGTTGTCGCAGTGAAACATGGCGCGATCGTTGACCGGGCCCGACAGATCGGCGGACATACCGCAGCGCGAGGCCAGCGTGAAATCCACACCCTGGATGACACCCTTCCCGTCGAAGCCCACGTCGTAGTCGATGACGAAGTCGTGACGCTTGCCGGTCATGGCCATATCGACGTCGCGGTCGAGCCGCAGCTTGCAGGGCCGTCCGGTGCGATCCGCGGCAATCGCCGCAATACACGCGATTAGCGCCGCCTGGCTTTCCTTGCCGCCAAACGCGCCGCCCATGCGGCGGCAGATGACCACCACGTCCTTGGCTTCGCGGTTCGTGATCGCGGCAACGAGCGTCTGGATTTCGTCGGGATGCTGCGTGGAGCTGTACACGAGCATCCCCCGGTCTTCCTGCGGCAGGGCCATCGCAATGTGGCCTTCGAGGTAAAACTGATCCTGCCCGCCGCAGCGAACTCGCCGCGACAACCGGTGCTCGGCCTGCCCGATCGCCTCTTCGGGCGATCCGCGGCTCAAAGTTTCGCTGGGCAGCACAAAGGACTCAGCGGCAACCGCAGCCTCCGGGTCGAGCACGGCAGGCAGGCGCTCGTAGTCGACTTTCGCAAGCAGCGCCGCGCGCCGCGCTGCGTCGACCGTGTTTGCCGCGACCGCAAACAGCGATTGACCAACGTACTGGACCTTGCCCTCGGCAAACACCGGGTCGTCGTGCACCATGGGCCCGTAGTTGTTCTCACCCGCTACGTCTGCGGCGTCGATAACGGCCACCACGCCGGGCGCCGCCAGCACCGCCGTCGTGTCGAGGGTCGTGAATTCCGCGTGCGCCTCGGTGCTCATGCCAACCGCAAGATGCAGGAGGTCGCGCGGCTCCGGCAGGTCGTCCGTGTACGCCGCCCTGCCGCTCACGTGCAGGTGCGCGCTGTCGTGCGGCAGCGCCCGCCCGACTGCCGGTTCCGTCACTTCCGGTTTAGCCCGTGCGTCCATAGGTATAAACGCCTGCGGGTTCGGCGCCGGCCTCGAGTGCAGTGATATCCAGAAACAGGCGGCGGAGAAGATTGCGGCTCACCGCGCGACGGTAGTCCGCTGATGCTCGCATGTCGGACAGCGGAGCAAAGTCCGCCTCCACGGCATCCATTGCGGCATCGAAACTCGCGGCATCGAGCGGCTGACCTTCGAGCGCCGCTTCGGCGCCGTTTGCGCGCGACACCGTTGCCGCCATGCCGCCGTACGCCAGCCGGACGTCGAACAGACGGTCGTTTTCGACCCGCACGCTGGCGCCCAGGCAGACTGCCGTAATGTCCTGATCGAAGCGCTTGGAGATTTTGTAACTCCTGAGCAGGCTGCCCGCCGCGGGCAGCGACACAATCACGCGCTCGACAAACTCGCCGGGCTCGAGGTCTTTCTCCTGGTAACCCAGGTAAAAGTCCTCCATGGCGATTCTGCGGCGGCCTTTTGCGCTTCGCAGCACGAGTTCGGTACCGGCGGCCATCAGGGCGGGCATCGAATCACCAATGGGCGAACCGTTGGCAATGTTGCCGACCAGCGTGGCCGCATTGCGAATGGGGGGCGATGCCCAGCGCCGAAACAGTTCGTCGAGCACCGGGTAGTGGTCGAGCAGCGCAGGCACCACGTCGGTCATGCTGGCGGCCGCGCCGATCGAGAGTCCTTCGTCGGTCGCCGCAACCTCCTTGAGCTCACGTATCCGACCGAGATAAATGACGGGGTCGAGATCCCGGTACTGTTTCGTGACCCACAGTCCAACGTCCGTGCCGCCGGCCAGCAGGGTCGCTTGCGGGTGGGCATCGAGCAGCGCCGCCAGCGACTCCGAACTCGCAGGGGCAAAAAACCGGCGTTTGCCGTCGCCCAGCACGATATCGTCGTTGTGCTCGAGCGACTTGAGTCGGCGATAACGCTGTTCGCCGTCGTTGCCGCCGCTGCCCGCGGTCCCGAGCCAGCCGCTGCCGTTCAGCTCGTACATGCGTTTCGCGGCTTCGACTATGGGCCGGTAACCCGTGCAGCGACACAAATTGCCGGCGAGCGCGTCGTCAATGGCCGTGCGCGACGGCTTCGTCTCAGTCTTGTAGAGCGCAAACAGCGACATGACAAACCCGGGCGTGCAGAATCCGCACTGTGAGCCGTGTGCCTCGACCATTGCCTGCTGCACGGGATGCAGCGGTTCGCCGGATCGGCTCAAGCCCTCGACCGTCACGAGCTCCTTGCCGTCGAGCGTTGCGAGAAACTGAATACAGGCGTTGACGGCTCGCACGTTGAGCTCAGCGTCGCGCGCGCCGGGTTCGAGCAGCACAACCGTGCAGGCGCCGCAGTCGCCTTCTGCGCAACCCTCCTTGGTGCCGCAGAGATTCCGATCTTCGCGCAGATACTGAAGTACGGTCCGGGTGGGATCCACAGAGTCGAGCTCGACGGTTTCGCCGTCGAGCACAAAACGTATACGACCCACGTCAGCCATCAACTACCTCGATACGTGGAGTAGCCGAACGGCGAGACGAGCAGCGGCACATGATAGTCGCCGCCGGCGGTCAGGTTGACCCGCACCACGACGGTGCCGAGAAACGCCGAACCATTGGTCAGGTCGCGGCTGAAATAGTCGCCCACATCGAACTCCAGCTCGTAACAGGCACTCTCCAGGAGCTCGGCGGGGACCAACGGCAGGTCGGTCCGACCGTCGGCGTTGGTCACGGCCGAGGCGATCAGTTCGCGCTGGTTGTCGTCGATCCGGTGCACGCGCAGCGGTACGCCAGCTGCCGGCTGCCCTCCGGCAGTGTCGAGTACATGAGTCGTCAATCCGGCCATGTCCGTCTGTATCCCGTGCTTCACAATGTCCATAGCATCCCAGTATACCGCCGCAGGCTGGCGTGGCGAGGGCCCGCGCCGGCTCGAAGTGGTACGCTAGGCGCCGTTTTGACCTCTGGAACCCCCGATCGATGAATAACTCGGAGACGAGCGGCGGCGTGCAGCTGCTCGGCATCAGCAATGCCATCGTCGACGTGCTCGCGCATATCGACTCAGACTTTCTCGAAAAAATTGGCGCAGTGCGCGGTTCGATGACACTGATCGACGAGGACCGCGCCCACGAAATCTACTCTATGATGGGCCCGGCGACCGAAATGTCGGGCGGTTCGGTTGCCAATTCGGTGGCCGGATTTGCCATTCTCGGCGGTAGCGCCGCCTATATCGGCAAGGTCCGTGACGACCAGCTGGGCGAGATCTTCAATCACGACATGCGCTCGCTGGGGGTCGACATTCGCCTCCCCAGAGCGACGGACGGCGCGGCAACGGCACGCAGCCATATCCTGATCGAAGACGGCGGTCAGCGCACGATGCAAACCTACCTCGGCGCGTGCACGGAGCTAAAACTCGACGACGTGACGGAGGCAACCGTCGGCAAACCCGGCATCGTGCTGATCGAAGGCTACGTCTACGACATTGCGGAGGGTCCGGCGCTGGCGTCAAAGGCGATGCAAATGGTCCGTGCCAGCGGCGGCCGGGTTGCGCTCTCGCTATCCGACTCCTTTTGCGTCGAGCGGCACCGGGCCGCGTTTGCCGAGGCAGTTCGCAATGAGGTCGATATTGTCGTCGCCGATGAAGACGAAGTGAATGCGCTGTTCGAAACCCAGGATTTCTCCGCCACGCTCGACATTGTCGACACGATGGACAATCTGTTTGTCATGACGCGTGGCGAAAAAGGCTCGGTGATCGTGCACGGCGACGAGAAGCTGGTCTACCCGGCCGATAAAGTCGATCACGTCGTCGACACGACGGGTGCCGGTGACGCCTATTGCGCGGGCTTTCTCTTTGGTTTGAGTCGCGCTCACTCACTGGAAGATTGCGCCCGTATGGGCACGCGCTGCGCCACGCAGGTGATCCAGCGCGTCGGCGCGCGCATCGACGCCAGCGTGCTGGACGGTCTCGGCTAGGTCGCTGACGGCTTTCGAACCCTAACCTGCCGCGCTTCGAGGTTTGACAAATCCGGCTATCGACCGATGCGGCTATACGCCGATCGGGTGCCAGGTCGTCTTGACCTCCTGAGTGTCGCGAATCAGGTAAGGATTCAGAGCGCCGTCGTCGCGCCAGTCGGTATCGGCACGAAACACGGCGCGCTTCACGTTCTCCGCCGCAAGCGTTTGCACCTGGCGGCGGTGTTTGCGTCCGCCTTCGCAGCACACGATGGCGTTGACGTCCATGTGCGACGCAAAGTGTTCGAGCAATTCACTCTTGAGACCGCTCAGAATGTTGACGACCCCGGCCGGCACGTCGGAGGCATGCAGCACTTCCGCAAAGCTGATCGCGGAGAGCGGCTCCTCCTCCGAGGCCAGCGCAACGAGTGTATTGCCGCCCGCAATTGCCGGCGCAATGTTGCTGACCAGACCCAGCAGCCCGGGTTCGTCGGGCGCAATGATCGCGACGACGCCCATCGGCTCGAGCACCGAGAAGTTGAAGTGTGACGAGCTGACCGGGTTCACGGCGCTGAAAACCTGCTGATACTTGTCGGCCCAGCCCGCGAAATAGATCAGGCGGTCGATCGACCGGTCGACGTCCTGTTCGGCGCGCTTCGCCGGCACGCCGCTCGCCTTGAGTTCGGCGACAAACTGCTCGCGACGACCCTCGAGCATTTCGGCAATGCGATACAGAATCTGCCCGCGGAGATAAGCGCTGGCTTTCGCCCAGCCGGGCTGTGCCTTGCGCGCCGCAACGACGGCGTTGCGAAAGTCCTTCCTGCTCGAGCGGCAGACATTGGCCAGCAGCTCGCCGCGCTTGTCGGTCAGTGCCAGGTAACGGCCCGACTCGGTACGCGGAAACTTGCCGTCGATGTAGATTTTGTAGGTTTTTGCGACCGGTACGCGGTCTGCTGCCGTCGCCATGCTTATTCTCCCAGCTTGAGATAGGCATCCAGGCCGTGCAGGCCACCTTCGCGGCCGACGCCGCTTTCCTTGTAGCCGCCAAACGGTGAGGTCGGATCGAACTTGTTGAACGTATTGGCCCACACGACCCCGGCTCTCAAACCCTGCGTCATGCGGAAAATCTTCGCGCCTTTGTCCGTCCAGACGCCGCCCGACAGTCCGTAAGGCGTGTTGTTCGCCTTTTCGAGCGCTTCGTCGAACGTGCGGAACGTCTGGATGGCGAGCACCGGACCGAATATCTCCTCCTGTACTACCCGGCTCGACTGAGACACGCCCGTGAAGAACGCAGGCCGGCACCAGTAGCCTTTTCTCGGCAGCTTGCCGCTGGCCTGGTGCAGACTCCCGCCTTCGGCTTCCCCGACCTTTAGATAATCGCGGATTTTGTCGAGCTGCATTTTCGAGTTGATTGCGCCGATATCCGTATTCTTGTCGAGCGGGTCGCCAACAATGAGCGTCTCCATCCGCTGGCTGAGCTTTTCGACCACCTCGTCTGCTACTGACTCCTGCACGAACAACCGGGAGCCCGCGCAGCACACGTGTCCCTGGTTGAAGAATATGCCGTTGACGATCCCTTCGACGGCCTGGTCGATCGCGGCGTCGGCAAACACGATGTTGGCCGCCTTGCCGCCGAGTTCCAGCGTGTAGGACTTGCGGCCGCCGGCCAGGGCTTTCTGGATGTGCTTGCCCACGGCCGTGGAGCCCGTAAACGCCACCTTGTTGATCCCGGGATGCTCGACAATCGCACTCCCGGTATCGCCAGCCCCAGTGACAATGTTGACGACCCCTGGCGGCAGACCGGCGTCGGCGATCAGTTCGGCCAGCTTGAGGGCCGTCAGCGGCGTGGTTTCCGCGGGTTTCAGGACGACCGTGTTGCCCGCCGCCAGCGCCGGCGCAATTTTCCAGGCGGCCATCAGCAGCGGGAAGTTCCAGGGAATCACCTGACCGGCGACGCCCAGCGGCCTCGGCCGACGGCCCGGAAACGCGTATTCGAGCTTGTCGGCCCAGCCGGCGTAGTAGAAAAAGTGCGCCGCTGCCAGCGGAATGTCGATATCCCGCGATTCGCGGATGGGCTTGCCGCCGTCGAGCGATTCAATGGCCGCAAACTCGCGTGCCCGCTCCTGCAGCATTCTCGCGATCCGGAAGATGTATTTGCCGCGCTCCGCCGGCTTCATTCGCGACCAGACGCTGCTGTAGGCCTTGCGAGCCGCCTTGACGGCCTTGTCGACGTCCTCGCTTCCGGCAAGCGCCACGCGGGACAGCCGCTCTTCGGTCGCCGGATTGATTGTGTCGAAGTAGCGGCCTTTCTCAGGTCTGACAAAGTCCCCGTCGATAAACAGGCCGTACCGCGAGGCCACCTCGATGTGGTCCGTGCTTTCGGGCGCCGGCGCATATTCCCAGCCGCCGGAAAACGCTAGAGTATTCTCTGCTGTAGCCATAACTGCCTCTGATCCGGCGTCGCGGGCATCGAGCCCCGGCGCCTAATCTTTCGAAAAATAATCCGCCGACTGGTAGACGCCGGTTGCCTGCTTCTCGAGCTGCATCAGCACGTCGTTGGCGAGCGAGCTGGCCCCGAAGCGAAACCACTCGGGCGTCATCCAGGCGTTGCCGAGCGTTTCCTTGAGCATGACGAGATAGTGGATCGCCAGCTTGGCGTTGGAGATCCCGCCCGCGGGCTTCATGCCCACCATACGCCCCGTCGACGCATAAAAATCCCGGATCGCCTGCAGCATGACCAGGGTCACCTGCATCGTGGCGGCCGGTTGAATCTTGCCCGTGGACGTCTTGATGAAATCGGCACCGGCATGCATGGCCAGTTCACTGGCGCGGCGCACGCGATCGAGTGTTCGCAATTCGCCGGTCTCGAGAATCACCTTGAGATGGGCGTCGCCGCAGGCTTCCTTCACCGCCACGATTTCGTCGAACACGTAGCGGTAGTCGCCCGCGAGAAACGCGCCCCTGGAAATCACCATGTCGATCTCGTTCGCCCCTGCCTCGACGGCCATGCGGGTGTCGTCGAGCTTCAGGTCCAGCGACGACATGCCGCTCGGAAAGGCCGTCGCCACGGACGCAATGTTGATGTCGGCGCCGCCGAGTGCCTCTTTGGCCACGGCCACCATGGTCGGATAGACACAAACGGCGGCCACGTGCGGCAGGCCCGGCATGGCGTCGTGCAAATGAATGGCCTTCTGGCACAGCTGGCGAACCTTGCCGGGCGTGTCCTGACCTTCAAGGGTCGTCAGGTCGATCATCGACAGAACACACTTGAGTGCTTCCACCTTGGACGCTTTCTTGATGCTGCGGGACTGGAAACGGGCAACGCGCTCGTTGACGCCTACCTCGTCGACGGCCGGCACGCGGGAAAGGTCGGGGAACCCGACTGCCGCACCTGCACTGTTTGCGTTTGTACCCATCAAGCCACTGCCGTTTCCAGCGCCACGGTAATCATCTCATTGAACGTTGTTGCACGCTCGTCGGCACTCAACGCTGCGCCGCTCGGTATGTCGTCGCTGACCGTGCAGATCGCGAGCGCCTCGACGCCGTGTTCGGCAGCGATCGGATAAATGCCGGCGGCTTCCATTTCCACGCCGTAGACATTGTACTTCGCCAGGGTATCGAACATGGCGGTATCCGGCGTGTAAAAGAGATCGGCGGAGAAAATATTGCCGACGTGGAAACGAACCTGCTCCCGGCGCGCAACGTTGACCGCCTTCTCCAGCAGCGAAAAACTCGCGAGCGCCGCGAGATCGTAGCCGCCGAAGCGCATTCTGTTCACACCCGAGTCGGTGGAGGCACCCTGCGCGATGATCAGGTCGCGGAGCTTCACGTCCGGATGCGAGGTACCGCAGCTACCTACACGCATGACCCGCTCCACGCCATAGGACTCGATCAGCTCGGACGTGTAGATGGATACCGAGGGAATACCCATGCCGTGCGCCATGACGGACACCGGCGTGCCCTTGTAGCGCCCGGTAAAACCCCACATGTTGCGAACGTCGGTCACGCGCCGAGGCTCCTCGAGCCAGTTCTGGGCTATGTACTCCGCTCGCAGCGGATCGCCGGGCATTAGCACCGTCTTGGCAAAATCGCCCGGCGCGGCGTTCATGTGTTTGGTACTCATATTGTGCTGTCGCTCCTTAAGAACTGTGCGGGCCGGCGTTTCGGCGGCTGTGCCGGACCGGAACGATACCGTGTTGCAGGCCTTTTGGGGAGCGCTCGTAAACAAACCGCAACACAAGCGTCGCGTGCGCACCACAACTTATCGTGGCGCTTGCCACTTCAACTCTACAATCCGGGCTTGTAAAGCGTATACTCTGCGCATCCACATCCGAGGAGAGAGCCATATGCGTGGTCGAAATACAACAAGCCAATCCGGTCGGGTCGCGAGCCATCTCGGCCGCCTGACAGTTGCCCTGGCGTTGACCGTGGGCGCAGCCCCGGCGCTGGCGCAGATTGAAGGCGTTCTGGAAGAGATTACCGTCACCGCCCAGAAACGCGAACAGAGCCTGGCGGACGTCCCTGCCGCCGTTTCGACCATTGCCGGTGACAGCGTACGCGACTACCTGGGCTCCGCCGAGAACATCCGCGCCCTGGCCGGACGCGTTCCGAGCCTGCAGATCGAATCCTCGAACGGCCGCACCTTGCCGCGCTTCTACATACGCGGGCTCGGCAACATCGATTTCGACACCAACGCGAACCAGCCCGTATCGATGGTGTTCGACGAAGTGCCGCTCGAAAATGGCGTACTGCGCAGCGTGCCGCTCTTCGACATTGCGCGCGTCGAGGTACTGAAAGGCCCGCAGGGCTCGCTGTTCGGCCGCAATACGACGGCCGGCGTCGTCAAGATCGACTCGGTACGGCCTGACTTCGAAACGGGCGGCTACATTACGGGCGGTTTCGGCAGCCGGGAAACGACTACGCTGGAAGGCGCTTTTGGTGGTGGCTTGAGCGAAACCGTGGCCATGCGCGTGTCGCTCAAATACGTCAATCGTGAAGACTGGATCGACAATCTCGCCAACGGACCCGGCGACGACTTTGGCGGCTTCGACGAAACCGCAGCGCGCGTGCAGCTCCTGTGGCAGCCCGGCGAGACCTTCACGGGGCTCTTCAAACTGCACGCTTTCCAGCAGGACGGCAGCCACCCGCAGGTGTTCTACGCCAACGCGTTTGAACAGGGCCAAAAGGGTTTGAGAAGCGGGTTCAACGTCGAGCAGGCTAACCACGACGGCGGCGCCGAAATGGATCTCGACCACATCGGTTTTGCCGCAAACCTGCAGTGGGAACTCAACAACGGCCTGACGATCACGTCGATCACCGGCTACGACAGCGTCGAGAACTTCCAGGCGGCGGACGTCGATGGCGGCCTCCTGTCCTTCGACCCCGCCGACATCGGTCGCCTCGGCCGGCAGGTGTTCTTCAACGTCACTACCGGGGACGGCCTGGACGAGCACTATCAGCTCACCCAGGAATTCAGGATCTCGGGTGAGAACGACCGCTTCTTCTGGCAGGCCGGTCTGTTCTACTTCGACGAAGACTACGACGTCTTCAGCCGCGATTTCGAGCAGAACTTCAGCGACATCGTGACCCAGCAAACCGAATCCATCGCGGTGTTCGCCCAGGGTGAATACAGCTTCACCGACGCGCTGTCGCTGACCGTTGGCCTGCGCTACACGGACGACGACAAAAATCTTTCGGTAACGCCGGGCACGGGCTCTCCCTCTCCGGCCGACACGATTGCGATCGACGACTCTTACGGCAACTGGGACCTGGCCCTCAATTACAACGTCAGCGACGACGTCTCGGTGTATGGACGCCTCGCCAACGGCTCTCGCGGCCCCGTGACGCTCGGCCGCTTCGGCTTCACGTCCTCGGCCGAAACGGAGACGGCCAACTCGTTCGAGGTCGGCTTCAAGAGCACGCTCCTGGACGGACGTGCCCGCTGGTCGGGCGCTGCGTACTTCTACCGCGTGGACGACCAGCAGCTGACGGCAACAGGCGGTGTCGCCAACGTCAACCAGCTTCTCAACGCCGAAGAGGTCGAAGGCCTTGGCGCCGAAACGGAGCTCGAGCTGCTCGTTACCGACAACCTGCTGTTCATCGCCAACATTAGCCTCAACGATACGGAGATCCAGGATGCGGATCTGCGCGACGACCTCTGCGGCGCCAACCCGTCGTGCACGGGACTCGATCCGGTCGTCGGCATGCGCATGGGGCCGTTCGGCCCGGTCACCGAAGTGTCGATCGACGGCAACCCGCTGCCGCGTACGCCCGAGTGGCTGGCCAACGCCATCATTCAGTACGACATTCCGCTCGACAACGGCGGCGAAATCTACTTCAACACCGACTGGAACTACCGCAGCGATTCCAATATCTTCCTGCATCGTTCGGTCGAGTTCGTGGCCGAGCAGCGCTGGATCGGCGGGCTGCGCCTCGGTTACCGCACGCCTGAGGGGCTCGATTTTGCGCTGGTGGGCCGTAACATCACCGACGAAATCGTGGCTGACGGCGCGCTCAACTTCCTGAACCTGACCGCGTTTGTCAACGAACCGCGATTCTGGGGCGCAGAAGTCCGCTACGACTTCGGCAACTGATAGCAAACCGCATTTGCGGCTTCGAAAAGCCCGGCCTCTGGCCGGGCTTTTTTTTGTTCAAAAGGCTTTGGTTTCAACAATTCTCAGGAATAATGGGCGTTCTTACCGTTGCTCCCTCGAGGCCGTGCAATGCGCACATCCATTACCACCCTGTTGCTCGCCGCCTGTTCGCTCGGCGTCGTTTCCGCCGCCGCGGAAACGCTCAAGCGGACTATCGAACTGGCCGGGCAGCTCGAAGACCCAAGGCTCGTCGAGGTCAGCGGGCTCGTCAGCTCCCGCCGCGACGAGGCACGCCTGTGGATGCTCAACGACGGCGGAGGCGGGCCGAATCTGCACGCCACGGACAAACGCGGCAGAACTCACGGCGAGCTGCACATCCAGGCGGCGCAGAACCGCGACTGGGAGGACCTGGCCGCGTTCGAACTCGACGGAGAACCCTATCTCCTGGCAGCGGACATTGGCGACAACGGCGGGCGGAGGGACGACCTCAGGTTGTACGTGGTCGCCGAACCCGACCTCCGGAAAGGCGAGCAGCAAGACACAACACCGGCCTGGCACATCGACTTCCGCTACCCGGACGGGCCGCGTGACGCCGAGTCGATTGCCGTCGACGCCCAAGAGGGCCGCGTCTACGTGCTCACGAAGCGCGACCTCCCGCCGAGGCTGTATTCCCTGCCGCTCGAAGAACCCGCCAACGGTGAACGCGTAACGGCCGAGTACCTGGGGCCGATCACGAGCCTGCCGCCACCCCCGCCCGAAGACATTGCCGCCGCAAGGCAGAACGAGGACTGGCACTGGCAGCCCACGGCGATGGACTTCTCCGCGGACGGCCGCCGTGCGGCCGTGCTGACCTATCGGGCCGTGTACCTGTATACGCGCGAGGACGGCCAGAGCTGGTACGACGCCTTGAACGCAGCGCCCAGGCGGCTCGACATCGGCGGCATCCTCAACGCCGAGTCGCTCGCGTTCACGGCAGACGACCAGTCGCTGCTGCTGACGGTCGAACGACGGCACGCGCCGCTGTTCCGCGTCGACTTGAGGCGGGCGCCCGCTCTCGGCAGGCAGGAAAAAGCCGACGTAGACCGGGCCAGGATCGACAGTTTCGAGCACTCACGGCAGGAGAGCACCCATTAACTCAAAAGCACGCGCAGTCACGGAGAACCCGGGCACCAGCCCGGGGTCGCTATCCACAACCGGTCCGTTGCGGCCTTTGATTCCCGCACTCGGCCTGGCCGTTGCCCTTGCCGCCTGCGGCGGCAGCTCACAGGAAGCAGACTCTGCGGACCCCAACGACTACGAAGCTCAGGAAATCACGATCATGAGCTTCAACGTCGAGAACCTGTTCGACTCACTCGACGACGCCGGCAAGAACGACAGCACGTACCGGCCCCGCGCCACAAAATCCGATCCGGCGCACATTGCGGAGTGCGAACGCATCGAAGTCGAGCGTTGGCAGAACGACTGTCTGTACCTGGATTGGAGCGACGAAGCCGTCGACTTCAAGCTCGAACAGCTGGCCAGAACGATCCTCGACGTCAACGACGGCTTTGGCCCCGATGTCATTGCGCTACAGGAAGTCGAGAACCTGGCAATACTGCACCGACTGCGCGACGAGTACCTGTCAGCGGCGGGTTACGTCGAAGCGATACTCATCGAAGGTCGCGATATCCGCGGCATCGACGTGGCGTTCCTGTCTCGATTGCCGCTCCTAGGCGAGCCCGTACTGCATCCGCTGGACATGTCGGACTTCCCGGAGCGTGCCGACGACACGCGCGGCGTGCTCGAGGCTACCTTCGAGCTTCCCGACGGCGCGCCCCTGACGGGCTTCTCGGTGCATTTCCCGGCCCCCTTCCACCCCATCGAAATGCGCTGGCTGGCGTACGAGCACCTGAACGATATCCGGAGCCGCGTACCGGCTTCGCACCACGTATTTGCGGCCGGCGACTTCAATACGCCGCTGCGTGAGGTCGAGGGCACGTCGATACTCGACGACATGGCGCGGCCGCACTGGACCATTGCGCACGAGGTCGACTGTGAAGGCTGTCCTGGCACGAACTATTTTGCGCGCGCCGACAGCTGGTCCTTCCTCGACATGATCTTCTATGCACCGTCAGCGTCCGCTGCCGCCGAATGGCGGATCAAGCCTGGCGGCGTGTTTATTGCCGACGGTTACGAAGATCAGCTCAACGCCAACGGCACGCCGCGGCGCTTCGACCTCGAGGCACGGCGCGGCGTCTCCGACCATCTGCCGCTGGTCATGACGCTCGAGACCGTCAGACCCGAAGAATAAACCCGGCTGCTTCGACGCAAAAAAAAAGCCCGGCCGAAGCCGGGCTTTTTTGTGTTGCTGCGCGGGTCGATCAGAATTCGACCTTCACGCCGATGCGGATTTCGTACACCGAGTCATCCGACGAAATGAAGTTGATGCTCCGGTCGTCGAACTCGTTGTAGCGATACACGCAGGAACCTGCCGTGATGCAGGTCGTGCGCGACGAGTCACCTTCCAGCGCCGTGGCGCCGTCGATGCCGTTGGCCGCAACGTCAGCCACCGACACGAGGTCCGCTTCGACAATCGCGTTCTGGTTGTTGCCCGGACCGTCCTTGAAGACACCCCAATCGCTGTTGAGCAGGTTCAGGAAGTTGTCGATGTTCACGTACAGCTTGGCGCTGGCGCGATCACCGAACAACGGCAGTTCCTGCTGGATGCGCAGGTCGGCCAGCGTGTTCCAGGCTGCACGGCGCGAGAACGGCTCTTCGATGCCGCCGCTGCCGCCGCCGATGTAGTTGAAGAACGCCTGCTGATCGAAGCCGGTCGCAAACACGACGTTCGGATCGGTCGGGCCGCTCGGCAGATACAGCGGGTTGTTGTCGAACGCCGATTCACGCTGACCGGCGCGGCCGAACAGGGCGTTGTCGGTGCTGACGTTGAAGGTGTGCGAATAAACGTCACCCGAGATGCGCTGCAGGAACAGATCGAAACGCGTGGCGCTACGGCCCGTGTTGAAGAAGTCACGCTCCCAGCCCAGGTTCACCTTGAAGGCGTGCTCGACCTGGAACGGCGAGCTTCTCGGCGACGGGTTGTTGCGATCGATGTCCTGAATGCCGCGCCAGTTCGAGATACCGCGCGACGACGTGCCTTCGCTGACCACTTCAGTGTCCTGGTAGGCGTAGCTGACGTTGAAGCTGAAGCCGTTGTCGTAGCGCTTGGCAAGACCAATCGCCAGCACGTGGTTTTCACCTTCGTCGTGGTTGGTCAGCTGCGTCAGGTTGTCGATACCGAGGTCCTGAAGGTCGGCGTAGATGATGCGACCGTCAGGCGCAACACCGGTGGGCTGGGCAGCCAGCAGGTCGAGCTGCGCACGGTTGCGCCACAGGAAGCCGTCGACCGTCTGCGTGTACAGGTACTGGGCGGTGGCAACGTAGCCATCCCAGAACTCACGCTCGAGGCGCAGCGACAGTTTCCAGTCCGACGGGATGTCGAAGCCTTCGTCAATGACGTCGATCGGCAGCGGCGAACCGTTGGCGACCTGGTCGAGCAGGACCTGCGGGATCTGCGTCGGGTCCGCACCCACTACGTCGTCGATGCTCGCAAACACGGCCGGCGTCTGGAACGCGTTGGAGGTCCAGACTTTCGGATCGCCGCCCGAGAAGCGGCCGAAGCCACCGGTCAGGCTGGTGCGATCGTCGATATCCCAGCGGAAGCTCACGCGCGGCAGGATCAGGTCCTTGCCGTCGAGGTTGGCGCTGCTGTTGACACCGTAGACGTCCTGGATCGTCTGGCTGAAGACCGGGCGATCGGACTGGTCGAAGCGCTCGTAGCGCAGACCGAACGACAGCTCGAAGTTCGACGTCAGCTGAATCGAGTCCTGAATGAACAGCGTCCACTTGTCGTAGCCCCAGCTGGACGCCGCGTCCACGGCATTGTTGCTGGTCGCGTTGTTGTAGGAGACGTCGGCGGTCTGCGCCAGCAGGCCCGTAACGCCGTCGTACTCGAAGCGGCCGAGCGAGCTCTGTACGAACTGGTTGAACAGCTCGAAGTTCTCGTATTCGAAACCGGCCGTCACAACGTGGTCGCCGACGAAGTAGTCGGCCTTGGCCATGACCTGCAGACGTTCGTCATTGAAGTTGTTGGCGTGACGGAAACGGTCACAGCCGCCAATCACGTTGTCGAGGTCCGAGTTCGAGGTGAACAGGCCCTCGAGCGGCGTGCCGACGACGTCGGCCTGCTCGATGTTGTCGATTTCGATCTGACCGACACCCAGCCCTGCACGGCAGTTCTGGCCGCGCGTGAAGTCCTTGAAGTTGGCGCGTACGGTCGTCGACAGCGAATCGGTCCAGTCCGAATAGAACTGCAGCGTGTACGCCTTGAGTTCAACCGGCGTGTCGTACCAGGCCGACTGGAAGTTCGTGTTGCTGACGTTCGACGTACCCGTCTCTTCCGTGCTCTGGTAAGTAAACGAGGCACGGTGGTAGTCGGAGATATTCCAGTCGAGCTTCAGGAGCGCGCGCTCGGAGGTCTGCGGCGTGCTGGCCGTGTCGGGGCGTTCGCCCGGATCGTAGCCCGTGTTCTGCTGCACGAGCGTGCGCAGCGCGTCGAAGAAGCCTGCTTCGATGCCGTCGTCGGCATCGTCCTGCGAGAAGTCGACGGCGTTGGCCGCTTCGAATTCGTCGTAGGATACGAAGAAGAACAGTTTGTCCCGGATGATCGGACCACCGAGCACAAAACCGTATTCCTTGTCGTCCACTTCGCCCGGATCGAAGTTCGAATCGCCGTCGAACTCGTCGCCAATGAGGCTGTCGTTCACGAAGTCGTAGTACGCCGAGCCGGTGAATTCGTTGGTGCCGGACTTGATCGTCAGGTTGACCAGACCACCCGTGAAGCCGGAGGCCGTTACGTCGTAGTCGGCCGCAACCACGCTGGCGGACTCGACTGCGTCGAGGTTAACCGGCGAACGCGCGGTGGCGTACGTGCTGGATCCCAGACCGAAGTCGTCCTGCTGCAACGAACCGTCGATCGACAGGCCGTTGAAGCGCGGGTTGACGCCTGCAATCGACAGGTTGCCCGTGTTGCCGTTCGACTGCGCCAGCGGGTCGCGGAGCAGCGTGCGGATAACGTCGCGGTCGGTCGCGGGGTGGTTGAGGATGTCCTCGCTCGTGTAGGAGGAGCCGATGCCATTCTTGATGTCCTGAATCGGCACGGCTTCCGCAGTGACGACGACTTCGTCGATCGAGTCGCCAACGGCCGAGAGCTGGATGCCGAACGGCGACTGGCTGCCCGGGTTGAGGAAGATCTCGTCGACTTGCGCGCCGCGGAAGCCGTTTGCGGAGACCGTAATCGTGTAGGGACCGCCAACGCGCAGGCCAGGCTGGAAGAAGCTGCCAGATGCGCCGGTCGTCGCCGACTTGCGCGTGCCCGACGGCACGTGCGTAATGACCACCGTTGCGTTGGCAATCGGCGATCCTGATTCATCAGTGATCGTGCCGCGGGCTTCCGACGATACGGTTTGCGCGGTGGCGACCGACGCAAAGGCGAGCGTCAGAAAAGCGGCAGCAATACTGCTTTTCAGAAACTTCATGGACATTGGTTTTGAACCCCTGTTCTGGTGTGCAGGCGGGTTTGCCTCCCGCCAATGTTTGTAACGTCGCGACGTGTAACGGAACGACTGGTTGTTAACGAAAAAAACGAACGGTAAAAGACGTTGCTGACCCGTGGTTGGTTGTTGTTTTCACGGCACTCATGGGCACCGGGGTGCCCGAAGAAACAAAAAAGCCCAAACGCAACACGAGACCCGTGGCGGCTGAGCAACGCTAAAGGTAAGCCAAGTTGGTTACAGTTTCATGTCGAATTTTGGACCGGGCTGTGTCGTCCGGGCAGCCCGATGCCGATTTGCCGCCGGGCGCCGAGCGCCCGGCGCTCCGGGAAACTAGAGCAATTTCGAGAAATCGGAACCTAAGCCGTTGTTAACAAATTAGAAACAAAGGGGCATTTTTGACCTGTACCGATGGCCGACCACTGTGTTCGCCATGGCGAACGAAGCAAGCCCGCGCGGCGCCTGTCGGCTACGCCCCATTGCGGCTCTTTGATGTTGCGTCAACGCAACGGTTGTTTGCGCAACCGTACGGCGGCAGCTAGGCGATTGCGCTTTGCCTGTGTAAGCTCTGCCGCTCCGTTGGAACGGCGCAAAACGCGCATCCGGACAGACCTGGGACAAGGTGACAGAACCAATGACCGTCAGCGATCAGCAGCTCATCGAGACAGCGCTTCGCATCCGCGAGCGCGCCTATGCCGCCTACTCGGGTTACCGCGTCGGTGCGGCGCTCCTCGACGTCGACGGAAACATTCACGCAGGCTGCAACGTCGAAAACGAAAGTTATCCGCTCGGCGTCTGCGCCGAGGGGGGCGCCATATCGGCTATGGTTGCCGCGGGCGGCCGCCGGATACAAACCCTGGTCGTGGCTGGCGGCTACGATACGCCCGACGTGTGCACACCCTGCGGCGCGTGCCGGCAGCGCATTGCCGAGTTCGCCGACGCCGATACTCGCATACTGATACTGGATGCCAACGGCGACTGGACCGAGCACCACATCGATGCCCTGTTGCCGCTGTCTTTCAGGTTGCCCGACCGAACCCGGCCCGAAAGCTGAGCCGCAGAGCGCGTCGCGGCGCTAGGCGAGCACGCGACGGACGTCTTCGACACTGGGGCACGACGGCTGGGCGCCCCGCCGGGTCGTCGCCAGCGCGCCCGCGGCACAGGCAAATTCGAGCGCAGCCTTCGCATCGCGCCCTTCGGCCAGACCCATCGCGAGCGCTGCGGTAAAGGTATCTCCCGCGCCGGTCGTGTCGACGACGTCCACCCGGGGCGGACTCGCTTCGGCAATCACTGTCCCGTCGCGGCTCAGGCTGGCGCCCCTGCCGCCGTAGGTCGTCGCAACGAGCCCGCGGGCCGCCGAGAGGGAACGCCCGTACCAGGCGGATTCCGACTCGTTGACGACGACCAGGTCGGCGCGAGCCAGCACGCGCACGTCCACTTCTTTTGCAGGCGCGAGATTGACGCAAATGAAGCCGTCGCAGAGCTCCACGACGTCGTTGAGTACCGCCGTCGGGGTCTCCAGCTGGCAAATGACGAGATCAGCGGCCGGAAAGCCGCCGTCCGGCGTCCCGAGCCGGGCGTTCGCGCCCGGCGCCACGACAATCTGATTCTCCCCCTCGGGCGTGACGGCAATCATGGCCAGCCCGGTCGGCGCGGCCGGCAAACGCTGCAGCGCGCCGAGATCGACGCCCGCCGCCTCGAGCAGCGCCAGTGCTTCATCGGCATGGGCGTCTTCACCGACGGCTGCGACCAGCGTCACCTCGGCACCCAGCCGCCGGGCCGCCAGCGCCTGGTTGGCGCCCTTGCCGCCCGGAAACCGCTCGAGGACCGCACCGCTTACGGTCTCCCCGGGCTGCGGCAGCCGCGCGACCTTCGCGGACAGGTCGAGGTTTACCGAACCCACCACCAGCGCGTTGAGTGTCTTCGCCATTGGCTTGCCCCGCTGCCGTCAGCTGAAACGCGCGAGCCGCGCGGTCAGCAGTTCGAAGAAACCGTCCGCATCCACGGCGTATACCCAGCGGGTATTGTGCGGCCGGTTGGTAACGCGCCAGAAATCGACGGCCGTGTGGCCGCGCGTCAACGGCGACTCGGTTTCGACGCTGACGTTGACGAGTTTGTCGGTGAACAGCCCCGGCTCCAGCAGACAGGCGACCGTACACGGATCGTGCAGCGGCGCACCCTCGCTGCCGTATTTGTTGCTGTCGTAGCGATGAAAAAAGCTCAGCATACCCGCCGTCGCCGCCGCAACCGGGTTGTCGAGGGCGGCAATGCGCGCAACGCGGTCGCGCGTCGACAGCACCTGGTGAGTCACGTCGAGCCCCAGCGCCGTGACGGGCCGGCCGCAGTTGAAGACCGTATCGGCGGCGTGCGGATCGACCAGCATGTTGAATTCGGCGGACGGTGAATGATTGCCGCCTTCACGCATGGCGCCGCCCATCAGCACGATCTCGCGTATGGCCGGCAGTATTCGCGGCTCCCGCCGGATCGCCGTCGCAATGTTGGTCAGCGGACCCGTCGGCACGAGGGTGATCGAATCGGGCTCGGCCTTCAGGAGGGTATCGACAATGAAACTCACGGCGTGGCCGTCGGCCAGTTCGAGCCGTGGCTCGAACACGTCTATGCCGTCGATGCCGGTATCGCCATGTACGGCTTCCGCGGTCGCGAGTTCGAGCTCGAGCGGCCGATTGCAGCCGGCGTACACGGGCACGTTGTCGACCTTCGCAATATCGCACATCATCCTTGCGTTGCGCTGGGTCAGCTCCAGCGGCACGTTGCCGGCGACGGTCGTGACTCCTAAGATTTCGAAAACGTCGGGCGCGGCAAACGCAAGAAACAGCGCGACGGCATCGTCCTGCCCGGGGTCACAATCGATAATGATCTTTCGCCGCGTCATTGACTCGGAACGTCCGCAACTCAGAAGGTCAGCAGCAAGCCGGCCAGCGCGGCGCTCATGAGGTTCGACAGCGAACCTGCCGCCACGGCTTTGATGCCAAAACGCGCAATCAGCTCGCGTTTCTCGGGAACCAGCACGCCAAGCCCGCCGAGCAGGATGGCAATCGACGACAGGTTTGCAAAACCGCACAACGAGAACGTGGCGATGGCGCGGGTGCGATCGCTCATGCCGGCCAGGTAGTCGTTGAGATGCGAGAAGGCCACGAACTCGTTGAGAATCAGCTTCTCACCAAACAACGCTCCGGCGGCCTGCGCCTCGGCCCACGGTATACCGAGCAGGAACATCAGCGGCGAAAACAGCCAGCCCAGCAGCATTTCGAGGGTTAACGTCGTGCCGAACCAGCCGGAGACGACACCGAGCAAGCCGTTGACGAGCGCAATGAGGGCAACAAACGCAATCAGCATTGCGCCGATGTTTACGGCCAGGCGCAGCCCGTCGCCCGCGCCCACGGCTGCGGCGAGTATGACGTTCTCGTGTTTGCTCGAGTCCATGGTCAGCGCTTCCTTTTTGGCAACGCTGTCCGTCGGGTCGGGCATGATAATCTTTGCCATCAGCAGCCCGCCCGGCGCGGCCATGAAACTGGCGGCCAGCAGGTACTGCAGCTCCGCACCCATGAGCACGTAGGCCGCCAGCACGGTGCCGGACACCGAAGCCAACCCTGAGGTCATGACAGCGAACATTTGCGGCTCGGTCAGCCCCTTGAGGTAGGGCCTGACGACGAGCGGCGCTTCGGTCTGACCGACAAACATGTTCGCGGCGGCGTTTAGTGATTCGATCGTGCCGGTACCTATGATGGCGCGCAGCGCGCGGCCAATACCCTTCACGACAAACTGCATGATGCCAATGTGGTAGAGCACTGACATGAGCGCGGAGAAGAAGATGATGATGGGCAGCACGTTGACCGCAAAACTGAAGCCGATGTTCTCGACGTCGGCGAGCGGTCCGAACACCATGTCGATGCCCGCCTGCGAGTAGCCGATGACGCTCAGAACGGCGCTGCTCAGCTTGTCGATCACGGTCTGACCGGCCGGCACGTACAGAACCAGTGCCGCGATCGTCACCTGCAGCAGGAACGCCGCGCCGACGACCCGCAGATTGATGGCCTTGCGGTTGGACGAAATGAGAACCGCTATCGCCAGTATGACCACAATCCCGACGAGTCCGATTAGCTTGCCTGACATGCTCACCATCCTTTTCTTTTCGCCCCTGGTCTTGCCACTGCCGTTCTTGTAACGCTACGGGGCACGGTTGTTATTGGCTGGCAGCACGGATACCGGCTCTCGCCTCGGACCCGAGCATACCCGATTGCATGTTCATTCCGAGAGGATATCGAGGACAACCTCGCGTGAAACCGGCGGCTCGTCCGATATCGTGACGGCCGCCCGAAGCAGGCTTGCAGCACGTTTGGCGACACTCTCGTCAGCGGCATGGACGACCGCGAGCGGACGTTGCGCGTCCAGACGTTCGCCAATAGCCGCGAAGCCGTCGAAGCCCACCGCCAGATCGAGCGCCTGACCCACTTCGCGGCGGCCTCCGCCGAGTTCGATGACGGCATTGCCCACGGCCCGCGTATCCACGCTCTCGAGATAACCGTCGATGTGCACGGCATGCTGGACGGGCGCGGACGGCAGGTAGTGATCGAAGCGCTCGACAAAATCGACAGGGCCGCCCATCTCGGCCACCATTTTTGCAAAGCAGTCGGCTGCGCGGCCGTCCGTCACTGCGGACTCGCAGCGCCCGAGTGCCGCGGCGCGCTCCGTCTCGACGCCGGAGAGCACGAGCATTTCGGCGCTGAGCGCCAGGGTCACCTGATCGAGACGGGACTCGCGCCGTTCGTTGCGAAGATAGCGCACACATTCCGCGATCTCGAGCGCGTTGCCCGCCGAACTGCCGAGGACCTCGTTCATGTCGGTGAGCAATGCGCGCGTGGGCAGCCCTGCCTTTGCCGCCGTCTGGATAATGCTGCTTGCCAGCGCCCGCGCCTTGGCCTGGGTGTCCATGAACGCGCCGCTGCCGACCTTGACGTCCATGACCAGGCTGCTCAAACCCGCCGCGATCTTCTTGGACAGGATCGAGGCCGTGATCAACGGAATCGACTCCACGGTGCCCGTTACGTCGCGAATGGCATAAAAGCGTCTGTCCGCGGGGGCCAGATCACTCGTCTGTCCAATGATGGCGCAGCCGACGTCCCGCACGACGCGGCGAAACGTCGCAAAATCGGGGGTCGACTCGTAGCCGGGTATTGCCTCTACCTTGTCCGTCGTGCCGCCCGTGTGCCCGAGCCCGCGGCCGGAGATCATCGGCACGTAGCCGCCGCAGGCGGCAACGATCGGCGCCAGCAGGAACGACACCTTGTCGCCGACGCCGCCCGTCGAGTGTTTATCGACGACGGGACCGTCGAGACCCGAGTCCGACCAGTCGAGCACGGTGCCCGAGTTGGCCATCGCCAGGGTCAGCCGGCCAGCCTCCTCGAAACTCATCGAATTGAAAAAGACCGCCATGGCCAGCGCCGACACCTGTTCCGCGGGAATACTGGAATCGGCGAGACCCGCGACCAGGAAGTCGATTTGTTCGCTACTCAGCGCGCCGCCGTCGCGCTTCGTGCGGATGAGATCCGTTACGAGCACGTGCGGTCGAAACCCCTGAGCGGCAGATCAAGGCCGCGCTGCAGCCAGTTGTCGGCCGGATAGTGGCAGCTACGGTCGATGACGTGCAGCGTGTAGGCGTGCCGCGAGCGCTCGGACAGGTTGGGTCCGCTCAGGTGAGGCGTGCGCCCGGAGAAGACGACCAGCGAGCCTTTGGGAACCGGCGCTGGCACCTTGAGATGTTCGGGCCACGGAGCGGGGTCGAGGATCTCGTTCTGCGTTCGCGTGCCCTCCGCGTTGCGGCGGTTGCGCTCGCGCAGCGGCTCGTGATGGACGCCGGGGATGAAATGCATGCAGCCGTTCTGAAGCGTGGCGTCTTCGAGCGCAAACCAGAAGCCAATACAGGATTCGGGTTCGGTGTACAGGTAGGTCGAATCCTGATGGCAGACGACCTCACCGCCAATGCGCGGCGGTTTGAAAATGTACATCGACTGGATGATGCCGGGATCGCGAACGCCCAGCCCGTTCACGAGCTCACGAAGCTCAGGCGTCCGCGAAAACGCGTCGAACTCGGGGTCGAGATCGTGCATGGCGTGGCCGATCTTGTTCAGGCAATCGATTTTTGGTGCGCGTAGCGTGCCGTTTTCGCCCCAGGCATCGCGCTCGAAGAAATAGCGAATCTTGTCGCCGGACTCGATGAAGTAACGGTCGTCGTGCTGGGTTTGCTCGGTCGTGGAGAACACGCTCCGCGCGCTTTCCGGATCGAAGCCGTCGACGAGCTCACCCGCGCGTCGGCGAAGCGCGTCACACGCCGCCGGCGCCACGAACCCCTCGAGAACGAGTACGCCGGTGCGTCGATAGTCCTCCAGCATCTCGGCGCTGAGCCGGCCGCCCTCGGGTGCCGGCCAGACCGGCAGCGTTGTTGTCGAAACCCCGTTCATCGTCAAGGAACTGTAGATGTGATGCTCGCCAACCGCAAACTTCGGCCCGCCCGGGCAGGCCGCAGCCGTAACGGGAGAGAGGCCAGTGATACACTACGCGCCGGCAAATTGGCCGGCGTACGGGGACAGGGAGGCGCATGAACAAGATCACACCGGGATTTACGTTGGCAATTGCGCTGGCCTGCGTTGCGCTTCCGGGCTGCAGCGCACCCGACAACGGCGAAGACAGCGCACAAGGCAATATCGACCTGATCGTCTACGGCGACACGATAGTAACGATGGACAGCGCAATGACGGTCGTCGAGAACGGCGCTGTCGCGATTGACGAGGGTGTGATTCTCGCCGTCGGCAAGGCCGCCGACATCGACGCCGCGTACAGCGCAAACGACACGCTCAGCGGCGACGGCCGCGTGGTCATGCCCGGACTCGTCAACGGCCACTCGCACGCAGCCATGACGCTGTTGCGCGGTGTTGCTGACGACCTTGCGCTGATGACCTGGCTGCAGAACTACATTTTCCCCGCCGAGGTGCGGTTCGTCGATCCGGAATTTGTGCGCATCGGCACTGAACTCGCGTGCTGGGAAATGATCCGCGGCGGCACGACGACGTTTGTCGACATGTACTACTACCCCGACACCATTGCGGAGGTTGTCGAGTCCTGCGGACTGCGCGCCATGATCTCGGCAACGGTGATTGGCCAGCGCAGCCCGGACGCGGAAGGTGCTGACGACTCGCTGACCAAAGGCAGCGGCTTCATCGAGCGCTGGAAAGACAGGCACCCGCGCATACAGCCGATTTTTGGTCCGCATGCGAACTACACGCTGGACGCGGAGCAGTTGCGAGCCACCCGCGATACGGCGCTGGCGCTGGGTGTGCCCATCAGCATTCATCTGTCGGAATCGCCCTACGAGCTTCAATACTCCAAGGACAACTACGGCAAGACCAGCATCGAAATGCTCGACGAACTCGGTTTTTTTGACGTACCCGTCATTGCGGCGCACGTCGTCTGGCCCACCGAGACCGAGATTCCGATCCTGGTGGAACGCAAGGTCGGCGTGATTCACAACCCGACCTCGAACATGAAGATCGCCTCGGGTATATCGCCCGTCACTGCGATGCTCGATGCCGGTGTGAGGATGGGTCTGGGCACGGACGGTGCCGCGAGCAACAACGACCTCGACATGTGGGAGGAAATGCGCCTCGCGGCGTTCCTGCAGAAGGTCGATCGCATGGACCCCGAGGTGCTGCCGGCCACCACCGTGCTGCGCATGGCGACCAGCGGCGGCGCGGAAGCAATAGGCCTTGGCGACGTCACGGGTTCGCTCGAACCCGGCAAACGAGCGGATCTGATCCAGGTGCTGTTCGAGGACGTGCATCACGTACCCACCTACGACGTCGTGTCGCATCTCGTCTACGTCAGCGACGAACAGGACGTCGACGCCGTCATCGTCGACGGGCAGATACTGATGCGCGACCAGACGCTCCTGACGATCGACACGGAGCGCGTACGCAGCGAGGCGAACGCGCTTGCGCGCTCGATCGGAATCGAACTCGAAGAGCGCAACCGCTAGCCGCCGGGCGAGCCGGAGTCTCTGCTTATGCTCACAAGAATTCTCGCCGGGCTCGCCGGTATCGTGGCGGCACTGGCCGTCATTGCGCTGACTCAGCGCCTGGGCCACATCGTCTACCCGCCACCACCCGATCTCGACGTGCGCGACATCGAAGCCTTCCGCGAATTCACGGCCAACATGCCGCTCATGGCCCTGCTGTTCGTGCTCCTCGCCTACTACGCGGGCTCGCTCGTCGGCACGTTTGTCGCCGGCTGGATTGCGGGCTTCCGCACGCTGATCTACACGGGTGTGATCGGCGGGCTCGTGCTTGCCGGCACGATTGCAAACCTCTCCCAGATCCCGCATCCGCTGTGGTTTTCGGTCCTCGCCGTGATCGGTATACCGTTGTTCGCCTACCTTGGCGGCCGGCTCGCGCCCGTGAGGAGAGCCCCGCTATGAGCCTCGTCATCCAGGACCGTCTGGTCGGCAACTACTGCTACGGCTGCGGCAAGGACAACCCGCACGGTCTGCAAATCAAAAGCCACTGGGACGGTGAATCGGCCGTCTGCGAATACATGCCGCGGCCCGAACAGTGCGCGGGCCCGACGCAATACCTCTACGGCGGCACGATCGCGAGCATCATCGACTGCCATTCGGTCGGCACGGCGCTCGCGCATTTCTACGCGAAGGAAGGCCGTGAACCGGGTGAAGGTAAGGAAATCTGGTGCGTCACCGGCAAACTCTCGGTGAGCTACCGCGAGCCCACGCCGATCGACCAGCCCGTGACGCTACGCGCAAAGATCGTCGAAAGCGGCGAACGCAAGGCCGTTGTACACACGACTCTCGAAAGCGGCGGCACGATAACCGCCACGGCGGAGGTCATTGCCGTGCGCGTGCCGGACAGCTGGCGCGCGGGGAAGTGAAGGCCCCGGAACGCCTCGACACCGAGCGGCTCAGCCTGAGGCGCCCGATCGCGGCAGATGCCGAGGCAATCTTCGAGCGCTATGCCGGTGACGAGCGCGTCGGCGAATTCCTTGCCTGGCCGATTCATCGCACCGTCGATGATACGCGGCAGTTCCTCGCGTTTGCCGACGCCGAATGGCAGCTGTGGCCCGCCGGGCCGTTCCTGATTTACCGGGACGACGTGCTGATCGGCAGCACCGGCCTTGCGTTCGAGTCGAAAAGCCGCGCGTCGACGGGCTACGTCCTTGCCCCGGATGCATGGGGTTCCGGTTACGCCACCGAAGCCGTGCTGGGCATCAAGGCGCTGGCACCCGAACTGGGGGTCAGGCGGCTGTATGCCGGCGTACATCCGGGCCACAGGGCCTCGGCGCGGGTGCTCGAGAAAGCCGGATTCCGCGACGACGGCATTGCCACAGCGTGTGCCGAATTCCCCAACCAGGCCCCAGGGACGCTTCAGGATGTTAGGCTCTACGCCGTCGATTTTGTTAGCTGAGGACTAGTCCGTGCCCGCACTCATCTCCAGGACCGCCGCCGGTCATTTGCTGCTCTTTATGGCCCTGCTGCTGGCCGGCTGCGGCACGCTGCGCCCGGGCTTCGAAACGCCGACGGTGAACGTGCAGGGTTTCCGCGCCGTGCCGTCCCAGAAGAACCTGCCGGCCTTCGAAATCGACCTTGCCGTCAGCAACCCGAACGCCAGCGCGCTGAAACTGGCGGGCATTGCCTACACGGTGAGTCTCGACGGCAGGGAAGTCATTACGGGTGTGGGCAACAACCTGCCGGAGATCGAAGCCTACGGCACCGAGACCTTTACCGTAACCGCGCAGTTCGATCTGCTGGCCGGCGCGGCGCTCGTTGCCTCGCTGTTGAACAAGAACAGCAATGAATTCGACTACGCGTTCGAAGCACGGCTGGACCCCGGCGCTCTGATTCCGAGTATCCGGGTCCGCGACACGGGCACGGTTTCGCTCGACGGGCTGTAGCGCCGGGCCGCTTACGCGGCAGCGTCGAGGAAGCTCGTACCGTAGTCCATCGGCGTAAGCCCGAAATACGCGGCCAGGGTCTGGCCAATGTCGGCAAAACTCTCTCGCCTGCCCAGTGACCCGGGCGTCACGGACGCCCCGGCCACAATCACCGGAATGTGTTCCCGCGTGTGGTCCGATCCCTGCCAGGTCGGGTCGCAGCCGTGATCGGCCGTCAGCACGAGCAGATCGCCCGGCTGTAGTCGCGCCTCGAGTTCCGGCAGCCTCGCGTCGAAGTATTCGAGCGCCGTTGCGTAACCTTCGACATCGCGGCGATGGCCGTAGAGCATGTCGAAGTCGACAAAATTGGTGAACACGATGCTGTTGTCCGGCGCCGTGTCCAGCGCCTCGAGCGTGGCGTCGAACAACGCGGCGTTGCCGGTTGCCTTGACCTTCCGCGTAATGCCCTGATGGGCGTAAATGTCGGCAATCTTGCCGATGCTGACGACCTCACCGCCGCTCGCGACGAGCTTGTCGAGCACGGTCGGCGCATGCGGCGGCGTCGTCAGGTCACGACGATTGCCGGTACGCACGTAGCTGTCGGCGTCGTCGCCCGTAAACGGGCGCGCAATGACCCTGCCGATCCGGTACTCGTCGACGAGTTCGCGGGCAATGTCGCACAGCTCGTACAGGCGCTCGAGGCCAAAGCTCTCTTCGTGCGCCGCAATCTGGAACACGCTGTCGGCGGACGTATAGACGATGGGTTTTCCCGTGCGGACGTGTTCTTCGCCGAGCTCGCGAATAATCGTCGTGCCCGACGCATGGCAGTTGCCCAGCACGCCGGGTAGACCCGCGCGCTCGATCAGGCGATCGAGCAGCTCCGGCGGGAAGGTGTTCTCGAGTTCCGTGAAGTAGCCCCAGTCGAAAAGCACGGGCACACCCGCAATTTCCCAGTGCCCGCTCGGCGTGTCCTTGCCGCTCGACAGCTCCTCGGCAAATCCGTAGGCACCCGTCAGGCGCTCGACCGGACCCGCGCCCGCGGCGTATTCCCCGCTGGATTCGCGGTGCGCCTCGAACAGACCCAGCCGGGCCAGGTTCGGCAACTTCAGCGGCCCGCGCTCGCTGTCCGCGCAGACGCGCGCAATGCTTCCCAGGGTGTTTGCGCCGACGTCGCCAAAACGCTCAGCGTCCCGGCTTGCGCCAATGCCGAAAGAATCCAGTACCAGGATGATGGCCCGCTTCACTCTGCAAACTCCTACTCAAACCGCGCCCAGCGAAAAGAACAGCCCCGCCAGGGCAGCGTTCATCAGGTTCACCAGTGTACCTCCGATGACCGCCTTTAGACCAAGTCTCGCTATGTCCTTCCGCCGCTCCGGTATGACGGCGCCAAGACCGCCGAGCAGGATCGCAATCGACGCGAGGTTGGAAAAGCCGCACAGCGCGAACGTCACGACGAGCTGACTGTACGGCGACAGCTCCGCCTGCACGTCCATGAAGGCCAGGTAGGCGAAAAACTCGTTGATCACCAGTTTCTGCCCGATCAGGCTACCCGCAATGCCCGCCTCGGACCAGGGGACGCCGAGCAGGAACGCAATAGGCGCAAACAGCTTGCCCAGTAGCCACTGCAGGGTTAGCGACTCGAAACCGAACAAGCCGCCGAACCAGCCCAGTATGCCGTTGAACATGTAGATCAGCGCAACAAACGCAATCAGCATCGCGCCGACGCTGACGGCAACGTTTAGGCCCGTCATCGCACCGTTGCCGATCGCCTCGAACACGTTGACCGGCCGATCCTCCTCCGCCGCGCGGTTGCTCTCTTCGATGCCCACGGGCACCTCGGTTTCCGGGATCAGGATCTTGGCCATCAGCAACCCCCCGGGTGCCGCCATGAAGCTGGCCGTAATCAGGTACTTGAGCTCAACACCCATTGTGGCGTAGGCCATCATGACGCCACCGGCAATGGTTGCGCAGCCGCCGGTCATGACCGCAAACAGCTCGGAGCGGGTCATCCGCGCCAAGTAGGGTCGGACGACCAGCGGCGCATCGGTATGACCCACAAAAATGTTCGACGCAGCCGAAATGGACTCGACTTCGCTGGTGCCGAGGAGCTTGCGCAGCAGTCCACCCGCGGCGCCGACGAAGACCGGCATGATCTTGAGGTAATACAGGAGCGACATTAGCGCCGCGAAGAAAATGATCACGGGCAACACGTTGAAGGCGACCGTAATCCCGAGCGACGGCACGAGTTGTGGGCCGAACAGGAATTCGATACCCGCGTTGCCGTAGTTGATGACGTGTTGAAACGAGCGCACGACGGCATCGAGCATTGCCCCACCCTGCGGGACGTAGAGCACCAGCGCTGCAATCAGGACCTGCAGCGCGAAGGCCGTCGCGACGGTGCGCCGGTTGATGGCGCGCCGGTTCTCCGACAACACGAGGGCAATGATCAGGATGCTGGCGGCGCCGACCAGGCTCAAAAGGCTTTGCATGGGGTTTCCGGCTGGCAAAAAACCCGGACATCATAGCCCACCGGGAGATCAGCGCGGCACTTCGCCCAGCAGTGTCTCCACATCGTCACGCACGACGCGCTCGGCTTTTTCGAGGTCGCTCTTGAGCTTGTCGAGTTCGTCCTCGAGCGGTCCCAGCATGGCAGGACGGACGTCGAGATTCGGTACGCTCAAGAACGGCTGTGCCGCAATGCCGGCCGGCGGCGCCGCAGGCTCCTCCCGGTTGAGAAGCGCAATCACGACCAGCGCAGCCGCCGTGCCGGTCAGGCTGCTTGCCAGCCAGAACCACGCCGGACGACCGCTACGCGCTCCGGGTTTCGCCGCCGCAGCACCCTCGAGCGACGCCCGCAGGCGGCCTTCCAGCTCGGGCGATACGTCGGCGCGGACAGCCGCCGCATCGCGTTTCAGGCGTTCCTCGAAACTATCCACAGGCTATGTCCTCCGGATGGGCTGCGTCGACCCGTGTGATCTCCGCCGCAAGCGCCTTGCGTCCACGCAGCAAGTTGACCTTGGCCCAGCTCTCCGTGCGCTCCAGGGCAACGGCAATGTCGTTGATGCTCATGTCCTCGACGTACCGCAACCACATGGCAGTATACGTATCCTCGTTCAGGACACGTTTTGCGGCGAGCCAGATATTGCGCCGCGACTGCTCGCCGATACAGGCCTCGAGCGGTCCGTTGCCGTCGTCCGCAAGATCCGGCGCTTCCCTGACTTCGACCGGGCGCTGACTCATGGCGTTGCGAATCGCTATTCGATAGATCCAGGTGCTGAAGCGCCATTCCGCCCTGTAGGAATACAGGTAGCGGTAGGCGTTGACGAAGGTCTCCTGCAGCGCGTCTTCCGCATCCGCGTGACTCTGGCAGCGTGTCAAGAGAAAGCGGAACAGACGCTCCCGGTAGGCCTCGACGAGCTTCGTGAAAGCCCTGATCGAGCCCCCCTTCGCCCGCTCGATCAGTTCCGTTTCCTGCAACACGAATCGACCGCTTAAGCGGATCGCGCCCGCTATTCGTCGAGTTGGGCGATGACGACATCGGGATCCAGGGCAAGCGTCAGTTTCAGCACCGAATCCTCGACGTCGATGGTCGTGTTGTTCAGCACCTCGCGAAGCTCCGGGTCCATATCGTCACTGAACGCCCTCAGCGCCAGCAGACCGCGAGCGACGTTGCCCAGCGCCTCGGCCTTTTCACGGCTGACCGCAATCATTTGCGCCTCGATCGCCAGCATGCCGCGCGCATCAGCCACGAGCAGCGCCACCTGCTCCGCGTTCCTGAGCAGGCTGGAATCCCAGTTATCGCCGTCATCAGCCGACAGCTCATCGGTCTTTACGCCCGCCTGCACGAGGCTGCGCTCGGCGCTCAGCACGAGGATGGCGTTCGAGTGACTGCGCTGGCCGCGAATTCGGCCTTTCTGTTCGAGCAGTTCGCGCATTTGCTCTTCGGTGGACGTCATCAACAGTTTGTCGTCGAGCGCAAAACTGAAGTAAGCGCCGTCATCGAGATTGTCGACCTCGATGTTGCCCGATTCCGATTCGAACTCGCCACGGACAAAATGGTAATCCCTGCCCTTGTGGCGGTGGCTTTCGAACTCCTGGGCGTCACTCGCGAGCGCCAGGATCTTGTCCTTGCTGCGCTCCTCGAGCGGACCCTCCAGCACGAGCGCAACACCTGATTCTTCACCGGAAAACGCCGTCACACGGTGTGCCTCACGCGCCAGATCGATGCCCAGCTCGTCGCGCAGGTCTTCGAAAACCTCCCGATCGAGCCAGTCGTGCAGGGCCCGCCCGCCGTCGCCACGGCGCATTTCCTGAAGGTCTGCGTGGAAATACCAGCTCGAGTCGCCGGGAAACTCGTCGGACGAAACACCGCCCAGTGCCGCGGCGGGCAAGAGTGCCACGATGCCAATGGCAAGCTTGAAAAAGCGCGAAACGGACCAGAAAGGCTGCATGAGGTTCTCCAGAAAAATGCCGTGTGTCATCGCTTATAGCGGCGGCGGGCCGCTTTGGTTACACGATCACGCAAAAAAAGACGAAACCATCAGAAGACGAAACAGTCAGCCGAACTGCTCTCGCACGGCCCGTATGGCGGCGTCGAAGGCACCGTCGACGTAGGCGTGGGCCTGGGAATCCGAGTTGGCCATCGAAATCCGACCGAGCGGCTGGCGGGCCAGGAGATGTGGGCCGTTTTGCGAGTTGTATTCCGGTGGATCGTAGAGTTCGTTGTACTCGTAGGCATAGCCGTGCGGCCAGCGATTGACCGTAATCGCCGCGAGATCCCGCTCGACGTCGAAGCCGCCGCCTCTCAACGCCCCGTCGAGCTGCTCGACGATAAGCTGTTCGTAGTCGGCGAAGCGCATGTCGTAGAGTCGCGCGCGACCGGCGCGATTCTGTTCGCGCTGACTCAAGCCCTTGTCCGGCACCGTGGGCGCAAAACTGCCGTGCAGTACCGCCGGCTCCGCCGGGTTCCGGGTGAACTCGTAGTCGCCGATGCTGACGGGAAAATCGAGCCCAAAAGCATGCATGAGCGGCGACTGCGGCACGTAGATATGGTGCATGCCGAGTTCGGCAAACGCACGCCAGTTGCGCACGGCCATACTGATGTACACGAGCGGCACTTTCTCGGCGTAGTCGATCGCGCGGCGCTGCGCGTGCTCGAGCTCCGGGCACATCGCGGGGAGCATGTGCAGGTAGCCCGCCATGATGGCGTGCCGGCCGCGGACACGCTCGATACGGCCGGCGCGGGTGCAGGTCACGTCGACGGCCTTGCCGTCCGCCGTGTTGCGCAGTTCGAGCGCGGTTGTGTTGAGCCTGAGCCGCGTCGGCGCTCCGACGACGTCCAGCAGCGAGTAATCGACGTCCGCGAGTACGAGGCTTTCCATGCTACGGCCGCCGATCGCTTCAGGTATCAGCTGTCGCACGAGGGCGCGGGCAATGGCGGCATTGCCGTCGGGAAAATGGAATATGTAAGGCTCGCCGTCATCATCCCCGTTCTCACCGCCGATGCCGAGGCCCGCCGTGCCCGGCATCCCGAGCCGCCAGCCCTCGAGCGCAGACAGCGCATCCCAGCCGAAACCCCAGTAACCCTTGGTGATGTCTCGAAGAATCACCCGCACGTCCCGGGGCACATCCAGCAGCTCTTCCAGGTAGTCGAGGTAACTCATGCTCCGCAGGCGCTCGCGCTTCGCCCGAACGCTCAGCGACGGCAGCGGGTCGCCATCGTAGTGAATCAGCGCCCGGAATGCCTCGCGATCGGCGGCGGAAAGCGGATACCGGTCGAGCGCGCTATCCATCACGGCGGGATCGGCCGGACCCCGATGATCACCGAGCACGTTGGGCAACACGACGTCGCGCCCGTAGTCGGCCGCGCGAAAGTGGATACCCGGCCGCATGCCGCGTCGCGAGAAGTAGCCGCGATCGAAATACTCGTAGAACGGCTCGGTATCGATGCCGATATCGCGCAACAGCCGTTTTGCGCCGCGCGAGTAGGCGCTCGGGCTATCGATCGACTGGCTGCCCCCATAGCCAATGAGACGCTCACCGCCGACATGGAATTCGTTGCGCTTCGCGTGGCCGCCGAAGTCGTCGTGATTGTCGATGACAAGCACGCGGCCGCCTTCACGCTGCTGGTAGAGAAACGCGGCTGCGAGGCCCGACAAGCCCCCGCCGATGACGATGAGGTCGTAAAGTTCGTCGGTTTGCTCCCGTGGCCGCCGCGGCTTCAATCCCTCGCGCGCCAACTGATGGGCGGCCTCGAAGGAACCGGGGTGGTTGCCGCGCAGGCCGGTCAGCCCCGACGGATTGGGCGATGCCGCGAACAGCTCGCGCGGTGACAGTCCGGCGGCAACGCTGAGTGCAACGCCGTTCAGGAAATCGCGGCGGGTCAGCTCGAGGCGCCGGCTGCTCATGCGCTGCGCTCGCCCGGCGCGGCAGAAGACGTGCGACGACCGCTACCGACGCGGCTGACGACGTAGATCAGTATGAAGCCCATCGCAAAACCGGGGATGGCTTCGTAGATCCCGAAAGCATGCTCCTTGATCAGCAGAACCCACACGACACTCGTCAGAAAACCTCCGAGGATACCCGCCAGCACACCGCTTGCGGTCACCTTCGGATCGTACAACACCATGATGATCGCGGGACCAAACGCCGCACCGAGACCCGACCAGGAAAACAGCACAAACGCAAAAATGAATTGTGCCTCGGGCAGCGCAAAGGCAATGCCAATGAGACCAATCATGGCCGTTGCCAGTTTACCGAGGCGCGCAAGATCCGCGTCCGAGCGCAAACTCCCGCGCAGGCGCTGCATGCCGTCGCGGACCACGGCGGAAGAAGCCAGCAGCAACAGCGAATCCACGGTCGACATGATGGCCGACAGCACAACCGCCACGAGTACCCCCGTAATCAGCGCCGGGAACAACTCCGTCGCCATGAGCGGAAACACGGTCTCGGCGTCGTCGAGGCCCGGAAACAGCGCGCGGCCCGCGAGGCCCGCCAGAACGGCACCGAGCGTGAACGCCAGCAGCACGGTGACGGAGACCCTCTTCGCTTTCACGAGTTCGCGGTCGTCACGCGCGGACATATAGCGCACGAGCAGCTGCGGCACGCCGAGATACGGCAGGCCAATGGCGGCAAAACTGATGGCGACGACCCAACCGTCTATGCCGCCCGCTCCGAACGGCTCGAGCAGGTTGGGATCCTGAGCGCGCAGAGATTCAATCACGGCTGACCAGCCGCCGGCAGCGTGTATGGCCACGGCCGGCACGACAATCAGACCGGCCAGCATGAGGACACCTTGCAGCACGTCCGTGTACGAAACCGCTTTGTAGCCGCCGACAAACGTGTACGCGACGATCACGACGGAACTCGCGAGCACCGCATGGCCGTACTCCATGCCGACAAACGTGGAAAGCGCCTTGCCCGACGCCACCATTTGGGCCGTGACATAGGTGGTCACCATGATCAGGATAATCGCAACGGTGACGGCACGGATCAGATGCTGCTTGTCGTCGAACGGCGCGGCCAGCACGTCGGGAACCGTAATGGCGCCCTCGCGGTCCGCAAGCCGTTTCAGCCGGCGCGAAACCAGCGTCCAGGAAAGCACGATACCGAGCATCTGGCCCGCCACGATCCACAGCACCTGGATGCCCCTGGCATAGGCCATCCCCGTCATGCCGAGCAACAGCCAGCCGCTTTGGCCGGTGGCGTTGGTGCTGAACGCGACGACCCAGTAGGGGAGTTTTCGATCGGCCAGGTACAGCCCCGACAGCGACCGGGTCTCGCGCCGGCTCCAGAGGGCCAGCGCAAACAGCACCAGCAAGTAGACGCCCAGTACCGCGAGCGTCACCTGCATACGCTAGGGCCTGCTTACCCGATGCAGGCCGTCACCGCTACCAATCGGCGAGCCGGGCGGCACGACAACCTCGGGCAGCGTTTCGACCGCGGCGGGATCCTCGAGCACACGCGCAATGCGCGTCCTCGCAAGCCGCATCCAGGCGCGCCGTTCGGGATTGTCGGACACGGTCTCCGCGAGTGATTCATCGAGGTTCACCAGCGTATCCAGCGCTATGGCAGCCACTCCGGGATCAATCTCGGTGCTGACGGCAAGTCGGAGCAGATGATCGAGTAACAGCAGGCTCGTCTGCCGCTTGATCGGGAACCCGCGCGCGCCGGGTTCCGCGTACCAGGTCACCTCCATCACGCGATCGAGCAACTCGGCAAACGAGGGCGAACCGTTACGATTCATGCGCGCGGCTCGCTCGGGGTCCAGGAGCACTTCGAGCGTCAGCTCCGCGGAAGCCGCCGCGGGTGCCAGCGGGTCGAAGACGCCACCCGTCTGCCCGCTGAACAGCTCGCGCGTCGCCGGATAGCCCGGCGGCCGGGGCGGTATGCCCTCCGCGATCGACTCGGGCAGCGCCAGCATGGCCGGGTCGAGCGTCTTCAGGAGCGCCTCGATCGCCTGACGCTGGCGCGCGCTCGCTACAGGCAGCGGCGTTTCCTGACCGTCCCCCTTGAGCGCGTAATCGAAGTACATGCCGCCAATGAGTTTGCCGACCGCCTGGATCTGAAAGCGATGCAGCAGATAAATCGGCACGAGCACTTCTTCGATGTTGGCCAGCGGCCGCCCAGTCCGTATGTTGCGCTCGGAGAACCGCGACAGCGCGTACTCGCGGACGCGCAGCAGGTGCTCGAGTTCGATGATTGCGTCGTCGCCGTTGTCCCACAGGTTGCCGTCGGGGTGCGCCGTCCCGATGCTGCGCGAGTCGACGTCGGCCACGTACTTGAAGCCCGCGTCGATGGTCTCCGCGAGGATCTTCTGCCGCTCCGCGTTGCGATCGACGCCATCGGGGAAGTCCTGGTAGGCGTAGAGCACCGTGCGGATGTCCCACGAGCCAATACCGTCGTCGTAAGCGTTGTCGAGGCTAATGCCCGTCGCGGGATCGAAAGTGATTAGCGGAAACGGATAGTCCATGACGGACGAACGGTCCTGGGTGCTCGCCGCGAAGTTGTGCTCGAAACCCAGGGTGTGGCCAATTTCGTGCGCCGACAGCTGGCGAATGCGCGCCAGCGACATGTCGAGCATGGCGTCGGGCACGTCGTCTTCACCGTACGGTCCCAGCAACCCCTCAGCAATCATGTAATCCTGGCGCACGCGCAGTGAGCCCAGCGAGACGTGGCCTTTCAGGATCTCGCCCGTGCGTGGGTCGATCACCGAATAGCCGTAGGACCAGCCGCGCGTCGAGCGATGCACCCACTGGATCATGTTGTACCGCACGTCCAGCGGATCCGCGCCGTCGGGCAGCATTTCCACGCGAAATGCATCGCGGTAACCGGCCGCCTCGAACGCCTGATTCCACCAGCGGGCCCCGTCGAGCAACGCGGACCGCACCGGCTCCGGCGCACCCGGGTCCAGGTAGTACACGATCGGTTCGACCGCTTCGCTGAACTCGGCGTCGGGAGTCTTCTTCTCGAGGCGATGGCGGATGCCGAAGTTGCGCTCCAGTTCCGTGCCGATTTCCGTCGCGTAATCGGAAAACCCGCCGTCGTCGTACGTAAGGCCAATCACGCCGGCTCGCGGGTCGTAGGGCAGCGGTTCGTAGTTGTCGTCGGGCAGACGTACGAAAGAATGGCGCATGTGTACGGACACAGCCGTCGGGTCCGGCACCACGGTCGGCAGATGCTCACCCTCGGGTTCGCCGGTCAAGGTCACGATGGCCTCGATCTCGCTGTTGTCGGGAAAGGTTTTGGTGCGCGGCAGGTAGATCATGCTGCGCGAGGCGTCCGCCGAGTAACTGCCCTCGCCGTTGGCCGCGAGATTGCTGGCCAGGCCGTGAGCGTCGCGCACGAAAAACTCCGTGCCGTCGACGAGCACCTGCCCATCATCCTCGTTTTCGACATCAAACCCCCAGAGTACGGAGCGCGCGAACGACTCGTCGACGGCCTGTTGCTCTGCCGGGTTGTCGCTGTACGCACGATAGTCGAGATTGTCGGCTATCAGCAGCACGCGCGAACCGCTCTTAAGGAATCGCACGATGTGCGTGTCGCCGAGCTGTCCTCGATCCAGGCCCAGGTCGTTCGAACCAACACCGCGCGCGAGCGAAGACTGATACAGGAACGGCGTATCGAAACGCTCGATACCGATGTACAGCTTGCCGGTCGCCTCCTCCCAGTAGAGATCGACAAAACCCTGCATGTGCTCTAGCGACGAATCGGCCACGTCGTTGGTCGCTTCCGGGGATTCCTGCGGAGCTTCGCCACCGCAGGCACCGAGCAGCATCGCCACTGCCATCCAGGAACAGGTCATCAACGAACAGGTCATCCTTGAACTTCGGCGCATCAGGACTCCTTCTGGGGATTTGGACGAAAAAACGGGGACACGTTCAATCGACACAGGGTGTTCAGCCGGGCTGCGCGTTGCGGCTTATTCTCCCGGCAATGACGCCCGCCACGAGCAAGAACAGACCGACGCCGAACAGGTATTCGGGATAGCTGCGGGTAATCCCGCAGTAATACACGAGCGCCGCGTTGACGAACTGAAACGTGTTGATCAGCTTGCTTTTGCGGATGGCCATCTTCGGGAAACGGACACGCGACACCATTGCGATCGCCAGCACAAACATGAGCACCGGCAGATAGATGCTGAGCGGCAGGCTCGCAGCAAGATCAGGGTAGGACAGCACAACCAGCACCATCGAGGCTGTCACCCCTCCGCCGGCCGCCGTAATGGGCACGCCGGTGAACCAGCCTTTGACCGGCGTTTCGCTCGTCAGGTTGAAGCGCGCCAGGCGCATCGCGCCCGCAAGTGCAAAGGTGCTGACCGCGGCAAGCAGCAGCCAGTAGTTTTTGCTGCCGTACTCGATGCTGGCCGCACTCATACCGAGGTTGAGGACCAGGATCGCGGGCGCAACCCCGAAAGAGACGAGGTCGGCCATCGAATCGAACTCGGCACCGAAGTCGGATGTCGCTTTCAGGAGCCTCGCCGACAGGCCGTCCATGACGTCGAGCAGACCGCACCAGACAATGATCCACGCCGCCAGCATCAGATCGCCGGATTGAGTCGTAACGATGGAGGCGATGCCGAGAAGCAGGCTCAGCGAGGTGAACGCGTTCGGAACCGTGTAGCGGATCAGGTAATTCAAATGCCGGCAAACCCGTGCGGACTAAGCAGGGCATTCTGCCACTACGCGGCCCGCTTTCGCCAGCGCCGCGCGGCCCCGGGCCGTTTTCCGACGGTCCCTGGTTGACGTTTCCGGTTGCCTTTCCTGGCTGCCGCTCCTAATTGCCGGTCCTCGGAGAACGCGCACCGCGCACCTGCACGCCTATTGGCCCCGCCGGCACCGAAAGCTGCAGGCGATTACCGTCACGCAGGACCTCGACGACAGCGTCCTCACGGCTGTTGCCGGTAAACGCGCTCAGCTCGCCGGTGTTGAATACCCGCTGGCCGTTGTACGCCAGGATCTGGTCTCCGGGCTGCAGACCGATCTGGCTTGCCGGCGATGACGCATACACGTTGGTGACGGTCACGCGAGTCGATTGCCGCGTCGCCTCGAGGTAGCGCTCATAGTCCGCATCCCCCATGTCCTGCCTGAGTCGCCACTCGAGGCTGCTGTCGAGCGCGCGCGGGTCGAACGCGGTGCCGTCGCTTTGCGCCTGATGCCGCGACTGGATCAATTCCCACTGCAGCTCGGAACGCCGGTTGAGCACACGCTCGGCTTCGTCGATCGCAAATCCACCGGCCGTCAGGCGATCGAGCTGTCGGTCGCGATAGTTCGCGGCGCGCTCGACCGGATCCCTGCTGCGACGCCCGGTTGCAGCCTGCTCTTCGGAACGCTGGCGCTCGGCCACGAGCTCCCCAACCTCCGAGGCAATGACGGCAGGCCCGCGGGCATCGATACGCTCGATTTCGTCGATCAGTGCCGTGATCTGGTCTTCCAGCACGAGGCGCGCATCACGCTCTTCGGCAACCACGCGTTCGAGCTCGACCAGCCGCTCGTCGACCGGCGCCGTCTCGTCGAAATACACGGCTGCCGATGCATCCGGCAGAACCGCAGGCGACTCGGACAGAGGCTCGGGCGGCGAGTCGGCCACCATTACGCCCGCAACAAAACCGCCGCTCACGGCCGTAATCAGCGCAGCACCCAGCTTCAACATACTTGTACCCTCCTGTCCCGCCTGAGTACTTGGAACGGCTGACGCCGCTCAGGTTCAAACCGCTGTGTAATCCCCGGGCGGCGTCACTCGGCAAAATCGGCGCCCAGAATCCTTACGGGGCAACTGCCACCCGTATACGGTCCAAGCCTCGTGCTCAAGTTGCCGATTTGCCCCGGCACAAGCTGGCCCCGGTAGGTGTACCCCTGCTCCAGCGGCCGTCCGTCACCCCCCGTGTAGCTGACCGCAATCCGGATGTTGCGCAGCGGCTCCGTGGCATCGTTGCGCAGCTGCACGACCAGCGCCTGCTGACCGTCAGCGACACAGTTGACGGGGATGTACGCCGACGGATTGCCCGGCAGGTCGAGTCGCACGATACGCCCACGTGCCGCCGTGCCGTAGTCTCCCTGCTGTCCGGCAACCACCTTGTAGTGTTCGAGCGCCGCCCTGACGTCGCCGCGACCCTCGGCCAGGTCGCCCAGCGCATAATGGGCGGGCGCCGTTGGCATTAACGCCAGGCTCGCCTCGAGATCCGACCTTGCCGCGTCGAGTTCGCCCTGCTCCTTGCGGACGAGACCGCGCTGCAGGTGGTAATAAAAGAAATTGTCGCGCCGCTCGATCGCGCGCGTGTAGTTCGTCTCCGCCCAGGGGTAGTTCTTTTCGGTCAGCCGGATGTCGCCGCGCAGACTGTGGAAATGCGCCTCGTCCGGAAACAGATCGAGTGCCCGGTTCACGAGCGTCAGCGCCCGGTCCTTGTCACCCTTGGCGAGCGCCTCGCGGCCTTCGTCGTAAGCATCGTAGGCCGGCTTGATGCGGCGGGTTTTTGCCATCGCCTGCTCGTAGGCCTCGACCCCCAGCTCACCGCCGGCGGGCAAGGTCGTTGCGGTTTGCCGGTTGGCCGCCACGCGCGCCGGCGACGGCGGATGGGTGGCAAACAGACCGGACAGCCAATCCTGTCGCCGGCCTTCGCTCAGACGGACAAACGTCTCCTGGAGCGTGATCGCGCCGGTCGGGTCGTAGCCGGCTTTCGACATGTACTTCATGCCGTAACGATCCGACTCGAGTTCCGCGCCGCGGCCATAGGCGGAGTTGATGAGTTGCGCGCCCGTCGCGGCGGCGCCGACGGCCGCATTGCCGTACTGGCTGTCGCGCGCCACGACGGCCGTGGCCACGACCAGCACCTGCGACAGCATCGATCGGGTTATCTGCTGAGCCGAGTGCCGCGCGGCTGCGTGCACGACCTCGTGGCCCAGCACGGCGGCCAGCTCCGCCTCGGAATCGAGTTCGGTCAGGAGACCTCTGTTGATCGCAATTTTCCCGCCGGGCAGCGCCCAGGCGTTCGGCACCGAGTTGTTGAGCACGACAAACTCGTAAGGCAGCGGGTTCTCGGCGTGAGCCGCGACTCGCGCACCCACCTGCTGCACGTAGGCCGTCAGCGCCGGATCGACATCGTATTCGCCGCCCTGCGACTGCTGCGTCGGCCCGTAAGCCTGCACGCCCATGGCAATTTCCTGCTGCGTGCTGACCGTAATCAGCTGCCGCTCGCCCGTTACCGGATTCACGGCGCAGCCCGCCAGAGCGAGGAAAAGTAGCGCGGAAGCCAATCGAAATAGACGCATGAGCAATACCAAAGCCGTAATCTTAGGCCGCCTAGTATACGCCGAGAGCTGGCGACAACCGACTGGACTGGGCCGCCCCTCGCGACATACTCTATGGGCGATTCGGGCCGGCGCTCCAATGGGTCAGCCGCCAAGATCGTCTCAGAAAGCGGTCAAAAAAACGCAAACAATTCAAAGCAATAGCAGCAAGGGGAAGCAACATGGGAATTCTCGACTTCGTCAGGGACGTCGGACATCAGCTGTTCGACACCGACTCGGAAGCCGCCCACAACATCAAGCAACACCTGGAAATCAAAACCAGCGGTCTGTCGAACCTCGAGGTGGATTTCGACGACGGCATCGCCACGATCAAAGGCGACGCGATCAACCAGGCCACCAAAGACCTGGCCATTGCCATCGCCGGCAACGTCAAGGGGGTCGAGCGCGTGGACGCGGACGGTCTGGCCGTGCCGCCGCCTCCGCCCGAAGCACCCGAACCCGAGCCCGCCGCCGAATACTACGAAATTGTCAGCGGCGATACGCTCGGCTCGATTGCAAAACGCTTCTACGGAAAGGCGTCGGCCTACATGAAAATTTACGAGGCCAACAAGGACATCATCGAGAATCCGGACCGCATCTATCCGGGCCAGAAAATCATCATTCCAAAAGACTAGCGACAAGGAATCCCGCAAATGGACTTACTATCAATGCTCGCCTCCGCGGGCGGTGACAAGAGCGTCGCGGCAGTCGGCAAACAACTGGGGCTCGGCGGTTCCGATACCGACAACCTGCTCAAATCCGTGGCGCCCGCGCTGCTGCGTGGCCTGCAAAAGCAGGCGGGCAGCGACGGCGGCGTCAGCGCGCTGAAGCGTGCGCTCGAAAGCGGCAACCACCAGCGCTACATCGAAGACCCGGCGAGTGTCGTCTCGGCCGAGGCGATCCAGGACGGCAACGGCATCCTCGGGCACATCTTCGGCAGCAAGGACGTGTCGCGCAACGTGGCAGCCAATGCCGCGGCCGAAACAGGGCTCGACGCGGGCCTCATCAAGAAAGCGCTGCCGATGCTGGCGGGCCTCGCAATGGGTGCGCTCAACAAGAACTCGGGCGGCGGACGCGAGCTGGGCAACGAGTCCAGCGCTGGTGGCCTGGGGCCTCTGGCGGGCGCGCTGCTGGCCGGTGACGACGGCAAGGTGGGTGTCGACGACGTGTTGAATCTCGCCAAGAAGTTTTTCTAACGGGAGCCCATCGTCTCGAGACCATCCCGGCGGCACGAACTCCGGGTAAAAAAACCCCGCAAAATCGCGGGGTTTTTTTGTTGCCGTTTTCTGGTCTGAAGCTCGTGCTCAGAACCCCCACTGGAACGTGGCGGACAGGTTGAGGCCCGGCTTTTCCTCGAACACGACGACACCGTCGCGCTCGATGCTGATGGACTCGTCCAGAAGATTCTGCGCCTTGAACTGCAGCGTCATGCGATCCGTCGGGTACCAGAAATAGGTCAGGTCCAGCGAATTGAACGGCTGCTCGAACGCATCCGGTCGGCCAAAGCGACCAAACGTAAACAGGCGCTCGCTGAATACGTTGTAGATCAGCGATGCCGTGTGCCGCGAGTCGGGTGAGTCGAAACCGATCATGAAGTTGATGACCGATTCCGACGCGCCGGACAGGCTGCAGTCCGAGTCCACGACGTTGCCGTCGTCGTCGCGCTCTTCGCAACTCACCGAGCCACCGTTGGGACCGACGACGAGATCTCGGCTCCACTGGTAGGTCGCGTTGCCCTGGACAAAGAACATATCGCCCCAGCCGCCAAGGAAACCCAGCTCTTTCAGGAACTCGACCTCGACGCCCTGAACTTCGGCGGACTGCGCATTGAGAATCTCGCGCGCGATCGTCGTGTCCGACGCCGGGATTTCGAAGAACTCGATCGGGTTCTCGATGTCCTTGGAGAAAAACGTTACCGAGAAGGTATCGCTGTTGGCGAAGAACCACTCGGCGCGAATGTCGATGTTCTCGACGTCAGCCGGCCGTACGCTCGCGTTGCCGCGCGTCAGGTCGTCGGTAATCGGGTCGATATAGCTCGATGCCGTAATCTCACGCAGGTCGGGGCGCACCGCCGTTTCGCTGTAGCCGAGGCGAAGCTGGAACGTATCTGCCCACAGCGAACCCATGTAAGTGATCCCTACCGACGGGTACACCTTGTCGTCCTGGAAGTACAGCTCCTCGAGTTCTTCCTCGCGCCCTTCGAAGTCGGCATCGACCTGCGGGTTGCCGAGCGTGAAACCATACGGGTTCCACGGCACCGACACCTGGCGATAGTCTTCCCACCGTGCGCCGGCGACCACGCGCCAGGTATCCGCTATGGTCCAGTCGACCTGACCAAACGCGGAGTCGGTCATCGTTGCTGCCAGATAGCTGTTGGTGTTCGCACCCGTGCGGTTGAAGAAGAAATCGTTCGCATAGACGAGCGAGTTCGGTACCGGATTGTTCGGGTCCGGATTCGGAATTGTCGCGAAGATGTTCGCGTCGGAGAAGACCTGATCCAGCGGACCTTGCAGCACCGAAGGATCGGAGACGTCACGGAAACCCATGGAGAACTGCGTCTGCCGGTACGTACGCGCTTTTTGAGCGTGCCCGCCACCGCCGGAGAGTTCAACGTAGGAATTCGAGAACTCGATCGGCAGCATGGCGCTCCAGCCGTAGTCACGTACGTCGTCCTCCAGCTCGGTAAAGCGATAGTCGGCGGCGTTGGAACCCAGGGATACTGCCTCTCCGATCATGACGCCGTTGGCGTCGAACGTCGTGTCGGACGTGACCTCCACGCGATTCGGGATGTCCGTCGTCGCTTCAGAATCCGAGTAATACCAGCTCACCTGGGTTTCTTCGGGTATAAAGCCCAGGAAGTTCAGGAACGGCAGCCGTTCCTTGGTATCCGCGCCCAGGTAGTGGGTACCGCGAATCTGGTTCGTCACCATCTCCCGCTCTTCCCACTCGAGCCGGTACTCGCGGAAACCGCGGCCGCTCGACGCGAGACGGTTCTCGTTGAAGAAATCGAAGACTTCGGTTTCGTCGTCGGTGTCGCGCAGGAACAGATTGGTGATTTCGAAGCTGTGATCGTCGAGAAATGACAGTCCGAAGTTCGCCGATCCCGTCACGTTGACGTTCCGGGTCGACTCCTCGCGAACGCCGTTTTGCTCTTCCGGATCACCAACGACGGCGGTGCGGGTCTCGCGCCAGCGCCAGTCGGTCTCGTACGAAGCGCCGATGGCAAAACCGGCCTCCCAGTCGCTGCCGAGCACGAACTTGTTGCCAATGCTGGCGCGAACCTTGATGTCAGGCCCAGGATCTTTGCTCTGGATGCCGATATCGCGATTCAGCGCGGCCGCGAACTGACGGTTGATGGTTTCGGTCTGAAACAGGCGCTGTGTCAGGCCCAGGTTCGGGAAAGCCGTGGCGACCTGGTTGTCGATGTTGTTCAGCGCAAAGTTGCCCTGAAAACGATTCAGTCCGACTACAAGATCTTGAGACAGGGCACGCGAGCCGTCGTCGCTACCGTAGCGGTCGTCGCCGCCGCCCGAGTAGGTATTGACGCTGCTCGGCACTTCGCTGTTGTAGCCAACGCCGAACTCGAGTCTCGTCGTGAAGCCGTCGGGAATACCCTTGGTGCGGATGTTCACGGCGCCGCCGCCGAAGTTCGCCGAGATGCTCGGATCGTACGACTTCTGGACTTTGAGCGATTCGACAACGGAGGTCGGGAAGACGTCCAGCGGAATCACGTTGCGCGTCAGGTCCGGCGAAGGAATCTGCGCGCCGTTCAGCGTGGCGGTCGAGTAGCGTTCGCCAAGGCCACGGATGTAGACGAACTTGTCCTGTACGAGTGTCAAACCCGGAACCCGGCGCAACGCTGATGCGACCGTCGAGTCGCCCAGGCGGCTGATCGTGTCGGAGCCCAGGAGATCCGTCGCAAACGCGTCGTTCATGCGCTCGTTGACAAGCTGTTGGCTCGAGCTGATAAACCGCCCCAGGACCACCACCTCTTCGATTTCTTCGTCCGGATTCTGTACCTGCGGCTCGGGAATGATGTCGGGCTGTCCCTCTTCTTCCTGCGCTGCCGCGCCGGCCGGACCCAGCGCAAGCGCCAGCGCTACGGCTGCAGCGACCGGGTGCTTGCGGAGCTTACCTGCAATTTTCATTGTTTCTGTCCCGTCGAACCGGCCCCTCAACGGGGCTCGGTGAAAAGCGAACGGCACCCGTTCCAATAATCGGGAACGGGTGCCGAACTCGTATCGTTAGCCTTGAAACTCAAGGCTTACTCGAACCAGAGCGCCTGCCCGCGATTGTCGGGGCGGATGCCGTAGGCCCAAGGGGCGGTCCAGTCGTTGGTTGCCTCTATCGCGCCGAGGAAAGTCGGTGCCGGGTTGCCGTTGACGCCCACCGGTGCGGTCAGAGCCGCGGGTACGGCGCCGTCGACGGCCGAGCTGGCCCAGAGCGTCGAGTAGATGTTCTGATCGCCTTCCAGGAGCGCCAGTTCAGGCGTCGTGTTCTCGGAAGCGTCAACGGCAGTGCCGTCAGCTACGGTGGCGAACTGGCTGCTGTTGGCTTCCATCCACTCACGCTCGCTGTTGAACGCTCCAATCGTCGCGCCGCGATCGACTTCCTGACAGGCAACGATGGCCGAGTTGATCTGCATCTCGCCGGCAGCGGCGGCTGCGAGCGTCTCGGGATCTTCGAAGCGCAGGCAGTAGTTGTCCGTTGCACTGGTCGTATCGTTGGCTCCGAAAGAAGAAATCAGGAGCGCGTTCTGAATGACCGGAATGATGCCTTCACGAAGCCGCCAGCCCGCGCCCGGATCGTGCGTGCCGGGAACGTTTGCGGAAACGATGCAGGTCAGATTGTTGATGACCGGACGGCTGTTGAGTCCGCGATCGACAATCGACTGCAGCTCCAGCGGATCGGTGAAGTCGTCATAGCTGCCGATGCCGTCCGCTTCGATGCAGTGGTTGCCGTCGGTTTCCGACTGAATCACGAGTGCGTTGGTCAGCACGCCGTCCCAGCCTTCGTCGACGTCGATGGTGTCGTCACGCGCGTACAGACCAACAAAGTTGGTGATGTCGAGCGAACCGCCGAACATTTCGATGCCGTCGTCGTAAGTCGAGTAGACCTGCAGGTTTTCGACCAAGGTGCCGCGGCCTACGCCGCCGAAGGAAATGCCGTTCAGCTCGTCGCCGTTACCGACCTCGGCGCCTGTGTGCTTGACGATGACGTAGCGCAGGGTGCCGGAATCGTCTTCGTTGTTGGTGCCGCCGTACTGCGACTCGTCGTCACCGGCAGAACCTTCGGCTTCGATGGAGCACTCGGTTCCCGGTGCGAGAGCCAGTGCCGGGTTGGTACCGCTGTCGCGATCCGTCGGGCCACCGGCGTAACGGTTTTCGTTGTTGTACTCACACTTGTTCGAGATGCCGAAGCCGTTGATGACAATGCCGCCCCACTGCTGCACGTCTTCGGGGCCCACCGTACCGTTGACGTCGGTCAGCGACGTGAACGTGATCGGCGCGTCGGCCGTGCCGTTGGCAATGATTTGCGAGCCGCGGTTGACGATCAGGAAGTTGCGCTGGTCGGTGAACGCCAGCGTCGTACCGGCTTCGATCGTCAGGGTCGGACCGTCGCCGCCTTCCGTAATGCCGTTGGCCGCGAGGTCCGCCTGCGTGCGGTAGGTTTCACCGACGAACAGGCTCGTGTCGAAAATGTGTGCACCGCCGTTCGGCAGAGCACGCAGGAGAAGATCTTCGGTCAGGTTGTTGTTCGGGCCAACGAACACGGAGTCGTACAGGCAGTTGCCGTTGCCGTCTTCCGCGCCCGAGATAACCTGGCTACCGACGGTGCGGTTGCCGCAGACGCTGCTGGGGCCGCCACCACCACCGCTGCCGCCGCCGTTGTTGGTGACGTTGCTGACGGTTGAAGGCGAAATATTGATGTCACCGCTGCCGCAGGCAGTTAACGCTGCGCCGGCCACGAGCGCGACGATCAGTTTGGTCGGGTTCATTAATCCTCTCCAGACGTGAGTATTATTTGGTGCTTGACTGCGTGCCGTGTCGGCGACGCAACAAAGTCATTTCGATTTGGTTCTTGGCATTTGCAGTACACGAGTATCGCGCCGGCTCTGTTGTCGTTGTTATGCCGCTACCCGCGTTCGAGGCCGCTCCCCCGAGCTCGCCGGTATCCACAGTGCCGGCAAGGTTAGGCCGGGTATGTGCAACTCATGTGTCAGTTGTGTGACGGATTTATTACGAGGACGCCGCGGCGCCGGGCCGCCGCCCGGACTACGGTTCGAGCGAGAAGCGGTAGCCGCTGCCGCGCACGGTCTGCAGGTACTTTTCGTAGCCGAACGGTTCCAGGAGACTGCGAAGCCGGCGGATGTGAACGTCGACGGTACGTGGCCCGACGGCGACCTCGCGATCCCAGACGTGCACGAGCAGCTGCTTGCGGCTGAACACGCGGTCCTGATTGCCCAGCAGAAACAAGAGCAGCCGGTACTCGCGCGGCGCCAGCGCCACCGACTGCCCGTCGACGGTCACGCGATGGCCGACGTTGTTGATCGTAATACCGCCGGCGGATATCTCCTCCGCGAGCGACAGGTTCGCCGGGCGCCTGAGACAGGCACTGACGCGTGCTCGCAGCTCGTGGCGGTTGATGGGTTTGCCGATGAAGTCGTCAGCGCCCGACTCCAGCGCCGTCATGACGTCGGCGTTGTCGGCACTCGCGGAGGTCATCAGCACGCGTATCGAACGCAGCTCCTCGGACCCCCTGACGTCCGACAGGAGTTCGACGCCCGCAAGGTCCGGCAATGCAAAATCGCACACCATGAGGTCGGGCCGCTTGCGGCGGACGAGTTCCAGCGCGGAACCGGCGTCTTCGCTTTCGCTGACGGTATGGCCCAGCTCCCGCAGTTCATGGGCCATGAGTCCCCGCGAGGTGGTATCCGCATCGACGACGAGAATGGAAGCCAAGTTCATCATGCCTGCTCTTATTATTGGGCGGACAAAAGTCCCACGACCGGTTTACAAGGCGTTTACGCAACTGTTGCTGTTGTGTTACGGCTTAATTACAGCTTGCATCACCACGGGGAATGCCCGCCCACGCGGGCAACGCCGTGCAACCGACCACGAGCTTCCCTCGCAAGCCGTGGGTAGGGGTATTTGCATATGGCGCGTCGACGCCGGTTCGCGGACGATATGCTGTTCTGTGGCGGTATAGAGACAAGCCCATGGCGGCTCCGAGGGACATCCGGCTCGGCGACGTAATGGCGTCGCTGCGCGAGGATCACCGTAATTTCGCCGTTCTGCTGGAACTGGTCACGGAAGAGGCGACGGCGGCCCGGCGGGGCCGCGATCCCGATTTCGAATTGCTCTCCGACATCATGCATTACATGAGCGGCTACTCTGACGCGATTCACCATCCGGCCGAAAACCGGGTCTACGAACTCCTCGCCCGATCGCAGGCCGAGAACGCGCTGGGTCTCGGGCGGGTCGAGGTGGACCACCGCGATCTCACGGAAATGACCCGCGAGTTCAGAAATCTCTGCGACGCCGGAAAGTCCGGTGCAGCACTGCGGCGAGAGCAATTTGTCGACGCGGCCGTTGCCTACGTCGAGCGTCTCGGGGAACACATTGCATGGGAAGAGCAGGAACTGTTCCCCCGCGCCGACCAGCTGGTGCGCGATTCGGTCGAGATTGCCGTTGTTGCCGCCAACGATCCCGTGTTCGGGCCTGCACCCGAGGCTGCCTTCGACCGCCTGCTCTCGCGGCTTCGGGAAGAGACGGACTGGCGCTAGCGTCCCGTCCTCCCGCAGAAGGCTAGAAGTACCAGGCCAACTGCAGGAACACGCTGGGTCCGCGCGCCAGCGTCCGTCCGGGCGTGCCGGCTTCGATACCGCCGAACTCACTGCCCCCAGGGCCCGCCGGCAGACTTAGTGTCGCGATAAAAACCGCGTCGTCCGACAGGCTGCCCTGCGTCGTCACCTGCAGCAGCGCGCTTGGATCCTGAAGGTTCGTCAGCACCAGTGGCGATAGCGTCCACAGGGGCGAAACTTCGATCGTCAGCGTTGCGGCGAGGTAGTGCCGGCCCAGGGTAAACAACTCACCGCGTGCCAGTCGCTCGTCGAGGGCCGGTCTCGTCCCCGGCGCGTAGCTGCCGCCGCTGCCGAAGCCGTTGAAGTAGTACTCGATGCCGCCCGTGACGTTCTTCGATAGCGCCGTCCAGGAATAGTTGATGCTGCTCACGAACTGCGCGTAGGTCCGACTGGATGTCCGGGTCAGCACGACGTCGCCGCGCACGACGGCCCCGCCGACTCCGGCGCTGCCGCCGACCCCCAGCACCGCGTCGCCGTAATGGTGCGCAACGAGCAGATCGTATTCCGCCGCGCCGGCCAGGCCATGGTATTTGACGGCATGGGTTGCGGTATCGCCGGTAACCCGGCCGCTCGCGGGATCGCGGCGGACTACCCACGCGACCTGCACGTCGTTGCCGTTGTCCTTCAGGTGTTGCCCGTACAGCATGTCGTCGCCCACCTTGAACTCGGTATCGATGGTTGCCGGGTCGAAGGGATTGACGAGATCCATTGGGCCGTAGAACAGTCCGTTGCCCCACGACAGCGCCTGCCGGCCGAAACGCAGCACGGTTTTCTCTCCTGTCCACGCAAGCGACATTCGATCGAAACGCGCGAGGCTCGCGGTCTTGCCCGAGTCCGACAGCACGGTGGTCAGATCGAACAGGCGGCGGGCGTCGTCCGGCAGCCGCTGCACCGGAAAAGCGAGATTGCCGGCCAGGTCGCGCGTGTACTCGATGCGGTCGCCGTACAGCGCGAATAACTGCGCGTTTGCCTCGAGCGACCAGGCGCGTTCGCGCCAGCGCAGGTTCAGGCGGAGATCGCTTTCGAGATCCAGTGATTGTGAACCCGCCAGATCGGCAAACAGGCTGTCGCTCGGAAAACGCTCTGCCAGGACGCGGGCTTTTATGTGACCGCTGAACTCCGTGTCGGCCGCCGACGACGTGCTGGCCAGCACCAGCAGAAAGAGCGGCAGAAGACGTTCAAGCCGCATGCTGCCGGATGTCGTCCACGATCCTGCCGTCGAGCATCTTCACGAGTCGCCGTGCATAGCCCATGACGCGGCGGTCGTGCGTCGCAATGACGAAGGTTGTGCCGTGATGGCGGTTCAGGCGCGTAAACAGGTCGATCAGCTCGTCGGAGGTGGTCGAATCCAGGTTAGCCGTCGGCTCGTCGGCCAGCACGAGTGCCGGCTTCGAGACGATGGCCCGCGCAACGGCAACCCGCTGCTGCTGGCCGCCCGACATTTCGGCCGGACGCCGTTCACCCATACCTTTGAGCCCAACCTCCTCGAGTATCTGTTCCGCGTGACGGCGGCGTTCGGCCGGGCCCACTCCCTGCACCTGCATGACAAACTCGACGTTCTCGCGGGCGGTCAGCACGGGAATCAGGTTGTAGGCCTGAAACACGAAACCGATACGGTGCAGGCGCAACTCGGCCAGCTCGGCTTTCGACAGCGTGTCGATCCGTTCGCCGGCAATGTAGATCTCGCCGCTGTCCGGCCGGTCGAGACCGCCAATCGCGTTGAGCAGGGTTGTCTTGCCGCCGCCCGACGGCGCAGAGAGGCAAACGAAATCGCCCGCGTCGATGTCGATACTGACGTGGTCGAGCGCCCGGATTTCCTGATCGCCCTGGCGATACGTTTTAGAGAGGTCTACGCAACGAACGGCTGTCATTTGTCCTGCCCGGTTGTGTTGTTCATTCGATCATTGAATGGTCGTGATTGCTTCGATGGGGTCATAGCGCGACGCCCGCCAGGCCGGCGACAGGCTGGCAAGAAAACCGAGCACAAGCACAACGACGTTCGCAAGCACTACATTATCGACGGTGAGATCCGGCACGAGCCGCGCCGAGGCACCCATCATTTCCATGCCTTCGGCTACGATGGATACATCGACGCCGTCGCGAATCGCGTAGGTGCTCGCGAACGACAGCGCATTGCCGATTGCAAGCCCGAACGTCAGTAGCAGCATCGACTCCACGACGATCTGCCAGCGGATGGCCGACGGCCGCATGCCGAGCGCCAGCATGACGCCGATCTCACGGACGCGTTCGAAGACGGACATGACGAGCGTGTTGACGAGCCCGAACGACAGCGCAAGAAAAATCACGATCACCCACACCAGCACAAAGCTGTCCATGACGGGGAGCATGGCCCCGAGGTAGGTATTCAGATCCCACCATGCGCTCACGGCCACGGGATCGCCGTGCATGAGCGCGCGAACCTCCTCGAGCACCGGCTCGACGTCGCGGAAATCGTCTCCGACTGCGACAGCCTCGGTCACGCGGTCGTCCACGTTGAGGAACTGTTGCGCCGTGCGTTTGCCGATCAGCACAAACTGCTCTTCATAAGAAGGCAGATTTGCTCGGTATACGCCGACGACCCGAAAGCCGCGGTCGGCGAGCTCGTTGTCCGGATCCTGGCTCATGACGACAACGCGCTTGCCCGTGCGGGTCTCCAGCGTTTCGGCCAGCTTCCGGCCTATGACGATGCCGCGATCGTCCGTGCCGTCGAGAAACCGCCCGTCGAGCGTCTCGAGGTCCACGAACGTGAAGTTGCGTTCTCGGCCCGGGTCTACTCCCAGGAGCGTAACGCCGCGCGTTTCCCGCTCGCTCGAAATGACCGCGGGCACCCGGATCCGCGTTGACCAGTCCTGAAAACCCGCCGTGTCGAAGCGATCTTGCAGCTCGCTGTCAGCGACGGGGATAAGATTGGCAATGCTGGGGTCGTCGCGATACGCCGGATGATGCACCTGGACATGACCCGGCAGTACGCTCAGCCCGTCCCGAATCATCTCGTTGACCATTCCTTGCGTCAGCGCGGTGAGGAAAATCATGGCCCAGGCGCCAACGCTGATTGCCGCCAGCATAATGGCTGTGCGTCGCCGGTTGCGCCAGAGATTGCGCCATGCAAGCGCCGCCGAAATGCGCAGCACACCGCTCATACGGCCGCTCGCATGGCTTCGACGGGCTCGAGCCGGCGCAGGCGAAGCGCCGGCCAGATACTCGCCAGCACGGCAAATACGAGCACCATTAGCGGCCCGGCAAACAACGACACAAACGTAATGCGCGGATGGATGGACGCCGGAAGATTAAACTGCACCGACATTTCCTCCATGCCCGGATACGTAAAGCCGGTTACCGAGAGATACAGCACGAGAAGACCGCCGAACAGCGCACCGAACGCTACGCCCAGGAGTCCCATGACGGCCGATTCGGCAAGGACGAGGCGCCCCACCCGTCCGGGCGCGAGCCCAAGCGCCAGCACGATGCCGAACTCGCGGGTACGTTCGAGCACGGACATGAGCTGCGTGTTCAGGACGCCGAAGGCCACGAGCACGACAAGCACGAAGTACATGAAGAAGGAGCTGCCGAGATCGGCCTGTATGGACTGGCGGAGTGCCGGCTCCAGCGCGTTCCAGTCGTGCAGAGCGAGTCCGTCCGGCAGTCGCTCTGCAACCTTTGCGGCAGCCTCTTCCGCCTCGTCGACGGAACCCGCGGTAACGACGACGAGATGCCCGGCGTCGCCCATGAAAAACGTGTCCTGGAAAAAACCCAGCGGAATCGCGCTGACGTTTCGGTCCAGGTCGGGGATGCTGCTTTCGAAAATCCCGGCAACCGTTACGACCGCCGCGGCAAACGAACCGTCCAGGCCGCTTCCCAGCAGAGTCAGCTCGTCGCCGACCGTCAGTTTCAGATTTTTTGCCAGCACGGCGCCGACGACGATCTCCGCGGCGTCGTTGTCCTCGAGGTAGCGACCTGCATTGACGAGTCCCGGCAGACTCGAGACCGACGGTTCGTGTTGGGGCTCGACGCCCATGACCGAAACGCCGTAGGTGCGCTCCTCGCTCGCAGCCAGTGCAAACGCCATACCGCGCGCCGACGCCTCGAGCCCGTCGATGTCGCGAAGCTCCCGCGCGAGAGCCTCGGCAGCAGGCACGGTCAGCCGCATCTTCGGCTCATCGATGTAGGTCGGCGCCTGCACCTGCAGGTGACCGGTCGAAAACTTGAGCCCGTTGTCGATCATGAGCCCGTACATCCCGACCTGCATCGAGATCAGAAAGATCAGCAGCACGTTCGAAAACACCATCGCGCCCACGGTAAGCAACGTACGCTTGGGCTGCCGCCACAGATTCCGCCAGGCGAGCCGCAGGGTCACGGGCTCAGTCCCGCGGATTGCGCAGGTTGGACAGCGTAAACAGACGATCCGGCAGGTCGATGTCGTACTCGGCGGACTTGACGGCGATTTCGGTCCACGCTCCGGGCGAATCGACCTCCTGCATGCGCTGCCGGAGTGCGAGCATGCGCCCGCCCATCTCGCCGATTTCGAGCGAGGTCAGCGTTTTGACGAGCGCATCGTCCTGGTCGTAATACCGATGCTCCGTCAGTACATAGTCGCTGCGGATGAGCATGACTTCCCTGCCCCAGACGACCGCCGCGTCTTCCAGCGGCACGGCCTCTATTTCATAGACGATGATCCCGTCCTGTTCGCGGATCGCGACCAGCGTGTGCGTGTACTGATCGACGATATCGTCCGCGCGCGTGACGTCCTTGTTGGAGAAGTCGGAGCCCATCCAGCTTTGGTTCATCATCGATGACGGAATTTTGATGACCCGGTTCACGCGTGGCGAAAACGTCCACATATTGTCGTCATCCGTGAGCGTCCCGTTGCCGCGATCTTTGCTCGGCGCGAGCACGCGCACCAGCGACTGCTCGTCGCCGCGCGTCCAGGCGCGCATCGTCATCGTTCGCTCCCAGTCGGGCCGGCGTATGCTCATGCTGAGTTCGCTGACCGAGGAGACGCCGCGCCACTGGTCGATGGCGCCTTGCACTATCTGCCGCGCGTCGGGAAGGTCCTCCGGGCCGGGTTCGGCTGCGCTCGACTCAGGTTCGAGGGGTTCGGGCTCGCTGGATTGCGCCGCCGCGGACAGCGGCAGGACGGTCAATACGACCACGACGAAGCTTGGCAGACAGTGCATGAGCGCTCTCGAAGAACGGGCAGGCCGGGCCAGAAGTGTATGCCTCGCCTGCGTCGAATTCGACTCCGTATTTGTCACAAAGTGTCGATCGGTGTGTTGCGCCGCGGCCCGCCGCAAAACAACGCAGGCGCTGTCCGCTCACGACAAATTGTGCGGCTTTGCGCGCAGTTGGACCGCCGGGCTCACGGCCGGCGAAAGCGAGGAGCGGCCGGAGTTCAGGCTTTGCTGTTGACGGGTTCGCCGGCAGGCGGCAGCTTGCTCCGGTGAGTCACCATGCGATCGTGCAGCTCGGTAATGCACTCGCTGCCCGTCTTCACGAACAGAAAAGGCAGCAGCGCGTGTACGCCGCAGCAGAAAGCGGCACGCAGCATGGACAGGCTGAAGCCCATTGCCGAGACAAAGTGCTCACCGTAGGTCTCGCCTACCGTCGCGGGATGTTCCGTAAATTTTGCTTTCAGGCCCATGAGGCTCCTCCCTGTTGGGATTATTGTGCCTCTAACGTTATCGGCCATTGTCCGAAAAAATTGACGATAAGGTGGATTTTTCGGTACTTTCGTTTCCTATTTTTAGATTTTTAGAAACGAATGGACCAAAAAGACAAGAATATACTCAATATCCTCCAGTCGGAGGCCGGTCTGTCGATGAACGAACTTGCCGAACGCACGGCCCTGTCGAAGTCCGCCGTCTGGCGTCGCGTGCGCGATCTGGAGGAACGCGGCGTCATCCGCCAGCGGGTTGCCATCCTTGATCCCGAAGCCCTCGGTTTCGGGCTGACCGTGTTTGCGCTCGTCAGAACGAGCCAGCATTCCGACAGCTGGTTTGCACGCTTCGAAGCCGCGGTCGAATCCATTCCCGAGATTCTCGAATTCCATCGCATGAGCGGAGACGTGGACTATCTGCTCCGGGTGATTGCGCGGGACATCGGTCACTACGACCAGATCTATAAGCGATTGATTCGAGAAGTGGATTTTGCGGACATCAGCTCGACCTTCGTCATGGAAACCTTGAAAAGCGGCGTTGCCCTGCCCATCGACGACTGTAGGTAGATACGTGTAAAACGCAATGACGCGCGGTGTTTTAGCGCCTAGACTGGATGCTCGACCAACCACCGATGGGAGCAACGCCATGTTTAGCATCGACGCGGTCATGAGCACCGGCCTCGTCACACTTACGCCGGACGCCACCCTGGCGGACGCCCGCTCGCTCATGCACGAACACCGTATACACCACTTGCCCGTGGTCGATGCGGACAACAGACTCCGCGGCCTACTAACGTTAAGCGATCTTCTGAGAGCCAGCGACTCGTCGCTGCGCGACGCGGACGAGCGCATTCACGCAAGAGACATCCGCGTCGGAGACGTCATGGTCACCGAGGTTGCGACCGTCTCGGCTACGGCGAGCCTACGCCAGGCGGCGCTGTTTCTCGAAAAACACCGCATCGGCTGCCTGCCGGTCATGGACGGCGAGACCATCGTCGGCATCATTACCGATTCGGACTTCGTAGCCGTCGCCATCAATCTGCTCGAACAACTCGAGGACACCGAGCCCGTCGACGACAGTTTCGACGACGCCGACGTCGCTTAGATAACGGGCAGATAGAAAGCCGCGCCGCCGGGACACCGGAGCGCGGTTTTCGAGCGCGCTTCAGGCTTCGTCGATCGCATGCTTGGCATCGCGTTCCGAACCCAGCAGGATCGCAATCCAGCGTGTCTCCTCGTCGCTTTCGAGCAGCAGCTTCACGGTCATGGTCAACGGCACGGACAACAGCATGCCGACAGGGCCGAACACCCAGTACCAGAAGATCAGGCCGACAAACACGATCAGCGGAGATATCCCGACGCCGTAACCCATGAGCCGCGGCTCGATGAAATTGCCGAAGCTGATGTTGATCGCGACAAAACCAATCATGACACCCGTCGCCTCGGCCGGCCCGAGCTGCACGAGCGCGAGCAGGATCGCGGGCACGGCGGCAATGATCGAACCGATCGTCGGCACGTAGTTCAGGAGAAACGCCAGCATCCCCCAGAGCAGGGGAAAATCGAGGCCAATGGACCAGGTCAGCAGCCAGGCCAGAATGCCGGTCGCCGCACTGACCAGCGTCTTGATCCCGAGGTAGCGGCCCAGGTTGACGAGAAACGCGCGCGGCCGTTCGAAGCCACCCTCGTCGGTGCCGAAGGCGGCAACAAACTTGGTCTTGAACTGCGACGCTTCGAGCAGAATGAAGACCACGGTAAAGAAGATCAGGAATACGGACGTCAGCACGCCGCGCATGGCGTTCAGGAATACCGTCACGAACGCCATGACCCGGCCCGGGTTGAGCAGATCTCCCAGGTCCTGAATGGACTCGTCGCCGTTCAGGTGTTCGGCCATGAATGCCAGTACGTCCGCCACGATCCTGTCGAGGCGGGCCTGATAACCCGGCAACGCCGCCGTGAAATCGGCGATGGAACGGCCGATGACGATTCCGATCACGGTGAGAACCAGCATGACCACCAGCACGATCAGGAGCGCCGCCAGCACCGCGGGCACGCGCTTTTTTTGCAGCCATAACATTGGACGCACGGTCATGAGCGCAATGAACGCGGCCAGCAGGAACGGCACGAGCAAGGCCTTCGCGAACTGCATGCCGTAGATGATTACAACCACGGCAGCGGCGATTACAATGGCGCTCGTTTTACGGGTATGAACAGCGTTCATGCTGGGACCGGTCGAGGACTGGTTCGAAGATCGCGTCGAAGATCATGTTGAATGACAATGCGCCGATGATCGCACAATCGAATCGCACAATCGATCCGGCAATGACATTGAGGAGAAATAGCCATGGCTGCCGTCGAATCCACCATGCTGCCGCTGGGTACGCCATTGCCGGAGTTTGCGCTGCCCGATCCGAACGGACAACTGCACTGGCCCGGTGACGACCGGCGGGCCTACGTCGTCATGTTCATTTGCAATCACTGCCCGTTCGTCAAACACATTGCCGATGGCCTCGCGGCACTCGGCCGTGACTACGCCGACAAGGACGTCGACATCTTCGCGATCAACAGCAACGATATCGACGCGTATCCGCAGGACGGACCCGACGCGATGAAAACCGAAGCCCGGGAGCGCGGTTACACGTTTCCCTACGTACTCGATGCCGATCAGTCGATTGCCCGGACCTATTGAGCCGCCTGCACACCGGACTTTTTTGTCTTCGACGGCGAACGGAAACTGGCCTACCGTGGACAATTCGACGGCAGCCGTCCTTCCAACGACGAGACCGTGAGCGGGCGCGACGTGCGCGCGGCGCTCGACGCCATTCTTGCCGGCGGCCCGCCCGCGGCCGAACAGACGCCGAGTATCGGCTGCAACATCAAGTGGTCGCCGGGCAACGCGCCGGACTATTTTTGAGGCTAACCCTCGGACGGCGAAATCAGCGAGCCGGATTCCTCGGCGTGTACAGCTCCGCCTCTTCGCGTGTGAGCTGTTCGACCTTGAGGGTCCAGCGCGCGAGCGAGGAGCTTATCCGGAACTGATAGCGCCCACCCTCCTCGAACAGGCGGACGCCGTTGCCCTTGTACTTGGTGCGCAGCACGCTGCCGACGTGTTTGCCCGTTCGGGCATCGATGAGCTGAACGTCGAGCGCAATCATCTGCTCGTAGTCGCCGTCCAGACGCCAGTCCAGAATCCAGGGCCCCTCGACCTGGAAAGAGGCCGTCGTGGTGTTGCCGGTGCCACGGAATTCCGTAACGAGCTGCTTAGCGGCGCCCGTGCCGGCAGCCACCACACCCAGTGCGCAAATCAATAACGCCGTAAGTCGCCTGCGAGCCATGCTTCCAATACACTCCTGTCTCGAGACTCTCCTCGATAGCGCCCGTGTCAGCGCCCCAACGTCGTCCCGGAAACCATTCGACCGCGCCGAACGACAATGGTTGCGGCGCGGGCTCCATTACGACTATATGTTCGGGCAGCAACGCCCGCAACGCCGCCGACCGGTTGTTGCGGCGAGCGCCGCCGCAACGAGAACTGCATGAACCCAAGCACAGCAACGGAAATTCGCGCCGCCGGGCTGACCCGCCGCTTCGCCGAGGGCAGCCGCGAGCACACGGTCCTCGATGCCGTGGACCTCGAGATTGCCCGCGGCGAGTGCGTCGCCATCCGTGGCCGCAGCGGCTCGGGCAAATCCACGCTGCTGAACCTGCTCGCCGGTATCGACGCGCCGGACGCCGGCAGCGTGGATCTGAGCGGCACGCGCCTGACCGAACTCGACGAGCGCCGGCGAACGCTGTTCCGTCGCCGGCATATCGGTTTCGTCTACCAGGCATTCAACCTGATCCCTACCTTGAGCGTGACCGACAACATCCGGCTCGTGCTCGAACTCAACGGGGAATCGCGAGACACGAGCAATCGACGCATTGCAGACCTGCTCGAAGCCGTCGGACTTCACGACCGCGGCGACTCGTTCCCGGACGTGCTCTCGGGCGGCGAACAGCAGCGCGTCGCGATCGCGCGCGCGCTCGCACACAAACCGACGGTTGTGCTCGCGGACGAGCCGACAGGTAACCTCGACGATGCGGCCGCCGAGCGCGTCGTCGAGTTGCTCGACCGCCTCGTCCGGCAACAGGGCGGAACCCTGCTGATCGCGACACACAGTGCCCGCGTGGCCGACTTCTGCGACCGGACCCTGACGTTTCATGCCGGCAAGGTTCTGCCGGCGTAGGGGCGCGGTAAGACGATGCTGACAACGGCAAAAGCCAGTCTTGCCTATCTGTGGCGCCACCCGTGGCAGCTCGCGATGGCGATCACGGGCGTCTGCATCGGCGTAGCCGTGATTGTCGCCGTCGATCTCGCGAACGCGAGCGCGCGACTCGCCTTTGTCGAATCACTGGAGACCGTCACTGGCGAAGCCAGCCACCAGATCGTCGGTGGACCGGGCGGCATCGACGAAACGCTCTACTCGAACCTGCGCACCGAGCACGGCTTCGACCAGGCGGCACCGATTGTCGAGGCAGAGGCCCAGATCGGCGAGCGTCGCTTCGACCTGCTCGGAGTGGATCTGTTCGCCGAAGGCACGTTGCGCAGCTACCGCTTCAGCGGCAACACCGATGCCGCAAGCAGCGACAGCGTGTTCCGGCAATTCCTGCTCGAACCGGGCTCCGTCGTGCTATCGGCGAGGACGGCTGCCGCGTTGTCGATCAGCGCAGGCGACACCGTCGAGGTTGCCGTCGCCGGGAGAGTCGAGCGCGCAACGCTGGCCGCCACCTTCGACGATGACGGGCGGCTCGCGGCGTTTGTCATGACGGACATCGCAACGGCCCAGGAGTGGCTGCGCGCGCCCGGCCGGCTGAGCCGCATCGATCTCAAGCTCGACGACGTCGAAGCCGATGCGCTGCGGGCGGTTCTGCCAGCAGAGGCACGGCTTCTGAACGCCGCGGGGCGCACGCGGGCAACGCTCGAGATGAGCAACGCATTCATGATCAACCTGCACGCCATGAGCCTGCTGGCGCTCCTGGTCGGACTGTTCCTCATCTACAACAGCGCGAGTTTTACGGTGCTGCAGCGCCGCCGCCTGTTCGGCATCCTGCGCGCGCTTGGCGTGACCCGGCGTGAGCTGTTTGCACTCATCATGAGCGAGGCGCTGCTGCTCGGCGCGGTCGCAGCGGCGCTGGGCCTGTTGCTTGGCGTCTGGCTCGGAGAGCAATTGCTGTTCTTCGTCACGCGATCCATCAACGATCTGTATTTCCGCGTGGCCGTAACCGACGTGGCAATCAGCAACGTGACGCTCTTCAAGGGACTCGCCGCAGGCCTCGTCGCCTCGCTGGCAGCCGCAGCGGTTCCGGCATTCGAGGCCGCTCACAGCCCGCCGAGGCTCTCGATGCTGCGCTCGGTCCTCGAACGTCGCGCAGGATCGCTCATACCCGGCTCAGCCCTGGCCGGACTCGGAATCCTCGCACTGGCGTCTGCGACGCTGCGCTTCAGCGAGACCAGCCTCCTGGCCGGACTCGTCGCCATATTCCTGCTGATCCTGGGTGCCGCTCTTGCGATTCCCTGGCTGGTCATGAAAGCCACGCTCGGGCTGGCCCCGCTTGCCGATCGCCTGGGTGGCGTTTCCGCTCGCCTTGCCGTCGCCGGCATCGGCAACTCGCTGAGCCGCACAGGTGTGGCCATCATTGCGCTGGCAGTGGCGGTATCGGCCAGCGTCGGGGTCAGCATCATGGTCGACAGCTTCCGCGGGTCGGTCCAGGACTGGCTGGAACAGACGCTCAGGGCGGACGTGTACCTGGGCCTGCCCGACGGCGGACTCGATCCCGGGCTGGTTGCGGCCGTCGCGGCTCTCGACGGCGTGGATGCCTACAGCACGAGCCGCCGCACGCTGCTCGTGACCGGGGAACGGCAGACTCGACTCATTGCCCTCGAGATGGCACCGGGTTCGTACGCGGGCACCGAGATTCTGGATGCCGACGCAGCAACGATCTGGCCATTGTGGGAATCCCGTAACGCGGTGCTGATTTCGGAACCGTACGCCTGGCAAAGCGGACTGTCCGCCGGTGATCAGCTGCTTCTGCCGACCGACCGCGGCGAGCGCACCTTCGACGTGCTTGGCATCTACCAGAGCTACGACCTCAACGGCAGCGGGGTCATGATCAGCCGCAACGTCTACGACCGTCACTGGGAGGACCGGCAAATTGACTCGATGGGGCTCTATCTTGCGGACGAGGACACGAGCACGGCAGTGATTGGCCGTGTCGAGGCCCTCGGCAAGACGTTCGAACAAACGATCTTCGCAAGCTCGAATGTCGCGGTGCGTGATCTGTCGTTGTCGATATTCGATCGTACGTTTGTGATTACCAACATTCTCTACTGGCTGGCTATTGGCGTCGCCGTCGTCGGAATCCTCGGCGCCATGCTAGCCCTGGAACTCGAGCGCGGTCGCGAGCTCGGGTTGCTGCGCGCGCTGGGGCTGACGCCGGGCGAGCTTGCAGGCAGCATTGGGGTCCAGACCGGAACCATTGGTCTTCTGAGCGGACTTGCGTCGATACCGCTCGGCGCCGCGATGGCGTGGGTGCTCATCGAGGTCATCAATCGCCGCGCGTTCGGCTGGAAGATTGCCGTCGATCTCGAGCCGCTGTATCTCGGTGCCGGGGTACTGCTTGCCGTCGGCGCCGCGGTTGCCGGCGGTCTCTACCCGGCATGGCGAGCCGGCAGGATTCAGCCGGCGGAGGCTATGCGTGAAGAATAGCCTGTTGTGCGTACTCTGCCTGCTGCTGCCCGGGCTTGTGCACGTTGCCGCGGCAGAGGAAGGGGAGCGCTCAGAACTCGCCGGGCTGCTCGGCAGTGACGATCCGCGGTTTCCCAAAGCGATCGAGCCCCGGGCCTTCGCCTTTCCGGAAGACCACGGCCCGCATCTCGGCTACCGCAACGAGTGGTGGTACCTGACGGGTAACCTCGACGACCGCAGCGGGCGGCGTTTCGGTTACGAACTCACGATCTTCCGCTTTGCGCTGGCCCCCGACTCGCCGGATTCTGCATCTGCATGGCGCAGCAATCAGGTCTACATCGGCCATCTTGCATTGACCGACCCTGAGGAAGAGCGCTTCCTGGTTGCCGAAAAGTTCTCGCGAGGTGCGGCAGGACTGGCCGGCGCGACCGCAACACCTTTTCGCGTATGGATCGACGACTGGCAGATCGATGCACCGACCAGTGATCCGCTTGCGCCTGACGACGAGAGCACCTGGCGGCTCCGTGCAGGCGACGACCGCTTTTCCCTCGACCTCGAACTCGAATCCGCGAAACCGCCGGTATTGAACGGCGTCGACGGCCTGTCGCAGAAATCGGATGAGCCGGGGAACGCGTCTTATTACTATTCGCTGACGCGGCTCCTGACACGCGGCGAGTTGACGCTGGACGGTCGCCGCTATCCGGTGAGCGGCGCAAGCTGGCTGGACCGCGAGTGGAGCAGCAGCGCGCTGGCCGCCGATCAGGTTGGCTGGGACTGGTTTGCGCTGCAGCTCGACAACAACCATGAACTCATGTTCTACAGTCTGCGCCTCCGCGACGGCAGCCAGGATCCGAACAGCGCGGGCACGCTGACGGCGCCGGACGGGACAGCCAGAAAGATCCCGGCCGACGCGCTGATCCTCGACGTACTCGACACCTGGCAATCGCCGGCCGGCGGCAGTTACCCGGCGCGCTGGCGGATCACCATGCCGACGGAAGGCATCGAACTCGAGGTCGTACCCGTACTTGCGGATCAGGAGTTGTTCACTACAGTGCGCTATTGGGAAGGTGCGGTGGACGTGCGCGGGACGGCAGGGGGCAAACCGGTAAGCGGCCGGGGCTATGTCGAATTGACGGGTTACGCGGAACGGCCGCCGCCCGGCAGATGAGGAACGCTACAGGCGCGCGACTCGATGTCGATCGAAGCGCTGCTCTTGGAAACGGTCTCGACAATCGATACAAACGATTGGCAGAGAATCCGGCAGGTTAAGTTAGAAAGAATCTGCTTGATCATTCGAAAATACTGTCTCGCTATTGCCATATAGCTCCTATATAGTCGCGCGCATGTTGAAGGTTCGCGCAGTATTTATGTTCGGTTTTCCGACGACTGTCGTCAGGTCGACCGTTTAGACGTTCCATAAGTCGAAGCAACACTCAGCTACACCGCTGGCCTCGGACTGTGTCCAAGGTCAGCCTTTACCATCAGTAATACCAGTAATACAGGGAACACACATGTCCACGACGACAGGAACCGTTAAATGGTTTGACGAAGCCAAAGGCTTCGGTTTTATCTCTCAGGAATCCGGCCCCGACGTATTCGCGCATTTCAGCGCGATTAAAGCGGAAGGATTCAAGACGCTGACCGAAGGTCAGACCGTCGAGTTCACGATTACGCAGGGCCAGAAAGGACCACAGGCCGAAGATATCGTAGTCGTATAAAGTCTTCGCGGAGCTATTTCCGCAAGCAGGAAACGGGGCCCTTCGGCCCCGTTTTTTTTTGCCGTCCCCAACCACCCCGCACCGTAAACCCGGCTCAGCGGACGGCCGGGCGCACACCCCTGTCCCACGCCGGCGTGCCTGAAAAGTACTGCACCAGGAAGTCGATGAACGCGCGCACCCGGTACGACAGATGGCGGGTTGGCGGATACACCGCGTAGGCCGGCGTCACTGGCCACGCGTAGCGATCGAGCAGACTGACGAGGCGGCCTTCGGCGATGGCGTCGCCAACAATAAACGTCGGCTGCATTACAATGCCCTGCCCCTCGAGCGCCATGCGCGCCAGCAAATCACCGTTCGATGCACTCATCGCAGGCGTTACGGTGACGGCAACTTTCTGGCCCTTGGCGTCGCGGCAAACCCAACGGCGCGGTTCGGGCAGGTTGCTGTAGACGAGACAGCGGTGCCCCACCAGGTCCGCTGGCTCCGCGGGTATGCCATGGCGGTCGAGATAGTCGGGTGACGCCACCAACGCGGTCCTTGCGTCAAAAAGCCGGCGCGCAATCAGCGACGAATCTTCCAGGCGGCCAATGCGCAATGCCAGATCCGCGCCTTCCTCGAGCAGGTCGATCCGCCGGTCGTTGAGATCGAGTTCGAACTGCAGCTCAGGGTGCGTGCGCGAGAACTCCGCGATAGGCGCACACATGTGCCGCACGCCGAAGGATACCGGCAGCGCCACTTTCAGTTTGCCGCGCAGTTCACCGTGCGATTGAGCGGCAGCCGCCTCGGCTTCGTCCAGATCGGCCAGCAGACGCACGGCACGCTCGTAAAACCCCAATCCGGTATCCGTCAAATCGAGCCGCCGGGTCGTGCGCCGCAGTAGCTCGACACCGAGGCGCGATTCGAGCGCGGACACGCGTCGGCTGATGGCCGATTTGGCGAGACCCAGGCGCTCGGCGGCCTGCGTGAAGCTGCCCGTCTCCACCACGGCGATAAACGCTTCCAGATCGTCGAACCGATTCATATTGTTGCTTTTTAGAGAACAATATTATCGAAGTAAGGCTATTTATCCCTCGTTTGTCAATAGTGCACAGTATCCGCACACCATGAACCGAAGCGGGCACTAACAGCCCGCTTCACGCGATCATCGACAACAGGAGATCACAATGACCCAGAATGCACTGTACGCCGCCACGCTCTTGAGGCTGGCACTCGGCGTCATGTTTATCGCCCACGGCCTGCTCAAGGTAGTGGTGTTCGGCATGCCCGGCACGGTCGGCTTTTTCGAATCGGTCGGCTTCCCCGGCGCCCTCGCCTACGTCGTCACATTGGCGGAAATCGGCGGCGGCATACTGCTCCTCGCTGGCGTTGCGGTGCGCACGGTAGCGCTGAGCTTGATTCCGATACTTGCCGGCGCCATGTATGTGCACTTCGGTTCCGGCTGGGTGTTCAGCAACGAGAACGGCGGTTGGGAGTACCCGGCTTTTCTGATCGTGGCCAGCGTCGCCTCGGCGCTCCTCGGACCGGGCCGCTTTGCGCTCAACTTGCCGCTCGCGAAGCGCCGGCCGGCCTCGAGCGCTGAGCCCGCGTAGTAACCAGAGCAACAGCCGGGGTGTTTCGGACGAACACCCCGGCGCACGAAAGGAGGACTTGACCATGATCGACATCATTCGCTCCGAATCCCGCGGACAGGCGGATCACGGCTGGCTCGAGGCCAGGCATACGTTCTCGTTTGCCGGGTATCACAACCCGGCTATGATGGGCTTTGGCCATCTGCGGGTCATCAATGAGGACCGGATCGCGGGCGGCCAGGGCTTCGGCACGCATCCGCATAACGATATGGAAATCATCACCTACATGATCGACGGCGCGCTCGAGCACAAAGACAGCATGGGCAACGGCTCTGTCATTCGGCCGGGCGAGCTGCAGCGCATGTCCGCCGGCACGGGGGTACTGCACAGCGAGTTCAACGCGTCGGACTCGGAAACTGCGCACCTGTTGCAGATCTGGGTCATCCCCGAAGCCACCGGCATAAAACCGGGCTACGAGCAAAAGCTGTTTACCAACGACGAAAAACACAATACTTTGCGCATCGTGGCCTCGCGCGACGGTCGTAGCGGATCACTCAGCATTCACCAGGATCTGGATCTGTATGCCAGCTTGCTGGATGCGGGGCAAAAGCTCGAACATCGCTTCGAACCCGGCCGGCGAGGGTTCCTGCAGCTGGTCCGTGGCGAGCTGATCGTCAACGGAGCGGAAGTCCGCGCAGGCGACGGCGTGGCGTTCGTGGAGGAATCCGCACTGACGGTCGAGAGCACCGAACAGGCGGAATTCCTGCTGTTCGACATGTCGCCGGCTGCGGCGAGCAGCCACTAGCCGTACGAACTCGTGCAGCCTCCGCTTGCGGAGCAAAAAAAGGAAACGTAGTGACAGCACCGAAAATCCTGGCGTTCTCCGGCAGCGCGCGACAAGCCTCGATCAATCAGAAGCTTGTCGCCGCCGCTGCCGGACTTGCCCGCGAGGCGGGGGCCGACGTGACCCTGATAAACCTGCGCGACTATCCGATGCCCTTGTTTGATCAGGATCTCGAGGCGGAGTACGGCGAGCCGGACAACGCGCGGGCGCTCAAAACTCTGTTTGCCCGCCACGACGGCTTCCTGATCGCGTCACCCGAGTACAACGGCCTTATTACGCCGCTCCTCAAAAACACGCTCGACTGGCTGTCGCGCCGCGTCGGCGACGAGCCGCGAATGCTGGCCTATCGCGGTAAGACAGCCGCGTTGCTCGCAAGCTCGTACGGCAAACTTGGCGGTATGCGCGGGCTCGTGCACGCACGCGCGCTGCTCACGAACCTGGGCGTTCTGACGGTACCGCAGCAAGCGGCCATTGGCGGCGCAACGGACGCTTTCGACGACGGCGGCGGACTCACACGCGAGGCGGACCTGGCCGCCGTGAGGGACGTCGTCAAGAACCTGATCGCAACCACAACGGTCGTCGCGCCGCGAACCCGCGCGCGCGACAACAGCTAGGGTCGACGGCCGGGGTTATGGGAACTGACGCATGAAAACCACGCTGCCGCTGCAACTGGCACTCCTGTCCGTCCTGCTGATCGTCCCGCTCCGCGGCGACTCCGCTGACCGTTCGCCCGACCGCTCACCGGCAATTGCCGTGCACGCAGTACAGGGTGACGGTGATACGAGCCCCCTGGAAGGCGCCAACGTAACCGTGCTCGGCGTCGTTACGGGCGATTTTCAGGACTACGGCGACCACGGCCACGGCCGCCTCGGCGGTTTCTACATCGCAAGCCTCGAAGCGGACGACAACCCGAACAGCTCGGAGGGTGTGTTCGTGTTCGAGAAAGGCCGTCAATTCCTCGATGTAGTGCCCGGCCAGGTGGTCGAAGTCGATGCCGAGGTCGTCGAGCACTTCGGTGAGACACAGCTCGCAGCGACTGCCGTACGCGCCGTGGGTAACGCAGGCTACGAACCCGTTGTCGTCGAGTTCCCGGAAGCCAATCTCGAGCGCTTCGAGGGTATGCTGATCCGGATCCCGGCGCCGCTGACGATAGCCGGCAACCACAACCTCGGGCGTTTCGGCGAACTCATCCTGGCCGCCGGCGGGCGCCCTTACCAGTTCACGAATCGCAATGCCCCGGACGAGGGTCGGTTTACGTCGTACCGCGAGCGACGGGCGCAGAAGACATTGCTGCTCGACGACGGCTATCGGCGGGAAAACCCGCGCGACAACCGTTACGCCACGGGTGATGTCCCGCCGCGTGCGGGCAACACGATTCGCGGACTTACCGGCAATCTGCGCTGGTCGAGGGGCAGCGGCAGCAATGGCGTCAGCGGCTATCGGCTCATGCCAACGGAGGCGGTGGTCATCGAGCCCACCAATCCGCGCCCGGAGGCGCCCGCGCGTGCCGGCAGTCTGCGCGTCGTAAGCCTCAATCTCCTGAATCTGTTCTCCGGCCTCGACGATGGCGAGGAACGCTGCGGGCCGAACGGCGACCGGAGCTGCCGGGGCGCAAACGATCGCCTTGAACTCGAACGTCAGCTCGACAAGCTGGTCGCAACGTTCCGCGAAACGGACGCCGATATCGTGGGCATCATGGAGATCGAAAACAACGCCACGGCATCGCTCGAACTGCTGCGTGCCGCGCTCGCCGACGCCGGGCTCGACTACCGGTTTGTCGACGCCGGGGCGATCGGTGAAGACTCGATCAAGGTCGGGCTGCTCTACCGTCCGTCGGCCGTCAACCCGCTCGGCGATTTTCAGCTGCTGACCGGCGCCGTCGACGGCCGCTTCGACAGCAGGCGGAATCGCCCTGTTCTCGCCCAGGCTTTTGTCGACCAGGCCAGCGGTGAGCGTCTCGCCGTGGTGGTCAATCATCTGAAGTCGAAGGGATCGGACTGTGATGCCGCCAACGACCCGAACCGTGGCGACGGACAGGGTAACTGCAACCTGACGCGCACGCGGGCCGCGGCAGCCCTCGTCGACTGGTCCGCCGGCAGCGTCGCCGAGGCTTCCGACGGCAACGTGCTGATCATTGGTGACCTCAACGCCTACCTGCGCGAGGATCCCGTGCGCGTCATCGAGAACGGCGGCTTCGTCAACCTGCTCGATCGCGAGATCGGCGACGGAGCCTACTCGTTCGTGTACAACGGCCAGGCCGGTGCGCTGGACCACGCGTTCGCTTCGCCGGCCCTCGCGGGCCGGGTTCGCCAGGCCGTCGAGTGGCACGTAAACGCGGACGAGTCACCACTCTTCGACTACAACCTCGACTTCGACCGCAATCCCCGGCTGCTCGAACCGGGCACGCCGTGGCGCGCCTCGGATCACGACCCGGTCATCGTCGATATCGATTTTTAGCGCGGATTCGCGGTACCGGGCTGGAACTCCACGCGGCCAAAACGCGCATCCGCGGTCAGCGGCTCCATCGACAAAAGGTGGTCCAGGCGCACGCGCCTTACCCCGGACTCGCTACTTAACTTAAGACACTCCACTTTGTCGTCGATGATCTCGGTGTCGAGCGCCGTACCGGTCAGGATCTCCCCTTCTCGCGTCGAGATGCGCAAGACATAGCGGTACAGACAAGCGATCTCGATGTAGTCGTAGAGACCACAATCTATCGGGCGGTAGGGCGTCGAGTCGTCGTCGCTCATGGCGTAAAGCATGCCGCATGCGCCGCGGCTTGTCGCCTGCGCACGCAATACCGGTACCTTGTTACATTTGAATCATTGCAATCTCACCGAACGCCCCGTAAATTTCTCGGTCCAATTGGTTCCCGGGAGGCGGGCCCGAGACCAGGATCATGCAAGCGGCGTTTCACACAGCTTCGACACCACCGACAGGCAAAAAAGCCTGGCTTGGCGTGTTCGCAATATTGCTGCTGCAGGTCGCGTCAGTGTCGCATGCTCAGCACGAACACGAGCTGCTGCTCAAGGTGGAATCGCACTGCGAGGTCTGCCTCACACTGGACAAGAACGGCAATGCGCCGCCGGCGCAAATACCAAGCCACGAACCCGCGATCGCCGGATCCGTCGAACTCGCGGCGCAGACCAGCCCGTCGTCCGCCCCCGTGCGGTACATGCTGCCTTCTCGAGGTCCGCCGACCCCCTGAAGAAACCTGCTATCCGTCAGCCTGTTCGGCTGACTTGGACCGGCCACCCGCGCGTACGGCCCTCTTAGGGGCGCGTTGCAGCGACGGTATGCGTTGCATCAGCAGCACGCCGGCTCGAATCCAGTTTTTTGCACAAAGGTACAAACACCATGAAATCACGGCTTCCGCTTGCGCTCGGCGTAAGCATGGCGCTGTCCGCTACCGCGGCTGCCGCGGACGAAACCGCGCCAGACGAACACCATCAGCTCGACGAAATTGTCGTCACCGCAACCCCTCTGCCGCGCAGCGTCGAGAATCTCGCGCAACCGGCGACGGTACTGGCCGGCGACGCGCTGACGAGAAGACAGTCGAGCAGCATTGGCGAAACCCTGGCTGACGAACCCGGCGTCAATTCGACCTACTTCGGTCCCATCGCCTCGCGCCCGGTCATTCGCGGCCAGTTCGGCGAGCGTGTCGAGATGTTGAGCAACGGCCTGTCCGCCCTGGACGCCTCGGCGCTCAGCGAAGACCACGCCGTCAGCATCGACAGCCTCCTCGCCGACAGGGTCGAGATCATTCGCGGACCGGCAACGCTGCTGTACGGCTCGGGATCAGCGGGCGGTATCGTCAACGTCGTGGACTCTCGTATTCACGAAGCGCCGCTCGCAACACCGTTTTCGGGTGCGGTCAGCCTCGGTACCGACTCCGCGACCGGCAGGCGCTCGGGTGCCTTCAAGATCGATTTTGGCAACGACAACGTAGTTGCGCATTTCGACTACCTGCGCACGGATACCGACAACATCGAAATCCCCGATTTCGCCGAGTCTGCACGGCTGCGTGCACTCGAGGAACTCGAAGAGCCCGGCGGCGAAGAGGGAGAGGAAGAAGAACAGTTTGGCGAGGTGGAGAACAGCGACAGCGAAACTGAATCTGCCGCTGCCGCCGTCAGCTTCTTCGGTAACGCGGGCCGCATCGGTTTTGCCGTCAGCCGTTTCGAGACCGAGTACGGCGTTCCCGGCGGGCATGGCCATGAAGAAGAGGAATCGCCCGGCCTCGAAGAGGAAGAAGAAGAGATCATTCGCATCGACATGGAGCAGACCCGCTACGATGTCGACGGCGAACTATATCTGTCCGGCCTGTTCGAATCCCTGAAGTTCAAGCTTGCGCTCAACGACTATGAGCACGTCGAACTGGAAGGTCCCGAGGTGGGTACGCTCTACGAAAACCAGGGCACCGACGCGCGATTCGAACTCGTGCACCGCAAGCTTGGCCTGTTCGAGGGCGCCATTGGCCTGCAGTACAAGCGGCTGGAATTCAACGCCGTGGGTGAAGAGGCATTCGTGCCGCCTTCCGACAAGGAGCAGCTCAGCCTGTTCGCCTTCGAGGAAGCGGTTCTGAGCCCGACGTTCACTTTGCAGGCAAGTGCCCGCATCGAGCGTCAGGAAATCGATACCCCGGATCTGCCCAACTACAGCGGCACGTCGTTCGGCGCGGCGCTGGGCGGCATCTGGTCGGTCAACGATACCCTCGAGCTTTCGGGGAATCTGTCCGTTACCGAGCGGCACCCCACGTCGACCGAACTCTACGCTGACGGCCCGCACCTTGCGGTGCAGCGTTTCGAGCGCGGCTCACTGGCTCTCGGCAACGGCGAACTCGAAAAGGAACAATCGAGGAACCTGGACCTTACGCTGCGTGGTCGTTACGACCGCGTGAGCTTCTCGATCACGGGATTCTTCAACGACGTCAGCGACTATGTCGTGCTGCTGCCGACAGCGCTGGAGGAAGATGAGCTCCAGGTATTCGACTTCTCACAGACCGATGCCGAGCTGTACGGCTTCGAAGCCGAGGCGCTGCTCGAAGTGTACGAGGACCTCGATTCGCACTTCCACGTTCGTGTGTTCTCCGACATGACGCGCGGCGAGGATACGAGCACAAACGCCGATCTGCCGAGGCTCCCGCCGCTGCGCTACGGACTCGCTCTGCACTACCGCACGGGTAATCTCGACGCCAGCGTCTCCGCCGTGCGCAACGCCGAGCAGGACCGGGTGGCTGAAAACGAACTGCCGACCGACGCATTTACGATGCTGAACGCTGAGCTGAGCTACCGGCTCCCCGAACCGAGTGTCCTGATGTTCCTCAAGGGAACCAATCTCGGCGACGAGGATGCCCGCCGGCACACTTCGCCGCTCAAAGACCTCGTGCCGCTGCCGGGACGTTCGATCGTCGCCGGTGTGCGCTGGGATTTCTAAGCACGGTTCAAGGACATGCAGTAAAACGGTTGCGGGCCAGCCCTCGAGGGCTGGCCCGCTTTTTTTTACCGTCGTGTCGAGAGAGCGACGCGCGGTGAATCCCGCAGCCCGGGACGCCGCGCTGGCACTCAGTGGTAGGTGCGCTTGTCGTCCTTGTCTCCACCGCTGTCCGGGTCGTCGCCACTGCTTTCGCTGCGTGGCACGAGTTCGACCACGTTGTCTGCGGGCTCCTCCGCTGTGTCGGTCGCACCCGCTGCGCTGATGTCTTCGTCCGCGGCACTCTCGCTTTGCCGGGGCTCCGCAGACACGTCATTGTCGTCCGCGCCGACGTCCATGGCGGCTTCGGCAACGTCGGTCTCGACGGCCTCGTCCGTCTCGCTCTCAACGGCGGCTGCCTCGAGCGCGTCGTCACGCGCGGGGCTATGCTCCTCCGCCGAAGTGTCGCTCGACGTGCTGTCCAGGGTCTCGCCCGGGTCGTCGCCCGCAGCCTGCTCCAGCGCCGCCTCGCCCGCCAGCGGGAACAGCAGTTCCTTATCCAGCGCCTCGGTATCGCAGAGCTTTTGAGACCCGTCAGCGAGATGCTCGTACAGCGCCTTGTATTGCTGACCCAGCGCCTGGAAATGGCCTGCGGTCTGCCCGAAGTGCTCGGTGACCTCGCGCCGGTATTCGTCGAGTTCGGCGCGAGTCTCCTCGAGCTTCGCCTCCCCCACCGCGCGATCCAGCCTGCCCAGCCAGAAACCGATGCCGCCGCCGGCCAGAATCAGGCCCGCGGCAACAAGTGCCATGCCCAGTGCGCCCATGTCGTCTCCTTATCCTTTGCCCAAACGAGTCACCCGAGCGCGGTTGCCTCGAGCGTCGCGCGCCCAGTATAGCGCCGTTTTTCGCGGGCCAGTCAGGATTCGCCGTAGCCCTCCGGCAACACCATACCCAGGTTGCGCACGAGAAACGCCCAGCGATCGGCGTAGTCGTCGATGATCATCTCGGTCGGCGTGCCCGCACCGTGCCCGGCCCGGGTCTCGATGCGGATCAGGATCGGCGCCTCGCCTCCTTGCGCTTCCTGCAGCGCGGCGGCGTACTTGAAGCTGTGCCCCGGCACGACGCGGTCGTCGGTATCGGCAGTCGTGACAAGCACGGCCGGGTACTCCGTGCCGGGCACAATGTTGTGGTACGGCGAGTAGGCGTACAGAGCCGCGAACTCTTCCGGATCGTCGGACGAGCCGTAGTCGTCGACCCAGAAACGGCCTGCCGTAAATTCCTGGAAGCGCAACATGTCCATGACGCCGACTGCCGGAATTGCAGCGCCGAACAGGTCCGGGCGCTGGTTCGTGACGGCGCCGACGAGAAGACCGCCGTTGCTGCCCCCGAAGATGGCGAGGCGCTCGGGCGATGTGTAGTCCTCGGCAATCAGGTATTCCGCGGCCGCGATGAAATCGTCGAACACGTTCTGCTTGTTGAGGCGCGTGCCGGCCTGATGCCAGGCCTTGCCGTACTCGCCGCCGCCCCTCAGATTCGCAACCGCGTAGACACCGCCCATCTCCATCCACGCCAGACGAGTGACGGAGAACGACGGCGTCAGGGATATGTTGAAGCCGCCGTAGCCGAACAACAGCGTCGGCGTATTGCCGTTGAGCTCCACGTCTTTGCGATGAGTGATGAACATCGGCACACGAGTCCCGTCCTTCGACTCGTAGAAGACCTGCTTGACGATGTAGTCGTCCGTGTCGAAGTTGACCTTCGGCTTGCGAAACGTCGTGACCTCGCCGGTACTGACGTCGAGCCGGTTTACGGTCGTCGGCGTGTCGAAACTCGTGTAGCTGAAGAAGGTCTCGGGATCGTCGGCCTTGCCGGAAAAACCAATCGCCGTGCCAATACCGGGCAGGTCCACCGTGCCGGCGGGCGTACCGTCGAGTTCGTAGATCCGGACGACGGTCTGCGCGTCCTGCATGTATTCGGCGATGATCTTACCGCCCACGAGGCTGGCCTCGTCGAGCACGTCTTCCGATTCGGGTATGACTTCCCTGAACGCCTCCGGATCGGGGTTGGCCATGTCGATGGCAATGAGCCTGTTCCTGGGCGCATCCCGGTTCGTCCGGAAGTAGATGTCATTGCCGATCGAGCCGACCGCCGTGTAGTCGTAGTCGAAGCCCTCGATGATCATGCGCGGCTCGGAGTCGGGGTCGGTGAGGTCCTGATGCACGATCTGGTAACGGTCGTCCGTCCCTTTCCAGACCGTAATGACGAGATGCCGGCCGTCGTCGCTGACGTTGGCCGCAAATCCCCACTCCGGATTGTCGGGCCGAGCATAGACGAGCCTGTCCTCGGACTGCTCGGTTCCCAGCGCGTGGAAATAGACGGCCTGGTTCATGTTCAGGGCCTGGAACTTCTCGTCCTCGCTCGTTTCGGGATAGCGGCTGTAATAGAAACCGGAACCGTCAGCGGCCCAGCTCAGGCCCGTGAATTTGAGCCACTCGAGATCGCTGCCAATGGCCTCGCCCGTGTCGACGCTAATGACTCTGGCGGTGCGCCAGTCGGAGCCGCCGTCCTGCACCGTAAAGGCCACGTGCTGCCCGTCCGGGCTTGGATAGTACTGGGCAAGCGCAACGGTACCGTCCTCGGACCAGGTGTTCGGATCGATCAGCAGCACGGACTCCGAATCCAGCGTGTCCTGAACGTACACGACGTCCTGGTTTTGCAGGCCGTCGTTGTAGCTGTAGTAGTAGCGGCCACCCTCTTTCGCCGGCCGGCCGAAACGCTCGTAGTTCCAAAGCGTCGTCATACGCTCGGCAATGGCGGCCCGCTCTTCGATCGTGCCAATGTAGCCGAAGGTCACTTCGTTCTGGGATTCGACCCAGCTTTTTACGTCATCGCTCTCGCGGACGTCGTCCTCGAGCCACCGATAGGGATCGTCGACTTCGACGCCATGATAAGTATCCACGTGCTGCACCGTCCTGGTGTCGGGGTAGTCAATCGCAGCCGTCGCCGGCGGTGCGGCGCGCTCCTGGCTGCAGGCGGTAAGCAGAATAAAAGACGCTACGACAGCAAGACAGCGTACGGCCATGACGGGTCTCCGGAAGAGTAGGATCCGGTTTTATACTGGTCCGGACGCAAGGAGACAAGTTGCAGCGGAAACGATGGCCTCGAGGTGCAGGCCTCGAGGAAAGCTCAGATGCCTGAGGGCCGGCCGCTCGCGACAAAGTAGATCCCGGACGACACCGTTGCGGTCTCTTCGTCGGCAACGCTTGCGGCATCGCTCAGGGCGTCGTAGGCGGTCAGCAGCTCGGCGACTTTCTCCTGCGCCTCCCGAAGCTTCGACTCGGCAATGCGGTGCAGCCGGGGCACGTCATTCTGCCGAACCGACACCAGCGTGCTCGACTCGAGCAACGGCGGTGGGCGGTGCCTGCCCGCTGCAATGGCCGCCAGCAGTGGATACGCGCCGGCACACATGGCGGTGGCCGTTTCGATGGTGGCAGCGCCCGGCAATGCGTCGTCGTCCAGGTAGACGAGGCCGTCGCGTACCTCGATCAGGCCAACAGCCTCGAGGGCCGCGAGCGCGTCGTCCAGCGACGGTGCTGGCGAAACCCGCCCGAGCAGTGACGAGACGGAAACCGGGCCGCTACGGGGCAGCGGATTGCTGCGACCCTCGGAGTCGGAAGCTTCCGTCCGCCAGAGTTCGATGAACTGCCAGGCCGGCGAAGGTGCGCCACCCTCGCCGTTGGTGTGCAGAACGTCGGTCTCGCCCACCCCGGTCAGGAAGCTGACGGCGGACGCGGACAGTTCCGAGCCGGTCTTGCGTCCCTTGACCGCCGTGACAAACGCCGAGCGGGAAGCCATATCGTATTCGGCGTAGCCTTTACCGACCGACAGACAGGCGGCGGCCAGTGCGTTGAGTAGCTGCTGAAATGCCGTGTCGAAAGGGCTGTGCTGCCGGTCGTCCATGGCGGCTGACTATAGGCAGACGTTTGTATGCGCTCAATCGAACCGGGCAAAATGGGAAAAATCGACCGGAAGTCAGCTTGGCCGGCGACAACTTATACCCATTAGTTATTAGTGCCTACGTCGGGATCGTGCCACCGCGGCGTGTGCAGGTTCTCGCCTGCACACGCCCGGACCTCAGAGGGGTTCGTCAGCCGGCAGGTTTCACGAACTTGAGCGTCATTCGATTGCTCTCGCCAACCTTCTCGAGCTCGGCGCGGAGTTCAGCATTGTCTTCGCTGGTCCGCAGACCCGGCAGCAGCCGCCAGACGATGTCCTCGGCGGTGGGTTGATCCGCCGGGTTTGCGTTGACGTCGCTGTCGCCGGCCAGCTCAAACCCGGCGGCCGTCGCGGCATCGATGACCGTCTGTTTCTTGAGATAGCCGTTGCCGCCCGTGGCCCAGTCATCGGGCATGTCGTCACGCGCGTGATGCTGGACAACACCGAGCACACCACCCGGCTTCAGGGCACGAAACGCGTCGCCCATAGCCGTGTCCAGATACGGCCCTTCGCCTGCGCTCTGAAAGCGGGCAAGATTGTGCAGCGCACGAATCATCAACACGACGTCGGCGGTACCTTCGACGTCCTCGGGCATGGAACCGAACCGGGCCGCGACGACTTCGGCGCCGTCCTCACCCCGCCACGCCTCGGCACCCAGCGGCCAGTCGGTCGTCCAGGTCTGCTGGCGCTGCATGAACGCCTCACTGGCAAACGGGAACAGCGCGTACATGTCGAGCGCGTAGGCCGCGCCGATCAGCCGGCCTTCGCTGCCGAGGTAAGGCAGCAATATTTTCGAGTACCAGCCGCCACCCGGCAGCGCCTCGACCACCGTCATACCCGGCTCGACGCCGAAAAACTCGAGAGTTTCCTTTGGGTTACGGTACTGGTAGCGGGCTTTTGCCTCGTCGGACTGAGCAGCAAGCGCCGCGTCCAGTTGCTCGGAAGCCGTAAGCTCCGCGGCTTCCGCGGGCGCGGCCGCTTCGGGCTCCGGAGCCGGAGCGGTCTGTTCGGCAGGCTGGCAGGCCACCATGCCCGCCGCAGCGAGCAGCATCAGGGTGTAGCGCATCGTTGATACCTTATGTGTTGTCTGGAATGGAGGGTTGACGATTATCCGGAGCCGGACAGCAGCAGACAAGTCGGGACTTTGCCGCCCAGCCTTCGAGTTTTCTTGCGGTCGCCTTTTCCACGCGTACTGTTCCGCCGATCAAACGGTCCTCAATCCAGGGACTCCAGCAGACCCAGCGATTCGGACCGGACCCGGTCCATGCTCTGCATGATGCGCTCCACGGGCTCGTCGTCGAGCGCACCCGACGGCAACCTCGCGCCCAGCTGTTCGGATTCCGACTCCCACGTGGCCTTGAGGTCGGCCGCAACCGCAGGCAGCGGTTCGTCGAGCACTTGCGCCAGATCCTCGACCGTCAGCACGAGACCCCAGCCGGTCTTCAGATTACCGCGATCTTCGAAATCCATCTGGTAGTGGCGATGCAGCACGAGCTGGCGCAGCTCGTTGACTTTGAGTAGCAACTCGAAGGAAGCCTGACGCTGGTTGCGGTTGTACTCGCTCTTTTCGTTGCGCCAGGTGTTGTAGCCCAGACTCGATACGGCGACGGCCAGGCTGATCAGCGCAACGGCATTGCGTCTCACCTGTTCGAGAAACCGATCCTGTTTTGCCATATGCCCCCCTCGAAGACCCTGCACCGCCGCGATACGCGGTCTAGTTTAGCCTGTTTCCGGTGCACCGCGCCGTTGCGCTCGGGCGTTCAACCGGAGCATGGTCATCGTCAGCGCGAGACCGGCAACGCTGACCGCAAGCAGGAACAGGAAGTACATGCGATGTCCCTCGGCGCCAGGTGCCGCATCGAGTATGCGACCCGTAACGGGGCCGAAGAAAAACTCGGGCGTGAATCCGACAAAAGAGATCAGGCCCACGCTGGCGCCCGTCAGGTGCCGGACGGTGCCGTTTTCCTTGAGCAACGCAAAGTACACGGCCCTCAGGGCAAACACGAACAGGAAGCTCGAGTACAGATTGACGTACAGAAGCCAGCCGCCGGCACTCGTGCCGAGGACCCCGTAGGCAATGACGAGGCACAGAAACGAAAAACCGATCAGCGAACTCGCTCGAATGCGGTCGGCAACGAGCCCTGCCGCAACGGCGCCGAACGGCCTGAGCCAGCTGCCGTCGCGGACGAGCTTAGCGCCCTCGACTTCGTTCATGCCGAGCACTTCGACCGCGTACAGCGAATAGTTGTCGAGCCCCTTGAACGTGCAGTACGCGCACACGATGACACCCGCGTGTGCCCACAGGACCGGCCGACGGGCCACGGTCAGCATTCCGGCGAAACTCGTCGCCAACGAGCGCGCACCAGGCTGACGGTCGTTTTCCGCGGGTATGAGCAGCCACGCCACAACCGCGGCGGCCAGCGTCAGCACCGCGTAGTAGACAATGACCTCGCGCAGCGCCGCGGCGCGCTCCACGGCCGTCGCAGCCTCTACGTCGGTGGGCAGGCGCCCTTCGAGCAGCCAGATGCCGAACGTCGCCGCGGCCAGCGCCACCAGCCCCCGGCCCGCCTCGAGCGCTCCGAACGCAAGCCCTTGAGTCTGCTCACCACCCCAGAGCCGGGTGGCTCGTATCATTGCGCCCCACAGCAGGAACACCGTGGACAGACCCCAAAACCCGTACAGCACAGCCAGCCCGACGATGCCGGGCATGCTCGCAAGGTAAAAGCCCCCCATGGCGGTGGCGAACAGCGAGACGGTGATTAGCGTCCGCGCCGGAAAGCGGTCCGCGAGCGAACCGCCGGGATAGTAGGCCAGCATTGCAACAATGCCGTACACGGCAAACAGATCGCCGAGTTCGGTGTTGGTCAGCGAGAACGCGTCGAGGAAACCCGGCCGGAAAAAGCGGATCGTGTGGAACGGCAGCGCAAACACCATTTCGCCCGCCATGATGATGGCGGCCATCGTCAACAATCTGCGCATTCAGCGGCCCTTCCCGGATTTCCGCCGCAGTATACGTGACGATCAGCTGTTGCTCTCTCCCGCGGCCGGTCCGCCGCCTCGGGTCATGAGCAGGTGTAGTAGTCCCCCCGGTTCGGCACACCGTCGCGGCCGACTTTGCCGCTGGCCATGATCATGATCCGCTTGCCCGCCGCGTGGCAGCGCTGCCGATAGTCGAGAAACTGGTTCTCGAAGTCTGCACGGCGATATTCGCGTGCCTCCTGCGCACGCTCCGGCAACGGCGCACACGCCGTCAGGCACACTGCAAGCAGCAGCGCGGCTGCCGGCAGCTTCGTCATTCGCCTTTTCTCGATCGACATTGTCCTTTGACCTCCTTCGCGCGAGGCCGCACACGGCCTCGACCGCCGGGACGACTCTCCCGGCCTGTGCTTGCCCTTAATTGAGCTACACGATCGCGAACGCCTGGGACGGCGCCTCTTGTTACGCGTGCCTGTCTATTGGATGCGCGAAATCGGGCGTTTGGATTAATCGGAATCAAAAAAAATGCGGCCAGGGCCTCGGCCCCGGCAGCGACCGCTCAGGTGCGCAGGCGGTAACCGCTCTTGAAGATCCAGCGCACGACGAGGAAACAGGCGAGCAGAAAACCTGCCGTCATGCCGAGGCTAAGCGCCACGCTGACGTCCGCGGTCTGATAAAAACTCCAGCGGAATCCGCTGATCAGGTAGACCAGCGGATTCAGAAGGCTGATGTTCTGCCACAGCGGCGGCAACATGCCGATGCTGTAGAAAATGCCGCCGAGGAAGCTGAGCGGCATGATGACCAGTATCGGCACAATCGTGAGCTTCTCCCAGCCATCCGCCCAGACTCCCAGAATGAACCCGAACAGGCAGAAGGAGACCGACGTCAGGATCAGGAAGGTCAGCGCAAGGAACGGATGCGCCACGTCGATCGTCACAAAGAAGTTGGCCGTTATGAAAATGATCGCGCCGATGATGACCGATTTGGTGGCGGCAGCACCGACGTAGCCGAGTAGCACTTCGACGTAAGACACGGGGGCGGACAACACCTCGAACACGGTGCCGGTAAACCGCGGGAAGTAGATCGCAAACGAAGAGTTCGAAATACTCTCGGTCATGATCGAAAGCATGATGAGGCCCGGCACGATGAACGCGCCGTAGCTGACGCCTTCGATCTCGGGAATGCGCGAGCCGATCGCGCCGCCAAAAATCACGAAGTAAAGCGACGTCGACAACACGGGCGCGACGAGACTCTGAACGGCTGTCCGCCACATCCTGGCCATCTCGAAGAGGTAAATCGCTTTGACTGCATGAAAATTCAAGATGCTTCCGCCTTGTGCACGAGATCGACGAAGATCTCCTCGAGCGAGCTCTGCGAGGTTCGCAAGTCGTTGAAGTGAATGCCCGCCGCGTGCAGATCGGCGAGCAGCGACGTAATCCCGGTGCGCTCGCCGCGTGTGTCGTAGGTGTACACGAGTTCGCTGCCGTCGGCCGCCAGCTCCAGGTCGTAGCTGGCGAGACCGGCCGGAACCGCATCGAGCTCACTCTGCAAATGCAGAAACAGCTGTTTCTTGCCCATCTCCCGCATGAGCGTTTTCTTGTCTTCGACCAGGATCAACTCGCCGTGGTTGATGACGCCGACCCGATCGGCCAGCTGTTCCGCCTCTTCGATGTAGTGGGTCGTGAGAATGACGGTGCAGCCTTCCTCGCGCAGAGACTCGACCACACCCCACATATCCTTCCGGAGTTCGACGTCGACCCCTGCCGTCGGTTCATCCAGAAACAGCAGGCTCGGCTCGTGCGCGAGTGCCTTTGCGATCAGCACGCGGCGCTTCATGCCGCCCGACAACGCAATGATCTTCTCGTCCTTTTTCTCCCACAGCGACAGCGACCGCAGCACCTTCTCCACGTGCGCCGGGTCAGGCGGCTTGCCGAACAATCCGCGGCTGAAACTGACGGTCTTGAAGACCGTCTCGAAGGCTTCGACCGGCAGCTCTTGCGGCACGAGGCCAATACGGTAGCGGGTCTGCCGGTAGTGCCGGATGATGTCGTAGCCGTCGACCTCGGCACTGCCGCTCGTCGGGTTGACGAGGCCGCAAACGATGCTGATCAAGGTCGTTTTGCCCGCGCCGTTGGGACCGAGTAGCGCGAAGATCTCGCCGGTCTCGATATCGAGACTGACATCCTTCAAGGCTTCGAAACCGCCTGCGTAGGTCTTGGAGAGGTTTTTAACGGAAAGTATGGGCTGCACGCGCGACATGGTAATGCTTCGTGCCGGATGCTTCACCCCGTTTGTGCCATCGCATCGTGGGATTGCAATCAGCGCGCGGGGCAGCTTTCGATCAGGAGCGCCGGTTTAGCATCCAGGCGAGCAGCAACGCTGGCGGAATAGCGACAAGCGATGCGAGTGACGCCGTCACGCCGGGGTTGGCCAGGGTCAGATCGAGCCAGGCAAGCCAAGGGCTGTCCCGGAAATGAAACAGCCCGAAATGCAGGGTGATCGCCGCGACGGATGTCGACCAGGCCAGCGCCAGCGGCACGCGGCGGAACAGCACACCGAGCAACAACGGCGGCGCGGCGGCAGCCGTCAGTCCGTAGACGCCGGCCTGTCCGAACACACCGAGGAGCCGTGGCGGGTCGATATTGACGAGAAACGCCGCCACGGCAATCAGCACGAGGACAACGTGGCTGGCCTTGAGCGCAAACGCCATGCGTTCTTCTTCGCTTTGCGCGCGGTCGCGGGGCTTGAGATTCAGTACGAGATCGTTCGCGGTGATCGTCGACATCGAGACGAGCAGGCCGTCGAGCGTCGACATGGCGGCCGCCAGCAGCACGATGCTAACCATCGTAAACACCCAGTCCGGGAATACCGACTTCAGGTACATGGTCATGACCAGGTCCTGGCGGAACTGCCCTGTGGCAGGATCGATCAGCGCGCCGTCGGGCACGGCCAGATGAGCGAAGAAGCCGACGGCACCCAGCAGCTGAAACAGCGCAAACACCGCGGCAAACACAATCAGGTAGCGCACGACCGAACGATCGTCCTTCACGTACAGCGCCTTGGTCAGTATGTGCGGCTGACAGACGACAATCGCGCCAACGACAAAACCGGCCACGTAGATCGAAAACACGTCGTTGAAAAGCTGGCCGTCGGGATTGATCAGCGCCACCAGTCCGGCATCGGCTGCCTGCAATCGCTCGAATAGCGATGTCGGCCCGTCGAAGGCAATCATTGCGCAGCTGGCAAGCACGAGTACCGTAACGGCGATCATGAGACTGCCCTGCAGCATGTTGGTCAGGACGTGCGCGTAGGTACCGCCAATGAATACATAGCCCGTCACGAACACGAGCGTAATGGCGAGCGCCTGCAGATTGCTGAGCCCCAGGAGCGACTGCATGACGATCGAAATCCCGCCCACGAGCAGCACGACAAACGCGAACGACAGCAGGTTCAAGAGCGAGAAGAACAGCGCGTAGCCGCGAGAGCCGTAGCGTTTGCCGATCCAGTCGGGGATCGTCAGCGCGCCACTTTCGGCGCCGATTCGCCGGAAGCGAAACGACAACACGGTCAGCATGAACATGAAGCCCAGTCCAACACCAATCGACATGTGAAAGAACGCGCCGAAGCCGTCGACGTAGACAAAACCCGGATTGATGATGAAGGTCGACGCTGACGACACGCTGGCGGCGAGCGTTATCCCCACGATGATCGGGTTCATTGCCCGATCGCCGACGGCAAAACTGCCGAAGCCCGTCGTCTTCCGGTAACCCTGCCATCCCAGCCAGGCGGTGCCGGCCAGGTAGAGGAGGAAAAGACTCCAGGCGAAGATCAAAGGGTCTTGCCGGCCAGATTGTCGAGCGTGGCCTTCACGGCGCGAATCTGCAGCCCGTCACGCGTGGCGTAATCGGCGTTGGTGTAGCCCCACCAGTCGAAGCAACCCAGCGGATTCATTGGTGCAAACTTGCTGCTCTTGACCTGCGGATAGAGCACGAGCAGACGCCGGGTATCCGCCCATTCGTTGAAGCCGGCGCCGCGTGCCACGGCATCGCCCACGAGTTCGCTCGACTGCTGGCAACCGTGGAAGAACACGTGGACACCGCAGCTCTCGCCGGCAGCGCAAGCCTCGGGCACGTACAGATACGCTTCCGGCATGAGTTCCGCCTCGTCGGCGCCGGGCACCTCGATGGTGCGGAGTTCGCCCGTTGCGCTGCCGCGTTCCGTTCCGTCGCCGTGGAGCATCGCGAGGATCTCGCCGGCGGCATCGTAGCTGCAGGCGTTGAGGTACGGCGGCGCAAACTCGTCGCAGGCGACGCCGGACACGGTGGTTGGCAATCCGTGCACCGTGTCGATATCCGTCACTTCGAGCGCATTCGCACCGAAATGCCGGTAAAACTCCGCAGCCGCCTGGCTCAATGACAAGCCCATTGCCTCGTCGGCGGTCGCGCGGAACAGCCACACCGGGCTGCCCTCGAGATAGGTCAGCGGATCGATGCGGCCCGCATCGGCGTTTGCCCGAGCCGCGGCGAGTAGCGGCTCGAGCGACGGTGCCGCCTCCTTGGTGCACTCGCCGAGCGCCGTCTGCATGGACCCCCTGGCGCAGCCGTATGGCCCACCCGCCACCAACCCGGCGCCACGCACGAGCGCCGAATGAGCAATGTGGAATTGTCCGGCCATGTAGGCGCCGGCCGAGACGCCGGACACGCTGATCGCGGAGGCATCGATAGAGTACTGGGGCATGGGATCGGTCGTGGTTTCTGCGGGCTTGCCGCAGGCGGCGAGCAACGTCAGCAAGAGCAACAGTGTCGACAGCGGCGACGGTAAGAGAGTGTTCAAGATACGGCCTCCAGCATGGCATCGATGGCCGCAATACATTCCGGCTCGTCCAGGAGCGGCACGTGGCCGCGGTTTGCCACGGGCACGACGTTGAGGTCCGGCTTGACCGCAAGCATGCGATCGCAAATGTCGCGGGTGAGAATGTCGGAGTCGACGCCCCACAGGACCGTTACCGGCGTCTCGGCGAGCGTCTCAAAATACTCCCACGGGTCACCCTTCTGCGGACCCACCTCGCGCACGGCGCGGCCGATGTTCGGATCGAAATCGAGGCGCGGCACACCGTCTTGTTCGCGGTAGGCGCGCTTCGCCATGACGAGCCAGTCGTCGTCCGACAGCCCCGGCAACCAGACGCCATAAATCTCGCGGGTTTGGGCCGCGGCCTCGTCCCAGCTGGCGACGGGCGGCAGGCGGCCCGTGTAGTCCTGTACGCGACTTAAGCCCTCGGGCGCTATTTCGGGACCAATATCGTTCATGATCAGGCCGGCAATACGCGCATTGTCCTGCATCGACATGGCCATGCCGCACAGCCCGCCCAGCGAGGTCCCCATGACGATGATCCGATCGATCCCGAGCGTGTCCAGCAGCCGCCAGGCGTCACCAATGTAGGTGAGTGGATGATAGTTTTGCCAGTCGGGGTCGTAGTCCGAATAGCCGCGACCACGCAGGTCGGGGGTCAGCACGCGTCGGCGGTCCTCGATGCGCTCCGCAAATGCCGTGAAATCGCGGCTGTTGCGAGTCAGCCCGGGTAGGCACAGGACGGGCGTTCCCGAATGGCCGGAGCCGTAGTCGCGGTAATACAGCGACAGGCCGTCGGTCGACGTGTAGTAGCTGCCTTCGGTATTCAGCGGGATCCTCCTTTGCCAGCGTAGTCGGCATAGGTGTTGCGCAGTTCACGCTTCAGGATTTTGCCGTTCGGGTTGCGCGGCAGCTCGTCCACGATCACGGTGCCGTTGATACGCTGCTGTCGCCCGGTGCGGGCGTTGGTCCAGGCGGTCAGCGCGTCGGCGTCGATCTCGGTGGCCGGCACGACAACCGCCAGCGGCGTTTCGCCCCATTTGTCGTGCGCAATGCCAACCACCGCCACCTCGCTCACGGCCTCGTGTTCGAGCATGACCGCCTCGATGTCGGCCGGGTACACGTTCTGGCCGCCCGAAATGATCATGTCCTTCTTGCGATCGACAAGATACAGAAAACCGTCTTCGTCCAGCCGGCCGATATCGCCGGTGCGCAGCCAGCGGCTGCCGTCAGGGTGCACCCAGGTAGCCTCCGCGTTGGCCTCGTCGTTGTTGTGGTAGCCCGCCATCATGAAGCGCGAGTGGCCGACGATCTCGCCGGCGCCTCCGGCAGGCAGCGGCTTGTCATCGTCGCCGAGTATCAGGAGGCGCTGGCCCGGCGACGGGCGGCCGACGGAATCGGTTTTTTCCGCCATGTCCTCGGGCCCGAGAATTGTGACGAGGCCTTCGGTCAGCCCGTACAGCTCGATCAGCTCACCCGGCAGTTTTTCCATGACCGCGCGCTTGAGCGCGGGCGCAAGCGGCGAGCCGCAGCACATGTACGCATCCAGGCTCGACAGATCGTACGTGGGCAATGACGCGCATTCGACGAGCTTCTGATACTGCAGCGGCACCATGGCCGTGTGCGTAATCGCTTCCTCCTGAATGCGCTCGAGACAGTGTTCCGCCGAAAACTGGCGGTCGATGACGATACAGCCGCCGGCGTACAGCGTCGCCAGCAGTGCAACCCAGCTGATGTTCGAGAACAGCCCAAGGTTGCAGAGCGTCTTTGCGCCCGAGTGATAGCGCAACGGCACGGCCATATCGCTGCCCCAAGCTTCGCGGCAGCCGTGATCGTGGACGATGCCTTTGGGCAGGCCGGTCGTGCCGGAGCTGTAGATGATGTTGCACTCATCCTGCGGCGACAGTTCGACTTCCGGGTCCCTGGCGGAGGCTCCGCCGACAAACGCGGCATAGTCGTGCCAGCCGTCAACCCGGCAGTCGAGACCAATGAAGCGGTCTCCGAGCTCAGCGGGCAATGTTTTGCGCAAGCGTTCGAGCCGATCGATATGTTCGTCGGACGCGATCACGGCGCGCGCGCCGGCGTCGCCGATCATGGCGGCCACGGCGGCATCCGAAATCGCGACGTTGAGCGGCACGGCAACAAAACCGCCGCGGATCACGCCGAACATGGCCTCGGCCATGGCATAGCTGTTTTTCATGAGCACGACGACCCGATCGCCTTTGGCGAGTCCGGCGCTGGCCAGAGCGTTGGCCACGCGGTTTGTGCCCGTACCGAAGTCCGCCCAGCTCACGCGCTCGCCGCGGTCCACGAAAGCGGTTTTGCGGTTCAGGTATGCCGCATTTAGCGCAATAATGTCCGGCAACAGTAAAGGCTTTGGCGCAAACCAGGCCATCGAGAGTCCCCACCCTGGTGCCCGGGCCGACGAACGAGAGGCGTTTTGGCAACCCGACACAAATTCAACGATCGTTGAATACTAGTTGAGCGTTCGTTGAAATACAAACCGGGTTCGTGCACCGTTTCTTAAAGCAGCAAGCAAGGCACTCGCAGCATGCAAAAAGCCGTACAAAGACAACAAACCCGCGACCGGATCCTCGATGCGGCGGAGGAACTGTTCGCGCACCGCGGCTACGAAGGCGTGTCGGTTCGTCAAATCATGAGCCAGGCGGGCGCCGACGTATCGCTTGCGTACTATCACTTCAAATCGAAGCGCGACCTGTTCGATCAGGTCATGCTGCGCAAGGCGGAAACGCTCAACGCACTGAGGCTCAAGGCGCTCGAGGCACTCGAGCGCCGGCACGCGGACGATGCGCCGACGATCGAGGAGATCATCGGGGCATTTACGAAGCCGCTGCTCGAACTCCTGGCCGACAATCACGAGGAGTGGCAGCACTACTTCCAGCTCATTGCCCAGATCAACAGTTCGAGCGAATGGGGCGGCGAACTCATGACGCGCTACTTCGATCCGCTGGTCTCACGTTTTATCGAGGCTTTGCGCAAGGCGTTGCCGGAGTGCAGCAACGAGGACCTTTACTGGAGCTACCATTTTCTCTCCGGAGCACTGACGCTCACCTTTGCCGAAACCGGGCGCATCGACAATCTGTCGGGTGGTGCCTGCCGGTCTTCGGACATGCGCGCGATCAACGATCGCATGCCCGCGTTCCTGGCGGCGGGCTTTCGCGCGCTGGCGGACAAACCCCGCGACTGACTCCTTCCCGCAGTACCCAGCGGACACCGCAGACGCTCCCGACCCACAATGAGGTCATTTGCTATTCAACGTACGTTCAATTAATATTTTTCCAACGTTCGTTGAATATCGGCTGGTGCGGCCGACACAAACAGGGGGGTGAACATGCTCAAGTCCATGTATGGCTTAGTGGTGGCCGCTGCGGCGCTGCTGTTGGTATGGGTCGGCGAACCGGCCATGGCGCAGGACGGTGCCTCGGACGGCGCTCTCGAAGAAGTGGTCGTCACGGCCCGGCGTCGCGAAGAGTCCTTGAAAGACGTGCCGGTTGCGGTATCGGCGTTCTCGGGCGATTACCTCGACAGCCTCGGCGCGGTCGACATTACGGCGCTCACCCAGACCACCCCGAACACGACGCTCGAAGTTTCGCGCGCCACCAACACCACGCTGACTGCCTACATTCGCGGCGTCGGTCAGCAGGATCCGCTCGCCGGCTTCGAGGGTGGCGTCGGCATCTACCTCGACGACGTATACCTTGCGCGCCCGCAAGGCACGGTGTTCGACATTTACGACGTGGAGCGCATCGAGGTACTGCGCGGCCCGCAGGGCACGCTGTACGGACGCAATACGATCGGTGGCGCCATCAAATACGTCACGCGACGGCTGTCCGAGAGCCCCGAGTTCGAGGTGCGCGCGGCAGTGGGTGACTATTCGCAGGCCGACCTGATGCTCAAGGGCTCGACACCGCTGAGCGATACGTTCCGCATCGGCGGCACGGTCGCCACGTTCAATCGCGACGGTTTCGGCGACAACCTGTTTACCGGTGAAGAAAACGCCGACAAGGAAACGCTCGGTGTTCGCCTGAGCGCCGAGTGGGAACCCAACGACGCCTGGTTCATCCGTCTGTTCGGTGACTACACGGAAGACCGTTCTTCACCGCGTCACGGCCATCGGCTGCTCGTGAGCGCCGGCGGCGACCCGGTACTCGACGACGTGTTCGACACGCGTGCGGGTATCTCCACACTACCCTCCTCCAACGCCGGCCTCGATCCGCAGGTCGATCAGCAGGGTATCGGCCTGCAGGTCGAATGGAACCTCAACGACAGCTGGCAGCTGAAATCGATCACCTCGTCACGCTCCGACGATAGCGAAGGCCTGATCGATTTCGACAACCTGCCGGCCAACACCTTCGACGCGCCGGTCATCTACGAAAACGAACAGTTCAGCCAGGAGTTCCAGGCGAGCTTCGTCGGCGACCGCACAACCGGCCTGTTTGGCGTGTACTACCTCGACGCGAACGCCTTCAATGCCTTCGACGTCGTGATCTTCAACGTCCAGACCGCGTTTACGCTCGGCGACTACGACACGAACGCGTGGGCCGTATACGGCGACTTCACTTACGATCTCTCGGACACCTTGACCTTATCGCTCGGCGGCCGCTACACGGAAGACGAGCGCGACGCCACGGTCATTCGCCAGACCTACTTGGGGCTGGGCTCACCCTACTTCGGCAACGACGATGCCGTACCGTTCCCGGGTGTCGTACCGCCCTTTAACGGCAACCGCACGGATTCCGACTTCACGCCGCGCGCCTCGCTGAGCTGGGCACCGACGGACGAACATACGTTCTACGCGTCCTATAACGAAGGCTTCAAGGGTGGTGGCTTCGATCCGCGCGGCGACTACAGCGTCGAGGAAGTGCGGGCCGGTTTCGAGCCGGAAGAAGTACAGGCGTTCGAAGTCGGGGCCAAGTCGGTCTGGCCCGGCGGCCGTGTCCAGACCAACTTCGCGTTCTTCGTCTCCGACTACAAGAACGTGCAGGTGCCGGGGTCGATCATCCTCGACAACGACAACGATGGCGAACCGGACGGCTTTGCAGGCACGACGACCAACGCGGGTGAAGCCGAGATCATGGGTGCCGAATTCGAAATGGTCGGTCAGTTCACGGACCGCTTCTCGAGCGTACTGGCACTCGGCTGGATCGATGCCGATTACACCGAATGGCTCGTCGGCGGCACGGACGCGGGCGGCAACCCGATCTTCATCGACATTTCCGATCAGCGTGAATTCCAGAACACGCCGGAGGTCACCGCCAGTGTCAACCTGCGCTATGAATTCCCGCTCACGCTGTTCAGCCAATCGGGCGACCTGGCGCTGTCGACAAACGTCTCCTATCGCGACGATACGTTCCAGTTCGAGGTTCCCGACCCGCTGGTCGACCAGAAAGCCTATACGCTGGTCGACGCCAGCGTCGTGTGGAACTCGGAAAGCGGCCGCTATTCGCTCGCGCTGCACGGGCGGAACCTGAGCGACCGGCGCTACATCGTCGCCAACTACAACTTCCCGACCGTGGATTCGTCAGTCATTGGCTTCTATGGCGCACCGCGCACGTGGACCCTGACCGGCACGATGCGGTTCTTCTGATATCCCCCGGGGCGGCTCACGGACGAGCTGCCCTTAATCGTGAAAGACGGACAAAGCCGCCGGCCCACAGCCTGGCGGCTTTTTTGTGGGCAAAGGCGGCAGATGCCGGCAAAACACGGGGCTCCAGGCCGCCGGCAGGCGCGGCAAACCATCGGTTTTTTTACCGATATTCATTTATTATCGGCTTTTTAACCGATATTTTGTCAATATCGGCTATTTGACCTATAATCGCAGTCAACGATTGTCCGCTCCGAAAGGGCCTCGCATGGAAACCTACGCCGTGTTGACCGGCGACATTGTGAAGTCGCGTGAAATCTCGCCGCGAGCGCAACTCATCAGGACACTGAAGGAAGCCCTCGAAACGGCCAGCAAGACGCATCAAGCCGAATACGATATCTACCGCGGTGACAGCTTCCAGATGGTGCTGCCCTCAGCCCCGGCCGCCGCGCTCGTCGCCATTATCATCCGCTCCAAGCTGCTGTCGAAATCCGCGAAAAAGAGCCACCCCTGGGATACCCGAATCTCGATTGGCATAGGCGAGATCACTTACCGCGGAGACAAAATCACGGAGTCGGACGGGCCCGCCTTCCTCCTGTCGGGCCAGGGTATGGACGAGCTGGACAAGAGCCACCGCAGGCTGATTATCAAAGCACCGTGGGAGCAGGCCGACAGGTCGCTGTCGCTGGTCACGCGCTTTGCGGACGACATCATTAGCAACTGGTCCCGATACTCGGCCGAAACGGCGTTCTACAGTCTTGTTTACGACGAGTCTCAAAACGCCCTCGCGAAACGGCTCGAGAGAAGTCAGTCGACCATCAACGATCGTATTGCCGCCGCCAGGCTCGAGCTGATCAGGGAGTACATCTTGCACGTCGAAGAGTACGTCCGCTGGGAGACACGCGCATGACCGTCATCGGATTGCCGCTACTGCTGTTGCTCCTCCTCGCACACATGCTGGGAGATTTTGTCTTTCAGACTTCGGCTTGGGTGGATGAGCGTTACGAGAAGCGCCTGCGCTCGAAACGACTCTACGCGCACGTCGCCATCCACGGCGCCCTGACTCTCGTGGTGCTGTTCCTGCCGCTGCTGACGCCAGGGTGGACGGCCCTGTCGCTGATTGGCTTCGCAGCCATCATTGCGGTCAGCCATTTTGTCTTCGATCTCGCCAAGTCCTACACGCCCCCGGGCCGCATGAGCTGGTTTGTCCTCGATCAGTTCCTGCACCTGCTCGTGATCCTTCTGGTCTGGCTCGAAATGACCCAGCAGTGGGTGCTGTTGAATCACGCAGCCGCACTCGTAATGAACCTGCAGGTACTCTTGATTCTGACGGGCTACTTCGTCGTGATCTGGCCGCTCTCGATTGTCATCGGCATGGTCTGCCGGCAGTGGACGCCGGAAATCGAAGGGCTCGAGTCCCTCGCCAACGCGGGAAAACGGATTGGCCAGCTCGAGCGTTTTCTCGTACTCACCTTTATTCTCATCGATCAGTTTGCCGCCATCGGCTTCCTGCTGGCCGCCAAATCGATACTGCGTTTTGGCGATACCAGGGAGAAAAACCACCGGAAGATCAACGAGTACATCCTCGTGGGAACGATGACCAGCTTCTCGATGACCATTGCGTTTGGGCTGCTGCTGAAGATGTTGCTCGGATCCGATTAGCGCTCACGCAATCGATGTGGCTCACGACGGCGAGCCAAGCACCTTGCCCGGATTCAGGATATTGCCGGGGTCGAACGCTCCCTTGAGACGCCGCATCACCGCGATCTCCTCCTCGCTGCGCGACACGCCGAGGTATGCCCGTTTTTCGGTACCGATGCCGTGCTCGGCCGAAATCGAGCCGCCGAAAGGTTTCAGTTCGTCGTAGACGATCTGCATGGCCTCGGTATGGCTGTCGTGATCGGCACTACCGGTCGTCAGCATGAAGTGGATATTGCCGTCGCCCAGATGGCCGAAGGTGACGCCGCGAAAGGTATCCGGCCAGCGTCTTTCAAGCCGCTCGAAGACAGTCGACGTGTAGCGCTCAGCATCGGCAATCGGCAGGCTGACGTCAAACATGACGATGGGATCCAGGAGTTCACGCAGACCGTCGATGTCGTCGCGCATGCCCCAGAACGCCTGTCGCTGCCGTTCGCCCGTCGCAATCGCCGCGTCGGCAATCCAGCCCGCCTCGACGGCGGCTGCCAGTGAGTTTTCGAAGCGTTCCGCATCCTGCCCTTCGTCGCCGCCCTGCCACTCGACGAGTACGTAGTAGGCGTGTTCGGTACCGAGCGGCAGCTCGTGGCTGCCCAATTCGGCCAGGGCTCTGTAGAAATCCCGCCACATCACTTCGAAGGCATTCAAGGTGCCACCGGACTCGCTGCCGAGTTGCTTCAGTAGCGCGGGCACGGGTTCGAAGTTGTCGAGCGCAAGAAACGCAGAGCATACGCTCTGCATGGCCGGTCTCAGCCGCAGCACGGCTCGCGTCACGATACCGAGCGTGCCTTCGGTGCCGATAAACAGCTGTTTCAGATCGTAGCCGGCATTGTTCTTGAGCATGCGATTCATCGACGACAGCACAGTGCCGTCGGCCAGCACGGCTTCGAGACCCAGGACCTGTTCGCGCATCATGCCGTAGCGGATTACCGAGTTGCCGCCCGCGTTCGTCGAAATCGCGCCGCCTACCGTCGCGGAGCCGCGGGCGCCGAGATCGAGCGCAAACGTAAAACCGTCAGCCTGTGCGCGCTCCTGAACGGTCTCGAGGACAGCGCCTGCCTGCACGGTCATTGTCGACCCGTGGATATCGACACTCTCGATGCGGTTCATGCGCTCCAGGCTCAGCAGGATATCGGACGGAGCCGTGTCTGTGCCGTTGACGAGCCCCGTCCCGCCGCCGTAGGTCACGAGTGGCTGCCCCGCGTCCGCGCACCGCCGGACCGCAAGCGCCAGCTCTCCGGTGTTGGCCGGCCTCAGGATGGCCTGCGCCGTGCGGGAGGCTGGATTGGCCCAGCTGACGGCGCGGGCCGACACCGCGTCGCCGGTCAGCACGGCCGATTCGCCGAGATCCGTCTTGAGTTGTTCGATGAGTCCTGTCATATCGGTGCAGTTGCCGCCGTCGGATGTTAAAAGGATGCGCTCAAGGGTAAACCGGCCCGCAAACTCATGGAACCTGTCTCGAGGAGTCAAGCAATGACCTTATTCACCGCCGACCTTTGCGATGCCCATCCGGATGACGTCCGCGTCGCGGAACCCCTGTTCGAAGCCTACGGCGGTCGCCTGCATTTCGGCGGCGAGGTCCGTACCGTGCGGGTCTTCGAGGACAACGTGCTGGTGCGGGAAGCCTTGTCGGAAGCCGACAACGGCCGGGTGCTCGTCGTCGACGGCGGCGGCTCCACGCGCTGTGCGCTCCTGGGCGGCAACATTGCGGAACTGGCCGCGGGCAACGGTTGGAGCGGCATCGTAATCTACGGCTGCGTACGCGACGTCCATGAGATCGACGAGGCCAACGTCGGTGTGCGCGCGCTCGCGAGCTGCCCGAAAAAGAGCGAAAAGCGCGGGCACGGTGAGCGCGACGTGCCGCTGTACTTCGCGGGGATCGAGATATCCCCGGGCGACTATCTCTACGCGGATCGCGACGGCCTCATTGTTGCAGGCCGCAGTCTCGAGCCCGGCGCCTAGCGACGCTGCCCGTAGAGCCCGACCGGTCTTAAATCGGGTCGAACCTGAGCTGATCGGCGTACGCAAACAGCCCTGCCGACCCGCCCGTGTGCAGAAACACAATGTTCCGGGCATTACCGAAATCGCCCTTTTGCACGAGGTCGATCAGACCGGCCAGCGCCTTGCCGCTGTACACCGGATCGAACAGCAGGCCTTCGGTTCGCGCGAGTGTGAGCACGGCATCGTTCATGGCGTCGGTCGGCACGCCGTAGGCCTCGCCGACGTAATCGCAGTTGGCCACGACATCGCCGCGCTCGACGCTGCCGTCCGCCCCGACAAAGGCCGCGGTTTCGACCGCGAGATCAAAGACCTTTTGTTCCTGTAGCGCCTGCGGCGCGCCGACGCCAATGCCGAGCAGCGGCACGTTGCTGTGGGTAGCCTTGAGACCGACGATCAACCCCGCCTGGGTTCCGGCGCTGCCGGTGGCCGACACGAGATGGTCGATCACGAGACCGCGCTCGTTCGCCTGCGCCAGCAATTCGAGCGCGCAGTTCACGTAGCCCAGCGCGCCGATACGGTTCGACGCGCCGCCCGGGATGACGTAGGGCTTGCCACCGTTGGTGCGTATGCGCGCCGCGTGTTCGCCGAGCAAGGTCTCGAAATCGGACCCGGCCGGGTACTCGTGCAGCGTAGCTCCGAACAGCCGGTCGAGCAGCACGTTCCCCGAGGAGGTGTAGACCTCGCTGGCCGACTCGAGCCGGTGTTCGAGCAACACGTCGCAGGCCAGCCCGAGCTTGCAGGCGGCCGCCGCGGTTTGACGTACGTGGTTCGACTGCACGGCGCCCACGGTCACCACAGTGTCGGCGCCGGACGCCAGGGCGCCCCCCATGACAAACTCGAGCTTGCGGGTCTTGTTGCCGCCGCTCGCAAGGCCGGTGCAATCGTCACGCTTGACCCAGATCTCGGGGCCGCCCAGGTGTTTGCTGAAACGCGGCAAATGCTCGAGCGGCGTTGGTAAGTGCGCGAGCGGCACGCGCGGGAAACGGGACAAATGCACGTCTACCTCCGGGGCAAGGGCTGCTGGCGCTTTGCCAGCGCCACCGTTTGTCGGGCAAGAATATCCGTGGAAGACAGCAAAGGCACGCCGGCATCCTCTTCGCTGAGCACGAGCGGAATCTCGGTACAGCCGAGAATGATGGCGTCGGCGCCGCGCTCGGCCAGCGCCGCTGCCAGGGTACGCATGTCCTCAGCGACGTCAGCGCCGCGCCGGCCGAGCTTGATCGCCGCAATCAAACGGGTAAGTTCGGCCAGCTCGTCGGCCGTTTGCAGCACAGGGGCCTGGTTCCTGGCCTCGAGGGCCTGCTGATACACGCCGGCTTCGATGCAGGCGGCGGTGGCGAGAACGCCAACACGCTCGGCGGAAGCCAGGGCTGCCGCCTGCATTGTGACGTCGATAATCGACACGAGCGGTATACGCGTTGCCGCCAGAATCTCGTCCGTGAACACGTGCGCCGTGTTGCAGGGCATGACGAGAAAGTCGCAGTCGCAGGCTTCCAGCCTGGCTGCCATAGCGGCGAGACAGGGCCCGGGACTCGCTGCACTATCGAGGATCGCCCGCTGGCGGCTCGGTATTTTGGGATTCTGATCCACGAGCAGACGCACATGGTCCTGATCACAATCCGCATCCGTCAGCGCCAGTACGCGCGCCATGAAATCCACGGTGGCTTCGGGCCCCATACCCCCAATGACGCCCACCATCAGTTCGCTCATCTCAAACCCGCACTCGAGAAAAAACCGCCCGGGGATCCGCCGGGCGTAGCCGCGAAGCGTACGCGAGTCGGCTCCCGGCGAATAGCCCGTAGCTATGGGCTGGACAGGCTGGATCGAGTGGCGGTCAGGCTGACGCCGCGCGCAGGGCGCCGTTGCGGGTATCGAGGATCTGCGAGGATTCGAGTTCCACACGATTGCGGCCGTCGCGCTTCGAACGATACAGCGCCGTGTCGGCACGCACGATGACTTCGGTCATGCAGGTATCCGACTCGGACAACGTGGCCACGCCAAAACTTGCCGTCATTGCCAGGGTCTTTCCCTTGTAGGTCAACGGCGCAATTTCCACGCGGCTGCGAAGCATGCCGGCAATCTTGATGGCGTCTTCGAGACCGGTCCCCGGCAGAATGAACGCAAACTCTTCGCCGCCTACGCGCGCGAGCACGTCTTCGTGGCGACGGCTTACCTGCATCAGCCGCGAAAAGTGTTTCAGGGCCTGATCTCCGGCTTCGTGGCCGTGCTCGTCGTTGATGCGCTTGAACTTGTCGATATCCGCGAGAATGACCGCAACGGGCAGGTTGCGGCGACGTGCCAGCGAGTAGGTTTTCGCCGACTGCTCGCTGAAGCCGCGACGATTCAGAAGTCCGGTCAGCTGGTCGCGAACGGCTATGGTCTTCATCTCCTCGGACAAATCCGACGCCAGCATGAAGATCACGAACATGGCCATGCCCGTGTATCCGGCCGGCAAGGTCAGGAAATTGAAGTGCACATAGAGCTCTCGGAATGCCTGGTCGCCGCCAGCCCCTTGCATGAACGCCATGCTCCCGGCGATCAGCTGCACGCCGCCGAAGGTCACCATCGTTATGGCGGCCGCGATTTCGGCCAGCCTCGGTTCCTCGCGATGCCGGTAAATCATGATCCCCGTCAGGAACAGCGTGACCGCTGCATACAGCGGCACCATGGCGGTCCGGATGCCGACGTGCGGGTCGATGACGGTGGCCCAGGCGATCACCGCAAGCACTGCAGCCGAATACGGCCACAGGTTTGCCGGCAGGTGCGAGCAGTTGGTGCGCTGGCAGTGACCGCGCAGTCCCAGCGTGATCAGCACCAGGGCCATCGCATTGACCGTAATCCAGAACGCCTCGGGGTTGGGAAACAACGGCGCGGACAGATTGAAAATCCACTGGAAAGTTGCGGCGAGGAACGCCAGCGCCCAACTCATCGCATAGGGTTTGCGCCCCAAAGTCAGCCACGCCATGAAAAAGATGACGGACAGCATCGCACTCATACCCGCGAGCGCAACGAGAATGTAGAAAACCGGTGACGTCATGCGGATACGAATTGGCCTGGAGAGGCTGAAGTCTGGCAGAAGCCGGGGGGCTTTGCGGTGACGAGCCGCACGGTTTTGCCACTGACCGGGGCGGCTCTCGACGAGGCGCCGATCGTCGGTTTCGCTTACCCGGGCTCGGGCGGCGGTTCCGTAAACGCGGGGCGCACGGCCGCCGACTTGACGTTGGCGAATACCGACCGTCCGGGGCGCAAATCCAACTGCGCGACGGCACGGCGCGTCACATGTGCGAACAGGACGACGCCGGAGGCTTCGAGCTTGAGCAGCACGGTCGAATCGTCGCCGCACGGCAGCACCCCGGCAATGTCGGCCGCAAGGCTGTTCTGGATGCTGCTGGCGGACAGCGGCGACAGCGATACGCTGACGTCGCGCGCGGGAACGAGCAGGCGCAACGTCGTCCCGTCCGCGTGACGACCCGCCACCCATAATCGGCCTGCGCGGCTCTTGACAGGTGTCATGCCGAACTCCCCGTCTGCCCTGCCCGCAACACCGTGCAGCACGGCAGCGGCGGCGGTCCCGGACAGTCCAGGCACGTCGGCGCGCGCGAGCAATTCTTCGAGCGGCCCGCTCGCGAATACCCTTCCCGAGTCGAGCGCAATCAGCGTATCCGCAAGCCGCAGGACTTCTTCCTGCTGATGGCTGACGTAGACGAGCGGCACGGGCAGCCGGGCGTGCAGGCGTTCGAGGAACGGCAGCACCTCCTGGCGTCGCGCTGCATCAAGAGCGGACAGAGGCTCGTCCATGAGCAGGAGGCGCGGCGCACTCATAAGAGCGCGAGCGATGGCGACGCGCTGCGCCTCGCCTCCGGACAAACCGGTCGGCGAGCGCGAGAGTAACGCCTCGATACCCAGAATCTGGACGAGTTCTTCGAAAGTAGCCGCCGGCGAACGATCGCAGCGCCGTTGACCGTAGCGGATGTTCGCCTCGACGCTCAGATGGCCGAAGAGCCGGGGCTCCTGGAAGACGAACGCCACGGCACGCCGGTGAGCGGGCAAGCGGAGTCCCGAGGCCGAATCGTCCAGCCGCGTACCGTCGAGTTCCAGGTACGCGTCCCCGGCCCTCTCCAGTCCGGCGACGCAGCGCAACAGGCTGGTCTTACCGGCCCCCGACGCGCCGAATACCGCCGTAACGCCGCGGCCCGGGATCTCGACGTCGACGTCGAGAGAAAATCGCTCGCGGCGCAGTGCGTACCGCAGCCGTATCGTGTCTGCCGCCGTCATGCGGCTGCCGCCCGCCGACGATTGAGCGCAAACACGCCGAGCAGAATGCCAAACGCCGCCACGAGCAAAATCGCCGAGAGCTGATGCGCTGCCGCATAGTCCAGCGACTCGACATGGTCGTAGATGGCAATCGATACCGTGCGCGTCTCGCCCGGTATGTTGCCGCCCACCATCAGCACCACCCCGAACTCGCCCAGCGTATGCGCAAAGCTCAAAACGGCGGCACCCAGAAAACCGTGCCGGCACAGCGGTGCCACCACGCTCATGAAGGCGTCCAGCGGACTCGCGCCCAGGGTTCGCGCCGCTTCGTACTCCTTTCTGCCCAGTGTCTCGAATGCCGACTGCAGCGGCTGCACGGCGAACGGCAGACTGTAGAACAGCGACGCGACAACAAGCCCTGCGAACGAAAAGGTCAGTGTCGAGCCCGTTGCCTCGAACCAGAGCCGACCCGCAAAGGCGTTGGGGTTGAAGAAAACGAGAAAATAGAAGCCCAGCACCGTCGGCGGCAGGACGATCGGTAACGCAACGACCGCCTGCACGGCCGGTTTCAGACGCGAGCGGGTTTCGGCCAGCCACCACGCCAGCGGCGTTGCGATGACCAGCAGAATCAGCATCGTTGTCGCGGCGAGCCTTAGCGACAGCAGCAGAGGGCCGAGGTCCGTCATGTCTCGCCAGGCACCTCGTTCGGCGCTCCGGTCGGCACTTCGACATCCGGCACAGCGTAGTCCCACTCGGTGATCACAGCACGAGCCTCGGCCGTGAACAGGAACGCAAAGAACGCGTCGACTGCGGCGCGGCCGGCGCCTCGGGAGAGCAGCGCCGCAGCCTGCGGTATTGCTGGCTGTATGCGTTCCGTCTCCGCGAACGTCGCGCAACCGCGCCAGTCATCTTTGACGGCATGAAACTGCCCCACGCCTACGAGACCAAAACGGGCGTTGCCGCTCGCGACGAAGTGCATGGCCTGCGCCACGTTCTCGGCGTACACGCGTCTGTACGAGCTGTCTGGCTCCCAGCTCGCGAGAAGCCGGTCAGCCGCGACGCCGTAGGGCGCAACTCTCGGATTCGCCAACGCAACGGTCGCGCCGCCGGACTCCCGCAGCGCGTCCACGCACTGCCGACCGGCAAGGCCCGGCTCGGCCGAGACGACGATCAGGCGGCCAATGGCATACGGCAGCACGCGGGTCGCCAGACGCTGCTCGAGTAATTTGGCCGGCGCCGCCTCGTCGGCGGACAGGAAAACGTCAAACGGCGCGCCTGCGACGATTTGTGCGTACAGCTTGCCCGTGGAGCCCGTCGCAAGCCGCACCTCGAAGCCGCTTTTCGACTCGAATCGCTCGACCAGCTCGCGCGCCGGACCGGCAAAGTTGCTGGCTACCGCCACCGTCACGGGCTCGGCATAGGCCGGAGACAGGACAAAACTGGCTGTTAGTAAGAAGTATCGAAGCATACGAACCGGCGGTGACGCTCCGGACTGGTCGCCCGTCCACCCTGCGCGCGCAAAAGAAAACCTGCGGCGACGGTACCACAGCGGTGCTCGAGCCGTCCGTTGGCGGGCGGCTTGCTAGGCTAGGCCTGTCTGAGGCTCGCTTTGAGTCGCCGCCGGTGCGCGTGCAGCAGCGGTTCCGTGTACCCGCTCGGCTGTTCCACGCCTTTGAATATCAGATCGGCAGCTGCCTCGAAGGCAATGCTGCGATCGAAATCCGGACTCATGGGTGTATAGCCGGGATCGCCCGAGTTCTGTTCGTCGACCACCTTTGCCATGCGCTCTAGCGTCTCGCGCACCTGCTGTTCGCCGACGACGCCGTGCAGCAACCAGTTGGCAATGTGCTGACTCGAAATCCTGAGCGTCGCGCGATCTTCCATGAGTCCGGTGTCGTTGATGTCGGGCACCTTGGAGCAGCCGACACCCTGATCGATCCAGCGCACGACGTAGCCGAGGATGCCTTGCGCATTGTTGTCCAGCTCCTGCTGGATCGCGGCTGCGTCCAGTGACCCGGGATCACCGAGCGGTGGGCGCAGGATATCGTCCAGACTCGCCAGCCGTCGTGAAGCCAGCTCCGCCTGCCGCGCGCGCACGTCGACGGCGTGATAGTGCATGGCGTGCAGGGTTGCCGCCGTGGGCGACGGCACCCAGGCGCAGTTGGCCCCGGCCTCGGGATGCGATTGTTTGCTGGCCATCATTTGCTGCATCTCGTCGGGCTTTGGCCACATACCCTTGCCGATCTGCGCTTTGCCGGGCAGGCCGCAGAGTATGCCGATATCGACGTTCCAGTCCTCGTAGGCCGCAATCCAGGGCTCGAGCTTGATCGCCTCCTTGGGCAACACGGGTCCCGCCTGCATGCTCGTATGGATTTCGTCGCCGGTACGATCGAGGAAACCGGTGTTGATGAATACGAGCCGGTCCTTGACGCTGTGTATGCACTCGTGAAGGTTGATCGTCGTGCGCCGCTCTTCGTCCATGACGCCGACCTTGAGCGTAAACGGCTCGAGCCCGTACAGGGTTTCGACGCGCGCGAAGAGGGTATTCGTAAACCGCACCTCCTCCGGGCCGTGCATCTTCGGTTTTACGATGTACACGCTGCCGTGACGGCTGTTCGCCTGACGCCCGCTCGTATCCCGGTTTGCAAGCGAGCAGCCCGCGGTCACCACGGCATCGAGCAGGCCCTCGAAAACCTCGTTGCCGTCAGCATCCAGCACGGCATCGTTGCTCATGAGATGACCCACATTGCGCACGAGCATGAGGCTCAAGCCCGGAAGCCTGAGTTCGCTGCCGTCGGCCGCGTGGAAAACCCGGTCGCCGGCGAGGCTCCGGGTCAGGGTTCGTCCGCCCTTCTGGAAGCTCGCCTCGAGATCACCGCGCATCAGCCCGAGCCAGTTGCGATACACGCCCACCTTGTCCTCGGCGTCCACGGCCGCGACCGAGTCTTCACAATCCTGGATCGTCGTCACGGCCGATTCGAGCACAACGTCAGCCACGTGCCCTGCCGCGGCCGCGCCGACGGCGTGCTGCGGATCGGTCTGCACCTCGATGTGCAGGCCGTGGTTCCGGAACAGGTATGAACGCGCCTCGCCGCGTTCCCGGTAGCCGACAAACTGCGCCGGGTTGGCGAGCTCCGTCCGCTCGCCGCCGACGAGGCAGGCCGCGAAGGCCTTGCCGGAGGCGGTCTCGACGAGTTCGTAGCGATCCACCTCGGCGTGGCTCGCGCGCTCCAGCGGCAGGGTCCTGTCCAGGAAGCCGCAGGCGTACTCGATGACCGCAGCGCCGCGCTCGGGGTTGTAGCCCTGCCCGGGCTCAAGCTTGCCGTCGGCCGGTATGACGTCGGTGCCGTACAGCGCATCGTAGAGACTGCCCCAGCGCGCGTTGGCCGCGTTGATCGCAAAGCGGGCATTGCTGACGGGCACGACGAGCTGCGGGCCGGCAATGCTGGCGATCTCCGGGTCCACGTTCCGGGTTTCGATGCGGAACGGCTCACCGGGCTCCGTGAGGTAGCCAATACCCGTCAGGAACTCGAGATAGTCGGCATGATCGAAGTCCCGCCCCGGGTGTTCTTGATGCCACGCGTCGATCTGCCGCTGCAACTCGTCGCGCTTCTCGAGAAGCGCGCGATTTTCCGCCGTGAGCTCAGCGACGATGGCTGCCAGCCCTTTCCAGAAGTCGTCCGACCGCATGTCGATCGCGGGCAACAGCTCGTCTTCGACAAACGCGTGGAACAGAGGATCGGCGGAGAGTCCGTGGACGTCTATGCGCCCGTCGGTCTTGCTGGCTTGCAGTGTCATCGGTCGAGTCCCGGTCGTTCTGGCGTCATTCGAGGCTTTAAGGAGGCCTGACGCCTCGTCAGGCGACAAACTGCTCCTCTTCGGTGCTGCCGTCCAGCGCAGTCGTGGAGGACAGCCCGTCCATTATGGTGTTTTGTACGGCATCAAAATAGCCCGCGCCGACAAATGACTGGTGTTTTGCGGCACGGAAGCCGAATTGCTCGTCCGCGAACTCCTGCTGCTGAAGCTGTGAATAGGCGTACATTCCGTTGTCCCGGTAAGCGCGGCTCAGGTTGAACATGCTGGAATTCAGCGCGTGCCAACCCGCAAGCGTAATGAACTGGAATTTGTAACCCATTTTGCCGAGCTCTTCGCGGAAGGTTTTCATCGTCTCGTCGTCGAGGTTGGCCTTCCAGTTGAACGACGGCGAGCAGTTGTAAGACAGCAGCTGGTCCGGGTACTCCGCGTGGATCGCGTCGGCGAAGCGCTTCGCCTGCTCGAGATCCGGCTTGGACGTCTCACACCAGATGAGATCGGCGTACGGCGCATAGGCGAGGCCACGCGCAATGGCCTGATCGAGGCCGGCGTTGGTTCGGTAAAAGCCCTCGGTCGTACGCTCACCGGTAATGAACGGGCGGTCGCGCTCGTCGGAATCGGAGGTAATGAGGTTGGCGGCGTCGGCATCCGTGCGCGCAATGAGAATAGTGGGTACGCCGCAGACGTCGGCCGCCAGACGCGCGGCCGTGAGTTTGGCGACCGCCTCGGCGGTCGGCACGAGCACCTTGCCGCCCATGTGTCCGCACTTTTTGGCCGACGATAGCTGGTCTTCGAAATGCACACCGGCGGCGCCGGCACGAATCATGTTTTTCATGAGCTCGAACGCATTCAGGTTGCCGCCGAAACCGGCTTCGGCATCAGCCACGATCGGCGGAAACCAGTCGATGCTGTCGTCACCGTTCAGCGCGTGGATTTCGTCCGTGCGAATGAAGGCGTTGTTGATGCGTTCGACCATCTTTGGCACCGAATCCACGGGATACAGGCTTTGATCCGGATACATTTCGCCGGCGCTGTTGCCGTCACCCGCTACCTGCCAGCCCGAGCAGTAGATTGCCCTGAGGCCCGCCTGCACTTCCTGGATCGCCTGGTTGCCGGTCAATGCACCCAGACCGCAGAGCGGAGCGTCTTCGTGAACGAGACGCCAGAACTTCTCTGCACCGTTGCGAGCAAGCGTGTGTTCGATCTGCACGGTGCCGCGCAGTTTCACGACGTCCTCGGCGCTGTAATTGCGCGTCACGCCCTGCCAGCGAGGATTGGATTCCCAGTCTTTCTCGAGCGCGTCAATTTGTTCCTGGCGAGTCATGGTCGTCTCCCGTGTGTCGTGATGTTCGGCCGCTGCTGTGAGCGGCTCACGGCCTTCCGTTGTTGAAATTCTAGGAGAATTTTGATTAAAAATTCACAAAGGAAATTTTACAGTGTAAATTTCACAACATTCGAAGCAAACAGGACACCGAGCAGTGGAAAGCACCCGCGGAGTCCGCCGCAAGGCGCACTTTCTTGGCACGAAAATCAAGCACTTACGCAAGCGCAACCAGCTTACGCTCGAAGACCTGTCGGTGCGCTGCGTGCAGGTGGATCGGGAGGCGGCGCCCTCCGTGTCGTACCTGTCGATGATCGAAAACGGCAAACGGGTGCCCTCGGAGCGTCTGATCGCCGTCATTGCCGACATTTTCCAGAAAGATCCCGACTGGTTTTTCGACGAATCGCTGGAAGACGATGTCATCGACACGGCGCCGGATGCCGCCATGACCGGCATGCCGCTCGAGCCCGGTTTCCTGTTTTCGGAATCGCTGTTGCAGCGCGCCATTCCCGAACTGCTTGCGCAGTCCGGCATTACGGGCCGGCAGTTTGCGCACCTCTTGATCCGTGCGCACCAGGAGGCCTGCCACAACCGCTTCCCGGATCTCGAACGCGCCGCCGAAAGCGTGGGCGAGAAAATCTTCCCGATGCAGCTCGACGACGTGTTCGCCCTCGCCAAGCGCCTGCGTCTCTCGATACGCTGGTTCGACCGGCAGACGTTCAAGGATGCCGGCGACACCGAGCGCCCGCTCAATACGGTGGTCCGATCGTTTTTCGACGCACCCAACAAGATCTACCTGAATCGTTCGCTCGAAAAAAACCCGGCGCGGCTCAAGTACGACCTTGCCAACCACATTGCGCACCGGATCCTGCACGACGGTGACGGTGCCCGCGCGCCGCAGGTATCGGGCGGGCGCGTCTCCGGGCGGCGCCACGACACGGACTCGCCCAACGTCGACTCGAAAGACATCCTGTACGCCTGGCGCGATTTCGAGTGCAGCTATTTTGCGGCGGCGCTGCTCGCGCCGAAGACACCGTTCCGGCAGTTCCTTGCCCGGCATGCCCACGCGATCGACTGCGGCAACCGGATCGACCTGACAACTACCCTGGTCATGCGCCGCATGCCCAGCGTTTCGCCGTATCCGCACTGGCACTATTTCGACGCCTATCCGCCCGGCAATCTGCGGGCCGTCTACCGCGGCAACGGCATACCGCTGCCCTGGGGCAATATGACCCTCATTTCGGACCCCTGCCGCCACTGGGCCGTGTTCCGCATGCTGCAGTCGCGCTCGACCAAACCCACGGCGCAAATATCGGTGCTCAGATCAGGTGACGACAAGCGCCTGTACTGCTGCCAATCGATACGCGGCAAGGATGCAGCCGATAACCCGCACGTGCTGTGCGCCGGCGTCGACCTGGCCCCCGCGCTCACGGCACAGGGTTTCGACGTCCGCGAAACGATCGACATGATCGAGGCAAGCTGTAATCGCAATGGCGGCTCGGCCGCCATCCCTGAGGAGGCGCGGCGACGACTGTCGAGCGTCGGCAAGATCCTCAATATAGGCTGGATCGAGGAGGGCTCCGGAAAAGAAGCGACGATCATTTGCCCGCGCAGCTCGAGCTGCCCGCGCGACGATCATTGCCTCGGCAAGGTCAAGCCGAAACTGAAACCGCAAATCGACGAAATCCGCGCATCGGTGATGGCGCGGAAGACCTAGGAGCTGTCGCCAGCCGGCCTTTGCCGCCTGCCCGGACACTCCGCTATAGTCCCGCGGCCGGGAGCTTGTTTCGCCCGCAACACACTCGAATGCTTTTTTGAGGACTCCAATGCCAAGCATCATTAGCAAAGAACAACTGGCGGCGCTGCCGGGCACCGAACTCGAACCTTCCGAATGGATGGAAATCAGCCAGGACCGTGTAAACCAGTTTGCCGACGCGACCAACGACCACCAGTTCATCCACGTCGACGAAGCGCGCGCGGAGGCCACGCCCTTCGGCGGCACGATCGCGCACGGCTTCCTGTCGCTGTCGCTGGTCACTCACCTGATCGCCGAGACGATGCCCGTACCCGAGGGCTGCCAGATGACCATCAACTACGGTTCGGACAAAGTGCGTTACCTGACGCCCGTGCGGGTCGGTAAACGCATCCGGGCGCGGCAGACCGTCCTCGAGGCCGGCGAGAAGAAACCCGGGCGCTGGCTCGTCAAAACGGCCGTCACGATCGAGATCGAGGGTGAGGAGACGCCCGCGGTCATTGCGGAAATCCTGTTCATGCACTTTGCGGCCTGAGGGCGTCGAAAGGCCCCGACCGGGAGCAAAACATTCACACGAGGCTATAGCCCCATGCGCGAAGCTGTCATTGTATCCACCGCACGCACGCCGATAGGCCGCGCCTACCGCGGCGCTTTCAACAACACGGAAGCGCCGACCCTGGGCGGCCACCCGATTGCCGCCGCGGTCGAGCGCGCGGGCCTCGAGCCCGGCGAAATCGACGACGTCATCATGGGCTGTGCCATGCCGCAGGGCACCCAGGGCCTCAACATTGCCCGGCTTGCCGGACTCGCGGGTGGCCTGCCCGTCACGATCGGCGGCATGACGGTCGACCGGCAGTGTTCCTCAGGCATGATGGCCATAGCAACCGCCGCCAAGACGATTGTGCACGACGGCGTCGACATCATGGTGGGTGGCGGCCTCGAGTCGATCAGCCTCGTGCAGAACGAGCACTACAACACGCATCGGGCTTCCGATCCAAAGCTGCTCGCCCTGCACAAGGACATCTACATGCCGATGCTGAACACGGCGGAAGTTGTCGCTGCACGCTACGGCATCAGCCGCGAGTCGCAGGACCAATACGCGCTGCAAAGCCAGCAGCGCACGGCTGCGGGCCAGGCTGACGGCAAGTTCGATGACGAGATCGTGCCGCTCACGTCGAACATGGGCGTCATGGACCGCGAGACCAAGGAGATTTCCTTCAGGGAAGTCACTCTCGAAAAAGACGAAGGCAACCGCCCCGAGACGACTCTCGAGGCCCTCGCCGGACTCAAGCCGGTCATCGACGGCGGCGTCATTACGGCCGGCAACGCCAGCCAGCTGTCCGACGGCGCCTCAGCGGCCGTGCTCATGGAATCAAGTCTCGCCGAGAAGCGCGGACTCGAACCGCTCGGCATCTATCGCGCGACGGCCGTCGCCGGCGTCGAGCCCGACGAAATGGGTATTGGCCCGGTGTACGCCGTGCCCAAGCTGCTGAAGGCCGCCGGCCTGACGATGGACGACATTGGCCTCTGGGAACTCAACGAGGCGTTTGCGGTGCAGGTCATCTACTGCCGCGACCAGCTCGGCATCCCTGACGAAATACTCAACGTCAACGGCGGCGCCATTTCGATTGGCCACCCCTACGGCATGTCGGGTGCACGCATGGTTGGCCACGCGCTGATCGAAGGCAAACGCCGTGGCGCAAAATACGTGGTCTGCACGATGTGTATCGGCGGCGGTCAGGGTGCCGCTTCGCTGTTCGAAGTCCTCTGAGCCCTGCACCGCCAATGCGCGCTCTGGTCTGCAAGGAATACGGCCCGCCGGAAACCCTCGTGATCGAGGAGCGACCTCTGCCCAAACCCGGGCCGGGGCAGCTTGCGATCGAGGTCCACGCCGCCGGCGTCAACTTCCCGGATCTGCTAATGATTGCCGGCAAGTACCAGGTGAAAACACCGCCGCCGTTTGTCCCGGGCGCCGAAGCCGCTGGTGTGGTAACCGCCGTGGGCGAAGGTGTGAGCCGGTACAGAGCCGGAGATCGCGTCATCACGATGCCGCTCGACGGCGCGTTCGCCGAAGCCTGCATTGCCGAGGAGCACTCGACCGTACCGATGCCCGACGGCTTCGACTTCGTGACGGCGGCCGGTTTTGCCATCACCTACTTCACGACGGCACACGCGCTTGTCCAGTCCGCGGCACTCAAACCCGGCGAGACCTTACTCGTGCTGGGTGCCGCGGGCGGCGTCGGCAGCGCAGCCATCGACCTCGGCAAGGCCATGGGAGCCCGCGTCATTGCCGCGGCCGGTTCCGACGCGAAGCTCGAATTTGCGCGCGAGCTGGGCGCCGACGACACGATCAACTACACGACCGAAAAGCTGAACGACGCCGTCAAGGCGTTGACCGACGGCAACGGCGCGAACGTCGTCTATGACCCGGTCGGTGGCGAACTGGCGCAGGCAGCGCTGCGCGCAACGGCCTGGCACGGCCGCTATCTCGTGATCGGCTTTGCGAGCGGCGAGATTCCGGCGTTGCCCGCCAACCTTGCGTTGCTCAAGGAGGCGAGCATTGTCGGCGTCTGGTGGGGCACCTGGGCCGCGCGCGATCCGGCCGCGCAGCTCGACAACATGCGCTTCCTTGCCGGTCTGCTGGCCGAGGGCAAGATCCGCCCGCGTGTTAGCGAGTCCTATCCCCTCGACGACTTCGAGGCGGCGTTTGCGGCAATCAGCGAGCGGCGTGCGCGGGGGAAGGTGGTGCTGCGCTTCGATTGAGTGCGCTTGCGACACAAGCTGTCGCTGCTGGATTCACCTCAAAAACCGGCATTTCTCGGTCAACACTTCAATTACGGTGATTTTCGGCGCATGCACCGAATTGTATCGTGTAGCGCTACACAATACAATTTCTGGCGGTAGATCATGGAGATCAGGAGTATTCGCCACAAAGGACTGCGGAACTTCGTGGAGAGAAACGACCGCAGGGGCTTGCAGGCCGATTACGTCGCCAAGATTGCCGACATTGTGGCTTTCCTGGTCAGCATCGAGAGTATTGATGAGGTATTCGATCTCCGGAAGTACAGGCCGCATCGGCTCGGCGGCGATCGCACCGGCACCTACAGCTTTCATGTCACGGCCAACTGGCGGATTACGTTTCGACACGATGCTGAGAAGAATGCGCTTTTCGACCTCGACTATGAGGATTATCACTAACGCCAGGGAGTTCGAACGATGACGATCAAAATAGGCATGGAGCCGATTCACCCTGGCGGGTTTATCAGGCGCTCGGTTTTGCCGGATGGCCTGTCCGTCACCGATGCAGCGCGGGCGCTCGGCGTGGGGCGCCCGGCGTTGTCCAATTTGCTGAACGAGAGAGCATCGCTCTCACCCGAGATGGCGCTGCGCGTGGAGAAAGCGTTTGGCGTCAAGATGGATACGCTGCTCCGAATGCAGGCACGTTACGACGCGCATCATATGCGCCAGCGCGAAGCGGAGATTACCGTGCAGCGCTACTCGGCGCGGTAGCGTGGAAGCTTCTACGACGGTCAGCTTTCATTCAAAACCAGATAGCGCAGGCTGGAGTCTCGGGAATCCACGTAGAAATCGAACATGTATTCCGGAGAATCCTTCGCGAAGATAAACAGCGTTTGCTCAGACGAAGATATCGCCACCTTCTTTCCGACGAGATCGTCAAGAATATGAGTGAGGACCCAATCTGCACGCGTGCCGCTCGGTAGCTCGAACTCAGTTACCTCGATTTTCGCAGTGCCGATTTCAGCCTTGGCCTCGCCGACGCGCCAATCAACCCTGTTGTCGCCGCAGGAAACTGTCAGGTTCAACCCGTTTCGGAATTCACAGACCAAGGTCGAACCATCACAAGCGTAGCGATCGAGGATTTCCCCTTTTATTCGCTGTTCCGGTCTCTCGGATCTTGGATCATGTACCGCGTCGGCAAATGTCCTGTACACAATCGGCTGGATTCCGAAATCTACCTTCACGCTCTTCACGCTGCTATTCGGATGCGACCGCCTCCTTAAGCTTCCGCCGAAACTGTCGCATACCTTCGATCCAGCGATCGTAGTCCGCCGCCTTCGCCTGCATGTAGCCGCTGACGCCCGGGTGCGGCAGCACGAGGAACCGGCCCTCCTGCGCGGCATCGACGGCCATGTCCGCGACGGTTCGCGGCGCAATGACCCCGTCGACGGCGGCTCCGCCAATCGCGTTGCCGGACGCTTCGCGATGTTCGGCGGCCACGGCCACCATTTCGGTATCGACGGCCTGCGGACAAACCAGCGTCACGCGTATGCCGTCGTCGCCATGAGTAATGGCCAGCGACTCGGCAAAACCGACGGCGGCGTGCTTGGTAACCGAGTACATGGCGTCGCCGATCTGCGCCAGCAGCCCCGCCGCGGACGCGACGCTAATGAACGCTCCGCCGCCACGCTCGATCATGCCGGGGACAAGCCGCCTCGCCGCGTACACGTGTGCCATGACGTTGACCTGCCAGCCGAGCTGCCAGCGATCGTCGACGGCGGCCCAGAGACCCTTTGCGTCGGCTGCGCCATCCGGCCCGTCGCCGGATAGTATGCCGGCGTTGGCGACAAACAGATCGACTGGACCCAGCTCGGCTTCCGCGCGATCGATGGCCGCCGCCATCCCCGCCTCGTCGCCGACATCGCAGGCCAGGGCCAGACCGCCAACGTCACTGGCGACCTCGGCGGCGCGGGCTTCATCGAGATCGGCAACCGCCACCTTGACGCCATCCGCGGCCAGCCGCTCGCAGAACGCCTTGCCGATCCCGCTACCGCCGCCGGTAACGATCGCGGTGCTGAACATGTACGGCGATGCGCCGGGCTTTTCGCTCATTCGAAGGCCGAACCGTCGTCCGAATAGATGACCCAGATCTTCGTGTAGCCCTCGGTCTCCCAGATGCCCGTCCACTCCTTCGCGATCGTCACGGCTTCACCCGCCTTGACCACCTGCACGCTGCCGTCGCTCGAGGTCAGCGTCACGCCGCCCTCGAGGAAGTACATGAACTCGTCGACGCCGTAGGGCTCGTCGATTTCGTAGCGCACAGGACCGGAGCGGTACATCCCCGAGCCGAAACGCTCGTCGCTCGACAGGAACGAGGTGACATCGAGTGTTGTGTTGCCGTCCTCGGTGAGCTTCAGCATGTCCGGTCTCGAGAACATTTTGCCCGCGAGCTCCTCGCTGTCCATCAGCGCGGGCTCGGCATCAGCGTCGGCCAGCGCGGGAACAACGGGTAACGCAACCGCGAGCAGGGCTGCGGGTAGAGCGGCAGACAAGAACCTGCAAACTGGCATGACACACTCCTTCATGAGTAACGGCATTAGCCGACGATGCCGGCAGCGGCCAGCTCTTCCTCGAAACCGAAAAGATGGGGTTCGACGATGCGGTCGGGATACAGGACTCCGTCGAGGTGATCGTATTCGTGCTGGAACACGACGGAGTGGAAACCCGTGGCCTCGCGCTCGAAGTGAACCCCCGCTGGATCGAAACCGCGATAGCGAATCGCCTTGTGGCGCGGCACGTAGCCACGCATGCCGGGTACCGACAGGCAGCCTTCCCAGCCGCTCGTCTCGGTGTAGTCCACCACTTCGTATTCCGGATTCACCAGGACCGTCGTGGGCACGGATTCCGCGTCCGGATAGCGCGGGTTGCCGTCGACGCTGAAGATCATGACCCGCAGCGGCACGCCGATCTGCGGCGCCGCCAGCCCTGCTCCGTTCGCGGCCGCCATCGTGTCGAACATGTCCTCGACGAGCTCGTGAAGCTCAGGCGTGTCGAAGCGCTCGACCGGCTCGGACATCTGTCGCAGCCGGGGATCGCCCATTCTGAGTATTGGCCGTACTGCCACGCCGTCAGTTCAGCCAGCGGCTGGTTTCATCGATCAGCGTTTTCATGTCCTCACCCGTCGGCGGCAGCTCCTCGGCCGGCAGATCGAGGTGGTCCAGCGGGGTTTCCACCACGTATTGCTCGAAGACCGGGGCCACCACCTCGAGCGGATACCGCGGCAGGGTTCGTCCTTCGCGGAACTCGGCAATCGGTATCTCGGCTTCGATGATGGATTCATTGTTCGAAGGATCCTCGGCGAGCACTTTGCCGTCCGGATCCGCAATCAGCGACTTGCCGCCATAGCTGGCCCAGTCGCTGTCGGCGGGGAAGGTAATGTTCGACATTGCCGTGTAGAAGTCGTTGTACAGAGCCGTCGCGCGCACGTCGGTCGGGGAAAACAAGGTCGACGTGCGGAACATGATTTCGGTGCCGCGCATGGCAAACGCCGCAAACACGAACGGGTCGAGCTGCACGGTACTGACCGCAATGTTGCCGTACTCGGTCATGAGTACCGGAAACTCCTCCTCGATGCCGTAGCGCTCACGGTACCGGGTGCGCACACCCTCGATCGTGGTCGTCGAGATCTCGCTCCCCTCGAACAGCCGTTTCACGTTGCGCGTTTTCCAGTATTTCTTGACGACGCTGCCGTCGCGGCCGATCACGGTATTGATGCTCAGAATATGCGAAGGCCACTCGTCGTCCCGGGCGTAGCTGCCGAAGATAATGTAGGTATCGCAGGCTTTCGCAGCTTCACCCAGCCGATCCGTTTCCGGCCCCGGAATCTCGAGCGTGAACTTGAGTTTTTCTTCCCGCGAGCCCGACGAATAGCCGGTCAGCGGAAACTCGTTGAACAGGATGAAGTCGGGTTTGCCACCCTCGCTGCAGGCGCGTTCCACGAACGACACCATGTGTTCCAGGTTGTGTTGCAGCCCTTCCTCGATGTTGTCGAAATCCTGCAGGTTTCTGACGCCGTTCTGCACGACCTTGACGACAATGGTGTCCTTCTCGAGCGGAACCGTCGGATAGCTGCCGTCGGCGCGGACCAGGGCTGGCGCGGTTGTATCCGCCGTCGTCGCGGCAGCCGGTGGAGCAGCCGCTTCCTGACCCGCTGGATCCGCGGCCGGGCTGCAACCCGCCGCAACCCAGCAAACGCCCAGGGCTGGCAGGAACAATCTCATCGTATTCGTCATATTGGTTTCCCGAGTAACAGCTTGAGAGCAGGAGAAAGCGCGGTTGATGATACCCGCGAATACCGCCGCCGTGTTCGCAGCAGAAGCCTCAGCAGGGTTCAGGCGGTGTTGTCCGGCAGCGCGGAGGATCCCAGAACGGCCCCTCGACGACGCGAGCCGAGGCCATCTTGCGAAGCCAGCGCATCTCCTGGCTGTAATAGATTTCGACCCAGAGCTCGTCCCCCGGCTTGCCGTAACGCGCATCGACCGTGCCGAGCGCTATGCTCCGTTTGCAGACGGGCGACCAGGCCGCTGACGTAACGAACCCGACGGGATCGCCGCCGCCGGGTCGCGCGTAAATGTAGGCATCGCGGGCCGGCTTGTTACCCTCGACGTCGAGTCGCACAAAACGCCGCCGCGGACCCCTGCGCCATTCCTCGGCAAGCGCCCGCCGGCCATTGAAATGCGCTTTGCCGAAGTCGACCAGCCACTCGAGCCCCAGTTCGAGCGGTGAGCGCCCGCGGCCGGGACGCACAATCTCGTCCGCGGGCAGGAAGTCGATCCCCGCAACGAGATAGCCGGCCTCGATGCGCGCAAGCTCGAGCGCGTCGCCGCCGATCGCGCGTATCCCAACCGGTGCACCGGCGGTAAACAGATCGTCCCAGAACGCTTCCGCGAGCGTCGGCGGCAGCCAGACCTCGTACCCCAGGTCGCCGGTAAAGCCCGTGCGCGAGACGACAATCGGCGTACCGGCGTAGTCGACCGACATGAGGTCGAAAGGCTTGAGCGTCTGCACGGCACCCAGACCCATGCGTTCCAGCGTGCTGAACGAGGTCGGGCCCTGCACAGCCAGCGCCGCAATGTCGGCGGTCTCGTGCGCGACGTCGACGTCGAAGCCCGCCGCCGATGTGGACAACCAGTCGAAGTGCCGCTCCTGGGAACACAGCCGGTAGTCGTTTTCGCCCAGGCGAAACACGGTGCCGTCGTCGAGTACCTGTCCGGCCTCGTTGCACCAGACGGCGTAAGCGACCCTGCCGATCGCCAGGCTGTGCATGTCGCGAGTCATCAGGCGGTCGAGATAAGCCGTGGCATCCGCGCCCCGTATCCGATACTTGGTCATCGGCGTGAGATCGAATACGGCCGTCGCGTTGCGGATTGCAAAGTATTCGAGTTCCGCGCAATAAAACGCGTCGGCGACCGTGTAGCCTTTCCATTCGTGCCACTGGTTCAAGGTATCCAGCTCGCGCTGCCGCGCGTAGAACGGCGTGACGAGCCGGCCCTGCGCAACCTGGGAGGCGCTCATCGTTCGGCCTCGCGATCGAGGAGTGCACGCGCGGCGTTGTACCCCGGTGCTCCGCTGACGCCCCCACCCGGATGGGTGCCCGCGCCGCAGAAATACAGACCGTCCAGCGGCGCCCGGTACTGCGCGGCACCGGCGACCGGTCGCGTAAACAGAAACTGGTCGAGCGCCAGCTCGGCGTGGTGCCAGTGACCGCCGCTGATGCGGAATTCGTTCGCGAGGTCCACGGGCGTCAGGAGCTCCCCTTCGAGGATCCGCGCGCGGATTCCCGGCAGGTGGGCCTCGAGCGTATCGAGGCAGGTTTCGAAGAACCGTCGCTTCGCTTCGTCGTCCCAACCGCCCTCGAGCTCGTAGGGTGCGTACTGCGCGACGGCCGACAGGACATGCTGTCCGGCGGGCGCAGCCGTTTCGTCATGAATACTCGGTATCAGGATTTCCATCACGGGTGCTTCCGAGCAGCGGCCGTATTTGGCGGGGTTGAACGCACGCTCCACGGCGTCAGGTCCCGGCGCAATCAGCAGGCGGTGCCCGAGTTCCCCGTTCGCAACGCCCTCGGCATCGGGGAGGCCGTCGAGCGCCAGGTGCAGCTTGGCCACGTTGCCGGCCGCGCGCAAATGCCCGATGCGTCTCAGGAACCCGGTTTCGAAGTGCCGCTCGCCCACGAGCGAGCGCACGGTTTGCTTCGGGTCGACGGACGACAGCACGACGTAGCTGTCGATCCGCGTGCCATCAGCGGTTTCGACCCCCACCACTCGACCGTTGTCCACGCGGATCGAGCGTACCGGGCTGTCGCTGCGGATATCCGCACCTTCAGCACGCGCCGTCATCATCAGGCCGGCAGCCACGCTGCCCATGCCGCCCGCCGGCAACGCGTACGTGCCGGCGGCGCCGCCGAGTCGATGCAGCGCAGTGGCAACGGTGCTCGGCGATCGCGGGCCGGCGTGGGTGCCCAGGACCGCGTCGAGACACAGGCCGCCTTTGAGCCATTCGTTCGAGAAGTGTTCGTCGACGTGATCATAGATGTTGCTGCCGATGATCCGCAGGAACTCGCGCATCTCCGCTTTGCCGAGCAGGCGCAGCTCGAGGGCCATGCGCAGCAGCTGCCGGGTATCGCTACCCCGCCCGCTCAAGAGGCGCGGCGGTATGCGGTTGAGCCAACGCCACAGTACACGGCTGAAGCGGCGCATGCGTTTCGCGTAGCGCGTATACGCCTCCCGATCGGCATCGTCGACTCCCGTGACGCTCGTACTACCGTAGCGAACCCGCTGCCCGTCTCCGCCGAGCACAACGGTCTCCAGATCGCGCGCCGCGTAGCGGGGTTTCGGACTCAGCCGTTTCTCGACGTGCGGCTGCAGCTGGTAGACGAGATGCGCCGCTGCCGACACGTTGAAACCGTCGGCAAACTCCCGGGTCGTGCAGGCGCCGCCAATCCGGGATTTTGCCTCCAGCACGACAACGGCCTTGCCCGCCTTCGCCAGCTCGGCTGCCGCAACGAGGCCGTTGTGGCCTGCGCCGACAATGATGACGTCGAAGCGCTCAGTCATCTTCGTAGCTCGGCGGTACGAGGTTCGGCCGCTTCAGGTCTCGCAGGATCTCGCGAGCCGCATTGGCCCCGGGCGCGGCCATGACGCCGCCGCCCGGATGGGTACTCGATCCGCAGAGATACAGGCCGGAGACAGGCGCCCGGTATTGCGAAAAGCCCGGCACCGGCCGGTTGAACAGCAGTTGATCCAGGGTCAGCTCGCCGTGGAAGATGTTGCCCTCGGTAATCCCGATCTCGGCCTCGATGTCCTCTGGTGTGCGAATCTCCACGTGCAGTATCAGGTCCTTGAAGTTCGGGCTGTAGCGGGCAATCTGGTCGATGACAGTCTGTCCGAAAGCCTCACGCTCGGGCTGAGTCCAGTCGCGGCCCTCGAGTTTGTGCGGGCAGTACTGCACGAAGCAGCTCATGAAGTGTTTGCCCGGCGGCGCCATCGTCGGATCGGTCAGGGTCGGAATCACCATGTCGATGTACGGGTCCCTGGACCAGGTGCCGTCTTTCCAGTCGTCGTAGGCTCGCTCCATGCGCGACAGGGAATCAATGAAGTGCATGTCGGCGTGATACAGCGGGCTGCCCTTGGGCAAGGCCGGAAACTCGGGCAATCCGTCGAGCGCAATATTGAGTTTTCCCGAAGAGCCGCGAATTTTGAAATGCTCGACCCGATGGCGAAACGACTCGGGCAGATCGGACGCCTGCATGCAGTCGAGGAAAGTCCGCTTCACGTCCATTGCGGAGACGACGACACTGGCTTCGATCTCCTCGTCGTTGTCCAGCACCACACCCGAAATCTTGCCTTTCTTCACGAGAATCTGCGACACACCCGCCTCGGTGCGCAACTCTCCGCCGGCCGCGCGAAACGCCCCGGCCAGGGCGTTGGACACGGCGCCCATGCCGCCGCGCGCGTAGCCCCAGGAGCCGACGTTGCCGTCGATGTCGCCCATGTAGTGATGCAGCAGCACGTAGGCCGTGCCCGGCGAATAGACGCCGAGCGCCGTACCGATGATCCCGCTGCCCGACAGCGACGCCTTGATGACCTCGGTCTCGAAGTATTCGTTGAGATAGTCGGCCACGCTGCTCGTCCAGAATCGCAGCGTGTCGTACATCTGCATCTCGTCGAGCTCCGCGAGCTTCTCGCCGATGGACTTGAGCGCGCGCAGATCCGCGGGCCTGAACGAAGTGGGATCAGGCGGCGTCGTCAGCAGGAAATCGCGAATCAGACGGCACTGCCGCCGCGTGTCGGCGCGGTAGCGGACATAGGCATCAGCATCCCGTCGTGAATGCCGCACCATCTCCCGGTAGGCGACCGCGGGATCGTGGTAGCTGCCGAAGTAGTCGCCGTTCTCCATGAACGTCAGCGAACCGCCGAAAGGTGTGATTTGCAGACCGTGCCGCTCGAGTTCCAGAGCGCGGAAGATTTCGGGCCGAAGCAGGCTGCAGACGTACGAGCAGTTCGAATAGATCCAGTCTTTGTACAGATTTCGGGAAACGGCGGCGCCGCCAATGTAGTCGTTCTTCTCGAGGCACAAGACTCTCAGCCCGGCGCGCGCCAGGAACGCGGCCGTGGTCAACCCGTTATGCCCGGCACCCAGCACCAGCGCGTCGTATCGCTTCATGCGCGCACGGGCTCCGCGAGTTCAGCCAGCAGCCAGTCGAGGTAGTTGCGCTGCGCCGCCTCCATCTTCGACAGCGGCCCCGGCCGATAGTGTTGGGAGCGTACGCCCAGCCAGTTGTTCTCGATGATCTTCAGGTCCTCGAGCGTCGTGTTGTGCCATAACCAGGTGAGTTCGGCCGGATCATAGTCGCGCCCCTCCTCCGCATCGCCTCGCACGTACCAGTAGACCGTCAGCGAACAGGCACTGTGCTCGACAGGGGTAAACACGTAGGCAACCACATGATCGCTGTAAGCGAGCAGAAAGTTAAACCCGCCGAACGAAAAATCGGAGGCGCCGCCGTCGAAATTGCGGAGTTCACCCAACAGCGGCGCCAGCGGCTGACCGTCGCGACTGCCCGTCAGGTAACCCTCGAACAACGCGGTGCGGCTGTAGCCGTAGCCGGTCTCCCCGGGCGGCGCTTTGGTATCGATACGGTCCACGGTAAGCGGCTCGAGACCGGCGGACGCGAGCTTGTCGAGCATGTCGTGCTGGATCCGCTCCCGTTTCGAACCGCCGAGCATCAGGGTATGCCGGGTCGCGTATTCGGGATGCGCAGCCGCGCAGTGATAACACTCCTGGTAGTTTTCGACAGCGAGCTTCCAGTTCGCCGGAATGGAATAGGAGCGGCTCTCGGCCAGCTTGAGCGACTCGAAACCGAACCAGCCCATCGGGCGCTCCAGGTCGCGGCGCGCCGACGCCAGCGGCGGTGGCGACGGGGTAAACGCGACGAACACGAGTCCATGTACCACGTCGACGGGCAAGGTCGATAGAGAGTGGTCGAGCGGCTCGAACTCCGTGGGCATTTCGCGCGCCGCCGTCAGACGGCCGTAGAGGTCGTAGATCCAGCCATGGTAGGGGCACACGAAACGGCGCGTGCTGCCGGCGCTCTCCAGGCAGACCCGGGATCCGCGGTGCCGACAAACGTTGGCAAATCCCCGCAGCTCACCGTCTTCGCCACGGACGATCAGCGCCGACTCCCGGGCAACCGTTAGCGTCTTGAAATCGCCGGCCTGCTGAAATTCGCTGACGTGCCCGGCAAGAATCCAGTTTCGGTACACGATCCGCTCGAGTTCGAGCTCGTAGATATCCGGATCGGTGTAGAAAGCCGAGGACAGCGCATAACCCGGTCGATGACGGGCCATTTCGGCGTTCAGCCGGGTCTCGATACCGAGTCGACGTACTCCATCCATGTCGTTTCCGACGTCATCTCCTGGCGACTGCCGTTGTGCCAATGGTCGATATCCCAATGCCGGTTCCGCCCATGGTCGGACGTCGCGCCGCTCATGAGCATTGGTTTCGGACGATACCACAGCCCGCGCAGGCTGAATGTTGCCCGGGCTTGCGGTTACACTCGCCGCATGCCGCTAGTCGCTCACTCAGACCTGCCCACGTTCGAGCACCTCAGGAAGCAGGGCCACGAACTGCTGTCGCTCGACCGCGCCGTGCACCAGGACATCCGGGAACTGCACATCGGTTTCCTGAACATGATGCCGGACGCCGCGCTCGAAGCCACGGAGCGGCAGTTCATCCGGCTGGTCGGCGGGTGTAACCGCATTGCGCAGTTTTTCGTGTACCCGTTCTCGCTGCCGGAGCTGGACCGCAGCGCGGACACGAGCGCGTACATAGAACGCTACTACAGCCGCTTCGACGAGCTGAAGACCGAGGGCCTCGACGCGCTGGTGATTACGGGCGCCAACGTCGCCAACCCGGCGCTGGACCAGGAAGCGTTCTGGGAGCCACTGATCGAGGTCGTGCGCTGGGCCGAGCAGAACGTCGCCTCGATACTCTGCTCCTGCCTCGCCACTCACGCGCTGCTCAAACATTTCCACGGCATCGACCGGCAGCCGTTGCCGAGCAAACGCTGGGGCGTGTACAGCCACCGCGCACTGCTCCCCGAGCACCCACTGCTCCGGGAAATCAACACCCGTTTCGATGCCCCGCACTCGCGCTACAACGACATCTCGCGCGAACAGCTCGAAGCCAACGGCCTTACCGTACTCGCGGAAAGCGAACAGGGCGGCGTGCACATGGCAGTGAGTCCAGACCAGTTTCGGGTCGTGTACTTCCAGGGACACCCGGAATACGACTACAACAGTCTGCTCAAGGAATACAGACGCGAACTGCGGCGGTTCCTCTCGGGTGAGCTGGAACACGAGCCGCCGTTTCCCGAGAACTACCTGTCCGACGAAGCCCGAAGCATCGTCAGCGACTACGTGGCCGAGGCGAAGCAGCAGGGCACGCAGGGTGGCCAGATCGCCGACACACTCGAGCAACAACTCAGCGGCAAACTCGACAATACCTGGGGCGACACGGCAAAAGCCATCGTCAACAACTGGCTCGGCCTCGTCTATCAGCTCACGAACCTCGATCGCCAGCAACAGTTCATGCAGCACGTCGACCCGGACGACCCTCTAGGACTCAATACGACACGCGCGAAACCGGCGCCCAGCACGCAAGGAAAAACCCGATGAAAGACGAAACCATTGCCATCCACGCAGGCTTCAAGGCGGACAGCGCGACTAAAGCCGTCGCCCCGCCGATTTATCAGACCGTAGCCTACGAGTTCGACAACGCGCAGCACGGCGCCGATCTCTTCAACCTGGAAGTGGAAGGCAACATCTACACGCGGATCATGAACCCGACGACGGCCGTGCTCGAACAGCGTTGTGCCGAACTGGAGGGCGGGATTGCCGGTCTGGGGCTGTCCGCCGGCAGCGCCGCCGTGAACTACTCGATCCTCAACATTGCCGAGCAGGGGAACAACATCGTCACGGTTCCGCTGCTGTACGGCGGCACCTACACACTGTTCAAGCACATGCTGCCGAAGCTCGGCATCGACGTTCGTTTCGCCGAGGACGATTCGGTCGAAGCCATGGAAAAACTCATCGACGGCAAGACCACGGCCATCTATTGCGAGTCCATCGGCAACCCGGCAGGCAACATTGTCGACATCGAGGCGCTTGCGAACATGGCGCACGGACACGGAGTGCCGCTCATTGTCGACAATACCGTCGCCACGGGCGCGCTGATCAAACCGATACAGTGGGGGGCCGATATTGTCGTCAACTCGCTGACCAAGTACATGGCCGGTCACGGCAACACGCTCGGCGGGATCATTGTCGACGGCGGGCAGTTTCCGTGGGCGGATCACGCCGAGAAGTTCCACATGCTGACGAGCCCGGAAGACTCGTATCACGGCGTCGTCTACACGGAAGCGCTGGGGCCGGCAGCGTACATTGGCCGCGCCCGCACGGTGCCGCTCCGAAACACGGGATCAGCCTTGAGCCCCATGAGTGCTTTCCTGATTCTGCAAGGCATGCAGACGCTGCCGCTGCGCATGGAGCGGCACTGCGACAACGCGCTGGCGGTGGCCAACTATCTCAACGATCACCCGAAAGTCGACTGGGTGCGCTACGGCGGTCTCCCGGAATCGCCGTACTACGATCTTGCGCAGAAATACACGAACGGCAAGCCGTCGGCGCTCTTGACCTTCGGTATCAAGGGCGGCTTCGATGCCGGCGTCAAATTCTACGACTCACTCGAGATGTTCCTGAGGCTGGTCAACATTGGCGACGTCAAGTCACTGGCGGCGCATCCGGCATCAACAACCCACCGCCAGCTCAGCGACGATGAACTGGCGTCGGCCGGTGTCACCCCCGACATGATCCGGCTTTGCATCGGCATCGAACACATCGACGACATCATTGCCGATCTCGACCAGGCCCTCGGCGCCGCCTGACGGCCGCAAGCCTTTCGGGTAAGCCAACGCAGCCCGCGGAAAGCGGGCTGCGTTTCAACCGGTCGCGGCGCTGGCTTCCCCTTCGCCCGACTCCGCCGCATCGTTGCCGGCATCGTTGGCCGCGTCGCCCGTCAGCCAGAGCGATAGCACGGAGTAGAGTTCTTCCGCCGTGAACGGTTTGGAGATGTAGTCGTCCATGCCCGCCGCGAGGCAAGCCTCCCGATCCCCGCTCAGGGCGTTTGCCGTCAGCGCTACGATCGGCGTGGGCCGTTTCAGCGCTTCGAGTTCCCACTCGCGAATTCTGCGAGTGGCGTCGAAACCGTCGAGTTCCGGCATCTGGCAGTCCATGAGCACGACGCCGTAGTCTTCCGCACCGATCCGCTCGACCGCCTCGACGCCGTTGGCGGCAACGTCCACATCGAGCCCCAGGTGCTTGAGCATCGCCACGGCAACGGTCTGATTGACGAGGTTGTCTTCCGCCAGGAGCACCTTACCCTCGAGTCGTCGGTCGGTCTTCGGCACGCGGCGGCGGCCCGAGCCGTCGTCCGCGGGCTGCAATACGCCGCAGAGCACGTCGAACAGCTCGTTCTGGCGGATCGGCTTCGAGATCTCGGCGCCAATGCGAAGGGCGCGGCAGTCGGACTCTTCGAGCCTGTTCGCGAGCGAACTCAGCATGGCGATCGGCAGCGAGTGGTTCCCGGAGGCGCGAATACGGCGTGCCAGCTCGAGACCGTCCGCGCCCGGCATGTGCCAGTCGAGCACGGCGAGGTCGAACGGCCTCGACGACTCCTCGAGAACCCGAAGTGCCGCTTCCGCGCTGTCGGCCGCAACAACCTCCGCGCGCCAGCTCGAGAGGTTTTCCTCGAGGATCTCGCGATTGGTCGCGTTGTCGTCGACGATGAGAATGTGCTTGCCGGCAAGGCTGCGCGACGAAGACAGCATCGACTGCGGCTGCTCGGTGTCCTTTTCGAGCCGTAAATCGAAGTGGAAGGTCGAACCGACGCCCGGCTCGCTTTCGAGTTCGAGTTCACCGCCCATGAGTTCGACGATCTGCCGGCTGATCGCAAGCCCGAGGCCGGTGCCGCCGTAAACGCGGGTTGTCGTGCCGTCCTCCTGGGTGAACGACTCGAAAATCGCCGCCTGATTTTCCTTGCGTATGCCAATGCCGGTGTCCGACACTTCGATACGAACGACGACGTGATTGTCGTCCTCGTCGCGAATGTCCAGGCGAACGGTGATTTCGCCGCTCTCGGTGAACTTGATCGCGTTGCTGAGCAGGTTGACGATGACCTGCCGCAAGCGGACGGGATCCGTCAGCACGGCGGTGTGGGCTTCCGCCGGCACCGCCGTCATCAACTCGATGCCCTTCTTACCCGCCGGCTCGATAAACGCCTCGGCCGCCTGTTCCACGAGCTGCCGCAGATCCACGCCGATCGTCTCGATGCCAAGCTTGCCGGCCTCGATCTTCGAGAAATCGAGAATATCGTTGATCAGCGCAAGCAGCGTACAGCCGGACTCGTATATCGTGTCGACAAAACGCTCCTGACGCTCGGATAGCGTGGTGTTGCGCAGCAACTCGGCCATGCCGAGCATGCCGTTCATGGGCGTGCGTATCTCGTGGCTCATGCGCGCCAGGAATTCGCTCTTCGCCTTCGAATTATCGAGCGCTTCGTCGCGAGCCGCCTCGAGTTCGACCTGCACTCTCTGAAGCTTGTCGGTCAGCTCGTTGAACTCGCGACCGAGCGCGCCGATCTCGTCTTTGCGGCCGGTGTCTTCCACCGCGACAAAAGCGCCCGTCTCGCGGGTGCGGAGCATGGCGTCCATGAGCTGCCTGATCGGCATGACAATCCGGAACTGCATGAACGCGAGCGACGCGAGCAGGAACGCCGCGCTGGTCAGCACAATGAGCACCGCCGCAAACCGGAGCGCCGTCGCGCCGATCCCGGTCACGACGCGCTCGGTCGTCATTTCGAGCACGCCGATATTCTCGCCGCGGAAATCGTTCAGAAGCTGGTAGAGATGCACCGACGTTTTGTCGATCGTGAAGGAGTAAGGCTCCATGGTGCCCGCGAGCTGGTCTCGCGCCATGCGTACTTCTGGCGGTGAGTGGCCGTCAACGCGCGTGTAGAGCGTAAGATCGGCCGTAACCTGGCGAGCGATCTCCGTGATGCGCTTGTCGGTCAGAAAACGGCCCGCGACAAAAAATCCGCGCTCGGGACCGCGGCCGGTGCTGTTGAGTATCGGCAGCGAAACGATCTGCATCAGTCCGGAACGTGCCTTCAGGAAACCTCTCGCATTCTCGAGCCGGGCCGCCTCCTCGGGCGACTCGAGGTCGAAGGGCCATTCCCCGGCAACCTCCAGCGAGCGCTGATCCAGCGGGTGCCGCATCCAGCTGTAGCGCAGGCGGCCTTCTTCGTCGAATATCGCCGCAAAATGCACTTCGGCCGTGTGCCAGCTGTTGGTGCCGAGCTCGCGCTCTTCGAATCCGGGATTCAGCCCCTGCACAAACTCGTATGTCGACGTCCACGAAGCGTATTCGAGCGCAAACACTTCGAGCGTGCCCAGGTCGGCCGCGAGTGCCGATCGCACTCGCATCTGATCCTTCTCGGCGCTGCGTATCTCCACGTCGCCGAAAGCCGGCAGAATCGTAACCCGCAGCACGGCGTACGTTCCGAGAGAAAACACGGCGCCCAGCAACAGGCTGACAAACGCGACTCGCTTACCCAGCGACATAGGCACAACCCAAGGTCTTTTTGACATGCTGCGAGCAGGCCCGGCTGGCGGCTTCCGCCCGGGCTGCACGAAGCTCAGTGAAGTTATCGGCCGCGGGTGCCCGGGCTTTAGGCGGCAGGTCAGGCCTGCTTGTGGACGGACGCGAGGCGCACGGCTGAATGGTCGCCGTACATGGCTTTGACCTCCTTGCGGCGTCGGCGACTGACCGGGACCTTGAGGCCGGTCGACATAATGCAGACGGCCCGCTGCTCGGCGGCCACGTAGCGGACGACGTGACGGTGCCGGACCCAGTGGGACTTGTGCACCAGCATGCCTTCGTCGGCAAATGCGAGTGCCGCATCGCGGAGGCTGCCGATCACCATGGCGCGGCCCTGGGTCGTAAACACGTGCAGATAGTGCAGATCCGACGATATCGCCACAATGTCGTTGCCGAGGGAGCCGGGCAGGCGGGACAGGAACTCGACCTTCTCGGCGCTGGCCGGCGGTTCGCCGGCGGGCGCTTCGTCGCCCGGGTCCGGGTCCGGGGGATCGCCGCCGTCGCCCGGCCAGTGGAGGAGCAGCGGCAGGTTAACCGCTGCCCAGGAGACGACGAGGATCGGCAGCACGTCCAGGTATTCCGCCAGTATTGCGTGCCCCGGACCGCGCGCGGCAAACGCGTCCAGCAGATCGTCGTCGTTGTCGAGCATCGGAAACGGCAACAGCGATTCGATGACGACGAACAACGGCGCGACAATCAGTGCACCGAGGGCGCCCGCCGTGACGATGGCAAGCACGCGATGCCAACGCGCAAACACCGTGTGGCGAATGATCATGCTCGCTATGAGTATGCCCAGAAGACCGACGCTGACATGGATCGTCCAGAATACGGTGCGCTCGAACACGCCTAACCCCGCCGTTACCGCCGGCTGCATGGCGACGAACAGCAGGGTCAGCACCGCTCCGGCTGCCGGCAGCGAACGCCGCACGGGCGCCCTGCCTAGAATGCTGCTTTGATCCGGGAACATGAGCGGGCGCTCCGGTGGTTTGAGGGGTACGCCGGTACTGTCGAGGCCTGCACCGCGCCGTGGGTTACCTCGTGAGACTGCCGGGAAAACCCGCCACTGACAACAAGCGGCAGCCGGTGCGTTCAGCAACGGGCGGCATTTTGCATGAACGGCAGGTAGACTTTTGCGGGTTGCGTTCGGCGGAGGGGGCCAATGCCACAGGCGGGCAGCGAGAGTTCGGGGGAAGGTCATAAAGCTCACCTGCCGGTGAAGCACGGCTTCAGACTGCGCGGCACCGAGATGACCCGAACCGAGACCTTCACGGATGCGGCCTTCGCCTTTTCGCTGACCCTGCTCGTCATCTCGATCGATTCGATCCCGTCGAGTTACGGGGAGCTGATTACCGCAATGCAGGGTGTGCCCGCGTTTGGCCTGGCCTGTGCAATCCTGTTCATCTTCTGGCACGGCCACTGGAACTGGAGCCGGCGGTACGGCCTCGAGGATTTCCCGTCGATGGCGCTGAGCTTCCTGCTCGTTTTCGTCATGTTGTGTTACGTGTACCCCATGAAGTACATGACGTCGGTCTTCGTCGCCTGGGTCAGCGATGAGCGACTCAGCTCGGAGGCGAGCATACGCTCATTCGACGAGCTGTTCGGTATGTTTACGATCTACAGCATCGGGTTCGTCGCGCTGTGCATGAACATCCTGCTCCTGTACTGGCACGCCTGGAGGCAACGCGATGCGCTCGGACTGAACGACATCGAACGGCACACGACACGCTCGGAAATGACCTCGTGGATGCTCATGGCAATGGTCGGCGGCATCGCAATCCTGATGGGATTGTTCGCGCCGCGGAACGCAATGACGGTACCCGGCTGGGCATACTCTTTGCTGGCCGTATTGATGCCGCTGCACGGCGTGTTCAGCGACCGCAAACGGCGCCGGCTTCTCGAGCGGGAAGACGCTCGACAAAACCCGGCATAGCGTCACAACGTTTCGACGCGGTTACACGAGCCGCTGCTACGCGCAAAGTCGCGACTCGATCACAGACAACCGGGACCGGCACGCGTAACGTCTGCGGCCACTGCAAAAAAGGGACTTCTTGCCGTGTTCCGTTACCTGTTGATCACCCTGACCGCTCTGGCGATGGTCGGCTGCGCCCCCGACACGGGCGGCCAGCCCGTGCCTCGAGCGTCGGACGACAAACTGCTGCAGCGGGCTTACGAAAGCTGCGTCGTCGACAACGTCAAAGAGATGCGCAGCAGGAATCCGGATCTACCGTCCAGCCTCGAATCGTCGACCATGACCCCGATCTATCACAACTGCGAGATTGCCGTCGTGCGAACCTGCGAGCGGAACAAGGACACACAAGCCTGTCAGCTCGTGTTAGGGATGTACATCAAGCTGCACTAGAGCGCCGCCGGCGGTCGAAACGCCCGTGACAGGCGCGGCCTGATCCTGAGAAACACGAGGTACACATGCTCCAGCACCCAGAGCAACGCTGCGTTCTTCGCCAGCAGACCGAAGGGGCGCAAGAGCGGGATGGCCCTCCACATCGCCGCAAAAGCGCGGGCGCCGGACACGACGGGTCCGCCCTCCTCACGCGCGTGGAAACGCGCCAGCAGGGTTGCCGGGTCCAGCGGGCAATCGCGGCCCGAATGAATGTCGATGAAGCGAATGGCCCGACGCCGATCGAGACGCCGCATCAAACGAATCTCGCGCGTGCACAGCGGGCAATTGCCGTCGAACCATACCGTTACCAGCGGTGTTGTCATCGTGAGCCTTACGCGCCTTTGCCACATCCGTCCCGTGTGATGGTGCCGACTTCGGGGAAGCTTGTATAGCGCTCCGGATGTGCGGAGCGCATCGCCTGTCCCTTTTTTGCGCTTGCAGGGACTCGCCGGGCTGATTAGCGTTGGCTAGTTTCGTCAAGGAATCCGCCATGTCACCGGGATCGACAGGACTCATCGACCAGATCGGCAACACGCCGCTGATACGCCTCAATGCGGCGTCGGAGGCGACGGGCTGCAACATACTCGGCAAGGCGGAATTCATGAACCCCGGCGGATCGGTCAAGGACCGCGCGGCGCTCGGCATGGTACTCGCGGCAAAACGGTCGGGTGCACTTGCCCCGGGCATGCCCATCGTCGAGGGCACGGCCGGCAACACCGGTATTGGGCTCGCCATGGTGGGCGCGGCGCTGGGTCATCGCAGCATCATTGTCATGCCCGAAAACCAGAGTCAGGAAAAGATCGACACGCTCAAGGCTTTCGGCGCCGAGCTCAGGCTGATTCCGGCCGTCCCCTACAAGAACCCGGAGCACTTTGTGCACACTTCGGGACGACTCGCTGAACAGCTCGGCGGCTTCTGGGCGAATCAGTTCGAGAACACCGACAACCGGGCCTTTCACGAACAAAGCACGGGCGTGGAGATCTGGGAGCAGACCGAAGGTCGCGTCGACGGTTTCGTTTGCGCGGTCGGCACCGGCGGAACGCTCGGCGGTGTTGCCAGGGCCCTGAAGGCGCGTAACGACACGGTGCGCATTGCGCTGGCCGATCCGGAAGGCTCCGGGCTGCACAACTACTACGCCGAGGGCGAGGTGCGCATTGTCGGCAGTTCGATTACCGAGGGTATCGGCAACAGCCGGATCACGGCAAACCTCGCCGACACGCCGGTCGATCTGAGCTACCAGATCCCCGACACCGAGGCGATCCCCATCGTGTATTCGATGATTCGCGACGAAGGCCTGGTCCTGGGCGGCTCCAGCGGCATCAACGTTGCCGGCGCCATGCGCCTCGCGCGCGAGCTGGGTCCCGGACACACGATCGTCACGATCCTGTGCGACTCCGCACTGCGCTATCGCGAACGCCTCTTCAACGCCGACTACCTCGCCAGCAAGGGGCTCGAGCTGCCGGACTGGTTCGGCAGGACCGTCTGAGGACAAAGGAGCGCCGTCAGTTCTGCGTCAGCATGTCGTATCGACGCTGCTCGACGCACATGCGTTCCGTACGTCCCGCCGCTTCGGCGAGCGCGGGAGCGTACAGGCGGCAATCGGCGTCGTCAGCAAGCAATGTGTCGAGCTGGTCCAGCAGCTGACCGGCGTCGATATCGGGCGACATGGCGATACGCCCGGTGACGACGTGGTGCTGATCCGCCCCGTGATGCTCGTGGTCAACCCCTGGGTCCCGGAAACAGCTCGAACACAGCGTGACGAAGTTCTCGGTGTGCGAGTAGACGACGACGTCGCCGTCGAGCTGTCGGTCGATGCCGTCGATCTGGCCTGCCTCCTGCTGAGTGCCGGCAAAATCGAAGAATTGGTAGTGGTTTTTGACGAGCGTCGTCAAATGCGGAAAAACCGGAACCTCACGATCGCCGTAGCGATGATAGGTAATCGGTGCTCCGTCCATCAGCACGACGTCACCGTAGTCCACACCCAGATCCTGGTAAAGCACACTGCGGACGATACCGTGGCAGGGGCTGAGACGTTCGATCCAGATCGTCTCCTCGAGTCCCGGGTCATCGTTGTCGGCACTGCGCTCCGCGAGCGGCCGCTCGGCGAGCATCACCTTGCAGGAGGGATAGCCGCCTTCGGGTAAGCCGAAGCGCCCCATGTCGATTTTTTGTCCGAGACGCTTCCACACGGCGAGCGCCGTCTGCGCCTCGCCCGCTCCCGTTGCGCAAATGCCGAGATTCCAGTCGTAAGCCTCCACGGGCTCTGCCGCCAGCGCAGCCGCGCGCTGGTTCGCCTGCATGCCCTCGAGAAAGCGGCCGCGGGTCTTCAGGTACAAACCGTAGTTGTAGTGTGTCGAGCTTCGCTGCGGCGACAGCTCGGTCAGCCGCGCATAAGCGCGTTCAGCGGCGTCGTCCCGCTGCCGGGCCATCATTCGGGCGGCTGTCGCCAGCCCCGACAGCAGCTGTATCTCGACCTCTGCGTTATCTGTCTTGTCGAGCAGACTCTCGATACGCCGAACGAGGTCGGCAAAAAAAGGCTCGGCCGGCGCAGCAAGGTTCAGCCGGTCGAGGTCGCGCGCACCCTCGGTGCTCGCTCCGATCTGGCCCATGATCATGGGATTGTCCGCGTAGGCCTCGGCAACACCTTCGAGTACCTCGAGGCCACGCTCGACGGGCAGCCGGTGCTGCTCGACGAGTTCGAGCAGGCGCTCTGCAACGTCTTGCTGATGCGCCTGCGCGCGCCGCAGCGGTTTCAGCCGTTTCCAGGCAAGCTCCCCATCCTTGGCGTCGAGTGCGGCATCCACCAAATCGAAGATCGACTCGATGCGTTCTGGCGAGATCACTTTTCCTGGAATTCTGAACATTGATTCGGACCGCTTTTCTCGGGGAGGCCGTACAAAACCATCAGCACGCACACCACCCGGGCCATCTTCCGGGTAACGGCACATCCTGGCAACGGACTCCTCGCGAATCCAGGAACGGCCTCACGTCAGCCGAGCTTGAGGCGCCGCACGGGCCGGTCGGCGCGCCGACGCTCGACGAACATCGAGTACTCGATCGGCCGAAAGGCCAGCACGGCGCTACAGCCGGTCTTGGCTTCGAGCGGCAAGGTCGAATCCTGCTCTGCCAGTTCCGCGAAGCGCCTTGCAAGCCGTGTCACGCCCTCCTGCATCTCCGCAATGCTGGCCGCCGACAACATCCCGCCGAGTATCCGCATCTCCTCACCGGGCCCGGCGAAATCGCTGCCAAAAAACTCGGGCATGACGCGCTGCTTGAAAAACTGGCTAACGCTGCCCTGACGACGCCATGCGAAGTTTCGGGAGGTCAACAGGCGGTAGCGATTGAGCGGCAGCAGTTCGATCACGTTGAGGCGATTCAGCTTGAACAGAACCTGCTCGACCTGCCGCTCACTGAATTCGTATTCGCTCACGATCTCGGCCAGGGACCAGCGATTCAGGACGAGGAAGGTAATGACAAAAAAATCGGGGTCGCTGACCAGTGCATCTTCCTGTTCCGCCGTCAGCTCGCTCAGGAACTCGCGCCGCGAATTGACCCGCTCCACGAGCTCCGAAAAATCCAGCCCTATGAACGCGAGCGACTGCTCCATCCGCTCCATCGAGAAGCCCTGCTGTGTGAACATGCGCTTGACGCTGGCTTCGCTGAGTTCGAGATGAGCCGCCAGTTCGCGATAGGTCCGGCCCGCTTCCTTCATCGCCCGTTTGAGCTCTGCGACGAGCGCAAGAGTCTGGGACATCTGGGCATCTCCTGTCAAAAAGTATCATCATACGATACCTGAAGGTTAAGGCATCGCAACTTATTATATTTTTGTTGCGAAATATGACCCTCCCGTTAGTTTGGGTCGGGAGTTCAAGGGAGGGTCAGCATGATCGGAATACACCGTATTGCCTTCACATTCCTTTGCCTGCCGTTGTTCTGCGGCTGCAGCATCCTGATGGGCAGCCAAGAGCAGAGGCGAACCGGAGAATCCAGCAGTCTTGTCGACTACCTGTACCCGGACGGCGAAATTCCACCACCGGTCAGCGGACAGCTGCCCGCACTCGAGTTGCCGCTCCGGGTGGGAATCGCCTTCGTCCCGTCGTCGGGCTGGGGCGACCTTGGCGGCGCCGAGAAGACCGTGCTCATGGAACGCGTGGCCGACGCGTTTCGCGACCGCCCCTACATCAGCTCGATCGAATCGATCCCCGAGCAATACCTGAGAAGTGCTCGAGGCATCGTCGGGATGCGACAGGTCGCGGCAATGTACGGCGTCGACGTCATGGCGCTCGTGTCTTACGACCAGATCACGTTCTCGGGCGAGCGCGAATCGTCGCTCCTGTATTGGACCATCATCGGGACGACGTTCATCAAGGGCAACTCGAACGAAGTGCAGACGCTCATCGACACGGCCGTGTTCGACGTCGATACGGCTGCGCTCCTGTTTCGCGCGCCCGGTACGCATTCCGAGCAGGAAAACACGACGCTGTTCGATAACGCGCGGGACCTGAGGATCCTGAAGGGTGAGGGATTCGCGGCGGCCAACGAGGACATGATCGTCAATCTCGATCGCGAGCTTGGTCGCTTCGAGGAAGAGGTCAAGGCCGGCCAGAGCGCAACCGTTGCATGGACCAACGGCTCGGGCGGCGGCGGCAGCAGCGGCACGATATTTTTGCTCGTGCTGATGGGACTGGCTTTTATCGCCGTTTGCCGGAAAGGACGTATCGACCTCTGAGCCGGGATTGGTGCTCACTACGATCGGTGTGACGGCCGTATCGACCCGTGAAAATCCGCCACTTCGCAGCGGCACATTGGCAAGGGCCGGCGTCCCCCACCGGCCCTTGCACGTTTTTTCTCCTGGGTTCCTGATGCCCCGTCGCCGACGAGGCAACCAACGCTAGAGGATATCGCCCAGGTTGATCAGACGGGTTTCGCCGTTGCTGTCGTCGACGCCGTCGTTGTCGTTGACGATCCAGACATCGCCGTTTGCGGTCACGGCGCTGCCTTCGACCTTGTCGACAACCAGCCCGCCCGTGGCCACGAGGTCGGGGATCAGGTCGCGAACCAGCGTCTTGGTAATGTCCGCGCCGTCAGCCAGACCCGTTACGTCGAAGCTGTACAGGCGCTTGATCGCTGCGTCCGGCCCCGCCTTGTTGTCGCGCTCGATCACGAGAAATTCGCCGTTGCCGAGTGACGTGATATCGGACAGGCCTACCCAGCCGCCGTCCTGTGACTCGACCGGGTCCAGCGGATAGTTCAGGAAGATCCAGCTTTCGGCCGTCAGGTCGTACACGCCGATACGGGCAACGTCCACGTCGCCAGCCAGCGGCCATTCCCGCTGAAACGCCACGTAGGCGGCACCGTTGTACTCGGCGATGCCTTCGAAACCGAAGCGCCGCTGCTGCGCGTTGAGCGCATCCGGCAGCGTGACGACAGCCTCGATGACGCCCGTTGCATCCGTCTTGAAGATGAAGTTCTGGCTGTTGACCGGACGATCACCGACGCCCCCGGCGCCTTCGGACGCCACCCAGAAACCGCCCGCCGTGGCCTGGGCAATACCTTCCGGATCGATGTTGACGGTCTTGTCAGCGTTGATCAGCAACGCGAGATCCGCCTCGTCGAACACGTCGACGCGAGTCGCATCGTCTTCAGCAACGGTGGGGTCCGCCAGCATCTCGGTCGCAACCGCGGCGAATACGTCATTGGTATCGCGCAGCGTGATTTCCTCGTCGATGACGGCCGGGAACTTGCTGATGTCGATACCGAATATGCGGTTCTCGCCATAGAAGCTGTCTTCGACCGCGTACAGACGGGCCGGATCGTTGATGCTCGCGGCCAGGCCCGAAATGGCGCCCCAGGGAATCGGGCTGCCGTCCATGCGATCCGCCGATACCATGCTCGGATAAGTCGAGTCCGCCACCTCGTAACGATAGACGTTGACGACGGAGCGAATCTGATCGTCACGCGAGTCTTCCTCGCTCGCCGCGACCAGCAGATTGCGGGAGGTGAGCGCAAACACACCTTCGGGTGCCGTGCCGGCCGGCAGGACCTGCGTCAGCACGGGCTGCACGGGATCGCTGACGTCGTAGACGAACAATATGCTCGAGCGCTCCGATGCAACGATGAGCAACGCGTTGCCGTCATAGTTGCCGACTTCGGCGTTTTCGGGTTCGTTGCCCTTGTTGCCCGAGCGTTCGTCCGGATAGTGCCCCAGGCGCGCCACCAGCCGATCGTTGGTGTTGCCGCTCGTGAACACAACGTCGCCCGCCGTGTTGAATATCGTGAAGCCGCGGCTGCCGCCGTCGAGGTCACCTTCGTCGGCCGTTGCGAACAGGCTCGTATTGATCCAGGCAACGCCGTCAGGTTCCCGCGGCACTCCCATGAGCATTTCGTTCTGGCGGATGACGTTCTTGTCGGCGTCACCTTCACCCTCGGTGGCATCGATGCCCGCAAGGTCGACGGTGCCGGCGCTGAAGTTGCCGGTCACAGTGCCGGTCGTGAGATCCACGAGCACAATGTGGTTGTTTTCCTGCAGCGTAACCACGGCGACGTTGTCGTCGTTGATGTCGACGTATTCGGGTTCCGGGTCGCTCGGGAACAGCGTCGCAATCCCCGTCAGGTTGACGGTTGTTGCCGACCATCCCGCAACCGGGCCACTCAGGTCGACGATCTGCAGGCTGCCCGCGGGAAGCTGCGGCGGCGCACCGTCGGTCGGCACAAAGTCCTCGTCGCGTTCGTTTTCGATCACAACCGCGGCGTAGACGCCATCAGGGCTGACCGCAACCGAATCGGGCTGGCCGTCGAGCGCCACGGTTCCGACGACCGCCTGCGTGGCAATGTCGACAACCGCAAGGTTGCCCGAGGGATTCACGAAATCGGGAGACGTATTGACGCCAACAATCGCCAGTTCGCCCGCAACCGCTACCGACGTCGGCTCTCCCGACACATCGGTCGTGCCGGTGCCTGTCGGAGACGTCGGGTCGCTCAGGTCAACGAAACCGATCGCGCCCTGCGGGCTGTCGGTGTAAATCAGCGTGGTGCCATCGGCGCTTGCCGTCACGATCTCGGCGGCCGTTTCCAGTTCGGTATCGCAGTTCACGTCGATCTGCGTGCAGACGGGGAATGACGCAATGCGATTGAAGACCTTGTTCGTCGCCGAGTTGCACAGCGTGGAGGTCTGCTCGATTTCGTTCGGGTCGAGCGTTCCGTCACCATCCAGATCGGTGCCGGTATCAATCCGGACGCCGCCGTTCGGGCAACTGGCGCTGCCGGCGGCAAGCGGCGTTTGTACGATCAATGCATTGTTGCCGTCGGCGCCGGGTGCACCGGCGGGACCCGTAGGACCCGTTGCTCCGATCGTACCGTCGTCACCTTCGCAGGCCGCCATGAATACCGGCAGCACGAGCGCCAGGCTCAGCAGCGCGCCTTTGTTCTTGTTAAACATGCTTGATTCTCCGTAAGGAAGGGGTGGCTGCAGAGAGCAGCCGCCGAATTCTTCCCAACAGATGTGAACAAGGGCTTACAGATGCGTTAAGCCTGGATTTCGGCCGTGCCCGGTGGCATTGCCGCCAACTCAGCGGCTGGCGGAGGCTCTCTGCTCCCGCCAGTCGATATCGACCAGCACTTCGTTGCGCCTCTGCCACAGCGGTGTCGACGGACGGTCGTAACGCGCGAGGCTGTATTCGGAGGCTGTCGATAGTCGATCGGCGCGCAGCAACAGCGCCAATCTGTTGCGGTAGCGCCGGTAACGCGGTTCGCTGCCGCTGCCCGAGAAACGCAGCGCGGCAACGTAGCGCGCAGGGCGCTCGCGAATCTGGATACGGGGGTCCAGGGGCACCGGCAACGTCTCCTCGGTGTAGCGGCGCTCCATGACAAAAGAATACACGTAGCGGTTTCCGTCAGCCGCTCGATCGCTGTCCGCCGGGGGCCAGAGCGCAAGGCTGGTCTCCACGGGCGCGGTCATGGCCATTTTCTTACGCTGGCTGTTGTCGCCGAATATGTACGCCGCGAGAACCCGGAAGGCGTTGCCGCCGGCGCTGCGCTCGGAAGCAGCCGTAAACTCGAACTCGGCTACGAGGTACGGCTCGTAGTGGCGTATTTCGTAATCGCCCCGATTTTCGATCACCGTGTATGGGGGTTCCTCGAGCGCAACGGCCGTGCCACCGTTCAGCAGGCCGGTGAGACCGGCCGTGAGAACCGCCGTGAGTCGCGCGGGATTCAATACGGGATCCTCTGCCCGTCCCAGGCGAACACGCTGCCCGAGTCCGCGGGCTCCAGGCGGTCGATGACGTCGAGGAGATGGGCAGCAGAGCGCTCCGGCGTAAACAGCTGTTCGGCCGGGACCCGCCCGGTAAACGGCTTCGACAACGCCGTATCGACCGTGCCCGGATGCAGACCCGCCACGATCGCCAGCGGGTGGCTGCGGCCAAATTCGATCGCAAAGTTCCTGAGCACCATGTTGAGCGCGGCCTTGGAAGCGCGGTACGACGTCCAGCCGCCGAGGCGATTGTCATCGATACTGCCAACCCGGGCCGACAGGGCCGTGAATGCCGCTGTTCGCCGCTTGTTGAGCAGCGGCAGGAAATGTTTGCCGATCAGCGCCGGCACGACGGTGTTGATCCGCAGCACCTCGAGCATTGCGGCAGCGTCGATATCGCGGCTGCGCCGTTCCGGGATCAGCGTCTCACCGTGAAGAATGCCGCTGGCGACAATGACGAGGTCGAGCGGCCCGGAAATCGAAGCGGCCAGCGCCGCCAGTGAGTCGTCGCTGCCAATATCCGCGCGGAGTTGTTCGAGTCGCGGATCGGTAGCGGCGCCCTCGTCGGGGTGTCGAGTCAGCGCATAGACCTTGCCAACACCCGGACGCTCGAGCAATGCGTCGACGATTGCGCGGCCGATTCCGCCGCCGCTGCCAGCGACGACGATCCGCAATTTACTGTCAGCGTGCTGCCAGGCAAACATCGCAAGCGCCGCTCAACGGCCTTCCTGCAGGAAAGCCCCGGCACGTCCCTGTGCCGGAAACAGTCGTTGATAAAACGAGGTTAATCGCACCGCGTGATTACGGCAGGATAACGGCATCGATTACGTGGATGATGCCGTTGCTCGTCATGATGTCGGTCTTGACGACGTTGGCGCCGTCGACGGTGACGCCAGCGTCGCTGGCTTCGATCGTAACGGCCTTGCCGTTGACCGTCGCCGCACTGTCGAGGGTTACGACGTCTTTGGCCTTCACTTTGCCGGGCACGACGTGATAGGTCAGCACGGCAACGAGCTGGTCCTTGTTCTCGGGCTTCAACAGCGATTCGACCGTGCCGGCGGGCAGTGCTGCAAACGCGTCGTCAGTGGGTGCAAACACCGTAAACGGACCGTCGCCTTTCAGCGTGTCGACCAGGTCGGCGGCTTCCAGCGCGGCGGCCAGTGTGTTGAAACTGCCCGCGGCAACGGCCGTGTCGACGATGTCTTTCTTGTCCATCGCTTTGGAGCCGCCGTAATTGCCGGCATGGGCTGCGGAAGCGCCGAAGAAAACGGTGGCGATGACCGCGAATGCGGCAAACTTGCTGGCTGTACGAGTCATGTCGAGTCTCTCCTCAGATCATTTGTTGGGGATTCATTCAGGGGAGAGAGGACACTAGCAGCGCCCCGACAGGGGAGGGTTTCAACAATGTTTAAGATTGTTTCAGCTCGTAACTAGACACTTTATGGACAAGGCGCCGTGTACTCTTCGAGAAATGCTTCCGCAGCGGTAAAAATAGTGTCCAGCCGCTGCTTCGACTGTCGATCGAGCGCTCTCGGCATCAGCGCCAGCCGTGGGTTGCCCGCAAAAAACTCGCGGTGCCGATCGATAAACCGCCAGTACAGCCCGTCGACGATGTCGCACCACGGCCCTTTCTTGTAGTCGCTCATTTTTTTCAGGTAGTTGGAGCCACAGATGTAGGGCTTGGTCGCAAACAGTCCGCCGTCGCTGAACAGCGCCATCCCGTAGACGTTGGGCCCCATCACCCATTCCGAGGAGTCGACGTACATCTCCATGAACCAGCGATGCGCCTCGCCCGGATGCACTTCGCAAAGCGTCATCAGGTTTCCGGCCACCATGAGCCTCGGTATGTGATGCGTCCAGCCCAGGTCGAGTGCCGTCCTGATCGTGTCGTCCAGCGGTTCGATGCCCGTTGTGCCGTCGTACCAGGCGCGGGTAAGCCCGCGTTGATGCCCGAAAAAATTGCGCTGTTCCTGGGTTTCGCTGTGTTCGCGATAAACCCCGCGAACAAATTCGCGCCAGCCGATAACCTGCCGAACAAAACCTTCGATGCTGTTGAGCGGCAGATTCCGCTCTCGATACGCGTCACAGGCTCGCGACACCAGCTCATCGGGCGTGACGAGACCCATGTTCAACACGGGGCTCAGCACGCTGTGGAACAACGTTGCCGAACGGGTGCTCATTGCATCCTCGTAGGGCCCGAACAGTTCGAGGCGCTCGGCAATGAAGCGCTCGAGCCACGAGAGCGCTTCATCGCGCGTCGTCGGCCACCAGAAATCGTGTGCATTGCCCGGATGCGACGCGAAACGCTCGGCCACGAGGGCGGTCACGTCCGCGACGTGCGGCCCCGGCGGCGGCCCGGTCAGCGAGGGCGGCAGCAGGTTTCGCGGCAGCTTCTTGCGATTGTCCTCATCGTAGCTCCACCGCCCTCCGACGGGCGCATCACCCGCTTCTAGCAACAGCCCCTGCCGAATGCGTTCGCGCTTGTAGAAATCGGCCATGCGCAGCGTTTTGCGACCTTGCGCATAGCTCGCAAAGTCGGCCCGGCGTGTCAGGAACATGGGCGACGACAACTCGCGGCGAGCCAGCCCGCGCTGTTCGGCGAACGCGACGATCCGCGATTCCATGGGCTTGTCTTCGATCTCGAAATGCACGAGCTCGGTGTCCGGATCGACGACCGACCCAAGATGGTCTTCGTAACTCCGGCCCGTCCCCCCGTCGAGATCGACGTAGTGCACGCGCAAGCCCGCTGCCTCGAGCGTGTCGCGATAGCTGCGCATCGCCGCGAGGAACAGCACAATTTTTTGCTGATGGTGGCGCACGTAAGTGCAGAGCCCGAGGTCCTCCATCATGAAGACCGCATCGGGCGCAATGGACTTGACGTGTTCGAGCGGGAACAGCTGGTTGCCGAGGACAACGAGAACTCGGCGGGGTTTACGAGCCGGGACCAACGTCAGTGCTTCAGATACTTGAGCGTCTCGCTGCTGAATTCGGCGGGTTCCCGCCGGGTCAGCGTTTCGAGATCCTGGTTCTCGACCTGGTTACCCTCCGACAACATGGTCAGCTGGTCGCGCGTGACCGGGAAAAACGGCAGCCAGTCGAGCGCCGTGGCGCCGACACGCATGAGCTTGATCGGCATCGGCAGTATCGTTTTGTTGCGGCCGGTGGCCGCGGCAACGCGGCGCAGCATTTCCGTCCAGCTCAGCGACTCCGGTCCGCCCAGTGTGTAGGTTTTGCCAATCGTCGACGGATCCTCCAGCGCCTTGACGAACGCGCTGGCCACGTCTTCGACGTGCACGGGCGACATGTGGATTTGCCCTTTGCCCGCACTCCAGCCGTTGTGAAAACCGATGCCGGGCAACGGCGGCGAAACCATTTCGCGATGCAGCTGGGTTGCAAACTCATAGCTTCCGCGCGGATCGCCGAAGATCACCGACGGCCGGAACACAGTGACGTCCATACCGCTCCGCCGGGCAAAATCTTCTGCCCGGAACTTGGTTTCCTGATAGGGCGTGCCGGGCACACGAACACCGTTTGCGCTCATTAGCAGCAGGCGCGACACACCGGCGCGGCGCGCCGCTTCGATAACACTGACGGCGCCCTCGTACTGCAGGCTCTCGAACGTAATGCCCTGGCGGGGATACTCGCGAAGAATCCCAATGTTGTAGATGACGGCATCAACGCCCTCCACCATCTGTTCGACAGCCTCGGCAGATGCAATGTCGCCCTCCACCACCTTGACGTCAGCTTCGCGCCGCAGCTTTGCCCTGCTGCCGGGACGCACGAGCACGACGGGCTGATGCCCGGCGTCGAGCAGAGCGTCGACCAGGTAGCCGCCGACAAACCCGGTGCCGCCAAATAGTGCAACTTTCACGTCGACCTCCTGATTGGTCTTCTAGAAGTTAGCAAATTGCGCTGCCGTGAAAACAGGATAAATCTGCACAGTTACAATTGTTTACGAAGCTTCAGCGGACTCCGCGGCGTTCCCGCCGGCAGGCGCTCGCCAGCCGCGGCGTCACATCCCAGTAACATAGTTTTGCCACGCTGCGTCGCTACTGTCACCCCCGGTATGTACGCATGAACCTGCTACTCGCCGCCGCCGCCGTGCCGCTCGCGGCCTGGCTTTTGTACAAAGCGCGTTTGAGGCTACAGCTTTCGCGCGCCAAACACCGCTCCCTGCGTGGCCATAGCCGCATTTCACGGAGGCTCGCAAGGCTGGTGCCCTACTACAGCTATGACGAGCAGCAGTTCTTCGCGAGCGACGGTGCGGACGATGCGATCGTCGAGCAGCGCAGACGCGGCTTCCGTGAGCTGGCGGAGCGCCTGGCTGCCAAAGCTCCAAAATCCATCGCGACGACGGAGCAGGCGGCGGGCGGTGTGTCCGACCTCAAGTTCACGGGCGCGTATCGTGTCCCCTTTCAGTATCGCGCATACGCGACCCGTCATCTCGGATCGGCAGCTTTCGCCAGTGAGACGAGCGGCGTTCGAATCAGGGATCTCGACGGCAACTGGTCATACGACCTGTCGGGGTCCTACGGCGTCAATCTGCTCGGCTACGACTTCTACAAACGCAACATCACCTCCGCCGTGACCGCTGCGGACCAGCTGGGCCCGGTCCTTGGTCCCTATCACCCCGTCGTTGCCGACAACGTGCAGCGGCTCAAAGCCATTTCCGGGCTCGATGAAGTCTCTTTCCATATGTCGGGCACCGAAGCCGTCATGCAGGCCGTGCGACTCGCCCGCTACCACACGCGCCGCTCGCAGGCAGTGCTGTTCTGCGGCGCCTACCACGGCTGGTGGGACGGCGTGCAGCCCGGGGTCGGCAACCAGCGCTCCGTCGGCGATATCTACACGCTCGCCGACATGAGCGAACGAACGCTCAAAGTCCTCGACAGCCGCCGCGACATTGCCTGTGTGCTCGTCAATCCGCTGCAGGCTCTGCATCCGAACGCCGGCGCAAGCAGCGATGCCATGCTGATTGCCTCGGACCGCAGCGCAAACTTCGACAAGGACGCTTACGCCGACTGGCTCAAGAAACTTCGCGCGGTCTGCACGAAGCGCGGCATTGTGCTCATATTCGACGAAGTGTTTGTCGGCTTCAGGCTTGGCCTGGGAGGAGCACAGGCCTATTTCGACGTAGCGGCCGACATGGTGACCTACGGCAAGACGCTGGGTGGCGGTCTGCCCGTCGGCGCTCTGACCGGCCGCCGCGAGCTCATGCGCCGATATCGCGAGGACCGGCCGACCGACATCTGTTTTGCTCGCGGGACCTTCAACTCGCATCCCTATGTCATGACCGCAATGAACGGCTTTCTCGAGTACGCGATGCGGGAAATCGGCGCCGCGGAAGCCGAAGATGCCGTCTGGAATGCGCGCCGCGAGGACCTGAACAACGCACTGTCCGCCGCCGGACTGCCCGTGCAGGCCCACAACATGAGTTCGGTATGGATGCTGACCTACACCAGGCCGGGCCGCTACAACTGGATGCTGCAGTACTACCTGCGCGCGGAAGGCCTGGCGTTGAGCTGGGTCGGCACGGGCCGCTTCATCTTCAGCCACAACTACAGTGACGAAGACTTTGCCGCCGTCAGACAGCGCATCGTCGACGCGGCCGAGCGCATGCGGGCAGATGGCTGGTGGAATGGCGATCCGGGTTTGAGCAATCGCGGCATTCGCCGCCAGGTACTCAAGGAAATGCTGGCCGTGCGTTTCGGCCGCCGCCCTTCCGCGATAATCGGGCCGCTGTCGCCGGCGCCAGAAGCGCGCGGCGAAGCATAAGCAGCCACGTTGTTCCAGCAGCCGGGTTCGGGCTCAGGAAAGATCGAGCGTAGCGGGCCGTAAGACCCGCTCCGAGACAGGCTCTCAGGCCATTGCCGGTTCGTCGTCGTCCTCGTCGGCAATCAGACCGTTCTGGACATCGTACATCGGGTCGATCAACTCACCGCGCAAGAGGTACAGCGGCGACTTGAAATAGATTTTGAAGTCGTGAAACGGGTCCGTGAGGATCTTGGTTGCCCAGACGAGGCCGGTCTGCACGTTGTAGATGAAGAACAGATGCACGGTTCGCAGGACCAGCGCTATGACGGCAAGCCATATCCACATGAGCGACAGGTTGTAGAGGAACGTGTCCCAGCTGGTGTGCGCGGTGAACACGCCGAAGAAGGTCGGGTTGATCCACAACACAAAAGGCGTCAGGGCCCAGGCCGACTGCAGCACGCGTTTGCGAAACAGGTTGTAGCCGACCTTGATTTCCTCCTTGTGCTCGTGCGTCGCCGAGTTGACCTCGTCATAGGTCTTCGGCTCGAAGAAGAAATGCCCGATCTGCCGGGACGTCATGGCCAGGAGCCAGCCCAACAGAGCTGCAACGCCCGGGTTCACGACCAGCAGCGCATAGGAAGTCAGGAAGCAACAGGCGCTCAGCAAATGCAGCGACTGGTTGATACGGCTGTGGTGGTAGTAGCGGTGATCGTCCCAGCGCTGCTTGTGCAGTTCTTCTCGGAAGCTCAATTTCCGCCCGTCCACAGAGAGAGGTGCCTTCATGGTCGATCCACCGCGTTATTGGACGCAGCAAGGCTAGGTTCGCCGTATGACCGCAAAGCTACGCTTATGTGTCGGCTGTGTTATGACTGCGGAGCCCGGGGCTTCATGATGGGCTCTCCCATACGCACGGTCCGGCCGCTGGCCAGCGACTCCACGAACTCAAGCGAGCACGGCGCGAGCAGCACGATGGTCGAGCCGTGTTCGAAGTAACCGATCTCGTCGCCCTTGTCGTAGCGTCGACTCAGCTCGAACTCGTTCGGACCCCGATACTCGAGGTTCAGCGGCTGCGGCAGACCGTGCAGTCGCAGGCTGGCAACGAGAATCGCCGCGACGGCGACCAGCACGACACGATCGCCGTCGGCTCGTTCGAGCGGCAGCACAACACGCTCGTTACGGCAGAACAGCCGCTCGATCGATTTCAGCGCCACCGGGTTGACGTTCCACGTGTCGCCGCTGATGTAACGCAGCCGCGTCAGCCGGGCGTCACATGGCGCATGGAAGCGGTGGTACATGCTCGACTTGAGCCGCAGAGTCAGGAATTGTGCGTCGCGAAACGCGTCGGCGTCCTCGGCGGAACCGAGCAGTTCGGCCAGTTCATACGGGAAGCCTTTGGCCTGCAGGAGTTCGAGGCCGTCGAGTGTGCCAAATTCGCCGACGACGGCGTCGCAGGGACTCACGAGAAGATCGGCGCCCGCGGCTAGCGGCCGCGCGCCGTTCTTCAATTCGCGGGTAAAACAATCGTGCAGGCTCGTAAACCGGCTTTTCTTCGCCTCGTTAAGACGAAGGTCGTCGACGAACAGCTGCCAGAGCGCAATGGACAGCCGCGCCAACAGTGGATTCTCGAGTTTCGAGAAGCGCCCCATGAACAGCGTGAGCCAGCGGCGCGGCAGACGATTGGTCACGAGGAAGTTCAGGCGCTCGGCAATACTGAGCTTTGCGACCGGTTTTGACGGCACCATACGGCGGATGACCTGAGGGCAGCAGCGAAAATCATGACCCGGCCGGATTGCGGGCATGTTACAGACGTGCGGAACCGAGTTCGGCATCGGTGTACAATCCGCGCGTCTATTTCACCATTCGGGAGCCATCGTGAGCTTCGACAAACAACTGGATAAGGTCCGAAATCAACCGGGTTTCATTGCCGCGCTCGACCAGAGCGGCGGCAGCACGCCAAAAGCACTCGGTCTGTACGGCATCGGCGAGGACGCGTGGAGCAGCGACGAAGAGATGTTTGCGCTGGTGCACGCGATGCGCACGCGCATCATGACCAGCCCGGCGTTCACCGGTGAGCGCATCCTCGGAGCCATCCTGTTCGAAAACACGATGGACCGCGAAGTCGAGGGTCAGCCCACCGCCAAATACCTCTGGGACGTCAAGAACGTCGTGCCGTTCCTCAAGGTCGACAAGGGACTGGCATCAGAGGAGAACGGTGCCCAGGTCATGAACCCCATGCCCGGACTGGACGCGCTGCTCGACAAAGCCAGGGCGGCCGGTGTATTCGGCACAAAAATGCGCTCGGTGATCAAACAGGCGAATGCCGACGGCATCAACGCCGTGGTAGCGCAGCAGTTCGACATTGGCCGGCAGATTGTTGCCAAAGGCCTGGTGCCCATCATCGAGCCGGAGGTGGACATCCATTGCCCCGACAAGGCAGGAGCCGAGGACCTGCTGCACGCCGCAATCATGGATCAGCTCAACGCGCTCGGCAGCGACGAGCTGGTGATGCTCAAGCTGACCCTGCCGGAGCAGGACAACCTGTACGCCGACTGCATTGGTCACGACAATATCGTGCGCGTCGTCGCCTTGTCGGGCGGCTACTCTCGTGAGGAAGCCAACGCGCGGCTGGGCCGCAACCACAACATGGTTGCGAGTTTTTCGAGGGCGCTGGCCGAGGGCCTCTCGGCGCAGCAGAGCGACGACGAATTCAACGCAACGCTCGATGCGTCGATTCAGAGCATCTTCGACGCCTCCAAAACCTAGAATCCGACACCGACGGGCCGCGGCGCTGTTGCCGGTCGCGGTCCGCTGGTGGTGGCGACTACCCGTTCAGGCCGCGGCCGCGCCTGCAATATCCGAAAGCTGGGCGTTCGCCTCGTCGATGGCGAGGGCCAGCCTGTCAATCAGCATTGCGCAAAGATCCAGCGCTCCGTCCTTGCCGGCCTGCTCGAGATCGTAGCTCAGCGCGGACACGCGCATGGCGCCCACGTTTGCGCTGCTCGACTTGAGCGAATGCGCCGACTCGCGAATCGCGTCGGCAGAACGACTCCGCAAAGCCTCGCGCAGCCCCGCAAGCTCATTCACCGACTGCTCGAGAAACATGCCGATAATGGTATTCAGCAGATTCTCGTGCCCGGGTTGCTCGAGGTTCCTGATCGCGTCCAGCGGAACCGGGTCAATGACGGGTTTGTTCATGCGTGTTACCCCTCGATAGCCTGTACCGGCGGCGTGTCGTCGGCGAGCGGCAGCCGTCGCTGACGTTTGCGGAGATAGCGGCGCAGGAACGCGGCGGTCTCCTCGCCCGGCATGGGTTTGGCGAAGTAGAAACCCTGTATCTCGTCGCAGCCGAGGAATCTCAAGTGCTGAAGCTGCTCGGCCGTTTCCACGCCCTCGGCAATGACCTTGAGGCCCATACTCTGCGCAAGCGCAATAATCGCCGCGCAGATCGAGCGGTCGTTGCCGCCGGCATCGATTTCGGACACGAACGAGCGATCGATCTTGAGCGCATCGATCGGAAACTTCTTGAGATAGCTGAGGCTGGAATAGCCGGTGCCAAAATCGTCCACGGCAATCTTCAGGCCGGCCTCCTTGAGGCGGGTCAGCGTCCTCACGGTATTCTCGACGTCGTTCATGAGAGTCCCTTCCGTGAGTTCGAGTTCGAGCCGGCTTTTCTCGAACCCGTGCGCGTCCACGGCGGCAATGATCTGGTCGTCGACGTCGGACTCGCGAAACTGTTTTCCGGACAGGTTGATCGCAACGCGGACGTCATCGAGATCACCGCCCGACCAGCGTTCGAGCTGGCGGCAGGCCGCCTCCAGCACCCAGCGGCTCAGGTCCAGGATCAGACCGGCATCCTCCGCAATCGGGATAAATTTGGCGGGCGACACCGGGCCTCGCTCCGGGTGTGTCCAGCGCACTAACGCCTCGACGCCGGTGACCTCGCGGCTCTGCAGGCTCAGCTTGGGTTGATAGTGCAATTCGAGATCGCCGGCGGCGATGGCCTTGCGTAGCGCGTCTTCGAGATCGAGGCGCTCGAGCGAACGCACCGACATCGTGCCGGAAAACTGGCTGACGCAGTTGCGGCCCTGTGCTTTTGCGCTGTACATCGCCATGTCGGCGTTCTTGACGAGCGTGTCGACGTCGTCACCGTCGTCCGGGTAGGACGCAATCCCTGCGCTTGGCGTAATCACGAACTGCTGACCGTGATAGTGCATCGGCTGACTGAGAACCGACAGTATTCGCTCGGCGACACCGCTCGCTTCCTCGATCGACTGCACGTCACGCAGCAGCACCGTAAACTCGTCGCCGCCCAGTCGCGCAACCTGCACGCTGGTGTCGGTACTGGCAAAACGAGCGACCGCGTCGGCGCGTCGTACACACTGCTCCAGACGCCGCGCCACGCCGCGCAACAGCGCGTCGCCCGTGCTGTGACCCAGTGAATCGTTGATGCGTTTGAAGTTGTCGAGATCGAAATACAGGATGCTCAGCCTGCTGTTGCTGGCTTTGGCTTCGCGCAACGCCTCGGACACCTGGATCAGGAACGACTGCCGGTTGGGCAGGCCTGTCAAGGTGTCGAAGAAGGCCAGCCGGCGAACCTTGGCGTCAGCTCGTTTTTTTTCCGATACGTCCCGCTGGATGACGAGCACGCTGTCCGCCGTGTACGGCACCATGCGCGTTTCGTAGAAACAGTGAGCGCCGTTGGCTTCGAGGTGGTCCTCGCTTTGCGACATTTCCCCGCTGGTCAGCACGCCGGCAATCTGCTTCCGCCACGATTCCGCAATGGTCGGCGGCAAGGTGTCCATGACGGACCGGCCGTCGCTGGCGCACTCGTCCAGTAGCCGACTGCCGTCTTTACCGCGGTGATGCGTCAGCACTCGACCCGCCTTGTCGACGACCAGCATCGAATCGGGAATGGCCTTGATGAACGCGCGATTCTTCTTCTCGCTTTCCCTCAACCCCCGGCCGACACGGGTGGCTCGGCTGATATAGCGGACCCGATGTCCGAGCAGGCTCCAGTTGACGGGCTTCGAGATGAAGTCGGTCGCCCCGGAATCGTAAGCATTGCGTATCGACTCATCGTCTTCGCGCCCGGTGAGCATAATGACGGGTGTATCCGCAATGTGTTTGAGCTTGCGGATACGCGAGCAAATGGCAAATCCGTCCAGCTCCGGCATCTCGACGTCGAGCAGCACAATATCCGGCGCTTGCCGGTCGGCTTTGTCGAGTGCCTCGTGTCCGTTTTCCGCCTCGAGGACGTTGAATCCGGCCTGCTCCAGCGCAACGCGTGCGAGCATGCGCTGGGACGGGTCGTCCTCGGCGATCAGCACTACCGGACGATTGTCCTGCGGATCTGTCGGCGGCCCGCTCACGTGGCCCCCTCGGCAGTCGATTTCCGGGACGCGACCGGGATGTTCACCCGCAGAGCCGTGCCCGTCACCGTCAGCACGCCCGCTGCCCGGGGCGTCAGGTGCCCGCGCGCGGAGTGGCCAATAGCGATCGCAGTGCTGGTGGAGCGTGTTCGCATAATATTCCGGTCGTGCTGGTTGTTCCGAGCGCCTGCCCGCTCGCCGCTGACAGATTTCGAGCGGTCAGCGGCGCCCAAAAGTGGCTGCTCGCGGGAGCTCACTTCTGTTATCGGCCAAATTGCGGCGGACTGAAGTCCGGTTTGCTGATATTCGGTGCACGGACGCCGGTGGATACTCATTGCAGGCCCGGGTTTTGCATGCAACCGGCCGGGTGAGTATGCTGCCCGCCGGTTCGGGATCTTAAGAAAAACAAGAAGGACGGCGCTTTGAGGGAACATCGGCAACTCCGCGACTGCCTGGGTCGCTTTGCCACGGGCGTCACCGTCATGACCTGTAAGCCGCCGGGCAGAGCGCCGAACGGCATTACGGTCAACAGCTTCAGCTCGGTGTCGCTGGATCCTGCGCTGGTGCTCTGGAGCATCGCGAGGGATTCGCGCTCGACCGCGGCATTCCTCGATGCCGGCGCGTTTGTCGTCAATATCCTGGCGGAAGACCAGCAGGCACTATCAGTGCACTTTGCGCAATCCGAGCGCCCGGATTTTGCCCGGATAGAGAATCTACGGGAGTCAGAGGTGATCGAGGGCCAGCCCGTGCTTCCCGATTGCCTCGCCTATCTGCATTGCCGAACCTGTGTGGTGCACGACGGTGGCGATCACCATATCCTGCTCGGCGAAGTGGTCGAATTTGAGCTGGGACGGGACACGAAACCGCTGGTTTATTACCGCGGACGTTACATAACGTCGCCCGAATAACCCCCGAAATGCCTTGAATTGCCCCGCAAGCGGCAACGCCGTAGGCTTAGGCGCTACCGTGCAATTCGAGGACAAGACAATGACCGTCTCGTTCAGGCACACCCGGACAGGATTGCTGGCGCTCGCCGCGGCCGGCATTTTTGCCGCCGGCACCGTCGCCGACCGCGCCAACCGCCTGCATGCCATGGATACGGCGGAGGCCGCTCAACAGGAGCCCGCGGCCGAGCAGGTTCGCCTGGCGGACGGCAACGCGCATCGCGGCAAAGCCAGGGTGCGCTAGCACTGCGCTGCCGGGCCCCAGGCTGGCCTACGCGTCCGAGTCGGCGCCCGCAAGCTCCACCAGCAGCTCCGCCACCTCCCGCGGGTGCGTCATCATGGCGTTTCGCGGTGCGTCCAGTTCGACAAATCGCCAGCCCGGCCCGCGCGCCGGACCCACCATCAAATCGCTGCTCGGCCGGTGGCGCTGCCCCACGCAGTGAACGTATGCGGGACGCAGGCCCTCCCAGCCTCCGTTGTCGATCGTCAGCTCGTCGGTCCACTGCCGCGCCGGGTGGGTGGTAATCAGCCGCTCGAGCCGGTTGACGAGCGCGGCGTTTTCGGGAGGCACGAGCATCTCTACCGGATAGTCCTCCCAGAACACCATGCGGTAGCCATCGATGAAGCGTTCTGCCCTCTCCCGCCACCATGCCGGGTACTCACCGCTGGCCGGATCGCGAACAACCCCGGCCATGCGACCGGGCCGCGGCACGAGCGCGTCGAAGAAAACAATCCGCTCGACCTGCGAACGCAGACGATCTGCCACGCCCGTAATCGTCAGGCCCGAGAACGAATGACCGACGAGGACAAATCGATCCAGCTCGGCGAAACGAATGGCCTCGGCGACGTCGCGGATGTGCGTATCAAGCCCTACGTCAGCTCGCGACAGGTGCTCCCGTTCGCCGCAACCCGTGCACGTAGGGGTCAGCACGCGGTGCCCGGCGTTTCGCAACAGAGCGGCAACATCGCGCCACACCCAGCCGCCGTGCCACGTACCGTGCACGAGCACGAAGCTCAGCGGGCGACCACTGGCCTGCGACAGCCCGAGCAATCCTGAGCCAACGACGGCCGCCCCCGAACGGATGAGCTGGCGCCGGCTGATTACGTGCCCTGTTTTCACGGCTGTTCTCCTTTCAAAAAGCGCAAGAACGGCGGTTTCGTGTCCATTCGCAAAAACCGTAATACCTAGCGAGAAGTTCGGATGGTCCCGTCCGCGTCCAGTCTTTATCTTGCGCGATCGAATTTATCGACTATTTCTCACAAATGATCTCACGAAGGAGACAATAATGAAGAAACTGCTGATAGCCGGGCTCTTGGTCCTCGCCATCAACGGTAACGCACTGGCTCAGGAAGCCGGCGACTGGAAGATTCGTTCCGGCCCGTACGTTGTCGACCCCAAATCCGATAACAACGGCACGGTCAATGTCGACGCCGGCACAGCATTGGGCATCAACTTCACCTACTTCTTCAACGAGAACTGGGCTTTCGAAGTACTCGCCGCAACGCCGTTCTCTCACGACATCAACCTGAACGACGGTGGCGCGGAGGTTGGTGAAACCAAGCACCTGCCGCCGACCTTCAGCCTGCAGTATCACTTCCAGCTCGGCAACGCCTTCAAGCCCTACGTTGGCCTTGGGGTCAACTACACGCTGTTCTTCGACGAAGAACTGAGTGGGCCGCTCGCCGGCGCGGACCTGTCGCTCGACAACTCGTTTGGCCTGGCCGCACAGCTCGGCGCGGACTACGACCTCAACGACCGCTGGAGCCTGGGCGCAAACGTGCGCTGGATCGATATCGACGCCGAAGCAGAAGTCAACGGCGCCGGCATCGGTGATGTCGAAGTCGACCCGATCGTCTACGGCATCACGCTTGGTTACCGTTTCTGATCAAGGACAGTCACCAACGACACCTTGACGACAGTCAGGACCCCCTCTCTCCGCTGTCGAAACGGTATCGGGAACAGCCCGGGCTACTGCCCGGGCTTTTTCCTGTCTGAACGCGCCGATCCCGGCCGCGTTCGGAACCCGCTACTCGCCCTCGCTGCCGCTGCGGTAGCGTTCGAACCAGGCGAGTATGTTGTCGGCCTTGGCGATCAGGTGTGACGGCCGGCTGACCAGGTTGTGCGCCCTCTCGGGCACACGCACGAGACCGGTATCGACCCCTCGAAGCTTCAGCGCCTGGTAATACTGTTCGGATTCCGGCATTGGCGTGCGGAAGTCCTGCTCACCCGTAATCAGCAGAGTCGGCGTGGTCACTTCACCGACGAGCGACAGCGGCGAACGACGCCAGTACGCGTCCTGGTCCACCCACGGTGGCTCGTCGAACCAGTACCTCAGGAAAAACGGCGCCCCGTCGGTTGTCAGCGCAAAACTCAGCCAGTTGATGACTGGTTTCTGCACGACGGCGGCCGCGAATCGGTCGGTCTTGCCGACAATCCATGCGGTCAGCACGCCGCCGCCCGACCCCCCCGTAACGAACAACTGATCTTCGTCGACGTAGCCGTTTGCAATGACGGCATCGACGCCAGACATCAGATCGTCGTAATCCTGACCCGGATAGTTCTGGTGTATTTCGTTGGCGAAATCGTAGCCGTAGCTCGTGGAACCCCGGGGGTTGGTGTAGAGCACCAGGTAGCCGCGCGCGGCGAACAGTTGAATCTCGGGAGAAAAGTGCGGTCCGTACGCCGCAAAGGGGCCGCCGTGGATCTCGAGGATCAGCGGATAGCGTTTCTCCGGATCGAAACCCGGGGGCTTCACGAGCCAGCCCTCGACGTCGTAGTCGCCGACCGAGGAACGCCAGGTCACGTGCTCCACGCTGCCTGCCTCGCGATCCTTGAACAGGTCGTCGTTGAGCGCGGTCAGGGTTCTCGCGCGGCCGCGACGGTCCGCGATCCCCAGCTCGGACGGGCGGGTTGCGCTACCGCGTGTGTACGCGACACTACCGTTACGTGCCGCCGAAAAGCTCCCGCTCGTGTAGGGCCGACCCACGCCCGCACTGCCGATGTCGTCGAGCAGCACCCTCATCCGGCCGTCGTCGCCGAGTTCCGCGAGCAAACGCTTACCGTGGTCGTCGTACGCAAGGTACAGACGCTCTCCGGCAAACGCGAAGCTGTCGATCTGGCGATCGAATTCGGGTGTCCGGTTCCGGATTTCGCCGCTGGCGAGGGTCAGCTCGTAGAGATGGACGTTGTGATAGCTCATACCCTCGTCGTCGTAACCGAGGTAGTAGACGGAGCGGCCGTCGGGCGAAAAGCGCGGTGCGTAATCCAGTCCGTCACGATCGGTCAGCGCTCGCATTTCTCCGCTGTCGACATCGATCAACCACAGTTCGGACTCCAGCGGATCGCTCATCGGCTCGTCGATGCGATTCGCCGAAATCACGAGCGAACGGCCGTCCGGGGACCAGCTCAGCGGGCCGCCATGATCGTAAGGACCGTCCGTAAGCTGCCGCGCCCTGCCGCCATCAGCCGGGATGACAAAGACTTGCGTATGCCCGGCCTCGAGGTAACCCGCGCCGTCGACTCGATACGGCAATTCGTCGATGAAACGAACGGGCGGCGCCCAGTCGGCCCCTTCCGGTCTCTGCGGCGGCGTCGCCAGCGTCGAGGCCTTTTCGGCGACAAACATCTGGAACGCAATCTGTTTCCCGTCCGGCGAAAATGCCAGCGCGGATGGCGCCTCGGGCAGGTTCGACAAGAGCGCGGTTTCCCCGCTATCCACCCAGCGGACAAACAATTCCGCGCCGCGCCGGCCGGCTCGTGCCACGTAGGCCAGCCGCTCGCCGTCGGGGGACCAGCGCGGGCTCGAATAGCTGGCCGCTGACGACCGCAGCGGGCGATGGTTGCTGCCGTCCGCGTCGATCATCCAGATCGCGTCCAACGGCCGGTCTGTCATGATATCGAGCGAGCGCCGCAAATAGACTATGCGGCGACCGTCCGGCGAGATCCGCGGATCGACCGCCAGCTCCATATCGAAGACGTCGGTGCGCTTCAGCGAGCGGTCGCCCGCGTAAGCGTGGGCCACCGTCAGGGCAGCGAGAGCCGCAACGGCGGCAATGAGGGTTTTCTGCACGAATTTTCTCCAACCGGGTGCCCGCAGCCGCAGCGGCTCGGGGCGTGTTGCACGGCAGTATGCGGACTTTTGAGACCAGTCGCAGCGGTATTTGTGACATAAGCAGCCAGCATGGGTAATTCGTTATTCCCGGTTGCTATAAACCCACTATTGAGCTAAATTGTCTCAATTATGGAAGTTCACAAAAAAGCCGCCATCCAGGCATTCCGCTTGTTGTTTCGCCCGATCGCGAGGATTTTGCTGCGCGCGGGCGTCACCTGGCAGGAGTTCTCCGAGATCTGCCGACTGACCTACGTGGAGGTCGCAACCCAGGAATTCGGGATACGAGGCCGGCCCACCAATATCTCCCGCGTCGCCATCATGACGGGCTTTACGCGCCGTGAAGTCCGGCGGCTGCGGGACATCCTCGAAAGCGAGGAGCTCGCGGAGTTCGGCAGCATGAATTCGGCAACCCGGGTCTTGAGCGGCTGGTATTCCGACGCGCAGTTCACCGATACGCTCGGCGAGCCGCGGCGGCTGATCGTCAACGGCCGCGGGCCGAGCTTCGAGACCTTGTGCTCGCGCTATGCCGCCGACGTTGCGCCTTCGACGATGCTCAAGGAACTCAAGCACGTGGGCGCCGTCGTCGAGGATTCGAGCGGCAAACTGATTGCGCAAATGCGCGTTTACATGCCGGTGCACATGGATCCCGAGCAAATGCTGACGTCGGGCAGCGTGCTCGAGGACCTTGGCGAGACCGTGGCGTACAACCTGCACCGTAGTGACGACGATCTACCCCGTTTCGAGCGGCGTGCGACCAACACGCACATGCCGCGAGCAAGCATTCCTGCGTTCAAACAATTCCTGGATAGAGAGGGCCAGGCATTCCTCGAACGCGTGGATACGTGGCTAAGCCAGCACGAAGACAAACAAGCCAGCCACCATGTGCGCCTGGGCTTGGGTACTTATTGGATTGAGAACACAATTAATGAGGGATCGCACGCATGAACAGGAACACATGGTTAACATTGGGAGGCTGTCTCGGGATAGTCGCCTGCGGAGGCGGCGGCGGCGAAGCCACCGCCGGTATTGACGGCCGGGGCAGCCCCAGCCGGGTTGCCGTTGTATCTCGCGGCACGGTCAGCACATTTGGCAGTGTGGTTGTCAACGGAGTGCGTTACGACACGAGCAACGCGAGCTTCGATATCAACGGCACAGCGGGCGCGGAGAGCGACCTGTCGGTCGGCCAGGTGGTTACGGTAGTCGGCAGCACCGATGAGAACGGCCAGGACGCAAGGGCCGACTCCGTAAGCTTCGACGCACTGCTCGAAGGGCCCGTCGAGTCGATCGACCTTGGCCTCAACAGCTTTGTCGTTCTCGGCCAGACGGTGCAGGTCACGGGCAACACGCTATTCGACGACGACTTCACGCCGCAGGACATCGAGGCTCTCGCCCAGAACGACGTGGTTGAAGTATCGGGCTTCTTCGACGCAAACGGCAATATTCGCGCAACCTATGTCGAGCTGGAACTCACCGCCGGCGACTTCGAGGTTTCCGGCACGGTCAGCAACGTCGACACGGGCGCCTTGAGCTTCGAGATCAACGGTTTTGTCGTCGATTACAGCAGTGCAAGCCTGTCGGGCTTCCCGAACGGCGCGCCCGAGAACGGGCAGCAGGTGGAAGCTGAAGGCACGCTCGGCACCAGCGGTGAACTGCTTGCAAGCCGCGTGGAGCTCGAAGACAACGGACTCGGCGCCAGCGCAGGTGACGAAGCCGAAGTCGAAGGTGTCATTACGCGCTTCGTGTCGGCGACCGACTTCGACGTCAACGGAGTGCCGGTAACGACCACCGCATCGACGAGCTTCGATAACGGCAGCAGCGCGGATCTTGCGCTCAACGCAGTGATCGAGGTCGAAGGTGAAGTCAACGCCAGCGGCACGATCGTCGCCGATTCGATCGACTTCGAACAGGAGGGAACGCTCGAACTGCGCGGCACCGTCGAGGCGGTCAGCAGCAACAGCGTGACGCTCCTGGGTGTCGCGGCGACGCTCACGGCGGAAACGATCTTCGATGACCAGAGCGTTGCCGACCTGACGACGTTCTCCGCCGCAAACATTAGCGTAGGCGACTATCTCGAAGTGCGCGGTTTCGACGACAACGGCACGCTGACCCTGACCGTGGTCGAGCGCGACGACGATGCGGGGGATGCCGGACTGACGGGACCGATCACTGCCGTAGCGGATCCGGACTTCACGGCGGTTGGCGTCACCGTACGCACCACCGTGGATACGGAGATCGAGGATGCCGACGAGAACGAGATCGACACGGCGACGTTCTTCGCCGGCAACCCGGTGGACGATGTTGTCGACGTCGACGGCAGCTTTGCCAACGGTGTGCTGACCGCCACCGAGATCGAAGTCGAAGACGACTGATCGGACGGCCGAAACTCAACGGCGAGCTTGGAGGCCGGGCACATCGTGTCCGGCCTTTTTTTTGTCGCCGGTCAGTCGCCGTAGTGGATCTTCACGTCGTGCGGATAGGGGCGCCCCTGCCCTCTCTCGATCAGATCGCGAAGGCTCAGAAGATAACAGGGCCACTTCGTCGCGAAATACAGGAAGTCGTCCTCGGTCGCTGCCTCGTTTTCGTGGGCGAGCTCCACCCAGACCTGATCGGCGTCCTGCCTGAGCACAAACTCCAGCGAACTGTCGAGCCAGGGACCAGGGCCCGAAATACAGCGCAGACTGACCCGCCGCTGGTCTTCGAGCGCTTCTATACTGAACGACAGAACGGCCAGCTCGGCAAAATGCAGCGTGAGTGCCTGCCCCGCGGCGGGTGTTCCGTCACTCTTTGTCGACCACCAGCCATCCAGGCCTGCCGGCTCGTGCAGCGTTTTGTAGATTGTGCCGATATCGCCGACGATACCGACGCGATGTCTGACTCTTGCCATGGTGCTTCCCCCCGTTTCGTGCAGGTGATGACACAGATCCCCTGTCGACGTTCCCGGTTACGACACTATTTGCTGTCAGTCGTTCGTTCGCTCTCTGCGGATTCGCGGGCTTCGTAGTTGACCCAGACCCAGTACTTCGAGCCGCATCGCGGGCACGAAGACTGACGCGCGTAGCCGTACGGCCGGTCGTTCCAGGTGTGGCCGCACTGGTAGCAGCGGTTATGTGCGATCAACGCGCCGCACTCTCGGGATACCTGGTTGTGTGTGCCGGCGAAAGGCCAGTGCGACGGTGCGTTGAGTTCATGCAGGCAGTATACAAAATGCACCTCTGGCTAAGGTAAGCTTCAGAGCGTACTCGGGAGATCTCGGACATCGAAACTCAAGACCCCAAAAACAACGCGTCCGACACCGTTAACCGAAGGGTGCTCATCGGCACGATCCTCGGATTTGTCGGCGGATTTGCCACTGCGTTCTATGTTCTCCCGAAATCTTCTCTGTTGGCCTATTTCAGAAAGATGCTGCGACAGGCCGAAGCACCCGGCCCGTACGTTGAAGTCGACGTTCGTGGGCTTGGCAAAGGGCAATCCTTACTCGCGAGCTGGAAGGACCGAACCGTTCTTGTTCAGCGGCGAACCGACGCCATGCTGCGGAGCATAGAAGCGGGCGATGACAGGATCTGGGATCCTGAATCCGAGGGATCGATACAGCCGGAATCCGCTCGGAACCCTTACCGCTCGATCGATCCGGAGATATTTGTCGTGGACCTGACGTGCACCCACCTGGGATGCCCGGTCAGCGAGATCAGACGCGGGCAAATCGAGGGCTATGATTTCGACGGATTTCTGTGCAGCTGCCACGGCGGTCAGTTCGATCTCTCCGGGCGCGTGTTCAAGGGCAATCCGGCACCCGCAAACCTCCGGATACCGCCGTATCACTTCAAGGAGGACGGCACCCTCGTCATCGGTAGCGGAAAGGGCTGAAGGAGGCGGGCGCACAGAACGCCCGCCTGAACCATAGCGCTAGAACGTCAGCTGCAGCCTGAGCGAACCGACCGTGACGCTTTCGTCGAGTCCGTCGCGGTTGGGTTCGGCCTTGATGTCCGACAGTGAGAGCATGACCCGCACGTGTTTGTTGTAGGTCCACGCAATACCGGCCGTCGTCTCGCGCTGCTTGCCGCCGGCCACGGTGCCGTCGTTGAGGTCGAGCGTCGCAACGCGGGCCAGCAGTTCCAGTGAGCCCCACGACGCTTCGGGGCGCACCGTCTTGAAGTTGCCGCGGCTATGGCTGTAGCTATAGGGACGCCCGCCAATCACGTAGCTTGCCATGATGTACTGCGAGCCGAAGTCGAGTGAACCGTCGATGGCGTCGAGGCTCGTGCGGATCATTTCCGCCTGCACCCTGAGACGATCGTAGGACAGCCCGAACTCGAGGCCAACGGTGTTGCTCGAGTCGACACCCTCGATGCTGCGGGTGTCCACGAGGCGGCGGTCGGTCAGCCGCGAGCCGGGTCGCGCGCGCAGCCGCACTCGCTCACCGTTGTCGACGTTACGAAACTCGACGGCCGCTCCGACGTGCACAGTGAAACCGTCCTCGTTGATCGGCGCGTAGGTGAACCGCGAGATCACGCTGCGGCCCGGCAGGCGGCGGCGATCGAGATCGTCGAGCGCATCGCCGAAAACGCCGGCATGCAGGCCCCAGTTATCGCGCCAGGTTCGCCACGATGCGCCCGTGAGCATTCCCGGACTCAGCGCGCTGGCGATCGAGCGTTCGATCAGCCCCATCGAGCGGGACGATTTGAGGTCCTCCATGGAAAACGGCGCCACCTGGTTGCCGACGACAATACGCTGTTTGCGAAAGCCGCTATACTCGACGAAGGTGCTGCGGAAACCCTGGGCAATGCCGAAGTCGTAGTCGGCCCGGATGCGCCAGTCGTCGTTCGCAAGCTGCAGGCGGGCCCGCGCTCGCCGGAAATCGGTCGAGTTGTCGAGCGGCGTCAGGTCATCGCTAAAGCTGACGGTATCCGTGTGCAGCATGCCGCCGTAGCTGAGCTCCCAATCCTCCCAGAGCTCAATCTCGCCGGCCATGGCCAGCGGCGACAGGCACAGTGCCGCAATGGCAATGAGATTTCTTATTGCGGAATTCCCCATCGTGGAATCTCCCATTGTGAATGTCCTGTTGGGTCGAATGGACGGTGTCATTGTTCAGTCCCCTTTGCTGTGGCGAGCGGCACGCTCGCAGAAGTCGAATAAAACGCTGGCGAGCCCGCCCTGATGGACGGCCTCGCCGAAGTCGTGGCTGGTGTTCTCGAGCAGCGCAAACTCGTGCAGTGCGGAATATTTCCGGCGTTTCGCCAACCGCTTCAGACGGCGGTGAAACCATTCGGCACGCTCCAGCCGGTCGCTGCCCTGCTGTTTGTCGACGCGCGGTGTCTTGCGCAACGCCTCGTCGCGATCGGTGTCCCTGTCACCAACGACGACGAGCGTCGACGTCCGCGCGAGCCGGTTGGCTTCGAAGCGAACGCCGTCGAGCCGCGCCGTGTCGTCGACGCCGTAGGGAAAACGTCTGCCCGACTCCGGCGGCGTGTACCACCCTGCCGATGCGAGGCAGATCGAATGCACGGGCTCCGGATGTGCGTACACGAAACGATGTGCAAACTGTGCCCCGCCGGAGAATCCGAACAGATGGAACCCGGAACTGAAGCCCAGCTGCTCGCGCAAATCGGCAAGCGTCGCGCAGACGGCAAGGTCGGCGCGTTGACCGAGGCCCTCACGGCCAAGGCGCTGGTAGTCGGGGTAGTCCCGGTAGCTGAACACCGGGGCAATCAGCGTGTAGTCGCGCTTGTCCGCCTCACCGGCAAGCGCCTGCAGCATGTAGTCAGCCTGCCGCGCTATGCCATGGACCACGACCAGCAACTTGTCCGCGTCGGGCGTTTCGGGGAAACGCACGAGGTAGCTGTAGCCCGGATGCTCGGACAGGCGGCGGCGCAGTATTTTCGACGCAGCGGGTGCTTCGGTGTTGTTGGGATTAACGGCGTTCATCGAGATTGCTCACTTTGTTCAGGTTGTCCTTCGAGTTCGCGTCCTGCTCGTCGAGCGACCAGGCCTGATCGGCCGTTTCGGCAATGCTCTTGTCGTGCGTCGCAAAAACGATCGTCCCGGGATAGTTCGCGAGCAGGTCCTTCAAGGTGTCGTAGCCCACGGCATCGAGGCCTTGTTCGATTTCGTCGAGCAGCAACAGGCGCGGCTTCCCCAGCAATGCGCGCGCGAGCTTGATGCGCGCCGCCTCGCCGGCCGAGACGCCGGCACCGTCGGTGCCCAGACGGGTCTTCAACCCGGCCGGCAGGCGTTTCAGAAGCGTGTCGAGACCGGCGGCTTCGGCCGCCGCGGCCACCGCCTCGTCGTTGGCGCCGGGGTTCCTGTAGCGAATGTTCTTGCTGATCGAGCCGGCCATGAGCGGCACGCGATGACTCGCGATCCCGATCGCCCGCCGGCGATGCCGATCGCTGAGTTGATCGGTGCGGGTGCCGTCGAGCGTCACCTGGCCAGCTGTAAGCCTGGACAGACCCGCAATGGCGTTGATCAGCGTGGTCTTGCCGCTGCCGTTCGATCCGGTGATTGCGATCCGTTCGCGCGGTTTGACGCGGCGGTCGAGTACGCGCGAGCTGCCCCCCGACGCGACGCCGTAGAGTCTGAGTCTGCCGCGACCGCGACCCAGGCGCACAACACCCGGGTCGGCCTCATCCGAGCCGCGACGCAGCACCCGCGTCAGCTTCTCTCGCGCCACGCCCGCGGACTTCCAGTATTCGAAAACCCGACTCAGGTCCCTGAGCGGGGTGGCAGCCAGCGACACGACACCCGTGGCGGCCAGCAGCGCGGCAATATCCAGGCTGCCATTCGTGACGGCATACGCGCCGTAGACGAGCACCAGCAACAGAATCATGCGGTGTGAGAAGTCGGTGAACCCGCGGAGCGCGCCCATCCAGAACGCGCGGGTCTGGAGCGCCGACGACAATTCACCGCTGAGCCGGCCGAGGCGATTGCGTTCGCGCCGCGTGCGGCCGAAGCTCGCGAGATGACGAACGTTGAGCAGCACGTCGGACACGGCGTTGGCCAGCCCGCCGCGGCGGCGGCGCGTACGCCGAACGCTGCCTTCGAAACCGTGGCCGAGCAGCAAAAGGCCGAGCGCCGCGAGCAGTAACGCTACGGATAGCAGCATCGCCAGCTCGACAGCCAGCAGCGCCGTGGCGAGCAACACACCCAGAAGAAACAAACTCGCACTGATCGTGCGGGTCAGGCCAAGCGCCACCCACTGCCTGAGCGCGCTGAGATCGTTCGAGAAGCGGACCATGTTCACGCCGTGCCCGGGCATCCGGCGATCGTGCATCTGCCGGCTGGCGAGTGCGTCGAACAGGGCGAGGCGAACGTCGTGGACGTGCGCGTTGCCGAGACGCTCGGCCCCGGCACGCTCCAGCCAGCGGCAGAGGCCGCCGAGGAGCGCGAGCAGCGACAGAATGACAACATCCCTGTTGCGGTCGGCTGCTTCGAGCTCCCCGGCCACCAACGTAGCCAGGAGGTCCTGCATGACCAGCGCGAGCCCAATGAGCGTCAGCGCCTGCAGGATCCCGAGACCGACGACGCCCAGAAGCAGCGGCGAGCGTACGGCCGGGATGGCAGTGGGCAGGACGGTCTCGCGCATTACAGCACCAGCTTCGCGATTTGCGGAGATTCGAGGCGGGCTTTCGTCAGCACGGGAACACCCGTGAAGCTCTCCGCTTCGGTGGCTGCGAGGCCGGAGGCCGTCAGCAGACCGGATATCGCCAGCGGTTTGACGCCCAGGCGATGCATCCTTTCCACGCCGGCGAGCGCGCCCATGGCTTCGCCAGCCGCAAACACGACGTGCTTGACCTGGCGCTTGAAGGCGGCCGATGCGACGAGATCCGCCGTCTCGAAATGCAGCAGGCCGTCGGCAATTTCGACAACCGTGACATCGATGTTGTCGTCAGCGCGTGTCGTCGCCAGCAGGCGATCGAAGCAGGCCTGTATTTCGAGCTGCGGTACGCGGTAGGTCGACGGATGGCCAACGTCGACAAAATCGAGGGTCAGTTCCGCGCCTGCGTCCGCGTAGGACCAGACGTCGTTGCCCGAACCGGTGCCTGTCGCCTTGACCGCTGCAACGCGGTATCCGGCTGCCGTCAGCCCCTTGACCAGCGCGGCCGCCGTTGTGGTCTTGCCCGAATTCATCGAGGTGCCGAGCACCGCAATGACGGGCTTCTTCGGCAGCCCCGCCGTGCGCTCGGTATTCAGCGCATACCGCCTCAGGTTCATGATTTCGCCGGAGGCATCGACGCAATAACCCTCGGGGCGAATCGTGGTCGGCCATTTCAGCTTGGAGTGCTTGGCAATGGCCTTTGCGGCCACGCCGCCTGCGGCAACGAGATGGCAGCGATCGAGCGATTCGGGTATTTCGGCTTCGAACTGATCCGGCGCGTACCGGTTGCCGAACGCGACGACAATCTTGTCGCCCGGATACAGCAGCGAACGGCGGCTGTTGCGCAGCTGAATGCGCGTGTGCTGAGCGATCTTCTCGACCCGCGCGACAATCAGGTCGCCGGAACGCGGCGTGTGATCGTCACGGGCTTCGATATGCGACGCGTCTCCGGTCGGGATGTTGCGGGTAATAAAACTCCACTTCGCATTCCGCGGTATCCCCTCGGGCTGGAAGCCCGGTACCCAACGGCGATCGGCGTTCAGTTTGGTAACGACATCCTCTAAAGCTGTGCTCATGATCCTTGTCCTTTTTGAGTAGCGCTTGTTGAGTGGCAATCGGCACGCCACATGACGTGCTTTGTTGCTACCCATTGTGCGGACAGGCAATGAACCCAAACTGTCAGAGCGATGAAGGCGCTCTAAAAGCAAAATGAAAAACGCCTAAAGAGATCTGTCGCCAAATAGCGACTGCCCTCGACGAGCGCGACGCGGTGTGAAAAAAACAGAGTGGATGTCGAGGCGCGGAGCCGCGTTTCGGACGTTTAGACGCCCGGAATGGGACGCCGGGACCGGATTCGGAGCGGACTCAAGGCAGGGTCATGCGATAACCCATACCCCGGACCGTTTCGATCAACGAATGCTCGCGATGGCCGTCGATCTTCTTGCGAAGTTTGCCGACGTAAACGTCGACGACGTTAGTCAGCGGATCCATGTCCATGCCCCAGACGTTGCTCAAAATCCGCTCGCGGCTGAACAGGCGGCCAGGATTGGACATGAGAAGCTCGAGTACGGCGAGTTCTTTGGCCGTCAGTTCGAGCAGTTCACCCGCCAGCGTCACCCGCATCGAGCGGCGGTCGAGCGCAACGTCGGCAACCTTCAGGACCTCGCTGCGCGCGTCGGAACTGCGGCCGCGGCGCACCACGGCTTCGATTCTCGCGAGCAGTTCGTCGATGACAAAGGGCTTTTTGATGTAGTCGTCCGCACCCATGCGCAGGCCCGTGACCACGTCGTCGAGGCTGTCCATCGCCGTCAGCATGACAATGGGCGTATCGATACGCCGCATCCGGAGTTCCTGGCACACCTCGAGGCCATGCATGCCGGGCAGCATCAGGTCGAGGATAATGAGCTCGAAATCGGCGTTCTGGCCGAGCTCCAGTGCCTCTCGACCGTCGCCGGTTCGGACCGCGTTGTACCCCTCCGATTTGAGCGCCCGAACCAAAAAATCCGCAATTCGGTCGTCATCTTCCACAACAAGCGTGCGCATGTTGCGATTTTGGGCGGTACGGCGCATCTAGGCAATAGCGCGAATGCTGTCTTCGGCCGGCAGCCAGACCCGGGCTTCGGCGCCCTTGCCAACTTCTCCACTGATCGAAATGTGTCCCTGGTGCGCTTCGACGATCGCCTTCGCGACCGGCAGGCCTAGCCCCGTGCCGCTCGCGGCACGCTGCGCGTTGGCGCCGCGGTAGAAGCGGAAGAACACCTGCTCCGCATCTTCGGGTGACAAACCGATGCCGTTGTCCCGGACCCGGATGACGACTCCGTCTTCCTCCTCGCCGAGGGTTACCTGGATGTGGCCATCGTCGTTCGTATAGCGCAGCGCATTGTCGAGGAGAATCGTAAATACCTGCCGCAGACGGTCGTGATCGCCGTGCACGACCACGTAGTTGTCCTCGATGTGTTCGGAAATCCGGATGCGCTTTCTTTCGGCCTCGACGGCAAAATCGGCGCACACGGCTTTCAACATGCCCGCAATCGCAACCGAACGCTTCTGGATGCGTGCCTGGCCTTCCTCCGCACGTGCGACAAACAACAGATCGTCCACGAGGCGGTTGGTGTGCAGTGCCTGCTCGCGGATCCTGTCGAGCGAATCCTCGTAGTGTTCGGCTTCCTTGCGCTCGCCGCGCAGCGCCATCTCCGCCTCGCCGTGTATTACGGTCAGCGGTGTCCTGAGTTCGTGACTGATGTCGGCCAGCAGCTGACGGCGACTGCGATCAGCCTGCGCCAGGCGTTCGTTGGTCTCTCGCAAGCCTTGCGTCCGCTCGGCGACGAGCTGCTCGAGATTCGCCTTTTTCCTGCGGTCGCTGTCGCGAACGTTGCCGAGTTGTTCGCCCAGCCGATCGAAGGCGTCTCCCAGCTCCGCAAACTCGGCTTCGTAGAGTTCATCGGTGCGGTAGTCGAAATTGCCCGATGCATACGCCAGCGCGGCATCGCGAAGTGTGTCGACCGACCGCGTGACCGACCGGGAGATCACGACGGTCACACCGATGCCGAAGCACAGAACGAGCAAGGTCAGGAGGGGTAGCACCCAGCTGATGAAATACCCGAGGGCGTTGGCCGCTTCCTTGGTCTCTCGCAGCTCGTCGCGCTCTTCGGCCAGGGCAACGTTGATAAGCTCGTTGAAACGCCCGGCCACGCGGTCGCTGCGAATCCGGCTCAAGGTCGTACGGGCGTCGTCGAGGCGGCTTTCCAGCAAAGCCACGCGAATCCGTTCGCTGCCCGCAATAATGTCCTCGACCAGCCGCTCCACTTCGACGAGGTGGTCGAGTTCGAGTGTCTCGTCGAGGCTTTGCACCAGCGCAACCTCGGCCGCAATACCGCGGCGCACACGCGTCAGGGCATCGCGAAGAGACGTCGCGTTGTGCGCGCGTTCGTGTTCGTTGGTGTATTCGCCCTGCGCCACCATCTCGCCCATGGCGTTGAGCTTGCGGTAGGTCCGATCCGATACTTCGAGGTAACTCAGAACAACGTCATTGGCGAGTTCGCTGCGCTCGAGCAGGAACTGGTAGCGTTGGGTAATAGCGTAGAACAGCCCGCTCAGGAGGAACAGCATGACGAGCATTCCGAGCGTCGCAAAGCGCACGCGCGAATTGAATCGTCTGGGGAAAACTGGCCAGCCCTTGATCGTCACCTGAGGTCCTGACAAACGTCGTTGTGATAAAACTCTGGACAGGAGTTTCGCAGAAATCGTGCAAGTCGCGAAATTTCCTAAATTTTCATTAAACGCGAAGTGTCGAGGTCTTGTGCTGACGCCATCCCCGGCGCCTGGCTCAGGTTTTGTCAAACGCTTTGTCGCGGCTCATCAATACGGCATGCCCGTGAACCTCGAGCAAAACCGGCAGCGTTCCCGTACCCTGTCGACTCCCTGAGAAAGCGGAAGAGCAGCGGGCTTGACCAGCTACGATGTCATTGTGCTTGGCGGCGGCGCAGCCGGTCTGATGTGCGCCATTGCGGCAGGCCGGCGCAATCGGCGCGTGCTCGTTCTCGAGGGCTCGAACCGGGTCGGCAAAAAAATCCTGATGTCCGGCGGCGGCCGCTGCAATTTCACGAACACACACTGCGATCCGTCTCACTTCATTTCCGGCAACCCGCATTTTGCCAAGTCGGCGCTGGCACGCTTCAACCCGTGGCAGTTTATCGAGCTTGTTGAAAGACACGGCATTCCGTATCACGAGAAAACCCCCGGGCAGTTGTTCTGCGACCGCTCGTCGAAAGACATTGTCGCCATGCTGCTTGCGGAGTGTGAGGACGCGAACGTCGAGATACGCCTTGACTCGGGCATCGATGGCGTCGAGCGCACAGGCACAGGGTTTGTCGTCGCATCGGCCCACGGCCGGTTCGAGTCGGCGGCTCTCGTGGTGGCGACGGGCGGACTGTCGATTCCGCGGATGGGCGCCACGGACCTGGGCTACCGGCTGGCGCGGCAGTTCGGGCTCGAAGTTGTGGACACTCGCGCTGGGCTCGTGCCATTCACGTTCAGCGGTGCGACGAAGGCGCTGACAGAACGGCTCGCCGGCGTCAGCGTTGCATCTGCCGTCAGCGCGGGCGGCGTGCGTTTCGAAGACGATCTCCTGTTTACGCACAGAGGGCTGTCCGGTCCGGCGGCGCTGCAGGCATCGAGCTACTGGCTTCCCGGTTCGTCGATCGACGTTTCACTCCTGCCGCACGAGGATCTCTTCGGCTTGCTCGATCGGGCGAAGGGCGTATCGCCCGGCGCCAGGATACGCACCGTATTGTCCAGTTGTTTACCCAAAGCGCTGGTGCTCGAGCTGGAGGCGCGCGAATGGCCGGAAGTAGCCGATAGACCGTTGGCCGAAATTGGCCACGGCGTACTGTCGAGAGTGGCCAGGGGCCTCCAGAGCTGGGTGCTGAAACCCGCGGCAACGGAGGGTTATCGAACGGCGGAAGTTACGCTCGGCGGGGTCTGCACGAGTGAATTGTCGTCGCGGACGATGGAAACCCGCGGCGTGCCGGGCCTGTACTTCATTGGCGAGGTCGTCGACGTCACGGGCCACCTGGGTGGGTTCAACTTCCAGTGGGCGTGGGCGTCGGGGCACGCCGCCGGTGAAGCGGCCTGATCGGCGCCGGGCTCGAGCGCATAAAAAAAGGCCGCGAATCATATCGCGGCCTCACGTGTTCGAAGCACCGGGGGAAGGATCAGGCATCGAACGACTGCTAGTATCAGGCATACGAAAACTAAGAACAATTCTTAAACATCGACACTTTTGTTCGTTTTTTTCGAATCTTCAACGGGGCTGTTTCTCGCGACCTTCGAGCGCGGCGCGCAGGATCGCGCCGACTTCTGCGTGGTAGATATGATAGTTATGACCGCCAACCCGGAAACCGTCGAGCTCCGTCACATCGATCAGGTTCACTCCGTCCGGAGCGCCGCGGTTCGCCTGGCCCAGCCGCGGGCTCGCGTTGACCACCTGGGAAAACGACAGCAGCCGATCGCGGTCGGATGCAAGGATGGTCACGCCGCGAAAGCGTGCTTTCAGTTCCGGTAGCGACGCCAGGAAACGATCGCGGCTAACGTCGGGCGCCACCAGCAGCAGCTCGCCAAACTGCCCGTCAGCGCGCTCGAGCCCCTGTCCCGATCCACGGGTCAGACGTGCCCCCATGCTGTGCGTCATCACGTGGATCCGTTCAGCGCCGTAACGATCGGCCAGCGCATGCAGCGCCGCGAAGATCGCCGGCTCGCTGGCGCCAAAGCGGCTGGCGTCTTCTGCGTAAGTCACGACCGCCTGGCTGGAGGGCCAGCTGAACAGCAGCACGCGCCCCTCGAATCCCGTCTGCAGGGCCACCAGGGCCGCATGCCGGCAGGCCCGCTCGAAACCCGTGTTGTAGCCATGGACGTAGACGAGCAGGCCCTCATCCGGCGCAAGCTCGAACCCCGAGAGCACCGTCTCCACGGGCGCGGCGGCGTGCTCGAGAAACCGGCTCCGCGCCTTGCCCGTAACCGTCGCCGCAACCCGGCAATAACCCGCGCTGGTCTCGGCAACGGCGGTGCGATAGCGAACGGTGTCGCCGTTTTCCACGTGCGTGTCGCGATTTGTCAGGTAAGCGACATCGAGTGACGCTTGCGTATCCGGATCGAGGCTTGCACAACCGGCGGCAAGGGTGGCAACAAGGACGAGAGCGGCGGGAACGCGCTGTTTTTCCGGCACCTGTCGACTCGGTTGACGTCGGCGAGCGCCTAAAACTCGAAGCGGAAGAGGGTTGCCGGCTTGGTGTTTTCGATGGGCAGATCGGTGAGCGCCGTGTCGCGGCGATCGCGGCTGTCGTCCTGCGCCCTGTAGCCCAGCCGGATCCTGGACGGTTCCGCTGGCCCGTCCCCCTGCCGCCATTCGAATTCTTCCTGGCGTTCGCGCATTGCGTCCATTTCCCGGATGAGCCGCTCGCGCATCAGTTGCTCGTAGGGCGCTTCCGCGCGTCGACGGTCGCCCGGTTTCTGCGCCGTGACGACAATCTCGTCCATCTCGTCCGTGCCGCGATCGTCAGCGCCTTGCTCAGGCGTACTCGTTTCGCTGGAGGAAGGATCGTCTGGAGACGATTCGTCGGACGACTGCTGAGCAACCGCCAGTGCGGACAGACACAGGCAGGCCGCAAGCATTACGCCCATCGCGACCCGTCCGGGTTGCCGTTGTGGTGTGGCCTCTGCCGTTGCGCTCAAAACCGTCTGCATTCTGATGCCCGCTAGGTGTTGCCTGCTCGCCTATTTTTTGCCCATTGCCCAGGTCATGCTGTCGAACCAGTAATCCCGGGTGTTCGGCAACCACTTGTCGGTCTGCCGCGCGGTCACCCACGAATTCAGGAAATTCAGCAGTTCCTGCTCACCCTTTTTGACAGCAATCGCCTCGCTTTGTGCCAGGAGCGGCTCGGAAACCGGTACGTCAATCAGCTTCGGGTGCTTCAACGCCAGGAATTTTGCCTCGGAAAGACCCGCGAGGTACACGTGGGCACGCCCTTTCAAGACCTGCTCCTCCGCGAGTTCGACCGTCTTGAACGTGTTGACACTCGCGTCCGCAAAGAACATTTCGGCCACGCTGCTCGCGTAGGTATCGGCCACCGTGGCCACAATGATATTCGGCGCGTTCAGCTCGGCAAAACTCTGAATCGTGCTGGTCATTGCGGTATTGGTGGCTATACCGATGCCCGAGCGGGCAACCGGCCGCGTGAAGTTCACCTTGAGCGCCCGCTCGGGCGTCATTGCCATGCCGCCCGCAATGATGTCGATCTCACCGTCCGCGAGCGCGGGAATGATCTCGGACCAGTCGTACACCCGAAAATCGGCGTCAACGCCCATGTCGCTCGCAATCTTCCGCGCCATGTCGATCTCGAAGCCGACCAGCTCCCCGCTCTCGGTTTTCATTGTCCACGGCACGAACTCGGCAACACCGACGCGAATGCTGCCACGCTCCAGGATGTCCTCGAGCGCATCCGCGGCGGCCACGCCGCTGCCGAGAACGAGTACAAACGCGAGAACAGACTGATACAAACGGCGCATGACTTTAGGCATAGCGGTGAAGGCTCTCTCGAAACGGATCAGGGTTGATTCTCGATCAGCCTCCCCGCTTTGTCCAGAACAGGAAGCACTGCGGGCTTTCGGCGATTACGTATTGTGATGCACCGGGGCAGAATCGCTAGGAACCCTGGGACTTTTGAGCCTCTTCTTCCGCCTTCACGTCTTGAAGGGTAGGCGGCACCCAACCTCGGTCGGCGCGATTTGCAAAGCCTGCGTGTTTGCCGCGCATGGCGTCCCCCGTGCGCGCAATGTATTCCTTCGCGCGCTCGACGTACGGCGCGTTCTCGTGCACCGGAATATCCGGATCGAACAGTTCCGCCAGTTCCAGCATCTGCGCCCGGTCGTTGTCGACGAAACCGCGGGTCTGTCTTTCCGCTTCGTAGGGATGCAGGCCCAGCGCCTCCAGCGCGGAACGCCCCGCCCGCACGGCACTGTCGAAGCTCTCGCGAATGATGTCTCGCGCCCCCGCTCCCCACAGCTCGTACACATGGTGCCGATCGACGGCGCGGGCAACCAGGTACACGTCCGGATGATGTTTTGTCATGTAGCGAACCAGTTCGGTCGCCTGCTCCTTGTCGTCGATGGCAACGACCAGCATACGGGCATCGTCGATCCCGGCGGCGTGCAGCAGATCGGGGCGGGTCGCATCGCCGTAAAAAACCTTGACGCCAAATACGCGCAGCCTTTCGAGATGTTCGGACTTGTGATCGAGAACAATCGTCTTGAAACCGGCCGCAAGCAGTATGCGATTCACGATGCCGCCGAAGCGGCCGTGGCCGGCGATGACGACGCTGCCTTGTTCGTCGATTGTGTCCGGCTCGCTCGCCTGCGCGCTCGCGTAGCGCGGTGCAATCAGGCGGTCGTAGACGATAAACAGAAGCGGCGTCAGCAACATCGACAGCGCAACGATGAGCAGCAGCTGTTGCGACAACGGCTCCGGGATGACGCCGTTCGCCACGGTAAACGACAGCAGCACAAAGCCGAACTCGCCGGCTTGCGCGAGTCCGAGCGCGAACAGCCAGCGATCCGCACCGCGTATCGCGAACACCATGCTGAGTCCGAGCATCACCAGGCCTTTGAGCAGCATTAGCCCGAGGGTCAGAAGCACGAAGTTGCCGAACTCCGCAAACAACAGCTCGAAGTCGACCGATGCGCCCACCGTAATGAAGAACAGCCCCAGGAGCAGGCCCTTGAACGGACCGATGTCGCTCTCGAGTTCATGACGATACTCACTGTTGGCCAGCACGACGCCGGCCAGGAACGTGCCGAGCGCGGGCGACAGCCCCACGACAATCATGAGTAGCGCAATGCCGACGACCAGCAGTAACGCACACGCCGTAAACAGCTCCCTCAGGCGGGCCATTGCAATGAAGCGGAACACGGGCCGCGTGAGAAACGTGCCGGCGGCGAAAACGAACGCAATCGCGGCGATCGTGACGAGCCCGCGCTGCCAGCCGGTAAGCCCGGCTACAAAATTCAACTCGGCACCGTGGCCGCCGTCGCCGGAATCCGCGACCTTTGCACCGCCATGTCCGCCAGCGGCAGGCACAGCGTCGAGCAGCTCGGGGATCGCCAGCAGCGGCAGGAATGCGAGCATCGGGATAACGGCAATATCCTGGAACAACAGCACGGAAAAGCTCGACTGCCCGCCGTCGCTTTTCATGAGACCCTTCTCGTTGAGCGTCTGCAGCACAATTGCGGTCGACGACAGCGCAAACACCATGCCGATCGCCAGCGCAATGCTGGCGGGCTGGCCGAGCAGCATGGCGACGGCGGCGATCAACAGCATCGTCACGCCGACCTGCAGACCGCCGAGACCGAGCAACCGGGAGCGCATGGCCCACAGCATGCGCGGCTCGAGCTCGAGGCCAACCAGAAACAGCATCATGACGACGCCGAACTCGGCAAAGTGCTGAATGCTGACGACGTCGACGTCGAGCTGCGCCAGGAGCGGACTCAGCGCAATCCCCGCAAGCAGGTAGCCGAGTACCGAACCGAGGCCGAGCCGGGAAGCCACCGGTACGGCAATGACGCCCGCAACGAGGAACAGGAAGGCCAGCAGCAGAAACTCGTTCACGATCAGCTCTCCTCCCGGGTCGGCAAGTCGTTTGCATGTACGGTATCGCGGTGATCCGCCGTCTCGAAATCGTAGCGATCGTCGCGTATTGCCTCGAGCAGTTGCCGGTAGCCACCCACGTGTTCGTCGAGTGCCCGCCCTTCGGGCGCATGCAGCGACGAATACAGCACGTAGGGCGCTGAAAAGCCCATGCCACACAGGCGCGCGGTCTGCTCCAGCGGCGTCAGGAAGGTGCGCAGCGGATATCGCTGGTAACCGTCCGCCGAGTAGGCCTCTGCAGGGCCTGCCGCCGTGACGGCAAGCTGCATGCGCTTGCCGGCGAGCCGGTCACCCTCGTGACCGTAGGCAAAACCGTGCTCGAGAACGAGATCCTGCCATTCCTTGACGAGCGACGGCGTGGAGTACCAGAACACGGGAAACTGCAGCAGCACGACGTCGTGTGTGAGGAGCCGCTCTTGTTCGCGATCGATATCGATGTCGAAGCGTGGATACTCGGCATACAGATCGACGTAGCTGATGCGCTCGACCCCGGAAGCCTCCGCCGCCATGGCCTTGTTGGCCCGCGAGTGGCGGTGTCCGGGATGGGCGTAGTAAACAATGAGCCTCGCCATAATTGCCTCTGTAACGGCAGTTGCTTGCGAGCCGGAACTCCGGGCCACGCAAACACTAGAGATTTGAAAGAGTTGCGACTCGGCGCAGTACCAAGTCGAGAATACCGATTCGTTATTGTTCGAACGTTTTTGCTGCTGACGCCCCAACGGGCGCCCTGTCAGTGTAGTCGATGCGGGTCGTCGTCTGGAACCCGCCCGGCCCCGAGCCGTAATAATGCCCCGCGCGCCCGGGTCTTCGTAGACACGGCTCCGTGTGAGCACGAGTCTTTGTAATCGCACATTTCCGGATCGGCGGTGCCGGCTGCCGTCCGTGCACTTTGTCCAGCCTGCAGGCTTTGTCCATCTTCGGGAGAATTCCTTATGACACTACGCATCGCCACCGTCTGGCTGTCTCTCTTCGTTGCGAGCTTTGCACACGCTGAAAAAGCGCCGGACTTTGCGACCGTTACAGAGGACGGCACCAGTCTGAAACTGAGCACGGAGGTGAGCCGGCAGAAGACCGTGCTGTTCTTCTGGGCCAGCTGGTGTCCCTACTGCAAGGCGCTGATGCCACATCTGCACAGCCTGAAACTCGAGTACGGCGACGATTTACAGGTGATAGCGATTCATTTTCGCGAAGACGCCGAAGGCCAGGGCTACGTCGCGCGCATGGGCTACGATTTTACGGTCGTTCCCGAAGGCGGCACGATCGCCCAGCGCTACGGCATCCGCGGCACGCCGGGCGTGGTCATACCCGATGACGAGCTGAACGTGGCGTTCGACCTGAGGGCGCTGCCGCGACGGGATCTCCCGGAAGGGGGAGAGTCTCTGACGCACGGACAGAAAGCGGCCTTCAGGGCACCGTACTGGGCTGCCGAGATCCGCAAGACGCTGGACCGACTGGACGGCGCGGCGGGCGCGCAATGAGTCGCCGCCACACCGCTGCCCGGTCGCCGGTTCGACAGGCGCTGTTTGCGCTCACCGTCCTGACGGTGAGTGGCGGAGCAGCCGCCGGCCAGGCTTTCACGAGCGGGGACCGGGCCGTGCCGCTCGTCGAGCTGTACACGTCGGAAGGCTGCTCGAGCTGCCCACCGGCCGAACGCTGGCTCAGCAGACTTGCGGACGAACCCGGCCTGTGGGAACGCTTCGTGCCCGTGGCCTTTCACGTGGACTACTGGAACTACCTGGGCTGGAACGACCGCTTCGCAAATCGCGCTCACAGCGAGCGCCAGCGTCGCTACATCGAGCAGGGTGCTGCACGCGTGGTCTATACGCCCGGCGTCTTCCGTGCCGGCAGCGAATGGCTGGGCTGGCGCAGCGGTCAGCGGCTCGCGGCCGCCGCCAAACCCGTCGGCAGGTTGACGGTCGAGGTGGAAAACGGCCGCACGATCATTCGCTATGTTCCCGCGGCACCGACGAGTGCGCCGCTCGATGTCAGCATTGCGCTGCTCGGCATGGGGCTCGAAACCGAAGTGCTGGCGGGCGAGAACCGCGGCCGCAGGCTTGCGCACGATTTTGTCGTGCTCGACCACCGGGTTGTCCAGCTCGACCGCGAGCGCGCAGAGTACCGTGCGGAAAGTGAACTCGAGACTCCGGCAGAGCCCGCGAAGGCATACGCGCTGGCCGTCTGGGTGAACGCTCGCGGCGCACAGCAGCCGCTGCAGGCCACGGGCGGGCTGCTGGAGTCGACTGACTTCTAGGCGCCGTGTCGTGCCGCCGGCTACCGGCTGGCCACTTGAATTTGCGCGTGCCGGCGTGGTCTGATTTCGACATGGAGAACAACGACGCACGCTGGATATTCCTGGGACTGTTGATCGTTGCTGGCACGGCCGCAATCTGGCTGTTCCGGGATGCGCTGTTCCCTGCCCCGCCACTCCCGGCCACGGCGCCGGCTCAGCCGCCGGCCGAGGAAACCCCGGCACCTGCGGTCGAACCGCTGTATCCGGTGCCCCCCATCGAAACCCGCGACGCACAAGGCGAACTGATCCCGTTGCCGCCACTCGACGAGAGTGACGCGTATTTCGAGCTGGCGCTGCTCGAACTGTTCGGCCCGGGACTCTCGGCAATGCTGCAAAACGAACTGCTGATAGAGCGCACGGTCGGCTCGCTCGACAACCTGGGCCGCGAGCGTGTTCCGGAACGCATGCGGCCGCTAGGCCGCCTCGGCAGCAGCTTCGAGGTCGACGGCACGGGCGGTGACGTCGGCTACATGATCAGCGAGCGCAACTATGCCCGGTACGAAGACACGGTGGCGCTGTTCGAACAAGCCGATCTGGACGACATGATAGACGCGTACCGACGCTTCTATCCGTTGCTTCAGGAGGCCTACAGCCTGCTGGGGTACCCGGAAAAACACTTCAACGACCGGCTCGTTACGGTGCTGGACACGCTGCTCGCGACGCCCGAGCCCAGCGGTCCGGTAGAACTGGTCCGTGAACACGTGTTGTTCAAATACCGCGATCCGTCGCTCGAATCCCTGACCGCGGGCCAGAAGCTCCTGATCCGCATGGGCAACGACAACGCAGGCAGGGTCAAGACCGTCCTCGAGGACTTGCGCGAGCGCCTGAGCCAACTTGAACCGTAGATTCTTCAGCAGCCGCCGGCTCCCGCCTCACCGGCGGCCAGCGCTGGTTGCCCTGGCCTGCATTGTTGCGGCGGGCTGCGGCACGGCAAACGAGCCCGAGATCCACGTGCTCAGCGGCGGCACCATGGGCACGCAGTACAGCGTGCAGCTGGTCGCCGCGAATCCCGACGCCGCACTCGCGGCGGATATCGGGGCACGGCTCGATCGCATCGAGGCGCTGATGTCCACCTACCGCGAAGACTCGACCGTAAGTCGCTTCAACGCCAGTCCGAGCACCGACTGGTTTACGGTGCCCGAGGCGCTGTGTGACGTCGTTGCCGAGGCGATTGACGTCAGCGTCCAGAGTGGCGGCGCCTTCGACATTACCGTGAGCCCGCTGGTCGACCTCTGGGGATTTGGGCCCGGTGGGGGTGGAGGACAGCCGCCGTCCAGGGACACGATCGATGCATTGCTCGGTGCGACCGGCTACGACAAGCTCGAAACCGACTGCAGTCTTCCCGCTCTTCGCAAAGCCAGCGCCTCACTACGAATCGATTTGTCGTCGATTGGCAAAGGTCGCGGCATCGACGACGTTGCCGAGCTGCTGGACGCTCGCGGCATTGCGGATTACCTCATCGAGATCGGGGGCGAAGTGCGCGCGCGCGGCCAGAAGCCCGCCGGCGAGCGCTGGCGCATTGCGGTCGAGGCGCCGCTCTACGAGGAGCGACGCATAGTGACGGCGTTTGCGCTCGACGACACCGCCGTCGCGACGTCGGGCGACTACCGCAATTTCTTCGAGTCCGGAGGGCGCTATTACTCGCATCTTCTGGACCCGCGCACGGGCGCGCCCGTCGAACACGGCACAGCGGCCGTCACGGTTATTGCGGACACGGCCACTCGCGCCGATGCGCTGGCGACGGCGTTGCTCGTTATGGGCAAAGCGGATGGCTACCTACTGGCCGAACGTGAGAACATTGCCGCCCTGTTTGTGGAGAGAATCGACGGCGACATCGTCGCGGAGCCGACGAGCCGTTTTAGCGACTTGAGCAGTCTTTGAAAGACGTCCTGTCGGGACTGCGCGGAGACACCATGACCAACAACACACGCTTCGACTGGGCTGACCCGTTCCTGCTGGAAGAGCAGCTCAGCGACGACGAAAAGATGATTCGCGACTCGGCGCGCGCCTACGCGCAAGGCGAGCTGGCGCCGCGGGTGATCGAGGCCTACAGCCGCGAGCACACCGATCCCGATATTTTCCGGGAAATGGGCGAACTCGGCCTGCTCGGCGCAACCGTGCCCGAGGAGTTTGGCGGCGCTGGCGCCGGCTACGTGAGCTATGGGCTCATCGCACGCGAAGTCGAACGCGTCGATTCGGGCTATCGATCGATGATGTCGGTGCAGTCCTCACTCGTCATGTATCCGATCCTTGCCTATGGCTCGGACGCGCAGAAGCGCCAGTACCTGCCGAAGCTCGCGAGCGGTGAATGGATCGGCTGTTTTGGGCTCACGGAGCCGGACGCCGGATCCGACCCTGCCGGCATGCGTACGCGAGCGGAGAAAACCGCGGACGGCTATCGACTCTCCGGCTCCAAGACCTGGATATCGAACTCGCCGCTCGCCGACGTGTTTGTCGTCTGGGCAAAATCGGCCGCGCACGACGACCGCATTCGCGGCTTTGTCCTCGAGAAAGGCACACCCGGTCTCGAGGCGCCGAAGATCGAGGGCAAGCTGTCGCTGCGTGCGTCGATCACGGGCATGATCATGATGGACGGCGTAGAGGTACCGGAGTCCGCGCTGTTACCCGACGTCGAAGGGCTCAAAGGGCCTTTCGGCTGTCTCAATCGCGCCCGCTACGGCATCAGCTGGGGCGCAATGGGCGCCGCCGAGTTCTGTTTTCACGCCGCGCGCAGCTACGGGCTCGAGCGGCATCAGTTCGGCCGTCCGCTGGCCGCCACGCAGCTGCAGCAGAAAAAACTCGCCGACATGCAAACGGAGATAGCGCTCGGCTTGCAGGCAAGCCTGCGGGTGGGGCGCCTCATGGACGCGGGCCGCTTCACGCCGGAAATGATTTCCATCGTCAAGCGTAACAACGTCGGCAAGGCACTCGACATTGCGCGCCTCGCACGCGACATGCACGGCGGCAACGGGATTGCGGACGAGTACCAGGTGATGCGGCACATGGCCAACCTGGAGACGGTGAACACCTATGAGGGCACGCACGATATACACGCCCTCATCCTGGGACGTGCCATTACCGGTATCCCGGCGTTCTGAGAGCGCTGGATTCAGCGCCCTCCGTTCATGGCTCTAGTCGCCGACCGCGTTGTCGGCGTCTTTGAGCTCCAGCGCGACAAAACTGCCGGTGCGATTGTAGGGGTCACCACCGGCATCGAAGTGCTCGTCGATCGATAGTGACACCACTTCGACCCTGGCGGCGCGCGCCGCATCGGCAGGCTGCTCGACGATCACTTTGATCGGCTGCTCGCTGCTTTTGGCTTCCGGCCTCTCTTCATTTGACATAAGCATGTCCCTCGTCTGTCCGGACTTTCGAAGTCCGAACACCGAGCTTATGCGCGGCGGCGCGGGGCCAACAGGTCAGCGGTCGGGTCTCCTGCACCGTCGGTCGGGCGGGCGCCGTTTGTCTGCCGCCTGATACCGTTAGTCGGGCTGCGGTTAAATGCGGACGGCTTACTCAAGGCGATGAGAATCCCTTGCGGTTGTTACGGACTGCACGGGCCGGGCCCGCAGTGCACGATAGCGTTTTGGGCGGTGCTCGGGACGCCCATCACTCTTGCCAACGGAACCGCTGCCGTGACGACAGCCCACGAAACGGATTCTGCCGAACAGGTGCTCACGCGATACGCATGCGCGCCATTGTGGGAGCGCCTCCTGTACGCCACGCGGCCGAAGTTTTTTCCGGCCTCGGTGCTACCCGTGCTGGCCGGATCGGCCTGGGGATTCTCCATTACAGGCCGCCTGGACTGGCTGCCGTTTGCCCTTGCGCTGGCCGCAACCGTCTGCCTGCACGCGGCGGCCAACGTGCTGAACGATATCGGCGACGACAGCGGCGGCACCGATCGGGTGAACAATGAGCGTATATACCCTTACACGGGTGGCTCGCGTTTCATTCAACGAGGCATCCTCTCCGCGGACGACATGCGGCAATGGGGTCTCGCCCTCCTCGCCTTAGCCGCTGCGTTGGGCGTTGCCCTGCTGCTGCTCGAGGGTCTGCCCGTTCTGTGGTTTGGTCTTCTGGGCGCCGCCCTCGCCGTGCTGTATTCGCTGGGCCCGCTCCGGCTCAACGCCAGCGGCCTCGGAGAACTCGCCGTGGGGCTGGCGTTTGGCGTTCTTCCCGTTACCGGGGCCGCCTGGTTGCAGAGCGGCTCGATCGACCTGCCGCTGCTCGTGTTTTCGCTGCCGGTGGCCTGCTGGGTCACGGCCATCCTGTTGATCAACGAGGTACCCGACCGGCGCGCGGACGGCGCAAACGGCAAGCGGACCCTACCCGTGCGCATGGGTCTGGGCGCAACAGCCACGCTGTATGGGTTCCTGCACATCTCGGCCGCCGGGCTTGCCCTGCTGCTGTCGGCCCGGGGCGTGCTGCCGCCTCTCGCGCCCGCCGTGCCGTTGCTCGCGTTGTTGCCGGTGTGGGGAGCCGTGAACACGATCCGGAAAGCCGCTGATGACCGGGCGCGCATGACCCGTGCGATCGAGACGACGCTGGGCATCCACGCGGCCGGCACGCTGTGGCTGGCAGCTTGTGTGATCTACACAGGTATTGCCGGCTAGTCCGCCAGCACGATGCCGCCCGTCACGTTGAGCACGGTCCCGGTCATGTAGGCCGACTCGGGGCCGCACAGGAAACTGATGGGTCCCGCCACGTCCTCCGACGTGCCGAGGCGCCGCAGCGGGATTTCGTCGAGATTCGGCTTGTCGAAATCGCGCGTCATATCGGTTTCGATGACGCCCGGCGCAACCGCGTTGACAATGATGCCGTGCTGGCCGCCGTTGCGCGCAAGATGCCGGGTCATGCCGATCAGCGCCGCTTTCGATGCCGAATATTCGGTGCCCACAATGACGCCACCGCGATAGAACGCCATCGAACTGATGATCACGACGCGGCCGCCGCCCTGCCTTCGCATGGTGTCCCAGACAGCCGCGATCGAATTCTGCGTGCCGTTGATGTTGATGTTCGTAACGCGTTCCCACTGTTCGAGATCGGTGTCGTTCTCCCACACGGCCTTGCCCGGAGGACACACGCCGGCATTGCAAACGATGATATCCACGCGACCGTCGTCGGCCACGATGCGCCGACCGAGTTCCGCGCAGGCCTCCCGGTCGGTCACGTCGAGCGCATGACCTGCAGCGGAGCCACCGGCAGCCGCAATCTCTTCGACAGCATCCGCACAGTCGAGAATATCGGCGAGGTGAACCCTGGCGCCGCGCGCCGCCAGCATGAGTCCCGCGGCCTTGCCAATACCTCTCGCGCCGCCCGTAACGAGCGCTACCTGTCCCTCGAGATCGGGATTTGTCATTTGCGTTCCGCCTTGTGTGGATTAAGCGCGTTAGCGTATAACAATGCCCCCGCAATCAGAACGACCCTTTCCAGAGAAACCAACACGATGCCTGCCGATCTTGCCCGTTACCTAGAGGACATCCGCAAAAAACGCGGATACCTGCTCCCCCATCACGGTCTGATGGCCGTGTCGATGCCAAAACTGCTGGATGCCTACGACGCGCTGTACACCGAACTGACGCTCGTGGACCGTGTGCTGAGCAAACACGAGCACGAGTTTGTCTGGATGGCGATACTCATAGCGTCGAAAGAGGCCATCGGTACACACCACATACCCCGCTACACCGGGGCCGGCGGCAACGATGCCGAGTTTCGAAGCATCCTTGCGCTGACCTCGCTCGCCATGGGCAGTTCGTCGTACCGGTTCGTCCGCGAACACTGGCAGGAGCATCTTCCAGGGGTCGACCCGTACCGGGCTTACGTAGACGCCTTCCGGAGCGCGGCCGAGGGTGCCGAAATCGGCGTTGCGCACATGGCCGCCGCCGCCGTCTACACGACACTCGGCGACTGGGACGGCCTCGCGTGGCAGCTGTTTGCGGCCTACGAAGACGAGGTGGACGAAGCCGGGCTGGCGGAAGCCTTGTCGCTGACGATGTTCCCCGGCGGCGTACCCAACTTCGTCGAGGCTGCCGACGTCTGGCGCAACGTCGTGCTGTCGGGCAAGGTCAAGGCATCGCCCGAGTTCAGAATCTGGGCGGAACTCTCGGGCCAGGGCGGCTTCAACGAAGCGTCCGGCATTGGTCCGACGCACGACTGAGCACCGCTCCGCGAACCCGTGATTATGAGCATCGCAACATGAAGAAGCCGCTGTGAGTCCGTTCGCCAGTCTCGACAAGCGCCGCCTCGTCGTTAGCGGCGCCGACTCCGGTATTGGACTCGCGTTCACGCGCGCGGCTGTCGAAGCCGGTGCCCGGGTTGCCGCGCTGTTGCGGGAAGACTCCACCGCGCTGGACGGCATCGTCGACCCGGCATACCGCTTCGCGGCGGATCTTGCCGACGCGGACGAGACCGACCGCGCCATTGACGACGCGCTGGCCCGACTCGTACCGCCGGGAGAAGCGCCGGATGCACTGGTCGTCTGCGCCGGCGTGTTCGTGCACAAGGGCGCACTCGAAACCGGCAACGACGACTGGCAGCAGGTGCTCTCGATCAATCTGCGCGGCGCTTTTCAGATGGCTCGTCAATGCGCCCGGCTCATGAGGGCAGCCCGCAAAGGTTCGATCGTGCTGGTATCGAGCCAGATCGGCGCGATCGGACATCCCCGCGCCGCGGCGTATGCGGCGTCCAAGGCGGGCATCAACGGGCTCGTCAGATCGATGGCGCTCGAACTTGCGCCTGCAGGGGTGCGGGTCAACGCCGTCGCGCCCGGCCCCGTCGTAACGCCAATGACCGCGGAAGCCCTTGCTGATTCCGAGCGCGCCGGCGCGTTGACCGCGCAGATCCCGCTCGGACGACTCGGCGAGCCAGACGAAATTGCCGCCGCCATCCGTTTCCTCGTCTCCGACGAAGCGTCCTTCATTACGGGGCACGTGCTGACCGCGGACGGCGGCGTCACGGCGGCCTGATCAGCCGGTGCTTCGACGCCTGTGGCGACGACACTTGACCGCGAACACGACACAACAGGTATAATTGGGCTGGAACTCCCGTAAACGGTACCGCGTTGAATCCAGGCTATGTCAGCGGGCGGAGATACACCCCCGGAAACGGGCGCAAACAGCGGCGGCGAAAACCGTCGGCAGCAACTGCTGGAAGCGGCTGCGCACCGGTTTGCCGTGCGCGGCTACGAAGGCACGTCGATCCGTGACATTGCCAGGGACGTCGGCATGCTGCCGGGCTCGGTCTATTACCACTTCCGTTCCAAGGAAGAGCTGCTCCTTGCCGTGCACCGGCAGGGTGTCGAACACGTCATGACGTCCGTACGGCGCACCGTCGCCGGTGCGGGTCGCGAACCCTGGGATCGGCTGACCGCCGCGGCGGCCGGGCACCTCGAGGCGCTGCTCGGCGACAACCCGTTCGGACCCGTCATTACGGCGCAGTTCATACGAAGCTTCGGGGAACCGCTGCGCGGCAGCCTGATTGCGCAGCGCGACGAGTACGAAGCGTTTTTCGAAGGTTTTCTCGATGATCTGCCGTTGCCGCCGGAAACCGATCGGCAGCTTTTCCGGCTGGCGCTGCTCGGCAGCCTCAACTGGACACGCAACTGGTACCGGCCCGGCGGCAAACAACCGGCCGAACTGGCTGGCCATATTGTCCGCATGTTCCGAAACCCATTGGGGCGCTGACGCCGCCGGCGCGGATTCAGACCAGGGTCGCCGACAGGCTGCGCTCGAGAAACAGGCGCAGCTCCGTGCAGTCGCGTCGAAACAGCGAGCGCTGCCGGCTCACGAGCACGAGCCGCCGCCCGGTGGGCTCGTGGCCGGGAAAAAGCGGCAGAAGCTGTCCGCTGTCGAGACTGGCCTTGCACATGAAGCGCGGTATTCGGCAGATGCCCAGCCCGGCTATTGCCGCCTCCCGCGCCTCGAGCGGGCCGGCCGTCAGATAACCGTTGGCAACCTTCACGCGCTCGAGTTCGCCGTCGCGAAGAAAGCTCCAGACCCTCGGTTTTGCCAGTGAGCCGTCGAGCACACACTTGAGTTCGCCGAGCTGTTGCACGTCGTCCAGCCGGCCCGCCGACTTGAGGAACGCCGGGCTTGCGCACACGACCTCTGAAACGTCCGTCAGGGTCTTGGTGTCCACGCCGTCGAGCTTTTGCGGCGCGAGCGCAACGCCCAGGTCGACTCGCGACAAAAGGTCGGGGCTCCACGCGCCAACCGGAATCATCTCCAGCCGGGCTTTGCCCGAACGTTCGACGAAGCGTTCGAGATGGTGCTTGAGAAAGGTCTCGAACGCGGCTGCCGGGGCGCCGATGACAATGGGTTCCGAAGGGATGTCCGGAATGCCGGCGGTGGCGGCTTCCTTGGCCCTTTCGACGGCGTCCAGCAACACGGCACATTGTTCGAAGCACCGCCTGCCGGCGTCGGTCACAGTGACGTTCTTGGTCGACCGCTTCAGAAGCGGCGTGCCGATCGACTGCTCGAGCCGCCGGATCCGACGGCTGACGGTGCCGCGCTCGTAGCCCAGCTGCCGGGCACAGCTCGAGATTCCCCCGGTTTCGACGACATTGACAAACAATACGAGATCGCCGATCTCCTGCACCTTCCCGATTACCATTCGGCCCGTCCCTCCATTTGTGTTCCCCTCGTCGCCGCGCTTTCTGACAGAGCCAGGCTGCCCGCGCGATCGTTCAGACACTCTGTGAGTTAGACAGACAGCAGCGACGCCACTCAACCGTTGGCAAAGGGAGTCGGCGTGTCGCCAGATATCTCGACCGATTACCGCGGCGCGGCGGTTGCGGGGCCGATTCCGAGGGCAGCGTTTTCCAGGGCCTCACTGGCGAGCGGCAGCAGAATGCTGACGTGCGCTCCGCCCGACGGGTCATTTTCGCAACGGAGTTCGGCACTGTCCTGGAACAGCAGCGCAAGACGGCGCCGCACGTTGGCGAGCCCGATTCCGGCGGAGCCCGTGTCCGCAAAGCCGGGGCCGTTGTCGACCACCGACAGGACCAGCCGGTTACCGTCTGCTCGAGCGGATACCTCGATTCTTACGGCCTCGGTCCGCCGGGAAAGTGCATGCTTGATGACGTTTTCGACGATGGGCTGCAGCAGCAGTGCGGGCACCTCGGCGAGAAGACTGCCCTCGGCAACGTTTTCGAACAGCTCCAGCCGATCGCCAAAACGCAGCTTCTCCACGGCAATGTAGCGGCGAACGAAGGTCAGCTCGTTGTCGAGGCTGACGAAGCGATCGGACGCATGCGTCATTGCAGTCCGCAGCAGATCGCCCAGGAGACCAAGGGCATCGTAGGCATCGTCGTTGCGACGCGCCTCGATCAGTGCGGCAATCGAGTTGAAAGCATTGAACAGGAAGTGCGGATTGATTTGCATCTTCAGCGCATCGATCCTGGCGAGATTGAGCTGGTTCTCGAGGACGACGGCCTGCAGCTCGGAATGCGCGGCCTGACTCTTGAGCTGCTCTGCAACCCGGTAGCGCCGCAGCACGTGAGCGCCGACCAGGCAGTAGCTGTAAACGATGACCGACAGTGAATGAAAACCCGGCGCACGCTGGCCGTGGAGCATGTCGGGCCAGTTGTTCGGGCTGACGACAAACGGCAAGCTCACGATCAGAACGGAAAGCAGCAACAGGTGGATACCGAAGCCGGCGGCCCGTTTGCCCGGTGAACCCCTGAAGCGCAGCACAACCTGGTAGATCAGCAGCGAGCAGACGAACCAGACGCCGTAGTAGCGCAGCATGGGCTGCATGACAAACGACAGATCGCCGAAACTCTGACCGCGCATTGCCAGAAACGCAGTGATGCCGGCAATCAGGGAAACGGCCATCCAGATTACGAAGACGGCGGCAAACGCGGTACCCGGCGACAACAGGGACGCTGCCGCGCCCGGCGTCACTGCGGTTTCGCCGGGCCGCGGGCGCCGCGCGATATCGGACGCCGCATCAAGCATTACGTTCCGCCGAAAATCTCAGCAGCGCCGGCAGCAATGACGCTCTCGAGCGCGCCAGGGTCAACTCGGTGCCGTCCGCCAGCGTGAGCGTGTGCGTCCCGTTGGCGTTGCGGCTCACCTGGACGACGTAGTGCGCGTTGACCAGCGCCGACCGATGCACGCGCAGGAACCGGGCATCGGAAATCCGCGCCGAAAACTGGCCGAGCGACTCGCTCATGACGTAGCTGCCGTCCGTCGTGTGAATGCTCACGTATTGATTGGCGGCCTCGATCCACTGGACGTGTGAGAGCGGCACGCTGCGGAGCACGTCGTTTTTGCTGAGCACGAGATGTTGCTCTTCGGGCGGCTGCTCCGTGGCCCGGTCTACGTTTCTGACGACTTCGACGAGCCTTGACGCCAGCTCGACGATACTGTCTTTTCGAATGACGTCTCGCGCGCGCGAGACGGCGTCGCGGCAACGCTCCTTGGATACCGGCTTGACGAGGTAATCGACGGCGTTCAGCTCGAACGCCTCGATCGCAAACCGGTTGTAGGCCGTCACGAAAACAATCTGCGGCGGCTTCGGCAAGGTGGACAGACGTTCGGCGAGCGACAAGCCGTCCTCGCCGGGCATCTCGATGTCGAGAAACACGAGCTCGGGCCTCAGGGCGCGCACTGCCTCGACGGCCTCCCTCGCGTTGCTGCACGCGGCGAGCAAGCTCACGTCGGGCTCCCTCTCGAGCAAACGCTTGAGAAGGTCGCGCGCTAGCGGTTCGTCATCGACGATAATCGATCGGATGACATTGGCCTTGGCGAACGCAGAAGTCACGGACGGATCCCCGGGGCACATCGTTGAAATAGTAGCAATTCTGCCCGCTTGACGGAGTTCCGACCGGCAAACGGGCGCTATTCCGGTTACCGGACGCTCATCTGTGGCAGGGACTTCCGCAAAGACGGGGCCGGCGCAATGGCCGGCCCCGGGGCGTTCCGCTAACGATCGGGCACTCAGTCGAAGGTGTAGCCCAGGTTGAAGTACCAGGTCCGACCAATCGGGTCGTAGGCTTCGCTCGCCGTGTTGGTGCCGGTGTTGCCGTACTGGCTGAACTGCGACAGGACAGGTGGATCCTTGTCGAGCGCGTTGTTGATGCCCGCCGTGATCCGCCAGTTGTCGTTGACGTAGGCCAGCGAGAGGTCGTGATAGGTGTAAGCCGATATCTCGTTCTTTTCGGGGCCTACCGGAAGACCGCCGATAGAGAAGTTTTCGTTGGTCAGCTCCGGCGTGTTCGAGTCCTTGACCTCGTCCCAGAAGCGAATCCGGTAGTTCGCCGACCAGTTGTCCCAGCTGTAGCGCAGGTTGCCGGTCAGCCGGTTCTCGGGAAACAGCACCTCACCCGCGTCCTCGTCGACGTCGCCGTCGATGATGCCGATCGTGTCGAACTTGATCAGATGGTTGTAGAACATCGTCCAGCTCAAGTTGCCCGGACCGAGTGGCCGCGAGTAGGCCAGCTCGATGTCGATCCCCTGGGTTTCGAAGCGATTCTCGTTGGAGCTGTTCGAGTCGACACCAACCAGGCCACCCGCGCCGGCGTTGCCGTCGCGGCGAGCCTGCCCGGCGCAGCTGGGATCGAACTCGCTGGGTGCCACGTCGAAGCAGCGCTGCAGCACGACGGTACGCGAAGTGATCGCAATACCGTCGTCGATCTCTATGTTGTACCAGTCGGCCGAGACCGAGAAGTTATCGAGAAAATCCGGCTGCCAGACGAGGCCCGCCGTGATCGAATCCGCCGTTTCCTCGGCTACGTCGGGATTGCCGCCGATGAAGCCGCCGGTTTGCTGTATTTCGACCTGCGACAGCGTAAACGATCCGGTGTCGGCGATCCGGTCGGCAATGACCGGTATCGAGCGGCAGTTTTCGGCCACGTTACCGGTCGTCGTCGCGTCGATGCCGTTGCAGGGATCGGTCAGCGGCGCAAACGTCTCTCCGTCGCCACTGAACAGGTCCGAAATGTTGGGCGCGCGCACGGCCGTCGCGACCGTGCCGCGGAAACGCAGCGACTCGACGACCGTCAGGTCGATACCGGCTTTCCAGGTCGTCTGACTGCCCACGGTCGAGTAGTCGCCGGCGCGCACCGCAAGATCCACGCCGAGGCGCTCGTGCAGTGGCAGAAAGACTTCCGCGTACACATCGAACACGTCGAATTTGCCGTCGGTCGGACGCGACACGTTACCGCCGGATACACCTGCCTGCAGGAATCCACCCGGGATCTCCGAACCGCGTTCCTCGCGGTATTCGAGTCCGCCTGCCAGGGCAACGGCGCCGCCGGGCAGTTCAAGCGGCAGACTGCCGTTTACGCTCAAGTTGAATACCTCCTGCTCGACAATCGCCTGGAAATTGGCGGGGGCTGCGAGGTATTGCACCTGCTCGGGGGTAATCGTGCCGGCGCCGAACGGGTTGAACGGCACACACCCTTGCAGCTGGGCTATGTTGTCGCGGCAGCGGAGCTGGCCGTCGGGGCCCGTTTCGACGTCGAGCGCCAGCGCGGCCCGTTCCGTGTTGATCTGCCCGGTACCCTGCTGATCCTGGTCGGTGCGACCATAGGTGTAGTAGCCACTCAACACCCAGTCGGAAGGCAGTTCGTAATCGAAAGCCACGACGCCCCTGAGCGTCGTGCGGCTGATCTCCGTCTGCCGGGGGCCAAATTCGACCAGTCGACGTACGGCCGATGCAATCCCGAGCTGATTGATGTTGGTGATACCGTCATTCAGCAGGTTGGTTCGCAGCAGGTCGGGGATCAGCGGATGAGTCGCAACATCGATGCCACCCGTGCCGCCACGCGACTGGATGAAGATATTGTCGTTGATGTCGAGCGCAAACGGCTCGGTCTGCGTAAACGTCTCAACCAGTGAATAGTTGAGTTCGGCGCTGACCGTCAGGCGCTCGTTGGCCTCGAAGGTCGCCGCGCCGTTGGCGAAGCGCCGCTCGACGGGCGAAAATATCGTGCGAAAACTGGCGCGGTTGAAGAGATCGCTGTTGTCACGATCGGCAAGCCCGAAGCGGAACGGCTCCCCGGTGCCGAGATAGGTCCCGAAGCGGCCCGCGGGCACGAAACTCGAACCCAGCCATTCGTCGGTATCTCCAAGGCCGTCGCCGTCCAGATCGTAGACGGCAATATCCGTTGCGGACCAAGGCCGCTCACCCGTAAAGAGCTCCGAATCGTCCGACCAGCCGACCGACAGCCAGGCATTGCCACTATCTCCCAGTTTGCCGCCGAGCGTCAGGTACACGTCGTCCTTGCGCTTGTCGCCCTGGGTCGATGCGCCGGTCTGGATTTCGAGATCCACACCTTCGAAGTCGGTGCGCGTGACGATGTTGACGACGCCGGCAACCGCATCCGAACCGTAAACGGCGGACGCGCCGCCGGTCAGTACCTCGATCCGCTCGATCATCGACACGGGCAATGCGTTCAGGTCGACACCGTAGCCCACGCCCGGATTGACGCCGGATACGAAGCGGCGGCCGTTGATCAGCACGAGCGTCCGCGACGTGCCTAGGTTTCTCAGATCGGTGAGACTGAGTCCTGCCGACGAGAGCGTAAAACCACTCGTTGCGTTGTTGTTCGAACTGACGTTCTGCGGCAGCGTTTGCAGCAGATCGCCGAGGTTGGTCGTGCCGGTTGCCTCGAGCGTGTCGTTGTTGATGATCGCCACCGGTGACGAATAGTCGAAACCGTCGCGCTGAATGTGCGAACCGACGACGGTGATTTCCTCGAGTTGTTCGGTCTCGTCGTCTTGTGCATTGGCGGCGGACAGACCGCCAACACTCAGCACTGCCGTCAGAGCGGCGGCGCGCCATGTGCCTGATCGGCGCCGACGCATGCAGGTTTCCATAGTCATGTTTGCTCCCCGAATTTGATAAGAAAAAAAACCGGCTCACTGAAGAGCCATGCGGGCTAGATAGCGCCGCAACGGGGTGCGGTAAAACTGCCTGCAAAATTGCCTCGAATGCCGGCAGCTGCAACACCGTCGCCGCGCCAGAATCAGTCGACGACGCCGCTGTCGGGAGGCTGTCAGCGGTTGCTTCTCCGGTTACCGGCGGAAAGATCGCGCTAACGGCTTCGGTGTCGCACCTTGCGGCGAAATTGTTGCGAAGGATTTCTGACGTAGCGTTTTCGCCTGCATCCAATGCGCGTCCCGGTGGCGCGGGCACAACGCAAGACTGCGCCACGTTGCCGATACCCCTGTCCCGCCCGCCGGTGGCCGGACAGTACGCCGCACACACGTACGCGAAACCGCTGCCAAAGGCGGACACGACCGGCACCGTAGTTCTGCTAGATAAAGGGTTTGAACAACGCTCGAGGGACTACAGTGAAAACCATCAATCGTGCGGGCAGCTCCGCGATACTCTGTTTGCTCTGGCTGTTTTCCGTGTCCGCGGAGGCGGTTGCGGGCGCAATCGACGACGCCGTCGCCGATACGTCACGTCTCGAAGAACACCGGGTTCGCGACGCCGGCCGCAAACCGGCGGAAGTGCTGAAACTCATCGACCTTGCACCCGGTGATGCCGTTGCCGAGCTGGCCGCCGGCAGCGGCTACTACGCCGCCATCCTGTCGCGCGTCGTCGGCGATCGCGGCAAAGTGTATGCCGTCGATCCGACACCAATCTTCGAGGCTTTCCCGGACGCGCGCAAAACCTGGCCGCGTTTCCAGTCACTCGATCCGCGCGACAATATTGTCTACTCGGTTCAAAACATGGACTCGCTGCGCATTCCGGAACCGCTCGACAGCGCACTCATGATCCTCTACTACCACGACACGATCTGGACCGGAGAGGATCGCGAGGCAATGAACCGCGCGATCTTCGATGCTCTGAAACCAGGCGGCCAGTTCCTGCTCGTCGATCATCACGGCAAGTCGGGCGCACCGGACAGCATTACGCACGAACTGCATCGCATGGATGCGGCCATTGTCATACCGGAAGTCACGGCCGCCGGGTTCGTGCTGGAGAAAAACTCCGCGCTACTCTCGAATCCTGACGATCCACGCACGTCATCGGTTTTCGACGAAGCGTGGCGCGGCAAAACCGATCGTTTCGTCTACGTGTTTCGAAAACCTTGAGAAACTACGCGAACAAGTCGTAGCAAACGCCGGCCGGGATGTTTCATCCCGGCCTTTTTTTTGCGTTGCACTTTTGCAGTGCACATATCTTGCGATTGCCATGCACGTTAGCCGCAACTGGCCAAAACATATCTATTGCGGCAAAACGGATGCAGTTGCGTTGGAAACGGTTATACTCGATGACGTCGTCACAAGAAGAACAACACGATAAAGCTGGCGCAAGACCGGCTGCGATGACGTCTGTCAAAACCACGATCTGCCTGACGGCAGTTTCTGTATCCCGCGTCAGCGGGGGGAGCGAATAATGACGAAAACAGCAAAGGGTAAGGGGCTATTGGGTCTCTTGTTGTGTCTCGTCGCCACACCTGCACTTGTGCAGGCATCGGCGGTCCGGCACATGAATCTGGACGCGCTGGTCGAGAACTCGGGCGCCATCTTCAGGGGTACCGTAACGGGCATCGAGTCCGGCACGGTCGAAATCGGCGGTAAGGAGTTACCGACAACAACCTACCTGTTCCGCGTTGGCGAAATGTTCAAGGGCGCACCGACAGCCGTGCGCAACGGCGAACAGTTTCTTGCGCTGACGATGATCGGCAGCATCAAGGAGCACGATCACCAGCACGCAGGGTCGATCGTTCGCTTCGATATTCTTCACGATATTCCCCGACTGGCAACCGGCTCCGAGTATCTGCTGTTTGCTACGGCACAAAGCAGCGCGGGCTTGAGCGTGCCGGTCGGGCTTGCACAGGGCTGTTTCGATCTGCTGGGTGGCATGGCGCTGAACCGCGCCGGCAACGCCGGTCTGTTCCAGGGTATGCAGGGCGCGCCGCAAAGCGACGGTCCGATTGCTTATCGTGACCTCGCGGGGCGCATCAGAGCCTCGCTGGCCGCAGAATGAGGGAGGAGACGACAATGACAAACAAAAGAATCCTCTCCGGCCTGCTGCTCGCGGGCTCACTGCTGGCAACCACTGCCGTGCAGGCAGGCGGTGCACTGGCTACCTGCGCTGACGGCGTTCCATTTCGCTGGGGTGCGGCTGGTGACGGTGTCGGCATCACCTTCAATCCCGACCAGGGCGATCTCGGCAACCTGACCAACGCCGAAGCCACGGCGCTCGTTGCCGCATCCTTCCAGGTATGGGAAGACGTGCCAACCTCGACGGCCACCTATGTGCAGGGCGCCGCCCTTCCCGTCGACGTCGACATTACGAACTTCGGCGAATACCTCGAGCCCACCGGCCCCGACGGCCTCTCCGCGATCGTCTACGACGACACGGGTGAAATCTTCGAACAGCTGTTCGGCCCCGATTCCGGCATCCTCGGCTTCGCCGGGCCCGAATTCGGTGATACGGCCACGTGCACGATCACCGAAGGGGTATCGTTCCTGAACGGCCCGACGTTCGCGGACCTGACCGAAGCCACGGACATCATGGTTCACGAATTCGGACACTTCAGCAACCTGGCGCACGTACAGGTCAACGGCGCGATTGTCATCGGCGACAACACCGGACCGGGTTTCGACGCGTTCCCGACGCCGGACTTCCTGTCCGACATCATCGTGACGATGTACCCGTTCTATTTCGGCCCCCTGGCCGGCACGCGGACCACGGAACTCGACGACCACGCCTCGCTGTCGACGCTGTATCCGACCGCGGAGTTTGCCAGCGACTTTGCGGCCATTAGCGGCAGCGTGCGGATACCGGACGGCGTGACGCGCATTTCCGGCGTCAACGTCATTGCGCGCAACGTGGCGGATCCCTACGACGATGCGAGCGGTATCCTGTCGGGTGCTGACACGGACGAAACCAACCCTGCCCTCAGCGACTTTGTCGGCACGTTCCGGTTCACGGGCCTGACGCCCGGCGCCGAATACGCCATTTACATCGACGAAATCGTCGACGGCGGCTTCTCGACGACGCCGATCGAACTCGCGCCCTCCCCTGAGGAATTCTTCAGCGGAGCGGCGGAAAGCAACAACGACGATCCGGCACTGTTGACCACGGTATCCGCCGCGGCAGGCGCCGAAGCCAGCGGCGTCGATATCATTCTCAATCTGCCGCAACCGGGCGCGCCGCTGCCCGTCGGTGAGTTCGGCGACGGTTCCACCGAACTGTTCACGCCGTTCCCGATCGACTTCTGCGGCGAACGCTATAACTCGGTGTTCGTCAACGGCAACGGGAACATTACCTTCGGCGAACCGAGCGGGGCATTCATCGAGTCCGCAGGGGCGCTGCTCGCGGGCCCGCCACGTATCGCCGGGCTCTGGCGCGATCTGAACGCAAGTCAGGGCGGTACCGTAACCTTCGATACGGACGGTTCGTCGTTCTTCGAAGTGATCTGGGACGGAGTGCCCGAATTCGACGCCGGCAACAGCAACACCTTCTCGATCAAGCTGCAGGCGAAGACGTCCGGCACCGAATCGGCGGAAACGGGTAACCGCTTTGTCGTCGAGTACGGCGATATCGACGCGGCACTCGGCGTAGCCGGCTGGAGCTGCGGCGCGGCGGTCACCGACGACCTCGAAGAGGAAAGAGATCTCGGCAGCGAATGGTGGTACAGAATTCGCGGCAAATCGGCAGCCTACGAGCAGTTCACGGGCATCAACGCCGAAACCGAAACGGTCGACCTCGCGAACACGCAGCTGAAATATGCCGGCGTGCGCGCTCCGGAAGACCGCTTCGAGTACAGCGTCATCCCGGTCTTCGAAGATACGACGGACTTCATCGTCAACACCGACAACGACAGCGTCGAGACCGCCCGTCCGATTCGCACGCCGTTTGCAAACGCCAACCGGTTCGCCGAGATCGACAACGAAAACGGCGACGTCGACTTCTTCCGCTTCCGGGCGAGAGCCGACGAGAACATTGCCGTTGAGGTTGTGCGCGGAGAGCTCGACACGGTGATTGCACTGTTCGACGCGGATACGGGTGAGCTGCTGGCCTTCGACGACGACGGCGGCAGCGGTCTGTTGTCGCGCATCGTCGTGAACGTGCCCGAGACGACCAACATTGCGGTCGGCGTATCGACCTTCCCCGACGTGGACTTTGTGGGCGGCGGCCTGACGGGTGGCGGCTACGTGCTGTCGGTCCGCAAGTTCGGCGGCGAGCCGGTGTTCCTCGGCGACGAGGACAACATCGAAATCCCGCTCCCGCAGCCCTTCCAGTACCTCGGCGCGGAATACTCGACGGTGTTCCTGAACTCGAACGGTACGCTGACGTTCGAAGAGCCGGCGGCCACGGCCGACGGCACGGACTTCCTCGTGTCCGTACCCGCGTTCCTCAATGGCCCGCCGCGCATTGCGCCGTATTGGGCGGATCTCGATCCAACGGGTACGTTTGGCCTCGGCACACCGGGTTTCTACTTCGTCGAAACGACGGACGATACGCTGTTCGTGCACGGCGTGAGTCTGAGCGAGTTCTTCAGCTCGAATCCGAATTACTTCACGGCCGAGCTCTGTGAAGACGGCAAGCTGGACTATCGCTACGGCGTTACGTCTCGCGACAACGCGCTGGTGGGCATCACCGAGGGCCGCGGGGTCGAAGACCCGGGTCCACTGGATCTGTCTTACTGGTCGGGAGGCTGGGAGATCAGGACGAACAGTACGGCGTATGAGAACTTCCCGAACGGTTTTGGTGCCGCGACGGCAACAACGCCATTCAGTGACTTCGATCTTCTGTTCCAGCACTTGAGGTTCGAATTCAAGGCGGAATAAATCGCCATTGGTACGTCTGTAAAGGAGGCTGGTCTCGTTATTCGAGACCAGCCTTTTTATTGCCTGCGATCGAGCTTGGGACGGCTTCTAGAATCGAATCGTAATACCGAGCGAAATTACATCGCTGTCCGACTCGTCCAGCTCGTAGCGCGTCCAGTCGCCGATCAGATCGATGCGCTCGGTCAGCGACACCTTGCCGCCCGCCCCGTAGTACGGGTTGGTGTCGTCGGCGCTGCCGTCGGCAATGCCGTTGATCTCACCGTCCGCGTCCCAGAAGAACGCGCCCGCGCGACCGTATAGCGACAGTGAGTGGCTCAGCGGAAGACTTGCCGTTCCGCCCAGGGTGAAACCGTCCGCCCTGAGTCGCAGCCTGATGGGCTCGCCGCCCGCCGAGAACGTCTCTTCGAAACGACCGAAGTCCTGATAACCCCCCTCGATGCTCAGGAATTCACTGAACTGAATGCCCGCGACGAGGCGATAAGCCGTATTGTCGGAGTCGAGAGTAAGACCGCCAAAGTCCTCGTTGATCTCGGCGGAGCCGACGCTGCCGCCAATGTACAAGCCGGTGTCCGCCAGCGCGGGAAGCGGCAACAGCGCCGCAGCGGCAGCTGCCGTCAGCAGCGCCTTCTTTCGAGTATCCATCATCGTGTCTCATCCTTTAGCTTGCGGCACGGACAGCCGGGTGGCTCCGCACCTCAAATGACGAACACGATTTTGCGCCGCGAATCCTGAACGCAGGCTGACCGGCGCACAGGCGTGGTGTTGCGTTGGCAGGCTACTCGGCGGCTTTGGTGGCCTGCCAGGCGACAACCTTCCAGGTATCGCCGCGGCGCACGAAGGTACCGGTGTTGAGGAAGTACTGCGGCGACTCCGCGGCTTCCGATTCGGCTACCAGCCGGAACGCAACAACCGCCGTATCTCCGTACAGCCTGATCTCTACATCCTCGGCGTGGTACGACATCCCGGAAGACGAGCTGTCCGCGTCGTCAAAACCCTGCATGATCTCGGGCTTGCCGAAGCGCAAGCCCGACGACGACGTGTACACGAGTTCCTTAGCCCAAAAAGCATCGTGTACCTTGCGCTCGTCGACGCCGCTCAGGAACTCGTCGAGCATTCTCGAGAGTTCCGTTCGATCCGCGGCCACACCCGGCGTATCCGAACCAACCGCGACGGCCAACGGCAGAAACGACAACACAATGACGGTAAGCGCTCTCATTGTCGTCACGCTATTCCGCCGGTTCCTCTTCCGGCGGCGCAAGCGCCGCGTCGAGCATGTCGATCAGCTCCTCGCGGCTGTAGCGATAGGCCTGGCCTTCGTTGAGCTGCACCATTTCCCGAATGATCTGATTGATCGTCCAGCCGGCTTCCTGCTCGTTCGGCACAACCATGTAGCGCCTGAGCGGCTCTTCCTCGGTAAAGAAGCGATAGGCGGCGTCAGCCACTTCCACGGGGGGCTTGTACACGCTGCGATCCCAGGGCCGGTCGATCCATTCGGCGAAACGCCCCGCGAACGGCGAGCCTTTAGAGGCGTACGACTCGTTCTTCTCTTTCATGCGCCTGAGCGCCGTATCGGCAATGCGCGAATCGTAGTTGCCCGGCTCGATGACGGAAACCTCCACACCGACGTTGGCCATTTCGGCCGCCAGCGAATCCGTGTAAGCCTCGATGGCGTGTTTGCTCATCGAGTATTGGCCGCCAAAGGGGCCGGCAAGAATGCCCGAAATCGAACCGATCGTCGTGATCCGCCCTTCTGACTCGATGATCATGGGCGCAAAAGCCTGAGTCACCCGGTAGACGCCGTAAACGTTGACGTCCATGAGCCACTCCAGCTCATCGACCGACACGTCGGCCAGCGGACCACCAATGAACACACCGGCATTGTTGACGAGTCCATAGAGGCCCTTGCCGCCCTCTTGTACGGTATCGACGGCCGCGTCGATCTCCGACTGCACGGTCACGTCGAGACGAACCGCCTGCACGTTGTCGAGCATGTTGAGCGTATCGATGTCTTCCTGCTTGCGGGCGCCCGCGTACACGAAGAAACCCTCGTCGGCGAGCCGCTCGGTGATGTGACGGCCGATCCCGCTGCTGGCACCCGTGACCAGCACGGCTTTTTTGGCACCGTGTTCATCGGCCAGAAGCGGTCCCGGCGCCGCGCCGGCTACGACGACCGCCAGTACGGTCAACATCAATACGCGCATGTTGTGGCTCCCCATTTGTGCCTGCTGTCAACGTCCGTAGCATAGCAGAGCCCGCCACCACCGGACCGGCGGAGACATTGACTCTCCCCCAGGGGGAGACCGTAAGCTCACCGCTATGAAAGGCCTGCTCAGAATCGGCGAATTTGCTGCCCTCATGCATGTCTCGGTGAAAGCGCTGCGCTTTTACGGTGCCCAGGGTCTGTTGACGCCGAGCTACGTCGATCCGGACACCGGCTACCGCTACTACGCCCTGGAGCAGGGTGCTGAACTTGCACTGATCAGCAATCTGCGGTCGGCAGGCTTTTCGATCAGCCAGATCGCCGAGTTCCTCGACCGACACCGCCGCGGAGAGGACCTCGGCGCGTTGTTCAGAGCGCAGCGGCAGAAACTCGACCGCGAGCGGCGGGCGCTGGAAGAACGCCTGAACATCCTCGAGATGATGACCCAATCCTACGAGGCGCCCGGTAAAGATGCGTTTGCCGCGGTTCGCCTCAAGCGGGCGCGCGATCAGCAGGTCTACAGCAGCAAAGCCACCGTGCCGCATCTCGGAGCACCCGTGACCGCACTGTTCGAAGCCGCCGAGTCGGCCGTCGCACAGCACGGCGCACGCGCGGCGAGCGAAGCGCCGTTCCTGTTGTTTCACGGTGCCGTACCCGAAGAGGGTGGTCATGCATCGGCACCACTGTCCATCGAAGTCTGTATTCCGGTACTCGACACATCCGACGGAGACCTGCCCGGGACAACGGTGATCGAGGGCTGCGACAGCGGTCTGAGCCTGATTTATTCGGGCGACTACGCGAAAACGCCGCGACTGCACGAGCGCATGCTGAACTGGGCAGTGGCCGCTGGCCTGGGCGTCGACGGGCCGCTGCGCGAAATCTACCACCGCTACGGTGCCGATCAGGACGACTACGAACTTCCCGCCGCGGTCATTGCGTCACGGCAGGAAGACTTCATTACCGAGCTGTTCCTGCCTGTGTCTGCGGGAACCTGATTGCCAATCCACACGTAAACCGAGGTTCGAACATGCACGCCAGACTTGTCGCGGCGCTTGCCGCTTTTGCGCTGTCCGCTGTTATCCCGTCCGCTCACGCCGCGTCCGTATCGGAGCAGGTCGCCGGCGCCGATTCGTTCGAGACCGAAGTAACGGTCAGTGACGGCGCCGTACTGAAAGCCAGGATCACGCTGCCCGAAGGTGACGCCACACCGCGGCATCCGCTGTTTTTCGTGCAGTGGGTGTCCTGCGGATCGCTCCAGTTTCCGCCGGACTCTATAAGCAGCCTTGCGATGCTGGTCCGTGAATCCGGCCTTGCGCTCGTCCGCGTCGAGCGATCGGCCATCAGGAACGGCCCCGAATGTGAAGAGCTCGATTTCGACACTGAACTCGCGCACTACCGGGACGCCTTCTCAGCGCTACTCGACGACCCGCGTATCGATGCGGAAAAGGTCTATTTCTACGGCTCCAGCCTGGGCTCGAATACGGCGCCCCTGCTCGCCGCCGATCTGGCGGCCGATGGGGTCAACGTCGCCGGCATCGTGGTCCAGGGCGGTGGCGGCGTAACCTATCTCGAACGCATGCTCGCGTTCGAGCAATACTACCTGGAGCGTCAGCCGGAGCGCTTCGCGCCCGAAGACCGGCACAAGGAGTTTCTCGACCGCAGCCGTTTTCAGTACGAGTACCTCGTCCGCGGCCGGCATCCGGATGACATTGCCGGCGACAACGCCGACATGCAGCGCGTGCGCGGCGACATACTGGGGCTCGACGAGGACAAACACTACGGTCGGCCGTTCAGCTGGCACCAGCAGCTTGCACGCCGCAATTTCCTCGCCGCCTGGGCCGCCATCGAAGCGCCCGTGCTCGTCATCTTCGGCGAATACGATCAGTTCGAGTCACGCCATGGTCATCAGCTCATCGTCGATACAGTCAACCGCCTGCGACCCGGCACCGCAACTTACGTGGAGCGTAAGGGAATAGACCACAACGACCGCCGCTACGAGAACATCGAGGATGCCTACGCGTTTCGGGACGGAGTACGCGAGTATCGTCAGACGGCCGACATCATCCTCGATTGGCTCGGCAGTATTGGCGTTGCGACGCGGCGTTAATGTCGACTAGCTGTCCCCGGCGGCGTCGGCGCTGTTGGCGCCGCGCTGCGACAGCATGACCTTGACGCCAGCACCTTCGCGCAGGTTTTCCGCGCCGCGCACGGCCACGCGGTCGCCTTCTCTGAGTTCCCCGGAGACGGCGATCAGCGTGCCCACGGAGTCGCCGGTCTCGACGGCAACGCGCTCGGCTTTGTCCTCGCCGTTGATCCGGAACACGTAGACGCCGGTCGAGCGGAGTACGAGTGCGTCCCGCGGCACGGCCAGCGACATCTCCGCATTCCTGACCGGCACGGCGACGCTCACGAGCTGACCGACGGTCCAGCTGCTGGTTGCCTCCACCGGCAGGTCGATGTGCGCCTCGAAGGTCTGCGAACGGACGTCACCCGTCGGCACGAGTGCGCGGATGCGCCCCGCGTACTCGGCTTCCGGGGCAAACACGCGCAGCGACTCACCAACAACCGTGCGCTGCAGGTGTTTGAGCGGCACAAATGCCCGAACCTCCAGGCTGCGGGTATCGGTCATCTGGCCGAGCACTTCGCCACGCGCAACGTCCTCTCCCGCGCGTCGCAGACGGCTGATCACAACCCCGGCAAACGGCGCCCGAACCTCGGTGCGGCGCAACTGCTCCTCGATCTGCCGAATGCGCACCCGGCTGATCTGCGTGTCGCTCATTGCAAGGTCGCGGTTCGCTTCGGTCTGCTCGAGATCAAACTCGGAGACGAGCTTCTGGCCCTGCAGCTCGCGCTGCCGGCGGAGCTGGCTTTCGAGCTGGCGCAGGTTGATCTCCTCACGCCTCAATAGCGCCACCTGCTCCTCACGCTGCAGTTCGAGTGCTTCGCGGTCCAGTCGCGCAACCGGTTCCCCAGCCTCCAGCCAGGTGCCCGGTTCGGCGATCCATTCGAGCCGCCCTGCAATGCTGGCCGTAACCTGCATTTCGTTGCGGCTGAACACCGTGCCCGGCACGGGCACCGTGGGCGTCAGCTCGGTCCGCGACACTTCGGCAACTTGCACGACGCTGGGCGGTGGCTGCTGAGCGTCGGCCGCAGTGGCGACCAACACGAGCGGAAGCAGGCTTAAGAAAAATCGGGTGTCAGGCATCAGCGGGAACTCCGTCCGTAACGGCGCGACGGCCGGTGAGTACCGACCGTGCAAGCGGCGGCAGCTTGAGAATGGCGGGCATGAGCAGCAAGGTAAACACGGCACTCACGAACATGCCGCCCAGGATGACGGCGGCCAGTCCGCGATAGATTTGCGAGCCGACGCCAGGGATTACCATGAGCGGCAGCATGCCAAAAATACTCGTCAACGTACTCATATAGATCGGTCTTGCACGTACGCGTACCGCTTCGGTCACGGCCGCCGCGCGGTCCAGCCCGCCGGCCATGCCGCGGCGCGCCTGCATGACCAGCAGGATGGCGTTGTTGACGACCAGTCCGAGGAGTATCAGGAAACCGATCATCGTCAGAAGATCCATGGGCTGTAGCGTAAACACGTTCAGAAGCGACAGTGCAGCCACGCCGCCCGCCAGCGCAAGCGGCATCGACAGCATGACCAGCAGCGCGTCGCGCAGCGAACGGAACATGGCGGCCAGCACGAGCAACAGCACAATCGCCGCCATCAGCAGGTTGATCCCCATGTTCGCGAATGCCTCCTCGAGCCGGTCGGCAGTTCCCTGGTACTTGAGTGAGACGTCGTCTGGCAGGAAGGCCGCCAGCTGCGGACCCACTTCGTTGCGCAGAATCTCCAGCGCCTCCTGCACGGTCATTTCGTCGGGCGGCGTCACGGCAAGCGTCAGCGTGCGCTGACCGTCGACGCGGCGCAGCTGCGTCGGCCCGACCGTGCGGTTGATGCGCGTCAGCTCACCAATGGTCTGGATACCGGCCAGCGGGGTGGCAATTGGCGTTGCGGCCAGCTCGTCCGGCGACTCCCAGCGCGGCCCGCGGAGAATGACGTCGAGCCGGTCGTTGCCGTCGAAATATTCGCCCACGAACGCGCCGCTCGTGACGGCACGCACCATTGTCGCGACCGAGCCGCGATCGAGTCCCGCCGCCGTAATGCGGCGGTCGTCGGGCACGAGCTGTAGCTCCGGCTCGGCAAGCTGGAGGCCCGGGATAGGCCGGACCATGGCGCCGGGCAAAGCCTCGTTGACGATCGGCATTGCGCGTTGGGCTACGTCCGCGAGCACGCTGATCTCCGGCCCCTGAAAGTCGAGATTGATCGAGCGACCGCCGTCGAAACCAAAATTCAGGAGCGAGGAGCGCTGCACAAACGCCTGCGTGTCCGGCAGGTCGACCATGACCTGATCGCGGACAATGGCGATCATCTCCTCGATGCGGTTCGGATCGGCCGGGTACAGGAACAGGATGTTGAACGCACCAAACGCCGACAGGTTGTAACCGCGTATGTGCGGCTCCTGTTCGTGATCCATGTACGGCTTCAGCCGCTCGACAATGGTCCCCGCCACTTCCTCGCGCACCATCTGTATCGTGCCGCCGGGCGGCATGTTGAAGAACGCGTTCAGCGAATCCGAGGGTGCCTGGGGCAGGAGGTTGGCCTTTGGCATGAGCAGGACAATCGTCAGCAGCGAGCCGCCGAGAATGGCAGCGGCCCAGCCGCGGCAAAGCGCGGGCGTGCGGGTCAGGCGGTCGACGAACGCGGCAATCCGGTCCCAGTAGTGTGCCAGCGGATCGGGCTTCTCGTCGCGCAGCAGAAAGCCGGCCGCCACCGGCAATACGGTCACGGCAATCAGGAACGAGGCCAGCACGGCCACGGCAATCGTCAGCGCGAGATCCTGGAACAGCTGGCCCTCCATGCCCTGCATGAACAACACAGGCACAAAAATGGCGACGCTCGTGACCGTCGATGCAAACAGGGCACCCGTAATCTGCCGGGTACCCTCGAGCACGGCCTCATCGGGCGCCTTGCCTTCCTGCCGATTCCTGACGATGTTCTCGAGCGTGACAATCGCCGCGTCCATGACAAGACCCACGGCGAAAGCCAGGCCCGCGAGCGAAATGACGTTCAGCGATTTGTCGAAGAGACGCAACGCCACAAATGCGACGAGCAGCGAGAGCGGCACCGTTGCCGCCACAAGGAACGTGGCGCGGCGACTACGCATCAAGAGGTACAGCACGCCCAGCGCCAGCACGAGGCCAAGCCCCAGGTTGCTCTTGACGAGAGCAACCGCGCGACGAATGTGTATCGATGCGTCGAAGCTCAGGTCGATCGCCAGCCCCGCCTCTGCCAGCGGCCCGGCGTTGAGTTCGTCGATCACTGCGTTTACGCCGTCGAGGATGGCCACCGTGTTCGCGTCGTATTCGCGCTGCACGGTAATGTAGTAGGCGGGAAAGCCGTTCCTGAGCGTAAATCCGTCCTGCCGGCGCGGCACGATTTCGACGTCGGCCACGTCCGCGAGATACACGGGACGGTCCTGGCTCCAGCCCACAATCGCGCTGCCCAGCTCATCGGGATCGAACTGGCCCAGGAAGCGAACGGTGTATTGCCGACGGCCGACGTCCGCGAATCCACCCGACGTATCCGCGGTTCGTGACACGAGCGAAATGATGTCCTGCACCTGTACACCGAGCGCAGCGGCGCGGTAGGTATCGAAGCGTATGTGCAGTTCTCTCGGCTGCTCACCCTGCAGCTCTACCCGCGACACGCCGGGTATACGCGCCAGCCGCGTCTGCACTTCGTCTTCGATCAGTTTCTGGTAGTTCGCAAGCTCGGTGTTCGGATTGCCCGGAAGCACGCGAACCAGCAGCGACGCGGCACCCGGTGTCTGCTGACCGCCGCCCGCGAAGACCTGCGGCTCGATGGCGTCAGCCGGCGAGGGAGGCGCCTGGCTCAGGCTGTTGAGCACGTCGAGCTTCGCCTCCTGGATATCGGTGCCGACCGCAAAACTCAGGTTGACGAACCCCTGTCCGCGGCTAATGAAGGAGTTCATCCCCGTAAGCCCCGGCGTGTTCTGCAGCAGGTTTTCCTGCGGCTCGACAATGTTGGCCTCCATCTCCTCGGGCGCGGCAGCCCGCCAGAAGTTAGCGACGGAGATTTGCGGCTCTTCGATGGTCGGCAGGAGCTGTATCGGCAGTCCGGCAATGGAGGTCGCGCCGAACAGCGCAATGAGCGCGACGGCAACGGCCACGGACGGCCATTGCCGCTGGCTGAGCTGGGTCAGGTTCATATTCGTTGGCCCCCGGTGACCGTGACGAATGTCGGCAGCCGGGCTGCCGGTTCCCCGCATACGCTTGAGACCCCTGCCGGGGAATCGAGTTCAGCCAGGGCTCGTCACCGGTCGGCCGGCGCGAAGGCGGCCGAACCGCGTACACGATTCTTTAGATGCGGCAGGCCGGTATATCGTTGCAGCCGAAACGTACCGTTCGGATTTGCGAACGCCCCGGAAACGGGCTTGAGAAAGTAGCGGGTTCGGATGGTTTTCTCGAGACTGATTCTAACTATTCGGAGAGCTTGTCAGGGGACCACGCCAACCTGCGTCGGCTCAGCTCCTGAGCTTTCGGAGCGGCAATCGACACCCACTTGTAGTTCGGAAACATTGACCACGGCCCCGGATACGACGAACGACACCGTTTCGAGATCATGGTCGTAATCCATGGGGTAAGCGACTCTGTCCCGAGGAACCCCGTCCTTCAGAGCAATGATTTCCTCGTAGGCAACGGCATAGGTCACTACCTGTTGACCGGTCACTATGAAGGTCAGGTAGATTTTTTCACCGACGTCAAATCCCTCGTCGGTTACGCGAGGCTCGTGGTCGGGTGGGGCCTGGGTGACCAGCCATAGCTTCTCGCTCTCTGGATCGAAGTCGAGCGTAATGGACATCCAATCCTTGTGATCGCGGGAACTGAGATTGAGTCGCAGCGACGACATCCACTCCGGATGCGGACGAATTTCTTCAACCACAAGAACGGCATGGCCATAGCAGGCCTCTCCGTTCAGGTGTTTTGCCCAGCGATAGAATTCGCCACCGGCAGCGCCCGCGATAATCTCGTATGAATCAGTGACGGCGGCGCCGCCGTTCGCCGGCGGAGCAACAACCGACTCCACCGAATCGGGTAAGGTCGAGCATGCGCTCACGAGCAGGGTAAGGAGCACCGGAATGTATCGTGTCGGTTTCACGGAAGGCTATGCCTCCATTGATTGAGAGAAGGAGCGACCATGCAAGCAGACCGGACCGCGGAGACGGATTGTAATCCTGGCCAAGCTGCCAGTACACGCATCGTAATCAGACGTCTTGGCTTGGCGCTGATCGCGACACTCGGCCTGGTGCACATGCCGTCCCTTGCGGGCGATGCAGAAGAGACGGACAACGCCGAAATTGCCCGCGCCTTCGAGGAGGATCAGTCGTTTCGCCGGCCCGCCGAGTCCGGTGCGAAGGTAATGCCCACACTGAACGACGAGCGCCGGCTGAGGATAACGGTTTTCCGAAACGTCGCGAACGGCAAGCTCCGCACATCGACCGACTTCTTCAAGGCGGGGATCATCCTGCAGCACACGAGCAAGATGCTTGACGGCGATCAGCTGCGCAGTCTCGGCGCCGAAAACCATCTACTGGGTTTTTTCCTTTTCCTCGAGGCGAAAAAACGCGGCGCGCCGCGGGGTCATGCAATGATGGGGGCTGCTTACAACTATTATCTCGAAGCGTGCGGTGTCGACTCGTCGGTCTACGGATTCGTATACGAACACGGTCGGCTGGACTTCCGCCCCGGAGCCAGCGACGAACAGCGCGACGAGATCAAGTGCGGCTTCGACCCTCTGCCCTACATGCGGGAGTGAGTCACGAGGAATCCTTTGACTTACGAGCGGTGCTCAGTCGTCCCCACCCGCATCCGACAACTCCAGCTGTGCCACAGGTTTAACCGCACTGCCCGCAATCCCGCGAATCGAGTTGTACATGTGGTTGGTATTCAGAAGCACCTTCTGGATCTGCTTCTCCCGCCGCTTCCAGAGCCCCTGCATCGAGCGTTTTTCCGATTCCAGCTCGCTGTGCATTTGCGTGAAGCCCTCGACAATCGCCTCGATCTGCTGCTGGAATTCGTTGCCCGTCAGGAAATCGTAGAGCATTTCCATCTTGTCGCCTTTGTTGTCCTGCGTCGCAATCGCGTGACTGAGCTGGATCACGGACTCGCGCAGCACGACGGACAAGCCCTTGAACTCGTCGAAGGTGCACACCCATACGCCGTCCATGAGCCCGAGGCGCTCCATGCCGGCCGGCATGACCTCGGTAACGAGCACGCCGACGTTGGCGCCCTTGTCGCGTATGTCGGCCTTGAACTTCTCGATCCACGCGGGCTGGAAGTGTTTGGTGCGCTTGCTCTCGTAGTAGATGGAGCCGCAGTGCTGGCGCGTGCGCGTGTTGACGACCTGCAGTGTATCCGCACCGGTGGCGCCCGATTTGATTTCCTCGATGCCGTCGAGCGGAAACCGGGTTCTGAGCCACTCCTCGATCACCAGCTCCTGCGCTTCACCCTGTAGCTGCGTCGATCCCTGCTCGGCCTTCTTTTGCGCGTCCTTGAGCTGTTCGTTGAGCTGCTTGATCACAATGTCCTTCTCGGAGATGGCCATCGTTGCGCGCTCTTCCTCGAGCTTGCGGATTTTTGCGCGCTCCTCGTCGAGCTGGCTGTTGAGTTTCTTTTGCGCCTCGAGTTCGATGGTGTCGCGCAGCTCGGCTTTTTCGCGCTTGAGCTGCTCGACCTCCGCGCGCGACTTGTTGAGAGCCTTGACCTGCTCGGTCTTCTCGCCCAGCTCCTTTTCGAGCACTGCAAAACGCTCCGACTGCTCGTCCTCGAGCTCCGCCTTGAGCCTGGCGGTCAGTTGCTCCCGCTCGCGCTTGATGCCGGCCTTGACGCCGCTTTGCACCTGCTCGTCGAGTGCGTCCGCGCGCTTCGCCAGTTCGCTCTGCTTCGCCTTGAGCCGATTCTCGCGCTCAGCGAACGCCTGTTCCGCCTTGGCGAGATTGTCGTTGTACTTCTGCTCGAGCTCTTCGCTGAGCTGGTGGTAGAGAATCTCGTTGACGTCGATAGCCGTCCCGCAGTTGGGACAGTTGACGGACTTGTCGGGTTTGTTCAATGGCTTCTCGAATGTTGTGTATGACGATTGCCGGCCGATATTGCCGACCGATGACGTCGGCGGTTGCCGCCCTACTCGTAGCGTCGACCCTTGTGCTCCAGCCAGCCGTCGATATGACGGCCCGCCGGATCGTGATGGGTCCAGTGTACGACCCCGCCGCGCTCGTTCCACTCGTATTCACCGTGAAAAGCTACAAGATCGCCGCGGGACAGGCCGTCGATCCGCGGCGCCAGGTCGATGTTGTGCGCGATCAGCAGCGTATTGCCGGAGTCGAGGGTCAGTATGAATCGCTGATGACGGCTGCCGTGATTGTCGTCCGGCAGGATGCGCGTCACGACGCCGCTGCCGGCCACCTGCACGTCGCTTTGCCGCGCCCGAATAGCATCGTGGAGCGCGTCGTCGGCCGCGACGCCGATGCCGCCCGGCCAGCGCTCCGACTGGGATGCCGCCAGCCACAGCGCGAGCAACGCCAGGCCGACCGCGTATGACCAGGACTTTTTCACGCCCCGAATACTACCGGGTATTGCGCTGCGTTGAATACGACGCGTGAGCCGCACCCTGCAATCGGGCGCCCGGATGGAGAAGATGCTGAAAAGAAGACACGGCCGGCAACAATTGCTGCCGGCCGTGCTGAACTACCTGAGCTAGCCGCCTCCTGAGGAGGGTGGGGGCTTGCTGGTGCCAACGCCTGCTTTCAGACCGGATTTCACTTGCATGGTGTTTCTCCTTGCGGGTGGGTGGACTGGGTGGTCAAGCGCCGCCCGACGAGGGCGGGGGCTTGCTGGTGCCTGAGCCTGCTTTCAGACCGGATTTCACGGGCATGACGTCACTCCTGATCGCTTGGAAAAATATACCTGATGTACATATTCTCCCGACCAATATGCATCAAAAGTTCGACAAAGACCATATTACACTTCGATACACTCCCTGGCTGAGCGGGGTGTTCAGCGCGCTTTTCTTCACGGGTGCGCAATAATCAGGAGCGTCGACACCTGCCCGGACACGAACTCGACGGTCTGGCGGGCAGCCACTGGATCCAGCGAACCCAGGCTCTCGTCGAGGATCAGCACCTCGGGCTTTTGCAGCAGCGCCCGCGCGACGAACAGTCGGCTGCGCTCCCCGTGCGAAAGCTGCCAGCCGCTTTCGCCAACCTCTTCCCAGATCCCGTTGGGCATCCTGGACAACAGGCCGGACAGACCCAGCCCCTCGCAGACCGCCACCGCCCGGTAGAGATCGGCGTCGGAGGCGGGCCAGCGCTTGCCCATCAGCAGGTTGAAGGCAAACGAGCCCCTGAATACGTAGTTTTCGTGGAACTGCGGCACAGCCACGACCCGCCGGGTCCAGTTCCAGTGGCCGAGCGAATAAAGGTCGAGCCCGGCAATACTGACGACACCCGAATTTGCCGGGCGCATGCCCGCGATAATCGAGGCCAGCGTGCTCTTTCCGGCCCCCGACGGGCCACGGATCTGCAGGCGATCGCCCCTGCCGATGCTGAGGCTCACGTTCGACAGCAGGTTCCGATCCCTGCCCGGTACCCGATAGCTGACGTTGCGGACGTCGAGATACGCACCCGTATTGCGGTCTGCCGCGTTGGCCGACGTGTCGACGGGTGCCGGCAGCGAGGGAGCAGACCGCTCGTCACTCCGGCGAATCAGGAGCTCCGCCACTTCCGACCAGGCGAGCCTCGCGTCCACGAGGCTCGTCAGGCCCGCAACAAACGTTGCAATGCTTTGCGCAATCAGCAGGATGGCGCCTATGCTGACGACCAGCAGTTCCGGCCGCTCCGTTCCGGCCATGACGCTCGGCAGCAGCCCGGCAATGCCAATCAGTACCCACACCCTGGGCGCGGCGTCCAGCAGCACGGCGAATCGGTTCAGCCGATCGCAGCGCAACTTGTAGTCAGCCAGCGCGCTGTCTTCTTCGGTATGCCAGCGCTCTTTTGCCAACTGCACCTGCCGCGTGAAATGTCCTTCCATCTTTTCGACGAGTTCATTGGTCAGGCGCATCGTCTTGAGGTTGCGGCTCAAAGCTGCCCGGTAGTACACGTACGCCAGGCCCAGGAGCGCCAGCATGACGAGGAAAAACAGCAACAGGTGCCACACACCGGCAATGCCGAGCGGCAGAATCCAGCTCGCGACCAGCAGCTCGATAATTGACGTCAGGCACAGAAACAGGCCACCCAGCGCGAGTGCCTCGAGCGACTCCGATTCCATGACGCGCGCAAAATGCCGACCGGGTCCTTCGGTCCGCAGCCGCCCCGGGTCCGCTCGCAGGATCCCGCTCAGCAACTGCTTTTTGACGACGATACTCGCCAGCGTGGCGATCCGGGACTGGGCAAACACGACGTAGCCGCGAATGGCCACAACGCTGAACAGAAGCAGACACCACAACAGCAAGGTGCCCGTATCGACGCGGCCGCCAAGCAGGCTCTTGCCGATGACCCACCACGACGCAATCCAGGCGACGTACTGCAGCAGGTAGGCGATTCCGATGCCCGCGAGCTTTGAGAAACCGCCTAGCAGGGAAAACTGTGCGCTGAATCCGGTTTCGGCGGACGGCCGCACGATCCAGCCGCCGAAGGTCCGCTCACCCGCGAGCAACTCGTCTTCGAAGCGTCGCCTCGCAGCGGATTTGAGGCCGGCAACGTCAGAGAGCGCCGTCAGCGTAGCGGTCACCTCCTCCTCGTGTTCCGCGAGCGCTTTGTCCCGCAGCGGGCGCTCGATATCGGCGCGGCTGATCGAGCAAACCTCGAGCTCCGGGGTCAATACGCGAACACGTCTCCCGCGCACGCCCAGGATGACCGCAAACTCGTTCTGCTCGTTGAGCAGGACGACGGCGGGGGCAGCCGACGACAGAAACGCGTCAATGTCCGCAAACGAATAGCTGACGGCTTCCAGATCGAGGCCCGCGGCATCGGCATACCGCTCTATCTCCTCTGTCCGCGCTTCGCCGGCTTCGAGCGTCTCGTCCGGTGTGGGCGTTCGCGCGGTCGCCGCGGCACCAGGCAGCTTGCCGGTCAGGGCTACCAGCGCGGCATCCAGTTGTCGGGCAGGCCATTGCCAGGGCAGCATGACTAGCGCTCCGGAGCGTCTTCGTTGACGCACCCGTCGTTCACCTCGATACGGCGCCAAAGTTCGGAACCGTACAACGATGCGGCCAACGCGCGTTCATTGGACAACAGACTGCGAAAGCGATCGCCGTCTCTGCGCGTACTCTCCCCGCGCAGGTCTTCGACAATCCGGCCGCGCTCCATGACCAGCACGCGCGGAAAATCGGCCGCCATCGCAAGATCGTGCGAGACGTAGACGAACGTCGCAGCGGACCAGCGTTGCCTTGCAAGACGCAACAGGCGCTGCCGCTCTTCGCGCGGCAGGCCTCGAAACGGCTCATCGAGCAACACGAGGCCGACGTCTTCGCGATTCAGCGCACGGCCGTTCCGGACACGCTGCCCTTCGCCGCCCGACAACTTCCGGCCCGCGTCACCGAGCTGGCTCTGCAGCCCGCGAGGAAGATCCGCAATGACGCCGTTGAGACCGGCGTGGTCCAGGCAGCGGTCGAGCGCAACGTGCTCGCGGCCGTCCACGCCGTAGACGAGGTTGTCGAGCATCGTGTCGTTCCAGATGCGCACGCCCGGCTCCGACCACGCCACTTGTCGCCGCAGCGCATCCAGCCGGGTCGGCGTGGCGATCCTGCCGTCGAACAATAGCCGGCCGCTGCTGGGCGGATGTTTGCCGAGCAGCACGCCCAGCAGGGTCGACTTCCCGGCGCCGGACGAGCCGACGACCGCAACGTGTTCGCCGGGCTCGAGCACGAGATCGAGCCCCGAGAGGATCTCGTGGCCGCCGGCATGAACGGTGACGCCCTCGAACTCGATGCCGGGTGGAGACGACACTCTTCCGGGTGCTTCAGCCGCTGCCGCGGCCATGCGGCCGACGTCGATCGTTTCGTGCAGCCGGTGCACGATGTTCCTGAGCCCCGGGTATTCGGTAGCCAGCTGCCCCAACCCCTGCGCCAGCAAGGGCATTTGCGCCGCCCAGTACACGACCAGCAGGAGGTGCGGCGCTGACGCTGAGGAGGTCAGCTGATCGTAGACGAGCAGCGCGAGCAACAATACGCTGACGGCGTGTGTGGCGAGTGCGGTCAGCGCAGTCGTCCGGGCCAGCGTAAGGCGCGATTCCGACCAGGTGGTGAGCAACGTCTCGTGTTCGCGGTGCACGGCCTTGTCCGCGCCGTGCGCCTTGATCGCGTCAATGCCGCTGAGCGCATCGAGATAGTGGGTGCTCAGGGCGCCTGCATGTGTTCGCACGCGCATATCCTGACCGTCGATCAGCAGCGTCGTCACAAAGGGCAGCAACAGCGCACTCAAACCCATCAGGACGACGAGCCCCGCGCTGCCGGGGACCAGTACGAGCATGGCCGCCGTCACAAGCAGGAGCCTCGCGAGCAGGCGCACCAGGCGGACAAACACGAGCGGTATCTCGTGCACGCGCTTGATCGCGTGCGCACGTGAAGCGAGGTCGGAGACGAGCCGGCTGGCAAAATAGCGATCCGGCAGGTTGGGCAGCTGCTTGAGAAACTCCATGCGCAGCGACACTTCGAACTTGCTGCCGCTCCGCTCCGCCAGGGCGGTCAGCGGCCCGTCGAGCACAATGATCAGGCAGGCCAGCGCGAGCACCGCAACGATCAGCTCCACGCGATCGGCCGCGGCCCCCATTTGCAGGCTGGGGCTGATCAGCATGCGCAGAATGACGGCCTCGAGTATCAGGCCAATCGTCGAGAACACGGCGATGCCGAGCGCAACGAGGGCAAGGCGCAGCTGATTGGCACCCAGCAAATCAAAATACGTGCGCAGCAGCCCGGCCGTGCTCGCCGCTGAATCTGTCCGCTTTGCACCGGTCGGCCCGCTGGTGTCGTCCGCGGCTTGTTTTCCTTCCGCACGTCTGACGCGAACCAGTACCACACCCTCGGCGACGAGCTGCTCGTCGTCGGACTCATCCGGCCTGACACCCCAGTAGCGCTCCGGAATCGCGCTGCGTCCGCGCTTGGCCACTTCGGAAGCGGCCCGGGTCATTGCTCTCGCGGCTTCTCGCCCCGTCGCAATGCCTTTGAAGCCGCGGACAAACTCGAGCAGACGAACGGTAGCATCGATGGTTGCCACTTCCAGCCATTTGGGCAGCGCGCTGAGCGAATCCGTGACCTTCGCCATCGATCCCGCGTCAACGGCCAGTCTCTCGAGGCGTTGCTCCTGCACACCCTGGAACGACTCGCCGGTAGCCCAGTCGAGCCAGTCCGCTTTTGGTACCGACATCCTGTGCAGGTAGCAGTCGCCGAGCAGAGTCGACATTCGAATCCAGCGCCTGCCACGTGCAGGGTCCATGATCTGCACAAAGCCGAAAAGCCGCCGCCAGACGACAATGAAGTGCCTGTGACCGTTCGGGTTATTGATGATGGCAATACACGGCAGCGTGTCGGCCGATGGTTCGGCCACGTGTTGCAGCGGCAGCAGCACCTGCTCCGCTTCCGCGCCGAGTGCGTTCAAGTGATCTTCGATTGCGTCGATCGAGGTACCGTCGACGTCGGTCTGGCAGGCTTCCCTCAGCGACGCGTAACTGGCGTGAATGCCGATGCCGTCGAGCATCGACTTGAGGCAGGCCGGGCCACAGTCCATCGCGGACGACTGAATGACCTCCGGTACGAGCAACCGGCGTTTCACGAGTGGGCCGCTCCGGGCCGGGGTGCGCGTTTCACCACGCGGCGACAGGGTCGGAAGCGGTGACCATTTGCAGGACCCGCTCCCAGGGTTTTGCGCGGCGAACCTCTATCCGCACCAAACCCTGCACGCCGTGCTGCACGGCAACCGGAAAGCTCTGCTGGTCGATCACGTGAAACTGCACTTCGATGAGGCCGTTCCTGTCCTCCGCGCCAACGGCTGCCAGTTCGAGATCCAGGAAACCGAAGGAGGTCCAGGGATGGCCGGCCAGCTCCATTTTTGCGCGCTGGCCCGGTTTCAGTAGCGCAAGCAGGCGCGCATCGAAGAACGCCGTGACCCTGAGGCTATCGGCCGGCACGATGGACAGTACCTTGTCGCCGACGCTGACGACCGATCCCGGGCGCAGGTTTTCGAGGTGTTCGATACGTCCGTCCACGGGTGCCCGCAGGCTGCGCTCGGCCAACTGAAGGCTCAGTCTGGACACCTCGAGCGCTTCGGTCTCGAGTCCGGCCTCCAGCGCCTCGACCTCGAGCCGGTTCAGCGCCAGCTCACGCTCCTGCTCCAGCAGCTCGCGACGCCGGGCAATCACTTCCTGCCGGGCGGCGGAGACGGTCGCCGCCGCGGCAAACTCGGCCTGCTCCGCGGCGTTGACGTCGCGCAGGTAACGCGATTCCTCGATGTGCCGGCTCTGCCACAACCGGGCGGATCGCTCGCGGTCGGACTGAGCCAGCGCCACGATCGCGGACTGCTCCTGCTCCCGCAGCACGCTCTGCCGTTCGGCTTCGGCAATCTCGTTCTCGAGTACCGTGACGAGCCGCTCGTTGATGCGAACCATTTCGCGCAGCGACTCGAGTCGTTCTTCGCTCGCCGTGAGTTCGCTCTGCTTCTGTTCGAGCAGGTTCGACTGATCGTTGCCTTCGAGCGTAAGCAACAGCTGCCCCTCGGACACTTCGGTATTCAGAGCCACGTGAAGTGCGGACACGCGAGCCTCGACGGGCGACGAGATCGTATGAACGTTCTGGAAGGACTCGAGCCGGGCGGTTTGGCTGATGGCCGTTAGCGACAGGGAAGCAAAGGCAAACCACGCAAACCACGCAACAGCCAGAGCAACCACGAGCGAGACGATAACGCGCCCGCCTCTGCCGCCGTTCTCAAGCGCGCGCGTGGTTTGCTGAAAGGGCTTGTTGGACATGTCGCCAGCCGGTGCCAATCATGGGACGGGACTTGATCGGCGGCCAGTGTGCCTGAAAAGCATCAAGACTTCGATCGAATCTGGTCTGACTGACACAGGTAGACCACTGGTGGCACAAGCCAACTACCAGTGCGAATAATTACGGTGATTTTGGGCGAGACAGAACGTAACGGCGGAAGCGAATCCGCGCTGTCTCTCTAGTCGTCGGAGATCCCGGAACTCAGGTCTTTCGAAACATCCGGGTCCACTGTCCGCTGCTTGGGCACGTTTTTTCCGAGCAGTCGCTCACGAAGCCGGCAGATCGCCTTCCGCCTCGCAGCGCGGTTCGGATTGCGGCGTTCTCGGTCACCCGACTTGTTTGCGTGGTCGACGATGAACAGGTTTTTCTCTTTTTGGTTCGACATAACCCAATGACGGCGCCCTTGATGGCGCCGTCATTAGGTATAGCGAAAGTGGATGACAAAACCCCTCACCTAGGAGGGTTGATTGCGGCCTACTCCTGCTCGCGTGCTTCGTCCTGCTCCTGACCCTGGACAACCGCTACCTGGGCGTCGTGAGCCTCGTTCGACCCGGCCGCGGCCTGCTCGTCACCATTCCCCATCATTGAGGTTGCGGCAACAACTCCCAGTACGGCGCCACCAAAACCGCCAGCCGCCGCGGCCGCTGCCAACGCGCCTCTTGTGGGAGGTGGGTTGCTTGTTGCTGTCATGTTCGACTCCTCGGTTTTTTGTTAGTAGTGTACATAATTGATTATACCGGCTTTCCGACCCCTGACCGTCCGCATTGCGGCCGAAGCCCCTATTTGTTATCAAAGACGACCACGTTCTGGTTTCAAGCCTGCCATGCCCGCCTCCAACGTGACCAAGCTACTGCAAGACTGGCGCGCCGGGGACAGAGCCGCTCTGGAGCAGCTCACGCCTTTGGTCTATGACGACCTCCGGCGTATTGCAGCGAGGCACCTCAAAACCGAGCGAGCCGGACACACTTTGCAGGTGACGGCGCTGGTCAACGAGGCTTTCGTGCGCCTGTCCGACGCAGACGTGGCCTACGAGGATCGCGCACACTTCATTGCGATTGCGGCACGCATGATGCGGCGTATCCTGACGGATTACGGCCGCGCACGGCGCAGCCAGAAGCGTGGCGGCGCCGATCAGCCGGTTACGCTGCACGAAGAAATCGCCCGCCCGGCCAATGAGCCGGCGGCCGACATTGTCGATCTCGACGAGGCGCTCACGAAGCTGGCGGCCTTCGACGAACGCAAGAGTGACATTCTCGTCCTGCACTACTTCGGCGGCATGACCTACGAAGAAACCGCAGCGGCCATCGGCGTTTCGCCTGCAACCGTCGACCGCGACCTGAGGCTCGCAAAAGCCTGGCTGGCGAATGAACTCCGCAACCTTTGAGCTGAGTCCCGAGCGCTGGGCAAAGGTTCAAACGCTGTTCGACGCAGCTACGGCGCTTCCGCGTGCCGAACAACCCTCGTTCCTCGCCGCCGAATGCGGCGACGACGCTGAGCTCTGCGATTACCTCTTGACCTTGCTCGATACCAGCATCGACGTTGACTCCGCCGTCGAAGAAACCATTGTCAGCACGGCAACGGACGCCTTCGGCGACGCGGAAGACGACTCCATGCGAGGTCAAATGATCGGCCCTTACCGAGTCGAGCGCCTGATCGGCTCGGGCGGCATGGGCATGGTTTATCTCGCGGAACGCGCCGACGAACAGTTCGACCAGCAGGTTGCCATCAAGCTGGGCCGTCACAGGCTCATCGATCCTCAGACCGAGTTACGCCTGCGCAACGAGCGGCAAATCCTCGCCGACCTCGATCATCCCGCAATTGCCCGTTTGTTCGACGGCGGCACGACACATAACGGCGTCCCCTACCTTGTCATGGAGTACATCGACGGCACGCCGCTCGATGTCTACTGCGATGTGCACAAGCTCGGTATTGGCGCTCGACTGCGCCTGTTTCAGACGATCTGTTCCGCGGTCAACTACGCACACCAGAACCTGATCATCCATCGCGACATCAAGGCGTCCAACATACTCGTCACGGAGGATGGCACGCCGAAGCTCCTGGACTTCGGTATAGCCAAGCTGACCGATACGGCCGGCGCCGCCACCGACGGCCTCACGCGGGAAGGCGCCGTCATCATGACGCCGGCGAACGCAGCGCCCGAGCAGGTACTCGGACAGGCCATCACAACCGCGACCGACGTCTACGGCCTTGGCCTCCTGCTGTACCGGTTGCTGACCGGACTGCGTGCCTACGGCACGGACGAGTTGAGCCCCGGCGAACTCGCGCGGCTGGTTTGCGAGCAGGAGGTGGTGCCGCCGAGCGTCCGGCTCGAGCAGGCCCTGCGCGCCGGCCGCGGCGCCACTCGGGAGATCGCGGAACTCCACGAACTGGCGGCCAACCGGGACACGGGCATCGAGCGGCTGCGGCGGCGGCTGCGCGGCGACCTCGATACGATCGTCATTAGCGCGCTCAGGAAAGACCCCGATCGCCGCTATCGTTCGGCCGCCGCGCTGGCGGACGATATCGACCTGCATATGCGATCGATGCCCATCGTTGCGCGGCGCGATTCGTGGCATTACCGCACCGGGAAGTTTGTACGGCGACACTACCTTGGCGTCTCCGTATCCGCCGCCGTGCTGCTTATGCTGGCTTCATTTACCGTGCTGTTGTCCGTGCAAAACCGCACGATCGTCCGCGAGCGGGATACGGCGCAGGAAGTTTCCCAGTTTCTCGAAGACATATTTCGCTCGCAGGACCCCGCTGAGGCACGCGGCGCCAGCATTACGGCAGATGAACTGCTCAAAAGCGGTGCAGAACGCATACGCTCCAATCTGAATGACCGGCCGGAGATACAGACGGCGCTAATGGGAACGATCGGGCGCGTGTATTTTGGTCTCGGGGAGTACGGCGAATCCGCGGCGCTACTCGACGAGGCGCTGACCGCCCGCCTGTCATACTACGATGAGAATCATCCTGAAGTCTCCGTGCTTCGCAATGACTTGGCTAAGGTCCTGATCGAACTCGCCGACTACGAGCGCGCTGACGAATTGCTAACCAGCTCGCTCGCTGCCAACCGTCGACGGCTCGGCGAAGATTCCGCCGCCGTCGCCGAAAACCTGTTCAATCTCGCCGACCTGAAACTGAGAGTCGGCGAAATTGCGGCGGCCGGCGATTACGCGCAATCAAGCACCGACATTTATGAAAACAAAGGCCCGGAGCACGTCTTACAACTGGTAGGCGCCAAGAGCCTGCTGGCGAGAATCGCGCAGGTTAGCGGTGATCTCGAACGCACGGAAAAGCTCCTGCTGGAGGGTATCGAGATCCTCTCGAACAGCGAAGGCGAAGACCACCCGTTCATGCCTCTGTACCTTCAAAACCTTGCTGTTCTGCAGCGCTCGAAAGGAGACCTGGCTGCGGCAAGGACCAACTTCGAAAGGGCGGCGGAAGCGATCCGGCGCATCCTTGGCGAACAACATCCCGCACTAGCCGATACGCTGGTCCACCTGGGCTCCGTCCTGCACGACCAGGGCGAACTGGAAGAGGCGGAACGGGTCATGCGTGATGCGCTGGCACGGCATGTGGAAACTCACCCGGCAGAACACCCAATGGTCGGTTACGACAAAATTCTGCTCGGCATGCTGCTGCACGACCGCGACAAACTCGACGAAGCCGAAACCGTGCTGCGCGAGTCGGTCGAGTTGTTTGACTCGTCACCCGATAGCAACCATCAGTACACCGCATCCGCCCTGACGGAACTCGGGATCGTACTGAACTCACAAGGGCGCGCTGCCGAAGCTCATCCGGTCATCGAGCGCGCGCTGAGCATCAGACTCATCGATTACCCTGCCGATCACGGCAGCGTTGCAACAACCAGACTCGAGCTCGCCGATACGCTTCTGCGGCTGGGCCAGTTCGACGAGGCGGATGCGGAACTCGAGCAGAGCCTCGAGATACTCCGGAACCGCCCCAGCGGACTGCCGCGCCGGGCAAGGCTCGTGATCGAACGATTCGAGAAGGCTCGGGGATCCGTGGAGCCGCAGGAAGCGTCCGGCTCCTGACCGGGGCTCCTGCTCGCGACGACGATCGACTCAACAAATCGCGCAGTGCAGCCGGCGAGCGGCTAGAATACGAAGAATAAATTATTCGCGCCCTGCCCGAAGCCACCACTCGCGAGGAAAACCCACCGCCATGATCAGCCGCCGCACTGCCCTTCAGTCCGCCCTTGCCGCCGCCGCCCTGACGGCCGCCCTGCCCGCCGGTGCCGGCAATCACGCCGAACGCCGGGCGCTCAAGAAACCGAGGCGCCTCTCGCCGGGCCAGACGATCGGCATCATTGCGCCGGCCAGCAGCGTCCCCGAATTCGAATCGATCGAAATGGCCGCGGACATCGTTCGATCGCTGGGCTTCGAGGTCAGGAAAGGCGCCAATCTGTACGAGCGCAGCAACTACCTCGCCGGCGACGACCGCGGTCGCGCCGAGGACGTCAACGCGATGTTTGCCGATGACGGCGTGGACGCCATCTTCTGCCTGCGCGGCGGCTACGGCACGTCGCGCATGTTGCCGTACCTCGACTACGAGACCATCGGCAAAAACCCGAAGATCCTGCTCGGCTATTCCGACATTACGGCGCTCCTGAATGCCATTCACAAAGCCACGGGCATGGTGACGTTCCACGGCCCGATTGCGCTGCAAAACTTCACGGACTACACACTCGGTGAATACGAGAAGGTGCTGGTCAACCCCTCGCCGCGCGCGGTGATTGGCCAGGCGCCGGCGTTCGAACACCGCAGAGGACGAATCGACAAGAAAAACCGCCTGACCCGTATCGTTGGCGGTAAGGCAAAAGGTCCGCTGATCGGCGGCAATCTGAGCCTGCTGGCGGCCGTGCACGGCACACCCTACGAACCGAACTACGAGGGAGCAATCCTGTTCCTCGAAGACGTTTCCGAAGCACCCTACCGGGTCGACCGCATGCTGACCCAGCTATGGCTCGCGGGCGCACTGGAAAAAGTCGCAGGGGTTGCGATCGGCAAGTTCACGGAAACGGACGGCTACGACGGCAACGAGTTCAGCATGGAAGACGTCCTCCGCATGCGCTTCGAGCCGCTAGGCGTGCCCACGATACGTGGCCTCATGATTGGCCACGTCGATGATCAGACGACGGTGCCGCTCGGCGTCGAGGCGGAGCTCGACGTGGACGCGGGCACGTTGACGCTGCTGGAGCCTGCCGTCAGTTAGCTCCGGACTCTCTGGATAGCCGCGCCGAGCGCCTCGAGTTTTTTCTCGAGCTGCTCATAGCCCCGGTCGAGGTGATAGATCCGGTTCACTTTGGTCGTGCCTTTGGCCACGAGGCCGGCAAGAATCAGGCAGGCGCTGGCGCGCAGATCGGTCGCCATCACTTCGGCACCACTCAGGCAGCCCTTGCGGCCGCGCACGACGGCCACGAGCGCCATTGGCGAAATATCGGCGCCGAGCCTGACGAGTTCCTGCACGTGCATGAAGCGGTTCTCGAAGATGCCTTCGGTAATGACCGAAGTGCCTTCCGCCTGCGTCATGAGCGCCATGAACTGCGCCTGCAGGTCGGTGGGGAAACCGGGGTGCGGCGCGGTCGTGACGTCGGTGCTCGACCAGGCATTAAGCTCCGCCACGGCGATCCAGTCGTCACCGGTTTCGATCGAAAAGCCGCATTCCCGAAGCTTGTCGCAGAGCGCAACGAGGTGTTGGGGCTCGCAGCCCTCTACGCGCACGGCGCCGCCCGTAATGGCGCCGGCAAGCAGCAAGGTGCCCGCCTCGATGCGGTCCGCAACGATCGAATGCCGCGCGGGCTTCAGTTCGTCGACACCGTCAACCGTAATGACGCTGCTGCCCTCACCTTCGATCCGGGCGCCCATGGCGCGCAGGTAATGCACGAGATCGACTACCTCGGGCTCCTTGGCCGCGTTTTCGATCTGCGTGGTGCCTTCGGCCAGCACGGCTGCCATGAGCGCGTTTTCGGTGCCGCCAACCGTCAGCTTTTCGAACAGTATGCGGGCACCGCGAAGCCGCTCGGCGCGCGCGACGACGTAACCTTCCTCGATGCTAATGTCGGCGCCGAGCCTTTGCATGGTGTCGACGTGCAGGTCGATCGGCCGCGAGCCGATGGCGCAACCGCCGGGCAGCGATACGCGCGCTTCGCCGTAGCGCGACAGCAACGGTCCGAGGCAAAGGATACTGGCGCGCATCTTGCGCACGAGGTCGTAAGGTGCGAGCGCCTCGCGCGGCCGCGAAACGTTGACGGTGATTCGCTTGCCGCTGCGCTGCGTGGTGCAGCCCAGCGCGTTCAGCAACTGCTCGGTCGAGTCGATGTCCCGTAGTTCAGGCACGTTGTCGAGCCGGTGTTCGCCATCGGCCAGGAGCGTTGCGAACAGGATCGGCAGTGCCGCGTTCTTGGCGCCGCTCGTCGCCACCGTTCCGGACAGCCGGCGGCCGCCTTTTACTACTATCGAATCCAAAGCCAGACCCTGATCAGAGAGTTTCCATATTCAACGCAACCCCTATAGTACGTCCCGGGGTCGCGCCGCGGAGCTAGTGTAGTCGATCTGCGCAAGCGAGCGGCAGGACGCCCGTCAAATAAATTCGTCAACGCAATACGTGAATTCGGCTGGTGCTGCCTGAGACCGCGTCTAGCCCTTCTTTCTCCCGAAACTGCCGTCGAGCGGGATCAGCGCGGTAACGACAAACGACGGCAGGGTTGCCAAGAGCACCCACAGGAAGAACGCTTCGTAGCCGAGCCAGGTTTGCAGGTCGCCGCTGAACATCCCGGGAATCATCATGCCGAGTGCCATAAAGCCCGTACAAATCGCGAAGTGTGCCGTGCTGTGCTCGCCGCGGGACACATACAGCATGTACAGGGTGTAGGCCGTGAAGCCGACGCCGTAGCCGAACTGCTCGATGCCAACCGCAATGTTGACCAGCAGCAGGCTGTCGGGCTGGGCCATCGCCAGAAACAGGTACACGGCGTTGGGCAGGTTGATCGCGGCAACCATCCACCACAACCAGCGTTTCAGGCCGTGGCTGGCCGCTATGAAGCCACCGAGGATACCGCCAACGGTGAGCATTAGCGCACCGACCGTTCCGTAGGTGAGGCCCACGTCGGCCGTGCCGAGGCCAAGGCCACCCACGCTGCGCTCGTCCAGCAGGAACGGGGACGCCATCTTGACGAGCTGCGCTTCGGCAAACCGGTACAGCAGTAGAAACGCCAGTATCCTGACAATGTACGGCTTGCGAAAAAACGCCACGAAGGTGTCGACGAAGTCGCGCGCCAGCCCCGAAAACGACTCGACCCGCCCCTCGACGTCGCCGGCGGGCCGCGGCAGCACGAAGCGATGGTAGACAAAAGCCAGCACGAACAGGCCGGCCAGGAGGTAGAAGACGACGCTCCACGCAAGCGGGATGTTGGCAGTGGACGTCTCGAGATACCCGGCAATCATTACGAGCAGACCCTGCCCCGTAATCATTGCGAGGCGGTAGAAGGTGTTGCGTATCCCTACCCACCAGGCCTGCTGATGATCGTCGAGGCCCAGGATGTAGAAGCCGTCAGCGGCAATGTCGTGGGTGGCCGAGCTGAACGCAATCAGGCAGAACGCCGCCAGCGAGTAGCGGAAGAAGTCGTCCGCTGGCAGGCACAGCGCAACGGCGGCAAAACCGGCGCCGACGAGGAGCTGCATGACGAGTATCCACTCGCGGCGCGTTTTCAGGAGGTCGACGATCGGACTCCAGACGGGCTTGATAACCCACGGCAGATAGAGCCAGCTCGTGTAAAAAGCAATGGCGGCGTTGGAGACGTCGAGCCGTTTGTACATGATGACCGACACGGTCATGACGGCAACAAACGGCAGCCCCTCGGCAAAATACAGGCTCGGCACCCACGACCAGGGCCTGCGTCCGGACGCCCCGGCATCACCCCGCGCCGTATTCGCGCTCATGCGATACGGCTGTCAGCAGACAAGCGGCGGGCCGCAAGCTTCAGGCAGCCGAGCACGGGCTCGTGTACGAGCGTCGGCTCGGCCGTAGCGGTACCGAGTTCGCGAAGCCGGGCCAGCATCTCGTTGCGAAACGCCGCGTTGGCCGTAACCACACCGCCGGCCAGGCCGAGTTCGGGCGGATCCGTCGGCGCATCCCCGCTACGATTTCGTGCCTCGAGTTCACGGGACGCCGCGTGCAGCAACGCGGCGGTCGCCCTCGCGGCCTGCTGGCGTATTTCGCGCGCGACGTCGTCGCCCTCGTCCGCAACCGTCAGCACAACGCGCGCGCACCCTGCAATCTCTCGACGCACATCACCCTGCGTCTCCAGGCGTTCGAGTATGAGCCTCGCTTCGTTGATGTCGAGGTGCTCGAGAATACGCGCTTCGAGCGCCGTATCCGGACCCGTGCCGTCGACCGCGCGCGTAACGGCCGCCAGTCCGCGCCGGCCGAGATCGAAGCCGCTGCCCTCGTCGCCGAACCAGTAGCCCCAGCCGCCGCGGACGAAGCGTGCACCGTCGCCCGTCAAGCCGCCGGCCACGGTACCGGTACCCACGATCAGCGCAAGCGCGGCGCCACCCTTGTGGGCCGCCGCAAGCACGGGGTCGATGTCGTGTGCAACCAGCACATCGTCTGCAAGCTGCCGCCCGTCCGCCCAGTCACGAACCAACTGGCGAATCTCGGGCTGCCGGCTGCCGGCAAGCGCCAGCACCGCGCAGCTTATGGTCGCCGAGCCGACGCCAGCCTCCGCCAACACCTGATCGATCGCGGCGTCGAGGTTGGCCTTGCCGGCCGACGGACCCACGGCGCGAAGGTTGCCGGGCCCACCGACGGCACCACCCAGCTCGGTTACGTGGCCGTCCGCCGACAGCGCCGCAATCCGCGCCGCCGTTTTTGTGCCGCCACCGTCGATTCCGAGAATCAGCCGCGGCTCATCCATCCCCGTCCTCCAGCGCCGCTCGCAAACGGCCATCGACGGCCTCGAGTCTCGCGCGCGCAGTCTCGACGTCGATGCCCAGCCGCTCCACAACCACGGCCGTCTTGAGTTCACCGTCGGCGGAGGCGAGCCGCTCCCGCGCGGCTTGTTCGGACAAGCCCGTCAGGTGGACGAGCATGCGCAGGCTGCGATTCTCCAGTTTGCGATTGCTGGCGCGCACGTCGACCATGAGGTTGCCGTAGGTCTTGCCGAGTCGCACCATGACACCTGTCGACAAGGTATTGAGCACCATTTTGGTCGCAGTGCCGGCCTTCATGCGCGTCGAACCCGCCAGCACTTCCGGCCCGACGACGGGTGCAATCATGACGTCGGCACACGCGGCAATCGGCGCATTGTCGTTGCAGGACAATCCCAGGCACAGCGCGCCGAGCCGCCGGGCGTACTCGAGCGCGCCGCGCACGTACGGCGTCGAACCGCTCGCCGCAATACCGAGCACGGCGTCGCCGGCAGTGACGCCGGCCGCCTCGAGATCGCGCGCGCCGGCCTCGGCAGAGTCTTCAGCGCCTTCCACCGACAGCCGCAAGGCACTGTCGCCGCCCGCAATGAGACCCTGCACCTGTTCGGGTTCAGCATTGAACGTGGGAGGACACTCGGAGGCGTCCAGCACACCCAGCCTGCCAGAGGTACCCGCGCCGATGTAGAACAGACGGCCGCCGCGCGCCAGCCGCTCACTGACCCGGTCGATCGCTTCCGCAATGACGCGAGACTGGCTTGCCACGGCTGCCGCAACCGTTGCATCCTCGCGATTGATTAGCCCGACGAGCTCCAGCGTGCTCAGCACGTCGAGGTCGACGGAGGCGGGATTCGCCGATTCGGTGCTCAGTTCATGCTGCATGGGCTTCGGTGTCTCCGCGGTTTCGGTATGAAAAGGCATGCATCCGTGTCGAGAACACTGTTCCTGTTCCTGTTCCTATGCTTCGCATCGTGGCCGCTGCACGCGGGCGGTGACGAGCTGTCGAACCCGCCGGCGGTCCTGACGGGTATCGACGTGCTGGTCGATGAAGGTTTCGCGGCGCTCGACGGCGCGCGGGTCGGGCTCATTACCAACCACACCGGCGTGGACAAACGCGGGATCAGCACGATCCGTCTTCTCGATACGGCACAGAACGTCGATCTGATTGCCGTATTCAGCCCCGAACACGGGCTCGAGGGCAAGCTCGACATTCCCCACATCGCCGACGGCCGCACGGGACGCGGCGCAGGCATACCCGTGTTCAGTCTCTACGGCGACTCCCGCAAACCAACGCGCGCGATGCTCGAGGGCATCGACACGCTGGTTTTCGATATTCAGGATATCGGCACGCGTTTCTACACCTACATATCCACGATGGGCAACGCCATGGAAGCGGCGGAAGACAACGGCCTGCGTTTTGTCGTACTCGACCGGCCCAACCCGATTGGAGGCACGGCCGTTGCCGGGCCGGTCCTCGACGGGGACAAGCGATCGTTTGTCGGCTATCACGACATTGCCGTGCGTCACGGCATGACGGTTGCCGAACTTGCAGAGCTGTTTCGGAGCGAGCGCACGCCCGCGCTCGACCTCGAGCTTGTGCTCGCGCGCCACTGGCGGCGGGACCAGCTGTTCGATGAGACCGGCCTCCGCTGGATCGACCCTTCGCCGAACATGCGGAGTCTCGATGCGGCGCTCCTTTATCCGGGCGTCGGTCTCCTCGAAACCACCAACCTGTCGGTAGGGCGCGGCACGGCAACGCCGTTCGAGGTCATGGGCGCTCCCTGGATCGACGGCCGGCGTCTTGCGGCCAGTCTCGATGCGCTCGAACTGCCCGGCGTTCGTTTCGAGCCGGTCCGTTTCACCCCGGAAGCCAGCAAGTTTGCGGGTGAAGAGTGCCTGGGTGTTCGATTTCATATCGAAGACCGGCAGCGCTTCGAGCCGCTTGGTCTCGGTTTTGCGATCGCCCGCATACTCCGGCTGGACTACGGCGAGCAATGGGACTTTGCCCCTTACATGCGTTTGCTCGGTCACGACGGCACGTTCGCCGCGCTCGAGCGCGGTGCTTCGCGGACCGAGATCGAGGCCGCTTACGTCGATGGACTCGAAGCGTTCAAAGCGCGCCGCCGGGATCACCTCCTGTACCGGTGACGGCCTGTGGCCGCACGGCCGCGCGCACGTCGACACTGGATAAGGCGAGGCGCTACGCACGGCTGCCGGTCACGCGCATGTTGCCGTCGATCCAGCTGCGCACGACGTTGAACGCGTCGTCGAGCTCGATCAGGCTGGCGCGATAACCCGGCCTGATGGCCCCAAGTTGATCCTTGAGACCCAGCACGCGGGCCGGGTATGCCGACGCCATACGCAGCGCCTCGTAAATATCCACTCCTCCAAACCGCGCGACGTTGCGCACGGCCTCGATCATCCCGAGCTGCGCCCCCGCCAGCGTGCCGGCCGTGTTGACGAGCCGCCCTTCCTGTACGCGGATCGTCTGCCCGAACAGCGTGAACTCCTCGCGGTCGGCGCCGAGCGACGGCATGGCATCCGATACGAGCAGCACCTTGCCCGCCGGCTTCGAAGCAATCGCCAGCCGCAGGGATGCCGGGTGCACGTGCAGGCCGTCGGCAATGATGCCGACAACGCTGTTGTCGTCGTCGAGTGCCGCACCCACGGTGCCCGGTTCGCGGCTCGCGAGCGGCGTCATGGCGTTGTAGAGGTGGGTGAACCCGTGAAGTCCCTCGTCGAGTGCACGCAGCGTCTGTTCGTAGGTTGCGCCGGTATGCCCGCCGAAAACGATGACGCCGGCGTCGACCAGCCGGCGCACCGTGCCCGGCGGCACCGTTTCCGGCGCCAGCGTCGTCAGCATAGCACCGCCGTCGAATCCGCTCAGCGTTTCGAAAGCCGCCCTGTCGAACGGCCGCAAGCGAGCGGCGTCGTGGATACCGCAGTACTCGGCGTTCAGATGCGGGCCTTCCAGGTGAATACCGAGCACACCCGGCACGCCGGATGCAATCGCCTCCGCTGCCGCGGCGACGGCCCGCTTCGTGACCGCCTCGCCGTCGCTGATCAAGGTCGGCAGGAAACCGGTTGTCCCCTGTGCGCGATGTGCGTCGCCGATCGCGGCAATCCCGGCCGCGGTTGGTGTGTCGTTGAACAACACGCCGCCGCCGCCATTGACTTGCAGATCGATGAGCCCGGGCGCAAGCAGGTTGCCGCCGAGATCCACAACGGTATCGCCGTTGCCGCCCTGGGCGCCCGCCGGCAGGATTTCGGTAATGTGCCGCCCGTTGACGGAGACGCTGCGGTTCTTGTGAACACGCTCGCCGTCGAACACGCGGCAGTTGGTCAGAAGCTGCCTCACGGCGCACCCGCCGTGTCGTTCGTCGCAGCGTCGAGCACGACGACATCGTCATAGACGCGACGCTCGAATCCGAGCAGCTGGCCTTCCGCGTTGGTGAGCGGCAGCACGTACACGGGCTCGAGCCGCGCGCGCCAGCGTCCCTCGGCGTCCCGTTCGAGATTCACTTCCACATGGCCATAGTGTTTGCCGCCGGCATCGAGCACACCGTCCGCATCGTACCGTTCGGGCGCATCGCGGTGCGCAAGAAAACGGCCGGCGGGATTGTCGACGCCGGGATGAGGACCGCGCAGGCCGTCACCGCCGATGCCGGCGACGACAAACTGCAGATCGTGAGCGATCCGTTCGCCGTTGGGCCGGACTTCCGTCCCGCTGACGACCGACCGCTCGAGCATCTCGTCGTGGCCGCTGAACACGGCGTCGACGCCGTAGCGCAGGAACAGGGGCGTCAGGCTGCGGAGCGGCACGCCGGATGCAAAGTCCCGGCCTTCGTCCGTACCCGGCGGCCGGTTGTGCACGCCGGACGCATACGGCGCCGGGTGCATCATGACGAACGTAAACGCGCTGTTCTGCTGCGCGCGCTCGAGTTCGGCCTCGAGCCAGGCGGCCTGTGCGGAACCCGCCTGCCACGCGGGTGTCGGCCCGCCGGCATCCTCGCCCGCCAGGAACCAGTTGGTGTCGCCGTCCGAGCGCTCGGGCAGACCGTTGTTGACGTCGAGCACGATCAGGGTCAGCGGTCCGTGGCGAACCGCGTAGTACGTCTGTTCCGCCGTGTTGCGATCGGGCCAGGAAAAGTAGTTGCGGTACTTCCGGATCGCGCGGCCGCTGGCCTCCGCGCCGTAACGACCCAGCTCCCCGGGGCCGCCGTAGTAGTCGTGATTGCCGGGCGCCGGGTAGATTGGCGTGGAGGCCGCAAGCCCCGCATTGTGTCGCCAGAACTCGTCCCAGTCGCGCTGCTCGCCACCGGATTCGACGAGATCGCCCGCAATGGCCACGAACCGTGGCGCCCGTTGCTTGATGACGTCGAGGTTGGCGGCATAGCCGGTCGTCTGGTCCACCGGGTACAGGCGCGTCGAACCCTCGTCGCCATGCGCCGGCCAAAGCGTCCGCTTGCCGGTCGACTCCGGTTCGGTCTCGCTATCGGCGTAAACGATGAAACGCAGCGAACCGTCGTCGTCCGACGGCGTGCGGAAGCGGCCCTCCGTCTCAAAACCGCCCTGTAGAACCTCGTAGCGGTACTCACGGCCCGGCTCCAGATCATCGACGGTCAGCTGATGCCGGTACGGAATCGCAAACTCGAGCGCGGATGACGGAAGACAGGGTTCGGCCACGTGATAGGTCAGCGCTTCGCTGATCTCGGGCACCGAATCGAAGTGGCGCTCGCCGTCTCCCGAAACGGGGGCAACACTCAAGCGGCCGGCGCTCGAGTCCCGGCTGTACCATTGCAGCATGACCGAGCGCTCGGTGAGATGGCGGACATAGGGTTTGATCCGAAACCCGCTGCCCATGACGTTCGGATCGTTCTTGTATTCGGCAACCCGCCGCGTCCAGCCGGGTATCCAGCGCTGCTCGTTGCGCTCCGGCGGCGCCAGCCCTGCGCGCCGTATGAGCCGCTCAGCCGCGGCGTCCGCAAACAGCGCGGTCAGCCCGGCAGCCGTGTGCGAGCCCGGTTCGGTGTCCTCTGGGGTGATGTTTTCAATGCTGTCCGCAACGTCGCCCAACACCTGCACGAGACCCCAGCCTTCACCCGCGTAGCGCTCGCGGGGATTGTTGCCGAGGCCTTTGAAATTGTAATAGTCGATGACCGCGTAGAGCCCCTGCGGCGCGGACGTCATTCGTTCGAGCAAACGGTTCAGCCGCTCCTTGTCGTGCCCGGGCAGCGACAATGTGGACCAGCGGCGCTCGAAGCTCGCGACGATGTAGCGGACCTGGGCACTCATCGTCGATTCGAGCCACAGTCGCAAAGACTGCATGGCCGGTGAATCGCTGGCCGCGTCGAACGCGGCCTTGCTCGACCACGGCGCATCCACGGGGTCGAGGTCAGCGAGCCAGGCCGGTAGCGCAACGCAGCCCTCCGTTTGTGTGCGAACAGACTCGAGCATGGGCGGAAACGACTCGTCGAACGGCGCGTCGACGCCGCTCGGAAACCAGATGAAGTGGCCGATCCCGAGCGACGGAAAATCTTCGCCTTCGTTCCAGTGCGTCAGCTTCGCGGGATCGGCGCCCGCCTCGCTGCGGTAGATGCGCTGGGCAATCCGCGTGTAATCCGACTCGGTCAAGGCCGGCAGGCGGAACTCGGCCGCCGCTTCGGCTGCATCGGCCGCATCATCGACGGGATTGCTATTGTCGCTAATGGCGCTGCGGTCGGCACAGCCGAACGCCAGTACGCTACAGGCAATAATGAGAAGACGAGACAGCACGGCAGACCAACCCTAGCCTCAGGCAGGCTAAGGCTACACCCAAAACGAAGCCGCGCCGTGACCTCGATACAAATTGCTTGCGAGAGTCACGGCGCGGTGTCTTGCCAAAGTCCTTATGCTGTCGGCTGCGCGCTTAGTTGAACTGGTACTTGATGGCCAACTGCACGCGGCGCGGGTTGATGAACCGGGCCGGCTCACCGAAGCCTGCGCTGTTGACGCGCGGCCGGAAAGCGTAGCCGGTCTGCCGGTCGAACACGTTGAAGATGTCCGCGCGGAGCTGGAGGTTCGAATTGCCGAACACCGCGAAGTTCTGCGTGTAGTTCAGGTCGATCTGCCAGTGTGACGGCGACGTCCGGGTGCCCGCCGGTTCAGCGTAGCGAATCGTGTCGCTCGTGCTGCCGGTCAGCGCGCGGTAGACGTTGCTGTCCCAGGCCTCCCAGGGTTCACCCGACTGCAATACACCGTAGGCGCCAACACGCGCGTTCCACGGCAGCTCGCGGAAGCCGTACACCTTGAGCTGGTGACGACGATCGCCGCCCAACCGACCTTCCTTCAAATCCCAGAGCTGACGCCCGGCAAAGTCGCCAATGTTCGACGAACCGATGAAGGTTGCCTGGTCGTTGTCGGTTGTCGTGCGGTCCTGGTCGAAGTTGCCGTAGTACTGACTCCAGGTGTAGGAACCTTTCAGATACCACTCGTCCAGGTTCCACTCGGCCTCGATGCTGACTTCGTGGTACTGCGTGAAGGCACCGTCCAGCTCGGCAATGACAAAGGACGAGCCGCCGATTTCGGCTCGAATGTCATCCAGGTTCGGGATGTACAGTTCGCGCGGAATGCCGGGCGGCGGCTCGAAAGCGACGCGCGCGTTGTTGTTGGTGTCTTCCCAAAAGTTCTCGGAGCGGCGATAACGGTAGTGCGCGCGCACTACGAGATCGTCGCCGAAGTTCTGCGAGGTACCGACCAGCCACTCGTTGATGAAGCGCGGATCGAGATCCTCGGCGAAGAACTTGCCCGAAGACGACGAGAACGGCGTTGCCTCGATGAAGTTACCGTTGGCGTCCCAGCGCACGTCAACGCTGCCGCGCAGGTTGCGGTCCCAGGAAGCCGCGCGGGCCAGCGACGACGCTGAAGGGTTGTAGCGCGCGTAGTTGACGAACACCGACGCCGAATCGGAGTAATCCCAGGTCACGCCGAGGCGCGGCTGGATCATGTCGCCCCAGTCGATCGTGTACATCTTGTAGGGCGTACCCGGCGACTGCTCGAGACCGGTCAGCGGGTTGCTCGCGTTGGGGGCCAGCCCCTGACCGAACAGTTCGTCCTTGCTGGTCATGACGCCAACGTTGAACGTCCAGTCACCGGTTTTGTACTCGGCGTTGATCTCGAAACTCTGCAACTCGGAAGACGACAGGATCGATTCCACGAACGCATCACCGGTCGGGTCGAGCAGCCCCTGCTGCGACACGCGGGCCTCGTAGAAGATCGGTGTTATACCGTCCGACGCCAGTGCCCTTCCGCCAGGCACGCTAATGCTGCCCCAGCCGTTCGACTGGCGCGCGAGATCTTCGGAGACTTCCTGGTACTGGTAGCCGACGTGGAAATCCAGGGTTGCGTCGCCGATATAGAACAGCCGGTCGTAGGCAATTTCGTAGCTTTCGCGGAAGAAGTCCTGATCGTTGATCTGGAAGTAGCCGCCGACCCGGCCGCCGCCCGTGGGCACGCCGTTGTCGAGATAGCCGAACTCGTTGATCAGCGGCTGGATGAACGCGTTGAACGCATCTTCACCGGCGATCGGTTGCGGCACGATAAAGTAGCCCTGCTGGTCGAGGTTGGCGATGTCGAGCGGATCGCCGATCGCAGGTCGGAAGTCGAACAGGTTGTCCGGACGATCCGAGTTCTCGTTCTCGAAGTCCGTGTACTTGAACGAAATCGAACTCTCGTCGTCGATCAGCCATGAGCCCTCGACAATGATGATGTCCTGGGTCGCTTCCGTTCCCACCGACGCCGTCGCTGCCTCGAACTCACCCACGCTGTCGTTGAACACTTCGCGTTCCGAGGTGCGCAGGCTGGCATCGATCAGAATGTTGTTGGTCGGCGCAAACGTCAGCTTGCCGAAGAACTCGTCGCGGCTGTCGTCGAAATCGCCGACGGGGCCGTAAGCGTTCGCGGAGTTGCTGCGTTCGCGCTCGGGGCCGAAGTACGAAGCGTAGAAGTACAGGCGATCGCGAAGAATCGGGCCGCCCACACTCGCCACGAGCCAGGCGCGATCTTCGTCGAACTCTTCGAGCGAATCGCCGTCGTCACGATCGGCCGTCAGGCTGCTCGGCTCCACCTGGTAGCTGAGCTCAGCCTTGAACTCGTCGGTGCCGGACTTGCTCACGGTGTTCATGAGGAAACCACCCGAGCGGTTGAAGCCGATCGCCTTGGCGCCGCCGCGGACGATCGACACCTGTGCAATGTCGTGCGAAGACGGCTCGGAGCCCAGCACGCCGAACAGCGGCAGCGATACGTCGACGCCGTCGAACTGGTAGACGTTATCCTGGCCGCTACCGCCGGCACTCGGGCCGCGGATTTCGAGCTCGGAGTACTGCACGCCGGGAATCAGCTTGAACAGGTCGCGGTATTGCTGACCGACGGGCAGTGCGTCCACGGTCTGTGCGCTGATCCCGTTGCTGAGCGCCCCTTGCCCGGTATCGGCAATGAGCGCCGAGCCGGTCACGACGATCTCCTCGACCTGCGCTCCGGCGGTGGAAACGACGTTCACTTCGGTGGTTTGCTGCAGCTGCACGTAGGCGGCGCGGGTAATCGTGCTGCCGTCGGCAAACTCGAACTTGATCTCGTATTCGCCGGGCGGCAGGCGCCGAAGGCGATACTGACCGTTTGCGGTGGTCGTTGCCGAGCGCTCCTGAGGCAACACGTTACTCGTGGCCTCCACGGTCACGCCGGCAAGGGCAGCGCCGCTTGCGTCCGTGACGTTACCCGACACATCACCCGTCTGCTGGGCGTGTGCCGGCGCAACGAAGGCAACGGCGGCAGCCAGCGGCAGGAGGACACGGAAAGAAGAGACAGATCGGCGCAAAGCGGCGATCCCGAGGCGTAACACAGTCATATTGCTCCCCCTTACATGACGTAAGTTTTTGACTATGGTTCTTGACTATTATTTGGTGCTCTCGCATAAAATATCACTGCCCACCGAAAAGTAAAGAATTTTTTATTCCCGCGCCAAGACAGCGCAAAATGACGAGAAACACCCGGAAAATGCGGACAAAATCGGTGAAAAAGTCCGTATCGGCCCTTATTCGAGCCGCCGCTAGAATGCGGCAGGCAGCACGCAGGTGACCTGATGTTTTTAGCGCTCGACCCGACCCATTTACGTCGCTGGCCACTGGCCCTGATGGGCGTCATGCTGGCCGTGAGCGGCTGTAGCTCAAGTTCTTCGACGATTCGTGCCGAGTCGGAAAACCAGAACAGCCGCGTCAGCATTGTCGTGATCCATTTCACGGCCATCGACTTCGACGAGTCGCTCGGCGTGCTGACGCAGCGCTCGTCCCGGCCGGTCAGTTCGCACTACCTGATTCCCGAGCCGAACGATCCGAGCTACTCGAAACGCTCGCTCAAGGTGTACGAACTCGTCGACGAGAACCGCCGCGCGTGGCACGCCGGCAAGAGCTACTGGCGCGGCCGCACGGCGCTCAACGATCAGTCGATCGGCATCGAACTCGTCAACGTACCCACCTGCTTCCGGCAGTTCGAGACGCCGCGGCCCGAGATCGCCGCAGCAGAGGAAGCGACGGCTGAAGCGGCAGAGGCGCCGCCCGCAGAGATCTGTTTTTTCCCGGATTTTGCGGAATCGCAGTTCGAGCTGCTCGTGGACCTCTTGCGGGGAATACTCCGCCGGCATCCGAATATCCAGCCGACCCACATCGTCGCGCATTCCGACATTGCGCCGGATCGCAAGATCGACCCCGGTCCACGCTTTCCGTGGGAACGGCTGCACGAACTGGGCTTCGGCGCGTGGTACGACAACGGCACTGTCGTTCGCTACTGGCGGCGGTTCCTCGAACAACCGCTGCCGATCATCAACGTTCAGGCCGCGCTGAACACCTACGGCTACGCAATCGAGCCGACCGGGGTTGCCGACGAACAAACCCGGGACGTGCTGACGGCGTTCCAGATGCACTTCCGGCCTTACGAGGTCAGCGGCGAAGCAACCCCGGAAACCGTTGCGACGCTGTTTGCCCTGATCGATAAATACTACCCCGAAGAACTCCCGCCGCTGTTGGTCGTCGATACGCCGCCGGCGGAGAACGCTCAGGAGAGTGAGGACGGCAGGGAGACTGCCGAACCACCTGCACTGCCCGCCGACACTCAGGACAACCCGCTGCAATGATTGCCGACAGCTTCAGCTACGTTGCGATTCTGGTTGCGCTCGGCGGCGGGCTCACTTATCTCGAGAGCCGCAGCAAGAGCCGCTTCTTCGAGTACGCGCCGCCGATCGTACTGCTGTACTTCGGCGTCATGCTGCTGGCAACGGCAGCCGTCTGGCCGGGCCCGGGCGAAAATGCGAATGTCGACGCCGCGTATCGCGCGTTACGCAACAACCTGCTGCCCGCCATGATTTTCCTGATGCTGCTGAAGAGCGATCTGCGGCAGATTCGGAAGCTCGGTTTGCGCATGCTGCTCGCGTTTCTTGCCGCAACCCTCAGCATCATGGTGGGATTTATCGTGGCGTTTACGATCTTTCAGAACCTGCTCGAGCCGGACGCCTGGAAAACCTTTGCCGCGCTCAGCGGCAGCTGGATGGGCGGCACGGGCAACATGGCCGCGATCCAGGGTGCCCTCGACGTACCGGATTCGAGCATGGGCTATACGCTGTTGATCGATTCGATCGACTACGCCATCTGGGTCATTCTGCTGCTCGCGCTGGTCCCGTACGCAAAACACTTCAACCGCTGGTCGAAGGCGGACACGTCAGTGATCGACAACGTGGGCGCCCGGCTCGAGGCCGAGCAGCAAGCGGACGCCAAATCCATACAGGGCACCGATCTGCTGTTCCTGCTCGGCCTGTCGCTGCTCGTCTCGGCGGTTGTACAGGCTCTCTCGACCGGACTGCCCACCGGTGCGTTCATGACGACGACAACCTGGGTGGTGCTGATCGTAACCGTGCTGGGGGTCATCGGCGCGGTAACGCCGCTCGGCAGAATCCCGGGTTCCGGCGAACTCGCGACCGTCATGCTGTACGTCATCATTGCGCTGATTGCGTCGCGCGCCAGTTTTGCCGAACTCAGCAAGGCCCCGGTCTATATCGTCGCGGGGCTGGTCATCCTGGCCATTCACGGCTCGCTCATGGTTGCCGTCGCCAAACTGTTCCGGGTGGATCTGTTCTCGCTCGGCGTAGCCTCGCTCGCGAACATTGGCGGCGTCGCCTCCGCCCCCATACTGGCCGCCGCCTATTCGCGCGTGCTGATACCCGTTGGCGTCCTGATGGCCATGTTGGGCTATATTGTCGGCACCGCCGGCGGCCTGCTGGTTGGACGTATCCTGTCTGGAATTGCCGCATGAGCCACCCAGCCACACGTGTAAGTCCGCTTGCTACCGCGCTGCCGGCAGCGCCCACCGCAGCGCTAATCGCATCGTTGATCGCAGGCTGTTCGGAGGCACCGCCGGCAGTCAGCGGCAATCATTTTGCAACCGACGTACCCGGTATCGAAGAGCAACACCTCGATCCCGGTTTCTGGCTTGAACGCACGCAGAACGCCGACCGCCTGCTGATGTCCGCTGACGACATCCGGGCATTCAACAATCGCTCGTTCGACGTGGTCGACAACATGGTGCGGCTCGACTCGCATCCGCAAAGCCTCGACCGTGAGACGCTGATCGAGCGCGTACGGCGGATCAGCAAACCCTCGGGCAGCGATCGCTGGTACGCCGACGGCCGGCAGCTCACGAGCGAAGACTGGGCCGCTTACGACGCGATGCTGAATCTCGATGCGATCGAAGACAGTAATCCAATGGCTTTCGGCCTGGTCGTGAAGCGCGCCAGCATGCGCAGCTACCCGACCGACGACGCCATCTTCAACACCGAAACGCCCACCGACATCGACCGCTTCCAGGAGAACGGGCTGTTCCCGGCGGACGCCGTGGCCGTGCTGCACGAAAGCCGCGACGGCGAGTGGCTGCTCGTGCAGAGCTTCAACTACCTGGCCTGGGTCCGGAGCGAGTACGTTGCAATCGGCAGCCTGACCGAGGTTCTCGGCTTCAGGCGGAACCTCGAAGAGCAGCCCCTGGTCGTAACCGGCGACAAGGTGTTTACGGCCTACAATCCTCACGTCGAAGCCGTTTCGGAGCTGCAGCTCGACATGGGCATTCGACTGCCGCTCGTACCTCGCGACGAGGCGGGAGACAACGTACATGGACAAAACCCCTACGCCAGCTACGTCGTGCGCCTGCCCGTGCGCCGGGAAGACGGTTCGCTCGCTTTCGAGACAGCGCTGATCCCGCGCAGCCAGGACGTCAGGCTGGGCTTCCTGCCTTACACGCGCGCGAACGTGATCCGCCAGTCGTTCAAATTCCTGGGCGAACGTTACGGCTGGGGACACGACTACAACGCCCGCGACTGCACGGGTTTCGTGTCGGAGGTGTACAAGACCTTCGGCATATTGCTGCCCAGGAACTCGGGCGACCAGCGCGACAGCATCATTGGCGAGAACACCCGCTTCGACGAAGGCTCGGCAGAGAACGAGCGCGCGGCGGCGCTCGACTCCCTCGACGTCGGCAACCTGATCTACATACCCGGACATGTCATGCTGCATCTGGGTGACGTCGACGGGGAAGCTTATGTCATTCATGACGTCAACGGGCTCAGCTACGCGACGCCGGACGGCGAACTGTACAGCAGCGTGCTGAGCACCGTGGCCGTCACGCCGCTCGAGCCGCTGAAATCTTCGAGCGGCAAGGACTACGTGGACTTGATGATGAGCATCAAGTCCATCAGGTAACGGACACCCAAACTATGAAAATTACCGGCATCGAACTCGGCAAACTGCGTGTTCCGCTCAAATCCCCGTTCAAGACGGCGCTACGCACCGTCGACCACATGGAAGACGTGGTCATCATCCTGAACACCGATACGGGGCACAAAGGCTATGGCAGCGCACCCGCCACGGCTGTCATCACCGGGGAAACCCACGGCTCGATCATCGAAGCCATACGCACGGTCATTGCACCCAGCATCATTGGCGAAGACATCCGCAATCTCAATCGGATCGTCAACCTGATCCAGAAATCCATCTTCACGAACTTCAGCGCCAAAGCCGCTGTCGAGATTGCCGTTTACGACCTGTTTGCCCAGTCTTTCAACGCGCCGCTTTATCGTGTGCTCGGCGGCGGCGAGCCGGTCATCTCCACGGACATTACGATCAGCGTCGATTACATCGACAAGATGGTGCAGGACGCACAGGACGCCGTGGAACGCGGCTTCGAAGCGCTGAAGATCAAGGTCGGCAAGGATCTGGCGCTCGACATACAGCGCGTCAAGGCCATTGCCGCCGCCGTCAGCGACAAGGCGCTGATCCGCCTCGACGCCAACCAGGGCTGGACACCCAAGCAGACCGTCACGGCGCTGCGCGAACTCGAGAGCAGCGGCATCGACCTCGAGTTCATCGAGCAACCCGTTCGCGGCGACGACGTCGAGGGCATGAAGTACATTACCGAACGCGTGTCGACGCCGGTCATGGCTGACGAAAGCACGTTCGGGCCGAAAGAGGTGATCGACCTCATTCAGATGCGCGGCGCCGACATCATCAACATCAAGCTCATGAAGACCGGCGGCATCTCGAATGCGATCAACATTGCCGACATTGCCTCACTCTACGACGTCGAGTGCATGATCGGCTGCATGCTCGAGACGAGCATAGGTGTGGCCGCCGCGGCGCACGTTGCGGTCGCCAAGTCCAACATCATTACCCGCGTCGACCTGGACGCACCGTCGCTCGCCACGGTCAACCCCGTTGCGAGCGGCGTCAGTTTCGACAACGCCGAAATCCGCATTAGCGACGCACCCGGCCTCGGGATCGAATACATCGACGACCTGTCGATGCTCGAGTTCGGCAAGGCGGCGTCGCTGTAGCGGCAGCCTCGAAGCGGATAGTCGCCGCGCAGGCCCGAATCGGGCAGCTGCCGCCCCCAGAGGCAGAGCGTCTCACAATCGAATGATCTAGAATTGCCATATCGAGCCAGGATGCATCCTGGCTCCAGGTGAAGATGCTGTCGCGAGACCCCAACAGGCGGTGACCCATCCCTATGGCAAAGGTCTACATCTCTTCCACGTTCGAAGATCTGGAAGCGCATCGAGAGCGGGTCTACCGCACGTTGCGAAAACTGAAATGCGACGTGATAGCGATGGAGGACTATGTTGCGCTGGACAAGCGACCGCTCGACGCCTGTCTGAGCGATATTGCGAGCTGTGACCTCTACGTAGGCATACTGGCCTGGCGATACGGGTTTGTTCCGCGAAAAGACAACCCCGACAAAAAGTCCATAACGGAGCTCGAGTTTCGACACGCCGTATCGTCGGGGAAGGACTGCCTGCTCTTTTTGCATGACGAGTCATCTCCGTGGCCGCGCAAATTTGTCGATACGGGAGTAAACAGCAGGCGACTCGAAGATTTTCGAAAGCATGTCGGCGAGGAATATACCGTCGCCTTCTTCGACGACGCGGATCAGCTTGCCGCCGAGGTGGCCACCGCGGTATCGAGATGGCTGAGAGAACGTGATATCGAGGCATCGGTTGATTCACAGGTTTCGATTCCGAATGCAAAGATCCTGCTGGACAACCTGGCCGCCGAACTCAAGAAGGAGGTGCGACTGGCTGTCATGGACGTGTATCAGTCCGGCGATGCGTTTACCGGGGAGAAGCACGCCGACGATGGCACGGAACCAAAAGCCGCTGACTCCCCGGAAGCGCAGACGGATACGAGCGCAGCATCGCACCGCGACGACGACAACCCCACCGTCGACGTCTTGACGGAAACAGCAGCGGCGTGGGGAATGTCGAGCCGAAGTGCGCGGAGAGCACCGCGCGTCGACCCGATTGTACTGGCGGTTGGGTCGTATCTCGAAAAAGCGATGGTCGATTCAGCCGGGGAAGGCTTCAGTCGAAACTCCACGAAATTCATAAATGCGCTGCGCGAGCAGGTTCTCGAGCAGTACGGCGTACACGTCCCGGGCATTCGCGTTACGGGTGAACTTGGTAACGCCCTTAAACACTCATACGTGATTTCAGTTAACGAAATCCCCCTGGTGTCGGGAAAGCTCGAAGGAGACGCACGCTTTTGCCCGGTGAGTGTGTCCGAACTCAACAAGCTGGGCATCAAGTCGAAGTACGGCGTTAATCCAGTGAACGGAAGCGACGGAAGCTGGGTCCCGCAGACAAGGTGGAGGAGCGTTTCGGACCATCACCTGCCGCTGTGGGAGACCTCGGAATACGCGCTGCGGCATCTTCAAAGCGTTATTGTCAAGAATCTGCCGGAGTTCGTGGGCATCCAGGAAGCCTATTCCATGCTCGCCGAGTATTCGAGGGATCTCGCCGAAGACATCGCAAAAGAGGGTGGCTTGGCTGGATTTCGGGAAGTCCTGTTGCTGCTGCTCGAGGAATATGTCCCTGTCACTCAGATCGAGCGGATTGGCGAGGCATTTGTGGAGGGTCGACGGGCAAAGCAGAGCGCTCTGGAAATTGCAGAGCAAATCAGGTGCTGCGATCCATACCGAACGTATTTGCAGGGGAACAATCCGGACACGACGCTTTACCGGCCGGACAAAACGATACTGGACGCAATCGAGGAAGGCCTGGTCTGGGCAAGCTCGTCGGTCTGGCTCCAGCTGCTTCCGGAGAACAACAAGGAAATCATCGAGGCAATCAGCCAGGCCGTTACCGGCGATCCATCAGCGGCATGCGTCACTGGCGATCCGATTCACAGGCGGGCGATCCGCAGAATTGTCGAACTGGATGACCCCAGCCTCCCTGTGCTGGCAGATGCCGAACTCATTCCTGAACTCGCGAGCAAAGAGCCGGTGGTGTTCGGCCTTGGGCAGCGGTCGTGACGGGGGACAGAGGCAATAGCGTCGTTGTCGATGTCCATATCGACGTGCCCGGAGATACATCCTCAGAGGGTATTTCAGAAGAGTTCCGCAGTCTGATCGAGCGATACCTGGACGATATGCTGGGCGACCTGGAGCTTCCCGGACGGGTAGAACTCACAATGGGCATTGACGTGCTGATGCCCAGGGACACGATCCGTATCGACACGGAGGCCGGAAGACTGCGCGTTGCGCCGTCGGGCGCGGTTCACGTAGGGGCTACGGACTGGAGCTCAGAGCAATTCTCCATACCGGCCGTTGTTTGTGGTGTGCTCTATGGCAGAGAACTACTGCTGGTTCCTGCGCTGATCGATGCAGTCTGGCGATCGATCGAGAACGGTCACCGGGTCAGAGACCCGGATCAGCGGAGCTGGCTGGTTCACGAGTTCGTTCGGTATGGCTACAAGATGAGCTGGTTGTCAGGCGGTCTTTCGAAAAGCCGCGCCCGGCTACACAGGCAATCCGACCTGGAGACGCTCTTCGAGGGGTGCATCGCCGACTGGCCGGGGACAATGGGCGCCTATTACAGCGCGAGCATTGCGGAGCAGCCGCGGTTGCAACGTGGGAACCTCTATGAGGAGCCGGACGGCTCTCCGTCAATCGATAAGTTTATTGATCACATGCTCGACCAGGTTTTTTCCGCGACGGGTGTTCACGCCGGAGCCTCCAAGCATGCAATCGACTCTGACGGAGACTGGATCAGCCTGCGAATCAACGACCTCAGACTACCGCTTTTGCCGAGCCTGGCCGCAAACGAGTACGTGATTGGTGCCAGCATCGATGAGCTGGCAGACAATGGAATCTCGGCCGTTGAAGCCGTTCATCCTTACACGGGTGCCCCGTGCGGGAAGGTAGACAACGAGGAGGCGGCACTCGAGGCTGCCAGGCATGGGCACCTGGTGGTCGACGGCGCCCAGTTGGTCGGGCTCTACGTACACGGTGTCATTAGCAACAACCTCGGCGCGTTCATTACGGCTGGAAAATGGCGGTTCATGTCGCTTCAGCTGGGACACTTCGTGTCTCCGGCACTCGTGCAACTCGTGCAGGACCGCAGGGAGGAGACGTTTGTCGCCCGGGTACTCCGATACCTGGTGGACGAACAAATTGCCATTCGCGACATGCGATCAATACTGCACACGATCTCCATGTCCGGCGATCGGTCCTCGATCGATCCCTCGGAATACATCGTTTTCAAGCTTGCGGGCCCCGGCACAATAACGACGGAAGAGCCAACAGACGGCCGGGAAATGTCGGTGGCCGCGGTGGCGGAACACTGTCGCAACAGCCTGAAGCGCTACATCACCCATCAGTCGACTCGAGGCACCAACAAAGTTCAGTGCTACCTCATTGATCCAGCACTCGAAGAAATCCTGACAGAGCCGCGATTCGCAGCACCGTACGATTCGGATGCAAGAGATTTTCAGCGCCGCTTCCTGGATGGCGTTCGAGATTGCATCGGATATCTCGATCACGGGGAGCAGGCGCCCGTAGTGCTTGTCGGTATGTCATCGCGCAGAAATATTCGGGAGCTGATCAGGCTCGAGTATCCGCAACTGAAGGTGCTGTCGTACCAGGAGCTCTCACCCGACCTGGATATCGATCCCCTGGCGAGAATCACGATGTCTGGAGATGGATTCACGATCCAGAGGGCCAGGCAATGATTCGTCCTGACGCAATCGGCTAGGTCGAATCGACGTTCCGCGCCGACACGTACACGCGCGGCACGCGTTCCGAAACGCGGGTCAAGAGCTCGTAACCCGTACTGCCGACGTGCTCCGCCACGGTAGCGATCGGCAAACCCTCGCCCCACAAGGTCACGAGGTCACCGGGCCTCGCGTGCGGAACGTCGGTCAGATCGACCGTAATCATGTCCATCGAAACGATGCCGACCAGCGGCGCGATCGCTCCGCCCACGCGCGTCGGCGTGCCGTCGGGCGCGTGTCGTGGGTAACCGTCCGCGTAGCCGACGGCAACCGTGCCGATCGTCGATGGCCGCTCGGCGCACCAGCGACCACCGTAACCGACCGCCTCCCCCGCCGCGATTTCGCGCACGGCAATCAGCTCCGCCTCGAAATGCATGGCGGGTTCGAGTTCTTCAGCGGCCGCAACGGCTTTCCTGAGCGGCGAATCGCCGAACAGCATGTAGCCCGGCCGGTTCCAGTCGGAGTGGCTATCGGGCCATGCAAGAATGCCGGCAGAGTTCGCAATGCTGAGCGGAAGGTCGAGACCACGGGTCAGCGTGTCGAAAACGCCGAGCTGCCGCTCCGTCTGCGGGTTCTCGCGCGCATCGGCCGACGCAAGGTGAGTGCACACGACCGGCGGCGTCGCGACGAGGGCTGCGGCGCGCAGCGCATCGAGCGTGGGTAGCAGCGCATCGGGTGCAAGTCCCAGGCGATGCATACCCGTGTCGACCTTGAGCCAGAGTGCCGGCGGCGCCTCGAGCTTCGCCGCGAGCAGCAAATCGAGCTGTTCGGGCGCGTGCAGCATGAGGATCAGATCCTTGGCGGCGGCCTCTGCCAGCGCAGCGTCGCTGTACACACCTTCGAGGACCAGCAGCGGTTTGCTGACGCCGTGGTCGCGGAGCTCGATGGCCTCCTCGAGAATCGCTACGGCGTAAGCGGGTGCAAGCTCATCGAGCGCGTCGGCCACCGCCAGCATGCCGTGGCCGTAGGCGTTGCCTTTGATGACGGCGATGTTCCGTGAGCCTGGCGCCAGCCTTGCGGCCAGACGAAAGTTTGCGCGTACGGCATCGAGGTCGATGCGGGCCCGCGTGCGCCTGTACATCAGCGCAAAACCGTATCGATGTGGGTTTCAATCATGATCGAGCTTGCCGAAACGCAGATCGCCGTAGTTGAAGCTCCAGTCAGTCTCGGGCGACACCGGCTCCATCGTCATGCCGTCGATGGTGCCCTCGCCATCGATGCCGAAGTGCACGAACGCATCCGCCTGCAGGCTGCGATCCGTCCAGCGGACGACAAAACTGTTGCCCTCCCACGGCCAGAGTCGGCCCTGCATGCGCGGTGACTTCTCGGACGCAAACCATATGCCGTCACCCTCGCGATAAATGCGAACGTCACCGAACCAGGGGTCACGATAGCGGCCGACGTACGCCTCGACCGGCCTGGCCGCCCGGCGGCCGTCGAGTGCCGCGGCGAGCACGTCGAAATCCTCGTCAGCCGTGTTGCGCTGCTCGGGTGTGTACTCGGCGATCCAGTCGACGCCATGAACGCCCAGATACGGCCGGATGATGCTGTCGGCAATGGCCGCTCGCGCGGGCCCCGTCATGCCGCCGTTGGTCAGTACGATCACGCCGAGATCGAGCTCGGGGATCAGCACGACGTTGGAGCCCCAGCCCGTAAACGTGCCCGTATGCGCCACCTCCTTGTAGCCGTGCACGTCGGCAAGCCGCCAGCCGAGGCCGTACGCCTTGAAGTGGGTGCCGTCGCGCTTGCGCTCAGCCGTGCTGACGGAGCGTATCGTCTTCGGGCTCCACATGTATTCGGCCTGGTCGGCGCTGTACAGACGCTCGCCGTTTTCCGTCTCGCCGCGATTGAGCTGTAGCCGGATCCAGACCAGCATATCGTTCAGACTGCAGCGCACACCGCCGGCCGCTGCGGACATCGAGGTCTCCTCGCTAATGCGGTTGCGGTCGACAACGGTCAGCTCACCCTCGACCAGGGCGTGCGGCACAGCAAGGTTTTGCATCTCCGCGGCCGGGATATCGCCGGCGAAACACCGATCGAGCCCGAGTGCGCCGAGCAACTCCCGATCCACGTAGTCTTCCCAGCTTGTGCCCGTGACCGACGGAATCAATTCGCCGGCCACAATGTACAGCGTGTTGTCGTAGGCGTATTCGGTGCGGAAGTCGCTTTGCGCTTCGAAATAGCGCAAACCGTGAACAATGTCGGCGCGGGTAAAGCTGTTCGGACGCGGCCACAACATCAGGTCACCCGCTCCGAGCCCCAGGCCGCTGCGGTGCGTCAGCAGGTCGACGACGTTGAACTCGCGGCTGATCCAGGGGTCGTGCAGGCGGAAACCGGGTATGTGGTCCACGACTTTGTCGTTCCAACCGAGCTTGCCGGCATCGACCAGCATGGCGAGCGCAGCCGTCGTCATGGCCTTGCTGTTCGACGCAACCCGGAACAACGTGTCCTTGTCCACACGTCCGTCATGGCCCAGCTCGCGGATGCCGTAGCCCCTGGCGTGCACGACGGCCCCGTTTTTGACGACGCCCACAGCCACGCCCGGCACGGAAAACGCCTGCATGGCGCTTTCGACCGTCGCGTCGATCGTGCCGTCACGCGGCGGCGCGGTACCCGCGCAGGCTGCGAGACAAAAGGCCGACAGACCAAAGGCCACATTTCTCATGAGCGTTTGCATGAACAAATTCCCGTAAGACAGAGGCGGACCGGAAGCGCCTGCCGCTTGTTTTGTTGACAGCCGCTACAGCAGAACGAGCCCGGCGACGAGGTACATTAACAAAGAGATGCTGCCCGCGAACAGCGCATAGGGCAGCTGTGTGCGCACGTGTTCGAGCAGGTCGCAGCCGGAGGCAATGGACGAGACGGCTGTCGTGTCGGAGATGGGCGAGCAGTGATCGCCGAACACGCCGCCGCCAAGGATGGCGGCCAGCAGCAGCGAAGGCGGCAGGTCGAGCGCGGGCACGAGCGGCATACCGAGCGGCACGAGAATCGCAAACGTGCCCCAGGAGGTGCCGGTCGAAAACGAGATCAGCCCGCCGGCGAGGAACAGCATCGCCGGTATCAGGAACACGGGCAGGTTGCCGCTGACGAGCCCGGCAATGTAGTCGCCCGTGCCTAGGTCGCCGAGGCTCGAGCCCAGCGCCAGCGCAAGCAGCAGGATGGCAACGAGCGGCAGCAGTTCGCTCATGCCGCCAAAACCGATCTTGACGAGCTCGATGTGCGAGTAATGACCGCCCAGGAGCATTTGCAGGTAGGCCACGAGCGTTGCGAGCACGGTTGCGTAAAGCACGGATTTGGAACCGCTGCCGGCGGCCAGGTCACCGTTGCCGGTCCAGTACATGAAACCCAGCATGCCGAAGATCATGACGGCGAGCGGCAGCACCATGTAACGCGCCTTGGTGGCCTTGACCTCGTCGGCGTCGTCGCCCGTGTGCTCGACGACCGTGTTGCTGGTCGCCAGCGGCCCGAAATAGCGCCCGCTCGCGGCCGTCAGGAACACGATAAGTAGCGTCACGAGTGCGTAGAAGTTGAGATGCACGGTGCCCCAGAGTATCGATGGCGACGACGCGCCGAGATCGTAGTTGTCGAGCAGCGCCAGGACAAAGGCACCCCAGCCGTTCAGAAGGATCAGGATGCACACCGGCGCGGAGGTGCTGTCGATGATGTAGGCGAGCTTCGCGCGGCTCATGCCAAAACGGTCGAACAGGCCACGCGACAGGATGCCCGCCGTGAGCACGCTCAGGTTGGACTCGACGAACACCACCGTGCCGACGCCGCTCGTCAGGAGCGCGGCCTGACGGCCGTTTTTGGCAACGCCGCGGTTCACGAGGCTCAGGACAACCGCCGCAACGCCGCCTGACGCGCGGATATAGGCGAGCAGCGCCCCGATCATGAGGCTGAACACCAGGAGACGTGTGTTGCCCGGGCTCTCGAAGACCGCCACCGTGCGCTCGATGGTTGCGAGCGTGGCGTACATGGGTGCAGCCACGTCGAGCGATACCTGCAGCAGCTCGGCCGTAAAGATCGCCAGCACGAGAGCAACGATGACTTCCTTGCGCCACAGGACAACGGCAATGGCCACCGCGGGCGGGAGCAGCGATATCCAGTCCATGTAGCTCTTGCTCCTCCCCCAGAAGAGACCGAAGCTAATCATTTATTCCTATGCAGTCAACGAATATAATAAATTATTCCTGAGAGCGTGAGGGCATCCTGACGTGGCGGTGTTTTCTTACGTCAACGGGGACTACCGTGCCGAGCAAGTGCAGATTCGCGATATTGCCGCAGCCTGCGGCACGCCGTTCTATTGCTATTCACGGGCAGGCATCGAAGCCGCCTATCGACGCTACGAAGACGCGTTTCGCGGTTTCGACGTTACGATCTGCTACGCGGTCAAGGCCAACTCGAATCAAGCGGTCATCAAGCTTTTAGCGGCTCTGGGTGCCGGCGCCGACGTCGTCTCGGGCGGCGAGCTCCGGCGGGCACTCGCCGCGGGCGTGCCGCCCGAACGTATCGTTTTTTCAGGTGTTGCCAAAACCGAAGACGAAATCGAGCTGGCCCTCATGCACGGCATTCGCCAGTTCAACGTCGAGTCCGCCCCGGAACTCGAAGCCATCAGTCGCGTGGCGACGCGGCTGGGCCGAACCGCAAACATTGCGTTTCGCATCAACCCCGATATCGATGCCGGCACTCACGAGAAGATCTCGACCGGGAAGTCGGAGAACAAGTTCGGTATTCCCTGGCAGTCCGCCCGCAGGGCGTACGGAAGAGCGGCGGAACTGCCGGGTATCCGTATTGCCGGCGTGGACATGCACATCGGCTCACAGATCCTCAAGCTCGCGCCGTACGAGCAGGCGTTCGAGCGCGTTGCAATCCTCGTCGAAACCCTGCGCGCCGACGGTCATGACATCGATACGGTGGACCTCGGCGGCGGGCTGGGCGTCGACTACGACCGCAACACGCCGGCGGCACCGTCGCCCGCAGACTACGCAGCCCTCGTCGGCCAACTCCTCGAAAGGCTCGGCTGCCGCTGCATCATCGAGCCCGGCCGCTCGCTGGTGGCCAACGCCGGCGTGCTCGTCGGCAGCGTCATCTACGTCAAGGAAGGCGATCAGTCGACGTTCCTGATCATCGACGCGGCAATGAACGACTTTCTGCGGCCGAGCATGTACAGCGCGCATCACGGCATTGCCCCCGTCAAGCTGAACGGCCGCGCCGACCGGACCTACGATATCGTCGGGCCGGTCTGCGAAACCGGCGACACGTTCGCGCGCCAGCGCACGTTACCCGAGCAGGCGCCGGGTGATCTCGTCGTCATTGAAGGCGCGGGCGCCTACGGCAGCGTCATGGCATCGACCTACAATACGCGGTTGCTCGTGCCGGAGATTCTCGTCGACGGCGACGACTATCGGGTCATTCGACAGCGCCCGGACTACGACAGCCTGATTGGGCTCGACCTCGACTGGACGGAGGGCGTCAGAACGTGCTGACCGGGGCTTACGAGTCAGGACGCGTCGCTGGCCTGCCCTTCGGCGCTGCTGTCGGGGCCCAGGCGGCCTTCGCGATGCAACAGCGAAAAGTACAGCATGTCGACGACGTGCTGCTGCGAGGTGGCAGCAATGACGCCCGGCACGTCGGCGCCGGCGCCGCGCGATACGGAATACAGCCGGATATCGGACAGCGCGCCCACGGGGTTGGCCCCCTGATTCGTCATCGAAATGATCGCCACGCCGGCTTTTTTGGCCTGCTTGATGACCTGGATGAGCGCCGGTTCCTGACCCAGCGTCGAGATGGCAATCAGGCAGTCGCCGCGCGTAAGCGTCGCCACGCCCGAAATCTGCAGCTGCGCGTCGCCTTCGGAGATCACGGGTTTGCCGAGACTCATGAGCTTGAACGACAGGTCTTTGGCGACAATGTACGCCGTACCCATACCGATCACCTGCACGCGCGCCGCCGACTCGATCGCCGTCACGGCCGCAAGCACCGTAACCTCACTGTTGAGATCGGTTGCGCTCGACAGCGCATCACACTTGTTGCGAAACAGGCGCTGTCGCGGCGAAACGTCGGTCTTGTCGCGATGATCCGCGCTGTGCAGCATCGATACGTTCGTGCCCTGCTTGATCACCGTTTCGTGGATCGCGAGCTTGAGATCCGTGAATCCCTTGTAGCCGAGCTTCTGGCTGAACTTGACGACGCTGGACTGGCTCACGCCGACCGACCCTGCGATCTGCTGCGACGAATAGTCGCGGATCAGCGGTGCATTCTCGAGAATAAAATCCGCAAGCTTTTTCTCGTTGGCCGACATTTCGTCGCGCGCGGAACGGATGATGGCGAGGCAGGACATAACCCTGATCATAGAGGAATGTGTCACTCATTTCCCGTCCGGTATTGGCAAAGCGTAGGCGGAACACCACGAGAACCCAGAAAAATCAGCTGCTTGGCAGAAAACTGGCCAGGCGCGAGCAGACAACCAAGAGCACACGACAATGACGACTGAATCGAACCGGCTGGGTCAGCTGCTGCTCCTGGGCGTGCCCGGCACGGCGCTCGACGCCGACACGGCGGAACGCTTTCGGCAGGTCCAGCCCGGCGGCTACATCCTGTTTGCCCGCAACATCGAATCGCCTGCGCAACTGCGTCGCCTGATCGATGACTTGCGCGCCGTATCCGAGATCGAGCCGATCATAACGGTCGATCAGGAGGGCGGCCGGGTGTCTCGGCTGCGTACCCTGGGCCACGAACCGCCCAGCGCGCAGGAACTGCGCGAGAGCGGCGACACCGCGCTGATTCGGCAGCACGGCGAACTGACGGGCAGGATCCTGAGGCTGTTCGGTTTCAACCTCGATCTCTGTCCGGTGCTCGACGTCTCGCACGACGACAATGCCGACAATTCGCTGCGCGGCCGCTGCTACGGCACAACGCCGGAACAGGTCGTCGAACTCGCGTCCGTGTTCAACCGCGCTTTGCGCGGCGAAGGCATACTGTCCTGCGGCAAGCACTTTCCGAGCTACGCGCTTGCCACCGTCGACCCGCATCACAGCCTGCCCACGATCGACAAACCGCTCGCCGAAATGGAGGCGTGTGAATTTCGACCGTTCGAGGCGCTGCTCCCCGAGTGCGACAGCGCAATGACGGGACACGCCTGGCTGCCGTGTTTCGACGCGGACAGTCCGGGGTTACCCTCTTCGCTGTCGTCGAACGTCGTCGACGGCTACCTGCGCCGCCGGCTTGAGTTTTCCGGCCTGATCATGACCGACGATCTCGATATGGGCGCTGTACTCGAGGGCCGCTCTTTCGAGGCCACGGTAACGGGCGCAATCCGGGCGGGCAACGACATGGCAATGATCTGCCATCGGATCGAAATGGCCGGATGCGCCCTCAAGGCATTCGAGGATCTCGAAGACCGGGAAGTCGAGCGCGCCCTCGAGCACATTGCAGCCACAAAACGGCGTCTGTCGGCGCCGCACGCGTTTTCGGTCGAAGCGTTCGAGGTGCTGGACCGCCAGATCGGGCAGCTCCGCATCGACACCGTGGGCGAAGACGCTGCACGACGCCCGTCACCCGAGGATGGCAAACGCTCCCCCGTTGAGCTTTATTGAGGTAGTGATATGACAATCGAGAGGCCCACCCCGTGCGCGAATGGAATCCACTCATTGCATGAAGCGCAGAACCGCCGCGTGATCATGACCCTTACGGCGGCGGCCGTTGTTGCGCTCTCGGGCTGCACGCCAGAACCGCCGGCCGCCGCGGATGCGGCCGTCGAGGAGCCCAGCGCGGCCGCACGGTACCTGGACAACGTGCTGAACCCGGCACCGCTTTTGCCGGCCCGCCTCGACGAACTGAGCATCGACTGTGCAATCCCCGTGAGTGAAGACACGCCGGACTACCGTACGGCGGCCGAGGTCGACTACGCGTCTCCAGGCTGGGAACAACGCATTGCGTCCGACTGGAGCTACTTTCCCGCGCCGGCCGACGACGGTTGGCTCACGGTCATCGACTTCAGGCAGGAGCCCTCCGGACTGGCCTACCGCTACCTCGCCAACGATCACAGTCACGACCGCCTGTACGAACCCTGGAGCTCGTCGAAAATCATGGCGTTTACGGCAGCCGTTGCGCGGCTGCGTGCCAACGGCATTGGTGCCGACAGCCGCGTCGGCGGCGTAGCGCTTGCCGACCTCATTACGAGCATCAACAGCTACGAACCCTTCGGCGGCGCTGACGGCAACTCCAACGCTATCGCCACGTTCCTGCTCAACCTTGCGGGCCGCGAATACGCCACGGCGCTGTTTCACGACGAGTGGCTCAAGCTGGCCAACAAAGCCGTGCGCTTCCGCGGCGCGTACGCAACCGAGGTATTCACACCGGAAGACGGCGAATTTGTGTCGGCCGACGGCACGAGCCGCTACACGCCGGAGATCTTTGCAGCGGCGGCTGACGACCCTTATTACCTCACCTACCGCTGCGAAGAATGCGGCACGGACGGCAACAAGGCCATGACGGCACTGTCGCAAACGGAATGGCTGAAGCGCCTCGCAAGCCACGATCGTGTACCCGAAACTCGTCACCCCGGCCTCGAACGCGGCGACGTCGAAACCGTCTTCTTCGGCAAACACCACAGCGAAGACGAGGGCCGCGTCGGCGGCATGCTGGCCGGCATCTCGACGCTGCTGCCGCGCGTGCTGGCGGCCACGCTGCGCAACACGAGTGTCGACGAGGTGGAGGATCCGAAAGCGGTGCTCGACGAGGTGAGTGACGGCCGCTGGCGTATCTACCAGAAACTGGGCTGGGGACCGAGCGAAACGCGCGGCATGTCCGAACTCGTCGTGCTTGCCCACGTCTGCCTCCCGCAGGCGGACGGCGGGCGCGAGTTTACGCTCCTCGGCCGCGCGGCCGTACCCGGCGCGGACGTCAACGAACACGGCGTCGGCGCGGCCGGCATCAAGCTCGAGGCAGTGATTGCTCAAGCCCTGCCCCGGCTCCTCAAACCCGAACCCTGAGCCTGCGCTGCCCGACGCCTCCTGACCGTAAAAGCCGAAATTGCAATGGTGACTTGCCGGCCAGTTTTTCTGATACTGCGCCGCCTCTATTGGCACACTCCGGCGCAGGCGCCGACGGGAACCACGGCATGTTTCGCAATCTCCGCTTTTACCGCTGGCAGGGCAGCTGGCCCGAATCCGAAGACAAACTCTCTGAGAACCTCGAAAAAGCAGGCTTCAAGCCCTGCGGACCGCTGACCGAGCGCAGCTCCGGCTGGGTGCCGGTTGCCGCCGACGCCAGTGAGCTGCTTGCGCGGCGGGTCAACGGCGCGGATCTCCTGAGGCTGCGCAGTCAGTCACGGGTGCTGCCCGCCGCGGTCGTCAACGAGGAGCTCGAGCAACGGATCGAGGCCTATCGCGACCGCATGCAGGAGCTACCCTCCACTCGTGAAAAGCGCCGGCTCAAGAACGAGGCGCGCGACGACCTCATGCCCAAGGCCATGCTCAAGTCCGACCGCATCTGGGGCTACGCGGACCCGGCCGAGCAGATCATCGGCATCGATACGGCACAGGAAGCCAACGCCGAGCGCTTTCTACGGCGGCTGACCGCGTCGATCGACGGCCTGAGTATTGCCCCGCTGGCCTTCCGCGAGCCCGTGGACCCGCTGCTCGTCCGCATCTTTTTCGGCGATGCGCCGCGGCAATTCAGAGCCGGCAGGGACTGCCGCATGCAGGATCTCGCCGACAGCCGCTCGATTGCTCGCTGGACGGATTTTGATCTCAGCGATCCCTCGATCCGCAAGCACGTCGCTGACGGGATGCGCCTCACGCATCTCGCGATCGAGTACGACAACACAATGAGCTGCGTGCTGAGCGAAGACGGAATCGTGTCCAAGCTCAAGTTCCTGGGCACCGATGAGGACCATGACGACAACGACGATCCGATCGCCCGCCAGGATGCCGAGTTCGTATTGCTGACGGGCACGCTCAAACATTTTCTCGGCGACCTGAAAAAGCTCCTGGGCGGATACCCCTGAAACCGCAGTGCTGCTCGCCGAGGCAGAGAAGATACGGCATGATCAGCCTGTATGACGACGCCTGATACCTATGACTCGGCCGAGCAGCTGGCCGATGCCGTCATTGCAGCGGTCGGCAAGCACATTGTGCTGGGCCTGCCCATCGGTATCGGCAAGCCGGCCCACATCGTCGACGCGCTGTATCGCCGGGCGCAGGCGGACCGTTCCATCTCACTCGATATTTTCACGGGACTGACGCTCGAAAAGCCGCGCGGCGGGAGCGAACTGGAACGCCGGTTTCTCGCGCCGCTGAACGAGCGCCTCTACGCGCGCTGGCCGGAACCTCTGTACGCGGCGGATCTCAGAAGCCGGGCGCTGCCGCCGAACGTGTCGGTGCGCGAGTTTTACCTTCGGCCCGGCGCGTATCTCGGCAACCCGCTCGTGCAGCAGAGTTACACGAGCGTCAACTACAGCCAGGTCGCGTCCGAGCTCAAACGGCTTGGGGTCAACGTCGTTGCGCAGCTTGTCGGCGTCGACCCGGCGATGCCGGGCCGTTACAGCCTGGGTTCGAATCCCGAAGTGACCCTCGACCTGCTGCCGTACATAGAAGAGCAGCGCCGAAACGGCAAGGCGGTTGCAGTGGTGGCGCAAACCAACCGCAACATGCCGTACATGACGGGCGACGCCGAGCTGTCCGGCGACCGCGTCGACCTGCTGCTCGACGATGAGGCGCTCGATTTCCCGCTGTTCGCGCTGCCCAATCGGCGCGTTTCGCCAGCGGACTACGCCACGGCAATGCACGTCGCCAGCCTGGTTCCGGACGGCGGCACTTTGCAGCTCGGCATCGGCTCCCTGAGCGATGCGGTGGCTCACTGCCTGAAACTGAGACAGCAGTCGCCTGAGGTGTTCGCGGGCACCCTCGAACGCCTGCCCGGCGGGCCCGGGACAAAGCGCCGCGCGGAGCTGCCGGTGGAGACCGGCGCGTTCGACAAAGGTTTGTTCGCCTCGTCCGAACTGTTGAGCGACGCCCTGTTTGCGCTCTACGAATCCGGCCTGATCCGGAGGCCCGCGGGCGCGGGAGACAATTCGCTCATGCACGCCGGCTTTTTTGTCGGTTCGGAGCGCCTCTATGCGGCGCTGCGCGCTCTCGACGACGCCGAACGCGGCAAGATCCGCATGACGGCCATTTCCGAGGTCAACACGCTGTTCGGCGACGAAACGCGCAAGCGCGAGCAGCGCCGGGACGCCCGCTTCGTCAACGAAACGATGATGCTCACACTGCTGGGTGCCGCCGTCTCGGACGCACTCGACGACGGGCGCATCGTCAGCGGGGTTGGCGGCCAGTTCGATTTTGTTTCGATGGCACACGCGCTCGACGATGCCTGTTCGATCCTCATGTGCCGGGCTCGCCGCGAAAGCGGCGGCAAGCTGCGATCGAACATCCGCTGGTCTTACGCCCACACCACCGTACCGAGGCACTACCGGGACGTCTACGTCTCGGAATACGGCGTGGCGGCAACCCGAGGGAAGACCGACAAGGACATCATCGACGCAATGCTGTGCATTGCCGACTCGGCTTTTCAGGACGAACTGCTCGACGCCGCGCGGCGCGCCGGAAAAATCGAGCCTGACTACGCGCTGCCCGCCGACGCGCGCAACAACACGCCCGATGCGCTCCGCGAACTCTTCGAGCGCGACGAACTCGGCCGGCATTTCCCGCCGTATCCCCTGGGCACCGACTTTACGCCGGTCGAGCAGGAACTCGTCGATGCGCTCGAGTGGCTCAAATCGAGAACCGCGAGCGGCTGGTCACGCCTTACACTGGCGCTCCGCGCTTTGCCCCGCGCACCGCTGAGCAAAAACCGGCAGGCGCTCGAACGAATGGGACTTGAGCAACCGAAGGGCTTTGGACAGACACTGCTCTGCCGGCTGCTGGATCTGGGTATCGAGGAAAGCAAGCAATGACAACAACGAGTAAACCACCCGCCGTCTCGGCGGTGGAGCAGAACGTCTACAAGGTCTTTCCCAACGACCTGAACTCCAAGTACACGGTGTTCGGCGGGCTCGTAATGAGCCTGTGTGACCGCACGGCACTGATCGTCGCGGAACGTCACAGCGGCAAAACCTGCGTCACGGCCGCCGTCGACAGCCTCAACTTCCTGGCGCCGGCCCGCGCGGGTGACACCCTGGTCGTCAAGGCAGCCGTCAATCGCTCCTGGCGGAGTTCGATGGAGATCGGTGTGCACGTTGCCGCCGAAGACAGCTTCAGCGGAGACACGCGACACGTGGTGTCCGCCTACCTGACCTTCGTAGCGCTGGACGAAGCCGGCAAACCCGCGTCGGTGCCGGCCGTGACGCCGCAATCGGACGTTGAAATCAAACGTTACGAAGAGGCCGGAGAGCGGCGCGCAATACGGCTTGCGGCTCGTAGTCGTTGAGCCGTCAGGCTGTAACCGTTTGTTAACGAAAAGATGTTGCTGGCGTTAACAAACGGAACTCAAGCTGTCCGGGTTTTCCTCGGGAATCGGACTTCGATCGGGAGCGGCCATGCGTACGCATCACAACTCGAGGCACGTCTGCACGCTCGTCGTGCTCAGCCTGCCGTTTTCCCTCGTGATCGCCGATGAGAGCGAGGATGCACCCCCTCCACCGCTGGAACTCAAAGCACAAAGCCTCGAACGATTTCCGGCTCGCGAAGCTCGCCAGGGTGTTGCCGTCGACAGGGAACATTTCTACGCCGTCAGCAACTCGTCCATTGGCAAGTATGAACGCAACTCGGGCGCGCGAAGAGGCGGCTGGAGCGGCCCGCGCGGCGGCTTGATTGCGCATCTCAACAGCTGTTTTGCCGAAGACGGGCTTCTGTGGTGTGCGAACAGCAATCACCCGGAGGTGCCAATGGCGAGCTCGGTCGAAGTATTCGACTCAAGCTCGATGCAGCATACACGCTCGCACAGCCTCGGACTCGTGGACTACGGCTCGCTGACCTGGTTCGACCGTTACGAGGACGGCTGGATCGTGGGTTTCGCCCACTACAACGACAGGAGCGGCGAACCTTTCAAGACCAACGCCTACGCGGGTGTGCACACATTCGACGAGCGCTGGCGGCGCACCGGCGGCTGGCGGCTGCCGCCCGCCCTCATCGAAAGGATGGCGCCGCAGGCTGCGTCAGGCGGTGCCATCGGCGCGGACGGCCTGCTGTACGTTTTTGGCCACCACAAACCCGAACTGTACGTGCTGGCGAAACCCGCAATGGGCCCCACCTTGCTGCACGTCGCAACGATCGACATAGACGCCGAGGGACAGGCGTTTGCGTTCGACCCGCTCGATCCGCGCAAACTCTGGGCAATCAGCCGGCCTTCCGGTGAAGTGCGCTCGTTCCGCTTGCCGGACGTGCCGCTCGAGCAGGCGCACGCGCGACGGTTCCGGGATGCTTCCAGGTAGCGCTCACCCGCATCGCGGCCGCTAGGCAGCCACCGACAGATCGCTTCTGAGCGCCGGCCCGGCGAGCGCGCCACGGCGTCGTATCTCGGCGAGAATATCGGGCCGTATTGCCAGCGAAGCCGCGACCGCGGGCAGGTTGCCCAGGACTCGTTCGGGACCCAGCACTTCGACCTCGCATCCCGCTCTCTCCAGCACATGCTTCAACAGTCGCTGCGGCATGACCGTCAGGTAGCGGCGGATACCGCGCGCAAGGCCAAACTCCTGGGTCGCACAAATGATTTCCGCAACAATACGCCGCCGGGTAGCGGCATCGAGGCTCGAGTCACAGCAGAAACGGGTTGCCTCCCAGACACAGTCGGATGTCGGCGGTTGTTCCTCGATAAGATCAGGCCACAGTTTCTGAATCATGTAAGGCTGCGTCGTAGGAAGCAGGCGGGCAACCCCGCGGGTCTTTCCGGCGTCGTCGAGCCACAACAGGTATTGCGCCGCGGGTGTGTCGAACTCGTCGTGTTCGAGGCCTTCGTAGCTCGGCACCTCCCAACCCTGTCGCTCAACGAACAGTCGATGTCGAAGACGATGATGGGAGATCCACGCTTCGCCGTGCAGGTGCACGGTTTCCCAGTTCAGACAAACAACACTCACACGTCAACTCCGGCGATCAGCCTGCACGGAGTGAATAGATCATGATCGCAGCGCGTTCACACCTATCAAAACGGGTGGGCGCTTCGCACAACACGGTAACGAAATTTTTGGACGAAGTATTTTTAGATCGTGCTTATAGCGCAATGAGTCCGTAACGAATCGCTTTGACGACTGCCAAGGTTCGGGTGTTTGCGTCAAGCTTTGCGAGCGCGTTCTTGACGTGGAAGTTAACGGTGTTCTCACTGATGTCGAGAATGGCGGCAATGTCCCACGACGATTTGCCTTGCGCAATCCATTGCAGACACTCCCTCTCCCTGAGCGACAGCAGAAGAGCGCGACGACTGCTTCTGTCTACACGACCGATCGTGCTGTAAGCGGAGTGAAACTGCGTGGCAATGACCTCCAGCCTCGCAAGGTCGGACTTCTTGACGGGCTGGTGTTCTGCCCTGGCGAACGAAAGCAGGCAAACGTTGCCGCGAGCGCCGTGCAGCGGCACACCCACACCGTCTTCGAGACCGAACTCGCGCGCCTCTTCCATGATCTTTTGCTGTTCGGCGTCGAGCTTGAAGCGCTTCTTGAGATCACCCCACTCGAAGGGCGTTTCGATTTCCGGCGCAAACAACACAACCGGGTCTTTGGCCTGATAGTTCTTTTCGAAGTAGTGGTCGCGCCAGGCATCGGGAAAGTTGTGCACGACCGCAGGCGCGGGATTCAGACCGGCGTCATAACTGTCGTGCCGGGTCAGTGCGCAGTAGGCATAGCGTTCAAAACCGACATCCCCGGCCGCGCGCTCCATGACCTCGACTACAGACTCGGGTGATGTAGCTTCGTTGGACGCTTCGAGGAAATCGGATATTCGCACTTCGCTGAATCCTCCCTACCCGATCTGGTAGTACGCATCATGATGCCGGTTCTCTACGATTAATCCACGGTCAATAGTCTATGCGACATCGCATGCGCTTTAGTCCGTTAACGAACGCAACGACAACGAACAACGCAGACAAAAAAGCGGCGGCGTTGCTTTTTTTTGATCGGAAAGAAACAATGCAGCCGGTACCAGCGACAAACAGCAATAGCAACCATTACAGCGGCGATCACACTGACGGGCACGTCGACAATCGCGTTTACCTGGCGGTGAAAGCCCGCGCCGTCGCGTGTGACTTCAGGCCCGACGAACCGATACATCTCAAACCGCTGGCGAAGCATCTGGGCGTAAGCACGCCACCGGTGCGCGCTGCGCTCAACATGCTGGTGGCGGAGGGCCTCGTCAAACGCGCACCCCGGAAGGGCTTTGTTGCGATCAGCCTGTCCGAAGACCGCTTCCGCGGACTGTACAGTCTCAATCAGTTTCTGCTCGATGCCGCATTGAACACGCGCTCGCTGGATCTTGGTGAACTCGAAAACGCCAGCACGCGCGTAGCAACCGTTCTGTCCATTCTCGACAACGACAAAGACTGCTCATCCAACATGATTGCCCGGCATACCGGCCGACTGTTTTTGTCGATCGCCGAACTGTCGAGTAATCCGAACGTCATCGATTCCGTCAACCGAATCAACGATAGCCTGTGTTTCATGCGTGCGCTCGAGATCCGCCACCTCGATGAAACCCGGGCTGAACTGACCAACATCTGCGAACTGTTTCTCGCAGAGCAATTCGAGGCAACAAGCGGCGCAATACGCGAGTACCACACTGCCAGATTCGAGGCACTTCCCCTGCTGCTCGACGCATTGAAAAGCTAGCCGGTTTGCGGCTCGCGGGCACGGCCGATGCGCGGCACGGGAATGTCGGGAGATTTGTCTATGCCAGCCTTTGAACGTGCGGGGTCGAGAACGCCGGCCGGAATCGCCAGGCCGTTTCCCCTGATCGGTGAGTCATCACGGACAGCCACTCACGAGCGTGTCTACCATGCCGTCAAAGCGCACGCGATCGCCTATGAGTTTCCAGAGGGCGGCCGAATTGCGCTGGAGCCGATTGCACGCCGCTTCGGTGTTGGCGTCACTGCAATTCGTGAAGCGCTCGATCGCCTGGCCGAAGAAAAGCTCGTCGTAAAAGGCCACCGGAAAGGCTACTACGCAATGCAGCTCTCGGCGGAAAACCTGCAAGGCTACTACGAACTCAGCCGGCTGCTGCTTACGCATGAGCTAAAGACCGATGGCGCCGAACTGCGCAACCGACCCCGGCAGTTCGAACGCATTGCCGTTGTGCTGCACAGGCTGACACGTACGCCGGCACCGGGCCCGCGTTCGCTGGCGCGATACACGGGCGAGGTTTTCGCCTGCATAGCCGGGCTGAGCGGGAAACCGCACGTTGTCGATTCGATCGAACGCGCCAACGATCATCTGTATTACATCCGCACGCTGGAATGCGAGTTCATCGTTACCTTGCGCAGCGAACTGGTGCAGCTTTGTGAGCTCCTGATGAACGACAACCGGCGCGGGATGGCGAGGCTGATCGACGACTACCACGAGTCTCGCATTGCGCTACTGCCGCGGCTATTCGACTCCACCGCTCTCGGCTACGGCGCAGACAGCACGAGATCGTAACGGTCGGGCATGGCGAGTTCCTCGAAGTAATAGTCCTCGGCGCTGGACCAGCGCTGGTGCCACACGGCATCGAACGCGTCCCCCTCGCGGTCTCGAAGACGGCGCAGTCGATCGCGTTCTTCGACGCGAAGCAACACGCTGACGTCGACCAGTCCGGATAGCTCGGGCCGGCCGCTGTAAACGCCCTCGACGAGTACGACGGGCGTGGCGTCAAGCTCGTCTCTCGACGGCTGTAAAGGTGCGGACGGCGCGTCCCAGCCCGGACTCCCCCAATCGAAGCTTCGCCAGCGCGCGCTCCCACACTCGCGGAGCGCTTCGAGCACGGCACGCAGACGCCGCCAGTCGATCACGTGCTCCTGTCGCTGGGATACGGAGAGCGAATCCCAGAACGTCGCTGATCCTCCAGCGTAGAACTGGTCCGACTCGATAATCGCAACGACAGGCGCCTCCGCGGCATCGTTTAACAATGCCGAAAAGCACCGGGCCAGCGTCGACTTGCCGGCGCCACTTTTGCCGTCCAGCGCCACAATCAACGGCGGCTCCGCACTCGCCTCTCGGGGCGCAAGAAAGTCCGCCAGCTGTTGAGCGAGTTCAACCGGGCCTGACGACTCGAGCGATAGTTCCCGTTCCATTGGAAACAGTTTACTCGATGCGCGACGATGCGACGGCATGGGGTATCGGCACCAGGGCCACCTCCGAGAACTCGCGCAGCCGGTAGACCTTGCCCGACGATGCGTTGACCACGGTCACCCTGAGATCCGGAACAATCTCCTGAAGACCCGTGAGGTCGAGCAGCAAGGCCCTGGGCCGTTCGGCAAACGCCAGCGTCCGCAGCACGCGCGCGTGGTCTACACGATCGCCATGCGCCTCTGCAATCTCCAGATCCGACGTAACGTCAGCAAACACAACGTCACCGACGCTGCCGCGCTCATTGCTGACCTTGAGAGCCTGTCCGAGCCAGCGGTCGAAGCGCTCGCGAGCCGAGGCCAGTTCGTCGAGCCCCGCGTAGCCGTCCCGGTCGTCGTCGACGATCGAAAGCACGCGCATGTCGACGCCTATGTTCATCTTGACCCGGCTGCCGACGACAACAAGCTGCAAGTGATTGTCCGCCGTGCCGTGGGCGGCGGCCGTGGACAGGCTCGAACAAAGCAGCAGAACAAGAGCAATTCTCATGACCGGCCCTCCGCTACGGTCCGCCAATCAGCGCATCGTCCGTGGGCTCACCCCAGACACAGCGCTGGATAAATGGATAGTCATCGGTGACGAAGTAGTGGTAGATGCCGGCCGGAAACTCGGGCGTTACCCCGAAGCGCCCGTTGCACTCATCGAGCGTACCGCTGCCGGCTACGTACTCCCAGTCCTGGACAAAGGTTCCGTCGTAACTGCCGCCGGGCCCCGAAGGCCGCGTTCCTGCCTTGAGCTCGTAGCTACCCTGCATCGCGACAAGGCCGCTGCTTGCGTCCAGCGGATCGGAATATCCGTAGCGCGCGTACAGCGGGAACCCGTCTGCCGCGTAGCCGATCATGACCATGCCCGGCTCGGCAGGGTTGGCGCCCGCAGCTTCGAGCAGGGTGCTGATCAGTTCCTCGGGCATGCCGTGGTAGTGGTACTTTCCGGTCGGCTGGACGTGAGCGTTGTTGCAGTCGGTGCCGAGATAGCCAATGGCTCCGGCGAGTTCGCCGTTCCCCGCGGCGCCAATCGTGAGGGCTTCGTAGTTCCAGCCGGACCCGCGGTCGTTGTTGTAGACCTCGGCGGTGTTCGGATCGAACAGCACGCCGCCGAGCGATACGCCGACGTGCTGTGCCGCGTTGGGCGTGGTCCGGTCCGGCTGTTCGGCGGCTCCTCTCAGCACGACGCGGTAGCTCGACTCGAACTCGTCAATGGCGTTGGGGTTGCCGACGTTCGGAAAGTCGCCAACGAGATGATTCGGGATAGTGTTGCCGCTGATTGTCCTCAGCAACGCCGCCGGGTCGTCTTCGATCGAAACGACCGGCGCGAGTTCGGCGCCGTTGTCGGGATCGAATATCGTGTCGTTGTCGCAAACCCAGTTGTCGTAGGCCGAGAAGTCGGCCAACTGCGTGTAGTCGACACCCGGTTCGATCGGCGTCGGGTCTTCGCCCCCGGTTTCCAGGGCGGAATCGGCGGAGTCGAGCGTCGAACTGCTGCCGCAGGCAGCCAGCAGGACGCCGGGCAGGACACCTGCCCAAACGCGCCGAACGAGCCGCTCGAGAATATGCTTGGTCATAACCGGTTCCCTGCTAGTCGATGATTACTCGACCCCATGAGAGCAAACTGATTTGCAGGAAATATGGAGAAACGGTGCAAACGGCGGCTGGTCCGCGAGCATCCTGCTAGGCTTGCGGCATGCGACGGACCATAGGCATACGCACGTTCCTTGCGCTCACGGCCGTGAGCCTGACCACACTCGCGCTCAACGCCGCCGTAACGCGCTGGAATGTCGAGCGCGGATTCCTGGGTTACATCGAGGAACAGGAAGCCGCGACGGTCAGCACGGCTGCGGTGAACCTCGTCGATCTGTATGCCGAAAGCGGCAGCTGGGCTCAGCTCCGCAACCACCCCAGGCGCCTCGGAGCCCTGCTGCGTCCGGAGGCACCGGAGCGCCGATCCCAGGGAACACGGGGTGGCCGTCCCCCGCCCCCCGATCCGCTCGATATCCGCCGCCGGGTCTCTTTGCTCGACGCTGACGGTCGCCCGGTTGTGGGTCCGCCACCGGAACCCGATGCGGCACGGCGGCCGCTCGAACTCGACGGCCAGATCGTCGGCTTCCTGAGCGTCGCGCCGAGAAACGCCCTGACCGACGAACTCGACCGGCGTTTCGTGCGCGAGCAGGAGCACTCCATCATGCTGACCGCAGCAGCGGCGCTGGTCCTCGCGGCCTCGATTTCGGCGCTCCTCGCCCGCCAGCTCACAAAACCGATCCGCGCGCTGGCCAGCGGCGCACACGCCATTACCGCTGGCAACTACCGCACTCGCATAGAGCGCTCCGGCGAAGACGAACTCGGCGATCTGGCCAACGACTTCAACCGCCTTGCCGAAACACTCGAAAGCAATCAGACGGCGCGGAAACGCTGGATCGCCGACATTGCCCACGAACTGCGCACGCCGCTTGCGATACTCCGCGGCGAGCTCGAGGCGCTGGAAGACGGGGTCCGTCAATTCGACGCCAGCACACAAAAATCGTTGCAGGCCGAAGTCTCGCGCCTCACCAAGCTGGTTGCCGACCTGCACGATCTTTCCGTCTACGATGACGGCAATCTCGACTACGAGCTTCTCGAACTCGATGTGAGCGCGCTGCTCGAAACTTCCCTCGAAACGGCGAGAACGCGGCTCGACGCCGCAAACATCGAGCTGACACTCAAACTGCCGAAGTCGGAGATCCGCGTACTGGCCGACGACGAACGTCTCGAACAGGTGTTCTTCAACCTGGTCGAGAACACGATCCGCTACACGGACTTCCCCGGTCATCTCCGGATCAGCTGCGGCAGCACTTCGAATATGGCCGTCATCGAGTTTGCGGATTCGGGACCCGGCGTTCCCGATCGTGCCCTCGAGCATATCTTCGATCGCCTGTTTCGCGTCGAAACCTCGCGCAGCCGCGAGTTCGGCGGCTCCGGTCTCGGGCTTGCGATCTGCAAGGCCATCGTCGAAGCGCACGACGGCACCATCCGCGCCGCGCACTCCGCACTCGGCGGTTTGCGGATCGAAATCAGATTGCCCCTGGCAACGGTGGGCGCCGCGTGAGCAACGAGGCCAAAATCCTAGTTGTCGAGGACGAGCCCAAGATCGCGGCGCTCATTTGCGACTACCTGCGGCAGTCCAGCTTTACGCCGTACACGCTCGACAGCGGCATCGAGGTCGACAGCTGGGTGCGCGAAAACGCACCGGATCTCGTGCTGCTCGACCTGATGCTGCCCGGCAAGGATGGACTCACCGTTTGCCGCGAGCTGCGCGAGCACTCGGCCGTACCCATTATCATGGTCACGGCACGGGTGGACGAGATCGACCGGTTACTCGGCCTCGAGCTGGGAGCCGACGACTACATCTGCAAACCGTTCAGCCCGCGCGAGGTGGTTGCCCGCGTCAAAGCGCTGCTGCGCCGGGTCGAGATGCTGAACGCCAATCCCGGCGCCGCCGTGCACGGCATCGTCATTGATGAAAACCGCTTCGTCGCCACGATCGAAAACCGCGAACTGGATCTGACGCCTGTCGAATTTCGCCTGCTGGCCCTGTTCGTCGGCCAGCCCGGCAGAGTGTTTTCGCGAGAACAGCTGATGCGCCGTATTTATCGGGACGGCCGTATCGTGAGCGACAGGACCGTGGACTCCCACATCAAGAACCTGCGGCACAAGATCGAAGCCGCCACGGGCCGCAAAGACCTGATCCGCTCCATCTACGGCGTCGGGTACAAGCTGGAATAACAAGCGCAGCGCCGGAAACTCCTCCGACTCTGCACAATCTGGCCGAACTGTCTGCGCATTGCTGCCGCAGGCTTGAGACTCCTGACCACAAATCTCGTCGATCGTCACAGAAGGAGTCGACCATGCGTCATCACTACCTCGTCATCCCCGCCCTTGCCGGCGCGCTGCTTTTTACCGGCGCCGCTCTGGCGGACGACAGTTCGGAAAAACAGCGCCGCGGGCCGCCGCCAGTGGCGATCGAAGCCTGTGCCGCCGCCGTCGAAGGTGACCCGTGTTCGTTCGAGGGCCGTCGCGGCAACTCGGTCGAAGGCAGCTGTGCAAGCCGCGACGACAAGCCGCTGGCCTGCCGGCCCGATCGTCACGGCAAGCGCGACCGGTCGGAGCCCCTGGAATCGCAGGATGGGGAAACGGAATAGTCAGCCTTGTGTCCGCCGAGGCTTCCCGCCGGCGCCTCTTGCCGCGCGCCACAGCGCGTGGGCGGGGCGCCGTCTCGGCGGACCCTTCCTGCCCGCTGCCCGGGCTGATCGATGTCAACCGGGGTCACCTTCACCCACCGTCACGAGCCCGCTTTCGTACGCGAACACAACGGCCTGAGCCCGGTCGCGCAGACCGAGCTTCGAGAGAATGTTAGAGACGTGTGACTTCACCGTCGTTGCACTGACGAACAGCGTATCCGCAACTTCAGCGTTACTCAGGCCCCTGGCGAGCGCCGCAAGCACTTCACGTTCGCGTTGCGTCAGGCTTTCGAGCGCCGACGTATGCTCCGTATCGGCGGCCAGCCGGTTCGCAAACCGGCCAATCAGCCGGCGCGTTATCGATGGCGACAACAACGCGCCCCCGGCTGCGACCGCGCGTATTGCCGCTACGAGTTCCTCCGGCGGCGTGTCTTTCAGCAGAAACCCGCTGGCGCCGGCGCGCAACGCCTGATAGATGTATTCGTCGGGATCGAAGGTCGTGAGCACAATAATGCGCACGGGCCAGTCGGCCTCATCCAGAATATTCTGCGTCGCTTCGAGGCCGTCCATTTCCGGCATGCGGATATCCATCAGCAGAATATCCGGCCGCTCGGCAGCCGCAATCTTGACGGCTTCGACGCCGGTCGACGCTTCCGCAACAACGGTAATGTCGTCCTCGTTGTCGAGGATCATGGCAAAACCGCTGCGCACGAGCGCCTGATCGTCGACAACGGCAACCCGTATGCTCACTGCGTATTGTCTCCTGTCGGCAAGCTGGCGCGAACGCTGAAACGGCCGGGGCCGGCCGGGCCGGCATCCACCGTACCGCCGAGTACCTCGGCGCGCTCACGCATCCCCGCAATACCGTAACCCGTTCCGGGCAGCGACGTCGCGCCGGCCTGATCGTTGTCGATCACGACGTCTATCCGCCCGGACGAGTACGACAGTTTGATCCTCGTGTCCGCGCCGGGCCCGGCATGTTTCAGCACGTTAGTGAGCGCCTCCTGCACGATTCTATACAGCGACAGATCGACGCGGGCAGGCAGGGACGGCGGATCGGGATCGATGTCGACAGTGATCGACAGCCCTGCTTTCCTGAAGTCCTCGATCAGACGCGCAAGATACTTGAGCCCCGGTTGAGGAAGGCGCTCGTCACCACCGGCACCGGGGCGTAGCACACCCATGAGATGCCGCAGTTCGTCCAGCGCCTGCCTTCCCGCCGTTTCCACCGACGCCATCGCCTCGCGGGCTCCGTCCGGGTTCTTGCCCGCAACCACCTTGGCGGCACCCGCCTGTACGGTCATGAGGCTAACCTGATGCGCGACGATATCGTGCAGCTCCCGCGCAATACGCGTGCGCTCCTCGGTCACGGCCTTTTCGGCTTCGGCGTGCTGCTCCCGTTCCAGCTGTTCGGCCCGTTCCTTAAGAAGGCGCAGGTATTCGCCGCGAAAACGGATCCGGCGGCCAACGTACCAGACCAGGAAACCCGCCAGCAGCGCAATCGGATCGCTACCGTCCAGCGGCCCGAGCATCAGGCGATAGAGTGCAATCAGGGCCAGTCCGGCCAGAACCCCGATCACGCTCCTCTGTTTGTCGGCTTCGTAACGACCGAGGCTGTACAGCGAAACAGGCAGTGCAGCCAGCGGTTCGCCGATCAGTTGATCGGAGTGGCTGAGCAGCGACGCCAGCATCACGATGACGTGTACGCGGAATGGCTGACGCCTTCGCCAGATCAACGCCAGGCTGCCGAACAGGGCCAGCAGGAACGTGAAGAACTTCGTCGAATCCGGCACGTCGGCCGCCGCGCCGTTCGCAGACCACGCTCCCAGGGTCAGGAACAGCGCAAGCAGCGCGAGCAAGGTGTCCGCCGTACGCGGCCAACGCGCGAACGGCCCGCGAAACGGCCGCCAGGAGTCGAGTGGATTCGGGACGGGTTCGGTCATGGCGCTCTCGAATCCCGCAAGGCATCCGCAATAACGGTGCGCGGAGACGTCATTGCCACACTGTAGATGATGACCACTTGGGCTGTCACCTCGTAACGCTCGAGCAACAGTATCGCCGGCCGCGCCGCGAGCGCCCTCCGCCGAAAGGACGAACGTCGATTCCTCCGTGCGGCCGGTGCCGCTCACATGCACGGCCGGTACCGTTTGCTCTCAACGACCGGCGGTTTGTTCAAGAGGAGCGCTCATGTCACACGCAGCTCACAGCGTGCCGGCAAGCACGGGCTTAAGGCCCGCACGCTTGCTCTCACACTCGGCGACGCTTTGGTTCGTCGTGGCCGCCGCGGGCCACTTTGCGTTTCTTGTCTACATTGTCGGCTTCTACTGGTTACTCGTTGCCGGCGGCGGTGTCGCCGCCCTTGCGGATACCCACCTGCCCAACGGCTTTGTCGACGGCGACTCGCTCGGCAACGCGGCAGTGCTCGCGCATGTTGTCCTTGCCGCCATTGTCATTGGCGGCGGCCCGCTACAGCTCGTCCCGGCAGTGCGTGAACGCTTTCCGGCATTCCACCGCTGGCTGGGAAGGAGCTACGTGACGGCGGCCGTAATCAGCAGCCTTGGCGGTTTGTACATGGTCTGGACGCGCGGCACGGTCGGGGGCGCGCTGAGTGAAATCGGCATTACGCTCGACGGAATCCTGATCCTGGTGTTTGCGGCCATTGCCGTTCGCTACGCGATGGCCAGGAACATCATCAAGCACCGGCGCTGGGCAATGCGGCTGTTCCTCGTGGCGAGCGCCGTCTGGTTCTTTCGGATCGGCCTGATGGGCTGGGTCTTCATGACCGGCGGCGCGGGCATCGATTGGGAAACGTTCTCCGGACCGTTCATTGCGTTCTGGGGTTTTGGCCAGTACCTGCTGCCACTGGCCGTGCTCGAGCTGTACTTCCGCGCGCAGCAGTCGACGGACGGGCGGCTCAAGGTCGTAACCGGCGTCGTGTTGTTCGTGTGTACGGTCGTCATGGGTATCGGCATTTTCGCGGCCACCACGGGGCTCTGGCTGCCCCGCATCACTTAGTCTTTCCGGGAGGGCCTGCCGTCATGGAAGTGACCCAGTTGGTTCCACTGCATATTGTTGCCGGCTCCGTTGCGCTGGCATCGGGTGCTCTCGCAGCCGCACTCAGGAAGGGTTCGCCGGGGCATGTAACCGCGGGCCGGGTGTTTACGATCGCCATGCTCGTCATGTCGGGCAGCGGTGCGCTGGTGGCTTGGTTTGCGCCGGCCGCGGCGTCGGTTGTCGCGGGACTGTTGACGTTCTATCTCGTACTGACGGGCTGGGTGACGCTCAGAACCGGGGCCAACACGGCCGGCGCGTTCGAAGTCATTGCCGCCGCGGCCGCTTTTGCCATTGCAGTCTATGCGTTCACGAGCGGTGCGGAGGCAGCTGCCGCCAGCAACGGCACAAAAGACGGCTTCCCGGCCGCGATCTACTACGTCTTCGGCACCGTCGCGGCGTTCGCCGGGGCGCTCGACCTTGCGAGCTTCGTCCGCGGGGGCGTGGCAGGCAGACAGCGCGTCGCGCGACACTTGTGGCGCATGCTGTTCGGGCTGTTGATGGCCACCTCCTCGTTTTTCCTCGGCCAGATGCCGCTGTTTCCGGAACCGTTGAGAAAAATCGAGATTCTGGCTTTGCCCGTGTTCGCCGTGATTGCGCTACTCGTATTCTGGCCGGTCAGAGTGCTGCTGTGGCGGAAACGCAGCGACGGCACACCCGCGACGGGGTGACCGCGCTGCTTGTCGTTGCGGGTTGGCGCCGCTTCTGCAATCAACCCGCCGCCGCAATAGCCCGCTGCCGCCAGCGCTGGCCGCCGCTGTTCGCGCACTCCTCTGACACAGCGTCGACAATGGCCGTGACGTGCCGCAGGTCCGAGCCGCAGCAGCCGCCCAGCACGTTGATCCAGGGCATCTGCGAGATCAGCATGCGGTACTGTTCGCCGAGCTCGAGCGGATCGCCGCAGTCCAGATGCTCGGACTCGTCCAGTTCCGCATGACTCTTGCGCGAGGCGTTGCAGCGCAATCCCCGGATGCGGCGAAGCCAGGGTTCGTCGATCAGCACATCGGCAAAATGGTCGGGATGCGCGCAGTTGATCATGTAATACGCCGGTATGCTGCCGGTCGTCGCATCGACGGTTTCGATCGCCGACTTGAGGCTTTCACCCGTGGGCAGATGGCCGTCGGTCTCGACCGTAAACGAAATGACGATCGGCAGACCCGCGGCCTTCGCCGCGCGGGCTATGCCAATGGCCTCCGACGATTGCGTGTGAGTCATTGCGGACACCATGTCGACCTCGGTTGCCGCGAGCCAGTGAAGCTGTTCAGCATGGTAGTCCTCGGCCTCCGCGGCGGAAATCTTTCCGTCGGGCGCATAGGCGTCCCCCTTCGGCCCGATCTGGGCGCTAATCACGACCGGCATGTTGCGCTGGGCGTACTGGTGCCTGAGTTCGACCGCAAAACGCACGGCCTCTTCGTTGGCGCGGCGGAGACCTTCGGGACCCACGCCCAGATCCGCGGCCCAGTGACGGTGCGCCTTCCAGGTCGCACAATCGAGGATGAAGCCGGAACGGGTCAGGCGCGCCAGCTCCAGAAAGCCGCGAAAATAATGGGTCATTGCGGCGCGGCCGGCCGGGTCGTCGAGCAGCGTGTGTGCGGCGAACTCGGGTATTTCTATCCCGTGATTGAAGATCAGGTCGGTTTCCAGACCAGCGTCGGTCAAAAACGGTCCGCCATCGAGCTGCGGGAGCATGTTCCTGAATTCAGACATGTCGTTTGTCCTCGAAAGTAAGGTCGTCGAAAGCAAGGATGCGCGCGCCGGGACAGCGCCGTCATTGCCGATGAGGATGCGGGCCGAGCGTGTCGCCAGGCGTTGTAGACAGCGTGGAAATTGAGGGCAAAAGCGTAGACACTCGCGGAACGCGAGAACGGGACGGGCACGAACGGCAGTGGCACAGCTAACTATCCGGACACAGGGCGAATTGGCGGTCTTCCGGGACGGCGAGCCACAGGTCTTACCGTCTTCGCGCAAGACCCGCGCGCTGCTTGCCTATCTCGTTGTTACGCGGCGACCGCATCGGCGCGACCGCCTGTGCGAGCTGCTGTGGGAAATCCCGGACGATCCTCGCGCCGCGCTGCGCTGGTCCCTGAGCAAACTCAGGCCCATCGTCAATGACGAGAAGACGGAGCGGGTCGTCGCGGACCGCGAGCGCGTCGAGTTCGACCTGACCGGCGTCAGCACGGATATCGACGATATTCGCAGGCAGCTCAATAATCCGGCGTTGCCGGTGCAGACGCTGGAGGACATAGCCCGACGTCTCGACGAGCCTTTCCTCGAGGGCATAGACCTGCCGAACCAGCCCCTCTTTCAGCGCTGGCTCACGGCCGAGCGCGAGGACACGCGAGAACTTGCCGCCTGCGTTGCCGGCTGGCTGGCCCGGCACGAAGACGTACCGGCAAGACAGTCGCTGGTCTGGGCAGAGCGCTGGAGCGACGCGGATCCTTACAGCGCGGAAGCCGCCGCGTTTTTATTGTCCACGCTGCGCCGACTCGGCGAGGACCGCGAAGCCGATCGGCTGGGCGGCGTGTTTGCCGCGCGCTTCGACAAAGCCGGCATCCAGTGGCCACCCAGGGAGAACGCGGACCGGGCCGCGACCGGCGAGCGCACCGTGCCCAACGAGCGGCAGCTGCTTGCGCGACAGACGATTCACTTCTGCACGGCCGCGGACGGCGTGCGGATTGCCTACGCCTCGGTCGGCACGGGTTCCCCGCTGGTCAAGGCCGCCAACTGGCTGAGCCACCTCGAACTCGACTGGGACGCACCGATCTGGAGCCCGCTGTTTCGTGAGCTCGCGCAAAAACACCGCTTTGTCCGCTACGACGAGCGCGGCAACGGGCTGTCCGACTGGGACGTCGACGAGCTCTCGCAAAACGCGTTCGTCAAAGACCTGGAAACGGTGGTCGACGCAACCGGACTCGAACAGTTTGCGCTGCTGGGTATCTCGCAGGGCGCAGCGGTATCGATCGAATACGCCGTCCGCAACCCGGGCCGCGTCTCGCACCTGATCCTGTTCGGCGCTTACGCCGCGGGCTGGCGTATCGGCGCCAGCGAAGAGACGATTCGCGAGCGCGAAGCCATCATGACGCTCACGGAAACGGGCTGGGGGCGCGACAACCCGGCCTACCGGCAGATTTTTTCATCGACCTTCATGCCCAGCGCCTCCGCCGAAGAGCTGGCCTGGTTCAACGAATTTCAGCGCAATACCACCTCACCCGAAAACGCGACGCGCTTTCTGTCGGCGTTCGGCGATATCGACGTCCGCCACCGGCTCCGGGACATTCAGGTGCCGACCTTGGTCATCCATTCGCTCGGCGACCGGCGTATCCCGATCGAAACCGGCCGCGACATTGCGGCCAGCATACCGAACGCGGAGTTTCTGACCCTGGAGAGCGACGGCCACCTGCTGCTTGGCCGCGAACCGTCATCCCGGCTGTTTGTGGACGCCGTGACCGAGTTTATTGCGCGCAACTAGCGCATTTGCCACCTTTGGTGTATCGGCGTTCGAGCGTTTCGATCGACGCCGCCACCTGCCGTTTCAGCGCGCTCTGCATGGCCTGACGGCCCAGCACCGGCGGCAGCCAGAAATCCGGCTGCATGCTGCTCTGGTATGAAACCACGGTCTGTGTGCCGCGCGCCACGAAGGTCCAGCTGGAAGATCCTTGCCGGAAATCGCTACCGGCCGCCTCGACTTCCGAACGCAGGTTGCCGCTGGCCAGGATACTGACACGTTCGACGAGGGTCACCGACTTGCAGAACATCAGCACGCAGTCGCTGATTTCGGTCGTCACGCGTACGTCGCCTCCGCCCAGCACCTCGGCGCGGCTGGCGACGATCGACGGGTTGAGTTCGGCAAGCTGATCGAACGCCGTGAAGGCACGGACCACGTCCGCCCTCGGCGCATCGACGACAAACTGCGCGTTCGCCAGCAGACTCCCACCGCTGCGCGTTACGCGTATTTGAGGTTCCCCGGCCGCATAGACTGGCGCCTGGCACAACAGTACGATGACGGTGGAGAGGATTAGAACAACGGTCGCATGAACAAACATGTCGGGCACTCCAGGTAGCTGAAGGAGAGCCCGAAGGGTAGTGAGTGCGGGTTGTAGTCACCGGCGTATTCAGCGTTGAAACGACCCCTGACCGGGTTTTTGAAGGGCCCTGTGCAAAGCACGGGCGCCGATCGCTTACAAGGAATCGCACCAGTCGGGGGTTGAGCCCGTGCACAGCGCATCACGCATCCGCTGCCACTGTTCCGTAACGGCGCGCTGCTGTTCAGCCGACTCGAAGAAGCGCTGGACAGCTTCCTCGAATCGAGTGTAGTGCACGATCGTGAGATCGCTTTCGATGTAAGGCGCAAACGCGGCCATCTGCTCGATGTTCTTGGCCGCGTCGTCGACGAACACAATGTGGTCGTAAGACCGCGACCAGCTTCGGAGCAGGAGCGCCAGCACTATCCCCTTGTTCTGCCCCGCGACCATTGCCACGCCCTGTGACATCGATAACGGGCGGCCCGACTTGAACGCGTGTTCGACGAGCGCCTCGCGGCCGAAGGCAGCCTCCGCAACGGCTTCGACGTGCCCGGCGTCGATCGTGCCACGCCGGTTGCACAGCGGCGGCCCACATTCAGGGGAGAGGCTGAATTCGACGCCGTTGCGGTCGAGTTGCGCAAGCGTTGCGTCGCGAAACTGCGGCCCGCGGGCCGTCAGCGCAATGACGTCGACGCCCGCATCCTTCAGCGACGCAATGCGTGCATCGAGGCCCCGCTCGGTCAGAGACATGTCGCGGGTTGCGTACAGAATACCCTGCACGGCCAGTTCGTTGTCGATCTCGCCGGGCTCCTGCTCGTCCGTCTGCTCGAGCAGCTGCTGCCAGTCGTACCACGCAACGCCGCCGAGCGCGTCGTCCATCGTCAGCACGGTGTTGTCGAGATCGAGGACCAGCAAAGACCGGCCGGCGGGCAACGTGGCCAGCGTGTCGGCAAGCTCGGCGTAGCTTTCGACCGGCTGCTGCGCAACCGTGGGTGGCGATGTTGCGCACCCTCCAAGGACAACGAGGGTAGTGAACAGCAGAGCCTGAGTTTTGAGCGTCTTCATGCATCCTTCCTTTATCGAGAGTCCCGGTACCCGGTATCGTACCGTGACGGCACCGGGCCCGATTATGAACGCTTTGGCTTGCGGTATGTTACAGACCGCTTGAATTTGCCCGCATCGAAAGCCGCGCGGCGCGATAACGCGCTAGACTCGGTACCCTGTCGACGTTTCGGAAACCGTAGTCATGCGGATTGCCCTGCGCCTCCTGATCGCCGCGATTGCGTGCGCGCTCGCGTACCTGCACTGGTTTCTTCCGGCACAGGTGGAGCGCGGCATCAATGTGAAACTTGCCGTCGATCTGCCGGCCGTCAGCGAGCAGGCGCAGCAACTGCACGACACACTGTTCATTGCCGATCTGCATTCCGACTCGCTGCTGTGGAAGCGGGATCTCCGCCGCGCATCGGACGTCGGTCACGTCGACCTGCCGCGATTGCGGCAAGGCAACGTGGCGCTACAGGTATTCAGCGCCGTGACGAAAAGCCCCGAGGGCCAGAACTATGCGCGGAACGACGCCGACTCCGATCGCATTACACTTCTGGCAGTCGCGTTTTTCTGGCCCCCGCGAACCTGGGACAACCTGTACGAAAGAGCCGCCTATCAGCTCGAGAAACTGCACGCGCTCGCCGCCGAGGGCGCCCTGACCGTCGTTACCAACCAGGCCTCGTTCCGCGAACTGCTGCGACGACGCGAGGCCGGCGAGCAGCTGCTCGGCGGCCTTTACTCGATCGAGGGCGCACACCCGCTCGAGGGCAACCTGGACAACCTCGACCGCCTGTACGACCGGGGTTTGAGAATGGTCGGCCTGACGCACTTCTTCGACAACGAGACCGGCGGTTCGCTGCACGGTATCAGCGGTGAGGGTTTGACGGAGTTTGGCCGCGCGGTTGTTGTGCGCGCCAACGAACTCGGCATCATCATCGACATTGCACACGCATCACCCGCGATGGCACGCGAAGTACTGGCGCTATCGTCTAAACCCGTCGTTCTGTCTCACGGCGGCGTTCAATCGGCGTGCGACTCGGAGCGCAACTACGACGACGAACTCATGCAGGAGCTGGCCCGCCACGGCGGACTCGTGGGGATTGGCTACTGGCGGGCAGCCGTTTGCGATCCGACACCATCCGGCGTCGCGAGGAGCATTCGCCGCGCAATAGACCTCATGGGGATCGAACACGTGGCGCTGGGCTCCGACTATGACGGCGCGGTTGCCGTTGCCTTCGACGCCGCGGAACTGGCGGTGTTGACGGATGCCATGCTCCGCGAGGGTTTCAGCGAACACGAAATCCGGCTGGTCATGGGCAATAACGTCAGGCGCTTCCTGCTCGAGAACCTGCCGGAATAGCGCGCGACTCGAATTCCGGCGCTTGGCTGCCCAGCCTGAGCCTGCGTACACTCGGCACCCAGGGAGGCCAACATGCGCGACGCGCTGTTTTACCTGGATCGGGAAAGTGATCTGAGTCTGCGTCAGCAGATCCGTCAGAAGCTGGTTGACGGCATCCGCTCGGGCGCCTTTCCGGGCGGCACTCGGCTACCCTCCTCGCGCAAACTGGCACAACAACTCAGAGTCTCGCGAAACACCGTGGTCAGCGTCTACCAGGACCTCATCGCGGACGGCTACATTGTGAGCCGGCAGCGCAGCGGAATTTTCGTCAACGATGACGTCGCGAAGTACCGACTGGAGCCAGCGAGAGAATCCGGCAAGGCCTCGTCGGGGTTGCTGGTCTGGCCGAACCGGATCAAGTACCGACGCGTTGCCACCGCCAATGCCGATGAGATCGCGAACTGGAACGCGTATCCGTATGCCTTTCTCGACGGCAGATTCGACGCTTCGCTATTCCCGCTGTCGGAATGGCGCGAAGCGAACAAGCTGGCGCTGGGCGTCGCCGCCGTCGAGGACTGGTCCACGGGTGACGGTGACGACGACGACCCCAGCCTGATCCACGAGATCCGCACAAAGTTCCTGACCCGGCGCGGCATCCAGGCCAGTGACAATGAAGTCCTGTTGACGCTCGGCACCCAGAACAGCCTGTACCTCATCGCCCGCCTGCTGGCCGATAGTACAGCCGTCGTTGGCATCGAAGAGCCGGGCAACTTCCGGATGCGAAGCCTCGTCGAAGCGCGTGGCGCAACGGTCCGGCCACAGACCGTCGATGAGGACGGCATTCGCATCGATGCGAAGATCGACGACTGCGACTGGATCTATGTTACACCCAGCCACCAGATCCCCACGGCCGTGCCAATGTCGATGGAGCGGCGCAGGGAACTCGTCAAGGCTGCAACGGACGGGGATTTCCTGATCGTCGAGGACGACTACGAGTGTGAACTCAATTACCAGGACCAGCCGCGGCCGGCGCTGCGGAGCATGGACAAGTCCGGCCGCGTCATCTACGTCGCCGAACTCTCCAAAGTCCTTTCTCCCGGCATTGGCCTTGGGTTTATCGTTGCGGATGCAGCGTTTATTCGCCGCGCGCGGGAACTGCGCCGCGCTTTGTTCTCGCACCCGCCGCTCTACAATCAGCGCGCGGCGGCGTATTTTCTGTCGCTCGGCTACTACGATTCGATGATGATGCGCCTCGGCAAAACGCTCGGCGATCGCCGCCTCGAGTTGCGCGATGCGCTCTCCAACATGCGCGGCGTGCCGCTCGAAATTTCACCCGAGGTCGGCGGCACGACGTACTGGGTAAAGGCACCCCGGCAATTCAACGTTGCGTATTTTGTCCAGGAAGCCGCCGAACACGGCATCCTGCTCGAACCCGTTGCCGACTACTACCAGGACCCCGGTCGCGCCGAAAACTGCTTTCGCATGGGTATTACGAGCATACCGCAGGACAAGATCGTGCCCGGCGTTCGCCGGCTGGTCGAGTTGATCAGGCGGCTGGTAAGAGGCCAGGTCGAGCACCTCGACACCGCGATCGGCACCTGGCTGCGCGGACCGGCGCTCGAACGCTTCATGTCCGGCGCAGTGATTCGCTACCAGGAGGTCTACGGCACGGTATGCACGATCCGGCTGCACGCCGACGGGCGCATGAGCGGCGATATGGAATCAGCGTCGGAGGACACGGACACCGGTGTCTGGCGTGTCGAAGGCGATCTGTTTTACCGCCGCTGGGATCGCTGGAATTACGCCGCCGAAGCCGCTTACTACATTGTCGTGGACGGCGACACGGTCAAATACTTCAACCATGACCGGCAGATTGTCGATTCAGCCAAGGTCGACCCGGCCGGAATTCGCGGCAATCACTAATACTCCGGCGTTGCGCCGCTGGTCTGCGGTCGCGTCGCGTTCTGGTACTGCCCCCTTCCACCAACTGGCTCTATGCCGTCCGTTGGCACGGGGTTAGGGTAGGACAATGAGGGAGGATGCATGAGCAAGATTTCGATTGCCGGTCTGCAGCTTACGGGTTCCAACGGCGACAACGTGGACCTCATGATTCGGGAGATCGACGCCGCGATGGCGCGTTTTCCGTGGCTGGACATGATTGTCGCTCCCGAACTCAACGCCTGCGGCACGGATGCGGCATCGGCCGAGGCCATGCCCGGGCCCAGGGAGGAGCGTTTTTGCGAAGCCGCAAAACGCCACGGAATATGGCTCGTTCCCGGCTCGATGTTCGAATCCAGCGAAGGGCTCATCTACAACACGATGCCGGTCATCAACCCGGACGGCGAAGTGATCGTTCGCTATCGCAAACAGTTCCCGTGGGCGCCCTACGAACGGAACACGATGCCCGGCAGCTGCTCGGTCGTCTTCGACATCCCGGACATCGGACGCTTCGGGCTGTCCAACTGCTACGACATGTGGTTCCCGGAGACCTTGCGATCGTTGAGCAGCGCGGGCGCTGAGGTGATCCTGCACCCGAGCCTGACGTCGACCATCGACCGGGGAGCGGAGCACTGCATCGTGCGCGCAAGCGCAGCCACGCACCAGTGTTACTTCTTCGACGTCAATCTCGGACCGACGGTCGGCTGCGGGCAATCCTTGATCGCCGGTCCCGGCGGTGAGGTCGTGTACGCCGCCGGCAACGGCCGCGAGATCATTCCGTTGAAACTCGACCTGGATTACGTCCGCGACGTCCGTGAGAACGGCTGGCAGAACCTGGGACAAACGCTCAAGTCATTTCGCGACAGCAGCATCAAATTCGATGTTTATGGGAACGGCAACTCATCGGAGTACCTGGACTCCCTTGGGCCGCTCGCAATGCCCAAGCGACAGACAAGGCCGTAGGCCGCATCCTCCGGTACTGGACCAGCACGCGGTTCGCAACTGGTACTGTCGGGGTTCCACTCTCCAGAGTAGCGTGACAGGTAGCAGCATGGGCGCGGACCCAGGCTGAATACCGGACACGGACACTTGGGGGACACAGTGGCTGAAACCATCTACTTTCGAAAAAATCCGACCGCCATCGCCGTCAGTCTTGCGCTTGCAACGACCGGGCCCGCAGCGGTTGCCCAAACCGACGAGGAAAGCCTGCTCGAGGAAATTACGGTGACGGCCACGCGTCGCGAAAGCTCGATTCAGGACGTTCCCTACAATATTTCGGCGATCAGCGGCACGGCACTCGAGGCGGCGCTCATTACCGACCAGGCGGACCTGATGCGCATTGTTCCGGGGGTTGCCGTCGTCGACCGCGGCTATCGCAATTCGGGCGTCATCAACGGCATCATGATTCGCGGCATCAACGTCGATGGTTCCGCGCTCGGCGACTATTCGCTGTCGGCGGTACCCACGGTGTCCACCTACGTCAACGACACGCCGCTATATGCGAACTTTGTGCTTCGCGACGTCGAGCGGGTCGAGGTCCTGCGCGGACCGCAGGGTACGCTGTACGGCTCGGGTTCGCTGGGCGGCACCGTGAAGTACATCATGCGCGACCCCAGTTTTGACGGCACATTTGCCAACGTGAACCTGGTCGCGAGTAAAGTCGACGGCTCGGAAGGCGAAGGCTGGTCGGGGGACGTCGTCGCCAACTTCACGCTCAGCGACGCGCTCGCGCTGCGCGTAAACGCCGGCACGATGGACTACCCCGGCATTACCGATTACGTCAACGTCTACGAGCTGGACGCAAACGGTATTCCGGTCGCACCCAACGGCGTACTCGACCCCGAGGCCAGTTACCGGGTAGTCGAGGATGCCGATACGGTCGACATTGACTATGGCCGGATCAGCATGCTCTACCAGCCTGGAGACAACTTCAGACTGAGGGCCGCCTTTCAGGCGCAAAGCGACGAGATCGGCGGTCGCCGGCAGGAAACCGTGGGTGAAGACGGCTTCGGTCGCACGTACCAGGATTTCGAAAACGGTTCCATACAGCTCGAGCCCTCGAGTCGTGACGCCCATCTTGCAAGCCTCGAGATGGACTTCGACCTCGGCTTCGCCACGCTGACGTCCAGCACCTCGAGTTACGAGCACGAAGGCGACAGCGTTAGCGAAAACACGGGCTTCTACGCACAGGCCGGTTTCCTTGCGTTCTACTACAACTATCCGCGACCGATGGCTTCGGCTGTCCGCACCTACAGCGACGAGGCGTTCGTTCAGGAGTTGCGGCTGGTCTCGAACACCGACGGTGCTTTCGACTACACCGTCGGAGCCTTTTATCTGGATCAGGATCTGGGTTCGACACAGCAGAGCTTCCTGCGCGGCTTCAAGCAGTGGTGGGACACGCTCGTACCGGCCGCCGCAGACGCGGTTACCGGCGATCAGGACTTCGACTACGCACGCTCGGAGACCTACAAGGATCTGTCGATATTCGGAGAACTCACTTACCACTTCAGCGACACCTTAAGAGGCACGCTGGGTTTTCGTTACTTCGACAACGAGTTCACGAACGTCACGCTGGTCGATCTACCGCTGTTTGCCGGCGTGTTTGCGCCGGAGACCTCGCGTTTCGAGATCAACGACGACGACGTGCTGTTCAAGGCAAACCTTGCCTGGGATATCACCGACAACTCGATGCTCTACGGCACGATCTCCGAAGGTTACCGGCGCGGCGGCGCCAATGCCGTGCCCACCAGCGGCACGTTTGCGGAAGACCCGGGCTGGCTCCGCTACGAGCCGGATTCGGTCACCAACTACGAATTTGGCATCAAGAGCGAGTTCGAGCGCATGCGCCTGACCGCGGCGGCGTTCCTCGTCGACTGGTCGGATGCCCAGGTCAACACGGCCACGACAAACTGGGGCTTTTTTGCGGTTCTCAACGGCGGCGATGCAAGCACGTCCGGACTCGAGCTGGAGATCGACGGTTTTGTCAACGAGAACGTCGAGTACCGGCTGGGTTACGCCTACGTCGATGCCAGGCTGGACGACCCCGTGTTTGCGCCGGACAACGCCGTCACGCCGCGCGCGCTCGCAGACGCACAGCTACCGGGAACGCCCGAGCACGCACTGAACGGGACGCTGATACTGAGCCGCGACGTCGGCAGTCGGGCCCGCTGGATAACCCGCCTGAATGCCTACTATCAATCGGAAACCCGCAACGCGATCAACAATTCGCCCACCTTCAACGTCGAGCTCGATGCGTTTACGCTCGCCGACGTGTCGACATCGCTGGTTTTCGACTCATGGGATGCTACGCTGTTCATTCGCAACATCGGCAACGAGCGGGGAGTAACAGGACTGTTCACTGAAGCCTACATGGGCACCGCACCCGCCAGCGGCTACTTCGGCAACGGCAACAAGCAGTTTTTGTCGCTGCCGCGAACACTCGGCTTCTCGGTGAACATCCGCTTCTAGCGTGAACCCGGAGACGAAACACAATTCCTACGCCGCGCGCATCAACGCGGTCAAGGCGCTGCTCAACCAGCGTCAGATCGACCAGGCCGGTACCGAGTGCGAAGCCATAGTAGGGCTCGACCCCGAGCGGGTCGAGCCTTTGCTGCTGCTGGCACGCGTGCGTCAGCAGCAGGGTCGCCTGGACGACATGCTCGACGTTTGCGAAACGGCTATCCGGCTGAATCCGCGGCACCGTGGGGCAGAACTGCTTTTTGTCGAGGCCTGTATCTACTGCAGCCGGCATGACCGCGCAAAACAGCAGCTTGCGGCGCTCGAAGTGCATGCGGCTGAAGACCCGGCACTCCTGCAGCACCTTGCTCAGCTGTACGCGCATATGGGCTGCCACGTCGAAGCTCACAGCTGCTACCGTCGTGCGGCAAGCTTGCTGCCCGAGGACGCCGAGGCCCTTTACAACCTCGCTACTTCCCAGGTCGCCATCGGCGAACTCGAAGCGGCGGAAAAAAGCTTCTCCGCCGTGCTCCAAGTCAATCCGAACGACTGTGACGCGTGGCACAACCGCTCGTTACTGCGTAAGCAAACCACTGACGACAACCATATCGAGGCGCTGTATGAACGACTCGCGGGTCTGGACGAATCGGATCGCGGGGCGATTGCGTTGCTCTATGCGCTTTCGAAAGAGTACGAAGACCTGGGCGAGTTCGACAAAGCCTTCGAATGTCTCGCCGAAGGCGCGCACAATCGCCGCGCGAGGCTCGCTTACAAAGTGAGTGCCGACGAAAGCATCATGCGCCAGATTGCGGATACCTTCGACGCAGACTATGTCAGCGCCGAGCGCGACGGCGACCCCAGGGAAGGACCAATATTCGTCATTGGCCTGCCGCGCAGCGGAACGACGCTCGTGGACCGGATTCTGAGTTCGCACAGTCAGGTGACGAGCCTCGGTGAAATCAACGATCTTGCGCTGTGTCTCACCCGCCTGGGCAGGGTTGCCGACAAACACTCGCTGCTCGAAGCCGCGGCGGAACTGAATCCGAAGGCCCTGGGGAGTCTCTACCTGGACGGCGTGGCAACCTATGGCTACGACTCACCTTTTTTTGTCGACAAGACCCCGGCAAACTACCTGTATGTAGGGCTTGTTGCCAAGGCACTGCCCGGCGCAAGAATCGTAAGTCTGAAACGACACCCGGTCGACAGCTGCCTCGCGATGTTCAGGACGCTGTTTCGGATGGGCTACCCGTTCTCCTATGATTTAGGTGACCTTGCGCGCTACTATATTGCCTACGACAGGCTGATGCGCCACTGGGAGTCTATCCTCCCCGGACACATACACCACGTCTCCTATGAACAGCTGGTCAACGATCAGGAAACCATCAGCCGGAAACTGCTCGAGTACTGCAAGCTTCCCTGGGAAGCAGCCGTACTCCAGTTCGAGCACAACACCGCTCCCGTGGCAACGGCAAGCGCGGCACAGGTCCGGCAGCCGATCTACAGGGACGCGCTGTCGCGCTGGCGGCGATACGAGAAACAGCTGGCACCGCTCGTTCGGCAACTGGACGCGGCCGGCATTGCGCTGTAGCGTCACGCTCATCCTCTGCTGCATGTCTCTGATCGCCAACGCAGAACTACTCTACCGGCAGGACTTCGAAGGTGACAGCGCGCAAGGCTGGCGCGACGGCGGCACCGGCTCCGCACGATTCACCGAGTACGCGGGCAATACAGCGCTTCGGCTGTCGAATACCAAGACGGCAACACTGAGCCTCTCGACCAGCGGCTACGAGCAGATCAAGATCAGCATGCAAATGGCTGCGGCTGGCCTCGGTCGTCGAGACGCCTGTTATGCCGAGGTCTCGGCGGACGGCGGCAGGAGCTGGCAGGTCATTGTCAGAGTCAGCGACGGCAAGGACGACTCCGTTACGCTCTACTATGGGCAAACCGCTGCCGCCGAACTCAGCAACAACCCTGACCTTCGCATTCGATTCCGGGCCGCCACCCGTCGCGGCTATGCCTACTGCTGGGGCGACAATGTCACGGTGGAAGGTCGCGCGGCAGACCGGGCCCGTCAAAACACATTGACCACGGAATTCCTGTTCTCGGAAGGAACGCTGCCGGGCCCGGTCGACTACAGCGCCTTCTCGGCCAATGGCGAAGCCTTGAGCGGCACCGAGGTCATCAAGCTGAAGCTCGCGGCAGAGCCGCCAGACGGCATGCGCGCGGTCGCCGATCCGTTCGGCTACGAGAGTTCAGGACGCCCCGATCAGCGCTCGCTGCCGGCCGTGGACATTGTGGTACTTCACTCGGACGGGCAGCTCGTTCCGCCGCAAGAGGCTGTGCTTGCTACCGACAACCCCTACTGGGACATCGGCTTCAGGCCCGGCATCTCGTGGCGTGATGCAGAAGCCAATGCGAATCGATTTGCGCTGCCGTTTGCTCTTTACGAGAGGAACGCCAACTGCACGCACAACGGCGTCGTTACCTGGGCCAGCCGTGACGACGGGAAACCCTCACGCGCCGCGTACCAGGTTGTGAGCGAAACCTGCCCCTACTTCAAGTTCGACCTGTGGGGCACAACGGACGTCGACGTTGCCACCGTCGAGTTCGAGGATCCGGATGGCGTCCTGCGCGCGCTCGAGGCCGAGCGCAACACGAGATTTCCGGTCGCGGCTCTCGACGAGCTCGTCGAGCGTTATCCGTCGGTGGACATCCGCGCGTTCGGCTCGGTGGGAGACATGAACCCCGACGATATGAGCGTGTACGGCCTGCTCGTCGACGGCGTGCACTATCGCAGCGAATGCAACACCCGGTACGGCAACTATCCGTTTTGCAGCGAACTCCTGCTGCCGTCTTACTCGACCGCAAAATCGATTGTGGCGGGGCTTGCGCTCATGCAGCTCGAAGAGCGTTATCCGGGATCGACGGAGTTGACCGTTGCCGACCTCGTGCCTGAGTGCCGGAACAGACGCTGGCAGGACGTCACGCTCGAGAACCTCGTTGATATGGCCAGCGGCAACTACGACAGCGCTGTTTATGACCGCGACGAGCGTGCGGTCAAACACATCGAGTTCCTTTACGCCCCCACTCATGACGAACGGATTCGCGCAGCTTGCCGGAACTACCCTCGAAAATCCGAGCCCGGCGAACGCTGGGTGTACCGAACGTCGGATACGTACATTGCCGGGACGGCAATGCGAGCGGCCCTGGTCGCACGACTGGAGCAGGACGTCGATATCTACGAGGAATTGCTGGTACGGCCGATTCTCAAGCCACTCGGCGTCAGCCCGGTCATTGAAGACACCCGCCGCAGCCTCGACGAATACCGTCAGCCCCTGACAGGCTGGGGTTTGAGCATGCTGGTCAACGACGTACTCAGAATCGCGGACTGGCTGCACACGGGTGGCGGGCTGATTGACGGTGAGCGCGTGCTCGACGAACGCCTGTACGACGCGGCAATGCAGAGAGTGGAAGAAGACCGGGGACTGGAAGCCATCGACGCCAGCACACACTACAACAATGGCTTCTGGTCGCTGGATATCGGCGGGTTCATCGGCTGCGAAAGGCCAGTGCACGTGCCCTTCATGTCGGGACACGGCGGCATTGTCGTCGCGCTGTTCCCTAACGGCGTCACTTACTACTACTTCTCGGACGGGTATCGCTTTCGCTGGCGCGAGGCGGCCGTCGAAGCCAACAAGATCCGGTCGATGTGCCAGTGAGCACCGCAGCGAGAACCGGACGGTTACCCCGTGCGGCGGCGGACGGTATGACTGCCCGTTTCATACTCGCAATGCTGGCCACTGCCGGCCTGTTCTATGTGAACATCATGCCGGCGATTATCGACGGCCTGATCGGCGGGCTGGGCTTTAGCTCACAGGAAGCCGGCTACGTGGGCTCCTCGAACATGTACGGCGCCGCCGTGGGCGCGCTGGTCATCGTGTTCCTGATCCCCCGCCTGGCCTGGCGACCCGCGGCGTATTCGCTGCTCCTGGCACTGGTCAGCCTGGATCTTGTGTCGATGCTCGTCACGACGCCCGAAGTACTGATTGGAGCCCGCTTCCTGCACGGGCTGGTCGGTGGCGCGCTCGTGGGCATCGGCTTCGCCGTGATCGCCCGCACGGCGCAGCCGGACCGCACCTTCGGCGTGCTTCTGGTCGTGCAGTTCGGGCTCGGCGGCCTGGGGAACCTGTATCTCCCTCGACTTGTCCCCGTCTTCGGAACCGATGTCCTGTTCCAGGCGCTGATCCTGTTCAGCCTCGTAACGATCGCGCTGGTACCGTTTCTCGAGGCGTACCCAAAAGACGCAAAAAAAGACGCAGGCGGCGGAGAGGCGGAGATCCTCGACAAACGACCGCTGGCCCTCGTTTTGCTTGCGATATTCCTGTTCCAGGCTGCAAACATGGGACTGTTCGCCTTCATCATCGGGCTCGGCCGGCAGGCCGCGCTGGAGCTCGACTTCATTACCTGGACGCTGGCCCTGTCCGGCTGGATCGGCATTGTCGGCGCAGTCCTGGTCGTGGTCATGAACACGCGTTTCGGTCGTGCAAGACCGCTGGCCGTTGCGATGATTCTGACGATACTCGGTTTTTTTGCCCTGCATTTCAGCGACAACGGCCTTACGTTCCTGCTGGCGAACTGCGCGATGGGCATTACCTGGGCATTTGTCATTCCCTACCTGCTCGGGCTCGCCGCCGACTTCGACAAAACCGGTCAAATGGCGACGCTGGGCGGCTTCGCCTCGAAGATGGGGCTCGCGAGCGGCCCCGTAGTTGCAGGGCTGTTGCTCGGCGATGCGGAGGCCTACGGCCGCATGATCAACGTCAGCGCGCTAATATTGCTCGTCTGTCTGGCGGTCGTGTACCTCCCTGCCCTCGAGCGTGACCGCAAGGCAGCGAGCCAGCCAACCGAATAAAACACCTGTCATCGAAGACGGTGGACAAGCTCACCGGGGCGCGGCAAGTTGGTACTCCGCGCAGAAGAGGCACAATTCCCGGTGAGCATCGTATTCGGCACACGCCAGCCCTGCGACGAGGGCGCGCAACAAGCAACCGAGGCACCTTGCGCGGCGCGCACGCGGCCCTGGGTGCTCGGAGTGGCCGTGCTCGGCTCGAGCCTCGCGTTCATCGAAAGCTCGATCGTCAACCTGGCACTCCCCGACCTGCAGACGGATCTGGGCCTCGACGCGCTCTCCCTGCAATGGATCGTCAACAGCTACCTGCTGGCGCTCAGCGCACTGCTGCTGATCGGCGGCGCCGCCGGTGATCGCTTTGGTCTCAGACGAGTCTTTGTCATTGGGCTGACGCTGTTCGGCGTCACGTCCGTGGCTTGCGGGGTCGCGGATTCGCTCGGTTCGCTCGTAACGTGGCGCAGCCTTCAGGGCGTTGGATCGGCGCTGCTGGTGCCGGCAAGCCTGGCGCTCATCAACGTACATTTCGACGCGGAGGAGCGTGCGCGCGCCATCGGCATCTGGGCAGGCGCGTCCGCCCTGACGACGGCGCTCGGTCCGCTGGTGGGCGGCGCGCTGGTCGATTTCCTCGGCTGGCGATCGGTGTTTCTCGGCATCGCCCCGCTTGCCGTACTGACGGTACTCATTGCGTTGTGGCGGGTCCCGGCGACCGAGGGTAATCGGGCACAGTCGCTGGACTGGCCGGGTGCGCTGCTGCTGGCGGCCGGACTGGGACTCCTGACCTTCGGTCTGCTCGGTACCGGTACGGGATCCGGCGCGGCTCTCGCATCGGGGCTTCTGGCGCTGGCCGGTTTTGTCCTGTATGAGGCCCGCGCGAGCTCGCCCATGCTGCCGCTCTCGCTGTTTCGGCAACGCGCGTTCAGCGGCGCCAACGCCATGACCGTCGTGCTGTACTTTGCGCTCGGCGGAGCGCTGTACTTCGTGCCTTTCAACCTGATCCAGATACAGGGGTATTCGGCCTTTGCGGCGGGCGCGGCGTTCCTGCCGTTGACGCTCATGCTCGGTTTCGGCTCAGCCCCTGCCGGCGAATTGCTGAAGCGCTACTCGCCGCGCACATTGCTCGGTGCCGGCGCGTTCATAACGGCGGCGGGATTTCTCCTGCTGACCTTGCCCGGCACGACGTCGACGTACGTCGTGCACTGGCTGCCGGGTATTGCCGTCATTGGCATCGGTATGACGCTGTGCGTTGCGCCGCTGACGACGGTTGTCATGAGTTCGGCGGACGACAGCCAGTCGGGCACCGCATCGGGGATCAACAACACGGCAGCCCGGCTTGCCGGGTTACTCGCGATAGCGCTGCTGAGCGGCCTGGCGGTGCGGCTGTTCTCGGGCGAACTCGCCTCGGCACTCGATGCCGTTGCGCTCGAGCCGGTCGTCCGCGATGCCCTGATCGCCAATGCTAACGCACTCGCGGAACTCACACCGCCCGCGGGCGCGATGGACGCTGCGGGGGTGCAGGCACTGATCGACGAGAGCTATGTCGGCGCGTATCGTACGCTCATGATGGTGTGCTCGGCGCTGGCACTGGCGGCGAGCGCAATTGCCTGGCTCAGTCTCGAACGCGCACGACCGGAAGGTGGCTGATACGGTGTCGACGACGGGTCGCTTTTGGGGCTTATTCGAAAAAAGCCGTTAGTCCGCCGGGCGCGGCTCCACTACAATGCGCGAGTGCGCATCCTGACCCGTCAATCCTGGTTGTACGCCCTCGTTGCAGCGGCGCTGTTCGCGCAGACGGCGGGACCCGGCGTAGTCACCTCACTGACGGGAAAAAGTGTCGACCTTGCGGCGCTGCTCTGTGCGCCGACAGGCGCCGTTTCCGAGGAAGCGCGTACGGCCGCCCGCAACATGCTGGCGGCGCTGGGCATCGAAGAAGCGGAACCCGCCCCGCCCGGCGGCAAACACTGCCCGCTGTGTGTCTCGACCTACGCCGTGCTGCTGCCTGCCGTGTCCTCGGTCTTCGAACCGCGGTATCGGCCTGCGGGCCCGCTCACGGCGCTCAAAGAATCGGGCCTCGTCTCCAGACGCCCGTTTGCCCTGCCCGTCCAGCGCGGTCCGCCGACAGTCCTCTAATCGCATCCTCGTGCCCGGCCCGGGCCCGAAAACTGCGATACACGGTAGCCCTTCGTCCGCGAACACGGACGAACCCACTCGAAGCAAATGCTTACCACGTTGCGAGGCCACTTCGCTGCCTCGCAAGACTGTTTTAAGGATACGATCATGAACAACACATTCCGCAACATCCTCGCTACTGTCACGCTGCTGCTCGTGACGACGCTGGCCGCCGCTCACGATTACGGCACCGACACGCTCGAGATCGAACACCCCTGGGCAAGACCGACGATCACGAAGTCGGTACCAGGTTCCGCCTACATGATAATCCGCAATACGGGGAGCGAAGATGATACGCTGCTTGCAGTGACGGTGCCCGGCAACGTTGCCGATTCCGCGGAGCTGCACACGACGGTCACGGAGAACGGCATTGCGCGAATGCGGCTGGCGAAAAACGGCTTCAGGATAAGCGCGGGCCAGACGCTGAAATTCGAGCCGCTCGGCAATCACGTGATGCTCATTGGGCTCAAGGAAAAACTGGAAGCCGGTATGAAATTCCAGGCTGCGCTGTTGTTCGAGCGCGCCGGGCGGGTCGAGGTCGAATTCTGGGTGGAGCAACCCGCGGACGGCGCCGCTGACGAAGGTCACCACGACCACCACGGTCACCTGTAACGACTATGGAGATGCGCGGCGAGCGCGGGGTTGCTCGAGCCGGCAGGGAACAAAAGCATAAGGAGTAGCTGCTGGTGGACTTCAGCAAATCGACATTCAGTCTGGCTGACCTCGTGTTTCAGGGCGCAACGCTGCACGAGCCCGCCGAGCTCTGTAACGACGCCGTGCTGACAGCCCTTTCGAACTGGCAACAGCGAGCAGAACCGGCCGAGCCGTCTGCAAAAGCTTTTCGACTGGAGGACACGCGCTCGTTCGCCATTCGCTACGACGGCGAGACCGATGACTACTGGCCGGACGAAGACAGCAACTGGCTGGGCGAGTGCCTGATCCGCGAATTCCTGTTTCGCGATGGCATCTGCGTAATGGAATCACTCGAGCCGAGGCTTTACCTCGCCAAGTACAAGATCGAGGCGGTTATCGACAGGGAGTATCTGCTCGTCTGCCCCTACCCGACGGCATCCGGAAACCTGGGTGGCGTGGTTGTTGTCTGCGTCAACCAGCATCTCCGGAACGCGCCCGGCGACTGAGCTCGAGATTGCCGCCGGCGATCGGCTTTGATCGCCGGCGGCCAATAGATCGTCAGTCGAAATCGTAGCTGAACGTAACGCCGTAGGTCCTCGGCTCCATGTAGCGCGGCCCGAAGGACGACTCGAACAGTGCCGGATTCGACAATGATGGACCGTACAGGCTAAACCAGAAATCCTGCCCGTACAGCACGACCAGTTCGTCGGTCAGGTTCTTCCCCCAGACCTGCACGCTCCAGCCGTTGCCTGCGCGATAACCGAAGTTGGCGTTGATCTGCCCGTCCACCTCGCTGCGGAACTGCGAAATCGAGTTGTCGATGAACTCCAGCGAGTACTCGTCCTTCTTCAGGTAATCGACGTGGGCGTAGAATTCACCGCCTCCCACCGGCGCCGTGAAGTCCAGGCCGAGTATCAGGGTGTCGGGCACTGTCCCCTGCGGCGGCGTGCCTTCGGGAATCTCCGCCTCGGCGGGAATGCCGCTGGAATCGCCGTCCTGATGGCTGTACGCAAGGTTGGCCGTGAAGTTGTCGTTGATGGCCCACGCGGCTTCGACTTCGACACCCTCGACGGTGGCTTTGCCGGCATTGGTGGTCGCAGCCGCTCCGCCCGAACCCACCGAATTCACGAAGAACTGCAGATCTTCATACTCCGTGTCGAACAGCGCAACGTTCAGCTGCAGGCGACCGTCGAGCCAGAGCGTTTTGGCGCCGACTTCCAGGCTCTCGACCGTTTCCGGATCGACGGCCTTGTCGATCAGCGCAGGGTCGCTTTGCGCCATGTCGAACGCGCCGCTGCGGAAGCCGGTCGATGCCGAGGCGTACAGCAACACAGTGTCGGTCGGCTTGTAGTCCAGCACGGCCCTCCAGGTGAACTCGCCCCAGTCTTCCGACACGCCGTCGACCACTGTGCCGGGCACCGGGTTCCAGAACCAGTCGTATTCGCCCGAGGTCCTGCCGGACAGCTCTTTTTCGTCGTTGGTGTATCGGCCGCCCAGGGTTAGCGCAACGGTGTCCGTGAGCGCGTACGTGCCCTGCGCGTACAGTGAAATACTCGTCGTCTTGACGTTTTCGTTGATAAAGAATTCGTTCTCGTCGAACAGCTCGGGCTGATTGGCAATACAGGCCGGGGTCACGACAAAGTTCTCGAAGTCCTCGGCTGTCTGGTCCGGGCAGCCGAAGATCGCCGAAAACGCGCCGCCCGCCACCGATTCGTCCCAGCGGGTCACGGCAGCAAGGTCCCGTGTCTCGTCGCTGCTCAGAAAGTACAGACCGGTTTGCCAGGTGAGCTTACTGTCGCCGGACGAAACCAGGCGGAATTCCTGCGTAAAAGTCTCGACGTCACGCTCGTCGGCCAGCGCAAAAATGCGAGTGGGTACACCGGACAGGGAGACAGGATCCTGATCCGCGTCGAAAGTGCGTCCGGTCGTAATCGATTCGAAGGTCATGCCGTCGAGATCTTTGGAGACATGCAGGCTGCCCACCCACTGCTCGCTGGTATAGCGCCCGTCGGCAAACATTTGCACGGTCCGCGGATCGGAGTCGATCGTAAAACCCTGGTCGGCCAGCACGTCGAGGTCGACCGTGTTCTGCGCGGAAACGGCATCACGCGCAACACCTGTTTCGTCCGCCGTGCTGTGACTGAGCGCAGCTTTGATCTGCCAGTCATTGGGGAGACTCCAGACGAGCTTGCCGCGCACGGAGGTGCGGTTGATGTTGTCCACGTCGTTGCCCGTCACCGAGTTGAAAGAGGTGCCCTCGCGATCGGTGGTCGAAAACGCAATCGAGCCGGCCAGGCGCTCGTTGACCGGAAACGACAGATAGCCGCCAAGCTGATTCAGCGCATAGTTGCCGAGGCCTACTTTGAGTTTGCCGGCAAGCTCTCCTCCCGGATCTTTCGTCACGACGTTGATCAAGCCACCGGTCGTATTGCGACCGAACAGCGTTCCCTGCGGCCCGCGCAGCACTTCGATGCGCTGGACATCGAACAGGTCGAGTTCGAAATCGCCGGAACCGCCGAAGTACACATCGTCGATGAACAACCCGACCGCCTGCTCCGACCCGGCCGACGGCAAGGACGAGGAACCGCCGCGGAGCGCGGGATTGACACGGGTCTTGGAAAAACTGTTGACGCTGAATCCGGGGATCTTGAGCGACAGGTCCGCAAAGTCTTCGATCTGCAGATTCTCTATGGCGACTTCTGAAAACGCCGTGACCGCCACCGGAACGTCCTGCAGTGACTGCTCACGGCGCTCGGCCGTGACGACAATTTCCTCGAGCTGGGCCCGAGCCTCTCGAGCAGTGAAGGCTGTCGGCGCGCAGACGGCAAACGCCACTATCGCTGACAAGACTCTCGTTTGAATCGACATGATATCCCCCCGGATCGACTGACTGTGCGGGCGTTGCGACGTGTTCGTGCGAGGCCCGCTAAAAACAGATCAAAAACATATCAATAATGTTTAAATCTGGAATAGATCCTCTTTTATTCCAGACAAAGGCGGATGTCAAATCCACAGGCCCTCGGACGAGGCGCTGCGCTCCCGCAAAACGCAGGTCGAGGATTCGAAAAAAATGGCAGAACCGGCCGTTGGTGCGTAAAGGGCGGCCTTGACCCTGGGGTCAGGAGCGCAGCGGATTCAGCATGTTGCTGTTGACGGCTTTGAGATGCTCACTGAGAGCCGCGCGCAGACCAATGGCATCACGCTGCTCCAGCGCCTCGACGATGTTGCTGTGCTGACGGTCGTAGTCGCCGCGGCGGACGTCGTCGATTGAGCGGCGCTTCATTTCGTGCCACTCCATGCGCTGGCGCGCCTGGTGGATGGCGTCGTAAATGTTGTTGAGGAGCTCGTTTTTTGCGGAGCTGATGATCGTGGCGTGCAGTTCCGCGTCCCAGTGCTCGAACTCCTTGATATCGCTTGCCTTTTGCATGTTCGACAAACACTCACGGGCATACCGTATGTCAGCCCTGGTTGCGCGGGCGACCACGAGTTCGGCAATGGCCGGCTCGAGCAGTACGCGGATTTCGTTGATGTCGGCAGGACTGGCGTCGACCGACGCAAGATCCGATGACACGGTCGGCTCACCGGCCCCGACAAACGTGCCGCGCCCCACGTGACGAATGATGTTGCCCTGCGACTCGAGTTGCCCGAGCGCCTTGCGGACCGTATTGCGCGCCGCGGAGAACTGCTCACCAATGAGTTTTTCGGTCGGCAACCGGTGACCGGGCGGCCACTCGCCCGAATCGATGCGCTCAAGCACATATTGCTTGATCTCATCGGCTTTCAACTTGGAAGCTTCGCGAACGTTCACCGCTTGGGACCCCTGGCACTCCGTTACGGGCTCGGCAGCCCGGCAGCGCTAGTCTACACGAGTCGCCGTCGTTTCGAGACCAATAGCAGCATAATATGGGCCGAAAACCCTTCTTCATTGCAAATTAATCTGCTAAAGAGATGCAAAAGATTTGCAATTGCACCCCAATTTGTGCACAGTCGATACGCGTCTGATCAGGGATCAGGCGAGAGCGTTCAAAGGGGGGTGCCAATGCGAATTGCGACAGTGACCGACGGTCAGCGAGACTGGCTTGGCGTTGTCGACGAAGATGCCGGAACCGTGCAGGAGGTGAACGCCGCCGAAGCCGGCGTCTCCGATCCCGCGATCGGCTTCATTATTGCGCTCGAGGCAGGCTCGAAACCCGGCTTCGCCGCCGACCCGGTAGCGCTCTCTTCGGTCAGGCTGTTGCCCCCTATCCGCAAACCCAGCAAGAACATCATTTGTGTCGGCAAGAATTACCGTGCACACGCTGCGGAATTTACCGGCAGCGGCTACGACTCGTCCGCAGCCGGTCCTGAAGATGCGGTCCCCGAAGCACCCATTCTGTTCAGCAAGGCACCGAGCTGCCTGGTGGGTGCGTTCGAAGACGTCGTGGTCCCGTGGAGCTTGAGCGAAGAAATCGACTACGAAGCGGAGCTGGGCGTCATCATCGGCCGGCGCGGCCGCAACATTCCCGTCGAATCGGCCAGTGAATATGTCTGGGGTTACACCGTCATCAACGACATTACGGCCCGCGACCTGCAATCGCGCCACAAACAGTGGTTGCTGGGCAAGTCGATCGACACGTTTTGCCCGATGGGCCCGTCCATCGTCTCGGCGGACGAGCTGGATGCCCATGACCTCGAGCTGTCGTGCTGGGTCAACGGCGAACTCCGTCAGCAGGCAAACACCAGGGACCTGATTTTCGACGTTCCGACCATTGTCGCGGTGGCCTCGGCCAGCATGACGCTCGAGCCCGGCGACATTATTGCAACGGGCACACCGGCCGGCGTCGGCATTGGTTTCGACCCGCCGAAGTTCCTCGCGCGCAACGACGTCGTCAAGGTCAGCATCTCCGGAATCGGCACGATCGAAAACCGGATCACCTGAACCAACGCAGCACAAAACGAAGCAACGAAACTATGCAGATCAACAACCGAAACATTGCCGTCGACGAATTTGGAGAGGGCCCGGCCATGCTCCTGGTCCATGGGCTGGGCGGCACCTCCAACTTCTGGCGACCGGTCGTCAACGAGTTCATGGACCGGTATCGGGTCGTGGTGCCCGACCTGCCGAGCGCGGGCCGTTCGGATATCGACCCTGCCGTGTCGATCGAATCACTCGCTGACGACATGCTTGCCGTGCTCGACGCCCTCGACATCGACCAGCTGCACCTGACAGGCCACTCCATGGGCACCATCGTCTGTCAGCACATGGCCGCGCGCCTCGGAGACAGGGTTCGGGACCTCGTCCTCCTCGGCCCGCTGGCGGAACCGCCGGAGGCTGCGAGGGCCGCGCTGGCCGGGCGCGCAAAGAGCGCCCGGGAGGACGGCATGACCGGCATCGCCGACGTCATTGCCGACGTTGCGCTTGCCGCCGACACCAAGGCAGGCAACCCGAATGCACAGGGTTTTGTCCGGGAAATGCTTCTGCGGCAAAACCCGGAGGCCTATGCTCTCAGCTGCGAGGCACTGGCGCGGGCGGAACGTGCCGCTCCGGAGAAGATCGCTTGCCGAAGCCTGCTGATCACGGGCGACGAGGACGTGGTGGCGCCCGAAGACAACGTACGAACGCTGGCTGGCCAGCTCGACGACGCGGAGACCCTGATACTCGAGTCCTGTGGCCACTGGACGCTCACCGAGCAACCGGGACCGGTGATCGACGCCATGAACAAATTCTATCGCTAGAAGCGGCAACGCTCTTTCTTGCCGCCGGGGGAATAGCTCTATGAGTACCGAATCGACCTTGTTCAGCAACGTAAACATTATTGACGGTAGCGGCGATGCGCCTTTTGCAGGGCACGTGCTCGTAGTCGGCAATCGCATCGAAAAGGTAGCCGGCTCGACCGACGGCCTCGAGGAGCAGGCCGGCACGGTAATCGATGGGCAGGGCAAGACCCTGATGCCGGGGCTGTGTGACGCGCATCTGCATCTCACGTGGAACGATCAACCGACGCTCGAGCACATAACCTTGATGCCGCCCGAGGAGCATCTCATTCATTCGATCAACGTCGCGAAGACGGTGCTGGACGCCGGCTTCACGTCGGGTGTCGGTGCGGCGGCGGCACGACCGCGATTCGACTGCATACTGCGCAACGCAATCAATGCGGGCGACATCGTGGGGCCGCGGTATCTCGCCAACGGTCAGGAGATCTGCACGGCGGGTGGCCTCGGCGATACCTCTCCGGTGCACGTCGACATCCAGGACCTGTCGTTCGGCTGGCGCGTCTGCGGTCCCGAGGAAATGCGCAAGGCCGTGCGGATGTTCGTGAAGTTCGGTGTCGATCTCATCAAGCTCAACCTGTCCGGCGAGGAGATTACGCCGGTGCCGGCGCAGACCACGCCAATGTCGAACGAAGAAGTCGCAATGGCCATGCAGGAGGCAAGGCCTTACGGTATCCGCGCGTGTGCGCACGCCCGCTCGGCGGATTCGGTCAAGCAGTGTCTCGATCATGGCGTGCAGATTATTTATCACGCCTCTTACGCGGACACCGAGTGCATGGACCGACTCGAAGCGGAGAAGGACCGTTTCTTCGTCGGCCCCGGGCTGGCCTGGCTGATCCAGACCTCGCAAGGCGCCGCCGACTGGGGCATTCCACCCGATTCGGAGCTTGCGCAGGTATACGCACGCGAACTGGAGTACGCGGTCGAGGGTATGCAGGAGATGCGCAAACGCGGTATTCGCATTGTGCCCGGCGGCGACTACGGCTTCGCCTGGACGCCGCACGGCACCAACGCCAAAGACCTCGAATACTTCGTCGACCTCATTGGCATGTCGCCCATGGAAGCGATCGTTTCGGCCACCGGCCTTGGTGGGCAGATCATGGGAATGCCCGACGAGCTTGGTCTGCTCAAAGAGGGCTACCTGGCGGATCTGCTGCTCGTCGACGGCGATCCGTCAGCGGACATTACGGTGCTGCAGGACACCTCGAAACTCGAAGTCATCATGAAAGACGGAGCGCTGTACAAGAACGCGCTCTAGCTCGCGAAGTGTGCCGTCCGCTCAGACGGCCGACGCTCTGAAAGCGGCTCTCTCCTCTTTGAGCGCCTCGAGTTCGGTATCGCTCAACACGGTCGGCACGGCGCTGAGCTCACCGCTGTCCGCATCGAAGAACGGCGTGCGCTTGTGGTCGCCACGCAGGCGCCAGCGCAGCATCTTCACCATGAAGTCGAGCAGCATGGAAAACGGGATGCTGTCGTGCGCGTCAAGTCCCTCGCGGTCACCCAGCGCCGAGCGACCGTTGACCCCGTGCTTGAACGGACCGAGCGTGCGCTCCGGCTGCTCCGCATCGACATCGGGCAAACACTGCGTGATGACGCCGACGAAAGGCATCTTGGGGGTTGCCACCGTGTTGCCGAGCGGCGTGTTACAGCAGCTGGCATACCAGCGCACGATGCCATCGGGGCGCAAGCGCATACACTCAAGGTGTTCGCGGCCCGACGTAATTTCGAACAGCCCGGGCGACATCTGGAAGATACGCGTGCCGCCGTGCAGGTCGAGCACCGCATCCGCAGTGCCCAGAAAGTGCTGGAAGAGCTGGCAGTCCTTGCAGTAACAGATAATGTGGTTGCCGTTCTTCGGGGCAACGTCTTTTGCAATACCCTTGAGTTTGCCGCATCCGCAGCTGACGGGAAGGTCGGTGGCCATCACGGTGCCTCGGTTTGTCCAAGCCATCAAAAGCAAACGATGCGCTCAATGATAGACCAGTTCGATGTACGCAATGACGAACCGCACCTATGCATATATGGCACACCCCGGCCTGTAAGACACACACCAGGTTTTGACGTTCCTCAGAAAACGCCTTCGACTTCGACGAACAGCTCGCGCGCACTGCGCCGGTCACGCAATTCACGAAAAGCCAGCGGTGCCGCGTCGCGCGAACCGTCGAAAACGCTGCGATCGCGTGACGTACCGTCGCGCAGCAGGTTTTCGGCACCCAGGCGGATCCGCATGCCGTCGACCACGCGCGTTTCGACAAATGCGTCGATGTCGAAGCGTCCGCCGCGATTGTCCAGCTCGTCCAATCCGAACTCCGAGAAGCCATCTTCGGCGAATGCCGTCAGACCCCAGGCCAGTTTCTGGCGCTGAAGGTCCTGACGCACGGTAGCCTCGAGTTCCCAGCCACGCTCGTCGGACAACTCCCGGCGGGCGCCGGTCAGCGGATCCGTCACCCGTGAGCTTTGCCACTCGCCCGATGCATCGAGGCGCGCGTCGACCAGGCCTACGGAGTCCAGGGGAACGGTCAGTTCGCCGCGCAGGCCGGCCCGCCGGCCCGAGCCGATGTTGCCGGGAACTTCGAGGATACCTTCGAGCGGCAACACGTCCTGGACATCGGCAATGTCATCGTGGAACAGCGTCATGCTGGCCGCGCCGACGGCGCCGAAACGCGTCTCGACCGTGAGATCGATCGTAAACGTCTTTTCGGGCGACAGCTCCGGGTTGCCGAGCGACAGCTCAACATCGCCGAGATCCGCCGCACTCGCAAAATCGGAAAAATTGAGCTGGGCCACCTGCCGCAGCAGGCGCATGCGCAACTGTGATCCGGCGTCGAAGGCGTAGGTCAGGGTCAGGCTGGGTTTCCAGAAAAAGAACGACCGGTCCTCGGCAAAGCCACCCGTCTGAGAGAGATCCGACGCCTCGCCGCCGAGTGTTGCATCCACAAGCACAGCCCCGAAGCGAAACGAATCCGAGATTGCGAAGTCGACCCGGGTTTCCTCGATCGTCGACTCCGCACCGGGCACGTCCACGGGAACCAGCTGCCCGGCGACGCGCTGCCTCAGTTCGAATTCGTTATCGGCGCGGTTCCTCGCCCCCTCCACCGATGCTTCGAGGAGATGCCCTTTGAAACCGCGGTAGTCCATCTCGATACGCAGGATGGCTTCGGTATCGACGTTCTCGAAGACGGTCAGGGCATCGGTCCGGCCCTCCTCTCCCGGTGCGCCTCTCACGAGGGAACCCGTTTCCCTGGTATCGGTGTAACGATAGAGCCCAATAGCCTTGGCACTCCAGTCGTTGCCAAACTCGCGTTCGACGTCTGCGCCCAGCTCGACGGCATCGCGAGCGTCCGTATCACCCTGAAACACCTGAAACCGCGACGACGCTGATGGACTGCGGACCGACACCTCACCGCCGCGTTCGTCGACGTGCTCGAGATCCAGGTTCACCCCGTAACGCACGGCATCGCGGTCGAAGCTGGCATTGGCGGTCAGCCGATACTCTTCTCCGTCTTCGTCGAAGACTTCGTCGCGCCGCTCCAGCACGCCGTTGTTCGGCGCAAGCAGCTGTTCGCTGCTGAAGCGCAGTCGCCGATATTCGGCCGCCTCGAAGCTCAAGGTCAGCTTCGAAAGACTCGTTGCCCGCGAATAGGTCATCTCCGCATACGGGAACAGGCCGCCGCGCGGCTGATAACTGCTGGCCCCGAATCGCCACGCACCGCTTGACGATTGCGAGCGACGAATCACGTTGACAACCACCGATTGCCCGGGCAGATCGAGACCGCCCGCACGGCCGCGGATCAACAATACCCGCTCGACCTCCGCCGCCGGAATACGCGACAGGAGATCTGAGGAACTCTCGCTCTTGGTGGAAATGCGCTCGCCGTCGATCAGCACGTTGCCGGCCGCGCCGCCGAATCCCCGGGAGCCACCGCCGTTGTCGAGGACAAATCCCGGCAGATTCCGGATCATGTCGAGCGCCGTCACGGGCGCGTAGAGCGCAAAAAACCCGGGATCGTAGGTCTCGGTGCAGGCGTCCTCGGCGCAGACGGCATTGGAGTCAGGTCCGGGCGCCGCGTGCAGCAGCGGACCCGAGAAGGCGAATCCGGTAAGCAGGCAGGTGGCGGTAATCTTCTTGACGATGCAAACCATGGATTCGGGATCTGTCCTCGAAGCGGGAATAGTCTGTGGAAACAGGCAGCGGCAATAGTACAGAACAAGGCAGGCTTTTTGTGCGCATCGGCCCAGGCTTTTGCGCGGTCGCCGTTATTGCCTGGGCGGCAACGGCCTCGTGAGGATGAACGCCGCGGAGAGACTCAGCACCAGCGCCTGAACGACAAGCACGACCGTGGACGCACCGAACGCCAACGACAGGCCAAACACAGCTGCCATCGACGCTATTGCGGTCGTCTTCGCAGCGCGGCTGATCGCGCCGTAGCGATTCCAGTTTTCGATCAGACCGCCGAACAGCGCATGGTTGTGCAGCCAGCGGTGCAAGCGGCTGGAGGACCGCGCAAACGCAAACGCTGCCACGAGAACAAACGGGGTCGTGGGCAGGAGAGGCAACAGCACGCCGAGGAGCGCGAGGAAGATTGCCGCAAGACCAATCGTTACCCACAGGAGGCGACTCGCCAGATGCCGCTTCTCGAGCGGTGCCGGCGCGGCCGGCGGTCTGCGAGCTGTTCGGTTTTTGGTATCGCCAGACACTTCGCCGCGTTCCCGGTCCGCTTCGTACGAAGTATAGGGTATCGCGAAAGCGGCAAGAGCGGCCGAGCGCAAATCGGTTCCGGAGAATTGCGGGCATTACGCCAACCCGCAGGGACAGACCCCGGCTACTGCGCCGGGGTCTTCGCGAAGCTACCGCATTCAGAACGGTCCGTTGACAACCTGCGGCGCGTTCCAGAACGCACCCCACACTTCCTCGTCGCGGACATAGAAGATCGTGTCGTCATGAACGAAGGCACGATTGCGCCCACTGTAAGGGAACAGTGTGCCCGGGGGATGTACGGAACCGACTTCGAGCAGCCGGCTCAAGCCCGGCGTTGCCTTGTCGTGGATCTCGAACAGGTACAGCCCGGTTTCCCACGGTCCGCCGATGCCAACCTCGCGATAGATGGTCGCCGGAATTGCGAAGCGATCGACACCGCCCACGTCGGCCTGATAGGTGAAAGCGTGACGGTCATAGCGGGCCTCGCTGAAAGAGGACTCGCCCAGCGTGACCGCGCCTCGCGACAGCGGCTGGCCGATATTCGATACATCGAACAGCTCCAGCTTGACCGCGCCGCCCACGGTGCTGCCGAGGCCCAGCAGCAGATCCGCGGAAACGGGGTGCAGAAAATCCGAAAAACCCTCGACCTCGAGCTCACCCGCTATCAACGGGTCGGTCGGGTCCGACAGATCGATGACGTACAGCGGGTCGATGCGCTCGAAGGTCACGGCGTAGGCTTTGTCGTCCAGGAAACGCACGCCATACAAGTCTTCATTCGGCTTGCCGATTTCAGCCGGGCGTTGTGCGTTCGGCAACTCTCCCACGACGTCGAGTTCGAGTCGTCCCTGGGCCTCGCGGAGGACAAACAGCTTGTGGTCCGCAAAATCCGTGTTGTTCCAGTTGTATAGCGATGCAATGACGCGCAGATCGCCGTCTTTTTCGCTCATGCGGAAATCGGACTGGCCACCGCGCCAGACCTGTCCCGCTATTTCGCCGGAGCCGCGATAGACAACGTCGGTTCCGATGAGCCTGAACTTGTGGATGGTCGTTTTTGTGTCGTCTGCCGAGCTCCCGCCGGAAATGTTGCTGAAATAGATGGCGTTCTCCGACACGTACGCACCGTAGGTCTCCTCGTTGTAGCAGGTCGTCGTAAACGAGGTCGGATTGTCGATCCGGATCGCCGTCACGCTGGTGATGACAGGGTAGCCGGCTTCGTCTTCGTCGCTGGGTATGTAGCAACTCAAAGGGTCTACGAGCGATTGCTCGTTGCCGTCGACCGTAATCTTGGGCAACAGGTCCGCTAGCGACACGTCGGCCAGCAGGGCTTCGTTGTGTGCCTGTTGCTCAGCCGTCGTCACATTCGGAATGAGCCCTTCGACGTACGGAGTGTAGCGGCTGACGATGTACACGACATCGTCGACACGACGGCTCTCGACGAACACCCCGTCGATGCTGACTTCGACCTCCAGCCTGGGCTCGGCGGGATTGCTGACGTCATAGGACACATAGCCCAGGCGCTCGGGATTCCAGATAGAGATGTCGCTCCAGAAACCGCCGAAACCACCGTAGTAAGACTCGGCCGTGAGCGCGAATATCCTGTTGTCGTCGAGGTACATACCCTGAACCGATACACCTTCTGCGAGCGGTATGCGGCCCTCGACGCTTGCGCTGCCGTCGACCGGATTGGTAGCGAGTATGCGAATCGAGTCACCGGGGTCGTTGCCCGTATCGACGGCGCCGTCGGCATCTTCGAGGATGAAACAGCAGTTGAGGTAGCGCCTCGGTGCCACATACAGGTGGTCGCCGTCGTAGCGAACAGCGTCGAACTCGTCGACGTTCTGCTCCTGGGTGTAGGTGCCTGTAAAATCGCCGACGGCCGCGTTGTCTTGCGGGACACCGGCGGCCAGCGCCAGTGTCGTCGTGGCGCCGCGAATGGTGGTAAAACCCGCCTTGATCGAGTTTTCGAGTTCGGCAGCGCTGGCTACCGGTTTGAGGTCTCCCGCATCGGGTTCGGTGCGAAAATCGAATTTCACATCCCCTTCGCAGCCGGCCAAAGCCAGCAAAACCAGCGGCATTGCCCTCCCAAGCAAAGTGCGCTTCATTTCGTGTCTCCTAGCGAATAGCATGACACGAAGCCTACTCAGCGCCGCCCCGGCGATCTGTTGCGAAAGTTCTCTGGCTTTGTCGAATTCTGTGGGATTTACCGGGTCGAAAGCCATGAAATCCGCGAATCGACGGATTACACTTTTTCACAAATTCCATACATCTTGCCTAAGCGCCGCTGGAACCGCGGCTGTCACAATTGTGGGCCTGCGCATTCCGCTCGCAGACCCGGAGGCCGTCTCGAGATGAAGACACTCATTGCCTATGCGTTTTTCGCGACCACGGCGCTGGCCGTGGCGTCGCCGTGCGCGGCGGAGTCGCCCTGGCGGCTCGGCATCGCGGCCGGTTACGGCGAGCGCACGAATCCGCTGATACTCTCCGAAGACATCCCGATTGCCGTCGATATCGATATCGCCTGGTTCGGCAAGCGATTCTTTTTCGACAACGGCGACTTCGGCTACACGTTTGCGGACAACTCGTTGTTGACGGCGAGCCTGATTGCGCGGATCAACAGCGATCGCGTGTTCTTCGGCAGGACCAACACGCGCTTCATCAACGTGGGCTTCGATGGAGTCAGCCTGCAGGAAACCGTTCTGCTCGACGTGCCCGACCGAAGCTACGCGGCGGAAGCCGGATTCGAAGTGCTCGCCGACGGCACCTGGGGTCATCTGCGGTTCGCGGCCCATCACGACGTCAGCAACACGCACGAGGGTTACGAACTGGATTTCGAATACGGCCTGGGCTGGCGCAGCCAGCGCTGGTACGTCGAGCCTTCGATCGGCATGAGCTACAAGAGCTCCGCGCTGAGCAACTACTACTGGGGCTTGAGACCCGGCGAGGCGTTCGACCCCACGCTGTCCTACCAGCCCGGCGCGGGCGTGAACGTCCGTGGCCGGCTGCAGCTTTCCTACTACATATCGCGCCACTGGGCATTCTCGCTCGCGGGCGAGTACGAGCGCCTGCACGACGGCATCACCGACAGCCCGATCGTGCGCGACCATCAAACCCTGGGGTATTTCGCAGGCTTCCGGTACCGGTTCTGATGATGAGCAAATCTATTTTCGGAAGCGTCGCCGCGGCGGTGCTCCTGCTGTCCATACCCGCTGCCGCCGACGACGCCGTCGAGCTGACGGTCAAACCGCTGCTGTGTATCGTCGACCAGCGCACGCCCAGTTGCGACATGTCGTTTCGGGTCATTTGGCGCAGTGCGGACAGAGGGTATTATTGTGTGCTGAGCAGCCTCGAGGACGAGCCCCTGCACTGCTGGAGTGAGCAGCGCGGCGGCCAGCTCGACGACGAGCGCAGCGCTGAAGAGGATTTCAGCTATTCGATCAACGAGGGAGACGGTGAGACTCCGCTGGAGACCGTCACCGTGCAGGTCGTACGCGTGGACAGCGACGACCGCCGCCGCCGGCGGCGCTCCCGCCATGTTTGGGACCTGTTGTGAGCCAACACGCTGTCGACATCCTGCTCGTCGAAGACGATCGGCGCCTTGCCGATCTCACGGCCGAGTACTTTCGTCAGAACGGCCTGAGTGTCGCTCTGGAATCGGACGGAGACCGAGCGGTCGCCCGTTTCAGGGAGGAGCAGCCGCGTATCGTGCTGCTCGATCTGATGCTGCCGGGCACCGACGGCATTACGCTGTGCCGCCAGCTGCGGCAGCTCTTCAGCGGGCCCATCCTGATTTTCACGGCCCGCGACTCGGACATCGATCAGGTCATTGGCCTCGAAGCCGGCGCGGACGACTACGTGGCCAAACCCGTCGACCCGATGGTGTTGCTCGCGCGCACGCGCGCGCTGCTGCGCCGGGTCGAGTCGGCCACCCCGGAACCGGCTGAGACCGCGGCGGATATCGTATTCGGCGGTTTGCGGGTCAGCGAGGCATCGCAACAGGTCTGGCTCGACGGTGCCGAGGTCGAATTGACGACCCAGGAATTCGAACTGATTTCGCTGCTCGCACGGCATGCAGGCAAAGTGCTTAGCCGCAAGGACATATTCCGCTCCACGCGCGGTATCGAGTACGACGGACTGGATCGCTCGATCGACGGGCGCATTTCCAAGCTGCGCCGCAAACTCGGTGACAGCGCCACCCGGCCGGCACGGATCAAAACGGTCTGGGGCAAGGGCTACCTGCTCGTGCCCAGCGCCTGGGGAGCCGGGTGATACAAAAGTTCCTGCGCGGCGACAGGACACTCCTGTTTCGATCTTACCTGTTCCTCGCTGCCGGGCTCCTGCTCACGGCTACCGTGCTCGATATGGGCTTCGATTATCTGCATTCCTCGCTGGGCAGCGTGGAGGACCGGCTACCCGAAACGAGTTTGCGACTCATCGAAACGCAGCTCGCCGCAGCTCCTCCCGGAGGAAGGGAGACGCTTGCGTTGCAGATAGGCCAGGATATCGGCGTGCCGATCCAGCTGCTGCACAAGGACGATATTGCCTCCGACCGCGAACCCGGCGCGGCGGCGATCGAGACGCTGGTCGACGCGCGGGGCAATCGCACGTACTTGTACGCCGCCCCGAAACTCGACCGGCTCATTTACTTCGGCCCCGTGGCAACGGCTGGCGAAAGCCTGATCCTGAAGATGCTGCCGCCGCTGTTCTACCTGTCGATCTTTGTCGTTGCGGCGCTGTGGCTGAGCCCACTCCTCAAGGATCTGAACCTGATCACCTCCGCTGCGCAGCGATTCGCGGCGGACTATCGGCAACCGCTCGCAACGGCGGACAAGACGACGCAGCTGACGGGCCTCGCACGTAACCTCGACGACATGTCGGCGCGGCTCAGCGGGCTCATACAAAGCCAGAAAGAGCTGATTGCCGCGCTCTCACACGAAATGCGCACGCCGCTCGCCCGTATGCGTTTTGCACTGGCGCTGATCGGCAACGAGGCAAACCCTGCGCTCAAAACGCGGCTCGAGGAGCTCAACGGCGATGTGCAGGAGATCGACCAGCTGATTGCGACCATGCTCGACTACGCCCGCCTGGACCACCCTGACCTGGAGATGAACTGGCAGCGCGTTCCCGTCACTGCGTGGCTCGCGGAGATTCGCGACAAACTGCATCACCCTGGCCGGCGGCTCGAAATAGAAACCCATGAGGTGCAAACGTCGATCTCGATGGACCCGCACCTGATGAGGCTGGCGGTCAGCAACCTGCTGAACAACGCCGGTCGCTATGCCGAATCCGCCATTCGCTGCTGCGTGCACAGCGCCGGCGGGCTACAGCGCATCGAAGTACACGACGACGGTGACGGAGTACCCGAGGCTGAACGGGAGTCCATCTTCAAGGCATTTACGCGCATTGACGACAGCCGCAACCGCGACACGGGCGGCTACGGGCTCGGGCTTGCCATAGTGGCGCGTATTGCCGGGCTGCACGGCGGTAGTGTGGCTGTCAGCCGCTCCGCCGAACTTGGCGGCGCGCAGTTTACGCTCGAATGGAATGCACCTGAAGAAGCGGCAGCTGCCGTCGATCGAGGCTAAAACAGGGAGTCCTGCGTCGGCCCCGACGTGGCCGGGACGGTTAGCCCGCTGCCCAGGCGACTGTTGAGCTGCTCGATGAAGTGCCGCGCGAGCAGTGGCGATTCGAGTTCGTGGTTCTGATGCACAAAAAACTCGATGCGCTGAATCCCCTGTTTCACCCACTGCTCCAGCCGATCCACCCAGTCGTCCAGGCGCGTGTAGTCGGAGGCGTGATTGGCCCCGACGTAACGAACGAAGGCACTCGGCGTCGTGAGCCGCATATGCAGCAGGTCTCGCCGCGCCGCCGTGTCGGTAACGACGTTGCTGACACCGTTCGTCTCGAACAACGCATACAGTTCGTCCGCGACGCCGGCGTCATTGAACCAGTCCCGGTGGCGCAGCTCGACGGCGAGCGGCCGCTCGCCCGGCCAGGCTGTCAGAAACTCGTCGAGGCGGCGGACGTTGTCCGCTTTCGGCACGAAGTTCTCCGGCATCTGCAGGAAAATTGTGCCGAGTTTCTCGTCGAGGTGTGCCGCGTTCTCGAGAAACTCTTCGACGTAGCCAGCCGCATCGTGAAGCCGTTTTCGGTGGCTGATGATCTGCGGCACCTTCGGGAAAAACACAAAACCCTCCGGCGTCTTGTTTTTCCAACCCGCAAATACGCTGGCCGGAAACACGCGGTAGAAACTCGCGTTCAGCTCTATCGCGTTGAACTGCGTGCTGTAGTAGCTGAGTTCGTCTTTGGTGCCGCGGGGATAGAAGTTCTTGAGATCCTGCCGGTTCCACTTGGCGCAGCCGACGTACAGCCTGAGTTCGGCGTCGCGCCTGCCGCGCTCCAGCACATCGCCGGTACGCGCATCGTCTTCCGGCAGCGTAAAGTCGATACTCTCTGGCTTGTCCGTTCTGCCGAATTGCATGGGCTCGCGTCGTGCGTGTCGGGGGACGCTATTCTCGCGCCACGCCGGCGGCAGGTCCAGCACCGCTCGTTCGTTACGCCCTGCCGCTCGCCTCGACGCGTTCAGCGGCGCCGGCGGTAGACCAGTTTTTCCTCGTAAATCTCGTCCTTGCCGCGCATGGCAACGTAACCGTGCATTTCGTCGTCGCTGATCCGGTAGAAGCTGATGCCGGAAAAATGTATGGCGTCGGCATCCGCGCGAATGAAGCGGAAATCGACAAAGTCTTCCTTGTCCTCCCAGGCAACGAAGTCCCGGCTGAAGTGCTTTACCTTGAGACTGAGACTTCCCTGCTCCGCTACGAGCAGCAGCAGCTCGTAGAACCCGACCGTATCGTCGTCGAGGGTCTTGAACATACCCACCATCGACCCGGCCGAGGGCGGATTCCAGACTTCCTCGAAGTGTCCGCCGAATGCTTCACCCTCCCAGGAGCCGACCAGCCATGCTACGTCGTCGAAGGTTGCCGCCGGACGTTCATCCGGGTTGTCGAGCGCATAGGTATGCGCCGTTCGCTGGGTCTGCGCGGCCGCCGCACCGGCGGCAACGCAGAGCACCAGCGACATCAGCGCAAGGCTTCCTGCTCTCTTCTGCTCAGTCATTTTTGGGCTCTTCCTGGTAGAACATGAGCGCGTTGCCGTCCACGTCGTAGAAGCTCAGCAGCCGGACCATGTTGTCGATCGTAATGATCTCACCGTCGATCCGGACGTTGTGTGCCTCGAGCGCCGTTTTGGCCGCCTCGATGTCGCTAACCCCGAAAGTGGGCGTGGCACCGCCAGGGTTTGGTGTTTCCACGGCGCTGAGCCCCACGGTTACACGGTCGACGGAGGACTTGAGCTCACACCAACCGAGTTCATCCATGCGGTAGTCGAGTTCGAAACCCAGTACCTTCGTGTACCAGTCGATTGCCCGATCCAGATCCGCGACGGGCATCGAAACTGCCAGACCACCGTCGTACGCAATTTGCTGAGACATTGTTTTCCCTCTTATTGAAGTGTCGATTTCCCCGGTGGTTCTATTTTTATACTTAGTATATAATCCGTCAAGCACTATCGACAACGTCATGAACGCACCCACGGACCCTTCAAGCAGGAACCCGCAACTCGCGCCGCTCATCGAGCTGGCGCATCACCGCTGGAACATTCCGGTGATCGCCGAACTCAGTCGTGGCCCCGGTGCCAAGTTCGTGACGATGGCCAATCGGCTGGGTGCCAGCCGGGCTTCGCTCAGCAGCTCACTCGCCTACCTCATCCGCCTGGGCCTGGTCGAAAAAAACGAAGGCCACGGCCATCCGATGCGGCCGGAATACCTGTTGACGCCCACGGGCAGGGACATCAGCGAGCAGTGCCGGGCGCTGATCCGCGTTTTGCGTCGAGACGATGAAACGGACCTCGCGTTCCGTAAGTGGACGCTGCCGCTCCTGGCCGTGATCGGCGACGAAACGCGGCGCTTCAACGAGCTTAGCGGACGTCTCGAGGGCGCAACGCCACGCGCCGTGACCCTGGGCCTCAAGGCGCTGCTCCGGGCACATTGGGCTCGCCGCACGCTCATCGACGACTACCCGCCAACCGCCGGTTACGAGCTGAAAGGGCGTGGCCGGCAGGTACTTGCCTGCGTGGACGGGTTGTGGGTTTAGACTGTACGGCGTGAACTCGACATCGATACCCCCGAACGCTCAGGAATTCGACGCACTCATGGCGTCGGTCCGGCAGTGCCGGCTGTGCGAAGCCTCGCTGCCGGCAGGCCCGAGGCCCGTGCTGCAACTCGCGCCAACGGCCAGAATTCTCATAGCGGGCCAGGCGCCCGGCAAACGCGTCCACGAAACCGGCGTGCCGTTCGACGATCCGAGCGGAAAACGCCTGCGCGAATGGATGGGGGTATCGAGCGATGTGTTCTACGACTCGTCCAGGATAGCCATACTGCCGATGGCGTTTTGTTACCCCGGAACCGGCCGCTCGGGCGACCTGCCGCCGCGGCCCGAGTGCCGAGAGGCCTGGCGGCAGAAGCTCCTGGACCCGCTCCGTGACCTCGAACTCACGCTGGTCATCGGCCAGTACGCACAGGCGTGGCACCTCGAAGAGACCGGGAAGAATCTGACTGAAACGGTGAGAAACTGGAAAGCTTACGGTCCGCATATCGTGCCGCTGCCGCACCCGAGTCCGCGCAACAACATTTGGCTCAAGAAGAACCCCTGGTTCGCCGATTCGCTGCTTCCGCATCTCAAACGCACTGTCGAGCGCGTTCTCGCCGACTGAACCGGATACCGCAACACGGGCCCGCAGGGCCAATCCCCGGTACCATGCGCGCATGAAAAGACTTGCCGCATGGATAGACGAATACGGCAGACATGCCTGGATTCCCGGCCTGCTGGCGTGTATCGCCGTCTCGGTCTACGCCTCGACGCTCGACTCCGCCGGCATCGACGCACAACAACACTACGGCTTCCTGTCGCTGGTCCCGGCGCTGGCAACGCTGATCATTTGTTTTGCCACGCGCAACGTCATCTTCGCGCTGTTCATGGGAGTCGTACTGGGCGGCCTCGTATCCGGCTCGTACAACATCGTTCGCGAATTCATGATTCCGAGCCTCGGCACGACCCGGTTCGCCGAAATCCTCCTCGTGTACCTGTGGGCCCTCGGCGGGCTGCTCGGCATCTGGAATCGCAACGGCGGCGCCTGGTACTTCGCGAAGTACATCTCGGAAAACCACGTGAATTCCCGGCGGTCCGCGCTGTTTTTCGCCTGGCTAATGGGCGTCATCTTTCATCAGGGCGGCACGATCAGCACCGTGCTGACGGGCACGACCGTGCGTCCGGTCGCCGACCGCGAGAAGGTCTCGCACGAAGAGCTTGCCTACGTCGTCGACTCGACGGCCTCTCCGGTTGCGACGGTCATTCCCTTCAACGCGTGGCCCGTATACATCGCGGGACTCATTGCCATCCCGTCGATGAGTCACTTCATCGCCGACCGGGATGCAGCCATATCGATGTTCCTCGGCGCCATTCCGTTCAACTTCTACGGCATCCTCGCCGTACTCTTCACCTTGCTGTTCGCCTTGAACAAACTGCCGTTCGTCGGTCGCAACATGCGCGCTGCGCGCGAGCGCGCAATGCTGACGGGTGAACTCGACGCGCCGGATGCTGAGCCCATGGTGTCGAAGGAACTGGCGACGCTCAACATAGCAGAGGGCTACGAACCGTCGCTGTGGGACTTTTTTGTGCCGATCAGCGTATTGCTCGGGTTTGCCATCGTGCCGGCGGTTTTCCTCGACGAACTCTTGATCTTCGAAGCGTTTGGCCTGGCCGTCGTCAGCGGCATACTGCTGTCGATCATTCGCGGCATGAGCGCCAAGGACGCATTCGACGGCATGCTCGAAGGTATCAAAGGCGTCACGATCGGCGCGGTCATACTGGGTCTTGCCGTTACCCTGGCCCAGGTGTCGGAGACCCTGGGCGCGTCGAACTACGTCATTGCGGTAACGGCCGAGTCGCTGACCGCCGCTCCGTTTGTGCTGCCGGGCCTGCTGATGCTCGTCTGTATGACCGTCGCCTTTTCGATCGGGTCTTCCTGGGGCACGTATGCGGTAGTTTTCCCGATCGCGCTGCCGCTGGCCTATGCGATTTCCCCCGATCCGATGTTCCTCACGCTCGTGTTCGGCGCCATTCTCGGCGGCGCCGTGTTCGGCGATCAGTGCTCACCAATCTCGGACACGACGATCCTGTCGTCCCTCGCCTGCGGCTGCGACCTGATGGATCACGTCTTTACCCAGCTGCCCATGGCGCTGACGGCCGCGGGGATATCGATCTTTCTGTACACGGGCATTGCGCTGTTTTTCGTCTGAGATTCCTGATCGGGCGCCGCCTGGCGGTGCTTGGCCGCCAGCGCCGCGCCCGATACTGGAACCCGGTGTCTGCGAAAAAAACGTCCCTACTTGGCGCCCGGCCATAGCCGGCTCTTGGACACCGCCCAACGGAATTGTCCCGACAAAGCCAGGCCGCTGTCGCTGCTGGAACCGAACCGGTCGCCAACCGCAAACTGAATCCACAGGGATTCGGCGACTCGAAACTCCGCACCGACGAGCACGGTCGTGTAGTCGTCATCGTTGTCGCCGCTGTCCTCGCTTTGATCCACGTAAGCAGCCTCGAGCAGAATTGCGCGACGGTCATCTCCGAGCCTGTATCGCCCACCGACAACCGTTTCGTCGCGCACGAGATAAGAATCTTGTTCCTCGTCTGCGACGACAATGTCATCGCTGAAACGGGCGTGCGCAATGACGCTCCCGGCACCCACGGGAAACGCGTACGACACCCAGGCAGCTGCGCCCGATTCGTTGATCGTTTCGATTTCACTCTCATGATAGGCAATACCGAGTTGCAGCTGAGCAGCGTTGGCGGTTTTCTTCGCCTCGTCCTCCATGCACCGCGTGCCAGCCTTCTCGAGATAAGCGTCGCGAGCGCCATCGAACCATGCAGCCATAGCCGCTTCGGCAACGTCGATTCTCTGCTGGTCCCCGGAAGCAATCGCTTCCCTCAGTTCGCGACGAAGCCGGCCGTCCTGCTGACCGGCCTCGGCGGGCGCCTTTTCCTGGGCGTATCCAAGACATTCGCTAATCGCCGAGGAAGAAATCGGATCTCGTTTGTCGATGGGGGTGAACGAGAGGCCGAGGGACTTTCGGCTTGTTTCATCAACGTCACTTGTCCCCTCGGCGTCGGCGAACGACAACGCCATGCGCGCAAGCCAGGGATTGTGCACGTAGTCCCCCAGGGTGAGATCGGACCCGCGTGCCATCAGATACGGCCGAAACTCCAGCGCAAGACCTTCCTGGCTGTTGCCGTCATCGTCGTCGCCCACGAATATTGCCGTTGCCAGCTCGGCCGGCGTATCCGGGTTAACAATGTTTTGCGGAGCGATTCCCAGGATCGCAAACGCTGGACTGTCCGGAACGTCCAGATCCAGCCGGCCAATCAGGTCGGCGGCTTCAACGCCGAGTTTTTCCAGTTCCTCCGCTTCTGAATCCTGCGCGCTCACTGTGCCGGCGAGAAACAGGAGCGCAAGCCCCGCCAGCCCGGCTCGTCCCGTAACGCCAGTCATGTCATTAACTCCAGCGGCACGAACACACCAAAACCCAGGTGCCGATTATTCTCCTCGGCAGGTATTGTGCCTTCTTCGTCGAACAACACGTCGGGCTCGTAGTCTGCCTGGCGAATCTCGACGAGCAGCGAAAAGTCCTGCTCAGCCTGGCTTACGTTCCAGATATCGACGAAGATCTCCAGCACGTTACCGCCTTGCTCGGCAAAGCGCGGAATCACGTAGATATCCGGTGTCCCGGGGTCGTTCTCGTCGACGGGAAGATTGCGCCCCCTTCTCTCCCAGTCCGGCTCGGCATTCCGCCCGGGAAGAAAAACGGTATGGCGTTCGGTTACGAGACCCTTTGTCTCAATGTAAATCTGTGGCTCCGGTGCTCCCGGATCGAGCAGGACACCATCATGAACGTAAAACATGTCACCCTCTCCTTCTTTAAAACCTGGCAGCGGATGGTCGAAACCCCGGCTGCCAGTAACCATTGGACGCAATCGGCCTCAATACGTACCCGGCGGATTGTTTCCCGTCAGCCAGTCGCGCAGCTGATCGACAACCTTCGTGTTGCCGAAGAAATTGCCGTGATGCACGCCGTCCGCATCACCCAGATCCAGCCTGCTGCCCTCGGTGATCGGAAACATCGGATCGCCGTTGTGCTCGTAGACGCCAAGCGTGGGAACCACCAGGTCGTTGGGCTCCTTGAAGATGAGATCCATGAGCTTGTCCTTGGCCCAGGGTTTGAGCTTCTTGTCGGTCGGCTCGAAGCTTGCGGCAATGCTTCGGTATTTCGCGGTAACCGACGCGCCCGTGTTGAGATAGTTGTTCACGTAGGGACCGGCCGGGTTCATCGACTGCAAACCCTCGAGACCCTTCAGGGTACCGACGGCCAGCTGTTTGACGACCGCAATGATCACCTCGAGCGCATCAGTAACGGCGTTGTCGGGCAGCACGCTCAGAATGTTGGTGTGCGCGTCGACGAAGTCACCCATGTATTTCGGGTCGGTCAGTATCGTCCCTCGATTCGGGCTGGCTACAAAGACGATCTGCCCGACGTCGAGCGTCTTGCCGTCCAGCGGCAAATCCTCCTGCAGCTCGGTGAGTATCCTCGATACGTGCCCGCCGCGGGAGTGGCAGACGATATCGACGTCCAGGACCTGGCCCGGCGGCATGCTGTTGGCGAAGAAACGTGCGTTTTCGGTAGGGTCCTCCGACAGCGTCAGGTGGTCGAACGCAAACACACGGCCCTGATAGTGTCTGTTGAGTTCGTCGATGAACTCAGGGGACAGTTCGTGGAACGCCGTGGCCGCACGGCTAAACGTCCCGTGGATGAACAACAGGCTCCTGCCCGCGCCGAGGCTTTGCCAGTCTGCCGCCGTCAATTCCCCGGCGCCGTTTTGCCGGTAAGTCTCGCTGGTGATGCGTCGGAGTGCGTAGGGCCGGTTTTTCTTCTCCCACCTGGCGGCAAAAAAATCGCCGACCGCGCCGATCGCGTCGTCCAGGACAAACGACAACACGCGGATGGCCTTCTTGCCGAGCCATCCAAGCACTCCACGTGTGTCATCGTCTCCGCTCACGTCCGCTGCGTAGCCCGGGATGATGAACGTCACCGTGTCGCCGCCGCGCGTGGTATCGGTCGCGCCGCTGTTGTCGACAGGCAGGTGCCAGCTTGCAATGCCGTTCTCGTCGGTCACGAGCAGGAGCTGACCCCAGAGCTCTCCGGCGGCCGGCACCTTGATCTCGATGCCCCTGTGATCCGGCGCCATCGATCGTGTCGACACGGCCGCATCGGTCGGCTGCTCGCTGACGTCGCCGATTTCGATGTAGTAATCGGTGTCGACCTGATGCGTGCCCAGCGCCGCGTCGAGCGCGTCGCTTCCCAGCGCCTCGCCACGCGACTCCCCGTCTGTGAGCCGGGAAACCGTTACGCTGCCCGATATGCCGGGCGATCGAATGACGATATCGTCGAACTCGATGTCGCTGCCCGTCGGGTCGAGCTCCCCGCCCGCAATTTCCTGCATGTTCGTCTACTCCTTCAGCAAAACCGGTCCGTCGTCACTGGATATTCAGCTTGAGCCGCATGTGCGGATGGCCAAAAAACTGGTAGGCCAGCGATAGCTTCGACCGCGTGTTGTTCTCGAACTCACCGCGCTGCTGGCGAAATAGCGCCCCCGGCAGTACCGCGTCGTCGCTGGCCTGTGAGTAGAAGCCCAGTGCCAGCGCCTTGGCTTCCGTGTCGTCGACGTTCCAGAGCGCCGCAATCACACCGGAAGCGCCCGCTTCTAGGAACGCTGCCGCCATGCCGCCGTAGTCACCCAGCGTCTGCTCGCCCTGGCCCAACTGGCAGGCATTGAGAAACACGAACGGACGGTGCTTCAGTCGCGCGCTCAACACCTCGGCAGGCGTCAGCATCGTGCCGTCGACGAGCACAATACCGTCCGGCGCGCCGCTCACGCTCCATTTGCCGTGCACGGCAAAGTGAATCGCGTCCACGCCAGGGTCTCCGGCAAGCCACGTCGCGAGTTTGCCGTCCGCGCTGACGCGTGTTGCGCTGTAGGCGCTGGCCAGTTCGCCAGCCTCTTCCTCCGCTCCTTTCAGCGCTTTCCACTTCTTGGTGTGGCTGTAATCGCCGCTGACCACCGCCATCGTGTCGATCGCATGCTCTGTCGGCGGAGGATACTCCGGTACTCGATCGCCGTTGACGTCTTCGTAACCGTGCACCCAGCGGCCGACGACAAACGCCGCACCCAGGAAATTGTCGTCCGCGTCTGAATCGCCGAGCTTGAGATAGGCCAGTTCCCAGGGAACGTTCGGCTCGTCCGACACGACAAACACCGTGGCCGGGCCGCTGCCGGAGGCGGTGAACAGCTCCGCCAGATCCCTGAGCTTGCGCCGCACCCATACGGGTATCTTTCGGCGTATTTCCGTGCCGCGGCCTCGCAGCATCGGCCCAAGCGGCTTGTCGACCGGGCTCGCGTTGATGGCGTTCATGAGGCTTCGCGCCCAGTCGTCCGGTGCGCTGCCAATGTCGGACTTGAAATCATCGTCGTTGTCGGGCGGGGTCAGGTCGATACCTGCATGCGGGCTCAGAACGCTCCATACGAGTCGGTCGTCGCCCACGGTGTTGCCCTTGACGATGGAAATGGTCATATCGGGGACAGGCACCCCGGGCGGCATCGAAAGATCGAACCCTCGGGCCAGGTTGGCCGACACGCCGGCGGCCGGCGCACCGCTGACGAGCATTGCGCGCGCGGCAGAACCGATCAGCTGGCCGTCGACGGAATACTCCGCGCGCAGCGTGCGCAGGGGCTTGAACTGCGGTGCCGCAACAGCGGTCATGTGCAGGCTCGCGCGCGGATGAGGATCGCTGGCCGTCACGTCGAGCGTAATTTCACTCTGCTCGCCGGGACGCAGCATGAACCCGTCGTACAGCAGCCTGACCGTGAGCTTGTAGGCACCGACGCTCGACGCCGGTCGGTGCATGGGCCCGCCGGGTATGTCGGGCGTCGGTTTTTCGGACAAGCCGATCGTCACCTTGAATTCGACCAGCGGCTCGACCTCTTCGGGACAGTCGAGCAGCGCGTACGCGCTGCGGGGCGGATCATCGTTGCCACCGGACCCCGGGTCCGCGGGGAGCGTGGCCGCAATGTCCTCACTCGGTTCTTCGCCACCGGCACCGCCTGCGGCGGAGTGCTCGAGGTTGCTGAACTCCATCTCGACAAGCTCCAGGCGTTCCTCGTCATCCACGGAATCATCGCCTGTGGCCGTGGCGAGCGCCGGGTCTCCGACGAGCGCCTTGTCTTTGGAAAATATCCGTCTCTCTTCCCTGAAAGGCGCCGTATCGATGGTGTGCTCGACCGGCAAGCCGCCGCTGCCGCCCGCACCAAAGAACGGCGGCGCATGACCGCGCCTGAACGCAGATGCTTTGCTGGTCAGCGACCACGCGACGGTCTTCTCCAGCTCGTCACCCGACCTGAGCAGAAGCCCGCAGTCCTCGAGTGCGGAATCAAAATCACCCTGCGCCAGTATCCAGCCGAGCTGATGTTCAAAATCTCCGGAGCGGCTGCCGCCCTGACGGAGATAGCGGCTGTAGGCGCGGATCACGGCCGGCGCGTCCGGCTGATAGGCGGGCAGCCGGCTCGCGAGGTCGACCAGCTCGTTGCCAATCGTTGTCGGCAGGTAGTCGTCCGTTAGCCTGTCTCCAAGTTTAGGTAACGACGCCGCTAGGTCCTCCAATACAGTAGGGACAACCTCAGCATACGCCGCCCGCGACACCGTCGAGCGCAGATTGGCGCCGACGGCACTCCGAATACCCTCATCGGAAAAAAGGCTGGCCGCATCGTCGGGAAGCTCCGCGGACGCAGCCGGCTCGGCAACTACCTCCTGAGGCGGTTTTTCCAGCAGCGCGTCCAGCATGTTCAGCTTTGGCCGACCGAGCGCCGCCTCTTCCCCGATGAGCTGACGTTCGGCAGGGCTCAACCGTCGATACTTGTTCTTTGCGTAGTCGAACAGACGCTCGGAGCCCAGGGCAGCCGTGCGCACGTCGTCATGGACGGCAAACGGATTCCCCCAGAACAGGCCGGGCTCCCAGCCTGCGTCGAGCTGCCTGAACACGTTGTTCAGGTATTTGAAGCGACCCTTCTTGGCCAGCGCAATGGAGCCCCAGACGTAGGCGCTCGACTCTGCCGGGTCGTTGAGGTCGAAGCCGTCGACTTGCGCCTCGAGCATCGGCGTGCGAATGCGCATCCTGCCGAGCGGGCTCTTCGCGAGGCCGTGCGCGGCGAGATCGGGATTGCCGCCGCCCATATCCTCGATCAAGAGGTTCGCGAAACGGTTCTCACCAAGCTCCGCGAGGCACTCCCGGGCCGTCGCAAAATCCGGGTCGGACACATTGCCGGCAATGACCCTGAGCGACTCGCGAACCGACGGCAGCGGCGTCCGCGCGAGCTGCCGGATGAGGCCGTTGCGATCAGATGCCTTGTCGCGCCGCTCGAGGAGATTCAGCAGGTGCGGTTCGGCGGCGCGCCAGACTCCCGCGTCGTAACCTCCGCGCATGAGCAGCTTCAGCGCCGCCTGCTGAAGATCCGGCGTGTTGTCGGAACTCAAACCGCTGACGGTAACGGCTGCGCTCTCGAGTGTCGGTCGCGCCACTTACGTCCCTCTTGGTTGGCGGACCGCGAAGAGACAGAAGGCTCACGAACCGCACGCGTTGCTTATTGTGGAGAGCGTAGACCCGGCCGGGTTTCCCTCAGGCCGGGGGGGCCTATTTATCTTTTTGGGCCAAACTTAGCGGACTTTTCCCGAGTATAGTCGCAAAAAAATTGAGTGGCGAGCGGTCATCCTATTGTGACGCATCACTCTCGAGATCCTGGCGGTCCTGATCCCGCGCGCGCTGATCCTGCGGTTGCGGCTCGTGCATATAGTAGTGGTCGACGTACCTGTCGCCTGTCTCCTCGACGTACACGCCGGCACCCACCTGCAGCGGTATCCCGGGCACGCCCAGCACAAAGCTGGTCTTGGTCAGCGGCTCGGACGACCCCGACCTCGGCCACCGGTAGGTGATCCAGCCGCCGTCAGGCAAACGAGCCTTCTCGCACAGCGACGCGCCATAGCGAAAACCGGCGTAATCGGTATGTTGCTTGATGTCGCCTCCGACACGCTCCGGGAAGCGCGGATTCGCCATGACCCGGTCGGCGTCACAGTCGACGACAAAGACATAGGTGTCCTTCCAGACGAACTCGCCCTCTGGATCGGCAATCATGGGCAAGGCCTCGTGTCCTGCCGCGGCAAGCATTTCGGCCGCGGCGCGCACCTTGTCGACGACTTCCTCCCTGGTCGCATACTGAGGGTCCGCGCTTGCGCTGGCCGAGATCACCAGCACCAACCCGACAACCCACAATCGAATACTCATTGTTTACCTCCCGCTATCGGCTGTCTGTTCGCCCCGGATAAATACTCTCGAATTGAGAGCGGTGTTCAGGATAGGGCTGCCGGGAGCTGCGGTCATGCAGCATATCGATCACCACGGGTTGCATTTCCGCAGCAGCAAACGATACTGACCGAATGAATTGGGACGACATACGCGTGATCCGCGCCGTCTACAGCGAGCTGAGCTTTGCCGCCGCCGCGCGCCGCCTGGGCGTAAACCCGACGACCGTTCCCAGACGACTCGAGCGCCTCGAGAAGACCCTGGGCTTTCGCTTGTTCGACGCCGCGGACGGTGCGCGCAGGCCCACGGCCGAGTGTGAACGGCTCGTCGAGCTTTCCGAACCGATTGCCCTGCAAATGGAAAAGATCGAAAGCCTGCAGCACGCTGAGTCGGAGCCCAGGGAACGGCGGCGAATAGCGGCGACCGATTCGGTCTCGGCCGCTATCCTCGCACCCGCCTTGCCCGAGTTTCTCGACGCAGAGCCGCGGATTGACGTGGATCTGATGGCGTCGACCGAAAACGTCGATTTTTCGCGATGGGAAGCCGATATTGCGATCAGGCTCAAGCGGCCCGAATCCGGAAACTTCATCGTTTCACGACTGGCTGACTTCGACTTTTTTCTCTGCGAACCGGCCACCGACGACGCCTCCGGCCCGCCGCTCATCTGCACGTATCCGGAGGAGCTCATGAGCGCGCCCGAAGCGAAAGCCCTCGCCGACAGAACTCCGGTTCAGCCTGCCCGATGCACGAGCAAGAACCTGCTGGTTCTGAAGGCCCTCGTGCTGTCCGGCCGCGCCGCAGCCGCGCTGCCGGGGTTCCTGCTGCGCGACCTGCCGGCGGGTAACACTATCCGTATGACGCCGCTGCCCGCGCGCCGCAGCGCGTGGCTGCTCGTGCAGACACATCTCAGAAACGATGCAACGACGCGCTTGCTGACAGACTGGATCAAGGACCTGTTTCGATCCGACGACTGATTTTGCGGCGCCTCAATCCGCCAACAGGTTCAGCGCGCTTTGCAGTACGATCGAGTTGGTCACGTCGACAAAAAACGCAGCGACGAGCGGCAGAATGATAAACGCCAGCGGCGCCGGCCCGTGTTTCTTGGTCACGGCCGTCATGTTGGCAATGGCGGTGGGTGTTGCGCCCAGCGCGAAGCCGCCAAAGCCGGCGCTCAGCACGGCAGCCTGATAGTCGCTCCCCATCAGGCGAAACAGGATCAGCAGGATAAACGACACGGCCGCCAGCGTCTGCAACGCCAGCAGCAGGAACAAGGGCCCCGCAAGACCCGCGATCGACCACAGCTGCATGCTCATGAGCGACATCGCGAGGAACAGCCCCAGGGAGAAATCGGAGACCAGCGCGAGCGAGCGTGTTCTCGCAGGCCAGTGCAGTTTCGGGAAGATATGCGGCACAGTGTTGGACAGAACTATCGCTGCCAGCAGACAGGTGACGAACAGCGGCAGCTTGAAACCCGCCTCGATGAGCGCCTGATGCGCTATCCAGCCAATGATGATGGCTGTGTGGATCGCGAGAATCACGGCCATGATACTCGTGTGCTGAATCGTCTCCTGATCCTGATCCTCGTACGCAATGCCGACAACGGACGCTTCATCTTTGCCCGCGAGCTCGTGCCGGTTGATTAGAAACCGCGCGATCGGACCGCCGATCAGACTCGCAACGACGAGGCCAAGCGTCGCTGCCGAAACGCCAATCTCCAGCGCGCCGTCCACGCCCTGCGCGGCAAAATCCGGCGCCCACGCAATGGCCGTGCCGTGGCCGCCGATCAGAGACGCCGAGCCCGCCAGCAGCCCCAGCTCACCCGGCAGGCCAATCAGCATGGCGCCTGCCACACCCACGACGTCCTGCACGACGATGAAGCCTAGGGTCAGCACGAGAAGGATCGCCAGCGGTCGCCCGCCAGCCAGGAGATCGGAGAAGCGGGCGTTGAGACCAATCGCCGTGAAGAAATACACGAGCAGACGATCCCGGGTCTCGAGCTCGAAGTTCAACTCGATTCCGAACCCCGAGTACAACAGCAAGGTGACGAGTGCAGCGGCAAGCCCACCCGTTACGGGTTCCGGTATGTTGTATTCGCGCAGGAACGTTATGCGGCGATTGAGCCGCATGCCGACAAAAAACACGACAATGCCGATGGTGTAGGCGAGGAAACTCTCGACCGTGACAATCTGGACGGACGATTCGTTCAACGCGGAACCCGATAGCGCCGGCCCGCTTCGAATGGGCACCGCGCAGTTTTGTTACATTTACTCACAATCTCTGAGCCCTCGATCCCTCAACGGCGGCAGCACCGCCGCGGTGCGAAAACGATACACGTTTCACAGAACGAAGTTTCCTATCGAAGGCTCTCCGGTACAATACTGCGTTGCTCGAATCAGGACTCGCCATGACGCCGTTTGCGAAACTCTACGAACGGGCCGCCAAACGAAAAGGCGGCACCGCGGCGCTCGACAAACTCATCGGCAAACCCAAAAGCCGTGCGGCGCTTGCAAAGATCCCGGATGACCGCTGGCTGTCCGAAATGGCCAAGAGTGTATTCCGGGCGGGCTTCAACTGGACCGTCGTCGAGAACAAATGGCCCGACATCGAAGCGGCTTTCGAGGGCTTCGATCCCGCCACCGTCGCGGGCTGGTCCGACGAAGAGCTCGAAGCGCTGCTCAAGGACCCGAGAGTCATTCGCCAGTGGCGCAAGCTGAAGGCGATACGCCACAACGCGCATTACGTCATCGAACTTGCCGACGAACACGGCTCCGCGGGACGCTACTTTGCGGACTACCCGACCAGCGAATACATTGGACTTCTGGACGATCTGAAAAAACGCGGCAGTTACCTGGGCGGCACGTCGGCACAGTATTTTCTGCGAATGATGGGCAAGGACTCTTTTATTCTGTCCAACGACGTCGTTGCCGCGCTCAAGCGCGAGAAGACGTTCGACGGTACGCCGATATCGAAGTCTTCGCTGAAATCGATTCAGTCGGCATTCGATCACTGGGTTGATGACGGCGGTAAATCACTGACCCGCGTCAGCCGCGTGCTTGCGTTTACGGTGGGCTGAGCACACGGACGGCAATCATGACCAAACGCAAAGACATCCAACCCGCCGCGGCGGGCGAGCTGGCGATTGGCGGTCAGGGCAACCCCGACGGCAAGGGCTGCAACGGGTTTCTGCTCGACTGGTATCGCAGCGAACCACGCGGCGTTGTCGCGAAGCCGCAGCGCCAGGTGCTGGCCGAGTTCTTTACGTCCATGCTCGTGCTGTCCGCAAAGTTCAAGTACAAGCCGGCGGTCGGCACGGAAAACTACCTGTACCTGGACGGCGACGAATGGCTGTTGAGCCTGATTCGTCCGGACGAGTGGTCCGATGAGCGGCGCGCGGGTTTTGTCGGCACCTGCGTCCTGCAACGCGACATGACCTGGACCATTACGCCGTCGGAGAACCTGAGCCGGCACGGTGCGGTCTCGAGGGCCGTCGGGCGCTTCTTCGACGCATTCGCCGACACGCTCGACAGCGACCTGACGCTCGAGGAAATTCTGCCGTTCTACGTGGGCTCGTTTGGTTACTACCAGAGGCTGCACGCCAATGCGCTCAGCCGCTCGATTCGCGCGGCGGTCACGCTCGGCGATCAGCGATCGCTGCGCTGCCGGGACTGGCGGGCCGCGTTGCCGAACAAGCGGGGCGAAGCGGCACTGCTCGGCGTGACGGAATCCGCCGGGGCCTAACGCGGCGACAACACGGGCGATACCCGCTTCAGGCGCTCGACGTTCTTGCGATAGCTGCGGCTCAACTTGAGCTGTTTGTCACAATCCAGGGTCAGAAAGTACTCGCCGTTGGCGTGCGGTCGCATCGTCGTGACCCGCTCCGCGTTGACAATCGTGGAGCGGTGCACGCGCACGAAACGTTCGGGATCCAGCAAGGTCTCGAGTTTTTTCATCGTGCCGCGAATGACGTGGGTCTGCTCCGGCAGGTGTACGCACAGGTAATCACCCGCGGAATCGATCCACTGGATGTCGGTCAGGTCGACGCGCACGGTTTCCCGGCCGTCCTGAATGGCAATTCGCTCGGGGGTCGCGCGCGGCATGACGCCCTTTTGCGTCAGCGCCTCTTCGAGGCTCAACTCTTCTCCGGTCAGATCGCAAATCAGACGCAGCAGGCGTTCGCGGTGCTGCGCGGCAACCCTCGAGTCGAGCTGTTCCCTGGCCTTGTCGAGCGCGGCGCGGAGGCGCGGCTCGTCGATCGGCTTCAGCAGGTAGTCGAGCGCGTTGGCTTCGAAGGCACGAATCGCATGTTCCGCGTAAGCCGTGACAAAAATGACGACGGGCATGTCCGGGCCAGCCATTCGTCTGAGCACCTCGAAACCGTCCATACCGGGCATCTGGATGTCGAGGAACACGAGCTCGGGCTCGTATTCTGCGATATGCCGCAAGGCCTCCCTGCCGTTCCGGCTCTGGCCGCACACCTCGAAGTCCGGCACCGACGACAGCCGGATCTCGAGACCGCGGCGAGCCAGCGCCTCGTCGTCCACGATCAGCACACGACGCCTAGCCCCGGCCACTTTCGTCCTCCCGGGTCTCAAACGGCAGGTTGATCGTAATGACCAGCCCGCGCGGTGCATTCGGCGCCAGGGTTAGCGCCTGCTGTTCGCCATACAGTTGCTTCAGACGCTCGCGCGTGTTCTTGAGCCCCACTCCGGATGACTTGTGTTGACTGCTGCCGTTGCCCAGACCGGGGCCGTCGTCGGCCACGGTAATCATGAGCGACCCCTGATGAACCTTCGCCGCAATCATGATGTGGCCACCCTCTTCCCGGGGCGTAACGGCGTACTTGACCGCGTTTTCGATGAGCGGTTGGAGAATCAGGCTCGGCACGAGCCCGTCGAGCGCCAGCGTTTCGATCTCGCGCTCGACGTGAAGTCGCTCGCCGAAACGCACCTTTTCAATTTCGAGATACAGGTCCAGCGCTTCGAGTTCCTGCCGCAGGCTAACGCGCTTCATCGGGTCGTTGTCGAGCGAATAGCGCAGGAAATCGCTGAGCCGGGTCACCGACAGGTTGGCGGTAGCGTTCTCGCGGTCGAGTATGAGGGTCGAAATGGCGTTGAGCGTGTTGAACAGGAAATGTGGGTTGAGCTGGTAGCGCAGCGCCATGAGCTGCGCCTGATGGGCGGCCGCCGTCGCCTTGAGCGTCTGCTCGGTCTGCTGCTGCAGCTCCTGGTAGTACTTGATGCCGAAGTACAGGCCGCTCCAGCACAGCATGATGTAGAACGAACCCATGACGCCGTCGATGTAGTCGAGTGTATGCTCGGGCTGCCAGCCGCGTTTCACCCATTCGAAGTACAGTACGTTGTGGATCCACCGCCATACGGCGGCCGTGACGTAGCTGATGAGCACCACACCCGAGGCGATCTGCCAGGGTTTCTGTTTCCACAGACGGCCGTAGGCGTAACGCATTGGTATCGAAAACACAAAACCCAGCGCCCCGGCGGCAACGCTAACGGCGACGAAGGTATCGGGTTTTTCGTGCGCCAGCGCGCCCAGGTACGCGGCTCCCGTGTAGCCGCCCCACCCCAGACTGTTGAGCAGCCAGAACAACCGCTCGCGATTTCGAAAAAGCTCGTTCAGCATTTGTCCCGCAACGTACCGCCTGTCACTGGCGTAAGTCTACCCGCCTGCGTGAACGACCACCGCTTCTCCGTCGTCGAGGGCCTCGGCGCCACGGACGGCAACACGATCGCCGGCGTTCAAGGCACCGCGCACGGCCACGCGACGGCCCGTCCCGTCGGCCACCTCGATCGGGACGCTTTCGACGCGATTGTCGTGATTGACGCGCATGACGTAGGTGCCTTCCTCGCGCAGCACCACAGAGTCCCGCGGCACCGTCAGCACGCTCGCCGCAGCCAGCGGCAGCGATACGCTCACGAGTTGGCCGGCTGCAATAAAGTCCGGCGCCGACTCGGGCAGGTCGATGCGTACTTCGAAGGTCTGCGACAAGGCATCTCCTGCCGGCACGGCCGTCCGCAGATAACCCTCGAACTCGAGTTCTCCCATACGCACCTCGGTGCTCGTCCCGGTGCGGATACGCGGCAGGTAGCGGATCGGCACCGAGGCCCGGACTTCCAGATTGCGGGTATCGGTCATCGCGGCCAGCACGGTGCTGCGCTCGACGTCCTCGCCCGCGTAGCGGAGCTGTTCGGTCACGACGCCGGCAAACGGAGCTCTGGCGACACAGCGCCCGAGTTCAGACTCGGTCTGTCGGACACGCAGGCGCGCAATCCGAAGGTCGCTGCCCGCGAGGTCGCGGTCTCCCTGCATCCTCGCAAACTGCGTCTCTGCCGCGGCGAGGGACGCGCGCAACTGTTCGAGCCGCTCCGTCTCGCGCGCCAGCATGGCGTGATTGATGGCGGCGCGCTCGGCTTCGGCAAGCTGCTCGTCGCGTCGGAGTTCGAGCATCTCACAGTCGAATACGGCGACAGCCTCACCTGCCTCGATGTGGTCGCCAGGCTCGGCAATCCACTCGATCCGGCCGGCAAGACCCGCGGTAATCTGCGTCACGTTGCGGCTGTGCACCGTGCCGGCCGCCGGCACGAGCGGCGACAGGTTCTCGGCGACCACTTCGGTCACCGTGACGGCGACGCTATCGTCATCTTGTGCCGTGCCGGCTTCGGGCAATAACAAAAGGCTCGAGGCCATGCCGGCCAACAGTAAACGCCTGGATTCGAAGTGTGTCATTACGATGTACTCGCTTTGGTTGTCAGTCCCGGCACGTCGGCAACGCCAACAGCCTGCTGGCCGCTCTCTCCAATACGATGCTCGCCAATCCGCAAAATGCTCGGCAACAAGAGCAGCGTAAACACGGTGCTGACGCTCATGCCGCCGACTATCACCGTGGCCAGCCCGCGATAGATTTCACTGCCGACACCCGGCACGAGCATGAGCGGCAGCATGCCGAATATCGACGTCAGGGTGCTCATGAAAATGGGTCGCGTGCGAATCCGCACGGCACGGACCACGGCATCGAGCCGCGGCAGCCCGTCACGCTCGGCGGCACGCGTCTGGTGCACGAGCAGAATGGCGTTGTTGACGACGAGGCCAAGCATGATGATGAAACCCACCATCGTCAGGAGTTCCAGCGCCTGATAGGTGAACAGGTTCAACAACTGCAGACTGATGATGCCGCCGACGAGCGCCAGCGGCATGATTAGCAGCACAATCAGCGCATCCATCACGGAACGGAACATGGCCGCCATGATCAATCCCAGTATCAGCACGGCCAGCACGAAGTTTTTCCCCATGTCGGCGACCGCGCCCGCGAGCCTGTCCGCCGTACCGCGATAGAACATTTCGGCACCGGGCGGCAGCGCATCCTGGATCAGCGGGCCGACGTTCTCGCGCAGCTCGGCCAGCGCATCTTCCATCGTCATGTTGGCCGGCGGCAGCACCTGGAGCGTAACGGTACGCTGGCCGTTCACGCGCCGGAGCTGCGTGGGCCCGACCGCGCGTCGCGGTGGCGCCAGCTCGCCGATGACCTGGATACCCGATGCCGGCGTCCAGATGGGCAAGCCGGCCAGGTCTTCAGGCGTGGCCCAGCCGCCGCCCCAGATAATGACGTCCTGACCCTCGTTGCCGTCGAAGTAGCGGCCGGCAAACAGCCCGCCCGTAACCGATCGAACGGCATCCGCGACGACGCTGCGATCCAGACCCGCCTGCGCGATCCTGAGCTCGTCGGGCACGAGCTGCAGTTCGGGCCGCGACAGCGACACGCCGGGCAGCGCGCGCACGGACCAGCCGTCGTAGCCTTCGTTGATCGCGTCTCGCCCCAGCCTCGCCACGTCCATGAGCGGGCGCAACTCGGGGCCTTGCAGATCGATGTTGATGTTGCGGCCGCCCGAAATGCCGATGTTGAGCAGCGAATCGCGCGACACGAACACTTCGGTGCCGGGCAATCCGGCGAGAATCTCGGAGCGCAGCGCCTCGATGAGCTCGGGCGCCTCGGCCGGATTCTTCGGGTACACGTACACGCCGGACGCGTTCGAGCCGTACGAGTACAGGTTGTAGCCGCCAATGCCGGGACTCGCTTCACCGTTAACGTACGGTTCGAGGCGGTCGATGACCACGCTCATGAGATCGTCTTCGATGGTCCGGAGCGGAATGCCGTCCGGCATACTGAAGTATGCCTCCACGCCGTCAGCGTCCGCCTGCGGCAGGAAATCCATCTTCGGCGCCAGCAACAGACTCAGGAGCGGCGGCACGGTCAACAGCGTAACGATCCAGGCGGCGCGGCGGCCAGGGGTTCCGGTCAGGTCGACAACCCGGCTCGTCACCTTGTCCCAGAAGCCGCTCAGCCGATCGGCTCCACCGAGATCCTTGAGCAACAGGCGGCTCGCCACCGGAAGCACCGTGACGGCGGCCAGCATCGAGGTAGCGACGGCGATCGACAAGGTCAGCGCAAGGTCGGCAAACAGCTGGCCCTCGAGTCCCTCCATGAACAGAATCGGGAGAAATATCGCAATGCTCGTCATCGTGGAAGCGAACAGCGCACCAGCCACTTCGGCCGGGCCGCGGCGGCTCGCCTCGTCGCGCGGCATGCCCCCCTGCCGCAGCCGCACGATGTTCTCCTGCACGATGATCGCAGCGTCGAGTACAAGCCCGACGGAAAACGCAAGCCCCGCCAGCGACACGACGTTCAGGCTGCGATCGAGCCAGGACAGCGCCAGCAGCGCCGAGAGCAGCGAGAACGGTATCGTCAGCGCAATCAGCAGCGTGGCGCGCCAGCCGCGCAGGAAACACCAGAGCACCCCCAGCGCCAGGAACACGCCGAGTACGAGGTTGCCGTTGACCAGCGCGATCGCCCGGCGGATGTGCACCGACGCATCGAAGCTCAGGACCATCTCGAGGTCAGCGTCAGCGAGCGCGCCGGCGTTGAGTTCGTCGATGGCCAGGTTGATGTCGTCGAGTATCGACACGGTATTGGCGCCGTATTCACCCTGTACGCGGATGTAATATGCGGGCCGGCCCGTGCGGTACATGAAGCCGCTGCGCGGGTACAGCTCGGTCGTCACTTCCGCGACGTCGCGAAGCCGCACGGGCTCGCCGCCGCGCTGCGCGACGATCAGCTCGCCCAGTTCCTCCAGGTTGAAGCCGCCAAGAAAACGCACGGTGTACTGTCGGCGCCCCACGCTCGCCAGACCACCCGTGCTGTCGACGGCACGCGTTACCGTGTCGGCAATCTCGGAAACCTGGATGCCGAGCGCGGCGGTCCGATACGGGTCGAAGGTGATGAGCACCATCGTCTCGCGCTCGCTGGCGAGGTTCAGACGCTGCACGCCGTCGATGGCGAGCAGCCGGGGCTCCACTTCGTTGTCGACGATCCGCTGGTAGCTCGAGATATCGTCGCGGGCCTCAGCATTGCGGTTTCGCACGAGCAGCGTGGCAACGGGAAAATCCCAGCCTCCAACCTGTATGCTGGGCTCGTCGACGTCGGGCGGCAGCTCCTCGGTGTTGTTCAGCGCATTGAGCACGTCGATGACCGCGCGCTGCAGATCGGTACCCACATCGAACTGCAGGTTGACGTTCCCGTTGCCGGCCCGAATGTTGCTGTTCATCTCGACGATGCCTGGCACCTGCTGCAGCGCTTCTTCCTGCGGCTCGATGATGTTCGCCTCGATCTCCTGCGGAGCGGCGTTGCGCCAGGACGTGTTGACGTTGATCTGTGGATATTCGATATCCGGCAGCATCTGGATCGGCAGGCTGACGATACCGACCAGGCCCAGCACGATGAGCAGCACAGCTGCGGCCAGCAACGATGCCGGGTTTTCTGCCGACAGGCGTATCAATGACATATCGCGCTTCCCCTTGATTCTGGCGGTATCCCGCGTTCGCGATATCTTTTCGATGCCAGTAAAGGGAAAAACGTCTACCGCCGGCCCGCTTTTGCGACGAAACGAGTGCGTTCTGCGACGAAACGAGCGCTGGGAGGCAACCAGTCGCAATGAAACCGGCCGCCAGCAAGCCGGAGCACCTGCGTCGATTCCCGTAAAAGTCGCTAGCCGGGGCTGCTAGAATCGACGTTTCCGAACGGCTGGCGGATCGGACCCATCCGGGCCGCCGACGCCAGCTGTTGCCATACGCCAACACCCATAGCGGAGCCACTATGCAAAAAACCGCATTGCAGTACTTCGACCGCGCCATGACGCAGTTACGCGACCTGGGCCTCGTGCCCGGCGAAACCGAGGAAGCGCCGGTCGTTGCACTGCTCAACCGCCTGACCGATCTCGACGAGGCCAACGTCACGGCCATTGCGCGCACCTTGAGCCAGGCTTCGCTGTTCAACGACGTCGTGCGCGAGCAGGTCAGTTCGATGACGCTCGGTGAGCGTTACGAAGAGATTACCGAAGCGTTCAACTCGATTCGCGACGACGCCAGGTCGATGGTGGAGCAGGTCGAGGACGGCAAGATCGATACGTTCGAGCGTATCAGCAACATCTGGATGAAAGCCACGCGCGGCGACATTGCTCACCGCTTCGACAAAATCAAGGAGACCTACCTCGAGGTCGCGGCGGACTCGAAAGAGCAGATCGACCGCGAGCTGACGATACTCAACGCCTATCAGGACTTCCGCGGCGCGTTGAAGAGTTCCGAGGTGCTCGCGCTCGAAATCCTGAAGAAGGCGGAGACCCGATGGGAGGCCGCCAAGGCGGAGCTTGCGACCGCCAGCGATGCGGTCACGGCTTACCAGGGAGACGATCTCGCCGAGCGCGCCACGCTCGAGCTTGCTCGTGACGAGAAGGTGCGCGAACTGCAGGCTGACGAAGACCGCTACCAGATTGCCAAGGACCTCTCCGACAACCTGACCGTCGGCTACAACACCTCCGAGTTCATCATGGCGCGGCTCATGCAGACGACCAGCGCGAAGGAGCGCGTGTACAAGCAGGCCATCATGTTCTTCGGCACCAACGAGACCGTGCTCACGGCGCTGTCCGCTTCGTTTACCGGACTGTTCGGCCTGCACGAAAGCACGGAGGCACTGGAGGCAATGAAAGAAGGCGTGTCCAAGAGCCTCGAGGATCTGGCGGACATTGGCGGCAAGGTACAGGAAGCGGCGGTCCGCGCCGGCTATGGCCCGACGATCCGCGCCGATGCCGTCAACAAACTCGTGGATTCGGTCGTGAACTTCCAGAGCCGCTCGCGCGAGATCATCGAGGAGATGCGCGTGCTGTCGACCAAAAACGCCGAGGAGATCCGCGAGTCCGTCGAAGACGGCAAGCAGCGGCTTGCCAGGCTGATCCAGGAAGGCGGTACCTTGCCGCCGCCGACCGGCGTGTAGCGGAGCGCTCGGGATTTGAAGCAGGCACTTGCGGCGGGCGGCCACGACACACCGCTCGAAGACCTGATGGTGGCCATGGACGTCGTCGATACGATCCGCCACCGACAGCTCATCGTCGACCGCGAGCTCGATACCCTGGGCCGCCGCGAGCGGCTCATCGAGCGACTGCGCGATATCTACACGGCGCAGGGAATCGAGGTGAGCGACGCTGCGCTCGAAGCCGGCGTCGACGCACTGGAGAAAGAGCGCTTCGCCTACACGCCCGTTACCGGCGGCCCGTCGGTGACGCTGGCAAGGTTCTACGTGCGCCGCGACCGCTGGTTCGGGCCGTTGCTTGCCGTACTCGGCATAGCCCTGCTCGCCGCCCTGATCTGGTACGTCGCCGTGCAGCTTCCGCAGAACCGCTTCGAGGCCCTGTTACCGCAGGAGATCGAAACGACCTACGAGCGCATCCTGGCCGTGTCGGACAGCGAAGCCGCCACGAGCCGGGCCAACGAACTGTTTGCACAGGCGGAACGCCTGATCGACGACAGCGCGTTCGATGCCGCGGACGACGTACACGACGAACTCGAGATTCTCCTGTCGGAACTCGAGCTTGCGTACGAGATCCGCATCGTCTCGCGGCCGGGCGAATACTCGGGGGTCTGGCGCGTGCCCGACGTCAACCCGGAAGCGCGCAACTACTACCTGATTGTCGAAGCGGTCGATGCCAGCGGCAGGGTTCTCGAACGACGCGTGCGCAATGAGGAGGACGGCCGCTTTTACGAAGTGCGGAAGTGGGGCGTGCGTGTCGACGAAAGCACGTTCGAAGCCGTTGCTGCCGACAAGCGCGACGACGGCATCATTGGCGACTACGTGCTGGGCAGCAAACCCGCCGGCAGGCTAGAACCGGAATATCGCGTGCCGAACGTCGGCGCGACGATTACACAATGGTAGGCCGGGTACCAGCGGTGTGCCGGCAATGATATCCGGGCGCGACGCACTCAAACGGATGGACGGAACGCTCAAACGGGCGCGCCGGGACCTCGAGCAGCTCGACCTCGAACTCCTGGCCAGCTCGCGCGCCGTGACCGAAAACAAACTGAGGCAAGCCAGAGCGATCGACGGCATGGCCCGTATCCGACTCGACGCCGCGCGGCAGAAAGAAGTAACCCAACACCTCGAAGCCGCCACCAACGAGGTCAATACCCTTCTCGCCCAACGCGACGCCGCCATCGAGTCACTGAATGAGCAGCTGAGAGATGCCGGCGACGCACTCGACGAACTGGAGGAACGCCGACGCTCTTTACACGACGACGTCGACAGGGCGGCGCGGCAGCTTGCCGAGCGCGAAGCCGCCGTGCAGGGCAGCCTGCAGGACAACGACGCGTTCAACGCCCAGCTCGAACGCGCTCACGAGGCCGAAGCCATTGCGAAACGCGCCGACGACAAGGCCGAGCTTGCGAGAGACGACCGCACCCGCAAAGGCAAACCGTTCGAAGCAGACGAACTGTTCATGTACCTCTGGCAGCGCGGCTACGGCACGTCCGAGTATGCGGCCTGGCCGCTGGCACGGCTGCTGGACGGCTGGGTCGCCCGGCTTTGCGGCTACGGAGAGGCCCGCCCGAACTACTGGCTGTTGCTCGAAATACCGCAACGGCTGGCGGAACACGCGGAGCACGCGCGGGACGCGGCCGAACAGGCGCTCGACGCTCTGCAGGACATCGAGGAGCAGGCGGCTCGCGACGGACAGGTTCCCGAGGCTCGCAATGCGCTGGCCGAAGCTGAACGTCGGCAGGATACGCTCGACGAGGATATCGAAGCGGCGGAGGGCCGGCTGCGCGACCTGCAGGCTGAACATAACCGCTACACCGCGGGCGAAGACGGTCACCTCGCAAAAGCGCTGCGGGTATTTTCGGCCACGCTGGAGCGACGCGGCGTCGACGAACTCATGCAGATTGCGCGCGCAACGATGACCGACGAAGACGATGCGCTCGTCGACGAACTGCGGCATTTGAGAAAACAGTACGCCGAACTCAAAGACGAACTCGGCAGCAATCGCTCGCAGCAGGACCAGCGCGTTGCACGGATACGGGAGCTCGAGGAGGTGCGCCGCAAGTTCAAGCGGAGCCGCTACGACGACCTGCACTCTCGCTTCGACAAGGGCGACAGCATCGAGCGAATGATCGGCGAGGTGATTGCCGGGGTCATCCAGGGTACGGCGCTCTGGAAAACCCTGCGCCGCCATCAGCGCTACCGGGATGCCGCGGGTGAATGGCCGGACTTCGGCAGCGGCGGCGTGTCGCGGCGCCGCAAGCGCAGCAAGTCGAAGTCCCGTCAGCGCGCGCCTTCGTGGCACTGGCCGGGGCCGAGTTCACGATCGGGCGGCGGCTTCAATTTCCCGCAACCGCCGAAAGGATCGCGAAGACGGCGGCGGAGCCGCGGCGGCTTCAAGACCGGCGGCGGTTTCTGACCCGGATACGCGCCACCTGCATTACGAACCCTCGCCCACGTCGCCCAACCAGATGCCCCGCGTGGCCGGATCTTGCTGAAATGCCCTGTTGAGCTCCATGGACGGCGCATGCGGCTGGATCAGGACGTCCACGCCTTTGCTTCGCAGGAATTCGACGTTGGTCTCGAAGTCATCCGTATTCTCGTCGTCGAGAATCACCACGGTTGGTATCGAAAACAACAGAATCGCGCCGGCGCACATCGAACAGGGGCTGAGCGTCGTGAACAGGACCGCCTTGCCGAGGTCGTGGCCGTGCCCTGCGTTTTCTATACAGTCGGTTTCGCCGTGCAGAACGTTGCTGCCGGTCTGTACTCGCTTGTTGTGGCCTACGGCTATGACCACGCCGTCGAGGGCCAGAGCGCTGCCGACGGGAACCCCACCCTCATTGAAACTCTTGAGCGCCTGTTCGTAGGCCGCATCGGTACCAAGGCGCATTGTCTTGTTGTCGACCATCGACACTCCCCTTTTGCCGTTTCAGTCGGGCAACGGGCTCGTTGCTCATCTCACCACCATCATAACCGCCATCCTGGCCGCCTCGGCCCGTTTGGCAAGCCGAACGCGTTTCTGAGCCTTATTGGCTTTCTTTTTACGGCCCAGCTGTTATAGTGCCGGCCGTTCTGGCGCACTTCGGTCTGCGCCGACCGCTCCGACCCGCGCTCTGCGGGCCCGTGAGCCACCCTTTTGAGAATCAGCCTGGACCGAACTTTGCGCGGCGTTGGCCGCACCTGGTCAGGCGATCCTGAGTACCCCCAATCATGTTATTTAGCGAACTCGGCCTCCGAGCCGAATTGCTGCGCGCGGTCGAAGAAACCGGCTACAGCGAAGCAACCCCCATCCAGCAACAGGCCATCCCGCACGTTCTCGCGGGCAAGGACGTGCTGGCCGGCGCCCAGACCGGCACCGGCAAAACCGCGGCATTTACGCTGCCGCTCCTCGATCGTATTCACCGAACGCGTTCGCGCGGGCCGCGCCGTATTCGCGCACTGGTGCTCGCACCAACCCGCGAACTGGCGGCGCAGATCAGCGATAGCGTGCGCACCTACGGGCGCTACATGCACTTCAAGTCCGCCGCGATTTTCGGCGGCGTGAGTGCGCGAACGCAGACGGACAAGATCCGGAAAGGCCTCGATATTGTCATCGCCACGCCGGGTCGCCTGCTCGATCTTGCCGAGCAAAAGGAGATCGATCTGTCGTCCGTGGAGATCCTCGTGCTCGACGAAGCCGACCGCATGCTCGACATGGGCTTCATTCGCGATATGCGAAAGATCTTCAAGCTGCTGCCGGAGCAGCGCCAGAACCTGCTGTTCTCGGCAACCTTTTCGACCGACATCCGCAAGCTTGCGGGAAGCCTGCTCGACAGCCCCGAAGAAATCCAGGTGGCCTCGCGCAACAAACCCGCCGAGCGCGTGAGTCAGCTCGTGTTCCCGGTCGACAAACGCCGCAAGCGCGAACTGCTGTCGCACTATATTGGCCGGCATGATCTTCGACAGGTACTCGTTTTTACACGCACCAAGCACGGTGCAAACCGTCTTGCAGGGCAGCTCGAGGACGACGGCATTGCGGCATCCGCCATACACGGCAACAAATCGCAGGGTGCGCGCACGCGTGCGCTGGCCGACTTCAAATCCGGCAAGATCCGTACGCTCGTCGCCACCGACATTGCCGCGCGCGGCCTCGATATCGATGCGCTGCCTCACGTGATCAACTACGAGCTCCCCAACGTGCCCGAGGATTACGTGCATCGCATCGGGCGAACCGCGCGCGCCGGTCGCGAAGGACAGGCCATCTCGCTGGTTTGCGTTGACGAACACAAGTTGCTGGCCGACATCGAACGCCTGCTGGGATTCGAGATACGTAGGGAAACGACCCCCGGCTACGAACCCGACCCGAGGATCAAGGCTGAACCATTGAGCCAGCAGCGTAAGCAGAGCCAGGGAGCGAAGAAGCAGAGATCGAAGAAGCGTCGTCACGGCAAACCGCAGGCGAAATCGGATGCGACGCCCTCCAGGCGCAGACGAAGACGGCGCAAAGCGCCGCAGCGTGCGGTCTAGACGGGCAACGGGATGAAAATCTGGGTCGACGCTGACGCCTGTCCGGGGGTGGTGCGGGACATTCTGTTTCGCGCGGCTATCCGCACGGGCACCGAACTCACGCTGGTCGCCAACCAGCCGCTCGGTACACCAGCGGTCGACAACATTACGGCACTCCAGGTGCCGCGGGGCTTCGACGTGGCGGACGACGAGATTGTCCGCCGCCTCGAACCCGGCGATCTCGTCATTACGGGCGATATCCCGCTCGCGGCGGAAGTCATTGAGAAAGGTGGGCACGCGCTGAGCCCGCGCGGCGAACTGCACACGACGGAAAACATCCGTGCGCGCCTCAACATGCGTGATTTTCTCGACACGATGCGGGCCAGCGGCGTGGACATGGGCGGCGGCCCGGCCGCGTTCAGCCAACGGGACAAACAGGCCTTTGCCAACAGCCTCGACCGATTCCTGACAAGAAGCCGCGACGAAACCGATTGAGAATAACGGCTCTACAACATCGACCCTTGGCCTCAAAACGCGACTTTATGACTAAATAGTCGCAAAAATCCCCGATAGAGCTATACTTTTGCCGGGGGAATCGCTTGCGCGTTACCTCGTCACAACGAAGTATTTCGTTAAAAAACGGGGGTCTATCATGAACAGGGGAATTCACATCGGTGCATCGGCACTGATCGTCGCGACCGCAGTCGCGTTTTACAGTCCGGTGCAGCCCGCGCTTGCCCAGGCCGCATCGAACGGCGAGACGATTGAGGAAATCGTCACGACCGGCACACGCAGGCAAGGCCAGTCACCAACGGAAACTCTGTCACCTATCGACGTCATCAGCGGCTCCGATTTTACGGACCAGGGCAATTTCGACGTCACCGAGGCGATTACCAAACTCTCACCCGCGCTCAATACGCAGCGCTTCCCGATCGCCGACGGCACGGCATTCATTCGTCCCGTCTCGCTGCGCAATCTTGCGCCCGACCAGACGCTGGTGCTCGTCGACGGCTCGCGGCGTCACCGATCACCGCTCGTCAACCTGCAGCTCTCACCGCTCGGCACGGTCAACACGGGCGCGCAGGCTGTCGACTTCGCGGCCATTCCGTCAGCCGCCATCGAACGCGTCGAGGTTCTGCGCGACGGCGCCTCCGCACAATACGGCTCGGATGCGATTGCCGGCGTTATCAACGTGATCCTGAAGAGTGCGGACGAAGGCATTTCGCTGTCCGCACAGCACGGCGAATACTTCGAAGGCGACGGCGAACGTACGTCGCTCAGCGCCAACCTAGGCTTCGGCTTCGGCAACAACGGCTTTGTCAACGCAACTCTCGAAAGCTCCACTTCGGACACGACGTCGCGCGGAATTCCGCGCGCAGACTGCGCACCCGTCGCCGCAGTCGTCGGCGCCGAGGCAACACCGTTCAACGGCCTTTGTCAGCGCTGGGGCGATCCCGAGGTGGACACGCTGAAAGCGATACTCAAAGCCGGTTTCGACGTGAGCGACAACGTCCGCTTCACGGGTCACGTGAGCTACAGCGACAACGAAACGATATCGGACTTCTTCTACCGCACGCCGGTGCTGCCGCCCGCGGCTGGCATCAACGGCCGCGGCACGCTGATCGTCGACGGCGACGGCGACTTCCTTCCCGACGCGGCGCCGCAATCGCTGGTCGACGATATACTCGCGGCGGGCCTGAACCCCGCCGACTACATCACTGCGGACGCGGGCAGCCCCAGCGGCTTTGTGTTGCTGAACCCCATTGCGGGTAACTTCCCGGGCGGCTACAACCCCGATTTCGGCGCCGACATCTCGGACTACGCCGTGCTGCTTGGCCTGGCGGGCGAAACCGGCGGCGGCTGGCTTTGGGACATACGGGCAAGGATCGCCGAAAGCGAAGCGGAGTACGTCCTCGGCGAATCGATCAACCCGAGCCTGGGGCGCCTGTCGCCCACCAACTTCAATCCCGGCGCGCTCACCCAGGAAGAGAGAGCCATTACCGCCGAGGTCGTGCGAGCCATCGACGTCGGCAACCTCGCCTCACCGCTGAACCTCGCGTTCGGCGTGGAGTGGCGCGAGGAAACCTACGAGGTCACTGCCGGCGACGCGGAATCGCGTGAACTCGGACCGACGTTTGCATTCTTCGGCTTCGGCTCCGACGGTTTTCAGGGCTTCCCGATCGCATCCGCGGGATCTTTCGACAGCACCGTAATTGCGGGCTATCTCGATCTCGAGGCGGACATTACCGATCGTTTTGCCGCGGGCGCGGCCATTCGCGCCGAGGATTACGACGAGTTCGGCAGCACCTTCGACTTCAAGCTCTCCGGCCGTTATTCCTTCACGGACAGCTTTGCCCTCAGGGGCACGATCAACACGACCTTTCGCGCGCCGACGCCGGGGCAGGTCAATACGCTGAACGTGACGACAACCGCCGACTCGGCCGGCAACCTGATACCGTTCGGTACGTATCCCGTCAATAATCCGATCGCAATAGCGCTCGGTGCCGTGCCCCTCGACCCCGAAGACTCGACAAACTTTACCTTGGGCGCAATCTTCACGCCGTCGGACAGCTGGTCGCTTACCCTCGACCTGTACCGCATCAATATCGAGGACCGGCTCACGATCCTGCAGAACCTGATCGGGCCGGCCGAGGTTGCCATCCTCGACGCGGCCGGCATCCCGAATGCGGCGCTGTTCGACGGCAGCACCATCAACTTCTTCGTCAACGGCTTCGAATCGGAGATCACGGGTGCGGACCTCGCCATCGCGACCCGCTTCGATTTGCCGTTAGGCAACCTGCTCGTCGATCTGCGCTTCAACTACAACGACCAGGAAGTAAAAAACGTCACACCCAATACCCTGAACACGTCGACCGTCTTCGACTTCGAAAACCAGGTGCCGAACGAACGCACCATCTTGACCCTGGACTACGACAGCGGTGGCCGCTTTGCGGGTTTCGTTCGGATCAATCACTACGGCAGCTGGGGCGACTCGGGCGGCCAGCTCTCGCCGCCGGATGCGTCCGAGGCCATCGACTACGGGTCGGACGTGCTTGTCGACATCGAGGGAACGCTGCGCGTTACCGAAAATCTGCGAGTTGCGATCGGTGCCGAGAACGTGTTTGACGCGTTCCCGCCCAGCGACGGTCATGCGGTTGCCGGCTTCCTCGGTGTCGACCGGGCGCTGACGTCACCCTACGGATTCAATGGCGGTTTCTGGTATCTGAGACTGGCAGCGGATTTCTGAACGGAAAGCTCGGCGCACGAGGCTCGGCGCTTCGAGCCCACGCCGACAGGAAGACAGGCGAATCGACAGTGGTGCCGGGCCAGCCACCCGAGCCTCCACCGCCGACCCGCCTGACGTTCTCGAGCGCTAGTCGAGCGCCCCGTGACTGACCTTCTGGATCACGCCGCAGCGGTAGCTGCGCCCCGGACTCGGCAGATCGGGATCGAAACACTCGATCTGCGTGTCGAACGGCGTCAGCAGTTGCGCAATTGCCGCTTCGTTGCCCACGGTATCGGGATCGGCCAGCTTGCCGTGATTCGCGAGCAGCAATTCGACTTCGGCGCGAAGCGGACGGCGCAGGCCTGAGCCGTTGAGATGCCCCTCGGGCAGCGTATCGGCGAAGCGCTCTCCACCTTCAGCCTTCGCCGCGGTCCGGTACAGCGTGGCGACAATCGTCGCCTTGCCTTCGGCGTCCGCCGCCACCAGCGCCGTGGCGTGCAGCTGCGAACCATCCACTTTCGGATTCTGAAGGTCGCTGAATTCGCAGGCATAGGGCACGGCGCAGTGCTGCGGGCGATTGTAAACACGCCACCACCCGGTTACGGCCGAACCGGGGTCTAGATCGGTCGTCCGGGCGATGACGTGAATGCGGTTCTTGTAACGGATCAGCTGCGACTCGCCGACCCAGACGGAATCAGCCGTGCGCAGCACGGGATCGGTCTGGATAACGGGCCCGTCCGCGCTGGCATTCGCCGCGAAAACGGCTGTGAGCATAAGCAGCAGAAGTGAGTGTGTTTTCATGATGGTCTCTATGAGTTTTTGGGGATTGGGTCTGGATTGAATGTGTTACCACCGCCAGATCTGGTCGTAGCTTTCGAACAGGCCGGCAATCTCCGCACGGGCAATGCGGTTCACGCCGCTGATCTCGCCTATGCCGGTCAGGCCGATGTCGTCTGCGTCGTCGTCAACGACGTACACCTTGACGTCTTTCCGGATCAGCCCGGCAATGTCGCGCCCGATGTTCGGGGGCTGGGTTTGCCGCCAGCCGCCAAAACTCAGGCCGGCCGCGTCCTGGCGTTCGGCAACGTAGTTCACGGCGTTGCCGGTCAGCAGCACGTCGAAATCGCCCCCGGCTCCGGTCATCGCATGCGTCAGCCAGACGACCGTGTCGTCCTGCTCCTCGATCGTCGCCCGGTAGGCAGTGGTGATAATCTGCAAGACCTTCATGCGAGGCTCCTTATGAAGTCGGAATGACAAGCACGTTGTCGGAGTGCTTGGCAAAGTCGACGAGATCAGCCGGCGTCCCGCGACGCACGCCGCCAACGCTTTCGTCGGCACCGCGTTCGTCGACGCACAGGCCACAGTTGGCCCAGTCGATCGAACCGCCACGGCTTTCGGCCTCTGCGATGAGGGCGCCGACCCAGTCTTTCGGCAACGGGTGGTTCTCTTCTTCCGTATCGTGACCGTGGACGGCATTCGGGTGTTGTGTCTGCCGCGCAAAGGGCAGGTAGACCGCGCCTTCGTAGGCGAACACGTTGATGTCGTAACCTCGACGTGCCGCGATATCCAGGAGGCGCATTGCCGTGGTCGTGCGGGCGCTCTCGAAAGGAGCGTCCATGAGGACAAATGTCAGCGTTGGTTTGTTTCCCATGTTCCTGAGATTCCTGTAGTGCCGAACGGTCCGTGCCGGACGGCTAGTGCCAGATCACCTTGTCGCCGGCAGCCAGCCTGTCGACGACAAAGTCGAGCGCCGTGCTCAGCACGGACTCGTTGAGACGCGCGGCGGATATGCCGCGCTCACGAAGTGAAAACGAATCGGCCAGCAGCATGACGCCGGCGTCGCGTGCAGCCAGCAGCTCAGGCGCTTCCTCGCAGGCCGTCAGCACACCGTTCTGCACCATGAACACGGCAACCGTGTGTCCCTTGTTCGCAAGCTTCGCGCCCAGCTCGAAGCAGTAGTTCGCGTCACTGGCCTCGCGCCCGTTCCTGGACGCAATCAGTACGTAGTGATCCATGCCCTTCCACCCGTTTCAGAGGGCGGCGACTGTGCACGATCGGGGCCATGTCGGGTGTCACGCGAACGAGTGTCACGTGTATAGGTGACTTGCGCAGCCAAACGGGGTCGTCTAAAACTGGTCCATGAGCCAGTTGACCGTCATGATTGTCGAGGACCACGAGGCAACCCGCCTGAGCCTTGTCGCCAAGGTGTCCACCGACCCCAAACTGAACGTCGTCGCCGACGTCGGCACCCTTGCGGCCGCGAAGCGCGAGTTCGAGCGCCTGAAGCCCGACGTCCTGCTGGTCGACCTGGAACTGCCCGACGGCAGCGGCACGGAGCTGATCGGGCTGGCAAGCGGCCAGTCGCAGATCCTCGTGATTTCGGTGTTCGGCGACGAAAAGCGGGTTGTCGGGGCGATTCGCGCCGGCGCGAGCGGTTACCTGCTAAAAGACGACGATGCCCGGGAGATTTCCGTCGCTATCCATCAGATCCTGAGCGGCGAGTCGCCGATCAGTCCGGCCATTGCCAGTCATCTGATTGCCCATTTTCAGCGTAACGCGGCCTCCCAGACCGATGTCAGCCTGTCGCTGCGCGAACAGGACGTGTTGATGCTGGCGTCGAAGGGTTACACCTACAACGAAATCGCGGAACTCATGAACGTGTCGGCCAACACGGTCGGGACCTATACGAAGCGCATTTACACCAAGCTCGAGGTCAACTCCAAAGCCGCTGCCGTCTACGAGGCCAAACGCCTGGGGCTGATGGACGACTGATGGACGATTGATGGTCAATTGAAACCGCCTGCAAAAAAGCGCATCGCATGGCTGATTGCGATCGGCATCGTGCCGTTCATCATTCTGCACATTGCACATCAGATCGACGTACCGAATCCGGTGCTCGATGAGTATCGGGTCAAAACAATGCGCATCGTCGAATCGCACTCGGCGACGCCGCCCGTTGACGCAGAATGGCAGGCGATCGATGCCGACACGTATATCTCCGTGCCGATTCGTCGCGAGAACTTCAACAGCAGCTGGATTGCCATCGATTTAGCCGACGTTCCTCGCTACGCAGCCGGCGCTGCACTGTACATGCGTTTGCCGGAGGCAAACGTCGCCGTTTACCTGGACTCCCGGTACGTTGGATCGAGCGGCAGAATGCAGCGGCCTCTGCCCTTCTACGTGCGGCCGCTGTACTTTCCGCTGCCGATCGGCGCCGAGGCGTCGCAGTTGCCGGATACACTTTATATACGCCTGGCGCGTGAAGGCAGCTACATTACGCCCAACGACCTGTTCATTGGGCCGGCCGACACGCTCGGTGAGATCCACCGAACTGCGCGGTTTTATGGGCTCTGGCTGCCGGCGGCCGTCGTGACGATCATGTTTGGGCTTGCGTCTTCTCTGCTCGTTCTCTATTTCGTCGGCCGACGCGAGTTTACCGACTACGGCGTTTACGGCATCTACGGCGTGATTGTCGTCATCTGGTCGATCAACACGTTGATGGCGCTCATCGACCACATCCCGATACACCACTGGACGTTTTTTGCCCTGCTCTACCTGTCGCTCTGGTGGGTCGTCCTGTCGCCAATGTTTGCGAATCGTTTCTTCAAGCTCAAACTCAAGTGGCTGGAAAGGAGTGTCATCGCGCTAGGGCTCGTGCTGACGGCGCCGCTCGTGCTGTATTTGATCCAGCACGACATCTACTCCCTGTACCGCTACTACGCATTCGTCTGGGTACCCTTCATATTGCTGTGCTCGCTGGTCGTGTTTGTGCAATACGCCTACGCAAGCTGGCGCTACTGGTCCGTCGAGAGCATTGGCCTCTATGTCGTCGGCATCATGGGCCTCGTGTTCGGCATCCGCGACTACCTGTTCGACTTCACGACCTGGATTCCGGGAACAACGTTTTACATTCGCTACGTCGGCATCACCCATATAGCGTTCATCAACCTGATCATTGTGTATCGCTACGTGCGCTCCTCGCGCGATCTCGTCGCACTCAACAACGATCTCGAGAAGCGCGTGCAGCAAAAGGCACGCGAAATAGAAGCCGGATACGAGCAAAGACGCCTTTTCGAACGCGAACGAACCCTGTCGCAGGAACGCGACCGGCTAATGCGGGACATGCACGACGGCCTGGGCGGTCAGCTCATTCAGGCGCTTGCCATGAGCGAGAAGGACGACAGGGACAGCGAACTTCGCGAATCGCTGGAACGGGCGCTGGTCGACCTTCGTCTGATCGTCGATTCGATTGCGCCGGCAAACAATGACCTGATTTCGCTACTGGCCTCGTTCCGGCACCGCTCCAAGCGCGTCTGGGAGCGAAGCGGCGTCCGCCTGCATTGGGACATGGGCGACATCCCGGCTACGTCGCTGTGGCCCGAGCAAACCCTCAACCTGCTCAGGATTTTGCAGGAGGCCTCGACCAACGCGCTGCGCCACGGGGAGGCCCGGAACATTGCGATCAGTACGGGTCTCGTCGACGATCGCATTCGCATCGAAATTGTCGACGACGGCAAGGGTTTCGACCCCGAGTCGGTCGAAAAGGGCTTTGGGCTCGGCAACATGCGGCGACGCGCTGACGACGCCGGGCTCGACCTCAGCATCGAATCGAGCGACGCCGGTACGCGCGTGGCCATCGAGTTACCGGTGGACGGCCGCTGAGATTTACGGGCTAATTGAACACCAGCCGGAACGTGCTGCCGCCGGGACCCGTATCCACCGCAATTTCGCCGTTGTGCGCGCTCATGATCTGCCGGCTGAGGGACAAACCCACGCCGCTGCCGTCTCGCTTGGTCGTGAAGAACGGTATGAAAATCTGGTCGAGCTCCGCTTCCGGAATACCGGGGCCGTTGTCTTCGATGCTAATGATGACGCGGCTCAGATCGAGACAGGCGGAAAGGCGGATCCTGCGGTCCTCCTGGTCGGCAACGGCCTCCCCCGCGTTCTTGACGACGTTGATCAGCACCTGATCGAGCAGCTGCCGGTCGGCAAACACTTTCAGCGTCTCGGGAACCACGTCCACGGAGAGGGTGACGCCGGGCATGCTGCCTTCCATGAGCCTTGCCACGTGACGCAACGCGTCCAGCACGTTGACGTCAGCCGGCGCCGGCTCGGGCACGTGCAGGAGTTCGCGATAGCGCGACACGAAATCGATCATGCCTGCGCTGCGCCGGCCTATGGTGGTCACAGCTTCCCGGACGTCGTCTTCCGAGCGCGGGTCGCCAAGCATGCCGACCGCCGTTTGAGCGAGCGACGTAATGGGCGTCAACGTGTTCATGATCTCGTGAGTCAGCACGCGAATGAGGTTTCTCCAGGCGCTGGACTCCCGGGCTGACAACTCGCCCGACAGGTTTTCGATCGAGTACAGCCGTTCCAGACCGTCAGGTACGCGGATCTCGGTTACGGCAACGCGCAGCTCGACGGGTATCCCGCGAATACTGGTCTGCAACATACGCTGCTGCCCCGCCTCGATGCCGGTCAGCGTTGCGGGTAACGCCGGATCGAGCGCGGCCAGCTCGCGAATATTACCGAGCGTCGGCAGACCGGTCAGGCGGCGCGCCGGGTTGTTGACGAGCGACATGGAACCGTCCTGGCGCACGGCAAAAAATGCGACGGGAACGTGCCGGATGACCGTGTCCAGGTAGCCGGCCTTGAGATCGCGATCTGCTTTTGCGTCCTGGAATCGCTCGATGACCCGGTTGAACGCATCCTTGAGTTCCGCGTCGACGTCCTCCTCGATGAAGCGGCGCGTGAAGTCTTCGTAGTTGACGGTTGCGAAGAAATCCTCGAGCGCACTGACGTGCCGGTGCACCGAATGGATCAGCCCGATGACCTGCGCAACGACAACGGCGCCCAGAACGAGCGGAACAGCAATGTAGCGGGTCGTCAGCACACTCAGCACCAGCGCACCAATGCTCAGGCCGAGCAGGACGACCTGCACGACGGTAAACAGGCGGAAGCGTGCGCGCAGGCGTTGTTTCACAGCTTGAACTTCTCGATGCGGCGGTACAGCGCCGCGCGGGTGATTCCCAGCGTCCCGGCAGCCTGCGAGATGTTGCCGCCGGCGTTGCGAATCGCGGTTTCCACGAGCATACGCTCGTTCTGCTCCAGGTTGAGCGTCCGCTCTGCCGGGCTGTCGGGCGATCTGTGGGGCGGCGGCGCAAAACTGAAGTCGGCCTCGGTCATGACCTCACCTTCACCGAGCAACACGGCACGCTCGACGGCATGTGACAACTCGCGGACGTTACCCGGCCAGTGATGGGCTTCGAGTGCGGCCAATGCCTCGGGCGACAACGCCTTTTCGGGCAAACGATACTTGCGGGACGCCGCTTTCACAAAATGTCCAACCAGCGCCGGAAGATCTTCGAGGCGTTCGCGAAGCGGCGGCAATCGCACTTCGATCGTGTTGATCCGATAGAGCAAATCCTCGCGAAACGACCCTGCTCGAACCAGCTCCTCCAGCGGCTGGTTCGTCGCGGCAATCAGCCGAACGTCGACGGACAACGCCTGGTCGCTGCCGAGCGGCGTAACCTCGCGCGCTTCGAGCGCGCGCAGGAGTTTGGCCTGCAGCGGCAGCGGCAGGTTGCCGATCTCGTCCAGGAACAAGGTGCCGCCGTTCGCGGCCTGGAATCGCCCGGCCCGGTCCTCGCGCGCGTCGGTAAATGCACCCGCGCGGTGGCCAAACAGCTCACTTTCGAACAGGTTTTCCGACACGGCTCCGAGGTCCACCGCCACGAGCATCTTGCCCGCACGACTCGATTGCCGATGAATCGCCTCTGCAATCAGCTCCTTGCCGGTGCCGTTCTCACCTCGAACCAGCACGGTCGCGTCCGTCGGCGCCACCCGCGCGACAACTTTCAGCACGTCACGCATCGGCGCCGAATCCGCCACCATGTTCGTCGGAGGTGACGGTTCGCTCAGCGCGGTCACGGTAGCGCGCGTGCGGCGCAGCTCGGCAGCAACACGCAAGGTCGCGAGTAGCTTGTCGTTTTGCCAGGGCTTCAGGACAAAATCGGCTGCACCGTCGCGCATCGCCTTGACCGCCGTGTTCAGGTCGCCAAAAGCCGTCATCAGTATGACCACGGCATCGGGATCCCGCTCGAGGATGACGTTCAGCCAGTGCAAACCCTCGGCACCGGTGTTGCGGCCAATGGCGAAATTCATGTCGACGAGAAACACGTCGATGCGCTCAGCGGCCATCAGGCCCTCGAGGTCCTCCGGGTTCTCCGTTGTCAACACCCGCGAATAGTGCTTCTTGAGCAGCATGCGCGCCGCGGTCAATACGTCGGGGTCGTCGTCCACGACCAGCAAGGTGGCTTGGGAAGTCATGCGTGGAATGTAGCGCCAGAAGTGTCCGAAATCGATCACTGGTTTTCGATATCGAACACCGTGCCCGGCCGTGATCAGGTTAAGCCTTTGATTTTATTGACCGCCAAAACCGGCACGGGACTTGCTCCATAAGGGTCATGAACACGCCTCGCATGAATCCCGGCGCCTCGATGGACCGCAAAATCGAACGCAAAAGCCGCAAAACCCTGTATGTCGCGGGCGCTGTCGCCGCCGCGGCCGCGCTGGCCCTGATCGTCTGGCAATCCCGCGGCTCGTCGAGCTCGTACACGCTGGACGGTGAGCGAGTCCGGACAGCGGTCGTCGAAACTGGCGTGTTCGAGGACTACATTCCGCTGCGCGCCACGGTCGAGCCCGAGCGCAGTGTGTTTCTCGACGCAATAGAAGGCGGCCGCGTCGAGCGTGTCCTCGTCGATGACGGCGCATTCGTTACCGAGGGCCAGCCCATTATCGAGCTCTCCAACACTGCGCTGCAGCTCGACGTGATTGCGCGCGAGGCCGAAGTCAGCGAGCAGCTCAACAACCTGCGCAACACGCAGCTGGCCATCGAGCAGAATCGACTGTCGCTGAAAAGTGATCTCATCGAGATCGACTATCAGATCACACGGCTTGGCCGGCTCGTCGAACGCTACCAGGAGCTCGAAGGCAACAAGTTCGTATCGAGGAACGAGTACGAAGATGCCACCGACGAACTCGAATACTGGAAAAACCGGCGCGTCGTCACGCGCGAAAGCCAGGCGCAGGACGAACGTATCCGGCTGGCACAGATCGAGCAGCTCGAAGCATCGGTTGAACAGCTCGAAAAGAACCTGTCGCTGGCTCGAGCCAATCTCGAAAACCTGTTGGTACGCGCACCGAGAGCCGGGCAGCTCACGTCGCTGAACGCGGAGATCGGCGAATCGAAATCGCGCGGCGAGCGGCTCGGGCAGATCGACGATGTCGATCGCTTCAAGGCAACGGCGCTGGTCAACGAGTTCTATCTTAACCGGGTACGCGTCGGGCAGCGCGCAAGCCTCGACCTCGAGGGCGAAGACTTCGAACTCGAGATCAGCAAGGTGTATCCAAACGTACAGGCCTCACAATTCGAGATCGACCTGCGCTTCCTCTCGGCAGCACCGACAAGAATCCGTCGCGGGCAAACGCTGCAAATGCAGCTCGTCCTCGGCGACGCAGTAAGCGACACCGTTTTGCTGGCCAACGGCGCGTTTTACAACGACACGGGCGGTGCCTGGGTGTTTGTCCTGAACGCGGACAAGACCGTAGCTCAGCGCCGTGAGGTGCAGCTCGGCCGGCGTAACGCCAGCAGTATCGAAGTCATCAGCGGCCTCGTCGACGGCGACGAGGTGATCGTCTCTTCCTACGGCAGTTTTATTACCGTCGATCAACTGCGCATCGACGGCGACTAGATACGAAACACAAACACACGACAGACCAGATAAATCTCACCAATTCATCGGGGATAACGACATGATCAAGCTTCACGACCTTTCCAAGGTGTATCGAACCAGCGACGTTGAAACTACCGCGCTGAACTCCATCAATCTGGAGATCGACAAGGGCGAGTTTGTCGCCATCATGGGGCCGTCCGGCTGCGGTAAATCCACGCTCCTCAACGTGCTCGGCATGCTCGACTCACCGGACTCGGGAAGCTATCAGTTTCTGGATACGGACGTATCGCGGCGCTCGGAGCGGGAACTTGCCGCCGTGCGCAAACAGCATATCGGCTTCATCTTCCAGAGCTTCAACCTGATCGACGAGCTCACGGTGGCTGAAAACGTCGCCCTGCCGCTTCTGTACCACAAGACACCGGCTGCCCAGCGCGATCAGGCCGTGCGCGAAGTGCTGGAAAGCGTAAAGATCGCTCACCGGGCCGATCACCGGCCGCAACAGCTGAGCGGCGGCCAGCAGCAGCGCGTCGCCGTAGCGCGCGCAGTTGTGACCCAGCCGAAGCTCATCCTCGCTGACGAACCCACCGGTAACCTGGACACCACCAACGGCGAGGAGGTGCTGAACCTGCTCGAGCAGCTGAACTCGGAAGGCACGACGATTGTCATGGTGACTCACGATCGCGGCCATGCCGACCACGCCAGCCGGGTCGTCAACATGCTGGACGGCCGCATACTGTCCGAGAACGTCGTCGGCATGCAGGCCGCGAGCGAGGCTCGCCATGCTTAAGAACTATCTCAAGATCGCGCTTCGCAACATTACGGGCAACCCGCTGTTCAGCGCGATCAACATCATTGGGCTGTCCATTGGCCTGGCATGCTGCATCATCATTACGCTGTTCGTGCAGTACGAGACCTCGTACGACAAGCACTGGCAGGACGCGGACCGGATCCATCGCGTCACTCGCGACTTCTTTTCGAACAACCTGCGCCTTGCGACGGTAGCGCCACCGATTGCGCCATTGCTCAAGCAGGACTACCCCGAGGTCGAGGACGTCACACGAATCATGAGCATCGGCACGACGGCGTTTACGGTGGGCGAGAAGACCGTCAACGATGAAACCGCCGTGATCGCCGACCCCAACATATTCGAGTTCTTCAACCTCGAGTTCGTGGCGGGCGACCCGGCGACGGCGCTGGCCATCCCGACAAACGTGGTGGTTTCGGAACGCGCAGCACAACGCCTGTTCGGCAGCACGGACGTTATGGGCAAAACGGTCAACATCGCCAACCAGGCCGACTTCACGGTGGCGGGCGTATTCCGCGATCTGCCGGAGAACACCCACATGGCGTTCGAAATTGTCACGTCGATCCACATCGTGCCGCTAATGATGGGGCCCGACGCGCTCGAACGTTGGGGCAATAACAGCTACTTCAGCTACCTTCGCCTGGAGTCCGGCTTCGACGCGGACAACCTCGAAGCGAAGTTCGTCGACTTCATGGTCAGGCACCGCGGCGAAAACGCCCCCGAGAACACCGCCATTGGTCTGCAGGCGCTCACCGACATTCACCTGACGTCGAACCGGGACAGCGAGTGGCGCACGAACGGCAGCATTGCCGCCGTCTACACGTTCTCGGCCGTGGCGTTTGTCGTCCTGCTGATTGCCTGCGTCAACTTCATGAACCTCACGACGGCACGATCGACGCAGCGCGCCAAGGAGGTCGGCATCCGCAAGGTTGTCGGTGCCAACCGCAGCCAGCTCGTCCTGCAGTTCCTCGGAGAATCCGTACTGCTGACCGCGGTCGCAATGCTGTTGGCCCTGGCGCTGGTCGAGTTGGCGCTGCCTGCGTTCGGCGCGTTCCTCGAAAAGCCGATTGCATTTTCACTCGCCGATCCCCTGACGCTCGCTATGCTGGTGATCGGCACGATTGTCGTCGGCGTGATTGCCGGCAGCTATCCGGCGTTTTACCTGTCGCACTTCCGGCCTGCGTCCGTACTCAAGGGGACGGTGTCAGGTAGTGGTTCGGCATTGCTGCGGCGCATGCTGGTGGTCTTCCAGTTTGCGACGTCGATTGCGCTGCTGATAGCAACAGGCGTCGTCATGGCGCAAATGCACTACGCGCGCACGATGGACGTGGGCTACGAGCGCGAACGGAACATCGTGCACTCGCTGCCTTTCTTCGCCGACCTGTGGGGACTGTACACGCCGCTCAAGGCGGAACTCGAGGCCCATCCCGACATCGAGTCGGTTGTGTATTCGTCACGCATTCCCAGCCAGCAGAACCTCGACAGCAGCATCTATTTGCCCGCGGGGGCGCAGGAAGTCCGGGACAACGCCGTGGGGATATCCGACATCAAGGTCGACTGGCAATGGTTCGATCACTACGGCATCGAGTTCCTTGCGGGCCGGCCGTTTCGGGAAAACGAAATGAAGATTGGGGAAGTCAGCGAAGAACAGCCGGTGGTCAGAGGAGCGGCCGTGCTCAACGAGTCAGCCGCACGGCGCCTGGGCTGGGCGCCTCAAGAGGCCGTCGGCAAGATTGTTCGCGAACCCCAAAACGGCGATTGGACGCAATGGATCGAGCGCGAAGTGGTCGGTGTCATTCCCGACATCCACTTCTCGTCACTACACGACGAGAAAAAAGCCACGCTCTATGCCGAGCCGGTGGACGGTTACCAGCGATCCATTTCGGTCAAGCTGGCTCCCGGCAACCCGAGCACGGCCATCGAGCATTTCGAAGACGTGTGGGCACGCCTGGTACCAAACGAACCCGTTGCCTGGGAGTTCCTCGACGACCGTTTCGACGCCCGCTATCGCGCGGAATCCCGGCAAGCCAGCATGTTCGCCGTATTCTCGGGTTTTGCGATCTTCGTGGCCACGCTGGGCTTGTTCGGCCTTGCGTCATTTACGACCGAACGGCGCACGAAGGAAATTGGTATTCGCAAGGTCATGGGAGCGTCGGCAGCCAATATCGTCATGCTGCTGACCTCGGACTTCACGAAACTCGTGCTGCTCGCGAACGTCATTGCATGGCCAGTTGCTTACTATTTCATGAGCCAGTGGCTGACCCGCTTCGTCTACAAAGCGCCGTTTTCGGAGTGGGGCTGGCTGTTCGTAGCCAGCGCGCTGGTAGCGCTTGGGGCGGCGTGGCTGACGATTGCTCTGCAGGCCGGCCGTGCGGCGACCGCTCGTCCGGTCATGGCGCTGCGCTACGAATAGCATCGCAGATTTGGCGAGGTAACAGCGCTCTATTCCCGGCACTCGTCTCGAGTGCCGGGCTTTTTTGCCTGCAGTACCGGCCGCTCCGACTTTCGGCCGCCTGGAGGCCTTTCTTTGGGCAAGACCGAACTCCCAACTCGCTATAGGCTATAGGGATCTGCCGCAACGGCGCCGCATTTTTCCGGCCCTCGTTCCCGGCAGGCTGAAAACGTCAGCGTGAGGGCGGAAACAGATGAGCGATTCGAGATGGGAGCGGCTGCAGTCCCTGTTTGCCCGGGCGGTGGTTTTGGAGGGCGAGGAGCGGGAGAGGTTACTCTCTGACGCCTGCCAAGACGATCCCGACCTCCGCCAGGAGCTCGAGGCGCTGCTGGAGGCCGACCGGGACCCGGACAGGATCACGTCGTTTGCGCTGGACGCCGATTTTGGTCAGCAGCTGGACGACAAGCTGGTTGGCACGACCATTGACTCGTGGGAGCTCGTCGAGCGTATCGGCGCGGGCGGCATGGGGTCCGTGTTCCTCGCCCGGCGCGTCGACGGCAGCTACGAACAGGATGTCGCCCTGAAGATTGTCAAAAAGGGCATGGACACAGAGCGTATCGTGCGCCGTTTCGAAATGGAGCGGCAAATTCTGGCGCGCCTCGAACACCCCAACATCGCGCGGCTCATCGACGGCGGCGTGACGGGCGACGGACGACCGTACCTTGCCATGGAGTATGTCGACGGTTTGCCCATCACCGAATACTGCGACCACAATCAGCTCAATCTGAACGAGCGTGTCCGGCTGTTCCAGGTTGCGTGTAATGCCGTGCATTACGCCCACCGCAGCCTGGTGGTTCATCGCGACCTGAAACCCTCGAACATTATCGTCACTGCTGACGGCGTGCCCAAGCTCCTCGACTTCGGCATTGCCAAGCTGCTCGACGACAGCGAAGAACACGACCTGACCCGTACGGGACGGCCACTACACACCCCGGCTTACGCAGCCCCCGAACAACTCGCCGACGGCACGATTACGACCGCAACCGACGTCTATGCTCTCGGCGTCATTCTCTACGAACTGTTGTCGGGGCGCCGTCCTTTCGAAGTCAGGCGCACGCCGCAGGAATTCCGCGAGCGGGTTTTGAGCGACGGCCCCGCTCGGCCGAGCACCGTGGTCACGCAGATACCCGCGGACACCGACGGCCGCGCCGAAACGACCGTGCCAGAGGAATTGGGCCGTCTTCGCCGTACACCGGTCGAACGCCTGCGGCGGCAGCTCAAGGGGGATCTCGACACGATTTGCCTGATGGCCCTCAAGAAGGAACCGGAAGACCGCTACGCCTCGGCCGACCAGGTGGCAGCCGACCTCGGCAGACACCTCGAAGGCCTGCCGGTCGTGGCCCGACCGGACTCGATGGCCTATCGCATGGGCAAGTTTGTCCGCCGTCACCGGCTGGGCACCGGGGTCACGATTGCCGCGTTGACGGCGTTTATCGCTCTCACTTCGTTTTACACGATACGTCTCGCGGCGGAACGCGATCTTGCGCTCGACGAACAACGCAAGGCGAGTGAAGTCGTCGATTTCGTTACCGGGTTGTTTACCGTTTCCCATCCCGAAGAAGCGCGTGGCGAAACGGTCAGCGCGCGCGAATTACTCGATGTCGGCGCCAAACAGATTCGCGCTGAACTCGCGGGCCGGCCGACCGTACAGGCCAACATGATGCGCGTTCTCGGTGAGGTGTATCACAGCCTCGGCGTGCCGGCAGAAGCCGAGGCGCTGGTGGCCGAAGCGCTGACGCGTCAAACCGGTATCTACGGCGAACAGCATGCGGAAGTCGCCACCTCGAAGCTCATGCTGGGCATCATTTATCAGGACGCCAGCCGCTACGACGAGGCGGATGCCCTGCTCGCGCAGGCGCTCGAGACCCGCCGCCGGCTGTTTGGAGAGCCACACAGAGAGGTCATGGAGGCATTGAGCGTGCGGGCGTATTTCGAGGAAACCGTCGGTAATTACGAGCAGGCCACCGAACTCCACGAGAATGCGCTTGCGATGGGCCGCGCGCTATTCGATACGGACGATGAGTTCCTTGCCGAAGCAATGGTCAAGCTCGCGGGCATCTATCGTATTCTCGATCGGCTCGAGGAGGCAGAGCCGCTGCTGCGCGACGCCCTTGCCATGCAGGATCGCCTGTACCAGGGCGAGCACCCTGAGAGCGATAGCACGAAACGGCAACTTGCGGCTGTGCTGCGCGACACCGACCGGCTGACCGAATCCGAAACACTGTACAAGGCAGTCATCGCTTCACGCACGCGAATGCTGGGACCCGACCACATCGAGGTTGCACATGCCTGGGCCAGCTATGCCCAGCTGCTGGATGAGATGGATCGACTCGACGATGCCATCAGCGCCAATCGGACCTTTATTGACATCATCGAGCGCATACACGACGGACCGCACCCGAGTCTCGGCGCCGCCTACAACAACCTTGCCGTGCTGCTACGCGATCAGGGCAACTACGACGGCGCCGTCAGTTTCTTTCAAAGATCGATCGACATGCAGGACGCCGTCGGCCTGCCGTCACGTCACGCAAACCGGTCATTTCCGAAAGCCGGCATGGCGGGCGTTTTGAGGCAGCTCGGCCGGTACAGCGAGTCGGAGCCGCTGCTGCGAGAAGCGCTTGCCATCCGCGAGGAGAGTTTTGCACCCGGCCACAGACTGATACTCGAAACACAGAGCAGCCTGGGCGCCACGCTGGTGAGCAACGGGGAGTATGCCGAAGCGGAGGCATTGCTACTGAGCGCCTACGAGGGTTTTCTCGACAGCCGTGGAAAAGACTACAGCGGCACGCGAACCGCCGCAAAATGGCTTGCAGACCTCTACGAACAGATCGGCGACACCACGAATGCCGCGCTGTATCGAGCGGCGGCAAATGAAGATTAGAGCCGAAGCTATTCGTTAGCTTGATCCCGGAAAATCCGGGTGATAGCGTGTTCGATTCGTGGATCGCTACTTTGGAGGAAACTCGATGAAAGTTCAGACCGGAGTCAAAGCGGGAGGTGCAAATTCCAGCGCGTCTTACGCCTCAGGTAACTCAGGCCGCGGTTAACGCCGGCATAGTGGGAGTTCCGATGGAACTCCCTTTGTTACCGCTCAGCGAATCAGGATGAAGGGGGAGGCAGCTATTCCTCCAGCTTCGTTTTGAGCCAGGCTTTCGAAAAACGCATTTCGCGATCCAGCGTGCTGCTGGACAAGCCCAGCACTTCTCCCATTTCTTCGTAGGTCAGCCCGCCAAAATAGTGGAGTTCGAGAATCTCCGACTTGCGGGGATCGAGTTCCGCCAGCTCGTTGAGCGCCTCGTGCAGATGCAGCACGTCCTCACCGGTCTTCGGTGCAATCACGAACACGTCGTCGAGCGGCAGCTTCAGCGCTCCGCCGCCGCGCTTCGCAGCGGCCTTGCTCTTGGCATGGTCGACGAGCATGCGGCGCATCATCCGGGCGGCAAGCGCGTAGAAGTGGCTGCGGTTCTGCCAGTCGACCTTGGCGTCGACGAGATGGACAAATGCCTCGTGAACAACGGCCGTCGTCTGCAGCGTGTGATCCTTACGCTCGCTGCTGAAGATACGCGAGGCGATCGTATGCAGCTGCCGATACACGAGCGGCGCCAGCTCGTCGAGGCTCTCTTCGTCGCCTCCAACCCATTGATGCAGCAGCTGCGTAATGTCGGCTGATGCCACCTCGAACTCCCCACCGCCTCGCCTTCAGGCATTAGACACAGTATAGCCTTGTGCGCCGAGCGATTCGGCGGTGCCGCTCCTGTCGTTGCTGGTGAAACTTGTCTCGAGCAGCCCAATCTGGTCGCCGAATCACGCCTGGCACGCCGGGAGACCGATCCTGGCGACCTCACTCGAAGTATCGGCTCGCCTCGCCGAGGATGAGCGTTTTGTCCTCGAGAATCGCATCTGCCATGAAGTCCCGCGTGACGCGCACGCGTGCGGTCGATCGCAGATCCACGTGGCTCAGCACCCAGATGCCCCAGGTCGACGGCTTAAGCGGCAGATCGAGGCGCAGGAGGCGCCGATTGGTGTCGACTTCGTAGCAAGGCATTCGCGCGAGACCGAGGCCGGCCGCTACGGCGGCGTGCATGGTGCTCAGGTTGTCCGTGCGCAAAACAACGCGGGCGCCCGGGAAGTGCTCGCGCACCCACTCCGGCATGTCGCGCTCGGAACGAAACAGAATCACGTTGGCGGCGCTGCCTGCCGAACGCAGGCTCTTCTGCGTGCCGTAAACGCCATGCCTGAGCGGCAGGAGCTTTCGGCCGACGAGATAGTCCGGCGGCTTTGCGGTCAGCCGAATCGCCAGATCCGCTTCACGCGCGGACAAATCGACAAGCCCCGTGGTAGTCAGCAGCTCGAGGTCGATCTGCGGGTAGCGCGCGTGAAACGCCGGCAGCACCGGCGCAATGACACGATTGGCAAAATCGTAAGGCACGGTCAGCTTGAGCGCCCCCTGCAGCGCAGCGTCCTGCCCGTACATCGTGCGGTCGATGGTCTGCGCGTACTCCTCCATCTTGAGCGCGTTGTCGTACATGTTCTCCGCCGCCTGCGTCATTACGTAACCCTCGCGCGTGCGGTCGAACAGCCGGGTACCGAGCGCAGCCTCGAAGGCGGCAATGCGCCGTGCAACGGTCGTGTGATTGACGCGCAGCTGCTTGCCGGCCGCGCTGACGGAGCCGCTGCGGCAAACCGCAAGAAAGTAACGTGCGTCGTCCCAGTTCATGATTTCCTTGGCCTCGGCGTAATGTGCAAAATTGCACATTTAGAAAGCAATTCTATGTATTTACGAGAATATCTGCACGACCTATTGTCTGTCCACGCTTCACTCATCAGCAACGAGGACTCAAGCCATGAACTTCAACGACAAGACAGTATTTATTACGGGCGCTAACCGCGGCATCGGTCGCGCAACCGTCAATGCGCTGCTCGACGCCGGCGTCAGGAAAATCTACGCTGCCGCCCGCAACGCCGACAGCCTGCCGGACTTCGGCGACTCCCGGGTCGTTCCGGTAGCCGTCGACATCACCCTGCCCGCAACGATCGCTGCCGCCGCCGCAAAAGCGGGAGACGTCAATCTCCTGATCAACAACGCGGGCACTGCACACTTCGGTAGCGTGCTGGAAACGCCACTCGACGAGATCCGCGCGGACGTAGACGTCAACTACTACGGTACGCTCGATGTGGTTCGCGAGTTCCTGCCAATCCTCGAGAACAACGGGGATGCCGCGATTGTCAACGTGGCTACGATAGCCGCGTTCGTCAACTTCCCGGGTCTCGGCGGCTACAGTGCGTCGAAAGCCGCGCTGTTCTCCATGTCGCAGGGCTTGCGCATCGAACTCGCTCCGCGCGGCATCAGCGTACACACGGTCAACCCCGGACCGATCGATACGGATATGGCAAAAGACCTGGAGATGGACAAGACCAGCCCGGAAGAAGCCGCGCGCCGCATCATTGCGGGTCTCGAGGCGGATCAGGCGGACATCTTCCCGGATGCCGGCAGCGAGCAGATGTTCGGCCTCTGGCAGGGCGACTACCGCGACCTCGAGCAAGCCGTTTACGACATGCATCACGCGGCATAGTGAAACGCAGCCAAACTCTCAGGGGCTAGTGAACGGGGCCGGATTTCCGGCCCCTTTTTTCAACCCACGGCGGAGCAGGCGCGTATGCGACGGCGGGAACCGTTAGTATTGGCCGGGTCATGAGCCAGACTCTGCAACAACTGATGAACACGCTGCCGCAAACCGGCAGCGTCGAATGGATCGGACTGCGCCCCGGCCGGGATGAAGCAATGCTGCAGGTCGACGGCGTCTATGCAACGAGCACCGACGGGCTGCGCGGCGATCGCTACTCGAAGGACAACGGCAAGCGGCAAGTCACGTTGATACAGGCGGAACACCTTGCAGCTGTGGCCTCGATGCTGGGCAAGGAGCATCTCGACCCGGCAACCGTCCGGCGCAACATTGTTGTGCGCGGGATCAACCTCCTTGCGCTCAAGGGCAAGTCGTTTCGAGCCGGTAACGCCGTGCTCGAATACACTGGGCTCTGCCACCCCTGTTCCAAGATGGAACGCGTGCTGGGTCCCGGTGGTTACAACGCCATGCGCGGACATGGCGGCATCACGGCGCGTGTGCTGGCAGACGGCAACATTGCGATCGGCGATTCCGTAACCCTGGCAGACGCTGAACCTCCGGAGGTTTCGGCACGAGCGAGCAAACCGAGCTAGTGACAAGCCCAAGGTCCTGAGCCTCGTCGATCAAGGCCGGGAAATCGAGTCACTATTGCTCGCCTCACGTGAGCGAGGTAGCTGCGGTCGGTAATCGAACCATCGCAGTGGCAAAGCAGCTCGATTTAGCCCCTTAAAGCCGTATCGATTGCACCCTGACGACGGTCCTCGCTCACGTCATGCCGCTTGCGAGGACCGTGACCAGGTTTCCAGCGCCCGGATGCCCGGGCTGACGGTTCCGTTGTCGACCCAGCGCCTGAGCGCATCCGCGAACAACTCCGGCGACTCCATGCACCACGCATGCCCGCCGTCACGCGCCACGCCTGCCAGGGCGTTGGGCATCGTCTTGACCAGCACGCGCTGCGAGGTGTGCATCAGCTCGCGCTCGTTTTCGCCCACGAGAACCAGCGTGGGCACGCTGATCTCGTCGAGATTGTTCGGCGGGCTGTAAGACAGAGCCTCCAGCGTTGCCTTGTGCAGCGCGGCCAACGACGTCCGCCTTGCCGCGTTGCAGTAAGCGGCAACCTTTTCGCTCGGAATGTTCAGCATCTTTGCGTTCAGCCGCGCAAACGGCCACAACCGGAACAGCGGGGCGCTGAGCGTACTGACCGCGCGCAACAGAGCCCGATCCGGTACCGGCAGGATGTTGAGTCCGCTCAGGCTCGCGGTGCCGATATCGTGCTGATACCGGGACAGGAGCTCGAGGCCAACGTAGGCACCCAGCGACACGCCGACCAGGTGCACTTCGTCGTAATGCCTGCCCTCGAGCAGCGATTCGAAAACGAGATCGGCGGCATGGCGCGCGTCGACCCAGTCCAGTTTCCTGTTGTCACCGTGCCCCGGCAGGTCGGGAACCAGGCAACGGTACTCCTGCAGCCGCGCACAGTGCTCACTCCACATCCAGCCGGTCGTGCCCGCCGCGTGCAGGAATATGATGGCGGGACCGTCCGGATTGCCGAACTCGCGAAAATTGAGTGCTGTGCTCATGATAAGAAAAATTCCGTAGTTATCCTTAAAGCGGCGTCCGTCCCCGGTTCACCTCACTGCCGTGAAAAGCTGGGCTTCGTTGAGTGCGCGCAGGATCTCGAGCAGCCAGTCCTCACCGAGTTCGACCTGGTTCATCGTGTACACGATGCTCGTGCCTGTCGCGGGGATGTAGTACACGCCGGTACCCCAGAAGCCGCTGTGGCCGTAGACGTCGATGGTCCGGCCCGAAGCGTTGAAGATGCGATGTTCGAGACCCAGTCCGTAAAAGTAGCCGGGCTCGCCGGTCGAGCCGGTTGTGCGCATCGACGTCAGCGACGATTCCTCGGCGAAGAATGAGCCGTCGAACAACTCGCGAATGAAGCTGCTCAGATCCGCGGCGTTCGCTACGATGCCGCCACCGCCCCAGATGCTCGAGGTGTTCACGCCTTCCGCGTTGATGTCGATGTTTACGACCTCGTTGTTGCGCGCGACCGCCCAGAAGTGATCGACGGGCTCGCCCTTGGGGTCCTCGTTCCATTCGAGATAGGTATTGTTCATCTGCGCCTCACCGTAAATGGCGTTGCGATACATTTGCGCCAGGGTCAGCTGGGAGACTTTCTGCACGATGACACCGAGCAGCAGGTAGTTCGTGCCCGAATAACGGTATTCCGCACCTGGCGCCGCAAGCGCGTTTGCCGACATGCCGGACTCGAAAAAATACTCGAGCAGGGAACCGTGGAACCAGTGCCTTTCGCTAATCCCGCTGGGTATTTCGCCCAGCACGTCGGCAACAATCCGCTGCGCGAGGGACAGCGATGCGGCACCGTTGTCGGGCCTGTTGAACATGTAGTCCCTGAGCCCGCTCGTGTGTGCCAGCAGCTGCCCGACGGTGATCTCGCCTCCGCGCAGCTCGCCATTGCGCTCGTGCAGCTCCGCCAAGGTGAATGCGCCGGGCATATCGGTGTCGTCCAGGATGTCGCCGATTGGCGTGTCGAGGTCGAAGAAGTTGTTCTCCACGAGCTTGAGTACGACGACGCTCGTCAACATCTTCGTTACGTCACCAACCCGAAACACCGAGTCGACCGTCATTGGTGTGCTGCCCGGTCCATTGACAGAGCCTCGCGCGGTGCGCCACTGAAATCCCTGCCTGGGGCTGTCGACCTGGATCATCAGGTTTCGGATCGTTGGATCGTCGGCAGCGGCATCCGCAACGGCCGATAGCTCATCCGCCGCTTTTCCATCGAGAAAGATGATGGGATCGTCGGAATCACAGGCCGATAACAGCAACAGGGAAAACAGCGAACAGGCCCAAAGGCCAGCCGCCGAAGCAGGTTTGTGCATGACAAGCTCCGTAGCAAAACGTGAAATGGAATACTTGTCAGTCTAGGAACAGGCCGTCGTGTGATCTGTGCTTTTTTGTACGGCAAGTGTCACGAACTTGTTCGCGCAGAACCGCAGATTTCTGCGCGAACACTGGCTTCGAACGGCGGCGGCAGCATAAACCTGTCACGCCCCCGACGGCAGAAACGCGGCGGCGAGACAAAAAAAGACAAATAACCAACCGTTATGTGCCGGGCTCTGCCTCTGCGGTGGAAGCTTTGCAAACGAGGCCGTCGTCGAGTTCGGACGCCAGGATGGCTGCAAGCACGTCGACGGACTTCCTGAGTTCACCGACGGCGTTGCCATAGCCGCCCTCCGGTAACGCGCGTGACGTATCGAAGCTGCGCTCTATATGGCCATCCCCGTGCTGCAGTCGATAGTGTCCGCTGGATACGACCCGGGCGTTGTCGGTCGCGTGAAAGCGCTCGAATTCGACATCGAGTGAACAGCCGTCGTCGGCTTTTCCGCGTGCAACCGCTACCCCTTCGAGATGCTGGCCCAGGTCGTGCTCCAGTACGCTCTTGATGGACTCCGCAAGCGGCTCAGCCCAGAAATGCCGGCGCGCGGGCAGAATCTCGTTGTCGCCAACCTGCATGACAAGGTTGTTTGAACGCAGGTATTCAGGCAATCGGACCGACGTCACGTACAGCGTCTCAGCCGAGCCCGCAACCGGCTGCGTCGAATAGTCCGTGTCGCTCAGTGCGTCGAGCCGCAGACTGTAGTGACGCTCTTCGACAGGCGCGGACCCACAGGCCGCAATCCCGGTCAGCAAGAAATACAGAGCTGCCCATTTCCAGCATTTCACTCGTTCGCTCCTTTCGGCTCCGGGTCGTCTTTGCCGTCGGCGCCGAACACCAGGCTGTTCGGCTTGGTCCGCAACTGGCGCAGCACGGGCTGCAGATCTTTCAAGGTAATCTCGAGTGACTGCAGGCTGCGCTGAAGCTCCTCGTAGGTCACGGAGCCCGCGGAGAAATCGGCCGCGAGATTCTCGACGCTGCTCAGCGTTGCGTTGAGGCGTGTAAAGACTTCGCGGCTCGCCTCGTCATCGAGAATGTCGTCGAGCTCGGCCAGCGTGTCCGTCATCTGTTTGAGCGCCGCGCTCGCGTCCGTCACCATCTCGTCGAGCGGCATTTCGCTCAAGGTATCCAGCGTGGAGGCTGCGCTGTCGAGCAGACGTCCCACGCGCCCGCTGGCCGCGGGAATGACAGCGTAGTCGCCGAACAGCTGGCGCTCTGCGCCGCTGCCCTCTATGTATTCGAGTTCGACGAGCTTGCGGCCCGTGAGCAGGTTGCCGGTGCCGAGCGAGCCGTGCAGACCGCCCGCGATCAAATCGTCCATGCGGCCCTCGGCCATTCGCAGGTCCGCCGGCGTATCCTCATAACCGAGCAGTGCCGGTGTAATTTCGATCAACACGGGTATTCGGGAGTTCGGTACGAGCAGCGCGTCCACGTGGGGATAGTCGATGTCCGTGCGCAGCACTTCGCCCACGCGAACGCCGCGATACTCGACGGGCGCACCGGGCCGCAGCCCGCGGATCGACTCCTCGAACAGCAGGACGTAGCTGAGCGAGTGTTCGTATTGCGTTTCGCTGATCGCGTTCCTGTTCGGATAGATCGCGAAGAACGCGCGTTCGGTAATGCGCTCGCCAAGCGGCTGGCCAGGCGGCACATCGAAGGACACGCCACCCTCGATGATGGTTTCGAGCGACGCCATCTCGACGCGAAAGCCGTCCGCGGACAGGTCGAAAGACACGCCGTTGTTGAACCAGAATCGCGTGTTGGTCGTGATCAGGTTGTCGTACGGTGCGGCGACGAAGACATTGTAGTAAGTGCGTCTTTCGGTCGTGTTGAAGTGCACGTACTCGACGCGGCCGACGCGGATGCCGTGAAACAGCACGGGCTGGCCCTCGACGAGCGGCCGGCTGCCGTCGCTGCTCAACGTCACATGCAGCCCCGGCGTACCGATCGGCGTCACGGGCGGCGCCTCCAGGCCGACAAAGTCGCGAGCCGAATCCTCGGCGATGCCGCGCGACATCTCGACGTAACCGCCGGACAGCAGTGTGCTGAGTCCCGACACGCCGCCGGGGCCAATACGCGGCCGCACAACCCAGAACTTGGCGTCCTCGCGGAGCAGGTCCGTGTACTCCTTGTGTATCCGAATGGACAACACGACCGACTGCGCGTCTTCGGTCAGCTTGAGGCCCAGCACCTCACCAACCTCGACGTTCTTGCGCTTGACCTTCGTCTGCCCTGCCTCGATACCTTCAGCGGTCGAAAACGTCACCTCGATCATGGGGCCCTGGCTTGCCCAGTGGGCGTACACCATCCACAACCCGATGACAAACGCCGCCACGGGCACGAGCCAGATCTTATGGAAGCGCAGATTCTTGCTGACACCTGCCTTGACCGTCGCCACGTTGTCGTTCATTCAGGCGATTCCTCAGTTTCCGATTCCGTATGTTCCGACACCCAGATCAGCCTCGGGTCGAACGCAATCGCGGCCAGCATCGTCGTCACGACCATGGCCGCGAACGCCAGCGCCGCAGCTCCGGGCAGGATATTCATGATACTGCCGAGTTGTATCAGGGCGACGAGTATGCCGACGACAAAAACGTCGATCATCGACCACCGGCCAACCAGCTCGGTAGCGCGGTAAAGCAAGGTCTTGTGCCGGTGTGCACCCGTGTGTCCGCGCTGCACCGAAATGCACAGCCACACGAGCACAATGATCTTGCCGAGCGGCACCAGCACGCTGGCGATGAAGATCACGGCGGCAATAGGATAAGACCCGTGCTCCCACAACGTGACGATGCCGCCGAGGATCGTGCTTTCCGTGGTCTTGCCCAGGAAGCTCGTGTACATGATCGGCAGCATATTGGCGGGCAAATAGAGCAGCATCGAGGTTACGAGCCACGCCCAGGTCTTCTGCAAGCTGTCGTCCCAGCCATCATGTTTGTGGGCGCCGCAGGAACCGCAGTGGGTCGAGCCCGCCGGGCCCACGAGCGTGCACATGGGGCAACCCTGGACGTCGTTGGCTCTTGCCGAGCACTCGTGGAACTCATCCACTGCGAGCCACCTGCACGCGACGCCACACTTCCCGGCGGTCGATGTTGATGAGCACGAGAATCAGAAACACGGTAAACGCCACGTAAGCCCAGAACGACAGGCCCAGCGTTACGTTCGCCAGTGAAACGATCTTGATGAAGCTGACCAGGATACCGATCAGAAAGATCTCGGCCATACTCCAGGGAATGAGGTTCAGCGACCAGCGCAGCACGCGGCGCATGGCCGGCAGCCCGCGCGGCAACCGAATGGCTATCGATACGTACACAATACCGAGCAGCAGCGTGGCGGGCACACCAATGATCGTCGCGAACACAATAGCCGACAGCAGCACGTGATCCTCGTTGAACAGGACCGCAACGCTCTCCGGCAAGGTCACCGACTGCTCGTGTCCGCTGGCATTCAGGCTCAGAAACGGAAACGCGTTTGCAAGCGCGAGGAAGATCAGCGCCGTGACCGAATACGCAAACATCTTGGAAAAGGCGTTGGGCCGGTTCGACGCCAGCAGGTAGCTACAGCGAGGGCAGTAGGCTTTGTCGTTGAGGGCCAGTGCCGGAATGTCTACGACGAGATCGCATTCATGACAGACCATACGGGAACCGGCCAGTATGGTCATTGCCTCAAGTGCCTGCGGGCAGGCTCAAAGTTGCTTGTCTTGATCGGACCGATACCCTTCGAGAAATCGTGCGCCGTTGTGCCGGGAGGGCTCCGAGTTTAGCAAACGGATGCCGGGCCCGGCAGCCCCGGCGATGGATTCACGCACGGTGGGTATACGACAACACCTGATAGGGGAGCAGCGCGCGGAACTCCTGCGGGGCGCCGCCCCCCGGCGGTCCTTCAAACTATGCGGCCGGGGAACCATCCACGGCCGCAAACGATTCAACGCAACGCAACCCACGCGTAACCGAGATCGCGCATGCACTCTCTGTAGACGACAAAGTCGTCGCTGTTCGTGACGAACTGGCGGCGGGGTTTATTCTCAGGCGCACAGACCCGGTTGTCGGCATGGTATCGAGTCTGGGTAACCGGGCCTTCCCACGTATGTGTTGGAGCCGGCATTGTCGAACACGCTGATACGGCGAACGCGGCGGCAGCCGCGATGCACATACCGGACAGTTTTCTTCGGAACATGGCATTTCTCCTTTTCTCGAGCGAATTCGAAGATTCAACCCGTCAAGCGAAAAAGAGCGCCGCAAACGACACGGCTGCCGAGTCGACTCAGAACACTAGTCCGGCGACCAGGTCTCGCGAACGCCGTCGAGCAGCGGCGTCAACTCGAGTTCCGGGAACATCTCGCGTAACACTCCCGTGGAGTAACGTCTGTTGTAACGTATTTCCGGCGGCGTCGACAACAATACCTGCCCACCCGCTTCGCCGTTGGCCGTCACCGTGTCCAGCAGCTCGGCAAACGCCGCTTCGGTCACAGGTTCACCTGCGAGGTTGACGACCTCCGGGATTTCCCGACGCTCGTTCATCCGGGTTGCCGCCAGACCAATAAACGCAACCACGTCCTTGATATAGATAAACGACACGGTGCTGCGGAAATCGAAATCGACGTCGACCCGGCCGTGTCTTTGCAGGGCGTCGAGGTGGTCGGTCACCACACCGCGCGATTCGTGGCCCGGCCCGTAGACGTCACACATTCGGATGCAACAGACGTAATTCGAGATATTTCGCACGGCGAACTCGCCAATCAACTTGGTCAAACCGTACACCGGGGCTTCATGCGGAAAATCCGCTGCCTGGAGCGCCGGCGCCTCCGGGACGTCCTCGCCAGTTTCTTTGGCCTGCTTTACGCAGCGACTGACGGCCGCGCTAAAGTACTCGCCGATCGGCTCTCCCATTGCCGGCAGCGGCTCGTCTTCCTGGAGAAACCGTGCTTCGTCATACGCCGCGGACTCGTACACGGCCACCGTAGAGAAGTGAACGAGCGGTTTGTGTTCGCGGCGCGCAGCCTCCGCGACAAGCGCCGCACCCAGGCCGTTTATCTCGAGAAAACTGCAGACGGATTCAAGATCCGTCTCCTGACCTTCCGGATTACGCGCCGCGAGGTTGACGACAACGTCGCTCTCACGCGCCAGGCGTTCGAGCGCCAGCGCGTCGAACACTCCGCCGAGGATGGTCGTGCAGCCCGCCAGTTCGTCGAGCCCGTTATCCGGACGCCGGATCAGCGCGTTGACGGACGCGGCGATCCCCGACTCGAGTAAGGCGGCCACTGCCACCCTGCCGAGCGTTCCGGATGCACCTACGATTCCTATTTTCATGTTATTGACGCTCCGATTTTGCCGGGTGAGCCGGCATCTCGTTATTCGGCAATGAGTGCACCGCCGCTGGCCGCACTCTTCTTCATCAGGGAAATGGCCGCCGCGACGGCCGCGGCGTTTTCAGCACTTGCGCCCTCGACCAGCCGGTCATTGTGGATGGCCTCGAACAGCTCACGCATGTCGCGAATCACGTGACACTCGGCCCGGCCGAAGCGCTCGGCTGCGGCCGGCTCGAAGACGTTGCAGTCTTCCTCTCTTTTTTTCCCGCCGTTGGGTGTCACGTAGAGCCGGTATTCGAGATCGTTGCGCTTGTCGATCTCGAGGCACGCGCGGCTGCCGCGGATCGTAATCATGCCCCACGAGATCCGGCTCGTGTTCGAGCTGAAGCTCGTGCGCATGGTCGACGCGACCGACCCGAACTGCATGTAACCCGCGTACACGTCGGGCGTGTCTGCCTGAATCGTTCGTCCACCCCACTCGATGCTGGTCTCGACGATCCGTGCGTGCACGGCCGCGCGGTTCGCCCGGCCGAAGACGGGAACCAGAAAAGCGAGCGGATAGACGAACATGTCGTCGACCGGACCACCGCCCAGACTCTCGCGGTGATACCACTCCCACGAGTACGGCTGCCCTTCGCCCGGTGCCTCGTCGGCCCGCTCCGCTTCGTAGCGGTGCGGCGATGCCTCGGCCGCCGCATCAACCGACATGATTTCGCCCAGCTCGCCGGACTCGATGATCGCCAGCGCGCGCCGGTAGGCGGGTAGCAGCAGCTGCCCCGGAGAACAGACGAGCTTTCGCTCCGCGCGAGTCGCCGCGCCGGCCAGTTCGAGGCACTGTGCCTCGGTCGGCGCCAGCGTCTTGTGCGTGTACACGTGGCACCCCGCGTCGATCGCGGTACGCACGTTGTCGAAATGCATCCGGATTGGCGTCGCCACGATTATCGCCGTCGCCTCGGCCGACATGGCCTCGAGCGTCTCGAATCGCCGCGGCGAGTGGCCGGCAGCAAGGTCGGCTGTAGCGGCAACGCTTGCATCGTTCGGATCACACAAGCCGACGATTTCACCGTCGAATTCTTCGAGCAGTGCAAGCAGACCCGTCATCGTGCGCTGGGTAATGACGCCGCATCCGAGGATGCCGAGGCGTATCGATTTGTTCACTGTCCCTTCCCCGTTCTTGCTGAGAGATACTCGTCGGTGGCGACTTCAGCCCGTTCGCCGAACAGCCGCTCGGACAAGCGGATCAAGGTATCTCGTTTGAGCCTCTCGCCGCCTGCCACCGTGAGTTCGATATCGCTGCGCCGGCGAAAAAGGTCTTCGAGGTTTGTCACCCATTCCCTGTTTGCGCTGAACTCGAGTTCAGCGAGGCTGTAGTCGCTCCCGACAAACGCAGCTTCGGCGTCTTCCGGGCGCTCGGCAATGGACTCCGCAATTTCCGCGGCGGAGCTGCCGTAGCGCCGCCAGAGCCTCTCCTTCATGGCCTGGTCCAGCTCAGCGTGCTCCGCGGCGAGTTCGAATTGTCGCCGATCGTCGCCAGCCTCTGCCCTGTACCAACCGCGTGACAAACTGAGCTTCTCCGTCAGACTCCCGTTGAGCGCGTTGACAATATCCTCACCGACGTTGATGCAGTCCGTTAGTTTACCGCCGAAAATGCTGTACCAGCGATGCTCGCCATGCTCCTCGACGCTGTGTTTGCGCGACATTTTCAGCCAGTCTTCGGCTTCACCCTGCCCGCTCCTGACGAGCAGTGGGCGAACGCCGCAGCGTTCCGCAATGATGTCGTTGACGCCGAGCGGGCGCGTCAGATGAAGCAGCCGGTTCGCGTTCTCGAGGATAAACTGACGGTCCGACGGGCTGACGGCCGTTGCAGCCGAGTCCACGCGCGTGTCGGTCGTGCCGATGCAGGATCGCTGCCCAAACGGAGCAACGAAGAACATGCGACCGTCGCTCGCAAAAAAGGTCAGCACATGTTCAGTGTCGCAGATCCGGGGCACAATCAGGTGTACACCCTTCGATAATGCGTGTCTCGCCTCGGTGGTTTGCCCCGCCATGCGATTTACGCCGTCCACTTCGGGTCCGCAGGCGTTGACGATAGCGCCTGCCGTAATCTCGATATCGCAACCCCGATCCAACGCGTCGCGGCAGCGGATCGTCCAGCCCGTGGACGACGGCGTTGCGCCGACGGCCGACAGATAGTTCGACACGACTGCTCCGTGACGCTCAGCGAGGGCAATGAAGCGCATAACCAGCCTTGCGTCGTGGTCAACCAGACGGCAATCCGAGTATTCGACAGCCGCACGCGCGCTGCCGGCTTCCGCTGCCGGCAGAGATTCGGCCAGGCGGCGGCGCGACAGGTAGTTCGGGGTGCGCGTCCTGCCTCGTCCGAGCAGCCAGTAGAACCACGCGCCGAGGTACACGAACAAAGGCGGAAACCGGAACTTCGCCGGCACTGCTGCCACGAAGCGGGTCTCCCGGATCTGTTCGGGAAACGCGTCGTTGAGCCGGTTGCGCGCGCTGCACAGCTTGGCCACCAGCCCTATTTCGAGCGATTCCAGGTACTTGATGCCGCCCCAGACGAAGTTCGAAGAATTAGAACTCGTCGCAGCCGCGAAGTCGCGGGCGTCGATGAGCGCAACCCGGCCACCTGCGGCGGCAATAGCCGCCGCGCTCGCCGCGCCGTTGATTCCGGCGCCGATCACGAGTACGTCGAAGCGTTCTCTGGACAAGCGGTCGACGTTCGTTTTTCTGGATCGGTCGGGCATGCTGCCACCGCCGACGGCATACGCCGCTGGCTTTAAGGTCGTCAATAAAGTATCGGCGGTACGCAGAGAGCGCGGACCGCCGATCGATCGCAAACGTCGACTGCCGAGGGGGACGGCAGCCCGGCCTTGCCCTCCGGGGCTCCAGCCGATTTGCGCGTTCCTAGAAGTTGCCCCTGAGCCCGAACACGTAGCGGGCGCCGTTCTCTTCGAACGCCTCGATGAAGTCCGTGGTTTCCGAGTAGCGGAAGAACGGCTCGTCGTTGATGTTGATGCCGTCCGCGAACACGGTCAGGTTGTCCGTAATCGCATAGCTGATCGAAATATCGATCTGCTCGAAGTCGTCGACAAACTCGTTGCGGCTGCCCTCGAACGTCTGTCCCACCAGGTAGTCGCTGCGATGGTTCAGCGAGATACGGGCCGAAAGACGCTCGTTCTCGTAGAACACCGAGAGGTTGCCGGCAAAGTCGGAGATGTTTTCCAGCGGCGCCGTGACCCCGCCCGACGTCGCCGAGCTGTCCGCAAGCGTAACGTTGGCCGACACACCAAAACCGGACAGCGCAAGATACTGACCGCCGAGCTCCAGGCCGTAAATCTCGGCCTTGTCGCCGTTCTGCGGCGACTGGATGCGGAACGTGAAATCGCGAGCCGGCAGCACGAGGTCCGGCCCGCCAACCTGCTGCTGCACGACGTTGTTGATCGTTAGCGTCTCGGTCGTCACGTTCTGCGTCACGAAGTCGGTGACGTCCTTGTAGAAGAGCGCCGCCCCTACGTAAGTGCCGCCCTCACCGTACCACTCGAACGAAACGTCGACGTTGTTCGAGCGAATCGCCTCGAGCTCTGGGTTGGAACGAATGATCGCCTCACCGCCTACGTTGGTGCTCGCGAGGCTGAAGAACGTCGACAGGTCGGTCAAGGTCGGCCGCGACAGGCTGCGTGAGAACGCCGCACGCAGAATCAGCGAATCCGACAGGTCGAAGGAGATATTGAGCGACGGCAGAATATCGAAGTAGGAGTTGCCGAGCTTGACCGGACCCGGGTCGTTGATGTCGAAGGTCTGGTTGTTGCCGTCGGTCGCAAGCGTGACGCCCGTAATGTCCGTAAGCTGAATACCAAAACCGGTCGATTCGCTGTCCGTGTAGGCGAAGCGTACGCCAACGTTGGCGCTGTAAGGCAGGCCGAACATTTCGCCGCCAAAATCGCTTTGCACGTAGGCACCAATGACGGTCTCCTCGACGACGCTGGACGCCACGGGGTCGAAGGTCGCGTTCAGCGCGGTGGACCCTGCGGCCGCGTAGGCGGCGCGGATGGCGTCAGCGCTCATGCGCGGGAACACGCGCGGCAGGTTCGAGCTCGTGCCGGACAGGAGATCGCCCGGAGTGAAGCCACGGAACAGGCTCGACGCGGGCGCAAAATCAGAGAACGGCGTCTCGTAGCCGCAGAACGCACACTGGGTTGCCACGTTGTTGAACGCGGCGTTGTCTTTCTCGCGAATCGCAATGTCGCCGCCAAAACTCAAGGTCGAGTCGTCGTCGAAATCGATAATGAGATCGCCGCGAGCCGAGATCACCTCGTCGGTGACCAGCACCGTGTCGTTGCGCGCGAAGTGCAGCCGTGCGTCGTCGGGCTCGAGCAGATTGGTCGTCACCTGCGGGCCGCCGTCCGTGTTCGCCGCAGTGAAGGTAGCGTCCGGCACTTCATCGCCCGTAAAGGTCTGCGTGAAGTTTGCTTCGGGGTAACCAATCACAAAGAACGCCCCGGAACCGCCGGCGGAACCGAAGTTGTCGCGTTGACCGTCGGCTTTGGAGTACGACGCATCACCAATGAAACGCATCCGATCGGACAGCTGCCATTCGCCGTTGAAGCCCAGCGCGTAGGTTTCGGTCTCGGCAACCTGTTCACGGACGATCAGGTCCAGCGCAAACGCCGGCGATGCGTGCGACACGACCTGGTTGGCGTTGTTGACCACGGCGTTGGTCGACTGGTCCAGGAACACGCTCGGGAAGTAGGCCCACTGGTCCTGCAGCCCCGGTGCGTCGAACTTGGTGTACAGGGCGTCGATCGTCATCGAGAAGTCGGCGCTCGGCTCGTACTGGAACGCAATCGTCCCGCCGATTCGCTCGCGCTGCTGTTCGGAAATGGCCGCGCCGAAACCGTTGAAGCGCGCGTCGCTGTTGACGATAGCCGCGTTGGTGGTGTCGTTGAAACCGTCGCCGTCCGCGTCGAGCGTAACTCCGGCAACGCCGTTGGCGTCCACCTGGACATCGTTCACGAGGAAGCCGCTTTCCGCAACATCGGTGCGCGCATCGCGATCCTGGTAGGAAAACGATGCAAGGATACCCATCGTGTCGTCAGCCCAGGTGTTCGAGATAATGCCCGAAGCGCGCAGGCCCGTCGTGTCCGCGAGATCTTCATACTGGCCGCCGACCGAACCGGCAAAGGTAAAGCCCGGCCTGTCGAGCGGCTTCGCCGAACGGATATTGACGCGGCCGCCGAGGCTGCCGTCACCCTGGCTTGCCATCGTGGTCTTGTAGACCGCTGCGCCTGCAATCAGCTCGGACGCAATGACGTCGAAGGAGAACTCCCGACCGTTGTTTTCGGTCGCAAGTAGACGGTTGTTGTAGGTGACGGCGTTGAATTCTTCTCCGAGACCCCTGACCGTCACAAATTGTCCTTCGCCGCCCCGGGTTCGGGTGATCGCCACGCCCGTAATACGCTGCAGCGATTCCGCGACGTTGATGTCGGGAAACTTCCCGAGTTCCTCGGCTGAGATACCGTCAACAATGGTGCTCGAGTTTTGCTTCAGCGACGCGGAGTCCTGCAGACTGCGCCGAATACCGGTCACGACGACTTCTTCGATCACGTCTTCCTGAGCGAGCGCGGTGCCGGCCGGTATGACGAGCACGGCGGCAGCCGGGAGAATGACAAATGCCGCCGCGCCGAAGACGGCGGACGAACCACGAGCGAGTAAGTTGGTGATGTTCATATAGCCCCCCATTTCAATCGATTCGCCTTGGCTGGCGGCTCCGGAGTGGAGCGGCCAATTGTTGACCAGTCACTAAATCGATTAAGTCATCAATATAGCGACCCGCCTGTTGGCATGGCAAGGGTGGGCAAATCTTAATTTGAACTTAATTTGACCGGCCGACGCCGGCGATCGCATCAGGGGCAGCTTTCTCTCACGATCAGCTCCGTGGGCAGGATAATGCTCTTGTCGAGCCGCTTGCCCTGGAAGATTTCGGCCGCCATGCGGCCTTTGTCGGTGCTTTGCTGATGCACGGTCGTCAGCGAAGGGTTGTGCGTCTCGGCCTCGGGTATGTCGTCGAATCCCGTAATGCGAACGTCCTCGGGTACGCGGAGATTCAGATGCCTCGCGGCCCGCATGGCCGCCAGCGCTATCCGGTCACTCATGCAGAGCAGCAGCCGCGGTCGCGGCGACCGCGAAAGCGCCTGCCGGGCCGCGCGGTAACCCAGTTCCTGGGTGTTGTCCGGGATGTGAAAAATCCGTGCGGCCGGTATCTCTACGCCCGCTTCGTTCGCCGCGTCGAGAAACCCGTTCAGCCGGTGAATCGTAATGATGCTCTCTTCGCCGAAGAGTTCTTCCGTCTGAATGACACAAACCCGGTTTGCCGCGATGAGCCGCAGACCCAGGATGGCAACCGGCCCTTCGCCGCTCGAGAGCGCATGTGCGGCGCAGTGTTTCGCGGCCGCGTAGTTGTTGATGTTGACGGACGTAAAACCGTCCACGTCGAAGTCGACGGTAATCACCGACTTGTGTTGCAGCAGCAGTTGCTCCAGCGTCTGCTGCTGCGGCGGTCCGTAGACGATGAAGCCGTCCACGAAAGACTCGTAACCATGAACCTGCTTGACGTGATCGCGCGACGGCATCACGAGCAGACTGTACTCGGACTCCTCGAACACCTCCGCGAGACCCTGCAGAAATTGTTGCGCCACGGGATCGCTGAAACTGTAGGCCAGGTAGTTCGAGAGCATCACGCCGACGATCCCGGTGCGCCCGGTGCGCAGGCTGCGAGCCGCTGCGTTGGGGCCCGCGTATCCGCTGGCCATGCACTCTTTGAGAATCCGCTCGCGGAGTTCCCGGGAGAGCTGGCTGGGCCGGTTGAAGGCGTTCGAGACCGTCGCCGTGGAGACGCCGATCTTCTTGGCCATTTGTTTGAGCGTGGGTTTGTCAGACGGCATTCGCATCGTTATTCCTGGCCTCCCGAACAGCCGGTTCCCGAAACTCCCGGTGTCCGCCGCACCGGGCTGCTGCCCTCCGGCAATGGTCCTTTATTCGAGGTCGGCAAACAACGCCTGAAAAGGACCGAGCACCATGGCGCCGTTCTCTAAACGGCCGTCAAATCCGAGACCATCGTGCAGAGCCGCGACTCGGTACGGCACCTCCGCACGCAGCGTTTCACCCGTCAGATTGAAGGCGACCAGCATCCTGTGATCGCCTGTCGACCTGAGCCAGCATAAGATTTCACCCGTATTTTCAACGAGTTCGAGATCACCTTCGGTGAGCGCAGGCTGTTTTTTTCGCCATTCGATCAGCGTTTTTACGCGCTCGAGCGTACTCGTCGGCTGGTTGCGCTGCGACGCAACCGACAGGGGCAAATGCTGCGGCGCGACCGGCAGCCAGCCTTCCACGTCGGAGAACCCGCCCTTTTCGACCGGCTCCCAGGCCATGGGGGTACGGCATCCGTCCCGGCCGCTGTAGGCGGGCCAGAACTGCAGGCCGTAGGGGTCCTGCATTTGCTCCCGCGGAACTTGCACCTCGGGCAGACCGAGTTCGTCACCCTGATACAGGCAGCTGCTGCCCCGCAGGGACAGCATGGCCGCGATCGCAACCGGCGCAAACGCAGCAGGGTCGCTGTTCCGGCCCCAGCGCGTAACGACGCGGGCGACGTCGTGATTCGACAACGCCCAGCAGGGCCAGCCGTCGCCGATCCTCGACTCGGTGTTTCGAATGACCCGGCGAACCCAGTCCGCGTCGCAGTTTTCGGTCAAAAGGTCGAACGTGTAGGCCATGTGCAGCTTGTCGTTTCCCGACGTGTACTCGGCCATGATCGATAGCGCGTCACCGGCGCTGATCTCGCCGACGCTGGTCGTTTCCGGGTATTCGTCGAGCAGCTTGCGGATCTCCCTGAGATAGCCGAGGTTTTCCGGCTGACTGACGTCATGGACGTGTAGCAGCTGACCGTAGGGATTGTCCGGAGACAGGCCGTTCATGCGCTCGACGCCGGCCGGCACCGGCGGGTTGTCCTCGAGGCTGTCGCTGTGAAAATAGAAGTTCACGACATCGAGTCGGAAACCGTCGACGCCGAGCTCCAGCCAGAAGCGCATGTTGTCGAGCTGTGCCTGCCGGACGTCCGGATTGTGGAAGTTGAGGTCAGGCTGCGATTCGAGAAAGTTGTGCAGGTAATACTGCTCGCGCCCGGAATCCCAGCTCCATGCCCCGCCGCCAAACAGCGACAGCCAGTTGTTGGGTGGGGATCCGTCAGCTTTTGGATCCGCCCAGACGAACCAGTCGGACTTCGCATTGTCCCGGCTGCTGCGGCTCTCGACGAACCAGGGATGCTGATCGGACGTGTGGCTCAGCACCTGGTCGATGATGACTTTCAGTCCCAGCGAATGCGCGCGAGTGACGAGAAACTCGAAATCGGACAAATCGCCGAACAGCCCGTCGACCGCGCGGTAGTCGGAGATATCGTAACCGAAGTCCTTCATCGGCGACTTGAAGAACGGCGACAGCCAGATCGCGTCGACGCCGAGGTCAGCAACGTAGTCCAGCCGGGAAGCCGCGCCCCTCAGGTCGCCAATACCATCGCCGTTGGAATCCCTGAAGCTGCGAGGATATATCTGGTAGATCACCCCGCCTCTCCACCAGTTGCTTGTTGTTGTCATTGTGTTGGAGCGCCCCGGCCGCTCGAAATGTGAGCGAACTTAATGCATTAAGATAACCGAATGTCTCGGAGTAAGGCAAACCCCCCGCCGCTGGTACGAAGGGGTTGAGCCGTTACCAAAGCAATACGTAAGTCGCCGCGATGGTGAACAGAACAACGCCCGCCTGATACAGGTAGTTCTGGTACCAGGGGACGTTTTCGTTTTCCACGTGGATCAACGACCTGTTGAACGTGTAGCGTTCGACGACCTCGCTCGAGGGCGGTTCGGTCTTCTTGCTGATGACGACAAAGATGATCGACGACAGTCCGATCGCAAGCCCGACGTTCATCAGGTAGTGCAGCGGCCACGAGCCCGCAAGATTGAACAGGAACAGCACGACGCCAATCATCGTGCCCAGCACGAGCGTCCAGAATGCCGCGCTCCCTGTGCCTCGCTTGTAGAACGCGCCGAACAGGAAGATCGTGACGATCGGCGGAACGATGATCGAGAACATCTGCTGGAGATATGCCCAGAGCCCGCCGAAGTTGGCGATCATGGGCGCCCACGCCGCGGCAACGATCATTAGCACGAGCGTGGATATTCGCCCGTACTTGGCAACCGTCCTGGGCGTCAGCTCCGGATGACGCGCCTTCACAAAGTCGACAACGATCAGGGTCGACGCGGAATTCAGGGTCGAGTCGACGCTCGACATGATGGCGGAAATCAGACCTGCCATGACCAGTCCGACCAACCCGACGGGCAACACTTCTCTCACCATCGTCGGGAACACGAGGTCGCCGTTGGCCAATCCCGGGAACAGCACAATCGCCATGGCGCCGGGCAATATCATGATAAAAAACGGCGTCATCTTGAGCATGCACGCCAGCATGATGCCCCAGCGGGCGTGCTGGATACTTTTTGCACCCAGCACGCGCTGGGTAATGTACTGATTCGTGGCGACGTACCAGAACCCCAGGAAAGGAACGCCGAGAATCAGTCCCGGCCACGGCAGCTCGGTATCGGCCAGCGGACGCACGAGAGAGAAATGCCCTTCGGGAGCCGCCTCGACCATGCGACTCCAGGAATAGTCGATCTGCCCGAACATGATGAACGTCAGCAAACCGCAGCCCATGATCAGAATCACGGCCTGCAGCGCATCGGTGTAGACAACGGCCTTGAGGCCGCCGAACGCGGTGTAGAGCCCGGCGAACAGCGCAAGTGCAAGGCAGGTTTCCCAGAGCACGAGATCGGGGAAGAAGGTCTTGAGCACAATGGCACCGGCGTACAGGCCGCCGGCAGTATCCACGACAATGCTAATGACGATCGTAACGGCAGAGAAGAACAACCGCGAGCGCCGGTCAAACCGCCGCTCGAGAAACTCCGGAACCGTCGTGACCTTGGCGCGCAGGTACAGCGGCACAAAAACCACCGCCAGCACTACGAACGGAATGCCGGCACTGAACTCCCATACGGCGTGAACGATACCGGTGTTGTAGGCGGCGCCGGCGAGGCCAATCAAGGTCGTGCTGGAAATGTTCGACGCAAACAGCGACAGCCCGATGAAACCCCAGGTCAGCGAACGGCCGCCCAGGAACAGATCTTCACCCGTCTTCGTTCGTATCGAAACCCAAATGCCGATCGCGACAACCAGCAGCAGATAGCCTGCAATGATGGCGAGATCCAGATTGCTGATCATCGTTTTTGTTGCCCCCCGGTAACGCAGTGAACCGTTGCACGGTTCGAATACACCATGACTCAGCGGGCGTACACGTTGCAAGCGAATCGCTTGTTTCAGATAAATTTAAGTATTGCGGGCACATCCTTGTCGCGATAAATACGCAAACAACCAGCGAGTGGTTTTCGATACACGTGATGTTTCGAAGTTTGTACAAACGTCATCCACTACTGCCGTCGATCACCGTCATCCACGATTTAAGGGAAGCACGCTGTATGCGATACGCCGGATACGCACTCACTCCCGAAAACCGTCGGCGTGCCGAGGCGGCCGGCATGGTCGATGCCGACTGGTATCTGTCACCGGTCCCCCGCGACACGCTTCTGCGACTACTCGAGCGGCGCAACTGGCCTGCCGTTCGCGACACGCTGTTGTGGTTTACGCTGCTTGGACTTACCGGGTACGCAGGTTTTGCACTGTGGGGCAGCGCGTGGGCCGTGTTTCCGTTTGCCGCCTACGGCGTGCTGTACACGTCGTCGTCGGACTCGCGCTGGCACGAAACGCTACACGGCACGGCGTTCAGAAGCGACTGGATGAACAACACGCTGTACGAGATCGCGGCGTTTATGGTCGTGCGCGAGTCCACGCCGTGGCGCTGGAGTCATATGCGCCATCACAGCGACACGTACATCAAGGGCGTGGATCCCGAGATCACCCTGAGACGCCCGCCCGACGTCTGGTCGCTGGTGGCAATCTTCACGAATCTGAAGCACGTGCCGCGGGAGTTTCGCAACATGACGCTGCACGCGGCAGGCAGGCTGGCACCGGGCGAGGAAACCTACGTTCCGGAGTCTCAGCATCCTCGCATGTTCCGCATCGCACGAATCTACCTCGCCGTGTACGCAGGTATTGCAGGGCTTGCCGTTTATCTCGGCAGCTTGCTGCCGCTAATGTACGTGATACTTCCGAGCTTCTACGGCCAATGGCTGCTGCCGATTCTCGGGCTGCCACAGCACACGGCCATGGCGGAGGACACGCTCGATCACCGACTGAACGCGCGCACCGTGTACATGAATCCCGTATTCCGGTTCCTGTACTGGGAGATGAACTACCACATCGAGCACCACATGTACCCCATGGTGCCGTATCACCAGCTCAAGCATTTGCATCAGGCGATCAAGCACGACCTGCCACCGACATATGACGGCGTGATCGATGCGTGGCGGGAAATACTCCCGGCCCTCTCCCGGCAGATGCGTGATCCCGAATACTTTGTCGACCGCCGTAGTGAGTTGCCCATGCCTGCTCGGCAGGCACCCGCCGTCGGGATCATCCCGGTCAGTGACGCAGAAGCGCAAAACGGCTGGGTCGAGGTTTGCTCAACGGACAGGCTGGAGCTCGAAGACGTGGTTCGTTTCGACTATCGCAGTCGCACGTTTGCACTCTATCGAACGGCTGACGGCAGCTATTACGCCACGGACGGATTGTGCACACACGGCAACGCGCATCTTGCCGACGGTTTTGTGCGCGGCAACCTGATCGAATGCCCGAAGCACAACGGGCGCTTCGACGTTCGCGACGGCGCGCCGAGAAGGCACCCGGCGTGCGTTGCGCTGAACACGTACCCTGTCGAAGAACGCGGACAACGTTTGTTCGTCGATCTTGCCGCGATCGACCTGCCCGAAGCGGAGCACGGTTATGCGTTCGAAGTCGTCAGTAACCGCAACGTGGCGACCTACATCAGGGAGCTGGTGCTTCGCCCGCTGGAAGACTCTCGAAAGCTCGAGTTCCTGCCCGGCGACTATTTGCTCTTCGACATACCGGAGGGCGACCTGCTGTTTGCCGATTTCGATATCGACGAACCGTATGCCGGCGAATGGCGGAGGGAGAATCTGCTGGGGCATCGGGCGGTCAACCGAACCCGCTTGCAGCGCAATTTCTCGATTGCCAACAACCCCTGCGCCGACGACGACCTGCGTTTTAATGTCCGCATCGAACTGCCCCCGCCGGGGCTCGCGTGCAACGCAGGCCTTGGGTCTTCATACGTGTTCAGCCTCAAACCCGGTGACGTCGTAACGGCACAGGGACCGCAGGGAACGTTTCACCCGAAAGACTCGTCCGCCGAGATGATCTACCTGGGCGGCGGTGCCGGCATGGCGCCGCTCCGCTCTCACATTGCCTATCTGTTCGAAACCCTGAAGACGCCGCGCCGCGTGAGCTTCTGGTACGGTGCGCGCGCCGAGCGCGAGCTGTTCTACGTCGACTACTTCAGCTCGCTCGCAAAAGACTTCGAAAACTTCACGTTCCAGGTAGCGCTCTCCGATGCGCGGGAGAACGATACCGAGCGGTTCCCCAGGGGATGGATTCACGAAGTACTTGGGGACGCTTACCTGAGCAGGCACCCAAACCCCGCCGGTGTCGAATACTACCTGTGCGGCCCGCCGGCACTCGTTCGAGCCGCGACTGCCATGCTGGCCGGTTACGGCGTGGCGAACGACAACATTGCCTACGACGAGTTCTGAGTCACGCTTCTGGGCGAACGCCCTTCGGCGACGGTTCGGACGCCGGCTACTCGCTGGCCTTTCGTATCAGCAGCACACAGCCTTTTTCGGTGCGAACCTCACCGTGCGTCGTACCTTTCGGCGCCAGGTGATAGTCGCCCGCGACGAGGTGAACGTCGCCAAACCAGGTTTCGCCCTCGACAACGTAGGTTTCCTCATCCGCGGGATGGTAGTGCGCCGGGAAGGTGGTGCCCGGCCCGAGACGCACGAGCATCGACATGGACTCGTCGTCGGTGCGGAGAATCTTGACGGAGTTACCGGGACTGGTTTCGAGCCAGTCGCCGCCAGCGTGTTTGACGGTAACGAGCTCGGCCGCGGAAGACTCGCGGACACGCTCGAGAAGTCGCTTTTTCATGCGCGCGCCGGCTTCCGCACCCGGATCGACGGGTGCGCTCGCGTCGAGCAGCGCCTGAACGGCCGCGTCGGGCATTACCGTATCGTCTTCGTTCGCCACGTGATCCTCAGTGTATTCCCATTTCCGCAGGTGCAGCCTCACCCAGTGAACTCAGTGCGCGCCGGATGCGGGACTTGACCGTGCCGAGCGGCATGTCGGTTACGTCCGCAATTTGCTGATGGCTCAGGCCGCGGAAAAACGCGAGCGCAATGAGCTGCCGATCCTCGGTCGATATCGCTGCCAGCAGCGCGTGCACGGTGTGCCCGGCCTGGACGGACTCGAGTAACTCATCGGGTCCCTCAGCCGTCTCGGGCGACGCGCCGGCAGCGGCCGCTTCGACCTTCCTCTGCGCCGAGCTTTCGCGTCGGTATTCGTCGAGCGCTCGATTGCGGCAGATGGTCAGCAGCCAGGTAATCGGTCGGCCGCGTGCGCGATCGAATTGCGCAGCCTTGTTCCAGACATCCAGGAAGACGTCGGTGACAACGTCCTCCGCCAGCGCCGCGTCGCCCACGATACGGACGGCCACGCCGTACACTCTGCTGAGCGTCGCATCGTAGAGGTCGCTGAGCGCCTGTTCATCACCTTCCGCCATCCGTGCGATCCACGCTGCCAATCGGATATCGAGTTCCTCACCCGGGGCGTGAGTCGAGTCTGTCGGCGAGTCGGTCACCATCCCCGGACTATAACAAACACGCCGCGAAGATTTCCGCCGCTACGACTCTATACGTAGCGAAGCTGCGTTCGGATGCATTTTTTCTCGATGTTTTTCTTGTTCCCTATTTTTTTCGAGTTTTTTCCTCCGTTGGTGCATCCGTACTCGTCGGGCGTGCGTATACCGGGTTGCAACAAGCAACTCTTTCAGGAGAACTCAAAATGAAACACACAGTCACTTGCGTCGGCCTTGCGCTGGCGCTGCTCTCGGGCGCAGACGCGTTGGCTTCGAGCCACCGCGAGGCGCCTTTCGTCACCAAATATCCGCAGTCCGACGGCACGGATTTCTATCTGTTCAAAAGTTACGAGCCGGGCCGCGAAGACTACGTCACGATGATCGCAAACTACATCCCCGTGCAGGCAGCGTACGGCGGGCCCAACTACTTTCCGCTGGACCGCCAGGCGCTGTACGAAATACACGTCGACAACAACGGCGACAGCCGGGAGGACCTGACGTTCCAGTTTCGCTTCAAGGACGCGTTCCCCGCGGGCGGCCCGATACGCCTCAACGTCAACGGCGAAGAGATCTCGAGCGTGCTGCGCAACATCGGCGTGCTCAGTGCCGACGACCAGACCGGCCTCAATCATCTCGAGTCGTACACGGTATCGGTCGTACAGGGCGACCGCCGTCGCGGCGGCCGCAGCACGGCAACCAACGTCGCTACCGGTAGCTCGGAATTTGCCAAGCCTTTCGATTACGCCGGCACCAAGACGTTCGGCGGTCCGGGCAACTACACGACCTACGCCAACAGCTTCATCCACGACATCAACATTCCAGGCTGCAACCTGCCGGGCCGCGTGTTCGTCGGACAGCGCAACGAAGCCTTCAAGCTGAGCCTCGGCGAAGTATTCGATCTCGTAAACTTCGTGCCGATCGAAGGCGACAGCGCACCGGGTGCCGGCGACAGCGACGGTTTCCCGAACGGCGTTACGCAGGATCCGGAGCGCAATATCCTTGCACGCAACAACGTCACGTCGATTGCGCTGGAAATCCATCAGGACTGCCTGACCCAGGGTGACGAACCCGTTGTGGGCGCGTGGACGACGTCAAGCCTGAGGCAGCTCAATATCCTGAATCCCCGGCCGACGTTCCTGAAGCCCGAGGTCAGCGGTGGCCGCTGGACCCAGGTTTCGCGACTGTCCGCGCCGCTGGTCAACGAGCTGGTCATCGGCTTCGAAAGCAAAGACCGGTTCAACTCGAGCGAGCCCAAGGACGACGGTCAGTTCCTGAAATTCGTGACCAATCCGGGTCTGCCGCTGATCCTCGACATCCTGTTCCGCACACCCGTCAACGAGACGCTCCAGATGCTGGATCCCGAGTTCCAGCCGTTCGACAACATTGCGCCAACCAACTTCCCGCGCAACGACCTCGTGACGGCGTTCCTGACGGGCTTCCCGGGTCTCAATCAGCCCGCGAACGTCGTGCCCGGTGAAATGCTGCGCCTGAACACGGCGATTGCGCCGACACCGCGTGCCGCACAACACCCGCTCGGCGTCGCCGCAGGTGATCTGGCCGGCTTCCCGAACGGCCGCCGCCCTGGCGACGACAGCGTAGACATTGCTCTGAGGGTTGTCATGGGCGCGCTGTGTCACGACCTGCCGCTCGGCGACAACGGTGCCGGCGTCAACCTGGGTATTTGCAGCCCCGACGACGCTGTGGTGGGCGACGTGGCATTCACTGACGGTGCGCCGCTCGACGCAACGGAGCTCAACAACAGCTTCCCGTACCTGTTGACGCCTTACCCGGGTTCACCCGTCGGTGCACCGTTGCCGCAGCCCGTGGACTAAACGATCCGTTCTCGAGGAGACTGACATGAAACATCTGTATGCAGGCTTTGCACTAGCCAGCCTGGGACTCGCCGCTTGCGGCGGATCGGGAGACGATCCTCAGCCGGTCAACCAGGCCCCAACGATCAGCGCAATCGCCGATCAGAGCATCACGGCCAACGGCACGAGCCAGCCGATTGCTTTCTCGATCAGCGACGAAGCGGCTGCCGAGGTGACGGTTACCGTATCGTCGGATCGGCAGGATGTCGTCGCGGACGACGGCATTGCTCTGAGCGGCAGCGGTTCAGCGCGATCACTCACCATCACTCCCAGGATCGACGAAGCCGGAGACGCGTTTGTCACGATCGTGGCGACGGACCGGCAGGGACTGTCGGCTGGCACGTCGTTTCTGCTGACGGTAAGTCCCGAGCAGAAGTCGATGCAGCAATTTGCGCGCGACACGTTCGCGGAAGACGCGGACGACGAGCCGGCACTGATCAACGCCGTCGAGTTCGCCGAGGACGCCGAGAACGACGACTTTGCGGACCTTCTGGCGGAGTAAAACGCCATTGCCCCGGGGTTAGTCCCCGGGGCTTTTTTTTGCAGGAGAGCAAAACAATGAGTAGCCGCAAGCACCGCGACACCGTCTTCGCAATGCTGAAACCGCTGGTGATCCTGGCGTTGCTCCTCGACGGCACACTCGCGATTGCACACAACGTTCACTCCGCGCCGCATGAGGTGCACGTCGACGCTCAGGTCGAACCAAAAGAAGACGTCCAGCAGCTGATTCGGCTGTTCCGGGAAACCGGTGACGACGCCCATCTCGATACCGCCTGGGCCCGGCTCGAGCCGCAGCTCGGCGAACAGGCACTGGCCCCCGGTGAACTCGTCGACGCCGCAATGCTGGCCCAGTCGCGACACGACTTTACGCTGGCGCTCGAGCTTCTGGACCGCGCGCTCGAGCAGCAACCACACATACCGCAGGCCTGGCTGCTGCGCGCCGCGATCGAACTCGTGCGCGGCAACGTCGACGACGCGCTAGACGCCTGCCGGCAACTCCGCAGCAGCACGGCACTCGTCGCCGTCACTTGCCATGCCCGGGTTGCGATTGCTCGCGGCGACAGCCGGCGAGCGCTCGGACAGCTGACGGCCGTACTGGCGCATATCGACGAAGACCGGGTGGACGCTGACCGGCTCGCCTGGTCCCTCAGCGTAGCCGGCGACGCAGCGGCCGGATTCGACCCGGAACTTGCCGTATCGCTGTACCGGCGCTCACTCGCACTCGTCGAAAGCGCACAGGTGCGCTCAGCGCTCGTGGACACCCTGCTGCACCTCGACCGGCTCGAAGATGCGGACGCAGAACTGGACAGGGGCTCCGCCGCATTGCCGCTGGTCGTACGTCGGCTGATCGTTGCCGTGCGCGCGGGACGCGAGGGCGAGTTCACCGTGGACATCGGCAACACCGACCGCCGGTTTCGGTACTGGATTGCCCATGAGGACTGGCTGCACGCTCGTGAGATGGCCCGCTTCTACCTCGATGTCCTGCCGCGCCCGGCGCTCGCCCGGCGTCTTGCGGTAAAAAACCTCGAGCTGCAGCGGGAACCGGAAGACCTGAGGCTCGCCCGTCGCTCGGCCAGTTTGCCGGCCGCGGACGTGAAGCCCCGAAGCTGACGCCCGGACGTTGCGGACCGGAATGCATCCGGAGTGCGCCGGCAGACGTATATTTGAAGAGAGGCCGCTGGTAGCGCCTTCTTATACAGTACTGGCTGATACCCGGGGGATTGTGTATGGCTCGACAAAGCACTAACGAGCTCGACAGGATGATGATGCTGGCCGGCAGCGGCAACGAGGCGGCATTTCGGCAGTTTTACGATCGGACCGCACCGATCCTCAACGCCATCCTGCTGCGTATGCTCAAGGATCGCTTTCAAGCCGAGGACGTGCTGCAGGACGCCATGGTCATTGCCTGGAACAAGGCGGCCGAGTTCGACCCTGCAAAAGCGGGCGCTAAAACCTGGATCACGACGATTGCGAGGCGCCGGGCACTCGACCTGTTGCGCAGCCGCAAACGCCGTGACGAAGTCATGCAGGAGGGCGCCGCCGATATTCGCGACGTATTGAGCCAGGCGGAACCCGCGGCTGCGGCCTCCCCCGAATCTTCGGCAACCGAGCGCCGACTGGCGCAGTGTTTCGGCGAGCTGAACAGCGACGCGGCATCCTGCATACGCTTTGCGTATCTCGAAGGCTTGAGCTTCACTGAGATTGCCGTACGCATCGATCGCCGTCTCGGCACGGTCAAGAGCTGGATACGCCGTGGGGTTTCGAAGCTCAGGGAGTGTATGCGCGCATGAACTACCGCAACCCGGATACGCTCGAGGCACTGGCGCGGGAATTTGTGCTTGGCACCCTGTCTCGCCGGGCCCGCCGGCGCTTCGGCCGCCTCATGGACGAGGACGACGTTGTTGCCGGAGCTGTCCATGCGCTGGAGGAACAGCTGCTCGGACTGGGCTGGTCGCTTCCGCCGGAAGCACCGTCGGAGCTCGTCTGGCAGCGGATTTCAAGGCAGGCAGGTTTGGGCCGGGCGCGTCGCGGGCCCGCGGCCGCTCCCTGGCGCTCGGTCGCGGCGGCCGCGCTGCTCGGCCTGATCGTCAGCACGGCGGCGTGGTGGCAGGAGCGGCTGCAACCGCCCGAGCGGGTTGTCGAGACCGTTACCGAAACCGTTACCGAAACGATAGCGCTGGAGCCCGCCGTGGGCGTGGTCGCGGATCCTGACGGCAATGCGCTGTGGGTGGCTCGTGTGTATCCCCAACTGGGGCACGCGGACGTCGCGGTATCCACGATACCCGAGGCGCAACCGGCCAACGACTACCAGCTGTGGGTACTCGGCGACGATGGCGTCCCGGTCTCGATGGGCCTGTTGCCGCAAGACGGCGAACGGCGAATCGACCTGAGCCCGGACGCGATTGCCGCGCTCGAAGCCGGCGAACTCCTGGCGGTAAGCCTGGAACCGCTGGGCGGATCACCCATTGCGACGCCGACGGGGCCCGTGCTGTACACAGCAGCGTTGCTGGCACCCTGAAGAGTGGCGCCCGCGCGGCGCCGCGGATTGGCGCCGATGCGTATAATGAGCCGCGTTTCGCTCGGTGATGACGACATGCGCATATCGATACGACTCGTGGTGCTCGCCACCCTGACGCTGGCCGCCGACACGGGCTTGCACGCCGGCACTCCGCCGGAGCCGAAGACCGTAACGCTTCTGTTTACCAACGACATCGAAAGCGCCTACGACCCAATCCCGGCCTTCTGGCTCGACGATCAGGAAATGATCGGCGGTATCGCCGAAATGACGACGCTGATCAACACGCTGAGGCGCACCGAACCCAACGTATTTCTCTTCGATTCCGGCGATATATTTACCGGTGCCCTTGCCAAGCTCACGGAAGGACGGCTCGCCTTCGAACTCATGATTACGATGGGGTACGACGCCATGGCCATCGGCAATCACGAATTCGAATACGGGCACGAAATCTTCGCATGGCAAAAAAACCGTGCGCCGTTTCCGGTCCTCGGCGCCAACCTGTTCTACAAGGACACAGGACACCCTTACGCACAGGCGCACGCCGTCATCGAGCGCAACGGCATACGCATCGGTGTCATTGGCATCATGGGCCAGGACACGGTCAGCGCCATCATTCCGTCGTTCATTGCGCCGCTGGACGTCACACCGCCTGCCGCCGCAGTGCAGCGCTCGGTCGACGAATTGCGCGATGACGTCGACCTTATTGTCTTACTGGCTCATCAGGGCAAAACGGCACCCATGCAAACGGATGCCGAGAGCGACCCGCGCCTTATGCGCGACATCGATGCCGATATTGCGCTCGCGGGCGCCGTCAGCGGCGTGGACGTGCTGTTTGCGGGGCACGCCGACGCTGGCACGACGGCGCCAGTCGTGCACGAGAAAACCGGCACGCTCATCATGCAGACCTATGGACAGGCAACACACCTCGGTTTCCTGAGGCTAACCCTCGATACCGAAACGGGATCCGTGGGCAGCTTCGACGGCAAACTGATCCCGGTCGACCCCGAGCTGTATGCGCCCGATCCGGCCGTTACCGCGAAACTGGCCGAGTACCGCAATGCATTCCCCCAGATTCAAAAGGTCGTCGGGCGTACCGCTGCCCGCATGAACCGGAGATACATCGAAGAGTCCGACGTCGGTCACCTGGTCGCCGATGCGCTCAAGGTCGCTGCCGATACCGACATTGCGTTTGTGCACAGCGGCAGCCTGAGGAAAGATCTGCCCGGCGGCGACGTACGTGTGGTGGACCTGCTGGACACGTACCCTTTCGTCGACGACGTCATCGTCAAGCACATGAGCGGCGCGGCGATTCGGCGCGCGCTGGAACAGTCGTTTACGCTCGAACGCGGTTTGCTGCAGGTATCGGGGCTCACAGTCACTTACGACCTGAGCCGCCCGCCCGGCCGGCGTGTGCTTTCCGTCGAGCACGACGGCGCCGCTCTTTTGGACACCGACCGTTTGAGTGTTGCCGCGCCGGGATTTCTTGCCGAAGGCGGGGACCTCTACGTCATGTTCGCCGAGTCCGAGGCGGTTCGTAGCGCAGGCACGGTTTCCGGCGCGATTGCCGCGTATTTTCGCGAGCGCGACGTGGTCCCCGTACCGGACCGCCGGCGACAAATTGAAGCGGCGCGCTGACAAGGTAGCTCGATGAGAAGCACAAAAGACACGATGGAGCTGGACCTGGCGATTCGTCAGTCTCGATCGATATACATCACGCTGGCGATTGTGCTGCTGCCGGTAGCCGCCGGCGGAGCCCTCTATGTTTTTGATGGCATCGAAGCAATCGTCGTATCGGTATGGGAAGGCTATTTTCCGCTCAGGCTCGGAAACGCAATACTCGTCATCGTTCTGGGAATGATCTTCATCGCTGCGGATGGCGTCATGGTGTCACAAGTACTCGAAGCGAACCGCAGACTGAAAACCTTGCGCGAACACCCGGATCGGGCAGTACGGGACCTCCCTGCTCCATTCCGATCTTCACTATTCGGGCCTTATCACTAGCCGGACCCGAACGTTCCGCGCCACACCTTGCATTGGGTCAGCCCGCGTTTTCATACGCCTCCTGCATCCAGTCCTTGACGGCCTGATCGAAGTCCTCCGCGCTTTCGAGCCGCACGCGGTGGCTGCACATGGCGTTGTAGCTCTCCAGCCGCCCGGCCGCCGGCTTGCCCTTGAGCGCCAGCCCGAGGTCGATCCGGGTTCGGGTCGCCGGTGTAATCAACGCGAACTGCTTCTTGCGTCGCAGGCTTACGCTGGCTTTCTTCGGCGCAATCTCGACGTCCGCGCCCAGCGACTTCGCAAACTCTACGAGGGCATCGTGCAGCGAGCGCAGGTGCGCTTTCGGGCCCGCGTACTGCTGGTCCACGAGATCCGTGTCTTCCGTATCGCGTTCGAGCGCCTTGCTCGCAATCAGGTTGGCGAAACCGTGCGTCACGCCGTAGTCGGCCTTCAGGTGCTTGACGATCTGGCCGTGTTTACCGAGACCGGCAGCAGCGACGAGTTCGAGCCACTCGTCGAGCGGCTTGCCGGTTTTCTCGGGCAGGTTCTTGAGCATCGTTGCCAGTTGTTGACTGGGTGTAGACATGTATTCGCTCCTGGTGTTCTGTCTGGCTAATTCATTGGATAAGGTCGGCAGCGGATTTTTGTGTCTGGCAAGGCGCGGCGACGAGTAATAGCGAGCTATTGCGAGGAGCCGCAACGCCGCCAGACGCGAAAAAACGCGGCGAATTATTCGATGAATTGGGCAGACAAGACACTAAAGTCTGTCGATCTTCTCGAAAGACCAGTTTTCCGATTTCGAGACGCCTGGAGAAAACGGCTCGAACAATCCCATCATGCCGAGCATGAGACGCCCGCTGAAAGACGGCCGGCCAGTTTCGACAACCGACTTGAACGTGTTGACGATGAACGATCCGCCCTGCGCCATGCCTTTCTCGGTCTTGGTGCCGGCGGGCACGTTGGTTGTAATCAGTGAAAACTCGGTGCCGCCCTCGACGGTTTTCAACTCATAGGTGACGGTGCACGGCGGATCGTCGTAGTTGGTGAACTTGAACGTGTGGGCATAGCGGTGCGGCGGGTCGAATTCCAGGACCTTGCCGACGACGCTGCGGTACTTGCCGCTTCGGGTTTGCATGGCCATCGGCGTGCCCACGGCCAGCTCACCGTTTGTCTTGCAGACCGCGCCGAAAAAGAACGGTAGCACTTCGTCGGTTTTTACGAGTTCTGCCCAGACTTTCTCGATGGGCGCCGCAATGGTCACTTTGTAAATGGCTTTGTTGCTTTTCTGTGAGTCGTCGTTCATTCGTGTTTCCTTGTCTATCCATACCGGGGTCGGTCTCTAGCCAGGGTCGGTTCATCCCCGGGCAGTCCGCTACTCCCGATCCCCCGTGCCACCGGCCGCCCGCTCGGCGGCTTTCTTGATGGAAGTCACCCGATTCGCCCAGTGCGCGCCGTATTCGTCCGTCCAGCGCTCGTAAATCATCTGTATCGGCACCTGGTTCAGGTACAGGCGCCGCGAACGGCCGTCTTTCTCGCTGACGACGAGGTTGGCGGTCTCAAGCACGTTGAGGTGGTTCATGACCGCAATCCGGCTGCAGTCGAACTGCGCCGCCAGTTTGCCCACCGGCCAGCCCGGGTTTTCCCGCAGCAGGTCGAGAATGGTTCTTCGCGTCTGATGTGCCAGCGCGTGAAACACCCGGTCCATGCCTTGATTAGTAATCATGTAATTACATTATTACTAATTAGCTCCCCTGTCAACGCCTGCCAGGCTTCGAAGAAGGCCGCTCAAAAGGGCTGCCTGAGGCAGATCGCCTAAAGAAGTTCGCCGTTGCAGCCGATCTATAGCCATATAAGTGCAAAAAGAGGCTTTCGGACCGAGATGCAGGCAAAACAGGACTCGATTGGCCGCTACGAGCTGATCCGCTCGATCGGCAGAGGCTCGCAGGGTGCCGTCTACCTCGGGAACGATCCGACCTTGGAGCGGCTGGTGGCGATCAAGCTGTTGACCAACCAGGACGCTGAGCTGAACAGCGTGAGTGACGACGGCGTGCCGCTCGAGGGTCGGATGTCGAGCAAGCTCAAACATCCGAACATCATTCCGATTTTTGATGCCGGAGAGTGCGCCAGGGGACCGTACCTGGTGTTCGAATACGTCAAGGGCCAATCGCTGGCCGACACGCTTGCACAGGAAGGCCCGCGGCCCGTGGAGGAGGCCGTGCCTCTGATTGCCGCGATCCTGAAAGCCATCGCCACGGCACACGAAGCGTCGATCGTGCACCTCGACCTCAACCCGAGGAATATCCTGCTCGACGCTGACGGCGTGCCGCGCGTTATGGACTTCGGTCTGGCTCAATACGTCAGCAGCGCGCGTGAACCGCGCGACTCGACGACGGGCACGCTGCGCTACATGGCTCCGGAGCATTTTGTCGGTCGGCCGCTGGGGCCCTGGACCGACGTGTTTGCGCTGGGTTCCACGTTTTACGAAGTCGTCACGGGCCGCCGCGCCATGGCCGGTGATAGCCTCGAGACGATCAGGGACCAGATACTCTCGGCCCGCGTGGACTTTTCGCCGCTGAAGACAGATCGTTTCGGCGACGCGTTTGCCCGCTTCCTCGCCGGGGCGCTCGAGAAAAGCGAGTCCGGACGGTACGCTGACGCCGCGGTCATGAACGAAGCGTTCCAGCTGTTCCTGAGCGAAACTGAGCTGACCGGCAAAACGGAGCCCGCGTCCTCCAGCCACAGCACGGTCGAATTCCTGCTGCGGCGTATGCAGCGAACCGGAGACTTCCCGGCGATTTCACAGACCATGGCGGACATCAACCGGCTGACCGGAGACGACGCGGGCGCCAACGCCGACAAACTCGCGAACGTCATTCTCAGGGACTTTGCGCTGACCGGGAAACTCCTGAAGCTGGTCAACTCGGCGTTCTACAACTCACGCAGCATCGAGGTCACCAAAGTCTCCGAAGCCGTCGTGATGCTGGGGGTCGAGAAGGTCCGCATGACGGCAAACAGCCTGGCCTTCTTCAGCCACATGAAGAGCGACTCGGCAACGCTCAAGGACTCGATGACGAAGTCGTTTCTGAGCGGCCTGATGGCACGCCACCTGGCGCAACGGGCAAAACTTCGCGAGGCCGAAGAGGCGTTCATCTGCGGCATGTGCCAGAACCTCGGCGAAAACCTCGTGATTCACTACTTCGCCGAGGAGTTTGCCGACATCGACGAGTCGGTCCGCGAGAAGGGCCTGAGCAAGGAGGCTGCCGCACGCGGCGTGCTCGGCGTGGCTTACTCGGAACTCGGCGCCGCCGTCGCGAAAAGCTGGAATCTGCCGGATTCGATCATCGATTCGATCCGCGGCATGCCGCCCGGCCCCGTCACGAGGCCGGGCTCGCCCGCCGAGCAACTTCGGGATTTTGCGGTGTTTGCCAACGAGCTGTGCAGCCTCTTCGAGCACGTCGAAGCGGATGCCGTCGAGGCGTCGATCAGCGAGCTGTCGGAGCGGTACGCGTCGAGCATCGAGCTCGAAACCGACTACACGATCAAACTCGTGACCGCGGCGTTCGAGAAACTCCGCCAGTTTGCACCCATCTTCGAGATTAACGTTGCGAAAAGCCGCTATTGCCAGTGGGTGCAGCGCTGGCTCGATCGGCAGGCCGCGGAAGCCGAACTGGGCCAGACGGCATAAGCGAACGGTCCCGCGAGCGCATCAGGAGTCGCCTTCTGCCGGTTTCTTCCGGCCGCGGAAAAAGATCTTGCCGTCGATGGAGGACACGGACGGCGCCTCGAAGCCTTCGATCGGATTGTCGTCGACCATTTCGACGTTGCCGTTCGCAAAAAGGTGAAACTGCGCCTCACCCACTTCGCTGTGGTAGAGAACCGGGCAAGTCACGAGGTACATAGGCCGATCGTCCTCATCGTCGCCGTCTTCGGCAACATCGTCCGGCGATACACGCTGGAAATCCGGTGTACCGAGACGCAAACCGTCGGGCACGCTCATGCGCAGGCTCGTCGTCTTGGCAGCGGACCATATCGGGGAGAAATTGGACCCGCCTCCAATTAGCGCCGAGCAAAAGAAGTAAAGGTAGGAGGCCGCGGCTTCTTCATCGTCGATGGTCAGCCCTCTTTTGGCGTTCATGTCATGCATTTGCGCGGACAAGCCGTCGACGGTCATTATCGTATCGCCCTCCGCATCCTGGCACTCCGCGCTGACTCCGAGCTTGCCGTCGCTGCGCTTCCACCAGGTTTCGACGAGCCACGTCACTTGCTCGTAGGGCAACCCGGTGCGGCGCCTGAGTACCGGCATCCACAGACCGGTTACTTCAGCCAGCGGGAGCGTCGGTTCCGGCATACCGGCAAGCTTCTCGACAGGCCGCTCGGACAGCAGTTCCCAGTCGACGCCGTCGGGCGCGAGACTGAGCCCGGCGGTGTCCGGTGGAGCACCGTCGTGCACGGGCACTTCGGCCAGGGGCGTTGCCAGTAGCCGGAGCGTTTCGCTGTCGAAGTCCTCTACGGTTCTGGCGTAGTCAAGCGGGTACAAACCGTGGCTGGATGCCGTCGACACGAGGTTCGGCGCCAGGGCCACAATAGCCCGAACGGCCGCAACGTGACCAAAAGCGGCAGCAACATGTAAAGGCGTGTGCCCATACTCATCCACGCGCGACAGATCCAGGCCTCTATCCGCAAGCAAGCCGAACGGTGACGAGGCCGGGTCGTCGTCTTCACTATCGGGTGACCACCATGCCGCGTAGAGATGGGCCAACGTCATCCCGTCGGGCGTCGTCTGCAATGGATCCAGCGCCGTCTGCAACTCCGGGTCCACGAGCAACGCCGTGTCCTCGAAAAGCGCCTTGGCGCCCGCCAGGACCGCCGAATGAATAAAGCGGAGCTCTGCACCCTCACCGGAGGCAACAACGGCCCTGACGATGTTCGACGACTTGAATTTGTCGAATGACGTTTTAGCCGTCAATCCGTACGTGCTCGTCGATCCGTCCAGAGCCAGGCCGTGACGAAGCGCAGTACGTACGATCTCGAACGCTGTGTCGTCGGGCTCGCTTTGCAGCTGCATGCCTATCCGATTTCTGAGCGTGTCGATATCGGGGTGGGCGGGCAACTTGCCGCCGGACGTCTTGCGTACAGCCTCCAGGAGACAATCCAGTATCTCCGGGTAGCCCATGAAGACCGGAACCTCGATTGGAACAATGCGCGACCGTAGCCCAATCGGCGAAACCAGCCCAACGAGATAGCGGACGATGTCGATCGCTCCGTAGTAGCACGCGGTCGAGAGTGCCGACCAGCCGCTGTTATCGAGCGTTGCCAGGGCTTTGTCGACATCCGGCTGCTCGTTGAGGACGTACTGGAACAGCTCGAGATCGCCGTGACATGCCGCCGACTGAACGATGCCGATCCCCGAGACATCGAATACGGCGCGCACCGGAGCACCCGAGGCAATAACGCGCTCGACGAGCGCCTTCGGCGGTTTGGTCTCGTCAGTATCTCTGGTTTCTGACCAGAACATCGCCGCCAGCACGCCAATGCGCTCACCCTCGACCTCGACAGCGAGGCGCGGATCAGCGCCGAGATCCAGCAGCCTTTCGAACGTTTGCCGCCCGTCCTCGACCCTCGCCGCATCGAGAAGCGGGGTGAAACCCAGCGCGTTGGGTGGATCTACGCCGAGTTTGCGCGATAACGCTTCCAGCAGCTCCGAAGAACCCTCACAGGCCGCGGCTAGATGCAGCAGGGAACACCCGCTGACGGGATGTTGCCACTCCAGAAGCTCCGGCGTCCGCTCGAGCAGGCGCAGACACTCGCTGTCCAGGCCGTTCCAGATGGCACTAACGGCCTGCGCGAGCCCCTCGGGCCCGTTCAGCGCTTGCTCAAGAACCTCGGCATCGAGCGTTTTCCCCAGGTGCTCCCGCAGCCGGCAAAGTCGGATGCCCTGAAACCTGTCCGCTAAGCCGATGGTTTCGGCCAGCAGGTGCTCGGACAGGGTGTTGACTCCGTGCCACTGTGTTTCCGTCGTTCTAACACTGATCAACTCGATCGCGGGCAAACTTCCGGGGCGCTCGAATTCCGCGCGAAGTGCGCTCGTCCCCGCGCCGCCCGCAAGCAGCTGCCAGGGAGGTTCGTAAATGAGAACCTCTCCCGGATTCAGCACGGCAATCAGGCCAGACGCCGAGAACGCCAGACGTGTCCGGAAACCCCGGCCCTCCCCCAGCGGCACCTGGACGAGCCGCGGCTGCTGCGCGCCGGGATCGTTCGAATACGGCTCGAGCCAGACAAGGTCGGCACAATCGCTGCTCTTGCCGTCGGCACTCTCCGTCACCGACGTCCCGACGCGATGGATGATTGCACCGGCGGACGACGCCGCGCAGCGAACACTGGAAAGCTGATTTCCGCTCATGCGTGCGCTCAGCGGAAACCGGTGCGAGCGGCTGCCGACATTCCACCGCGTCAACGCCACGGTCCCGTCGTCGCGTTGCGCTGCGACAAAGCTGTACTGAAACCCGATTACGGCGGCTCCACCAGGACCAACGGAGTTGGCGCTGGTGGAGTCGTTGGAGCCGGGGGTCAGAAAGATACCGGAGAGTTCATCGGAGCGCGGATCGAGCTGAGCCAGCATGAAGCGATTGTTGTAGACGACGCAGGTTTCACCGGAAATTCTCGAGCCCGTGTCTAGCCAGTTACTTCCGTCTTCTTTGTCAGCGCGGAGTTTGGCGGCAAGGGCGTCGATCGCCTCTCGAGACAGGTCGACTCTAGCGAGCTCAATCTCACCATCCTGTGGTACGAACCCTTCGATGGCATAACGTGTCCTGCCGACGACGAGATACTCGCCGTCGAAGAAAAACGAACGTGGACGGCCGGCTTGCTCGTAGCGAAAAAGCGGCCGCGCGAGCGGTACGCTCGGCGGTCGGCGCACGTAGGCGCTGCGCGAACCGATACGCAGTGCACAAACCGTCGCCTGCCCCCAGCGGCATTCAATTTCGGGTCGATCGATCCGGCCCGGCATCTTGTGACTCTCGGGTTCGACGCGCTCCCCGCTTTCGTTGAGCAGTTCGACGCGCAGGTTGTCGCGTCGCTCGCCGTCACGCAGCAATATCTGCACGTCCGCGCCGGGCCTGTTCACTCCCAGGGCAAATTTTTTCCCGCGGAAAGAGACGCCGATGAAATCGCCCTCCTGCGCGGCGCCTCGCGGCATCACTGACGACGCCCCGTTCACATCGGACGTTCGCGCTGCTTCGTGGGCTAGGAAAGCGGCTTCGACGTCGGCCATCCGCTCGACGTCGCCCTCGCCTTGCAGCTGGAACCAGCGCAGCCGGTCCTGTATCAGCTGGCGCGCACCGCGCCTCGCTCGCGCGAACCGCAAGGATTGCAGAGCAACGTCGTAGCGCGCTGCCCATGTTTCGTCGTCCGCCGGCGGGCGCCGGGCCGTAATGTGTTCGTGCAGTGGCGAAAACTCCGTGACGCCGCGTCGGGATTTGAGCAGCGGCGCGGACCAGACGAACAGCTCGGACAGCGGGCCGGCGACTCGCGTGGGTACGCGCGGAGTTGCGTTACCGGAATCATAAGCGGACAACACGCGCGACGGATCGCTCAGACAAAGCCTGAGCGTTCGAAGCGTCGGAAAATCGAAGTCCGATGCGAGCGACAGAAGCGCGGCAAGGTCGCCGGATGCTCCGTCCGGTGTTCCGGGGTCCGAACGCCCCGGCCAGACGGCGTTTCCCGGTAGCCGCCCCCGGGCCTCGAGTTGTCCGACCGGCGATTTCTCGTAGGCAAAGAACCCCGGCTTGAGCGTTCCCTTCGAAAACGCCCGGGCCAGGCTCGGCGGCAGCTTCTCGCACCACGGCACGATCGGAAAGCGGCGGCCCGACGCCTGGAACAAGTCAGCGAGTGCCGGCCTTGCGATGGCCGTGCGCAGACCGCGCCTCGATGCCCAGAAAGTGCCGGGGCTCAGAATGACCAGCCGACTGTTGTGCGAATGACAGCAGCGCGCAAGCTCCAGCCATTGCGAGGGAAGGTTGAAATGGTCGCCGTGGCGTGCCGCATAGTCCTGCAGATCGCTAACCACCACGACGGAAGAAAATCCGGCCCGAAAGCCCGCCGGCAATATGCGGCCTCCGCCGCCGAAGTCCTGCGCCGCAACGGCATCCTGGCCGAGCAGTCGTCGCGCATTCGACACGAGGTGATCGAAGTCACTGAAAAACGGGCGCATCGCAACGTTGGTGTCGCGCAGAAACAGCAGCCGTGGCCTTACGGTATGACGACCGATTCGCGGCAATCGCCTGGGCAATTTGAGGCGTGCGCGTGCGCGCGCCACTCTCGCGATATCCATGGGTCCGCCGCTAACGGTAACGCCGCATACGGCGCTCAGGAAACTTCGTAACCCCGATTCCTCGATGATCGGAAAGAAGATCGGCACGCTCTCGACGGAGACGCTTCCGAATCCCTCGGTGTCCCTGCCCTGCTTGAAGTCGAGCGCATCCTTCAGATAGCCACGCAGAAGCTTGAGCGCGCCCGGCAGCGCTTCTTCCTGCCGTTTGCTGTAGCCGTCCGGGGGTGGGGTCTTTTTGAGCCTAAAAGTCTCCGGGGGTGGCCGTGGCCGGTCCTCGATCGGCGTGTCGTTCAAACCGGTGCAATCCTGGGCGGCCTCGGGCTTCTGACGCGCCTTTCGCCGCTGCGTGCCAACCGGCGGCTCGTTCTCCAACCCTTGCGCCTCTGCGTTCAACACACCTTGAGCGTAGAGACGAGTCAGGTCTCCCGGTGTGCGCCCTTCGAGCGGCGAGGCCACGACCGTCAGGACCCGCTGATTGCCTGCGTAGCCTGGTGGCGCCTGCCCGAAAACCGGCTGAGCGCAACGAGCAAATCGGCGAAATCCGAATCCGAGCGGGCTTTGAATTCCATGGCTGCGTGCACGTAGTCGGCAAGCAACGCGGCGTTGATACTGTCGAGATCGGGAAACACCGGCTCATCCACGAGACGCTCGATATCCTTTTTGCTCAGCGCGGTCAGGTTTTTCTCCGCTTCGAGCCAGGCGGAGTGAGCCGCGGCGATTTTCCTGGCTTTGTCCACGTTGAACGCGGAGAGCTGAACCGGGATACAGCGCCGTACGAACGCTTCGGAAAACAGCGCTTGCTCCTGGTTGGATGAGATGACGATCAGATAGCGGACATCATCCTCGCGTTTTACCGAATGTCCGATCCTCGGCACCTCGAAGACACCGGTGTCGAAGACGTCGAGCAGGTCGTTGGTGAAGTCGATGTCGCCCTTGTCGATTTCATCGATGAGCAGTATTCGCGTTGTCGCCTTCTTCGCTACGACATCCTGCAACCGCTTGCGTGCCTGCTTGCCGGTCTTCTTGCCCCATTGATCGAGTGCGTCCTCCGGGTTGAAAAACTGCCACAGAATCCCCGGGTTGATGTAGTTCTCGATACTGACGTCATCACGGCTCGCACTTGCATCGGAAAGCCGCTGCAAATCATCGAATTCGGCTTTCAGCGACTCCGCCTCCATTCTCGAGGTCACGGTAACCGACGGAAATTGCGGCCACCCCGTCGCGTGGGCGACGCCGCGCGCAATGGATGACTTGCCGGCTCCCGCCGGACCGGTCACGAGCAGCGGTTTGCCGAGCGCCAGCGCAACGTTGATGGCGTCGATCAGGGCTCGCGACTCATCGTCCGAGTGGTCAAAATAGTAGGTGCTCGCGGCCTGCTTGCGCGGGTCGAAATACTTCCAGATGACTTCGGCCCCGATCTTCGAATCCTTCTTCTTTTTCTTTGCCATGATCGTCAGGTCCTTCCTGTGTGTTCCTCGTCAATTTCCTTGCGAAATCTCTTGTAGCGCTTGCTGCCTGCATCCAGGTGCTGCTTGAGTTTTTCAGGTTCTTTTATACGCCGCTCGCGTGCCGCGAATGAAACCGTGTCCGACGGTGGTCGCGAACCGGCATTCAGGCCCATTGCTGCATCCAGATCGTCGTACTGCGAAACGGGCTCATAGTCTCGATCGCTCGATGCACTCTCTGGCGGAATCGCCTGCGTTCGCAGGCCCTCTTCGATGCGGTCCATCCAGTTGGCCAGGCAGGAAACGGCGCTGCCACCTTCCAGTGCGAGTCTACCGTCTTCGTCGGAATCCATCGGCAGCAGACCGGTATCGGAGTACAGGCACAGATAGGCGTACATACGCAGGCGTACTCGTTCCAGCAGTTCATCGAGCCATGGGCCGGGACTCAGATCGGGCAGAACCGCCCACGTCTCGTCTCCCGCGACGTCGTTCGCCAGCGCAAAGCCAAGCGCATCGGCCAAAAGACCAAATGCCAGACCAGGCTCCGACTGGCAATTGCGCATGATCTGCGCCGTTCGTCCGTCCCGGTCCTGGATTTGCGAGTGCAACCGATCCCTGCCGGGAGGAGACCAGCCCGCTCTGAACAATTGATCGAACAAATCTGACAAAGCCGCTTCGAAATCGTCGTCTCTCAAGGACACGCAGTTTGACAGCTGGCTTCGGTAACCATAGAACCATCGCTCGTCGAACGGCTGCTCACATACTGTAATACAGGTCGTCTGGCCACAGCGACTGCACGCGCTGCCGGAAGCCTCGACGCTCGAAAACCGCCATCCCTCGGTCGTGGCGAAATACCATGCCGAGTTACCTTTCCTCGGCGGCAGACGGTCCGGCTGGTCCACGACGACAAACCACACGTGATTCAGGTGCCGTTCCACCGGCTCCCGCGTCTCACCACCGACGTCGGGCAGCAAGCTGACCTTGTCGGGACAGTCGACACAGGTATTGGTACGGCCGGCGAGCCACTGGATGCGTTCATCGGTCGGACAGATGCAAGCCTCCGCATTCGTCAAATAAACAACGAGAATGGGCACCATTTCGACTTGACCCCGCTAAATTCCGCGCCGTAGTGTCTCGCTGTATTCTGATGGCCATATGCGGCCCTGACAACAGGAATCTGGCGATGAACGAGCCCAAACAGCCGAAGAACGAGCCTGAACGGCCGGAGATCGAAGACCGTCCGCTGCGGCAGGTCTCGGAGCTTGCGGTCGCCGATGCCTACGGTCTCGGACCACACGCGTTTGCTTTCGCACAGCTCATTCAGCATCTCTTGACTCAGGATGCTTTCGACGGGCAAGTCATCGGAGTCAATGCGCCCTGGGGCGGCGGCAAAACATCGCTGACCAACGTCGCGGGGCAACTCCTGCGCGGACTCGATGCGTCCGAACACGGCGTCAAGGAGCGGGTATCGATAGCAGCGTCCCTGGGCCTGTTGCGGCATGACGCGCTCGAATGGAATGCGGATTCCTGCGCGCAGCATGAGGAGGATATCGACGCGGCCTGGAAAAAAATCGGCGAACTGAGAACGGAGAATCTCTGCTTTGCCGACGTTGATGTCTGGCAAAGCGGCGGCGATGCCGATCTGGCCGATCTTTTCTTCTCGGCCATATGGAGCGCAATGGAAGAGAGCGGTGGCTCAAACGGCGACAAAGCCCAGAGAATGCTTCAGGATCTGGAGTCCCTGGTCGCCAAAGACGCTTCCGTGGTCGGATCCGTCGTCAAGCTGGCGACCCGCGGATTGAACATCTTCAGAACACGAAAGCACAACGATTCCTTTTTCGGATCGCCGCGAAGATTATTGTTTCGGGCGCTCGAGAGACATGCCGGGGAAACCCGGATTATCCTGCTGATCGACGATCTCGACCGATTGACGCCGGTGCGCATAGAACAGGTCATCTCGGCCATCTGGTGGATCCGCGAACTGCCTGGCGTGCTCGTTGTTGTTCTCTACGATCAGGCGAGGGTCACGCAAGCTATTGCCTCCGTGCTGTTCTCGGATACTCATCAAGAGCACGCGGAACGGGTCCGCGAGGCCGCGCGCTATCTCGAGAAGGTCGTGAACTTCAACTTCGAACTCCCCGCGGCAAGACCCGCGGAGCTGGTTGACAGAACCTTGAGGCAACTCGGTTTCGGCGAGCTGCGGGCTCAAGCGAGGTTCGGCCGCAAGCTGAGGGAAAAAGTAGGCGAAGCGATTCTCAAGAACTACGTTACGACGCCGCGCTCGGTCAAACGGCTGGTGACAGCCGTGAAGAGCTTCGAAATCATGTACGGGCTCAAGGGAATGGACCCGCTCGACTTCCTCGTGCTGCAAGCGCTGCGCCTCTTCGATGCAAATCTATACCTCGACGTGATGATGCGCGCTCTGACGGCGGATTGGGACGCACCCGCGCAGGGGACGGACATGGAATCGGACGCCGACTGGTGCACTGCGTTCCTGTTGCCAAGCCTGTTCAAGCCCGAACGCGGTTCGCAAGAGAGATTCGAGACCGCGGAGAGCGTCGAGAACCGAGGGGGCTTCGGCAGTCGCGCAACGCTGGACCGGTATCTCACCGGCAGCCCCCTCGGCAGCGACGATCTGGTCAACATGGTAGTCCGCGGGTTCCGTCAGGAAGAACCGACCCGGCCAAGCCTGGCCTGGATTCAGCTGGTCAGAGACGCCCTCAAATACGTCAACAAGAAGCACCTGCTGGCAGAGTATGAGAAGTCCAACAGGGCCGACATGGACGCCAAACAACTCGAGATGCAAGGCGAGCTGTTTAGCCAGGCGCTGACGCATGCTTCCGGGCCACTCGATCCGGAACACTAGCCAGAGCACCTCGAGAGATTCCGGGTATTCGCAACACCCTTGTCAGGACGCCTCGAGGACCGGTCCCGGGCGGCGCCGCGCTCTGCCCGCAGGCACTGTCGGCCGCCGCGGAGATTCGCTAGACTCCTCCGGCGGTCGACGCTCGATCGCCCGCCTGTCGCCGTCGAAATCGACCGGCATAGTGCGAAAACCCGGACAATCAATTCGTAACCATGAGCAAACAGAGCGAACTGCTGGACCAACTCAAGATCGACCGCTCCGAGTCCGCGGCCGGGGGCATGGGCCCTGTCGGCGTCAGCATCATTGCGGTGGTAGCCGCCGTGGTGGGCGGCCTTGGCGGCGCGTTCCTGTTGCGCGGTGACGCCCCTGCTGCGAACGACAGTTCTGCACCGGCTGCCGTCGAAGAGCCAGGGGCAACGTCCGACGGCACGGCGGACGCAGCGCCGCCCGCGAGCAGCGCACCCGCTGCCCGCCGCGCGGCGCCCGCAGACAACCGAATTCTCAACGCATCGGGTTACATTACGGCGCGCCGCATAGCGACCGTGTCCTCACAGATCACGGGGCTCATTACCGAGGTCAACGTCGAAGAAGGCATGCTGGTCGAGCCGGGACAGGTACTCGCCCGACTGGACGATGCCATTGCGCGCGTCGATCTCGACCTTGCCGTCGCGCGGCTGGAATCACAGCGGGCTGGCGTCGAAAGCACGCGCGCCGATCTGGCCGAAGCCGAACGCGTTTTCAAACGTGCCGAGCGATTGCGGCCGCAGGGACTGGTTTCGGAAGCGGACCTTACCGAGGCGACGGCTCGCTACGATGCGCTACGCGCCGACCTGAAGCGCGCGGAGGCGGACATTGTCGTTCGCGAGTTCGAGGTCGCCAACCAGCGGGAGCGCCTCCAGGATCACGTCATTACGGCACCGTTTGCCGGCGTCGTGACGGTCAAGAACGCACAAACCGGCGAAATCGTATCGCCGAGCTCCGCCGGCGGCGGCTTCACGCGAACCGGCATTTGTACGATCGTCGACATGGCGTCGCTGGAAATCGAGGTCGACGTCAACGAAGCGTTCATTGGCCGCGTATTCGCCGAACAGACCGTGGTTGCGAACCTGGACGCCTATCCGGACTGGGATATTCCCGCGTCCGTCATCGCCATCATTCCAACCGCCGACCGCGCCAAGGCCACGGTCCGTGTGCGCATCGGCATCGAGGCGCGCGACACACGTATACTGCCGGACATGGGCGTCAAGGTCGCATTCCTTAGAGATTGAACCAGAGACTGAGCGCGGGCGGACGGCTCGCGAACGAGCATGGAGAACAACATGAGTGACGACATCCTCTTCGACCTCAAGGGCGTGTCCAAACAGTTCGTCAAGGGCAAGGAAAAGATTACGATCTTCGACGGTCTCGACATGTCGATTGCGCGAGGCGATTTTCTCGCGATCATGGGACCGTCGGGCTCGGGAAAAACCACCTTGCTCAACATGCTGGGCGGCGTCGATCAGCCAACCTCCGGTCAGATCCATTTCGACGGCAAACGCGTCGACACGCTTTCGGAAACCCAGCTCGCGGCCTGGCGAGCCAATAACATTGGCTTCATTTTCCAGTTCTACAATCTGATGCCGATGCTCAACGCACAACGCAACGTGGAACTGCCGCTGCTGCTGACGCGCCTCGGCAAGGGCCAGCGCAAAAAGAGCGTTGCGGCGGCGCTCGAACTCGTCAGCCTCTCCGACCGCGCAAAACACATGCCGAAGGAAATGTCCGGCGGCCAGCAGCAGCGCGTGGCGATTGCCCGCGCGCTGGTTTCCGACCCCAAGCTGTTGCTGTGCGACGAGCCCACGGGAGACCTCGACCGGCAGACCGCTGACGAGATTCTGGAGATGCTGCAACTGCTCAATAAGGAATACGGCAAGACCATCGTCATGGTGACGCACGATGCCGAGGCGGCCAAATACGCCAAACGCACCCTGCATCTCGACAAGGGCCAGTTCGTCGAGAAGGATCTGGCGGCGTGAAGGACATCTACCTGGTTCTGAAAAACCTGACGCGCAAACCGCTGCGCTTGTTCCTGACCGTGTTCGCGACGTTCATTGCGTTCATGATCTTCGGCACGCTGACCGCGTTCCAGCAGGCCTTCGACGCGGGTGTCGATCTCGCCGCCGACGACCGCCTCGTGGTGGTCAACAAGATCAACTTTACCCAGAGCCTGCCGATCGCGTACGTCAATCGCGTACGCGCGGTCGAAGACGTGGAAGCAGTGACCCACCTCAACTGGTTCGGCGGGTATTACCAGGAGCCGCGCGCCCAGTTTGCAATGTTCGCCGTCGACGCCGAGAACTTCCTGACGGTGTACGACGAACTCCTGATCAGCGACAGCGAACGTGCGGAGTGGATCGGCAACCGGCAAGGGCTGATCGCCGGCAAGTCCATTGCCGAGAACTTCGGCTGGCAGGTCGGCGAACGCATTCCCGTGAATTCGAACATTTTTTCGCAACGCGACGGACGCACGGACTGGGATTTCGACGTCATTGCGATCTATGAAGGCGCCGATCCCCAGACCGACACGAACAGCGTTTACTTCCACTACGAATACTTCAATGAGACCCAGTCCTTCGGCGGCGACTGGATCGGGTTCATGGGTGTGCGCACCAGCGACCCGGAGCGCAACGAGGCGGTCATCCAGGCGATCGACGAACTGTTCGTCAATTCGCCCGCCGAAACGGAAACCGTTCCCGAGAAAGCTTTCAACAAAGCGTTCATCGAGCAAATCGGCAACCTGAGCCTCATCCTCACGTCGGTTGTGCTCGCCGCGTTTTTTGTCATCCTCGTCATCGTCGGCAATTCGATGATCCTGTCGATTCGCGAGCGCACGAGCGAAATTGGCGTCATGAAAACCCTGGGCTTCACGTCCGGGCGGATTTTTCGCATGGTGCTGGCTGAGTCCTTGTTGCTCGCGATCATTGGCGGCGTGCTTGGCATACTGGCCTCCGGCGCAATGGTGGCGCTGGTCAACCAGGCTCCGATCCAGCTGCCGGTCCTCGTGCTGGGCGGCTCAGTCTGGAGCCAGGCACTCATGTTCATGATCGGGCTCGGTCTCATTACGGGTATCGTGCCGGCGACCAACGCACTACGACTGAACATCATTACGGCACTGAGCCGAACCTGAATCTCCGGAGTCACGCATGCGCGGATTTTTCTCGCAAATAGCCACTGTGGTCGCAATGAACATCATGAGCCTGCCGAGGCGCTTGTGGATGTCGCTGGCCGCCGTGTTTGCCGTCAGTGTCGTCGTCGCCGTACTGCTGGCGTTCCTCGCGATGGCCAAAGGCTTCGAGGAGACGCTCGCCGGCACGGGCACCGACAGCGTGGCGATCATTACGCGCACCGGTTCGCAGTCGGAACTCAACAGCTCGATGTCGCGCGACACGGTCAACCTGGTATCTACTGCGCCTGGTATTGCCCAGAACGCCGCGGGCGACCCGGAGTATTCGGCGGAGCTTTACGTGATCGTCGACGGCATCAAGCGCAGCACTCAGGGCAAGGCAAACATACCGATGCGCGGCATTTCGCCGCAGGGTTTCAGCCTGCGCGAACAGGTAAACATCGTCGAAGGCCGCATGTTCGAACCGGGCCGCAACGAGATTGTCGCGGGCCAGGGTGTACAGCGCGAATTCGACGGCTTCGAGCTCGGCCGCGAGATTCGCTTCGGCAAGACGACCTGGGAAGTGGTTGGCATCTTCTCGACAGGCGGATCGGCATTCGAAAGTGAGTTGTGGGCGGATGCGCCGACCGTGCAGAGCCAGTTCCAGCGCGGCTCTTCGTTTCAGACGGTACGCGCACGCCTCGCACAGCCCGGCGACGTCGAGCCGATCCGGGCGTATATCGACAACGACCCGCAGCTCATTCTCGACGTGGAAACGGAGGCAGACTTTTTTGCCAACCAGGGCCGTGCGCTGTCGGGTATTGCTATCTTCGGCTGGACCTTGAGTATCGTCATGGGCCTTGGCGCGCTCGCCGGAGCGCTCAACACCATGTATACGTCGGTCGCCTCGCGCATCCGCGAGATCGCAACGCTGCGCGCCCTTGGATTCAGCAACTCTTCAGCCTTTGTCGGCACCCTCGCCGAATCGCTCGTGCTGTCGGTCATAGGCGGCATCGTGGGTGCTCTGGCTGCGTGGCTGTTCTTCGACGGCTTCAGCGCGTCGACACTGGGTGCGAGCTTCACGCAGGTTGTATTTACCTTCGAACTGACCCCGGAGCTGTTCATCAACGGCATACTGCTGGCGCTGACGATTGGTCTCATAGGCGGACTGTTCCCGGCCTGGCGCGCGGCGCGCGTGCCTGTCGTCATGGCGTTCCAGGGCGGGGAATAGCCAGGCCGAAGGTATTGCCTGGTCGACCGTCTAATCGACCCGCTAATCGACAATAGCCTGGTAAACCAGGGTACGTAGCTTGCCGTGGTCGTCGAGGCCGGTCGCAGGCCTGACCTGGGTCATGTAAACGACAACCAGCTCCTCGGCGGGATCCACCCAGTAGGTCGTGTGATAAGCCCCGCCCCAGCCGTATGCGCCCAACGACCCGGGCCTGCCGAAGCTGCCGAGGTCTTCGATAATGGAGAATCCGAGCCCGAACCCTGCGCCGGGCATCTCCTCCCCAAGCTGCCGGCGGGTCACGTGGCTGACCGTCATGAGTTCGACGGTCTTGCGGCTCACGAGCTGAACTCCGTCGAGTTCGCCTCCGTTGAGCAGCATCTGGAGGAAGCGCGCGTAGTCGCTTGCGGTCGACAGCAAACCGGCGCCGCCGGAGAAGCTCCGCCTGGGGCCGTCGACGTAGGCGCCCTGACCCACCATACCGCCCGGATCGGGCGCCCGCTCGAGACGGCCTTCGTCCGTAACCGAGTAGACGGCGGCAAGGCGTTGTCGTTTCGACGGTGGCAAAAAGAAGTGCGTATCGGTCATGCCCAGGGGCTCGAATATGCGATCGTTGAGAAACGCATCGAGCGTCTGTCCGCTCACCTGCTCGATGACGACGCCCAGGATGTCGGTCGCGTAGCCGTAAACCCAGCGTTCTCCCGGCTGCGCATCGAAGGGTAGTTCCGCAAGGCGGGCAATGGTTGCCGCAATCGGCTCGTCGCGATCCGCAAAGTACCAGCCGCTGATACCGGCCGCCTCCCAGGCGTCTTTTGCCGGGCCTTCGCCGTAGCCTATGCCGGCCGTGTGCGTCAGCAAGTCCCGTATCGTAATCGGCCGGTACGCAGGTACGGCCTGTGAGCGGACACCATCCGGTGCGACAACGCGGGTGTCGAGAAACTCCGGCAGATATTTGCCCACCGGATCGGCGAGCAGCAGGCGGCCCTCCTCCTGCAGCATCATGATCCCCACGCTCACGAGCGCTTTGGTCTGCGAGGCAATGCGAAAAATGCTGTCCGTCTGCATGACGGCCTGTCCATCCCTCGAGCCGAACGCTTCGAAGTGGACCGTCCTGCCCTGCCGCGCGACCAGCACCACCCCTCCGGGTAACGCACCCGAATCCACGTAGTCCTGCAGCGTGTTGTCCAGACGCTCGAGTCTCGCCGAAGACATGCCGACAGCTTCGGGCGACACCGCTTCGAGGACGCCAGCGTGGGTGTTCCCCAGCATGGACAGCGCCAGCATTGTGGCAAGTGCACCGCGGCAAACGGATCGCCGGTTTGCAGGAAACGTCGTTGTCATGTCGGCAACCCCGGGCAACCCTCTTGAAAACACGCGCTACACAATAAACACAATTGGCGCGAGCCGCCAAACTATAATGCGTACTCTCGGGCAGGCGCCTTCTGTTCGCCCGTCGACAAGGACGACAACGTGACTGAAGATACGCGACAAAACTGCCGCTGCGCGTGCGGCGCAACACAGTTCCGTGTGACGGGAAAACCGTTGTTTCGCATCTTGTGTCACTGCTCGATCTGCCAGCGCTTTAACGCCGCGGACTACGCGGATGTCGTCGTGTATGCCGCTGCCGGGGTCGAGCTGCCGCCGGCGGATACCGTAAGCTTCGATACGTACAAACCGCCGCCGAACGTCAAGCGCGGCAAATGTGCCGAGTGCCAGCAGGCGGCCGTCGAGGTATTCGACGCACCGCTGTTTCCGAAGCTGACGATCGTGCCGTTTGCAATGCATACCGATACGGCGCAACTGCCGGCGGCCAGCAGCCACATTTTCTATGACAAGCGGCGCGCGGATGCCCTGGACGACCTGCCGAAGCACGAAGGCTTCTTACGCAGCCAGCTGGCGTTCGGCAAACAGCTGCTCACCTCGCGGCGGTAACAGACTGGCGAGTCTGTCGGTTCTGTGACGACAGTCTGCCTGCCTCGCAGCTGACCCGTTGCGCTCAGTCGGCGCGACGCAGCACCTGGCCAGGAAGTGCCCCGGTATACTTGCCGTCGCGAATCGCAATCTGCCCGTTCACGAGCAGATGCCGTACGCCGGCCGACAGACTGTCCCAGCGGCCAAAGTCGGCCGTCGGCGCAAACGTTTCGGGGTCGAACACGAGCAGATCGGCAATGCAGCCCTCGAAAGCACAGCCGCGATCCGTAAGCCCGAAGGTGACCGCGGTCAGGGCCGACGAACGGTACAGGAACTCCTCGAGGCTCAGTACTCCGCGCTGCCGGACGTAGGTCTGGTATTTGGCCGGAAAGCTCGCGTATTTTCTCGGATGCCCGTCCGTGCCGTCCGATGAGGTCATGACCCATTCCCGGACCATGAACGCCTCCACGTCTCGCGGCTGCATGTTGAAAGACGCCACGCGCGTCGACCCCTTGCGAATGATGTCGAGCGCCACCTCGTCGGCGGGAGACCCGCGCTCGGCCGCAATCTCCGCCAGTGTCCGGCCCACGATACTCCGGTCAGCCGAGACGACGACGAGCAGCGATTCGGGTCCGCCACGGCGCCGCAGGTTCTCGCGTACGGCAGCCTGTTCTTCGGGGCTGAGCTTCATGTTCCGAAGACGCGGAATGTACTCGCCAGGCCCGCCTTCGAGCAGGTGTTTCGGCAACAACGCATTGCGCATGTGGGTGCCGGACGCGCGCCAGGGATATTGGTCCGCGGTAATCGCGAGGCCGCTCGCTCGAGCCGACTCGATAACCTCGATCATCTCCTGGCTTTTGCCCCACACATCCACACCGAGCGCTTTGATGTGGGCAATATGCACCTGTATGCCGGCTTCCCGACCGATCTCGATCGCCTCTTCGAGCGCCGCCAGCACACCAATGTTGTAGTTGCTTTCGTCGCGCAGGTGAGAGTCGTAAATACCGTCAAACTCGGCGGCAGCCCTCGCCAGCTCGATAACCTCTTCGGTCGTCGAGTAGCTGCCCGGTGCGTAAAACAGTCCGGTCGATAACCCGAACGCACCCGCGCGCATGGCGTCGCGCACGAGCTCGGCCATCTCGGCGAGTTCCTGATCCGTGGGGGCGCGGTTCTCGCCGTCCATGACCGCGCGACGCAGCTCTCCATGACCCACGTACAGGGCTGTGTTCGTGCCGATGCCTGCACGGGTGAGCGTTGCCGCAACACCGGCGACGTCGACCGGGCCTTCGCCGTCGTTGCCGTTGAAGACCGTGGTGACGCCCTGATGGAGGTAGTTCAGGTTGGCTTTGGTGTCGTCACCCAGAAGTTCGCTGAGCGAGTGAGTGTGCGGATCGATGAACCCCGCGGTCACGATCTTGCCGGCGGCGTCGATCGTGACGGCTGCCGAAGCCTCGAGCGCGTCGCCCACGCGGACAATCCGGTCACCCTTGATGCCAACATCGGCCTGCCGCAGCGGCTCGCCGTTGCGCCCGCTAAAAACCAGGCCTCCCTTGATCAGAACGTCGAGTTCCGGCGCGACAGGCAAGTCTTCGTGCGTCCGGCCGCACGCACCCAGCACGAAGGCCGCAAACAGCAGTGCCGCCAGCTCTCTCATCGATACCCGACTAAATGAAACTGATGAACGCAATGGTAACGTACAGCACGATCGAAGAGCCCGCGGCGGCAAGCGCCAGCGGAAGCTGCGTCAGCACGTGATCCATCAGATCGGCGCCGCAGGCCATCGCCGACAGGACCGTCGTGTCTGAGTAGGGTGAGCACTGATCGCCGAAGATGGCGCCGCCCAGAATCGCACCGAAGCTCAGCACAAAAAACAGGCTGTCGGGGCTGATCGCGTAGGCAAGCGGCAGGGCAATCGGAAAAATGACGGCGTAAGTGCCCCAGGAGCTACCGATGGCGAACGACACGAACATACACACGATCATTAGCACGCCGGGCAGTATGTAGGGCACGTGCTCGAACAGGCCGCTGGCGTTGTCGACCACAAAAACCGCCGCCCCCAGCGCTTCCGAAACGTTGCCCAGGGTCACGGCCAGGCCGAGTATGACCGCACCGATGGTTACGCCCTTGATGCCGTTCAACATCCCGTCGAACACGGTATCGATACGCATGCCGCGCAAGACGGCGAGCAGCATCGCCGATACGACGGAAAGACAGAATGCCTCGAGGATCATCGAAGATTGCCCAAAAAACAGCGGGCCGATCGAAAACCCCAGCAGGACACCAATCGGTACAAAAAAGTCGACCAGCGACGGCGAATAACCGTCCGGCACCTCGGCGTGGCCCAGCTCCTTGGTCTGCAGCGGCGTCGACCCGGGTCTGTCGAGTTTGCCGGTGTCGATCGAACGCTGCCGCGCTGCCCGCATCCTGGCACCGATCCAGGGCAGCTTGTCGAGAGCCAGCAGAAGGGTAAACACGACGGCAATGATGCCGTAGAAGTTGAACGGTATCGCTTTCCAGAACCAATCGATGGCGGCCTGCTCGTCCGGCACGATGTCGACCAGCGGGCTGACGACGATCAGACCCGCAATGTAGGCCGGCCAGGCATTGAACGGCAGCACCGTTGCAATGGGCGAAGCCGTCGAGTCGACAATGTACGACAGCTCTTCATGTGAGACTTTCTCCCGGTCCGCAACCGGCTTGACGGTAGTGCCCGCCAGCACGGTACTGATTGTTCCACCCTGATGGAACACAACGCCCATCGACCAGGCGAACACCTTGGCGGAACGCCGCGACCTGACGAATCGGCGGGCCGCCGACTCCGCAAAATGCTGGGCGGCGCCGGTTTTGTTCCACACACCGATCAGGCCGCCGAGCGCCCATAGGTAGACGAGCAGAATGTACGCATAGCGTTCGCTGCCAAGGCTGGGCAGGAGGTAGGCATTGACGACGTTCCACTGGCCGCTGACCAGGCCGCCGGCCGCAATACCGCACAAGAGCCCGAGGAGAACGTTCTTGCTCCAGAAGGCAATCACCAGGGTCACGAGCGCCGGCAACAGTGACAGCAGCCCGTAGTCAGGGATGTCCATTCAGCCAACAACCTCGAGCAGCTGGCCGGGCGACTGCTGTTCCCGCCAGGCTTCGAAGGACACGCGTCCGTTGCCGTCGTGTTCCGCACCGTAGACGGCAATCGCGGGCAGGCTGTTGTAGAAGAACGGATTCGAAAAGTAGTAGGCGCCGGTGTCGTGCAGCATGATGTGATCGCCGGGCTCGATGCGCGGTAAAGACCGGTTCCTGGCCAGCATGTCGCCTGCGAAACAGCACGGGCCGGCAACGTCCTGCGGAATCTCCGCGCCGTTGCGGGCCGCACCGTCGCCGTCGAAAACGCTCAGGCGGATGGCCCACAGCTCCGGCACAAACGCCGTCCGTGTCGCCGTCTGCGCGCCGGCGTGAGTGATCGCTATGCGCCGCCCTCCGGATTCTTTTGTGTACTCGACTCGGGTTGCAATAAAGCCGTTCTTGGCAAAAATCGAACGACCGAACTCCGTCTTGACCTCAAAATCGCCGGAAAACAGCTCGGGCACGGTTTTTTTCAGCCGCTCGGCGTAGTCGCCGAATGTAGGACTGACCGTTTCGCTATCGAAGTTGACCGGCAAGCCGCCGCCAATATCGATCACCTGTATCTGCTGCCGGCCGAGCGAACGATTGATCTCCAGGGCAAGGTCCACAACTTTCCGGATGCCGTGAATCATGAGGTCGAGGGGACAGCCCTGCGAACCGATGTGCGTATGTATGCTGTCGAGCCACGCCTGCGAGCGATAGCACTCGAGAATACGTTGCCGGCTGCCGGGGTCGTCGAGCGCAACGCCAAATTTCGACGTGCGGGTTGCCGTGCTCATCGCACCAATGCTTCCGGAACCGACCTGCGGGTTGATGCGGAACCCGACCCTACCCGTCGGCTTGCCCCCATCGATCAGATCGACGACGCGCTCGTATTCCTGAAAGTTGTCGATGCTGAAATTGATGCCGCGTTCGAGCGCGAACTCGAGGGTCGTGACGGTCTTCGCCGGTTCATCGTAGACGATCCGGTCGGCTGAGAACCCCGCGCGCAAAGCCTGTTCGAGTTCCCCGACGCTCGCTGCCTCACAGCCGAGCCCCGTGGTTTCCACGAGTTTGAGTGCGTGGCTGATCGAGTTTGCCTTCGCCGCGAACATGTGACGAAAGTGCGCCGGGAACGCGGAAACGAGCGCATCGATCGTCCGTAAGACGCCGGACGTGTCGACGAACCCCGCGAGCAGCTGGCGGTCACCGATCAGCCCGCGCTGAATGGCCGTCTGAAGTACGCGCTCCTTGAAGCCTGCCGCATCGCCGCCGACACGATCGCGCGTTTCCAACTCGGCGCGCTCAATACCCACGCCGCGGCTCCTCGAGGAACAGCCGCATGAGTTCCTCGGCAAAAACGGTAGCGGACTGCCGAATGACCGCACGGTCTTCGTTGTCGCTCACTTCGTAGGTAACCGCCGGAATGCCGTAGCGCAGGTGCATGTAGTTGCGGCTGGTCGGCAAATCCGAATTGGGCCGCGGTTCGTCCAGGAACGCGTAGCCCGGGAGGCGCGACAGCGACGCGGCTATCCAGCGCTGGGTGAACTGCTCGGGAACCGTGCGAACGACGTCTTCCTGGCGGTAGATCAGGTTGTTACGAGTCGAATGAAAATCGACCGACACGAGGACAAGTTTGCCGTCCGCGTCGAGCTGATCGAGCAGGTCGCTGACCGATCGGGTTTCCGGCTGCGTGAACGGTCCCCAATCCCGGTTGAGATCGACACCGCCCATGTTGTGCCGCCAGTGACCGGCAACGACGCCGTCGGGATTCAGCATCGGTATGGCAACAATGTGAAATCGCTCGCGGAAGGCACTGGCAAGCGCGGTATCCGCGAGCAAGGCCTCGTAGAACGCCACAAAACCGATTGCACCCGTTACCTCCGGCGGATGCTGGCCGCCCGCCAGGAAAATCACTTCGCGCGCATCGGGATTGATGTCCAGGCGATGGATGATCCGGCCCTGCCTGGATTTTCCGAGTACCGCACGCTCGACGTCGTCGCGCGCCGAAAGAGTCCGGGTCCAGACCTCTACGTCGCTCGGCATGCGGAGTTCCTGAGCGGCGATAAAAACCGGTTCGGTTCCGAGTTCTACATCGAGGTAGGCCCCCTTCCTGCCGCGCAACTCGACACGCTCGGCGGGAACGTACTGCCAACGCTTGCCGTCGACACTCCACTTGGGCCAGTAGCGATGGTCGCCGTTTTCGTAGCGGATATTGATCCGCGCCGCGCCGGGCACACCGGGCTCGAGGCGAAACGCGTACCACGGGCTGTTGTTGATCTCCCCCGGGTCTTCTGGCGTGATCGTTATGCGAACCCGGCCGTTCCTGAACACCTCACATTCGCCGCGGCGCGCACCCTCGAATTGATCGCTGACGACAAAATTGCGGGACTCGCACGGTACGCCGGCGGCGAACTTCGCAGAAGGTGTTGCGCAAGCGGCGAGCAACAGCGTCGCGCCGCCAACCAGCACAGAAGTCGTCCGCTTGACGATGTATGGCAACCCGCTGCTCCCCCAGAAAATGCGGAGATCAGTCTATCCGTGGCCCGCTCGCCAGCTCAAATAACCTGATTTGCCCGCCCCATAGATAGAAGCTATGAGATCGAAACGACAGACATCTCAACCGGTGACGACGGCTGACACACAGTGCTCGAGATGATCGATGAACTTCTGCGCAACCAGCGACAGTGGCGCCGCATCCAGGCGCAAGGCCGATATTCTGAACCGCAACGTCGGCCGGAACGGCCACACGCGCACGTTGCCGTGACCTTTCGCATGGGCGGTGATCTCATCGGTGATCGTTACGCCGACGCCGTAGGACACGAGGGCCTTCGCGACGTGGTAGGTCTCAGAAAACGCCACGGTGTTGAGTTCGACCCCACTCGATTCGATATGCGTCGACAGCAGGCGGCCGAGCGGTCCCTTACTGTCGAGGCGAATGAACGGCTGATCGGCAAGGTCCTCGATGGCGATGGACCGCCGGGCCCCAAAATCCAGCGTATCGGGCGCAACGACAACAAACGTGCCATGCGACAGCACGTGCTCGCTGACGCCGGTTGCAATGACCGGGTCGAATGCAAGCCCGAGGTCCAGACGGGACTCGAGCAGCGCATCGCTGATCTGATCGTGATACAGCGTCTCGGTCGCGAAGACGACGTCCGCGTGCTTCTCCCTGAACGAGGCCATCGCTTGCGGCAGCAGATCCATGCCGAACGCCGGCGTGGCCGCAATCCGAATCCTGCCGCTTTCGGCCGTTTTCAGATTGTCGGCGACACTTCTCAGGCGATCCACGCTGTCGTAGACCGTGGTGACGTGCGAAAACAGACGATCCGCTTCCGGCGTCGGCACGAGCTTGCCGCGAACCCGGTCAAACAGGGCAAAACCGAGCTGCTGTTCGGCGTGCGCGAGCACCTTGCTGACCGAAGGCTGCGACACATTGAGCACTTCGGCAGCGCGCGTGACCGAACCACAGGAATACACGGCGTGGAATACTTCGATCTGGCGCAGGCGCATAGGCTATCCCGTTGGGCTTCACGCAAGTATAACCTCGGGCTATGGAAGGGTGAACTTATCGCAACTCTGTGCCGGCCAATGGGTGGCAAAATTGGCGCATGCTGCCCGTGGCTCAACCCGTCGTGAAAACTGTCGTCCTGCGAGTGTTGCTGACTCTGCTTGCGCTGCCGCTGCCGGCGATTGCGAGAGACCTTCACGGCTCCGTGTCGAACACACAAGCACTCCCTGTCGAAGGTGTTGCCGTGTCGGTCAACGGACGCAAAGCCAGCGTCGACGGTCGGGGTCGGTTCCGCGCGAACCTGGGCGACGACGACGTGTTCTCGATTCGTCTCAGCGCCCCCGGCTACTATTCGATGCTGCATACCTACAGTCGGGCAGACTTTGATCACGCGAACGGCGAGTCCATCGAAGTTCCGCCGATAACGCTGGTGGCAAGAAAGCCGGAGCGCAGGCTACTGGCGTTTGCCGGCGATACAATGATGGGCCGGCGGTTCACGACGCCGCGCGCAGGCGAAAAGACGCTGATTCGCCCGGGCAATGCGCTGAGCGACATGCAGTCCGTTCTGCATCCCGTGAAACCCTACCTGGAGCTTGCCGACTTCGCCTCGGTCAATCTCGAGACCCAGCTCGCGGATACGACGCCGACCAACCCCCTGGGTAAATCGATCGTGTTTTATACCCATCCGGCGGCGGCTGAAGCGCTGCGCTGGTCCGGCGTCGACTATGTCGCGCTCGGCAACAATCACTCCTACGATTTTGGCGATCCCGGGCTGCTCGAGACGCTCGACATATTGAACAAGGCCGGGCTCGCGCATTCCGGCGCGGGACTCGACGACCGGGAGGCGCGCCGCCCGGCCGTGCTCGATGTCGATGGCGCTTCGCTGGCATTGTTCAGCTACGTCGGTTGGCCGGGACGTTTCGAGCCCAACCAGGTCGCCGGCTCCGACAAGGGCGGGGCCGCCTACGGAACCGAGCGCGCCATCGTCGAAGACATGTCCGGCGCACCCGCCGGCTCGCTGTCGGTCGTCCAGTACCACAGCGGCCTCGAATACGTCAGTGAACCGGGACTGACCGAGGAGACTCGACTGAAACTGGCGGTGGACAACGGCGCGGACGTCGCCGTTGGGCACCATCCGCACGTCATCCAGGGTTTCGAGGTATATCGCGGCAGGCTGATTGCGTATTCGCTAGGCAATTTTGTATTCGACCAGTACATCCCCTCGACCCACGCGTCCGTGTTGCTGTACGCCTGGTATGACGGCGAACGCCTGTTTCGCGCCGAAGCGGTGCCGCTGCATATCAACGACTACACACCAACGCCCGCCAGCGGCGCCATGCGCTACGACATACTTCAGCGCCTCGCGAGACTCTCGCGCGGATCGGCGACGTGCACGGAACGCTCGGGTGCACATCTCGTCATTCGGGAATGCCGCCAGCCCGCGGCACAGCAACAGGACATCCGCATCACGGCCGGCGAATCGGCAACCGGCATTCATCGGTTGAGTGACCTGGGCGCGGACGCGATGCCGGCAGTCCGCAGCGTACAGTCAGAGCAAGCCTACAGGCTGGGTCTCGACCTCATTCGCCGCGGTGACTTCGAGTACCACGGTCTTTTTGGCACCGGGGACCGATACTGGCTGACGGGGCCCGCCGCCAATATTGTCACCCGAGAGTCGCAGGCCCTCGAGGTCAGCCTTCGTGACGGCAACGCCGTGTCGACCGGCATGAAAGTGTTTACCCGTGTATTCTCGCGCTCCGCTCCGGCTAGCTTTGCTGTCCGGGCGACATCCGACGGCAGGGCCTGCGTTCGCGTCGAACTGCAGCGGCGCCCGGATGGCATGGGTTTCGAGGAGGCGCTTCGGAACGGACCGTCGACCGTTCTGCTGGAACGCGAAATAGCCGCCGGCTCACAGACGCTCGAAGTGGATTTTCAGCTGCCCAGGACTCGCACGCGAGGCATTCGCCTGTTGCTGGACGTCAGACCCTGCGACAAGCGCTCGGACAGCGTAACCGTGTTGTTCGATGACCTAGCCTTGATCGAGTGGCAAACCCCCTGGCTTGCCGCTGGGGCGCCCGTCTCCCGACCCGAACACACTCAGGCCACACATGTCCAGGTGCAAAGCCGGCCTTCGCCCGCACGGCGCTGATTCCAGGGCACATAGCTTGAGGCTATGACAGCGTTAACACACGCTATTTGTCTCCGACCTACGCGGTTGCTAGTTTCGTCGTAAGAAAAAAGCACATCGGCAACACAACGCGTTCTCGACGCGACGCGACATTTCCAGGGGGAGAAACAATCATGTCGATTATCAGATCGATGAATGGATCGATGAATGGATCGAAGAACCGATCGATCAAACGATCAACAGCCGGGAGCCTGTGCCTGCTTGCCGCGGGCTGCATACCGGCGCTGGCACTTGCTCAGGACGGCGAAACAGGCGATGAGTCCATCGAAGAAGTTGTCGTCGTCGGTTCGCAAATCACGGGCGCGGATACGACGGGAATACTGCCCGTCACCGTGCTGGGCTCGGACGATCTCGCAGCCATTGGCGTCTCCAGCACCGAAGATCTGCTGCGCTCGCTGCCCCAGGCCGGCGAAATCGAGTTCAACAGCGACGAAACGGGCACGTCGTCGAACAACGTGCGCGGCGACATTGCCTCGCTGAACCTGCGCGGACTCGGCGCGGATGCCACGCTGTCGCTCCTGAACGGCCGCCGCATGGTTATGCACCCGGGTTCACAGACGCGCAACGGCGTGCCGACCCATTTTGTGAATCTCAATACGGTGCCGTCGATGGGCGTCAAGCGCATCGAGGTTCTGCGCGACGGGGCCGCGGCACTGTACGGATCCGACGCCGTGGCCGGTGTTGTCAACACAGTGCTGGACGACGATTACGAAGGTTTCCAGGTGGGTGTCCGCTACGGCGGTTCCGAGGGCACGTCACTCGATGAAACCACGATCCGCCTGCGGGGCGGCATTGCGGTCAACGGCGGCGCCACCAATCTCACGTTTTTTGCCAGCGTGTACGACCGCTCGGGGCTGCCTTGCGAAGAGCGGGACTACTGCACCGTAGCCGACAAACGCGTGTTCCTGCCCGACGAGTTCAGCGGCGACACCTCCGCAAGAAACAACTCGGGCCTGACACCGTTCGGCGTATTTCGCGCCGGCGTCGGCACCGGCGACTTCGGGCCCGACGCGACGGGTTTTACTCGCATCCAGGTCAGCCAGAACGGCGCCAACATTACCGACGGCGGCGGCCGCTTCCATTTCGAGCCGACCGGCTTCAGCAGCGGCGTACCGTCCGGCAACCCGGGACTCGATCTCGATACCGGCGGCATCCCCGGTGATCTGCGCTTCAACTTTCATGCGCCGGGCTTCAAGCTGATTTCTCCCGACACGAAGAGGAACAACTTTTTCGGCACGATGACACACGAGTTCGACGGCGGCCTCGAGTTCTTCAGTGAGCTTGCCTATTACGACGCCGAAACCAAAACTCGATTTGCGCCGCACGTGGTCAGCGGCTCGAACAACTTCATCGTTCCCGCATCGAGTTACTACAACCCGTTTGGTGCGGTCGGCAACCCGAACCGCCTGCCGGGGCTGGATCTCGCCACGGTTCCGGCTGAAGGCCTCGACATCGACATCGATTCGCTGCGCCTGCTTTCCGCCGGCCCGAGAACCGTCACGGTCGACAACGATTCCTACCGGGTTCTCGGCGGACTTCGCGGCACGCTGGGCGAGTGGGACTGGGAAACCGCGCTGTACCACTCCGCGGCCGAAAGCATCGACCGTTCGCGCCAGGGTAGCCGCACTCTGTTTTACGAAGCGGTCAGCCGCACGGACGCTTCAGCGTACAACCCGTTCGACGGCGTCGGCGGAACCACGAGCCAGAACGGCGACGAGTTTGTAGTCGATGTACTGCGGTCCGTCGAAACGGAACTCACGGCCTTCGACGTACGCCTGTCGAACCCGGCGCTGTGGAGCCTGCCGGCCGGTGAAGTCGGCGCAGCCGTCGGAGCCGAGTTCCGAACGGAAGAATGGTCCGACGATCGCGACCCGCGCCTCGACGGCTCGGTGACGTTTACGAACCCCTTGACCGGGGAGTTCTTCAGCAGCGACCTGCTCGGCATCAGCGCAACACCCGACAGCTCGGGAGACCGTGACGTGTTCTCCGCGTTTGCCGAGTTCCTCGTGCCTATTCTCGCCGACGTGCCGCTGGTGCAGTCGCTGGAAGCGCAGCTTGCCGTTCGCTTCGAGGACTACAACGACGTCGGCAACATCACTCGGCCGAAGATTGCGCTAGCATGGCGCGTGAGTGACTGGCTGCAGCTGCGCGGCGCCTTCTCGGAAGGATTCCGGGCACCGAACCTCGAGACGATCAACCAGTCCAGGGTCAGCCGCTTCTCGAACAGCCAGGAAGACTTCCTGCGCTGCCAGGTGACCGACGACGATCTGGCCTGCAGCGGGCCCATCATTACCGAAACCCTGGGCAACCAGGGGCTCCAGCCCGAAGAATCTGAAAACACGAGCCTGGGGATCGTTCTTCAGCCGCTCGAGTGGCTGACGGTGACGGCCGACTACTGGAAGATCGAGCAGGAAGGCCTCGTGGGTGTGTTCGGCAGGGACAGCACGCTCGTCGAGGACATTGTGCTGCGCAGCCAGGGGTCGTCGAGCCCCTCGGTACTCCGCTTTGCGCCGACGGCTGCGGACGAAGCCGCGGCGGCGGCATTCAACGCCGCAACCGGCCGCAACATTGCCGCTGTTGGCGAACTCCGGTTCGTCGAACAAACCTTCGAAAACCTTGGCCCGCGGACCACGGAAGGCTTCGATGTGGCCGTGGAATTTGACCTGCCCGACACGGCGATTGGCGAATTCACCTTGAAACTGAACTACGCCTACCTCGAGAAATTCGAGCAGGCGGCATCACCGCGAACGACGGCGCTGCTGGCAGCCATTGCCGACCCGCAGTTCCAGGCCGACTTCGGCATCGACGAAAGCGACACCGACTCGGATCTCGTCGGCTCATTGATCAAGGCCGAACGCTATCCGCGCTCGCGCGCCAGCCTGAGGGCCACCTGGAGACTGAACGGTTGGGGTGCCGGACTGTCCGGCCGCTACGTTGGCGAGGTATTCGATCTCGACGTCACGAGCAGCGTCGACGGCAGCCCGTTTACGGTCAATGAGTTCGTCTCGCTGAGCGGCTACGTGCAGTACGACTTCGACGACGGTGGAACGCGGAATCGCGTGCTGGAAGGAACGCGTGTGCGACTGGGCGTCAATAACCTGTTCGACCGGGACGCCTCCCTGTTCCCCGATCCGTCGGTGGGTTATTCGTCCGCGCTGCACTCGAACCGTGGCCGTTACTTTTACGTGGATCTGAACAAGCGGTTCTAATCCCCCGGCGGGCCTCGGGCCCGCAGCCTGAGGCCGCGGTGCTTCCGGCACCGCGGCCTCAAACCGTTTGAGTCGAGGCTAGCGGCTCAGCGCAAGGACAATGTCCTTCCTCCGCGGGCCGCCGGCGATATCCGTGAGCCTGGGGTCATGGCCGCTGCCATCTGAAGAAGCCGGATCAGCACCGGCGTCGAGAAGATGCTGGACCAGCTCGACGTGCCCATAGCGACACGCCTCCGAGAGCGGTGAGTTGCTGCCTTGCGGCGTATCCTCGATGGCGACGCCGCTCGCCTCGAGCAGCTCGAGAATCTCAAGATGACCGTAGGTTGCCGCCGCCACAGCCGCGTCGTATGCCGATTGGTCGGTGCTGAACTCGAGCGCATGCCGCAAAATTTCGACCCAGCCGTTCACCGCCGCAAACTCGGCGACACTTTGACCGAAGCGCGGATCGTACGAACCCAGCTCCGCCTGCCATTGCCCGTCATCGAGTTCCTTCAGCAAACTGCCGTAACGGTCCTCGAAGGCCTCGCCGTCCAGCACCTTCTGGCCGGCAAAGGCTTGCACGTCACCCAGCGCGGCTTTGAGTTTGGCGTTGCGGCGGCGTTCCTTCCGCTCCTCGCGTTCGAGGCGTTCTTCATCGACCGCACCTCCCGACAGGAGCGTCGCGTAATCCGGCTTGCCGAGTTCCTCGAGGCGCTGGGACGCCGCCACGGTTTTCTTCGGGCCCACCTTTATCGCCTCGTCTTTAAGGCCCGCTGCCAGCAGCGTTTTTGCCGCCGAGAACTGACTGCGCATTGCGCAGACCGTAAACGCACCCATCATCTGCCGCTTCGCAAACGGCTGCTCGAGCAAGTATTCGAACACGGCGGTCGCGGTATCGATATCCTCGCTACCCGCCTCGGACAGCCGCTCGACGGCCTTGTCGAGAAGGCCGGGTACGGACGCAAGATCGCCCGCGTTTTCGACGAAGTAGCGAACAAAATCGAGGCTGCCCCTTGCAATCGCGAGGCATACGCTGTGGCCGCCGGCATACTGTTGCGACAGTTCGTGCCCGCCTTCGACGTACTCCCGAACGACTGCCAGCGCCTCGTCATTGCCGTTCGAATCGACGATGACGTCGTAGAGTGTCGACGGCGGCTTCGCCGTTTTTATGGGTGCCAGCTCAAAAAGCACGCCCCACAGGCCATTAGCGGGCTTCATGCTGATTGCGTCTCGTGACCGTTTTGCGGATTTTTTGTGAATCGACGGGCGAATGCAAGCAACGGAGCCTGGCCGTACCTAGTTGCGTTTCAGCAGCGCAAGCACCTGACGTGTAATCGAGCGCGTTTCGTCGGCGGCAATCACTAACACGTCGACCGCACTGTCACCCGCGGCGAGATTCAAGGGCAGCACCTGGCGCCCCGTTTCTGGCAACGTCGTCCGAATGCCTTCGACATTCTCGCAGACGGCGCTGATGAGCCAGGGGTGATGTTCACCCACGCCGCCACTGAATACCAGGGCGTCGACCTTGCCGAGTACGGCTCGATAGGCACCAATGTACTTGCGAATTCTGTAGACATAGATGTCGATGGCGCGCTGTGCGGCCTTGCTGCCCGTGAGCGCCAGTGCCTGCACGCGACGCATGTCGGATTCGCCGCACAAGCCCTGCAGACCGCTCTGACGGTTGACGAGCGAGTCCAGCCCTTCGCCGTCCAGACCCTCTTCGCGGGCTACGTGCGCGAGCAGTCCCGGATCGACGTCGCCCGATCGCGTACCCATGACCAGTCCTTCAGCCGGCGTCATGCCCATGCTCGTGTCGACGCTTCGGCCGCGCTCGATTGCCGTTGCGCTTGCACCGTTGCCGAGATGTAGCGTAATCAGGTTGAGCTCTTCGGCGGGACGGCCGAGAAACGTCGCCGCGTCCAGCATGAGCTGCTCGTGGGAGATACCGTGGAAGCCGAAGCGGCGCAGCCTGAGTCGGTCCGCCAGATCACCCGGCAGCGCGTAACAGGCAGCGCGTTCGGGCAAAGTAGCGTGAAACCCCGTGTCGAACACAGCGACGTGCGCCGCCTCCGGCCATGCGCGACGGCAGGCCGCAATCGCGTGCAGGTTGACCGGGTTGTGCAGTGGCGCGTAACGGGATGCGGCTTCAATGGCCGTCACGACGCGATCGTCGATACGTATCGGCTCAGCAAGATCCGCGCCGCCGTGGACGACACGATGCCCGGTCGCATCGGGTGTCGGAAGCGCGTTCAGGCGCTCGAGCATCCGGCGGCAGGCGTCGTCGATGTCGCCGCGGGTTTCGATGGTTTCCTCGACTATGCGCTTGTGCTTACCGGTCTCCACGAGCGAATAGCGCAGCGTCGAACTGCCGGCATTGACGACTAGAACGTGCATAGCCGGTTGCCGCCCCGCTAGGCCGCCGGGTAAGGCCAGCGCCAGTTGCGGTACTCCGGCTTGTCGATGCCGTGCTCGTGCGCGTATTCCCGCGCATCGATCTGCATGTCCTTCAGGTCGTCCTTGATGTGCGCACCGGCAACGTGCAGCTCGGGCAGGCGATCGATGACGTCGATCGCCAGGCTGAAACGATCGATCTCGTTGGAGATCGCAAGCTCCAGCGGGGTATTGATGTTGCCCTTCTCCTTGTAGCCGCGTACGTGCAGGTTCTCGTGATTGGTCCGGCGGTACGCGAGACGGTGTATTAGCCAGGGGTAGCCGTGGAAATTGAAGATGACCGGTCTGTCCTTCGTAAACAGGCTGTCGAAATCCCGATCCGACAGACCGTGCGGATGCTCGCCCGCGGGCTGCATGCAAAACAGATCGATGACGTTGATGAAGCGGATTTTCAGGTCGGGGAAGTACTCGCGCAGCAGCGCCGTTGCCGCGAGCGCCTCCTGGGTCGGGATATCGCCGCAACCCACCATGACGACGTCGGGCTCGCTGCCGTGATCGTTGCTCGCCCAATCCCAGGTGCCCACGCCCTTCTCGCAGTGCTTCGCGGCCGCTTCGATATCCATGTATTGCAGGTGCGCCTGCTTGTCGCAGACGATCACGTTGATGTTGTCGGTGCTGCGCAGGCAGTGATCAGCGACGCAGAGCAGCGAGTTGACGTCCGGCGGCAGATAGATACGGGTGACCTCCGGGTTCTTGTTGACGACGACGTCGAGAAAACCCGGGTCCTGATGGGTAAAGCCGTTGTGATCCTGGCGCCAGACCGTGGACGTAATCAGCAGGTTGACGGAAGACACGGGTACGCGCCACTGAATGTCGCGGCTTAGCGCCAGCCACTTCGCGTGCTGGTTGTACATCGAATCGATGACGTGCACAAACGCTTCATACGTTGCGAAGAAACCATGGCGTCCGCTCAGCACATAACCCTCGTACCAACCCTCCAGTGTATGCTCGGAGAGCATTTCCATAACCCGCCCATCCGGCGACAGCTCACCGCCGTCCTCGTCTTCGGGCAGGTATTCGGCCAGCCACAGTTTCTTGCTGACTTCATAGATTGCATCGAGTTTGTTCGAGGTGTTCTCGTCGGGGCCGAATACGCGAAACGTGTTGGGGTTCTTCTGCATGATGTCGCGCAGAAACCCGCCCAGCGGACGCGTGTTCATCGATTTGAGTTCCGCTGGCTTGTCGACCGCTATCGCATAGTCGCGAAACTCCGGCATTCGCAGCGCACGACGCAGCAAACCGCCGTTCGCATGCGGGCTTGCGCTCATGCGTTTGACGCCACCGGGCGCAAGCTCGCGCAGCTCCGGTACGAGCCGGCCGGCGTCGTCGAACAATTCGTCGGGGCGATAACTCTTGAGCCAGTCCTCGAGTTCGCGAAGATGTGCAGGCTTGTCGTGAATACCGCCCAGCGGCACCTGGTGCGAGCGCCAGTAGCCAGCCACCTTGCGCCCGTCGACCTCGGCGGGACCTGTCCAGCCCTTGGGGGTGCGCAAAACGATCATTGGCCAGCGACCGTAGCTCACATCACCACCGCTGCGCGCGGCGTCCTGGATCTCCCGTATGCGCGCATGACATGCGTCGAGCGTGGCGGCCATCTTGCGGTGCATCTCGAAAGGCTCGTCACCCTCCACGTAATGCGGTTCCCAACCGTAGCCGCGGAACAACTGATCGAGTTCGTCGTGCGGGATGCGTGACAGTATCGTCGGGTTGTTGATCTTGTAGCCGTTCAAATGAAGCATGGGCAGAACGGCACCGTCGCGCACGGGATTCAGAAACTTGTTCGAGTGCCAGGAGGTGGCAAGCGGACCGGTTTCAGCCTCGCCGTCGCCGACGGCAACCGCAACGATCAGGTCCGGGTTGTCGAAGGCGGCACCAAATGCATGCGACACGCTGTAGCCGAGTTCGCCGCCTTCGTGAATCGATCCCGGCGTTTCCGGCGTGCAGTGGCTGCCGATGCCGCCCGGGAACGAAAACTGCTTGAAGAAACGGCGCATGCCGTCCTCGTCTTCGGACTTGTCGGGGTAAATCTCCGAGTAGGTTCCTTCGAGGTACACGGGCGCCAGCACGCCGGGCGCGCCGTGACCCGGACCGGCCAGGAAAATGGCGTCGACGTCCTGCTCCCGGATCAGGCGGTTCATGTGAACGTACATGAACGCAAGCCCGGGACTCGCGCCCCAGTGGCCCAGGAGCCTCTGCTTGACGTGCTCCGTGGCGAGCGGCTCACGGAGCAGGGGATTGGCACGAAGATAAATCATGCCGGCCGCCAGATAGTTACAGGCTCGCCAGTAGGCATCAATACGGGATACGTCGTGGTCGGACAGGGGCTCGCTCATCGGGTACTCGGTTTGGACCTGGTCCAGGCGCTACGATGACATAGCCGTATGAATTGTGAATTACGGATACTGCGTAGTGACGATCCAGGCCGGGTTTAATCCATTTGCGGGTTTCCGGCACCTAAAGGGACACATGCAAAAAGCGATTCGAAACACGCGCTGGGCAGGGCTGCTGCTCGAGATCCTCCTGATCGTCGTAGGTATCAACGTCGCGCTGTGGTTCGAGGGCTGGTTCCAGGATATCGAGAACGCCGAAATCGAAGCGCAGTACATTCTGGATCTGCGGGACGATTTGCTGGCCAACATCGAAAGCCTCGATCTCGCGATCGAGAGTGGCGAATCGAAACTGGCACGGACGCTCGAGTTCATCGAACTGATGCCGCGACTCGCGGAGCTGCCGGTGGAGGAACAGGCGCGCGCCATCTACACGCCGTCGAACTACCAGTTCTTTCGGCCTTCCGACTACACGTATCGGGCGATGCAGGAGAGTGGCGACTTTCGCCTGCTGGGTAACGCCGAAGTCAAGAGGCGGATCCTGAAGCTCGATCGGCGCCACAGGGACATCGCCACTTTGCAGGGCAATTTTTTGCAGGCGCTTGATGACGAGTACATTCCGCTGCTCATGAACCAGTTCGACATCGCCACGATGCGGGTAACCGATCCTGCGTTGCTCGAAAACCAGCTGTTTCGAAATTTCTTCGTGTATACGAAACAGGACACGGACGCTTTGCTCGAACTGTACCGCCTGACCAAGTCCGAGTCGCTGGCGCTCCTCGCGCTCGTCGAGGAAGAAACCGGCGGATAGAGGTTAACGAGTCAACAAGCGCAACAACACGGCATTGGTCCAGCCGAACCCGTCCTGTACCGGATACTCGCCGCCAGCCCCTATGACCCCGACCGACTCCACGTTGTACTTCTCGAGCAGCCGGCCGCAGCTTTCGTAGACGGCCAGGTTGTTGCTGGCCCACCTTGCCGCTCCCTCTTCCGCCGCCTGTTCGTAGCCGTAACGCTTGAGCCCTTCATAGGTAATCCACTGCATGGGTGCCCAACCGTTGGGACTGTCCCACTGCTGGCCGCTTGCAATGTTCGACGTCACCCAGCCGCCGGGCTTCAGGAAATCGCGCTGGAGCACTTCGGCAACCTGCCGCGCCTGTGAAGACCCGGAGGCGCCCAGGAAGAGAGGATAGGCAGCCGCAATCGACAGCACCCCGGTTGGTTGCAGACCGGGCAAGGCAAGATCCACAAACATGCCCTCTTCCGCGTCGAAGAATATCGATTGCAGGGCTTCCAGCCGTCGTCCCGCGCAGTCCTCATAACGCGCTGCCTGTTCCGCGTGACCCGCCTCGCGGCAGGCGCGCACCAGTGTTTTTTCCAGGTGCCACATCAGGGTATTGAGGTCCACCGGCACGATGGACGTCGTGCGAATCGAATTCAGGGATTTCGGATCCGCCAGCCAGCGGGAACTGTAGTCCCACCCCGATTCGGCGCCGGCGCGCATGTCCCGGTACAGCGCCTCGGGATTCCGGTTCGCACCCGCCGCGAGATCGACGTCTTCGATATAGCTTTCCTGGCGCGGCGCCCCGAGGTCGTCCCAGTATCTGTTCAGCGGTCCCGTCGGCCCGCGGACGACATGTCGGTACGCGGGTGTCTCGGGGGACAACCGCTCGCTGCCGTCCATCCAGAAGCGGTACTCGCGTTCGAGCTGCGGCAGATAGCGCGCGTACACGGAGTCGTCGCCCTCGAGCTCGGCCAGCAACCCTATCATTAGAGAGAAATACGGCGGCTGCGAACGCGTGCAGTAATAGCTGCGATTGCCGTTCGGCACGAAGCCGATCTCGTCGATCAGGAAGGCAAAATTGTTCACCATATCCCGAACGAGCTGAGTGTGGCCCGACGTGGCCAACCCGAGCATCGTGAAATAGCTGTCCCAGTAGTAAATCTCGCGAAAACGGCCGCCGGGAACGAGATAGGGATTGGGCAGCGGGATCAGCGAGGAATAGTCGACAGCCCAATCGGCCTCGCGCGCCAGCGTGCCCCAGAGCGTCTCGATGCGCTCGGCAACGGGTTCTGCGGCAACGTGTTTATGCTGGCTTGACTCGGATTGCTGTGGGGCGCTGCTGTCAGGCAGCTCGAAATGTGATCTCACGAATGCCGCGAGATCGAAACCTTCCGCACCTCGCTCAAGACGGTACACACGGCAGATGTGCTCGGGGTCTTGCCTGGCAACGGCGTCCACGAACAGTTTCGAGTCGCCCAGCACCCTGGAAGACTGCACGGCTTCGAACAGTTCCGGAAACAGGATATCGGGTGTTCGATGAGTGTTCATGAGCCCGCTTCGAGGTTCCGCGTTTGCTCACTCAAGCGCTTGAACACCAGCACTGCAACGAACATTGCCGCTATGGGGATTAACGAAAAGTAAAACGCTGTCTTGCCCCCGAACGCTTGAAACAAGGCACCTGTGAGCATCGAACCCGAGGTTCCGCCCAGCGCCGAAAACACCACGATCAGTCCGGCCATGGCGGCGTGCCGGCGCTTCGGCAACGACGAGAGGATAACGGAATTGATCGCCGGATAGACAGGTGCCAGCAGAAACCCGATCAACGGAAATATGAAGGCGGCGAGCGGAGCTGCTGACCAGGTCGTAACGGGCTGCTCGCTCGTGCTGCCCGCCAGCGGCAGCGCGAGCAACACAAGGATTGCGGCACAGACGAGACTGGCCAGCAATACCCGAGACCAGTCGAAACGTTGCAGAACAAAGCCCGCGGCAAACCGCCCCAGGGCTGTTGCCGCAGCCAGAATACTCGCCATCTGAATGCTCAGCGAAGGGGACAGATTCAGGATCCGGCTGTTGAACGTCGGCAGCCAGGACATGATGCTCTGCTCGATCAGAACGTACAGAAAAGCGCTGATGACAAACACGAGGACCAGCGGCAAGGCGACGAGACGCAGCATGTCGACGAACTCCTGCTCGAGGGTTTTCTCGGCGTCATCCGGCACTGGCGTATCGATGCGAGCGGCGCTCAACAGGACAAAAGCAAGCACGGCCAGGCCGGCAAGCACGTAGTACACGTTCAGCCATCCGAGCGACTCCGGCCGCGCATCGTCGACAAACGCGCTGAACAGAAAGTAGCCGGAGAGCACGCCGACCATGAAGAACGACTCGAGGAAGTTCATCATGCCGGCATGCGCCTTCCTGGAGTCGGTGACTACGCCGATCGTCGCGAACACCGAAATCTTGACGAGTGCAAACCCCACACCGGTCGCTGCAAACATGACCTTGCTCATCCAGAAGGCCGGCAGCGACGGCATGGCGAGGGCCGCAGCGGCCACCAGTGCGAGAGCAATCTGCATCGATTGGCGATAGCCGATGCGAGCAATGAAGGACGCGATCAGGAATGAAGTTATCGCGATCGGCAGATCCTTGAACGCCTCGAGTACGGCGGCAGCCGACTCGCTGACGCCGTAGGTGTTTTGTACCTGCAGGATAACCGTGCCGACGCTGTTCAGGAGAATCGCAAAAACGAAGTAGTTGACGAACAGCGAGAGCGTAACCAGGGTGCGATTCATGTCGGATTCGTCGCTAACAACAGGGATGGAGACGGCATCAGGGACCGGAGACAGTGGAGCAGCTTGTAGCCTGCTCCACTGTCAGCGGAGGACAAACGTCATGTCAAGGTCCGTCGCCCGGCCTTCAGAACTCGTAGCCGACGCTGAACTCGACGGTGCGCGGCATGATGAAGCGGCCGTTCGGCGAGGTGACGTTGCGCGGATCACCTTCGGTCAGGCCCTGTTCGTCAGTCAGGTTGTCGACGGCAAGCTGCACGAGGAACTGCTCGTTGATGCGCAGCAGCACGCCGAGATCGACCTTTTCGTAGCCGTCGAGCGTGTTCAGGTTTGCGGGCTCGCTCCAGCGATCGTCGACCGCGCTCAACGTTCCGTAGATCGTCGCGTCGACGCCTCCCGCATCAAACTGATAGCGAGGCGTCAGCCGTAGCTGCCAGCCGGGCTGGCGCGGCGTTTCGTTGCCGTCGTTTGGACCCGAGACGATCTCGGCATCCTGCACGGTTGCGTTCATGGAGACCGAGAAACCCGTATCTACGGGAGCCCAGATCGCGTCGATCTCGACGCCCATCGATTCCTGCGTCTGGATTACGGCACCCTGACCGGTCAGCGCGACAAAAAAGCTCGGGTCGACTTCAGTATAGAAACCCGTTGCGTAGACGCTGAGATTGTCGGTAACCCACTTCAGACCCAGTTCGAACTGATCGACCTCCTGAATGAGATCATTACCGGCGGCGAACGCATCGCGATTGTCGCGGAAATCGTCGAAATACGGCATTTTGCTGCCGCTGTTGATGCGGCCGAAGACACTGACCGTATCGCTGATCAGGTAGTTGCCAGCGGCGGTCCACGAGAACTCCGTCTCGTCGAAGTCGACCGCCAGCGTCACCTGGCCATCGAGTCCTTCGTCGACCGAATAGTTGACCTCATGCTTTTCGCTCCGCACGCCGACGTCAACAGTGAATCGGTCACTGAGGTCGAACGTAGTGGCGGCGTACAGCGCATTGGTCGTCGCGTCACCGCGAGCGTCGATATCGTAGTTCCAGTTACAGCTGTCGATCGTCGGATCGTCGTTGCACTCTATCCCCGTGACGCGCTCGCCACCCTGCTGGATGACCTCGTATTTGTGATTACCCAGCGACCAGAACTCGTCAGCGGATGCGTTGGCGGTGTACAAACCGAACGTCAGCCGGCCACGATCCCAGTCGAAGGCAAGGCTCAGATCGTTGGTGAAGGCTTCGATGTCCTTGCGAACCTCCCAGGCACCCCAGCGCTGGATAAACTCGTCGTTGCCGATCGCTCGTCCCGTAATGGCACCCGTGATCGGACCGGTGACGTTTGCGAGTTCGTCGACCAGCGGATCGGCCAGCAGATCGCCAACCCTGATAGCGCCTCCGTCCGGCACCAGGCCCAGGGTATCCGCGTTGCCGGCCGTATAGCTGAAGCGATCCGTGAATTCCCAGCTGTCGCTGAGCTCCAGGATGATGGAACCGCCGGTCATCGAACCATCCCAACCGCGGCCTTCACCAAGGTCCAGGGTTTTCTCACCCGGATCTTCGAAAGCCTGATCACCGGAGTTGTTCGCGAAGAGTATGCGGCGCTGGCGATTCAGCGTGCCGATCTGGCTGTACTCGGCATCCACGCCGGGCACGTTCAGCGGCGACGGCAAATACCACTGCCCGTGATCGTCGGTGTTGCGGTGGAACACGTTGACCGTGCCGTTGTCGAGATCTTTGGTGAGGTTGATCGTGAACTGATTGCCTTCGCGTGCGTTGAAGCCGGCGTCGCGAATGCCCGGCGAACTCGAGAGGTAGCCGCCCACCATGTAGTAGAAGCTGTCGGCGATCTCCCCGCTCAGGTAGCCGTCGAAACGCCGGAGATCGTAGTCCGACGTCGTATATTTGACGAGGCCCTCGGTATCCTCACCACCTTCGCGCAATATGAAGTTGGTCGTCAGGCCCGGTTGCCCGTTGGAGAAGACGGGGTTCGGCCCACCACGCAGCGCTTCGACGCGCTGAATGGTCTCATCGACACGAAACAGGGTCGTATTCTCGAGAAAAGACAACGTGGGCGGCGGGAAGATCGGCGCACCGTTGACCTGCAGCGTGAAGAACGGCGCATCACCACCGCCCGGAAAACCACGCACAAAAACGTTGGCGCCGGCGACGCCGCCGGAACTCTCCGCCCAGATACCGGGCACGAGCTTCAGAAGATCGGCCGTGCTCTGCGGCGAGTATTCGTTGATGTCGGTGTCGCTGACGGTCGTGATCGCAAAGCTCGCCTCGAATTTGCGCAGCTCGGCACCGCCGGCCGTTCCCGTGACGATGACCTCTTCGATCCAGGCGGACTCCCCTTCGTCGTCATCGGTGGACTGCGCAAGCGCGGGCTGCATCGTGTACGCGAGCAACAACAGACTAGATAACGGCGCCGCAATCTGACGCCAAAAACCTGCGTTTTTCATCGTTTCCCCCCAGAGTCAATGCCGTAATGCAGGACTGACCGTACCCCGCTATGAAATGCATTTCAAGAAATGCATTTCATTTTCTTTGAAATTGGTTTCAATCGCGGTACTATCTTGACCTGAGCCGGGGAAGAAACCATTGAAAGATAAAGAAAAACGCGCAATCACGATGGCGGACATCGCGCGCCTGGCCAATGTTTCGAAACCGACCGTCTCGCGAGCGCTCAGCAACAACCCGCTGGTCAACGAAAAGACCCGCAATCGCGTGCTTTCGGTCGCCGCGGAACACGGCTACGCCGTCAACCGCAACGCCCAGAAGCTGCGCCACAAGCGCACGAATACGATTGCGGTATCGATGGATTTCCGCTCGCATCGACAGAATCGCATCTCCGACCCTTTTATGTTCGAACTGCTGGCCGGTGTATCCGAGGCGCTCGGGGATCACAACCAGGATCTGCTGCTGTGCGCGCCCAATCACAACGATGCGTCAGCGTTCCGCCAGATTCTGACCGAACGCGGAGCCGACGGATTTATCGTCCTCGGACAGGGGCACCGCGAAAAAATGCTGGCCGACTGTGCCGCCGCCGGCACACCCCTGGTTGTCTGGGGGGCAGCCGCACCCGACGCCAACTACTGCGTCGTCGGCAGCGATAACTTTCTCGGCGGCCAGCTGGCGGGAGAACACTTTATCCGGCAGGGACGCCGACGATTCCTGTTTGTCGGCGATACCTCGTTTCGAGAAATCCACGAACGCCGACAGGGACTCAAACACGTCATCGACAACAGCGAGCAGGCGATTGTGTTCGACGACGTCGAACTGCAAAGCTTCCGCTACGAGTCCGCCTACGACGCGGCCGTGCGTTATCTCGACGTCAACGAGACGATCCCGGACGCGGTGTTCACATGGAGCGATACGGCGGCGATGGCGTTCATTTCGGCGTTTCGCAATGCGGGCGCACATGCGCCGGATGACGTCTCTTTCGTCGGTTACAACGACATCCCCGAGGCACGCTATTTTTACCCGCCACTGACGACAATTCGCCAGGACACCTACCAGGCGGGACGCATGCTGGCCGCAAAACTGCTGCGCATCATCGACGGTGAGACGCCAAAATCGGCAACGATCAGGACCGAGCTGATCGTGCGCAGTACATAGGCCAGGCCGGGAGCACGAGTTTCTCTCAGCGCCGCCGGGCGCTACGATAGGCTTCGAGTCAGCCGTATCCGTGCTGGCAATACTCAAGAAACAGACATGCCCGAACGCAGCAATGCACAGAGTTTCATCGCAATCCTGATTGCCGTCATGCTGGGCGGTGCCATCGCGTGGGCAGGCAGCGATGGCGGTGCAATCCGTGGTGGCGTGCCCGTTTTTGCGCTGTGTGGCGCGCTGGCGTTTGCGATCAACTGGCTCGCCTTCATTCCGTCCGCCGCGCTCCAGACGGAGCACTACTACGACCTGACGGGTGGCATTAGCTATATCTCGGTGATCGCCGTTGCTGCATGGCTGTCACACGAACTCGACCTGCGCGCAACGCTGGTAGCGGTCATGGTCATGATCTGGGCGCTGCGCCTGTCTACGTTCCTGTTCTTGAGAATCTCGAAGAGCGGCAAGGACGATCGTTTCGACACGATCAAGACGCGACCCGTTCACTTCCTGATGGCCTGGACGCTGCAGGGCCTCTGGGTATTGCTCACCGCCGCCGCAGCGCTTGCCGTCATTACCGGCAGTGAGCGCGAACCGATCGGCATTGTTGGCGTAGCGGGTATTGCTATCTGGAGTTTCGGATTTCTCATCGAAATCGTCGCGGACCGACAGAAATCGCAATTCAGGAGCGATCCGGCGAACAGCGGCAGGTTCATCGACACGGGTCTGTGGGCGTGGTCGCGGCATCCGAACTACTTCGGAGAAATTCTGCTTTGGACCGGCATGGCCGTTGTTGCGCTGCCGGTGCTGAAAGGCTGGCAGTGGACGACGCTCACATCACCGCTGTTCGTCTGGCTGCTGCTTACGCGGGTCAGCGGTGTTCCGCTACTGGAGAAAAAGGCCGACGAGCGCTGGGGCGGTCAGGCCGACTACGAGGACTACAAGCGTCGAACGCCTGTGCTGGTTCCCAGGCCACCTGCCGCTCGCGGATAGGCCGGGCGGCGGCAGCGCCGAACATCGCTTTTTCAGCCGGGCAATTCTATAGTTGGGATATCCATCTTGGATTGGCAGGCGATGCACTCGACGTGCAACCCGACGACATTGACCAAGCTATTCATCAGTTATCGACGCGGTGGCGTAAGAGCCAGAACTTATCGGCTCGCTGACCGGCTCAAAGACCGCTTCGGCAGCGACAACGTGTTTCTCGACATCGATTCCATCGGTCCGGGCTCCCGTTTCGCGGACGTGATACGAGAGGCCATTTTTTCCAGCTCGTTTGTACTGATAATGATCGGTCCCAAATGGCTGGAGATGAAGGATGAAGATGGCCAACGCCGGCTGGATGCGGAAGACGATCACCTGAGGCTCGAGGTCGAAGCGGCAATCGAGTCTCCCGCAACGGTAATACCCATTCTCGTAGACGGAGCCAAAATGCCCGCGCGCTCGGACCTGCCCGAACCCATACGAGAACTCGCCGATCTGAACGCGCACACGCTCGCGGATTCTCACTGGGACTATGACGTCGACCGGCTGCTCCAGCACATTGGTCCGCCGACGGCGCCGGACGAACAACTCATGCCGCAGGCCTGGATCAGCGTTGCTCTCGTAGCGCTTGCACTGCTTGGGCTATGGGACGGCGAAAACGATGCGGATGTCTGGCTCGGAGCAGCGTCGTTTGCGCTGTCCGCCGTCGCTCTTGCCGTGTGGACCCTGGTACGGAAGAAACCCGGCAAAATGCTCAACAGGTTGTTGTGCTCTCTGGGCATTTTGACGGGTGCCTCGCTGGCCGCCGTGTCTTTCTGGCAATACTCCCTGCTGACCACGTAGACTGACCTCGAGTTCGCCTACCAGAAGGTCGCGTCAATCGAGAACGCCTTTATGCGGCTAAGTTTGCTTTTACTGCTGGCGGTGCCAGGCGTCACTCCGTGGGCACAGCAGGAAATACATCGTTGCCCGCAGCCCGACGGCACGGTTGCCTTCCAGGAAAAGCCTTGTCCGGAACCAACGGATGACGCCGCTGCCGCGGACGACCAGTCAGAAGACGACACAACGCCTGCGACCGACAGCGCCTTGGATTTTGTTAACCCCTTCGACAACCCGGAAGTCGCCGAGCCCGCGCCGGAGACGGAGCAGCTCGTGCTGCCTTCGCAAGATCGCGCAGAGTGCGAAAAGTCGACGCGTGACGCCATCGACGCAATCGATCTCGAGATGCGTAAAGACTACACGGAAGAACAGGGCCGCCAGTACCTCGCTGAGCTGCTCGAGCTGACGCGTCAGCTGAGAGCCTGCAAGGCGCTGTAGGATTTTGGTCCCATGGGTGACGGCCCGGCCCTCCTTTCTCCGCCGCGGGCGCGCGCAGTCAAAGACGAAGCGGAAACCCGATGCGGTTGTGTTTATGATGATCGTATGGGGGAAACGGGCGACAAGCTGACCCGCCTGCTGGAGCGTGCAGCAGCCGGGGACGACGATGCGAACGAGGATCTGTTCGCCAGGCTGTACCCGACATTACGTAAACTGGCGCGATCGCAACTCAACCGCCACCGGCGCGGCACGCTGTGCACGACCGAGCTGGTCAACGAGGCGTCGATGAAACTCTTCGGCGCGGACCAGCTGGGACAACTCGAAAATCGTGAACACCTGATCGCAACCGCCGCGCGCGCCATGCGCCACGTGCTCGTCGACCACGCGCGCCGAAAAAACTCGCAAAAGCGCGGCGGCGACTGGTTCAGAATGGACCTGGACGAAAACGAGCTGCCGATGGACCGCCTTCCGGAACAGGTCCTCGCGTTAGACGAGGCGCTCAAACGTCTTGACGGCGTGGATCAGCGCGGACACCAGGTTGTCGAGCTCAAGTTCTTCGGCGGCTGCACGATCGAAGAGATTGCGGAGCTCCTCGACGTGTCGGATGGCACGGTCAAGCTGGCGTGGCGGAGAGCCCGGGCGTTCCTGTACTCGGAGATGCAAAGGCCGTGAGTTCGGAAAGTGATCGCCGCGCAATGGCCTTGTTCGAACAGGCCCTGGACATCCCGGCAGAAGCGCGTCCGGCGTTTCTCGACGAACACTGCGACGATCCCGACGTCCGGCGGCGCGTCGAGTCGATGCTCGCGGCCGACGCACAGGGTGACGGCCTGCTGGAAGACGATGCGGACCGCCATCTTGCCGAACTCGCGGGTGACCCGGACGCTCGGGCACCTGAGCGAATTGGCGCGTATCGCGTTGTCGAGCGGCTTGGGCAGGGCGGCATGGCCACGGTCTATCGCGGCGAGCGCGCTACGGGCGATTTCGAGCAGACGGCGGCGCTGAAGCTGATTCTCCCGTCGCGGCGGTCGGAACACTGGCAGGCCCGGTTCCTCAATGAACGACAGATACTGGCATCGCTGCGGCACCCGAACATCGCGCAGCTGCTTGAAGGTGGCCTGACGCGCGACGGCGACCCTTACTTCGCAATGGAGTTCGTCAACGGACAACCGATCACCGACTACTGCAACAGTGAGCGCCTGTCGATCGACGAGCGCATCGAATTGTTGCTGTCGGTATGTGACGCGATCAGTTACGCGCACGGCAAACTGATCGTGCATCGCGACCTGAAGCCCAGCAACATACTCGTGGATCGCAACGGGCACGCGAAGCTACTGGATTTTGGCATCGCGAAGCTGTTGTCGGACGAAGACACGAGCCGCACAAAAACGACGCTGCGCGCACTGACGCCCGACTACGCCGCACCCGAGCAGTTTGCCGGCAACGAAGTCACAACCTCGGTCGACGTCTACGCCCTGGGCGGCCTGCTCTACGAAATGCTGGCGGGCCGGCGGCCGTTCGCCGGCGTGGCGGGATCAGCGCTCGAGATCGAACGGCGAATTCACGAGAGCGGCGCGCCAACGTTTGCAAAACTCGGCGCCAATATCGACGGCGCTGAACGAGACACCATTGCCGCGGAGCGTGGCACGTCCTGGCGGCGCCTCGAACGATCGATCCGCGGCGATCTCGAAAACATTGCGCTGAAAGCACTGCGCGCCGAACCCGAACGCCGCTATTCGTCGGTCGAGGCATTTGCCGCGGATCTCAAACGCTACCTGGACGGGCTTCCGGTGCAGGCGCGTGCAGACACAGCCTGGTACCGGCTCGGAAAGTTCTCGAGCAGACACCCGGTTGGCCTTCCGCTGGGCCTGCTCGCCACACTCGGCTTGCTGTTGAGTACCGGGTACGCGCTGCACCAGGCGGAGGAAGCCCGCACGGCGGCAACCATTGCCCGCCTCGAGGCGGCGAAGGCCAACGAGACCAGGGACTTTATTACGAGCCTGTTCGAGTTTGCGGCGCCCGACAAAAGTCTCGGCAATCGCCTGACCGCGCGTCAGCTGCTCGATCTCGGCGCCAATCGCGTCAACGAGGAACTGGCGGGGCAGCCTTTGCTGCACGCCGAGATGCTGTTGCTCCTGGCAACAACCTACGGCCAACTCGGACTGTACGACACGGCGTTGCCGCTGGCCGAACAGTCGACCGCGCTGTACGCGTCGGAAGGCGAATCGGCACTCGAAGCGGATGCCCTCGTTGCGAGTTCGCGGCTGAACCGCCTGAAAGGCGAATTTGCCGCGGCGACGGCGCAGCTCGACTCCGCGGAGAGTCTGCTCGACGACGGCGACGAGGCGCGACGCGCGGCGCTGTTGATCGAGCGTGGAGAAAACCTCCGCGAGCAGGCGCAGTTCGAGCCGGCCGCGGCGGCGTTCGAAGCTGCACTGGCCATCGACCGGGCGCGACTGGCAACACCCTCCGAGATTGCGCGGGATCTGTATCGACTGGGTACGCTGCGTTTCAGCGAGGGCGACAGCGCTGAGGCGCTGGATCTGCTGCGCGAAGCGTCGCAACGACTCATTGACAACAATGCGGCGGAGACCACGCAGCACGCATCGATCGAACACGACATGGGCGTCATGCTGATTCAGCGCGGCGAGTTGGATGCCGCAGAGGCGCTACTCGAGCACGTACGCTCGACCCGTGCAAAGCTGCTCGGTGAGAACCATCCCGACCTTGCGGTTACACTCAAGGAACTCGCAGGCATTGCGCGACAGCACCACCGCAACGACGACGCCGAAAGCCTGTACCTCGAGGCTCTGCGCATCAACGAATCGATGCTCGGCCCCGATCACCCGGAAACGGCCAACACCCTGAACTCGCTGGCCGTGTTCTTTCGCGGCCTCGGCGACGACGAGCGGGCGCTGGAGTACGCGGAGCGAGCCCTCGCCGGCGCCACTCGGGCCTATGGGAACCAGCACCCGACCGTGGGCCTCATGACGATGAACGTGGGTTCGATGCGGCGGATGCTCGGGGATCTCGACGGCGCCACGCGGGATATCCGCGACGGCCTGGGCATTCTCGTCGCGGCGCTGGGCGAGGAGCATCACCTCGCGGGTGTTGCGTACAATGCGCTGGCCGGCGTGCAGTCCGATCGGGGTGAACTCGAACTCGCCGAGAGCAATTTCCGGCGCGCGCTCGGCATTTTCGAAGCCACGGCCGGCGCGAATCATCCGCACACCGTTGCGATATTGAACGGGCTGGCGTCGGTATTGCTGGCTACCGGTCAGACGGACGAAGCGGAAGCACAGTACCGGCGCGCCGCGGAAACGGCGAAAGCCGTATTGCCCGAAGAGCACCCGAACCGGGCCATCGTCGAGCTGGGTCTCGCGCGCATTGCGGCAGACCGTGGCCACTGCGCCGAGGCCCGGCAAATTGCGGAACAGTACAAACCGATCCTCGACGCCGCCGGACAATCGGACCGGCAGGACATCGTAGCCGCCAGCGCCGCTATCTCGGGCTGCCGCTAACCCCCGCTGCCGACGGCAGCCCGCAAACAACCACAGCAACTCCTTCGCGATCGGATTGCCCGATTTGCGCCCGGTTTGCGTATTACCGCTTGAGACCCGCCAATACGCCACCGCCGGAGGAGCGGCTATGCCTTTGTTTTCGCGTGGAAACCAGCCCACAGGCCGCAACAGCGCGGTCGTCGCCATGGTGTTCGTTCTGGCCGCTCTGCCTGGTTGCTCCGGCGACGACTCGAACAGCTCCGGCCGGGGCGCGGAACAGGCGGCCAGCTCGACGACCACCGACCGCGGTTCGGGGAGCGAGTCGAGTCGCTACGACTACGACGAAGACGACCCGATCGGCGACCGCAAGCTCGACCTGAACTATCCGGATCCGCCGTACCCGCCGGACGAGCGCGTCATGGGTCCGTTCAGGGAGGCGTTCAAGAACGGTGATCTCGACGGGATGGTCGAGGCCTGGTCACCAATGGGCCCGCAACAGCGGCTCAAGGCTCTTCAGTGGGGCCAGGATTACCGGTTTTCCGTCCCGCTCGACGACAAGGACCAGCTGGACGCCGTGCAGACACCTTTCGACTTCCTCGGCAGAGTCGATGTTGGACAGCTCGAGTACGACGCCCGCGCTGATGCCCGCGGCGAACCGAGACAACAGCCCGGCGGGGGCAGCATGCCCAGCCTTCCCGACGAACTCGGCCACGTCCGCGGCGTGGTCGTCGACCGCGACACCGGCGAGCCCGTGCCCGGCGTCACCGTGGCCGCCAGCTTCCCGCAGATGATGATCTTCTCGCTGACCGGCGAAACCGCGCGCTGGGAAACGATCACGGCTGACGACGGCAGTTTCGAGATTCGTGACATCCCGGCCGGTGATGCGGCGTTGCTCGTACATCGCCTGCCGGAATACAACCTGCTGCAGCACAAGTTTACGGTAGCCGCTGACGAAACCATGACCGAAACGGTGGCGCTGCCGAGGCTCGGCCGGGTCCAGCTCGAGCTGCCGACCTTCGTGAGCGGCACGGTCACCGACAGTGAGACCGGCGAGCCCGTGCCGGACGTGCTGGTCTCGGTCGGCAACAGTTCGGCTACCGGTCGCACCAACGGCAGGGGCGCGTACATCATTCGCCGGGTCGACCCCGGAGAACACACGATTCTTGCCCGCCATGCCGATTATCACGACGGCAGCGACCGCATCGTCGCGGACGGTCCGGGCAAAATCGAACTCGATTTTTCCATCGATCCGATTACGACCGGCATCGTCGTCGGCACGGCTGTCAACAGCGCAACGGGCGCACCGCTCGCCAACGTAACCGTCACGATTGCCGGGCAGACGGTCACGACCGATGCCGAAGGACGGTTCCGCATCGTCGACATCGAATCCGGCGACCTGCACGTTCAGGCAGGCGGCGAAGGCTACCGGCCCGCGGGTAGCGACGTCACGCTTGAAGCGCGGACCACGGTCGAGACGGTGCTGGAACTCGAGCCGATTACGGAAGGTACGGTGCGCGGCATCGTTCGAAATGCGGCTACGGGTGAACCCGTCGCCGAAACCGAAATCCAGATTGGCCCGCTGCACGCCGAGACGGACAGCGCCGGTCGCTTCGAGATCGCCGACGTGCCGCAGGGTGATGCCAGCATTGCCGCCCGAAAAACCCTGTTCGAACCCACGATGGAAACGGTCGACGTGATTGCGATGCAGACTGTCGACGTCGACATTGCGCTCACACCGATCACCTACGGCGACCTCGTGGTGACCGTGACGGATGCGTCGAGCGGTCAGCCGCTTGCGGCAAGCCTGGTGCAATTGACGGCCAGCCTGAGCGGCGAGACCAATGCCGACGGCCGCATTCGTTTCGAGAAAGTGCCGGCCGGAGAAGGCCTGCTCTCGGCCTCGCTCCATGCTTACGTTGCCGACGAGCAAAACTATGTGCTCGAACCGGCAACCGAACTCGAACAGACCATTGCGCTCGAGCCGGTCACGGTGGGTTCGGTCGCAGGTATTGTCGTCAACGCGGACGGCGGCGGAGCACTGGCTGGCGCCACCGTGACGATCGGCAGCCGCAAGGCCACGACGGACAGCGACGGTCGGTTCCGAATCGACGAACTCGCGGCCGGCGAAGTCAACGTCAGCGCCGTCAAGCCCGTCTTCGAAGCGGATCGCGTCAGCGCAACGGTCATTGCGGCTGAGACCGTCGACGTAGAGCTCGTGCTCGAACCCGTCACCTACGGCACGATCCGTGGCGTTGTCGTTGACGCGCTGACGAGCGAACCGATCGCTGACGCCACAGTTGCCGTATCCGGACGCAACACACGAACGAATGCCAACGGCGAATTCGAGCTCGATCGCGTCACGGCGGGTGACCTGTTGCTAACGGCGAACAAGCGAGTCTACGAGCAGGTCGAAGACCGTTTCGAGCTTGCACCCGCGGACACCGAGACCCGGCGTATTGCGTTGCCGCCCATTACCTACGGCGACGTTCAAGGTCAGGTGGTCGATGCGGACGGCGGCGCGCCGCTGGCCAGCGTCGAGGTGAGCCTTGGCACGGTCCGCGTGCGGACGGATGCGGACGGCCGCTTCGGGCCAGAACGGGTCGACGCCGGGCCGTTGAATATCAGCGTTCACAAGGGCGGTTACGAGTCCGGCGGTCTGCCGGTCGAGGTTGCGGCAGCCGGCTTGACGGATGCGTTCATCGAACTCGAACCGATTCGTATTGGCACGGTCGTCGGCACGGTTCTCGACGCGAAGACCGGCGAAGCCGTCAACGGCGCGCGCGTCACCCTCGCCGCCGAGGCGCGGGAAACCGCGGCGGACGGCCGCTTCCGTTTCGAAGCCGTCAAAACCGGCTCCGTGGGTGTGGCTGTCCGACACGCGGATTACGGTAACGGCGCGGCGAGCGGCGACCTTGCCGGCGGCGCAACGCTCGAGCTGATCGTACGCGTCGACCTCCGCCGCGAAGACGTCACCCAGCTCGAGGCCGGCCTGGCGTCAGGCGGTTCGATCGATCTCTACGGCATTCATTTCGACTCGGGCAAAGATCAGTTCAAGGCCTCGTCGCTCGGCACGCTGAATGCCGTACTCGCCGTCATGAAGCGCGCGCCCGAACGCCGCTTCACGATTGTCGGGCATACCGATTCCGACGGCAGCGACGCGTCCAACCAGGATCTCTCGGAGCGGCGCGCGCGAACGGTCATCAACTGGCTCATCGAACACGGCATCGAAGCAGGACGCCTGACGGCACGAGGTTTCGGCGAATCGCGGCCCACCGCGCCCAACGAGACCGAATCGGGCAAGGCGCTGAATCGCCGCGTAGAACTCGGTTTTACGGAGTAGCTCCAGGTGTCGGCAGGATCCCTACACGCAAAAAAGACGTCGGCACGATCGATGTCCGGCTCGTCGAGGCATCTGCCGGTCACACTGACGCTGCTGACAGTCGCCGCGTTGGCGATTGTCGGCAGCCTGATTTACGGATGGAACCAGAACCGCCTGGCCGGCCTGCCTGAAGCCAGCCTCGGCTGGCCATCGGTCAGCGGCCTGATCGTTCGCTCCACGCTCGATGTGCGGACTTCGATTCTGCGCGGCAGGCGCACGGTGCACGACGTTCAGGTCATCTACGAATACGTTGTCGGCGAGCAGTCTTACCGCAACGACGTCATCCGCTTCGATCAGGCGGAGCTTTCTCTTGCGGAGAAAGAAGCGCTCGTCAGCTCGCATCCGGTCGGACGCACCGTGCCGGTTTACTACAACCCGGCAAGACCCGGGCAGTCCGTGCTGCTACGCGGAGCCGGCGAGCGATGAGCGGCAATCACCACATCACCGCACAGGGAGGAAACGTCCATGGGTGAACTCCCCGGCACCGTCATCGTATTGATCGTGCTTGGCATCGTGTTTGTCTATCGCGCCCGAAAACAGAACGAGCGCGTGCGGACACTGATCGAGCGTGGTGAAACCGGCAGCGCCTACGTCACCGAACTCAAGCGCAACAACAACTTGCGTTCGAGCTTCAAGCACTCCGTGGCCTATACGTTCACGGCGCAGAACGGTCAGACCTACACAAACAGGAACATCGTTTCGCACAGCGAATTCGGCACCTACGTCGAAAGGCAGCGGATCGAGATCGTGTACGACCCCGGCGACCCGATGAACAGCATGCTCAAAACCATTGTGGACCAGGCCCGGCACGACATGGGTCTCGCGGGCACCGAATGAACAGATTTCGTGAACACCTATAAGCGCGCAGGAGTAAACACCATGAACGCACTGATGCAATCGACGGCCCTCGCGGCCATGACCCTTCTGATAGCCGGCCCGGCGTCAGCGAAAGACGTCGAGGAGCCGGCCATTCCGCACTGCGATAAACCGTACGGCACGATCGCGCTCCAGGAGGCAGCCGGTGGCGGCTGGTGGGACAGCTACGACCTCGAGAACCCGGAAGCACTGATCAAGCTGTACGTCAACGAATCGGGCTGCTTTACGCTCGTCGACCGCGGCGCCGGGCTCGAAATGAACACGAACGAGCGCATGATCGCCGAGTCGGGCGGTATGCAGGTGGGTTCGAACGTCGGCAGCGGGCAGCTGCTCGCCGCGGACTTTTTCCTCGTGCCGGACCTGATCACGAACGACGACGACAGCGGCGGCAGACGTATCGGCGGGATCCTGGGCGGCAAGATCGGCGACTCGATCGGCGGCATACTCGGCGACGTCAAGACCAAGAAACTCGAAGCCGACACGATACTTACGCTCGTCAACGCCCGCACCGGCGTGCAAACCGCAACCGCCCGCGGCAAGGCGGAGAAGCGCGATGTGTCGTTCGACGTCGGTGGCATCCTCGGCGTGGCCGGCGGCATCAGCAGCTATCAGGACACGCAGATCGGACGCGTCATTGCGGCAGCTTATGCAACCGCGTACTCGGAACTGATCGCCAAGGTCGAGGCATCAGGTGGCGCGGTCGCGTCCGCCGACGCGCCCGTCGAGTCCTACGTCATTGCGATCGACACCGACATGTACAAGGCACCTTCGCGCGGCGAAGCGGTGCGCGGACTGCGCCAGGGCATGTTCGTCTATCCGACCGGAAACCGCGATGGCGCTTTTCTCGAAGTGAAAGACAAGTTCGGCACGACGGGCTGGGTGTCGGTCGAGGATTTGCAGTAACCCTCCGTCCCACTACAAGGGGATAACAAAATGACCATGCAGCGTACTTTGAGTCTCGCGTTAAGCCTGACAATTCTACTCACCACGCCGATCGCCTCCGCGCAGCCGTTTGCGCTCGACGAGAACATCAAACCGGTCGAGTTGACGCTCAAGGAAGAGCCGAACAACGAAGGCATCCTGTGGACTGGCGCCCACGGAACCATCGGAACGATGGCGGATTATCTCTTCGTCAACGGCTTGAGCCCGCGGCGGGTCATAGAGGCGCACCTGATCTCGATAAACGCGGAGGAGCCCGTGACCCTGACCGTCGTCAAGAACCTGTGGAGCGATCCGGGCCAGTCCTGCGACACGGGTTCGGAGGGCATGTGCAAGGTGAAGTTTCGGACCAGTGGCGATGCCGGAATCAGGGTTGATGGCGTCAACGGAAGCCGCTGGCGCCTGCTGTTGCTCGCGAGCCCGGAAGTGCCGCTGGATCTGCTCATGCCGTCACCCATGTTCGAAGCCCGCAAAGCCGACGCGGCGCAGTACGAACACGGCGGCGCGGCAGCAACCGTAGCGTCGGCGGGCTCGAACACGCCCGCCACGACGGAAGAAAAGGCGGGCCCGCTGGTCTGGATAGCGGCGGCCGGCGTCGTCATGCTCGGAATCATTGCCGTCCTGCTGGCAAAGGTCGTCAGGAACTCGGGTGGCTCGGCTGCAAGAATGCTGCTGCCAACCCTGATTGTTCTCACAGCCTGTTTTGCCATCCCCTGCTCGGGAATCGTCCACGCCGCGGAGGAAACGGATTCTGAATCGATCGATATAGACCTCTCGGAAATCGACGAGGAGATCGAACGGGAAGTCAAAGCACGCGAGGAAGCCAAAAAGAGGATCGAAGAAGTCTCTAAAGAAATAAACAGGGCACTGAAGCTGCTCATCGATGCCCGCAAAGTGTATGACACGTGGTTCGGCGACCTCAGCAATTGCTCGGCGATGGGAAATCCGCCCGGCACACCTCGAATCCCGTCGTTTTGCGAGGGCAACGTCAACTGCAAGTCGTGTTACGCAACTGCCCGAAAAAGCTTCAACGAAACCCGGCACACGTTCGAGCAGCTCCGCATCATCTACAGCTGCAACAAGAGAGCCATCGACGCTGCCATCAAATTTGGTGACGGCGGCTCGGCCGTTCACGGCGTCACGGCCCTGGCCTGGCAAACCATCAAGCTCGATATCGAAACGTCGGTCAAGAAGATGAAGCAAGCCTATGACAACAAGTACCTCGAGCTGGGTGGCCGACTCCACGACTCGATGATCGACATTGCCATGTGCGAGGCACGCTACGGGGAAAAGGACTGGTACGATCGCTTCGGCTACGTCTACTACGAGTTCATGATGGACAAGTACAAGCGCACCAACTAGCCGCTGTCGTTCCGACAAAAAGGCGCCAACAAAAAAAACGCCGCGGGCAAAACCCGCGGCGTTTCTTTCTGCCTGCACTTAGTAGAGGTACGGCCCGTTCAGCTCGGCAACCGAACCGTTGCGGTCGAAGCGTACGTTGACGAACACCGCGTGCTGATGATCGACCTCGTCGTTTTCGGCGGGTGTCAGCCGGGCGTCGATCGTGTACCAGACGTCGGGACGTATATCTATTGGAGCATTGCCGCTCTCGAGCTTGATAGCCGCCACGTCGGGCCTTTTTCGAAACGGAGACGGCACAGGAAAGTACGCGACACGCCTTGTCTTCTGGCCCCGAATCACGATGGGCAACTCGATGCTGTTGCCGCGTGGAACGACGATGTCGAAAAAGCCGCGCGCCGGGTAATACGGTACCCGTCGCCGGTCGATGTTGACGCGTTGCCGGTAATCGAAATGCCCTTCGATGATGCTGGCATCGATCTGGTTGCCCGAGAATGCGTAGGTGTTGCTGCCGGCGTTCATCAGGACGACGTTGAACGACAGATCGTTGGCTCGCAGCATCGACCCTCGCAGCCGCGGTTTCTCCAGCTCAAAATCGTGCAGCTTCACGGTGTGGATATCGAACTTGGCGCGCTGCGACGTATTGATCGGCACACGAACGCTTGTTGTGGCCTTCGTGTTGATCTGCGACCTGGGTTGCTGGCGCTGCACTTCGTGTTCGGTCGGGCGTTTGGGTTCGGGCCGGGGTTCCGGTAACCGGGGCACTTGCGCTGCCGCAGGCGCTGCAATGGCGAGCGCCACGGCACACGCCAGCCCGTTGGTACGTTTACTGGGCGATGTCATTGTTGTCTCCATGTTGGTCTTCCTCAATAGGGAATACGCAAACGGATGACGATTTGGTCAATGGCAAGCCAATACTGCCCCTGTAACTGTCGCAAAGTGGCGACTGTTCGCCGCAGATGCGTGATTCTGTAAACGATCCCGAATACGCCGCCGGTTGGCGTGTAATAATGTCGCTGGATGAGCCGGCTTGGGTGCTGATAATGCTCGCTGACAAGTTTCGAAACACATCGCGTACATTGCGTCGCCTGTGCACGCTGACCTTCGCGTTCGCACTGACCGCCTGTGGCGGTGGAGGCGGCGGCGACACGACGTCGCCGCCTCCGCCACCTCCTCCACCACCGCCGCCGCCAACCGCGGTTAATCCCACGCTCTCGATCAGCGACGCCATCGTCACAGAGGGTGACACCGGCACAACGACGTTGCGGTTTACGGTGCAGGCCACCGCCGTTTCCACGACTCCTGCGCCCATTGCGGATTCAAGCGTCGATTACACGACCTCGGCCGGCACGGCGACCGAAGGCGTCGACTATCAGTCCGCAAACGGCACCGTGCAGATTCCCGGCAACGTGGGTCAGGCCACGATTGATGTCGAGATCGTGGGCGACGCTGACATTGAACCCAACGAGACGTTTACCGTGACCTTGTCGTCACCCAGCAACGCCACGCTCGGGCAGGCGACGGCAACCGGAACGATTCGCGACGATGACTCACCCAGCGGTGCTTCCGGCCTGGACAACCGGCCCGACAACCTGACCTGTGTCGCCCCCGCGCGGCCGACCGGGAACGCATCGGTCTCCGTAAACGATCCTTATCCGTCGCTTCCGAATTTTGTACAGCCCACGAAGATCTTGCTGGAACCGGGCGGCGGTCGCTGGTTCGTGCTGCAGAAAGGCGGAGTGATCGTCAGTTTTCCGACGACCAATCCAACCGGTGTCACCACCTACATGGATTTGACGAATGGTCGTTCCATTCGCACGAACTCCGAAGGCGGCTTGCTCGGCATGGCGTTTCATCCCGATTACCCGAGCACGCCAGAGATATTCCTGTCTTACACGATCAATCACACGAACCCCGACATGCGCCACATCCTCTCGCGCATGGTGCTCGACGACGTCGACACCCCGGGTGCCGGCACCGTGGAACAGGTGATACTCGAAGTCGACCAGGATTTCGACAACCACAACGGCGGCGACATTGCGTTTGGTCCCGACGGCTACCTGTACTTCGGCCTGGGCGACGGTGGCGACGGCAACGACCCTCGCCGGCGCGCGCAGGACACGACGCGGCTCTTGGGTTCGATGCTGCGCATCGACGTTCGCGGCACGGGCGCAGATTACGATGTTCCGACGGACAATCCGTTTGCGCCGAACGCCAAATGTGGACCCGGCGCCAACCCAAACGATTGCCCGGAAATCTACGCATGGGGCCTGAGGAACCCCTGGCGCTGGAGTTTCGACCCCGACACGGGTGAGCTGTGGGCGGCCGACGTTGGTCAGGGCGCTCGCGAGGAAGTGGACCTGATCGAGCTGGGCGGCAACTACGGCTGGCGCTGCCGTGAAGGAACGCGCGATACGTTCAACGCCGGTGACTGCGACGCGAGTGACAGCCTGATCGATCCGGTCACCGAGTACGACCGCGGTCAAGGTACGTCGATTACGGGCGGTTACGTGTACCGGGGAAGCGCCATCCCCGAACTCACGGGTCTGTACATCTTTGCCGACTACGGTTCCGGTCGTTTCTGGGCCGCGCGGCCTGACGGTCAGGGCGGCTACGAGAACGACGAACTCATCAATACGAGCTTTCAGCCGACCGCCTTTGGCGTCGGCGCGGATGGCGAGCTGTATTTTGTCGACATCGACAGCAGCAACGGCAGCGGCCGCGTAAGGCGCATCGATCCGCCCGGAAGCCCGGTACCCGACACGATTCCCGAACTCCTCTCGAACTCCGGCTGCGTCGACCCTGCGGACGTTACCCAGGCGTACGACGGCCTCCTGCCCTACGACCTGAACGCGCCGTTCTGGTCGGACGGCGCTGACAAGGACCGCTACATCGGCATACCGAACGGCACGACCATCGATATCGGCGCGGATGGCGATTTCGATTTCCCGAACGGCACCGTGATCGTCAAGAACTTCCGGCTCGGCGGCAACCTCATCGAGACGCGGCACCTCATGCGTCATCCAGACGGCGTATGGGCCGGCTATACCTACGAATGGAACGTCGCTCAAACGGAAGCAACTCGCGTGCGCGGCGGCAAGGTGGTCAACGTAAACGGTCAGGACTGGATCTACCCGTCCGAGGGCCAGTGTATGCAATGCCATACGGGTGCTGCCGGCTTTGCGCTGGGACCCGAGATTGCGCAGCTCAACAAGGACGTCACGTACGCGTCGACCGGGCGGCTCGCCAATCAGCTCGAAACGATCGAACACATCATGATGTTCTCGACTCCGCTGCCGGCACCCGTCGTTTCGCTCGACGTGCTCGCCGATCCGGAGGATACGGCAGCACCGCTCGAGCCGCGCGCCCGGGCCTATCTGCATACGAACTGCTCGCAGTGCCACCGGCCCAATGCCCCGGTACCGTCGACGATGGATCTGCGTTACTCGACGACGCTCGCCAACACGAACGCCTGCGACGCAACGCCGCTCGAAGGGGATCTCGGCGTCCCCAACGCGCGACTGATTGCGCCGGGCAATTCGACGGCGTCGCTCCTGATCAACCGCATGCAGCGGCGTGACGTTCACGGCATGCCGCCAATCGGGTCGAACGTGATCGACACGCTGAACGTCGCGCGATTGAGCGCGTGGATCGACAACTTGAGCAACTGTAACTAGCGGCAGCCGCAAGGCTGCTGCGCGTCGCGGGCAAGGCAGCGGCTTTTTGGCATTCGGCAAGGCATTCCCGCTACACTTGCGGGACTGAGGTGGCATCCCGTGTTTCACCCTGCCGCCTCGAGGAGTGCCGATCGTGAGAAAAAGCACTGAGAAAAACACACGGCCGCCACGATGACTGAGCCCAACTGGGATCGCCTGCAGCAGCTCTTCGAAGCCGCGCTGAAGCTTCCGGAAACGGAGCGCGTCGCGTTCCTGGACGAGCAGTGCGGGGACGACGCCTCTCTGCGACAAAGAGTCGAGGCACTCCTCGAAGCCGACGAGCAAAATCTCGCCAGCGACGATCGACGTCCGCTAAGCAAATACGTGAAGGTGCCGGACAGCGAGATGGTCGGCACTACGGTCGACGGCTGGCGGATTCTCGAGCGCATCGGCAGCGGCGGCATGGGCAAGGTCTACCTCGCCGAACGGGCCGACGGCGAATTCGAGCAGCGCGTTGCGCTCAAGATCGTCAAGAAGGGCATGGACTCCGAAGTGGTCCTCCAGCGCTTTCGGCAGGAACGGCAAATACTGGCGCGCCTCCATCATCCGAACATTGCGAGTTTCCTCGACGGCGGCATGACGCCGGACGGTCGCCCGTACTTCGCCATGGAGTTTGTCGACGGCCTGCCGATCACGGAATACTGCGACGAACACCGCCTGACCCTCGAGAAGCGTCTCGCGCTGTTCCAGAAAGCCTGCGACGCCGTGCACCACGCGCACAAGAGCCTCATCGTCCATCGCGATCTGAAACCGTCGAACATCATTGTCATGCCCAACGGCGAACTCAAGCTGCTCGACTTCGGCATCGCCAAACTGCTCGACGACAGCGAGGCTGACGATCGACTGACGCGCACGGGCATGCAGGTGCTGACGCCTGCGTATGCGGCGCCCGAGCAGCTCATGAACGGCGACGTGACGACCGCAACCGACGTGTACGCGCTGGGTATTGTGCTGTACGAACTGCTCAGCGGCCGTCGACCTTTCGAGGTTCGGCGCACGCCAAAGGAGCTGCTGGACATCGTGCTCACCGGCGACCCACTGAAGCCGAGCGCGGCCGTGCTGCAGGTTCCGGCGGACACTGACGGCCGCGCGGGCACACAGACTGTCCAGGAACTGAGCGCTGCGCGCGGAACGCGCACCGAACAATTGCGCAAGCGACTCAGCGGCGATCTCGACACGATCTGCCTGATGGCAATGCACAGGGAGGCGGACCACCGCTATACCTCGGCGGATCAACTGGCCGCCGACATTCGCCGCCATCTCGACGGCCTGCCCGTCGTAGCAAGCCCGGACTCGCTCACCTACCGGGTCGGCAAGTTCTACAAGCGCCACCGGCCCGCCGTTATCAGCACGATCGGCGTGATTGCGGCTTTTGTCGCAATGAGTGTCTTTTATACGCTTCAGCTTGCCGACGAACGCGACCGCGCACGCCTCGAAGCCGACCGCGCGGCCGCAACCACGCAGTTTCTCGTCAACATTTTTGAGCTGTCCGACCCCAACAAGACCGCTGGCGAAACCGTAACGGCCAAGGAGATTCTCGACCTCGGCGCCCGGAACTTGAGGGAGGACCTGGAGCGCGTGCCGGAAACCAAAGCAGCGCTGGGCGTGACCATCGGCACGGTTTACGAAAGCCTCGGGCTGTACGACGACGCGCTGACGCAGCACGCCTACGCGTTGCAGCTACGCGAGGAGGCGGGCGACCTGGAAGGTGTCGCCGAAAGCCTGCGTGAACTCGGCACCGTACAGTACGAACTCGGGGATCTCGAGTCCGCAAACGAGTCGCTCGCGCGAGCGCTCGAAATCAACCGAAGCCTGCTGCCCGAGAATCACCTCAAGATTGCAACCAATCTCAACGACCTGGGACACATCACCTACGCCCGCGGCGACTACGACACGGCCAGCGACATTTATCGTGACGCCATCGCCATGTACGAAACGCTCGGCGAGCTCTCCGACCCGGGCTATGCGGACACGCTACACGATCTTGGTCAGGTACAGCAGCTGCAGGGCCACCTCGTGCCGGCCGAGAAAAACTTCCGCAGTGCGCTCGAGGCCGCCCTCGACATCTTCGGGGAAATGAACTCCGTCACGACAACCTACATGCACGACCTGGCCGTAATCATCCACGAAATGGACGACTACGAAGCGGCGGAGGCTCTCTATCTGCGCGTCATCGATCTGGATAGAAAACTGTTCGGTGGCGACACTCATCCGGACATGGAAGTCCTGATGACAAATCTCGGACGGCTGTACGGCGACATGGGCCGGCTGGACGAGGCGGAGAGCTACCTGCGCGAAGCCGTGGACATTGCCGTACGGCTGCGCGGTCCAACACACACGTTTACGGCCTACGACACGGTCAACCTCGCAAATCTGCTTACGATGAAAGGTGAGAACGACGAAGCAAAAGCGCTGTTCGAAACGGCGCTCGAAATTTACGACGCTAACCTGGACGAGGATCACCCGTACATTGCGTCAGCCAGCGCTGGTTTTGCGGCGCTACTGAATCAGATGCAGCTACCCGACGAAAGCCTCGTGCACAGCCAGCGCGCGCTCGACATCTGTGCGACGTCGCTGCCGGAAGGCCACTGGCTCGCGGCCAGCGCCAACAGCGTCCGCGGCGAATCCCTAATGCTGTTGGGCAGTCTGGAAGCAGCGGAGCCGTTGCTCCTTCAGGGTTATGCCGGAGTGGCCGAGGCGCGCCCGCGCGATCGAATCACAAAGAACGCCGTTCGCCGGCTCGTGGATTTTTACGTGGCCACCGACAACCCCGATGAAGCCGAGCGCTTCAGGCAGTTGATGCCCGGACAGTAGTTCAGCGAGCCGCAATAAACAGGCCCCGAAGACGTCGCCGCCTTCAGGGCCTGCCGGGAGCTGTCGCCGACTGATAGCCGGCTACCGGTGCGGGTGACTAACAGCCGCCCGACGGCGCCGCCATGCAGTCGGTGTAGCGGGTCTTCTGCACGGCCGGCGGCGTTGCCGAGGTCAGGTCGAAGTTGACGACGTCCTGGAACTCCTCGACGGTCATCCCGCGCAGCGCTTCACCCCTCAGGTTGAAGAGATCGTCGGCGCTGGCCTGTGCCGCGGTCCGGCTCGCGTTCTGCGAGGCGAAGTGCATCAGGATTGCGCGGCCCTGTGCAGGCACTTCGACGTCGAACGAAAAGTTTATTCGTCCGATCGGCGCGGTCACCGAAGCTGGCGAAACAGTACCGTTCGGCCCGGCGAACACGTGCGCCAGGGTTGGGTCGCCGCCGCCGTTCGAGGCATCGTCGGACACAATGAAGCGATCCCCGTTGTCCACTGTCGTATCGCCGCTGGAGGTCGAGACGATCACCGTGGCGCCGTCCGAACCGAGATTGGTGTCCAACTGGATGTTTGCGGTAATCGACGCGTTGGTGGGATTCTCCAATACCTCGAGGAAGCGTGCAAAACCCTCGACGTCGGAGACGAACACGCGCCGCGTGACGTCCAGATCGCTCAGGATAGCTCGCCTGAGTTTGAACTCACGGCCGCCCTGAAGTTCGGCGGCCCGCTCGTTGTCGGGATACGCAGTGCCATCCACTCTCAGCACGAGTCCTCGGTCGTACGCGTCGCGCGTGCCGTTAAGGATATTGCCGTTGCGCTGAATGTCCCAGAGGAATCCGTTGCCGTCGTTCAGATTCGCCGGCAGCGTAATGCTGGCAATGTCGTCGGTCGGATCCAGGGGATTCGTGGCGTCTTCGAGGACTTCGAGGCCATCGCCCGTGCCGCCGCCGTCGGTATCGAAGAGGACCGGATCGCTCATGTGCACATTGACCTCGTCGCCGTCGCTCAGAAGATCTCCGTCACTGTCCTGGACCAGCGGATTACTCAGGTGAACGTTGACCTCGTCACCGTCGGTGAGGCCGTCACCGTCCGTGTCCGCGACCCGCGGATCACTTCCTTCTGTTTGTTCGCCGAGGTTGTTGAGCCCGTCGCTGTCGGCATCGCCCGTGTCGTCACCGGCTGCGTTCGGGTCGAAGCCGTTGCGGACCTCGAAGCGGTCCAGCAAACCGTCACCGTCCGAATCCTCGAGCGCCGGGTCCGTGCCGAGCACGGCCTCCTCAGCGTCCAGCAGGCGGTCGCCGTCAGCGTCCGGACCCAGCGTCAACAGGCTCAGCCCGTACGCCACGACGTTTGGTGCATACAGGTCCCGCGCCAAGTCCGGGTTGCCGTTGGCGAGATAGAAGTCCAGCGGAATCGACGAGTAAACCACGTAGCCGTCGCCAAACGGGTACGCCATCGTCACCCAGCGCCCGTTGTCTTCCCGCAGCAGTAGCCCTTCGGAACCGGGAGGCGCATTCGCCGGGTCCACGTCGCCGAAGGTCACGAAGTTCGAGAGGGTATCGAAGGTCGTGTTTTCGATGACGCCCGCGGGACCATTGGCAAACACGCTGTTTGCATTGACCACGTCATACAGCGACGCGGACAGAACACTGCCCGACAGCGTACCCGGGCTGCCCGGCAACAACGGATCCATGTCGGCGACGCGGCGATCGTGAAAGATCAGCACGCCGCCATTCGAAACGAAATCCTCGACTTTCGCGAGGTTGGCCGGATCGACGTACGCACCGGTCGGCACGGATTGGATCGGATTCTGTACGAACAGCGTATCGACGTCGGTCAGCGTTGCGGCAGTAATGTCACCGATATCGACGGGTGTTGCCGCGTTGAACGTAATGGGCGCGGCCTGCGGCGCTGCGCCAGCGTTCAGGAAGAGGTCGTAGTAACCGACTGCCGCCGTCTGTGGCTCGAGCACGAGTACCGTCAAGGTCTGGTCGAGGCTCAGGCCGCCGCCGTCCGTTGCCCGTACAATGACTTCGTACTGCGACTGTCCTGCAAAATCCAGCACGCCCGCGTCGATCGTCAGTACGTCGTTTGCAATCGTGAAACTGCCGGCATCCGCCCCGCCCTGCACGCTGAGGGTCAGCGTATCGCCGGCATCGGGATCTTCGGCAAACAGCGTCCCGACAACCTTGCCACCCGTCGTGTCCACGCCGCTATTGAGCGAAACGTCGCTGATCGCAATGCGGCTCGGCGCATTGTTCGTCGGGGGAGGAGGCGGTGGCGGCGGGCTTTGACCACCCCCTCCACCACCACCGCCGCCGCAGGCTGCGAGCGACAGCAATGCTGCCAGCATGGCCATGAGGCCGCCGTGACGGCGGGAAACTGAACTGCTGAAGAGCGTTTTCATTATTGTGTACCCCAAAGGTTTCTTTCACTCGAACCGTGGGCCCGGCACACCGCATGACGGCGTTTGTCGGGCTGCTATTGGCTTAAGCTGAAAAACCCTCGGGTTTTGCCCACCGCGGATAAAAAGACCGGGCAAACAACGCGAATAGGCCGAGAAACCCGGCCGGCATGGGGCTGGCGAATGCTTCAGGAAGCAGCTACGCCGCCAGTAAACCGAAGCTTATGTCGATTCAGGACGTCGTTTGCGCTATTGGCTGCGAAGTGCCGTCTGCCACTGACTCAGGAACCGCTGCCGTTTAGCGCGATCGAGGTAGACGATCAAGGTTGGCCCCATCTTGATCGGCACAATGTTGGAGGCGGTGTTCCTCAGATCGCTGGCCGTATGGTCACCCTCGATATCAGGGTGCAGCGCGTACTGACCCGACATGCCGGCAACGGTTGTTTGTCCTTCTTTCGACAGCAGGAACTCGAGAAAACCCTCGGCGAGCCTTGGCTCCTTTGCAAGGGCGGGCAGCACGGCCGTTCGCGTCATCATGAGCGTGTAGTCGTCCGGGAGAACGACGCCGAGATTCGGTTCCTGTTCGGCACGCTGCTCCGCATAGGAGCCGAGCAGGTTGTAGCCAATGATGTATTTGCCGCTGGCAATGTGATCCAGCATGGCGGCCGTGTTGGTGTAAAGGCGCGTGGAGCTGCCTCCCATTGCGTTGACGAGAGACCATATCTCCTCCGACCTCAGAGCGTCTTGTGTCAGGAACAGGAATCCGAGACCGCTGCGCTCGATGTCGTACGTGGTTATGCGACCAAACAGGTCCTCGCCGTTGTTTTCGATCAGCGCCTGCAAACCCGCGCGCGTCGTGGGCACGCTATCGGCCGCCAGCAGCGTCTTGTTGTAGACGAGCACGGCCGGCTCGAAGCTGAACCCGAACACCTCCCTGCGCCATTGCGACCATTCCGGCATCGCCGCCGTCGCCTGCGAGGCGTACTGCCGTACATAGCCGTCGTTGGCCAGCTTGACCTGCAGGTCCATGGCCGGGCTAAGCAGGATGTCGGCGGTCGGCTCACCCCGCTCGGCACCGTCGACCAGGCGGGAGTAGATCTCCAGTGTGTCGAGTTCGTGGTAAGTCACGGCAATCGTCGGCCTCAGCCGCTGATAGTGCTCGATCAGCGGCCGCGCGGAGCCTATATCCATCGAGCCGTAGATGGTGAGCTTCCTCGATCCGCTGTCATTCCAGGCCGGGAACTCGTGCGCTTCCGCTGCGGCATGCAGGGGTACGGCAAGTGACGCCAGCAGCAGGAGAGCGACGAAGAAACCGTGTCGTCTGTTCCCGGATGTGCCTCCGGGATTCGACTCAAGGCTCGACCAGCACACTCTCCGCATACTTGAGACTCCCCGTCCCTGCATCGTAAAACCTGATCGACACTTGTGGCCGGGGGTACGCAATCCAGCGCGCGCTGCCGTCGGCGTCGGCGTTATCGAATACGTTGTTCACGCCGATAATCGCATAAATCGGCGTGCGCCGTGCCTGTTTCGGCGTGTCCTTGAAATAGTGCGTGGACCAGCGAATCGTCGTATCGATACCGGCCGAAAGATACGGCCCGTTGGGTGGCACGCCGGAGCCGTCCGGCTCTCCGATCGCGCGATTCAGCGAGCCGATGGGGCCTGCCGAAAACTCCCACAGCCTGTCATTGATCTTGATCGAAAACGCATTGTGCAGATCGCCGGTCACGAGGATGACGGTCTTACCGCTGTCCTCGAACGCCTGAAACAACTCGGCACGCTCGGCTGCATACCCGGTCCACGACTGATCGTCGATACCTTTGGGTGTGTTCGACACATGCGGGACCGTAAAGCTCACGGACGACAGCACAAAGATGACGCTGGCCGTGCTGTCCTCGATGCGCTCGAGGAACCAGCGCTTCTGCTCTTCACCCAGCATCGTGGGTGCGTCGGAGTTGAGCGACGAGCGTCGTCTGCTCCGGGTGTCGAGGCCGATGAGCTCGGCGTTCGAAAGCCGCTTGCTGAAGTAGTAAGGCGCGCCGCCGATGGAGTAGGACGACTCGCCGGACTGCGGCGGTGGAGGCTCGAGTAGCAGCGTGTGATTGTCGAGCACACGTTCGATCGCGTAGACCATGGCGTTCGGATCCGCCGGCCCTGCGCTATCGATCGCGGCGCTCAGCGCAGAGCGATTGTTGGCATCGGTGTCGCGATGACCCGCATCGAGGTTGCCCCACAACACGTGCAGTGTTTGCTCTTCGCTCGGCTCGAGCTCGCCGAAAGACGCATGCGGATCGTGCAACGTGCCGTTGCCGGCGTCGATCACCGCTCGGCCGAAACGAATCCCCGGCACTTCGGCAACGGGATTGCTCCAGCCCAGGTAGTCCTGCCAGGCTCGAAGGCTCGGGTCGCGAAACAGCGCATCGCGGCCCGCATGACCCGGCACGGTCGCGTCCTGAAAATTGTTGAGCAACTCGTGATCGTCGAACAGGAACAGGGAAGGCACCCTTGCATGCCACTCGGCAAGGCTCCAGTCGTTCTCGTAGTAGGTCTTGTAGTTTTGCCAGGCGCCGGCGAGGCTCGGCACCGCTTGCAGTAAACCCGGCATTGCCGCGCCCTGCGGCGCCGATCGACCTAGCCAGGTCGCAGGATCGAGACGCCGATCCTGCTCGTAGAGCCAGTCGCCGAGCACGACGTGAAAGAAAACGTCGTTCACGGCATCGCTCAGCATGGAGGAATGCAGGAAACCACGCTGTGCCTGGGTAGGCGATTGTTTCGCACACGAGGTCGCCGAGAACGAGAAGTTGAACAGTCCGTCCGGATTGTGGCGCCCGAGCCGGATGTCGGCGGATGGAGGCGTTCGAAACTCGAAAACCGGCGTCTCGTAGCGGCCGCTCTCTTCGACGATGACCTGGTAGTAATAGCGTGTAGCCGGACGAAGGCCCGGCAGCGTCGTCCACGCCGTGTTGTCGTACTCGAGTCTCGAGGATACGGTCCCGGACCGGCTGTCCAGAGTATCCGCCGACGCGCCGTAGCGAACGTGGAAGCGCCCGGGTTTCGACGTTCGCACCCAGACGCCAATGCTGTCCGGCTCGAGCCGTCCGAGTACCGGGCCGTGCGAAATATGGATGTCGACATCGGGTTCCGGCTGACTGGCGCCAGCCGGAGCCGATGTCAGAACCGCTACCCAGACCAGTGTGGTGAGCAGCCGGGAACGCAGCACTAAAACACGCCTTGAATACCGAATGCCGTCGTATACCCGTAGACCTCGTACTGTCGCAGGAAACGGCTGCCGCTTCCGCCATACACGACGCTCTGCGGCTCGTCGTTGGCGTTGCTGTGCTCGAGGTAAAGCGTAAACGCATCCGTAATGTTGTATTTGACCGTAAAGTCCAGCTGGGTGTGTTCACGAACGTAGTTGTCAGCGGCGGCGTCCGAGGGGTCTTCCAGGAGATCGAGATAGGCATCCCGGTAAGCGACCGACGCCCTCAGGCTCCAGCGGTTTTTTTCGTAGCCGATCGACAGGTTACCGACGGTATCGGATTGTCGCGGCAACGGTATCTTTTCGCCCGCGCGGATGCTGCCGAGATCGGCCTCACTATCGATGACCGCTGCGTTTGCGCTGATCAGGAAACCGTCCCAGGGGGCGGGAAGATTGTCGAAAGACTGCTGGTAGTAGACCTCGAACCCGAGCACGTCCGCATCGTCACCGTTGATCGGCTTGATGACCTCGGCAAACCCTGTCGACAACGGGAAATCCGGGTCGGTGCCGAGTACGTCGGCCTCGACAATGAAGTCGTCCAGCATCTTGTAGAAAATGCCGCCGCCAACAGCCGCCTGGACCCCTTCCGGATACCACGCAACCGACAGGTCGAACGACTGCGAGCGGATCGGATCGAGCTCCGGGTTGCCGGCAAACACGTCGCCGTCGTCGTCGATCAGGCGGTTTGCCGACTGGTTGAACAGCGGGCGCACCAGGGACGCTGCATAAGACGCACGCAGTATTACGTTGTCCGACATGTTCCAGCGCAGGTGCAGGCTAGGCAACACGTCGGAGTAGGAATTGCTGATTTTGGGCGCGAGGCTGGCCGTTTCGTTCTCGATATCGACGATCCTGCCCTGCGTCTCGAACTCGGTGTGCTCGTAGCGAACTCCACCGATCAGCCGGACGTCATCGCTCAGGTCGACGGTGCCCATGAGGTACGCGGACGTTACGTCCTCCGATGACTCGAAGTCGCCAACGTTCGAATCCTCGTTGGTGCCTCCGGTATCGAGGCCCGTTGCGCGCAAGGTATCGAGGTTCGAGAAGAAATAGCTGCTGAGCGCGTCAGCGCTGATCCTTGGGCCAAACGGTCCGAGGTTGAAACCCGATTGCTCACCCTCCACAAACTGCGACATGAGCGGCACGCCACCGACGCCCGCAAAATCGTCGAACACTTCCCGGTCTTCATTATCGGTCTTGTCGCGGAGCCTGAGCGCCGCGCCGAACTTGATCGAGGCCGGGCGGTCGCCTAACGACAGAAAGCGCTTGAGATTGAGCCGAAATGCCGTTTCGTCGTCCTCGGCATTTTGCTGTCGCAGCTCCAGATCCTCGAGCGGAAACGCGTCGGGATTCGTGAAGTCCGGCTCGGCGCCTGTGAACTGGACTGAGGTGGCGCTGGCGATGTAGCCCACGTCGATACCGCCGGTCCGGAAGGTTGCGTCGATTCGATTGCCGACATCGGCTTTGGCGCGGGAGTACGCCGCGCTGTAGTCGACCAGCCAGTTGCTGCCCTGGTTTTCGCCGCTGAACACGAGCGAGGTAATCGTCTGATCGATTTTCCGCGTACGGTATTCGCGGTCGACACGTGTATCGGTGAACTGCCCCGTGCCCTCGCCAAGCGTGCCGGCAACGAGATCGCCGCGACCGAAAGCAACCTCGTTTCGCCGCCGCGTTTCGATGTCCTCAAAATCGCTGTGCAGTACCTGCAACGAATACTTCGACGTATCCGAATGCAGGTAGTCGATGCTCAAGGTGGCGCCGAGTCGATCGCGGGTTATCTCGTAGGCGCGCTGCTCGAGCTCGCCGAACGCGAAGAAGTCGCCGGTCGTGTCCGTGGTCAGTTCGGGCGGACCGTCGGCCTCCACGTTGTCGCTTTCGGCTTCCCGATTGAAGAAGCTCACCGACGCCGCAATGCCGAGATTACCCGAACCACCGTTCACGTCGAAGATGTCCGTCCAGATCACGGAGCCTTTGGGGCTGAACTCCTCCGACTCCTCGTTGTAGCTGCCTTCACCGCGAAACTGTAGCGAAAAACCGCCGCGATCGAAGGCGGAAAGGCTCCGAATATTGATCGCACCGCCAATCGAATCTCCGTCCATGTCCGGCGTCAGCGACTTGGTGACCTCGAGCTTCTCCAGCAGGTCCGCCGGGATGACGTCGAGCGGCACCGAGCGTTCGGAACCGACCGGAGAGGGAACGCGCGCGCCGTTGATCGTAATCGCGTTGAAGTTCGGGTCCGCGCCTCTGACGACCGGAAAACGGCCTTCACCCTGATCGCGGGTAACCGACAGCCCGGGAAGCCGCTGCAGCGCTTCCGCTACGTTCTGGTCCGGGAAATTGCCGATCTGATCCGACGCCACGACGGACACCAGCGCATCGGATGCACGCTCCTGACTGAGCGACGCGGCTTGCCCACCTTTCTGTCCGAGTACGACAATTTCCTCGATGTCGCTGCCCGCCGATCCCGCCGCCAGTCGCGACAGGACAACGGGCTCCAGTCGGTTGTCGCTTCCCGGTGCAAACGATACCGACCGCCGGGCCGGCTCCAGACCGACGTACTCGACCTGCAGTTCGTACTCACCGGCCGTAACCTGCGGGAAACGAAAGCGGCCATCACGACCGGTAGTGACTTGCGGCCCACCCGGTGCAAGACGAACGAGCGCACCTTCCAGACCCGTTTCGTCTGCTGCGGTAACAACCCGACCGGTTACGGAAACCGTTGATTCCTGAGCAATACCTGTTGTCGATTGAAACGCGAACGACACGAACGCAATAGCCGCGAACAATGTACGAGCTGCTGTTGTGCTTAACATTGCTTTCCCCCGATGCCTGCCATGATGTGGCCACAGGCTGCCGACCTTACTGCGTCAAGCTGTCACCAGCCTGACACTCGCTGGCGGATTACGCACGTCAATCAGTGACTGCACGTCGCCATCTTTTTCGCAACGCCGGCAGCAGCACGATCAGCACCGTCAGGACCATAATCAGCAGAGAAATTGGCCTCTCCCAAAGGAAGGAGAACGAGTCGTCATAAAGCACCATCGATCGCCGCAGGTTGGTTTCCAGAAGGCCGCCGAGCGTAAAGCCGACGATCATTGGCGCCATCGGATACCGGAATCGTCGTAACACAACCGCAACGGCCCCGAAAGCGATCATCAGGTACAGATCAAAGACGTTGAACGAGACCAGGTAAACGCCAACCAGGCAGAAGAAAATAATCAGCGGAACGAGAAAGGTCTGCGGTAAAGCAAGAATGCGCGCGAAGTACGGAATGAGCGGCAGGTTCAGAATCAGCAACACGACGTTGCCCACGTACATGGACACGATGACGCCCCAGAAAACATCGGGCCGGTCGACAAACAGCGACGGTCCGGGGTTGATCCCGTAGGAAATCAGAGCGCCGAGCATTACGGCCGTTGTCGCCGAACCCGGCACACCCAGGGTCAACAGCGGGACAAAGGAGCCGGAAGATGCCGCATTGTTTGCGCTTTCGGGCGCTGCAAGACCGCGTAACGAACCTTTGCCGAACTGCCCGCGGGCTTCCGGCGCCGCGAGGTTACGCTCGAACGCATAGCTCATGAAGGAGGCAATGGTTGCACCTGCTCCCGGCAGGACGCCGATCAGGAAACCGAGCAGCGACGAACGCCCGATGGTCGGCGCAACGTCCTTTACCTCTTCGCGTTGCAGCCTGAGGCTCCCCATGTCGGCGAGCCTGGTGGTCGTTCTCCGGGTCTCGCCGTTCAACGCCGCGAGCAGAACCTCTGACAGCGCAAACGCCGCCATGGCGAGCAGCAGAAAACTGATCCCGTCGAGAAGGTCCAGGCGGCCGAAAGTAAATCGCATTACACCGTCCGTGCGATCGGTCCCGACGGTTGCCAGCATCAGTCCCACGACGGCCATGAGCGTGGACTTCGCGAACCCGCCCTCGCCGGCAAACGCGGTCACCGCAACGAGCCCCAGGACCATCAGCGCAAAGTACTCCGGAGACTGAAACGACAGGCTTACGGTTGCCAGCGCCGGCGCTGCCACGAGCAGCAATACGGCCGCCAGCGTTCCCCCGGAAAACGATGCGTAGGCCGCAACCGCCAGCGCTTTGCCTGCCTCGCCGCTCCGCGCCAGCGGGAACCCGTCGAAGGTTGTCGCCACGGTTCCTGCAACGCCCGGCGCGTTCAACAAAATGGCGGACGTCGATCCGCCGAAGACCGCGCCATAGTAAACGCCGGCGAGAAGGATCAGGGCGCCAGCAGGATCGAACGCATAGGTAACCGGAATCAGGAGCGCAATGGCGGACACTGGCCCCAGGCCGGGCAGCATGCCGATCAGCGTGCCGGCAAAACAACCCGCCGAGACCAGCAGCAGATTCGTCGGCCGTGTTGCGACTTCGAGGCCGGCCATGATTCCATCGAACACGGCTTACGTACCCGGCCAGCCGAGCGACGGCAAGTGAATGTCCAGCGCAAATTCCAGCAGCACCCAGAACGCGAGTGGCGGAATCAGTGCCGCGGCGGTTAACCGAACCCATCGGCGCTCACCCATGACCCACATGCCGGCGGCGAGGAAAGCAGCCGTCGACACGACGAACCCGAGACGTTCCAGCAGGAAACCGTAGGCGAGCGACACGGCAATGAGCGCCGCGAAGCGCAGCCAGTCCAACCGCCTCCCGACGACCTGCTCCTCCTCGACTTCGACGGCCGCCCCCGCTTTGACGGCAATGTAGAGCGCGCACAGCAAGCCAATAACGGTTAGCCCGTACGGAAAGGATCGACTCGTAATCAGCTCGTGCTCGCGTCCGGGAAACACATCGATTGTGGTTGCGGACAGACCGTAGAAAAGACAGAACGCCACGAAGGCCAGCGCCATCAGGCGCTCACTGAAGGCGTTCATCGCGTCGCCGCCGATTTACCGAGTCGCATCGAATCGATGAGCCGGTCGAGCTGCCGGCGATTGTCGCGGAGAAATTCATCGAAGGCGGCGCCGCGACGGACGAAGTTCGTGAGCGCGAGCCTGGAGCGCTGCGTTTCCCACTCAGGCGTTCGGCTCATTGCTTCGATGACGCAACCGATGCGATTGCGCTCTTCGTCGGTCATACCCGGGGGGCCGAAGAATCCCCGCCAGTTGGCGAACTCGGCGTTGATCCCCAATTCGAGCAAGGTCGGAACGTCCGGCAGTTCCGGAAGCCGCTGTGGCGAGGTGATCGCCAGTATCCTTACCTGTCCTTGCGCGGACGCGCCTGCAACTTCGGACACACCGGTCGACAGAACCTGGGTTTCGCCCGACAGCAGGCTCGTGAGCGCTTGCCCGCCGGCATCGTACGCCACATAGGGAACGCTTCCGGCGGGATGGCCCGCTGCGTTCATTGCCAGTTCCAGCACGAGGTGATCCATGCCACCGCGAACGGACCCGCCCGCCACCTTGTTCGCCCTTGGGTTAGCCGCCACTGCGGCGCTCAACTGCGCAAACTCCCGCAGCGGCGAGTCAGCGCGCACAACCAGCGCGCCGTAGTCGGCAACCACGCTGGCAATCGGCACGAGTTCGTCGATGTCCTGAGGCAGGAGACCACTGAGCGAGCGAATCACGAGTGCGGTCGAGCCAACAAACACCGTGTGCTGCTGCCTGCCCGCCGTCTCGATGAAGTGTGCGATAGCCACACCGCCTCCGCCGCCGGAACGGTTCTCGTAGCTAACCCGCTGCGCCAACGCCGACCGCCGTAGCGCTTCGCCGACTGCGCGCGCCGTACTGTCCCAACCGCCGCCGGCGCCACCCGGGACGAGGAAATGCAGTCTCGATATTTCTGCGGGTTTGTCATCCGTCGGATCGCACACCCATGCCGCCGATGGCTGCGGAAAGCAGCACGCAAACAGGGTGGCACAGACCTGAACACGGCGCGCGAAACGCGAAATCGATAGGGGCGGCATAACACAAAATATCTTTCAGCCAATACGCTGTCATGTTATATCGGCAACCTGACAGGACCCTTTCACGCGGGAAAAGCCCATGAGAATCCTGCTCATAGAAGACGACAGCTCGCTGGCTGATGCGCTGCGAAAGGCCCTGCAGCAACAGAGCTACGCGGTTGATCTGGCGGCGGACGGTCTGTCGGCGAGTCACTTTCTAGCGGTCGAATCGTTCGACCTCGTCATCCTCGATCTCGGCCTGCCCAAACTCGACGGTGAGGAGGTATTGCGACGGCTTCGCGATGCCGGCAACCTGACGCCTGTCATCATACTTACGGCGCGAAAATCACTCGGCAACAAGATAACGGGGCTGGACCTCGGTGCCGATGATTACATTACGAAACCCTTCAGCCTGGAGGAGCTACTCGCAAGAGTTCGCGCGATACTCCGCCGGGGCGTCAACCAGACCGCACCGACGCTGACACACGGGCGCCTCGTCTTCGATACCGTATCCCGTACCGTTCGCGTCGACGACAAGGAGACCAGACTGCGGGCCCGGGAACTCGGTTTGCTTGAAGCGCTGCTCCGCTCGACGGGACGTGTCATCACCAAGCAACAGCTCGCCGAACATCTCTACGGTCTCGACGAACCGATTGGTGACAACGCGATCGAGGTATACATCAGCAGGTTACGCAAGAAGCTGCCGTCGCATTCTTTCTCACTTCGAACCATTCGCGGCATCGGCTACGTTCTCGAGTCCCCCGAATGAATCTGTCGGTTCGCACGACGGTCATCGTCTGGCTATGTGTGCCGCTCGTGCTCGCGGCGGCGTTGCTCCTGTTCGACAACTATCGCAATGCGCTGCACTCCGCCAACAGCGCCTACGACAACGCGCTGTACGCATCGGCGCTGGCTATTGCCGATCGTGTCGTGCTCGACGGCGAGCAACTGGAAGTCGACCTGCCCTACATTGCCCTCGAGATGCTTTCCGCCGCCAGCGAGGACCACGTTTACTACAAGGTCGTTGCCGGAGACGGGTCCCTGGTAACAGGCTACAAGGATCTGCCCAGTGCCAATGCGGAGCCGGACGCTCTCGGCGGCGATGCCGTTTTTTTCGAATCCAGGTTTCGCAATCAGGTCGTCAGAGTTGCGGAGATAGAGCGGAGCATACAGAGGCAATCCCGCCGCGTCGCTTTTGACGTAGTGGTTGCGCAGACGGTCGGGGAGCGAGACAAGCTGGCAAGAGAGTTGACGGTGCTGTACGGCTCGCGCTACCTGCTGCTTGTACTGGTTGTCATTGCGGCTGCCTGGATCAGCGCAAGTATGGCGTTGAAGCCCCTGAAGCGGCTACAGCACTCGCTGGAAAAGCGCTCGAATCACGACCTGACACCCATTGCCGTATCCGCGGCTCCCGAGATCGACGTGGTCACTGGCGCCATCAACCGCCTGATGGAACGCCTGAGGAAGAGTTTTCTCGATGTGCGGGCGCTCGTCGACGATGCCTCACATCAGCTGCGAACGCCGATAGCATCGCTAAAAACACAGATAGAGGTGGCGCTCGCGGAAGACGATCCCGCAAAGATCAAGGAGTCTCTCAATGCTCTGCTGGACACGGCAAACCGTACGGGCCGTCTCGCTGAGCAGCTGCTCACGCACACAAAAACGTCCGAGATGCCCGACTTCGAGCGCACCAACCTTAGCGAACTGCTGGAGGGTGTTGTACGCGGTTGGGTCATCCGCGCGCTCGAGTCGGACATAGACCTTGGCCTCGAGCACACCAACGACGAGATCTGCATCGATTGCAGCCCCACGCTGCTGGAGGAAGCGCTCAACAACCTCCTGCACAACGCCATTCAATACTGCCCGGCCGGTGCGTCAGTCACCGTTCGTTTGTACCGGTCGAACGGCACGATAAGGATCGAAGTGGAGGATGACGGCCCCGGAATCGCCGAAGCCGACAGAGAGGATGCGCTGAAGAGATTTCGCAGGATCAATCCTGCCGATACGATCGGCTGCGGCCTCGGCCTGGCCATCGCAACGGAAGTTGTCGAACTTCATGACGGCCGATTGTCGCTGCTCGATGCCGATGGCGGCAGCGGACTCAAAGTCCTGATCGAGATCCCCGAAGGCTGACCGGAAGCATCGGCACGGAAACCTTTACGGTTGCCAAAAGCCGGCTACCACCTGTAACGGCGGGCAAGCGGTACTCATTACCCGCCCTTGGGATTGCCGCCGAAACGCTTCGACAGAATGCTTTGCAGCGCCTCGACGCTGACGGGCTTGCTCAACACCGGTATGCCGTCGCGGACACCGCCGCGTTGTTCGATCTGCTCCTCCGCCAGGCCCGTAACGACGACAATACGCAGGTCCGGGTTCTCGCTATCGTCGAGTGCCTTAAGAAGCTCGATACCGTCCATGCCGGGCATGTCGATGTCGAGCATCATCAGGCCCGGCGGTTTGCGGCCAAACTCCACGAGGCCTTCGAAACCGTTGTTCGCAAAGCGCAGCTCGAGATCCGGGCGCACGAGTTCGAACATGGCTTCGTAGTAAGCCTGCATGGAGGGCTCATCCTCGATAATGAGGACGTCGTCCTGCATGGCGATCCGCTCGACATCCCGCTCCGCCTTGCGCTCGGTAAGCAGCGCCTCGACCGAAGAACAAAGGATACGGCGATGTTTGCCGGGCGTTTTCCAGGCCTTGAGCGTACCGTTCTCCACCCATAGCTGGACGGTACGCACGGAGACGCCGAGCGTTTCGGCTGCCAGCCGGGTACCCATGACGTCGTTGCTGTCGTCTGACATGAACTTGTTCGTCGGCATGACTTATCAGTTTTTTCATTTTATAAGCCCCCTACGTCCTAAACCAGTGCTGACGTTGTACTTCGCGACGACGCCGGGCCATCTCTTGCGGGTCTCGAGTCAGCAAGACTCTTTACTGGCATGGACACGTGGACCGCCATGCCAGGTAAACACCATGACCAGTCGCCGCGATTTACTTAAGCTCGCCGCCGCCGGCGTACTGTTGCCACCGGCTCTCGGCGCCAGGGCCAATACAACCGACCTCCGCGAGCGCCTGCTTGCGGCGCAGTCCAGACCGGTACTGCGCCGGGACCGGCTTCGCGACCCCATCGTGATCGAATCGGTCGAACTGCTGCGCCGGGACGAACAGTTTTTTGTCCGCGTACGGTCGAAAGACGGAGCTCAAGGCCTTGCACTCACCAACAAACAGATTGTCCGGCACATCTACCCGCTGCTGTCGACGCGGGTCATGCCGCGTTTTGTCGGGAAGGACGCAAGGGACCTCGACAAGCTGGTCCACGACGTATTCGCCTGGGGGCAAAACTACAAGTGGCAGGGACTCGGATTCTGGTCTTGCGTAGCCTGGGTCGAATTTGCCGTACTCGACCTGATCGGCAACCACGTGGACGCACCGCTCGGAGAACTGGTCGGCGAACGTATCCGCGACCGCAGCGCCATTTACTACGCCAACGGCGACCGGACCAGCAGCGCGAATGGCGTGGTCGATCAGCTGGAAGAACTCATCGCCATTTCCGGAGCCAGGGCAGTGAAGTTCAAGCTCGGCGCACGCATGCACTACACGGACGCGTCCACAAGACGCGATCTCGAGTTGATTCCGCTGGCTCGGAAACGGCTCGGTGATGAGCTGACGCTATTCACGGACTCCAACAGCTCTTACGACGTGCCGCTGGCGATCCGCGTGGGCCGCTTGCTCGAGGAGTACGACTACGGTTTCTTCGAAGAGCCCGTACAGTTCGATCACCTCTGGGAAACGAAAGCGGTCGCCGATGCGCTCGACATTGCCGTTGCGGGCGGAGAAGAGGAATACAGCATGCGGCGTTTCCAGTGGCTGATCGAAAACGCAGCGCTCGACATCGTACAGCCCGATCTCTTGTTCTTCGGCGGTTTCGTGCGTTCGATCCGGGTGGCGCGCATGGCCGAAGCTGCGGGTTTGCCTATCGTCCCACACATGTCCGGGTTTGGACTCGGCAGCCTGCACGTGCTGCATTTTGCGTCGGTGGTGCCAAACTCACTGGACTATCAGGAATTCAAGGGTGACAAGGACGGTCTGCCCTATGAAGTCATCGGGACCGGCAAACCCCTCGAAGCCGTTGATGGCGAAATCGACATCCCGACAGGACCGGGCCTCGGTGTTCGCTTCGATCCGGACTACATGAGGCAACTCGAACCCGTGGTGCTCTAACCTGCCCTCACATGCGCTTTTGCCGCAGCTCCTCGATGAGCTGCCGGCGCTGTATCTCCGCACTGTCGCCACCGCCGAAAATGAACATGCCCGAGGAATAGGACGTGCCATAAGACAGCACGACATTGGCAGTCTGCCCCAACCCGGTCAGGAACTGATCGTCGGACAGTTCGCTCAGCGGATGGATGAACGTGCCCCACAGCTGGCCGTTGGCGATCGCGTAGCGCGCATCGAGCGCCGTGTCGTAGTTCGCCTGCAGGATGCGAACGAGCTCTTCGTTGGGCAGGTCATCGGCGGGCCCGATCGGAATGACGATGCGCATCCGGTTCGCGGCCTCGTCGTAGATCACGGCTGCCTCGAGACCCGCGACGACGAACAGCCATGTGGTGTCCTCCAGGCGCGCTTCCTCGTCGACGTTGAGAATCAGCTCGCCGAGCCGTTCGGCGGTCATTGCGACAGCGGTTGAGCCCTCGCCGCCATCCGCGAGGGCCTCCGAATCGTCCTGGCCTGCACACGCGTAGCCGAGCATCGCCAGGCTTGCGATGACCACGACGGACATCCGGCGAGAGAGGTTTCGTGAAGGGTTACTCATAGCGTTGACACCCGTTGTTCGTGAGGACTCTCCTAAAGCCTGCCCGCATTCCTTGACAAAGTCACCTTCAGGCGGCGGAAAGCACCGAACGAGTCGGCCCTTCGACGCCGTCATTGCGGTACACTGCGAGCGAATGCTGCCAGGGCTCTCCGGAGCTCATGGCAGGTTCGATTCTCATTAGCCTTTTCTCCCGTTTGCTGCACGGACACCCTTGATGAACCCGTTAACGCTGAGGCGACCGAGCCCGTTGTCGGCACCTGCAGCCATAACGGCAGCCAACATCGCGTGAGCCAGTCCGCGCTCAAAAGCCGCGATTACCTCGTCTACATTGTAGGCAACACGATCTCCCTGCACGGCCTTTGGATTTACCGGGTTGCACTCGGGTGGTTCGCGTGGGAACTGTCCGCTTCCGAGCTATGGGTCGGTATCGTTGCGTTTACGCAGTTCGCACCGGCTGTTGTGTTCGGCCCGATTTCCGGCGTACTCGCCGACCGCTTCGACCGGCGCGCGGTATCCGTCGCGATCAACTCCCTGAGCGTCATCAACATGCTGGCACTCGGCGCTCTGATATCCCTGGGTTACATCGACATTGGCTTACTTGCGCTGCTGTCGCTAATTCAAGGCACACTCGACGGAGCCCACGCACCGGTGCGAATGTCCATCGTGCCGAACCTCGTCGGTAAGGACCAACTGCACAGCGCGATCGCGCTGACCTCGATCGCATTCAACCTGTCGCGATTCATTGGCCCTGCGCTCGCCGGACTCGTGATCGCAATGGCCGGCGTCGGCGCAGCGTTTGCCGTCAATGGCGTCAGCTATCTCGCGATGGTTGTCGCCATGCTCGTCATTAAAACCAATCCGTCTCCTGACGCACCAAGAGATCGCAAGCACCCCTGGCTGGAGCTGGTGGAGGGTTTGCAGTACGCCCGGTCTCATGAAGCTATCCGTAGACTACTGATACTCGCCGCGCTCGGCTCGGTATTCGGGCGTGGCGCTCTGGAAATGTTGCCGGTGTTCGCGGACACGGTGTTTGGCGGTGGCGCGTCGGCGCTGGCAGTGCTGACGTCCGCCGTCGGCGGCGGCGCGGTTCTCGCCGGTATCGCTTTGTCCCGCGGCACGCGGTGGTTATCCATACGGGTCGTCAATGCGGGACTGGTTGTCGCCGGGCTGCTCGTCGTACTGCTCAGCGTCATCGACCGGCTCGAGCTGGCCGTTGCGGTAGCCGCGCTGCTGGGCGTAACGCTGTCCTTGTGCGGCGTCGGATCCCAGATACTGCTGCAAACCCGGGTCGACGACCAGGTCCGCGGCCGTGTCAGCAGCTTCTGGGGAATGATCGTCTTCGGCGGCACGTCGTTGGGCAGCCTCGTCGTCGGCGCCGCGGCGAGTCTATGGGGCTTGCAGAATGCGGTCATTGCGACCGGTGCAATTCTCGCGCTTGCGGCAACCCTGACCCCGCGAGCACCCTCGTGATGGCCGGCTGACGATTCATAGGGCGTTGAAGCCGGCGACTGAAGGGGCCGCCCGAAAGCGGCCCCGTCTGCTCGGGCCCCGCGCCTAGAACGTGTACTTCAAGCGCACGCCAATGGTCCTCGGCGCCAGCACGTTGGTTCGGTAGTAACGCACATTGGCACCGCTTACGACCTGGTTGTAGCGCGGCGAATTGAACACGCTCGATTCCGTGTACTCGTCGAACAGGTTGTTGACGTAACCGGTCACCGACCAGTTCTCGGTGACGTAACCCACGGTTACGTTGGCGCGGCCGTAGCTGTCCAGGGTCAGGCTGTCGCCGCGCGCGCCGGTCAGCGACAACACGTCGTCCTGCCAGGCATAACCGCCGTCGACGACAATCATGTTGCCACCCGACAATTCGTGCGAGTAACTGCCGAACAGCGAGTACTGCATCTCGGGCGAACCCGGAAGGCGGTCGCCGGATTCGCCGTCCTCGAACGCCGTGCCGAAGCCCGGCGGCGAGATCGTGCGAATTAGTGACGGCACCGCCTCGGTCAGCTCCGCGTCGGTGTAGCTGAAACTGCCGCGTACGCTGAAGTTCTGATTGACGCGCCAATTTGCGGCCAGATCGAAGCCGCGGGTTTCCGCCGAACCTGCATTCACCGTAATTGCGGTACCAGCATTGACCGACGCCGTAGCCACCTGCGGATCCTGCCAATCAATGAAGAATATCGATCCGTTCAGGACCAGGTTGCCGTCCAGCCAGGTGGTTTTCGCGCCCACCTCGAAGTTGTCGACGGTATCCGGGAAGTATTCGCGCTCGTTGATCTGGGCAATGTCGCCCGGATTGGGGCCGAACTCCTGCCCGGGCGCCAACAGGCAGAGATTCTGGTTACCGGGCACGAACACGTCGGGGCACGGCTCGCCGCCGTTCGAGGCACCGACCCGATAGCCCTGGCTGAACGTGAAATACACGAGATTGCCGTCGTCGAACGAGTACGAGGTATTGAACTTGTACAGATCGCCATTGAAAGACTGGTCTTCTTCCAACCGCAACTGGTTGGGAAGATCCCCCAGCGGATAAGGCTGGAATTCTTCCGGCGTCGTGAAGTACGGAAACTGCGTGTCGTTGGCCGTTTCGAGCTGGTAATCGTAGTACCGGGCGCCCACTGTTACGGTCCAGCGCTCGGTAATGTCGAAACCGATCTCGCCGTAGAACGCGAGTTCCTTGAGCTTGGAGCGATCCGCTTCGAAATACTCGAGATCGTTGAGATCCTGGCGGAAGCCGGCGAAGGCACCGTAACCCGGCGTGAACTCGGACGACAACGCGTCGTATTCGTTGGCGTTGAAGAAGCCACCGACAATCCAGTTGATGCGGCTGTCACCCGTGGACACGAGGCGCACCTCCTGATTAAACACCTGGGTCTCTTCGTCTTCGAACGTAAATGCCGTAAACGTCGGGAAGGTCTCGTAGCTATATTCGAGGGTAATCAAGAGGTCCGTCTGGTCACGTTGGCCATTTTCCTCGACCGTGGCCCACCCCGTCGCCGAGGTCAGCTCGGCAAAACCGAGATCGGCAATGATTTCGAGGGCCAGGAGATCGCTGTCCCTGTCGTTGGGCTCGACGACGCGAAACGGCGATTCGTACTCACCGACCGGCGCGGTGCCGCGCTGGCCGGACACGTTGCGCCCGCCGTGTTCCGTTTGCTGGAAGTAATAAGTCAACGTCGCATCGATCGCGTCCATAGGTTCCCAGCGCAGCGCCAGCCGTCCTGACAGCACTTCCTCCGTGTTGACGTCTTCGACAGGCGCAAGATTGGCCGCTCTGTCCGCCGGATCGGAAAAATCCGGGTCCGGGTTGGAGACGCCGGGCTGCTGAACAATGAGCGGGTAGTCGATGAAACCCTGGTCGTCCAGCCTGTCGACCGAAGCGCGCAGCGCAAACTGCTCCGAAAGCGGAAGGTTTAGCGTGAAACCAATATCCGAGCTCACACCGTCACCTTCGGCGTAGCTGTACGCGTCGGCGCGCACCTCGAACAGCACGTCGTCGAAATCCGGTTTTCTCGGGATATACCGAATGGCACCGCCCATGGTGCCCGCGCCGTACAGCGTGCCCTGCGGACCGAGCAATACCTCGACGCGCTCGAGATCGTTGAGCCTCAAGTCCACGTACAGCGGAATCTCACCGACGTAGGTCGCCACGGTGCCGCCGCCGTTTTCCTGGCCAAACGCATTGACGATCGGCTCGGCGTTGAGTCCGCGGACGACAATGCGGTTGCCGTCCCGGCCGCCCTGATCGACAACGTTGATCCCCGGAACGTACGAGGCCAGCTCCGACAGGTCTCCGAAGCCCTGCTGCTCGATGCGATCGCCGCCGATCGCGGAGATGTTGACCGGTATGTCCTGAACCGATTCGGCCCTTCGCGTTGCCGTGACGACAATTTCTTCGATTTGCGCCTGGGCGGCTATGGGCAAACCCGAGGTGGCCAGCCCGACGGGAATGGCCAGTAAGCCCGCAGATTTTCGCAACTGATTGCCGGACTTTTTGCAGCTCGAACGCCGCCTGCCACCCTTCTTGGCACGTTTTTTCGTATACATATCGACTCCCCCGATACTCGTTTAACGCCTGAAACAAAGAACTCCGCTCATAGGAGTACCACATCCGACACAAAATCTGTCACTAAAAAGGGAAAAGGCTGCAAAATTTATTCCACGAACGTTTGCACAGACAAAATTGGATTTCTTGAGCGCTTAGAGACTTGCCGATCCGGGCCATGCTTGTCGCAGCCCGCCCGAACGCCGACAATCGAGTCATGAATCGCGACCTCAAACAGGGCATCGAGCAACTCGAGAAGCACCAATACGAGGCAGCGCACGGCGAAGCCATCGAGTTGATTCGGCAGGACGTGAACAACCCTGTTCCGTACTACCTGCTGGGCCGCATTGCGGCCGAGCACGGTAATCGACCCAAGGCGCTGGAACTCCTGTGCCGCGCCGAGACGCTCGCGGAAGAGGACCCGTTTTATGCCGCGGCCTACGCAAGGCATCTCGTCACCATTGGCCAGCAGGCCGAGGCGCTGAGCTATGCGGACAGAGCCGCCGCACTCGACGTTGGCGATGCCTTTACGGCCGACACGATCGGCGTGGTCTACAGCCGCACGGGCTTTCACGAAAAAGCCGTACCGTTCTTCGAGACGGCTGTAAGACTCAACCCGGGGCCGTCGAATCTTCATTACAACCTCGGTGCATCGCTACAGTTCTCGGGCGACTTCGCCCGAGCCGAGCAGGCTTACCTCGCTGCGATAGAGCGTGATCGCAGCGCTCACAAGGCTTACTCCTCGCTGGTTAGCCTGTCGAAGCAAACACCAGAGCAAAACCACCTCGAGGCACTGGAGTCCCTGTTTGCTGAACTCGAAGAAGATCCGGACGCGGCGCTGCACCTGGGCCACGCCATTGCAAAAACCCTCGAGGATCTCGATCGCCACGAAGACAGCTTCGACTGGCTGGTGCGCGCAAAACGCCGTAAACGCGCGGCGATCGACTACAAACTCGAGAGCGATCTCGCGTTATTCGATGCCGCCACGCGGACGGCGGGGGACCAGAAGCTCAGCGGCCGCTCCGATGCCGCGCCCATTTTTGTCATTGGTCTGCCGCGCAGCGGCACGACGCTTGTCGATCGCATTCTGTCGAGTCATCCGGATGTCGTCTCCGCAGGCGAACTCAACACGTTTGCAGACCTCATCAAGACGGCCTCGGGCACGGCATCCAACCGTGTTCTCGACGTGGAAACGCTCGAGCGGCACGACAGGATCGACCTCGCCAGTGTCGGCCACGACTACATTGCCCGGACGCAACGCCTCACCAGGGGCAGTACCCGGTTCACGGACAAGATGCCGCTCAACTTTTTTTACGCAAGCCTGATTCACCGGGCATTGCCACACGCGAGGATCGTCGTGCTGCGCCGTGACTCCATGGACAGCTGCCTGTCCAACTTCCGGCAGCTGTTTTCCACGGGATTTTCGTACTACAACTACGCGCTCGACATCAACGACACCGGTGCTTACTACAGGGCTTTCGACAAACTCATTGCGCACTGGAAGGCTGTGCTGCCAGCGGAGAGCTTCTCGGAGATCCGCTACGAAGACATCGTGCGGGACCAGGAAAACCAGACCCGGCGTTTGCTCGACTTCTGCGGCCTCGAGTGGGACGAACGCTGTCTCAGGTTTCACGAGAACACGGCCCCCGTGTCGACGGCCAGTTCCGTGCAGGTACGAAAGCCCCTGTATTCGGGGTCGATCGGGCGCTACAAGAAATACGGCAACAGGCTCGACGGACTGCGGCGAGTGCTTGAAGCCGTCGACTAAGCCTCGAGCTCCTCGAGCGGAACGTAGTCGAGGTCGAAGCCGAAACAGCGAGGCTCGGTAACGCGCAGCGCCGCTTCGGTGCGATAGAAGGACGGACAACCGACCGCAAACACGGCTACGCGCTGCCCGAAGCGCAGGCGCTCGCAGTTGATCGGCGCCGACGTTTCGTAGTCCAGCGTGACGATCAGATCGGGCACGCTCGCGAGCACCCTGTCGCCAATTCGGGCAAGCAGATATTCGTTCTTGATGTTGAGCTCGAGCTTTCTGCCGGGTACGTCGAAATCCTCGAGCACAGCTTCGCCGATATCGTAACCGCCAATGATGCGCGTCGACTTGTCGACCACCTTGCCCGAGAAAAGATGTCGGCACACGCCGTAGATCGACGGTTCGAATACGTCGATCAGCGGAGCCAGCATATCCGGCGCCGGGCCGCGATGACGGCGCAGGACACGGCCCAGGCCGACCGTGAACGACAAGGTATTGGGAATGACGGCGCTGCGCAGTTCCAGGCCGGTCATGGCGTGCTCGGCGGTGGTTACCATGCCGCCGGCCGCCGCCGCGAATGCCCGGATGTGATACTCGTAGACGTCCGTGCTGGCGGTCTGAAACACGGCCGAGTTGCCGGCGTAATCGTATGCCAGCGCCGGCGTCGGCTTAATGCCCGCTATGGCATAGCTCATCATCTGCGCTTCGGGGAACGCCCGCCCCATGCCGTCGCCGTCGATCACGGGCACGCCCAAGGCCGCGGCAGCCACCAGCGGCACGAGCGAATTGCCGCCGCCAATTTCGAACGACGCGATGGCATCCGCCTTGCGCCCGACAAATTTCTCGTACGCCCGTACGGTGTTGGCCGCTTCGTCGACGGACGGCAACAGTTCGAGACTGACAGTGGGGGCACCCACCGAGCCCACGGGCACGACGAACAGGTTGTCAGCGACATTCTCAGGCGGCAACAGCTCGACCGGCCCGTACTGCTTTAGCGCCTGGTCGGCGATCAACCGAGGCAGATGGGGGTCTCCGCCGCCACCGGTCGCAAGAAACACCGCGCCCAGCGCCAGATCGTCGAGATGCTGCCGATCGACGTACTTCATGCAGTTCCGCCCTCACCACTCTCCGGTAGCGCAATATCGCCAATCACTTTGATCCGCAGCCGGGTTGAACCCTCGTTCATATAGGGTATTGCCGTTTCCTCGACGTCTGCCGTGCGAATACTCGTCCGGTCAGCACCGGCCGCAAGCGCGCGTCGCGTCGCTTCTTCGGTCACTTGCATAACCGCCTCGTCACGTGGTGTTTCGCGGTACGAGACCAGCCGCTCCGCTTCTCCGCCTATCTGTGCGATGGCGGCGCCTATGGCGTTGGCTACGCCCGCGTTTTCCGGTCGCAGGGTTTCGGATGCAGCGTCCAGGTCGGTGCTGACCAGTATGGCACCGCCGCCGACGAGGACCACGGGCATGGCGCGCTCGCTGGGTTTCATCGTCTCGATGGCCCTGTTGAGCATGTCCTGCATCGTTTGTTTTGCCTGCTGCACGAGCCCGTCATCGAGCCCCTGCACGGTGGACGGGTCGCCAATGTCCGCGTGACCGCCGGCAACGAGGATGTCGGTCGACGTCAGCGTGTCGCCGCCGAACACGAGCCCCTCCGATACCAGGCGATGCCCAACGGATTCGGGCCCGATGCGCCGGCCGCCATCCCTGACGACACTGCCGCCGCCGAGTCCGATCGCGAGCACGTCGGGCATACGAAAGTTGGTGCGCACGCCGCCTATGTCGACGACGGCGTTCGACTCTCGTGGAAAGCCGTTACGCAGCACGCCAATGTCCGAGGTCGTACCGCCGATGTCGACGACTATCGCATCGTCCAGGCCCGTGAGCTTGCACGCGCCCCTCAGGGAGTTTGTCGGCCCGGAGGCAAAAGTGAGCGCGGGAAAGCGCCGCACAAAATCCGCGCTCATGAGCGTGCCGTCGTTCTGGCTGATGAACACCGGGCAACGGAGATTGCGCTTCTCCACGGCGCCGAGAAACGAAGCAACCACCTTTTCCGCGAGCGGCAGCAGACTGGCGTTGAGTATCGCGGCGTTTTCTCGCTCGACGAGGCCCAGCCGGCCGAACTGATGTGACAGGGTAATCCGCGCGCCGGGTATTGCCTTTTGTATCCTGGCCGAGACAATCTCTTCCGGTTCGCGGTTGACGGGCGAGAACGCGGACGAGATGGCAATGTTCTCCAGGCCGAGCTTTACGATCGAGCGGATTGTTTTGTCGATCTCCGCATCATCGAGCGCCGCAAGCGGTCGGCCGTCGTACAGGTAGCCGCCGGACAACATAAAAGGATGGCGCCCCGCTGCCTCGGCAATATCGTCGGGCCAGTCGAGCATGGGTGGAAGACCTCGCCCGGCCGGCAAACCGATCCGTATGGCGGCTGTCGGCGCCAGGTCGCGCCGCTGGATGACGGCGTTCGTGAACTGCGTCGTGCCGATCATGACCAGCTCGATCTGGTCCTCTGGAACACCGCTGTCCCCCAACACGGCGTCCAGGGCGTTCCGAACCCCGCCAATAACGTCAGCGGTCGTCAGGGCTTTTGTTGCGGCAACGACAGCACCGCGATCCAGAATGACCGCATCGGTGTGAGTGCCGCCAACGTCGATGCCGATTCTCATGCTTGTGCCGCCTCGGATTTCGAACGTTGTCCTCTCGCCAGCAGCAGGTAGACGACGGCGGACAGCAGCACGGCGTCAACCGCCGCAATCCCGGACAGCGGCGGCAACACGCTTTCGGAAACCAGCACGGCAAAAATGGCGCCGACGGACCATGCCGCAACGCCGCGGACGTTCCAGGCGCGGTTGTCATCCAGCGTTTCGACGCGGTAGGCGCGACGCTGAATCAGTAGGTAGTCGACAATGATTACGCCCGCGACGGGAATAAAAATGACAGACAGGTAGAAGAGAAAGGTCACGAAGCTGTCGAGTATGTTCATGAGCGCGGCCACTACGCCCACGACCCCCAGGACCAGGGTCAGCAGCTTCGCGTTCAGCGTCGGAAAGCTCGCCTTGGTACTCAACACGGCGCTGTAGAGATTGAGTGAATTCAACACCCAGCTGCCCGCGATGACAATTGCAAACGCGCCGAAGCCCAGGTTTACGGCCAGCAGGATCTCGAGTATGTCCGTCAAGCCCGAGGTTGCGCCGGCGAGCGCCGCTGCCGACATGACAAACAGCTGAACGACGATATAGGCAAACACGGCTGTGTAAACGGCACCGCTCCAATGCCTTACGAAGCGGGTTATGTCGGGCAGTATGATGGCGCCGACAATGATTGCACCCACAATGGCGGACACGCCGTCGCCGGTGGTCAACGTCCTCTCTTTTTCGATCGCCACAATGTCGCCGAAGCTCATCTCGCCCAGCGCCGAGGCCGTCAGCAGTACCGTCACGGTGGCCAGCACCGGCACGAGCAGCACGGAAAGCACGTTGATGGCCCGGAATCCGATCAGCGTCGTCACGGTCATGCAGGTACTTGCAAGGACCGCCAGCCATAGCGCCGACATGTCGATCGCAAACTCGGTCAGCAGAAGCCGACCCACGGCGCCGGTAAACAAGTTGATGTTGACCCCGAACCAGCCCAGCAGCGATATGGCGAACGCCATGTTGACGAGCCGCGCGCCGGCATCGCCGAATGCAATGCGGACCAGCAGATAGGAACTCAGGCGTGTCTTTGCCCCCACGGAGCCCATGACGGCGCCAATGACAACAATAATGAGCGAGCCGAGCACAAACGCCGTCATTGCCGAGGGGCCCGGCAAACCGTGCGCGACTTCGAGGCCAGTGACAAACGTCGGTAATGAAAAAGCGACCATGGCCGCCACGGCCGCGACGCGAGGCCAGGCTACGAGCTGTGAATCGGAGATTTTCTCGGCGGCGAATTCGTTGCTGGATTCCACGGACAATCCCCGTCGACGGCATGGGCCGGTGATTCGTCTCTTTCTTATCGCCTTATTGGTAACATATATTGTCGTGAATATGCTTTCGAAAACTCTGGCCATTTTCGCCCGATCTTTTGTTGCCGGCGATTCGACGCCCGGGATTTTTTGCTGACCGGCCGACAGATGTCAGAAACCACGAGAAAAAAGATCAAGCTGGATGCGATCAACCGCAAGATACTGACGATCACCCATACGCGGTCCAACATTTCCAACCAGGAGCTTGCCGATCTGGTGGGCCTCTCGAACAGCGCGTGCTTCCAGCGCGTGCGCGCGCTGAAGGAGGCCGGCTACTTCCTGTCGTTCCATACGGACCTGGACCTCGACCGCATGGTCGAACACGTGCTTGCCTACGTCGAGTTCACGCTGGACAACAACGCCCTCGAATCGCGCAGGAAGTTCGAAGCCGTCATCGAGGAGATTCCCGAATTCATGGACTGCCTGCGATTTTCGGGTGATGCCGACTACGTGTGCTTCACGTGCTGCTCCAGCACCCACTCGCTCAACGAACTGGTCGATCGCGTCAGCGGCGACCCATCGCTCGGCATACGGAGAGTTGTCACCCGCATCGTGCTGGAGCGCGTGAAGTGGTACCTCGGCTATCCGCTCGACCGGCTCAAATGGCTGGAAGAGTAGCGCCGGGCGATTGTCGAGCTTACACCTCTTGACACCACCTTGACTCGGCTAGCGTTCCTCGGTCGCATCGAACACCCTCGAAAAGAACAACGCATTCAGAAACAGCTTGTTCGTGCCATACCAGTAGCCACGGAAGTTTGGATTGTCGGCAAACAGGATCACGCTGCCGTCACCTGAGCGCTCCGCGATCAGCGCCGGCGTGCCCGCCAGGTTGTCGCGGTTTTCGTCCGAGACGTAGCCCGAATACACCGGATCGTCTGTATAAGCGATAACGGTCGCGAACGGATTCTCCGCAGCGTCCATCGGATCCTCGATATTCTTGTGCAGGAAGATCGCCCTGTCCGAATAGCCAAATCCCAGCGGATGCGAGTTGTCGAGATCGGCGGCGAATATCGCGCCGCCAATCACGTCTTTGGCCTCGTGGTCCGCCTTGCCAGCATACGGCAGACGTTCGGTTTCCTCGGCGCCTGCTTCCTCTTCTTCTTTTTCCTTTTTGGCCTCGGCTTTGGCAGCCTCGACAGCCTCTTCGTCTTCCGGATCGATCCAGTCGATGGTGTTGGTGCGCACCCATGACACCGCGTCACGCATCCCGATCACCGTGCCGCCTTCAGCAATCCAGGTCCTCATGCGGCCCGCCCATTCCGGCTCGAATTCTTCGTACTCACCGGACGGAAAAATTATATGTGTATAGCGATTCCAGTCGATGTCTCCAAGCTTGTCGCGCGGACGCAGGGTCACGGGCATATTCATGCGAAAGTCCGTCAGGTGCCAGATCTCACCTGCGTCATAGAGGTTGACTCCGTCGCCGATGACCAGGAGGGCGTGGACCGGCTTTACCGGTCTCGCCGCCGGCCCGCCGACATTCACGTCGACTGACCCGGTCGTGCTGCGACCGGACGTCAGTGCATGTACCTCGACGCCATCCTCGTCCGCAATCGTTCGCATGAGTTCGTGGATATCGCTCGGGCGCCGTTCCTGCCGATCGAGCGGCACGATCACGCTGCCCACCGGCAAGCTGCGATCCCCAGCCGTCGTCGAAACGTTGATTGGCCTCGTCGCGACGCGAGCGAGCATCTCGCTTTCGAGTATCCGCTGCAGAGCGCGTGGTGCGTGGTACGGGCCCCACTCGAAAACGTACCCGTACGTGGATTCGTCGGGAGACTCCGCAACCGGCATGGCCGGCGCGTATTCGCTGCCAACGAGGTTGTCGCGAAAGTCCCGCCCGGACAGCGCCGCGTAGTCCAGACCGAAAGCCGGCGGCAGTGTCCACGTGGATACGTCGTAGAAAGTCGAGTCCTCGAACTCAGTCAGGGTCTCGAAGATGCTTCGGATCAGTCGGTATTGCGGCTGCGATACCGGCACGATCAGCGACTCGGCGGCGCTGAAGCGATTGCCGGCCGCGTCGATATTGCGTGTCAGGCGATGCGTGCTGATGCGATGATAGTTCAGCAGGTCCGCAAACAGGTGCAGGCGCGCGGGATCACCGGGCGCCGAAAAGACCCACGCCCTGGTCGAGCTGTCATTCGCCTCATCGAGAGCGCTGGCATAAAAATCCAGCTGGTACTCGAGGAACGGCTGCTTCAGGTTAACGGCGCCCTCGATGCTCGCGACGCTTGTCCGGTACTGTTTGCGGATATTCTCGCGATACGTCCTGAGGCCGTTTCGCGTTTCGATCTCGCGCCCCCGCGTCGACGACGCTTCGTAAAGAATGCCAACGCCGCCGTTGACGAGTGGAAAGGTCGAACCCTTGCCAACGTAGAAGTTATCGAAACCCTCGCCCTGGTAATAGAGCCGGCCTTCGCTATCCAGGAAGTCCTCTGAAGTCCGCACCACCTCGGCCATCAGCTCCTCGGCGCGCTCCGGCGCCAGCGGGTTCGTGCGCGTCGCGACGCCCGGATGAAAGTAATAAGTGTTGTCCGAGCCCATCTCGTGGTAGTCCACGGTCAGGTTCGGACGCCACTCGTGCCACTTCTGCATCCAGGCGCGCGGCTCGGGCTGCGTAAGCAACAGCCACTGGCGATTCAGATCGAAGAAATAGTGATTCGTGCGCGCGAAACGCCAGTCGGATATGTGCTCCATGTGTGCCGGGTCCGAGATGCGGCGCTTGCCGCCATACGCCTCCTCCCAGGCGATGCGTTTCGCGTGGCCGTCGGGATTGAACACGGCGGTCACGAGTATTACCGATTCGTCGAGGACTCGCTCGATCGCTTGCCCCTCTGCCGCCGCGAGGTGATACACAAACGGCAATGACGCATCCATGCCGCTGGCTTCGGCGCCGTGTACACCGTAGTTGATCCAGGTTACGACCGGCGTGTCGTCGGTTATATCCTGCCCGCTGCCGGGCTCCGTCAAGGCGACATGTTGCGCGCGAATATCGTCGATGCGCGCGTGATTCCCTGGAGACGTCGCGACCACGAACAGAATCGGACGCCGCTCGTGCGAATAGCCGATCGTCTCCACGGTCAGGCGATCGCTGAGTTCAGCGACGTGCCGGATGTAGTCGACGAGCTGGTGATGACGAACGGGTTCGTGCCCCAGCTGAAAACCCAGGAACTCGGCCGGCGTCGGGATGGCATCGTCGAAGGTAATGTCCGACGAGAACATGTCCAGGTCCGCATCGCGCACATCGACTTTGACCGATGTGGCCGTTTGTGCGGCCGCTACGCCGCAAACAAAGACAAAGGCGGTCGCCGTGACCGCAAGCAGCCGTATTCGCATTCCTTAAATCTCCTGATACCTGGTCGGTACGTCCGTTGTTCTTGGTATTGCTTCCGGTCCAGCGCTGTTACGGCTAACCGGTTATTGCTGTCAGATTCAGTTTTTTTGCAAGCTGGCGTCAGACCCTCGCACGCTTCGGCATCTCGGATCAGTCGACGTTGCGACTTTCGTCGTTGGCCGGGCCGGTCTCCTCGCCTGCGAACCGGACGCGAGTTCTGAACGTCACATTGCGGCCCGTTCCGATCGAGTCATTGAGTGCGCGGTCGAGCTCGCGGCTCAACACACTGGGGTCCTGTCCTGAATCCAGTACGAGTCGGATGGACTCCGAACGATAAGGGATATGATTCGATTCCGATCCGTTCCATACGAGAGCCAGGGACAGGATCAGCGCTGACGGCGCGGCCACCGCGGCAACCGCCGCGGCAAGGCGCGGCGACAGGAAGTGCCGGGGCACGTAGCACCAGCGATAGCCGCTGCCGCGCACCGTTTCTACGTAACGCGGCGATTCCGCCGAGTCTTCGAGCGCCTGACGCAGAGCGCGAACCGCCGTGGTGAGCCGGCGCTCGGTATCCACCCGCCCGTATCCGGGCCACAGCGACTCCTTGAAGTGCTGTCGTGTCACGACCCGACCGTCGGCTTCGATGAGCATGCTCAGGATCCTTAACGGCAATCCGCGAACAGACAGTTCCTGGCCGCTGCGGGAAAGGCTGCCCCGGTCGGTGTCGAGTTCGAACGCGCCGAAGCGGATCAACGATGACGGTTTGCGGAGTGACCGCATGAGACTTCTCCGTTGGCGACGGAGGTCGAGGTTACCTCCGTTCGGTGCTGTACCCAAGTCTTACCTGGAACTTACCCACAGCTGACGTGGAAGACCTGTTGGGCTGCGAACGGGGTCCCTAGGCTTGACAGGAATCAAACTCACAGGACCGGCCCCATGAGAAACGTAAACTTTCGCACCCTCCGTCGCTCTGCCCGGCTTTGGGTACTGCTGGCCGCGACGCCCGTCGCCTGCACGTCGGTCGACGCTCCCGGGGTGGTCGGTGAACCTGACGCCGCGCCCTTGCAGACACCAATCTCGATACCGTTCAGACTGGAGGGTGGGCAGATCATCGTCGACAACGTCCGGGTCAACGGATCGGGTCCCTACTCATTTCAGCTCGATACGGGCGCAGAGGGGCACGGGCGCGTCGACGTGCAACTCGCAACCGACCTGGATCTCGAGGCCTCGGGACGGGTGGACGGCGACGATACTTCGGGCCGCGAGGGTATGGAACTCCGGCAATACGAGCTTGCATTACTCGAGCTCGGCGGATTGTCGTTTCGGGATCTGACGGTGTACAGCCGCGACTACAACAGCGAGCGGGCCGTGGCCGCGCGCGGCACGATTCACGGCATTCTCGGATTCGGGCTCTTCGAACGCTACGTGCTGACGCTGGACTACCCGCGCCGCAAACTACTGCTCACAAACGCTTCGCTGCCCGAACCGGACGGTAAACGCATCGTCGCAGCTGACGCCGAATCTCCGGTACCCGCCATTGCCATGCAGCTGGGCGGTGTTGACGGCACGGCTTTTCTCGACACGGGCGCCATGCCCGACATTACCGTGTCGTCGGAGCTGGCGGCCGGGCTCGAATTTCTGTCGCCACCCGTCGTCGTTGGCCGCGCAGCGTCCGTTGCCGGTCAGTTCGAGATTTCGATGGGCGTGCTCGACGGCGCCCTGGGGCTTGCCGGGCAGCGCATCGATGAGCCGCGGGTATTCGTGGGTGACGGATTCGAACGCATCATCATTGGGGCACCGATACTGAGCCGCTTTGTTTTGACGTTTGATCAGAGGAACGCGCGGATACGGATTGCCGATGCCGTCGATGTTCATGATGACCACTAGCGTCGGGCTTTGCGCCTCCGCAGGAATACGACGTACAGGCCGAGCAGCAGCAGACTGCCGAGGGCAGCCGGAACAAGAGAACCTTTCAGCGCGCGATCGATCGATAGAATGTCCGGGTGGCCGGTCTGCCACAAAGTCCATTCCGAGCCGATTGCCGTCGCCAGCGACGGATGCCCGGATATCAGCAGGACAAATCCGTCGGAGGTTTCCGGGTTGATCCGTACGGAGCTGTTGATCGCCGGATCGTTGACGCCTTCGTGCCCGAACACGAAGTCTCCGTCCGACGTCGGCGCATAGAGTATGTTGCCCAACCCCCAGATCGCGGTGCCGTGGGAAAATCCTTGAGGCTCGCGCATGGCCGCCAGCGTTTCGGCCTTGAACGGCGTGCCGTTGGCGCTGATTACAGCGTCGACCAGTCTTTCGAGGTCCAATGCCGAACTGGAAAAGCCCGTAGCGGCCGCTGATGCATACCGGTAAGTCGGAGCGACGGAACCGTCGGTGTCGAAAGACGGCGCCGCGTTGTCGATCTCACCCAGGTAGCGGTAAGTGGATCTCGACATGCCCAGGGGATCCAGCACCGACTCTCTTATGGTGTTCGCGAACGAATCGCCGCTGATTTCCTCGACGAGCAACTGCAAAACGAGATAGCCGCCGCCGGAATACAGGAATTCGCTGCCGGGCTCCTGCCCCACGGCAATAACTGCCTCGACGCCATTGGACGCGCGCGGCTGTCGCAACTCCTCTTCGATAGGTGGCAGCACCTCGTCGGAGGCGTAATCGCCAAATCCCAGACCGTCCGTCAACCCAGCCGTATGGCTCAACAGTCGCCGCGCCGTGACGCCGTCGTTGTCGAACGCGGAATCCGGGAGCTGCCATCGGCTGAGATACCGCGAAATCGGCGCGTCCAGATCCAGGCGGCCGCTCTCGGCCAGCAACATGACGCCGAGCGCCGCTATCCACTTGCTCACCGAGGCCGTCGGGAACAGCGTATTGCGATCGATGCCCGGCGAGAAGTACGTGTGCACAACCCGGCCATCCTCGATCATCATGAAAGCCGTCGCGCCGGGGTTGTTGGCCTCGATCTCAGCCACGGCCCAAGCATGGAAGCCGGCAGCGTCATCCCGCTCGGCGACCGGCGTCATCCACCAGCCGCGTAAGCCCCCGATCACGGCAACAACGACGCTCACTGCGACGAGCGCCGTTCCGACCAGAACCTGCCCGGAACGCCGAATCCACTTGCGGGGCCGTGTCGAATGGCTGCCTGTTCTTTCCATGGTTGCCGAAGAGTCTTTAACAGCAGATGGGTCGTTCACAGTACGAGTCCTATGATAATGAGTAGAGCCGAACAGACGGCGGCCAGCGTACGTTGCGAATTCAGGCGGGTCCACCGATCGAAGTAGTGTTCCCAGAAAACCGCCGACTCGGGTTCGTCCCGCCCGAGCTTCGCGAGTCGCTCGTTCAACGGCACGTTCCCAGCAACCGTAACGATCCAGGTTCCCCCGACGTACAGCACTGCACCACCCAGGAGCCACGGCGCCGCCGGCTCCTGCCAGCGAGTCACGGCAATCCCGGCCAGCAGCAGGCAAAGCGCTGCCGTCCCCATGAACAGACCGAGAAACCAGCGATTCAGCACGACGACGTTGATCGACTGCATCGCAGCAATGCTTTCGGACGCGGACAGGCGATTCAGCGCGTGCATGACAAAATTCGAGAACGCAAAGAATATGCCGCCGACGACCGCAGCGCCCAGCAGGGCGCTGACGGCCGCGACCGTCATGACAATAGTCATGCAACAGCCTCCTCGTTGCCGGTGCTCCAGACTCCCCTGGCCGCAATTCGATCCGCAAAGTCCGAAAAGTCGGCTGGCTCGCGCCCCAGCGCACGCTGCACGCCGTCGGCAAGGTATGCGTTGCGGCCGTCGAGGACCCTGTCGAACAGGTAGTCGAGAAGCCAGGCGACATCTTCTGGCACACCGGATTCGGCAATCGCGTCCGCAAACGCGTCTTTGGGTATACGCAAGAACTGCACGTCGCGGCCGGCCGCTTTCGAGATCTCTCCGGCCAGTTCGGTAAAGGTCATTAGCCTCGGACCCGTGACTTCGTAGATTTCGTACTCGTGGCCGTCTTCGGTCAATGCGGCAACCGCCACATCGACGATATCGTTGACGTCGATAAAAGGCTCGGCGATGTCGGCGGCCGGCAGCGTAATCGCTCCTCCAACAACCATGTCGAGAAACTCACCCTCGGAGAAGTTCTGCATGAACCAGCTCGCACGTACGACGGTCCACTCGACGGTAGACGCCTGCACGATGCGCTCGCAGGCCTGTGCTTCTTCTTCGCCTCGCCCAGACAACAACACGAGTCGTTGTACGCCGTGGGCGACGGCCCTGTTCACGAATTCCCGTATCGCCTCCGTTGCACCGGGCACGGCGAGGTCCGGCGAATAACTGATGTATGCGGCTCGCATACCTTCGAGCGCGGCGTCCCACGTTGCGGGTTCGTTCCAGTCGAAAGACGGCCGGGTCGAACGGGACACAGCACGAGTCGGCACGCCGCGAGCCTCCAGTTTCTGAACAATTCGGCGGCCCGTCTTGCCGCTGCCGCCAATGACGAGTGTCGGACGGCTCCGTTGTGCGTGTTCTTTAGTGCTCATGTCTGTCTCCTGTTTGCTGTGGCCGCAGGGCCAAAATCACGAAGCACTACGGTAAGACGCGTAGCCGGGACTCACCATTCTCGATCGGATCAAAACCATACGAGTTCGTCTAAAATGTTCAGATGGACAATCTAGGAGGACTGCTGGACGCGCCACGGGCGCGAGGGGCTTTTGCGCTGCGCGCCGTCATGAGCTCCCCTTGGTCCTTGAGGATTCTGGCCGAATCGCCGCTCACGCTGATTGCGGGCGTCGCAGGCGAGTTGTGGGTTGCTCCCGACGAGGGCGAAGCGATTCGGATCGGACCCGGCGACATTGCCGTCACGCGCGCGCCGGATCACTACACGGTAGCCGACTCGCCGACGACACCGCCGACGGTGTTCATCCATCCCGGTCAGGACTGCCGGGACGCCGACGGTAACTCGGTCCTCGAGTCGATGACCCACGACACGCGCACCTGGGGCAACAACGCAAACGGACCCACCGTGTTTATTGTTGGGGCCTACGAACACCTGAGCGACATTAGCGACCGTCTGTTGCGCTCCTTGCCCCCGGTACTGTCGCTATCGCGGGCCGATTGGGAGTCCCCACTGGTGGATCTGCTGTGCGACGAAGTCACCAAAGACGAACCGGGACAGGCTGCGGTCCTCGACCGTCTGCTCGACCTGCTCGTCACGGCGGTACTCAAGGCCTGGTTCTCTCAACAGGATGCAAACCGCCCCGATTGGTGGCGGTTCCAGGGAGACCGCGTCGTGGAGCGCGCCCTGCGCCTGATCCACGACGACCCGGCACACGCGTGGACCATGGACACGCTGGCGGCCGCGGCGGGCGCGTCGCGGGCTGCGCTCGCACGCCGCTTCGGCGATCTCGTCGGCGAGCCGCCGATGACGTTCCTCAAGAACTGGCGCATGGCGCTGGCCGCCGATCTCCTGTGCCAACCCGACGAGACCGTCGGCAGCGTCGCGGCCAAGGTCGGCTACGCCACACCCTATGCGTTCAGCACCGCGTTCAAACGAATACGCGGTCTGAGTCCGAACGACCATCGCGCCCAGGCGATGTCCTGATGTTTCGCATCGTGACAAGCGACGCCCGGTAGTCTTATTTGTTAGGCTCGATGACACACCGACATTGAGGCAACACAAAAGGCTGAGACGTTCATTGAAACTGTAACCGGAACGGCGCGACCAACACTCGAACGCTCGTCGGGACGCGCAAGAATGACGTTCATCAACGGGCCTCGCGGGACTGCACTCGACGATTTGCACCAATATGGGTGCAGCAAAGTGCGATTCCCGCGCCACGATGGTGCACACCTGCAGGCCGTGTTGCTGAATACGGCGGGCGGGCTCACGGACGGCGATGAACTCGTCACCAGTATCGAATGGCGCGAACACACCCGGGCCGTCGTCACGTCGCAGGCCGCGGAGCGCATTTACCGCTCGCGGGGCGCTGACGCCCGCATCGAAACGACGCTTACCGTCGGCGATCAGGCAACGGCACTGTGGCTGCCGCAGGAAACCATACTGTTCGACGGCGCGCGCCTCGACCGCAGCACATCGGTGGGGCTTGGCGAATCGAGTCGGCTCATCGCCATCGAGAGCCTGGTGTTCGGTCGCCATGCAATGCGTGAGACCGTTCGCGCCGGCTCGATCACGGACGCCTGGCGAATCGAACTGGGCGACAAGCTGATTTTTGCCGATCGCCTGCGCATCAGCGACGACGACGCCCCGCTCGACTCGACCTTGGCGGAGCTTGCGTGCGCCAACGGTCACGCGGCCATGGCAACAATGATCTATGCAGCGTCGGATTGCGAAGACTACGTCGACGGCGTGCGCTCGGCCATTGCCGAGAAACGTATCGTCGGCGGCGTTAGCTGCCTCGGCCCGCTGGTCAACGTTCGCCTGCTCGCCGCATCGGGTCGGGCACTTCGTGAAAACATCGTCACCGTGTTTGCCGTGCTGACCGCCAACACACCACAAACATTGCCTCGCGTTTGGCAGATCTAGAGAGGAACAACAGCAATGCAGCTCACCCCGAGAGAAAAGGACAAACTCCTGGTTTCGATGGCCGCCATGGTGGCGCAGAGACGCCTCGAACGCGGCGTCCGCCTGAATCACCCGGAGGCTGTTGCCCTGATCTCCGATTTTGTCGTCGAGGGTGCCCGCGACGGTAAATCGGTCGCCACGCTCATGGAGGAAGGCGCAAAAGTGTTGACGCGCGATCAGGTCATGGACGGCATTGCCGAAATGATTCACGACATACAGGTCGAGGCAACCTTCCCCGACGGCACCAAGCTCGTCACCGTACATCAACCCATACGATGAGGACGCGGACATGATTCCGGGAGAAATTCTGCCGGCCGACGGCAACATCGAGATCAACGCCGACGCCGAAGTCACCACCTTGACGGTCGCCAATACCGGCGACCGGCCGGTTCAGGTCGGCTCGCACTATCACTTTTTCGAGACCAACCCGGCGCTCGACTTCGATCGCGAGGCAGCGCGCGGGCTGCGTCTCGACATTCCCGCCGGCACGGCTGTGCGTTTCGAGCCCGGCCAGAGCCGCGACGTCAGCCTCGTGCCGCTGGGCGGGGCGCGGGTCGTGTACGGCTTCAGGCAAGACATCATGGGGGCGCTGTAGATGGCGACGCTTTCGCGCGGCGCCTACGCCGCCATGTACGGGCCAACCACCGGCGACCGTGTGCGACTGGCCGATACCGACCTGATCGTCGAAGTCGAGTCGGACAGAACCCGTTACGGTGACGAGGTAAAGTTCGGCGGCGGCAAAGTCATCCGTGACGGTATGGGGCAGTCGCAGGCAACCCGAGCCGATGGCGCCGTGGATACCGTCATTACGAATGCACTGATCGTCGACGTCGGGGGCATCTACAAAGCCGACGTTGGCCTCCGCGACGGGCGCATTGCGAAGATCGGCAAAGCTGGCAACCCCGACACGCAGCCCGGCGTCGACATTGTGATCGGCCCCTCGACCGAGGCTATTGCCGGCGAAGGCAAAATTCTGACGGCGGGCGGTTTTGACGCGCATATCCACTTCATCTGCCCGCAGCAGATCGACGACGCGCTGATGTCCGGGGTCACGACCATGCTCGGCGGCGGCACCGGACCGGCCACGGGCACGAACGCAACCACCTGTACACCGGGCGCCTGGCACATTGCGCGCATGCTCGAAGCGGCGGATGCGTTTCCGATGAACCTGGCATTTGCCGGCAAAGGCAATGCATCGCTGCCGCAGGCACTCGAGGAACAGATACTGGGCGGCGCGTGTGCGCTGAAACTGCACGAGGACTGGGGCACGACGCCGGCCGCCATCGACTGCTGTCTGTCGGTTGCTGACGCGTTCGACGTGCAGACGATGATTCACACCGACACGCTCAACGAAAGCGGCTTTGTCGAAGACACGATAGCCGCGTTCAAGGGTCGAACGATTCATGCCTTTCATACCGAGGGCGCGGGCGGGGGTCACGCGCCGGACATCATCAAGGTGTGCGGGCTGCCGAACGTGTTGCCGTCGTCGACCAATCCGACGCGCCCGTATACGGTCAACACAGTCGACGAGCACCTCGACATGCTCATGGTGTGCCATCACCTCGACCCGTCCATTGCCGAAGACATTGCGTTCGCGGAAAGCAGAATTCGCAAGGAGACCATTGCGGCCGAAGACATTCTCCACGACCTCGGCGCTTTCTCGATCATTGCGTCAGACAGCCAGGCCATGGGCCGCGTGGGCGAAGTGCTCATTCGCACCTGGCAAACCGCCGACAAGATGAAAAAGCAGCGCGGCCGGCTCGCGGAAGAAACCGGCGACAACGATAACTTCCGCGTGCGTCGCTACATTGCCAAGTACACGATCAACCCGGCGATTGCCCATGGGATTGCCGACCATGTAGGTTCCATCGAGGAAGGTAAACTCGCCGACCTCGTGTTGTGGTCGCCTGCCTTTTTTGGCGTCAAGCCCGACCTGGTGTTGAAAATGGGGAGCATTGCCGCCGCACCGATGGGCGACCCGAATGCGTCGATCCCGACGCCACAGCCCGTGCATTACCGACCCATGTTCGCGAGCTTCGGCAAAGCCGTGCACAACAGTGCTGTCAGTTTCGTCTCGCAGGCCGCGGAGGATGCCGGTATACGCGAATCGCTGGGACTGCAAAAACGGACGCTGCCCGTGCGGAATACACGCGGTGGCATCAGCAAGTCGGACATGCAGCTCAACAACCACTGCCCCGATATCGAGGTGGATCCCGAGACCTACGAGGTGCGGGCTGACGGAGAGCTCCTGACCTGCGAACCCGCCGCTGAACTCGCCATGGCGCAGCGCTACTTTCTCTATTGATATGGCGGCGTTGATTGCAGAGAGCGTCGTGGAATTGCCGGCATCGGTCGACGACGTGGTCGAACTCGATTACGACGCTCGGCATCGCCGGCGCATCGTCATGCGAACGCAAGCCGGGCGGGAATTCCTGCTCGATCTGCCGAAGGCCACGGCACTGGCGCACGGCAACGGCCTCGTGCTCAGCGACGGCACCGTGGTTGCCGTGCGCGCTCGCGCTGAGCGAGTCGTCGACGTGCGTGCAGAGAACGCCGAGCAGCTCGCCAGACTGGCCTGGCATCTCGGCAACCGGCACCTGCCGAGCGAGATTCGCAGCGATTCCATTCGCATACGGTACGACCACGTCATTGTCGACATGCTGAAAGGACTCGGTGCCGAGACGCAGGTCCTCGAAGCGCCGTTTCATCCCGAGCGCGGGGCGTATGCGCATGGACACTGACGGCGAGCTGTACCGGTTGATGACCTGGCTGTCTCCCGCCTATCCGGTGGGTGCCTATGCGTTCTCTCACGGTCTCGAAAATGCCGTGGACACGGGACTCGTGGCCGATGCCGAGGCCACGCACGACTGGATCGCCAGCGTGCTGACACGGGGTAACGCGCAGGCCGACCTCGTCTTCCTCGCCGCCGCGTGGGACGCAACACCGGATGCCGAAACGCTGGGTGAGCTCAACGAACTCGCGCTCGCCTTTCAGACGACCGCCGAGCTGCGGCTCGAGAGCGCGGCGCAGGGACAGGCGTACGTTGCCGTCAGCCGGGATGCCTGGCCTTGCGAGGCCGTCGACGCACTCATCACGATGCCCGGCGAGGACATTGCCTACCCGGTGGCGGTGGGCGTAATCGCTGCGGGCCACGGGGTTGGTAAACGCGCTACCTTGCTGGCCTACGCACACGCCTTTGCGGCCAACCTGGTCTCGGCGGCGGTGCGCCTCGTGCCCCTTGGGCAAACGGATGGCCAGCGCATCACGGCAAAACTGATGGCCGTCGCTGGAGCCGCCGTGTCGAGATCCCTGAACACATCGGTCGATGCCGTTGCCACGGCAACACCTGTTGTCGACCTTGCGTCGATGAACCACGAATCACAGTACACGAGGCTATTCCGGTCATGAGCAAAAACGGCCCTTTGAGAGTCGGCATTGGCGGTCCGGTCGGATCGGGTAAGACCGCACTGACCGCAGCCCTGTGCCGGGACATGCGCGATCAATACTCCATTGCCGTCGTCACGAACGATATCTACACGAAAGAGGATGCGGAATTCCTGGCGCGCGCGGAGGCGCTGCCCGTCGAGCGCATCGTCGGCGTGGAAACCGGCGGCTGCCCGCACACCGCCATACGCGAAGATGCATCGATGAACCTTGCCGCCGTTGCCGGGATGAATTCGCAATTCGGGGACCTCGACCTCGTCATCATCGAATCCGGCGGCGACAACCTTGCCGCCACGTTTTCGCCAGAGCTCGCCGATATCACAATCTACGTGATCGACGTGTCTGCGGGTGACAAGATTCCGCGCAAGGGTGGACCCGGCATAACCCGCTCCGATCTGCTGGTCATCAACAAGATTGATCTCGCCCCGCTCGTCGGCGCCGACCTTGGCGTCATGGATCGCGACGCCAGACGCATGCGCGGCGACCGGCCGTTCGTGTTTGCGAACATGAAGTCGGGTGAGTCGCTGGACGCCATTCGCGGCTTTATCGAACAAACCGGGGGGCTGTCAGCCTCCGGCGGATAGCAACCTGTCTGCCCCCGGGATCGGGGATGCCTGAGCGTACAAATTTGCGCTAAGGTGGTGGGCCGTTTTTCGAGTCCCCGCCATGAACACGGTCCCCAAGATGCGTCCCGAGATGCAGAGCCTGCTCGATGAGCTTGGCACCTCGATTATCGACATTGTTCGTAACACCGACGAACGCATTGCCCTCCCGCCAGGATCCGAAGCCGTCTTGGCCGGTCTCGGCGAATCGCTGCCCGAGTCGGGCAGCGGCGCCCGGCAGACGCTCGACACGCTCCTCGAACTCTGCGAACAGGCGGGAGGCAACACGTCCGGACCCCGGTGCTTTCACTTTGTCATTGGCGGCAGTACGCCCGCGGCACACATTGCGGACCTGATCGCAACCGCACATGACGCAGTGACCTACACGTGGGTGCTGTCGCCGGTTGGTGTGCACATGGAGCTGCAGGCGATCGACTGGCTGAAAGAACTGTTTGGCCTGCCGTCAGGCTGGGCGGGCGTGATGGTGACGGGCGCCACGATGTCCAACTTCGTCTGTCTCGCCGCGGCACGCCAGTGGTGGGGAGAACAACGCGGCGTCGATGTATCGGAGACCGGTCTCGTGGGGCTGCCGCAGATGCCGGTGCTGACCTCCGGCTTTGTGCACGCGAGCACGCTCAGAGTGCTGGCGCTGCAAGGTATCGGCCGCAGCAACGTCCGGCGGTTCTCGGCCGACGAGTTCGGCCGCCTGGACCTGGATGCCTACCGCCGCGCGCTCGAGGCGCTCGACGGCCAGCCGGCCGTTGTTGTGGTCAACGCAGGCGAAGTAAACGGCGGTGAGTTCGATCCCGTGGAGGCCATGATCGATATTGCCCGGGAACACAACTGCTGGGTACACGTCGATGGCGCGTTCGGTTTGTTCGCGCGTATCTCGCCACGCACGGCCGACCTTGCGCCGGGCGTCGAGCGCGCCGATTCGGTAACGGTCGACGGCCACAAGTGGCTCAATGTCCCCTACGACACGGGCTATGCGTTTACGCGCGATCACACCCTCATGGCCAAAGCCTTTCGCTACTCGGCCGACTATCTGCCGTCGGAAGACGATCCTCATCCGACGCCGGGTGCAATCGGTCCGGAGAGCTCGCGGCGCGGCCGCAGCTTCGCCACCTGGGCCACACTCAAAGCCTACGGCCGCGAGGGTCAGCGACAGATCGTCGAGCACTGCCTCGATATTGCGCAGTGTTTTGCCGCAAGAGTCGGCGAGTCCACGATCCTCGAACTCATGAACGAACCGCGGCTCAACATTGTCGCCTTCCGCTACAACCCGGGCGGCATGGGCGATGACGCACTCGACGAGCTGAACCGCCGCCTCGGCGAAGACGTCATTGCTGACGGCCGCTTCCTTGTGGGCACGTCAAAACTGGGCGGCCGTACGGTTTTCCGGCCAGCGTTTTCCAACTGGCGAACGCGGGAAGAGGATGTCCTCGAGTTTGCGGCGGTTGTAGCGGAGCTGGGAGAGAAAGCGTCGGAACAGGGGGCCTGAATCGCGGCACCTCTCACTCTGGACGCTGACGACAGGCCGACGTCAGAGCGCTGCGTAAACCATCTCGATCGAACGTTCATCCAAAGAGAACGTTCAAACGGCGAGGCAGCCGCCATGCTCAGATCTTCGCTCTTCACCTGTGTGTTGATTCTGGCGCAAGCGTGCGTCTACCAGGCACCGGCACACAGGCAGGCAGACCTTCTGATCTCGAACGTTACGGTCATATCCGCGGGGAACCTGGAGACACCGGGGCGCATGAATGTCTTCGTGCACGCCGGCCGGATCGTGGCGTTGGAAACAGCACAGGAACACGCCATGCACGCCGCCACAAGAACTATCGATGGCTCCGGCAAGTTCCTGATCCCGGGACTCATTGACGGACACACGCATCTCAACGAAGTGCCTGGCATGACGTTCGAACACGAACGCCTGTACCCCGACGTATCGGCTGCGGCGCGCGCGCAAATTCCGCGCAGCTACCTGTTCCACGGATTCACGACCGTTGTCGATCTGAACTCATCTCCTCAAGTCATTGAGCAATGGAATGCAGTACCTGTTCGGCCCAGGGCCTATTTCTGCGGCGCGGCGCCGGTTTTCGATGGCTACCCGATGAGCTTCATGCCAAAACCGGCGCGCTACGAGATCATGCCGTACTTCCTGTACGACGAGTCCCGTGCGGACGAATTTCCGCAAGGTGTCGACCCGGCCCGTCATTCGCCTCGCGCCGTCGTCGAGCGCATCCAGGAAGACGGGGGCATCTGTGTCAAAACCCATTTCGAGCGAGGATTCGGCGGTCGCGGAAACCTCCCGGTTCCATCCATCGACATTGTCAGGATGCTGGTTGCGGCTGCTCATGAAAAAGGGCTCCCGGTTTTGCTGCACGCGAACTCGGAGTCTGCGCAGGGGTTCGGACTCAACACCGGTGTCGATGCATTCGCACACGGCATGTGGACCTGGAACGATCGAACTCAGACGGTCATTCGCGCCGGTATCGAACGCATCGTCGACCGGACAGTCACAAAGGGCATAGCACTTCAGCCCACGATCCAGGTGCTTTACGGAGAACAGGACATACACGACCCAAACTACCTCGAAGACCCGCGATTGAGGCAGGTATTACCGCAAAACCTGATCGACTGGTACCGAACGGAAGACGGGCAATGGTGGCGGCGGCGAATGCTGCGTATTCCCATTGTTGCAGAGCTGGTCGAAGAGGGACGCTGGGACGAACTGGATGCGCCGCCCATCGCTCGAGTTTCTGCGGTGCTGGAGCGCTTTGCCAGCAGGCGTGGAACGCTGCTGTTCGGAAGCGATACACCCAGCGACCCCACGTTTGCGAATCCGCCGGGCCTCAATGGCCGCATCGAGATGGACCGATGGATCGAGGCTAATGTCGATCCGGAACAGGTGCTCGTCGCCGCAACCGTAAACAACGCCGAGTTTTACGGACTCGAAGACGAGATCGGCACGATCGACGTGGGCAAACGTGCCGACCTGCTGCTGCTGCAGGAGAACCCGCTGCACAGCGTATCGGCGTACGACACAATCCTGTACGTCATTCTGGGCGGCGAAGTCCTCGAACGCTCGTCGCTGGCGGCGGATACCCATTAGCGTCCGGCGGCAAGACTCGCCCGGGCGGGCATTCCCGGCATCTCCACCAATAGATGGAGCTCGGAATCCATCCTGCGGATGAGCCCCTGATCCTGAGGTCACGTTAGGATCTCTGTCTGCGTTCGTAGGGCAAGGGATGACCGATGAAACTCCGCTACAAAATCGTCAACGGCCTGCTGGCGGTCGTCGGGATACTGGTGCTGGCGCTCGCAATCACGATCAGCTATTCACCGGGATGCACGCCACCGCCGGTTGTGGCATCGGGCGCCGAAACGATGAAGGCCGTGGTCTCGCACTGTTACGGCGGGCCGGAGTCGCTCGAATACGTCGACGTCGAAAAGCCCGACCCGGGACCCAACGACGTTGTCGTCAGGCTGGAAGCCGCCGCCGTCAATCCGCTGGACTACCACTACATGCGCGGGTCGCCTTATCTGATGCGCCTGTCGATGGGCATTGGGCGGCCGAACGACTCGCGCATGGGCGTGGATTTTGCCGGGGTCGTCGTCGAGACCGGTGACGACGTCAGTAAATTTGCGGTCGGCGACGCCGTATTCGGTGGGCGCGCCGGCGCGTTCGCTGAATACGTCGTAATGCCTGAAGACCGCGCGATTGCCGCCAAACCCGACAACGTGAGCTTCGAGCAGGCCGCGGCCATTCCCATTGCTGCCGTGACCGCGCTGCAGGCGTTGCGTGACCATGGCGGGTTGCAGGCGGGGGAGAAAGTACTGATCAACGGGGCATCGGGCGGCGTCGGAACCTATGCCGTACAGATCGCAAAGGTGCTCGGCGCCGAAGTACATGGTGTGTGTAGCACACGCAACGTCGACATGGTGCTGGGGCTCGGTGCCGACCACGTCTTCGACTACAAGCAGGAAAACTACACGGACAGCGGCAACAGGTACGATCTGATAGTCGACATGGTGGGCAATCAGTCGCTGACCGCCAACCGGCGTGTGCTCAAACCGGGCGGACGCATGGTCATAGTCGGTGGCCCGAAGGGAGACTGGCTCGCGCCGCTGTGGCCACCGCTGAAAGCAGCGATGCTGTCGCCCTTCATCGACGAAGAAATCGGCATGATGCTGGCTGAGCTTTACGGTGACGACCTCGAATTCCTGGCCGGGCTAATGGCCGACGATCGCCTCCGGTCCCGGATCGACCGGCGCTATCCGCTAAGCGATACGGCAGAGGCTCTGCGCTACCTGGAAACGCAGCGTGCGCGCGGGAAGGTGATCATCGATATGAGCTCTGGCCTGGAATAGCAGCAACACACGGCAAATACGGTCCCGAGATGCCAGGTGGTGGCGCACAGACGCCGTCTATAATGGCGGCTCAGCCCGCACGCGGACAGCGGAAAGGAACCGGCCGTGGCACGCGAACCTCAAATCACGCGCATGCTCAACGAATGGCGCGACGGTGACGCCGAGCAGCTCGAGGAAATCATCCCGGCGGTGTACGACGAACTGCACCGCGTCGCGCGAAGCTACATGCGCGGCCAGCCCGAGCAGCATACGTTGCAGGCGACCGCGCTGGTCAACGAGGCGTTCCTGCGCATCGGCAACGTCAAGACCGAACTGGAGGACCGCGGCCACTTCATTGGCATCGTCGCCAACGTCATGCGGCAGATACTGGTCGACCATGCGCGCGCAAAACACAGCCAGAAACGCGGTGGCGGGGTACGCCACGAGGTAGTTGACGACATCGAGGTTGCGGGTGCCGGCGGCCCGTCGACTGACGTCCTGGCGCTGGAATCCGTGTTGGAGCGACTCGAGAAGAAAGACCCCAGAAAGGTCCGGATTGCGGAGATCTACTATTTCTGCGGTGCCACCTACGCCGAGACCGCGGCTGCAATGAACATCTCCGAGGCAACCCTGCACCGGGAATTGCGCCTCCTGAAAGCGCTGCTCGCCCACGAACTCGCCGATCGCGAACAGGAGTAGACAGCCTAAATAACTGATAAATAAATAAAAAGAAGGCATAGAGATTTTTTTGAGGGAATTTCTGCAGGAATTCCGAAGTAGACAGTAACCAACAGAGATTCTTGGGCATCCGGCCAGCCTCGAGCGACCCGCGCGCCCTTAAGGAAGAGCGTTATGAACTACTTCGACTACAACCAGGCCAGCCTCGGCGTCACCGCCAAACAGGAGCCGGAATACGAAACCCTCACGTTTACGGGCGACGAAACGATCGACGTAACCGAGGATCACACGATGACCGTCGACGACGTCCGTGAATTCATCCGCAGCATGAATGCTCACGCGGCTGCGGAGGCGCAAAGAGCCGAGCTGAGCGGCAACGTCGTCAGCCTGAGAAAGCACGCCCGGTCAGCGTGATTCGAACGCGAATTCGCTACAGGGCGTCAGCCTCGGCGCCACGACCAGCCGCGCGGAGCATTCTGGCGTAGTCGCCCAGAAGTTCATCCAGGCTCGGATTCCCCGCCCTTTCGGAACCGCCGGCGCGCTCGAGGATGGCCCGGGCTTCACGATAGAACTCGTCGGCGGCGTCGTAACGCCGCTGATCGCGCAGATTGTTAGCCAGGCTCCAGCGACTCAGGGCATTCCAGTAATCGTCCGGATCCGCCTGCCGGGAAAACGTATCGACAGCGCGGCGCAAAACGGCCTCGCCATCGGCGTAGCGCGCGAGACCGTCGCTCAACACCCAGCCCAGATTATTGAGAGCCGTCCCCACGAGTATGTGCTCGGGCGATAGCGTGCTTTCGAGAATCGCGAGCCGTCGGCGGTAGGCCGCCTCGGCTTCGGCCCAGCGGCCCATGTCCGCCAGCACCAGCCCAAGGTCTTCGAGGACGACGGCCACCTGGTAGTGGTCGCCGCCCAACGTGTCGATGAAGTGTGTTTCCGTATCGCGAAGACTCGCAAGCGCTTCCTCGTTGCGCCCCTGTATGCGATACAGGCGACCGACAGACAGCTGGCTCAAGCCAATGTCCGGGTGGTTGGCTTCCAGAACCTTGCGGCGGATCGAAACTGCGCGTAGCAGTTGTTCCTCGGCTTCGTCGTAGCGCTGCCGGGTCATGTTGATTTGCGCCAACAGATCCAAGTTTTCGGTGATCAGGAAATGATCGCCCCCCAATGCCTCGTCGCGTATCTCGAGCCCGCGGGACAAAAGCTCATACGCTTCTTCGAAGCGCTCCTGACGCTCGAGCAGCCACCCCAGGTGCACAAGGCTGTTGGCGACTTCGAGCGAATCGGGGCCAAACGCCGCCTCGCGTATTTTCAGCGCGCGTCGGTAGTGTTGTTCGGCGAGCTCGGACCGGCCAAGGTACCAATGCGCCTGCGCCAGTCCGTTGAGGCTCTCGGCGACCGAAGGATGGCCAGCGCCAAGGGACTGCTCACGGATTTCCAGCGCACGGCTGTGGGCGGCCTCGGACTCCGCATAGCGCGCCTGCTGACGATAGATTGCACCCAGCGCAGTCAGCGTCTCCGCAACGTCGGGATGATCCGCTCCGAGAGTCTCAAGGCGAATGTCCAGCGCTGCCTCGTCCAGGCGGGTCGCGTCTTCGTAGAGCCCCAGGCTACTGTATACGTCGCCCATCGTGCTCATCAGTCGCGCCTGTATCAGCGGTTGGTCGTCCAGTTCGTTCTCGATGCGAACGGCGCCGCGATCCAGCAGCTCCCGCGCCGTGACCGTATTGCCGCGCGCTTCGCCGGGATTGGAGACCTTGAAGAGATTGGTGAGAAAGCCGGACACCTCTCGAAGCGTCTCCGCCTCCAGCTCGGCCTGAGCGTAGGCCGCCTCGGCGTCGGCGCGCGCGGCCTGTGCCTCGGTACGTAACTGTATCTCACGAAGTCCGAACGCAAGCAGGACGACCATGATCGACGCGGCGACAGAAATCGCCACGACATGCCGACGAAGATATTTTTTCAGGGTGTAGGCCGGCGTCCTCGGTCTGGCCGACACCGGCAGATGGCGGCGATATCGGCGAAGATCGGCGAGCATCGACTCAACGGTTCGGTACCGATCCAGCGGCGAGTAGGCCATGGCCTTGCCAAGGATCGCCAGCAGATCACGGTCGAGATTGGCGGCCGCATCGGCCAGGGACAATCGCCTGGAGAGCTGTTCGCGGTCGGCAAGCTTGGTTTCCGTGGGTTTACGCAACGAGCCGATCAGCGGCTCATGGCCTATGAGGAGGCGGTACAGCAGGACACCGAGGCTGTAGACATCACTCGCGGCACTCGGCGTTTCGCCGGACAATTGTTCGGGGCTCGCATAGTCGGGTGTAAACGCCTTGTGGCCTGTCTCCGGATCGTTCATCAGGCGAGTAATACCGAAGTCGAGCAGTCTGGGGGTTCCGTTGTCTTCGATCAGAACGTTCGCTGGCTTGATATCCAGGTGCAGCACGAGGTTGCTGTGTGCGTGCTGAACGGCGTCGCCCAGCTTTTCGAACAGTGCAACGCGCTCGTTGACCGACAAAGCCTGTTTCTCGCAGTACTCGTCGATTCGGTTTCCTTCAACGAACTCCGCCATGAAGTACGGGCGGCCGTCGGGCAGCTGGCCGGCGTCGATGAGGGTTGGAATATATGGATGCTGCAAGGTCGCGAGGACCTGCAGCTCGGTCTGAAAGTGACCAAAAAACTCCTCGTGATCGAGCTTGCGACGGACGACCTTCACGGCTACGTTTTTTTCGAACTGGCCGTCGGCGCGCGATGCAAGATACACCTCGCCCATGCCGCCGCGCCCGATCAGGTCCACGACCTTGTAGGCGCCCAGTCTTTCGCCAGCCAGCGTGGCGCCGTCGGCGACTTCCGTCGACAGCTCGGAAACCGCCCCGCGAATGCGTTCGTCATCGACTACTTCAGTCGTGACGAGTTCGTAAAGGTACTGGCGCAGTTCTTCGTCGTCGCCGCACTCGCGATCGCAGAAATCGGCAAGCTGATCGGCGGGCAGATCCATGGCGCGATTGAACAAATCTTCGACCCGCTCCCATCGATCTTGCGTGTCAGAGCGGCTCATGATCGTGTCTTCAGCGGCTTGGTCCAGCTACCCAGGGCGGTTCTGCTGCCATCATAGCGCAAATGCCGATCTGCGAAGGACTCGGGAGCCACTCTGTCACTGTTCCGGCAAATCCGGCAGCGAGCTGCACGGCGAGTGCCGTTGTGCAAAAATCGCGGGTTCGCTCGACGACCGGAAAGGCGCATCGATGAAATATGTAAAATTGCCGACTCTCTTCCTTGCCGCCAGCCTGGCGACGCTTCTTATCGGTTCCGGTGTTGCGCACGCAGGGGACGACAGAACCGACCGGATGGCGCGCAAGTTTCCCGTGAAGCTCACGCTCGCCTCGCCGCTCAGAGCGCGCGAGGTCTCGATTCAACATCACTCGGGCTGGCCGCTAACGTTCAAAATCATCCCGCGCGTCGACGTATCGCTCGTGGTACCGGCAGTCCCGGGTGGACCGGCTTCCGACTGGCCGGAACTCGGCGCAACCAGCTTCCTCATGCTGCGGGATCTCGACGGCTGCCCGTCGGCGGGCGGGCGGATAACAGGGCCGGAAGGTATGCCCTTCTGCCCCGACCTTGCTGACGACGAGTTGTGGATCGAATTCACACCGGACGAGGACTACCCCGATGTCGTCGACGAGCACGGTTTCGACGAACTGCGCGAGGCAATGAAAGAACCCGCGCGCCGGCCGACGATTAACTACGCCGGCGATTCGCACACGTTCGGGCCGCGCGTGCACGATACGCTCGACGGTCTCGGCTACGGCGCCAACGACGACCTGACGGGATTTGTGCTGCTGGCCGATACGGGTGTCAGCAAGGTACTGAGCGATCTGGAATCCGTCGACACTGGCGATGCGATCGTTACCCGCGGCTGGGAGCCCCTGCTGCCCATGCAGAATCGCAACCTGGCCGGGTTCATGACCTCGGTTGGCTACGAGCTCAACGACGAACGGCAGCGTACAACCATAACGACGAGCCTCATGGTGCCGCGACACCTCACCGAGCGTCGCTACCTCGAGGACCAGGCGTACTGCGAACAGGGCCTGTGCGATACGTATCGACGCGTCGAAGGTGCTCCGCCGGTACTGGCGTCGGAGGCAAACATCGACAACCACGACGTCACGTTCCGGGCATTTGTCGTGCAGGGCGTGGCGCCCGCCGTCATGATCGACTGCAATTTCGACAATGAGGTCAGCGCGGCCGACGCCCAGTGCATGGGCTACCGACTCTTGTCACGGGAGAAAAGCTTCACGATCCGCCAGATCGGCCGCGTCGACGAATGCAACCTGTTGAGCGACCCGTGGGGAACGAGCGATACCGCCGGACGGGAATTTGTCGATTTCGACGGCAACGGCAACATGATCTCGCTCAGCTGCCCTGGCGGCAGTACCGGTGGCGGTTTCCCTCCGAGGCAGCGGGTCAACACACGTTAGTCCATTGCCCGACGTCAGCCGGGCATCGAGCGTGACGACCTGTGGACAGCGCGCGGCCGCGCATCAGAGCCGCCAGAGCTTGCTGGTGTGTCGCGGGATCAAAGCAGGGGGTGCAAACGCACTTCCTGCTTGAGCCGTTCGAGGCCGTAGTGATAGTAGGTGGGATCGATTTCTCCGCCGTACGCCCTGCGGCCTGTTTGATGCGCCGCAACGCAGGTCGAGAACAATCCTCCAAACGGCTCCCAGACGACGTCGCCCTCATCCGTTGACGCCTCGATGATTCTCGTCAGCAGATCGAGCGGCTTCTGGTTCAGGTGCACGGCTTTGCCGCCCGGGACCGCAATTCGCTCCTTGCCCCTGAGCGCAGGTCGGTCCCATACGTTCGTCACGCCGAAAGGACACGAGAACCTGGAGCGCATGGCGGCCCACTCTTCGGCTGTGCCCGGCTTTTGCCCGTCGATCGAAAAATACGGCCGCCCTGCGGGCTCGCCGCGTTCGTTTGCCCAGTCACTGAGCCTCTGAAACATCTCCGGCGGCGGGAAGTACCACAAGTGCCCCGAATCCAGGTACTTCCTGGTCGCAACATCCGCAACGCCACACGCCGTATTGGCTTCCCTCATGGGCCGGCCGCTGCGCTTCCACTCGCGGATCAGCCATTCCCTCAATGCCAGGCCATCGACGCGAGCCTCCCTGACGTACTGCACGCAGACCTCCGTCACGACCGGGAAGCGCCGTATCGTTGCCGTGTTGACGTTGCCGGCAACGTGACTTTTGCCCTTGTTCCAGACGTTGGCGTTGACGTAGCGCCAGCCGTGCCGCTCGAGCACGGGATGTACGGCGGCCCAGCCGATTTCGCTATTCCAGAACCACAGCGTCGTTTGCGGCGTCGCGTGCTTGGCCCACGCTGCAATATGCGGCTCGTACCAGTCCGGCAAGGCAAGATGATCGGAGGTGTCGCCCTCGAAACCGAGCACGCCGTACGCGCCGTCGCTGACGATGCAGGTGGGTGTCTCCCACGCCGCGCAGTGACCCAGGCTGTCTCCGTAGGACACCTGAACTCGCTCGCCGATCCACTGAGGTTCGTCAGGTATCGCCTGCCGCGTGATCGCCTTTCCACGCCCTACGGTGCTGGTGGGTTCTCGCTTCACTGCCGGTTCGCCGCTGCCTCCCGTCGGTTGCGCCGCTCCGGGCCTTTGGAACAACCGGATCGGGCACGTCGATTAGATGCAATCGGGCGACCGATCGCAACTGGCTTTGTCCATCAGCGGGCCCGCTAATTGACGAGCAGGCTGGATACCAGTGCCCCCGTCCGTTCGATGTAGGTATCGGACGGCGTCGCAGCCACCACGCTTTCGGGCAGTTCGGCAAGAGTTTGTCCGCCGGGGCCGGTGGGCCGCTGCGCGGCAACAACGGCGTTTGCCGTCTTCAGGGCCTGACCCAACAACGCTCCGGCTTCGTCACCAGCCCTTGCATCGTAGGCGTCGCAGAGCGGATCCGGCATGCCCCAGTCGCGCGCCAGCTGCGCCGTGGCCTGCTGCGGCGTCCAGCCTACGAGCTCCAGGAAAACGCCGGCCACGTCGCCCTCTTCGGCAATCTCCGCTGCCCGCTCCAGAGCCGCTTGCGTCTCGTCGGGCGCAATGGTGATCAACGCCAGCAAACCGATATCGCCACAGAACCCGCAGGTGTAGGCGAGCGAGCGCTCCTCGTCAGAGCCTCCGTCGGTCAGACCGGCTGCGAGCCGGCACGCCTCCGCACGAATGAAAGCGTCCCGCCAGAAAGCGTCGGCACCAAACGGCAGCGCGCTCGTGTCGACGGTATTGGCCGTCGCAATGGCGAGCGCAAGCCCGCGAACGTTGTCGGTGCCGAGGACGCGGACCACAATGTCCCGCATGTCCGTTACCGGTTGCCGCTGGCCAAAATAGGCGGAGTTGGCAATCGCTACGAGCCTTGCAGTGATCCCGGGATCCTTCTCGACGATGCCCGCAATGTCCTCGCCGGTCGTAAATTCGTCGTTGAACGTTCTCAGGATTTCGTGCGCAACGGCCGGCAACGCAGGCAAATGCGTCAGGTCGAGCGTCTGTTTGGCCGCTGTGTTCTGTCCCGCCATGACTAGCTTGCCTCGTCCAGTGCGTTGGGTGTCCAGCGAGGCTGCGATATGCGCCCGCCGGGCAAACTAGGCTGCAGCAGTTCGGGCTCATGCAAATGAAAACCCTGCGCAAAGTCGGCGCCCAGTTCACGCACGATCTCGAACGTCTGCGCGCTTTCGACACATTCGGCGATTGCCTTGATGCCGAGCGAGTGCGCAATGTCGATAATCGCTTTCACGAACATCCGGTCGGTATGGTCCTCCACGATGTCTTTGACAAACACGCCGTCGATCTTTACGTAGTCTACCGGCAGTCTCTTGAGATAACCGAATGACGACAGACCGCTGCCGAAGTCGTCGAGCGCAAACTCGCAGCCGAGTTCTCGCAGCGCCTCCATGAAACGGCCGGCCTGATCCAGGTTCTGAATCACGGCCGTTTCGGTAATCTCGAAATTGACCATTCCCGGCGGCAGCGAGGCGCGCTCCATCAATGCAAGGATCCGCTCGGCAAACCCCGCCGCGCCGACGCTGGTCCCCGACAGGTTCACCCAGTAGCGCCTCGGCACGGCGCCTACTGACGTGTGTACGACCAGCGCATCGAGGAGGTGCCTGACAACCCATTCGTCCAGCTTGATACCGAGGTTGTAGCGTTCGGCCGCGGGCAGGAACGCACCCGGCGGAATCAGGCGGCGAGTGGTCGCTTCGCGCATGCGCACCAGCGTTTCGATCCGCTCGATCTCCGTCGCTTCCGCCGTGAGCGGAACGATGTGCTGCCCGTACAGCACGAAGTCGCCCTCCTCCATGGCACGGGTCAGTCGCTGCACCCAACGCATTTCGCCGCGGCGCTCCTCGGTGACGTCGTTTTCACCCTCGACGACGTGTACCTGGTTGCGACCCGCCTCTTTTGCGGCGTAACAGGCGGCATCGGCGATCTGCTGGAGTTCAGCCGCATCGTTGCCCGTCTGCATCGGCACCGCGCCGATGCTGATGCCGATACGGAACGCGGAACCGTTCCAGTGAAACACGAGTTCCTCGATGGTCTGGCGGATGCGTTCCGCCACCTCGACCGCCGAGGCTTTTTTGCAGGACGGCAGGATCAGGCCAAATTCATCGCCGCCGAGGCGCCCGAGGATATCCCCGGATCGTACCTGCTCACTAATGGCGGCCGCCACGCGGCGCAGCAATTCGTCCCCGGCACCGTGGCCACAGGTGTCGTTGACGACCTTGAACTGATCCAGGTCCATGAACATCAGGTAGCCGCTCTGGTCCTTGACGTCGCGCAGTATCGCTCTCAAGCCGTTACCGAACGCTCGCCGGTTGTGCAGGCCGGTCAGCTCGTCGAAGTTCGCCTGGTGCGCAAGGCGGTCGGTCAATACGCGCGCTTCGGTGACATCCTGCACCTGCAGCAGGGCGTGGCTGAAGTCGCCTTCGAGGTTCGTAACGACCGACGCGGCAAACACGGCGTGCAGTCTCTCGTCATCGCTGCGGCGACAGCCGAATTCCTCGCTGTCGATGTCGGCTTCGTTCGCCAGCATGCGATCGAAGAATTCCCCGAAGCGTTCGATGTCGTCTTCCCAGATGAAACTGGCCATAGGCAGCGGCCCGGGTTTGTTGTCGAGCCCCAGCAAACGTTGAAAAGCGCCGTTGGACTCGAAGATCTCTCCGTCCTTACCGATCATTGCCATGCCAATGGGTGCGTGCTCGAACGCGCTGCGGGCCTGCGCTTCCATCGCCAGAACGGCGGCCTGCGACCGTTTCCGTTCCTCGACCTCGTGTTTGAGGGATTCGTTGGCCTCTGCCAGGTGAGTCGTGCGATCGTCGACCAGTTCCTTGAGCCGGCTGTTGGCCGCTCTCACGCGACGCAGCCGAAGCTGATGAAAGGCCACCGACAGCAGCGTAATGAGGAGGGTCAGGCTTGCGATGAACCACGGCCGCTGCCAGAGCTGCGGCAGCACGCTGATCGCCAGGCTGGCGGGTTCGCCCCACTGCCCACCGGACAGGCGGGCGCGTACCTCGAACGTAAAATCGCCGGACGGCAGGCTGCTGTAGTTGACGGACGGCGCCGTGGTCGGTTCCTGCCAGCCGATGTCCAGGCCGCGAAGCCGATACGAGTACTCGATTTCCTCGGGCCGGGCCGTGGACACGGCAACAAAGTTGAAGACGACGCTGTCGCGGCCGGCCAGGAGGCTCTCGTCGGGCGACAGCGTTTTGCCGTCCCTGCGCCGCTGCGGTGGAAACACCGTCGGCATCGGCGTCTCGAGAGCCGGCAAACCCTGAACGGGAAACATGCGTGTCGCGCCGTCCACGGTACCCAGCCACAGGCTGCCATCCTCTCCCTCGAGTAACGCATCGGAGTTGAACTCGAGACTGCCCAGGCCGTCGAGCTGCGAGTATCGATACCAGCGGCCGGCGACCGTATCGACCTGGAAAAGACCTTTCTCGGTACCCACTACGACAGCCTCGTCCGATATGCGCTGCGCTATGTAGGGGTTCATGTCCTCAAAGCTTTCGCTGACGCTGCGACGGAAGATCTGCCCGTCGATCACTTCGTACAAGCCACCCTCGTAGGTGCTGACAACAAAATTGTCGAGATCGCTGACGTCGATGTCGAGAAAGCGCTTGACGGAGATCTCGTCGGAAACACCCAGCCTGGTCAGCCCGCTGTGGCCGACGTGGTAGAGGCCGTCGCCGCGGACCGTCGCCAGTACGCTGCCGTCCGGCAGCGGCTCGAGCAACTCGGCATGTGTGCCTGCCTCGAAACCGGTGGCGCGCAGCTTTCCGGTCACCAGATCCAACAGCACCACTCCGCGGTCCATCGTTGCAATCCACAGCCAGCGTTCCTCGGTCAGCCGCAACGCCGCCACGGGAATGCCGCGGGTTGCGGGCAGCAATTCGGCGGCGCCGCCAAGGTCCGAGCGCAGGCGGTGGACGCCGTTTCTCGAGAACCCGATGAGCATGTCGCCTGAACCCGTGGACAGCATCGAGCTGATACGTCCTGACGGAATGCCGAGGACCTCAGACACGACTGTCAGCTCGCCATCCGCACCGACAATGCGTATCTGTCCGGCTCCGCCGAACCAGAGTCGCCCCTGCTGATCCCGCGCAATCGCGCGGACGTCGAACGGCGTGCGGTCGTTTCGGAGCGGGTAGTGTTCGAAGCGGTCGCCGAGATAACGCAACAGCCCGTTGCGGCTCGAGGCCCACAGGACACCGTCCCTATCGACGAGGATTTCCCGTGGTATCGACGCGGCGAGGCTGAGTCGGGCACCGGAGGGCGCTATCAGTTCCTCGTTGCTGCGCACCCAGACGCGCTCACCGGGATCGACAGCCATGCGATCGATATCGGTGGTCGCTGCCGTGCCGGCCAGGCGCTCGATTCCGCTCGGGGACCAGCGCCAGAATCCGCCGTTGTTGTCGCCCAGCCAGAAATCGCCGGAGGGGGACATTGCAATGCCTTCGTACGCGCCTTCGACACGCTGGGGCGTTTCGCCGCTGGCTGTGTCGTAAACGTACACGGAGCGGTCGCTGCGCATCACAATCCTGCGCTCGTCACCGATCATCTCTGAAATGTATGACGGTTCCGGCTGGATTTTGAGGTACTCGCCCGTTGCCGGGTTCAGCCGCCACAAACCGCTGCGCTCGAGATTGACGTAGACCAGGCCGTCGATAACGACAATATGATCGACTTCCAGCGTAACGCCTGCGGGCGGTTCGTAGGTGCTGACGTCGCCGTTCGGCGAAAGTTGGCTCAACCCGCCTTCGACGTCGCCTGCCCACACGGAACCGTCGGCGGCAACCGCAACGGCCGTCTTGTTATTGAGCCGCAGTCCGTCGCGGGCAGTCCATACCTCGAAGCGGCGTCCATCGAAACGGTTGAGCCCGCGCTTGTTGACGAGCCAGAGGTAACCGTCCGGGCTCGTCGCCATGCCGGCAATATTGGTCTGGCTCAATCCGTCGTTGACGTTGTAGACCCTGAAGGGCGGCAGCGGATCGCCCGCGCGGTTCTCGGCGATCGCCGGCGGCAGCCACGCGAGCAGTAGCAGCCCGAGATAAAGGCGACGGCGGCTCCCCGATTGTTGGCGTCGTTGCGGCATAGGCTCGAGCAGTCTGTATTGGCGGTCGGGTCAGTGCCGGGTGGATCGGCGGACTCATTGACACATCCCCTGCTTAGTAAGGCGGCAGATACGCAAAAAACTTGAAGCGAAATATGGTCTTGGGAGCGCAACCTGCAGTCGCCCTGCTCCGCGATGCCTCTTCGAGGCCAAAAATCGATCCTGGAACTCAGTCGCGGATGCGCACAAGCGATTCGCCGCCCGGCCAGATCGCCGAGCCGTCGTCGTTGATGAGGATGTTATTGCCCGCGTCATAAACACCGTCGCCTCTGCCGCGACGGGTCTCCACAGATGGCCCAACCTGCACGCGCACAACAAGTTCGCCCGCCGGGCCCTTTGCATCGTCACGCAGCCGTAAGCCGTAAAAATACGTGTAGCCGTCGGCCTCGGCACCCGAACCGTAGACGAGGTTTGCCCCGGTGCTGATCGTGGGCACACCGCTGAACTGAATGTCCGCGTTCTGCCAATCGATCTCGAATACGTCTGTGCCGGGGTTCCAGCTGAGCTTGACGACGCCGGTAGCCCGATCGGGCCGACCGTCCTTTTTGCCGTCGGGTGTGTAGCCGCTGTAATTGCTTACGACGATGTCGTTGCCGGCCACGGCCGGAGAGTTTTCCACGGTATCGATGAAGTCGGGGAGCGGTAATCGCACGGTGGGGCCCGACCCGAGCGGGCGAGGCGTGGCAACGAGTTCTGACGGACCGGCGTCGGCATCGTCACATTCGATCTTGCCGGAAAATACCTTGGTCACGGCACAGCGGCCGTCCACAGTGACAATCCACGCGTCCTTGTCGAAACCAAGCAGGGTTGGCGTGGTTCCGGTCCGGCCGCGGTACTGAACGGGTACAGCCGCGGCGCGCTCGAGGACGCCGTCCCGTGCCCGATAGCGCATCGCAATGATTTCGGTCTCGGTTGCCAGGTAGAAGATTGTGCTGCCATCCGAGCCACGTTCCATCGGCACGCCGTTTGTCGTGTTGCCATCGCTGACCTTTGTACACGCCTTGATATGAGTCATTGCGTTGTCGAGTATTGCCACCCAGGTCTCGCGATTCTTGCTTCGCCCGCGACCTGTTTCCCGGCGCAGTCGCGCCGCAATGTCGCCGTCGAGCAGAACGTCGACTCCGACGGCGGCCGTACCGGGCGTCATCCGGCGAAACCCGCAGGCTGACTCGACGACCGACGGCGTAAACTCGAACTTGTGCACACACTGAATGGCCGAGTCGCTCGTCGTGCCGTCCCGAAAGACGAGCAGCGACGGATGCCTCCCGGCGCAGACGCTCTTTCGATGCGCGCGCACCCGCAAGCCGCTCGGGTTCGGAACGACGATCCGGCCATCTTTGAGTGCGAAAAAGTTCCAGCCGATAAAGAACGGCAGGTCGTTGAGCTTGAAGCTGTCGACAAATCGAAACCTCTCACCGTCGATTTCGTACTTGTAGAGGTATTTGAGCGATGCTCCCCAGATCGTCCGCGCCTGTTCGGAGTTGTCGTAGCCACGATCGCTCAGTATGTGCCAGGGCGAAGTGCCAAAAGCGATTCCGGCGGTTTCACGGAAATAGCTGACGTCCACTTGCGGCTCGGATTTCCGCGGTCCACTCAACTCCGTGGACGCCTGTCGCGCAACACCGCCGTGATAGGTGGGCCACGGTGAGTTCATTAGCGTCTCGTTGACGATTGCCCCATCCGCGGGATCAGTCTGCGCAAGCACGCAGGGCGCGCCCATCACCAGACCAGCAACCAGCAATGCGATTTTCGACAAGACGATCTCCTGATACCCCGGCAACCCGCGATCTGCCAAGGATGTGACTATCAGCCGGCGCTGGCAACCACAAGCAGCGGGCCCTTCGAAACGACCACGCCACCGGGTTGTTCGCGAGTGATCGCAAATACGCGCGGATTGTCGACAGCCAGCTTGGCGTCGATGGGCACAACGACGGTGCTTGTGTCAGGCGGTATGTCGAACACTCCACCATCGACCGGGTTGCTGTCGCGATCCGGATCCACCAGCCACAACTGGTATTGAGATTCGCCAGGGTCATTAGCCGGCATGCCGGTTAGCAGCATGTAGCCCTGCTGTTGTTCGTTGTCCCAGACGACATCGCCGGTCACTCGCGAGTATCGGGGATCTTCGGGCGTTGTCCATGGAATTACGGGACTGCCGGCAGCAATGAGTCCCAGCCGCGCTTCGGCATAGTCGATGCCCGGCAGCTCGTTCTGCGAGTCGAAATCGTCGTAGTGGGTAAACACCAGCGCCAGCGCCAGCATTGCGGCAGCCGCCCATCCCCAGTTCCGGGACCTTTCGGGCGGCCTGTTCGGCGGCATCTCAATGACGTTGCTCTCTGCCGCGTCGAAGAATGCCGCCGCATCTTTGGCCAGCTTTGCCTTCAAACCTTCGGGAGCTTCCTCGTAGTTTTTGGCCTGCTTGAGGCTAAAGGCATTGGCTGCCGCCGCGGCCGCAAGATCAAAATCGGACACATCGTCGAGTCCATGCTCGTCCAGCAGCGCCCGTAGTTGCGTTTGCTGCTCTTCGCTGAGCCCGTCAGTAGCTCTCAATACGAGCAGATCGATAATGTCGGGATGCAGATCGTTCATCTTGTTACCTTGAAGGCGAGGCCCGGCTCTCCGAGAACCTTGCGAATCCTCGACAGCCCTCGTCTCAAATGACTCTTTACGGTGCCGAGCGGCAAACCCGTTTGCGTTGCAATGGCGCCATGTGACATCCCCAGCCAGGAGGCCATGTTGATGACTTCCCGCTGCTCCGGGTTCAGCGTACTGATCACGTCGATCACGTTTCTCACCTCGGCCGACGCCTCGATGACACGCTGAGCGTCGTCTGTCAGGCAGCTCTCGCGTTCGTCGAACGACTCGGACGGCGGCTGATTGGCAATACTGCGACGCCGGTCAATGAGCCGGCGCCTGGCAACCATCGAGATAAAGGTGACTTCCGCCGCAACCCCGGGGTCGAAACGATGGGCCTTCTGCCACAGCTCCACAAAGATTTCCTGGACCACCTCTTCCGCATCCGATTCGTTGCCGAGAAAGCGACGGGACAGTGACCATATCAGGCCGCTGTACTCATCAATACACTCGGCAACCGCCGCACGGTCGCCGTCTGCGATACGTTCCAGGATCGAGGACGGCATTACGTCATCCTTCGCGGGAAGACGTTGGAGATGAGGGCGCAAGCCCTCACCTCCATTGCAGCACAAGAACGCATAAGACGAGTGTGCCTTCAGCAGCAGCCTAGCGCGACATCTGCCGGCTTGCCTGCATTTGTCCGCCGCCGTGCAGCGAATCGAACACGTCATCCAGCGCGTAACGCAGCTGCCAGGCACCGGCCCGCGCATTGTGAGCGTCGGCCGCCTTGCGAAGCCCCATCTCGAGCCGCGCGCGCTCCATGGCCGTGAGCCCGCCCTCGCGCACGAGCCGCTCAGAGACCGCCGTGTAGACAGCAACGGTGCCGGCGGCGTCGCCATGATTGAACATCGGGACGCCACTATCGATTGCACGCTCGATGGCTTGTGCCGCGTCGGTCCGTGACATCTGAGTGGCCGGCAGGATGACCCGGTCGATGACGTGGATGACGCCGTTGGAGGCGTCAATGTCGGTAGCAACGATGCGGGCGTTCTCGATGTTGAAACCGTTTTCGGTCTTGCTGATCACGGCGTCGACACCGGCCAGCGTCTCGAGCCGTGCGCCATCCGCCAGTGCATCGGAACCGATAGCACCCGCAATGACGTGGTACTTGAGGATGTTGGCCAGCTGCTCCTGGTTCTCCCGCTGGAGCAAGGTCTCGATCGTGCCGGCGGGCAGCGCGCCAAATGCATCGTCGGTGGGCGCAAACACGGTTAGCGGACCGTCGCCTTTCAATGCGCCGGCCAGGCCGGCCGCCTTGGCCGCGGCGATCAGCGTCTGGAATTGTTCAGCCGATGCTGCCGTATCGACAATATCCATCGACGTTTTGTGGCCCGCAAGGGCAGGTGTTGCGAAGACCAGCAGCAAGGTCGCGCAACAGGATTTCAGGGACTTCATAGTGGCTCTCCAGGGTGTGGTGTCGGTACCGCCAATGCGGGCTTGTCCCTGTATTCGGTGAGACGCCGGATTTGGATGCAGGTAGCCAAAAAGAATTCCGCGACCGTGCCGGATCGGATGCCCGAGGCTTCGATCAGCGATTGGTCAGCCACACGGTTTGATAGGGGGCCAGTTCCAGCGTTGCCTGTCCCTCTTCGATACGAGCGCCGCTGATCAGGTCTCGCCACTGATCGGTGCTGACGAGGTTCACGCCAGCGAGCTCGAGAGACTGGTGTTCGCGAGTGACGTTGCTGATGCTGAATACGTCCTGGCGCCGATCCGTCGACTGCCGCCAGATGCCGAACAGCTCCAGACCCAGCTGCATCGTGAACTGCACGGCATTGGGGTGAAAGGCCTGCTGTTGCCGACGCAGGCGAATCAGCTCACTCAGTCTCGAAAGAACGACGGACTGGGTGCTGCTGGTCTCGGCGAGTACCGCGTCAAGCTCGTCCTGATCCCAGCTGCGGCGATTGATCGACCGGTATCGTCCCGTCCGCGCGAGCCCCTCGTAGTCGTTCGGTGTTCCCAGCAGACTGTGGATATAGATGCCCGGGATACCCTCGAGCGCCAGCATGATGGTGTGCGCGCAGATAAACCGATCGACCTGAAACTCGTCCGGACCCTCCTCCGTCCCGGCCAGCGCGTCGACGAGGCTGATGTTCACCTCGTAAGGGCGCGCAGCCCCGTCCGGACCGGTTCTGAGCGAAACCCTGCCCCCGAACCCCGTCAGGGTTTCGAGCAGCCTCGTGCGCTCCGCCTCCGACAACAGGCCATCCACGGGGCGCATGCCGATGCCGTCGTGCGAGGCGATGAAGTTGAAATAGGTCGTGCCGCCGCGAGCAGGCGGCATGCTCATCATCCAGGTCTTGAGGTGCCGGCAATCGCCCGTCAGCAGCGTGTAGATCAAGAGCGGTGGCAGCGAAAAATTGTAAATCGCGTGCGCTTCGTTCGAATTGCCGAAATAGGTGAGGTTGTCGCGATTCGGGACATTGGTTTCGGTAATCAGCATGACGGACGGATCGAAGAAATCGATCAGCGTGCGCAGCAGCTTGATGATCTCGTGCGTGCGCTGATCGTGCAGTGACGTCGTGCCCGGCTCTTTCCACAGGAAGGCCACCGCATCCAGCCTCAGTACGCGAACGCCTTTCTCGAGATAAAAGCGGATGATCTCGACGAAGCGCAGCAGGACTTCCGGGTTGCCAAAATCGAGATCCACCTGATCGGGGCCGAACGTGCACCAGACCCAGCGTATCCCGTCGAGCGTCTCCACTTCGGTGCGCAACGGCGTCGATCGCGGGCGTACCACCATGCTCAGATCGTCTTCGGGCTTCGTCTCCTTGAAATAGTCTTTGCCGGGATCCTTGCGCGACAGGAAATTCTGAAACCAGGCCGAACGACTCGATGCGTGATTGATGACGAGGTCCGCCATCAGTCGGTAGCGGCTCCCCAGGAGCTCGACGTCTCCCCAGGTGCCGGCGGTTTCGTCGACGGCGCAGTAGTCGATCACGGCAAAGCCGTCGTCGGAACTGTAGGGATAGAACGGCAGTATGTGCAGACCGTTGATCGTGTCGGCCAGGTAACGATCGCAAAATGACGTTAGTGTCTTGAGCCCGGGCTCCCCTTCCCTGTTGACCGACGTGGCGTAGGTAATCATCCAGCAGTCGGTTTCGTCCCAGTAGTTCTGATAAGGAGGCGGCTCCTCGATGGAGCCGGGATAACGCATGGCTTCGACGACGGGCCCGACGAGATCGTCTGCCTCCTCACCGTAGATGATCCTGAGATGTGCCTGAACGCGCGCGCACAGCCGTCGCGCTCCTGCCTCGGACGCCGGGTCGTTCAACTCCCAAACTCCGCCATGTCGTCCTCGACCGCCTCACGCAGTTCCTCGAGCACACCCGGCACGGCGGCAATGACCCGGTTCCATGGCGGAATGAACGGCGTGTCCATGGGATTTTCGCGAAACAGGTGGCCAGCCTCGACCACGTTGGCAGCGAACAGTTCGACAGCCTCTTCTTCAGCATGCCGATCGAAGCTCAAGCCGTTGATTGCGGCATCCGCCTCGAACAATTCGATGAAGTCGAGCGCGGTCCGGTAGTAGGTGGCCTTGATGGTGCGTACGCGGTTGACCGAAAACGTCTCACCCTGAATCGCCAGCTTCCGATACATCGCCTTGGCAATGTCGATGCTCATTCGCGACAGGCCGCGAGTCTGGTCGTCGGCGCTCAGGTCCTGGTGTTTGTGGTCGTAAGAGTCGGCAATGTCGACCTGGCAGATACGTTTGTTGGAATGATTGCGGTGCATCTCGCTCAGCACGCCGATCTCGAGCCCCCAATCTGTCGGGATGCGAAGGTCGTCAATGACGTTTCTGCGCAACGCAAACTCACCGGCAAGCGGATAGCGGAAGCTGTGCAGAAAGTCGAGATAGTCGCTGCGGCCGCAGACAACTCGCAGCGCCAGTATTAGCGGTGTCACGAGGAGGCGCGTTACGCGCCCGCCCATCGTGGTGCCGTCCGAACGGGCGTAGAAGCCTTTGCTGAAATCGTAGCTGAAGCCCGGGTTCGCCACCGGGTAGATCAATCGCGCCAGCAGGTCCCGCTTGTAGGTCTTGATGTCGGCGTCGTGCAGAGCAACCGTCGAGGCCCGACCGGTGGACAGCGTGTAACCGTAGCAAAACCAGACGTTGCGGCCCTTGCCGGGCTCCGTGGGGGACAGGCCTTTTTCGGCAAGCTTCCCGTCCAGTGCCCTGAGACGTGGCCCGTCGTTCCACAAAACCCGATGGTGTTGTGGAAGTCGGCCAAAAAACTCGAGGGCGTGCCGATACTCCTTCTCATCGGCCCGATCGAGGCCAACGACAATTTCGTTCAGATAAGGAACGCGGCTGAGTTCGCGAACGATGTTGTCGAGTGCCGGCGTGGCAAGCTCCGAGTATAGCGACGGCACCACCAGCCCCATCGGACGGTGACGCGAAAACTCGATCAGGTCGCGTTCCAGCTCTTCGACCGGGCGGTCGGACAGGTTGTGCAGCGTTGCTATGTTGCCGTTCTGATGAAAATCCCCCAAGGCTTACCCTCCATCGCTTTTGGTCGTCGAATACGAACCGAACTGCTCTTCAAGCAGCGACATCATTGCCGCGTTCCAGCCGGCCGGCCCAGCCAGATCCGGTCGCAGCACCCGCGTTTGTGCATCCACGTTCATCGGATGCTCGTGCTTGCCCGGTATCACAACCGCAACGTCCGTGACCGACAACATGCCGAGATCGTTTGGCGCATCGCCGAGCGACACGGATCTCGTTTTCATGCCGGGCCAGGCAACGGAGTAGGCACCAAGCAGTTGCGTAACCGCCTCGGCTTTCCCGATATTGCCCATGACGTGCAGGAAACGTCCGCCACGAACGCAACGTAGACCGCGCGAGACTATTGCTTGCAGAAATTGTGCCGCGCGGCGCTCATCGTCCCGCCAGAGAACCGGTTCCGAGGCCCGGCGATCGTTTGCGAGGCTTGCCCGTCGCTCGGACAGGCCCGTCTCGCGCGCGATACCCGTGACCCCCAGCTCGTAGAATGCCTCACAGCAAAACCCGTGTGCGAGCTTCACGTCCTCGTAAACCGACTGCAACTCGGTACGCGTAACGGCAGTGGCCGGCAGCTCCACGTCCCCGCCAAAGTAGCCGTCGGGAATATCGATCACTGCGCCGTTCTCGGCCACGACCGGGTGCCCGAGTTCGAGAAGCACACGGAATTCTTCAAGCTCAGCAAGCGTCTTGCTGCTGACGAGCACAAGAGGAATCGACCGCTCTTTGAGCAAAGCCAGGGCGGGCTTTGCCGGTGCCCAGTCGTAGGTGTCGTGATCGAGCAACGAACCGTCGAGATCGCTGAATACGATCATCTTGCTGTCGGTCGATGAAAAAATGTCGATTGCCCGCCCCAGAACTGAAAGGCATGATGCCGCATCAAATCACGGCTTTCAAAGAACATGCTGAGAACGCTTTCCGGGCATCAAAACGTGCATTATTTTGGTGCGGCGATCGAGCGTCATGCCCAATGACAGAGCACGGCAGACAGCACGAATGGTGGCATGGCGCAACCATCTACCAGATCTATCCACGCAGTTTCCTCGATACCACGGGTAACGGCGTAGGTGATCTGCAAGGCATCGTTCGCCGCCTCGACTACGTCCGCGATCTCGGCGTCGACGCAATCTGGCTGTCACCGTTTTTCAAATCGCCCATGCGGGATTTTGGATACGACGTCTCGGACTATTGCGACGTGGATCCTCTGTTCGGCAGTCTTCGCGACTTCGACGAGCTCGTCACGGCCGCGGACAAGCGCGGCCTTCGCATTGTGGTTGATCAGGTCTATTCACACTCGTCGTCGGAACACGCGTGGTTCGTGGAAAGCGCATCCGGCCGGAACAACCCGAAAGCCGACTGGTACGTATGGGCTGATCCCGCCGCGAACGGCGCCGAGCCGAACAACTGGCAGTCCATTTTTGGCGGCCCCTCGTGGTCATGGTCGCACGAGCGGCAGCAGTTTTATTTGCACAATTTCCTGAGTGAGCAGCCCGACCTCAACCTGCACAACGAAGCAGTCCAGGAGGCCATCTTCGATGTCGCGCGGTTTTGGCTCGACCGGGGCGTAAAAGGCTTTCGGCTCGATGCACTGCATTGCCTGATGCACGATGTCGAGCTGCGCGACAATCCGGACCGGGCACACGTCCCGCCCGAAGCACACAAGCCTTTCCACCGGCAGGAGCACGTGTTCGATCATGCACACCCTGCCGTGCCCGGCTTCCTCGAGCGTGTCCGAAAATTGACCGACGAATACGACTCGATTTTTACGGTGGCCGAAGTCGGCAGCTGGGATCCGCTGCCGCTCATGCGAGAGTATGCCGGTCCGTCGCGACTGAACTCCGCGTACAGTTTCGATTTTCTTGCCGCGCCGCGCCTCGACGCGGCCGCTTTTCGCGAGACGGTTGCCGCGTGGCCCAACAACCCGCGGTCCGGCTGGCCGTCGTGGGCGTTCTCCAATCACGACGCTCCGCGCGTCGCAACGCGCTGGGGCAACGGCGCATCACATGACGAATCGCACGACGACAGAATAAAGCTGATTGCGCTGCTGCAGTTCTCGCTGCGCGGCAACGTGTTTCTTTACCAGGGTGAAGAACTGGGTTTGAATCAGGCTGATGTACCCTTCGAACGCCTGCGCGACCCGGAGGGTATTGTCCACTGGCCGCAGACCATGGGACGGGACGGTGCAAGAACACCCATGCCGTGGCGCAGCGACGAACCCAATGCAGGCTTCAGTGTTGCGGAGCCGTGGTTGCCGGTGGACGAGGCTCATGGTGCACGCGCGGTAGACACGCAGATGGTAGATCCACATTCAGCGCTCTCGTTTTTCCGGCACGTTGTCCGCTTTCGACAGAACAGTCCAGCCCTGCTCCACGGCGATCTTACGTTTCTGCCTTCGCCGGAACACAGCCTGTTGTTTACTCGGACCTCGGCGGAGCAGCGGCTACTGTGCGGCTTCAATCTCTCTTCGGAGACGCTTGCGTTTGATATTGACCCAAAATGGTCACTCGACATTGCGCTGCACGGTAGCAAGCTGCCCGGGTATTCCAAAAGCGGTAGCGTACTGCTCGAGCCCGGGCACGGGTTTATTGCCGTGGTACGGGCTTAGCGTTGCAGAGCGGTCCTAACCAACCTCGATCCTGACATACAGGTCACCGGCGGCATGGCCTTCCCGAACCCCCTGTCCGATCAGCCTCAGGACCCGACCGTCCTGCGTACCGGCGGGAACCTTACAGCGTAATGTCCGACCCACGGCGTTAATGACCTCGATGTCGACGCCGCTTTTGGCCTCTGCCGGCGTTATTTTCACGGTTTTTTCGACGTCGAGCGATGATCGATCGCTGCTTTTTTTCTTCCAGTTCTTGCCGAAGATATCCTGGAAGACATTGCCGAAAATATCGCCAAACCCGGCGTCGCGGGGTGAGTCCTTTTGAATCGGCTTCTCGTCGAGCTCGGCGAGCATGTGCTCGGGTATCTCGATTTGCGACAAATCCACGGAGTCGAGAATCTCCGATCGCCCGGTGCCTGTATCCTCTGCCTTGACCGTCATGATCAGCGACTTGTCGACCGTGGCCGTCACTTCGATTTGCGGGACGCCTTTTGGCGCCGGCGGCAACTGCTCGAGATCGAATCGTCCTATCGACAGATTGTTGGATGCCAATGCGTCTTCACCCCAAACAAGGTGAACGGTAGCCGCAACTTGATTGTCTTCAGCCGTCGACAAAACCATAGACGTCTCGGCCGGCAGCTCTGCACCCCTTGCGATCAACGGCGTCGTCTCTCCACCGAGAATCTCGAGTGAAATCGTCATTGGCAGCACCGTATTCACTTCTTCATCGGTGGCGCCAGCGGACTCGGTTTGACTGCTGTCGGCGTCGGTCGGCGCGCCGGATTCCGCAATACCCGACACACCCAGGACGGCCCGTAAAACCATAATGAGACTGTCCAGGTCCGCGTGGAATCGACTGAACCCCACCTCTTTGCCGTTGCGGCGCGTCAGCGCCCGCAAGTCCTCCGGCAGCGCGTTGGCCGCCGGCATCGAGACGTTGTCGACCAGGATCGGGATGACGCGAATATCCCGGCGTAACGCCGTTGCGATCTCGACGCGCACGAGGTCGTCGGTGTTTTGCAGGCGAAGCGCCCCGGTGGCGTCCTTTGCGCCTAACCAGGAAGGACCTATGACCGCGAGAAGGACGTCACAACTGCCGACAATTTGTTTGACGGACTCGACAAAATCATCGCCGGGATCGATATCGCTGACGTCGAGAAAGACATTTTCCTTGCTCAACATCTCGGTCAGCCGGTCGTACATCCTCCCCGCCACCCATTTTGCGTCCTCGCGCCGATAGGATATGAATATGCGTGCCATCACACTCTTCCGGTGCCCGTCGGCACGGCGCCCGAGCAAGGGCGCAGCGGCATCACCTACAGCGGGCCGACAGGAAAACGAACTGTGGGGTAAGCCGAAACAGTAGCACAACTCCGCGGCATCCCGGCACGACCCGACAGCGGATGCTGCGAACGGGTATCCCTACTGCGCCGACCAGCCGCCGTCGACCGGCAAGATCGAACCCGTAATCGACGCTGCTCCGTCGTCGCACAGGAACAAGGTCAGCGCAGCCACTTCGTCGACCTGCACGAAGCGGCCGGTCGGTTGCGCCTTGAGCATGACGTCGCGAACGACAGCCTCCTCGGATATGCCGCGCGCCGCGGCGGTATTCCTGATCTGCGCGTCGACAAGCGGGGTCTCCACATAACCCGGCGCAATGGCGTTGACCGTAATGTTGTGCTCCGCCAGCTCCAGTGCAACCGTCTTGGTCAGTCCCGCAACGCCGTGCTTTGCGGCGACGTAGGCGGTTTTGAAGGGTGACGCGACGAGGGCGTGTGTGGAAGCGATGTTGACAATCCTGCCCCAGCCATTCTCGAGCAACAGGGGTGTCGCGACGCGAACGGTATGAAAACAGGCCGACAGGTTCACGGCAATGATGGCATCCCAGCGGTCCACCGGGAACGACTGCACGGGAGAGACGTGCTGAATACCGGCGTTGTTGACGAGGATATCGAGCTTGCCGAACGATCGATCCACCTGTTCGATCATGCCTTCGATCTCCGCAACCCGGCTCAGATCGGCGTCTGAATAGACAACACTGCCCGGACCGCTGTCGCCAATGACGTCCACCGCAGTCCGCACTTCGTCGTCTCGGCCGAGGCCGTTTATCAGCAGGTTCGCCCCTGCCGATGCCAGTGCTCGCGCGATGCCGAGGCCAATGCCGCTGGTTGCGCCCGTTACGACCGCGACCCGACCGGTCAGAGGATACGACCCGCTGTGCCCGGCCGTGATCACAACCCGTTTCCGGATTTGAGAAACGCCGACAGCAACCGGCAGAACGCGTCCGGCTTTTCGAGAAACGGGCTGTGCCCCGTATCGCGAAGCTCGACTTCGCGCACGTACCCACCGTTGTTCTGATACGCGCCAAGCACACGTCGCGTCTGCTCCACCATGGGCTGCGCCGGGTAGTCGAAGTCTGTGTCTTCCGGCACGAGGACCGCCGCATCGAACAGCGAGTTGTCGCTGACTATCGGGTCGCTGTCGCCGTGCACCCACAGTATCGGCGGCTTGTGGCTCAGATCGGCAATTGCGCTGACGTCGTAGTACTTGGGACTCAGCGCATTGGTGGCACCCCAGCGGCCGGGGGACACGTAGGGCCAGTTGGGTGACGCTTCGTAATCGCCCGGGTAACGCCTCTCTCCGAGCTTCTGTTGAAGTGTTGCCCTCACGAGGCTCTCCTCGCGCTCGAGTTCGAGCGGCGGCTTGACAAAAAACTCTCGCAAAAGACTCAAGGGTGCAGCCGGCGAATCGGCAGACACATTGCGTGCCGCCAGCTGTTTGACGAGTTCGGCGTTGACGATACCGCCTCCCGAGCCCGCGTAGTCGGCGTGCGTGGGCGTGCCGTCAGCATCGCGGGTACCGCCGAAACCGTAGGGACTGACGGGCGCCACGAGCGTGAGCGAACGGGTCCGCGCGGGCCGATCGAGCGCAAACTGCAAAATCGCGGCCGCGCCGGCGGACCAGCCCAGAAGGTGTGCCGAATCGACGTCGAGCGCATCCAGCAGCGCGGCCAGGTCGTCCGACCAGTCACGCGCACCCCTCGTCGCATCAATGGGCAGATCTTCGGTTGCGCCGTAGCCGCGCAGGTCGGGCGCAATGCAGCGGTAGTCCTTCGACAGCGACAGCATCAGTTCCTCGAAGTAAGTCGCCGCTGACAGATTGCCGTGGACAAGAACAATGGCCTCGTTGCCGACCGCCCCGGAGGACAGCACGTGGCTCTCGATGCGGTCGGTCGAAACGCGGGACGACCGAATCGACGGTTGAACCGACGATGGAGTCAAAACCGGTAGGTGCCCGTCAGGCTGTAGGTGCGTGGCGCGTTGTAGTAGCCCAGTTCGACGCCGGGGAAACCGGATAAGTCGAACGCATGCGTGCGGTACTCCTTGTCGCCCAGGTTCTTGCCGCCCAGCATCAGGCGCCAGCGGTCGTCGGCGGATTCGAAGCTGATCGATGCGTTGGAGACGGCATAACCGCCCTGCGCCAGGTTCTCGCTCGAATTCACCTCGAGATAGGTTTTGCTGCGGTAGCCCACGTCGGCGGCAAGAACCAGCGTGCCCGCGGACAGCGGGATCGTGTGCGACAGACCGACAAACGCATCCCACTCCGGTGCGTTTACGAGCTCGCGCTGGTCGCTGACGTCGATCAGCTCGTTCGTGACCGGATCGGCGGTAATGAACTCGTCGTATTCCGCGTCGAGATAACCGAGATTGGCCATGAGCCGGGTCCGCTCGCTCAGAACGGCCGTCATCTCGAGTTCGAGACCGGCAATGCTGGCCTCACCCGCGTTCGTGAAGATCGGCAGAATGCCGCCGCCGCCGGGCGTTGCCTCGAAACTGCTGACCTGCAGATCCTCGTATTCGGTCAGGAACAGCGAAGCGTTCAGACGCAGGCGATTATCGAGCCATTCGGACTTGATTCCGAATTCGTAGCTCAGGAGCGTTTCCTCGTCATAAGGGCGCGACTGGGCATCGGCTGCACGCCCGTTGAAGCCGCCGCTTTTGAAGCCCTCGGAGATTGTGCCGTAGAGCTGCAGATCGTCGCTGATCCGGTACTTGAGGCCCAGCTTGAAGGACAGGTTGTCGAAGCCGGCGGGGTCGGGATCGACGGGCGGCCGCTGCGCGCCGACGCCAACCCCTACGGGAAAGTCGGCCGACGACGGGTTGAGCAGTTCGGGGTTGGAGTAGCTGACCTCGCCGGTCCCCGGGTCGATCATGATGCCGGCGAGCACGGTCAGATCGATATCCTCGACGGTGCGCGCGTAGTCTTTCTCCTCGTCGGTGTAGCGAAGCCCGAAGATGCCGGTCAGACGGTCCGTGAAGTCGTAGTCGAGCTGGCCGAAGATCGCCGTGCTGTCGGTGCTGAACTCTGCAACGCCGGACAGCCCGATGAGGAGGTTGTTGAACACGCCGCCGTCGAAAGTGTCGCCGTCTTCGTTGAAGTAGTACACGCCGCCGACCAGCGAGGCGCGGTCGCCGCTGTAGGTGACCTGAAACTCCTGCGAAAACTGGGTCTGATCGTTGAAGTAGAAGATACCGAATGCGTTGACGGGTGTGCCGTCGAGGTCGATCTCCGTGCCGTATTCGAGCTCACGGTAAGAGCTGATCGATTTCAAGGTCAGCGCGTCAGTGAGATCCCAGCTCGCGTTCAGGCCAATCCCACGGGTCTCGGTCTGTTCGACGCGATTGAAGTCGGCGTTGACTTCGAACGGGTCCGTGTCGGCGGGGAATACCGTGGTCGACAGACCAAACGTAAACGGATCGACGGTCAGGATCGAAATTGGCGTCACCTTCGACGGTGTCCGGGAGCGGTCCGGGTCCGAATCCGTGAAGTCCGCCGACAGCCGCACCGACACGGTGTCGGACGCCTGCCAGTCGAGTACGCCACGAGCAAACAACGTATCCTGATCGCCGTCGTCATTGCCGTCGAAGGCGTTGTCGGCGTAGCCGTCGCGGCTGAGCCTTGCCGCGGTAACGCGCCCGGTCAGGCGGTCACCGGCAAGCGGGCCGCTCAGCGTCGCCTTGATGTTGGCGCGACCGAAGTTACCAAAAGTCGCCGAGACGTCGCCGGAGAATTCGTTGGTGGGCGCGGCCGAGACATACTTGATCGCACCCCCGACCGTGTTGCGACCGTACAGGCTGCCCTGCGGGCCGCGCAGCACTTCGATACGCTCGACGTCGACGACGTCGAGGAAAGCGCCCTGGGCGCGACCCAGATAGATGTCGTCGAGATAGATGCCGACTCCCGGTTCGAAGAACGCAATCGAGTCGATCTGACCCACGCCGCGGATGTACACGACGGCGTTGTTCGCGTCGCCGACATGTACGCTGAGATTGGGGACGAGCGACTGCAGGTCACCAATGTCGCTCGCCTGCAAGGCCTCCAGGTCGTCGCCGCTGTAGGACGTCATTGCAACCGGAATGTCCTGAAGGTTGGCTGCGCGGCGCTCGGCCGTCACGATGATTTCCTCGAGCGCGCCGCCATCGTCGAGACCGCTTTGTGCATGCACCACCGGCATCGCGCCGGCCAGAGCGGCCGCAATGCTGGCCGATACGAGAGATTTCTGCCTCATCTGTTCCCCCCGGATTCGTATGTTTGCCGTCCCGCCGCGGAAACGCGTGCGGGCGGCCAGTACCGACTATTACCGAGAACGGGAAGCAAGCCTATGATCGGCGGGATCAATAAAAGTGTACAAATTCGCTCACGAAACGGCGGAGCAGGCGCGAACTGTAATCAGCGTTTGCGGTCGACAGGCCCGTGTTTTTGAGCGTATTGCCTGGGCGTCATGCCGTTCCAGCTTTTGAACGCTCGCGTGAAGCTGCGGAAATCCGAGAACCCCAGCTCCTCGGCAATTTCGCTGGTGTTGAGCCCCTGCTTCAGGAGACGCAGCGCAGCCTTGTTGAGCGTGGCTTTGCTGATGGCGCGATAGCTCTGATTCTTTTCCTGCAGCCGCCGCCTGAGTGTCGCAACGCTGCAACCGAGATATCGTGCCGTCTCGGTCTGGTTGTACATTCTCTTTTCGATGGCTTTCTCGACCTGGCGAACAATGTCGTATTCACGCTGGTCACGCGACGACAGCGTCTCGACGACGCGAATGACGTCGTCGTAGATTTCCTGCGACGAAGGTGTGACGCCGGCGGCGACATCCACGGGAAATTCCGCGGCCGCCGCATCGTATATCAAGGTGTAGGTACCGGAGTGGTAGCGGATCGGCACGGTCCAGAAATCCATGTGCCGGCTTGCCGACGTCTGACCATCACGGTTTCTCTTGGTGTAGACCTTTCTCAGCCTGGGCGACAGATCGCCTGTCGTAATCGACACCAGCATGCAGTGCAGAAAAATCAGCACGCACTCGAGCGTAAAATGAATGTAGCGCTCGTCGGAGAGACGATACGGAAAATGCTGATCGTCGACGATATACACGATGCAACCGTCGCGCTGCTCGACGTGATTGTAGGACCCGCCGTGCAGCATGTTGTAGGACCGCGCAATGGTCTTCATCGCTTCGTAGAGAGTGCCGCATGACGACAGGCTGCCGACAATATGCCCCGTTGCGCCCGGCATCAGGTGCCGGGAGGACAGGTGCACGGTTTCGTCGTGCAGCTCCGTCGTGAGTATTTTCAGGATACGGAAATAGTCGGCAAGCGGCAGCAGCGTGTGCTCGTCCGTCGAAGTCAATGCCGCCTCTCGTCCCACTTCCCGGAAGACCCGCTCGAGCATTGCTTCCGTACAGGCATTGAGAATCGGATCGAGGTCCCGGCGCGCCACCGGAAAATCCGATCGATTGAGGTCTTCGGGTTCAGCCATTGCGCCCGTCATTCTACGAAACGCCGCAAGCGCCGGGCAAATGGCAACAGTTCGTTGTCAGTCGGCGTCCGCTTCGATCGTGTAGTTTTGCCGGATGTCGTCGGGACCGTCCCCTGCGAGATTCGGCGGCGCGTAGTCCAGCTGCGACATCCGCTCGAGCACCGACTCGTGAATGGTTGCACCCGGTTCGACCGTGCGTTTCTGCCTCGGAAACCGTAAAGCCTCCTTGCTTTGCTCCGGGATCCACACGCTGCGCGGCAGGTACTGCACGAGCCACCAGCCCCCTTTGAGTGACTTGTGCGATTTGGCCACCGGATCGGGCCCGACATAGCCTCCGTCGGACGTGCCCAGCACATAGCGATCGTGCTTCTTGCGATCGATGACCAGACCAAACTCCGGGCGGGTTGCCTCGTCGAGCATCCACCGGAGGGCTATCTTCGACAGTCCCGAATCCGCTTCCGGATAGCCGCCGCCAACATCGGAATGCACGCCGGCAAACCACACTTCCTTGATGTTCTGACCGTTGGCGTGATTCTGACCCCACCGCATCGGCTGAAAAAACGCACGCCGCTCGTCGATCGCCAGCGCGTGGCGTACGGTTTTGACGCTCCTGTTGTTGGTCGTGTAAGGCAGGAAAATCGGGTTGTAAATCCACCCGAACGTGGAAACCGAATCCCACAAGCCGAGGAAGTGGATATCGACCGAACGGCTGAACGTGGACTTGAACTTCTGCATCACCTCGAACTGCGGTTTGGCGGAGCCCAGGAACCCGTACCGTCGCTTCTTCGACTTGTACAGTTTGATCGCATAGGGGATCAGGCTCTGGTTGCCGGGCTCGAGGAGTCCAACGGCCTGCAAAAAACCCGCAAGCACACGCGCCGTGTACGCCCCCCGACTGAAGCCGAACAGAAAGACGCGATCACCCGGCTCGTACCGCTCCATCAGATACGAATAGGCTTCTTCTACGTTCTTGAGCAAGCCAAATCCCAGTCCAAGTCCCAGCCACATGCTCAACCACTTCCCCGGGGGTGTTCTGAACTGGGGATCGGCGAGCGTACCGACGCCCGCGTCGTAGAAAGCGACCTGCCCCGTGCCCCTGACGACCGTTCGGAACAGCTTGACGACATTCGAGTTGTGTTCCCTGAACTGATTGCCGGTGCCGTCCAGGCAAATCACGATGTTCTTGGGCATGGCGACTTCCCCCTGAGTGTCGTCGCGACGCTTCTTGTTACCCCGGACGCTGACTCTGCTTGCCTCGTTGGCTCCGCAATAGTAGCCGCATATGGGAGAAACATTAAGTTGGCGACAAAGCCAAGGGCGTCGGGCACTGCCGGGCCGCGGGTTTGAGGGAGACGGCCAAATGCTTGCGCTTCTATAGGTGTGTCCAATTGCCGGCGATATCGGCACGGCGACTGACACGTTGCAAAAAAATGAAGGCCACGCGAAGGGCCACAGGGAGAAGCTAAATGCAGGCAGGCTTACGTTTCTTATTGATTGCGACGGCGCTCGCACACGGGCTCCTCGCGCTACCGGCAGAGGCCAACATGAGCGGCACGTACAAAGAGCGCTCCGGTGATCGCTGGCTGCACGTGCGCCAGACGGGTAGCGAAGTTTTTATCCTCGGCGAGCTGCAGCGTAACTACTGGTACTGCACGAGCACGGCGACAACGCCGGGCACAAGGACGGAATCCGCTCAGTCGAGCTGCATAGACCCCGGGTCGAGGAATATCCGGCCCTCCACGTTCGTCTTCAAAGGCACGCGACGGGGCGCTGACGTCACCGGCAACTATTACTTCGTGCCGCAGGGTAGCGAGAGCGCCAGCGGGCAGGCGACGTTTACGGTCACTCAGAGCGGACGCGGCAGGCAGCAGATTTCGGTCACGCGTGGCGCGCTGGCAACGCAACCGTTCTTCAAGCTGCTGAACGAAGATCAAAGCGGGGTGGCCGCCGGCACCGAGCGGCAGGTGCAACGAGTTCTCACCGATCGCAAGTGGATGTTCGCGCCACTGCAGGAAAACGACTACGTTTTTTCGTTCGACAGTGAAGATCTGACCGACATCTGGTTCTCGGGCGACGGTTCGAGCTTCTATATTGCGCAATACGGCAACACGGTTGCGTGGCTTGGCGAGAACCCCGCATTCGGCAGCGTGCACATTGGCATCGGCGAGCGCCAGGGCAACCGCATCGAGGTTCGCTGGTCCGATGTGCCCCGCGGCGACGGCACTTCGGACGGCACGACGCGTTATGTGATCGAAAGCGCCTCGCATCTTCGTTACCTGAGCGGCGGCTCGCTGGCGGGCGGCGATCTCCGGCGGCGCGGTCAGCGGCGCATCGTGCAGCTAACCGATCTGTACAACTATCCGAAGAACCTGGGCCGCGGCCAGCGGGCGTGGGCACCAGGCGGCGACAAAGACATGACGCCTACGGAAAATCTGTACGGCGATCGGGAATTCGACGGCAACGGACCGCACATCGTCGTGGACGTCGAGCTTCGCCCGGTTCGGAACCGTATCGTCGCGGACATCGAATTTGTCGCCACGGAAACCGGGGGCGACGGTTCTATTGGCCGCGGTCGATGGAGCCATACAGTGTATACCGCGCCCGTGGGACGCACGGTCGAACGTATTCTGTCGCTTTCGCAACAACGCATCGAGTTCGAAAGCGGCGACGGCGGTGGCGGTGCCGACAACTGGTCGCGGAGCGAGGCTTACCACATCGAGACGTTCGACCGGGACGCCGTACTCGACGGCTACACGATCATCGGCGATACACGCGGTGACGACATCAGCGCGGACCGGGACCCGCAGGACGACACGCGGATTCAGCGCCTGGCGTTCAAACCCGCGCTCATCCTGCTCTCGCCGCTGCAGCAATCCGGAACGGGCGGCGGCACCGTGGCCGACCTGCCCGTACCGCCGGTCATACGCACGGATGAGCGGCGGCCTGTCGAGGACCTCGAGCCCTTGAATCCCGCGGCCGAGATCGGCAGCAGAACCGCCTGCCGCGACGCGCTGCAAGGCCGCATTGCCTGGGACTACGACGGCTCGACACTCTGGGCCCCTGCCAACCTTGAGCGCATGTGCGGAAACGCACCCCGCTCCACGGAACCGGCACGCTGCTTTCAGACCGCCATGCACGGCGGGGTTGGTGAAGGGGGCATCAGCTGGGGAGGCGGCAACCGCTGGCAATGGCAGAATGCCGTCGACCTGTGCGCCGGCGTTACTGACGCTGATGCAGTAATCAGCTGTTTTCGGCAGCAGATTGCGAACGGTACCGACTGGCAGGTGGCGATACGAGCCTGCCGTTGACCGCCAGTAGTCAACGCCACAATGCCGTTCACTCGGCGGCAACACCGTTCACAGGAAATTGGCGCGCTTCTCAAACGCCGTCGTGAGCAGCTTGCCCGTGCGGCGCATACTCCGGAAGCACATGGTGTTTCCGGAGTTATCGTCATGCGAACTGCACTTAATTTATCTGTTGTGGCCACCCTGCTCCTGCCGCTCGGTGCGGGCGCCCAATCGATGGTCAATGTGAACTTTCTGCCGGCCGCCTGCGAAGAAGCGCTGGCCCTGTCGGCCCTGCCGAAACGACTGCGGGACAATGCCTCTGCTTATGTGTTGACGCCGTCGGGATACGAGTTGACCCGAAAGCGAAACGGCCCGTTCACCTGCATTGTGGCGCGCAATCACGAGGATGCGCTGATACCGCAGTGCCCGGACGCGGCGGGCGCGGAGTCCATTGTGCCCGGCATCATGCTGAAGTCTAAGTGGTCGCTTGACGGGGTAGCCGCACAAGAGCGCGAAACGCGCTTCCGGAAGGCCGCGGCCGACGGTGGGCTCGAGCCGCCGTCACGGCCCGGCATCTCGTACATGATGTCCAACTTCAACTACGTATGGAATGCTCAGGCGGGCAGCCTGATTCGCGTCCCGCCTCACGTCATGTTCTACGCGCCGGGATTGACCAATGACGATATCGGCGGCTCGTTCGAGGAAGGCACACAGAAAAATCGCGGGGTCCCGTTTATCATCGAGGAAGGCATACACGGCTATATGATTTCTTTTGTCGAACATGCATCCGATTCGAAGGACGTCCTGGCGGCCTGCGACGATCATTTGCCCGCAGTGGCGACCACGCTCGGCGGCCGGCGCCCGGGCGGCGAGGAGACGACTCATGAACACCCATAATGGCGCCCTGACGCTCGCTGCGTTTGCTGTCCTGATGACGGGACTTGCTGTTCCCGCGGCCAGTAAAGCCGAAGTGATTTCGATGTCCGATACACATTTTGCGCTGCGGCACGAAAGTCGTTCGAGTCTTACGCCTCAACAAATCTGGGACCGGCTGATACAACCCTCCGCTTGGTGGCACCCCGATCACACGTATTCCGGAGACTCGGCTCACCTGTCGCTGGATCTGCAGGCGGGCGGTTTGTGGCGAGAAGACTGGAACGGCCGTTCCGTCGCGCACGGAAAGGTCCTGTTTGTCGACCCCGGCAAGGTATTGCGCCTCGACGCACCGTTCGGTCCCTTGCAGGGGCTGGGCGCCTACACGGTCTGGACGATTACGATAACGCCGGACGAGGACGGCTCCGTGGTGGTCTTCGACGAAGTGGCGACAGCACCCCCAACCGCAAAGTTGACCGAAGTGGCCGGCGCGGTCGATTACGTCAAGGGTGAAGCAATCCGCCGGCTGGTCGACGATTCTGCCGACGACACAGGAGAATAGCCGCAGTATTTCGGTTTTCCGCAATCGTCCGGTCGGCGTGGACGTCGTACAGTGTCAATCTAATCGGTCATCAATAATGTCTACATAAGTTTACAGGCATGAGGGGGTAGCGTGAGCCTGTCGACCGTCGATACACATCCGGCACGAACAGGCACGAGGCATTCCCAGGCTTCGCCCGCGCGAATAGGTCCGAACACCGTCATCCAGACGCTCGCGGCAGTCGAGGAACTCGAAGGGACGCCAACTCGCGACCGTGTCGCACGCCTCGCAGGCCTGCCGGCCGCTGAACCCGCAGGGATGATTGCCGAAGCCACCTTCCTCGACCTGCTGTCGGCACTCCGGCGTGAGCTCGATGCAGAAACAGCCCGTGAAGTGCTCGTGCTCAGCGGCGAGAAAACCGGCGACTACGTGGCGGCCAACAGGATACCCGGGCCGTTTCGCTCTTTGCTCGGTTGGCTGCCGGCGCGAATAAGCATCCCGCTGCTGCTCGCCGCATTTCGCCATCATGCCTGGACCTTTGCCGGAAGCAGCGGCTTCGAGCGCGGCGGGGCGTATCCCGGCAGCCTGCTGCTCGATAACGCACCCACCTGCCGATTGACGGGTGCCGCCGAACCGACGGGCGGCTACTACGCAGCGGCGTTCCAGAGACTGCTGTCACTTGCCAGCCCGGGCGTCGTCGTGACCGAAACCGAATGCCGGTCCTGCGGCTCGCCCCACTGCCGGTTCGATATCCATCTGCTCGACAGCTCGTCAAACGATTCGAGCAACCGTCGACCTCGAGGTTAATCCTATGCGCATTGTCCTTGTTCATCCGAACTATCATTCCGGCGGCGCCGAAATCGCCGGTAGCTGGCCGCCGGCCTGGGTTGCCTACATTGCGGGCGCGCTCAAGTCCGCGGGTTTCACGGACATCCACTTCCTGGACGCAATGACCCATCACATCAGCGACGACGATCTCAGGACGCGGATTGCGGAGCTCAAACCGGACATCGTGGGAACCACGGCTATTACGCCGTCCATATACACGGCAGAGCGTGTCCTCGAAATTGCGCGGGACGCAGCGCCGGACGCACTTCGCGTGCTCGGCGGCGTCCATGCCACGTTCATGTACAAGCAGGTACTCAGTGAGTCGGACGCGGTCGACGTCATCGTGCGCGGCGAAGGCGAAGAGATCATGACCGAAGTGGTCAATGCGGTGGCGGGTGGCCGCTGGGACCTCGAGCGACACGACATACGTGGTCTTGCGTTTCGCGACGGTGAGCAGATCGTCGCTACGCCAGCAGCGCCCACGATCAAGAAGCTCGATGACATTACGCCGGACTGGTCGTTGCTCGAGTGGGAGAAGTACATTTACGTACCGCTCGGCGTGCGCGTTGCGATTCCCAACATGGCAAGAGGCTGCCCGTTTACGTGCTCGTTCTGTTCTCAATGGAAATTCTGGCGGGACTACCGCATCCGCGACCCGAAGAAAGTCGTCGACGAGATCGAGGCGCTGGTCAACGATCACGATGTTGGCTTTTTTATTCTCGCCGACGAGGAACCGACGATTCATCGCAAGAAGTTCATTGCGTTCTGCGAAGAACTGATCGCGCGCGGCCTGCCCGAACGCATCAAGTGGGGGATCAACACGCGGGTCACCGATATTCTGCGTGACGAGGAACTGCTGCCGCTATACCGGGAGGCGGGGCTCGTACACGTGTCTCTCGGCACGGAAGCCGCCACGCAAATGAAACTCGATCGCTTCAACAAGGAAACCAAGATCGAGGACAACCGCCGCGCGATCGAACTGCTGCGCAACGCCGATATTTTTGTCGAAGCCCAGTTCATCGTCGGGCTGGACAACGAGACACCGGAAACGCTGGAGCAGACCTATCGCATGGCCTGGGACTGGCAGCCGGACCTTGCCAACTGGGCCATGTACACGCCCTGGCCGTTCACTTCGCTGTTCCAGGAACTCGGCGACAAGGTCGAAGTCTTCGACTTCTCCAAGTACAACTTCGTGACCCCCATCATGAAACCCGCGGCCATGGAGCGGACCGAACTGCTCGACAGGGTCATGAACAACTACCGGCGCTTCTATATGAAAAAGGCGCTGTTCCACTATCCCTGGAGAGGCACGGGGTTTCGCCGCCGCTACCTGCTTGGCTGCCTCAAAGCCTTCATGAAGGCGGGCTTTCAGCGGACGTTCTACGATCTCGGCAAGGTCGGTTACTGGGGGCCGCAGTCGAAGAAAAAGGTCGACTTTCACTTCGATAAATCGAAACGCATCGCAAAGGCGCAGCTCGAAGACTGGGAAGCTGCACAGGACCGCGCCAGCCGTTTGCGGGAACAGCGTCGAAAGGGTGCCGGAGAGACTGTGACGGTCCCGGTCGAGGCCATCAAGGCGTGCGGCGGCGGCGATCAGCAGCTCGGCGACCGCGGCGCAACGAGCCGCAGCCGGGAGCTGCACTAAACGGTCACGTCAACCGCTCGACGCACTCAGGAAGCCGTCGCAGCGCTCGCGGCCGGTATCGCCCGGCGGTATCGCGGCGCACACACTGCTGGTTTTTTCGCGCAACCGCGTCAGTACGGCAGCCCTGTCATCGGCATTGTCGCCGGAGTCAGCCCATTCGAGCAGCGCGTTGCTCAGCCGCTCGGCGCGCATCCCGGTTCCGCTGTAGAACGCGGATGCCGGGTCCTCGAGTTCGGCAAACATCTGAGCGGTAACGGCTTCGATTTCGTCGGTCGACTCCGGCGCAAGCCGGATCAGCCCCACGACGTAACCGTAACCCCAGCGAAAACGGGTGCTCTCACCCGTTGCCGTCTCGTAGGCGCGCTTGCGCCAGGACAATGCCGAAGCGTTGTCGCCGTTGGCCTCAGCCGTGCTGGCAAGCACCGACATGAGATAGTAGGGCTGCTTGGACTGCTTGAGCTCACCCTCGAGAAGCGTGGACGCCTCATCGGGCAGATCGACCGACCGCAGCAGGCTGGCGGCCGTTGTCGTGACCGCGTGGCGCTCGATGGGATCGGCGGTGCTGGTCATTCCCTGTGCGACGCGATTTCGAACAGCGTCTTTGATCGCCTCGGGAATTTCGGCCTCGGAATCGTCCAGGCGCAGAAACCCGACCGGGCCATACGCCGCATAAAACTGCTCGACCGTCGACAGACGCGGATCGTCCGCCAGCGTTTCCATTGCCCCCTGCCAGCGAGCGGCGAGCCGGGCGCGTGTCTCGCTGCCGGGTTCGGTCAGTGCAGCGGTAAAGTCGGTTCCGGCATGCAGAACGGCATCGAGATTTGCGGCAATGAGGCGCTCGTCGCCGAGCATCACCATCAGCCGATCCACGGCTGCATCCCGCATGGCCGGATCCAGCGGTGTATCTTCGGCGGCATCAATAGCGGCCTCGATGTGATTCATTGCCAGTCGGCTGCACGCGTTACCCGCGCTGTCGGGACATGCCCTGACCAGGGCTTCGAACGCAACGTGTCGATCGAGATCACCGAGCGCTCGCTGGTTGTCCTGTCCCCAGGAGTACACGGACAGCTGCTGCCACTCCCGATCCTCGAGCAATTCGCCCGCCAGGGCGGCGCGCACGAGATCGGCCACCGGGCGGATCGCGTTCAGAGCCAGGTCGAAGATGTCCGCATAGGCCTCGAGATTCAGCCCGTTGGGGATGCGCGTGAGCTCTTCGCCGTTCGGCGTAAACACAATCATCGTCGGGTAACCCGCAACGCCGAAACCCTCGCCCGCCTGTTGTGCAGCCGGATCATCTCCGTCGAGTTCGACGGCCACGAACTGGCGTGTGCGGCTGATCACGTCGCGGCGCGTAAAGATGGTGGCTTTCACCTGCTTGCAGTAGGGACACCATTCCGCACCCCAATACAAGAACAGCGGTTTGTCCTCGCGCTCCGCAGCCGCAAACGCCTCATCGACACTGCCGTCGAACCAGTCGATGCCGGAGGTTTCGTCGATTGCCGTCGTGTCGACTGCGGGTGACTCGTCGCTGGCCGGCGGTTCACCGGGCGAACAGGCCGTCATCAGGATAGCGCCGCCGAGCGTAAGAAAAGTAAGGGCCCTCCGCCTCACCGTGGATGAACTGCTGCTGTGTGCCGTCAACTGACTACTCCTGATCTTTCGGTGGGGCGAAGAACGCTCGAGCCACTCTTATTATATAGAGTGTTATCAGACGCAATTGGCTCCCGGAAGCTCACATCGGCTGATCGCTGACGAACAGGTTACGACAGTAGTTGTTCTCCAGCTCGCAGTCGGTGCAGGACGTGGTGACCATCCCGTCGGTGCGGTAGCCCGGCAGGTTCAGCAGCCAGACGCCGGACGGCGCCCGCTCGTCACTGGCCTTGAAAAAGTGGGCGAGGAACTGATGACGGCGGTCATTCAGAAAATAGACGCTCGACAAAGGCTGAAACGTCTCGCCGCTGACCACGCTGTGCATTAGCTGCATCTTGTCGTCTTCGAACTTCAGAACTTCTTCCTTGCCCGACGCCGTGACGGCCTCCACGTAGTAGTAACCTGTTCCCGATCGCGGCAGGCTTGCCCTCAACAACAGGTACTCATCATCGGACCATTTGCAGGCCAGCAGTTCCTTGGCAAAGCTGGCATGGCTGTTCGAGGCGGTGCCCGCCAGCAGCAGGGCAACCAGTACGGCAGTAAATCTGTTCATGAAATGTGTCTCCCGGATCCCGGTGCTTCACTCGCGCCGCATCCTTGCCGGCACGGCGGTTATGGCTCGATAGCCTAAACGTCGCGACCATCGATCCAGGCTTTACATAATCTTCATACCGGCATCCTGATACGGCCTTCGCCGCAGGGCATCTATGAAAGTAGACGATCTCGCATAAAATGCGCCTTTTTAATGATATATTAACCCCACCATGATCCCTATCGTATACGCACAGTCTTACGAACCAGGGAGCACGTCATGCAATCCGTCCAAATCTACACCAAGAGCTGGTGCCCATTTTGCGCCCGGGCCAAAGCTCAGCTGAACCGACTCGGCATCTCCTTCGAGGAGATCGACGTCACCAACGACCTCGTCCGCGAACAAGAGATGGTCGAACGCGCGCGTCGCACGTCCGTCCCGCAGATTTTTGTCGGCGGGCATCACGTCGGCGGCAGTGACGATCTTGCGGCCGCGGTTGCCAGCGGCGAGTTCGAGCGTCTGCTGGACGCACCGGCAAGAACGGCTTCGACAGCGTAGGAGAACGGCAATGCAACATCGCAACGTAGACGTGGCCGTAATAGGCGCCGGTTCTGCCGGCCTTTCGGCCTTTCGATCGGCAAAAGCCTGGACGGACAGCGTCGTCCTCATTGAGGGTGGACCGTACGGGACCACCTGCGCACGAGTGGGCTGTATGCCGAGCAAGCTGCTGATTGCCGCTGCCGAGGCCGCGCATTCAGTAAAGGAAGCACCTCGTTTTGGCGTACGCGCATCCGCGCCGGAAATCGACGGCGCGGCCGTGATGAACAGGGTTAGAAACGAACGCGATCGATTCGTCGGCTTTGTCGTCGAGGGCACCGAGAGCATTCCGGCTGAGCAGCGCATTCGTGGCTATGCCCGGTTTCTCGATGACCACCGCCTGCAGGTCGACGAGCACACGATCGTTACCGCCAGGCGGATCGTTATTGCGACGGGTTCGTCGGCCTCGTATCCGCAGCCGTGGAACGAGCTTGGCGACCGCCTGCTGATCAACGACGATATATTCGACTGGCGCGACCTGCCCGGCTCGGTGGCCGTATTCGGCCCGGGCGTCATTGGCCTCGAACTCGGTCAGGCGCTCTCCCGCCTGGGCGTCGACGTCAGGCTGTTTGGCCTTGGCGGCCAATTGGGTCCGCTCACCGACCCGAACGTCATGGCGTCCGCACGCGAAGCGCTGTCGGCCGAGTTCTACGTTGACGACGACGCGGAGGTGAAACGGTTGGAACGCGTAGACGACGGCGTTGCAGTCGACTTCGTGCATCGCGACGGCACCGTTCACAGCATTGTCGTCGACTACGTCGTTGCGGCGACCGGCCGTACGCCGAATGTATCCGGCCTCGCGCTGGGTAACACTTCGCTACCGCTCGACGAACGCGGCGTCCCGGTATTCGATCCCGCGACGATGCAGATCGGTGATTCGCACGTATTCATTGCCGGTGATGTCGACAACGACCGGCCGTTGCTGCACGAGGCGGCTGACGAAGGCCGTATTGCGGGCAACAACGCCGGTCGGTACCCGACGGTCGAACGCGGCCTGCGGCGCTCGGCCCTTGCCGTGGTGTTTTCGGATCCACAGATCGGTATGGTCGGCGAGACGTTTGCCAGCCTCGAGCATCGCAACATCGAGATCGGCGAAGTGTCGTTCGAAGACCAGGGCCGCAGCCGAGTCATGCTCAAGAACCAGGGTTTGCTGCGCGTCTACGCGGACACAATGTCGGGCCGCTTCCTCGGTGCCGAAATGGTGGGGCCGCGTGCCGAACACATTGCGCACCTCCTGGCATGGGCACATCAAAGCGGCCTGACCATCGCCGAGATGCTCGACATGCCGTTTTATCACCCGGTCATCGAAGAAGGACTGCGGACGGCACTCCGCGACGTCAACGCCAGACTCGAAGCGCGACTGAACCGGGCTGCATGAGGCGCCGGGCGTCAGCGGGTGGTCTCTGCGGCTGCCCCCTGACGCCGGACGTTGCCGGGCGTCCACAAAGACAGCGTATCGACACGGTTCGCGGAATTTTGCGCCTCTGACGCATCAAGAGTGCGCTTGTATTCTCGCGGCGGTTCCCCTGACACAAGACCGCCCACGGCCGATTCCAGCCGCGAATCGACAGCGCCTTTTGCCAGCAATGATAACATTTATGTTAGCATCCGATGCGAGTTGTTGAATACGTCAAAGACGACGGAACGAGCCCGTTCGGACGCTGGTTCGACCGCCTGGACTCGTCAGCCGCACTGAAAGTCAGGCGTGCGCTGGCGCAAATCGAGGCGGGCAACCTGGCCAACACCAAGAGTGTGGGCGCCGGCGTGCGTGAACGAATCGTCGATTTTGGCCCCGGCTATCGTATTTACTTTGGCCGAAGCGGTAACGACTGGATCGTGTTGCTCGGTGGCGGCACGAAGAAACGCCAGCAGCGGGATATCGATGCGGCAAGAGCGCTTTGGGCCCTGTTCAAAACACAGAGACGGCAGAACAGACGACAATGGCACTGACACGTGAATTCAAGGACACGATCCTGCGACGGGCGGAGGAAGACCCGGCGTTTCGCGAAGGCCTGTTGACGGAAGCGCTGGATTGTCTGCTGGCCGGTGAACTGGACGCCGGTAAGCTGCTGCTTCGGGACTACATTAACGCCACCATCGGTTTCCGCGAGCTCGCCCGGCAGATGAATAAAAAAGACACCAGCATTAGCCGCATGCTCGGACCGTCGGGCAACCCTTCGGCCCGCAACCTGTTCACGATAACGCGACTGCTGCAGCGCCAGGACGGCGTGCGTCTCAAAGTCGTGAGCGAGCGACGGACGCGAAACGCTGTCAACTGAAGAAGGACTGCGGACAGCACTCCGCGACGTCAACGCCAAACTCGAAGCGCGGCTGAACCGGGCTGCATGAGGCGCCGGGCGTCAGCGGGTGGTCTTCGCGGCTGCCCCCTGACGCCGGACGTTGCCCGGTGTGTCGCCAACAATGTTCCTGAACGCGTGCCGGAAGGCCGCTTCCGAGCCGTACCCGACGTCTTCCGCAATCTGCGCCACGGGCTGATCGCTCGAAGTCAGCGCTTCGATTGCCACCTGCATGCGCCATTTGCCGAGATAGTTCATCGGACTGTCGTTGACGGCATCCTTGAATTTCTGCGAGAAGCTCGCGCGGCTCATGCCCGCGACGCTCGCGAGTGAAGCGACACTCCAGCTGTGCCCCGGATCGGCGTGCAGCCGGCTCAACACCTTGCCGAGCCTGGGTTCAGCAAACAGCTTGAGCAATCCGCCGCTCACGCCGCTATCAATGTGCGATCGAAGCGCGTGCACGAACAACACCTCGACGAGTAAATCGATCACTGCGCTCCGTCCGGGATAAGCGCCCTTGGCTTCGCCGATCAGTAGCTGCAGCAGCGCGCGCGACTCACTAAGCGGCGATTGATGCAGATCGATGACAAGCACGTCAGGCAGGCTATCCAGAATGGGCCAGACCATTCGGCTCTGAAACTCGAAGTAGCCGCACAGCATCTCCGTCATCGGCAGGTCCGGGTCGTAGTCCGGGTATTCGTTGACGACAACGGACTCGGGCAGCTTCTCGCTCGACGTTATGAGGTGTTTGGCGTCGCGAGGAAACATCACAAAATCGCCGGGGCGCAGCCGCCGTGGCGATCCGTCTTCCTGCTGCAACCAGCTGTCCCCCGACTGGATCAGGTGAAAGGTCGCCATCCGCTCGCCAGACGTGTCTATGGCCCAGGTGCCGCAGAACGCCGCTTCGGTAAACAAGCCGGCGGAGAGCCTGAGGCGTTTCAGGATACTGCTCAGCGCATCTGCTTCTTCTTCCATTTGTAGACGATCTCTAACCAATTCAGGTCATCCAATCATATTTAGTTGTAACTCCCGGATCTATAGTTCACACACGTCGACGAGCAAGGCTTCAAAAGCCGTTTGGCTCGCGCCGACTCGCCAACCAAATCTGAGGAGTAAACGATGACTGAAGCAGTAGCCCAAACCACCCAGGCAAACTTCGGCAACGAAGTGCTGACATCCGATCGCCCGGTCCTGGTCGATTTCTATGCCGACTGGTGCGCACCGTGTCGCGCCGTTGCTCCCGTCGTCGAGACACTTTCGAACGAGCTCGGCGATGCGCTGACCGTCGTGAAGGTAGATGTCGACCAGAACCAGGATCTGGCCGAGACCTACGACATCCGCGGTATCCCCACTCTCATGCTGTTCAAGGAAGGCAAACCGGTCGAGACCGTCGTCGGCGCCACGACCCGGGACAACCTTCTGAACGCTATTGGACCCCACTTGTAACGGATCGGCCGCAACCCGACATCTCGATCCCGAAAGGAAATCTTGCAATGAACTCGGAACACACACGCACAGCCGTGGCGACCCGCCGCGCGCCTGGTGCATCCGGCAGGCGCCACCGGTTCTGGCTGCCTGCGTTGATATTTGCGGTCGCCCTGACGTCGATCAGCTTGCGTACGACACCCGCCTACGCGGACGGCTTCCTGCCGACGGAATACCGCGCAATGCAATCCATGGGCAAGCACGATGATGTTTCTCAGTATGCGCTGGTATTCCACGGCCGACCTCCGCGGCGCTTGTTCGCGGAGCGTACGGAACTTGCAATCGGAACGCTGTCCGGCGCGGACGCGGATCACTGGTTCGTGTCTTACGGAGCCGTATGGCGTGTGCCGCGCCGCTGGATGCCGTTTGCCCGAAACACAATGCACGTGGACTTCGGATTCAGCCCGACGTGGATTGCCGGCTCGAACTTGAGCGGCCGCGATCTCGGAGGCAACCTGCATTTCACGTCGTCGCTTTCAGTGGGTGCTTACCTGAATACGCGAAGAACGCTCGAGCTGTCGGCGCGTATTCAGCACACTTCGAACGGCGGTCTCGACAGCGTCAATCCGGGTCTGGACATGCTGGGGTTTAGTCTTGCTTACCGAGCTCGATAAGCCAGCGAAAGAGACGTGGCATGCTAGAAAACCGTAATACGATTCTTGCCGTCGAGCTTGGCCTGATACATTGCCGCGTCGGCTCGCCGAATGACTTCGGCATCATTTGCAGCGGAAGTGAAATGCGCGACGCCAACGGATACCGTCACCTGCGCCACGCCGGCATCGCCGACGTCAACCTCGACGGCTGACACCTGCTCGCATAACCGCCGGGCCACCGCCGCCACGTCATCGAACGAGCGGTCGACGAGCAGCACGAGAAACTCTTCGCCGCCCCACCGACAAATTCGATCTTCAGCCCGAACGTTCCGCGACAGGGCCTCGGCGACGGCAACCAGCAGCTTGTCGCCGACCGGATGCCCGTACTGGTCGTTGATCGCTTTGAAATTGTCGATATCGAGCAGGCAAAGAGATGCGGACGGCGCATCACCTCGGCCAGTTGCGACTCCGTTCAGGCATTCGTACATCGTGCGGCGGTTGAGAAGCCCCGTCAGCGGGTCGGTTTCTGCCAGCACCCGAAGCTCCCGATGAGATTTCTGTTTGACGCGGTACAGCTGAAACAGAATGAGGGCAAGCAGCAGCGCCGCACCGGCGACCGCGCTGACGGCAATGATTGTCGACCGGTTGCGCTGCAGCTGCAGAGCCTGTAGCTCGATCTGCTGATCGCGCAAGTCGGCGTCGAATCGTGCCTGCAACCTCGCGAGCTCCGTCGAATTCCGCTCGTTGTAAATCTCCAGGTTTACTTCGTTGACCGAGCGCTGCAGCGCGAGTGCCTGCTCGAATTGCCCGCGAGCCTCCGCCAGACGCGCCATCAGTTTCAAGGTGTCCGCGCGCTTGGTGGGGCGCTGAGTTCGTTCGGCCTCGTTCATGGCCCGATTGAGGTACCCTTCGGCCCGGCTCAGCTCGCCTCGATCAAGATGCGCTTCTCCAAGTATGGCCAACGCATTCTGATAGTTGAGGCTGTCGGGATTGGTGGCATCAAGTACGGCTTCCGCGCGCTCGATCGCCTGCTCCGTTTCGCCTTGCCGCAATAGCGCGTCGGCAATGCCCATGCGCGCGAACAGCAGTGCGTCCGGCCGGATCGGGCGGCCCTCCGCAATGAACGCCTCGAAGCGCTCGATCGACTGCTCGTATCGTTGAACGGCCTCATCGTAATTGCCGAGATCGAAATGCGTCTTGCCGAGGTTCATCAGAACGATCGGCTCGCCATTGCTGGCGCCGGCTTCGCGACTGACGACCAACGCCCGCTGATAGACCTCGAGCGCACGATCCGACTGCTTGCTGCTGCCATGGATGGCGCCCATCAGACTCAGCAGGCCGGCCTGCCGGTCGAGGTCGCCGAGCTCCCGGTACAGGCGCTCGGCACCGACGGCATGCTCCAGTGCGCGCGGGAAATCCGCCTGGAAGTAGCGGGAGATAGCGAGCACCCGAAGTGCCGCCGCCTGCCGGCCGCGATCACCGCTTACCGTCGCCTCACCCAGCGCCGCCTCGCCGATCTTGATAGCGCCTTCCGCGTCCGTCTGTGCCATACGCTCCGCCTGTTCCAGCGGCGTCAGCTCCGGCGCCTCATCCGCCTCGCTCGCGCCCTGCGCGAAACATGGCGCAGCGACAAAAAAGGTTGCAAGCGCGAGGCAGCAAGCGGAGACCGAACGACGGCTCGGAAACGCGATCAACGGTTCGTCACCGGGACCGGTGGAATCGTGAAGACTGTCGTGGGTTGCGCGTGGGGTTCGATCACTTGAAGGCGACGTTACCGATGGCGTTTTTGGGCATGCGTTAAGTTTAAGCTCGGCGGAGTTTCGGCCGGAACTTTGAGCAACGCATGATTCTAATCCTACTGCTCCGAAACAAACACAGGTTTTCTCGAACTGAGAACCGTGTTTGTTCGAACGAACCGATAAACTCGCGTTTGTTATTCTTGGCCGCTTTGTTTAGCGACCATATTGTAGAGCTACGGGATACAGAATTGTGAGAAGCATAATACTGAGCGCAGCGGTGCTGCTTGTATCGGCTCCGGCCGCAGCCCAGCGCACCATCGATTTCGAGCCACTGATGCTGCCGGAGACCGGGAGTGTCGTGGTTCCCGTCGCAGAGGGCCAGGCTCTGTCGGGCCTCGCGGCACGCCTCGACGAACGCACCGATGGCGCGCTTGCCGCGGCTGCGACCGAGGCAGGTTTCACGGGAGCCGAAAACGAAACGCTAACCCTGTACGGCGTGAAACCATACACTCGGATCGACCTCATCGGCGTGGGCACGGGCGAGTTGAACCGGCTCGCCGCTGAAGACTTCGGGGGGACGGCGGCAACGCTGAACGACGGTGCGAGCGGGACCGACGTAAACATACTGTGGGACGGCGATGCCGATGCTGCGCGGGTTGCGTTCGGCTTCCTGCTCGGCGACTACCGCTTCGACCGCTACCTCGAGGACCGTCTCGACCGGGCCACGCTCAGCGACGTCACGATTCTGAGCAATGATGCCGCGGCCGGCGCAAGCTTCAACGGTGATCTCAGGCATCTTGCCAACTCGATCTACCTCGCCCGCGATCTCGCCTCCGAACCGGGCAACCGGGTCTATCCGCAGACCTTCATCGACCGCGTGCGCGAACAATTCCGCGGGCTCGACAATATCAACATCGAAGTCCTCGACGAACGCGACCTTGCGCGGCTCGGTATGGGTGCACACCTGGGCGTTGGTGGCGGCTCCGAAAGGCCGCCGCGTCTGCTCGTCATCGAATACGAGGGCGGCGGTGACGAGCCCCCGGTCGTGCTGGCCGGCAAGGGCGTCACCTTCGACACCGGCGGCATCTCGTTGAAGGACAAAGAGAATATGTGGCGCATGAAAGGCGACATGGCCGGCGCAGCCGTCGTGTCGGCGACGGTTCTGGCGGCGGCACATCGTGAGGCGCCGCTCAACGTCGTGGCCCTCGCCGCCCTCGCCGAGAACATGCCCTCCGGCAGCGCCATTCGACCGGGCGACGTGCTGACATCAATGTCCGGCAAAACCATCGAGATCAGCTCTACGGATGCCGAGGGCCGGCTGGTGCTCGCGGATGCCGTGCATTACGGTCAGGTCGAATACTCGCCGGACGTGCTGATCAACGTCGCGACGCTGACGGGCTCCGTCTATCGCGCGCTGGGTGACACCTACGCCGGCCTGTTCAGCCGCCATGACGAACTTGCTGAACGCCTGCGCGAAGCCGCTGCCGCGGCCGGCGAACCGGCGTGGCGGCTGCCGCTCGACGACATACACTTCGAACTCATCGAGTCCGACGTCGCCGACGTCATCAACGGCGGCATACCCGGTGCCGGCGCGAGTATTGGTGCATCGTTTATCGGCAGCTTTGTCGCGGAGGACCAGGCCTGGGCGCACTTCGATATTGCAAGCGTCGACTACATGGAGCGCCCCTTGCCAACCGCGCCCGTCGGCTTCTCGGCCTGGGGCATACGTATGCTGGACGAGTACCTGAGGCGCCATCATCAAGGCGCGCAATGACGTAGCGGGCGGCTGAATCGCTGTAGTATCTTGCCCTGGTCAGCAGCATTCTGATCGAGGAAGCGTTTCATGCCGCCCGAAGTCATCAACATTGTTGCCGCAGCGGATCGTCAGATCGATACCGTCTTCGATCCGTTTATCGTCGGTGACGTAAACGACGCACAGATCAAGGTCGCAAAATTCGGCGAGACCTTCGACTGGCATTCCCATACCGACGAGGACGAGGCGTTTCTCGTTTTGCGCGGCCGTATCGCCATCGACTTCCGCGACGGCAGCGTAGAGCTGAGTGACGGCGACTTTCTGGTGGTTCCGCGCTCCGTTGAGCACCGTCCACGATCGCTGACCAGCGAACCGCTGGTATTGATGATCGAACCGGCCAGCACGATCAATACCGGCAGTGTGGTTAGCGATCGCACGGTAAAAGACTTGAAGCGTTTGTCGGCTTCCTGAGGTGAGGCACGCGACGACTCCTCCATCGCGGGCGCTCTAGACGATCAACAGCCCCCACATGCACAGGACGGCGAGGAAGTTGATCGTAAAGATCACTCCGCGAAGCTTGATGTTCGCTGTTGTTATCTGAACCAGGCTATGCAGAACCCGCCCTGCGATGAACAGCCAGGCAAGCCAGATTTGTGCTTGCGGAATCGGCTCTTCGCCGAGCACCAGCAGCAAAGCAACGACATAGAACAGCATCGGCCACTCGAACTGATTGCGGAGGTTTGCGCTGATCCGCGGCTCGTAGACCTCGAAGTCACCCACCAGACCCTTGCCGATGCCCCAAACCCGGGGCGCACGCACCACGGTCAACGCAGCGTACAGCCCTGCGACGAGAATCAGGTGCACGAACATTGGCATGAGCAGTGAGTCGATCATTGGTTGTACGTTGCTGGATTAGCGACCTCGACTTTGACGAGTATACCGCCGCAGCACGCTCGGCATGCCCCGGTTGGGATGATCCGCGCAATGGGTTATCGTCTCTACTCCCTGTGCCCGGCGGCCTGAATCACCGGAGGAGCCGATCGATGCGACAGTTGTTCGCCACCTGTCTTGCGCTGTTTCTAACGACAGGATCCGCACACGCCGAGCAATCGCTCGACATCGTCATTTACGGCGCAACCGGGGAAGTCGGATCGCACGTCGTAGAAGAGGCACTGAATCGCGGCCACCGGGTGACAGCCGTATCGCGCAGGCCCGAGCAGGTCGAGCTTCAGCACGACAATCTGTCGATCGTAAAGGGTGATCTCCTCGACCCGGGCAGCATTACGCAAATCGTAACGGATCAGGATGTCGTAATCGTATCGGTACGCGGCGTAATCGGCGATTCGGGCGCACCGGAGAGCGCACTGCAGTTCATGGCTGCGGAAAGCCTGGTTGATGCGCTGTTCCGCCAGGGAGATCGCGCGCCACGGCTGATACACGTCGGCGGCTCGGGATCGCTCGAAGTCGAGCCCGGTGTGCTGTTCGCTGAGAAACTGCCGAAGATCGTACTGCCGAAAGGCCTGGAGGTAGAGATCCTCGGTCAGATACTGGCGCTCGAATTCTTCCGCAAGGTCGACGACGTCAAATGGACTTACGTAACACCACCCAAAAAATTCACGAACGGCCCACGCACCGGCGTCTACCGGATTGGTGGTGGACGCGCGCTGGAGGACAACCGCGGGAGAACCCGCGTCTCACGCGCCGATTTTGCGGTCGCATTGATTGACGAGGCGGAACAGGCCAGGCATGTGCGTCAACAGTTTTCGGTGGCCTACTGAACGGCGGCACTCCCTGCGTACCATCCAGGCGAACGATCAGAGCCCCCTGAAACCCAGCACCAGCGATTCCGACTTTGCCCAAAGGGCGACGATCTGCTTCTCCTGTTCACCCGGAAGATTGTTCATGCGCCCTCGGCACTGAACTATCGTCCTGTTTCGACTGACTTCAATGGTTTGCCGGCGACGAACATTGCCGGCGGCATCCTCGCTGGTCAGGCTCCAGATCGATGCGTGCCCACCGCGACAGTGGCGGCTGTAGGAGGCAACACAGTGTTTCAGCGCGCTGCCTTCCCGAACCAGTTCCTTGTGCGACAGAAGCTCGGTGATACGCCATATGACTTGCCGGTCACCCCTTCCACGCAGGAAACTGGCTGATTGAATGCCACTCGGCGCCCACCGTTCGCTGGCGTGCGCCTTCACTTTGCCGAGGCGGCGATGCCATTGGTCAACCTGCGCAAGCAACGCCTGTGCTGTTCGCTTTTGCATCGACAGGTTCGGCTGCGGCGGCGGCAGCCAGCGAGTCTGCCCATCTTCGAGTAGAACCTGTTGATGCTCGAATTTGTGGTACTGGAGGAAATCGACGATCGGACCCACCTGCGACAGATCGAGATCGCGATTTCGAACAAAGAAGCGAATCACGCTTTGCCAGAACTCCTCGTTTGCAAAATTCGAACCCAGGCGGGTCTCGATGAGAGCATTGCAGAGACCAGGGTCTCCACCGCAAGCCATGATCTGACCGAAGCGGACGGCGTGCTCGATGCTGTAGTGATCCGGAGCCCGCAAGAAATAGTGCGCAACTCTTTTTGTCAGCGGAATAGGTACTGGGCCGCGCCTCGGATTGGCGCCATTGCCAACCTCGATGTACCACTTCTGATAGCGCGTTGCCCATTCGTCCGTCCGGAACCACACGGACCCGAAGAACCGGGGAACGGGGTAGCGGATCAGCAAATGACGAACGAGCGAAAGGAACTGTTTCTCCCGGTTGTGGGATACGGGCCGCCATTGATCGAGGGGACGCCTCCATGACCGCCGACGGCGATGGACGGCAATCAGTGCGTCCATGTAGTACAAGGCTTGCCCATTGTGAATCTCGAACTGCGTTGGCAGTTTCGATACGCGCCAGATTGTCGACAGGAATTCGTGGAGCGATCGGCGCTCATACTTCGAGAGTGATGCGTCGGCGATTCTGCCGCAGACCTCGCGTAGCTGAACCGACACGATATCGCCCGGCTTGATCGCTTCCTCGCACAGCGCACCGATTACGGCGATAGGGTCTCTGGCCGCTCGGGACTGCCGCAGGCGTTCGGCAGCTCGCTGTTTTTGGTGATACGCCAGCTCCCTCTGCATATCGAAGCAGCTTTTGTATTCGTCCGCCCTGAAACCACGCGCCTCGCACCAGCGAAAGTAGTCATGCACGGTAAGGCACCCCAGGCTCCACATATGAGCCTCGAGTGCTCGGTCGCGCTGACGCGCGAAGTCCTCATCCTGATTTTTGTATCTTTTTGCCATTGCCTCTGTCGGTACACGCGCCCTCGGGCGCGCCTCGCGCCGTCTGGCGCGGTTGTTCGTTTGTCGAAGTTGCTTTCGTATTGATGTCGTTCACTGGTGATCTCCATTGTTGCGTTTACTTTCGGCTGTTTACTCGGAGCACAAAAAAACCCCGGTGGCGGACCAACCGGGGTTTATCGGAAGGCCCAATGCAAGCCTTCCAGCAAGAAACTGGTTTGCTTACATCTGCATGACTGTAAATTCGATGCGCACGGACGCGTCGAGTGCAATCATGTCGATTGCACTCGCTAATGCCCTGCGGCGAACCTGATTTCTTGCGGTCTGTTTTTTCATGGGGCGGGGAATCTACCAGTTTGACGTGGGATGTCAATTCGCATCGATGTTCGGTGTCGTTACCCGTTATGCTATACAGGCGTTCTCGAAGTTTTTGTGTAGGACAACGTGCAAGACAAACCGACGGACATTGCCGGCCGAATACGCGCAGCACGCCAGCGCGCGCAAATGGATCCGGCCGCGCTACGTGCTCAGCTGCGCGACTATGGAATCGACCTGTCGAAGACCGGCCTGCATCGCCTGGAAACGACGGAACCCAAGAATCCAAACCTGAAACTGATCGAGGCGATCGCCGAGATCACAAACGTCTCTCCGGGCTGGATACTTTTTGGAAAAGGGCCAAGCGTTCCCGATACCGAAGTCGGCTCGGCCATTCGCCACCGCGTAGTCGACACAATAGAACTCATGGCAGGCGCGCTCGATCTGACTGCCCGTCAGGAATCGACTTTACAAAACTGGCTGAAATCGGTTCGTGAAACGAAACCGAAACGCATACGGAAGCCCTAGCTTTCAGGCGCTGTTCACATTTTCGGAACTTCTGTTCACTTTCCTGTTGACAGCTTTCTTTTTCTGCGTATACTCGCGCCCACTATGAATAACTTCATTTATCAACTCAGGTCTTCAAACGCCGCCGAACGGTGCTGGCAGTCGTATGCCAACGCCAATAGCGACGGCGGCTCGCGCCTGTCCGGTATGAAACTCATACCGGCGCATAGCGCGTTTGACCGTTGTGATTCGCTCGCCACGATTAGTGGGGAACCGATGACCTAGCCTTCCCGAAGAATTTCTCCCGGAAGGCTCGAATATCGAACCTTCCAGGGAAGCTCCACCAAGAGACCCCGGTCGGTTCACACCCACCGGGGTTTTTTTGTGCCCCGGTAGTGTCCTGATCCGCTCGTTCGTTGACTACATCGGCTGCGGATTTTTGTGGCTGGCAAGGCGCGGCGACGAGCCATAGCAAGGCTATGGCGAGGAGCCGCAACGCCGCCAGGCGCGAAAAGACGCGGCGAGTAGCTTGACGAACGAGCGGATCAGGACACTTGATTGCTCTTTAACAATGTGGATTGTGTAGACGTTGGGGCAGAGTCTTTCAGGAGAAGGACTGCGGCACCTTAGACCCGGCCGTGCGCGAAAAGCGCCTGCCCCGACGTACTGATGTATCGATGGAGCGGCTATTACTGGCGAAATAGCCCGGCTGTAAACCGGGTGCCTCAAGGCTGTGTGGGTTCAACTCCTACCTGCTCCACCAACCCAGATGAGTCGTCCGGGCGACGACGGCGGACTGTTAATCCGCGCTGAGCGAGGTTCGAGTCCTCGATCTGGGGCCACGGCTCCGTGGTGAAATGGAATCACATGCCCTTGTCAGGGGTAAGTCCGGGGATCGATACCCCGTGGAGCCGCCAAACATCTGTCCGTGTGCAGGGCACAGGAAGTCCTTACAAGACATCCCTGCTGAGTTCGAGTCTCAGACGGACAACCAATGCTCCCGTAGCCCAACTGGCAGAGGCAGCAGGCTTAGACCCTGTTCAGCGTTGGTTCGCACCGAGGCGCGCAGCGCCGACAGATGGCGGAGCGAAGCGACGTCACCCGCAGGGTGAGCGCAGCGAATCAATCCAACCGGGAGTACCAATTTGGGGGATGCTCAAGGGTAAGCTGGTTTCCCTTGCAAGGAGACTGTATGCGCGGAGCGTTACCGCGATCCTCCACCAGGCAGCAGAATACAAAGCGGTCGAGTAGCGCGGTTTTCACCCGTGGCCTAGCAGGTTCGAGTCCTGTCTGCTGTTCCAAGCTCCTATCGTCTAGTTGGACCAGGACACCACCCTCTCAAGGTGGAGACCGGGGATCGTAGCCCCGTAGGAGTACCAGACAATGTTGAGGTTGCCGAGGAGGCAAGTTGGGCTGTGACCCCGACTCAGCGGTTCGAGTCCGCACCTCACCCCAACGATGCGGAGCTGGGAGTACACGAAGGTTGCAACCCTCCGTTCGACGGTTCGAGTCCGTCCCGCATCTCCATCTCTCTGTAGCGTAGTCTGGCGACGCGCCCGGTTTGGGACCGGGTACACGCAGGTTCACACCGAGGCGCATAGCGCCGACAGACGGCGGAGCGAAGCGACGCCGCCCGCAGGGTGAGCGCAGCGAATCAATCCTGCCGGGGAGACCAACAACAGCGCTGTAGCTCGTCAGGAAGAGCATCCGTCTGATACGCGGAAGGCAGGTGGTTCGATTCCACTCGGCGCGACCAACCATGCTTCGACTGCTAGTGCAGTCCCGTCGTTGCCATCGACAGGCACCGGGTGCGATTCCCGGTCGAAGCTCCACGCCCGACAAGCATTAACGGTGATGCACCGGCTTTGTAACCCGGAGAACGGGGATCGTTACCTCGGTTGGGCACCACACGATCGCGCAGTAGCTCAACGGTCAGAGCAGCACCCTCATAAGGTGTCAGGTGCGGGTTCAAGTCCCGCCTGCGCCACCAGATACGGTGACCGAAGGATCGGAGTCTTCCGTGCGAAGGAGGACCGCGCAGGTTCAAGTCCTGCTCACCGTGCCAAACCCTCTCCGGTGGACCCGGTGGCGGCGCTTCGAACGCTGCTTCAAGAGAGTTCGATTCTTTCAGAGGGTGCCAATTCCAAAGGTGCTTCCCGCAGAAGCCGGGCGACCAGACCCGACCTGAATGCTGGGAGACGAAAGTCCGGGGGACCTTTTTCCCCTGCTTCCGGAAGGCCGCGCTGTGTGGACAGCAACCAGTCTTGAAAACTGGGCCGGTGGCAACGCCGATGGTTCGACTCCATGTCCTTCCTCCAAATACTGCCGATGTAGCTGAGATGGATTAGCGCCGAGTTGAAGCCTCGGAGAGAGTGGATCGTTACCATTTGTCGGCACCAGGCCCCGAGCGATGGACGCAGCAGAGTGTTGATTCGCGGCTGCGCCGCTCACCCTTCGGGCGGCGTCGCTTCGCTCCGCCGTCTGTTGGCCAGCTCCGCTGGCCTCGGTGCTAAACTCAGTGGGCGAGGTTCGATTCCTTGTCGGGGTACCAACCACAGGACGTTAGCTTAAGTGGGCAAAGCACCTGACTCTTAATCAGGTTGATCTCGGATCGTGGCCGAGGCGTCCTACCAATCCTCCGTAGCTCAAGCGGGCAGAGCACCGGGCTTTTAACCTGAGAGATGTCGGATCGTGGCCGACCGGGGGGACCATATTCAAAGGAAGGTAAACCGGACAGGCGTCCGGAGGCGGTTGCTACCCAACCTGATCGCTTGCGCGGTTGTGATTCGACTTCACTGCCTTCCTCCAAACACTACCTCGGGTGCTGGGCACAGACGAGATTCCAAACCTTGTCGTGGCAGGTTCGATTCCTGAACGGGGTGCGAGACTAGTGCGTCGAGATCAGGGATCGGAAGAGGCTTTGACCCTCGGAGCTACGGTTCGAGTCCGTACGGCGCCGCCATGCTCCAGCAGTGTTCTATTCGATGAATTTGTTGGATAAGTCGGCAACGGATTTTTGCGTCTGGCAAGGCGCGGCGACGAGTCATAGTGGCGCTATGGCAAGGAGCCGCAACGCCGCCAGACGCGAAAAGACGCGGCGAGGTATTCGACAAATTTATTGAATAGAACACTTACCCAATAGGTAGAGGCATCAGGCTTAAAACCTGTTCAGTCGCGGTTCGAATCCGCGGTGGAGTACCAGTTTGAGATCCTATCGAATTCAAGGCTATCGGCTTCGGTCGAGGCCTCGTTTAGCGGCCTGGCGCTGCTAACCGTCGGCAACGGCGGGAAAGGGACGCTCCCATGGCGTTTCGCCGGAACTCGCGTTTCGGTCAATCCAGGCATTTCGGCCTCCTTCGTCCTCGACACTCTCGGGGATAGCGGCCAAGCGATGCGCGGAAGTAGTGTGACTGATGCACCGGCAGCAGCCGGGAATGCAGGTCCTCGAAAGAACACGTGGTGGTGCAACCCGCTAAACCAACATCGTCAATCGTGAGAGGTAACGAATAGTGCAGATCAGTACGAGCTTTGCAGGCAAGTGCGGCTGTGCAGATGTCAAGGGTTCTGGTGTGCAGCCAGCGTCCTCGTCATCCATCAAGTAGCCGGCAGGTGAACGATATTCGGCGTGTCGTATTTTGTTGCCCAAAAGGCAACGAAACGACTGGAGCGCGCACGCTGCAATGGGATTGTGTTTTTAGCTCTGTTGGTAGAGCAATCGCTCGTAACGATAGGTCGCCGGTTCGATTCCGGCACTACACAGCTTTGACTAAACGCAAAGACGCGCTCCGGTGCGTATCGAAAGTGGCTTAATGCCGGAACCCGTGCGGCGCACGGGTAATTCGGCGGTCGTCAGTGCCGCAAGCACTCACGGCCTTGGCAAAGCGCCGCACGGTTGGGTAGCCCTCATTCAGAGCCCGCAAGGCTCACGGTAAGCAATTTGCTGACTAGATATGTACGACGAGTGATCCGCCACACTCTGAAAAAGGCAGTCATGGTCATCTACCGTCGTGCCGGCTTCGGCTGGACGGCGGTGGACAAACGGGCAACGGCCTCCGTGCAGGACGGCCGGTACTCCCGCGAGAGGATGATCGCAAAGCGCCTAGTCTCAGCGCTTTTTCTTTTCCTCCAGGAGATCGAACCGGTGAACATCAAAGACATCGTAAAGGACAACAACGTCCGTTTTGTGCGGTATCGACAGGGCGTTGCGTACTACGGCGTGAAGGTGCCCAGCGCGGGTGACTTCATATTTCCCGTACCGCTTGCCGATATAGGCGACGCCACACTGGAACTCGAAGACAAGGCCATTCTGTTCATGCGCTATATCCGCCGCGCCATGCGCGACGGATCGTTTGTACCTCTGGCGTCTTGACTGTGTAGACCGACGGACCGGTCAGACCGGCCTCGGTCTACCCTTTTTAAAGCGAACATAGCTCAACAGGCAGAGCGCTGGACTTCCAATCCGGTGACGTCGGTTCGACCCCGACTGTTCGCTCCAAACACGATGAGTAGCGGCTGCCGTAGCGCTACTTCGACACTGAATTGTCCGAGGGCGGGGCATTTACCCCGTCCCGGACTACCAGGGTTGGGCACGCGAGCGGCGTTCAGCGGTTCGGGTTTTGATCCCGTCTGGCGCACTCACGCTCCCATCGCACGGTGTGTACCGAGCGTATCGTTAGCACCCAATCACCCAGAAGGGAATTAGCTCAATGGTTAGAGCATCAGGCTGTTAACCTGAAGTTGCCAGTTCGATTCTGGCATTCCGAACTGACCTTTACTCGGTCTCATGGAAAAGGCGAAAGCCTGCGGTTCGAATCCGCCCTTAGGCGAGGGTATCGCCCCATCCGCGTCCGCTGCCGGCAACGGCATTCGATCTTCCGCAAGGCAGGTCGTTTGCCCGAGCGGCAACGCTGCCGCCGACAGGTGTAACGCTGGGCCAATCCAGCAGTTTGCCCGCACGGCTTCCGTCCCGCGCCGTATCGATTTCGATCGATACGGGCAAAGGACCGAAGCCGCGCGCGTGGATCGCCCGATTGGCCAGCGCCACCGGTCCGCCTCAGTGTTGTGGCAGTGGGCGCACATCTTTTGACGCCGGTCGCCAGCGACCGGGATTCATTACACCCACAATTTGAAAAAGGAGGTGATCCAGGATGGCCGGTCTACATCGACTGGCCGAAGTAGAACGGCGCATTCGCGAAGAGAAAGCGAGACAACGAAGAACTGTCTGGCCGTCTCCAGCACCGCGCACGACAAAAGCCCCGTCTTTGGACGGAATTCACAGTGAAGAAGGAGAACGCACTATGTGGTTCATCAACAAGTTCATCGTGCGCAAGCACGAACGCGGTCTCCTGTTTAAGGACGGAGACTTCATCAAGTTCCTGGAAGCGGGAACGTATCGCTACTTTGGCCTCAACGCGCGCTACGCGGTTGAGCGCTACGACCTGTCGGTCGCCGCGTTCGAACACCGCCTGGCGGATTACCTGGTCGAAGCCGAGCGCGGCGAAATCGATCGCCTGTTTCACGTCGTTGAGACTCACGCCGACGAAGTCGCGCTGGTCTGCATCAACGAGCGTGCCGCAGCAGTGCTTGGCCCGGCGGAGCGTAAGCTCTACTGGAAGGGTGTGGTCAAGGTCCGCGTCGAGCGTTTCGACCTCAACGAAGGTATTGCGCTGGATGCACGCCTGACAAAGCGCCTCGTGAACGGCCGCGACGCCAACGTGCTCGTGGTTGCGAGCAAGGCAGTCTACGCCCGCATCGTTCCGGACGGTCACGTTGGCCTGCTGTACGTGGACGGCGAACTCGCCGAAACCCTGGCGGCCGGCCTGCACGCCTACTGGAACGTGGCTCACGCCGTTGGCGTCGAGCTCGTGGACCTGCGCGTGAAGGCACTGGAAGTTCAGGGTCAGGAAATCCTGACCAAGGACAAGGTAGCGCTGCGTATCAACGTCACCGCGACCTACCAGTACGTCGACGCGGCGAAAGCCGTCAGCGCGTTCAAGGACCCGCTGGATCAACTGTACAAGGAAATCCAGTTCGGTCTTCGCGCGGCGGTCGGTACCCGCAAGCTGGATGCGCTGCTCGAGGATAAAAGTGCGATCGACCGCGACATTGCGGAGCACCTCGGCAAGCGTTTCGCTGAGATCGGCCTCAGCGTTATCAGCGTAGGCGTGAAGGACATCATCCTGCCCGGCGACATGAAAGAGCTACTGGGCAAGGTGGTGGAAGCCGAAAAAGCGGCACAGGCGAACGTGATTCGTCGCCGCGAGGAGACCAACGCAACCCGATCACTTCTGAACACCGCAACAGTGATGGAAAGCAACACCGTTGCGCTGCGTCTCAAGGAGCTCGAGACCCTGGAGAAGGTGACTGAGAACGTCGGTAACCTGTCTGTCGTAGGTGGTCTCGACGGACTGCTGAATGGACTGGTGAACATCAAACAGTGATTCAGCACCGGGAGGGCGTGCAATGCGCCCTCCCAACTTTTTCCATTTAGTCATTGGCCAGCTGCTCTCGAACCGGGAGAGGTAATGATGCTGTTCGTTGACGAAGAGGATCTTCGCAGCGGGGTGTTAGAGGCCGAGAGCCTCGGGGCGCCATCGAGTCCTTGAGAAAGGCCATGTGGGACGACGAACTCAACGCTCACTGGCACTTATGCGCGGGTTCCGGCATTCGCTGGCGATGGCCATGCTTTCGTAGCATAGTTGGGACATCGTCCACCCACCGATAGAGACCTGCAATGGACAATATCTTCCTTGTCGTGCTGGCCAGCGTTTCGAGTGCTGCTGCCACCTATTTGTTTATGCGTATAAAGAGTGGCACAGAAGGAATAGCCGAATATCAGCCTATGGCGGGACGCCAGCGAATGCTGACGGGAACCTGGCAAGGGGAAAGCACCAAATCCGGAAAAGACGGCAACGAGATAGACTACAAGATCCGCCTGGATCTCGAGGCCGCCATGCGGCAGGTCAGCGGATACGGGAAACTCGAAACTGAGCAGGACGGAAAAAAGTACGTAATCGACGTGGAGGTCCTCACGGGCGGCTTTCATCACGAACAGTTCATGAAAATTGAATACCGCGGTGACGAGGCTCAGAAATCGCACTTCGGCTCCATTATCGGTGCGCTGGACGAATCGGGTACGTCCATCGATGCCACGATGACCGGGTTTACCGAGCTGCTTGGTGCACCGGGCACGGGGGAGTTGAAGCTGCGTAAAGTCTGATAGCTCGGAAGAGTTCCCAAAGTCCAAACTAATGCCCCGAACTGCGTTAACCAGGACGGTGTTAGACGAGCTGAAACTCGATCATAGAGCGTTCCACCTGGCACGCAGTCGGGCCGGCCAGATTGCCGCTTGCAGTCAAAACGGATGCGTTTCGATTGTTGACACCGAACGCAATGTATCCGAGAGATTCAATACTGATCGCGACACCAAGGCGATATCGTTTTCGGCAGACGGCGATAAGTTAGCCATGGTATTCGACAACCGCCTTGCAGTAAGAGACTCGAGTGGAAACGTTCTGGGCTTCCTTGTCGGCGCATTCGAATCAGCGTTCTTCGACGATACCGACAGGCTCTGGACAGCTGGCCTCTCTGGCGAGCGTACGATCAGGGTCCAGATCTACAAGGACTTCAAGCTGGAGCTCGAAGCGAGCATCGAAGATCCGTTCGGTGACTCGACTCCCGGTTTCCCAGACCGTCCTGGAGGTAACCCGATACCGCTGTGGCTCGCAGCCGGCCAGGACGGCCAGACAGTGTACTGGCTTCAGAGAGAAGATCAGGAACTCACCGTCGATCCCATGGACGATCTGGTTGAGTGCGGCCCGCCTACAGTATCCGATTGGGCCGATGAGTTCTTGATATTCACGGACGAGAACGTACTGAGCCGATACTCTCTGTGGGACTTCGAGGTCCTGGAGGAACTTGAGCTCGCATCACTGTATGGCGAGGACCCCGGATTTGGGCTGTCTATTGCCTACGTTTCCATGAAACAGGCGCTGGTGAGTTTCGAGAACGGTCGCATCTACCTTGTGAACCTCGAGCCTATGGGCATCGAACGAGAAATCGTCCTTCGTGGGCACGAACCACGGCCCATCCGGGAGTTGTACCCTGGACTTGACGAAGATGAACTCTCCGCAGACGTCGTTTCGGTCTTCACGGTTGACGACCAGATTGTATCGCTGCACACGCAGCTGCCGAACGAAGACTTGAAGCAGCTCGGCACACTGGTCTGGTGGTCAAAAGATATCTGAACAGCGTCGACTCCTGTGCGAAAGCAATATTCATAAAGGCCGTCTGACGGGAATCAGGCATACCTACCTGTCTCAGAAGCAGGTGTTTCTCGGTTCGAATCCGAGGGCGGCTACCAATTCAGGGCACGTTGGCAAATGGATGCTGCCACCTAAAACGCTTGGTAGAGGTGGTCCGGGTAACACCGGCCGTTGTCTAAGAGATCGGGAGGGTATGGTTGAGGATGGCAGGCGACTGCTCTGCGTAAGGGTTACTCGCTGGCGCCCGTTTTCCAACAACCGATCTGCCGGTAGTAATGCCCCGGCTACAGCGGTATGCGGGTTCGATACCCGCCGTGTCCACCACCACAAACACAATCCACATTGTCGTTTAAGAAAAGTGACAATAACGATGAGAATTCTGAAACTCGATGCAGGCGGCCGGCCGATCGCGTGGATCACTCGCGAGGACGGTGCCCTTCTGTACTGCCGTGAGCAGGTCGCGTGGGAAGCCGGCGCGGAAGAGGTTGTGCTCCGCGGCGGTTACTCGCGGCGCACTGGCCTTCGCTCCGTGCTGCGCGTGAATTCCATCGTAGCGACCACATCGATCGACAAGGCAGCGGACGGCTGGGCCGGCAAACCGGCGCTGACCAATCCACGCCTGTTCCGCCGGGACGACTACATGTGTCTCTACTGTGGTGAGGTGCTGCCGCCGAGCCTGCTCACACGCGACCACGTCGTTCCGATCTCGGCGGGAGGCCGCGACGAGTGGGAGAACGTCGTGACGGCGTGCCGTCCCTGCAACCATCGGAAAGCGAATCACGCGCTGGCGCTCATCGATATGCGGCTACTTGCAGTACCTTACGCGCCAAACCGCGCGGAAGGACTGATCCTGGAAAACAGACGCATTCTGGCAGACCAGATGGCGTTTCTGCGTACGCGTGTCGGCTCAACCAGCCGGCTGTGTGCACGCTGAATCGGTGATACATGTACATTCGCTTTGAAGGACTGCGACAGAACGAGCGCTCAGCCTCCAGGCTGGGTATCCTTCAGCTCGCTTTTGAACTGCGAGATTCGGGATCGCTTCCGAAATACGCGGAGGAAGTGCTGCTGACAAACATTTCGTGGATAAAAGAGCACCTGCACTCTCCCGAGATCTTGCGGGAAGAAGGTCGACATCGCGCGATTTGCTGGTTTCATCCGCGGGCCCGTGAAGCCCTGAAACGCATCCGGGTGATCAAGGCAGTATTGGAAGAAGCCGGATACCCTATAGATCAGGTAAAAACCCGTGATCCGGGTGAGATCCTCTACGAGGATAGTTGGCAGGTTGTAGCGACTCCGAGAAAGAAATAGCTAGGGCCGCGCAACATGTCAGAGACTATGGAGCGAACTGCAACTCTGGACAGCAATGAGTGAAATCAATTTTTCGAGCAATAGCGGCCGGGTGAGCATGAGCTGGCACGCTGATGATGATTACTACGTCGCCATTGCGGTGAAGGCACACGGGTTTCGAGGGCACGCTGACGGCCACGTCATCGATGCGGAATTCAGAGCGTTTGCGCGCAGTATGCAGGACCTTGCCGACTCGAGAAACGGCGAGGCCAGTATGAAGTCCGCGCATCCGGGTTTGTTCGAGCTGACGGTTCGCTCCGTTGATCGCGTCGGGCATCTTGGAGTATTCGGGTCGCTCAGCTTCGAGACCGTGGGCCATCCCGAAGAACGGCAGTCACTGCGATTTTCGTTGCACTTTGATCCCGCTCAAATTGAGCGAGCGGCGGGCGCGTTACGCAAGGTTGTCGCCTGACGGGTGAGAGTCGCTGGCGAATTCCGCCATTGACCGGGATCAGTCAGGCAACGCAGCGGCAAGACCCACGAGATAACTCTCGTGAAGATGGATATCGTAGTGGTCGGCCCCTTCAATGACCATCAACTCTACTGGGGCCGCCGCCGAGTCTTTGAGCGCCTCGCTGTGCTCCAGCGGAATGAACCGATCCTCATCGCCGTGCACCAGCAGGATTGGGGCACGCACCTGGCTAATGAGTTCGTCGTTCTCGAACGGGTAGCGCAGGATCGCGGCGGGCACAAAAGGATAGCGCGCCTTCGCCATACTGAGCATGTTGCGAAACGGGGATACGAGAACCAGCAGGTCCGGATCGGTCTCGGTTGCAAGCCGTGTCGCCAGCGCCGCGCCCAATGAGCGTCCGTACAGAACCACGGGCTTGCCCGCGTATTGTTCGGTGACCAGATCCCACGCCAGACGCACGTCGGCGTGCAGCTGTTCCTCACTCTTGATCTTGCCCGTGCTCTTGCCTTCACCGCGATAGTCGAAAATGAACATGTCGTAGTTCACACGACGGTAGTAGTCGACGTTGCTAATCCACGACTGTACGTTGCCGCCGTTGCCTCGGAGGAAAAACACGAGGCCACGAGGGTTCGGCTGTTTGAAATGCAGGGCATTCAGCTCCGCGCCGTCCGCCTGGATGGTCAATTCCTGAAACGGCAGTTCAGCGCGGAACTGATGATCCGACCGCAGCCGGTCTCCGGCAAAGATCAGGGACTCCTGGCCTGCATAGAGATAGCCGACGGCCAGCAGATAAACCGCAGCCAGAATGCCCAGGAATCGGGCAAGGGGTTTCCAGAGTTTTGCTCGCATCGCACCTATCGCCTGAACCGCCAAGCGTAGCAGGTATCCCAGTCGACCGTGGATTCCAGCTGTGTATTACAGGCTGTTCAGACAACGCAAGCGGTGCTCGCAACTACAGGGAGCCAGTGATATTCAGGAAAAACCCGCTCTGATCAAAGCTGAGATCGGTCAGATCGTCGGAGAAGTCCGTGAAGTTGTAGCCGACACCGACTTTCAGGTGATCGCCGACGTAGCGTGAAACGGCGGCTAACGCGCCACTTCTGTGCTCGTCGAGATCGGACATGACGAGTGCGCGACCTTCAACCAGCAATTCGTAGTGTTTCATGAACCGGTAGTCCGCGCGGATCACGTACAGGCTTGCGTTGTTGTCGAAGTACTGCGGGTCCTCGCGATCCAGGCTGATCTGCCCGAGGCGGTACGCGTACTTACCGCCGATCGTAAAAGTCGACGAAATGTCGTAGCTCAGATCGACGGACGCGACATGACTCTTCTGCAGAAACTCCGCAGCAACGTTCTGCGGGCTGATCTGCTCGGTTGACGGCACGTTGTAGAAGTAAGTGTATTTCGCCAGCGCGTTCAGGCGATCGTTGCCCACAGGCCGGTAGGCGTAGCCGAACACAGCCTCCGTGAAGCCGCCGTCGTAGAAAGCCCCCAGCGAGCTTTCGCTTTCCGAGTGATTCAGCTTCCCGAGGAGGCGACCGCCAGGGTTGATCTGGTACTTGAAGCTGCTCTTGAACAACCATGTGGTGCGCTCGTTGCGACCCAGATCGAGCTGCTCGACATCGTCGTTGCGATATTCGACGGCGCCGGAAAACTGGATGGCGCTCGACCGGTAACCGACCTGCACGCCGGTTGCGACACGCTCGGTTTCCGCACCGGTCTGGACGTCCTGCAGCGTACCGATATCGGTGTTGATGCCGTAGTTCCAGCGCTCGTCCTTTGCGAAACTGATGCCGGTTGCGTGAGTCAGCCCCGTCATCGTGTCGTTATGCTGATAGCGCTCCTCAAGAAACACACTGGTGCTATCCGACAGGCGCGACTTGATACCCGCCACGAGATTACCTTCGCTACCCCGGAGACTCCGCAGCGCATTGTCCGTCCGCTCGTTCTCCAGCGCGTAATTGACATAGACGTTCGTCCGCTCGGAGTGCTGGAAACTGCTGCCGATCCTGCCACCCATCCCGAGATCGCCGTCGGAGACCTCCCCGTCGATGCGCAGTTTCTCCGTCAGGCGATACGAGCCGCCCATCCCGTAACGCGAGTTTTCCTGCCTGTCACCCGTGACGTCGATCGTGTCCTGTGCAAACAGGTACGTGTTCCACGTCGAGAGCGAGTCGTAGCCTACCTGCAGCACCGCGTCAGTTCGCTCGCCCTGTTCCTGAGTCAGCGGCACGATGACGCCGTTGTCGATGCGCTCATCAATGCGATACCCCGCGCGCACGTCCCAGTTGCGATTGAACTGATAGCCCAGGTTGTATTCCTGGGCAGTGGTTTCGATACCCAGCCCCTGCGTGCGCGTGTCCGTTCTCGCGCGCAGCGAAAATTTGCTACCAATCGGCAGTGTCAACGCGCCGCCATGGTTATCGGCATCGGTCAACGCATTCAAACCCGGACCCGAAAAACCGGCATCGACCTCCTGTACGTAGAAGCTGAGTTCAGCGTTCGTGAAATCGAAGAAGTCGCCCAGGGCGACGCTAACGTCTGTTCGCTGTGCATCCGCCTCCACGTTGGCGAACGCCGCCGGGTCGTAACTCGAGAACCCGAATCCGCCGTCCGTCGAAACGACGGGCAGGGAAACCAGCCCTTCACTTCTGGCCTGCTGGAACTTGATCCACGACCCGGCGCTGAAGCGCAAGGTCAGATCCGCGCCGTTCAGGCTGCTGTCGGTGTCGTTCTCGTCGTTCCTGTTCGAGGTGATACCCAGCTTGACGTGTTCGCCGAACCAATAGTGCGCCTGGCCACCCGTCGACACCGCATCGAGCTCCTCGAGTCCGGGCGTGTACTCGTAACGCACGACAAGATAGGCGTCGTTGCCGGAGACGCCTCCGGTGCGTACGAGCAGGTTGTCGTCGGCCGTCGACGCCAGCGGCTCGCTCAAGAGGATACGGCCCTGCAAATAGTCGATGTCGTAGTCCATCACCGGCATCAGGTTGACGACACCGGTAACGAGCCCCGACGCCTTGTCACGCAACTCGATGCGCACGCGTTCGGAACCCGCGAGGACATCCTGGCGCTGTAGCGCGTACAGCGAACCGCCCGTGCCCCGGAACTCTTCGCGCGTGCCGAGCGTTCCGGGCTCCGCGGCAAACAAATCGGCGACAAAGCGTTTTTCACCGAATTGAGTGGCCGCATCGGATTCGTAGTGCAGGTTTGCACCGTACAGCCCGCGATCGACGTGCGCGAGCTCATTGTTCATGTAGCCAACCTTGAAGTTGCCCCACTGACCGTAGTCGTCGCCCTTGCCGAGACGCACGTAGAACTTGCCCATGCTCGGCGCCATTTCCTCAGTCGTGCTGTCGTCGCCGAAGGTCGGGTAGTAATAGTCCGGGTCGATTCGCCGGAACAGCGCATCGGGCGATTTCTCCATGAAATTGCTGAAGATATCGTCCAGGGAGCCCTCGCCCGTATCGGCGCCGGCCGTCAGTTTCCAGTCCTCGCCGAACTTGCCGTTGACAAAAAACGCCAGCCGGCCGTCGACGTTTGAATCGTAGTCGAAGCTGCTGTTCTGACCTTGCAGCAGATCGGCCGGGCCGTTGACCGAGTTCTCGGCCAGTGTCACGTCGGCCATGCCAACGTAGAACCAGTCCTTTTTCTCGAACTCGAGATCACGCAGGTACAATTCCCCGGCACCTTCCTTATCGAGCACGGCAACCTCGACCGTGTGCGCGCCTTCCGGGAGTATCTCCTCGCTGACGAAGCGGCCCTGCTCATCAACCGGAATTGGCCGTCCCGCGACCCAGACTCCGCGGTCCGACGGTATGCCGCTGCCGCGCACGGTCACCGTGCCGCTCGAGAGGCCGATATTGTGCAGCGCAAGGCGGTCTTCGCCGTAGGTCGGCAGCAGCATCGGATCCGGGCCGGCAATAGCAGTGTCTTCACCACCAGCCTCCCCGTCCAGTCGCTCTTTCGGCTCCCCCTGGTCGTAAGCAATCCAGAGCGGTTGTGGAAGCGTTTCGTCGAAGTTTCCGTCCTTGCCGTATGCGCGCAACACGTAAGCAAGCTGTTCGGTCGGCGCTTTCAGATTGTCGACCGGCAACTCCCATCCGGAAACCCCCTCCAGATCGATGTTGATGACGTCGAGGGGCTCCGATTCGAGCGACTGCCCGGGCTCGAACACGCGAACCTCCGCTCGCTCGATGAACGACGAATAGTTCGTGTACATGCGGAAGTAAACGATCGACGGCTTGTCTCGCTCCCACAACCGGAAACCGCTGTCGATCAACGAATTTCGCACGCCGAGCTCTTTGGTGACCGTAATGCGCGAGGGCTGCGCCGATACGCTCAGCCGCGGCGCGGAGCGCAGGTTGTCGTACCCGAACTGAATGTCCACGTCCGCCAGCGCCACGTCGGTACAGCGCTGGATGTCGGCGGAACTCCGGTTGGGGTCATCAATGGGCTTGCCGTCGACCGTAATGCGCATCAGGTTGAGGCCCAACGGATTCTTCGGGCTCAGCTCACGAGTGATGCGCGTGATGTCCACACCCTCGTAGTCATCGAGTACGGCCAGTTCGTCATAAACGGGCAGCACGGCAACGTGAGAGGTTTCACCCTGTACGAAGCCTGCGTTGACGACGTCGTCCGAATGCACAAAGCCACGTCCTTCGAATTCGACCTGGGCGGATTCGAGCGCCATATCCGCGGCGAGCCGCTCCATCACGCGGCGGGCCCGCGATGCGGACAGCCCAATGTCATCGCCGTAGACGCTGGCCGTTCTGCGCTCTATGCGCTCGTTCTGCGTGTAGCCGACAAAGCGCAGGCGCGGGTTGGTCTTGTCGGCAATATCGCCGAGCGCTCGCTCCAGAATGGCTGCGTAACCATCGGGGATTCCAGGCTTGCCGTCGACAAAGCCAATGTGGTTGATGTTGCCCCACGGCGGGTCGTACACGCGCGTCACGATTTCGGCGCCGGCGTCTTCCGGACAAAGCTGCGGCTCGTCGGGCAGCTCCTGCAGCGGATCGTCGTACCAGAACTCGACTTCGACCCGGCGATTGAGCGCGCGGCCCTGCGCCGTCGCATTGGAGGCGAGCGGTCGCTCGGCGCCGCGGCCGTCACTCTCGATCGCCGCTGAAGGCAGATCGAGCGCATCCTGAATCGCCAGCGCAACGCGGCGCGCGCGTGCCTTCGACAATCCGGTCTGGTCGCCGTATATGCGCTCGGCGCGCCCGCTCAAACCGACGTCGTCAGAATAGCCCACAAACCTGACGACAACGTTTTGCTTGTTGCCGAGGTTCTCGAATCCCTGGCGTACCGTCTCGATAAACCGATCCGTAACCGTTATCTCTTCCGCATCGAAGTGTAGCGGTGCGACGAGGTTCTGCACCTTTGCCCGTTTCGAATGGCCCTCGACGTAGCGCAGTTTACAGACGGTCTCCATACGGCAGACCTTGATCCGGTCCACCTCATGCGGCACGAGCACCTCCTCGAGTACCAGCTTGTCCGCCGGTTCGTCGTACCAGACTTCCACTTCGACCCGCCGATTGAGCGCGCGCCCGGCCGCGGTAAGGTTGCTCGCAACGGGTTGAGTGTCACCGGCCCATTCGTAGGATATTGCCTCGGGCGGCAATGCCAGAGACGTCTGGAAATGCTCGGCCACCTGGCCGGCGCGTTCGCGGGACAGCCCCGCGTTGTCGCCGTAAATTGCCTTCGTGCGCGGAGACAGCGGGCGGTTGTCCGCATGGCCCACGAGGTGCAGCCTCACGTTGAGCCGATCTTTCATTCGCTCGAGAATCTCCGCCAGGGACTCGACCGTCGACCCGGGAATGTCGGCAATCCCGGACTCGAATTGAATCGGCGGCACGACGTTGCTGAGTTTGATCGTCTCGAGCGTGTCGGTCAGCACCTCCCGAACCTCCAGCGTGTCCTCCATATCGGTGTCGACGCGGTCGGGGTCCTGCACCCACTGTGTGATCGGGCCGTCGAGCGACAGATGTCGTTCGACGGCTTCGCCGATCGGCGCCTCCTCGACGTCGTTTGCGAGCGCCAGCGTAGGAACCAGCAGTCCGCCCATCGACAGAGCAGCAAGTACATGGGTCCTGATCATTGCTTCACCTCCCGAGGCTTTTCGGGCGGCTCGCCGAGGCGCCAGAAGATCTCCGGTTCGATGATCAGTTCATAATCCGCACCCTGCTCTGTCCAGGCATCCATCACCTGGTCCTTCAGGGCATCCAGGCGGCTATTGACCAGACTCTCAGCCTCGACGTCCGCAACGTAGGCCAATCGCAGCACCGAGGGCGCCCTTCGCAGTTCGCGCAGCAGCAGCTCGATGCGAGGTCGCCACTGGTGTCGCATCTCGACGGAGTCCGGCTCGAAAACGGCGTCCGCAATATCGAGGCCTACGACGCGGTATATCGAGGCACCGAAGTTCATGCGCAGCGCCTTGCCTCGTGTCGCCCGCTGGATCTGCGTGGGGCGCGTCGACGAGCGGAAACCGCTCGGCAAAGTGCGATCGTCGAGCTTGATGACGAAGTTGCTGCCGCGACTTTCGTGAGGCGTTATTGCGCAGGTGATGTGATAGCGTCCGTGCGTATCCGTCGTTGCGGCCAGCCCGCGTGCGGTCACGAGGCGCACGCCGGCCAGACCCTTCTCGCCGCCATCCTGATAACCGTTGCGATTCACGTCATCGAACACCTTGCCGGTGACGTCCGTGCAGTCGAAGGTCGGATCCGGTACCAGCCGCACGGTGGCTTCCGCTTCGGCGGACAGTGCCGTGCCGTTCAACGAACTGATCGCCTGCGCCCGGTTCACGAACTCACCCTCGGTAACACCGGCGCCTACTGCCAACAGCAGCTTGATTTCATGCCGCTGGTCGGTCGCAAGGATCAGACTCGACCAGGTCAACTCCCGGCCCGCTACGACGGGCTCGGTCGGCACGTCGTCGAATCGCGCCGAACCCTCGACGTAGCGGAATCCCGCAGGGAAACGGTCTACGACGGTGATATCCGCAAGGTCGGCACCAAAAGAGTTGGTGACCGTGATCGTGTACGGCACCATCTGGCCGCGCGTTACGTTCAGCGCCGACGTGGTCTTGGTGATCGCAATGGCACCGCCCAGGCGCGGATCGAGCGGGATGTGGTTGTTGAACAGCTGGCTCGAACCCGGCACGTCGCTGCTGTCCAAGGTAACGAAGAGGTGATAGTCCGTCGCAGCGCTTCGTGCCGGCACGGTAACGGGCGGCGCCAGCTCGAAGGCCTGCACCTCGCAGTAATCCGCAGTGCCGAGGACGGCGTCGTTAACCGAACCGGCGCACGCAGGCACGTCGAAAGGCAGCGTCGTTTCGTCGCTGACGGGCGGAATGAATTCCGAGACGCCCGGCACATAGCGAGTATCCGGGCTCGTCACCTGCACCAGGTAGTTCAACCCGCTCGGGCAGGACGGATCGGAGAAGTTCATGTCGAACTTGTAGTAACCGTTACCGACCGTCACCTGACCCTGCTGGTTCGGGTCGTCGAAACAGTCGGCGGCGACGGCCAGGCCGTTGCGGACATCGACGAGCGTAACGGTTGCGCCCGCGACGGCCGTTCGCTCGACCGAATCGTAAACGACGCCGTTCGGGTCGACCGGCATGTTGAGGCCGAGAATATTGCTGCCTTCCTGAACGTCGATGTCGTCGATGCGCTGCAACCCGTCCGTGAAGTCGGAGTCGGTTTCGCCGAGTAGAGCGGTCCTGGGGCCAGCGCCGGGCGCACTGAAGCGCAGCGAATAGCTGCTCTGTGGATCGTAGTTCGGAACGACGTTGGCAAAGAGGTAGTAGCCGTCCGCGTCCGTCAGCATGGACCGGACGGGCTGATCATTGAGCAGCAGCTCGACACTCCAGCCTTGCAGCGGAACCTCGGCAGGGCCAAAGGTGTTCGTGTGATCCGCGTCGTGCCAGACGTTGCCGCTCAGCATGCCGGCATCCGGAAACGCGCCGACATCGATCGTGACCGTCGCGTCCAGCCGTCTTTGTGGATCGTCCCAGTAGACGACGCCAGTGTTGCTGATCGTCGTGCCTTCCAGGAGATTCGGGTTGATGATTGCGCGGAAACGCAGCACGACAGACTCGCCCGGCTCCAGCGCACCGTACTCGGCGAAGTAGTCCACCGTAATGAGGTTGCCGTTGACGATAACGCCGTCCGCAAGACCGTTCAGAGTTGCTGACTGATCGACATAGGCAAGGTAGTTCGGATTGGGTACGTCGAGATCGTCGTACAACTCGACATACAGGGCTGGCGTGGTGCCGACGTTGCGCACCGTAACGGCGTATTCGAGCGTTGCTCCCGGCAAAGCCGCACCGCCGCCGACAACCGAGACCTCTTTCACGATCGACAGTTGCTGCACGTCGCCGACCACCACCACCGTAGGCTCGGGTCCCGTTGCCGGGTTGCCGTCGCCGTCGGTCAGGGTCACGGGCCTTTCGGCAGTGTAGAGCGTCGCCTGGTTTATAATGAGTGTGCCGGGCGGTACGGCGGCGTTGACCTGAACGTCGAACTGCACAACGGCCGATTCGCCGGGGTTGATGAGGCCCTCACCTGCCGCCGGCAGCGGCGGCGTCAAATCGGCGGAACTGATCGGTATGCCGTCGATCAGCGGCGATACACCGCCGTCGGGCTGACCCACCGGAATACCGTTTACGGTCGTCGAATCGGCGACGTAGGTCGTGTCGTTCGGCACCTGGTCCGTCAGCTCCGCGGCCGTGGCCGGCACGGTACCGTTGTTGTAGACGGTAATCGTGTAGCGCAGCGTGTCGCCGGGATCGACGATCCCGGGTGAACTGCCGTCAATCAGCAGCTCCGCCGTTTTTGGTGCAAACAGCAGCGGGAAGTTGCCGACAACGTCCTGTGTCGGGTCATCCGGGACCGGGGTGCGCGGATCGTCGGACAGCTGGTCCGCAACCCCCTGATCCGGGGCGCTCACGAACGCCTGGTTCGAGATGATCGTGCCGTCGGGCGCGTCAGGATAGACCGTGACGTCGAAGACGATCGTCGCCGTGTTGTCGGCAACGCCGGCATTCATGACGCCGGGCGTCGTGTCCTCGGGCGCATTGACCAGTATGCCGTCGATCAACGGCGAGACGTCGCCGGCAGCATCGGGCACGGCCACGCCGTTCAAGGTGGTGCTGCCCGCTACATACGTCGTGTTGCCTGGAACCTGATCGAGGATATCCACGCCCGTGGCGTGGTCCGTGCCGACGTTCTGCACCGTAATCGTGTAGCGCAGGGTCTCACCGGCGAGCAGCAGATTCGGATCGCCGTCGACGTAGGTCGAAATCTTGTCGACGTCGAAATAGGGTGCCGACTGGATTCGAATCTGCGTCGGGTCCTCGTCTCCCTCGACGGTCGGATCCGCCGCGCCGTTGACGTTCGGGTCGTCGCTGATGGCAGCCGAGTAGTCGCCGAACAGGAGTTCGGACTGGTTGTAGACGAACGTATCGTTCGCAATGACGGGCGCCAACTGAACCTCGAACTCGACCAGGACGCTTTCACCCAGGCCGCCAATACTCAGATTGCGTATGTCCAGCAAGCCGGTGCCGGCAGCGCCGCCGCTTGCGTCCGTGTTGCCGACATCCGCGCCCGGTGGCAGCGTTGTGATGTTCAGCGTCCCCGCCTGGAACAACGGGCTCGCATTGAGACGATCGAGTTCGTCCGTGATACGGAAGTCGTTCACGGCAACGTCGCTCAGATTCTCGACGTAGAGCCGGTAGCGCAGCGTATCGCCCGGCGTCGCAACCGTGCCGGGGTCTTCTCCCGTCGTGACGTTCATGACTGTCTTGTCGAAGCGCAGTGCGGGCAGGTTTACGTTGACGGTGTGTGCGTCCTCGTGGTCGCCGACACCCACGGTGCCGTTGGTCAGTGTGCGCAGGTAGGTCGTCGAGCCGTCCTGGTTGAACCACTCGGTCGCGCCGGCCACGTTCGTCAGCGTCGCACCGTCCTGGGTATCGGTGTCGAGTTGTGTGCGATAGCTGATCATCAGCCGCTCGTCGACACCGATCACCGATGCAGTTGATGCGGCCGTCAACGTAACGAACGTCATCTCGCACGTAGCGCCGTCGTAGGCGAACGAGTAATCCACGCCCTGCGTCAGCGGACCTTTTCCGGGCACTGGCGTAACGCCATCCGGAGCGAATACCTGCGCGCTCAGGATCTCCGGCGTCGTATCGCACATTCCGCCGGTCGGACCGTCCGGCAGCCGATCTATGATCGTCGCGTTGTACGCATCAGCCTCACTGGCGTTCTGTATGCCAAGTTCAAAATTGCCCCACTCGGCGATTCGCATTGTTGCGGGGCCGGACTTTGTCATCGTGAGGCCGGGCGGCAACGTGAACTCGCCGACCAGGCCCGAGCTGTTGACGATATCGCCTTCCGCCGTAATGAACTCGTCAACGGGGCTGCCGTTGTCGAGGAAGCTCATTTCCAGCGTGTAGTCCACGCCGTCGACGTTGAACGTTGTCGGATCGGCCGAAGCGACAATGGTCACGCGGTCCGTACAACCGTCCCCGGGTGGTGTCGGATAAGGACAAGGGTCGAGGTTGTTCGGCGTTTCCTCGTGGTTCAGCGTGAACGTAAACGTCAGTGGGCCGGTCGGCACGCCGTCCACGGCAAGCACGAGCACGACATCGAGCTGTGCCGACACGAGAGAAGGATCACCTACTTCGAAGTTCCGGTGTTGAAAAGTCCCGAGAGAAAAGAACGGGATGGGGCCCGGCAGCGTAAACGGCGCCGGCAGCGTTGCGATGAAGTCGTAGCCACTCTGCGAACCCGTCGTCGTACCCCAGCTGATGCTCGACGTCGGATCGCCGTTTGTGATGACGGGATCACCCGGCTGGCTTCCGGGAACGTTGTCTACGGGGTCACGCCAGTAGCCGACCGCCGACTGGAACGTAATCTCGGCCGCCAGCGTGTTGCCTGCCGGGACCAGTGCAGTCACGGCAAGCACGCACGCGCAAAGCGTCATGCACAGCTTCTTCATCGCGATGCGATCTCGAAGCGGCTGCGCAACAACAGCTTGAAAAAACAGGTCGTCGACCGTGCTTCCGTGTCGGCCATCTCTTATGCCAAATCCGTGTGCGTACCCTGCACCGTGGCGGGTGGCCCGAAGCTGTTTTGGCGGCTCGGGCGGTCCCGCTACCCTGGGGCAATCTGCTTGCCCTTTAGGCCGGTGACTTTGCGCCACCACCTTTCGATGGCTTTGCCGTTATCTGAACCGAAACCGGACTATGACCGATGGCAATGGCGGCTTGGGTGAACTGCGTCACAGTTTCTTCGCTCGTGAAACGCCGCAGGAAAAAGTGCTGAAACCCGCGCCGTTGCTCGCTTTCAGGCACACCCTCGGACACAACCAAGGACGCTGAAGACCGCTTATGTCGACAAAAATGCAGTGCGACGGAGTTTATGTAAAAGCTCGTCCGCGTTTACGCGGCGGGCAGGAAGTCGATCGGGTAAATGATCGTGACGGCAACGATGTCTTCCTTCGCGCCGAAGTCGAATGTCCGCACCCGACTGACGACCTGGTCGGCCAACGTCGGCGCGTCCATGCTCGACGAATGCAGTTCACACAGCGATACGGAACCGTCCGGCTCGATCGTCAGGCGCAGCACGAGTTGCCCGCGCAAGGTCGGGTCGTTGCGCAGTTCGCGGTTATACAGCCGGTACAGTGCGGCCTTGTAGCGATCGAAGACAATCTGAATCTCTTCATCGGTTCGGCCGGCAAGCGCACCGCCGGCAAGCGGTCGGGCAGGCCCTTCGCCGCCGCCAATCGAACTTGCGACTCGGTCGAGCTCCACGCCCTCGATACCGCCGCCACCACCGCCACCGAAGTCGCGACTGATGCTCGCGAGATTGATGCCGCCGCTCGATCCGGGTGCGGAGGTCGTCACCATCTTACGTTGCGGGCGGCCGACGGCATTCTCACCGGCTGCGCTAAGACTGGCCTGCGAGCCCAACTGCGCGGTTGGCCCAGTGCGGCTTGCGAAGCTGTCGCGAAACGCAAGGATGCCTTTGGATTTCACCTGCTCCCGGGTATCGCCGGGAGCGGTAGTCGGCTGCGGCTCATCCGATGCCGCAAGCGCCGGCTCCTCGGGCAGTTCCTCGACGAGTTCCGGCTCAGCTTCCGGGGGCTCTTCCGGGATGACCGGCTCCACAACCGGCGCCGGAGGCGGAGGCAGTAGTCTTTCTTCACGAACCAGTTTCGCCACACGCTCGGGCAGCTCGAGTTCCGTCTCGCGCGGCGTAAAGGGAATGGCGATCGTGCCGAGCAGCATCGCAATTGCCACGGACGCAACCAGCGACATGGCCATCGACCGCCTGAAGCGCTCGTCTTCCTGGCAACCCCGAGTCCACGGCATGACCAGTGCACGATACGGCGTGGGCGTGTCGTCGCGCTCGACGATCCACTCACCACTTTCATCTTCCTGTTGTTCGAGGACGTCCCGCAGGTCGTAGTGCAGATAATCGAGCTCGACGTTCTGATTTTCGATCTTTGCAAAAATGGCTTCGCGCCGCTCTTCGACGCGAGCAATCTCGGCGTGAAATTCCTCTATCTGGCGGCGCGCGTGATCGATACGCCTGTTCCGCTCTTCGCCGTGACCGTCCCAGAACAGCTCCGCCGCATCGAGATCGTCGAGCTCTTCCAGCGACTGACAGATACGCTTGAGAACACCGTACTTGTGGTGGTCTTCAGCCAGTACCTCGAGCTCGGCGTCAATGCCTCGCAGGTCGGCCTCGAGCCCATCCAGCGCGCGCTCGGACAGCTCGACCTGGTCTCGTATCGATTGTTCCTGTGTTGTCAGTTCCGGACTCACAGCGTTACCTTCGTCTGAAGAACGGCTAGTTAGCCGCAACCTGCGTCGGCGTCTGAATAACGGCCAGTGACACGTTTTCGTAGCCTTCGCCGGTGCAGGCCGACATGACTCTTCTGACGACAATAAACGGTACCGACTTATCGGCCAGAATCGTGACCTCCTGACTTTCGGCAACGGTCATTGTTGCCGTACCTACGATGTTGTCTTTCAGTTCCGCCAGCCGGGCCGCAAGCGGATCCAGTGTCTCCGCGTCGCCGCCCAGAATATCCTCAACCCGAGCAACGGCTTTGCCCTGAACAATGACGTCGTCGGGACTAATCGAAATGACAACCGTCTCACGCGGTTTGGATTCCACTACCGACTCGGGCAGCTCGACATCCTTCGGCGCTTCGACGAGCTCGACGGATCCCGAGTTGACGAGCAGGAAGAACACGAGAATCGTGAAAACGTCCATCAGCGACGTCAGATTCATCTTTCCGATCTTCACGCGATTGCGTGACATACGTTTGATGCGCCGCGTATTCCTCACGGTGCGTCTCCCACGGAGATTTCGGAGAACAGGGCCAGCAGCTCGTATTGCGGTTCGCCGTCCGCAACTATCGGCTCACCCGCCTCGTCCTCGAGCGGCACCTGCACGGCGCGCACGATATCCATGACCTGGATCAGGTAGTCATAAGGGATACGGGCCTCCATCAAGACCGACGCGGCTTCCTGCTGCGGATACGTCTGCTTCAGCTCGACCATGAAGTCGGACAGTGTGGGCAGATCGAAGTCGCCATCTTCGGTGTTCGGGATCGTTGCAATGACGGCGCGCCCGTTCGTGATCTCTATGCCAGCCTCACGAACGATAACCTCGGGGGTAAAACCCTCGTTTGTGTTGGTCGGGCCTCCCGCCGAACTCGGCAGATTCAGCTCCACGATCGTGAGCCGCGAGAACACGGCCGTGATCAACAGGAACGGAACCAGCACTACCATCAGATTGAGAAAGGTAGTGACGTCGATCTCGTGCGCGGCACCCTTGGTGCGGCGTTTGTAGTGGTGACGCCTGGCCATGTCGGTCTACGCGGCAGCGATCCGCTTGGCGCGACGGGAGAACACGTTCAGCGCTTTCACGGTGGCCATCTCGAGGCTGTCCACAATGTCGCCGGTCTTGCTCGTCAGGATTGCGTGAACGATGAGCAAGGGAATGGCAACCATCAGGCCAAACGCCGTCGTGTTCATGGCCACGGAGATACTCGCGGACAACAGGTCGGCTTTTTCGGCCGGGTTGGCGTTGGCGACCGCGGTAAAGGCCTGGATGAGTCCCATGATCGTGCCGAGCAGGCCCAGCAGCGTGGCGATGCTGGATGCAAGAGCAACATAAGGCGTCCGCTTCTCGAGCCGCGGCACAATCTCCATCATGCTTTCTTCCATCGCAATCTCGATGTCTTCACGGCGCCTGACCGCACCCTGCAGCGAAAGACCCATGTTCAATACCTGCGAAATCGTCGAATCGTCTTCGCCGGTCATATCGCGCGCCTCATCGAACTGCCCTTCTGAGAGCAACGGCTGCACTTTTTCCCACACAGCCTTGTTCTTCTGAGTGACCATGGTCAGCGTGACGTAGCGTTCGACCGAGATCGCAACCCCGACGGCAAACACGAGCAGTATCGGATACATGAAGAGGCCGCCCGACCCGAAGAAATTGACAATCGAATAAAAGAAGTCCATTTGCTGATCCTCAGTTTTACCTAATGTCCACGTTTTCCGTGGAACGAGTCAGAGAATAGAACTTGGTCACAGCCTTGGATGTGACCCACCGCACGTTCGGAGTTATGTCTGCTCACTCGAGCGAATTTCATAGAACCGAAGCTCTCTCAGGAAGACTTCCTTGTCGACGGGCTTCGCGCGATCGTCGAGCGTGTCAGTCAGATTAATGTCGTCGCCCATCTCGGACGATTTCCACGGAATGATGACCAGCGATTTCGGCGCCTCCTCGTTGCCGAGGATCGACATGCCGGACATCGTCTTCGGCGACTCGATGCCGTCTCCCTGCGGCTCTTCGGCGTCCTTCGCGTCTTCGGCACCAACGGCCGCGCTGAGCATGACCAGTAGTGCGACTAAAGCTGTTCGTGACATACGGTTCACTCCTCGAGGCCCGACCGGTAACGCACGTCCTTGAGCCACATCGATACTTCTTCGTCGCCGTTCACGGTTGCCATGTAGGCTTCGTAATTGACCCTCGCGCAGTCCAGATCGTCCAGGTACAGGTCGCAGAGTATGGCCAGGTTACGCCGCGCGTAGTGGTACCCCGGATACACGGCCAGCGCGGCCTCATAGCTGTCGCGAGCCTCGTCGAAACGCGCGGTTTTGCGATAGATGATGCCGAGTTCGTTCAGGGCAATCGGGTGACGGGGATTGACCTCGAGAGCCTGTTCCAGGTGCGTCTCGGCGGCATCGAGATCGCCGGCACGATGGTAGGCGATACCGAGATCCACACGCGGCGTACTCAATCCCGGCGCCTCCACGACGATGGACTCGAGCCCTGCGATTCCGTCCTCGAGCCTGTCCTGCTCGAGCAAACCGAGCGCCTGGTCGTAGTCGACTCTGACCGCGCCCGGGATCCGCGCTTCTTCGGTGATCGTGAAGCCGACCGCCTCCTGGATATCTATGCGCACGGGTGTGCGCTTGACCGCTTGTGTTGTCGTGTTGCAGGCCGCGACGGCGGCCGACAAAGCCGTCATTAGGGCCAATCGCAAGAGTCGAGCGGACAAGTGTGCGTTCACGGGGTTTGCCTCCACTCCTGTTCGTCCTCCGAGATCTGCGCGGTCACGGCTGGCGACTCGGATTTCTTGCGCTGTTCTGCACGCTCTATGTCCTCACCCGGCTCCACGCCAATGGGAGGGGCTATCGGCATGCGGTACGCATAGCTGTCTATCGACCCGAGGTAGCCGCCGCTGATTTCGTTCTTCGCGTAGCGGCCCGGCATCAGCACCGTCAGTTTGTCGAGGCTCTGCTGCACCCACGGGTTATAGACACCTCCGGCGAGCAGCTCGAAGTTCTTCTCATGCACTTCGATGGCCTGCTCCTCGAACGGGAACGCCTCCTCTTCGAGCACGAGCTCGTAGTCGAGTTTCTCGGCTTCGCTCAAACCCGTCGGGCGCTCGGATGCCAGCAGCGAGCCGCTGAAGTCGAAGTAGATCTCCGCAATGTAGTAAGTCGCCGCGGCGGTGACTTCTGCGACCTGGTAATCGACCAGGGCTTCGAACGCAGCCAGCGCCACGTCCATGCGTTGCTGCTTCTCCGCGAGGCTTTGTTCGAACGGCTGCGCCAGCTCGATTCGGGCGAAGGCCTCGAAGCTCATTTCGGCCAGCACCAGCGCCGCCCGGCCAGCCAGGTAGCGGCTCCGATCGGTTCTATCAGCGCCGGCCTCCCCGTCGAGTGTGACGATATCCTCGAGTTGGGCGTGATAGCGCGGGTAGTCGGATCGGAATTTGAAGATCTCGGCAAGCCGCGTGCGCGCCTCCATGGCAAGGTCGAGTGGCCGCGGGTACGTCGTGACGTAGCTCTCGTAGACACGCACCGCTTCGTCCAAAGCGCCGGCTTCGTCGTAAAGCTCCGCGGCGGTGAGAAGCGCTTCGCGACCCAGCTCCGGATCGGTGGCCTCTGCCGCTATGCGCTCATGTTCGGCGGCCGAGCGTTCAACCTGACCGTCCTCGCGGTAGATGTGCGCCAGCTGCTTCGTCGCCTCAGCGCCGAGTTCGTGGTCCGGATGGCTGCTGCGAAATTCCTCTAAGACGCCCGAAGCCTGCCCCCAGTCCTCGAGCTTCATCAGCGCAACGGCGGCGTCGTACTCGGCACCGCTGCGAATCGTCGACGTCGGCGTCAGCTCCTTGATTCTCAGGAAGTGCCGCGCAGCCTCCGTGTAATCCTCGAGCAGGTTGGATTGTTCGCCTTGCTTGTAGATCGCAGCGGCAAGACTGTCGATGACGGCCGGCCGCGTTTCGTCCTCTTCGGGCGTCATTGCAAGGACATTCGAATAAGCCTGTTCAGCGTCCGCGTACTCGGCCAGGTCAATGGACGAGTTTGCAACGACAGCCCAGGCTGAACGAACCAGCAAATGATCCGCGTCGGGGTAACGCTCGATCAGTTTTTGCGCCGATTCGATCGCCAGCGGCAGATCTTTCATCTCGTAGAGGTCGTCCGCCGCGGCACCCAGCACAACGGGTGCCTGCTCGTGATCCCGGAACGTATCCGCAAACCTGAGCGAGCTTGCTACCGTCAGCTTCTTCACCTCGAGCGTGTGCGCGCCCGTTGCGCGCTTCAGGTTCTCGCGGTGCGCAAAGACGGCCGCGTATCCGGCCTCCGCTGCCTGTTCATGCGCCTCGTAGCCGTAGGCGGTGCGCTCGTATTCGCTTGCGGCATCGCCGAAGCTCTCGTTTTCGAGAAGCAGATTGGCCAGCTGGTAGTTGATGTCCGGCGATTCCGCATCGGCCGGGAACGAGGCGAGGAACTGCCGGTACCAGCGTGAAGCTTCGGCAAAGTTGGCCGGCTGCTCGTCGGACAGCGCCTCCTCCTGGTAGAGCGCATGGTAGTGCCCTGCCAGGTCGGTGAGATTCTGCTTGAGAAAGCCAATGACCTCGGGCGATTCCGCCGTGTCAAAGTAGGCCCAGTACTCCGCATCGAGCGAATACCGGGATGCAAAATCCTTTTTTGCCTCGACGACCAGCTGCGGGAAGTTTGCCTCGCCGTAAATCTCCACGACGCGCATACCAAAATGCGGCGAGATCTTGTGATAAGGATTCAGGCCGACAAACGACTTGTAGACAGAAGCCGCATCCTCGTAGCGCAGCTTGGCAAAATAGAATTCGCCCAGGTTTCCGTAAATCTTGTCCGCGTAGCTTCGGTGCCCGTACCGGGAGAAGTAGTCGTCGAGCACGTCAGGGCCGCCGAGGTTCGAAAAACTCAGGCTAATGACGCGGAACGTATCAGCGAGCCGATGCTCGTCCTCTTCTTCGTATTCCGTGTCGAAGTCGTAGCCGATCGACAAGCGGTGGTCGAGCATCGCCATGTACTGATGCAGGGCCTCCTCGTACAGCTCCTGCTTGTAGAGCGCCCAGCCGAGCTTGTATCGCGCGAGTTCATAGTAGTCCGAGGTGGAACCCATACGGATAATGGCGCCATAAGCATCTTCGGCATCGAGGTAACTGCGGCGCACGAAGTAGTATTCGCCACGCCGGAAGTACACCTCGTCGAGAAACCGCGAATACGGGTACTCGGCAATGAGCCGGTCCATGACTTCCATCGCCTTGTCGGGATTGCCCACCTCGTCGTAGGCGCGAGACAACTGGTACAGGACCTGATCGTTGCGCTCGTAGTTCGGATAGGTCTCGAGAATCTCCCAGTAGGTTCTGATCGCCTCTTGCGGCCCGGCGGGCACGGCAAGCTCGGTGTCGCCCACAACCAGCGGATCCGTGGCCGGGCTGTCGGCAAGCAGCTGCTCCCGCTCGGTTGCACGCTTTTCGAACTCGTCGTCGGACTCTCCCTGCTTCTCGGCGCGGCCTGCGTCATCGTCGACGGCACGCCGTGCAACAATCTGACGCGGATCCGCGCCGATCTCGGGAGCCGCCATTTCGACCAGCTCACCGTCACCGATCACGCCATAGGCCTGCTCTATCTGCAGATCGGCGAGACGGCGCATCGCCTCTGGAGTTCTGGCGCTTTTGGGCGTCTCTTCGAGATAGCGGCGATAACTCTCTGCCGCACGCTCCAGGCTATCGGCAACGTACACTTCGTCCACGTCCGCCGGAACCTGCTCGAGCTGTGCGAGCGTGCCTTGCTCAGTCACGGTGCCGCAGCCGACGAGTACCGCGCTCGACAGGGCAATGCTCATGCAGCGCCGACTCACGGCTGCACCTCCGTGCGCGCCTGCGAACGTGTGGCCCGATCGTAGCTGTCGGCCAGCGCAAAGCGTGCCTTGTCGCCGAAGCTCTCGAGTCGGCCACGCCTTGAGATCAGCTCATCGATCGCCACGGTTTCGAGCAGGTGTCCCTGGCGCGCCATCAGGCGATCGATAGCCTCGATCGCGGTCGTCGACTGTACGCGCAATCGTGATATGGGCTTTCTGTAGCCCTCGAAACTGTGTGCCGCGGCCTGGCGCACGCGCACGTACTCGTCGTATTGCGCCCTGGCAATCGCCATTGCGTCGTCGAGACCGCGCAGGTTCTGGTCGAATTCCGTCAGCCGCGCGTGATATTCGGTTTGCAGCCGCCATACGAGAAGGCCCTTGAGGCGCTTCACGCGCAGCACGTTCACCGATTCGCCGGTCGAGCCGTTGCTCACAAGCGCAGCCTCGAGCGCCTCGAGCCGTGCCAGCAGGACCTGCTCTTCCGGTGTGGCAAGAAACTCGGGGCGCGGCGTCGTCAGCAGATCGTCGCGGCGTTTGACGAGCATTTTGTGCTGCTCGATACGCAAACGCATACGCGAATCGAGTTCGCGAAACTCGGTATCTACGTCGGGAAGCAGCGGCTCATAGTGGTCGCGGCGTATGTCGACCATCTCGTCATACGCGTCGAAACTCGCCTGCCAATCGACGAGTTTGCGGCGCAGATCCGCCAGATCGAGATAGTTCTGCAACCCCGTCTGGAAATCGTGCGACGCCATGAGTTCCATCAGGTAATAGGTTTCGGGCGCTTCGGGAAGCGAGCGAAGCCTGATGACCCAATCTTTGTCCTTGCGAATTTCCTCGCGGACCAGGGCGTCGAGGAACTTGCCTTCGCGAATGCTTTCGATCGACGTGTTGAGCTTCTCGATCTCGGCTCCGAAGGCATCGAGCGCTTTTCCGTAATAGATCGCCGCGCGGCCGTGCACGTCCAGCTTGCCGTAGGCATACGGCAACGCCAGCATGGCCTCCTGGGCGGAGCCGTCCGTAACCTCCCGGTCGGCGAGTATGCTCCACGGCACAACTGCGCGCTCGAAGCGATCGAGCGACATGTTCGCCCAGCCCGAGCTCAATAGCGCCTGGTTCGAGAACGGTCCGTCCAGGCGGACCCGGTTGAAGTACGGAATGGCGGCAGAGAAGTCTTCCGTCTCGATCAGGATCGAGCCCGCAACCAGGTTTGCCTTGTCGCGTATTGCCAGCTCCGCTTCGTCTTTTGTCTCCGTCGTCCCGGCACGCTCGAGCTGTTCAATCGCCTCGTGACGCCGCCCCGCCTGCAAGTGGGCGATGCCGAGGTTGTAGCTTGCAAACCCGCCGAATTCCTGCGAGCCGCGGAGCTTTTGCAGGATCTCGATGGCCGCCTCCGGCCGGCCCTCCGCAAGATGGACGTTCGCCTTGAGGAAGCCGATATCGTCCTCGATGGATTCCGGCACCTTGCCGTCGATGCGGTCGAGCGCCAGCAGGGCATCGGAGAGCTGACCCTTCTGGAAGTGGATCCTGGCCAGGCGATAGGCCGCATCGTTGCGCACTACGTCGTCGACGGCGGCTTCGAGCACTGCCCTGATCGCACGCCCTGCGCGGTGGTGCATCCGGTAGCGTAGCTCAAAATCGCCCAGCGAAAACTCGGCGTCCTGAATATGGTGGTAGAGCGTATCGAGCTCCGGCTCGTCGACGCCTCCATGCTGCCTGACCTCGGAATCCAGCCGCTCGAGCGCCTCGAAGTACAGCCCCTGGTGCGCGTAATAGAGGGCCTCGCCGAAGTAGAGATCCTTCAGCTCTTGGCTTTGACTGGGACTCGCTGCCAGACCGGCAGACAGCAGCAGGAGCCCGAGCACTGTTGGTTGTGCCCGACTCATGATTTACCAGTCTCCGACCTGAATCCCGTCACGCCCGAGGCCGGGCTCGGCCAGGGTTATGCCCAGCGCCTTGGGTTTTACGCCCTTGGAAAAGGCGAAACTGTCCGACGCCGTGAAATCCTTGCCGTTGTCGTGTTTCCCGATCACGGTGACCAGCAGTTCGTGATTGCCGGTCATTACGTTGCCCGTGTAGGCGCGCTGCACGCCGCCTTTTTGCAGAGCTTCGAGTTCGTTGAAGCTGTAGATGTGGTGGGTGGCCAGTTCGCCGTTGATTTCGATTTTGACGGCGTCGAGGCGAAAGTCGCTGTTGTCGACCATCGCGACGAAGATCGCCAGCTGGGTGTTCGATGGATAAAGCAGCCGCTCTTCGAGGTTACCGAGCTCCGACGCAATATCGAGCACGTCGGACTTTATCTCCTGGACCTGCCCATCGAGGCTTTTCATGTCCTGGCCGGAGATATCCTGCGCGTTTGCGGCGCTCATCCAACCGCTCATCAAACCCATCGAAAGCAGGAGAACCGGCGCCGTGCCTGTGAGTCTCAACATTCGAGTACCGTCCCTGTTTGACATATTCCATATGCAGATGTCGAGGCGACCTCTTGGCGGATCGCTATCGGCTTTGCCAAGGCTAGTGTTGGGCAATTTCACAGTCGGATCTGTGAACTGTGCCTCACTTCGCTACGGCTTGTCGGCAATGACCGACGACGCTTTTTCGACCTCGGAACGTGCGGTTTGAAACGATGAGACTCTACAAGTAATTGATTACTCTGATTGCTGATCAAACTCCCGAATAGTGAAACGGATTATTACGCGCTGCTCCGCCTCAGCCGGCGCGCTGAAGTCCGCCTTCCGCGTAGCGCTCTCCGTAGAAATCCAGCAGGTGACCAGCCAGTTCGCGATCAGTCATTTGCCTGAACAACGGCAGGTGTCGCCGAAGGTCCCTTGGGGCACTGACAACAAAGTGTTGACCGTCGACGATGAAGCTGCTGAATCGAAACAATCGCGAAGACAGCAACGTTACGCTCGTAGTTGGTAACTGGCCTTCCCGATCGTCGAGCCAGTGAATCCCGTCCGCAATATCGTTCGCCAGCCAGGCCTCGCCAATCCAGTCGACGGTCCAGTCGTTCTCGAAACCAGCCCGCGCGTAGTAGCGGGGTCTATCCCCGCAGTGGATCTGCAAATGCCAGCCGGCCGGCTCGAGTTGATCGTTAAGTGACTGATTTTTAAGGTCAACCCCCCGGGGGATACGAGAGTAGGGAATGACCTCGTGCAGCGCGCAGTCGGATGGCGCAGCGCGATCTCTCGAAGACCGGCGCCTGCGCCGACGCCAGTCGATGTAGTCGGCAAGCTCCTTGCCCAATTCGACCAGCAACCAATCCTCGCGGGGCGCGGGTGCAAAACTAAGCATTTTGTGCTCCTCCCTGTTCCGGCTCTTCGTAGCTCAGGCCAATCCATACAGCCGACCACCTCGCGCGGGTGCCTATCGCCCGCCAGCCGTCACCAAAGCCCGCCTGCGGATCCATCACGAGCACTTTTTCCTTGCCGTCGTCACGCCGCCTGTAGCCGTACACCATGACGGCGTGAAACTGATCGACCCACACCTGCACGGGTCGGTCGTTGGCGAGTTCGTTGATGAACAGCTGCCCGAGATTGTTTGTTGACGTGAATTTTTCGGCGTTCGGGAAGCCCGCATACACCCAGACGTTCACCATCCGATCGACCGCAAGCGCCCTGTCGCAGCGGCTGCCGCGCATACGCCGACGACGCCGGGGAGGACGTCGACAGGATCTTATGAAGAGCCTGGCAAGCCTGGCCTGGCTCAAGCTCCGGTTGCCTCTCGAGGAAGCCGCACTGACGACGCAAGCCGCCCAGCACAGGGTGTTACCGTTCTGGGTGACGCCCTTGTACGGCAGCTCGATCTGCAAGGGATACTCGGACGGCCGCAGAGTCAGCGGCCGTCCTGCTTTTTTAAGAGCCATGTCAGCGCCTCACCGGCTGAACATCGAGGAACCGCAGCGGAGGCTTCCGCCTCCCACATCACCCTCTGGTTCATGAGGCACCGGCATACCCTGCCGATGATTGGGTACGTTCTTGTCGAACAGGTAGAGGACCGAGAAATCGAGGTCGGCTCGCGTATTCCTTTCTGTTTTCCGCCCCACGCCGAGCAACGCTTCGAGCTCCAGGTTGGCAACCCACACTTCCAGAAGACCCTCAACCGTACGCACCTTTACGGCACGCCTCCCGTCCGAGCTGCCGTCGCTGAACACGAGTTCAAGGCGATTGCCTTCGACCTCGCTCTCCCACAGGATGCGCGAGTAGCGGGCCTGCTGCCATTCTATGGGCTCCCGGGTGGGCACGATCAGTTCGAATTTGGCGGGTTCACCTTCCGTACGAACGACGTCCTCGACAAAAAAGCGTCCTCGGTCGATAAGTACCGTGCCCGCAAGCTGCAAGCCGTCACGAGGGCGTGGCGTCCAGTCGGGATGTAGAAACGCTTCGCGATTGAACTCCCCAACGGCCCTGTGGTGCTGTGCGTTGGCCAGCGACAGCTGCGGAATCCACTGAAGCCCGTCCTCCTCGCCCGGACCCGGCGTGTATGGCCCCGGCGTGCCCAGGTCAATCGGGTCGAACGGCGCGTCGAGCGGGGTTTCTTGAAGATTGGTCAGCTCAAGGCTCTCACCTTCGAGCAGGTACAGGTAATAGTCGCGCCCGCCAAACCTGCCATCGTCGCCCCTGAACCGTAATGCAGGAGGCTTCCGCTCTTCGGAGATCACCGAGTCGACCGGCACGATGACGGCAGCGACGTGTGGCGGCACAACTATCGGTCGCGGAACTTCCGGGTCTTCGTCCGGCATGGCTTGTTGCTGCTGTTGCTGCTGTTGCTGCTGTTGCTGCTGTTGCTGCTGTTCCTGCTGTTCCTGCTGTTCCTGCTGTTCCTGCTGTTCCTGCTCTTCGTCAGACGATGGAGTATCGCCGGGATCCATCGGGAGCCGGGAGTCACGAAGCCCGTATTCAAGATCCGGTAGCGCAACCAGGTACGAGCCGGGCGGCTCTCCCGGGTCGTCGCGATTGGGCACGATACCGGTAAGTCCGAGGAATTCCACGCGTACATCGTTCGTCACCGTCTCTCTCCTTTTTGCTTTGTCGTTACTGGTGAATACACCCTCGAGTAGTCAATGTGTTGCGCTCGACGGAAATGTCTCACCCGGAGTGTCCCGGCGAGGAACCTGGAGACCTCCGTAGATTTGTATGTACGCCCAGTACCCGGGATCCCCCGGCGACGCGTCGGTCGCCATCTCGACCTGCATGGATTGCAGTGCTCTTGCCGCGTTACCGTCACGTAACAATTCGCGATAAAACATCTCCATCATCTCGGCGTAAGTCTCATCAGGTATTGGGCGGAGGCTCCCGATCACTTCACCAGCTCCTAACTCGAGCAGAGGCCGCACCATCGCCAACGCGTGAGGCAAGCGTTCTGTGTAGGCCGCCGTATCGCAAGCCGCCAGCACAATGAGCTTCGGCATGGTTTTGGGGTCGTATTCGTAGAGCTCTCTGGCGGTAACAAAGGCTGCAGAGGATTCGCCTGTCGCGCCCAGAACGAGCTGCGAATTCATGGGCGCGGTCAGGTCGACCTCACCATGACCCGCGAAGTGCAACAGATCGTACTCTTCGAGTGCCTCCAGAAACTGTTCGCGTGTCGCCTCGGCCTCGGTAAATAGCTGAACCTCAGCCTTCGGCTGGAAAACGCCGGCAACCCCTTGGGCCTCGCTCTTCGCTGCGGGTAGCGGACGGCTGGATTCGCTGGCTGCACTCGCAAAAACGGCTACAGAATCGATATCGCCGCTGTGTTCCGCCGCACGTGGCCATCCACCAAACTCCGGCGAAATCAGCAGGGTGATTTCCTCCGCAAGATACGTGTTGGTGACGCCGTTTCGAAGCGCCGGAAACGGCACGCCGAACAACAGCCCGTCGGGCACAATTCTGAGCGTCTCGAAGCGGTGAAGATCGCCGGCAACAGGCTTGATGAGCAGGTCATAGAGTTCACTCAATGCACGTGCCCTGCCATCGGGTAACGGAATCAGATCGGTGCCTGCCGCACGTGCAACGAGTGTCCGCGCGTGCGGCGCATCATGATGGTAGGACCTCACCACGCCGCCGGCGTCGATCAGCCAGCCGGCGACCTCGTCGTCCATCCAGGCCAGCACAAGGGTCGCTTCTTCTTCGCGGCTCGAAACCGGGTCGCGAGCGCCGGCTTGCTGCCCCCCGGCGGGATTCCGTGCCTCGAGCAACGCTCCGAGAGCGCCATTGCTGTCGCCTTCGGCCAGCCTGAGTCGAATCCTGCGCTCCGCAACCGAGCGGTGGTGCTCATGGATCGGCAAAGAATACGCAGCCGTGCTGGCTGCCTGCTGCACATCGGCCACCAGCTTTGCCAGGGATTCCAGCTCTGCTTCGGCTTCTCCGGTTTGGCCGAGCGCCATGTGCGCATCGACAATGCCTGCGCTCGCAATCATTTCCTGCTCGTGGTTCTTATGACGCCCGAAATAGTCTTTCACCGCGATGAGCACCTCTACCGCGTCGGCAGGCTGGTCGGCAAGCTTGTTGCGGCCGTCGCTCAAACCCACGTAAGCCAGCGCCTGTTGCCGCTTGGCCGGATCGTCGATGCTCATCACAACCGCGCGAGCATGATCCAGGTCTTTCTCCGCACCGCGAGTTTCCTGTCGCTCAATTCGCGCCTCCGCCCGCGCAATGTACGCGGACGCAACATAGGTGGGATTTTCATCCGGAGGCAGGTATCGAATTGAACAGTTGGAGTAGACCTCCATCAGGCGGTTTGCGCCGGACTCGGCGGCAACGAGCGCAAGATGTTCACACAGCGAAGACACTATGCTCATTGGCATCGAATCGTACGCCGCACGCATGACGTCAAGGCCAATCCGCCAGGCTTCGTCATACTGCCCGCCGCGAGCCAGCGTCTCCGCGAGTAGCGCTCTGAGTTCCAGGCTTCTTTCTGGATCGCGACCACCTTCCAGCAGCGCTATGCCTTCTTTGAGCTGGTCAGCTGCCGCTTCGTTGTTCGCGTTGCGTATCCTGAGTGTCCCCAGAATCCTGTAACTCCAGGCGCCGAGCCACGGGAACTCCGCCTCGAAGTGCTTGAGCTTCGGAGACAGCAAGTCTTCCGAAACACCCTCTCGATAATTGATCAGGAGTACGGAAGCGCGCAGGACAAGCGCAAGATTCGAAAACGGATTCTCACTGTCTTTCAGCAGGCGCTGCGCTTTCTCGGCGCTCTCTATCGCCCGACCGGGTTCCGACCGATGGTGCCAGCGTATGGCTTCCACGACATGCTCGAGCCCCTCGTGTACACCGGGGGTGTGCTTTTTCGTGCAAACCCCTTCCATGAACCCGGACAGAAACGCGTCGTCATGCTGGTCGAGGACATATGTCCCCAGTTTCTGCCACTTCTGCTGCTGCTTACCGCAAAAGCCGGGATAGTCATCGAGCACCATCCCCAGGAACCCCGGGGCGCCGAAGAGGAAGCGCCGGATCTCGCTTGGATGCTCGGCCGCAAACACCTCCAGCTCGTCATCTTCGAGCGACCTGACGAGTGCCGCTATGTCGTGGTTGCCGCGGTCGGTGCTTTGTAGCCTGCGGATGCGATTTGCCGCTTCGTCAATCCAGTGTTGGCCGCCCGCGCCGTCCTTGAACCTCGACCACATAGCTATGGCCTGCTCTTCCACGGCCAGCTTTTCCAGCACCAGCGCGAGATTGAACTGCGCTCGATCGTAACCTTCGTCCAGTTCGAGCGCTTGCTCGGCGGCGAGGATAGCGGACTCGTACGAGCGCCAGTCATACGTATCGCTCGCACCGACAATCAACGCCGCGGCGAGATCGCTCCACGCTGCCGCCGAAGTTTCTTCGTGAGCGATATGACGCTCCAGGAGCAGTTGCGCAACGCTGGCGTCGCTGCTTCTCACGAGGTGAAAGAGCGCGCGCTCATGCGTCTCCAGCATGTGCTCGCGCTGCGCGATCAGCGCGAACCGGTGGTCGTTCTCCGCCGCATGATCGCGGCAAAACCCCTTCGCCTCGAGCCTTGTGGCGCAAAGCTCTGCCTGATCATCCAGCGATAGCCGCGGCTCTACCCAACGCGTCGTGGCAACGAGCTCACTGACGGAATAGTCGCTATGTTTCTCGCCCGTACAGGCGAACAGCATGAGCAGGCAACCGGCGGCAATACCGGGGACGCTGCGCAAGTTTTTTGACGTAGGACAGATGGACACTTACTCGTTGTGTTGCCGACGCGTTCTTGTCGGTTTTATTGTCGAGTGCCGCCAGTCTCCAGAGTGAGTTTTACTCCTCGGCCCCAGCGCTCATCAGACGGGGAAGAAAACGATAGGTTTCCCCGCCAACGCTGAGTGAGTATTCCTCGGTACTCAGCCAGCTCGACGGTATCGTGAGATACAGCAATTCTCCCGCCGCGACGTCCCCGGGCCAGGTTCCGCTCCAGACCTCTTCACCACTCTCGCGAGAAACGGAAACGGTCAAACCGGAGACTGCCGCTTCGCTAACCGGTATTCCTAGCACAACGACCGCATCCGGGCCCGGATATAGAGGCACGCCGGTTGCGGATGTTGACGTGCCGCTACGCACTTGCCCGAGCATCACGAGCGCCGCGGAAGCCGTGTCCGGCTGCGTTGCCGAAAGCTCAAAAGGCGGCAGCAAATCGGGCCGCTGTGTGCCCGGAGTCGAGAAATACAGATACGGGACCAGGATCGCGACACCCACCAGTGCTGCGGCAATCGCCCACCTGAAACCTTGACTGGATGCAGGCTCTTGCGGCTCGCCGGCAACCGCTGCCTGTGGTTCGACCTCCTGCCGCCGCAGGCCCCCTATCATTTTCTCGGCCACATCGATTTCATCTCGCAGCTCCTGGTCGAAAACGAAGCGATCCTCAAACGCTTCGGCTTCTTCTTCGGAAAGCTCGCCGAGAAGATACCGTTCGATGACGTTGTGTTTCTCGATGTATGCTCTGTCCATAACGTGTCTCGACGGCGCAGCCCGCAACGGCCTGCGCCTAGTCGGCTTCAATCAGGTCGGTCAGACTCGCGTCTGCCAGCTGCTTGAAGCGCTTTCGCGCTCGATGCAGCACCTTGTTGAACTGTACCGCGTCAAGCCCGAGATCTTCGCATATATGCGTTTTCTCCTCCCCGTGCACGAGGAACCTCTCGAGTAGCTGACGATCGCGGTCGACCGACAGCTTACCCAGCAGTGTAGTCGTAATCTCGATGGCCTGAGACCATTTCAGGCGGGCATATGGCCCTTCGGTGGGTGATACCTGCCGCTCCAAAATGCTCGGATCGATCGATCCGGTCTTGCGCGACGAGTGGCGCAGGTAGTTCCCGGCGACGCGACGTGTAAATGTGTTGAGGTAGGCGGGTAATGCCCGCAACTCCCGGAGCTCTCCTCGCCTCAGTTTCGGCAGGGCAAGCAGCCAGACCTGGTTGACCAGATCGTCGATATCGGACGGGCCATCCGTTCGGGTCCTTAGAATCCGCCGCATTCCGGGCTCATAAAGACGAACCATCTCTGACTCCGCGGCCTTGTCGCCGTTGGCGATGCGCGTTGCCAGCTCGGTCGCCTTGAGCACCTCGGGTGAAGGTGCCTCCTCACCCGATTCCTGCGTCTCGATCAGCGAGCTGTTCCCGGTCGCGGGCGGATCGTTTGGAGTGTTTTGACGCACTGCGGAGCCTGTCCATTCGCTCGGGTGCGGCGGATCGTCGCACCCGAAAGTTTTTCTTGTCGTTGGTCTGTGCGCCTCTACGGCGTTCAGCGGCGATATGGTGTTGTTTGTACTGCGAAAATCCGGCCGCGTCGAGTTGCCCGCAAGAAAAATGATAACAGAAGTGCGACTACTTGCAGGCTACACACACTTTAGTCCTCAACAGGATGTGAAGGTTCCGCGCGGAGCCTTGCTTCCTGGTCGTGCGCTGACCGCTGCACGAAGAACAACACAACGACGGGAGCATCGATCGTAAAGGGCCTTCCTGCGGACTTTCTGGCTGAAGCCTGGCGCCAGGCAGCCATGTAGAGGAGCAGGCTATGAGCAGGTTGACTGTGTCGGAAGACTAGAAGCCAGTCGACCGGAAGTCAGACGACTGAATGCCAATCCGTGCCGCAAACATCACCAGTTGCGAGGTGAGCGCCATGACAACGACCAACGAGACCATACCGAATCCGGGCGAGCCCATGCGGAAGGACGTGCGCGCAATGCTCCTCCTCTTCCTGTTGGTGTCGAACGTCTTGCTCATTTACTGCGTTTATTCGGTTCTGGACGCGCAGCCACCAAATACTGCGTCGACGACTGGCAACGACAGTCCAGCTACTGGCTCACAAACGGTGGTCGAGCAGAGACAGGAAGACGGAGAAGCGGAACGCACGGAATCGGCGGAGAACGAGCCGGAAGATAAAGAGCCAAGACTCGATCGACTTGACCCCGACTCCGCTGTCATTGGTCTCACCCGCGGGAATATCCGAATCTTCGGTGAGGACTTCACTCGAGAATCGATAGTTCGTTTCGATGGAGATTCTCGTACTCCCAGGTTCGTGAGTTCCAGTCTGTTGGTCTTGCAGCTCGCCAGCTCAGACCTGTCGGCGCCCGGAGCGGCCTATATTACCGTCGTGAATGGTGAGGCAGCCTCGGAACCCAGGCGGCTCGTGATCAAATCGGCATCAGAGGTGGTTTTCGAATGGAGATTCTTCCGCAAGGGGACCAAGATCGAGATTACCCAGGAGCTGAAGCTGCTCCTGCTCGTTGTGTTTACGGGCGCGTTAGGCGCCACTATCGCGGCTCTGCAATCATTGGCCGACTATCGAGGCGGTAACCGGCTTGCCGCCAGCTGGACCATGTTCTATTTGGTCAGACCGGCCATTGGCGGAGGGATCGCTTTTGTCTTCTACGTTGTCGTTCGCGGCGGTTTTCTGGCAGGGACGACGATCGACGCCGAGTCGGCTACGCCCTACGGCATCGTTGCGCTCTCCGCACTGGTCGGGATGTTCTCGGATAAGGCTGCGCTGAAGCTCAACGAGGTATTCACGTCGCTCCTCAAGTCGAACGACAGCCGGGGAGACAAGCTGGGCGGGCTCAAAATCGATACCAAAGCTTTGCTGTCTGCCAAAGTCGGCGAGCCTTATAAACAGGAACTCAAAGCAAGCCTCGGCAAGCCACCCTACAAGTGGACCGCTGTCTCGGCTCTGCCGAAGGCGCTCACGCTAAACGTTGAAACGGGCGAGCTTCACGGAACGCCAACTGATGCCGCACCCAAAGCACGCCTCGAGTTTGTTGTGACCGATGCTGAAGGCACGACAGCAACAGCCGCCTTCGATCTGGAGATCGTTGCCGCGAGCATACCCGCCGGAAACACGCTCTAGGGCCCTCAACGATTACGATTGACATCGCGATACATTCGCCGCGTTTACTATAGCTAACATATATGATAAACCGACGGCATGAACCTCCGCGAACTCGAGTACATCGTCGCCGTGGCCGAGCACAAACACTTCAGCCGCGCCGCCGAAGCATGTTTTGTGAGCCAGCCGACCTTGAGCTCGCAGATCAAGAAGCTGGAAACGGAACTTGGGGTCACGCTTTTCGAGCGCACGAACAAACAGGTCATGCTGACCTCGGTTGGCGAGCGTATTGTCGAGGCGGCGAGACGGACGCTCATCGAGGCCAACACGATCAAGGAGACGGCGGCAGCCGCCCGCGATCCCTTTTCGGGGACCTACCGTCTCGGCGCCTTTCCGACCCTGGCGAGTTATCTTTTTCCCGAAATCATACCGAGCTTCAAGAAGATCTTTCCGGACATCCGGGTCGTGTTGATCGAGGAAAAAACGGAAGTCCTCATGGAGCAAATCCATAACGGCAAGATCGACGCGGCGTTCCTTGCAATGCCGGTTGAAGGAGAAGGGCTCTTCACCGAGCATATCTTCGACGACAAGCTGTTTGTCGCCGTAAGCGATTCGCACCCGCTGGCCGGCGAGCAGGCGATCGATTCCAAGCTGCTTGCCGAAGAGAATCTCATGCTCCTCGACGAAGGCCACTGCCTGCGCAACCAGTCCCTGGAAATCTGCGATTTCATGGGCATCACTGCGGACGCGGACGTTCGAGCCACGAGCCTCGAGACGCTGCGTATCATGGTCGAGGCCAATACCGGAGTGACGATCATGCCGGAGATCGCCATTGACCGTTCCAAGTCCGGGCTCAGCTACATTCCTTTTGCCGGCAAAGAGGTTGTGCGCTCCATCGGCCTGGCCCGGCGACAGACCTGCGCACGTTCGGCTGTGTTCGACCAGTTCGTCTCCCAGTTCTCCCGGCCGTAGTTTCCGGGCCCTGGCGCAAGCCAGTAGCTCGCCCGGACCACGGGCTTCCCATCATTGATTCCGTCGATCAACAGCATTGAAATTTTGACTTATACATAGACTGAGTCTATCAATTAGAATCAATCTATCGAAGCTAACTCTTATCGAAAGCACACTTCGGTATCAAGAACTTCCCGGCGCGGCGAGCGGTTTTGGCCAGGAGAAAGGACTTGTTCCTGCCAACACCGGGTTCTGAAAGGGACTGGACCGCCCCGCCCCACAACGAGGAGCAGTCATGTCCAAGTCTTTCAAAGCTTTGCTTTTTTCATTGAGCGCCACTGTGCTTGTCAGCACAGCCAGCGCAACGCCGCCCGGATTCGACAAACCGTCCATGGGCCAGGTGCCCGTGACGGCCGGCGGTGAAACACCCAAGTCGATTCAGTACTGGTGGCCCGAAGTTGTCGATCTCGGCCGCCTGCGCCAGAACGCGTACGACCCCAACCCCAAAGGGGCGGATTTCGATTACGCCGCCGCGTTTGCCCAACTCGATCTAGCGGAAGTCAAAGCGGACATCAGCGCGGTCCTGACCGACTCGCAGGACTGGTGGCCCGCTGACTTCGGCGCCTACACCGGCCTCTTTATCCGCATGGCCTGGCACAGCGCCGGCACGTATCGCATGGGCGACGGCCGCGGCGGATCGAACGGCGGCCAGATGCGCTTCGAGCCGCTCAACAGCTGGCCGGACAACGCATCACTCGACAAAGCCCGCCGTCTCCTGTGGCCGGTCAAACAGAAGTATGGCCACGACCTGTCCTGGTCGGATCTCATGATTCTGGCCGGCAACGTGGCGCTCGAGAATGCCGGCTTCGAAACGCTGGGCTTCTCCGGCGGCCGTGTCGACGCATGGGAATCCGAACTCGTCTACTGGGGCCCGGAGTCGAGCTTCCTGGCCGACGAACGCTTCGATGGCGACGATCTCGCCGAGCCCCTGGCGGCGTCGGAAATGGGCCTGATCTACGTCAATCCCGAAGGTCCGCATGGTAACCCGGACATCCTGGCCTCGGCGAAGCAGATTCGCACGACCTTTGGCCGCATGGGTATGAACGACGAAGAAACCGCTGCTCTGATTGTCGGTGGCCACACGCTGGGCAAAGTCCACGGCGCGCACAAGGTCGATAACTGCATAGGCCGTGAACCGGCCGCAGCACCTGTCGAACAGCAGGGCTTTGGCTGGAAAAACGCTTGCGGCACCGGTGTCGGCGCGGATGCCGTCACAAGCGGTTTCGAAGGCGCATGGACCGCAACGCCGGTTACGTGGAGCAACAACTTCGTCGAGAACCTCTACGCGTTCGAATGGAAGCTGTCGCAGAGCCCGAACGGCAACAAGCAGTGGGTACCGGAGAACGAAGAAGAAGTAAGGTTCGTGCCGGACGCTCACAGACCCGGCGTGTTTCACGCGCCCGTTATGCTGACGACCGACCTGGCGCTCCGTTACGACCCGGCGTACGGCAAAATCACGAAGCGCTTCCTGGAAGACCCTGCCGCCATGGACAAAGCGTTTGCGCACGCATGGTTCAAGCTCACGCACCGCGACATGGGGCCAAAAGCCCGCTACGTCGGCGCCGAAGTGCCTGCTGAAGACTTCATCTGGCAGGATCCGCTGCCGGAAGCCAACGGCGACACGATCAATGAGCGCGACATCACTGCGTTGAAGAGAGCCATTCGCAACACAGGCCTCTCCAGCTCGGATCTCGTTCGCACCGCATGGTCTTCGGCGGTCACGTTCCGCGACACCGACCTGCGGGGCGGTGCCAACGGCGCGCGCATCCGGCTGGAGCCGCAGCGCAGCTGGGACGAGAATGATCCGGCGGCGCTCGGTCGTATTGTCTCGGCGCTCGAAGGTGTACAGCAGGACTTCAACCAGCGCTCCGGCAAGCGGAAAGTCTCGTTCGCCGACGTGGTTGTTCTCGGTGGCGCCGTGGGGATCGAAGAAGCCGCCAAACGGGCGGGCCACAACATTACGGTGCCGTTTACGCCGGGACGTGTCGACGCTGCCCAGAATCAGACGGACGTCGACGCCTTCAACCTGCTGCGCCCGGCCGCCGACGGCTTTCGCAACTACTACGGCAAACGCGCCCGGCTCTCGCCTTCGGCAATGCTCATCGACCGCGCTGACCTCTTGACGCTCACCGTGCATGAAATGGCGGCGCTGATCGGCGGCATGCGTGCGCTCGACGCCAACACCGGCGGGATCAAGCACGGCGTGTTTACCGATCGCCCGGGAACGCTGTCGAACGATTTCTTCGTGAACCTGCTCGATATGTCGACCGAATGGAAACCTTCCACAACGGACGAAGGTGTCTACATCGGAACCGACCGGGCGGACGGCAAAACCCGGTGGACTGCGACGGAGGTCGATCTCGTCTTCGGCTCGAACGCCGAGCTCAGGGCAGTTGCCGAAGTCTATGCCTTCAACGACGGACAGGACGCATTTGTGTCTGACTTCGTGGATGCGTGGACCAAGGTGATGTCCCTGGATCGCTTCGACCTGAAGTAATCCGCCAGCGGCGCGGGGTTTTCTGTACTCCCCGTCTCTCCGACCCCGCGCCGCACTCTTTTAACCTGTACCGTCGTTGGATGGAGCCAGCCCGTGATGAACCGACGTGAACTGATGCTTGCAGTCGCCGCCGGGCTTATTGCACCGACGACGTACGCCGGAGCGGCGAACACGCACACGGTACGCGCGCTCACTCGCGATCCTGATTACCCGGATCGCAGTATGCTGTTCTCGCCGCGCATTCTGCGCATCGAGCCCGGCGACAGCGTCGCCTTCAAAGCCGCTAACCCCGGTCATAACAGTCAGACCACCAGCGGCATGCTGCCCGACGGCGCCGAGCCCTGGAGGGGTCCGTTCGGCAAGGACTTGACGGTGACGCTCGAGATACCGGGCTACTACGGCTATCACTGCCTGCCTCACCGCAGCATGGGCATGGTGGGGCTCGTCATCGTCGAAGGCGACACGCGCGACGACAATCTCGAAGCCGCAAAGGCCGTTACCCATCCGACGCGTGCACAAACGGCATGGCAGACGATCTGGGCAGAGGTTGAGGCGACCCGGAGCTGATTCTCCAGGCTGACGAGCCCGAAGCACAAGTCAGCAGATTCCGCTTGAAACGCGCAGAGATGCGGCGGCATTTGCTGACCTTGAATCATCGAAAAAATCTATTGTTATGGAAGAAACAAGAAATTAGACGAATCAATAACGTTCGTATGTAATGTACTCACAGCCCCACTACGAAGGAACCGAGCCATGAACCAAGCCAGTAAATGCCCCGTCATGCATGGCGGGAACACGTCCAACGACGAACCGGTCACGAAGTGGTGGCCAAACGCTTTGAACCTCGACATCCTGCATCAGAAAGGTGCCCGCACCGATCCAATGGACGCCGATTTCAGCTACCGCGACGCGGTCAGCAAGCTCGACTTCGAGTCCGTCAAAGCGGACCTGCACGCCCTGATGACCGACAGCCAGGAATGGTGGCCGGCGGACTGGGGTCACTACGGCGGTCTCATGATCCGGCTCGCATGGCACTCGGCCGGTTCTTACCGGATACAGGACGGCCGCGGCGGTGGTGGTGCCGGCAACATTCGTTTCGCTCCCCTGAATTCCTGGCCCGACAACGCGAGCCTGGACAAAGCGCGCCGCCTGCTGTGGCCGATCAAGAAGAAGTACGGCAACGCGTTGTCCTGGGCAGACCTGATTGTGCTGTCCGGCACCATTGCTTATGAATCCATGGGGCTCAAGACCTTCGGCTTCGGCTTTGGCCGCGAAGACATCTGGGGCCCGGAAACCGACGTCTACTGGGGCAGCGAGAACGAGTTCCTCGCGCCCAGCGAGAACCGCTACGGTGATCTCGACAAACCCGCAACCCTCGAAAATCCGCTTGCCGCCGTGCACATGGGTTTGATTTACGTCAATCCGCAGGGCGTCAACGGCCAGCCGGACCCGGCGCGCACGGCGACGCACGTCCGCGAGACTTTTGCCCGCATGGCAATGGATGACGAAGAAACCGCCGCGTTGACCTGCGGTGGCCACACCGTCGGCAAGGCTCACGGCATGGGCGAGGAAGACGACATGGGTCCGGAGCCGGAAGCAGCCGGCGTCGAATCCCAGGGTTTCGGCTGGGCCAACGAGAAACACCAGGGTAAAGCCAACCAGGCGTTCACTTCAGGTCTCGAAGGCGCCTGGACCAAGCACCCGACCCGATTCGACATGGGCTATTTTGAACTCCTGTTCGGCTACGAGTGGGAACTGCAAAAATCCCCCGCCGGTGCCTGGCAGTGGGAGCCCGTCGACATCAAGGAAGAAGACAAGCCGATCGACCCCACGAATCCGAACGTTCGCCGCAACCCGATAATGACCGACGCCGACATGGCGATGAAGGTCGATCCGGCCTACCGCAAGATCTGCGAACGCTTCATGGCGGACGAAGACTACTTCCGCGACACGTTTGCCCGCGCCTGGTTCAAGCTCACTCACCGCGACATGGGCCCGAAAGCCAACTACATTGGTCCGGACGTGCCGGCTGAAGATCTGATCTGGCAGGACCCCGTCCCGGCCGGCAACACGAACTATGACGTCGATGCCGTCAAAGCCAAAATCGCCGCCTCGGGCCTCACGAGTGCTGAACTGATCGCGACCGCCTGGGACAGCGCCCGCACGTTCCGCGGCTCCGACAAGCGTGGCGGTGCCAACGGTGCCCGTATCCGTCTCGAACCGCAGAGAAGCTGGGAAGGCAACGAGCCCGAACGTCTGGACAAGGTGCTGGCCGAGCTCGAGGCAATTGCTGCCGAGACCGGCGCTTCGGTCGCGGACATCATTGTTCTTGGAGGCAACGTCGGCGTTGAGCAGGCCATCGAAGCGGCGGGCTTCTCACGGAGCGTGCCGTTCAACCCCGGTCGTGGTGATGCATCCGCTGAACAGACCGACGCCGCGTCGTTCGACGTTCTGGAACCGCTGGCAGATGGTTTCCGCAACTACCAGAAGCAGGACTACGCCGTCAGCGCGGAGGAGATGATGCTCGACCGCGCCCAGCTCTTGGGTCTCACGGCGCGTGAGATGACGGTACTTGTTGGCGGTTTGCGCGTACTGGGCGTCAATCACGCTGGATCGAAGCACGGTGTATTCACGGACAACGTGGGTGCACTGACGACCGACTTCTTCGTCAACCTGACGGACATGGCATTCAGCTGGCACGTTGCCGATAACGGCGTGTACGAGATCCGCGATCGCAGCAGCGGAGACGTGAAGTACACCGCCACGAGCGCGGACCTGGTGTTCGGTTCGAGCTCGATCTTGAGGTCTTACGCGGAAGTCTACGCGCAGGACGACAACAAGGAGAAGTTCGTCCGTGATTTTGTCAATGCTTGGGCAAAAGTAATGGACGCGGATCGCTTCGATCTGCAGGCCTGACGGCTCCCGCCTGAGGCTGTGGCGGCGCAGGCCGCCACAGCCTTTTTGCTGCTTCTAGGCTGGGGTCTTATCTTCGGACAGCTTGGCATGCCAGGCCTGGTTCTGGTTGGAGATCACGGCTTCGCAGGCCTCGACAAATTCCGCAATGATCGCCGGATCTTGCTGCTCCGCGGCAGAACGCTCTTCCCAACGACTCACGAGGTTGATCAGCTCGGTGCCGGTCGCCTGATACGCAATCGATAGATCTTCGTATTTGCTCGCGGACAAGTACGCAAGGACGCTGGCCCCGAGGGTCGTAAAGACCGCGGTCCATTGACCGACGACGGCTATTTCAAACAAACCGTTGACGGCCGCGATGCCGGCCGCGAACATCATCAAAACAAAGTAGCCTTTGTGCAGCGCCTTTGCCCGTTCGTTGTTCTTCCTGGCCTGGACAAAGTAGTACCCGTTCGCCTGCTCCAGCACGCGAAGCTTCACGTAGTCTTCTACGCTGATATCCTCGGCTCGAGCACGCTTTGGCATCGCCTCGCCGTCTGCCGTCGGCACGATGTCGCTGACGCTGGCAATGGCCTCTTGCTGTTCGTCGTTGAGCTGTTTGAGCCGATCCGATTGCCTGCTGACAAGATAGCGGTAGATGCTGGCTTTCAGCGCTTCCGATACCGATCGCGCTCGCGTCCAGGACTGCAGCTGCTCTTTCCCGACTTTCCTGGCGCTAATGACCGGCGAGAGCGCTGCGCAGAGGGCAGCAATTGCTGCAAAGACCTTCGAGAAGACGGACCAGTCTGTTCCGACGGACAGTGCGCCAGCCACTGACGCCGCGATTGCGAGACCGAATACCACCTTGCGCCAGCCGACGTACTCCTTTTTGAGTTCATCCGCCGTTGCGGACCATTGTCCCTGCCGCTTCCAGGCCGTTTCCAAGCTGGTGTTCACTTCATGTCCCCAAGCTTCTGAATGAGCGGCGCCACGTCCGACGTACGTCCGAAATAGCCGCCTACGCGTTCGAAACCACTCGCTATCGTTCCTCTTTCATCCTTTGACAGACGCTGACCCCGCTCGCTGAAGGTATCCAGCTCTTTGCGAGCGGCATCCATGTCGCCAATCGCAATCTGGGCGTTGGCTTTCGAAGCCATTGTCCACACGTTGTCTTCTTTGAGCCGCCCGATAATCGCCAGCACCTGTTTGAATTTGTCCACCGCTTTTTCACTGTTGCCCACGGCTGCGTAAGCTTCAGCCGCCAGGTTCGCGAGATAGTGCGAATCCGGATTGTTCGACAACGCCTCGTCGTAGATTTCCGCAGCCTGCGCGTAATCCTGTGCTTCGCGGTAGTAGCGACCCTTCAACGCAGCGCACTCCGCGTTGTGCGTAAACGCCCTCGCGTCCAGTTCTTCGATGCGATCGATCAGTTCTTTCGCGAGATCCCGGCTGCCGTCTTCGAGGCGCGCCCGCGCCAGGTTTCGCAATATGTAGATATCTCGCGGGGCCAGCTGCTGAGCGAGTTCCAACTGCGCAATCGCGTTGCGATAGTCTCCGCCTTTCATGTAGATACCGCCAAGCCGGGCGTGTATCCGCATATCGATGGGCTGCGGCTCGCCGTCTTCCAGCCCAAACGTCACATCCATCCAGCGCTGCAGCTGCGGAATCTCGGAGATGCGATGCTGATCCGCGAGATCGTCCAGCCGGTGACGCCACTCCTCGACGACATTGTGGGAAGGCAATGCCGCAGCGTTCCGCAGTTGCGCCTTCACTGTCTCGAGATAGGTTTTGATTGCGTCCGGATACTTCTTGCCGTATTCCGTCACGACCGATTCGCTGTACTCCGCCTGAAACTCTTTGAGCAACTCGGAGAACAACCTTTTTACGTCAGCGGCACGATCGCCGTAGCGGTACTGCGCGTTAGCATCACGAATGGGCGACGGCAGCTCGCTCGACCGGAGCTGATAAACAATGGGCCTGACTTTGGTCACTTGGTCACCGTGATCAGCGAGCGCAGCCCCGTAGACCGCGCCGGATTCCCACATGATCCAGGGTTTTTGCACCGAATTGGGAGTCACGAGAATGAACGCCAGATCGCACTGCTGGACTTGCTCCACAATCCACCGAAACCAGTCCTGACCACCTGGTATGCCTCCTGCCAGCTCCTTTTTTGTCGAATAGTAGGTCTCGATGTGTCCGTCAAACAGTTCTTTGATCGCCGCGTCCAACGCATCTGCCAGCCCGGCATCTCGATTCGTCAAACTGATAAATACTCTTCTTGACATGGGTGTTGCCCCGGAAAGATCAGAAACAGGAGGTCAGATGAAATGGGATAGGTCGAGTTGTGCCTTTGCGCCCTTCCGGCCGATGTCCTCCAGACGTGACATCCCGGCGACGCTGTCGAGCTTCGAGAGTGCTTTTGCCTCCTCGTCGGACACGGACAGACCCAGTTGGTCCTCGAGCCATTTCGACTCGAGCCGGACGTTGTAGCGAAGATAGGTCAGCATATTGCGCAACGCGGATGACGAGGCAACCTTCGATTGTTCCTTGTCGATGATTTCCGCCGTTGGCGAGTCGGACAGCAACTGCAGAAGCGTCCGGTTCAGCTCGTCCGCGCCATCCATCATCATCTGCAAGGAAGTGATGCCGTTGGCGGAGGCAATCCTGGCAGCCCAGGACCTGGCGTCTCTCGTCTCGGTTCTCGAACCGGTACCTACGGAGACGATCATCAGGTTGTCTTTCCCCAGGGGCCAGCAAAGCCCGTGACCCTCGACCTGGGACAGCAAGAACATCAGGAGTGCCGGGTTGTTGTGCGGCGTCACGCCGCCGTCGACGAAAGCTCCGGTCTGACCTTGTTTGACTTCTACCAGCTGCGGACGAAAGTAGCTCGGTGCGGCGGAGCTCGCTCGCACGACGTCTTTGATTCGGTAGTCTTTGGTGAACTTCCAGTACCGACCGTTCGGCGAGTTGTGGAGCACCCAGGCGCTGTTCGTGTCCCAGCGCTTGGCCGTAATCATCAGACCCGTTCTGACCTCTGGATCGGAGAACGTCATTTCCTGGAAATGGCTGTCGAGCGCTTTTTTGAGGGCCTTGACGCCGAACTTCGGGACCAGCAGCCCTCGACGCCAGAATCTCGGCTTGAAGATGTCGTTGGCCAGATCCCGGTAGAGCGTCTGAATGCTTGCGACGTCGTCGCCTTTGGCGAGCGCAGCCGCAATGATTGCGCCCGTGGAAGTACCGCCAATGCAGTCGAAGTAGTCGGCAAGGACAAGATCCGGCTTGTTTGCAGCGGTCCGCAGCTCCTTTTCCATCACCTCGAGGTAGGCAAGCGACAGAATTCCCCGGACGCCTCCGCCGTCCAGTGCGAGCATCCTTTTTGGGGTGTTGGAATCAGGGTTGCTCACGTTTTCGCCCTGCTTTTTGTTTTCTTATATGCTATAGCAAACCGTCGAACAATTCCCGCGACAAATTCGACGGCGGACGGGCAGTCAATTTTCCGATCCGATAAAAATGCAGGCCTGAGCCCGAGGCATAGCTTGAAGTACGATACTTTCGTTTCCTATTCTCGATCGGACCAGGCGCTGGTGGAGCCGCTCGTACAGCTGATGCGGCTAAGCGGGCGAAAAGTCTTCTGGGACCGCGACTCTATCGAGCCTGGCCGCAAGTGGGCGGACGTGCTGACGGAATCGATCGAGAAGTGCAGGCAACTGCTGCTCGTCTGGTGCTGCCACTCATCAGGGTCGGAGCATGTCGAGGCCGAGATCAGCACGGCGCTGAAGGCGTCGGTGCCGATCGTGCCGCTACTGCTATGTGAGCATCTCCCGAAAGGAGAGATTGCGGAGTACCAGTGGATCGACATGCGCCAGGGAATCTCGCATCAGTGCGACCTCAGTGCAGTCGATCCCGCGGCACCCACCGTCGATACGGCCCGGCTGATCGAACCCGGTGAGCTGCTCCAGCCGCGTCACATCCAGGGTTTCGACGGCCGTGACGACAAACTTCCCGAGATCGCTCCGGAGACGATCGATTCTTATTACGTCGACGCGCTGCGCCCTAACGCAATGTCGGCAACACTCAAAAAACTGGGTGTACGCACGCGCGGAGCCAGGCGTTTCGATTCGGCACAAGACCTTCTCAGCGGACTGTCGGCCGAGCAAAAACACTTCGCCGGGCTCGCACTGCGCGCAGTGGAAATGTCGGACTTCGACCCTCACTTTACGCTGCCGTCCATAGTGTTCGGGCCGGACGACTAGAGGCGGAGGCGCGAACGGATGAGAGTTGCGATATTCGGCTCGGACAGGAGCGGCGGCAGCCAGAGCGAGGCGTTTGTCTCTCTGTGCACACAGCTGGGTACGGAACTCGGCATGCGGGGGTACATACCGGTCGTTCACAGCAACAGTCCAAAGACGGCGGACATTCATGTGGTGGAGGGACTGCGGTCCGTGGCTAAGGACCGAGGCGCCCGGTTACGAATCGAAGTTCATCGTACGCTCGACGGAGGAGATCCGTTCAAGACAGACAAACACATACAGGTCAAGCCGGTGCCTTACCTCGAGCAGGGCGAGAGTTCCTTGTTGCGTGACGCGAGACTGGCCCCTCGAATTGGTGCAATCCTTGCTTCCGACTTCACGATTCTCCTCGGCGGTCGGCGCGGCACCGCTCGTTGCGGAGAGTACGCATTGGCGCTGGCAAAACCCGTGGTGACGGTGCCGAGCTTCACGGGCTCTGCGGCGGACCTCTACAAGAGTAAATACGAGGCGCTGTACTTCAATAATCCGCGCGTCCGCAGCAAGCTGATAGATCTTGCCGGATCTGGCACCGCCCACCCGACCGCTGCGGATATCATTGACTTTGGCGAGGCGCTGTCAGGGGTGCATACGTATTTCCTGAGCTACTCGCGAAAAAACTTTGAAGAAGCAGATCACATCGAGTTGCTGCTGGCGCGTACGGGAAGGCTCGTGCGGCGGGACGAGAGCCATCTAAGTGTGCACGATGAAATCAAGCCTCGTCTAAAAGAAGAAATAGCGAAATCGGATACGTTCCTCTCGCTGTGGAGCAAAGAATCCGCAAGCAGTGATTACTGCAATTGGGAGCGCGACACGGCGCTGGAGCTGCAAAACGAGTTTGGCCGGCCACGCCGTATCCTGATGATTCAGATCGACGACACCCAGATAGCAGAAAAATGGCGCGGCAGGCGGCACCTGATCGGCAACAAAAGAGACAATCGCAGAGCCGAGGTGCTGGAAATGATGCGTCACGAGTTCGCGGACGAGGGCTGAGCCGACCGAGTGGCGCTTCGGACTTCCTCGTCCCAAATACAATCGACGGACCGAAAACGCCGATCTCACCGGCACGGCAAGACCCGCAGCCCCGCAGGCCCCTCCGGGCGCTCTACATAAACTTCACAAAAGTATCACGGCTGCAACAATCCAATGCGCCGGCCGGTCTCCTTTGCAGTAACCCACACTCGCATAAGGACACCGACCATGAAACTGCTGCGACCGCTAACGATACTCGGCATGCTGGTAGCGCTCTCCGCCTGCGGAACCCTGAACTCCCCGACGTTTTCCGACGGTGCAGGCGCCATTCGCGGCTACGATCCCGTTGCCTATCACCTCGAAGGCCAACCCGTGAAAGGCGACCCGGCGCAGTCATACGAATACAACAACGCAACCTGGCTGTTCTCCTCGCAGGAAAATCTAGAACGTTTCCGCAGCAACCCCGAACGCTACGCACCCGAGTACGGTGGCTACTGCGCCTATGGGATGAGCAAAGGCTACGTCGTGTCGACAGACCCCAACGCCTGGACGATCGAAGACGGCAAGCTGTATCTCAACCACAGCCTCGGCGTGCGCAGAACGTGGCTCAAAGACGTCCCGGGTAACATCAACCGGGCTGACCGCCACTGGCAGGACAAGCTGTAGCCTCTGCCAGCACTCGAGCAGCCCCGGATGTCGACCTCGCTTGCCGTTCCGCGACGTATTGCGGCTGTCGCGCTTGCCGCGACAGCTGTCGTAACGGTTGCGGGTGCCAGCCGGCTCGAGGTCAACAGCCACTACACCGCCTATTTTGACGGCGACGACCCGGCGTTGATCGCTCACCAGGAGATCTCGGCACTGTACGGCAGGCAAGACGCCGTCTTTGTGGTCCTGCAGTCGAGCGATAGCTTTCTGAACGGCAAAAACTATCGTCTCCTTGAAGACCTTACCGCGCTGCTCGGCAGCCTGCCGTTTGTCAGTCATGCGATGTCCGTTACGGAACTCGGCATCATTGGCGAGACGCTGACCGAGAACGGAGACTTCATACCCAGCCGCGAGCAGCTGGCGAACGAGAGCCGGGCTATGGGTCTGCTGCTGGCAGAGAACACGTTGCTCGCGGGCGTCTGGGCGCAGGTCGAACTGCCGGTCAGCGACTCGCGTGCGGTACTCGACGCGCTGGATACCGTCCGCGAAGCCGTCGACTCCACGATAGGCGGGCTGCCGGTAACGGCGCACTACACCGGCACGTTGGCACTCAACGAGGCCTACATACAGGTCGTGCGTCACGACCTGACGCGCATCGTGCCGCTGTTGCTGCTGGTAATGATGGCTGTTTTGGGATGGCTGTTGCGAAGCGGCCGCGCAGTGCTTGCCCTGCTGCCAGTTGGCCTCGGTGCGGCGTTTGCGTCGTTTGGCGTGGTTGGCGTATTTGGCGCGGAGCTTGCCGCCTTACACGCATTCGTGCCGATTATTGTGCTCACCATTAGCCTGGCGGGCTGTGTTCACATGGCATTGTCTTACAACCGCTACCGGGCTGGCGGGGCAACCCCCGAACAGGCGGGGCTAAGGTCCGCGCGGTACAACCTGCTGCCGATGTCGCTGGCCAACGGCACGACCGCACTCGGCTTTCTCGGCCTGGCGCTCAGCCCGTCGCCGCCAATTCGGGTCCTTGGTTACATGGTGGCGGCGGGTATTGTTGTTGCGTTTGTCCTTTGCATGACGCTGCTGCCACTGCTGCTGTCCCGATTCGATCCATGGAAACCTTCGGCTCAGCGACACACCGCGCATCTGGACTGGCTTGTGGACGCAGTGAAGAGCAAACGCGGGAGTATCGTTCTCGTATTCTCGCTCCTGTCGTTGCCGGCCGCCTGGTTTGCATCCCAAAACGTCGTTAGCGACAACGTACTCGAGTACTTCGCGCCATCGCACGCGTTCCACCGGGATACCCGGCTTGTCGAAGATCAGCTGAGCGGCGTTAATGAAGTGTTGTACTCATTCGAGACGGCAGAGGAGTTCGGCCTTTTTTCAACGGATGCCATCGACGCGCTGGACGCGTTTTCCACGTGGCTACGCGAACAGCCGGAAGTGAATCGTGTCGTGTCGATAGCCGATGCCGCCTTGCTCGAAGAGGCAAGACAGGAAGGCCGACTGCAGCAGAGGATGGAATTCTTTCGAAACCGCGTCGACACGCTCGCCAGGAACAATCCGCTGGTTGCCCTGCAAGTCTCGGCCGACTACTCGTCGGCCCTCGTCACTGCGTATCTCGGTTCACTGGATTCCGCAGGGCTGATTGCTTTCGACCGGAGGGCGCACGCATGGGCGGCGGCAAACCTGGACGACTATTCGCTAAGGAGCGGCGGCCCGGCGCTCATGTTCGCCCATCTCGGCGAGCGAAACATTCGCAGCATGCTGATTGCCCTGACCGTCGCGCTGCTTGTTGCAGCACTCATTCTGGGTGCGGTGTTTCGCTCCAGCCGCGTAGCCGGCGTCGGGCTTGTCTGCAACCTGCTGCCGGTATTGCTGGTCTTTTCGGTGTGGGCTGCTGTCAACGGCCGCATCAGCATCGGGGCAGCTGTTGTCCTGGGTATGGTGCTGGGAATAGTTCTCGACGACACGATTTACCTGCTGGCGACCTATCGACGCGCGCTCGGGCGGAAGCTCGACGACCCGATTGGCCATACGTTGCGCCGCGTCGGGCCGGCGCTGATCGTGACGACGCTTACGCTCGTGATGGGCCTGAGCCTGGGCATGCTGTCCGACTTCGGTCCGATCTGGAGCATGAGCCTGCTGTCGGTTGCGATCATCGGCGCGGCTCTCGTCGTGGACCTGCTGCTACTGCCGGCACTGCTGCCGGCAGCCCGGCCCGCGGGAGGTGCAACGTGACGCCGGACTGGTACAACGACTGGTATCTCCATCTTCGGACAGCCGGGCCGCGCATGTCCGACCAACAGCTGGAGGCCACTGCGCGCCTCGCTACCGTGCTGTTGTGCGGGGAACAGTCGGCAGTGCGGATTTTCGCCGCGGAGGTCCGGCGCGGCCGCGCCCCCGCCAAAGCACTCAATGCGCTGCACGCGATCGAGCAGGACGAGCATTTACATGAATGTGCACTGCTCGACTACAGCGAGTATCTGCCGAAATCCGACGACCTGCACGCGCTGAAACGCCGGGCCCAGCGCTTCTTCGCCAAACTCGGCCGTATCGACGACATGGCGCGGCACTTCGGCCAGATCTCGCACCTCGACAGCGTGGTGTGCAGGATCATGTGGCACATAGAACGGAGCGCGATCGACAAGGCGAGCCCGCTGCGTTTGATCGCAACACAAATCAAGAAGGACGAGGCCCGTCACGTGGCGGTAAGCCGTCGCTACGCGGCGTCGCTGGGCCTGACGTCGAGCCGGCGAGGCGATGACGGCGTCGAGGTTACGGAACGCATGGTCGAGATGCTCGCGCCGCTCGCCGATTCGTTCGAGGCTGTTGGCGTCGACAGCGACCGGCTGTTCGCAAACATCCAGCGGAGCAAACTGCCATGACGACACGCTTCTCGAACACGCGGCTCAAGCTCCTCGGCTCCGGACAGGCATTACCGGGCGAGCCCGTCGACAACGACCAATTGCTGGCCGCGCTCGCCGCACACTGCGGCGCAGCCAAGGCCAGGCTGGCCCGAAAATACGCAGACCGGCTGGGCATTCGATCGCGGCATGTCAGCCGCGACCTCGGCAAGGCCAGGAGTGGCTCGCGCAGCGGTCTCGATGCGCCGACACTCTGCAAGACGGCGGTTGCCGAGGCCGCAGGGCACGGCAGGATGAGCTACCTGATTGGCCACACGTCGACGCCGCATACCCTGCTGCCGCCGAACATTGCGTGGGTAGCCGACGAGCTTGCGTATGCGGGCCCTTACATGGAGTTGCGCCAGGCCTGTACGGGTTTCGCAAACGCACTTGCGGTTGCCGCCGCCATGATTGCTGAAGACGGCAATGCGGAAATTGGTATCGTCGGCAGCGAGAACGGCTCGCCCTACTTCGATATCTCGGAGGATTTTGCGAACCGCGAGCAGCTCGTCAATTTTGTGCAAATGGGTGACGGCGCCGGTGCGGTGCTGCTGGGAGCCAATGACGGCAGCGGGCAAAGCATCGTGTCGGAGATCTTCGTCGGCCAGATAGGGCTTGGCATGCAGCCCGGCATCAGCCTCGAGGGAGGCGGTTCGAGCGGCCCGAGCTCCGACTACGGCTTGCCGTTCTTCAATCATCGCGCAAGGGAAGTCCGCAAGAACGGCGAAAAGCTGCTGGCGGCAGGTATTGCGGCGATCGAATCGCGAGGCCACTCGCTCGGCGAATTCGACTGGATCATCCCGCATCAGGCCAACGGCCACATTGCCGAACTGTTTGCCGAGCGCTTTCCCGAGACAAGAGGAAAGGTATTCGCAACCGCGGACCGGCTGGGCAACCTCGGCTCAGCGGCGATCTGGGTGAGCTTCGATGAGCTGCGGCGCTCCGGGAAGCTCGAGCGGGGTCAGCGCGTGCTGATTCTCGGAGCGGAAGCGAGCAAGTACCTTTACGGCGGGTTTGTCTACGCACACTGATCCAGCTTGTGCACTGGCCCGATTTGACGGTTTTTGCGAGCGGGCCGCCATTTCCGGCTCAGGGCTGTGTTGCCGTCACTCCGCTGACGCTGCCTCCTGTGGCCTGCACGGCTGAACCGTCGCTGCGATCGACGGCTGCAACGTTCTCGAGAGTCACCTGGAACGTCCTCGCGGCTGGGGGCGGGGGCGGCGTCGTTGCGCTGCCGCCGTCTCCACCACCACCTCCTCCGCACGCCGACAGTGCCGATACGAGTACGAGTGAGAGCGCCGGTAAGATGCAAGCACGGCACCTGCGTCGTTGGATCGTTTTGTCGGTATTGCTAGTAGTCATAAGTCACCAGGTAGTCACTGTTGCCGGACGGAATATCGAAGTCCGTCGTCGTACTTAGGGTTAGCGTTCCATTGTCGGCCGCGTATTGTCCCGTACCGAGTTCGAGGTCGCCCGCCGAAACCGCGCCGTCCGCATCGAGGTCCGCCCAGAGTTTGACGGCGGAGACGTCGCCGGCGTCGTTGCCGCTTCCCGAGGCTGCAAGTGTAATCGCGTCGAGGCGTGTGCTGCCGCTGTTGCTGTTCAGACGGAACCGCAGCATCGGCACATTGGTCTGCCCTGCGGCCACGTTGACGTCCGGCAGTGACAGCGCCTCGAGGGCCAGCACGACCACAACACTTCGCATGGCGACGCCGCCCGGATCCCGTATCACGCGGTCGGCTGTCCCATCCGCATCGTTCGGCCCGCCGTCGTTGATCGTGAGCTGCACGCAACGATCGCCTTCGCTCAGTCCCGGCCGGTAGAGACTGCTGCCCGGTGCGGGACAGGACGCGGTAGTGCCGGGCGCCGACTCGATCCGATTGTCCGAGTCTTCGACAAACGACTGCCAGCCAATGTCCGCGAAGTATTTGCGGTAGATTGCGTTGGCCGGAATCGTTCCGCCGAGCGGTATGACAATGCGTGCGCTGTCGCCGGCACCAGCCAGGCCGCGAACGCTGAAATCGGCCAGGCCCGTCAGATAGTCGAACTCGGGGTCCTCCGCCGCAAGGGCCTGACCGCCGTTGCTGCCGTACAGCTGTACGTCACTGAGCGTGATCGCGGCATCGGGGCCGGACGCCATTGCCGTCGAGCCGAGCGACAACACGAGCCCCGCATCGGTTTGCAGATAGTCCGCCTCGCCTGCGCGCGCGGTCAGTAAATGCTGCTCGTTAGTCGCGTCCTGCCAGTCGGGCGTACCGTCGAGATCCGCGTCGCCGTAACCCTCCGTCTGATCGTCGATACCGTCACCGTCCGTATCGGCCGCAGCGTCCAGCAGGGGCGTAGCGGACAGGACGCGAATCCACCGGCTTGCCGTTTGCGGCCGGGCGGGATCACCACTGTCGGTCACGCGAACCTGTGCCCGGTACACGCCGGCGGCCAGGCCGGATACGTCGAAGGTAAACGAACTCGCAGCAAACCCTTCAGCCGGTACGAGCGCACTGTCCGTCCCGGTCCAGTCGAACGCGTGCGTGTCGGCAGCGTTCGGGTCGAAGACCGCAGCGTCAAACCGGACCGGCCCCTCCGTGGGGATCACGTCGGTACGCAATGCGCCGTTCTGCGTGACGTCGATGTCAACGGTGGGCAGCACGTTGCCTTCGAGTATTCGCAAGCGCTGCTCCCTGGTGCCGCCGGCAGCCGCACCTTGTGCGGCGGCGATCGACAGAACGATCTCTTCGATGTCGTCGGCCACACCGTCGTCGACAATGTCGACGACGGTGGAACCCAGGACGCCGGCATTGATTACGACGGTGCTGTTCGAGATACCGTAGTCGGCGCCGGCGGTTGCCGAGCCCGATGTCGCCAGGTCGATCCGTACTGGATAGGCTGGCGCAGGACCGTTCAACTCCAGATACACCCCAAGGACTGAACCCTCGGTGACGTCCGCCGAAGCTCTCGAGAAATTGACGAGCGGATTGACGTCGACGACCTGCTCGCCGGTTGCCGTGTTGCCGGCGGCATCCGCCACGCTCCAGGTCAGCTCGTGGCGACCCGGTCGATAGGGCCCCGGGTTGTCGACCACGGCGCTCAGCGCACCGTCGAGTGCATCCGTGGCGCTCGCGCTGCCGATATCCACGGGCGTCCGGTAGCCGGTTGCGTCGACGACAAGGTTGTCGGGCACAGTCAGCACCGGCGCAACGTCGTCGGCTGCAACGTCGCCGCCTTGCAGGAATTCCTCGAGGTTGCTGCGGCCGTCGCCGTCGAGATCCTCGCTCGCGTCCGCGGCGTTTTGCGGATCGAGGCCGTTGGCCGTCTCAAAGGCGTCGGGCATGCCGTCCGCATCGCTGTCAGTCGTGTAGTTCGGATCGCGAGGGAACGCATCTTCGCTGTCCACGGTGCCGTCATTGTCGTCGTCGTCGTCACAGACATCACCGAGGCCGTCGCCGTCGAAGTCGTCCTGATTCGCGGACGCCACCGCCGGACAATTGTCCAGCTCGTTGTCGAAACCGTCGCCGTCGATATCCGGATCGCACACATCGCCCGTGCCGTCTCCGTCCTGGTCGGCCTGGTTGGTGTTGGCATCGGCCGGGCAGTTATCGAACGTGTCGGCAACGCCGTCGAGGTCCGGATCGCCCGCCGGGTTGGCGGCGGTAAATTCGTGATACAGAAGCTGCACGTAGCCGCCGTCCGGGGCGGGCCGGCCGTTCGCCACGATGTCCGGCGCACCGACGGCAACGTCGTTGTAACCGTTGTTGTCGACGTCGCCGACGATAGCAACGCTGTAGCCGAGCATGTCGAAGTCGGTGGAACCGCTCACGCGCTCGCCAGGCACCTGGAGTCCGTTTGCCGACCCGCGGAACAGGCGTACCTGTCCTTCGTCATCGGCGCCTGCGCGATTGCCGCCGACGACGAGATCCGCAAACTGGTCGGTATCCAGGTGACCCAGCGCAAGACCCACGCCCATCTGATCGCCGAAGCCGTCGCCCGCGCCGCTGCCGTCATCCAGTCCGAGAATGGTTTGCGAAGGCGGCACCGCCACCGAAGCGCCGAAGGCCGGCACCCAGTTGTCAGCACTGTCGTATAGATGAATCGCCCCGGCTCCGCCGTAGGCAGCAACTACGACATCGTCCACGCCGTCGCCGCCGATGTCCGCGCCACTCACTATGCGGTAGCCGAACTGCGTGGCAATGCCCGGTGTCAGCAGCGTAAACGAGCGTACCGGGTTGGCGGGAATCGTGCTCCAGTCGTTGTCCCGGCCCAGGTAGACAAAAACGTCGCTGGCCGTGCCGCCGGGGGAACCGACGAGCAGGTCGGCGCGCGTATCGTTGTCGATGTCGCCCACGGCCACGGAATCGCCCATGACGGTCGTCGGTTCAATGATGATCAACGGCGTGCCGTCCGTTCCGCCTCGACTCGAGAGGTACAGGTACACGAGCCCGCCGTTCGCCGAAGACGATGCCGTGACGATCAGATCATCCAGGCCGTCGCCGTCGAGGTCCGCGTTGAGCAGCGCCTGTCCGAAATTGGAGCTCGGCTGCACGCCGCCGAAGGACCGGTCCTGCCAGTCCAGGATCGAGCCGTTATTGTAGTGAAGGTAAAACCCGTTGTTGTGACCGACGGCAACGTCCGGATAGCCGTTGTCGTCCCAGTCGCCGACGGCAACGGAACGGCCGTAGCCGGCAATGTTGCCGCGCGGCGCGATGCGCTGCATGCCGGCAACGTCGCCGGCATCGCCGCCGAACAGAATGTAGGCATTGCCGGTCGCGGAATCGGCGGGTGCGCCGATCAGGACGTCCGCAAATCCGTCCTGGTTGATGTCCCCGCCCGCGACGGACCAGCCGAAGCGGTTGTCGTCCGAATTACTCGGTGCAACGATCTCGCCGATGGCTGCCCGTTCGATCTCGGCCAGGTTCGGGAAGCTTCGGTTTCGGTATTCCTCGAGGAGGGTGAAACCGTCGCCGTCGGTATCGCTTACCGCATCGTCGGCCACGGTGGGGTCGAAGCCGTAGGCCAGCTCCCAACCGTCGGGTATGCCGTCCCCGTCAGTGTCGACGCTGTAGTCGACATCGTCGGCAAAGGCATCGTCGACGTCGATCACGCCGTCGCCGTCGCGATCCGCAATACTCAGGCTCTCGACCGTAAACGTGCGGGAATCCGCCTTCGGTCCGTCATCGAAAATCTCGAGCGTAAACACAAAGTCCGGCGTCTCGCGCGCCGTTTCGAGCGAGACGTTGGCCGTCAGGCCAATCGTGGTCGACGCATCGGGCAGAAGGTCACCCAGCAGGCATTCGATGTCTTCGTTTTGTGTGCAGCGCCCGTCCAGTGAGACGATGTCAATGCCGTCCGGCAATTCGATCATGACCCTGACATTGCCGGCCGTCAGCCCTGCCCAGCTGTCCGGCAGGTAGTTCGTGATTTCGATGTCGAGCGGGAAAGGCGTGTCCGGGTCTACAGCCTCGGTCGGCGACAGCAATTCACTGCCGAGCACCGTCGCGTCGATGACGCTGACGGTCGACGTCGCCACCGTACTCGGCAGCTCGGCGCTGTCGCTCGGGTTGAAGATCACCATTTCGAGCGTGAAATCGCCCAGTGTATCGTACTGGTGACTGCCGAGAATGGCGCCTTCGTTGACCATAAACTCGATCTGCGGGTTGATCTCGCGCCCGTTGGCGTCGTAGTTCCCCGAATTTTCCCACGATGCGCCCAGCGACCGCGTTCCGTCACCCCAGTTGATTTGCACGACCTCGGGCTCGTAGTCCGGGTCGCGGTCGACGTCGTCGTACTCTGCGCTGATCCCGCGCCGGAAGCCCCTGGCGGCCGTCATGGTGGGATCGAGGTCGATCGTCGCCATGTCGGGCACCGGCTGGATTTCGATTTCGACCGACAGCGCGTCTTCCGACGAAACCACGCCGTCGAACACGTCGAAACTGAATGCGTCCATACCGTGCACGTTGGGGTCCGGCGTGTAGCGGTAAACGATCGAGTTGTCCTGCTGCAGCGACGGATCCTCGATCGTCAGCGATCCGAGGATCGTTTCCTCCACGATGTTGAACGTGTGCGTATCCAGCCCGTTGGGCGCGTCTGCAAGAAACCCGTCCGGATCCTGGGAGCTAAGCCTCAAGTCGAGCGCGCCATCCTCAGGAACGACGCAGGGCACCTCGTTGCCGAGATCGCCCGGCAGGAAACACTCCGCGCGCAGTTGTTCCGGGGGTCGAAACGCGCGGGTTACCGTTACGTTGACAGTGGCCGGCGCGCTTTCGTCGATACCGTCGTCGACCCGATAAGTGAAGCTATCGCTGCCCTGATAGTTGAAGTCGGATACGTAACGCACGACCGCGCTCGAGTCCGTCACTTCGCGCAGCGGTGAAGTCTTGAAGACGTTGACGAAGTTATCGCCGTTCTGCGGGTTCGGCTCCATGACGAAGAACGCCGTGGAGTTGACCGACAGCTGTTTCGGCTGGCCAATGTTACCGAGTATGAAACCGGGTTCATCACCCTGGTTGATGCCGCTGCCCGTAGAGACAGCCTGCCCGGCAAACGTCCCATCGGCGCCGAAACGCTGAATGCGCGAATTTGCCGTATCCGCAACGTACAGTACGTCGTTCGGATCGATCTCGATCGCCTCGGGCGCGTTGAACTGGCCCGTGGCGGTGCCTGCAGTTTCGGCGGGCGTTGCCGCCCGGGCGCACTTCTGATCGCTGCAGGCAAAACCGCGCGAGGTGCCCGTGTCGACGTCGCAGGCGTTGTAAGGGGTCGTCGTGCCGGGAATCAGGTTGTTCGTCGTGCAGCTGCCGAGCCAGCCGACATAATCACCGAAGGTCCAGCCGCCCTCGCCGTCGGCCCGGGTCGGCAGCCACTTGTGAAGCCGGTTCTTTCGGGTATCGAGAACGTACACGTTACCCTCGCTGTCGATCGCCATGTCGTTGCCGAGTTGCGCTAGCGGCTCCGCGTCGAACACGATCTCGCTGACGTCGAGTTCTCCGACTTGCGCAGCCGTATCGGTCCAGTCGAGCACGCCGGTCTGATCCCAGACCAGCACCTGGTCCCGGGTTACTTCGAACATCAGGTCCGTGACCGCATCGGTCGTCACGGCGTACTGACCGTTGCCCGTCGGTTCCGGCGAAAACGGGAAGCCGCGGACGTTGTGAAAGCGAAACCCCGTCAGTTCGGGATCGTAGCTGTACCAGGTGATCGAGACCGTCCCGGGGTTCGTCAGGATTGCTCGAAACGGCACCCAGAGACGCCCGCCGTTGTCGATCTCGATACCCGGCAAAGGCCAGATGAACCCTGCGTCGGGCGTCTCAAGGTCGGTGGGATCGTCTGTCGCAAAAAGGGGAGCCCAGCTCACGAGCTCACCCTCGGGCGACCAGCGGGACAGGCGTGGGATCGGCGAGAGATCCGCCCGCTCGTCCTGATTCTGCTTTAGCGTCTCGCCGCACACGTAGTACTTGTCGCGAAAATAGTAGAAGCCGTCGTCGTCGACGTGCACGAACGTCGGCTCGTACACCATGTCGATGGGAATGACGCCGCCGAACTCCGTAAAACTCTGCGAACCCGGGCTGGCGTTGCAGATCTCGTTGACGAGATAGGTACCGTGGTTTTCGGGCAGCGTGTTTGCAAAACCCTCGGCGAGAAAACCGAGCGGGCTCGTGCGGGTCGTGTTGTCGCCCTCTTCCCGCTCGCCAACCGGCGTCAGGCGAAAGTCCTCGATGAAATACGGATACAGCGGCGCTTCGAACTGACCGTTGCCGGGAAGCTCGTCGATCTCGAAGCTTAGCGGGTCGACGCTGCCGTCGATCATGTCCGTGTCGATGCCTGTCAGCAGGATGTCGACCGCCTCGGCCGTAACGGTATTTACAGCGATCGGGCCGCTGGCGGTCGGCGGCGTATTGGTGCCCGGCCTCTTCAAAGTAATCGTTTGCACAAACTCGCCCGGCATGTCGCTGTTCGCCAGCGCCGAATTCAGGCTGTCGTCAACCGCATCCCAGGTCACCCGGTAACGTACGCCGTTTTCGCCTTCCGGCGGACCCGGCAGAAACGTCTGATCGAAGCTCGGGTCATCGATTTCGATCGTGTACTCGACCGTTGGACTCGGATCCGCCAGGTCGACCACCCGCGGCCGCCCCAGCGGGAACTCTTCGGCGACGAGATCGATACCGTCTTCGTCGTAGCGCGCGAACCCGGCGGGCGGTACCAGGATGGGCGCCTGCGTGTCGACGACGGTAATGCGCTGGGTCAGGGTCGTGACAATCTCCTCGCCTACGAGTTGCTGGTTGGCGGCGAGCCGCACATCGCTGCGGTAAGGCCCGCCGTCGACCTCGGTAGCGGTCCACTCGACGATATTGGGTTCCGTACCAATTTCGAGCAGCTCGGCATCGGTAACCGACGGCGTTACGAGCATGGATTTGCCGCAGACGTCCGCGGCGGCGAAACGGGTTTGCAGTTCCTCCTTTACCCGTCGGAAACGCACACCGCCGAAGTCCGTTGCTTCGATTTCCAGGGCTTGCTCTTCGATCGCCGCATTGCGGGAAAACACGTTGACCGGCAGGTCGGCGCTGTCGAGGAAAAAGGGTTGATTGATGTCCCAGACCAGAAGCTGCTGATCGATGCTGTTGCGGCCGCCGGGGATCAGCGTGTCCCGGTACCATTCGGTCGCCTGACCCACGCTGGAGACATCCACGGCGGTCAATTCCAGCTCGGCGGCAAGGTTCACGAGCCTGAAGGTGTTCTTTGCAATTCGCTCTGCTGCCTCCTCCGTCGCGCCGCGCGCCGCTAGCTTCTTGGTCAGGTAGTTCTTGCTCGCGGCGGATATGGCCATCAAGGTGACCGGCAGGGCGCCGTCGAGAACCGGGTGATAGCCGGCCTCTGCTCTCCATTTCAGGGTATGCCGGCCTTCGGGAAAACGCGGATACTGCTGCAGATCGCGAACCTCGTTACTGGAGAGACCCGGATAGGTCGGCACGCCGAGAAACGGATTGTCCACGCTGACATTGACGTCGGCATGCGGATGAAAGACGCGCGGCGTGCCGAGCTCGGAATACACGTCATCCACGGGATCGAAGTTGATGCCGAAGATGCTCGAGTATCCGGACGAGATGCCGCGCGTGTTGTTGTCGTCGATCTCGGGCAACTGAGTGCTGTCGAAGCGGTACGTACAGTTCGCGCCCACGAGCCCGCCTGGAAGCGGAGCGTTTGGCACGCGCTCGAGCAACGGCGCCGTCGAATCCGCACCCATGCCGTTGAGTTCGAATTCCGGGGGCGTGAATTTCAGCGAGAAATCGGAGGAGATGGCCGCAATTTCGAACGGTGTTCCGGTCCATGCGATCGACGCGATCCCACCGATGACCGAGACGTCGTGCACCGCAACCTGGGTAATCAGGGCGATCCGTAAATCTTTGTTATCGGCAGGGCTCGCCGCGTAGGCGGGGCTCGCTACCGCCAGCGTTGCGAACGCCGATGCCATCGCAACGGCGCAGCGCGACGCAAGAGTGGGCCTGTACGTGCTGGGGTTGTTGTTCGTCATGGCGGTTGCCTCTGTTTCTCGGGCCGCGCAAAAGGGGCTCCTGTATTGAGAAGCAGGGAAAACCGGGGAAATACCCCAAAAAAATCGAGCCGGGTGAATAACTCACTGATTTACAGGAGGGTTTTTGGCCGCGCCGAAGGGCTAGGAGAGTTCGGCGGTCACCCAGGACAGGGCCAGATTCAGCTCCCGGTCGAGGGTGCTGGTCGACAGGCCAGTGACCTCAGCAAGCTCGCGTCCCGTGAGCCCGCCGAAATACTTGAGCTCGAGGATCTCCGCCTTGCGTGCGTCGATCTCGGCCAGGCGGCTGATCGCTGCGTCGATCTCGATGAGACGGTAGTCGGTAGCGGACGACGCGGTAACCTGCTCGTCCAGCGTGACGCGGACGGCGTGCTGACCGCCACGTTTTTTTGCGGTGCGCGCATTCGCGTAGTTGATGAGCAGTCGCCGCATCATGCGCGCGGCCAGTCCGAAGAAGTGGGCGCGATCCTGCCAGGAGACTTCCACGTCGATGAGTTTGACGAACGCTTCGTTGACGAGCGCCGTTGGCTGCAAGGTATGCGATCGCCGCTCGCCGGAAAATGCCCGTCGCGCAAGACGGTGCAGTTCGTCGTAGATCAGCGGCGAGAGACTTTCGAGCGCGCTCTCGTCGCCGTCGGACCAGGCGTTCAGCAGTCGGGTTATCTCGCCGCTCTGCCCCATTAATGTGGCGCCCGATGTTTCGCCGCCAGCATCAGGGTTCGAGACCGGCCTGTTCGAGGCGCGCCAGGGCGTCGACAGACAAAGGATGTGTGGCGCCCCGTCCGGCAACAAGTTTGGCGTAGCCTGTCTTGAGCAGTTCAGCGGCGCTTTCCCAATCGCCGTCCTCCCAGAGCGCCGACCCGAGCAGGTTTTCGTTGAGACCGATCTCCCAGTGATCCTCGTCCAGAGTCGTTCTGAGGGCGCGCAAGGCTTCGCCGAACAACGCCGCGGCCTCGGGTGCCCGGCCCTTGCGCAACTCGACCCGGGCAAACTCGCTGCGTGACCGAGCAAGCTCGGGATTGTCTTTGGGCAGGACGCGTTCGGCGAGTTGCAGCGATTCCTCGACGAACCCGTCACCCTCGTCCAACCGGTTCATCTGCTGAAGCGTCTGTCCGAGGCTCCGAAGATCCTGCACGATGACGGGATGCTCCGGCCCGAGCGCGACGCGGTCCACGTCCAGCGCGCGCCGTTGGTAACGTTCTGCGTTGACGAGATCCCCGGCCGAGCGGTAGGCCCGGCCGATGTTGTAATAGGAAAGGCTCGCCTGGGCGCTGTCCTCGCCGAAGTTCTCGACGCTCAGGGAAAGCGCTTTCTGGTGCAGCTCGATGGCCGCTTCCGGATCGCCCTGGTCCTCGCGCAGGTTCGCCAGGTTGTTGTAAGCCGAAGCCACAATGGGCGACTGTTCGCCGCTCGTAACGAGGTGGATATCGAGCGCCTTACGCTGCATGCGTTCGGCCTCTGCATAGTCGCCTTGCTGCTTCAAGACGGTGGACAGATTGTGCAAGGTTATGCCGACGTCGCGGTGCTGAGGCCCGAGAACCTGCGCCTCCGTTTCTGCAATGTCCCGCAACAGGCGCCCCCCTTCTTCGAGATTGCCTGACGAGACATAGGCCGTCGCGAGATTGTTCTTCGTCTGCAGCATCGTGGTGGCATCGAAGTCAGGCTTCGCCAGTTCGATCGCAAGCCCGCGCGAGAGATCCGCGATCGCTTCCTCGTAGCGGCCCAGGTCCCCGTAGGCCAAACCGCGTATGTCGAGCGCGTCGGAGAACGCCGTATCGCGCACCGGGCCTTCATCGAGACTCTCCGCAATCCGCAGCATCTCTTCCGCCACTTCGATCGCCTGCTCGCTGTCGCCCGAGTTGCGGCGAATGACGCCGAGTCCCTGCAGCGCTTCCAGGAACTGGCTCGGATCGTCCGACGCCTCGGCGCGATGGAAGTCGACGACCGATTCGGCCATGGCCATCGCCTCTTCAGTCTGTCCCAGCCGCCACAGCACACCGTCCAGGACTGCCCGCACGGAGGTCGCCTCCAGCGAGTCCGAACCGTGGGTATCCAGCGCCACGGCAAGTGCCTCTCGCAGCACGGGCTCCGCCTCCGTATCGAGGCTCAGCGTGGAGTAAATGTAGCCGACCACTGAATACAGGCTGGAACGGACTTCCGGTTGGTCGGTCAGTTCGGTGCGTAGGCGCACGAGACCGGAGTCGAGTATCTCCCGCGCCGTAATGCTGCCTCTTTTGGAGCGCTCCGGGTCGGCATATTCGAATAGACCGGTCACGAATTCCGTGACTGCCTGGGCTCGCGCGGCCTCGATACGCGCCGCGTCGCGTTCAGCGGCGAGACGGAATCCGAAACCGACCGTGATAACGGCTATGGCTGCCAAGGCCGCGACCGCCAGCCGGTTCCGGCCCACGAACTTGCCGGCGCGGTACAACGCGGAGCTGGGCCGGGCAGTCACAGGCTGCCCGGACAGGTGAGCGCGGATATCGTCCGCCATGTGGGCCACCGACGGGTAGCGGCGCGCCACATCCTTGTTCAGTGCCATCAGCACAATGCTGTCGAGATCCGGATGAATCCGCCGACGGGCCTCCGGCACGCGGCTCGGCGGCACGGGCTCGCGACTGGTGATCACTTTTTCGATCGTTGCTGCCGACTCGCCCTCGAGATCGAAAGGACGGCTTCCGGACAGGAGTTCGTAGAGCAGCACGCCAAGCGCGTACACGTCGGTGCCGGTGCCGAGTTTCCTGCCCTGAACCTGTTCGGGGCTTGCGTACTCCGGCGTGAGCGGCTGCGACAACCGGGTGAGCATCCGTGCTTCGTCGTCCTCCAGCAGTCTCGCGATACCAAAATCGAGCAGGCGCGGCTGCCCGTCACTCGGCACGAGGATGTTGCCGGGTTTGATGTCGAGGTGGATGACCAGGGCGTTGTGCGCGTATTGAATCGCGGCGCAGACATCGAGGAACAGACGCAACCGAGCTCTCGTATCGAGCTGCTGCTCTCTTGCGTACTCCGTGACCGGCTGGCCGTCGACAAACTCCATGACGACAAACGGCACGCCGTCATCGGTAGTCCCGCCGTCGAGCAGCCGGGCAATTCCGGGATGCTCGAGAGAAGCCAGGATCTGCCGCTCGGTTTCGAAGCGGGCTCGTCCAGCGGCGCCGACGAGACCGCCGCGGACGATCTTGATCGCCACCTGTTTCTCGAACTCGTCGTCAGCACGCTCACCGAGAAAAACCGTGCCCATCCCGCCGGAGCCGATCTCGCGAACGATGCGGTAGGGGCCGAAACGGCGCGTCGCCATGGCATTCGCTTCTTCTTCGAGCATCTCGGTGGCAACGCCGGCGACAACGCCGCCGAGATCAATGCCGCCGCCGTGGGCGGCAACCAGCTTCAACGCCCGGCGAAGCAACTCCTCGTCGTCGCCGCAGGCCTCGCGGACATACGCTTCGCGCTCGGCCTCGGGCAGCTCAATGGCTTCGTTATAGATTGCCTGGAGACGATTCCAGGTTTCTGATCCGGTCAAGGCGGTTCCCCCCGGTCGATTTGTATTCTTGTTTTACCGATTAGCGTAGCACAACGGGCTGCGGGGAAAGGCGGCCACGGAAGACACTCAGGTCGTCTCGAACCATCGTTGGATCAATGATGCTTTTTTTGTTGTATGAGCAAGCCGTGCAATCCATAGTCCGGCTCAGGGAATCAGCCGCGGCTCTTGATCATGAACCTTCCAAAGCTCTGTCTCCTGGCTTGCGCGGCCATGCTTGCGTTTGCGGCGAACAGCCTGCTGGCGAGAATGGCGCTGACGCAGACGGGGATCGACCCGGCGTCGTTCAGCGCAATCAGGCTGGTGTCCGGCGCGGTTTTCCTCGTCTTGTTTGTTGCCGTTCGATACCGGAAGCTGCCGTTCGAAACGGGTAGCTGGTGGTCCGCGCTGGCGCTGTTCGTCTATGCCGTGGCGTTTTCGTACGCGTACGTTCGTTTGTCGACCGGCACGGGCGCGTTGATACTGTTTGGCGCCGTTCAGGGGACAATGCTCTGCTACGGTTTTGTCAAAGGCGATCGCCTGGGGCCTGTTCAGCTGGGCGGATTCCTGCTGGCCTGCCTGGGTGTCGTATGGCTCCTGCTGCCGGGCGCCGACGCTCCGTCACTGTCCGGCTCCGGGTTGATGGCAATAGCGGGGATTGCCTGGGGTGCTTACTCCCTGCGCGCCGGCGCCTCCGATCCGGTTCTGACGAGCGCCGGCAACTTTGCCCGCACGGTGCCGATGTGCCTGATCCTCACTGTTGCCGCGTTGCAGACACTCGACGTCGACAGCGCCGGCGTGCTGTATGCACTGGCATCCGGCATCGTGACCTCGGGAATCGGCTACATCGTCTGGTACGCCGTGTTGCCGCATATCAGCGTGGTCAATGCCTCGACGATACAGCTCAGCGTTCCGGCTCTCGCGGCGTTGATGGGCGTGCTGGTGTTGAGCGAACCGGTCAGTTTGCGGCTCTTTGTGGCAACGGTTGCCATACTCCTTGGGATCGCTATTGTCCTGCGCGCAAAGCGAGAGATTTCCAGGTGACCGGCTACCGGCGCCGATCGTACGCGTCGCTGTAGAGAATAATGCGGCGGGTTCCGATCTTGTCACCGTTTGTGAACTCACCTCCCCGCGCAGTGATCTCGAACATCGCTTTGCCAATTTGCTCGGCTTTGACGGCGGCACCCACCGGCGCAAAAAAACCGTAGAGAAGATCCTGCCCGACATGAGCCTCTTCATCGGTCGGGCCAATATAGTCCGGCCGATAGGCAATGACGCGAAGATTGCCTGTTCCTTCCGCGAACTCGAACAGCGTTTGCTCGGCACGCACCTTCTCGCGCGCCCACATGGCGCTCGAGTCCGCCGAAATATCGCTGGAACTAATGTAGTGGAACGAAATATCGGACTTGCCGCTGACGTCGGTCCACTCCTGCACGAAGCGAGCGGGGAAGTCGACGTGAATCCGGCCGTAGGTTTCTTCGTCGACGCCAATGGAGCTAATGCCGATCGCCCAGTAGACCGCATCCGCCTCCGCTATTTGCTCGTGCACTGCCGAGTAGTCGAGATAGTCCATGTGAATGGTCATCTGCACTTTCCCGGACGCAACACCCTCTTCGATTCGAGGTGTTGCGCGCCGTGTGACGACGTGAATCTTGCGGACGTCAGTGTTGGCCAAAGCCGCTTTCAGAATGCCGTCGCCCGCCGTTCCGCTGGCGCCAAAGATAGCAATCGTATCGTGCCTGGCGGCGGGCTCCTCGAGGACGGCAATTGCGTCGTCTTTCAGCGCAAGCATGATCGCCACGGCGACATAGAACAGCGCAAACAGCGCCAGAGGCACGAGGATGATGTTTCTCAGGCGAAGCAGTTTCATGGCAAGGGATGTTAACACCGCTGCCGGCATCTGATGCGGCTGGTATAATCCAGCGACGATGATCCGACGTCCCGGCCTCACCTCGTTCGCGTGCTCACTCGCTCTACTCGGTGGCTGTGCCCATATACCGACAGAACCACACGGCAACGAAGCAACATCGGTATTCACGACGAACACACTTACGAAGTTCTCCGATGAGGGGGAGTTCAGACAGTACATGGAACAAGTCCATGAACTCGCGGACGAACAAGGACTCTGGTGGGCGACCCTGCGCCTTCGCACAGGGTCGGCACTCCTCGCAGAAAACACATCCGACGTCGCATGCAATCCGGAGGAAGAAGACTGCGAATCGCTTCAGGAGATTGTGCTGACCGGAAGCAGGGTATCGGCGCCCCAGTCCATTACCAACAACCAGGAAGCGCGCGTCGACGAAGGCGACATCGTCAAGCTGTATGAGAATTTCCTGATCGTACTGCAGGACGGCCGCCTGTTTTCCGTCGACCTGGGCGAGGATGCGTCGGCATTGCGGTTCGTCGATCGCATAAATATCTACACGTCCGCTGACGACGACACGTGGTACGACGAGCTGCTCATTTCGGACAACAAGCTTGTCGTGACCGGGTACAGCTACGGCAACGATGCCACCGAAATCTCGGTACTCGAGATTGACGACGCTGGCCGGTTCACGTGGCTAACGACGTATTTTGTTACGTCGCAGGATTATTACTCGTCATACAACTACGCGACGCGCATGGTTGACGGCCAACTCGTCATCTACACGCCAATGTATCTGTACGAATACTACGCCGATGACGGTATCGTGTTTCCCCTTTACCGCCAGCGGACGCGAGAGGGTAAAGACACGTTCTGGCAGTCGCTGTTTTCGGCCGAGGACATATTTCGTCCGATCCAGGCAACCTTGCAGCCGGTAGTGCATACCATTTCGGTTTGCCCGATATCCGAGGCGGATGGCCTCGCCTGCCGTTCCACCGGTATCGTTGGTCCGGCTCATCGCGAGTTCTACGTATCGGAGGAGTATGCGTACGTCTGGAACGCGCAGGATCTGGAAGAACTCTGGGAACTGGACGATAACTGGTCAGATGATTGCGACTTCGAGGCGCTTGGCGACGACTACGATCCTTTGAGCGCGGCGCTGTATCGTATCCCGCTGTTCGGCGGAGAGACGGTCGCGGTAAAGACCGCTGGTGTCCCCCTGGACCAATTCTCTCTCGATGCGAGGGAATCCGGACTGCACGCCCTTTTGACCTGGGTTCCGGCTAGCTGCTGGCCCGATGAATTTGCGCCCATGAAGTATCTAAACGTTGGCGCCGACGAGTTTTCCCGCACACCGCCTGCGCTGGGGCCGGAACGCTACATCAGTATTCCTGCGGTCAGGGGCTACGGAGCTCAGAACAGATTTACTGAGGACTATGCGGCGTATTCCCATACGACCGAGTACGAGTCCGGCGACGAATACTGGGAGTTGTCGGATATCGTCGTTGTGCCGCTTGCAAACCCGTCGCAGGCGTCTCGCGTTCCGGTCGGCTTTGGCGTCGAGCGCCTGGAGGTTTTTGGTGACGGCCTGGTCGCTACAGGCACGTTGCACGACGACGGCTTGTATCTCTCCACCATAACGCTTGGTCAGCAGTCGTCGGTTGCGGACAGGGAATTCCTGCCCGGCTACTTTGAATCGGAGGGTCGTTCGCACGCCTTCAATCTTCAGGTGGACGAGGATGGACACGGGATGTTCGGGGTGCCGGTAACGATCGAAATCCCGTACATGCGCTGGACGCGTATGCGGGACAACTCGGATCTTGCGTTCTTCTCGGTGGGGGAGAATATGCTCATCGACAACGCGGGCATGTTGATGAGTACGGCTGAGCCTGAAGATTCGGGGTACGAGTGTGAGGTGTCCTGCTACGACTGGTACGGCAACGCGAGACCCATCTTTATCGGCGAGCGGATTTTTGCCTTGTCCGGTACCGAAGTGATCGAGGGAGCTCTATACAACGGACAGGTTGTCGAGCTTGCGCGTTTGTCGCTCGCATCCGAGGCGCCGGAAAGCCGGGAGCCTTCCGAGTAACGAGGCGCTCAGGTCGCCTGCTCCAGGGTTTCGCTCGCTTCGAGCCACTCCCACTCGAGAGACTCGATTGCCGACCTTGCGGCAACCTGCTCCTTGAAGAGTTCAGCCAGCTCATCCTTGCGATTCGGATCGGTATAGATCGATTCATCGGCAAGCAGCGTTTCCAGCTCGGTCAGTCTCGATCGATTCGAGGCAAGCTTCTTTTCCACTTCCCGTACCTTGTCCCGCAGCGGTTTCAGGCGCTGCCTCCGCTCTGCCTGTTCCTGGCGCTGCTGTTTCCTGTTGGCGTTCTTTGCCGGGCGCTCCTGCCATTTGGCCGCGGCCTGCTCCGAGGCTTCTTCCTGCTCTCTGAGCCAGGCCGGGTAGTCGTCGAGGCTGCGATCGAACCGGTCGACAATCCCGTCGTGGACGATCAGCAGTTCGTCACAAACGCTTCTCAACAAGTGACGATCGTGCGAAATCACGATCAGCGCGCCTGTGTACTCCACGAGCGCAACGCTCAGCGCCTGACGCATTTCGAGATCGAGATGGTTGGTGGGCTCATCGAGCAGCAACAGATTGGGCGCCTGACGGATCATTAGCGCCAGCACGAGCCTCGCCTTCTCGCCGCCGGAGAACGGCGCAACCGGTTCGAAAATTCGTTCTCCGCCAAAGCCGAAGCGGCCCAGGTAGTTGCGATGGTCCTGCTCGCGATCATCCGGCGCGAAGTCCCGCAAATGATCGATGGGGCTGTGCTCCGGGCGCAGCAGCTCGAGCTGGTGCTGCGCGAAGTACCCGATCTTCGTGTCCTTGCTCGAGACCCGCTCGCCCTTTAACAATGTGCTGCCCGTCGACAGGGCCTTGACGAGCGTCGACTTGCCGGCGCCGTTGACGCCGAGCAGACCGATGCGATCGCCCGCCGACAGGTTCAGCCCGATGTTGTCGAGAACGACGTCGTCGCCGTAACCAACCGCTGCGTCGGTGAGCCCCAGCAGGTGTTGCGGCTGTTTTTTCGGCTCGATGAAACGAAACCGAAACGGAGAATCGACGTGCGCAGGCGCAATCTGCTGCATGCGCTCGAGCATCTTCAGCCTGCTCTGGGCCTGTCGCGCTTTCGATGCCTTGTAACGAAACCGGTCGACGTAACTCTGGATGTGTTTGATCTGCTTCTGCTGCCGGGCGTACATGGCCTGCTGCTGAGCAAGTTGTTCAGCGCGTAAGGTCTCGAACTGACTGTAGTTGCCGGTAAATAGGCTGATCGTCCCGTTTTCGATATGGGCAATACGCGTGCAGATCTGATCGAGGAAATCCCGATCGTGCGAGACGAGCAGCAGGATACCTTCGTATCGCTTCAGCCAGCGCTCCAGCCAGAGAATGGCAGGGAGGTCGAGGTGGTTGGTGGGCTCGTCGAGCAACAGAATGTCGGAACGGCACATGAGCGCGCGCGCGAGATTGAGGCGCATGCGCCAGCCGCCCGAGAATTCCTTGACGGGCTTCGTGTACTCATCCGCCGCAAATCCGAGCCCGTGCAGCAGCCGCGACGCGCGCGATTCAGCCGTAAAGCCGTCGATGGCCTCCATGCGCTCGTAAAGCAGATGAAGATCCTTTGGATTCGCCGCCGCTTCACCCTCGGCAATGGCGGCCTGCACCTCCCGCAACTCGCGATCGCCGTCCATGACGTAGTCGACGGCGGCGCCGCTGCCGTGCGGGCTTTCCTGCGCAACGTGGGCAATTTCGTCTTTCGGATCCAGGGCGAGTTCACCGTCGTCCGGTTCCAGCTCGCCCATGAGCATGGCAAACAGCGACGACTTGCCGCAGCCATTGGCGCCGATCACGCCCATGCGCTGTCCGGCGTGGATTTGAAAGCTGGCGCGTTCGATCAAAAGCTTGCGGCCGCGACGCAGGGAAATGTTGGTTAGGGCAAGCATGACCGGCGCGATTATAGGTGAGGCAAAGCCGGGGGGACAGGACCCCTCTGATCTCCTGCTACTTGCTTAGCCATTCCCTGTAATGTTTGCGGATCAAAGCGACGACATCGCCGGGAGACTTGCGGTCGGTGTTGATGATCAGGTCAAAAGAGTTCGTGTTGCTGATATCAATGCCGTAGTCGCGGAAGTAGCGCGCCTGCGTGCTTTCGCTTTGTTCCTGGATACTCGCGGCCGCTTCGAGGACCGTCACGGCCTCTTCTCCCTGTCGACGACCCTCCTGAATATCCTCGTATATGCGGCGGGCAGCGATGTCGCGATCCACGGTCAGGTAGACCTTGAAGCTGTCGTGTATCCAGTGGAAACCCAGGCGCGCATCCAGGACCACTTCATTGCCCTGACCCAGGCGGCGAATGAGCGTGTCGATTTCCCGATCGATGACCTGATGCGATACCGTGTATTCGTTGAGTTTCTCGACGGACATGTCGTGCTGCAGCGCGAGTCTGCGGAAGAGCCCGCCGGCGCTGAATTTCCTGTACTCCAGCACGTCGGCCAGCTCGTTCGTGACCGTCGAAATCCCCGAGCCGCTCTCCCCCGTGATCGTAATGATGTTCTTCTTGGTTGTGGGCAAGGAGTTGATGTAGGCACTGTCCTCGATCTCGTCGCCGTGCAGGTCCGCGTCCATATGTCGACTGACCTTCGACATCACCTGGTCTTCCATTCTGAGTATGCGGCGCTCATGAAAGCGGATGGCTTCGCGCTTGCTGATGCCGTAGCCGAGTACGGCAATCATCGGGAACAGGCTGGCAAAGGCAATGAGGCCAAAACCGTCGATCAGGGGATCCCGACCCGGAATGCTGCTGGCGAGCCCCAGCCCGAGCGCCGCAACGATGGGCACCGTCACGGTGCTGGTTGTGACGCCGCCGCTGTCGTACGCAATCGGAATGATGATGCGCGGCGCGAAGAAGGTCATGATGATGACCACAATGTAGCCCACGAGGATGTAGTAGACGATCGAATCCCCCTGGATGATCCGGTAGGCACCCAGGAGTATGCCGACGCCAACGCCGAGCGCCACGAAACCGCGCAGTAGCGTTCCCTTGATGGAACCTTCGCTGATCTCCTCGGCTTTGCCGGCAATGGCAGTGAGCGCGGGTTCGGCAACGGTCGTGGCAAAACCTACGGCGAAGGCGAAGCTGTAGATCAGCCACAAATTCTGGCTGCCGGCGAGTTCGACGGCAATACTCTGGCCAATGGGGAACAGGCCCAGCTCGAGACCAATGATGAAGACGTAGAGGCCCAGGACGACGAGCCCAAAACCTGCTGCGCGTCTGCCGAAGTTTGCAATGGGCTGACGCAGGACAAAAAGGTAGAAGACCACGATCACTGCGATGACCGGGGTCACGTCCCGGATGCTTTCGAGCAGGGTTTCGACGTAGGGCCACCAGCCGGGTGCAGCCCCAGCGGCCGCCGGCTCGACTGCCGCGGGTTCGGTGCCCTGGCCCGCCCCCTTGTACGCAACAATTCCATAAGCCTGCACGAAGATCATGGGCATGATGCTGGCGAAGGCAATCAGCCCAAAACCGTCGATCAGCGGATTGCGCTCCTTGAGGCTGCCTGAAAGCCCAATGCCCAGTGCGGCAATCAGCGGCACGGTTACGGTGGAGGTTGTGATGCCGCCCGAGTCGTAGGCCAGCCCCACGATCTCCACCGGAGAAAAAAGAGTACTCGCGAGAACCAGGAAATACCCGCCAATGATGTACCAGTGGATAGGGTGGCCCAGTATGATGCGCACGACACCCAGCACAATGGCGGAGCCCACCGAGAATGCGACGACGAGTCGAAGCGTAAATGCATCGATGTCGCCGTTGCTAATGATGGCCGCCTTGTTGGCGATCGCAATGAGCGCCGGTTCCGCAACCGTCGTAGCGAAGCCAATCACAAAGGCAAATACGAGAATCCAGGTCCGCGTGCCGAGCTTTGCCAGCCGTTGAGACAGGTCCTCCCCCAACGGGAAGATGCCGATCTCCAGTCCCCGCAGAAAGAACGCCAGTCCCAGGGCCACGAGCATCAGGCCGACGAATATGTCGGGCAGGTCATCGGGAACCGTTTGCAGGATGGCAAACTTGTAGAACGCAATGATGCCGATGATGATGGACAGATCCATCAGGGAACCGCGCAGGTCTTCGAAAAACACGAAGCTGTAGATCTTGAAGCGATCGTAAATCGGGGTGGCCTGCTTCATGCGTGGATAACCCTCAACGTGTCGTTCCGGGCAGCTACCCGGGATTTCTCATGATAATAACAAGAGGTCGACGAGTCGCGCCCGTTTCGACATTCCGGTGGCGCCGGGATGACCTCGAACGATGCGGAACTCATTTCGGGTTTGGCAATCGTCGCGAATCGGCGTTATAACATCATGCGAACCTCTGTCGCTTCAGGTCGATGTTGATGAGCGACGTTGACGAGCGTGACTGTCGACGATGCTGAAGTGCCGCAGCCAAGCACCGGGAGCCCGTCATGCCTTACGACCCGAACTTCATTGCAGGCCACTCGATTCCACTGCCGACACCCAATACGCGCGTATTGCAGTCCGCTTTTGGCGGTGGCTACATTCATCACTCTCGCCATTCTCTCCTGTTTAGCCAGGAACGCGGCTTTGCCTTCGTATCGGCAACCAACGTCGACGGGTCGAGCATGCCGGGAGGGCAGTACACGAAGCGGAGCTTCAGGAACGATCCCCTGATCAAACCCAACTCGCTGCAGGTCGACAGAGATCGAGGGTATCGCGAGAGCCGGGATCGCGTATTCGGTCCCAACCCGTGGGACCAGGGACACCTGGCGCGGCGCAAGAGCATGTCCTGGGGAAACGAACAGGACGCCAGGATCGCCGAACGTGAGAGTGACATGTGGTCGAACATCGCTCCGCAGCACAACACCCTGCATACCAATGCATGGGGAAAAGTCGAGGACTGGATGCTTGCGCGTGTCCAGGGTGGCGGTAACCGGGCCAGCGTGTTTACCGGCCCGGTCTTCACCGAAGACGATCCATCTCACCAGAACGGCCCCAATGAAAACCCGATTCGCATTCCGGCGGGATTCTGGAAAGTGATCTCGGTCGAGCTGAACGGCGTCGTGCGATCTGCCGGTTTTCTAATCTGGCAGCGCGACTACGACAGCGATGTACCTTTGCCGTTCGCACCGGTCCTGGAACAGGTGCGACTGACGACGATTGAAGTACTGACCGGCCTGACGTTTCCGGCGCTACGAGCGTTCGACCCGTTGCTGTTTGGCGATCAGAGACCGGACGCCGCTCGGGCCACGAGCGATGCACGGGCACTCGTTCGCGATAGCCTGCTCGCCAGCAGTGCCAGTGCCGGTGGCGCCATTGGTCAAGAAGCGATATTGCGAGCCACTCGCCCGGGCACGGCCGCCATTACGCGCATGCGCGATATTGTGCTTTGACTCGCACGCCCGTCAGGCACGGGAACAGCTGACTAGAGACTCAGCTTCCTCGCGGCAACGTAGTCACCCCCGTCGTAACCCGCCAGCTCGAGCAAAGCCGGCGAACCGGGCGGGGTAACGCTGTACGAGTGACTCCCGTCACCAACATCGCGGCTGTCGACCGGCCTCCCGTCGATGTAGGTATCCAGACGATCGATGCCAGCCGTGTCCGCCGTAATGGTCAAGGCCGCTGCCGATTGGCTCGTTGTTACCTGGAGCCTGCGCCGGGGCATACCCGCAAGGATCGTCGCCGCGCGATTGATCAGGTCCACGTTCGAATCGAGCAGGTCGTTCCTGGTCAGCGCATGACGCGAATCCGGCGTTACCCCCAGGTCCTCGACAGGCGTGCCGGCCTGCTCGCCCACTCTCAAAGTCCGTCTGATCGCTACCCGCATGTTCGCGCCGTTCGGCAACGTCTTGTAAGGCGTGTCCGGGTCCACCGGGGCTGGTTGCCGGAGCAGCTCACGAAGCAGGCCGTGTGTCCAGACATTCGCCCCGCCCGCTCCGGTGTTGTCGTCCACTCCCAGGATGTGGCCAATCTGATGGTCCTGGAACCCGGCCGCAAAGATGTCGGTCGCGCTGTAGCAGCGAGCGTCGGTCACGAGCACAACCGGGCCGTGGTAATGCTGTCCCCTGTCGTTGGCGAACTCGGGCGGCGTGATCGGAAAGCCGCGCGAATAGATAGCGCCCGTTTCCACGGAGCGGCGTATCGACTCAACCCATGGCCCGAGGTCGATGCCGAGCGGGTTCGACTTGTGCCGATCGCAGATTCTCGCGTTCAGCTCCGTGTTGATGAACTGTGTCGGTTCCGGGGTAATTTCGACCGGGGTCAGCAGCTGCAGCAAACCTTCGGAGGCATAGATATGCCCGCCCCCGTTGCCGCGCACGTCGATAATCAAACCGTCCTGGGGCAGCAAGCCCACGAGTCTCGCAAACTCGGAGATGAAAGCGCCCGGATTGTTGACGTTGAAGGAGAAGATCCGGATGTAGCCGAACTCCCCGGACGGCGTTGTCACGCTCTTTGCACTGAAGATGCCGGACAGGGTCGTAGTCAATGACTCACCGGCGGCTGCGGGTTGACGCGTTATTCTCTGCCGCCGTCTTTCCGCCGCGACCGCCTGCGGCGCAAAAAGCATCTTCCGGGCCCGCTGCTTGATGTCCGCCTCGACGTCGACGCCAAGCGAAGCCGCGCTCAGGCCCAGGGCATCAGCATCGACAAGCCCGGTATCGGGCAACAGCGGCGAAACGAGCCACTCCTGCCTCATCTCGCGGCTTACGCCGTTACGATCGATGTAGCCAACATCGACCCACAGTGCGTTGGGCGGCAGCGATCTCTGAAGTGCCCTGATCGTCAGGCCGTCGACGCCTCGCGCGTGCCTGGCCGGCAGGTTGCTGCCGGCGTGTTCGTCAGCCGACACGTCGACGGCCCGCCGAACCGGAACGCCGTTGAGGGTCTTCACCTCCACGCCGGATTTGAAGTGTGCGTGCGAGAAGCCCTGCATCATGTGCGTGGCGATGTAGCGCGGCTCACCCTGATCGTAGTATTCCTCGATGTCGAACGGCAGGTACGCAATCGTGCCGGAAAAAGGGGCAGGCAGCAGGTAGTTGGTGTGGAGATCGCGGACGGACGTAAACACGTCGATCATGCTGCGGTGAAAATCGTACTCGCTGCCCATGGTCGCCGTGGTCGACTCGTTGAGTCGGTGTTGAATCAAGCGAAGTTTCTGCACGGGATCGACGCCGTGCATCGATTCTTTCAGGGGCAGGTGGACGAAGTTCTCAGCAACCAGGACGAGCGCCTGTTCCACCAGGCGCTTTCGCTGTTGCAGCGTCAGGGTACCCGCGGCGTCCAGGAACGTCGGCAGATCCTGAGTCCCCGACAGATGCCTGCGCACGGCGGGATGAGCAGACTCCAGGAACCTCAGGTGGCTGGCTTTCGCGGACTTGGAAGACTTTCGTTTGGCCTTTCGTTTTGAACGCGCACTCTTCTTTGTGTTGTCTTTTTTCACGATGCCCCCTCTCTCCGTAACCCCGGGAGTTTTTGTGGTTGAGCTGTGGTCCGGACGTTGAATCAGTATAGACCCCTCGGTCTTTGTTTTCCCAAATATGGAAACACGTTGCTGTTCGGCTCGTCCCCGAAGTCAGCAACTACAAGAGGAGTACGAGATAAGCCGTCAATTTCTCGGGAACTACCGGGTCCGCGGACACCCGGGGGCTTGCTGTCTCATCACAAATTCGTAATTTGACCATCCGGAAAAGCGCGCAAATGGACACGGCCGCCCAGAAGCGCTTGCGGATCCTGTCGGATTGCTCTCTACTACGCCGTCAGCACATAAGAAGCCGTTTACTGGCGGCTGACCTCGAACACCGGAATACGACTCAGACCGTTGAATCAACCTGACTTCATTGGCGGCGCCGTGGTCATGGGCGTCATTGCTGCTCTGGCGGTTCTTGCTCTATCGTTCTTGCTGTTTCCGGGGAAAAACAAAAAGAGATCACGAACGATCGGCATGACGATGCTGCTTTCCCTGGCACTGGGGATTTACTTTGTCTACGAGGCGTCGATCGAAAAAATGGAGGCCGAAGGCGCGCTGCGAAGTGCGGAGGTCTGCTACGGTGGGGACTATCGTTGTTGCCTGTTTCAGGCCGAGCCCCAGTTTCCCTTTTACGACATAGAATCGGAGATCAGGGTTCGCGGGTTCATTGCCGATTGCCTGCAGTCCACCGACCCGGATAACGAAGCTTGCGACGTCGTTCCGACAGACAAGGACGCTGCAATGTCCCTGGGCCTTTACGGCCCCGACTGCTCATCGTTCAGCAAGGTTTGCAGCAACATTCACGCGACCGTACTCGAATACTGCGGAAAAACACCCTGACCTCCGGAAAAATGATGACGACGGCCTAGTCGTCCTCGCCCTCTTGCTCGTTGTCTTCTTCGTCGTCGTCACAGGCGACAAACACCGCCGTCGTACGTGCCGGTACGTAGAACGTGTAGCTGTCGTCGAAGTAGTGGGCCCCGCGAACGACCGGGTCGTGCGAGTGTTCCTGCACCGGGTGCAGGTCGAACTCGCGATCTTCACCGGTCTCGAGGATGAACCACTGTGCCTCGGGCGAGGCGTTGAACAGCGTAACGATCTCGATGTCTTGCTTGCCGCGCAGGCTCATCACGACGAGACCCGGTATCTGGCCCGGACCGGTGTTGTGGAACTCGACGCGTTCCTTGACGTCCTGGCCAGTGCGCAGGCGGAACAGCTTCGAGCTGCTGCGGATTTTGAGCATCTCGCGCATATGCCTGCCCGCGGAGCGGATGTCGCGGCGGTCGACGTCCGCGAGCGCCGGGTTGCCGAGCAGTGCGGATTGCTCCTCCCAGTTGTTCTGGTTGTCGCCGAACGGCGGTAGACCCCTGCCCCATGCCGTCTCGTTGTAGCTCCAGTCGACGAAGTTGAACCAGTCGCCGGAGTTGAAGCTGTTGCGGTCGAGGGACTTCGAGCGAGCAATATCCTGTCCCGCGTGGAACAGCGGTACACCCTGACTGAGCGCAATGATGCTGTTGGCGAGATTCAGAACGCGGATGCGGTCGTCAGTGCTCGTTGCCAGCGGCAGCTTGTACTGACTAATGTCGAACAAGGTTTCGTTGTCGTGCGCTGACGCGTAGTTGATGATCTCCTGCGGATCGCTCGTGTAGCCGGCCCCCGGGTTGCCGAAGTAGTCGATGTCCCTGCCCTGCACGAGGTTGCCGAAGCGGTCCATGAACTGGTATTCGGCCATCGTTCCGGCCAGACCTAAACGAATCCAGTCGGTCAGTCGCAGCAGTTCGTCGAGTTCACCGTCGCTGCCGCTGTTGAGCGCATTCGGATCGGTATAAAGCCCGTTGACGAAACCCTGGCGCCGCACATGATCTTCACCCGAATCGAACGGACCGCCGCCGCGCACGGCATCGCGCATGCGGTCGTTGAACGAACCGACGCCCGTGTTATTGCCCATGTTCACCTGCGTGGCCTGCTCGAAGCGGGCGTCGTTGGCCACCTCGCCAAAATTCCAACCCTCGCCGTAAAGATAGATAGCGCTGCCGTCCACGCCGTCGTCCTTGACGGTCAGCGACTGCAGCATGTCGCGCGCTTTTTCGATGTTGGCCTTCGTGTGATGCCCCATGAGGTCGAAACGGAAACCGTCGACCTTGTACTCGGTGGCCCAGACGCGCAGCGAATCGAGCATGAGTTTTTCCATCATGTTGTGCTCGGTTGCCGTGTTGGCGCAGCAGCTCGAGGTCTCGATGAAGCCGGCATCGTTGAGGCGGTGGTAGTAGCCGGGCACTATCTTGTCGAGCACCGACTTGTCGCCGCCCTGGCTGCCGCTCGTGTGGTTGTAAACGACGTCCATGACGGTGCGCAGGCCCAAGCGGTTCAGTCCCGCAACCATCTCGCGGAACTCGAGGATGCGGGCCGGGCCGTCCGGGTCAGTCGAGTAGCTGCCTTCGGGCGCCGTGTAGTGGAACGGGTCGTAACACCAGTTGAAGCCGTCCTGGTCGCGGATCGCGTCGATAGCTTCCTGTTGTTCGGTGCCGTTGGGTGCAAACACGGACAGGTCGCCCGGGTCCGCGTGGGTGCTGCGGTCTTCGGGAATCGTGGCGCAGTCGAACGCTGGCAGCAGGTGGACGTGCGAGAGCCCGGCGCGTGAAAGGCGGCGCAGGTGCCGCGAACCGTAGGTCCACGGCAGGGCGAACGCGCGGAACGTGCCTTTTATGTCGTCGGGGACTCGCTCGTCGTGCACGCTAAAGTCACGCACGTGCAGCTCGTAGATCGCAATGTCTTCGGGCGCGCGCAGGCGCGGCTTGCGAAGGCGCTCCCAGCGCCGGGGTTTGAGGTCGTGATCGTCGAGATTGACGATCTGCGTGCGACGGCTGTCCAACGACAGGCTGACTGAATAGGGATCGGTGACGAAGAAGGTCTCGACCTGCCCCGAGTAGCGGGCGAAGACCTCGATCTCGTAGAGATAGTACATCCGGTCCCAGCCCGGGTTGCCGATCGCGCTGAAGGTGCCGGTTGCGGCGTCTTCGGTCATTGGGATGACGGTGACCGCGGGACTGGTGTTGTCCGTGTTGTCGAACAGGTGCAGGTTCACGGAGCGGGCGGTCGGCGCCCACAGGCGGATCGTTGGCGTGTCGCCGTCGAAGCTGACACCGAGCTCACCGTCGTAGGTAAAGAGTTCGTCGAGTACGCCCGGGTGCTGCACGCCGGTGGCGTCGACGGGTGCTCCGTCGCTGTCGGTGGCCGCGAGCACAAACTGCGTCTTGAGGATCTGCGGCACTTCATTCAGGTAGGCGGGATCGAGGTTGTAGACCGGCAGTCCGGCGAGGTGCCGGAACTTCTCGGCAATTTCGCCGTCGACGACGCCACCGCGCGTCAGCGGGATTGTGCCGTCGGCGCCTTCGACACCGTCGCCCGTAAGAACAAGGTTTGCGTCAGCGCTGTAGTGCAGGGCGACGTTGCTGCCCTCGTCAATCGGCCATGCAAACACGCCGGGTGCCAGCCAGTAGGCGCGTGCCTCGTCGAGGTTGCCCTTCGGCAGTTCGCCGCCAATCTCGACAATGTGCGTCACGGGATCGTAGGTGAAGACGACAAGGTCACCGTCGTTCGGCACGGTCAGCGGAATGTTCGCGCCGTTCTGCACACCGCCCGCGCCGTAGTTTTCGGCCCAGTCTTCGTCGTGTGCAACTTTGAACTCGTAGTTGCCGGCGGGAATGTCGCGCGTGGCGAAGGTGTAGAGGCCGTCGCCGTCCGGATCCTGCAGCCAGGATCGCAGGCACCACGGCTGCCAGTCGCCGGAACAGCCGAGTTCGGACTGGAAGCTGCCGGGCAGCGACGCAATCACGGAGTTGCGGTTGCTCGTGATCCAGTTGGTGCTGCGCTCGAAGTAGAATTTGACGTCCGCGGCGTCGGTAAGATCGAGCGGGATGTTGGGACCGTTGCGCGTGGCATTGAGGCCGTAGTTCTCGTTCCAGGTGCCGTTGAGCGGCGCCTTGTACTCCCAGTTGCCGGCGGGCACGTTGAAGACACCCTGCCAGACCGTGTCCTCAGCGTCGTAGCTGAGGAACGTTGCGCTGCACGGCGGCTGCCAGTCGCCAGGACAACCGAGCTCCGACTGCAGGCTGCCAGCGACCGTGACGAGTGCGGGTTCGATCGAGTGGTCAGCGTGATCGTAGATGAAGGTAATGTTGCGCGACTCGGTGAGATCGAGCTGAAAATTGTCGGCGCCGGGTCCGTCGCCGTAGTTCTCGTCCCAGCTGTCGTTGAGCGCCACCTTCCACTCCCAGGAGCCGGCCGGTACGGTGTACGTCGCTTGCCAGAGCGTGGTGCCGGGAACGTTGAGCAGCTCGGTGAACGCACATTCCGGCTGCCAGTCACCGCAGGCATCAGCACTGAGTTCGGATTGGAGACTACCGACAAGGGCTACGCTCGCCGGATTGCTTGTGTGATCAGCCTGGACTGCGGTCGCGCACAACAGTGCGGTCAATAACAGGCTGATTTGCTGACAGAAAAGTCGCGACGAACCGAAGTTTACCGACCGCATCACATCCCCCCGGAGTGTGGTATTTGATTCTTATTGACCGTAGGGAGGTGGGGTCAGGCAGTCAATGCAATGAATTCGTATTCATTGCCAAAGTGTCGCGCTGCACTCAGGGATGACCCTGTGGAGGGCCATCCCTGTTTCAGATCCTGCTTCGTCGCTTAGAAACTGAAGCCAGCACCCAGCTGGATTTTCCACAGCGACGGTGTATTCAGAACCGTCGGAGTTTCGTCGTTGAAACTGTTGAAGACGAGCTCGCCGTTCGGGCCGAGATCCTGATCCAGTGTGACCAACTGGTTGGTAAACGGAAAGCTAATGAGTTCCACTCTGCCCCAGTTGTCGTTGATCAGGTTACCCACGTTTTCGATATCGAGGTAGATCGTAAAATTCGACTCTCCCAGAATCGGGATGCCGCGCAAACGGACCGCCTGGGTAAACCGCAGGTCAGCACGGGTTGTGTAGCGGCTCGTGCATCCGTTCTGCGGCACGATTCGACCGCGGTGTCCGTTCAGACAGGGATTGGCAGCGACAAGCGCATCGAATGCAGCCACGTCGAAGCCTGGAGCAAAGATCACGTTCGGATCGCTCGCCCCGGTTGGCACATAAAGCAGCTGCGTATCGTCGTCGTCAATCGGCTCGTTGCCGCCGAACGTATCGCCGAGAGAATTGCTGGGCGCGTTGAAGCTGTAGCCGAACGGCTTGCCGGACTGCCTCTGAATGAAGACGCTTGCCGTCGTTGGCAGGTTGTCGAAGAACGTCTTGCGCCAGGTAACGGTCAGGGTGCCTCGATCCGTGGTTTCGAAACTGCTGCGGCCCAGTTGAGGATTGTTGCGATCGAAGGTTTGCTCGCGGCCGATCAGGGACGTTGGTGTCGAGCTGAGCGCGTCGCTGACCGTCCTTGCGCGTTGACGAGAGTAGGAAAGGGACGTACTGAGCTCTCCGCCCCTGCCCAGGTCCCAGTCCTTGTCGAGCGAGAACGCATAGGAGTGATTGGTGCCTTCACCCGTGTTGGTCATCAGGATGTCGTAGTTCAGGATACTGCGGCATTCCGCGATCGGATCTACGGTTGCCGGGTCTGACGCACAACCAAGGTCGCCATAGATGGGACGGCCATCCGCTGCGTTGCCGATGACCTCGCGCCGAAGGTCGCGCCAGACTGGAGCGTCCTTGACGAAACCGAACACCAGGTCGGCTGTGAAGAAGAAGTCCCGAAGATTGCCGATATCGAACTGCTGATCCCATGCAAGATTGACTTTCCAGGTCGATGGAATCTCGAAGTCCGGATCGATGGCGGCAACGTCACCGTCACCCGGCTGCAGCTGCGCAATGAGCGACGGATCGATATTGAACCCGTCAACCGCTATGCCCGCCATTGCGGCGCTGTTGAAGAAGCCGCTCTGGTTGAGTATGCCAACGTTCGAAAAGCTGTTCGAAATGAAACCCGAGGGGAGGCCGCCGGAAAACAGGCCGGCGCCACCGCGGATCGTGGTGCGATCCAGGGCCTGCCAGTTGAAACCGATTCGGGGCATGATGATGTCTCGGCCGTCCATGGTTTCGGTATTGGCAAAGCCTTGCCGGTTCACGAAGTTGTTGTTGAGGAACGGCCTGTCGTCGCTGCTGTAGGTATCGAACCGGAGTCCCGCCGTGATGGTCAGGTTGTCGAGAATGTCCCAGCGGTCCTGGATGTAAAAGCTATCGATCGTCTGCTCGAATCGGCCCGCCAGGTCGTCGACGTCACCCGTCGATGAGATGTTGGCGACGAACAGCGAACTTGCCTGACGGTTCTGGAAATCGGCAATGCTCGCGAAGCGGTAGTCGCCCCTCGACGTTGGCGAGAACGCATTGAATACGTCGACGTTGTCGCGCTCGTAGCCGATCGTGAACAAGTGATTGCCCCAACGGTAATCGCCTTTGAGTTTTAGCTGGAAGTTCTCCGTAAACAGGAAGTTCTCATGCCGGAAAACATCGGGCCCGAAGCGAATCTCTGAGCCGTTGCCGAGGCTAACCTCCATCTGGGCAAATTCGTCGCCGCCCAGTGGGGCCTGCAGATTGTCGATATCCTTGAAGGCAATCTTGAATTCCGTCGAGAAGGCATCGGTCCAGTCGGAGAAGATCTGAGCGGAGTAAGCCGTCATTTCCTCTCCGCGGTTGTAGAAGTTCGACGGCAAGCCGAGGCGATTCGACGACGTGCTGTTGCCCTGGTCGATCAGGTCGTTCCCGTCGACGAACTGATAGGTAATGATCGCGTTGTGGTTGTCGTTGATTCGCCAGTCGAGTTTCGCCAGTATCTTCTCGTCTTCGATCTGCGTGGCGTTTTGAAAGAGATCCAGTGGGTCGTAGCCGTAAACCGTTTGTGAGATGGATCGGATCTGGTCGATGTCCGCCTGGGTCACGCCCTGGATTTCGTTGGCGCGGCCGGACCCTTCTATACCGAACTGCAATGCGTCCGGGTCGGATCCTTCGAATTTCTCGTAGCTTGCGAAGAACCACAGGCGATCTCTGATAATGGGGCCGCTGAACGTGGCGCTCAGGAATTCCTCTTCGAAACTCCCGATGTTGATGTCGCGGTCTTCCGACCTGTCGCCGATCAGGGCATCACTGGATCGGTTGTACAGCACGCTGCCGTGGAAATCGTTTTCGCCGGATTTGGTGACGATGTTTATCGTACCGCCCTGGAAGCCGCCATACTCGACACCGAAAGGCGCGGTTTCGACGGACAGCTGTTGAATGGCGTCGATGGATACGGGCGAGCGTTGCGTCGGAAAGCCGCTCTGGTTCAATCCGAATTCGTCGTTTTGACGAACGCCGTCGACCGTCAGGCTGTTCAGGCGGGCGTTGGTACCGCCGATCGAAATGGCATTACTGTTCGACTGGTCGATTGTAACGCGCGGATCAGTTCGAATGATGTTCTTGAAATCACGTGCGATGGATGCACCTTCATTCAATTCCTGTTCGCTAATGATCGTCGACGCGCCCATGCGCAGGCCGCCCTGTATCTGCGCCCCCGTCACGACAATTTCTTCGGTCGGCCCTTGTGGCGACAAGTAAACGTTCGTCGGCGCCGAGATATTCAGGTACAGACCTTGCTCACTAATGTTCGTGCCGGCGATTGAAACGGTGTACGGACCGCCCGGGCGTAGCCCGCTTTTGTGAAAGGTACCGTTCTGATCCGTCGTCGCCGTCCAGCGAGCACCGGAACCCACGTGCAGGATTTCGATCGTAACCCCGGCTCTTGGCGATCCGGCATCGTCGAAGGCGCTGCCCTTTATTTCCGCTGTGGTTTGTTGTGCGTGTGACGCTGCGGGTATGGCGAATAGCGCAACCGCAACAAACGCGATCAACGCTCCCCATGAAGCTCGAGAAGTGCTTGTCATTCTTGTGTCCCCCACTTGGCGGGCTTCAGAGCTGAAGCCTGCGTGTACATACATGAGAGAGACTGCACTTACTTTTTGCAGGAGTGTCTGACTCCCCCAGTCGGTCGATTGGACATGTTGCGTCGTGGGGAGTTCTGCGGTGTGGGGCTATATAAGCAGAGGGAATAAGGGGCATGCTGATTGAAAGAGTTTCTAAGACCGGAGCTCTGAGGGAGGTATCAGTACCTGGCTGATTTAAGCGGCTTTGCTTTCCGAATCACTTATCCGGTCGATCAGCTTGACCGCAGCATCAGATGCTTCGCCTGCCTCTGCCGGAGCAACCGTGTTGATCACCGATTGAAGCAAACTGAGCTTGAACGATTCGGAGTACTGGTAGCGGATAGCCGTGCTTCCACTCTCTTCGAAAAAGCCCTCGCTGACTGATCGCAGGAAGCTGCCAACCTGCTCGAAGAAACCCTGCAGCGCGTCGTCAGGCACTGCCTGACGTGCCGGCGGCTCAACCGCTTCGGCAACCTCGACAGCTGTCGGTACTTCTGAAGGGACTTGGGCGGACGACACTGGCTCACTCGGTGCTTCGGCAATTGTCGGCGTTGCCACCGGGTTCGTCACCTGCGAGTACGCGACACTGCTCTCCTCGTACATCTTGAAGCGCATCTTCACGCGCGAAAGCTGCTCGGCATCAAACTCGAAACTACTGGCACTGGCGAATGCGGCGCCAATATCACCGCCAAAGAAAGCGTCGGCCATCTCCTGTGCCTGCGCGAGGACATTCTGTATTGCGCCCATCTCCGCTTCGTTCAAATCGCCACGAACCTTCACGAGCATGCGTGAGCGACTGGAGAAATCGATCTCCGCCTTCTGCTGAGTGATATCTCCATCGACTAACTCGCTGCTCGAGGCTGCAAGATCGGTCGCCTGATACAGCGACAATCGTACGACATCACCCTCCTGGGTCCGAATCTTGATCACCGAACGCTGCCGGGTGCTGGTATCTACGTTGAGTGCTGTCGTCGTCGACTCACGAGTTGCTGCCGCTTGTTCTTCGATGTCAGCGACGCCCTCATCGATTTTTGTGGCGACCGCGTCGAGATCCTTTTGATCCGCGTCGGTCTGCACAGTCCTGCTCGCAACCTGCACCGACTCTGAAACGCTGGACCGGAATCGAATCATCGACTTGGCCGCATTCGTCGGGGACTGATCGACGATACTCTTCGCCACAGCCAGGGCCTCATCCGCAACGTCGTCTGCGGCCGCGTCGCCCTGCGCTGCAGCGTAGGCTGACTGGCCGTTGTCGATCACGGCGTAAAATTGCGCTTTGAGCGACATACGCAACTCAGCGCGGAAGACCTGCAGTGCAGCACCGCGACTCAATTCGAAATCGGCCTGGCGATTTCGCGATACACCCTTGTCATCGCAGTCACAGTCGTGTGACTTCTGAACGCCGCTGCTGTTGTGCACGGTCATCACGTTCTTTGTCTGCTGCGCAGTTGAGGCTGCTGAGATTTCCATTTTCATCGCTCCCGCCAACATCGGTGCGGCTCGGACGGACCGATGTGGGCTAGTTTTATGTCAAGTACTGCTGAAAGTACTATCGACGCGGTACAGGAAAACTTTAGGCGGCATCGCCGACGCCGCACACTTGAGTATCAGTGCACTGGAAAGACGATTCAAAAAATACCTGGACAAAACGCCCAGGCGCTTCCTTGTCGAAATTCGCCTCGAACAGGCACGCCGAATGCTAGTGGAAGGCGACACGCCGATCGCCAACGTCGCCTTTGGCGCCGGACTTTCGGATCACAGCTATTTCACTCAGCAGTTCCGACGCTTCTTTGGCCTTCTGCCGTCCGAGTTTCGCCGTTCCACGGAAACCTAGCTGCCTTCATTATCCGTTAGCTCAACGGGGGCAGAGGTCCTCGGATCGTCAAGACCGCACAGTTGACACACTGAGACCGGGAAACAACGAAATCCGCTAGCTGCAGATACGCGCACTCGTCCGAAGCCTGAAAACGCATCAGTCGATCCGTAAACACGCCATCGAAGCCAGGCAGCTTCACAGATGCGCCCTTCTTGGCAAGCCGTTCATCGACCACCAATCGTAGATTTGCTGGAAAATGCTGTTTGTGTTCTCTAATGAACGGCCCAACATCACAAAGAGAACAGGCCGAAATGCTCATGTCGATTCAGATTAAGCCAGCCCGATTACATGGCAGTCAGATCGGCATTCTTCTGATGTCCTATGAGAGATTCTCGCTTGTTCTGCTTTTGTCATATCGCGCTCCTCGCCCGATAGCTTTGAGAAAAGAGCTGAATGTGTCACGCATCTGTTGGATTTCGCAGGGAGTAGTTTGATGGTAGGGCTAGAATCAAACCATCGACTCGCGGCTTTTCAGTTCGTAAGCCGTTGATTCAAAGTCTGTTTTATCAACAAGTTACCGGGGCGTTCGTTGCAACCTTGTCAGTACTTTTGAAGACAAACCACAGCTGCTCCACGCAATTTTCACGCAAGTAAGTTTCTATCAATGTCGCTTTACGGGAAGTATAGCTTCCTAGCTTTCTGGGTCACCTAAACTATTCATGTCCGAAAGCGTGTAGTCGGAAGGTGCTTTCCCAGGTAACCTATGTGTACAGTTTTTTCTTCCGCTATCGGATAGAAATACATCCTTTGGTTTGCACCTAGAATCTTGCTGTGAAACGAAAACGTACGCTCAACGCCATCCTTACATTTGAACTTTCGGTGATCGGAAAATCTACTCATCGTTGACTCCGACTCCGGTGACCAATTCAGTTCAGTAGGATCAAAAGCTCCCTCATTATGCTCTTCCATTGCCTTGTTTAAGACTCGTAACTGCCTTAACAGCTTGGGAAAATAGCTCTCGCCTCCATTTAGGTTCTCAATCTGTTCACGCGCGCTGTCGCAAATACTTAGTCGTGGAAAAAGGCGCTCGGACTCCTGAATAATTTCAGTACCGTTACTTATCGAGCGAATAACAATCTCTTCAAGTTTAGCCATATGTTGATTCAATTGGCCACCGCTCCACAAGTTCAGCACATCAATGCACGATTCGCTTTCCTCCTCTTCTTTAATCGAAATCCTACTAACGGTCACAAAGTCAACACGGAACGCTTCACTGCATCCAAATGACAGTACAAACGAACACAACAGATCCGCCAATCCGATGCCGACGGAAACTCCCGAGTCGTGTCTATACTCGACTAGTTCGCCCTCTGACTCAAACTCCTCAACTAACTCCTCGATAAATGGGCCTTTTGTAGCAACAGTCAAATAGTACCTTTGAAACTCTTTGCGACCAGCATCGTTCGAGTTCTCAGTAGCCCATCTATTTATCGAGTACTCCTGCGCGAGACACAAGGTACTGAAATCTCTAGTCGTCCGAATAGTACGGTGGAAGCCCACTGAAGATAGGTCCTTCGATAACTCCAGCATTTGCCGCATGCCAGCCGCAGCTGCCAATTCGTCTGAATAGCCCCCAGCAACTGAAAGCTCGTTGATGACCTGATCCATCAGCTAGAGTCTCTTACAAGAGTTCCGCTAGTCGCTTTTCCCATTCGTCAAAAAAGCCATCTGGCCAATTAGAGAAACGTCCATCATCGTCAATTCTTGGCGAATGAACCACCGACGACGACCCATGCTCAACATCGCTTCTTGCAAAATAGTGAAACTGAGTCTTACTTGAATCAAGAAGCCTCTTTTTGACTCCAATTCGAACTCCATTGAGCAGGTGGTCACTGTGCGTCTCTGCCAAGACTTGTATGCCGGTTGAAGCAGCTCTCGCTATTAGTTCGCCCATCTTAGTCTGCCCACGCGGGTGCAAGTGCGCCTCAGGATTTTCAAGAATTACTAGGTCTCCGGGTCTGGCAGCTACTAGAGCGACAATTATCGGCAAACTGTAGGAAACTCCGAAACCAACGTTTAGTGCCCGAAAATATCTGGACGAACCTTCCTCGGTATTGAATCTGAATTCGGAGCTGTACTGGTCAATTCCAGAATGCTCGTTGATTCTGACTTGTACACCCGGGGAAATCTCACCCAGCCAAGCTTCGATATTTGATTTTATGGTCTGATCTTGCGCACCTTCGTGAATTAGTGTGTCGTTACATACAGCCTCGCCACCGAAAGTATGGAGGAACTGGGCCACGTGCTCTCCGAGTGCGCCCAAGCTTCTCGACCTTGTTACTGCACTGTCATCTTTGCCTGAAGATATTGTGGGCCCAAATCGGTCTGCTTTTATGTATTGAAAATTGTCCGAAAAGAGCATCGACGAAAATGCGTGCTCATGATCTGGACAGCTAACGGACAGTGAATTTTGATCCGGATCGTACTCTACCGGAAAGCGAAAACTTCTTTTGTTTTCTTCAAATGCAATTGAAATAGAGTCGGTTTCAGCACCCTCGAACAGCACGTCTTTCCCGTCTCCAAGCTTAACTAGATGGCCATTCAATATGAGCTCATTGGCCTGAAGGGCTCTTAATTGGAAAGACTGACGAAGCACAACAAGCGCCTGAACTGTTGACGACTTTCCCATCCCATTGAGCCCGCAAAGAAGAGTCATTTCAGCGAGCGGAATTTCAAGCAACTTGAAGCACTTGAAATTCTGAAGAGTAATTGAGGTAATCACCTTGCGAGGCTCTCTTGTATTACCTTCCGAATTGCCGCGAAGCGTTCTCGGACCATTTCAGGCTTACCCGTACCTTGCTTTATTGCGTACTCCATAAACCCTTCATCGTTCTTGAGCCTAGCAAATCGACGCTTCAGCTGTTCTGAGTTGTCATTGAGTTTCCCAATATTTCTGTCCGACAACGACGCCAACTCAACAGCCCAGGCCTCAAACAACGGCTTATTTAAGGGTGGCACGCGCGGCTCAGCTTTGGCGCCGGGCTTCCGAAATGCCATGTTTTCGAACACGTCGTCCATGAACTGGAGTCCCCTGTACAACTTATTCTGCAAAAGATTTCGCTTTTTAGTAGGAAGATCATTCAACCAATCCATTGTGTCGTTCAATCTTTTATCCAAGGTTTCGGCCTGCAGATTCATAGGATCAAGCCTCATGTACGCGAAGTACCGAAGAATTAGCTCCCTGTCTCCCATCCGAGCGGGTGAGATTCTTGCCGCGCTCCCCCGATACTCGTCACCTTCTGAAATCTTCGCAAGCAATCTTGTCGCTGGACCCTGATAAATTGCATGTCGTATTTCCTGAGGAGTTAGCGGTTTGCCGCCTGTGTTCACTCGCTTGAATATATTGAACTTGAGGTCTTTAGGAGTCCCCGGCTGAACGGAGTATATGATTATCTGAGTCTCGTTAATTCTCCTTTGAAATTTTCTGTGAAGCTGTTTGTAAGTCAAGCCGTTCAGGTCTGTTAGGAACTCAAGTTTTTTTAGCCTCATTTCGTTATCAACAACGAACTCCTTAATTACGGTTAGTCGTTGCAGCCCATCAATGACTAGCCATTCTTCGTCGTTCGAAGCATCTATATAGAATGAAGGCAAGGGAATACGAATCAATATCGATTCAATCAACCTAGACTGGGCTTCGGGAGTCCATAATCCGCTCCTGCGCTGAAATTCTGGCTGTAAATTTATTTCACGATGCCGTATTCGTTCGCTAAGAGCATCGACTGTTATGGGCTTGGGATCGACCCTAACCTTCGCAGGATCAAACGGACTACTAATTTCAGGGTCGTCAACAAACTCTTCCTCGGCCCCATCTTCGCCGGTAGAGGTATTTTCAATGTCTGTTGCGATCATCTCTGTTTCTCTGCCGACAGATAAATAGTAAGTCTCTCCGGAAAGGTTTACATCTCAACAGCTACAACCAGCCAAAATTTACTTGAAGCCTGATTTAGCACATCGCATCCGAACCCGATTCGTAACGCGTAGCCCTTGAAGTCGAGTAAAAGTCTCGCCCATCTTCGGGCGATATTCGCACCACCGAATTTCACATTATGTATCGTTTCGCAAATAGTGCAAACTGGCTAAGGAAGCCCCTTTGTTAGCTCGATTGTCGACATTCGTATCTCGACGCGCCTATTCGCGTTCTACCCGATCGGGGTGACGCTGCTCCGCTGCGCCATGTGGTCTATTCAAATATCCCGATGCCAGATTACGCGAACGAATTTGCCAAGCACAAGGCTCATCGAAAAGAGAAGTACATCAAATGTCGGGGATATCTTTTGATGTGGTACTTCCAGTACCGCTAGGTCGAAGGCAAGCGATAAAGCGATACCTGCAGTTCTTGATCAGTGGACAAGATTCGCACATTGGCCGTCTTGGAGTACAAACTAGCGCTGCAAGATCAAGAATCGCCCAATTTGTCCTAATTGGTCGCCCCGCACCTACGACTGAAGCAGCAAGTTCCTGAAGATATGAATCGAATCGAATGTCTGCCAGCTTCCGGGGTCCAAAATAGCGTTCCAACACTCGGGCCATGCCAACGTCTAGAAGCGGCGCGCTCTCGATCTCTTGAAAAAGTAGCGCCGCATTCGCTACGTACTGCCCGATTCCAGGCATCAATTCTAGCTTGGCCCTTGTTCGTGGAAGGCGACCGCAGTTCGCGACAACCGCTTCCGCCAATCCTTTGAGCCGCGGTGCCCGTTGCCGCCACATGCCTATCGGCTTAAGCACGGCGCCAATCTCGCAAGTCGTTGCAGTGGCTAAGGACTTCCAATCGGGAAACCTTGAAAAGAATTCCTCGTAGAAATCTGCAACAGTTTCCGCTCTCGTTCTCTGTAACAAGACCTCCGTAACAACCAATCTGTACAGTGGCTCTTCTGGCCTTCTCCACGGTAAGTCGCGACCATTGAGATCAAACCATCCTGATATCCGCCGGACAAATGTACGTACCTTCGCCTCAAATAGCGGATCAGCGCGATCTAAATCGTTAGTTTTTCTCTTCGTCAAGGATATCCAAGGCTAGTTGCGTACTGTCTTCGCGTTCTTGTTGCTCGTCGAACCAGGCTGCGTCTCCTTCCAACATCGAATCGGACAGGTCAAAACTGATCGGGCGTGGAAACACCCGATGCAAAACGTCGGACTGGCACCGAAACAAGTATCCGTGATCTCGCACTTTACCGTCGGGTTTTTCGCTCAGAGTTAGATCGAGCGAAACAGTGCCATCTTGGAGCCTTAGTCCGAGCTGGCTATGAATTGGCGAGCGAGTTAGCTCCGCCGTGTGATAGTGAAAGTACTCGACACCGCTGTCCCTCTTTGAGCTTGCCGACACCCACATGGTGGCGCGGTGCTTTTTCTTGAGGCTCTGCCTTAAAATCTCGATATCCCAATACAACAACTGTTGTCGACTATCGCCGACATCTCTTGAGCACCAGAGTTCGTCGCCATCAGGATTCGGCTCTAACCAGAATCCCATGCCGTTTGTTGATGTTGCGGCGCTGACAGTGCAGTACAGTTGCCGCCGGCCATTAGACTCGTATCCATGCTCTAGCAATAGGTTTGCAGCGGACCGAATTGGGCTTAGCTTCCAATTCGGCGTTTTTGCAAAAAGCGTCTGTAGCCCCTTTTTTTGCCTACCTTGAGCAGTTCGTCGCGACTTTAGCTCGATTCCTTTGTAGTCCGGTGCACCGCTAGCATTTGGCGGGATTCCGAGCAGATCTTCGAGAGTCATCCCCACTCCGGTAGGTCCCTCTTTTTTTGTCACATGCCAACCGGCAATAGATATCTCATGAAGCCGGCTAAGCAGCTCATGCTCGGCGGATGAGAGGGTAGAGGTAAGGCGACGAACTAGATCGCCTGCATGACCATAGCCCTCTTCGATTTGTTTCCAGAGATAGGGATTGCTCGCGTTCATGACGAGCAGTCGCTCACCATCGGGAATAACCACTAGAAGATTCCCAGGTTCTGCATAATCCTTAAGTCTATAGAACCAAATCCGGGGATCCCCGTCTTTGGTAGCCGGACGATAGAGACTAGCCTTGGTCTCTTGATTTCCGTCGATCTGTACAAATTGGGCTATTACAAGCCGCTTATGATCTGGCCCCTTATTCTGCGACTCATAGTCATGAAACCCGGTCGCCGCAAAGGAGGTCCGAACGATCTGTGTGGCATCCAGAATTGATTTTTCGAGCCCGGTACTAGTTGGAACCAGCAAGCCAACCTCGATCCCCCGCGCGGAGAAAAAATCAATTACAGGGGCCCAGTCCCTGTCGCTACTTTCGAGCAATCGTAACTTTCAACCTCGTCTAGAATGGCACTAAAGTGCCTACCAACACATTCCGCCATTCTAACCGGAACTGCGTTGCCTATCTGCGTGTACTTTGGGACCTCCCGATCGAAGTTTTTCTCCAGCGGGTTGCCTGCTCGTCGGATTCCACCGGTCGTACGTTTGCCGGCGAACTGGTACCAATCGGGAAACATTTGCAGGCGAGCCCATTCTCGAACCGTCAGGATCCGCGGATCCTTGAAGTGAACGTAGTCGTCGGGCAACGAAGTTGCCGTGATCGACGGCTCGCCGTTTTCCCACTGCCTTGGCAGTACGCGTTGAGCGAATTTCTTCGTTTGGTGTTGCGGTCTGATCTGGCCATTGTTGCGAATCATGTAGTCAAACTTTTCAACTATAGCCTGAGAGTGACGGCTATACTCCTGCTCCGTTAACCCTTCGCCTTTACCGAGAATTCTCTCTCCATCCTTGCTTGTGCGGAGGTATTCTTGGATCGACAGGGAACCTCCTTTACTCGACCTCTTCGGGTCGGACGGGTAGGCCTCCGTCTCCTTTACCAGTCTGGGCTGATATTTCGGATCAATGAGGTCACTCAGCAGATCTTCGAGCGACGGCGGAGACCCGTCAGGATCGGGGAGTAGCCCCGCGGCCCGAAATTTCTCGTGCTGCAACAAGAGATCCTCAGAATCAAGAGTGTCTGCGTGCGGTTTCCACCCGAGATTCTTTCTAATTCCTGCTAATAAAACCCTCGGGCGATTTTGTGGTACTCCATACTCTGCGGCTCGGACGAGATGCCAACCCATGTCATAGTCTTCTCCGAGGAAGCTCCTAAATTTCGACCTCACATCCTTCCATATCTCGCCTTTCTCACCATCGGATTGCCACCTAGCGGAAAGGAGCCCTCGGACGTTTTCAAACAGGAAAATCTTCGGCCGGAGTTTGTTGATCAGGAAGATCATGTCCTCGTAGAGGTGATTTGACGGGATGTGTTTCTTGTCAACAGCGTAGGAGCGACGGTGGCCAATTCCCGAATAGCCTTGGCATGGTGGACCACCAACCAAGAGGTCCAGATCTCCCGCCGCAAGGTCAATCTGGAACTGATCTAGAACTTTCTCTCGAAATTCACCAGAATTTTTGTCGATGTGTCGCCGCAAGGCCTTCACATCCTTCCACACCCAGGGATTATCGGGGTCATCGACTCGCGATCCGTCTAAGTGGCTGAATTCCGTTCGATTGATAAGGTAGCTCTCGCGAGCTTCGTCGGCCAGTTCATTAACTAACAATGGATGGAAACCAGCTCTCTCCAATCCAAGCGAAAGTCCGCCACACCCGGCAAAAAGATCAATACAGTACCGTTTCATTCGCCCAATGCATCCCCTACAAATGACATCTATTGCCTAGACTTATCGCAATTCTATCTGTACCCGCTCTTGTTGTCCAGGTGCAGTTCATAAGGCGCCCAGCTAGATTTTCGTGTTAGCCCATTTCTTATAGTCTCTCACGTAATCTACAGTCTGAGCCTGAGCTAAAAGACAGCGTAATTGTGGGCTGTCGGATAGAAAGTTGCGTTGGTCCGGGCGTTTGCCGTGTAAGCACCCGGACGTAGCTGAAGGTTTAGCCCGAAGCGCGTCACTACTTGTGCGAAGCAAGTAGTGACGCGCGCCGATCCCATACATCGCGCGGCCTGGAGACCGGATTTCTCGATGTGCCACGAATGACACTGTCGCAACCTGTGCGCTAATTTTGAGAGCGCCGCTTAACGGCAACCGTGCTGATAGGGTTGTGTGATCAGCAGCGGGGAGCCCTCCGACAGCCCATCTTCCCCGCAGCCGATATCCATCGACATCTTCAACCAGCGGGTGATTGCCCTGCACTTTTGACTAATAGGAGGTATTTGCTTTAGAAGTTCCGCTTCCTGCTATATCAATTCATCTCAGTGTGTCTCTTCAACCAATCGATACCGCTAGGCACTCTAATGATCCGATATTGACGGTATCGTCTCGGCTAAGCGAGCTCAGATCGGTCACCGGAGACATGGCGATTCCCTCCTTAGGCCTTTTGAAGATTCCGGCGCGCCATGACCGAGCCACTGGTAACGTGAAAACGGGCTTCTCGTATAAAATCGGACTTTTCAGCAAATACGGACTTGGTCATGCGCCTAATGATTACCATGGCTTCGCTATTCGCTTCAGCGCTGCTGGCCCTGCCTACAATTGCGGCCGATGAACCCACGGTCCCGGCCGGCGACAGGCTCACTCCGATGCTTCGCGCCAGTGTATTCGTGCACGACCTCGACGAATCACTAAAACTCTACCAAGGCATACTCGGACTGAAAACGCGCGTAGCCCTTGTACTGGACGGCAATGAAGTAAACACCGTACTCGGCACACGCGGTAAGACCGTACATGTCGCGATTTTGCAGTCGGGTGACACACGAGCGGGAAACGTTGGTCTGTTTTCTTACAATGAAGGCACCATACCCGAACCGGTACCGGACGAAATGCGCACCGGCGATGTCGCGTTCGTATTTGTGACGGATGACATCCGGCGGGTGTATGCGGAAGTAGTCGCGGCGGGCTACAAGGTCATTTCGCCGCCGATGGTGCTGTTTCCTTCTGACAATCCTGCCAATGACTCACTGGAGATGCTGTTCTTTGATCGTGATGGCATTGCGATCAATCTTATTCAGCGACCACAGGAGAAACCCAAACCTTAAGCCCAGGGAACGATAAGCAGGGTCGGCAGAAAATTGGTGGCCAGGGGCGGAATCGAACCACCGACACGCGGATTTTCAGTCCGCTGCTCTACCAACTGAGCTACCTGGCCATCTGGTGCTTTCTGTCTTTCCGACCTGCCGGTTCGGGCTCGAGAAATCCTGAACGATCGGCACAAAAAACAGCCCGCCGGTACTGCCGGCGGGCTGCGTATTAGACCGACTGGGTCAGAGTCAGTCAAGCGGAAATCGCCCGGACGGTGGGGGTTCGGGCGTTGCCGCCGTGCGGGTACCGACGCGGACCTTACATATCGATCGCTTCGGCCACCTCGACCGAGCCGCCGGCCTGCAGAATCGGGCAGCCTTTGGCCTTGGCGATGGCGTCGTCATCATCGTCAGCCTCGAACAGGCCGTAGCCGCTGGCCGGGTTCGAGCCGCCGTCGCTCGTGACCGTGCCGTCGGGGTGGACGGTCTTCGACATTCCTACCGGGTTGCCCCCGTCGACCACGGCGGCGCCCATGCCGCCCAGCCAGTTGCCCCAGGCGTCCATGACTTCCTTCACCTCGGCTTCACTCTCCGGGTGGCTGCCTCCGTGATACACAAACAGATATTTCGGCATGTTTCCTCTCCTTATTGCTACTGAGTTGCTGATCTGGAGGGTAGAGATTACAGCCAACGGATCTGCGCACAATCGCCATTTCTGCCAAATTTTTAGGCTTAGAATTGTGTAAACTGCACAATTATGGCCGTTTTGACTGAAAGTCTCCGCAAGCTTTCCCAAAAAGGCTTCCGGCCCGCCGCCGCGGCCCGCCTCGCGGCCTCGCTGGATACCATTGCGGGCTCGCTGACGGCCGCCATCCGCGACGAGATTCCGGCCTTCACGGCCAGCGGCAACCCGGACATCCTGCCCCAGCTCGATACCCACACCCTCGACCACCTCACCGAAATCCACCGGCTGATCGGGGGCTCCATGCAGCCGCAGCTCGAGTTCGTCCGCCGTCATGCCGCTCGCCGGGCCGAGCAGCACTTTCCGCTCGAAGCAATCCTCGAGGCCTATCGCTCAAGCCAGCGCCTGATCGCCGCCTGGCTACGGCATGCCGCCACGGGCGCCGACGCCCTGGACGCCATCGACGAGTTTGTGCGCGATTACGTCAACACGGTCAGCACCCTCGCCACCGCCGAATACGTCAAGCGCACGCGCCAGCTCTCCGAGGCTGAAGCCGACCGCCGTTCGCAGCTCCTGACTCTGCTGCTCGCCGGGTACGACGAATCCGACAGCCGTATTGCCCGGCTGCTGCGGGGCGCCGGTTACCTCGAGCAACGTCAGGCTTACTGCGTCGTGCTGGCCCGGCCCGTCAACCTTCAGGAGATGGACCGGCCGGCCCGCGCCAACCGCCTGCTTGCCGCCGTGCGCGACGCGTTTTCGAGCCTCAACCTGCGTGCGCTGTACGGTCTCCACAACAACCACGTCGTTGCGATCGTCTCGATCACGCGCCGCCTCTCCGGCTGGACCCAGCCCGAAGCCGCGCTCGCCAAACGCATTGCCTGGCCGCTTTTGAGCCTCGGCAATGCGGTGCTTGCGGGCGTTAGTGCCGACGCCCCTTCCACTGCGCTCATCCCCAAAGCGCTCCGCGAGGCCGAGCTGGCGCTCGACACGGCAAGCGCACGCGAACGCGTCGTGAGCTACGCCGACATCCCCTTGCGCAAACTGCTCCTGAATCTCGCCGAAGATCGCGTGCAGTCCGCGCTGCCCGGCTGGACGCGCGAACTCATCCGCGCCGACGAGAAATCCCGCGGCAAGCTCAGCGCCACCTTGCAAAGCTACGGCGACGCCGACATGAACGTGCTCAAAGCCGCCAAGTCCCTGAAAGTGCACCCGAATACGATCTACGCACGCATGCAGAAAATCCGCGACATCACGGGTCAGGATCCCACCCGTTTCAACGCGCTCAACGAGCTGCTCCTTGCGCTCGACTGCGTGCGCGAACAACCGTAAACGCCGCAGCACCCAGCTCCGCAAAATTGACTTTTCCGCAAAGCCTTCTTTAGCGTAGCTCGCGCTCGGCACCGCCATTGCCGGGTTGCCGAGGGGGACAGATGGCCGCAAATAATCTTGTGTTAACACTCGCAAGCTGCGCGTTTTTCATGGCGCTGGTGGCGTGGGTGTCGTACTTAAAAACGCGCGGCGAAGTCGACACGCGCGACGGTTATTTCCTGGCGGGCCGCGGCCTCACCGGCGTATTTATCGCCGGCTCCATGCTGCTCACGAACCTCTCGGCCGAGCAGCTCATTGGCCTCAACGGCTCCGCTTACGGCTTCAACCTGAGCAGCATGGCCTGGGAAGTCACGGCCGCGTTCGCCACGATCTGCATGGCACTGATCTTCCTGCCGCGCTATCTCGCAGGCGCCTTCACAACCCTGCCCGAGTTCCTGGCCAACCGCTTCGACGACGGCGTGCGCCGCATGTCGGTCGTGCTGTTCATGGTCGGCTACGGTCTCGTCACGATCCCTTCGGTGCTGTACTCAGGCTCGATCGCCGTACTGTTGCTGTTCGATGTCCCCGGACTGCTCGGCGTCACTTACTCCCAAGGCCTCGTCATTACGATCGTCGCCATTGGCTGCATTGGCGCCGTCTACGCGATCTTCGGCGGCCTCAAGGCCGTCGCTGTATCCGACACACTCAACGGCGTTGGCCTCCTGATCGTCGGCATCCTCGTGCCGGTCCTCGGCCTGATTGCCCTTGGCGGCGGCAGCTTCAGCGACGGCCTGACCACGATCACGACGGTCAACACCGAGAAACTCAACGCAATTGGCGGCCCCGAAGACCCAACCCCCTTCGGCACGATCTTCACGGGCATGATCTTCGCGAACCTGTTCTACTGGTGCACGAACCAGTACGTCATCCAGCGCACGCTCGGCGCAAAGAACCTCGCCGAAGGCCAGAAGGGTGTGCTGTTCTCGGGCTTCTTCAAAATCATGGTGCCGTTCATGATGATGATCCCGGGTGTAATTGCCTTTCATCTCTACGGCGAAGGCCTGACGTCGATCGACCAGGCCTACCCACGGCTCATCCGCGACGTGTTACCCGCGTACTTCTCGGGCTTCTTTCTCGCGGTACTCCTCGGCGCCGTGTTCAGTTCTTTCAACTCGCTGTTGAACAGCGCCGCCACCTTGTTCTGCCTCGACGTCTACGGCCCGATGAAAAAGACGCCGCCGAGTGATAGCGAAATGGTCAAGGTCGCAAAGATTGCGAGCATCGTGATTGCGCTGTTCTCGTTCGTCGTGGCACCGCTGCTGCAATACGCCCCCGACGGCCTCTGGCAGATCATTCGCATCTTCACGGGCTTCTACAACATCCCGGTTGTCGTCATTGTCATCGTCGGCCTGTTTACGCGCCGCGTGCCCGCGCTCGGCGCGAAGATCGTGATCGTCTTCCACGTCGTTACCTACGGTCTGGCCAAGTTCGTCTTCGACGACATCGTGACGATGCACTTCCTGCACCTCTACGCCGTGCTGTTCATCATCGAAGTGGCCATCATGCTGATCGTCGGCCGGCTCATGCCGCGTCCCGAAGCCTGGGACTACGAGCGCCGCGATCTCGTCGACCTTACGCCCTGGCACTTCGCAATGCCGGCCGCATTCACCTTGCTCTCGGCCGTCGTCTTCCTATACCTGCTGTTCTCGAAAGTCGGCCTGGTCGGCGGGGTCAGCGACCTGTTCTGGGCACTCCTGACGGGACTTGCGGCCATCAACGTGCTGTTCTGGTGGCGCTACCTGCACACCCATAAACGCCTCAACCCGAGCTGAGTCAGCCTGCATCGCCGCCGCCGCTTTGCTGCACTGCGGAAAAATACAAACGTTTGCATTTTCCGGCGGGCAGGAGTAGAAATGCTCTAAATCACCGATGGGGGGCCATATGCGGCGATTTGTATCCATAGCCGTATCCGCACCTTGTCACCGGCACACGTGTAAGGAGCAAACGATGCGTCTCAAGAGGGGGATGACGCTTGCGATGGTGATCGCAGGTGTTTGGCAGTTTGGCGCGACGGAAGAAGTCAGCGCACAAGGCGTGATCGAAGAGATCACCGTCACCGCGCAGAAGCGCGAAGAAAACATTGGCGACGTTCCTGTCGCCGTTTCGGTACTGGGCCGCGAACAGATCGACACGAGTTTCGCGAGCAACCTGGAAGAACTGCAGGCGCTCGTGCCGTCGGTCAGCTTCCGCACCGGCAACACCACGCGCAACAGCGCACTCACCGTGCGCGGCATCGGCACAATCTCCTTCAGCGTCGCTGCTGAACCCAGCGTATCGACCGTTGTCGACGGCGTCGTGCTCGGCCGTTCCGGCCAGGCCTTCGGCGATCTGTACGATCTCGAACGCGTCGAAGTGCTGCGCGGCCCTCAGGGCACGCTGTTCGGCAAAAACGCATCGGCCGGCGTGGTGAACATCACGACCCAGCGCCCGGGCGACGAGTTCAACGGCTACCTGAGCGCGCGCTTCTACGAGGACAACGAGTACCAGCTCCGCGGCCGCATTGCGGGCCCGCTGACCGACGAGCTGCGCGCCAGCCTGACGGTCGTCGATACGTCGTTCGACGGCTACATCACGAACGTGTTCAACAACGAAACCGTGCAGGGCTACGACAAGCAGGGCATCCGCATGATGCTCGAATACGACGTCAGCGACTCGACCGAAGTGTTGTTCATCGCCGAGGACTACAGCGCCGACAACGACTGCTGCGCGGACCTCGAAGCACGGCCGAGCGGCCGCAACCCGAACTCCGAAGCCGTACCGTCCGGTAACGGCCTGGATCTCGACCAACGGCTCATCGATCATGACTTCGAAACCCGCACGCTCGACGACAGCACGTCGTTCTCCGTGCAGATCACGTCGGACATCGGCGACCACACGCTGACCTCGATTACCGCAACGCGCAGCTGGGACAACACCGAGTTCCGTGAAGGCGATTTCACGTCGATTGCGGGCGACAGCACCGAGCCTGTGTTTGGCGTGCCGTTCCAGCTCCATGACATTGGCCCGCAGGAGTGGCGGCAGTTCTCGCAGGAGATCCGCCTGGCATCGCCGACCGGCGAAGACTTCGAGTACCAGGTCGGCTTTTTCTACTGGAACCAGGAATCCGAGCGTAACTTCACGCGTGACGCGAGCTGCCAGAACAACAGCGCAGGCAACCCGCAGCTCAACGCGGCGATTCGCAACCACATCGAGTTTACGCTCGGGCAGGGCGACCCCACCGAGCAGGAGGTCACCGACTTCATCGCCGCCAACGGCATCACCTGCAACGCCAACGACATTGTTGCCGCAACCGGCTTCATGGAAACCGAGTTCGAAAACTACGCCGTGTTCGGCCAGGGCTCTTACGCGTTCAACGACAACTTCCGGTTGATCGGTGGATTGCGCTACACGAGCGACGACGTAAGCTTCAGCCATAACCGCCGTAACCTCGACGAGTTCGGCCGCCGCGGTGTCGGCGTCCGGCCCCGCTTCGGCGAGCGCGACCGCGCCAACCCGCTCGATCCGCCCAACAACCAGTCCGATACGAACTTCAGCGGCAGCACTGACGAAACCAACGTGTCGGGCCGTATTGGCGGTCAGTTCACGTTCGGCGAAGGCAGCATGATCTACGCGACCTACAGCACGGGCTACAAGGGTCCTGCGTTCAACGTGTTCTACAACATGGATCCGGACGACATTAACCCGATCGAAGCCGAAGAGTCCGACACCATCGAAATCGGCTACAAGCTGACAGCCGGCTGGGGTCTGATCAGCCTCGCGGCCTACTCGATGGAAATCGAAAACTTCCAGGCCAACGACTTCGACACGTCCGACGGCACGACGATCACGGGCTTCACGAACGGCGGTGACGTCGAAACGACAGGCTTCGAAATCGACTTCCTGGTCGCACCCAGCGAGTTCCTGAAGTTCTACGGCGGTTTTGCGTTCTCGGATTCCGAGGCCAAGGTCTCGGGCGCACCGCTGCCGTTTGCCCCCGACACGAAGTACTCGCTCGGTGGACAGTGGGACTTCCCGCTCGCCAACGGCGGCCGCTTGCAGCTCAACGGCAACTACGTGTACACGGATGAAATCCTGTCCGGCAACATTGGGCAGACCGACGAAGTACCGTTCCTCCTGCCCGACTACGGCATCCTGAACGCGAGCTTCGGCTACTACACGCCGGACGACAAGCTGTCAGTGACCCTGATCGGCAAGAACCTGACCGACGAATCCTACGCCACGACGTTCTCGGGTGACGGCTTCCGCTACCAGATTCCGCGCGGCGCGGACCGCTACTGGGGCATCGACATGCGGGTGAACTTCTAGCGTTCGGTCTTACGTAAAGAAACAGGTCGCCGGTGGCCCTGCTGTTCTCAAGCAGGGCTGCCGGTCGACTGCCGCACGACCAGTCTGGGCGGCGGCACGTCCGGTTCAGCCGGTTCGTTGCCGTGACCCAGCGAATACAGGTAACGCACACTTTGCTGGCCCAACTCATACATAGGCCAGGCAACGGTGGTCAGCGGCGGGTCGATACAGCCCGAGAGCTGAATGTCATCGTGGCCGGCAATCGACACGTCTTCCGGCACGCGGACGCCGCGATCCTTGAGCGCGTGAATCAGCGCTATCGCGTTGACGTCGTTCCACGCGAACACAGCCGTCGGCCGATTCGTCAGTCCGAGAAATTCCTCGGCAATGGCGCGGCTGCTGTCGAGCGTGCCGTCGAAAGTAAAAATCAGGTCGGGGTCGTAGGCAATACCCTGTTCCTCGAGCGCCTGCCTGTAGGCAAACATTTTTGGCTCACGCCACGGTCCCGCCGGGCCGCGAACAAATCCGATGCGCCGATGCCCAAGATCGAACAGATGCTGCATGATGAAGTGACTGCCGGCGACCGTGTCGCAGGTAACGTGATGCTCGGCCTCCTCGCGATTGACGTGCACGACCGGCACACCTGCCTTGAGTCCGCCGTAGTAGTCCTGCGGGCTGCGCGCCATCGGCACGAGCAGTCCGTCGACCTTGAGTTCGAGAAACAGCTGCACGGCCTCTCGTTCGGCCGACTCGACACCCCGCGTGTCGTGAAACAGAATGCGCAGGTCGTGCTTCGCCGCCTCGTCCTCGATGCCGCGGCCAAGCTCGGCGAAGAACGGGTTGGCCATGTCGGGAATGACGACACCGATCAAACCGCTGCTGCGATTGACGAGCGTGCGCGCCGCCATGTTCGGCACGTAACCCAGTTCCGCCGCAATGCCGGCGATACGTTCGCGGGTTTCAGGCTTGACGCGCGGACTGTCCTGCAGCGCGCGGGTAACGGTCGAAGGATCGACGTTGGCCGCGCGGGCAATGTCCTTGATCGTCGTACGGGTGCGTTGCCAGCGCGGCTTGCTCATGATGTCGGTCGTGGTCGTAACGAAGGTCGTGTTTCGATAACTGCAAGGACAGCTTACCGGAACTCTACGGCACAGAAAAAGTCCGGAACAGAGTCGACGGCAGCGCCTACGGCTGGAACGTCGAACACCGCGTACACAATGCGCGGCGAACAGCACAAGAAGAAGAAACGCTCATGACCCAGCACAACAAACCCCGGCTGAGCTATTTCAGGAATAGCCTCGGACAACGGCACATTGGCGACGACGACAAATACATCTACGCGCCGCAGGAAACTCAACATAAGCTCGGCATCATCGGCACGGGAACGATCGGCCAGGAACATATGCGGGTCGCCACCTTGCTGGGCCGCGCGGAAGTCCACGGTATCTTCGATGAGTCCGCGAGGAGCCTCGACGTTGCCGTTGACGGTTTCAGCCGCTACGCCTCACATGAACCGGCGCGCTATCCGAGCCTCGAGGCCGCCTGCGAAGATCCCGCCACCGATGCGCTGATGATCTGCACGCCCAACTACACGCACATTGACGTCATCGAAGTGGCGGCCAGGAGCGGCAAGGCTATTTTCCTAGAGAAGCCCATGGCAACAACGCTTGTCGACGCGCACCGCATCGTCGAGCTGGCCGAGCAGCATGCCTCGTTCATCCAGGTGGGCCTGCAGTACCGCTACAAGGCGCCGTACGTCGAAGCCCGCCACGAGGCGCTCGAGCGCGGCACGCTCGGCGAGCTTTGCACGCTGTCGATGAGTGAATACCGCCCGCCATTCCTCGACAAGGTCGGACAGTGGAACAAGTACGCACGCTACAGCGGCGGCACGCTGGTCGAGAAGTGCTGCCACTACTTCGACCTGTTGAACCTGTTCGCCGGCTCGACGCCGACCCGCGTGTTCGCAAGCGGCGGCCAGGCCGTCAACTTTCTCGACTTCGAGAAAGACGGCAAGCCCGCGGACATCGACGACCACGCGTTTGTCGTCATCGACTACGCAAGCGGGCTGCGCGCAAACTTCACGCTAAACATGTTTGCGCCGCATTTCTACGAAGAGCTGGTTGTCACCGGCAAACGCGGCCGCCTCGTCGCGAGCGAAACCTTCGATTTCCACAACGACGACGTAGCCCGTTCGAAGCTCGACGTCGAACTCGGGGAATACGGCGCGAGTCGCTCGACCACGCTCGGTTATCCGGCGGAAATCGAACAGAGCGGCCATCACGGCGCCACCTACTTCGAGCACGAGGCATTCATCGACCAGCTCGAAGGCAAGACTGTCGATTCGGCCACGCCGCTGCAGGGACTGTGGTCGATTGTCGTTGCGGCCGCCGCGCAGCGATCGACCGAAACCGGCGATGCGGTCGACATTGGCCGCTTCCTCGAGGAACACGCGCTCGACGGCCTGCTGACCTGAGCGCAGGGTTCGAGCGTTTTGAATTTGCAACTGCCAGACAAGGAATCCGCACAATGAGCACTATCGCCGTCGGCGACACGAGCATGCCCGCTGTTGGGCTTGGCATCTGGAAGATCGATCGGAGCGACACGGCAGCCGCCGTCGAAAACGCTATCGAGATCGGCTACAGGCACATCGACAGCGCCGCCGACTACGGCAACGAGCAGGAGGCAGGTCAGGGTATTGCCGGCGCCATTGCCAAAGGCCACGCGACGCGCGACGAGCTCTGGGTAACCTCGAAACTCTGGAACACGTTCCACCGCAAGGAACACGTCCGCGAAGCCTGCGAAAAATCCCTGGGCGATCTGGGCCTCGACTACCTCGATCTGTATCTCGTGCACTTCCCGATAGCGCTCAAGTACGTACCCGTCGAGAAGCGTTATCCGCCGGAGTGGTTCTACGACCCTGACGCCGCCAGCCCAAGCATGGAGATCGACCGCGTGCCACTCGCCGAAACCTGGGCCGGCATGGAGGAACTCGTCTCTGCGGGGCTCGTGCGGCAGATTGGTGTCTGCAACTACAACACGGGCCTCCTGGCTGACCTGATGGCCTACGCCAGCATCCCGCCGGCAATGCTGCAAATCGAATCGCACCCGTTCCTGACCCAGGAGAAGCTGATACGTCTGGCTAAAGACTTCGGCATGGCCGTGACGGCATTCTCGCCGCTCGGTGCCCTCTCCTATGTATCGCTCGACATGGCCACGGACGCCGACACGGTGCTGACGGCAGCACCCGTTGTCGACGCCGCCAACCGCCTTGGCCGCACGCCCGCGCAGGTGGTGCTGCGCTGGGGTGTGCAGCGTGGCACGTCGATCATCCCGAAGACGACGCGGCCCGAGCGGCTCGAGGAGAACCTGGCGCTATTCGATTTCGAACTGAGCGCCGAAGAGATGCAGGCCATCTCGGCGCTCAATCAGAACCGCCGCTTCAACGACCCGGGCGTGTTTGCCGAAGCTGCGTTCGGCACGTTCTGCCCGATCTACGACTAGTCGATCTACGACTGGCAAGAATTTCAACTCTCACACTGGACACAGACGATGACCACACTAACAACCGAAACACTGGCTGTCCCCGGACAGCAGCAGTACGAGGATGTGTTCCCGCTGGTGATCAACCTGCTCACCGACGGCAGCACAATGGACGACGTAAGCGCATGGCTCGAGAGCACAAGAGCGGAGCACATTGCGGCGGCAGCCCGTCACGGCGCCGTGCTGTTTCGCGGCTTTCCGGTGGCTGACGCCAACGACTTCGATCGCTTCATCCGCGGTTTTGGCCTCGACAGCTTCACTTACCAGGAATCGCTGTCGAACGCCGTGCGCGTGAACCGGACCGAACTCGTGTTTACAGCCAACGAAGCGCCGCCGGACGTCTCGATCTACCTGCATCACGAGATGGCGCAGACGCCGCTTTTCCCCTCACACCTGTTCTTCTGCTGCGAACGCGCACCGGATGTTGCCGGCGAAACGCCGATCTGCCGCTCCGACGTTCTGCTCGACAAGCTGGCCGAGGCCGATCCGCAGTTTGTCGACGACTGCACGCGCCTGGGCGTTCGTTACTCGAACACGATGCCCGCCGAAGACGATCCGGAATCGGGACAGGGCCGAAGCTGGCGCAGCACACTCGGCGCCGAGACGCGCGAGGAGGCCGAAGCCAGGCTCGACAAGCTCGGCTACAGCCGCGAGTGGCTCGACGACGGCAGCCTGCGCGCGACAACTCCCGTGCTGCCGGCCGTGCGTGCCCTGGTCGATGGCCGGCGCGTGTTTTTTAACCAGCTCATTGCGGCGTTCCGTGGCTGGAAGGACGCGCGCAACGACCCGCAGAAGGCCATACGCTTCGGTGACGATTCGCCGATTCCGGCGGCGGGCATGCAGCGCGCCATCGAGCTGGCCGACGAGCTGTCGTTCGATCTTGCCTGGCAGGCCGGCGACGTAGCGCTGATCGACAACTTCCTCGTCATGCACGGCCGCCGCCCTTACGAGGGCAAACGCACGGTGCTGGCGTCGCTCGTGGCGGACGACGGTTCGCGGCTTGCTGCCTGAGCAGAAGCTGTACACATAAAAAAAGGGGCGCCGGGCGCCCCTTTTTTTGTTGCGGCTTTTGCCGCTTGTCGAAGTCAGGCCGCCTTCAGCACGTCACCTGCCGACAGGTACTCGTAACCGAGATCGTGCGCCACGGCTTCGTGGTTGACGTTGCCGGCGTGCACGTTGAGGCCGTTGGCGAGATGCGGATCGCGGATCAGCGCCCCGCGCCAGCCGTGATTGGCCAGCGCTTTCACGAACGGCAACGTCGCGTTCGTGAGCGCAAACGTACTCGTGCGCGGCACGGCGCCCGGCATGTTGGTCACACAATAGTGCACGACGTCGTCGACGACATACGTCGGCTCGGCATGAGTCGTCGGCCGGCTGGTTTCGAAGCAGCCGCCCTGGTCGATCGAGATGTCGACCATCACTGAACCCGCGCGCATGTTGCGTACGTCCTGAGCCGTGACGAGCTTCGGCGCCGCGGCGCCTGCAATCAGCACGGCGCCGACGACGAGATCCGCCTCGGCGGTATGCTCCTCGACCGCGTGCCGGGTCGAATACACGGTGCGGACGCGACCACCCCAGACGTCTTCGAGCTGCCGGAGCCGCGGCAGCGAACGATCGAGGATCGTCACTTCAGCACCCAGGCCCACGGCCATGTCAGCCGCGTTGGCGCCGGCAACGCCGCCGCCAATGACCGTCACTTTGCCGGGCGCAACGCCGGGAACGCCGCCTAAGAGCACGCCGCTGCCGCCGTTGGCTTTTTGCAATGCGTACGCTCCCGACTGGATCGACAGGCGGCCCGCCACTTCCGACATTGGCGTCAGGAGCGGCAGCGAACCGTCGTCGGCCGTTACGGTCTCGTAGGCAATCGCCGTCGTGCCGGATTCGACCAGCGCTTTCGTCTGCGCGGGGTCGGCGGCGAGGTGCAGATAAGTGAACAACACCTGGTCTTCGCGCAGCATGGCGCATTCGTTGAGCTGCGGCTCCTTGACCTTGACGATCATGTCGGCCGCGGCAAACACGGCTTCCGCCGTGTCGAGGACAGTGGCGCCCGCGGCTTCGTAGTCCGCGTCGCTTACACCGATACCCAGTCCGGCACCGGTCTCAACCACAATCTCGTGGCCGTCGTGGGCCAGCTCTTTGACACCGGCCGGCGTCATGCCGACGCGAAACTCCAGCGTTTTTATTTCCTTGGGAACCCCGATCTTCATGTCTTTCTCTCCGCAAGTGTGGCCATAGTATTAGTTGAAACAATACGCTCGGATTCGCGACAGTAGATTGCAAAAAGCATTACAAATTGGCTATTGTATGGAGGTTTATTTCGTCAGATCGATGAATTGCGCAAGTATCCGTCATGAATCTCGACCGCTACGACAAAGCCATCCTTGCCGCGCTCCAGGCGGACGGGCGCATCAGCAACGTGGAGCTGGCCGCCCGCGTCAGCCTGTCGGAATCGGCGTGCTTGAGGCGCGTGCGGGCGCTCGAAGAAGCCGGCATGATCGATCGTTACGTTGCTCTCCTGAACCAGGCAAAAGCCGGCGTGTCGGGCAACGTGTTCGTGTTCATTGCGCTGCACCGCGAGGTCGAGAGCGAGCTGGCGGCATTCGAGCTGGCCGTCCGCGACATTCCCGAGGTCATGGAGTGTTACCTCATGACGGGCGAGTTCGACTATCTGCTCAGAGTGGTGGTGTCCGACATGGCGGATTTCGAACGCCTGCACCGCGATTCGCTAACCCGCCTGCCCGGGGTTGCCCGCGTCAATTCGAGCGTGGCCATCCGCACAGTCACGAAAAAGACCGAGCTGCCGCTCAAGTAACCTCGCCCATTAGCTTTGCGCGGTCGCGCTCCACCGCGTTGATCAGATGTTCGCGGAATCGCCGGTGCCTCGCGGCATCTCGAAAGTCCGGGTGCCAGAGCAACCACAGGTCGTAGTTATCGAAAGGTTCGGAGCCCGGTATGCGGATTACGTCGGACAGCTGATCGCCGACGAAACAGGGCAGAGTCGCCATACCGAGCCCCGCGCTGACACCGGACGTCTGCAGCGCGGCGCTGTGGAAGTTACCCGGGGCCGGCACGTGCGGAAACGGCGATCGCTTGACCCAGTCGGGGTAGAGCTCCGGCTCGTCCCAGCCAATCCACTTTGCGGTCGTCTCCTTGCTCCACGGATCGTGTCGCTCGAGATACTCCGTGGTCGCGTAGTAGCAGCTCCTCCCGGTCACGAGTTTGCGGCCAACGAGATCGTCCGGCGGGCGCCGCCCGTTTTGTAGCGAGCGCAGCGCAATATCGGCTTCACGGCGGCTCAGGTCGAACAAATCGTAAGACAACAGCATCGTCAGCTCGATCTCGGGGTACTGCTCGAGGAAACGCACAATGTCCGACATCAACAGGTACTCGATCATGACGTCGCCGGTCGTCAGCCTTATCTCTCCGGACAGGCTTGCGTCGGCACCTTGCAGCTGGCGGTCAGCGGCCAGCAGCGCATCTTCGGCGGCCAGCGCCGAAGCCAGCAGCGTCTCCCCGGCCGCGGTCGGCCGGTAGCCGCTGTAATCACGGTCGAACAGCCGGGTGCCGAGTCGGGTTTCGAGGCGTTCGACCCGCCGCACAATGGTCGAGTGGCTGATCCCCAGCGCACCGGCCGCCGCGCGCGCCGAGCCGCCCCGCACGAGTTCGAGAAACAGGCGAACGTCGTCCCAGTCTGTGGTCGATTTCTGCACCGATTTGTTCCGATTTACTCTGTAGCGGCCGAAAAATTGTCCACGTAAAGTGGCCGCTCGTCAACTCTTCAAGTGACACAAATCGCAAACGGCAGCGGGGCCACACAGGCCGCCCGATGCCGGCAGGAGACAAATCCATGTACAACATTACGGTAGGCAAAACACTCAACGCACCGCGCAAAGCCGTCTGGGCATCCTGGGCTGATTTTGGCAACGTCGCGGCATGGCACCCTTTCGTTTCCCACTCGAAGCTCCTGGGAGATCCGACTGAGCCCGTACAGCTCGGCAGCCGGCGGCAGTGCGATCTCGCCGACGGCAAGAACATGGTGCGCGAGAGAATTATCGAATACACGCCAGAGGAGCGACTGAAGATCGAGATGTACGACGGGACGTTACCGATGAAGACGGTTGTTGCAACGGTAAGCTTCGGCGCGCCGGACGCCGAGCGCACGCGCGTGATCATGTCCATGGACTTCGAGCCCAGGTACGGTCTTCTGGGCAAGCTCATGGTGCCGATGATCAAGCGCCAGTTCAGGAAAATGTTCACCGAACTGCTGGACGCCAACGAACGCAATGCTCTCGAGCAGCGCGGCGGACGCGCCGCGAGCGCAGACGAAGCAGCAGGTCCGGCAAGCCCTGCGCTTGCCGGCTAGGCTTTTCGGCGGTAACACACCCGTCACTGGCTGCACACACGCGAATACGGTACGGTGATCAAACTTGGGCAGTAGGCAGTACCTTTGAACAGGGTTTCGACACTGAAACCGGTTTCGACTGTCGGCGTGCTTGCGAAGCGCTACAGTGCAATCCGCAACACGACGACAGGGCTGGTGGCGCCGCTCGCGCCCGAAGACACGGTGGTGCAATCGATGCCGGACGTCAGTCCGAGCAAGTGGCATCTTGCACACGTGACGTGGTTCTTCGAGCACTTTGTGCTTGCGCACTTCGACCCCGGATACCGGCGCTACGACGAGCGCTACGATTTCCTGTTCAACTCCTATTATTACTCCGTTGGCGACATGCACGCGCGGCCGGAGCGCGGCCTCCTGACGAGGCCAACGCTCGCCGAAGTACTCGACTATCGCGCGTACGTCGACGACGCCGTGCTGAGCTTCCTCGAGACACGCGCAGACGAAGCGGACGTCGCTGAACGCATTGTTCTCGGCCTGCATCACGAGCAGCAGCATCAGGAACTCCTGTTGACCGACATCAAGCACGTACTGTCGCGAAATCCGCTCAAGCCGGCCTACGACCCGGAACTACCGCAACCGCCCGTCCTCCGGGCGCGCGAGCTCGAGTTCGTCGAAGGCAGCAGCCGCATTCACCGGATCGGCTGCGACATCGAGGCCGCGACGTTCTGGTTCGACAATGAAACGCCGAGGCACGACGCGCTGCTGCACCCGCACAGACTGGCGAACCGACTCGTAACAAACGACGAGTACCGGGAGTTCGTTCGTGAAGGCGGCTACCGGGATCCTCGCCTGTGGCTGTCGGACGGCTGGGCAACGCTCCAGAGCGACGGCTGGAGCCGACCGCTTTACTGGAGCGAGGACCTGGAGAAAGAATTTACGCTGGGCGGCGAGCGGGACCTCGACCTGGCGGCGCCGGTCAGCCATGTCAGTTACTACGAAGCTGACGCGTTTGCCCGCTGGGCGGGCGCGCGGCTGCCGACCGAATTCGAATGGGAGGCGGCTGCCGAAGGGCTGCCCGTCGACGGCAACCTGTTCGATTCCGCCTACCTGCACCCGGTCGCCGGCGAATCGGCGCAGTACTTCGGCGACGTCTGGGAGTGGACCGCATCGTCGTACCTGCCCTATCCGGGCTTCCAGCCGCTCGATGGCTCGCTCGGCGAGTACAACGGCAAATTCATGTGCAGCCAGATGACCGTGCGCGGCGGTTCGGCTGTCACTTCACGGAGCCACATCCGCGCCAGCTATCGCAGCTTCTTTTATCCCGAACAGCGCTGGCAAATGCTGGGGCTGCGGCTCGCCAGAGACGGCACTGCCTGAATCGCCCGGCGCGCCGAAGGGCGCTGCCCGCAGCACGGACGACGGCCGACGATTCGCGCCACCATGATCTGACAAGACACACACAGCGCTTACGACGGCCGCGTATTCAGCGTCGGTCCGGATGAGCAACGTGACACAGGTATCCCACGAGAACCCATGAATCAAAACGCCAACAAACTTGCCTACAGCGCACAGCAGATCGACGACGCCGACGATTTACACGACATCGTTGCCGGACTCGAGCGCGAGCAAAAGATGATCTCGCCGAAATACTTCTACGACGAACACGGCTCGCAGCTGTTCGACGAGATTACCCGCCTGCCGGAGTACTATCCGACGGCAACCGAGATCGGCATCATGCAGGACAACATTGCCGAGATCGCCGATCTGATCGGCGAGCAGGCCAGCCTGATCGAGTTCGGCGCCGGGTCGAGCGTCAAAATCCGTATCCTGCTGGACCACCTGAAATCACTCGCCGCTTACGTGCCCGTCGACATTTCGGACGAACACCTGCTTGCAGCAACCGACGGGCTCAGAAAAGACTATCCGCACATCGAAATCCTGCCGATCGCGGCCGACTTCACGCAGCCTTTCGACCTGCCGGCGCCGTCCGTCATGCCGCTGCGCAACATCGTTTACTTCCCGGGCTCGACGATCGGTAACTTCACGCGCGAGGAGGCACTCGAGCTTCTGAAAGTGATGCATCACGAGGCCAAGGAAGACGGCGCACTGTTGATCGGCGTCGACCTGCAGAAAGACGTGCGCATACTCGAGCGCGCGTACAACGACTCGAAGGGTGTTACCGCGGCGTTCAACCTCAACATGCTGCGGCATCTCAATCGCGACTACGGTGCCGATTTCGATCTCGACGCGTTTCGCCACCGGGCCGTGTACAACAGCGTCGAAGGGCGTATCGAGCTGTATCTGGACTCGACCGCGGAGCAGACCGTTCACATGGGCGGCAGCACGATCCGGATTGCGGAAGGCGAAGCCATCCTGACCGAGTATTCACACAAGTACACGCTGCAGAGTTTCTCTGAACTCGCGGCCAAAGCGGGTTTCGAGGTGCGGCGCGTCTGGCTGGACGCCGAACGGCTGTTCAGCGTGCAGTACTGCGTGCGCGTCTGACGGCGGGCGCCGGCGGAGCTACCAACCGACTCAGGAACTCGGCGGCACAAACTCTTTCGGCGCGGCCGACCCTTCGCCGAAGAAGTACTTCTCCATTTCCGTCTCGAGAAACTTGCGCGCCTCGGGCTCGATGGGCGTCAGCCGGTACTCGTTGATGAGCATCGTCTGGTGTCCGAGCCAGCGCTGCCACGCTTCTTTCGAGACGTTCTCGTAGATTCGCTGGCCCAGCTCGCCGGGGTAGGGCGCAAAATCCAGCCCGGGCGCCTCGGAGCCCAGCAGTACGCAGTTAACCGTTCGCGACATTGAGATCTTTCCTTGCTGTGTCGTCCATTGTGTTGGCGAGTTTATCGATGAGCTTCCTGACGGGTGCAGCCACGCCGCCCGGTGGCTCAGCGTCGAGCCTGACCCATTGTGCCTCTTCGCGATCGGACACGCAGCTTTCGCCGGCCTCGACCCGCAGCACGACAGGACAGATGTCCAGATCGTAGTGGCTGAAGCTGTGCCGCAGCACGGCCCATTCTTCGGTCTCGATCGGGCGCACACCCAGACGCTGCCGGCACCAGTTGTCGACGTCTTGGGCGCCCACTTCGGGAAAGCTCCAGAGGCCGCCCCAGATACCGCTGGGCGGGCGGCGTTCGAGATACAGCTCCATTGCGGCGCCGTTCCGTTGTACCGCCAGCACCATCGTCGTCCTGCGCTCCGGTTTCGCCTTTTTGGGTTTGCGCCCCGGGTACTCGGCAACGCTGTCGTCCGCGTAGGCCCGACAATCACTGTTGACGGGACACGATGCACAGTCCGGGCGGCTGCGCGTGCACAGCGTGGCGCCCAGATCCATGATGGCCTGCGTGTAGTCGTTGACCCGTTTCCGAGGCGTGTGCTCGTCGGCCAGCGTCCACAATTGTTTTGCCACGGCCGTGCGGCCTGGCCAGCCCGGTATTGCGGCATGCCGGGCGAGCACACGTTTGACGTTGCCGTCGAGGATCGGGTGCCGCTGACGCGACGCAATGGACAGAATGGCGCCCGCCGTCGAGCGGCCAATCCCGGGCAGTTCCACGAGCTCTTCGATATCGCCGGGCAACTCGCCGTCGTGCTGTTCGACGACACGCTTCGCGGCCTTGTGCAGGTTACGCGCCCGCGCGTAGTAACCGAGGCCCGACCAGTGGGCGAGCACATCGTCCTCGGGTGCAGCGGCCAGTGAGCCCACATCCGGAAAGCGAAGCATGAAACGCTCGAAGTAGGGGATGACCGTCGCCACCTGGGTCTGCTGCAGCATGATCTCGGAGATCCACACGCGGTATCTGCTGATGTCCTGCTGCCAGGGCAAATCCTTGCGGCCGTGCTCGTCGAACCAGGTGAGCAGGCGGTTTGCGAAGCTACTCGACACTGGCTGCCTGCGCCTGCGCAATGGCCTCGATGCGATCGAGCGCCGCCGTACCGTCGCTTTTCATCTTGCGCTTGAGGACGTAGGGCCCGACGACAGGCGGAATCCAGAACTTGGGGCGCATTTCGAGCGTGTAGGTAATGAGGGTCCCTTCACCCTCCTCTTCGAACAGCCACTCTTCGTTACTCAAGTGAAAATCGCTGACCTCCGGATCCGCCTTGGCCCGGATGAACCGGTGGGGTTCGTGTTCGACCTTGCCATGCCGTTCCACCGACTTGCAGAAGAACAGCACGCAGGCGCGGTTGCGGGTATAGAACCCGCGATCACCCGTGGCGTCCGATCCGGTATTCCGCGCCTCGACCACCACCGAAGAAAACTGTTCGGAAAGATCCCAGTCGAGAAACACGCCGTAGACCGTGACAATGTCGGCGTCGAACCAGACGACCGAATGCATCCTGTACACGCCCTTCTCGCGGTCGATCTCGACGCTGCGCAGATCGGCCGCGCACGCCGGCCCTGCCGCGCCCAGGAGAAGCAGGAGTACGCGAAGTCGCACGTCGTCTCAGTTCCGCTTGATGAGATCGCGCAGACGGTCCTTGAGCACGTCCTCGGTGTCCGGCTCCTCGGCTGCCTCGCCCTCCTCCGGCGGCGTCTCCTCCTCGCCACCACCAATGAGATCGAGCAAACGGTCGCGGACTTCCTCTTTCGCGCGTTCTTTCGCCGCTTCGGCCAGATCGAGCGAGAATTCGGGATCGGACAGCGAACCGCTGATCTTCACGGGCACGACTGCCGCCGTGAAATCGGCCAGCTCGTCCTCCGAGACATCACCCATGAGTTCGGGTTTGTCGAGTATCCGGCCACGCAGCGAGTAATCGAGGCTTGCGGCAACAAGATCCACGGTGCCTTGCCCCGTGAGCTGCATGAACGGCATGTCGGCGCGGAAATCGTTGTTGTTCAGCACACCGTCGACCACCGTGCCCGTTGCGCTGACCTCGCTGAAACGGGTCCTTGCGGGTAATTCGGGCTCGGGTGCCGCCTCACGACGAACGAGCGCGCGTGCGCGTCGCAGCTGATGCCAGACGTCGGTGCCTTCGAGTGCACCGTCGCGGAGTTCGAAGGACAGATTGCCGTTCAGCGTCTGCTGGATTTTGGCCATGTCCTCACCTCGGCCGGACAGCGTAAACACCCCGTTGATCTGGCCGCTCAGGTTTTCCTGATCGAACATGGCCTTGCCGAGCGGCGCAAGGTCGACGTCCTGAACGCGCTCGTCGACGGACAGGACGGGCGTGTCCCCGGACACGTCGAGACGCACGTCACCCTGGTAGGCACCGCCGAACAGCCGCGACGACATCGGGTGCAGGCGCAGGCGGCCGTCGGCGAGGTTCATGACCAGCTCGATGTCTTCGAAGAGGATGGCGCCCATCAGGGCTTCGCCGAGGGTAACGCTGCCGCGCGCATTGAGTCCGCGCAGGAGCTCCGCCGGGATCTCCACAGGCGGCTCGTCACCTGTCGATTCGTCGGCGACCTCTTCACCGGCGGGTGCCATATAGCGATTCAGGTCGATACTGTCGCCCGCCAGGTCCAGCTCGTACGCCCCGCCTTCGCCGCGCGGCACGGCAAGCTGGCCGCGGAACGTCGTATCGTCGATCACGAGCACGATGTCGTTCAGGGCAATTGCGTCAGCCGACACGGCGGCGCTTGCGTCGAGCGACAGCAGTTCGAGCGCGGCCGGGTCCGCCGTTTCGGGCAGCTCCGCGCCCAATGCCGTCAGCAGGCTGCGGGGCGAAAACGCCGCAATGCTCAGAGTGGCGCTCGGCTCGACATCGCCGGCGTAGGAGAACGGCTCTACGTCCGCCGTGAGGTCGAGGTCGAATACGGACAAGGTAAGCGCGCCCGGCGCCGCCGTTTGCTCGCGGGTGTTGAGCTGAATCGCAGGCGCGCCCAGGCGGATATCGGCGGGCGCTTCGGTTGCACCCTCGATACGCGCCCCGAGTTCCAGACCGCTCAAATCGACGGTACCGCTGTCGGGATCGAAAGCCATCGTGAGATCGAGATCGACCCGGCCCGATATGGCGTCAGGCCGCACTTCGAAAACCAGACCACCATCGACGGGAACGGCGGCATTTCTCGCGATCCTGCCGGTTTCTAGATTCACCTCGCGCAGATAGTACTCGCTGCCGGCCTGCTCGTCGCGGTAGCTGAATGCCGCATCGCGGACAACCACGTTGGCCACGTCCAGGCCAAACTCAACCGTCGGACCGCCTTCGGGCACGGTCTCGGGCGCGGCAGCCGCCGCCTCGTCGGCAAGCGCCTGCCGCTCCAGGAGGTCGTCCCAGTTCGTGCGCCCGGTCTCGTCGACCGCCAGGTTGACCTGCAGCGCTTCGAGCGAAGCCGTACCCACGGTCACTTCCTGCCCGAAGATCAACGGCAGGAGCTTGATCGAGAGGCGTGCGCTATCGAAGCGGACAAACGGCTCGTCGCCGAAACCCTCGGCGTTGCCGAGCGTGGTCCGGCCAAGCTCGACGGCAATCCATGGAAACAGGCTCGCGGAGATATCGCCTTCAATGGCGAACTCGCGGCCGCTCGCGTCGCGCACGGCGGTTTCGATATCGGACTTGAAGTCGTTGGCGTCGAACAGGAAATAGAACGCCAGCGCGGCAACGAGCAGCAAGGTCAGCACGCCGCCGACAATCCAGGCAAAGAGCTTGAGTAGCTTTCGCATACGTCGATTCCTAAGGGATCAGGGGCCCGCACGTCATTGCCGGGCTCGGGAACGTAAAGAGTACCAAATAGACGGGTTGGCAGGCGTCCCGGCGGCTCCGGTCACGGCTATTGAGACTGCCCCGGCCGGGTTTCGTTGCGAAAAAGCGAGGCCGGGCGTGGAGGCCGCGACGGGCGGCCAAAAAAAGGCCCGGATATCTCCGGGCCTCTCGATGATTTGCGCGACAGGTTGCGCGGTACGGGCTGGCTAGTTCTGCATGCAGAGGTTGAGCCCGCCGTTCAGCGTGGCAATCGTTACGCGACCGTCACCTTCGCCGTGGGTAAAGCTCAGTTCCCAGCCCGGCGCGTATTTGCTCGTGCGCTCCGGTTTTGGGCCAAAGCAGTTGCGGATCCTGCCGTTGAAGGTTTCGATGTCGAAGCGAGCCGACACCCTGCCCGAAAAATCGACGTTGACGCTGCCGTTGACGGTCTCGATGTCGAGTCGGCCGCCACGATCCAGACCGGAGCGGAAAGTGATGCTGCCGTTGACCGTCTCGAGATCCGCGCGCTCGAAATTCGAGTCCGCTATGCCAATATCGCCACTGACCGTTTCGGCATCGACGTCACCGGCAATACGCTCGGCCGCAATGTCGCCGGAGACGCTTTGCAGATCGGACTGCGCCGTCTTGCCGTCACCCTGTACCTCGATGTCGCCGCTGACGGTTTCGACGTCGATGTCACCTTCGAAGGCTTCGACGTCAATGTCGCCGCTGATCGCCTGTAGATCCTGCTCACCCTTGACGCCACGCACTTCGATGTCGGCGCTGATCGTTGCGACGTCGAGTGAACTCAGCCGCGGCACGCGTACGACCAGGTCAGCCGACACGTCGCGGTAGCGGCGATTGCTGTCGGGCACTTTCACCTTGATGCGCACGTTGTCGCCGCTGCGCTCGAACTCCAGCTCTTCGACCTCGTCGCCCACCGAACCGGTGACAGCCACTTCGTTGCGCGACCAGCCCTGTACTTCAATCGACCCGGACGTATTCGAGATCGACACGCGTCCGTCCTTCGAAGCATTCATGGACTCGTTGACCTCGCGTGCAGCAGCCGGCTGCGTCAGCAAGGCGATCGCGGCCGTTGCAATGGTCAATTTTGCGAAGGCTTTCCCAATGGTTTTCATTTGCACACCCCGCCGCACTAGATATCGTTCCGCTGGCCGTTGTTGCGTGTCATGACGTTTTGCGTCAGGCCGCCGACCCGATGCATGACCGTCAACTCCTCACGATAGGTCCGGAGCAGCAGCTCCTGCAACAGCGCGTTGTCCGGCTCCGCTTCGAGCGCTGCATTGATCTCGACAATGGCGGTCCGGATGGCCGCGAGATTCTCCTCGACTTCGCCGCGCGCCTCCGGCGACAGCCGCATGAGTTCCTGTGCAAGCTGCGACGACAGGCGGTCGCGCGCATCCTGAAACCCCGGGCCCAGATCGTAGCGCGCAAAGCTCACGCGCTCGAATACGAGGTCGGGGCTCACGACAACGGGCGCCGGCCGGTCTTTCATGGTCAGGTACGTCAGGCCCGATGACGCACCCACGAGCAATACCACAGCGGCTGCCTGCGCGAACAACGGCATGAAATACCGCCGCGGCGCCGGCTGCTCTTCGGCCGAAATCGCGGCTTCGATGCCCGGCCACAGATCGCGAGGCGGCGCAATCTCCGTCGCCAGTTTCGCCGCGCGCTCCTCGATGGATTCTTTTCTCTCGTTCATGACTGTCTACTGTCGTTGTGTCTTTCTACTGCCAATACCGTTCGTTCGCCACCACTGGCGGAGGCGTCGCGATTCACGTACCTCGATCGGGTGCGTTCTCCGCATCCTGTTCCGCCAGTGCCTCCGACAACATGCGCCGCGCTCTGTGCAGCTGCGCCTTGCTGGTACCTACCGCAATACCGAGCATTCGACCCGCCTCCTCGTGGCTGTAGCCATACACGGCGTTCAGCACAAATACGTGCCGTGCGCCGGCCGGCAGCCGGTTGACCGCCGCCGTCAGGTCCCGCAACTCACCCGAGTCCACCGCGAGCGTTTGATGGGGCGAACGATCCGCCACCACCTGGATGCGCTCCTGTTCACGCTTGGACTTGCGCATGCGTCCCAGCACGGCATTCACCGCAATGCGGTGCAGCCACGTGGAGAATGCGCTGTCGCCGCGGAACTTGCCGAGCTGCCGCCACGCCTGGATAAACGCCTCCTGAGCGCAGTCCTCCGCCTCGCCGGGGTTGCCGGTCATGCGCAGGCACAGGCCATATACCTTGTCCACATGCTGTCGGTACAGCAACTCGAAGGCTTTTGGATCGGACGCTTTCGAGCGTTCGATCAGGCTTGCCTCGTCCGCCGCATCGGCACGAATATCTGCATCTGGGGCGGTTGCCATACCTGCACTATAGTCTGTGGATTCCGCCGTCAAAAGCACCGTTTTGGAAGCCTTGTTTGCGTAATCTTGACAGTTAGATGATGTCCATGCCGTGAGGGTTTACTCATTTACTCAAAAATCGGCCCGTCGAGACGCCTTTTCCGGCCGTTTTGAGAGTCGATAAGCCCCTGACTCCGCACGCGATTCTGGTATGATGCGCGTGGCCCTCGAGTGAGGCTGCCGGTCATACCGCACAAATTCCACCAAAAAGGTCTATGGCTCCAGCAACAGCACCCGGAATCACAATCGCTGTCTCAGGGCCAAGTTGCCGGTCGGATTTACGGATTTCCCCGCGGTGACCGCTTATTCGATACTTTTCCTGGGCGCCGGTCACGGCTCCGGCGACTATCTCGCCGAACTCGAAACGCTGCCCGTTTGCGCGCGGCTCGAACGCGCGGATTCGCTCATTGACCCCGGCGCGCTCGACGGCATCGAACTGCTGCTGCTCGACATGGACTCGCTCGGGGCGCCGCTCGACACGCTGCTCCAGCGTTACGCGGAGTTTCCCATTGTCGCGCTGACCGACCGCGCGCACGAACATCGCGGGATTGCGGCAGTCCGAGCGGGCGCCAACGCCTATCTGCTGCACGACGCGGTCAGCGTGGAGATGCAACAGACCCTCTTCGAACACGCGGTCGAACGACACGCACTGACGCGCCGGCTCTCGGCAACGGATACGAGCGTGTTGTCGATACTCAACAGCATCAACGACGGCGTCATCGTCGTGGACCTGGAAGGCCGAGTGCTCGACATCAACCAGGCCGGTCGCCGGATACTGGGCCTCGGGCCTCGCAGCCAGCCGGACGCCGGCTGGGAACAGACGTTCTGTTGCGTCGACGAGGCCGGTAACAGCTACCATGACAGCGGCGAGATGCCGCTCGTGCGGGCCCGCCGGGGCATCAAGTTCAGCGAACAGCTTGCGCGCTACCGCGCACCGGAACAGCCTGACGCCATCCTGAGCCTGAGCGGACAGGGCCTGTACGATGGCGACCACCGCCTGATCGGCGGTGTCGTCAGCTTCCGCGACGTCACGGACACTGTCCACCGCACGCTGAAGCTCGAACGCCACGCGCAGTACGATGAGCTCACGGGCCTGCCGAACCGCGGGCAGTTCAAGGACAACCTGAGCCGTGCCATTGGCCGCGCCGAGCGCAAGTCGCTGCCGCTGGCCGTGCTGTTCATCGATCTCGACCGCTTCAAGTCCGTGAACGACACGCTCGGCCACGACACGGGCGACGCCGTGCTGGTCGAAGTGGCCGAACGTCTCGAGGCAAATCTTCGCATTGGCGATTTCATGGCCCGCTGGGGCGGCGACGAGTTTGTCGCCTGCCTGGAGGACCTCAAGGAGCCGGCGGACGCAGGCGCCGTGGCACAGAAGCTCGAACTCGTGCTGGCCGAGCGGTACACGGTGGGCGCGGCCGAAGTGTACGCCACGCCGAGCATCGGCATTGCGCTGTATCCCGAATCCGGTAATGACGCGGCGAGGCTCATCAAAGCGGCGGACGTCGCGATGTACGAGGCCAAAAAGCGCGGCGGTGCGCGGTTCCAGTTTTACTCCGAAGCGCTCAACGCCAAGCTCAAGCAGCGCGAAGAACTGGAAGTCGGGCTGCGGCATGCCCTGGTACGCAAGGAGTTTGCGCTGCACTATCAGCCGCGCGTGGATCTCACGACGGGCCGTCTGATTGGCCTCGAAGCGCTGCTGCGCTGGCAGCACCCGCGCTTCGGGCTGCTGCCGCCCGCACGTTTCCTGCCGATCCTCGAGTCCAGCGGCCTGATCCATTCGGCAGGCGAGTGGATCATCGAAACCGCCTGCCGCCAGCTGGCCCTCTGGCAGCGGCGCTTCGAAATGCCTGACCTGTCGATTGCCGTCAACATATCGCCGCAACAACTCCGGCATCGACGGCTGGTGGACGTCGTTGCGAAAGCACTGTCCGATTCGGCGCTGGATGCCGGCTGCCTCGAACTCGAAATCCGCGACGGCAACACGGCGCGCGACCGCAACAGCGAAGCGGAGACGCTCGCGGCACTCCGTAGAATTGGCGTCCGGCTTTCGGTCGATCACTTCGGCACGGCCGACGTCTCGTTCGAATCGCTCGACAAGGGCTACATCGACAGCTTTGTGCTCGATCAGTCGCTGATTGCCGACGTCGACGAAAATCACTCACACCAGCGCATCGTGCGCGCAGCCATTGCGATGGCGCAGGGACTCGACATCGAAGTGGCGGCCGAAGGCGTCGAAACCTTGACTCAGCTCGAGTTCCTTAAGAGCTGTAACTGCAATCTCGCGCAGGGTTACTTGATTTCGAAGCCGATGCAGCCCGAGAAAGTGGCGGCCCTGTTGCGCAGCGAAATAGCCGGCATGCAGCTGCTCGCCGGGGCGATCGGCTAACGGATTATCCCGACTCGGGATTTCCGGACCTTGGGTTTCTAGATGTGGGGCTCCTCAGCCGGGGCTCCGCAGTTCCAGCAGGCGCCGAACTGCCCTTCGTTTTCCTCTCCGCAGCGGCGGCAGCGCCACACCTGCCTCGGGCTCTCGTCCAGCACGGATTCGTGGATCAGCTCGGCGGCGCGATCGAAGTCGAGATCGTTGATCACCCACAGCTCGGGCCACACTTCGACAAACGGCATGTCGCCGAGTATCGATCCCAGGTGCTGGTTGCGAATCTCGGCGGCAATACCCTCCGCTTCGAGGAGGTTCTTGTAGTGAGCTATCGTAATCAGCGACGAGTCGCTCGTGAGCTTCTTCACTAACCTGTCTCATCGCCTCTGAGTGTTGCGAGAAACGCCGCCGGATCTTTGTCGTTTTCGAGCACTTCGACGAGCGCGGAGCCGACGATCGCACCGCTGACGTATCGCCCGACGTTTTCGACGTCCGCTGCCGAGCGTATGCCGAAGCCCGCGCATACCGGCAGCGGCGAGAGGCGCGCAACACGCTCGAGATAGCCGTCCACGCCGCCCGGCAAACCCGCATCGCCACCGGTGATGCCCGTAATCGTTACGGCGTACACGAACCCGCGCGAAGCCCGGCCAAGCTTTTCGAGCCGGTCGTCGGGGGAAGCCGGTGTCACGAGTTGAATGACACCGACGCCGCGGGCCTCGAGAGCGGCGCGCAGGTCGCCCGACTCCTCGAACGGCAGATCGGGAACGATGAACCCGCAGACACCGGTCTCGACGGCGCGCGCCGCAAGCCGGTCGTAGCCGAACGCAAGGAGCGGATTCAGGTAGGACATCATGACCAGCGGCGAATCGACGCGGTCCTTGATGCGCTCGATCTCGTCGAAAATCCAGGCTAGGTTGACGCCCTGCTTGAGCGCCTCGTGACTCGATCGCTGGATCGTCATGCCGTCGGCCATCGGATCGGAAAACGGTATGCCGACTTCGACGACGTCGCCCGCGCGCGCCACGAGTTCGAGCGTGTCCGCAAACGTAGTGCGCTCGGGGTAACCCGCCGTAATGAACGGCACGAGCGCCGTGCGGCCGCTGTCGTTTGCGCTTCGAATGGCCGCCGTTATGCGCTCATGCGGCTGCATGGGTACGCACCTTCGCGGGATACTTGGTCAATGTCGGCATGTCCTTGTCGCCACGTCCGGAGTTACCGATGAGTATGCGCTTGCCGGGATGCTCGCGCGCCCAGTTTCTGGCCGCCGCAAACGCGTGCGAGGTTTCGAGCGCCGTCAGTATGCCCTCCGTTTCGCAGAGTTCTTCGAGCGCCTCGAGCGCCTCGTCGTCCGTCGCCGAAATATAGCTGACCCGACCCGTGGACTTGAGCAATGCATGCTCCGGGCCTACGCCGGAATAATCGAGCCCGGCCGAAATGGAATGGGTTTCCTGCACCTGGCCGTCGTCGTCCTGCAAGATGATCGTATAGCTGCCCTGCAGCACGCCCGGCGTGCCGGTTGCGAGCGTTGCAGCGTTTTGACCGAGGCCCGAGCCTGTCCCGCCGGCTTCGACACCAATGAGTTCGGTATCGTCCGCCAGCAGCGGATAGAAAAGGCCAATGGCGTTCGATCCGCCGCCGACGCAGGCAAACGCCGCATCGGCAAGCCCGCCGGCCTCGCGCAACATCTGTTCGCGCGCTTCTTCACCAATGACCGATTGCAGCTCACGAACGAGGTAAGGGTACGGGTGCGCGCCGACCGCTGAACCCAGGATGTAGTAGATACCGTCCGGGTCGGTTACCCAGACGCGTAACGCCTCGTCGATTGCAGCGCGCAGGGTTGCGTCGCCCGCGGTCACGGCAACCACCTCGGCGCCGAGGCGCCGCATGCGGTCGACGTTGGGCGCCTGCCGCTCGACGTCCACGGCACCCATGTAGACACTGCACGGCAGGCCCACTCGCGCGCAGGCGGCTGCGGACGCCACGCCGTGTTGCCCGGCACCCGTCTCGGCAATGACGCGTTTTGCGCCCAGGCGCTTTGCGAGCAGTGCCTGGCCTATTGCGTTGTTGATCTTGTGAGCGCCGGTGTGGGCGAGATCCTCGCGTTTCAGCCAGACTTCCGCGCCCCAGCGTTCCGACAGGGCCCGCGCGTAGGTTAGCGCTGTCGGGCGCCCCACCCAGCTCCTGAGCTCGCGCCTGAACTCATCCCGGAACTCTGCCGCGTGCAGGTGTTCCCTGACGCCGGCTTCGAGTCGCTCGAATGCCGGCACCAGCGTTTCCGGTACGTAACGACCGCCGAACGGCCCGAAGCGTCCGCGCTCGTCGGGCAGCTTGCCCTCGATGGCCTGGGCGAGCAGACGCTTCGCCTCGCCCTCTTCAAGAATTGTACTCATGGGTGTTGCTCCGCGGCTCGCGCCGCTCTTATGAATTCCCGGATCCTCACCGGATCTTTTTCTCCCGGCGCCGATTCGACGGCGCTGGATACATCGACGCCCCAGGGCCGGACAGCGGCAATGGCGTGAGCGACGTTGTCGGCCGACAAACCGCCCGCCAGGATCATGTTGCCACGCTGAGCGACGCCGGCCGCGCGTCGCCAGTCCACGGTCTGGCCCGCGCCGGAACGCAGGCCCTCGTACAGAAACTCGCCCGGCAAAGTCTCGTCGTCGCGCAGGCGGCCTTCGCGATAGACGGGCCAGCGGCGAACGCCCTCCGGCACTTCCAGGCTGGCGTAGTCTTCCGCGTCCGTCTGCAGCACGTCGGGTGCAAAACCGTCGAGTACGGCGTTCCACTCTTCGGCTCGCGGATGCTTCATGACGGCCACCTTGAGCACGCCTGCCGGCACACGTTCCGATGCCAGCCGAGCCTCTGCCGGACTCACTCGCCGCACGGACTCGGCAAAAACAAAACCGACCGCGTCCGCGCCAGCTGCAACGGCGACCTCGACGTCCGCGGAATCCCTGAGTCCGCAGATTTTCACGACCAGGCTCATGCGTTCGCGGCGCCTTGCATGGCGCCAATGAGCGCGGCGGGGTTGCTGCTCCGCATCAGGGCAGTCCCGACCAGCGCAAGCCGATACCCTTGCCGTGCGACGCGCGATGCATCTTCCGCCGTCTTGAGGCCACTTTCCGCCACGGTAACCCCGGCGGGCAGCAAGTCGGCGTAACGTTCGAGCCGGTTCGGATCCACGTCGAGCGTGCGCAAATTGCGCGAGTTCACGCCGAACAGAAGTTCGCCGTTTTCCGCTTTATCCGCGTGTGCCGGTTGAGTCAGGAGATCGTGCGCTCGCTTTATGTCCTCTTCGCTGAAGGCTTCGAGCAGCACGAACAGATCGAGCTGCCACGCACAGTCGAGCATCGCGTCCAGGCGACTGTCGTCGAGCATTGCGGTAATCAACAGGACGCCGCTCGCGCCGACCGCGTGCGCTTCGCGCACCTGTACCGGATCGGTCAGAAAATCCTTGCGCATGACCGGCGTGTCCGGCACGGCGTCGACAACCTCGGCAAGGTGATCGAGATGGCCGTCGAAGCGGTCCGGCTCGGTCAGCACCGAGATTGCGGCCGCGCCGGCATTAGCGTACAGCTTTGCACGGGCCGAGCGATCCGCATCCGGACCCGCAAGCGCACCCTCGGCGGGTGAGCGGTTCTTGATTTCGGCAATGATGCCGAAGCGATGGGTGGCAAGCGGCGATCTGACGCGATCGACGGCCGCGGGCACAACGGCCTCCGCCGCGCGAGCCGCGCTCGAGGCTGCCATCGCTTCGAGGAAGTCGCTCACCCGGAAGACCCGAAATGTGCCTCGAGCTTGTCGATCAGCGCCTGAGCCTTGCCGGAATCGATGGCGCTTGCCGCGGCGCTGACACCCTCGCGCGGATCCGCAACGAGGCCCTGAACCTCCAGCACCAGCGACGTACCCATGAGCAGCGCACCGCGATGTGCTCCCTGGTCCTCACCGCGGAACACGCGCAGGAGTTCCCGCGCATTGTGCTCCGCGTCGCCACCGGCCAGATCTTCGGGTGCGCAACGCTCGAGGCCGTAGTCCTCGGGCTGGCGGCGGGTCTCGTCGACCTGTCCGGGCCTGACGTCGTACAGCAGGAATTCGCCGACGGGCGTCGCTTCGTCCCAACCCGGCGCCCCGTGGACGACGAATGCACGCTCGATCGGTAGCCCCGCGAGGGTTTCCGCCATGAGCGCCGCGGCTGCCTCGCTCCATGCGCCGATGAGCTGGAAAGGCGTCGCCGCCGGATTGGTCAGCGGCCCGAGCATGTTGAACACGGTACGGACCGACAGCGCCGCCCTGACCGGAACGACAGCTTTCATGGCCGGGTGATACGCAGGGGCAAACAGGAAAGTGAAGTCCGTGGCTTCGAGGCAGGCAACGGCCTCGTCACCGTGCAGCGGCAGCGGCATGCCGAGGCACTCGAGCATGTCGGCACTGCCCGAACGGCTCGATACCGAGCGGTTACCGTGCTTGACGACCCGCGAACCGGCAGCCGCCGCCAGCAATCCGGTTCCCGTCGAGAGGTTCAGGCTGCCGGAACCGTCACCACCCGTGCCCACCGTGTCGACCGTTGGCCTGCCGTCGGGTATGTCCGGGTGCACGGCCAGCTCGCGCATGGCCCGCGCAAAACCGCGAATCTCGCCGGCTGTCTCGCCCTTGGCGCGCAAGCCCGCCAGCAATGCGCCGGCAAGCGCCGGTTCGAGCTCACCCTCGGCCAGCCGGTGCATGAGCGCAAACGCTTCTTCCTCGCTCAAGCTCTCGCCGTTGAGAAGCTGGTCCAGCAGCCTGGAATACGCTTTGTTCATGTGGCGCTCATCCTCATGAAGTTGGCCATCAGCCGGTCACCCTCGGGGGTCAATACGCTCTCCGGATGAAACTGCACGCCTTCGAGCGGCAGCGAACGATGGCGCACACCCATGATTTCGCCGCGGTTGGTCTCGGACGTCAGCACAAGCTCGTCCGGCAAGGTGTCGGACTCGGCGCACAGCGAGTGATAGCGGCCAACCTCGAACGGCTGAGACAGCCCTTCGTAAACGGTTCGGCCGTCGTGCTTTGCCATCGAGGTCTTGCCGTGCATGAGCCGCTCGGCGGCGACAATCTTGCCGCCGAAGTGCTGAACGAGGCACTGATGCCCGAGGCACACGCCCAGTACCGGGATCGTCTCGGCAAATGCCGCAATCATATCGAGCGATACGCCGGCGTCTTCCGGCCGCCCGGGCCCGGGTGAGATGACGAGGTGGCTCGGGTCGATGGCTTTGGCCTCGGCGACGCTGAGCGCGTCGTTGCGATGCACGATGACCGTTGCACCCTGTGCCGCAAACGCCTGCACGAGGTTGTAGGTGAAAGAATCGTAGTTGTCGATCAGCAGCATGCGGACGTGATCGAACGCGCCGTTGCCGACACTACCCTTGTCGCTCATGCTCACTGAAAACCCTCCCGCGCGATCTCGAGCGCGCGCCTCAGGATGGCGCTCTTGGCCAGCACTTCCTGGTACTCCTTCTCGGGCACCGAGTCGGCGACAATACCCGCGCCGGCCTGGAAACTGTATTCGCCGTCGGTAAACACGAGCGTGCGGATCGTAATGGCCTGGTCCATGTCACCCGCGCTGCCGAAATAGCCGGCCGTGCCCGCGTAGAGTCCGCGGCCGACGTTTTCCATCTCTTCGATGATCTGCATCGCTCGCACCTTCGGCGCGCCGACGAGCGTGCCCGCCGGGAACGTGGCCGCAAGCAGGTCGAACTGATCGAAACCCTCGCCGATCTCGCCTTCGACGCCGCTGACGATGTGCATGACGTGGCTGTAGCGTTCGATGGCGCGGTAAGGATCGACGTGCACCGAACCCGGCGTGGCAACGCGCCCCAGGTCGTTGCGCGCGAGATCCACGAGCATGACGTGTTCGGCCGCCTCTTTCGGATCCGCCAGGAGCGCCGCTTCGTTGGCGCGATCGGTCTCCGGCGTCTCGCCGCGCGGCAAGGTGCCTGCAATGGGTCGAAGCGAGGCCCGCTTGCCGTTGAGTTTCACGAGCGCCTCGGGCGACGAACCGACCACCTGCACGTCGCCGAAGTCGAAGAAGAACATGTAGGGTGACGGGTTGATGAGCCGCATGGCCCGATAGACTTCAAAAGGCGCAACGTTGCTCGCACCCCGGAACAACACCGACAACACAATCTGGTAGATGTCACCGGCGGCAATGTACTGCTTGCAGGCATCGACCCGCTCGCAGAACTCCGGCTCGCTGAGCGACGCGGAGGCCTCGCTGTAGCTCGCGTCGTTCTGCGGCGGCGGCACGGCCCCGGCGAGACACTCGCGAACCTCTTTGCGGAGGGCCTCACGTTCGGCGTCCGGCCCGGCATGCAGCAGCGCAATGCGCCGGGTCAGGTGATCGAAGACGAGGAGCGATGCCGGGGCGACAAACGCCGCATCGGGCACGTTCGACTGCGGCGTCGTGGTCTGCGGCAGACGCTCGAACAGGCGCACGACGTCATAGCCGGACACGCCGACCAGCCCGCCCGAGAAAGGCAGGTCCGGGAGGCCGGGCTCGAGCTTCGGCGCGCGCTGCATCGCGTCGCGCAGCGCGTCGAGATAAGCGGTCTGCGTGTCGGGGCGAGGCCTGGCTTCGCCGTCGATACTGAGACCATCGGCGTTCATGCGCACCTCGAGTGCGTCACCAAAGCCCAGGAAAGAATAGCGGGCGAGACGTTCGCCACCCTCGACACTCTCCAGGAGAAAGCGTGGGCGAAGCCGGCCGAGCTTCAGGAATGCCGATACCGGTGTATCGAGATCTGCCGCAATATCGAATGGCGCTTGCATGTCGCTTGAGTTCCCGACCTTGTTCGCTTGCCGGCCGTCTCGACGGCCGCGCATAAAAAAAGCCCACCTCCTGGTTAGCAGGAGATGGGCTGTCGTGTCCTTGGCGCTTTACGCTTGCAGGTGACCGTCTGCCCACTCCCTCAGGAGGGCAGCCACCACCATACTTTGGACGCGCTGAGCTTCATGGGCCACGTTTTACCGGCCGCGGCAACGGCCGTCAAGTCACGCGCGTCAGTTGCCGCGGTAACCGTGGCCCGCCCCGAGCCTCACAGCGGATACAGGAGCGGCAGCACAAACGAGAAGCCGATCCACATGACAATCGTTAGCGGGATGCCAACCCGGAGGAAGTCGCTGAACGTATAGCCGCCGGCGCTCAGGATCAGAAGGTTGGTCTGGTAGCCGTAGGGTGTCGCAAAACTCATGTTGGCGCCGAAGAGCACAGCAAGAATAAACGGTTCCGGGTTGACCCCCAGCTGCTGCGCAATACCGATCGCAATCGGCGTGCCGATAACGGCCGCCGCGTTGTTGGAGACCACGTTGGTCATGATGCTCATCAACAGGAGAAACGCGGACAGGATCATTGGCACCGGCAGCGCTTCGGTTGCGCCGACAAAACTGTCGGCCAGCCATGCCGCCATCCCGGTTTGCATGAGGGCGTTGCCGAGCGCAAGGCTCGTGACGATGATCATGACCACCGGCACGGACAGCGCCGCCGCCGCATCGCGCCAGGTCAGGCAGTTGGTTGCCAGCATGAGCCCGAGCCCGGCCAGGGCACTCACCGAAATCGGCAGCATCCCCGTTGCCGCCGCCAGGATGACCAGCCCCATGATCGCAAGCGCGCGTTTCGCCTTGTGCGTATGCGGCAGGTCCGTGGTTCCGTCGAGCACGAGCATCGAGCCGGCATCCTTGAGCCCCTCGATACTCTCTCGGGTACCCTGCACCAGCAACACGTCGCCGGCACGCAGGCGAATCATCGTAATGTCGCCCGTCACCTGGGAACTGGGCGCGCGTGCGCGGTGCAGCGCCAGCGGCAACAGGCCGTACGATGCGCTGAAACGCGCAGCGGTCAAGGTGCGCAAGTGCAGCGGGGAGCCGCGCGTGACAACGACCTCGGCGAGCTGCTGACCTTCCGCTTTCAGCGGCGTGTCGTCGTCGATCGGGTGTTCGTCGTCGCTTATGTTGTACAGCGTTGCGCCGAGTATCGACTCGTAGTGCTTGAGGTTGTCAGGCGTATCCTTGACGAACAAACGATCGCCGGGCTGGATCTTCACCGACGGCAGCTTGGCGAGAAACAACGAATCGCTGCGCTGAATCTTGTCCACGCGCATGTTGCCGTCGGTCTTGGCCAGCACTTCCGACAAGGTCTTGCCGTCAGCAAAACCGCCTTCCTTGATGTTCAGCTGCGAATTGAAAATCCTCGGGCTCGTGTCTGCCATCGGCGGCGTGCGATCCGGCAACAGCCGGGGAGCAATCAGCCAGAGGAACAGGATACCGGCGCCACCGACAATGGCTGCGGGCAGCACAAACTCGAACATCGAGAAGGTCTTGAGGCCCATGTCCTGCGAAATGCCGACGACAAGCAGGTTCGTGGACGTGCCGATCGTCGTCGACATGCCGCCAATGATCGTGCCGAGACCCATCGGCATCATGACGCCGGACACCGAAAATTTGCTGCGCAGCGAGGCGCCGACGAGAATCGGCATCAGCAGCACGACAATCGGCGTGTTGTTCATGAACGCGCTCAGGACCGCGCCGAGGATCAAGGTCGTCAACAGCGCAACGATCGGCATGTTCGACCATGCCCGACCCACAATATTGGCCAGCGGCTGCAGCGCGCCCGTCGTTTCGAGCGCCTTGCCAACCATCATGAGCGCACAAATGGCAATCAGCGCTTCATTGCCGAAGCCCGCAAAAAAGTCGACGGTGCGCAAGAGCTGCTCACCGTTACGCTCGTACGGGAATATCGTAAAGCCTGTGACGAGCACGATCAGTATCGCGAGCGACGAGGATTCCAGCGGTATGCGATCGCGCGTAAACAGGAATAGCGCGACGACGGTCAGCAAGAGAACGGCAATACCGTGCGCGTCTATCGAGATCGGCTGCAAGCGGCCCCCCTGATTGTGCCGGCTAAGGTTTAGGCCCGGCGGCGGCCGGATCGACTGGAACCTCTCTCAAACTAGATCGTCTCCGCGCCGGTGTCTATTTTTTCGCAAGCCAAGGCGCCGCGAGAGCCGTGTAGCATCGCTACATCAGCGAGCGGTAACGCAGGATTGCGGGAAAATAGACACCGGCCCGAAGGGTTGCGGTGCGATTGGCCGCGATGCGGCGTTGCTCGTCGCTCATTTGGAGTCACCAAACTACGCTCCTCGTGCCTTGCCTCGCGGCCAATCGCACCGCAACGCGGATACGATCTAGTTTGAGAGAGGTTCTAAGCTACCGAATCGCAGTTGGCTTCGCAATCCGCCGCGCTTTCCACTGCAACCGTTGCGCCGCACGGCCGGCCAATGCATAAGCCGCTGTTTTTACAAAATAAATCTCAGCCGAGATTTGCTCCTTTATGGTGCTTGTCGGCGCTTTTGAATGAATCTATGCGCTCAAGCGAGTTTTTGCTATCGTCGCGCGAAAGACGCTTCAAGCTGCCCGAACCTCATGACTTTCAAGACACTAATCGACACCTGGTCCACGGAAACCCGGCCGCGGAAGACCGAACAGCGCTACTCGGTTCAGCTCGACGTCGACGACGCGGCGCGCGTACACGCGCTGGCGGAACTCTTCCCGGACGTGGGTGAAGAACGCATCGTGACGGATCTGCTCTCGGTAGCGCTGGATCAGCTCGAAGCCGCCATCCCTTACGAGCCGGGCAGCGAAGTGATACGCGAGGACGACTACGGCGACCCCGTCTACGCCGATACCGGGCTGACACCAAAGTTCATGGAACTGGTCAAAACCTACAAGACCAAGCTCGAGGCCTGATCCGGTGCCCTCATTTGACGTAGTCAGCGAATACGATGCACACGAAGCACGAAACGCGGTCGACCAGGCAAACCGCGAGGTCAACCAGCGCTTCGACTTCAAGGGAACAGGGTCGGTCTTCGAGTACGAAAACCCGACGATTACGCTCCGTTCGCAGAGCGACTTTCAGCTCAGGCAAATGCAGGACATCTTGCGGCAGAAACTCGGCAAGCGCGGCATCGACGTTGCCTGCATCGACGAAAAGGAGCCCGAGATCACGGGCAGCGAAGCGCGCCAGCAGCTGCTGTTGAGAAGCGGCATCGATTCGGATCTCGCGCGCAAACTCGTCAAGACCATCAAGAGCAGCAAGATCAAGGTGCAGGCCGCCATACAGGGCGAGAAGCTCAGGATCAGCGGCAAGAAACGCGACGACCTGCAGGCAACGATCCAGCTGATCAAGGATCAGGGCGTCGAACTGCCTTTGCAGTTCGAGAATTTCCGCGACTGAACGCCCATGACTGACCCCGAAAACAAAGGGATGCGTCGCCAGGACGTCCATTTTACGGATCGCGAGCAGTCGCTCCGTGACGATGTTCGGACCCTGGGCACGATGGTCGGTGACCTGATTCGCGAACAGGGCGGGGAAAAGCTGTTCGACTTCGTGGAGTCGGCACGTCTGCGCTCGATACGTCGCCGGGAGTACAACGAACTTCCCGGAGAGGAGCTGGCCAACCTCGTACACGATCTCGACCCCGAGTTTGCGCTGTCGGTCATCCGCAGTTTTTCGACCTATTTTCAGATGGTCAACACGGCGGAGAAAGTGCACCGCATACGCCGGCGACGCGAATACCTGCGCGACGTCGGCCAGCACCAGCCCGGCGGCCTCGAGGACTCGCTCATGCGTCTCAAGGCGACCGGCACGGACCCGGACGCCCTGCAGGCCCTCATCGATACGCTGCGTATCGAACCGGTGTTTACAGCGCACCCGACGGAACCGACGCGGCGGACGATCCTGCGCAAGGAACAGAATATCGTCCGGCACCTCGTCGAACTCCTGAACCCGACGATGACGCCGCAGGAAACTCACGCCGCACTGCAGAACATCCGCCTGCTGATTACGACCGGCTGGCAGACCGACGAGCACCCTTCGGAGCAAATGACCGTCGCGGACGAACTCGAACACGTGCTGTTCTTCGTCACGGACGTGCTCTATCGCGCCATGCCGGTCTTCTACGAAGACGTCGAAACCGCCATTGCGCGGATCTACGGAGAGAGCGGCAAGGACATCAAGGTGCCGCGCATAGTGCGCTTCTCTTCGTGGGTGGGCGGCGACATGGACGGCAACCCGAACGTCAACGCAAAGACCATTCGCGAAACGCTGACCCGGCAGCGCTGCCTCGTGCTCGATCTGTACTACAACGAGTGCGGCACGCTATCCACGAAACTGAGCCAGTCCACCGACCGGGTAGGTTTCAGCGAGGAACTCCTCGCACGTATCGAGGAGTATCGCGGCGTATTCCAGAACGCCTATCACGCCGTGCCGGCGCGCCACCGGGACATGCCCTACCGCGTGTTCCTGCGGCTCGTGCAGCAGCGCCTGCAGTCGACCTACGACGACGACATTTTCCCGTACGAAACGGTCGAGCAGTTCGAAGCCGATATCGAGCTGATCGCGGAAAGCCTCGCGGCCAACAAGGGCGAACATGCGGGCCTGTTTGCGGTACGCCGCCTGCTGCGACGCATCCAGACGTTCGGTTTCCATCTCGTAACGCTCGACGTCAGGCAGGACGCCGAAGTGCATCGAAGTGTCGTCGGCGAGTGCTTGGGCGTAGACGACTGGGAAAGCTGGAGCGCCGAAGACCGCGCAAAGCGCATTGTCGAAGCGATGGACAATCGCGAGGGCGCGCCGCAAACCCTGAGTCCGCAGGCGCGCAAGACCATTGCGGTATTCCAGGCCATCAACTTTTGCCAGCGTCGATACGGCAAGCGCGCGATCGGCCCGTTTATCGTCAGCATGACCCAGGGCGCCGACGACATCCTCTCGGTGCTGCTGCTGGCCGAGTGGGGTGAACTGCACAACAAGCGCGGCGAAGTGCCGCTCGACATTGCGCCGCTCCTGGAAACCGTGGAAGACCTGAAGCAAGGCACGATCATCCTCGACGCCCTGCTCTCGACCGAGCGCTATCGCACACATCTCGAGCGCCGCCGCAAGCGGCAGATGGTCATGGTCGGTTACTCCGACAGCAACAAGGACGGCGGACTCGCATCAGCGCGCTGGGCGCTGCAGAACGCTCAGATCAAGCTCGTCGATGCGGTCGCTTCGCGGGACATCGAGCTGACCTTGTTCCACGGCCGCGGCGGCACGATCAGCCGCGGTGGCAGCAAGACTCATGTCGCGGTGCTGGGAGCGCCCCCGGGCACCGTCAACGGCCGCCTGCGCGTCACCGAGCAGGGAGAGATCATCAACGAGAAATACGGGCTCCGCGGCATTGCGCTCAGAACGCTCGAACAGGTGACGGGCTCGGTGGCACTCGCCACGGCCATGCCGCATCACCGCGGCAACGACCAGCCCGAATGGCACGACATGATGGACGTGATTGCCGAGGAAAGCCGCAAGGCTTACCGGGGCCTCGCTTACGACACGCCGGATTTTTACGAGTATTTTCGCGCCGCAACACCCATCGACCTGATCGAACGCATGCGCATCGGCTCACGGCCGCCGTCCCGGCGCAAGAAGCCGGGCATCGAATCCTTGCGGGCCATACCCTGGGTGTTTGCCTGGACGCAAGCGCGTTACGTGCTGCCCGGCTGGTTCGGTTTCGGAACCGGGCTCAAGCGCGCGTCGGAACAGTTCGACGACGGCGCGTTCCGCAGCATGTTCATGGAATGGCATTTCATGCGCGCGCTCGTCGCAGATGCCGAGATGGTGCTGTCGAAAGCGGACCTCGGCATTGCCGAGCTGTACTCGAAACTTTCGGGCGAGCTGCACGAGCAGTTTTTCCCGATCATCGAGGCCGAATACGATCTGCTGCGCGGCCTGATTCTCGAATACTCCGAAACCGAGTCGCTGCTCGAGGGCGACACGACGCTGCAGCGCGCAATCATGCTCAGAAACCCTTACGTCGATCCCATGAGCCTCATGCAGGTCGACCTGCTCGACCGCTGGCGCCGCGCCGGTCGCGAGGAAGGCCCAGTGTTCGATGCGCTGTTGGCCAGCGTCAACGGCATTGCCCAGGGGCTGCAGAACACCGGGTAACGACTACCGGGTGTTCCCCGGCGCACAGCTTTTATTGCGCCATCAGGATTGAAACATCAACGATCGACGAAGCTCGCGAACTCGCCCAGCGACTTGCGCGAGATATCCGGCACTTCGCAGTTGTCCGCGGGATAGCCCGCCACGAGCAATAGAAACGGCCGTTCGGTGCGCGGTCGGTCCAGAATGTCGTTGAGAAACTTCATTGGACTCGGCGTGTGGGTCAGGGTTGCCAGACCCGCGTTGTGCAGCGCCGTGATCAAGAGGCCGGCCGCCAGCCCGGTGGACTCGGTGGGATAGTAGTGTTTGACCTTCTCACCGTCCGCGTCTTCGCTGAACTTCTGGACAAAAATAGCAATCAACCAGGGTGCCGTTTCGAGAAACGGCTTGTTTGCGTCGGTGCCGAACGGCACGAGCGCGTCGAGCCACTCCTGTGACGCCCGGTGGCCGTAGAACTCCCGCTCTTCCTCCTCGGCGGCAAGCCGGATACGCCGCTTCGTTTCGGAGCCGCTGACCGCCACAAAATGCCACGGCTGCATGTTGGCGCCGCTCGGTGCCGTGTTGGCCGCCATGAGCGCCGTTTCGATGAGCTTCCCTGGAACCGGGCGATCCGAAAATTCGCGGACGCTGCGTCGGCGATTCATATCAGCGTAGAACGTTTCCACGCGCTCGAGCATTTCTTCAGGCGGGTATTCGCGGTATTCGTGAAACGGCCGCGTTTTATATTCGCTCATGCGCTGTTGTTCTCCTTCATCGTTGCGGCTGTTCAGGGGCCCGGGTCTTCGCTGAGCTTCTGTAACACGGTCCACTCGTCAGTGTCACGCTCCGACAGCATCTCACCCTTCATCGAAATGCCGGCCTCGTGCACCGAGTTGGGGTCGCCGCTTACGAGCGGGTGCCAATCCAGCAGCTCCTGTCCGTTGGCTATCCGCCGATAGGCACAGCTCAGCGGGAGCCACTCGAAGGCTGCACCCTTGTCCTCGGCAAGATCGATGCAGTCCGTGACCTCCCGGACACGGGCCGCGTAGTTGGTGCAGCGGCACGTGTCGAGGTCGAGCAGGCGGCAGGCAAGGTTGGTATAGAAGACCTCGCCCGTGTCCTCGTCCTCGACCTTGTGCATGCAGCACAACGCACAGCCGTCGCAGAGCGATTCCCACTCGGCCACGGTCATTTCGTCGAGCGACTTGTGTTTCCAGAACGCATTCGTCATCGTTCGGCCATTCTGAACAGCTGACGGCGGCAGGGCAATTCATGCGAGCTGTGTTTCTCGATTACGCCACCATGGGCGAAGGCCTCGACCTCGGGCCGCTCGAGGCTGTGGTGTCCGATCTCGAGGTCCATGACGCCACGGCGTTTGACGAAACCGCGGCGCGGATTGCCGACCGCGAAATGGTCTTCACCAACAAGAACCTGCTCGACGCGGCGCTCCTGGACGCGGCGCCCGCGCTGCGCTTCATTGGCCTGACGGCCACGGGCACCGACAACGTCGACCTGGCAATGGCGCGGAAGCGCGGTATTGCGGTCGCGAACATCCGCGCGTACTGCACGGCGTCGCTCGCGGAGCACGTGTTTGGCGTATTGCTGATGCTCACTCACAGCCTCGGCCGCTTCAACGCGTCGGTTGCGGCCGGCGAGTGGCAGCGCGCCGATGGGCCGTTTCTGCTGGCTCACCCGGTGCGGGAACTGTCCGCCATGACCCTGGGTATTGTCGGCTACGGCGAACTGGGCCGTGGCGTGGCGCAAATTGGCCGCGCCTTCGGGATGGAAGTTCTGATCTCCGCGCGGCCCGGTGCCGACGACATTCCCGACGGTCGGATTGCGTTCGAGGAACTGCTGGAGCGCGCCGACGCCATCTCGCTGCACTGCCCGCTCACGCCCGCCACGCGCGGCCTCATGGGCCGAGAGCAGTTCCGGCGCATGCGCTCGAGTGCCTACCTGATCAACACGGCTCGCGGCGGGCTGGTCGATTCGTCAGCGCTTGCCGACGCGCTCAGAAGCGGCGACTTGGCCGGTGCTGCGGTCGACGTGCTGCCCGTCGAGCCCCCCGTGGGCGGCGACCCGCTGCTCGACTATCTTGGCGACAACCCGACAGGCGGCAAACTCATCGTGACGCCGCACATTGCCTGGGCGAGCGTCGAAGCCCGGCAAAACGCGATTGTCGAACTGGCCAGAAACGCCGCGGCGTTCATAGCAGGCGACGAGCGCAACCGGGTCGATCTCGACGCCTAGTCGCGGTCAGACACCAATAATCTGCCGCGCCCAGCGGACGACGTCGCGCACTCTCGGCGCCGTCAGGTCGTGCGCCTCGTCGAAGCTGACCCAGCGCCATTCGTGGTGTTCAGGCTCGCCGGTGTCGGGTGAAGGACCGAGCACAACGTCGCCGGTCTCCGACTTCGCAATGTAGTAGCGCGCGGTTTTGCCGCGACTGTACGGCCCCGTCTCGAAATACCGCTCGTTCCAGGCAAAATCGAGATCGGCAATGCCGGTCTCCTCGCGGACTTCGCGGACGGCGGCCGCAAGCGGCGTCTCGCCCGCCTCGCGCAGACCTTTTGGAAAATCCCAGTGGTGGTAAGCCCTGAGTAGCAGGGTCAGCCAGCTTTCACCGTCGCGGCGCGCAATGACAACCCCGCAGGAGAGCTTGCCTGGCGGCGGTTCGTTGTCCGACTCCTGATCCGGGTCCGACTCCTGGTCCCGCTCCCGGCTCAATTCCTGGCGCCTCTAAGGACGTCGACCGGCATTGCGTTGATGGCGCCGCGCGCCGCAAAAAAGCCGCTGAAACAAACGATCGCCACGCCAGCCGCCAACCCGGCGAGCCACAGCGTCGGGTTGAACGCATACGGCAGATTGAAGAGCTCGACGGCAATCACTGCGGCGAGCGCCGACGCGCCAGCGGCGGCGAGCAGACCCGCCGCCAAGCCCAGTGCGGCGAACTCGGTCATGACGCCGGAAAACACAATCTTCTTGCGCGCACCGAGCGCTCGCAGCATGGCGCTTTCGAAGCGGCGTTCGTCGATGGTCGACTGCACGGCCGCAAACAGCACGGCCACGCCGGCCAGCAACGTGAATACGAACACAACCTGCACGGCGAGACTCGCCTTTTCGATGATGCCCTGAACCTGGCTAATGATGGAGTCCAGATCGATCACCGAAACGCTCGGATGCTGCCGAACGAGTCCGGCGAACAGCGTTTTCTTCTCAGCCGGAACGTTCAGCGCACTAATGTAGCTCGCGGGGAAACCCTCCAGCGCCCCCGGCGAGAACACCAGGAAAAAGTTTGGCTGAAACGAGTCCCAGTTGACCTGGCGAACGCTTGCGATGCGCGCCTCCACCGACTGCCCCGCCACCGAAAACTCGAGCACGTCGCCAATGGTCAGCCCCGTCTCGATCGACACCTCTTCCTCGATTGACACCAGTGCGGGCCCGTCGTACCCGGCCGGCCACCATTCACCTTCGATGAGTTCGTTGCTGTCCGTCATCTGCTCGGCCCAGGACAGGTTCTGTTCGCGGTTGACGAACCAGCGGCCGTCTTCGTTCTCGATGTCGAGATCCTTGACCGGCGTGCCGTTGACGTGGGTCATACGCGCCCGCACGAGCGGGTCGAAGCGCGGAATCGGCAGCGCCTCCGCAACCAGCATGGCGCCAATCGATTCGCGCTCGTCGGGCTGAATATTGATCATGAAATGATTCGGCGCGCTGCTGTCGAGCATGTCCCGCCAGCCGTCGAGCAGATCGGTGCGCACGAGGGTCAGCAGCAGCAACACCGTCAGCCCGAGGCCAAACGCCACGACCTGCACGGCGCTTGCGCGCCCGCGGCGGGCCACGTTGGCAAGACCGTAACGCCAGGCAACGCCGACGCCCGCGCGGAACCGGCCCATCGCAGCCACGAGTCCGCGGCCGACCAGGTACAGGAGGCAACCGATCACAATGACGCCGCCCAGCAATATGACGAGCATCTGGGCATCGCCGACCGAGCGATACAGCAGCGCCGCGACGGCAGCCAGCGACACACCCGCAACCAGCAGCCGCGACGGCGACGGCGGCTCGGCATCGTGCCGCAACACGCGCAACGGCGGCGTGTCCTTGAGCTGCAGCAGTGACGGCAGCGCAAAACCCACGAGCAGAAGCAGCGCGCTGACCGATGCCAGCAGCACGGGCGCAAGACCGGGATCGGGCAAGTCGCCCGCTATGAGGTCCGCAATGATGTACGACAGCCCGGCTTCGGCGAGAAAGCCGACCGTGCTGCCCAGCACAACGCCAATGATGCCCAGCGCAATCAGCTGCAGCACCGACACCAGGATCACGAAACGCTGCGTTGCGCCGAGACTTTTCATCAGCGCCACGGTGTCCATGCGCCGTTCGGCGAATCGCCGCGCCGACATGGCAATCGCCACGGCGCTGAGCAGGAGGCTAATGACGGCCGTCAGCGACAGGAACCGGTCGGCGCGCTCGGCGGCGCTGAAAGCGCGCTCGCTGCTCTCCTCCTGGCTGCGGATGCGTACGTCGTCGGGCAATTGCCCTTCGATCGCTTCGTTGAAATTGCTGACGGCGTCAGCGTCGCCGGCAACGAGGAGCGCGTAGCTCACGCGGCTACCCTCGGCGATCAGGCCGCTGTCGGGAATATCGGCAATGTTCATGAGCAGCGACGGCGCCAGGGACGCAAAACCGATCGACTGATCCGGCCGGTAGGTCAAGACGGCCGTGACCGTCAGATCGAGTTCGCCGACAGCCAGCGAGTCGCCCACGCCGGCACCCAGCCTCGCGAGCAGCGCCGCGTCGGCCCATACCTCGCCGCGCGCCGGCACGGAATCCACCTCGCGCTGCTCGGTGAACAAATCGGCTGAAGTGCGCACGGCGCCGCGCAGCGGATACGCCTCGTCCACGGCCTTGATCGTCGACAGGGCGCCGCCGGCCGAGTCCTCGCTGTCGGAAAACACCACGGAGGGGAACCCGAGCGTGTCCGACGTCGTGAGCGCAAAATCTCCCGCGAGCGCACGCCATTCGCCGGGAATGGGCTCCGCCGAGCGCAGCCTCAGGTCGGCCGCCAGCACTTCGTTCGCTTGCCGGGCAACGGCTTTGCTGATCCTGTCGGTCAGAAAACTGACCGCCGTCAAGGCCGCAACGGCCAGGGTTACGGCGGCGAGCAGCACGAGTACTTCGCCCGAGCGCAGCTCGCGGCCGAAGCTCCTCAGCGCATAGCGAAAAGCGCTCACGCGGCGGCCTGGACGTCGCTAACGAGCCGCCCGGCGTCGAGGCTCAAAACCCGGTCGCAGCGTTCGGCGAGCTGGTTGTCGTGCGTCACGAGCACAAGCGTGGTCGACGACCGGCGGTTCAACTCGAACATGAGCTCGACGATCTTCTCACCGGTCCGGCTGTCGAGGTTGCCGGTCGGCTCGTCGGCAAACAGCACGGCGGGCTCGGTGGCAAACGCGCGGGCGATCGCTACCCGTTGCTTCTCGCCGCCGGACAGCTGCGCCGGATAGTGCAGCGCCCGCTCGGTCAGCCCCACCTCAGCGATAATTTCCTGCGAGCGCGAACGGGCATCGTCGGCGCCCGCAAGTTCCAGCGGCAACATGACGTTTTCGAGCGCGTTGAGCGATGGCACGAGATGAAACGACTGGAATACGAAGCCTACGCTGTCCGCGCGCAGCTTTGCGCGGCCGTCTTCGTCGAGCTCGGTCAGATTGCTGCCGTTGAGCAGCACGTGACCCGAGGACGGCAGGTCGAGTCCCGCCAGAAGCGCCAGCAAGGTCGACTTGCCGGCACCCGAGGCCCCGACAATTGCAACGGTTTCGCCGGGGGCAACCGTGAAACTGACGTCGTCGAGAATGGTCAGAGACCCTTCGGGGCTGGTAACCTGCTTGACGAGGCGGTGCGCCGCCAGTACGGCGTCGCTCGAAGACGAATTACTCATGCATAGTCCTTAAAAAGCGCATAGTCCCTGGCGAAATCAATCATGCGAATCCTCTTTGCACAGGCAGTCCTGGCACTGCTCTTGTTCCCTGGCGCACCCGCACTTGCGGACGGCCCGCCGGAGCAGGGCGATACCCCCGTGCTTGTCGTTCTGGGCGACAGCCTCAGCGCCGGTTACGGCATCGATGTGGACCAGTCCTGGACGTCTTTGTTGCAGCTCAGACTCGCCGAGCAAGGGTACGAACATCGCGTTGTGAACGCCAGCATTAGCGGCGAAACGACCGAAGGGGGCAGAACCCGCATCGACGGCATTATCGAGCGACTGGCGCCCAGCGTGGTTGTCGTCGAACTCGGCGGCAACGACGGCTTGCGCGGACTGCCGCCCGAGCGCACCCGCGAAAACCTGCTCACGATCGTCAATCGCTCGCAGGCGGCCGGAGCCCGGGTTGCCCTGCTCGGCATTCGCATCCCGCCGAACTACGGACCACGCTATACACGCGCCTTCGAAGGTACTTTCCGAGAGGTCGCCACAGAGGCGGGTGTTCCCTGGATCGAGTTTTTTATGGATGGCGTGGCCCTCGATGAAACCCTAATGCAAAACGACGGGATTCACCCGAACGCCGCGGCTCAGCCGGTACTTCTCGACAACGCGTGGCCCGTCATTAGCGAAGCGCTGGAACCTCCGGACTGAGGCTTACGCCGCAACGGATAATCCTCCGTCGGGTTCGACGTATTCGAGTGCTCCAGTTTGACGGATGCGCTATTCTGTCGTCTGTTTCAGTTCGTAACTCTTTAACTTAAATCCAAAAGGGGGGCTTTTTGGACGACAAGATCTGGCTCAAATCTTACCCACCCGGCGTACCCGCCGACGTGCCGGAACCGCCGTTCCGCTCTATCCGCGACCTCGTCGAAAACAGCTTTCGCGAATACCCGGATCAGCCCGCGTTTGCCAACATGGGGAAAACGCTGACGTATCGGGATCTCGACGTGCTCTCGATGCAGTTTGCCGCCTACCTTACGGACACACTGGGCCTCGTACGCGGCGAACGAATCGCCATCATGCTGCCCAACATCCTGCAGTACCCGGTCGCCATGTTCGGTGCCTTCCGGGCGGGGCTCGTCGTCGTCAACGTCAACCCGCTGTACACGGCACGCGAACTCGAACACCAGCTCAAGGACTCCGGTGCCAAAGCGATCGTAATCCTCGAGAACTTCGCGCACACACTCGACGAGGTTCTCGCCGAGACTGATGTCGAGCACATGGTCGTGACGGGTGTCGGCGATCTGCTACCCACACTCAAGGGTATGCTCGTCAACTTCGTGCTGCGCCGCGTAAAGAAAGTCGTGCCGTCGTATCGGCTGCCGGGCCACGCGCGCTTTCGCGACGCGCTGGCAAAAGGCGAAGGCAAGACCGTCGAGCCGATGGAGCTCGGCTACGCCGACATTGCCTACCTGCAATACACGGGCGGCACGACGGGCGTCTCCAAGGGCGCAATGCTGAGTCATCGCAACATGGTCTACAACGTCCAGCAGACCATTGTCTGGCAGGGCGACTCGTACAAGGGCGTAGAGCCGGTCGTCGCGATTACGGCGCTGCCGCTATATCACATCTTCTCGCTGGAGACGAACTGCCTGTCCGTCATGGCTCAGGGCGGACTCAACGTGCTGATCACCAACCCGCGCGACATGCCGGGTTTCGTCAAGGAACTCGAAAAACATCGCTTCAACATGATTACGGGCGTCAACACGCTGTTCGCGGGGCTCTTGAACACACCCGGTTTTGACAGCGTGGACTTCAGCCAGCTTCGCATGTCGATAGGCGGCGGCATGGCCGTGCAGCCGGCGGTGGCGCATCAATGGAAATCGGTTACGGGCATTCCGATTCACCAGGGCTACGGCCTGACCGAAACCTCGCCCGTGGCCACGTCGAACCCACCAGGCAGCGACTTTACCGGCTCGGTCGGACTACCTGTGCCGTCAACCGACATCATGATTGCCGCTGACGACGGCAATCCGCTCGGCATCGGCGAGATCGGCGAGATTTGCATTCGCGGGCCGCAGATCATGGAGGGCTACTGGCAGCGCCCGGCGGAAACGTCGAAAGTCATGCTGCCGGGTGGCTGGCTCCGAACCGGTGACGTGGGCCGCATGGACGAGGACGGTTACGTCTTTATCGAGGATCGCAAGAAAGACATGATTCTCGTCTCCGGCTTCAACGTCTATCCGAACGAAGTCGAGAACGTCGTGGTCGAAATGGAAGGCGTGCTCGAGGCGGCGGCGATTGGCCTGCCCGATGAGCGGTCGGGCGAAATCGTCAAGGTTTTTGCCGTGCGCACGTCGGAAGATGTCACCGAGGACGCGATCATCGCCTACTGCAAGGACAACCTGACGGGCTACAAATGCCCGAAAGCGGTGGAGTTCCGCGACGAACTGCCCAAAACCAACGTCGGCAAGATCCTGCGCCGCAAGCTGCGCGAGGAAGTGTTGGCGGCCGAATGACGATCAGGACCGGCATGCTGGCGGCGGTGGCGTTGCTCGTCACCGGCTTTGCTGCGGGTGTCGCCTTCTCACAGGCGGCGCTCGACCCTGTCAAGGTTGCGCCTTACATCTACACGACCGCGTTCGAAAACGACAAGGTGCGGGTGCTCAAGCGGACCATTCGCAATGGCGAAACGCCGCCGCTCGTCCAGCAGCCGGATCGCGTCGTGATTTACCTGAACCCCTGCGCGTGGCTCGAGGAAGACGACGAGGGTGAGAAAACCATGCGTTCCTACAAGTTCGGCGAGCCCGCCTGGCAGGCGGCCAACCTGCACGGCGGCTCGAGCATCCCTGTTGTGCAGGAGTGCCACGTCGTCGAGGTTGAAATCCTGTAGCTGAACGGCGGCTCCGTCATCCGCCCGAACGGCCGTCGGCAAACTCGCAGCCGGGAAAATGGCCAACCCTCTCCGTCAGCGCCTTGCACAGGCGCTCCGACTCCCCACGGTCGCCGGATCGGTACAGCAACTGCGCCAGGCGCGTCGTCGCTTCGGGCTCGAGTGGTGCTTCTGCAAGCACACGCCGGTACCAGAGTTCGGCGTCCTCCGTTTGCTCCAGAGTTTCGTAGATCCCCCCGATCGCAACTCCCAGCGCCACCTGCCAGGGACCCACGCGCTGCGGCTCGCGATCATAGGCGCGGCCCATCGCAGCGTATGCCTGCTCGAACACGGCAACCGCACCGCGCTGATCGCCTCGCATCTGATGGATTTCCCCCAGATTGATCAACGACCCCCAGGAGTCCTCGTCGATGTCGATGGCGCGCCGATAGACACGCTCTGCGCGCTCGAGGTCGCCCTGTGCGGTCAGAGTCAGGCCAAGCGCCTTGAGCGCGTCCGTATCGCGCGGTGCCAACCGCGAGGCACGCTCGGCCATTGCCGCAGCGCGCGCGAGCGTCTCCGTGGCTGCGGGCGTTTGGGTCAGCCCGAAATCCAGGGCCTCGGACAGGGTGTTCGCTCCCGACGGCTCCGCGCCCGGTCGATGCGGCCAGCGAACGATACGTTGCACCAGCGCGTTGGCGAGCCCCGCCTGTGCCCCCGCGTGGTCCTTATCGGCGGCCAGCGCGCGTTCGTAGAGCACAATGGCAGCCTCGTTGTCCGCGCGTGTGAAGCGCATGTAGAGATCGCCCGCTCTCTCGGTCAACACGTCCGCTTCACCGGCGGGTCGCGACGTCAAAAGGTTCATGGCAGCGATGGCGCCGGCCGCGATAACAAGCACCAGCAATACCACCGCCGGCCGCGGCATACGGTTTCGGGCACCGTGCTCGCCCGGGATCATGGCATCGTCCGCTCGCTCGATCGGCGCAATCAGTCGATAGCCGCGCCTCGGGAAGGTTTCGATGAAACTGGGTGCCTGTGCCGAATCGCCAAGCGCGCGGCGCAATCGGGACACCGCGCGCGCCACTGTATCGTCGCCGACGATCGAATCGGGCCACAGCGCAGTCTCGATGTCGGCCCTCGACCAGACGCGGCCCGGATCGCGCGACAAAAGCACGAGCAGGTCCATGACTTTCGGCTCCAGGGTGACGGTGCCGTCGTGATCCGCTATCCGGCCCGTGTCGGGCTCAACCCGCCAATTGCCGACCCGGAAAACCCGGGAATGGGTGCTTCCGGCTGGCGGGCCGCCTTTTGCCGTGTCAGTCATCAGCCGAATGTGGGTCCGGGAACGGCCAATACTATTGCCGTCAGGGTTTCGTCAGGTAAAAAGGAGCCTGACAACATGGTCGGTTCAGGCCCGCCCGCTCTAAGGTCTCGGGCAGATTCCATATGCTGTTGAGGACCTCGCTTATGTACCGACACGTGTATCTCCGAAACTTCCCACTGAATGATCGCCGCTTGATTTATCGTCGCATGAGCCGCTGGCGCTTTCTTTACGTACTCGCGGCGTTGAGCATCGCCTGGACCAGTCAGGCCGACGATCGCTTGACGGACCCCGATCCAGCGATTCCCGTCGACGCACTACGGGCCGATTTTGCAGCACTTTACGATGGCCTGAAAAGCGGCCACGCCGATCTTTACGTCCACCGCAACAGGGCCGAGTACGACCGACGCTACGACAAGATGCTGAGCGCCCTCAACAAACCCATGAGCCTGTTCGACGCACAGGTGTATTTTCAGCGTTTTGTGGCTTTCGGCAACGTTGCTCACGCGCGCATCGAGTTTCCGCGCGAAGCCCACCGTCGCTTCGAGGATCATGGCGGCAAAAGTTTCCCGATCTACCTGCGCATCGCGGAAGGCCGCAGTTACGTCGGCGAAGACTACTCGGGCCACGTGGATGTCCGCCCGGGTGACGAAATCCTCTCGCTGAACGGTATCGCAATGGCGGTGTGGCTCGAGAGGACCGCGGCACACATCTCGGCCGACACGGCCTACATTGCGCACTCGCTGCTCGAGTTCTCGTTTCCGCGCTATCTCTGGCTCGAGCTCGGTGAGGTGCCGGAGTTCGAGCTTCGGGTCAGGACCGCGCGTGGTGCCGAGAAGACGATCGTCGTTGCGGCAAGATCAGCGGAGGAGCGGGAGCAGCTGGCCGCGGACCGGCCGCCCAACTTTAGCCGAGATAGCGAGCTACGCAGCTTTGAGCTACTCGACAACGGCGTTGCCTTCCTGCGACCGGGCCCCTTCTACAACGCCGAAGACCCGAGCGCCATGTGGGACAACACGGCGTTTACGGCCTTTATCGACGGTGCGTTCGATGCGTTCCTGGAGGCAGGCGCTGTGAAGCTGGTCATCGACCTCAGAGACAACCCGGGCGGAGACAACTCGTTCAGCGACCCCATGCTTGCCTGGATCGCGGACAGGCCTTTCCGCTTCGCCTCCGCGTTCCTGATTCGCTCCAGCGACGAGGCCGCCGCGTCCAATCAGGCAAGGCTGGACAGCAGCCCCGGAGCCGCGGCGAATGTTTCCAGACTGATGGCCGAACGTTACGCACAGGTACCGCGCGGTGAGCAGTTTGCATTCGACATCCCGCTTGCCGCACCCCGCGAGGACCGGCGTTTCGACGGCGAAGTCTATGCTCTGATCAACCGCCACTCTTATTCGAACGCGGTCAACGTGGCCGCGATTGTGCAGGATTACGGTTTCGGCGTTGTCGTGGGGGAGAAGACCTCGGATATGGCCACCTCCTATGGAGCGATGGAAACTTTCACCCTGCCGTTGACAGGCATATCGGTTGGCTTCCCGAAAGCGCACATCATCCGCCCGTCGGGCGATACGCGCGTTGACGGCGTAACACCCGATTGGGAGATCGAATCGCCGCTGACGCCTGCGGCCGAAGATCGGGTTCTCGAACACCTGCTAAGTCGGCTGCGCGCGGACCCCGGCAGCGACGCTGACGGTCGTTAGCGCCGTAAATACGGCGGGGAGGCGACGGTTAGCCCGGCGCTCCGGCGCGGGGCCCGGATATCAAACCTGGCTTTGCAGTGCGCCTGCGGCAGTCGCAAACCGTCGACTGGTCGCGAAATCGAAAGCCTCCTGCCCGGGGCCGTCCGCCCTGATCCGCTGAAGCCTCGCCTGAGCCTCCGCGAGAGAGGGCCGGGCGCCGGCGGCAACTTGCCACAGCACCATGCCGCGCTCCTCGCCGGGTACGAACCAGTTGGCTGAAAGCTTCAGATAGCGGTGGTGAATGCCGCCGTAGACAAAATCTTCGAGCGCCTCGACGGGCTGCCACACCGAACGGGTAGCAAACAAGGTCTCGTCAATGACGTCCTGCTGATTCCACACGTGACCTGGCGCGTTGTCGGCGGCACGACGGATCATGTTGGCGCCAATGTCGAAGCGCGTCAGACCCGGATCGTCGAGTCCGTGACGCAGCTTTGCCAGGTTGAATTGTGCAAGCTGCATGAGAAGCGCAAACCTCAGTCGTGATACGCAGGACTCAGCTCATGCACCGCATCGACCAGGACGCCCAGATTCTCCGGGTCTATATCGGGAGTGATGCCGTGGCCCAGGTTGAACACGTGGCCGGGGCCCTTGCCGTAGCTGGCCAGGGTCGACGCAACGCCGGCCCGAATGGTCTCGGGCGATTCGCGCAGCGTGGCCGGGTTCAGGTTGCCTTGCAGCGCCACTTTGTCGCCAACGTAACGCCGCGCGTCCTCGAGCTCCGTCGTCCAGTCGACACCGAGCGCATCGCAGCCGGTTTCAGCGAGATCTTCGAGCAGAGGGCCCGCCCCTTTCGTAAACAGAATGACGGGCACGGCACGGCCGTCCTTCTCACGGATCAGGCCGTCGACGATACGCTGCATCGACGCCAGTGAGAAACGTCGGAAATCGTCCGGCTCGAGCGCGGAACCCCAGGTATCGAAGATCTGCACGGCCTGCGCGCCGGCTTCGATTTGCGCGTTCAGGTATTCGACGGTCGTTTCGGCAATCAGGCTCATGAGGTGATCGAGCACCTCCGGCGATTCTTTGGCCAGCGCCCGAATCGTCGGAAACTCGCGGCTGGAACCGCCCTCCACCATGTAGGTGCCCACGGTAAACGGACTGCCAGCAAACCCGATCAGCGGCACCTTGCCGTTGAGTTCTCGGCGTATCGTGCGGACAGCCTCGAATACGTAGCCCAGCTCTTTTTCGACATCCGGAACCTTGAGGCCGCGAACGGCGTCAGCCGTCTGCACGGGCCGTTCGAACTTGGGCCCTTCGCCGGTTTCGAAATACAGACCGAGCCCCATGGCATCCGGAACGGTCAGGATGTCCGAGAAAAGGATGGCGGCGTCCAGCGCATAGCGCCTGAGTGGCTGCATCGTGACTTCACAGGCCAGCTCCGGGTTACGGCACAGGCTCATGAAATCCCCGGCCTCCGCGCGGGTTGCCCGGTATTCGGGTAAGTACCGGCCTGCCTGGCGCATGATCCAGACGGGCGTGCGCGGCACCGGCTCCCCCATGAGCGTCCGCAGCAACAGGTCGTTTTCGAGTTCCGTGCTCATACGCTCACCGCTTCGTGTATTGATGCCTGTATGGCCTCAGCGGCCTCCCTCGGACTTTCCGCGTCGCGAATGGGCCGGCCGACGACGATGTAGTCGACGCCGCTCGCAAACGCGGTTTCCACGGTCACGACGCGCTTCTGATCGCCAACTGGCTTGTTGTCGACGGGCCGAATCCCCGGTGTAACCACAAGCAGTTTGTCGTCGACGAACTCCCGCAACCGCGGCACCTCCAGGCCCGACGAGATCACGCCGTCACAACCCGATTCGAGCGCGCGCCGGGCACGCGACAACACCAGTTCACCCACATCGCAATCGAAGCCCAGGTCGTCCAGGTCACCGCGGTCGAGGCTTGTCAGCACCGTAACGCCCAGCACCTTGAGCGTATCGCCCTTGTGCTCGGAGGCCGCCTCCATGATGGATTGATTGCCGTGCACCGTCACAAAACTTGCGCCGCGGTCCTTGAGCTGGCGAACCGCCGAGCCCACGGTAGCCGGTATGTCGAAGAACTTCAGATCGCAGAAGACCTGCTTGTCGCGCTCGAGGAGCCAGTCGAGCAGCTCGAAGTATTCGCCGCCCATCATTAGCTCGAGGCCAATCTTGTAGAAGCGCACGGCGTCGCCGAGATCGTCCACGAGCGCCTGCGCGCGCTGCCGGTCGGGCACGTCCATCGCAAAAATCAGCCGGTCTGCCGCGGGTATGTCTTTGTGTTGCAAAGTGGAGATCTCCGTTGTGCTTGGGCGCCGGCGCGTATTTTAGTGGGCCGTCTGGAAAATTCCTACGCTTGCAGGCGCTCGTGTTCCTTCAGAGCGTAACGATCGGTCATTCCCGCAATATAGTCGGCCACGACGCGCGCGCGCCGGGATTCGTCACGATCCCCGGCGGCACTGGCGAACTCTTCAGGCATGCGCGTTACGTCGGCCATGTACGCGGCAAACAGCTCGCGCAGAACCCCTTGCACCTTTTCGGTCATCGCGAGCTTCTGCTCGTGGCCGTAAAGGTGCTCATTGAGAAAGCGCTTCAGCGACAGATGCAGTGCCTCGACCTCCGACGAAAAGCCGACAAGCCGGCGGTCCGCGCTGCGCACCTCATCGATGGATTCGGGACCGGCTTCCTCGATGCGGTCTCTGCTCGTCTCGATGAGATCGGTCACTACCCGGTTGATCATCCTTCGAATGATCTCGTAGATCAGGCGTCTGTCCTCGAGCTCCGGATAGCGGTCCGTGACGACCCGGTGCTCCTGTTCGAACAGCGGCTGACTGCACAGCTGCTCGAGGCTCAGGAGGCCCGCGCGAAAACCGTCATCGACGTCGTGATTGTTGTAGGCAATCGAGTCGGCCACGTCGGCGAGCTGCGCCTCGAGACCGGGCAGTGTGCGCTCCAGGAAGCGCTTCCCGACGTCGCCCAGTTTGCGGGCGTTGTTTTTCGAGCAGTGCTTGAGAATACCTTCACGCGTCTCGAAGGTGAGATTCAGGCCGGGGAATTCGGCGTACTTCGCCTCCAGCACGTCGACAACGCGCAGCGACTGCAAATTGTGTTCGAAGCCACCGTATTCACGCATGCATTCATTGAGCGTGTCCTGGCCCGCGTGACCAAACGGCGTGTGGCCAAGGTCGTGCGCAAGGCAAATGGCTTCGGTCAGATCTTCGGCAAGCCCGAGCGCAACGGCAACCGTGCGCGCAATCTGCGCAACTTCGAGCGAGTGTGTAAGCCGCGTGCGATACAGGTCACCTTCGTGATTGACGAACACCTGGGTCTTGTAGACAAGTCGCCGGAACGCAGTCGAATGCACGATACGATCGCGGTCGCGCTGGTACTCGCCGCGGTACTCCGCGGGAGGCTCCGCATATCGGCGTCCGCGGGACGTTGCCTCGGAGGCCGCGGCTGCCAGCAGTTTGCGCATTCAGGCTCCGGCCCCGAGAACCCGGGCGAGGCGATCCTCATCGTAGTCCGCACTCAGACGGGCCGCGCCCGGCGCGTCGAGCAACACAAAACGGAGCTGACGCCCCACGGCCTTCTTGTCGAGACCCATGGCGGCCAGCATGACGTCCGCTTCAAGCGCGGGCGGCTCGACCGGCAGGCGCGCCCGCCGTATGAGCTCACGCAGACGCGCGACGTCCGCCGCGGCGAGCCCACTCAACTCGGCCGCCATGAGCATGCCCGCTGCAACGGCCTCACCGTGCAACCAATCGCCGTAACCCTGGCAGCGCTCGATGGCATGGCCAAAGGTGTGGCCAAAATTGAGAATCGCCCGTCGCCCGGCCTCGCGCTCGTCTTCGGCAACAATCTGCGCCTTGAGTTCGCAGGAGCGGGAAATGGCATGCACGAGCGCATCGCTATCCCTGTCGAGAAGCTGCTCCATGTGGGCATCGAGCCAGTCCAGAAAACCGGCGTCGGCAATCGCACCGTACTTGATCACCTCGGCGAGCCCTGCCGACAGCTCGCGATCGGGCAAGGTATCGAGCGTCGCCGTATCGATCAGCACACATTGCGGCTGATAAAACGCGCCGATCAGGTTCTTGCCCTCGGCGTGATTGACGCCGGTTTTGCCGCCGACCGAGCTGTCGACCTGCGCCAGCAGCGTGGTCGGCACCTGTATGAAGGCGACGCCGCGCATGTAGCAGGAGGCGGCAAAGCCGGCGATATCACCCACGACACCGCCGCCGAGCGCAATCAGCGTTGTGTCGCGCGACGCTCTCGCGGACACGAGTGCGTCCAGGACCTGGCTCAGGGTCGTTAGCGTCTTGTGAGCCTCGCCGTCGGGCAATACAACGCTTTCGACCGTCCTGGCTCCCAGGCTCTTCGTAAGTGCCTCGAGGTAGAGCGGAGCGACGGTATCGTTGCTGACGACAAAACAGGTGCTGCCGGCCACGTGGGCGGCCAGATCGTATGCGCCACCCAGAAGGTCACAGCCGATGACGACCGGGTAGCTCCGTTCGCCGAGATCGACATCGATTGTTCTCGAAACTGCCATGCTGCTGCGCTGGTCCGGTGTCCCTGTTGACCGGTGTATCCCACCGGGAAAGCGAAGACTACCGCAAAGCTGTTGTCGAACCGAAGCCCGAAACCTGCCGGTACGGCGATAAACGATTTTGAGACAGGCTCTAGGGAAGCTTCTCGAGAATTTCGTCGGCGACCGCTTTCACTTTACGGCCGTCTGTTTCGACCACCAGGTCGGCAATCTCACGATACTGGGGTTCACGCTCGGCCATCAGCGCCTCCAGCACGTTGCGGCGGTCGTCACTCTTGGCCAGCAGCGGGCGCTCGCGGCCCTTGTGCGTGCGCTTCAGCTGCTGATCCACGCTGGTAAACAGATAGACGACGTAGCCGCGCGCGCCGAGATGCTGGCGGTTCTCTGTATTGATAATCGCGCCGCCTCCCGTCGCCAGAATAATGCCTTCGCGCTCGGTCAGCTCGGCTATGACACGGGCTTCCCGCGCCCGAAAACCCGTTTCGCCTTCTTTTTCGAAAATGAACGGAATGTCGACGCCGGTTCGCTCCTCGATCACGTCGTCGCTGTCGAAGAACGGACGATGCAGGCTCGACGCCAACGCCCGGCCCACCGCCGACTTGCCGGAACCCATGGGACCGATCAGGAACAGGTTTTGTGAGGACTTCATTGGCAACCCGGGACAGGAGTAGCAATATCAATCATACCCGCCACCGCCATGTATGGCGTGATCGGGGACGCAGAGTATCCGTCAAGCACGTCAAAGAAGAAAAGCCAACCCGAAGGTTGGCTTTCCGACAACAGGAACGCAGCAGCGCTTAATAGAGCTTCGCACCTTCTTCGAGAATGCGCGGAGTCACGAAGATCAGCAGCTCGGATTTGTCATCCTCGAACTCCGTGCTGCGGAACAACGCGCCGGCAAACGGGATATCGCCCAGCACCGGTACCTTGTTGATGGTCTCGCGCCGTTCGGTCTCGTAGATGCCACCCAGCACGACGGTCTGGCCGTCAGCGACCAGCACCTGTGTTTCGACCTGTCGGGTATCGATACTCGGCACGGTTCCACCGAGACCACCCGTCGAAATCACCTGACCGACGCTGTCCTTGTTGACCTGCAGATCCATGATGATGTTGTTATCGGGAGTAATCTGCGGCGTAACGACGAGACTCAGAACCGCCTTCTTGAACTGCACGGTCGTAGCGCCCGAAGAGGCCGACTGCTGGAAGGGAATTTCCACACCCTGCTCGATACGCGCCTCTTTCTGATTGGCCGTAATGACCCGCGGCGTCGACACAATCTCACCGCGACCTTCCGTTGCCAGCGCCGTCAGCTCGAGGTCGACGAGATAACTGCCGTCGAGCACCGCCAGGCCAAAAGAGCCTGCCGGATTGTCGATCGGCACGTTGACGTTGTACCGGTTGGTCAGATCCAGAGCCACGGGGAAGAACGTACCGTTGGCCGGGTCGGCGGCATTGTCCAGTGCGGAGCCTATGCTGGTGGCCGTGCCGAGCCCGTTCCCGGACAGGACCGTAAGGCCGTCGTTGCCGTTGGTTTCCACGCCGGTCACGCCGAGTCGAATACCGAGGTCGCGGCTGGTGTCGTCGTTGACGACGACAATGCGCGTTTCGATCAACACCTGCTTGATCGGGATGTCCAGCGTGCGAACCATGCGGCGCACGCCTTGCAGCCGTTCTGCAGTGTCGCGAATCAGGAGCGTGTTGGTACGATCGTCGACGGAGATGCTGCCGCGATCCGACAGCATGGTGCCGCCGTCGGAGCCGCCGCCACCGTCCGCAATCAGCAGCGCAAGGTCTGACGCCTTGGCGTAGTTGACCTGGATGAATTCGGAATACAGCGGCTCGAGTTCGCTAATGGCCTGTTTCGCTTCCAGATCGGCCGTCTCACGAGCCGCAATCTCTTCCGCGGGCGCAACGATGATGACGTTGCCGTTCTGCCGCATGTCCAGGCCTTTGGTCGTCATTACGATATCCAGGGCCTGATCCCACGGTACGTTGCGCAGGCGCAAGGTCACGTTGCCCTGCACGGTATCGGAAACGACGATGTTCCGGCCCGAGGTCTCGGCCAGAAGCTGCAATACAGCGCGCGTTTCGATGTCCTGGAAGTTCAGGGTCAGGCGCTGACCCTCGTATTCCTTGGTTTCCGAGAACAGTGACGATCCCTGTTCTTCCACGTCCGCCACGGGATTCACTTCGATCGTGAATTCGGTGTCCGACTGATAGGCGAGTTGTTCGTAGCTGCCGTCCGCGGAAATCACGACCCGCGTATCCATGTTGGTGCGCAGCGTATCCACGGTTGTCACAGGCGTCGCGAAGTCCATGACGTCGAGGCGGCGCATCAGTTCGGCCGGCAGCGCCGTGTCCTTGAATATGGCTACCACGCGACCGCCTTCCTGACGGATGTCGACGGGTGTGCCCGGATCGGTCAGGCTGACGACCACGCGACCGCCACCGTCGCGGTTGCGGCGGAAATCGACGCCAACGATAGACCGTGCGCCAGCGGGCGCGGCGCTCATCGCGGGAGCCTCTGACGGCGACGGCGTGCCGGCGAACTGGGTAGAACCGGCATCGTATTCGCTGTCTCCGCCCACGGTCACGACCAGCGTGTTGCCGCTTTGACGGGTGTCGTAGGCCACCATGGAGGCGAGGTTCAACACAACCCGCGTCCGTCCGTTGGCTTCCGCCGTGAGCACCGTGTCCAGCGGGCCCAGGTTAACGTCCCGGCGGCGCGACTCGAGCGCCAGTGCCGTGTTCGGCAGGTCGAGCGCAATGCGCGCCGGGTTTTCGATCGTGAAAGCGAGCGGCTTGGGCGCCGTTTCGCTCATGATGAGGGTCAGCTCAACCCGATTGCCCGGGAGGCTCTGTACCTGAATGTCCTGTAGCTGGTTGCTTCCCTGCGCGCTTGCGGCTCCGCCGACCAGCACGAGGAACGCCGCCTGCGCGACCAGGGCCAGCTTGACTACCGCGGCGCGGCAACCTGCTCTGCGTTCGAATTTGAGCATCATTCTTGTAACTCCCAGTTCCATTCAGGTATCAGTCCGACAGACTGATAGCAGCATCCCTTTCGATGTAGCCGCCAATACCGTCAGAGATAATTTCTATTAGCTCGATTTCCGAGTTGCTAATCGAGACGATCCGGCCGTCGTTCTGGCCGAGATAGTTGCCCGGCACAACCCGGTGAATAAGGCCATCCGAAGTTTGTACGAGACCGTAGGTCGTGCCGCCCAGATCGAGCGTGCCGACCATGCTCATCGTGTCGAGCGAGAAGCTTTCCAGGTGCTCGCGTATGCGCTCCACGTCGGGACGCACGCCGCCGGCCTGGCCACCGGCCGCCTGTGGCGTGTCCGGCACGAACGGCGAGCGTATGCCTTCGACGTCCGCCTGGTACACGAAAATTTCGTACGGCGTGATTTCGGGCAGCGGATCGATGCGGCCGCCGTCTCTCGCCTTGACCTCGTTGATGTACCGGTCGAGCTCGTCCATGTTGGCGCTGCAGCCCGCCAGCAACAGCGAGGACACAGCGAGCAGCGTGATGGTTTTGAGGTTGGCATCCATGACTACTGAGCCTCCTCGAGATAACGATAGGTTTGCGCCGTCACCTCCAGGCTGAGCTGGTCGAAGCTGCCCTGTCTCTCCGGCGTAATGTTGATGTTGTGCAACGTGACGATACGCGGCAGTGCAGCCACGCCGCTGACAAAATTGGCCATCTCGTGGTAGCCGCCCGACAGCCGGATCTTGATCGGCTTCTCCGCGTAGAAGTCTCTCGGCACCTCACCCTGGGGCTCGAAGAGCTTTTCCTGCAGGCCCGAGGCCAGCCCGGTCTGGGAAATATCGACGATCAGGCTGGGGATTTCGGTCTCGCCGGGAAGCTGCCTCAACATCGTGCCGAACGACCTTTCGATCTGTTCGAGCTGCGCCTTGTAGTCGTCGTAGTTGGCCGCCTTGCGCTGCTTGTTCTCGAACGTCACCATCAGCGAATCTTCCTCCGCCTGCGCGCGCTTGAGCTGCGGATGCTTGTTGTCGACGATCGTGAAATAGACGCCGGCACCGATGACCGCGATCAAGGTGAGCGCAATGACCGCCACCCGAAACACGAGCGGCCAGCGGCCGATGTCGTTGACGTCGAGGTTCTTGAGCTCTTCTACGTAGTTCATTCGAGCCCCTCCGCGGCTTCGTCGATGCCGCTTTGTTGTTTTAGATAGACGACAAATTCCGCCTGCCGTGAACCGCTGTCACGCACACTGGTCGTCTCCACGCGCTCGACCTCCGGATCGGCGAGCCAGTCCGACGCGTCGATCTGCCGCATGAGCGCGGAAACGCGCGTGCTGGACTGAGCGACGCCGCGCAACTCGACGCGCGAGCCTCGTTGACTCATGCCCGTCAGGTACACGCCCTCCGGCAGCTGCCGAACGATCTCGTCAAACAGGTGCACGATCTCGGGGCGGGACTTCTGCAGCTGATCGATGATTTCCATGCGCGCCAGCAGACGTTCCTTCTGCCGTTCCAGGTCGTCGATTTCCTCGATGCTTTTCTCGAGTTCGCGAATCTCCTCGGTCAGCCTCGCGTTGCGGCGGTCCTGCGCATCGATCATGGAGTTGAAGACGAACATCGTGGCCATGACGACGGCAATGCCGGCAATGACCGCGCCGCCCATGGCGACACCAAAATCGCGCTGGCGTTTCTTGCGCTCTTCCTCACGCCAGGGAAGTAGATTAATGCGTGGCATCTTAGTCGAAGCTCCTGAGTGCAAGGCCACACGCCGTCAGGAGCGCAGTGGCGTCCTTGGTGACACCCTGTGATTTGGCTTTCGAAGAAATTTTCATCTGGCCGAGCGGATCGCCGACCTCGGTGGGAATGCCGACACGGCTGGAAATGACGTCGGCAATGCCCGGAATGTTGGCGCAGCCTCCGCAGACCAGGATCATGTCCGGCTGTTCGCGACCGCCGCCGGAAGCAAGATAGAACTGCAGCGAGCGGCTCACCTGTTGTGTCATGTCGTCGATGAACGGCTCGAGCACTTCGGGCTGGTAGTTGCTCGGCAGCCCGCCCTGTTTCTTGGCGCGGCCGGCGTCCTCCATCGACAGACCGTAGGTCCGCATGATTTCTTCGGTGAGCTGCTGACCGCCGAAGTTGAAGTCGCGCGTGTAGATAACTTTCAGATCCTTGAGCACGGAAAACGTCGTGCTGCTCGCGCCGATGTCCACGACCGCAACCGACTGCCCGATGCCGCTGTCCGGAATCTGGTGGCTCAGAAGCTGGCACGCATTTTCCAGCGCAAACGCCTCGACGTCGACCACCTGCGTAGCAAGACCGGCGGCGTTGACCGCGGCCTGCCGCTGGTCGACGTTGTCGGTGCGGGTCGCGACCAGCAACACGTCCATCAGCTCGGGGTCTTTCTCGTTCGGACCCACGACCTCGTAATCGAAGCTGACCTCTTCCATCGGGAACGGTATGTACTGGTCCGCCTGGATCTCGACCTGCCCTTCCAGATCGCGCTCGGAAAGGCTCGAAGGCATCTGGATCACTTTGGTGATGGCTGCGTCGCCGCTGATCGCGACGGCAACGTCGGTTGCCTTCGCGCCGGCGCGCTTCACGGCGCGCCGTATCGCTTCGCCGACCGCCTTCGCGTCCACTATGGCTTTTTCGCTCACCGAACTGGGCGGAGTCGGCTCCGCGGAGTAGGACTCGACGCGATAGCGCTTGCCGCTTTGCGACAGCTCTATGAGCTTGACCGACGAGGTCGTGATATCGAGGCCCAACAAAGGTTGAGTTTTCTTGCCGAAAAGCACGTTTTTTTCCTTCTATGTCGGTAAGTTGCGAGCCAAAACTAGCTTGAGGCTTAGCAACGCGATTTAACTATATATCAACAAAATGTTAAATAAAACGTGAAGCGAATCACGATCCAGCCACCGCCATGCTACTGCCGCTTAAGGCCTAAATTCCGTGAACTGGTCGGCGCTTAGCGTCGTGACTTCAGGCAGACCCTGTAAGCCGCGCCGTATCGCCGTTCCGTCAAAGCCACTAGCGGCGCGGCACCGGGTTTCCACAAGGCCCTGAAAGGCCAGTGACAGCGGGCATTGGCTTGATCGAGCCAGCGTCGCTATCATTCACCGTCGCTTAAGGCCCTTGCCACAGAATTGCCACTTTTTGCGCACGGTTTGCGAATATCGTGACGCTCACACTGTACTGTCACGGCCCCTGAGGCCTTTATGGCTCTATCCGCGGCGTTTGGCCGGAAACGCAGGCGACTATGCAAGACTCATCCAACGTGAACAAAGAACCCCGTCACAAGTCCCGGAGACGCTGGATGCGTTTCGGAATCATGGCCCTGGGCCTGAGCCTGGCCGGCCTCACGGGCGTTATGAGCGCACTTACGGGCGCTTATTACTATGTACGGCCGATCCTTCCCGAAGCCGGCACTATTCGCGATATCCCGCTGCAGATTCCGCTCAGGATCTACAGCCGCGACGGCCGCCTGATCGAGGAGATCGGCCAGCGGCGCCGCGAACTCATCGAATACGAGGACGTGCCGAGTCACGTCGTGGAGGCGTTCATCGCCGCCGAGGACCGGCGTTTCTTCGAACACCCCGGCATCGACTACGTAGGAGTACTGCGTGCCGTATTTCAGCTGGTCTCCACGGGCGAGGTCACGGCGGGCGGCAGCACCCTGACCCAGCAGCTCGCGCGGGACTATTTCCTGTCTCGCGACCGCCTGTTGACGCGCAAGCTCCTGGAGGCGTACCTCGCCTACAAGATCGAACAGGAATTCACGAAGGAACAGATCATGGCGCTGTTCCTCAACAAGATGTTCTTCGGTCAGCGGGCCTACGGCGTCGCGGCCGCCGCGCGCGTGTATTTCGACAAGCCGCTCGAGGAGCTCAACGTCGCCGAGGCCGCCACGCTCGCGGGCCTGTTGCCGGCACCCTCCCGCTACAACCCGGTCCGCAGCGCAACCAACGCCGAGCGGCGGCGCGGTTACGTTCTCGGCCGGATGTATGCGCTCGAGTTCATCGACCGCGCGACCTACGACGACGCGATGGCCTGGCCGATGGAATCGACCCTGCACGGCACGGCCGTCGAACTCAACGCGCCGTATGTCTCGGAAATGGTGCGCGCCGAGATGGTCAAACGCTATGGCGAGGACGCGTACACGGGCGGATACCAGGTTGTTACGTCGCTGGATTCGCGCCTGCAGATCGCCGCCAACTATGCGTTGCGCAACGGCCTCCTGAGCTTCACGCGGCGGCGCGGCTATCTCGGTCCGATCACCCGCTTCGAACTCGAGCCCGGCATGCTCGCGGGCCCGCCGACCACGTGGCCCGAGGACATCGCGCAGGCGCTCGGCCAGTACGGCCCCGGCGGCCTGAGCGTTGCGCTGGTGGTTGCCGTCAACGACGACAACAGCGCGTCGATTCTCTTCGCTGACGGCAGCAAGGACAGTATCCCCTGGGCGGGGATCTCCTGGGCCAAACCCCGTATCGACGCCGAGACGACGGGCCCGGAGCCCGCGACGGCCGACGAGGTGCTCGCCCCCGGCGACCTCGTGTTCGTCATGCCGACGAGTGGCGACTTCTGGGCGCTGTCGAACCTGCCGGTCGCGCAATCCGCTGTCGTCTCCCTCGACCCATATGACGGCGCCATCACGAGCCTTTCCGGGGGCTTCGATTTTGCGCTCAACAAATTCAACCGCGTCGTGCAGGCGTATCGTCAGCCGGGCTCTTCGTTCAAACCGTTCATTTATTCAGCGGCGCTGGAACACGGCAACACGCCGGCAACGGTGGTGCTCGATGCACCCGTGGTCATCAACTCGTCGGAACTCGAAGCGGTCTGGCGACCGATCAACTACAGCGGGCGTTTCTACGGCCCGACCCGCCTTCGCGAGGCGCTGGTACGATCGATGAACCTCGTGTCGGTGAGGCTGCTGCTTTTCGAGACCGGGGTCAGCAACGCCGTGCGCCACATTGGCCGGTTCGGTTTCGGCGATGCCGCCTTGCCGCGCAACGGATCCCTTGCGCTGGGTGCCGGCAGCGCATCGCCACTCGATATGGCGCAGGCGTACGCCACGCTCGCCAACGGCGGCTTTGCGGTCAAGCCTTACGTCATCGACGCGATCTACGGCCCCGAAAGCGAGATCCTGTACCGCGCCGAACCCGTGGTCGCCTGCGGGGATTGCGAAACCCGCGACGCCAGGCCGCGCCGTACCAGGGACAACGGTGACGGCAGCGCGCTATCGGACGGCATCAGCGACCTGCCTCTCGAAGCCGTCCTGAGCTACCGGCCCGACGCCGCCGAAGCGCCCGAACTCTTCGCGTCGATCAACGCCGCCCCGCGCGCCGTGTCCGCACAAAACGCCTACCTCGTGACGGACATGATGCGCGACGTCATCCGCCGCGGCACCGGACGCCGCGCCATGTCGCTCGGCCGCCGCGACCTGTCCGGCAAGACCGGCACGTCGAACGACCGTCGCGATGCCTGGTTCGGGGGCTTCAACGCCGATCTCGCCAGCATCGTGTGGGTGGGCTACGACGACGACTCGCCGCTCGGCCCCGGCGAGGAAGGTTCGCGGACGGCGCTGCCCGTGTGGATCGACTTCTCCAGGCTCGCCTACGACGGCGTGCCGGAGCACAGCCTGCCGATGCCCGAAGGGATCGTCTCGGTGAAGATCGACCGGGAGACGGGTTGCCCGGCGCGCGCCGGCCAGACCAACGTCAGCTTCGAGGTTTTCGAGGTCGGCCGCGTGCCGCGCTGTGAGACGGTTGAAGCCGCCCCCGATCTGTATAACGATGCGGACGGTCTGGGCGGCCTGTTCGACGAGCCCGTCTCGCCGACCGGCGGCGAAGGACCCGCAGACGGCGAAAGCGTCCCGGAACAGGACGGCGCCGAGCCGGAAGACCCCGAAGCAGAGACCGAAGAACCGTTGTTCTAGAACCTGTCTCAGACCGGACCGTAACCGTGCAGCGGTTGCGGGCGGTTCCCATGAAGCACAAAGAAGTTATGGCGAAGAAATTCGAATCGGATCGCGACCGGGCCCGGGAAATGGTTGCCCAGGAAGCGGCTAGGCTCATCGTCGAGCAGGGCATGCGCGACTATCGGGCAGCCAAACTGAAGGCGGCCGAGCGGCTTGGCCTCGACAACCGCGGCTCGTTGCCCGGCAACGCCGAGATCGAAGAGGCGGTCGTCGAACACCACAAGATTTTCGGCGGAGACGCACATGCGGAGTACCTGGCCGGCATGCGGGCGATTGCCCTGTCGGCGATGCGTCTCCTGGACGGCTTCGAGCCACGCCTCGTCGGGCCGGTGCTCAACGGAACGGCCGACGAGCACTCGGCCGTCAATCTGCACGTGTTTGCGGACAGCGCCGAGACCGTGGCCTTCTCGCTGGCCGACCTCGGCGTCCGTTACCGTTCCTATGAGCGCCGCCTCAAGAGCCGCCGAGGACAGGTCGAGATTTACGCCGGTTTTCGGTTCCCGCACGAGGACGCCACGGTGGAAGCCACGGTGTTCCCGTTCGACGGGCTCAGACAGGCACCCATTAGCCCGATCGACGGACGGCCCATGCGGCGCGCCGACTCACAGGCCGTCGAAACCCTGCTCAGCAACGGTACCGGACAGGAGCGGGGCTAACGGTCCGAGATGCCGATGTATTCGCGCTGACCGGGGCCGGTATACAGCTGCCGCGGTCGACTGATCTTGCCCTTCGGATCGGAGATCATCTCGCGCCAGTGCGCCGTCCAGCCGACGGAGCGGCCAATCGCGAACATGACCGTAAACATCGAGGTCGGAATGCCCAGCGCGCGGTAGATGATGCCGGAATAGAAATCGACGTTGGGATACAGGTTCTTCTCGATGAAGTATTCGTCCTTGAGTGCCACCTGTTCGAGTTCCAGCGCAAGGTCGAAGAGCGGCGTGTCCTGGCGGCCCAGCCTTGCGAGCACCTTGTGGCACATCTCGCGAATGATCGTGGCGCGCGGATCGAAGTTCTTGTAGACGCGGTGCCCGAAACCCATCATGCGGAACGGGTCGTCGCGGTCTTTCGCCTTGTCGACGTACTTGGGGATCTGGCTGACGTCGCCAATCTGCTCGAGCATTTCGAGAACCGCCTCGTTGGCGCCACCGTGTGCCGGCCCCCAGAGCGCGGAAATGCCCGCCGCAATCGCCGAGTAGGGATTGGCCCCGGAGCTACCGGCCATACGCACGGTAGAGGTCGAACAGTTCTGCTCGTGATCGGCGTGCAGGATGAACAGAAGATCGAGCGCTTCGGCGGCGACCGGATCGATCTCGTAGTCTTCCGCCGGCACGGCGAACAGCATGTGCAGGAGGTTTTCGCAGTAGCTGAGATCGTTGCGCGGATAGATGAACGGCTGGCCGATGTTCAGCTTGTAGGCAGCGGCCGCAATCGTCGGCAGCTTGGCGAGGATCCGATGCGCGAAGATATCCCGGTGCTCGGGATCGGAGACGTCGGTCGAATCGTGATAGTACGCGGACATGGAGCCGACGACGGCGGACAGCATCGCCATCGGATGCGCGTCGTAGCGGAAGCCCTTGAAGAAACTCAGCATCCCCTCGTTGAGCATCGTGTGATAGCGGATCGTGTTGTCGTACTCGGACAGCTGCTCGGCCGTCGGCAGATCCCCATGCTGCAGCAGGTAGCACACCTCGATGAAATTCGAATGCTCGGCGAGTTGCTCGACCGGGTAGCCGCGATACATGAGCACTCCGTTCTCGCCGTCGATGTAGGTGATGTCCGAGGAGCAGCTGCCGGTGGCCACAAAGCCGGGATCGTAGGTAAACACGCCCTGTTCCCGATACAGCCTGATAATGTCGATGACATCGGGACCCGTGGTTCCGGAGAGCACGGGCAATTCGGTCTCTTTTCCGGCGGGGCTAATAAGGCGATAGGCATCCTGGCTCATTGACTTCCTCTGTTTTTCTCGGACGGTGCGCACAGACCACACGGCGCTGTATCACAAGGCCTGAAGGCATTGTGTGCAGACGGGTTGCTACGTGAGACTCCCCGGACCGCGGATCGAGCGGTCTGCGAGTTGCAGTTATTGCTTTGGTTCTCGCAAGGCAACCGGGATTTTAGCAAATACGCCCGGCTTTTGCGGCGGGACTTTCGTCTAGAAAGATAGTGTCAGTCGTAACCGCGGAGGGCTCGCCGAAACGGGCGCACGAAGCAGGCCGCCCACGCAAAGGGGCAGCCGTTCACTGAAAAAAGGACGCGTGCCGGGTCGGCGCGGTCGGAAAGATTGTCGTGAGGCCAGTCGGCGCGGCAGGCGCTATTTCGCCATGCCGTATTTCTTGCGGAACTTGTCCACGCGGCCGCCGGTGTCGACGATCTTCTGTTTGCCGGTGTAGAACGGATGGCAGGACGAGCACACCTCTACCTGGAGATCGTGACCCAGCGTCGAACGGGTCATGAACTCGTTGCCGCAACTACAGGTCACCTTGATTTCGGCGTAGTTGGGATGGATATCGGCTTTCATTGACGGTCTCCGGGTAGGTCGGCCCAGGCAAAAAGGGCGCGTACTATATGCTTAAGTATGTCTCGCTGCAAGCTCTGTGTATGGGCGATTTGGACCCTTTCAACGGGGCGGCACAATTATCCACAGAAGCTGTGGATAAGGTTGTGGAAGAAAATTGAACGAACGACCTAAGGTGCGGATTTTCAAGCACCGTTTTTAATATGTCTATTTTATGGCCATTTTGTGAAGCGCTTTTATAACAATGACTTACGCTGGGTTTCCCACATCAGAACTGAGATGAGACGTAGTTCACACTAAAAAAATAAGTGCATCACGCCGCCGTGTGCATAAGTCGCAACGCAACGCTCGGCGCTATACACGCTAAGAAGGCGGTTCCGGCCCCTCTCCGGACGGCAGAAACTCGGCCATCACGTCGTTCAGGAACGAGCGCCCGAGGGCGGTGGGGACAAAGTGCCCGGCCGTGCGATCCTCGATCAGCCCACGCCGGCAAAGGCCCTCCAGCCGCGAGGCCAGCCGGTCCCGATCGAGACCGGTTCGCGCCTCGAAATCGCCCAGGGTGAAGCCCTCGATGAGGCGCAGTGAGTTGAGCATGAACTCGAAAACGAGATCGCCGGCGGTGCAGGCTGTGTAGGCCGGCCCGCTTCCCGGCGTCTCGTCCCCGGGCGCCTCGGCAAAACGCATGTACGCCTCGGGGTTTGCGGGCCGCACGTAGCGAAACACGCCTTCCGGCCGGGTCAGCTTGCCGTGAGCGCCCGCGCCGACGGCCAGATAATCGCCAAAACGCCAGTAGTTGAGATTGTGCCGGCACACCCGGTCCGGTGCCGCGGCCCACGCCGAGACCTCGTACTGGATGAAGCCACGACTCTCGAGCGCTGCCTGTCCGGCATCCTGAATGTCGGCCGCCAGCGATTCGTCGGGCAGCCCCGGAGGCGGACGACGATGAAACACGGTGTTCGGCTCCAGGGTCAGGTGGTACCAGGACAGGTGCTCCGGCCCGAGTTCGGCGGCCTGCCGGAGATCGTCCAGCGCCGCGTCGACGTCCTGACCCGGCAGCCCGTACATGACGTCCAGGTTGATGTTATCGAAACCCGCCGCGCGTGCGGCACGGAACGAATCGGTAATGGCTTCCGGGCTGTGAATCCGGCCGAGCGCGGACAGCGCTGCCGCGCTGAACGACTGGGCGCCGATGGAAAGCCGGTTGACCCCCGCCTCGAGATAACCCGCCGGGCTGCCGCAGTCGACCGTGCCGGGGTTGGCCTCCATCGTGATCTCGGCACCGTCGGCAAGCTCGAAGCCGTCACTGACGGCCGCGATCAGCGCCCCGATCTCGGCCGGCGAAAACAGCGACGGCGTGCCGCCGCCGATAAACACGCTGGAGAGCTCGCGACCCCCGGCTTCGCGGCTCACACGCTCGAGGTCGCGAATCACGGCGTCGACGTAGCGAGCCCTCGGCGGAGGAGTGTGCGCCGTGAAGGAATTGAAATCGCAGTACGGGCACTTCCTGACGCACCAGGGCAAATGCAGGTACAGGGACAGCGGAATGACGGCCGGCTTCATAGGCCGTCTAACGCGGGCTGTCGTAACGCGCCTCGATCGCGGCGACGAGCGCTGCGAGCGCCTGCCCCCGATGGCTGACGGCGTTCTTTTCGGCCGCGCTCATGAGCGCGGCGCTCTTGCCGGAAACGGGATCGAAGAACACGGGATCGTAGCCGAAGCCGCCGCTGCCCTGCCTGGACTCGAGAATGTTCCCGCGCCACACGCCCTCGGCAACCAGCGGTTCACCGCCCGCCGGATCCACGAAGCTGGCCGCACAGTGGAACGCCGCGCCGCGCTCTCCGGCGGCAACGCCCGCGAGCGCCGACAACAGCTTGTCGATGTTGCCGTCGTCGGTTGCGTCCGGGCCGGCGTATCTTGCCGAGTACACGCCGGGCGCGCCGTCGAGGGCATCCACGGCGAGACCCGAGTCGTCGGCAATGGCGGGCAAGCCGCTGCCGTTGGCCGCGTGACGCGCCTTGATGAGCGAGTTTGCGGCAAACGTCTTGCCGTCCTCGACCGCGCCTTCGATGCCGAAGTCCGATTGCGGAACGATCTCGACATCGTAAGCGCCGAGCAGGCGCGCAACCTCGGCCAGCTTGCCGCGGTTGCCGCTCGCGAACACCATTTTTACCGGCAGCGTCATCGTCGAAGCGGGGCCGTCAACCGCCGAGAATGGCGTTCTGCGCGACGATAACGTCGGCAATACCGTTCCTGGCGAGTTCGATCATGGCGGCAAACTCGTCGGCCGTGAACGCGTGTCCTTCGGCCGTGCCCTGCACTTCGATGAATCCTCCGGCTTCGTTCATGACGACATTCATGTCGGTCTCGGCATCGGAGTCTTCCGCGTAGTCGAGATCGAGCACCGGCACGCCGGCATAGATGCCAACCGAGATCGCCGCCACCTGTCCGTGCAGCGGACTGCGCTTCAGGCGCGCGGTCTTTTCGAAGTCGCGAAGCGCAATCGCCAGCGCAAGCCAGGCACCGCTGATCGACGCCGTGCGCGTGCCGCCGTCCGCCTGCAGCACGTCGCAGTCCAGCGTAACGGTATGCTCGCCGAGCGCGTCGAGATCCACCACGGAACGCAGGGAGCGACCGATCAGTCGGGAAATCTCCTGCGTGCGGCCGCTCTGTTTGCCGCGCGCGGCCTCCCGCTGCGAGCGCGTGTGGGTGGCTCGCGGCAGCATGCCGTACTCGCCCGTGACCCAGCCCGAACCCTTACCTCTGAGCCATGGGGGCACGCGGCTCTCGATACTGGCGGTGCACAATACGCGGGTATCGCCGAATTCCGCGAGAACGCTGCCTTCGGCGTGACGAGTAAAATCCGGCGTAAACCGGACCGGGCGAAGCTCGCTGGCTTCGCGACCACTGGGTCGCATGTATCTCTCCTGAGAGGTTGGGCGTTCGCCGCCGGCCAGGTCAGGTGCCGATGTTGCTAGTCACCTAACCAACGCACGGCGGTACCGGTCGTATTGTCGCTGTACGGCGAGTTTGCGTTCAATGCCTTGAGGCTCAGGCGTTTGAGATTCTCCGAGAGATTGCCGTTGTCGGTTGCGCCGATACTGGCCATGGCGCTGTCGGTCAGCCCCGACCACAGGCCGTCGCTGCACGCGAGCAGCACGTCGCCGGGTTCGAGCGCGGTTCTCGCGGTAATGCTCATGTCGGGGACCGGCGAGTCGCCGCCGATGCAGCACTCGACAAAGTTGCGCATCGGGTGATCCAGCGCTTCCTCTTCGGTAATGGCCCCTTCCTGAAGCAGCACTTCGACGTGGCTGTGATCCCGCGAACGGGTCAGAACCTCTCCGTTGCGGACATGGTAGATCCGGCTGTCGCCTATGTGCGCCCAGAATGCGCCGGCCTCCTGAATCAGGCAGATCGCACAGGTTGCGCGCGGTCTGAAATCGACGGCAACCCCCTGGCCGAGAGCAACGACCGAATCGTGTGCTCGCGAGAGTGCCATGTAGAGAAAACCCTGCGGATCGAAAATCGGCAGAGACGACGCCATGAACAGCTCCTGCACGACCGAAATCCCGGTTTCGGCCGCGCGCGCGCCGTCGGAGTGCCCACCCATGCCGTCGAAGACGAGCATCATGACCGCGTTGTCCGCGACGACGACGGCGGCGCGGTCCTGGTTGTCGGTGCGGTCTCCGAGCGCCGATACCTTGGCGTACTCAACATTCAAAGGCGGCGCTCCAGCGGCAGAAACGGAAGCTCATTCGATTCGGGTTCATGCACATTCAATCGACGGGCAATCCAGGCTTGTCTGTTGATACTTGTCTATCGATCTTGTCCGTCGATCGTCTGATGCCCTTGCGACTGGCGAGCCAGCGGACAGAGACTATAGAATCGCGCGGTTGCGGCTGGCCGCACAGGCCGCCAGCCGATTATTATGCCCGCCAACCCGCCTCAAAAACCGTGACCGATACGGCAGATCCGGAGACACGACGTCCATGTTACACAGTATGACCGGTTTCGCGCGAGAAGCGCTGGAGACCGATTTCGGCACGCTCACTTGGGAAATCAAGGCCGTCAATCATCGCTATCTCGACGTGCAGTTTCGCCTGCCCGAGGAGCTCAAGGCGGAAGAACAGGCGTTTCGCCAGCTGGCGAGTCAAGTGCTCAAGCGCGGCAAGGTCGAGTGCGGACTGTATTTCCGGCGCGCCGAGGCCAGCCAGACTGACCTGCTGCTCAATCGCGAGCTCGTCAGCGTGCTGACGACCCGCGTGGAGGAACTTCGCGCGGCGAGCCACGACTACGGGGCGGTCAATCCCGTCGACATACTGCGCTGGCCCGGCGTCTTGCAACCGCGCGAAATCGATCTGGACCCGCTGTTTGCGAAAGCCGGCGAACTCCTCGCCAGCGCACTCGAGTCGATCAGCGGCATGCGGCGAAGCGAAGGCGAACGCATACACGCCATGCTCGACTCGCGCGTAAGCGACGTGCTGGCCATTGCCAAATCGGTGCGCAAACGCATGCCCGAGGTACTCGAGGCCGTGCACATGCGGCAGCGGGAACGAATCGACAAGCTCGACGTGACCGCCGACCCGGCGCGACTCGAGGTGGAACTCGCGCTCATTGCACAGAAACTCGATGTCGAGGAAGAGCTCGACCGACTCGAGAGCCACGTCACCGAAATCCGGGATACGCTCGAGCGCGAAGAAGCCGTTGGCCGCCGGCTCGACTTCCTGATGCAGGAACTGAACCGCGAGGCCAACACGCTGGCCTCCAAATCCGCGGACGCGGAGACGACGCGGGCTGCCGTCGAACTCAAGGTACTCATCGAGCAGATGCGCGAGCAGATTCAGAATGTCGAATGACCCTTTGTCGAATGACCCCGGCCCGGCGGGCCCGGCCCTGTACGTCCTTGCTGCGCCCTCGGGGGCGGGCAAGACGACCCTGGTGCATGCGCTGACGCGCAACAACCCCGAGCTGCGTTTCTCGATTTCCTATACGACGCGCCCGCAACGCCGCAACGAAGCCAACGGCGTCGACTATCTGTTCGTCGACGAAGCCGAGTTCCTCGAACTCAAGGGGAACGGTGAGCTGCTGGAATCCGCGCTGGTGTTCGACAATCACTACGGCACGTCGCGCGCGCAGGTGGAGCAGCACCTGGCCGAGCGTCACAACGTCATCCTCGAAATCGACTGGCAGGGTGCCCGGCAGGTTCGGGAATCGATGCCCGACAGCCGCTCGATATTCATCCTGCCGCCGTCGCGGCGAGAGCTCGAGAGACGCCTGCGCGATCGTCGCACCGACAGCCAGGCCGTCATCGAACGGCGCTTGCGCGATGCCGTGTCGGACATGTCGCACTGGGACGAATTCGACTACGTGATCGTCAACGACGACCTGGACCGCGCAGTCGCCGATCTCGAGTCGGTGCTGGCCGGCGGCGGCGCCGCACACGCGACCGACAACCCGGCCCTCAAGGACCGTATAGCGGATATCGTCGGCTTATAACGATTTGGAATAAGGGCTTGGCGGCGCTCCGGCGGCCGCTTAGAGTGCGTTTTTCCAACGTGCGCACGGGCATTGCCGGAACCGGGCAATGCAGCGCCGACCTTGAACTCGTAGAACCGAACCCGGAACAGACATGGCTCGAATTACCGTAGAAGACTGCCTCGACAACATCGACAACATTTTCGAAATGGTGCTGGTCGCCGCCAAGCGCGCCCGGCGCATTGCGCACGGCGCCGAACCGATGGTCGAACTCGAGAACGACAAACCCACCGTCATTGCCCTGCGGGAAATCGCCGAAGGTCACGTCACCCCGGCCATCCTCGACGAAATCGAGCAGCCTGCGACCGAAGACCTGCTGGCGGCGGAAAGCGGCACGCACGGCGAGGACATTCTGCCGCCGCTGCGCGGTATTTCGATCGGCGACTGATCAGCCGGCCGGGGCTTACCTCGACCCGGCCAACAGCCCGCGCGCCGCTCAAGGCGCTTGAAACTCCCCGCAAGGCCCCAACGCTATCCAAAAAGCGGGTTTTGTCTGGTTTGCCGGGCGGGTTTCGTGGTTATTATTGGAGCCTGTCTCGAACGAGCCGCCGGCCGCGAAGCGGTCGCGCGGCGCGATAGTGGGTTCTTATGGGATATGCCGCAACACTGTTGTCGAAACTGCCGCCGGCTCTCGGCGGCGACAACGGCTTGCGCGCGCTCCTCACCGACCTCGAGTCGTACCTCCCCCCGAAACAGATCGACACGGTAGCCCGCGCCTATCAGTTCGGCGCCGACGCGCACGACGGCCAGACGCGCAAGACCGGTGAGCCTTACATAACCCACCCGGTTGCCGTTGCCCAGCAGCTCGGCCGCATGCATCTCGATGTCGAGGCCATCGTGGCGGCGCTCCTGCACGACGTCGTGGAAGACACCGACGCGACGCTCGATGACCTGACCGAGCGCTTCGGCGCCGAAGTCGCGGCACTCGTCGACGGCGTCAGCAAGCTCGATCAGATCCAGTTTCGGAGCCGAGCCGAGGCGCAGGCGGAATCGTTCCGCAAGATGATGCTGGCAATGATCGAGGACATCCGCGTCATCCTCGTCAAGCTGGCCGACCGCCTGCACAACATGCAGACCATGTCGGCCATGCCCACCGAGAAACAGCGCCGCATAGCGCGGGAAACCCTCGACATTTACGCGCCGATCGCCAATCGCCTCGGCATCAACAGCATGAAGGTCGATCTGGAGGATCTGGGCTTCCGCTATCTCTACCCGATGCGCTACCGGGTTCTGGAGAAGGCGCTCCGACGCAGCAAGGGCAGCCAGCGGCAGATCGTGCGGAAGATTTCCGAAGAACTCGGCCGCGCGCTGGCCGACGAGGGCATCGCGGGAGACGTCATTGGCCGGGAAAAACACCTCTACAGCATCTACCGGAAGATGTCGGAGAAAAAGCGCACGCTGTCCGACGTGGTCGACGTCTACGGCTTCAGGATCATCGTCGACGACGTAACCAGCTGCTACCAGGTGCTGGGTCTCGTGCACGGGCTGTACAAACCCATGCCGGGGCGCTTCAAGGATTACATTGCCATCCCGCGGGTGAACGGCTACCAGTCTCTGCACACGACGCTGTTCGGGCCGAAGGGCCTGCCGCTCGAGGTGCAGATCCGCACGCGGGAGATGGACCGGGTAGCGGAATCCGGCGTGGCTTCACACTGGCAGTACAAGGCGGAAGACCGCGCCGACGCAACGCCGCAGCGCCGCGCGCGCGAATGGCTGTCGAAGCTCGAGGAGCTGCAGGCGGAAGACTCCTCCGAAGAGTTCCTCGAAACCGTCAAGGTGGACCTGTTCCCGGACAAGATCTACGTGTTCACGCCGAAAGGCGACATCATGCCGTTGCCCAAGGGTGCAACGACCGTCGACTTCGCCTACGCGGTGCACACGGACATTGGCGACCGCTGCGTGGCGGCCAAAGTCGACCGCACGCTGGTCCCTTTGAGGACAGCCCTGGAGAACAGCCAGACCGTCGAGATCGTCACGGCCCGGGGCGCCAAGCCCAATCCCAACTGGCTGACGTTCGTCCGTTCCGCTAAAGCGCGCACGGCCATTCGCCATCACATGCGCAACCTGCGCTCGAACGAGTCCATCGACCTCGGCAAACGGCTGCTCGATCGGTCGCTCAAGGACCTGAATTCCTCGCTGCGGAAAATCGGCAAGGTCCGGATGAAGGAGGCGCTCGACGAGCTCGGACTCAACAACACCTCCGAGCTGTTCGAGCAGCTTGGACTCGGTGAACGGCTCGCGCCGCTCACGGCGCGCATGCTGCTCGGCAAGAGCGAAAACAGCGCCGAGAATTCGGAACCGGCCAACCTCGTCATTGCCGGCACCGAAGGCATGGTCGTCAGTTACGCCAAGTGCTGCTACCCCATTCCGGGAGACGCGGTCATGGGCTACCTGAGTTCCGGTCGGGGCATCGTCATCCACCGCAATTGCTGCGGCAACCTGATCAACTTCCGCAAGCAGCCCGAAAAGTGGATCGCCGTGAGCTGGGAAGCGGAGGTCAAACGCGAATTCCACAGCCAGATACAGACGGACACGCAGAACAAACCCGGCGTGCTCGCCGAGGTGGCGGCAACCATTGGCGACTGCGGTTCGAACATCGAGCAGGTGGAGGTGCTCGGCCGCCACGACGACTGCTCGGTGCTGTCGTTTCTGTTGCTGGTGCGCGATCGCACCCACCTTGCGCGTATCATGCGCAACGTTCGCAACATGCCGAACGTCATTCGCGTCAACCGCGACTGCGCCTGACCCGGCCCAATAACGAAGACAACAGCGAAGGCGAGAGCGAAGAATCGCGCCACATTTTCAGGTCCCACACCCGGAGCTTCGATGAAAACACCCATTCACAGCGACGACGCGCCCGCCGCGATCGGCACCTATTCGCAGGCCATCAAGAGCGGCGAACTGGTTTTCCTGTCGGGCCAGATCCCGCTCGACCCCGCCACGATGGAGGTTGTCGGTGGCGATTTCGAGGCGCGCGCCCGGCAGGTTTTCGACAACCTCGCTGCCGTTGCGGCCGCTGCCGGCGGCAGCCTGAACGACGCCGTCAAGCTGACCGTGTTCCTGACCGATCTCGACAACTTCGCCACGGTCAACAAGGTCATGGAAGAGTATTTCGAGGCGCCTTATCCCGCACGCGCCGCCGTCGGCGTGGCTGCACTGCCGAAGGGCGTAGATGTCGAAGCCGACGCCATCCTGAGCTTGTGATGCACATACCCGGGTCGCTTCGATGAACGTCCGCAGACGCTGCTGACCAGCGTCGCGCCAATGACCTCCGAGTCGGACGCGCTACGCGCCCCGCTGACGGCGCTGTCCGGCGTCGGGCCCGCGCTTGCCGAAAAGCTGGAGAGGCTGGGGCTCTACGAAGTCGAGGACCTGCTGTTCCTGCTGCCTCTGCGTTACGAGGACCGAACCCAGCTCGTGCGACTCGGCGCGCTCAGCACAGGGACGCGCAGTCTCGTTTCCGGCGAAGTGCTGCTTGCGGAAACGGTATATCGCGGACGGCGCTCGCTCCTGGTCCGCATTGGCGACGGCAGCGGCCAGCTGACGCTGCGGTTTTTCTACTTCTCGCGAGCGCAGGCCGCACAGTTCAAGGCCGGGGTGCGGGTCAGCTGTTTCGGCGAGGTCCGCCGCGGGCCGGCGGGGCTCGAGATGATCCATCCGGAATACCGGCTGCTCAGGAGCGGCGAGGATCCGGTGCGCTCGGATGCGCTGACCCCCTACTACCCGGCAACCGAGGGTGTGCAGCAGGGTCGGCTCCGCAACCTGACGGATCAGGCGCTGCGGCGCCTCGACCATCAGGCGCCCGAGGAACTGCTGCCCGAGGACATCCTGTCCGACCTGGCGCTGCCCGGCCTTGCCGACGCGATTCGTTACCTGCACCGGCCGCCCGGCGACGCCGACGTCTCTCAGCTCGGCAAGGGCACGCACCCGTGTCAGCAACGGCTGGCTTTCGAAGAACTGCTCGCCCACTACCTGAGTCTGCGCCGGGTCCGCGTTGCGGCAAGAACCGACAGCGCCATCCCGTTCGAAGGGGGTGACCGTGACGTCGCCGCGTTCATCGACGCACTGCCGTTCACGCTGACGGGTGCGCAAACCCGTGTCGTCAACGAAATCCTCGCCGACCTTGCGGTCCCGCATCCGATGATGCGTCTGATCCAGGGCGACGTGGGTTCGGGAAAAACGGTCGTCGCCGCCATTGCCTGCCTCAAGGCGCTGACAAACGACGTGCAGGCCGCCGTCATGGCGCCCACCGAATTGCTCGCCGAGCAGCACTACCGCAGTTTTTCGGATTGGCTGACGCCGCTGGGCGTGCAGCCCGCATGGCTGTCGGGAAGCCAGCGCGCCCAGGCCCGGCGCGACGCGCTGGGCGCCATTCGCTCGGGCAATGCCGGACTCGTCGTCGGCACGCACGCGCTGTTCCAGGAGGGTGTCGAATTCCGGCGCTTGGGGTTAGTCGTCATCGACGAGCAGCATCGCTTTGGCGTGGACCAGCGTCTCGCGCTGCGCAACAAAGGCGCTGCCGAAGGGGGATATCCGCATCAGCTCGTCATGACGGCCACGCCGATACCCCGGACCCTTGCAATGGCCGCTTACGCCGATCTCGACACGTCGGTGATCGACGAACTGCCGCCGGGGCGGGAACCGGTCGGCACCATTGCGGTGCCCGAGAGCCGCCGTGACGAAGTGGTCGAACGCGTGCGCCGCGCGTGCGCCGACGGCCAGCAGGCCTACTGGGTCTGTCCGCTGATCGAGGAATCGGAGACCCTCGATCACGAAGCGGCGGAGGCGCGCTACGAACGTTTGACGGAAGCCTTGCCGGAGGTCCGGGTAGGACTTGTGCACGGCCGCATGAAGACGGCCGAGAAGGAGCGCGGCATGCGCGCTTTCAAGGACGGCCGGATTCAGCTGCTGGTCGCTACGACCGTTATCGAGGTGGGCGTGGACGTGCCCAACGCCAGCCTCATGATTATCGAAAACGCCGAGCGCATGGGCCTGTCGCAGCTGCACCAGCTCCGCGGGCGGGTTGGCCGCGGCGAACAAAAAAGTCACTGCGTGTTGCTGTACCGATCGCCGCTGGGGCGGATTGCGAAAGAGCGACTCGCCGTGCTGCGCGACACGAACGACGGCTTCCTCGTAGCGCAGCGCGACCTCGAACTTCGCGGCCCCGGCGACCTGATGGGCACGCGGCAAACCGGTCTCCCGGAATACCGCGTGGCTGACCTGGTGCGCGACGCCTTTCTGATGCCCAAGGTACAGATTGCTGCCGAAACGCTGCTGAAAAGCGAGCCCGATCGCGCCAACGCGATCGTTCGCCGCTGGCTCAGTCAGGCGGGGCGCTACACGCGAGTCTGATTCAGGGTCCGGATTTGTTACCGTAGCACCGTGAGAAACGCCGCCAGCCAATCCATAGGTGCCGAGGTCCTGCTGCAGCTCAAGCAGTACGGCCGGCTGATGCGCATCGACAAGCCGATCGGCTTCTGGCTGTTGTTATGGCCTACCTTGTGGGCGCTCTGGCTGGCCGGTGCAGGCCACCCGGACCAGGGGCTGTTCATCGTGTTTGTGCTAGGCGTGCTGGTCATGCGCTCCGCCGGCTGCGTGCTGAACGATTTTGCCGACCGCAAAATTGATCCTTACGTCGAGCGCACCCGCACGCGCCCGATTGCAAGCGGCGCCGTTCACCCGCTCGAGGCGCTGGTGCTGTTTGCCGCCCTTGGTCTGGTTGCCATTGGGCTCGCCAGCATGCTCAACCGGCAGGCGCAAATCATTGCGGCCGCGGCAGCGCTGCTGACGATCGTCTACCCGTTCATCAAGCGCTTCGTCTCGGTCCCCCAATTTGTGCTCGGTGCCGCGTTCGGCTGCGCTGTGCCAATGGCGTTTGCGGCACAAACGGGCAGCACGCCGGAGCTCGCCTGGCTGACCTTTGCAACGGCATTGATCTGGGCTGTCATCTACGACACGTTCTACGCCATGGTCGACCGTGAGGACGATCTCAAGATTGGCGTCAAATCCACGGCGATCCTGTTCGGCGATATGGATCTGTTTGTCATTGGCGCACTGCAGGGCATCATGCTGCTTGCGCTAATCCTCATCGGTGCGCGCGCGGAGCTGGGCCCCTGGTATTACGCGTCGGTGCTCCTCGCGGCCCTCCTGATGGCCCGGCACCTGTGGCTGGCGCGCGGCCGTGACCGGGACGGCTGTTTCCGGGCTTTCCTCGAGAACCACCTCATTGGGCTCGTCGTGTTCCTCGGCATTGTTCTGCACTACACGTTCACGCCGGGCAGCGGCACCTGAGACAACAGCGGCCGACCGGCGGGCCGCGGCCAGCACGCTCACGCGCGGAATCCCCGAGCGCCGCAGACAAATGGCCAGTTCCCGCACGGTCGCACCCGTCGTCATGACGTCATCGACAATGAGCGCGTGTGCAAACTCGAACCGACGCCTGATCCGAAATGCCCCCTCGAGATTTTGCCGGCGCGCGTTGGCGTCCAGACCCGACTGCGGGCGGGTAGGACGCGCCCTCGACACACCCGACAGCATCGGCAGACCCAGAGTCCGCGCGACAGGCCCGGCCAGTTCCTCGGCCTGATTGAAACCGCGGCGCGCATGCCGGATCGCGTGCAGGGGCACGGCCACGATCGCGTCGCAGTCGAGCGCCGCACGTCGATACGCCGCAACCATGAGCGGCACAAAAGCCGGTGCGACTTCGAGGCGGCGGTGAAACTTGAGGGCGCGAAGCGTTGCGCTGACGGGAAACTCGTAGCGGAGCGGCGCGACGGCGCGAAACCACGGCGGCGGCCGCTCCCGGCACGGCGCACAAAGCTCACCCGCCGGCGTCGCCGTTGCGCACCGGCGGCAACAGCCGGTGTTTCGCGGCAGATCCCGGCGGCAGGGTGCGCACAGCGCCTGCTCGCGCGGCCGGGTCGCCACACCGCAGCAAATGCAGCGCGGCGGCAGGAGGAAACGCTCGACGCGGCGCCAGCGTCTGAACCAGTAATGCCAACGGTAGTGGAATGCCATACACGCGAGTCTCTCGCGTCCGCTCGGGACGCGCGACGGCCAAAGCTGGCCGTTTGGCCTGGATTGGTCTCGAATTCGAGAGTGCCTTTGGAAACCGTGCTACCTTCGGCGCCCATTGACACCGGGACGAGTTCGAAGCCGTGGACGGCAAACGCGTGCAAAAACACCTGAGGCGGCGTCTCGACCGCGCGGCCGGGCATTTTGCCGAACACGACTTCGTCCACGCGCACACGCGCGAAGGCTTGTTCGAACGCCTCACGCCAATGACCGTGGAAGCGCGCCGCGTGCTCGATCTCGGCACGGCCACAGGCGCGGCCATGAAGCCGCTCGCAGCCAGGTTCCCGAAAGCAACCGTCGTTGGTCTCGATCTCGCCTTCGAAATGCTTGCCGGACAGCCGCGCTCCTGGTTCCGGCGACCCGCGCTGGTACAGGCCGACGCGCTGGCGCTGCCGTTTGCGGACGCGAGTTTCGACGTCGTGTACGCCAACCTGTCGCTGTCGTTCATCGACGATCTGCCCCGCGCCGTGGCCGAAGTCGCCCGGATTCTGCGGCCCGAAGGCCTGTTTGTGTTCGCCTGCCTGGGACCGGACAGCTTTGGCGAACTCCGCGCCGCCTGGGCGGACATCGACGACACGGCACACGTTGCGAACTTCCCGGACATGCACGACCTTGGCGATGCACTCGTCAGAGCGGGTCTCGGCGACCCGGTGCTGGACGTCGACCGGCTCGAAATCCAGTACCGGAGTCGTGCGTCGTTGTTCCGCGACCTGACTGCGGTCGGCGCTCGCAACTCGCTGGCAGGAAGAGCGGCCGGGCTTGGCGGTCGCGACAAGCTCAAAGCCTTCGAAGAACGCCTGTTTGCGGGCGGCGCAATCCTCGAACTCGAGCTCGAGCTGGTCTACGGGCATGCCTTCGGCACGGCGCCGCGAGAGCCTGGCGGAGCCGTGACGATCGATGCGGCGTCGATTGGCCGGCGACGCCGCTGAGCGGTTTTCGAGGCTCCGCATCCTGCGCTCTCGAAGCTCTGCCCGAGAGTTTCGATTACGTCGACAGTTTTGAATGTAAGCAACTGTTTTAGGTATGTTTTTCTTTTTGGGATAGCGGTACTGCGTCGTTGCCTGCCTGAACGCTTTTGAGTAAACTGCGCGTGTCTTCAACCGGGGGAGGCGAGTCCATACGGATAACACGCGGCAAAGCCCGGTGTTTTCCGCTACGGCACGCCGGTCTCCGGTTCTGTTACCTTCTTCATTGGATTCGTCTGGTCTCGCCGCAGCGGCGTTGCCCAAGTTTTCCGCGACAGGATTCAGCCGCGGAGCGCGCGCGTCCGGACGGTAGCGGCAAAAGACAACAGCCAACATAGATGACGGGCCACGATGAACGCCCGCTGGAAACCGAAGCCCATGCTACGACAACTCGTACTCATACTGACCAGCCTCGCGGCAACGACGGGCACCGCCCGCGCCGACTGGGGACTCAACATGCCCGAGGGCGTCACTGAGCTCAGTAAAGAAACCTACGACCTGCACATGCTGATCTTCTGGGTCTGCGTGTGGATCGGGGTCGTCGTTTTCGGGGTCATGATCTACTCGATCTTCGCGCACCGGAAGTCCCGCGGCGTCAAGCCCGCCAACTTCTCGCACAGTACGATGGCGGAGGTGCTGTGGACGGCAGTGCCGGTTGTCATTCTGCTCGCGCTGGCCGTGCCGACCGCCAAGACGCTCGTGAGGCTCGAAGACTCGCGCGATCCGGACCTGACGATCGTTGCGACGGGTTATCAATGGAAGTGGCACTACCGCTACCAGGACGAAGACATGGGCTTCTACTCGTCGCTGTCGCTGGACAGCCTCGAGGCACGGCGCAAGCAGTCCGGCATCGACCCGTTTAGCGTGGAGAACTATCTGCTCGACGTCGACAACCCGGTGGTTGTCCCCGTCGGCAAGAAAGTCCGCCTGCTGCTGACGTCGAACGACGTGCTGCACGCCTGGTGGGTGCCGGATCTGGCGATCAAGAAAGACGCGATCCCGGGCATCATCAACGAGACCTGGTTCAAGGCGGAACAGGTGGGCACGTACCGCGGCCAGTGCGCCGAACTCTGCGGCAAGGATCACGGCTACATGCCGATTGTCGTCGAGGTCGTCGACGAAGACGCCTACCAGGCGTGGGTCGATACGCGCAAGGCCGATGACCCGCAGTTCGCGGCGCGCTAAACCGATTTGAGAATGAGGCGCGCTCCGTGGAAGGAGCGCACGCTTTGGAGACACCATGAGCACAATCGCAGCAGACGTTAACGACCACGCGCACGACGATCACGGCCCCGCCAAGGGCATCAAGCGCTGGCTGTTTGCGACCAACCACAAAGACATCGGCACGATGTACCTGATCTTCAGCTTCGCCATGTTCCTGGTTGGTGGGCTGATGGCGCTGGTCATCCGTTCCGAGCTGTTCCAGCCGGGCCTGCAGTTCGTGCATCCCGAGTTCTTCAACCAGATGACCACAATGCACGCGCTGATCATGGTCTTCGGCGCGGTCATGCCGGCGTTTGTCGGCCTTGCCAACTGGATGATCCCCATGATGGTCGGGGCTCCGGACATGGCGCTGCCGCGCATGAACAACTGGTCGTTCTGGATCCTCCCGGTCGCCTTCGGCATCCTGCTGTCGACCTTGTGGATGGACGGCGGCGCGCCGGCCAGCGGCTGGACCATGTACCCACCGCTCGTGCTGCAAACCGGTGACGCGTTTCCGTTCCTGATTTTCTCGGTTCACCTGATGGGTATCTCTTCCATCATGGGCGCCATCAACATCATCGTCACGATCATGAACATGCGCGCACCGAGCATGTCGCTCTTGCGCATGCCGATCTTCGTGTGGACCTGGCTCATTACGGCCTACCTGCTGATTGCGGTCATGCCGGTACTCGCGGGCGCCGTGACGATGCTCCTGACCGACCAGTTCTTCGGCACGAGCTTCTTCCTTGCGGCCGGCGGCGGCGATCCCGTCATGTTCCAGCACATCTTCTGGTTCTTCGGGCATCCCGAGGTGTACATCATGATCCTGCCGGCGTTCGGCGTGGTCTCCGAAATCATCCCGACGTTCGCGCGCAAACCGCTGTTCGGCCGCGACTCGATGATCTATGCGGCATCGTGTATTGCGTTCCTGTCGTTCATCGTCTGGGCACACCACATGTTCACCGTGGGCATGCCGCTGTCTGGCCAGCTGTTCTTCATGTTCGCCACGATGCTGATCGCCGTACCGACCGGCGTCAAAGTGTTCAACTGGGTGGCGACGATGTGGAAGGGCGCAATGACGTTCGAAACGCCCATGCTGTTTGCGCTGGCTTTCGTGTTCCTGTTTACGATCGGCGGCTTCTCCGGGCTAATGCTCGCAATCACGCCGGCCGACATCCAGTATCACGACTCGTACTTCGTCGTAGCCCACTTCCACTACGTGCTCGTGCCCGGTTCGGTATTTGCCATCATGGCGGGTGTGTACTACTGGCTGCCGAAGTGGACCGGCCACATGTACAACGAGTCGCTCGGTAAGCTGCACTTCTGGACGTCGACGATCTTCGTCAACCTGACGTTTTTCCCGATGCACTTCCTGGGCCTCGCCGGCATGCCGCGGCGTATCCCCGACTACTCGACGCAATTTGCCGACTTCAACATGATTGCCAGCATCGGCGCCTTCGGCTTTGGCCTGTCGCAGCTCATCCTGATCTACGTGCTCTTGACCGCGAAGAAAGGCGTGCCGGCAACGGATGCCGTCTGGGACAACCCGGAAGGACTCGAATGGACCGTGCCTTCGCCGGCGCCGTTCCACACCTTCGATACGCCGCCTGAAGTGCTGCCGCCGCTCAAGCAAGAGCAGCATGCATGAGCGTCGATGTGACACAGGACGACGATCGCAACGAACGCAAATCCGGCGTGCGTCGCACGGCATTGGTGCTGGCCGGCGTAGCCGTCATGGTCTATGCGGCCTTCATCATCGCCAGCGTGCTGCGGTCCTGACCCCATGAAGAAAGACGCGCCTTCGCCGCTCAACAACCTCAAGCTCATCGGCGGGCTGATGGTGCTGGTCGTCGGCATGTTCGGTTTCGGCTTTGCGCTGGTACCGCTCTACGACGTCTTCTGCGAGATCACGGGCTTCGGCGGCCGGACGAACACGGAATCGGTTGCGGTCGAAGAAGCGCCGGACCTGAACCGCGAGATCCGCGTCGAGTTCGTCACAACCCTCAACAGCTACGCCCAATTCGAGTTTGCGGCCGACGTGCCGAGCATGGTCGTCAACCCCGGCAAGATGTACTACGCCACGTTTACTGCAAAAAACCTGACGGGCGACACGACGGTCGCGCAGGCCGTGCCGAGCGTCGCGCCGACAGCCGCAGCGAGCCACTTCATCAAGATCGAGTGTTTTTGTTTCGAGAACCAGGAATTTCTCGTCGACGAACAGCGGCCGCTGCCGCTGCAGTTCTACGTCGATCCGGAATTGCCGGAATACGTCGACACGATTACGCTGCAGTACACATTTTTCGATAACGTCCGCGCCGCTAACAACACGCGCTAAAACAAAGAACTGGATTTGACCATGGGATCACACGCAGACGATCGTTACTACGTCCCCGAAGGAAGTCACTGGCCCGTCGTAGGCTCGGCCGGTCTTCTCTTCATGATGGTGGGCGTTTCCATCTGGCTGAACGGCAGCGATCCCGGCTTCTGGGTCATGCTGGCCGGGGTTGCGATCATTATCTTCATGGTCACCGGCTGGTTCCGTGACGTCATTACGGAAAGCGTTGGCAGCATGTACAACGCCCAGGTCGACAAGTCCTTCCGGATGGGGATGCTGTGGTTCATCTTCTCCGAGGTCATGTTTTTCGCGGCCTTTTTTGGCGCCCTGTTCTATGCACGCAACCTGGCTGTGCCGTGGCTCGGGGGCGACAGCAACAACTTCTTTACGAACTTCGTGCTCTGGTCAGGCTACGAAAGCACCTGGCCCACCAACGGTCCCGGCGACGTCGGCGGCGACTTCACGGTCATGGGCCCCATGGGTCTGCCGCTCATCAACACGGTCATCCTGCTGACGAGTAGCGTCACCATCACGATCGCTCACCATGCCCTGATCGCCGGCAAGCGCGGCATATTGTCGACCTTCCTGGCCGCCACGTTCATTCTCGGCTTCATCTTCATCGGCCTGCAGGCGTACGAGTACGTGCACGCCTACAACGATTTGAACCTGCGCCTCACGACCGGCATCTACGGATCGACGTTCTTCCTGCTGACGGGCTTCCACGGACTGCATGTGACGCTCGGCGCCATCATCCTCCTGGTGATCTGGTTCCGCGTTCTCAAGGGGCACTTCTCGAAGGACAAGCACTTCGCTTTCGAAGCGGCCGCGTGGTACTGGCACTTCGTCGATGTCGTCTGGGTGGGCTTGTATATATTCGTTTACTGGCTGTAGGCAAAACGCTGCCTGCATCGCAATACGGGCGCCTCGGCGCCCGTATTGTTATCTGCGCTACGCCGCGCGGCTCTAATCGACGGGAATGAAGCCTAGGAAGAATGCGCCGACCAGGAACACCACCAGGAGTATCGAGAGCGCAACTCGAATCTTCAGTGCCGTCAGCACACGCTCTGAGCTGTTTTCGTCCTGACGCGTAAGGAAGAACAGGCCGGACATCAGGCTGCCGACGATGGCGGCAAGCATGATCAGGACAACAATTTTCATTTCAACCCCGGTGTTTTACCCGGTACTTCAGACCACTCAGTATACCGTGAACCCCAATACGACACAGAAGAAAGCCAGCCCATGGCCGTTTGTAGTCGGCGGCGCGGTGACGCTGTTGATGCTCGTAGCGTGTTTCTGGCAGCTCGAGCGAGCCGGCGAGAAACGCGCGGAACGCGAGGCGTTTGCCGCGATACAGGAACCTGTGCTGTTCACCGACGGCGACGCTGTCCAGCACTACGACGCAATCGAAGTCCGCGGCAACTGGCAGAGCGACCGGCAGTTTCTCCTCGACAACGCCATTGTGCAAAGCCGGGTGGGACACTACGTCGTGACGCCCTTCGAGACCGGCAGGAACGAACCCCTGTTGCTGGTCAACCGCGGCTTCATCCCGGCACGGGAAGGCGGTATAACCATCGAGGATCTGGCGGTCCGGCCGGAGAATCACGAGATCAGCGGGCGCGTCGGACGGCTGCCCCGCCCCGGCTTCCGGATGGGCGAGGCCATTCTCGAGCCCCAGCAACAGCCGGTGCACGCTCTCTACCCGGACTACGCGGATATTGCTGGGGTACTGGACCGGGATCTGCAGCCTTTTGTGCTGCTGCTGGACGCCGGCGAGCCAGAGGGTTTCCTGCGCGACTGGCAACCTGACGGAATCGGGCCCGGCCGGCATACGGCCTATGCCGTGCAGTGGTTTCTGATGGCCGTCGTACTGACCGGCCTCTTGGTCTGGCACGGCCGCAAACGGAGTTTCGATAAATGACGGAATCGACGACGAAAAAGCGTCGCGGACAATGGCAGCTGCTGCTCATCGCGGCCGTGTTTCTCGGGCCGCTCGCGGCGGCAACCTGGCTCTACTACGGCGATGCGTCGAGGCACCCCGAAGGTCGCGTCAATCACGGCGCGCTGCTGGAACCGATCGTGAATCTGCGGGAGGCGCTGCCCGATTCGGCAATCAACGCCGCCCCCGATGAACCGCACTGGCAATTGGCGTACGTGTACACAGGCACTTGCGACGACGCATGCCGCAACGGCCTCTACCTGTCGCGCCAGGTGCGGCTCATGCTGGGCCGCGAAATGGACCGCGTAGAGCGCGTTTTCTTGCACGGCGACGCTCCGCTGGATACCCTTTTCCTCGAGGCTGAGCACGAAGGCCTCGTTGCACTCGGGGAGACGCCGCTGACCGAGTTTCTGACCGGCAAACGGCCGGCGGGAGCGCCGCAAAACGGCTACTATCTGGTCGACCCGCTGGGTAACCTCGTTTTGTACTTCCCGCCGGACGTCGAACCGCGGGATATGGTCACCGATCTTAAACGGCTGCTGCGCCTCTCGCGCATCGGCTGAGCGAGCACACTGTGAGCACGAATGTAGAGCTGCGTTACGCCGACTGGCGGGACTATTACGAACTGACCAAACCGCGCGTGGTCATGCTCATCGTCTTTACGGCGGTGGTCGGCATGTTCCTCGCGGTGCCCGGCTGGCCCGGTCTCAATGCGCTGTTTTTCGGCACTCTCGGTATTGGCCTTGCGGCCTCGTCGGCGGCGGTGTTCAACCACGTGCTCGACGCGCGCATCGACATTCACATGCTGCGCACGAAAGCGAGGCCGCTCCCACAGGGCCGGCTCAGCGAAGCCGCCGCGCTGCGGTTCGCGACGGTGTTATGCATCATTTCGATGCTGATGCTGTGGTATCTCGTCAATCCGCTGACCGCGGTCCTGACCTTCTTCACGCTGATCGGCTACGCCGTGATCTACACGGTGTACCTGAAGCGCGCCACCCCTCAGAACATCGTGATCGGCGGTGCCGCCGGCGCCGCGCCGCCCGCGCTCGGCTGGGTGGCCGTCACGGGCGAACTGCACAGCAACGCGCTGCTGCTGTTCCTGATTATCTTCGTCTGGACGCCGCCGCATTTCTGGGCGCTCGCGATCGCACGCAAGGACGAGTACGCGAAGGTCGGCATCCCGATGCTGCCCGTCACGCACGGCGAAAGCTTTACCCGGCTCAATATCCTGCTTTACACGATCCTGCTCGTCGTCGTCACGATCCTGCCGTATCTGACCGGCATGAGCGGGCTGATCTACCTCGTGACGGCGCTCGTCTCGGGCGCCTGGTTCCTGTACCTCAGCACGGCCATGTGGAAGAACCCCGACAACACCGGCCTGCCGATGCGAACCTTCAAGTACTCGATTACCTACCTGGCCGCGCTGTTCGGCGCCCTGCTGGTCGACCACTATCTGATCATTCGGCTGAGTTTCGAAATCGTCAGATGAGCGAACGCATTATCGCGGGGGACAAGTTCGCGGCAATGTCGGCTCTAAAAAGCGGTAGCAGCCTTGTGACGGAAGTCACGGGATGCGTCGCAACACATCGCGCGTTTGTCGGCGTCTATCCACTCGATCTCTCAAAGGAGCGATCGCGAAGGTTCGTACGCAATCACGGTGTGGAAATCACGCCGAAGACCGGCATGGCGTATCACGTTCGCAGATTCAGCGTAGACCGCGAGTTGATCTTGAAAGATATCTGGCTCGGCGAAACGGATCTTGAGAACAAGGTTAGCAAGATAGCCTTTTCGGAAGCCGAACTCGCCGGGGTGCTTGACGAGTTCGGCGTTACTCTTGGCTCCCTCGAAATACCGGCCATGAGCGACTATCCGATATGACTGGCCATCCGTTGCTAACACCGGGCGCTGAGTTCTGCAGAACACCGCACTGGTGCTCTCGGCGTTCGTCTATTTTTTGGGCGTCCCCGGCCCGATGAAGAACCAGACGATCAGGCCCACGAGGGGGAACACCAACACGATCAGCAGCCAGATGATCTTTTTCAGGGTGTCGGCGCTGCTGCCGAAAATCTGAATGGCGGCGTAGACAACCAGCACCAGGTGCAGGAGCGGCCAGAATCCAAAGTCAATCATAGCGTTCCCCGAATAGTTGTTGTTGACGGCTATGGATGTATTTTACGGGTCTGAAAGGCCCTTTGGCCATGGCAGTTGCTGGGCGTGAGCTGTTGGGCGAACAGTACTGCCGGGCTGCCGAGGCCGGGAAACGGTCGCGACGACTGCCTGCCGTCACGCATCCTATGCTCAGTGCACCTCGGCCCGAAGCCGGGTCGAATCCGAAGAAAACGGTGGCTGCGGAATGGAGTCCGACCGAAACTCAATGCTGCGGAGGTACTCGGCCGCCGGCTTTGCCGCGTCGCTGGTAACGCTCACCATGCTGTTCGTGATGACGCAGCTCATATCGCCCGTCGGCGGCGATCCGGTCGTCAGGGAAATGCTGCTTCAGTTGGAGTTTCAACAACGCTCGCCTCCGGACAGGGAGAGCGGAATCCGGGTTTTTGAGCTGCCGCCGAGACCGGGTGCTCGAAGCGCGCCTGACGCCCCGCCCGAAGTGAACGGTCGCCCGGAACGACCCGAGAGGGGTGAATATAGCGACGACCCTGACGACAACGAGCGGAGCCGTGTCATCGACTGGTGGGCGGAGGCGCGAGCGGCCATCAAAGACGTCGGCGATGCAGAGTTCGAGGACTGGCTGGAGGCACAAGGGTCCAGGAGATATGTGTCTATCATGCGGGGGGCAGTGCCAACCGGCGGCAGCCGGGCAACCCGTTCAGCACAAGACACCGCGGAGAACCGTTACCAGAACCTGTACGGCGATGTGGAAATCGCGATTAGCGAGAATTGTGTACTGCAAATGCGGCCGAGGCACTTCGATTCGTCGGATTTTGCTCGAAACATCCCGCCGTTGGTCGTCTGCAAGCCGGCCCCAGGGGAAAACCTGCCCGAGCTGGAGGACTATCTGAATAATCGGCCGAAACGATGATTTTCCGCGGAGTTTCCAGAAGTCTTCGATTGCTAAATGATATGTTATAACATCAGCGTCTCCCGCCAGGAAAACCTCAAGATCCATAGCTTATGCACGCAGAAAAAATCGACACGCTCCCCGTCACCGTCCTTTCTGGCTTCCTCGGCGCCGGAAAAACCACGGTATTGAGCCACGTGCTCAACAACCGGGAAGGCAAGAGAGTTGCCGTGATCGTCAACGACATGAGTGAGATCAACATCGACTCCGCGATCGTTCAGAACGAGGTCTCATTGAATCGCAGCGAAGAGAAGCTCGTCGAAATGAGCAACGGCTGCATCTGCTGCACCTTGCGCGAGGACCTGCTGGAAGAGGTCACAAAGCTTGCCAAGGATGGGCGCTTCGACTACCTGCTCATAGAGTCGACCGGCATATCCGAACCGCTGCCCGTGGCCGAGACTTTCACGTTTGCCGATGAGGACGGCGTTTCGCTGTCGCAGGTGGCCGATCTGGACACGATGGTGACCGTGGTGGACGCGGTGAATTTTCTGCAGGACTACGACGCGGCGAAGTCCTTGCAGGAAACCGGTGAGTCGCTGGGAGAGGAAGACGAACGCACCGTCTCCGACCTGCTCGTCGATCAGGTGGAGTTCGCCGATGTCATCCTGATCAGCAAGACGGATCTGGCCGAGGCTGCCGATATCGAGCGCCTGACGGCTATCCTGAAAACGCTCAACACGGATGCCAAAATCATCCCGATCGCCAATGGTCAGGTAGACATCGACGCGATTCTGAACACCGGGCTGTTCGATTTTGAGCGCGCGCAGCAGGCGCCGGGCTGGCTCAAGGAAATGCGCGGCGAGCACGTACCGGAAACCGAGGAATACGGCATCAGCAGCTTCAGTTACCTTGCGCGCCGCCCCTTCCATCCGAAGAAATTTTTCCAGTTCCTCCACGGCACCGAGCATCACGGCAAACTGCTTCGCTCCAAGGGCTACTTCTGGCTGGCCACTCGCCCCGAGTTCGCCGGTCAATGGAGCCAGGCCGGAGGCATTGCTCGCTACGGGTTCGCAGGCATGTTCTGGAAAGCTGTCCCCAGGTCGAACTGGCCCGACGATGAAGAGTATCTTGCGATGATCGAGAGGCAGTGGGAGGAACCCTTTGGCGACATGCGCCAGGAGCTGGTGTTTATCGGACAAGGTTTGGACCAGGACCAGATTACCCGGGCCCTCGATGACTGCCTGTTGAGCGAAGACGAGGTGCTTCGCGGCAAAGCTTACTGGAAAACGCTGGAAGACCCCTTTCCCGCCTGGGAGCCGGTTCAGTGATCGGCGCCAGCGAAGTCCGCAAACCGGATTCCAACGTCGTTCCGTTTGATCGTCGAAAGAAACGATTCGACTCGCGAGGCAGCGAACCCGCAATCCTTGCCGATGTTTTCCGGGAAGACGTGAATATTGTCGTCTGGGAACGCCAGCTGTCCGCCGGAATCGGGAACTTCGTCGATAGCCTGCTGACTTCGAACGACAAACTAGAAGCCTCCATGACGGTTACGCCGGAAAGCGCGCTTGCCAGCATTAGCGAAGCACTCGGTACCGGCTCCTCGTCTGAACTCGGCGAAGACATTGCCGAGCTTGTCGACATGTTTTGCTGTCTGCTTGGTCTCAAGCGCGCAGGCTTGCGGTTGGCGACGCTGAATCGCGCAATGTGCCCAAGGTTCCACGTCGACCGGGTGCCCTGCCGATTGGTCACGACGTATCAGGGTGTCGCGACGGAATGGCTACCGCATCAATCGGTCGACCGCTCGAAACTCGGCCCCGGGTGGAACGGGCGGTCGGATTTCGAATCCGGTCTTTATCAGCAGCAAAGCGAGGTCCAGCAACTCGACCGCGGACACGTTGCGCTGCTGAAAGGTGAGCTTTGGGAAGGAAACGAGGATGCCGGCCTGGTGCATCGTTCACCCGCCGTGCCGGCCGGTGAAAGCCGCCTGCTGTTGACGCTCGACGTCAACAGTTGAGCCCTCAGGCTGCGACGGACAGCGGCTTCGTGTCTCGGCGCCGGATGACGGCACGTGCCTTGCTGGCGATCGGCAGCCAGCTGTAGATCAGGTGGCCGTATTTCGAGTGTGAGTAGGTTTCCCAGACGACCAGTTCGAAACCCGTCAGGTCCAGCAGCGTCTCGAATGCGCCGCGACAATACTCGTTGCAATGACCCGGCCGCCAGTCGGCTGAATACTTGCGGTTCTTCAAACCCATGTTCTTCAGCACGCGCTTGTACCTATAGCTGAACGAGCCCGTGTTGGGAAACTCGAGAAATGCGAGCCCGCCGTCGCGGAGGCGTTCACGGATGCGCTGCATCGCCAGGTGCGGGTCGGGCAGGTGTTCCAGGACGTGCCGGAGCACGACGAGGTCGTAGCGCCGGCCGTCTGCCGGCGGCTCGTCGAGAAAATCGCCGACCTTGACGGGTATCCCGGTCTCTGCGGTGACGGCGCTGGCGGCGGGCGCATGAAGTTCGAGACCCTCGACGTTCCACCCCGCCTCTTCTGCGTGGACCATTAGACAGCCGTTCCCGCAGCCGATATCGAGCAGGTCGCCCGGCGCTCCGGCGTGGCGCGACAGCGCCTCCCACGCCAGGCGGTTTTCGCGGTTCGGCGACCAGGAGGGATCCAGAGGGCTGTGATAGACCTCCGTGTACTGCGTCTGGTCGACGCCGCAGTCCATGTCGTAGTTCCATAAACCGCAGTCTTCGCATCGGTAGTAGATGCAGTCACGGTTGCGGCCGTCACGCATCCATGGGCGGAGTCTGTTCCCGTTACAGAGACGGCACTGGCTGAGCAAACCCAATCCTCACATTGGAGAGGCCAAACCACGATGTTGGCAAAGTTGCTCCGACATGTGAAATGCCGCGGAAAACCAAAGGGAAATCCGTTTTTGCGAAGTACCGGCTTGCAAGCCGCGAATTTCCCCCTAGACTGCCTCGGAAAGGGGCTCGAGCCGCCTGAGCGGGCGATTTTTTTGCCTTCCGAGACCCTGGGAACAACTCCGGGCAGAGGTGTACACGATGACAGCACGAACATTTGCAAACGGACTGGCGCTTGCCGTGGCTGGCTTCTGCCTCGCCGCAACGGCTTCCGGAAACGAACTCGAAGACCTGGAGGTCACGATGGAAGTCGTCGATGGCCCCGCGGAACTCGGTGAAATCCTCGCCGAGCTTCGCGCACCCAGGGCCAACCGCGTTGTCGAAACGAGCACCGAGGGCGCCGAGGCTGCCGAACGGGGCTCCTCGGACGCGCGCGAGGAACGGGCGGACCCGTTCGGCGAAGACCGATTCCGCGAATTCGACGACGACTTCCTGAACGAGAGCACCGAAGCCGACTTCGAGCACGAGGACAGCTTCGAGGAAGGCGAAATCGTCGACGAGGACATATTCGACGAACTGCCGATGGACGACATGGGAGGCAATCCCTAGCGGATTGCCAGACGGCGCCGGTCGTCAGGTCCGACGATAGATACTCATCACAACGCCGTTCGAGCACGGAGTGGATTTTGTGAGCTCGAAACGTCGCAACCCTGTGGCCTCGGCGAACAGCCGTTTGCCCTCGCCGGTCACTACCGGAAAAGTCCAGAGCCTCAGTTCGTCGACGATCCCCGCTTCCAGAAGGCGCTGCAGGAGCTGCCAGCTGCCGTGGATCTGCAGCAGCGGGCCGTCCGTTTGCTTCAGTGCCGACACCGACTCGGCCGCTTCTCCTGCCACCGCACGGGCGCCGCTCCACTCGAGTTCGTCGAGGGTCGAGGTCACCACGTACTTCCTGGCGTTGTTCAAGACGCTCGCCACGGGATTGCTGTCCCCCTGCGCGGGCCAGTGCGCCGCAAAACCCTCGTAGGTCTTGCGGCCGAACAGCACGTCGTAGGGTTCGCTCATGGCCTCCGCGAGCACCTGTTCCATGACGGGTCCCCAGTAATCCGTGGCCCAGCCGCCGGAGGAGAAGCCGCCCGAGGTGTCTTCATCAGGAGCGCCCGGCGCCTGCATGACGCCGTCGAGACTCTGGAAAATCAATGCGGCAAGCTCTCTCATTCGCTCAGTTTCTCCATCGGGGTGCCCAAAACGCCACGGAACCCGCGATCAGGCCGTGCGCGCGAAATTTTTGGGGTATTTCTTGCGCTGTTTCATAGTTTTGACCGCGCTTTTGGGTCATCTTTCGATTCTACATAAGACTCAAGGCTAGCTCTGCCCATCATGCCCCGACGCCTAAAGACTGCGCTCTCCGCTGCCAGTGCCTTTGCCTGCCTGCTCGCCTGCCTGATTCCTGGCCCTGCGCCCCTGCATGCCATGACGGTCGACGAGGCTTTCATGGACGGGAACCGCCTGTTTCGGGACGACCTCTACTGGGCGGCGCTGCTTCGGTATCGGCAGGCCCGCGAGGGCGGGCTGAACTCGCCGGCACTCGCCTACAACATGGGTGTTGCACACTATCGCGCCGGACAACATATTCGTGCGCGCGAGGCGCTGCTCGAAGCCGTCAGCGACCCTGCGTTCCGGATTGCCGCGCAATACAATCTCGGTCTCAACGCGCTGGCATTGGGCGATAACGCGGAAGCGCTGCGCTGGCTGACCCTCGCGCGCGACCAGCAGTCGAACGCCATGCTGTCGCGTTATGCGAGCGCCGCGATTGCGAGAATCGACGTCGAGGAAACGGTCACGGTCGAGGACTTCGAGGAACGCGCGGCCGAGGTCAGGAAAACGCGCCGCTTTGCGCATCTCAAACTTCGTGCACAGGTGGGTTTCGGCACCGACGACAACCCCTTCCTGACACCCGGCCAGACCTACGTCGATCTGTCCGACCCGGCCCAGCCGACGATCACGCCCCAGGAGTCCGACGGCGCCTTCGTTCCGGTCAGCTTCAGCGCCAGGTACCTCGTCAACGCGCTCAAGGACGAAGGCTTCTACCTGGACTACCGGCTTTCCGGGCGCCACTACCAGGACAAGAATCTCGAAAACGCCAACGAATACGTCCACGAGGGCGGTTTTGGCAACGAATACCGCCGTACGGTGGACGGCCGCACGCGCGAGGTGTTTTCCTCGTTCCGCTTCGCGCAGTCGGACGAAACCTATTACGACCCGGACGACGGGACGATCCGCAGCGTCGACGATCAGGACATAGCGGATCGCCTGAACTACACGCGCTACGGACCTGAACTGATCTTCCGCCAGAACGGGGAGCGCCTGGGACTGGGGCTGTCCATCAAGGGCCAGCTGTGGGATTACGAGGACGTCGAGCTCGTGCCGTCCTACGATCACGAGTATTTTCATTTCGAAGGCAGCGCGCAGTACAAACTGGCGCCTACCTCGCTCGTCCGGTTCACGGTCGGCCGCCATAGCCGCCGCTTCAGCGACCGTCCGTCATTCGACGCCGACGGCAATCAGTTCATCACCAACCCGTCCGTGCGCTACGACTACCTCGACCTGGGGGTGACGGCTCGTCAGCGGGTCGGGCGATGGCTGTGGTTCGGTGCGAACTACGTCCGCCGCGAACGAACGGATCGCTTCGTCGGTTACAACGACTACCTGCGTGACGCTTTTGGTGTCGATTTCCAATGGGCCATCGGCAAACGATTCCAGATCGAGGGCTCCGGCTGGTATCGGCTGTACGACTACCCGAGCGCGTTCGCCTTCAACAACCCGGCCGCCGGCCGCAAGACGCGCGAGGATGCCGTCGGCAGCCTCACGCTGAGCTATCGGCTGACCAGAAGCCTGACCTTGCGCGGCGAGGCACGAATGGAAGAGGTGGTCTCCAACGACACCCGGATCGCCTACGAGCGCAGCCAGTTTGTTCTCGGCATCCGCTGGGAGCCGGCCACGCGCTAGCGCGCCAATGGCCACCGTTTCCGGCGGTCTTTTTTCATCCGTTTTTTCCGTCCTTGAGGACGGCCAGGTTTGCTACCATGCGGGGAGTTTCCTCTATGTCGCCGGCATGGACGTCACCCCGATACTCGAAAACCTGAACGACGCTCAGCGCGAGGCCGTCACGGCGCCCGCCGAGCCCACTCTCGTCATTGCCGGTGCCGGCAGCGGCAAGACCCGCGTGCTCGTGCATCGCGCCGCCTGGCTGATCGACGTCGAAAACCTGTCGCCGCAGAGCCTGATGGCCGTCACGTTCACGAACAAGGCGGCCGCCGAAATGCGTGGCCGGATCGAGTCGCTGCTGAAGGTGCCCGTGCAGCATCTGTGGATCGGCACGTTTCACGGGCTGGCCCACCGGCTGCTGCGCCGCCACTGGCGCGAGGCGGACCTGCCGCAGAGCTTCCAGATCATCGACGCCGACGACCAGCAGCGCATCATCAAGCGGCTGATCCGCAGCCTGGACATCGACGACGGCCGGTTTCCGCCGCGCGAAGTCCAGTACTTCATCAATGCGCAGAAAGACGAAGGCCTGCGCCCCCAGCACCTCGACGACGACAACGACCCGGACCGCCGGCAGAAGATTGCGCTGTACGAGGCCTACGAGGATGTCTGCCGGCGCGGCGGGCTGGTCGACTTTGCGGAACTGCTCCTGCGCGCGCACGAGCTGTGGCGAGACAACGAAGAATTGCTCGCCCACTACCGCCGCCGCTTCCAGCACATACTCGTGGACGAGTTTCAGGACACGAACGCCATCCAGTACGCCTGGCTCAGGCTGCTGGCGGGTTCGACCGGCATCCCGTTTGCGGTCGGCGACGACGATCAGTCCATCTACCGCTGGCGCGGCGCCCGGGTGGAGCACATCCAGCAGTTCCAGAGGGATTTTCCCGGCGCGAGAGTGGTCAAGCTCGAGCAGAACTACCGCTCGACCGGCACCATCCTGAACGCCGCCAACGCCGTCATTGCGCACAACAACGAGCGCATGGGCAAGAACCTCTGGACCGAAGGGTCCACAGGTGAACCCATACGCGTGTACGCGGCCTACAACGAGCGCGACGAGGCCGATTTTATCGTCGCGCGCCTGCGCGACTGGAGCGCACAGGGCAACGCGCGACAGGACGCCGCGGTGCTGTATCGCTCCAACGCACAATCCCGGGTGCTCGAAGAAGGGCTGATCAACGCCCGGATACCGTATCGCGTGTACGGCGGCTTGCGGTTCTTCGAACGGCAGGAAATCAAGGATGCCCTCGCCTACCTGCGGCTGATTTCGAATCGCAACGACGATGCCTCGTTCGAGCGTATCGTCAACCGGCCCACGCGCGGCATCGGCGCCCGCACGGTCGAGATGCTGCGTAGCTACGCCCGGGCCAATGCCTGTTCGCTCTGGCGCGCGGCTGGCGCGATCGCAAGCGATCCCATCGGAGGCCGCGCCGCGAGCAGCGTCAATGCCTTCATGACCCTGATCGAGCGCCTGGCCCGCGAGACCAAGGGTCTCTCGCTCGAGAACCAGGTCGATCACGTCATCGGCATGAGCGGGCTGATCGAATTCTTCCGCAAGGAAAAGGGCGAGAAAGGCGTCACACGAGTCGAGAACCTCGAGGAGCTGGTCAGCGCCGCCAAGAGTTTCGAGCCGGACCCGGCCGGCGACATGGCGCCGATCGACGAATTCCTTGCCCACGCAGCGCTCGAAGCCGGCGAGGGTCAGGCCGACGCATGGGACGATTGTGTCCAGCTAATGACGATGCATTCCGCAAAAGGACTCGAGTTTCCGCTGGTGTTTCTCGCCGGCATGGAAGACGGCCTGTTTCCGCACCAGCGTTCCGCGGCGGACCCCGCCGGCCTCGAAGAAGAACGACGCCTGTGCTACGTCGGCATAACCCGCGCCATGCAGTCTCTGTACATCACCCACGCCGAGCAGCGCCGGATGCACGGTACCGACAGCTACTCGCTGCCGTCGCGCTTCATCCGCGAGATACCCGACGAATGTATCGAGGAAATCCGGCCGAAAGTCCAGGTGTCGCGCCCGCTTCGGACACCCGAGCGGCGGCCGGCCGCACGCGCCCCTGAACCCGAAAGTGGTATCCGTCTTGGCCAGCACGTGCGGCACGGAAAGTTCGGTGAGGGTGTGGTCCTGAACTGCGAGGGTCAGGGTGCCCACGCGCGCGTGGAGGTCAACTTTGAGACGGCCGGCACAAAATGGCTGGTCCTGTCTTATGCCAACCTGGATCTGATGTAAACTTGAGGTCGGTGAATACTGCCGGAACTCGCGTGGCCAGCTCCCGGGCTCGACAACAACAATGAAAATACTGATTCTTGGCGCGGGCCAGGTAGGTTCCTCGGCGGCGTATCACCTGTCCCGCGAAGAAGCCAACGAGGTGACCGTCGTCGACGTGCGCGCCGAGGTCCTGAGAGACCTGCAGGACCGGCTCGACATTCGCACGGTTGTCGGTCACGCCGCCTACCCGGAAGTCCTCGAGCGCGCCGGCGCCAATGATGCCGACATTGTCGTTGCGCTGACCGATACCGACGAAACCAACATGGTGGCCTGCCAGGTTGCCTACACGCAGTTTCACACGCCGACCAAGATTGCGCGCATTCGTGCGGCGGAATACATGAACGCACGCAAGCTGTTCACGCAGGACGCCATACCCATCGACGTCCGCGTCAGTCCCGAGCAGCTCGTCTGCGAGTACATTGCCCAGCTCATCCTGTTTCCGGGCGCCTCGCAGGTGCTCGACTTTGCGGACGGCCGGGTCCGGCTGGTCGGCGTCATTGCGGATCGTGACGGCCTGCTCGTAGGCCAGAAGATCGCGAACCTCAAGGAGCACATCCCGAACACCGAAGGCCGCATTGCCGCGATCTACCGGCGCGGCAAGGCGACGCTACCCACCGGCGACACCGTCATTCAGGAAGGCGACGAGGTGTTTTTTATCGCCGACCGCAAGGACATTCGCGTGTTCATGAGCGAAATCCGCCGGCTCGAGGACCCGGTGCGGCGCGTCGTGATTGCGGGCGGCGGCAACATTGGCGTGCGCCTTGCCCTGGCGCTCGAACAGACCAACCAGGTCAAGATCATCGAACGCGACCCGAATCGCGCACGGGTTATCTCGGAACAGGTCTCGAAGGCCATCGTGCTCGTGGGCGACGCCGCCGACGAAGAACTGTTGCTCGAGGAAAACGTCGACAACGTGGACGTCTTCTGTGCGCTCACCAACTCCGAGGAGGCGAATATCCTGAGCTCGATGCTCGCCAAGCGCCTGGGCGCGCACAAGGTCATGGCGCTGATCAACCGCCCCTCCTACGTCGACCTGGTCGAGTCCGGCAGCATCGACATTGCCATCTCGCCACAGCAAGTGACGATTGGCTCGCTGCTGGCGCACGTCCGCCGCGGCGACGTCGTCAAGGTGCACTCGCTCCGGCGCGGCGCGGCCGAGGCCATCGAAGCCGTTGCGCACGGCAGCGCCGACGAATCACACGTGGTCGGACGGACCATCGAGGAAATCGATCTGCCGCCCGGCTCCGCCATCGTGGCGATGGTGCGAGACGATCAGGTCATCATTGCTCATCACGATACCGTGATCGAGGCGGACGACCATGTCATTCTGTTCATGACCGACCGGCGCAAGATTGAACGCATCGAACAGCTGTTTCAGGTTGGCGTATCTTTCATCTGAATGAACTTAACCGTCGTACAACGCATACTCGGGCTGTTGCTGATGATCTTCAGCCTGACCATGCTGCCGCCGGTACTCGTCAGCCTCCTGTTCAGCGACGGCGAGTGGCTGTCTTTCCTCGAAGGCTTCGGGCTCACCTTGCTGGCCGGCCTCGTGTTCTGGTTTCCCGTGCGCCGCGTGCGCAAGGAACTCAGGCTGCGCGACGGGTTCCTCGTGGTGGCGTCGTTCTGGACCGTGCTGGGTACTGCCGGCGCCGCGCCGCTGTACTTCGTCGACGTACTCGACCTTTCGTTCACGGACGCGGTGTTCGAATCCATGTCCGGACTGACCACGACCGGGGCCACCGTGATCAGCAGTCTCGACGGCCTGCCGCAGTCAGTGCTGTATTACCGCCAGCAGCTGCAGTGGCTGGGCGGCATGGGCATCATCGTGCTGGCTGTCGCCGTGCTGCCGATGCTGGGTGTGGGCGGTATGCAGCTGTATCGGGCGGAAACACCCGGCCCGGTCAAGGACACCAAGCTCACGCCGAGAATCACTGAGACGGCAAAGGCGCTGTGGTACGTCTACCTTGCGTTTACGCTGTCCTGCATGTTTGCCTACCGGCTCGCCGGCATGAGCTGGTTCGACGCCCTGTGCCACGCCTTCTCCACGGTCGCCATTGGCGGGTTTTCCACACACGATGCCAGCATTGGCTACTTCGACTCCACGGCGGTCGACATCGTGGCCATCGTGTTCATGTTCCTGGCCGGCATCAATTTTTCGCTGCACTTCTTCGCCTGGCGCTACGTATCCGTCAAACACTACTTCGAAGACTCCGAGTTTCGCGCCTACACGGCGTTCCTGTTCGCGATATCCGTCGTGGTGGTCGTTACGCTCCTGTATTCGGGAGAGTCGTTCTCGACGTCCGTTATCGATGGCACGTTCCAGGCCGTCTCTATCGCAACGACAACGGGCTTCACGACGGCGGACTTCTCGGCATGGCCGCTCAGCCTGCCGGCTCTCCTGATACTGGCAAGCTTTGTCGGCGGCTCCGCGGGCTCGACGGCCGGGGGCATCAAGGTGATACGCTGGCTCCTGATCTACAAGCAGGGCGTGCGCGAGATCATGCGGCTTGTCCACCCGAGCGCCGAGATACCCGTCAAGATCGGCAACAAGGCCGTGCCGCACCGCGTCGTCGACGCGGTCTGGGGTTTTTTCTCGGTGTACATCGTCGTGTTCGGCATCATGATGCTCGCCATGATGTTTACGGGGCTGGATCAGGTTACGGCGTTTTCGGCCGTTGCCGCGACGCTCAACAACTTAGGCCCCGGACTGGGCGACGTCTCGTCGGGTTTCATGAGCTTGAGCGACACGGCCAAATGGATTTCGGTGGCGGGCATGCTGCTGGGGCGGCTGGAAATATTTACCTTGCTCGTGCTGATTACGCCCATGTTCTGGCGGCCGTAGGCTACGGATCGGGAGGAGACGGCCCTGGCGCAGCAGAACGACACGAGCAACTTCTTCGACCGATTCAATCGCTTCAGCGGCCGCATCGTGGCATGGCTTACGCTGTTCATGGTGCTCGTCACGTTTCTCGTGGTGGTGCTGCGCTACGTATTCGACCTCGGCTACATCTGGCTGCAGGAAACCGTGACCTGGATGCATGCCGCCGTGTTCATGCTGGGCGCGGCGTATACGCTGCTCGGTGACGAACACGTACGGGTCGATGTGTTTTACAGGGAGTTCAGCCCGCGCCGCAAAGCGATAGTCGATACGGCGGGTGTGCTGCTGTTCCTGCTCCCGCTGTGCGCTTTCATGATCTGGTCCGCGTGGGACTTCGTGGCGGCCTCCTGGGCCATCAAGGAAGCGTCGCGGGAGTCCGGCGGCCTGCCGTACCCGATGGTGCCACTCCTGAAGTCGTTACTGCTCCTGATGCCTGCAATGCTCGCAATACAGGGTGTGAGCCTGTTGTTGAAGAGCGTCGCAGCGCTACGACGGGAAGGTTCGTAATGGAATGGATCGCCGGCCTTCTGTTCGTCACCGTCATCCTGGCGCTGCTGGCCGGTTTTCCGGTGGCCTTCACCTTGGGCGGCACGGCACTGATCTTCGCCGGGGCCGGCGTTGCCGCAGGGGTTTTCAACGAGGCGCTCCTGAGCGGTCTGCCGAACCGCATCTTCGGCATCATGAGCAACGAAACGCTCATTGCCGTACCGCTGTTCGTCTTCATGGGGGTGACGCTCGAACGGGCGCGCATTGCCGAAGAACTCCTCGATACGCTGTCGCGCCTGTTCGGGAGCCTGCGTGGCGGTCTCGGCATTTCCGTCACGCTCGTCGGTATGCTGCTCGCGGCAAGCACGGGCATCGTCGGAGCAACGGTCGTGACGATGGGGCTCCTGTCGCTGCCGACCATGCTGCGTCGCGGCTACTCACCTGAAATCTCCGCCGGCACCATTTGTGCCTCGGGCACGCTCGGGCAAATCATTCCGCCCTCGATTGTGCTGGTCATGCTCGGCGACGTACTGACCTCCGCCTACCAGCAGGCGCAGCTGTCCATGGGGATTTTTTCGCCGAAGACCGTCTCGGTCGGCGATCTGTTTGCGGGTGCGCTCATACCCGGGCTCATGCTGGTGCTGCTGTATGTCGGCTACCTGGTGATCGCTGCGTTGTTCAAGCCGTCGCTCATGCCTGCGCATGAACGAGACGCGGACGACACGGTAACGATTGTCGCGATCGTCAAGGCGCTGCTCCCACCGCTCGGACTCATCATGGCTGTCCTCGGCTCGATACTGGCAGGTCTCGCCACGCCGACCGAGGCTGCGGGCGTCGGCGGTATGGGTGCGCTCGTGCTGGCGTTTGCACGCGGGCAGCTGAACCGGCCGCGGCTTGCCGAGATCATGCGCGCAACGCTCAGGATCAGCAGCATGGTATTCATGATTCTGATCGGCGCGTCGGTATTCTCGCTGGTGTTTCGCGGCTACGGCGGCGACGACGCCGTGCACGAGCTGTTGTCCGGGCTGCCGGGAGGCGTGTTTGCGGCCGTGGTTGTGGTCATGCTGATCATGTTCCTGCTCGGTTTTGTTCTCGACTTCATCGAGATCACGTTTGTCGTAGTGCCCATCGTCGGTCCGGTGCTGCTGGCCATGGGCCTCGACCCCGTATGGCTCGGCGTCATGATTGCGATCAACCTGCAGACGTCGTTCCTGACGCCGCCGTTCGGGTTTGCGCTGTTCTATCTGCGCGGCGTGGCGCCGCCCGAAGTGCCGACCGGCGCGATCTACCGTGGGGTCATGCCGTTTGTGGCCATACAGGTGCTGGCGCTGGTGCTGATTGCCGTGTTTCCGGCGCTGGCTACGTGGTTGCCGGGGTGGATTTATGGGTCTTGACTGGGTGGTCGTGCAGTACGGGAATCGGGCTCGGTGGAACGAGTGTTTGAGTCGGCGCGGGGCCTCGGGCGCGATGCCCGATTACCGGAATGGCTCGCTGCGCTGCGCTTGATTTCCGGTAATCGGTCCTCACGCCCGGGCTGAACGTCAGGCGCGTAATTCAATACGCAACGGGCCGGCCTTCTTGCCTGCCACGAGCAAGAGATTCAGCCCAGCGCCCTGCACTCTTCGTAGCGAAAGCAGCTCGTCAGGTGATCGTTGACCATGCCCGTCGCCTGCATGTGCGCGTAGATGATCGTGCTGCCGACGAACTTGAAACCGCGCTGTTTGAGATCTTTGCTGATGGCATCTGAGATCGGTGAGGTGGCCGGTACCTCGCTGTCTTTCCGGAAACTGTTCTGGATGGGTTTGCCGTCGACGAAGCGCCAGATGTAATCGCTGAAACTACCGAATTCGTCCCGGACTTCCAGGAACGCCCGTGCGTTGGTCACGGCGGACCGCACTTTGAGGCGGTTTCTGATGATGCCCGGATCTTCGAGCATTCGCTCGACGCGTTTGTCCGAAAAGCGGGCTACCTTGTCGGGATCGAACTCCGCAAACAACTTGCGGTAGCCGTCTCGCTTGTTGAGCACGGTCGACCAGGAGAGGCCGGCCTGGGCACCCTCGAGAATCAGGAACTCGAACTGTCCGCGGTCTTCGCGAACGGGCACGCCCCACTCATTGTCGTGATAGTCGAGATAGTTCGGGGCGCCACCCTCGGCCCAGGTGCAGCGTTTGACGGATGTGTTTTCGGGTCGGGCAGGCATGGGGACAAAGTAGCAAACGGGAGTACTACTGCCAACGCGCGTATGTCGGCGATGAGCCGCAATTTGTGAAACCCGTCGCTCGCGGAAGATTTGCGGGTGGCGGGGAGGCTGCGGGCGACGGCAGGATTCGTCCGGCACAAGCGACAACTCACGGAAGGGAGACCATGATGACGGCTCGACGGCTTATCGTTTTTTCAGGCAGTACTTTTCTACTGGCTACCGCGCTGGGCGCGAGTGACGCCCGCGCCGGCGAACGCAGCGTCCGCGAACCGCCCAGGCTCGGCAGCGAGCGGGCCGTCGAGCAGCACCTGGCCGACGGCAAGGAGTTTACGCTGAACACGATCGATCTCATCGAACACGGCCGACAGCTTTTCGAGGCAAAGTGGACGCGCCAGGACGGCGCGGGCAGACCGTGGACGACAGGCACGGGCAAGGCACTTGCGGATCGATCATCGCCGCTGGTATTTCCACGAAACTTCAACCGGATTTCCGGCCCGGACGCCAACTCCTGCGCGGGCTGCCACAATCAGCCGCGAACGGGCGGGGCCGGGGATCAGGTAGCGAACGTCTTTGTGCTCGGGCAGCGCTTCGACTTTGCGAGTTTCGACCCTCACGACGCCCTGCCGCTTCGCGGCAGTCGCGACGAGCGCGGCGTCCCGGCAACACTCGACACCGTTGCCAACGAACGGAACACGGTGGGTTTGTTCGGTGCCGGCTTTATCGAGATGCTTGCGCGGCAGATGACCGCGCGCCTGCAGTCTCTCAGGGATACGCTCGCGCCCGGCGACAGCGTGCCGCTCAGAGCAAAGGGCATCGAGTTCGGAATCCTCTCGAGGCACGCGGACGGTCGCTGGGACAGCTCGAAAATCACTACACTTGCGCCTGCCAGTCTCGCCAGCAGCGGAGCGGACGACCCGCCGTCGCTGATCATCCGGCCGTTCCATCAGGCCGGTGCGGTCGTATCCCTGCGAGAGTTCTCGAACAACGCCTTCAACCATCACCACGGCATTCAGCCAACCGAGCGTTTTGGCCCGCGCGACCCCGACGGAGATGGTCAGAGCGCCGAGATGACGCGTGCCGACGTAACCGCCGTGTCGGTCTACCAGGCCACGTTGGCGGTGCCGGGGCGGGTCATTCCGCGTGACCCGGTAATCGAAGCCGCCGTACGAAAAGGAGAAGTCGTTTTCGAAGACATTGGCTGCGCGGACTGTCACGTCCCTGCGCTGCGACTCAGGCAGAAGGGCTGGGTGTATTCCGAACCCGGACCATACAACCCGCCGGGCAATCTACGTCCCGGTGATGCGCCGGAGCTTGCCGTTGACCTGCTGGATCCGCAGCTTGCCCGACCTCGGTTGCGCCGACGCGGCAAGTTCGTAGAGGTTCCGGCGTATACGGACTTTCGGCTGCACGACATTACGTCCGGTCCGGACGACGCCAACTGCGAGCCGCTCGACATGCACTTCGCACCGGGTTCCGAGGATTTTTTCGCCGGCAACTGCCGCTTCCTGACGAGCCGCCTCTGGGGCGTCGCCAGCTCGGCACCGTATTTTCACCACGGCCGATACACAACCTTGCGCGAGGCCATCGAGGCGCACCGGGGTGACGCCGCCTATTCGTATCGACGCTGGCGTGCACTGGGGGCGTTTGAGCGCGATGCGGTCATCGAATTTCTGAAGACACTCAGGGTGCTGCCCGCGGGCACCCGACATCGCATCGTCGACGAGCACTTTCGACCCCGGCCCTGGCCTGCCGGATAGTTGACCCGATAATAGTCAGCGCAAAAAAAAGCCCGGGCGTTGCCGCCCGGGCCTTTTGTCTCGTCAAAGACTGTCTCGTCAAAGACGATAGAGGTATCAGGCCTCTTTAGACGGAACCGCCGCAAGAGCCTTCGCCGCAAGAGCCTTCACCGCCCTTTTCGCCGCCGCAAGAACCTTCACCGCAGGAGCCTTCGCCACCTTTGTCTTTCTCGCCGCCGCAGGAACCTTCACCACAGGAACCTTCACCGCCTTTGTCTTTCTTTTCGCCGCATGAACCCTCACCGCACGAACCTTCGCCACAAGAGCCTTCACCGCCCTTGTCTTTCTTGTCACCCTCGCCCAGCATGTAGCCGGAGCTGAGGCTCGACATTTCGAACGGGTTGTCAACCGAATCGGCGGTGGCAACGCCGGTCAGGGCGAACGTGCTAGCCAGGGCTGCGCCAACGGCCAATGCAACGGGTTTGATCACTTTCTTGTCAGACATCTCTCTCTCCTAATCAGGAATTAGCCCAAGACCGGGCGCTTCACTTCAAGCGGCAACTGGAGGTTTCAAGTACTCCAGGCTACCGAATTCACTACACTCTCTCGAATATTACCGAGTTCTTCGTCCTTCTCGCCGATAATTGCGATGCTGCCATTACCAACGGGAATAAGCATTCCGTTTATGCCTTCGCCATCCAGGACTTCTGCTTCTAAGACCCGCTCATCAGGCAAAAGTATTACAGTAACAGGCCCTTTTTTTCCTTGTATGACGAGATGCGGGACCGTATTGCCGTTGATCTCGCAAGGCATCGCATAGGTAATCAGACCCGCGTCGTGGTCGAGGTTCGCAACATTTGCGGGCACGACCCGTGCCAGGCGCTCGTCGCTGACGGGCCTGTCCGTTACTCGCAGGGCATGAGGTTCGTGCTCCAGGTGCGCGACAATCTCTTCAGCAAGGGACGAATATTCGCCATGGCCATGGCCGTCGAACACTCGAACACCCAGCATCACAACGAGAGCAACGCTGGCCGCCATGGCAAACCAGGCGGGAGCAGTCACGCGGGCGCGCGGTTTGATCGTGACGACGTTTGTGCGGTCGACGTTATCAGCGCTTTCCCCACTGCTTTCGATGGCCGGCAGCTCGGGCATCTTGAGCGGCGGCACGGGGATGCGGAGCGCCGCTTCGACGCGACCCTCGAAATCCAGGAATGACGCACGAAAAGCCTGGCACTCTTTGCACTCGGCAAGATGTTCCTTACCGCCGGAGAACTTGGGATCCTCAGTTAATGCCTGTCTGTACTCTTCGCAATTCATAGTCGGTTGTCTTCGCCGGTATCTTTGTCGAACGATGCGGCGTCCTTCTCAATCTGATCCTTCAGCTTGTGCCGGGCTCTGTGGAGCCGGGTCAAAACGGCGCCCTGTTTAATCTCCATGAGCTCCGCTATTTCGTTTGTGCTGTATCCCATTAATACCTGCAGCACGAGGGGTTCACGATAGTCGTTGTCCAACCGGTAGATCGCTTCACGCACCTCGTCGACGGCCTCGTTCGGGCGCTCCGCGAGCAAAGCCTCCTGCGAGGGCGTCAGGTCATCGACGTCGACGGTATCGAGCCGTCGGCGTTCGAACCAGCGCGCGTTCTCGCGTCTGACGATGGTTAGCAACCATTGTTTGGCTGCTGCTTCGTCACGAAGCGCATCGAGCGACTTCCAGGCCCTGAGCAACGCCTCCTGAACCACGTCCTCGGCGATAGCCTTGTCGCGGCTGAGCCATGCGGCGTAGCGATACATGTCCTGGTGGTAGACGGAAACGAGCTGATCGAAACGCCGGCGCCTTGCCGATCCCGTCGTGCTGTTATCCATTCAAGATGACCTGTCCCATGGTCGAATTATTACGCTGCTTGTAAAAAACTTCGGATCAAGCATGGAATCCGCGGTTAAATATATGGAAAATCAGCGATTATTCTTGGTTTTTCGAGCTTTTTATGGGCACTTACCAGCCGTCTGGATTCCCCCGCGCCCGACTTCGCCGCACCCGCCGAACCGCGAGTCTACGCCGTCTCGTCGAGGAGACGACACTATCGGCCGACGACCTAATTTACCCTGTTTTTGTCCTCGAGGGTCAACAACGGGCCGAAGACGTGCCCTCCATGCCGGGTATCCAGCGGCGTTCGCTGGACCTTCTGCTGGAACATCTCGCGACGGTAGCGGACCTGGATATCCCGGCGATAGCCCTGTTTCCCGTCGTGGACGGCAGCCGTAAGTCGCTCGACGGCGCGGAATGCGCCAACCCGGACGGACTTGCCCAGACAGCCGTTTGCACCATAAAGGAGCAATTCCCGGATCTGACCGTCATTACCGACGTTGCCCTCGATCCCTACACGACGCACGGACAGGACGGCATCATCGACGATTCCGGCTACGTCCTGAACGACGAAACGGTAGCCATGCTGGTCCGGCAGGCACTGTCACACGCCGCCGCAGGAGCTGACGTCGTGGCGCCTTCGGACATGATGGACGGGCGAGTGGGCGCGCTGCGCGATGCGCTCGAAACGGCCGGACACATCAACACGGTCATATTGAGCTACTCCGCGAAGTACGCATCGAGTTTCTACGGCCCTTTCCGCGATGCCGTCGGCTCGGCAGAAAACCTCGCGGGCGGCGACAAGTACACTTATCAGATGAGCCCGGCGAACTCGGACGAGGCGCTTCGGGAAGCGCGCCTGGATCTCGAGGAAGGCGCCGACATTGTCATGGTCAAACCGGCTCTGCCTTACCTCGACATTGTCCGCCGCGTGCGCGAAGAACTCGGCGTTCCCTGTTTCGCGTATCACGTCAGCGGCGAATACGCGATGCTGAAGGCGGCGGCACAGAACGGCTGGCTCGACGAACGGCAAACCGTACTGGAGGCGCTGCTGTCGATTCGACGCGCCGGTGCCGCCGGTATTCTTACCTATTACGCCATCGAAGCCGCGCAATGGCTTCGCAACGGTAACGCATAGATTTTTTTAAAGAGTACAAGCGGTCAGGCTAACGGTTATACTGGATCGGCAGGCACGACGCGCACCAAGAACAACAAGCAAAGAACAATATAAATCCAAGGAGGCGTCCGGCTTTGGGGACACAGCAAAGCCACGGAGCGACATTCAGGAGGTGGTCTTGAACTCTGAGCCCGCCGCCGCCGACCGCTACGGAGTCATGGGGTATCCGGTCGCGCACAGCAGATCGCCCGTTATCCATCGACTATTCGCCCATCAGACCGGTCAGAACATCCAGTATGAGCTGCTGAAGGTTGCGCCCGATAAGCTCGAGCAGGCGGTTCGGCAGTTCCAGCGCACGGGTGGCAAAGGGCTCAACATTACGACGCCGCACAAGACGGAAGTGTGCAAGCTCGCGGATCAGCTCAGCGAGCGGGCCAGCACGGCGGGCGCCGTGAATACGCTCGCTTTCCAGGACGGCGAGATATTCGGCGACAACACTGACGGAATCGGTCTGCTGCGCGACCTGGTCGTCAACCGCGGCCTTTCGATCGAGAACGCGAATATCCTTGTTCTTGGCGCCGGCGGCGCAACGCGCGGGATAGTCGGCCCACTGCTGGAGATGCAGCCGGCACTGCTCCTGATTGCCAACCGCACACCTGAAAAAGCCACGATCATTGCGGATCACTTCGCGCGCCACGGAACCATTGAGGCATGCGCGTTCGACAATATCGAAGACCGCGACTGGCAGCTGATCGTCAACGCCACGTCGGCGGGTTTCAAGGGTGAGCAACTGCCGTATCCGGCGTCGGCAATCGGCACTTCGACGTTGTGTTACGACCTGTCTTACGGACTCAAGGCGACGCCGTTTTGCGAATGGGCAAAAGCGCATGGCGCTGAACAGGCGGTCATGGGTTGGGGCATGCTGGTCGAGCAGGCCGCAGAGTCGTTTCACATCTGGCGTGGCGTCAGGCCGGACACCAAGCCTGTGCTCAAACAGCTCAGGCTCAACGCATAGTCACGAGCTCTTCGGCGCTGGTCGGGTGTATGGCGACCGTGTCGTCGAAATCCCGCTTGCTTGCGCCCATCTTGATGGCCACCGCGAAACCCTGCAGCATCTCGTCCGCGCCGTCGCCTATGATATGACAGCCCAGTATTCGCTCTTCGTCACCCTCGACGACGAGTTTCATGTGCGTTCGGCTCTTTTTCTCGCCGAGTGCGTAGTACATGGCGACAAACGACGACGTATAGACCTTGACGGAATCGCCATAGCGGTCACGCGCCTCCGGCTCCGTCAAACCAACCGTACCCATTGGCGGGTGACTGAAGATCACCGTGGGAATGCCGCTGTAGTCAAGGTGGCGCCCGTCCATACCTCCGTAAAGGCGGTCGGCAAGGCGCCGGCCCGCCGCAATCGCCACGGGCGTCAGGGCAACGGCACCGGTCACGTCACCCAGCGCAAAGACGTTATCGACGTTGGTCGTCTGATACGGATCCACAGGGATGAAACCATAGCCGTCCGTCTCGACGCCGGCCTTGTCCAGGCACAGCGCCTCGATATTCGGCGCACGGCCAACCGCCCACAGAAAACAGTCGACCGGCTCGAAGCGACGGCCGTCTTCGCTGGTCATGACTATGCCATCTTCGGTTTGCTCGAGCCGGGCAGGATGGACGCCCGTGTCGACGCTGATCCCGTCTTCGCGCATTGCACGCAGCAGTTCGCCTCCGAGCATAGGATCGAAGCTGCGAACGACGCCATCCTTGCGGACGACAATGTGCACCTTGCTTCCCAGGCCGTGGAAAACGCCACCCAGTTCGACACTAATGTAGCCGCTGCCCGCAATCATGACCCGCTCCGGACGGGCTTCCAGCTCAAAAAAGTCGTCCGAAGTGATGCCCAGTTCGGCGCCCGGGATGCGCGGCACGATGGGCCGCCCCCCGGTGGCGATCACTATGTTGTTCGTCGTGTAGTGTTCGTCACCCACCGCCACGGTGTTTGCGTCGACGATGCGCCCCTGTCCCGAGACCCAGTCCACGCCCTTGTTATTCAGGTTGTTCGCGTAAATGCCGTTGAGACGCTCGATGTAAGCGTCGCGGGAACGCTTGAGCTTCGCCCAATCGTGACCGTTGACGTCGATGTCAAAACCGTAGTCGGGGGCATGATTGAAATGGTGTCGCTGCGACGCTGTATACCACATGACTTTTTTGGGCACGCAACCCACGTTGACGCAGGTACCGCCGAGACGCCCCGACTCGACAACCAGGGCTTTGGCGCCGTATTCTGCTGCTCGCTGGGCGTGTGCAAGACCGCCGCTGCCACCACCAATTACCACCAGATCGTACTGTTCTTTCAATGCATTACTCCCCTGAACCTCCCTGTTGGATGGACATTAATGACCATATGATGTGGTACAATTGCAACGCTATCCAGCGACACCGCCTGAGCACATCGCCCTTTCACCATGAGCCATTCCGCGGCCGGCCACCGGCCGAGCATTAGGAACACCCAGCCAAGACGACCATGACCAACCCGCTTCTCGACACTGCCTCGCTGCCGCGTTTCGACGATATCTCCCCGGATGACGTAATCCCGGCGCTGGAGGAGCTTATCTCAAGCAACCGCAATAAGCTCGAAGCGGTGCTTCTGACCGTAGATCGCGACTTCGACTCGGTCGTTGCACCGCTCGAAGCAATGGAGCACGAACTCGCGAGAGTGTGGTCGCCGGTCACCCACCTGCAGGGCGTGCTGGGATCGCCGGGCTGGCGCGAAGCCTACAATAAAGGGCTGCCGCTCCTGACCGAGTACGGCACGGAACTCTCGCAGGATACGCGTCTCCAGCAAGCGTATTCAGAGGTTGCAAGCGGGCTCGGCGAGGACGCGGCGGCACCGCAGCGGACAACGGTTGCGCAGGCACTCCGAGACTTCAAATTGTCGGGCGTCGACCTGCCGCCGGCTGAAAAGGCGCGCTTCAAGGAAATCATGCAGGAGCTTGCCGCTACGCAGGCACGCTTCGAGCAGAACGTACAGGATGCGTCCGACGCCTGGGAACTCCGCATCGAGGACGAGAACGAACTCCGCGGCCTGCCGCATCAGGCTGTCGAACGCGCTCGTCAGGACGCCGCCGACTCCGGGTTCGGCGGCTGGCTGCTCAAACTCGACTACCCCACCTACGATGCCGTCATGCGCTTTGCCGACAACCGGCCGCTGCGCGAATCACTGTATAGAGGTTGGGTAACTCGCGCTTCGGACCAGGGCGAGAACACGGAATGGGACAACAGCGGCAACATCCGGCGCATCATTGCACTCCGCGAAGAGGCTGCCCGACTGGTCGGTTTCGACAACTACGCGGAGTACTCGCTGGCCACCAAGATGGCCGCTACGACGGAAGAAGTACTCGCGTTCCTTCGCGAACTCGCCGGTCGTTCGCGGAGCGCCGGGGAGAAAGAACTCGAGGAGCTTCGCGCGCTGGCGGGCCAGCACGTCGAGCCATGGGACGTCGCTTACTGGCTGGAGAAACTCAAGCGACAGAAGTATGCGATTTCCGACGAGGAGCTGCGCCAGTATTTCCAGGCCCAGCGAGTCGTCGCAGGGCTCTTCGATCTCGCGAGCAAGCTGTATGGGCTCTGCATCGAGGCGGTGCCTGACGTCGCGAGCTGGCACGAGACGGTAGTCTACTACCGGGTTAGCCGCAGCGACGGCACGCTCATTGGCGGCTTTTACGCCGACCTGTATGCCCGCACCGGGAAAAGGGCGGGCGCCTGGGTTGCCGATCTCGTCAACCGCATGCAGATCAACGGCCGCGCCGTCGAGCCCGAAGGGTTCCTGGTGTGCAACTTCCCGCCGCCGGACGCCAATGGACGCTCGCTCCTGGGTCACGACGACGTGGTGACCTTGTTTCACGAGTTCGGCCATATGCTGCATCACCTGATGACGCGCGTGGACTACCCGAGTATCGCCGGGATCAACGGCGTGCCGTGGGATGCGGTCGAACTGCCCAGCCAGTTCATGGAGAACTTCGCCTGGCATTACGACGTTCTGAAACAGTGTTCGGCACACTGCAAAAGCGAAGATGCACTGCCGCGCGAGATTTTCGATCGCCTGGAAGCCAGTCGACATGCGGGCGCGGCGCTCGGCATGTTGCGTCAGCTCGAGTTTGCGCTGTTCGATTTTCGCCTGCACGCGGAATTCGATCCGAACGGCGAGCAAACCGTGCTCGAGCTCCTCGACGACGTGCGTGCCGAAATGGCGCTGCTCGAACCGCCAGCCTACAACCGCCTGCCGCATAGCTTCGGGCACATTTTCGCGGGCGGCTACGCCGCGGGCTATTACAGCTACAAGTGGGCCGAAGTGCTGGCCGCCGACGCGTTTGCGGCTTTCGAGGAAGCCGGCGTTTTCGACGCCGAGACGGCTGGCCGATTCTTAAGCGAAATACTCGAAGTGGGCGGCAGCCGCGACTTCATGGATGCCTATGTCGCTTTCCGGGGCCGCAAACCCAGCCTCGACCCGCTCCTGCGGCAACACGGTATTTCATGAAGATAGCGACCTGGAACGTCAACTCGCTCAAGGTGCGTCTCGGTCACGTACTCGACTGGCTGGACGCACATCGCCCCGACGTCCTGGTGCTGCAGGAGATCAAACAGGTGACCGAGGCGTTCCCCACGGAGGAGTTGAGCGCCGCGGGTTACGCATCGATTGCGAGCGGCCAGAAAACCTACAACGGTGTGGCCGTCATTGCCCGCGACGAGCCGGCCGATCCCGTCACCGACTTTCCGGGTTTCGACGACCCGCAGCGCCGGATACTGGCCGCCGGGATCGGCGACGTCCGTGTCATCAATCTGTATGTGCCGAACGGCTCCGAAGTCGGCTCGGAGAAGTACCGCTACAAGCTGGAATGGCTCGCTGCACTCAAGGGGTTTCTCGAAGACGAAATGGCCCGTCACGACAAACTCGTGGTGCTGGGCGATTTCAACATTGCACCGGCGGACGAAGACGTTTACGACGCCGAGAAGTGGGGAGAGGGTATTCTCTGCAGCCCGAAAGAGCGCGAAGCGTTGCGCACGCTCGTCGACCTCGGTCTGACGGACGTCTTCCGAAACTTCGAACAGCCTGAAAAATCCTTCAGCTGGTGGGATTACCGGGCGGCCGGTTTTCGCCGCAATGCGGGCTTGAGGATCGACCTGATTCTGGCCAGCGACACCCTGAACAACGCCTGCGTTGCCAGCTACGTCGACAAAGAGCCGCGCGCCCTCGAGCGGCCCTCGGATCACGCTCCGGTCGTCGCCGAATTCGAGCTCTAGCCGACCCTTTGTACAACCCTCGGCCATCCTCCGGGGCAACTCTCCCCGGAGCCGGCGCCGACATAGCGGGATGTGACCGGGAATCGCCTGAAAACCATGACTGTCGGTACTTTGCGACGATTCGGTAATGCTGACGAGCACGCCTTGCTTGTTACATAACGCGGTTTTTTACGCTGCCGACAACGCGGCTGCGAGGTATCATTCCGTTCCATGCACAGGCAAAGCAGTCAGCATCCGCCTCACGTGGGGAGCCGCTCTTGAGCGGCGTCCGGCGACAGTCTGGTCCGGGCAAAACCGCCGCGGTATCCCAGGACAGACGCAACGATTACGACGTGACCAACACGGTTCAGGTCAGCAGCCCTGCCGCCGTACGCAACGCCGTGCATGAGCTGTTCTCGGAGACATTCCCCGGCGCCGCGCTCGACAAACTGTGGCTGGCCTTCTACGACTTTGAGCGACTGTTCACGGGTCGTTTTCCGGGCTACCTCGGATGCGACACGACCTATCACGACATGCAGCACACGCTCGACATGACCCTGGCCCTGGCGCGGCTGGTTGCGGGCTATGAGCAAAGCGTCGAGCCTCGCGAACGACTGGGCGCCGAGCGCGCCATGCTGGCCGTTGTCACGTCGCTGTTTCACGACTCCGGCTACATACGTCACGAAGAGCGCGACGCCGACTATGCCAACGGCGCCGAATTCACGATGTATCACGTCTCGCGGAGTGCCGACTTTCTGCGCCGCTACCTGCCAACCCTTGGCATGTCGCAGGATGTGGGTGTCGCGAGCATGATCGTGCATTTCACGGGTTACGAACTCGATCTCGACAACATTGAGCTCGACGATCCTCGAGACGTCATTTGCGGCCATCTGATCGGCACGGCGGACATGATCGCCCAGATGGCCGATCGTTGTTATCTCGAAAAGTGCCGCGATCGGCTTTACAACGAGTTTGTGGTGGGCGGCGTCGCGATCGAAAACGCAAAGCCTGGCGAATACATGGTTCGCTACCGCTCAGGCCAGGATCTTCTGCAAAAGACTCCGCTGTTTTACCAGCAAGTCATGCGTGAGCGCCTGAACCGCAAGTTCAATCACGCCTACCGTTATATCGAAGTGCTCTATGACGGTAAGAACCCCTACATCGAGGCTATTGCGGGCAACATTCGACATCTCGTCAAGATCATCGAGACGGGCAACTGGAGTCTGCTCAGGCGCAATCCTCCGTATTTCCTGGGGATAGGTAACGCCGTCAAGGAGATCGATCAGCTCGTCTCAAAGCAGCTTGCGTCGTTCACGGGCGACGCGATCGATGCCGACGAGCCGCTGTTGATGCCGGTATAGAAACGGGGAGCGCGGCTCAGCCGCCTGCGGCGCGGTTCTGATCCTGCCAGGCCCGAAGCGCATAATACTGACGCCGGGACAGGCGGCGGGTCGCAAAATAGGCCGCCATGCCGGCGCTGAACAGCGCGTACACGTAGTCAGCACCCGTCATTACCTCGTTGAAGAACACCGGCCACGTCATCGACGTCGTTCGACTCAATACGGTCGCAATCCCCGCTTCCAGCTCGGTCGCCGTGTAGGCCGCGGAGATCACAACGTTGCCGATGAGCGTACCCAGCGCGGCAAACGAGGCAGCAACGGCGGGGAATCGCCAGTCGAGACCCTTTCCGGCAAGGCGAACGGCAAACCCCAGCGGCGGCCCGAGCAGCAGCGCAAACCAGGGAAAAACGCGGCCGCCAACGGAGGTCAGCAAGAGCCACAGCGCCGTAAACACAATGAGCACAATCATGCTGACCGTCACGGCGTTGCGCAGTGACTGGGCGGCTTCCAGGCGCCGGCCAAGCTCCGGGTCCGGTTTCTCGGCGATCGGCGACGCATGCTTTTTGGGCAGACGCAATGCCTGATTGTTGGGGTCGTAGGCCATTCAGATCTATTTGCCGGGGCGCGGCAGACGAGCCGAACCCATCGGGTATTCCAGAAACTGTGGAAGCACTCTACCGGAGCCCCTGTGGCGAGCCAACCGCATGGTGCGGCCGCCGCGTGCCGGCCAGGCCGTGGAACCGGGCTTCGGGCTGACATGTATCCGTTACAGTGACCCGTTGGCAATCACGCTAGAATGTGCTGCTCGACGTTTACCGAGCGATCCGCATGAAACTCCCGACCCGCGCGATTCACGTGCCCGGCATCCGCCATGAAGGGCACATTGCACCATCCATTCATTTGTCGACGACGTTCGAGCATGGCCCGGCCAACGAGAAGCTGGCCGACTACGAATACGTCCGCTACGGCAATGCCAACATCAACGAACTCGAAGCTCGTCTCGCCAGCCTGGAAGGCGGAGTGGATGCTATCGCCTACGCGTCGGGCATGGCCACAATCACGGCGCTCTTTGGCAGCCTGCCGGCCGGATCGGAAATACTGATTCATCGTGACGGTTACTTCGATACTCGCATCCTCGCAAAAGACGTTCTCGAGGACCGGGGAATCTCTCACCGGGTCCTCGATCTTGCCGACCGCGAGCAGCTGGAGCAGGCACTGTCGCCAGCCACGGCGTTGATATGGTTCGAGACACCCTCGAACCCGCGCCTCGACGTACTGGATATCGAAGCGATCGCTGAACTCGCACACGCAAACGGCGCAAAAGTTGGGATCGACAGTACGTTTGCGAGCCCGGCTGCCCAACAGCCGCTGTCGCACGGCGCGGATTACGTCATGCACTCCATGACCAAGTACATGGGCGGGCACAGCGACGTGCTGGGCGGCGCGCTCGTATTCCGCGATGACACTGAACTCGCGGCAAAGCTCAGAACGCAGCGCTCCCTGACGGGTGCGGTACTGTCACCGTTCAACGCCTGGCTCATTGGGCGCGGCCTGATGACACTCGACTGCCGTGTCGAAAAACACTCGGAAAACGCGCTGGCGCTGGCCCGAATGCTGGATTCACACCCGGCCGTTGAGCGCTGCAACTACCCTTTCCTCGAGTCCTCACCCGGATACGAAACGGCCCGCAAACAAATGCGCCTGGGTGGCGGCGTGTTGTCGATCGAGCTTGCGGGCGGCAAAGACGCCGCACTCCGCGTTGCCTCGCGGTTCCGCCTGTTTGTCAACGCAACCAGCCTCGGTGGCGTGGAAAGCCTCGTCGAACACCGCGAGTCCATCGAAGGCGAACACTCGAACGCACCGGATAACCTGCTCCGGCTGTCGGTGGGCCTCGAGCACAAGGACGATCTGCTGGCCGATCTCACGGCAGCACTCGACTGAGCTGGCTGGCAACCGACACGCAAGAGATCAAGGGATTGACCAGGTGGCAGTAAAAGCAGACACGACATTTTCGCTCGCGGACGATCTGTTCAACGCCGACAAGGTGCGAAAACTCGCAAGGGCACTCAAGCAAGCGCATGCGCCGTTCAACGCGAGACGTTACGAAACCGAAGCGCTGGCGCGCTTCCCCGAACTGGCTTTGAAGGAACGCATTGCGCATCTCGTTGGGCTGCTCGGCGAACATCTGCCGGATGATTTCGAAACGGCAGCGGCCATTCTCGAAAATGCGCTGCCCCCGCCGCTGGATCCGAACCTCGAAGATGACGATTTTGGTGAATTCATCTGGGTGGTGCCCGGCGAGTACGTCGCCCGCCACGGACTGAGTGAGAAACACCTCGAACGTTCGCTGGACCTGCTCCGCGAGGCAACCAAGCGCTTTTCGTCGGAGATTGCCATTCGGCCGTTTCTGAAGAAGTATCCGCGAGAGACGCTCGAATTTGTGCACGAATGCGCGCAGGACGAGAACTATCACGTCCGCCGGCTGGCCTCCGAGGGCATTCGCCCTCTGTTGCCCTGGGCGCCGCGGGTAAGCCTCGATCTCGAGGACACGGTCGGTGTGCTGGATCGGCTGTACACCGATCCAACGCGTTACGTCGTGCGCTCAGTGGCAAACGCGCTCAACGACATTGCCAAACTCGAACCGGCGCTGGTAACGAAGACGCTGTCCCGGTGGTCGAAGCACCCGGCTCCCAACCCTGCCGAGTTCGAATGGCTCGTCCGGCACGCACTCAGGACACTCGTCAAACAGGACGACCCGGCAGCATTCAAGCTGCTCGGCTATACCGACAAGCCGCGTTTCCGGGTTTCGGGTGTAGTGGCATCGGATACCGTCAGGATCGGCCAGAACTTCGAGTGGCGCGGCTTGTTGACATCGCTGGGCCAGCAACGCCTCCGCGTCATGCTCAACGTTCACTTCCTCAAAGCGAACGGCAAGCACTCGGCGAAGCGCTTCCTGATCAAGGATGGCGACTTTGCCGACGGAGAGAAGCTGACGATCGAAAAACGCCAGGCGTTTCGCCCGATGACAACACGCGTGTTGTACCCGGGCACGCATTACGCCGAGCTGATCGTTAACGGCGTAACACGCGGCCGCTGTCAGTTCGAGCTTCTGGAGAAGTAGTCGCAGCGACGCCGCTCAGGGAGGAGCGGCGCCGTTATCGATCCAGGTGCGAATGACGTTGATGTCCGCGTCGGCCAGCGGCGGTCTGCCGAACGGCATCTGCGCACCGTTGCTCGGCATCGGGCCGAGTTTTTCAATCAGGTAACTGTTTGCGGAGTCACCTGCGATCACGCGGATGCGCGCGGCGTCCACGCTGCTAGGCACGCCAACCAGGTTCATGTGGCTAGCGGCTGCGCTGCTCAGGTCCAGCTGCCCGGCATTGCTGACGGCGTTGTGGCATCCCGCCGTTGCGCAGGTCGGTCCGAACACGATGGACTGTATCGAGTCGATGTTGGGCTCGAGCACCACCGGCGCAGCTACCGTGAAGTCGGCCTCGAAGTTGCCGCCCGCCACGGTATTCCCGGAAGGGAACCCGCCGTTGAACTCGCCGTCGAGCGCCAGCCCGTCGAGATCGAGTATTACCGAAGCGCCGCTGCCGAACAGGCGGACGCGATAGGCGTCGTCGGCAAGATTGACGCCGGTCAGATCGAACACGGCACTGCGGGGGTTTGCAGCGGGCACGGAAACGTTGGCAGCCGTGATCGTGACCTCGTTGCCGTTGGTAAACATGCTGTCCCCACCCGCGCCGATCAGCTGAAAGGTCATGGCGTTGACCGTCGACGCATCCAGTTCTTTCGTAAAGCCCACCGTAATGTTGGCCGGGCCGGCGGTCAGCGGGGCATTGGGCGCGGGATTCATCGACGTTACCTGTACGGGTGTTGGCGGCTGCACTGTATCGTCGATGGCGCCGTCGAGTATCCACTGCCGGATATTGGCGATATCGGCGGCGGGTACGGGTGCGCCCGGTGGATGTGGGTCAGCAGCGTCTTCGAGTTTCTGTATCAGGTAACTGTTGTTGGCGTCACCGGGGACGACGCGCTGGATATTGGCATCGAAGTCGCTCGCCACACCCACGAGCATCATATAGCTGTTCGCCGCCTCGAGATTCAGGTTACCGGTAGGCGCACCGCCCGAATGACAACCCGCCGTTGCGCAGTTCGGCGTAAACAGGGCCGTCTGTATCTCCGAGAACACCGGACCGAACGATGCTCCGGGTGGAGGTGGCGGTGGCGGTGGGGGTGGCGGCGGAGGCGGAGGTGCCGGCGGCGGCGGACTGCCACCTCCCTGCGAGTTGTTGTTGAAGTCGGCAACCGCGTCGTCGTAGGTACGAATGTCGCACGCGGAAATGCTGACAACGGCGCACAGCGCCGCTGCAATGACTTTGAGGAATTTTGGCATGATCCCCATCCCCGGTTTTTGCCCATGCATCGTGTGTGGATCCGATGGTAGCGCGCGAGGTTTGCCAAAACCCGACCAACTTCACAGTAAGCCTGAAATAACTGCATTCTGTCGCCATAGGGCGACAGAATCCGCCGTTGAAAGAGTACCATTTGCTATAGTTTTGACTGGCGCCGGGCAAATCATCGATTTCCCATCACGCAACGTGCCGGCTGGCAACCACCGCAGTTCGGACGAGCACACGGACACCAAGAACAACAACAGGTCACTATGTCGTCGAAAATCTCTGGCACTTTTATCTTTTTGTTGATGACGTTCTTTGTCGGCACTGCGACGGCTGACGAAGCAAAACTCGAGACCCCCGAGATTCTCCTCGCCGGCGTCGGCTTCGACATTGGCGCAACGGTGGCAGACGACGTAACCCAGGTGGAAATCAAACTCGGCGAGCGCGTGCTGGCGACGTCGGATGGACCGACGGTCTCTGCAACAGACATCAAGCTCGACGACACGGGCACGGCAACGATTGCACTGCTGGCCGACGGCACCGTGGTTGCGGAACGCACACTCGACGTCATACCGGGCTGGGTGTCACTGTTCCCGCCGCTGTTCGCCATTTTGCTGGCGTTCCTGGTGCGCGCCGTCATCCCGGCCTTGTTCGCTGGGATACTGGTCGGCGCCTGGGCAATCAACGGCCTGACCTTGCCGGGCTTCTTCGAAGGTTTCTTCGAAACGACGACGATCTATATTCTCAACGCCGCCACCGATCCGGATCACATGTCGATCATGCTGTTTACGCTCATGATCGGCGGCATGGTCGGGATCATTTCGCGCAATGGCGGCATGGTTGGCGCGGTCAACAAGATCATTCCGCTCGCGAGCACGCCAAAGCGCGCGCAGGGAGTGGTTGCCGCACTCGGGCTCGGCATTTTTTTCGACGACTACGCCAACACGATGATCGTCGGCAACGCTACCCGGCCAATGACCGACCGTCTTCGGATCTCGCGCGAAAAGCTCGCTTACCTCGTGGACTCGACGGCGGCGCCAGTTGCCACGATTGCCATCATTACGACCTGGATCGGTTTCCAGCTTGGACTCGTCGATACGGCAATCGCCGACATCCCGGCCATCGAGCAGTCGGCCTATGCGCTGTTCCTGAACTCCATTCCGTACAGTTTCTATCCCATCCTCGCGATCTTCTTCGTGTTCCTCGTCGTGTATACGGGCAAGGATTTCGGCCCCATGTACACGGCAGAGCGCCGCGCCCGCGAAACCGGTGCCGTGAGGCGGGAGGATGCAGCAGCCGTGCACGACACGTCCGCCAGCGAATTCACGGAGAAAGACGGCATACCGTGTCGAGCGATCAACGCGGTGCTGCCGATCTTGACAATGGTGGGGACGGTTGTTGCAGGTCTTTTCATCAGCGGTGACGGCGACACGCTGACGGACATCATCGGTAGCGCCAATGCCTACGTTGTGCTGATCTGGGCATCGCTGCTCGCCTGTTTTGTTGCCGCCGGCCTGACGCTCGGTCAGCGGCTCCTGTCGCTCCATGAAACCGTTGAGGCTTTTGTCTCGGGAGCGCGTTTCATGTTGATGGGGCTCATCCTGCTCGTCATGGCGTGGGCCGTTGCGGACGTTGCCAAAACCCTGCAGGCAGCCCCGTATCTGATCTCGATACTCGGCGATTCGCTGTCGCCCTACATGTTGCCCACGGTCGTTTTCCTGCTTGCGGGCGCAACGGCATTTGCCACGGGAACGAGCTGGGGTGTCATGGCCATACTGATGCCACTCGTTATCCCGCTGTGCTGGGCCGTGCTGGAGCTCAACGGCATGGCAACGCCGGAGCACATGCACATACTGTATTCCTGTATTGCCTGCGTGCTGACGGGCGCCGTGTGGGCGGATCACTGTTCGCCTATCTCGGACACGACCGTGCTATCTTCGCTGGCCACCAACTGCGACCACATGGATCACGTGACGACACAGATTCCTTACGCGCTGATTGGCGGCCTGGTTGCGATCTTCGTCGGCATTCTGCCGGCCGGCTACGGTCTGCCCTGGTTCCTGTTGCTGCCCAGCGCAATGGTGGTGCTGGTGGCCATCCACCGCTTCCTCGGCAAGCCGACGGATGTCTGAGGTGTTTTCCCGTGGTGAGGATCAGCGATGCTGGTCGATCAGCACGGGATTGCCGTCAGGGTCCATGAGTACACAACTCGCCGGCCCCTGGCCGGATTCATCAGCCTCCTGAACGAGCTCTACGCCCGCCGCTTTCAGCTGTTTCTGAATATCGCGAACGTCGTCGTAAGGCTCGATCTCGCCGCACTGCTGGTCCCAGCCCGGATTGAAGGTCAGCGTGTTCTTCTCGAACATCCCCTGGAACAGGCCAATGACGTGTTCCCGGTTCCTCAGGATGAGCCAGTTCTGCTCGATGTCGCCGCCGATTTCCTCGAAGCCGAGCTTTGTGTAGAAGTCCCGTGATGCCTTGATGTCGCTGACACTCAGGCTGACCGAAAAGGCGCCTAGATTCATGGTGTTTCCCCCGTAAAGAACAGCCTGAAGATAGCATGCTCAGGGTGCGTTTCCGCGTCACTCCAGCGTCTTTTTGAAGGCCGCCGCACTCCTCTGGACCAACAGCTCACAGACACCCGATACGGCGACCGCTAGCTGCGTTCGAGACGAAGGATTCGCCCGTTGGCTTCGTCGGTCAGGAGGTACAGCGTGCCGTCCGGCCCCTCTTCCACTTTTCTCAGCCGCATGGGCGTTTCCGTAAACAGCTTCTCGGCGACTTTCGGCTGGTCGTCTACTAACTCGATACGCCACAAATTGCCTCCCGACAGCCCGGCCACAAACAGGTGGCCCTTCCATTCCGGAAACGTGTTGCCCGTATGGAAGGCTAGCCCGGTGGGCGCAACCGTGTCTTCCCAGTGGTGCACCGGATCCGTGAAATCCGCCTCGATGGGTGGCGGCTGGTAGTCGCCGTTCCGGTAGGTGCCGGTCGTTCGTATTGGCCAGCCGTAGTTCGCACCCGCTCTAAGACGATTGATTTCATCGCCTTGTGTCGGTCCATGCTCGGAAAACCAGATGGCGCCCGACTCCGGATCACGGGTAATACCCTGCGACGCACGTATGCCGAGTGCATAGAGGCCGGGAATGGCAGAAGACCCGAAGTCCGGGTTATCTGCCGGTATCGAGCCATCAGCGTTGATCCGGAAAACTTTGCCGAGCGCGTGTGTGAGGTCCTGCGCAACCGGCAGCGCCGCCTGATCACCCTCGTCGAAAACCCGTTCGCCAACCGTAATGTAGAGCCGGCGCTCGTCGTCGAATACCAGGCCGCCACCGTAGTGGAAGCGATCGGTGGACAAGGGCAGCGCTTTGAAAATTTCTTCTATGTCGACCAGTGTATTGCCGTCACCCAGCCGCGCGCGGATCACCGTGAGCGCCGTGCCGTCACCGTCGCCAGCTGAATACGCCACATAGACCCAGCCGTTGTCGGCGTAGTCAGGATCGAGTTCCAATCCGAACAATCCCGAGTTGTCACGCGGATCGTCGCGCCGCACGTTGTCGAGGTCATCCGGAAAACCGGCGACCGGCTCGTGCACGCCGGTCACGAGGTTCACGTGCTTGAGCTGACCATCCTTCTCAGTGACCAGCACCTCTTCCGCCGACAGGAATGCCATGTCCCAGGGGTGCAGCAGACCTTCTGCAACCGTGAGCTGCCGGGGTGTCGGAGTATCGCGGGATGCTTCGCAGCCGGCGACGAGAGCAGCCGCTGCCGATGTAGCAATGAGAATCTTGCGCATTGAAGCTCTCCTCTTCGCCGCGCGCGTTCCATGCGCGCAATTTGCGGATTCGCAAGCATATCGTGGCAATAGTGTAACAATACTCGCCTACCTGGAACGCAAGTCAGTGACCGTCAGAAGCAGCAAGTGCGCAAAGGGCCATTCGGAATGCGTTACTCCCTGTTTCGCTTGTTTCTCTTCGCCTTTGCTGCGTACAGCTCCGCCATCATTTCGGGATAACGGCGATCCAGAACCTCTTCGACATGCGACAACAACAGAATAAGAAAGAAGAAGCCCCCGGTTATCCCCGCACCAAGAGCAAGCCAGAATTTCCAATCTTCCCGGCCTGCGCTGTTCGTACTGCCAATGAGAAACGGTAAACCGGCGAAGACCAAGCCGGGAATCAGGGACGCTATGAAAACACGAACGATCTTTTCCGTTGCGGTATCACCCTTCAGTTTTTTTAGCATAACTGCTCTCCTGCGAACGCAGCAGCGTCAGTCGGCCGCCAGCTCAACCATCTTCCTGACCGTATTCATGTTGCGTGTCGTCCCTTGTTTTGCAGCCGGTATCCTGAGCTTCGATCGCGCCATTCCGCTGCCGTAGTAGACATAGATTTCCTTGTTGCCGAGCAGCATTTCCTCGTCTGATTGACCCGTTGCATGTTCAAGCGCATCGCTCGGCGGTTTTTTGTCGAGGAAGATCGCGACGGCAAACCTGGGGTCTTTGTCGGCAAAAGGATTGCTGTCGAGAACCGAACCGACCTCGCTCGGCGTTCGCACAATCACGCCAACCGGCTTTCCGGCGTAGTCAGCGAGCCGCTGTTCGAGGCTCGCCTTCACGGCCGCTCTCGAGGCGTCGCTCGTGAACAGCAGGTTGCCGCTCGCAATATAGGTTTTGACGTCCGAAAACCCGAGTTCGACACACATTGCTCGCAGCTCGGCCATCGGCAGTTTGCCGGTGCCGCCCACGTTGACGGCTCTCAGGAATGCAATGTAGCGGGCCATACGCGGTTGCTCTGGTGGCAAGTGTGAGTGCCGCTCGAAGGAAAGCGGGTTCCCGCCGTGAGAACCCGCTTCCGACCTGGGATGGCTTATTCGGCCTTCGGCGTAGTGTCCGCGGACCCTGCCTCTCTCAAAGCGGCCGTCAGCCCGTTCAGATCCTTGCCGTCCATGCCGATTTCGTTCAGCAGCGAGTCGACGACGGGCGCCTGTGCACGATAGGCGAGGGCGCTCGAGACCAGCTGTTCGGCCATGTTACCGCCACCAGACGCGGCTGTTCCGTCGCCGCCAGCGGCACCACCGCCGCCTGCGGGGGCTCCACCCGTCAGACCGTCGACCTGGATAATCTTGATGTCGTCGATCTGCTGCATCGGTTTGGCGCTTTCTTCGATGATGCGCGGCAGCTGTTCGAGCATTTCGAGCTTGAGCCGCATCTCGATAATGGCCTGGTTAAGCGTATTGGCCGCTTCGTTGAGCGCCATTTCGCCTTCAGCGTTGACTGCGTAGGTCCTGGCGGCCGCATCGGCCTTCAGGATTTCCGCATCAGCCGCACCTTTCGCCTCGATGCGGTCTTTCTCGGCCTCGGCTTCGGCCAGCGTGCGAACCGCAACGGCTTTGTCTTCCGCCGCCTGCTTTTCGGTCTCGGCCGCGACGGTAATCGAAATGGCGTCCTTTTCGGCCGCCTTGCGCGCCTCGACGAGTTCGACCTGTTTCTCGCGTTCGGCCATCTCGACCTGGCGCACGGTACGTACCGCTTCCTCCTCTTTTACGGCAAGTGCGCGCGCCTTGTCTGCGAGTGCCTGCGCCTCGGATTCCGCTTTGGACTTCTCGGCAATGGCAATCGACTTGTCCTGCTCGGCAATTTCGACAGCCCGTACGCGATCGATGTCCTTCTCCTTGAGAAGGCGCTCTTTTTCGATCCGCTCTTCCTCGACAGCGCGTTCAGCGTGAATGCCGGCCATGTCGACTTCGCGCTTCGACAGGATACGCGCCTCCTCGGCCTCGCGTTCCTTCTCGGCCTGCTCGGCGGCAATGGCGGCGGTCTGCGAAGCGCGTCGGATTTCCACCTCGCGCTCCTGCGCAAGCCTGGCGTATTCCTCTTCGCGGCCAATGTCGAGTTTGATCTTCTCCGCTTCGAGGTTCTTGTTTTGAATGGCAACGGCCGTGTCCTGCTCGATGTCGTTGCGCTTCTTGCGGCGCGACTCGATCGCTTCGGTGAGCTTGGTCAAACCTTCGGCGTCGAACGCATTTTGGGGATTGAAGTGCTCGAAGCCGGTCTGGTCGAGACCCGTCAACGACACCGACTCGAGTTCGAGACCGTTCTTGGAAAGATCCTCGGACACAACCTGCTGCACCTTCTGTACGAAGTCGACGCGTTTCTCATGCAGCTCCTCCATCGCCATCTCGGCTGCCACCGCGCGCAGTGCGTCGACGAACTTACCTTCGACGAGGCTCTTGAGCTGCTCCGGCTGCATCGTTTTGAGACCCAGTGTCTGGGCAGCAGCCGCAATGGCTTCTTCGGTCGGCTTGGCGCGAACGTAGAACTCCGCCGTAACGTCGACGCGCATCCGGTCCTGGGTAATCAACGCCTGCTCGTTGGAACGCTTCACTTCGAGGCGCAGGGTATTCATGTTGACCGGGATGATCTCGTGCAATACGGGCAGCACCATGGCGCCGCCGTTGATGATGACGCGCTGGCCGCGAAAACCGGTTCGCACGAAAGACACTTCCTTGGAGGCTCTCTTGTAGAGCCGGGACAGGATCATGCCAATCGTAATCAATGCAATGATTACGACAACCGCAATGGTGATCACTTCCAGCAGTCCCAATCCCATACTCAATCCTCCCGTAGTTTGTCGTAGTTCCATTATTCCTCCTTCAGCCCCGGGCTATCGCTGACGATGCCCTTGAAGACGGCGCCCAGGTTTTCGGTGATCAACACCGTCGTGCCCTGTTTGAACGCCACGTCTTCGCGGTCGGGCTCGACCATGATGTAGTGCGTGTAGCCATGTTCGTCGGTGAGCTTTGCCTCGGCCGGCGAGCCGGCGCGGGCCTCGCCGAGCGTAATCGTCGCGGTGCGCCCGACGAACGTGTCGGCAGACACGGCATCCGTTTCGTCGCCCGGCAGGATGACGGCCAGCGCGCCGGCGCCCACTCTGACGACCGGCATGGCGAGAATCATCGTGGGCACAACCGCAACCCAGGCCGACAGGTAGTAACCCGTTACGCCCTTGGCGAGCGATTGCAGCACCAGCCCGATCAAACCGAACGCTGTCAGGAACACGATCAGGATCATCAGGAGCGGTACTTTGCCGATATGCAACCAGCCCAGCAGCCGGGTAAACGCCGAGCCCGCATCGGCGTTGACGCCAACGTCGAGATCGATGTCGGGCAACAGCGCGTCCACGGCATCCGACAAACCAAAACCCAGAAGCAGCGCGACGAGTTCGGCGATTGCGATGGCAAACATGACAATGAGCGCCACCGTGAACGGCGCGTTCGCGCCGCTCGACAGAAGATCCAGCATTTACTTGCCGGACTCTTTGAGGGCGGCCAGGCGCTCCGCGATCTTGTTCTTCCTGGCAAGCTCGTCGAGTTCGGCCAGTTCCGCCGCCGTCTTGCGGTCCGTAGCCCCGGATGAACCCGGCAGGCCCGTCGCGCGATTGACGACACGGTCGAACGCATTGGTGGCCTGATCGACTTTACCCTCCACGCCGCCGCCCGAGGCCTTGCCGCCTTCGGTTGCCGCGGGCGCATTCTGGCTCGCCTTGAAGCTCGAGAGCTCCTCCTCCATTTCGCGACGCTTACCTTTCAGAGCGGCGACGTACTGCTCCAGCTCCGCCTGACGAGCCTTGCCGTCTTCGATCGAGGCCTCGAGCACGGGTATCTGCGCTTCGATGTCCATCTGCTGGGCAATCGCAGTTTCCGCAAGATCGTCACGACCTTCCCGAACCGCAACTTCGATCTTTTCGCCGAGAGCGGTGTGCTTGTTGGTTTCGTCCGCGAGCCGGTTGGTCGTGTGATGGGTTGCGGCAATCACTTCGCCGAGTTCGGCACGCACTTCATCGACCGCTTTGTCGACTTCGCGGATCGCCTCTTCCATTACCGTTGCGGGACTTGCGTCTTCGACCGCGTCGACGAGGGCGTTGACCCCGCCGGCGATTAACCGGCTTACCCTTTTAGCCATTGTTTCTGCCATTGCTGCCTCCTTCAGTCCGATTCTTGTGCACGGATTCGATGACCCGGGCCAGTTCCAGCACGGGTTCGACGGCGTCCGCCAGCGCATTCTTGTTGTACAGCGGCGCCGTCCTTGTCACCGCCAGTTGCAAAACCGAGGTCATCAGTACGATGACGCGTTCCGCCACGGCTGCCTCTATTTCGTGCAGCTGCTTGGCATCGAGATTCGTATCGCGCCCGTTCGACGCAATCAGGTACGCCATACATTCGGGCACCCAGTCGTTCAGACGCGTCACGAGCTCCGAATGCAGCCGGTGCTCATGTTCGCTGTTCTTGATGATCCGCACGGTCGGATCGATCAGGTCCTGCATGAGCCTGAGAGACCCGGGGTAGTCCTCCGTGCCCAGGTGGCGCTGTCGCGCCTCGTCAATAATCGCGCGCAGCTTCTCGCTGGGCGTGGCGGCGTTCTCGGCCTTGTATCGCGACAGGAAGTTGGCTTCCTCGTCGGTCAGACGAACGCCAACCTGCTTCGTCTTGTTCGGCATCGCATACTCTTTGATTACAAATGCACTCAAAATTTCTACATACGATATCAAAAGTTAACAAACGAGTCAAAAGGATATCAAAATGACGTGAAGAACGCATTTTTTGGGATCTTGGAACCTTTTACGGATCCACAGGTTGACAGGATTTCACCGAAGTGTCGACGCCCGTGAGGCGCAGTGGGGTCCGGGGCGCCTCGCGGGAACGCGCCCCCTGGGACGCTACTCCTTAAAAGACGACTCGGAGCGCTCGCACGATTCGACGGCTGAGCCCGTGCCCGACACCGAATAGAGCGTTCTCCAGCACTCGTCGAACACGGAGCAATAGCAAGCCTCGAAATCGAACCGGTCAAACTCGTTGAGTATGCTTTCCACCAGCTCCGTGTCGTTGAGATCCATCATGACAATCGTGCGATCGGGCGGGATGGTTCTGCCGTTAATCGTGGACTGTATGTAGGACAACGACTGATCCCGACCAAGCAGCTCGCCGATAGCCGCGTTCCAGGTGGGCTGCGGCTTGCCGTCGACCGTTACCCGGAAATCCAGTATTCGGGCAGGGCCGATTCCGACATTGGTCGCGTGCAGCTTGAGGCTGGACGTCTCGGCGGCCGGATTGTTGCGGTCTATGCTGTACGAGCGCGCCAGCTCGAGTAACGGGATGACGGCCGCCCGCTGTTCTTCGCGCATCAGGCTGGTCTCGTACAGGGAAACGCCGAGTGCACAAAGGCCAATGATGACGGCGGAAACGCCAACGAGCATTTCCGGGTTAAGCGCAGCTTTCTTCGGGTGTTGGGTGTCCACGAGCGTACTCAGCCTGAATCGCCGTCATCCTACCGCAATCGCACAAGCCATCAAGCGTCGAGCGAGGACTCCGGTGCCCGCTGTCGAGCGGTAAACAGATACCCGATCAGCGTGATGGCGAGAGCATTCACTGTGATCAGGATCGGACCGTCGACACCAACGGCAAACTGGAATCCCGCGTCGAGTTCCGCGTTGAACCCGATCCCGTCGCCGCCGGCTGACAAGTCGAGGCTCAACAACGAAGGCGGGCTAAACAGTACGCCGCCTACCTGGAACCTGGTCGCCTGCAAACCCAGGACAAATACCGCCGTCCAGTGCGCCCAGGTCTTGCGAAGCAGAAGCCCAACACCTGCCGACAGCGATGCACCGGCGAGCAGGAAAAACGCCGTCATCCAGAGGGCCTGCTGGTCGGGCGGAAACTCACCGAAAGACACGGCAACGGCAAACACAACCGCCGACACCATGAGATACACGGCAATGAGCGTGCGCATCCGGCGTGCGAAGTGGATCTTGTAAGTGCGCTTTTGTTTCTCTTTTTTGTGACCCGTTTCCAGGAAGCGTGCGTACTCCCCTGACGCTTTTCTGGCCGCGAGCTCCCGCTCGAGCGCGGCCTTGTTTTCCGGGTAGCGGCGGGCATCCACGGTTCCCAGCGCCTCTTCGAGCTCCGGTATCGAATAGTCGCTGCAGTCCCATTCGGTCATGTCATCGTCTTTTGGCAGAGTCGCGATAAACCGGGCAAAAAGCGCGGCCAGGCAGATCGCAACTGTACGCGGCTCGGTTCGACCCCTCAAACGAGTTCGGCAACACAAAAAAGGGGCGCCTCGCGAATCGAGGCGCCCCTTGGGCAAAGGCTATGCAACGAACCCCGGGTATCAGAGTTCGCCGGCCGGCACGTCGCGGATCGTCGGCCAGTTGCCTTCGGCTTTCACGATGTTTTCAGGGATCGCCTTGCGCCAGGTTTCGTAGACGTCGAGGTTCTTGTTGACGTACAGGCGGCCTTCGACAACCTGGAACGCCTTGCCGTCGACTTCGAATTTCTTGCCGAACGCGGTCCCGAGCGCGCAGTAGCCACCGTAGGCCGGCGCGTACTTCGCGGGGTTGGCGCGGAAGCGGTCGCGGTTGCCGGCGCTTGCGAACCGGTACACGGCGCCGTCGTAGACAGCCGTGTACTCGGCGCTGCCCAGAACCGGCCGGCCCTCGGTGAAATAGGCCACGGCGTCGTGTCCCGCGAGGATGACGTCGTTGCCGTCCGTCGCCGTGGCAACGTCCGCAGAAGCCGAAAAAGCGGCGCTGAGGAGCAAAAGGCCGGCGGCCAGACGCCGGGTTATCTGTTGTTTCAGGTTCATCAGGTTCTCCCTCTTTTCTGGAAACAGTCGATTGGCGCTCCGCCAACCGTTGAAGCGCACTGTAGAGAACATCGGCAGTAGAAAATATGCTAATTTCGGCTCTAAATATGTCAGAAACCATCAAAACTGCGGATCCGCTAAGCGGCCTTCTGAGGCGCCTGGGCTTTAGAGCCGACGTGTTTTTCCGCGCGGAATACTGTGGCCGCTGGGCCGTCGACACGTCAGGCAGCCGCAACGTGCCGTTTCACCTCGTCGTCTCGGGCGAAAGCTGGCTGCACGATTCCGAAAAACCCGAGCAGCTGCTCGAAGGAGACCTCGTGCTGTTTCCGAACGACCAGCCTCATCTGCTGTCGGGGAGCCATGAAACGCCGGAAGACGCCGTCATCAACCGGGCGCCGTTACCGTCTTCCGCCGGACCGGCAACCCGACTGATCTGCGGCTACTTTCAGCTGGACCGGCAGGCCGCCGAACCTCTGCTCGACAGCCTGCCGAACACACTGGTTGCAAACCTTCAGTCGAGTGCCGACCCCGAGCTGGCCGAACTCTCGCGGCTTTGGATTCGTGAGGCCGCGCGCGACGATATGGGCAGCGATCTTGCCGTGGACCGGCTCGCTGAACTCGTGTTCATTCGCATGCTGCGCGCCGAAGCTGAAGCCGGGCGGCTGTCGGGGCTCGTTGCTGCGTTATCCCATCCTCGCATCGGACCCGTGCTCGCACGCATTCACCAGAACCCGGGCGGCGATCACAGTGTCCCCGGCATGGCGAGTTACGCAAAACTCAGTGAGAGTGCATTCGCAACACGTTTCAAAGCCGTGGTCGGCCGGCGGCCCGGCGAGTACGTTCGGCACTGGCGGATGCACGCCGCCGCCGCTCGTCTCAAGGAAACCGATCAGCCGATCGAACGTGTGGGGCTCGAGTTCGGTTACGAATCGGACGCCGCGTTCCGAAAGGCGTTTCGCGCTTTCTTCGGGGAGCCGCCGGCACGCTATCGGCGACGAAGCCGCAGGCAGGAAACTGCGCCGCAATCGGACGATGGGCTACACTCGTAGAGTACGCCGGCGCGCAAACGCCACCGACCGCAGCACCTGAAGCAAACGAGGAACGTGCATGTCCACGGCGAACCCCATCAACGTGACGGGTATCGATCACGTCGTCATACGAGTGAGCGATCTCGAGACGATGACAGCCTGGTATCGCGACGTACTGGGCCTGAAGCTCGAACGCGGCCCGGGAGAACTCGGGCTTGCGCAGCTGAGAGCGGGACGGTCTTTGCTCGACCTCGTCGATGCCGGCGGTGAGCTGGGCCGTCAAGGTGGAGCAGCACCCGATCATTCTGCGCCCAACATGGATCATGTGTGTTTCCAGCTCGAACCTTTCGACGTGGACGCCATCCAGGCACAACTTCGCCGGCACGGCGTCGAGTTCGGCGACACGGCCACACGTTACGGTGCATCGGGCATGGGACCCTCGATCTATCTCTCGGACCCGGAGGGAAACACCGTAGAGTTAAAAGGTCCAGGCAGTTAGGCGCACACCCTGAACAACAGCGGGCAGCTACCACAAGCCCCCCGAAACAAGGCCCGGCGACGCGAGCGTCGCCGGGCTTTTTTGTTGCGATGCGCGAACCGCCGTCAGTTGCTGGCGATGCGCCCACCAATCTCTTGCGCGCGGATGGACTGCTGATACGTCCAGGGCAGCACAATGAGGCTCTCGGCCAGGCCAATGAGGTAGGTCAGAATCGCAAACACCTCACCCACACTCAGGCCGGCGCGCACCGTAATGACAACCGCACTAATGATCAGCGCGGACAACATCAGCTCGGCAATCGCGAAGTTGGTCGCTTCGAGATCGGAAAGGTGAATGCGCCAGCGCGCCAGCCGCGACAGGTGCCGCCAGCGCGAAAACGCCCGCCCCGACTCGAGCATCGTGACCTGCCGCTCGAGCTCGTTGTTCAACAGCTTGTTGAGGTTGAACATACGGCTGCGGCTGATCGCAAACACGATACCGACCGCCAGGCCCACGACGATGCTCAAGGTGCCAATGGTCGGCAGCATGTAGATCAACATACCGAGCGCACCCAGGATACCGACGAGCGCCGCCAGTAGTTCAGGCAATTCCCATTCGAAGAAATCGACCAGCTCCCTTGCCAGACCCAACCGTGCCGCACGCCGCGAGACACTGATTTCCGTTTTCTGTGCCGTGCTGTCGGCAATGTCGGTGTAGATACCCGCGTACACGCGGCTGTCATACAGGCGCCGGCCCGTGCCGATGAGCAGGGCCACGACCTCGAGCCCGACCAGCCACCACACGCCGCGGAGGCTGCCGTCGATCAGATCGTTGATTGCAACTCCCAGGACAAAAGGCACAGCCACGCCAAGCATCCGCTCGACCGTGAGCAGACTCAGGGTGCCGGCGATCTTAAGCCGGTAGGTACTCCAGATGCCGGCCAGGGTCGGCCGACCGTTACGTCTCGTTTCCATCATTATTCTGCCCTCTCAACACTTGCCGGGTTTTTCTTCGGGCAACAAAAAACCCTGATTGGCGAACCAAACAGGGCTTTTAGCGACTGGATGGTTCGATTGAGCCATCCAGCATCGATGTACGGGACAGCTAGTGCACAAACACGCCTTTCTGCGGCAGCGTCATTGCTGCACGGCGGCGCGATACCGGCGGACGGCCGACTGCATCGGCGATCGCCACGGAAATGGCGAAAGCGGTGCGGGTACGCGTTGTATGGAAAGTCGTGTTCATTGCGGCGGGGATACTACGCTCAATCTGTCAGAAATGGAACCGCGTTCATGAGATGCGCGTCACGCGTATACGTTACAGCGGCTTGCGGCTCTCAGGGAGCCACCACCACAACGCCGCCTTTCATTACAAATTCGACACGCTCGAGGACGGTCACGTCGACGAGTGGGTTGCCGGAAACGGCAATGAGATCTGCCGCCTTGCCGGGTTTCAGCTCGCCGATTTGCTCGCTTTTGCCCAGCAGTTCCGCAGCCCATACCGTGGCGCTGCGTATCGCGTCAGCGTTGCTCATCCCGGCCTCGACCATCAATGCGAATTGCTCGGCGTTACGGCCGTGTGGATAGATACCGGCATCGGTGCCATAAGCCATCCGTACGCCGGCCTCGTGGGCCTTCCGAAACTGCGCCTGATACGCGGCAAACTCCGCTTCGTTACTTCTGTCGAGCCCTTTGTCCGAGTAATCCCGGTTCCTTTCGATCAGATCGAAGCGCGCCGCAAGCAGATCCATGACCAGGTACGCGCCGGAATCCCGCAGGGCTTCGATGCCATCGTCGTCCAGCATTGTGCCGTGCTCGATGGAGTCCACACCGGCCGCAAGCGCGTTCCGGATCCCGTCCGCCCCGTGCGCGTGAGCGGCAACCCGCAGGCCGTGCTTGCGCGCCTCGTCGACGGCCGCACGCAGCTCCTCGACCGTGTACGACGCGGCGCCGGGCACGCTGTTTGCGGTGCCGAAGCCGCCCGTCGCGGCCAGCTTGATGAGATCGACCTTGTTGCGTACGTGAACCCGCACGGCCTTCCTCACCTCGTCCGCACCGTCGGCCAGTACGTGGGCATCCGTACTGACCTTGTGCTGTGGAGCTATCCAGTTACCCCAGGTGCCGTGACCGCCGGTCATCGTGATCATTGCGCCGCTTGCCAGTACCCGGGGGCCCTCTATCCAACCGGCCTCGATAGCGTCGCGCAATGCCGTGTCGGCATAGAACGGCCCGGACAAATCGCGTACGGTCGTGAATCCCGCGTGCAGCGTTTTCCTCGCGTTCACGGTACCGATGATGCCGAAGCTGGCAGCGGGGTATGTCCAGTGATCGAATGCCTCGTCCAGGTACGAGCTGTCGCAAAGATGCGTGTGCGCGTCGATCAGCCCGGGCAGCACGGTGTATCCGGAAAGATCCAGGTAGTCAGTGGGCAGTCTGGCGGGGTTCACGTGCTCGACGGATTCGATGAGTCCGTTGCGTATGTGGAGCGCAACGTCGTTCCTGACCGTGCCGCTTCGTACGTCGACCAGGCTGCCCGCAAAAACGATCAGTGTCTCGTCGGCGGCAGCGTGCTGCGGATACCAGGCGACGAGACTCAGCATCGCTGCAAGGAGGCATTGGACGGAGGCAGTTCTCATGGTTTTCACCTGCAGCTGTAGTTTTTCTTGTTCCGGCGCCAGTGAGCCTATTGCCAGCTCAACGTAATCTTGCCCCGGGCCTTGCCGCTCTCGATCAGCGTATGCGCTTTCTTGAGGTTGTCGGCGTTGATCGGCGCAAGCGTCTCGCTCACGGTGGATCTGAGCCTGCCGGCATCAATGTCGTCCGCAACCTGTGACAGGAGCCGATGCTGCTCGATCATGTCGGGAGTTTCGAACATGGCGCGGGTAAACATGAATTCCCAGATCAGGCCGGCCGCCTTCGTTTTCATCACGTCGAATTTCAACGGATTCTGGTTCTCGACGATCGAAACGATACGACCCTGGGGGCGGATCAGGTCCGCCGCCGCGTCCCAGTGACCGTCGGTGTCGTTGAAGATCGCAATGTGGTCGACGAACTGGAAACCCAGCCGCTCGACCTGGGGTCGGAGCGGCTCGCGGTGACTGATCGTGTGGTCCGCTCCCAGATCCTCGACCCAGGCAACGGTTTCGGGACGCGATGCCGTTGCGATCACTTCGAGGCCTGCGTTTTTGGCCAGCTGAATGCCGATCGAACCGACGCCACCGGCGCCGCCGATAATCAACAGCGTCTCGCCGCGATTGCCACCGTCCCTGTCGAGATCCAACCGGTTAAAAAATGCTTCCCAGGCCGTAATGCTCGTGAGCGGTAAGCCGGCCGCCTCGGCAAACGACAGCGAGGACGGTTTACGGCCGACAATGCGCTCGTCGACGAGTTGATATTCGGCGTAGGCCCCGGGGCGGGTAATGTCGCCGGCGTAGTACACCTCGTCACCCGGCTTGAATAGCGAAACCTCGCTGCCGACAGCCTCGACGATACCGGCTGCGTCCCAGCCCAGTATGCGCGGTGCCGTCTCCACCGTGTCCTTCGGTGCCCGCACCTTCGTGTCGACGGGATTGACGGCGATCGCCTGTACGCTAACGAGCAGGTCCTTGCCCGCCGCCTCGGGTTTTTCCAACTCAACATCGAGCAGCGATTCCGGATCCGATATGGGCAGATAGCGGCGCAATCCAACGGCTTTCACATTTGATCTCCTCGGCAGAGAGGCATGGCCGGACGACATAAACCGGGCACCGTCAGGATTGTCGAAAGAGCGTGGGAGGAAATCAAATAAAAAAAGAACCGGCACAGTGAGCCGTGCCGGTTCAAGTGGAGCGTCACTGTCGAATAACGACGTGAACACGCAATCGCCATTTCCTGCACTTGTTTCGCGCCCGGGAGTGACGTTGTCCGGCGCGTGCATAAGGGCTTGTTGGACCTGTTGTTGTGATCTTCCTACAGCAGCTGCCTGGCCGGACCACCCGACAGAGTTTTGCGGGCTACCGCCAGACCTCGAGAAGAATCGGACATGGCCCGGTTGGCTGCTGCTACTTGAATAGACGCATTGGGAGGCTTTTTTTCCCTACGAACGTGCGGCTGGCCGTATGGGAGTTACGCGGGCTTGCCGGCCGGGGCAGGCCGGGTGCGGCTATCGGCGTCGTTTTCTGACCAGCCAGCCCCTTTCCCGGGCGGCCCTGGTAAAGCTGTCGCTGACCGGCACCGAGTGGCCCGATTGCAGCTTGAGCTGCCAGCGCCGTGTACCCCGTTCCGCCGCGGTGACCGCCGCGTCGGCCACCCACCACGAGCGGTGCACCTGCGTGCCGAGACTCTCCGGCATTTCCCGAACGGCGTCTCCGAAGCGGTAGTGGACGAGTTCACTGCCCTGATTGCTCTCGCTGCTATTGCTGACCTGGGAGTAGAAAACCCGCACGTAGTGTTCTTCCGCCTGCAGCGCCAGGACGTCGCCAGCCCCTATCCCCGGCACTTTCTCGAGAAAGGGCGGCCGCTCCTCGTCCGCACCGGCCGCCGGCGCGGCGTCACTTTTGCGATCGATGATCAGCCACAGAATCAGATGCAGGGGCACCACGATCGACGCCAGGGTCGCATACTCGGCGACATACGCCAGCAGCGGGGAGACGGACCAGAGCTCCTCGTCGTCGTACTCGCTGCGCAGCGGAACCCGACTCTCTACGAACAGCTCCACCATCGCAAAAGGCAGCAATGCCACGGCCGAGACGATCACCACGGGTTTGAGCCACGCCGGCGCGGTAAGGCGCGTCGACAGCCATCGGCTCACGAGGATATCGGCGGTCCACAGCAGCACCACAAACGCGATAAACCGCGTACCCCAATAAAACAGCGACTCGCTCAAGGTGGCATCAACGAGTGGATCCGTCAGCTGATTGACGGTCCCGAACACGGCAACGAGAGCCCACAGCCGCAAATGCCGCGGCGATGCTTGGGGAAACAGGGCTGCGAGGTGACGATTCACGTAAGGAAAGTGACGATTCAAGAAGAATCAGGATGTTACATGAAGTTCCGAGGGCGTAACCAGCGCCGATTTTCTAGGCTCGCCGTAAGTTTTTTGGGTCAGTCAAAGGAAATGAAATGCCTGTACGGAACGTCCGGACGATCACAACGACTCCGGCAACAACTCTGGCAACCACTCTCGCTTTTGCGCTGCTGATGTCCGGCTGTGAGCCGGAAGGGGCATCCGGAGAAACACCCTCGCGGCCCTATACGGATTTCTTCACGCCGATTCCCGAAAGCGCCGTATTCCCCACGAACAATCCCTTCAGTGAGGAGAAACGTGTGCTGGGCGAGTTTCTGTTCTGGGACCCGATACTGTCCGGCGGAATGAACGTTTCCTGCGCCAGCTGCCATCATCCCGAATTCGGCTGGGCTGACGGCCGTGCTTTCTCCGTTGGCGTGGACGGCATTGGCCTCGGGCCGAACCGCACGGGCACGCTCGAAACCCCGTTCCATTCGCCCACGGTTCTGAACATGGCGTTTACGGGTATTCCGCAGACCGAGGTGAGTGACGATTTCGTGTCCGGACCGTACTTCTGGGACTTAAGGGCCGCCACTCTCGAGGACCAGGCGATCGAGCCGATCCTGAGCGAGGTCGAGATGCGCGGCAGTGGATTCCTCGAAGAGGAAATCATGCCGGAGGTGCTTGCCCGGCTGAGCGCCATTCCACAATACGCCGACCTGTTCTCGGCGGCTTTCGAGGGGCCCGAACCGATCACCGAAGCCAACCTCGCCGCGGCGCTTGCGACGTTTCAGCGTACGCTGAAGACCTCGCCGACGCGTTTCGATCGCTTTCTCGCCGGCGAGGAAGCCGCGTTGACGGGCCCCGAGGTTGTCGGACTCAACAAGTTCATCAACGGCGGCTGCACGGATTGCCATTCCGGACCGCTCCTTTCGGACGTCCTCATCCGCGAGGATCAGCCCGTGCAGGTCGACCGCCCCGCCGTCAGGACGGCAAGTCTGCGCAACGTCGAACGGACGGCACCGTACATGCACGATGGCTCGAGGCGGACCTTGACGGACGCCATTGCGCTCTATGAAGGCCGCGACGATCTGGGGGTAACCCTGGAAGACGACGACTTCGGCGATATCGCGAACTTCCTGCGCACCTTGACGGACGACACATTCTACCGGGACGTGCCGCCCTCGGTGCCGAGCCAGCTCCCCGTCGGCGGCGACATCGGCAACTGAGCTGACGGCTCGGCGAGCGCGTGGGCTCCGACCCTACGCGCTCGCTCCGTCGAGCACGGACTTCAATATTGCCTGCAGGAGCACCTGAAGCTCCGTTGCCTTACGGTCGTCGAATTCGGGCGAATTGCCCTCGCGCATATAGGCGCGTTGCGCAATCTCGAGCTGTGCCGTGTGCACGTTGCGTTGTGGATTTCCGTAGCGCCGGGTGATGTAGCCACCCTTGAAGCGGCCGTCGAGCACGCTGCTGTAGCTGCTGTCCCGGATGATCGACCAGGCCGCGTTCTGCATCCACGGTGCACAGGATGTACCGTCAGCCGTACCCAGATTGAGCTCGGGCAGCACTCCGTCGAAGAAGCGCGGCACCGCGCTGGGTATCGAATGCGCGTCCCATAAACAGGCAACGCCGTGTTGCTCGAGCAGTCGCTCGAGCTCCGCTTCGATGGCCTCGTGGTAAGGACGCCAGTAACGATCGACACGCCCGTCGACCTCTTCCCGGCTCAGCGGTGTAGCGCTGCGATACAGCGGCGCGTCCGAGAAGTCCGTCGTGGGGCACAGCTCGGTTTCGCTCCGACCCGGATACAGCGGCGCGCCGTCGGGAGGACGATTGAGGTCGACGACGTAGCGCGAGTAGTTGGCTTTGATGACCGAGCAGCCCATCGTCGCGGCAAACGCGTACAGACGATCGACAAACCAGTCGGTGTCCGGCAGCGTGCGCGCCGTATCCGTGAGCCGAGATGAGAGATCGGGCGGCAGTTCGGTGCCGCTGTGCGGAATGCTGATCAGGAGGGGCGCGCTACCTTGTTCGAACAAAAATACCGCCATACGTCCCCTGGAAACAGGCAGAGTCCCACCTGGCCTCCGCGCCTGTTTATTGCCTAGTGCTGTATAGACAAGGATGGTAGTGTTCGCTGCAAGTGTCTGCAAGCAGCCGGAAACGCATCGATGAGCCAGCAACATGACACGCTGTGGACAAACGTCAACGTCTACACGGCGAGCGAAGCCGGGACCATCGAGAATGCCGCCATCAGCGTGCGCGACGGCCGTATCGCCTGGGTTGGCGCCATGCCCGCCGACGGCGGCAAACCAGTCGATGCCGGTGAGGTGATCGACGGCCGCTCGCGCTGGGTGCTACCCGGGCTGGTCGATTGCCACACGCACCTCGTGTTTGCCGGCCAGCGCGCCGGCGAATTCGAATCACGACTCGCGGGTTCGAGTTACGAGGAGATTGCGCGGGCCGGCGGCGGCATAGCCAGCACCGTCCGCTCGACGCGTGAAGCCTCCGAGGAGACGCTGTTCCAGAGCGCCGCGGGGCGCCTCCGGCAACTCCTCCGCGACGGCGTAACAACCGTGGAAATCAAATCGGGCTACGGCCTGACCACCCGGTCCGAAGAAAAAATGCTCACGGTGGCACGGCGTCTCGGCGACGCGTTCCCCGTCCACGTTGTGACGACGTTCCTGGGCGCGCACGCCCTGCCTCCCGAGTATGCCGATGACCGCAAGGGCTATTTACGCCTGATATGCGACGACATGCTGCCGACGCTTGCCGGCCAGGGCCTGATCGACGCGGTCGACGGTTTTTGTGAGCACATAGCGTTTGCTCCCGAGGAAATGGGACAGGTCTTCGACGTCGCGCGGACCCTCGGCCTGCCGGTAAAACTGCACGCTGAACAGCTCTCGGACAGCGGCGGCGCCGCGCTCGCCGCCCGCTACGGCGCCCTGTCGGCCGACCATCTGGAATATCTGAGCGAGGACAGCGTTCGCCGGATGGCCGAGAGCGGCACGGTCGCGGTCCTCCTGCCCGGTGCGTTCTACACGCTTCGCGATACGCAGACACCGCCCGTCGACCTGCTGCGAAAACATGGAGTGCCTATGGCGGTGTCGACGGATGCCAACCCCGGCAGCTCGCCGGCGCTGTCGCTGCGGCTGATGGCCAACATGGCCTGTCAGCTGTTCTCGCTCACTGTTGACGAAGCGCTGCGCGGGGTGACGATCAACGCCGCAAAAGCGCTTGGGCTCGACGAAGAAATCGGCTCGATCGAGATTGGAAAGCGCGCCGATTTTGTCCTGCTCGACGTTGACGAGCCGGCGGAGTTTGCTTACTGGCTCGGTGGCAACATCGTATCGGAGGTGGTGCGCGGCGGCACACGACTGGATCTCGCGGCGCTTTAGCGGCGCTCGGCAGTTGTCGGCAGCAGGCCTTCCAGCTCGGCGTAGTACTCGCCGCTTTGAATCAGTTCGCTTACGAGGTCGATGTCGGGAGCGACGAGGCGATCCACCTCGTACATCGGGACGTGCGAGCGGATCTTCTCGAATACTGCCTGCAGACGGATCGAGGTCGTCAGCGGCTTGTGGAAGTCGATGGCCTGACAGGCTGCCAGTAACTCGATCGAAACCACGCTGGTGGCGTTGGCGGTCATCGTCAGCAGCCGTCGCGCGGCGTAGGTTGCCATGCTGACGTGGTCTTCCTGATTGGCGGATGTCGGGATGCTGTCGACGCTCGCCGGGTGCGCCAGCGACTTGTTCTCGGACACGAGCGCAGCCGCCGTGACCTGCGCAATCATGAAGCCGGAGTTGAGGCCGCTGTCTTCGACCAGGAATGCGGGCAGCTCACCGTTCATGTGCGGATCGACGAGCAGCGCAATACGGCGCTCAGCCAGCGAACCCGTTTCGGCAATCGCAAGCGCCAGCGCGTCGGCGGCAAACGCAACGGGCTCGGCGTGAAAATTACCGCCCGAAAGCACCTCGGGCTCGTCGGCAAAGACGAGCGGGTTGTCGGTGACGGCGTTTGCCTCTCGCTCGAGCACGTTTGCAGCATGCGCTAACGAATCGAGGCAGGCACCCATGACCTGCGGCTGGCAGCGCAGCGAATAGGGGTCCTGAACCTTTCCGCAATCGGCATGGTCGGTCAGGATCGAGCTGCCCTCGAGCAGCTTGCGATAGACCGCCGCCACTTGCCGCTGGCCGCGCTGTTTACGCAGTTGATGGATGCGATCGTCGAACGGGACGACGCTGCCTTTCAGGCTGTCGACGGACATGGCGCCGGCGACAACGGCGGCCGCAAACAGATGCTCTGCCTCGAATAACCCTGCCAGCGCCAGCGCCGTGGAGACCTGCGTGCCGTTCAACAGTGCAAGCCCTTCCTTCGGGCCCAGCTCGATCGGCTCGATACCGGCGGCCGACAGCGCTTCCCGCGCACGCACGGTATTGCCTGAGTAGCGGACATTGCCTTCGCCCAGCAGGGTTGCGGCAAGGTGGGCCAGCGGCGCCAGGTCGCCCGATGCGCCCACGGAACCTTTTGCCGGGATACACGGAACAATGTCGTGATCAAGCAGCGCAAGCAGTGCTTCGATCAGTTCGCGCCGGACGCCGGAATACCCTTGCAACAGGCTCGTGATCTTCAGGAATACGATCAGGCGGGTTACACGCTCGTCGAGATAGTCGCCAACACCGGCGTTGTGCGACAGCACGAGGTTTCGCTGCAGGGTGCCGAGCTGCTCGTCGGGAATCCGGCACTGAGCGAGCAGGCCAAAACCCGTATTGATACCGTAGGCCGGGTCACCCGAAGCAACGATGCGCAGAACGGCGTCGCTCGACTCGACGACGCGCGTCCACACGCTGTCGTCAATCTGCACGGCCGGTTTTTGCAGGTAGACCTGTCGCAGACTCGCGAGCGGAATACTGCCCGGAGCGCTAATGCGAATGACGCTTTGCTGTGGGCTGGTCGGCACGATACGAACCTCAGCGGTTGGCGATTAGCGGTTGACCATTGGCAGATGCAGGCCGTGCTCGTTCGCGCAATCGACGGCGCTCGGGTAGCCCGCGTCAGCGTGCCGGCTTACCCCCGAAGCGGGATCGTTCCACAGGACACGCTCCAGTCGCTTTGCGGCGGCGTCCGTGCCGTCGGCAACAATGACGACGCCGGCGTGCTGGGAAAAACCCATGCCGACACCGCCGCCGTGATGCAGCGACACCCAGGTTGCCCCACTCGCGGTATTGAGCAACGCATTCAACAGCGGCCAGTCGGACACGGCGTCACTGCCGTCCCGCATTGATTCGGTCTCGCGATTCGGACTGGCGACGGAACCCGAATCGAGGTGATCGCGGCCAATGACGACGGGCGCCTTGAGCTCACCGTCAGCCACCATCTGGTTGAACGCAAGACCCAGCCGGTGACGCTGGCCGAGCCCAACCCAGCAGATACGCGCGGGCAATCCCTGGAACTGTATGCGCTCGCGCGCCATGTCCAGCCAGTTATGCAGATGCGGATCGTCCGGTATCAACTCCTTGACCTTCTGATCGGTCATGTAGATGTCCTCCGGATCGCCGCTCAGCGCCACCCAGCGGAACGGACCAACGCCGCGGCAGAACAGCGGCCGGATGTACGCGGGAACAAAGCCCGGAAAATCGAAGGCGTTGCCGACACCCTCTTCTTTTGCCATCTGCCGGATGTTGTTGCCGTAGTCGAAGGTCGGGATGCCGAGCTTCTGAAACTCGAGCATGGCCCGGACATGCACGGCCATCGACTTTTTCGCTTCCCGGGCGACCCGGCTTTTGTCACTTTTTTGCCGTTCCTGCCATTCTTCGACAGTCCAGCCGATCGGCAGGTAGCCGTGCGCAGGGTCGTGCGCCGAGGTCTGGTCCGTGACGGCGTCGGGTTTTATACCTTTCTCGAGCATCTCGGGGAGTATCTCCGCCGCATTGCCGAGCAGGCCGACGGACACAGCCTCGCCGGATCGGCAATGAGCGTCGATGAGCCGCATTGCCTCGTCCAGCGTTTTGACTTTGTGGTCGACGTAACCCGTGCGATGGCGGAAGTCGATACGACTTTCCTGGCACTCGATTGTCAGGCTGGAGGCACCGGCAAGCGATGCGGCCAGCGGCTGCGCTCCGCCCATGCCGCCCAGGCCCGCGGTCAGAATCCATTTGCCCTCGAGATTGCCGCCGTAGTGCTGACGGCCCATTTCGACAAAGGTCTCGTAAGTGCCCTGCACGATGCCCTGCGAGCCTATGTAGACCCAGGAGCCTGCCGTCATTTGCCCGTACATCATGAGCCCAGCGCGATCGAGTTCGTTGAAGTGCTCCCAGTTGGCCCACGCCGGAACCAGGTTCGAATTGGCGATGAGTACGCGCGGCGCGTCTTCGTGCGTTTTGGCCACGAACACGGGTTTGCCGCTCTGAACGAGCAGGGTCTCGTCAACCTCGAGGTTCTTGAGCGTGTCGATGATCGCGTGATAGCAGTCCCAGTTGCGGGCTGCCTTGCCGATCCCGCCGTAGACGACAAGTTCTTCCGGTCGTTCGGCCACGTCCGGATGCAGGTTGTTCATGAGCATTCGGAGTGGCGCTTCGGTGGTCCAGTGCCGCGCGGTCAACGTCGTGCCACCGGGGATATCCGTGAAGTCTTTGCGAACGGAAGACTCGTTAGCCATATGAGAACCCTCTCCAACGGCCGAGCGAACGCCTGAAGCACTCAGCATGTACGATCTTGTATAGACAAGTGTACCGCAGACGGAAGAGGAGCGAAACAACGGCCGGGGGGGGGATCCGCGGGCGGCCCGCAGGGTGTGCTAGTTGCGCTCCGGCGAGAACGAGTCGGACAACCGGTACTTGTCGCCCGGATGGTGGAGCTCCACGTAGGACACGGGCTGTCCCTGCGACCAGGTCTTCCGCTCGAGTATCAGGCAGGGAACCGCGCCGGGCATCCGCAGCCGCTTCCGGACGACGGCCGAAGGCATGGCGGCCCGAACCGTATGCTCCACGCGCTGCAGCGGCACGTTGGCGAGCAGAAACTCGGCGGGTGTCGAGTTTTCGAGATCGATCCCCGCGTAGGTCGGCACGCTGCCGACGTTGACGAAACGATCCTCGAGCTGGATGGGAACGCCGTCCTCCTTGTGCACGACGACCGTATGGAACGTTTTTGCCTGCGGATGCAGCTCCATCCAGGCCGCCACCTCTCGCGGCGGTTTCGCTTTGGTGTTGACGAGCACGTCGTAACCGTAAGCATGGCCGCGCTCGCGTACCTCGTCGCCAATACTCCGCACCTGCATCAGGTGGCCGGTCGTCTGCGTTTGGGCAACGAACGTGCCGACGCCCGGAACGCGGGTCAAAAGCCCCTCGGCGGTCAGCTCCTTGAGCGCGCGGTTGACGGTCATTCGAGAGATACCGAATTCGCGCGTCAGCTCGTGTTCCGACGGCACACGCTGGTTGGGCAGCAGCTCACCCGAGAAGATTTTTGCGGAAATGTGCGACTTCACCTTCTGGTACAAAGGTGCAACTTCCAGGTTGTCTTTCATAATGCCCTTGGGGTGAGTCTCGACGGCCGCCCGGTCGTGGTCATTGTATATTGCTGTATATTCAGGTTAAAAGGCGCGCTGCCGCCTGTTCTCCGGATTCCCTGCCCTTGATCGGATCAAACACGTCATCGGATAGAACCCATCGTGTCTTCATCGGCTGACAAACCCTCGGGCACCGACTCGACCCGACAGTACTGGTGTGAGCGAGCGCTGCTCCCCACTGGCTGGGCCTGCGGCGTAGTGCTCACGATCGACGACGGCTGGATTGTCGAAGTCGCCGCAGACGACGAACCCTCAGGTCGCTTCCGACGCCTGGGCACTGTGCTGCCGGGCATGCCCAACACACACAGCCATGCGTTCCAGCGCGCCATGGCCGGACTGACGGAATACCGCGTCAGGGAGCGCGATTCGTTCTGGAGCTGGCGAGAGACGATGTACCGGTTTGCCAATCGGATCACACCGGACGACCAGCGCCACATTGCCGCACAGCTGTATGCCGACATGCTCAAGGCCGGCTACACGACGGTTGCGGAGTTCCACTATCTTCACCACGCGCCCGATGGGGTGCACTACGACAGAATTAGCGAGATGTCGCAGTCTGTCATCGACGGCGCCGAACTCGCCGGAATCAACGTCACGCATCTGCCGGTGCTGTACATGACAGGCGGTTTCGACGGTCGTGAGCTTGCCGAAGAACAGCGCCGATTCGGCAATACGGTCGAGAGTTACGCCGAGTTGTCGAACGAAGTGGCGGCACGTTGCGCCCGCTCGGAGCAGCAGCAAAGCGGGCTGGCGCTGCACAGCCTTCGGGCCGTGCCGCCCTCGGCGATGCGCGAAGCATTGCAGCCCGGAAACGGTGGCCAGGCGGACGCGCCGATCCATGTCCACATTGCGGAGCAGACAAAAGAAGTCGACGACTGCGTGACCGAACGGGGTTTGCGGCCCGTCGAATGGCTGCTCGACAGCTTCGCGGTGGACAAACGCTGGTGCCTGGTACACGCCACACACCTGAGCGACGGCGAAATTCGCGACGTCGCCCGGTCGGAGGCAACCGTCGGGTTGTGCCCGACGACCGAAGCCAATCTCGGCGACGGCTTTTTTCCGCTGAAGGCTTTTGTCGACCGGGCCGGCCGGATATCGGTCGGCTCGGACAGCAACACGTCGGTCAACCTCGTCGAGGAACTGCGCTGGCTCGAATACGCGCAGCGACTCGCTTCGCGGAGCAGAAACGTTGTTGCCGGCGCCTCCGGTGATCACACGGGGCAACGCCTGTTCGAGCTGTGCCTCGACGGCGGGCGACGGGCAACGGGGCAACGGGTTGGCCGGATCGAAACCGGCTATCGGGCGGATTTACTGGTTGTCGACGACAACGCGATTCCGCATACCCCGGACGATTTTGTGCTGGATCGCATTGTGTTCGCCTGCGACCGATCGCCGTTCCGCGACGTCATGGTTGCCGGTCTCTGGAGGGTGCAGGATTTTCGGCACGTTGCCGAAGAACCGTTGAAGCAGCGCTACGACGACACGCTTCGACGGTTGATGAGCGACTTCTAGCACGCGATTCACGACGGCAGCGGTCTATTCTTTCGGAGCGCTCTGTCGACGCTGTTCGTCAGAACCCTCTTGCTGTTGGTCGTGTGCTGCTGCCTGCTGCTTTCGCCGATTCTTTTCCTGTTTTTTCCGAATCCGGTCCTGTATCAGCTTGAGCCGCCGTTTGTGGTGTCTCCTCTCCGCCGGAGCCATAAAAATCGCCCAGAACAGAACGACCATGGCAACGCCGATCAGATACCACCAGCCGTACAAAACCATGTCCGTTTCTCCTGTCGGGGTTCGAGGATTCGGCTGTGTAACCCGCAAATAGCGGGGTCGCGCTGATCTCCGTTTCAGTTCGATTCCGTACCGCCGGGCAGACATCCCCGGGAGTGCCGACGCTAACGGCCCCCGCGAAATAGCACCCTTGACAATGCCCGATCAGGAGCCTAAAGTCCTGAGACAACGTTGTCTCAACGCGTTATTTGCGCACATGCGTCGCTCAGACGGCAAGAATCGACACATTACGGGGGTAGTCATGTCGAAGAAACGCAACCCAAAAACCACCAAACGCCCGGCGAATACCGCTTCCGCATCGCCGGTTTTCAAACGTTCGATTGTCGCCTCCGCGGTAGCTGCCGCTCTCTGTGCCGGGCCCTCGACCACATTTGCACAAGCAGATGATGGCGCGGCCCTCGAGGAGATCGTCGTTACGGGCGTGAGGCGCAGCATCATGGACTCCCTTTCGGCCAAGCGTTTCTCGGACGCCGTCGTCGACGCCATTTCGGCCGAGGACGTCGGCAAGTTTCCGGACAAAAACCTGGCGGAAGCGCTGCAGCGCGTACCGGGCGTCGTCATTAACCGGGAGTTCGGTGAAGGAGAGCGCGTCAACATTCGCGGAACGGCGCCCAACCTGACTCGCACGCTGCTCAACGGGCATGCGCTGGCGACGGCGGACTGGTTCATTCTCGACCAGCTCAACACGACGCGCAGTTTCAACTACCTCATGCTGCCGAGCGACATTATCGGCCAGGTAAAGGTCTATAAAAGCTCGCAGGCCAACCTGGAAGAAGGCGGCATCGGCGGCACGGTCGACGTCATTACCCGCAAGCCGTTCGACCTGGATTCGTTTACCGCGGTCGCCAACCTGCAGCTCGCGCACACGGAGCTGGCCGACGAGACGGATCCGAACGTGTCGGGGCTCATTAGCTGGACCAACGATCAGCGGACCTTCGGCATCATGGCCGCGGCCGTCCGCCAGGAAAGAAACATTCGTCGCGACGGCGTTGAGGTGCTGGGTTACTTCACGGCGGACGCCGATCCGGGCCCGGGCACGCAGGACGTCCTGGTCCCCTCGCTCATCGGTTCAGCCCTGTTCGAGCAGGAGCGAATACGCACCGGCGGCAACTTCAGCGTTCAATTCAAGCCGAACGATCAGGTGGAGTTCAATCTCACGGGTCTCTACTCCGAGTTCGAAGCGGACAACATCAACCAGAACTTTCTGACCTGGGGTATTCGCGCTATCGGCAACGGCGGCACGCTGACCAACGCCACCGTTGTCGACGGCACGGCCGTCGCGGGCACGATCGAATCGCTCAACGGCGGTACAGCTGATTTTGGTGTGGTATACGACGCGATTCAGCGCGAAGCGCTGGCGACAACGTCCAACATCGATCTCGTTACCGATCTCACGCTCAACGATCTCTGGAGCGCGAGCATCCGCATCGGCTACACGGAAGCCGAAGGCAACACGGAGAATCAGCCGTTTGTCGAATTCGGCTCCCCCGCTTCGTTCAACTACGACCTGCGCGGCGCAACACCTGAAGTCTCGTTCAACAACGTCGATGCCAACGACCCGAACGATCTGCAATTCATCTTCAGCTCGCTGCACGAGATTCTGAACGACGATTCGGAAGCGTACGTCTACGCCGATGCCAAGCGGGAACTCGACGGCGAACTTTTCGATTCGATCGAGTTCGGCGTCAAAGCAACCGACCACGAGCGCGAACTGGTGTTCAACGCAACCACCTACGGCGGCTTCCACGTGCCGATCAACACGACAGCCGCCAGCGCGTTTGCCGGGCCTTTGACTCCCGGCGATTTCCTGAGCGGTATCAGCGGCGCCGGCACGCTCGACTCCTACTGGCAGATCAATCGCGATGCCACGAGTGAGCTGCTGTTCAACAATCTTGCGAATACAGACCGCATCCTGTATCCGCAGCAGAGCTTTTCGGTACAGGAAGACACGCTGGGCGGCTACGTCATGGCGAATTTCGACAACGATCGCTGGCGCGGTAACGTCGGCGTCCGCGTCGTGCGCACTGAACAGACCTCGAGCGGCAACGTAAGCAGCCCACAGGGCCAGGTTGCAAACGCCTTCGGCGCCTTCGATCCGGTTACCGTCGAGCGCAGCTACACGGACGTGCTTCCGAGCCTGAACCTCGTGTACGAAGCAGGCGACGATCTGCTGTACCGTTTCACGGCGTCGCGGGTCATGACTCGTCCCGACTTCACGGACATTACACCCAGGGCCAGCCTGAATCCCGGCGCTCTGACCGGCACGAGCGGCAACCCGGATCTCGATCCTTTCGAGGCCAACCAGTTCGACGTCACCGTCGAGTGGTACCCGTCGGAGCAATCCGTGCTGGCGGCGGCGATCTTCTACAAGGACATCGAATCGTTCATCACCGACAGTCCGGTTGACCGGATCCTGACGATTCAGGCCAATTCGGCACCCAACGCGTCCTGCACGGCCTCCGGCACCAACCTGTTCGACTGCCCGTTCGTCATCAACGAGCGCTCCAACGGCGGCGGTGGCGAGTCGATCGGACTCGAACTGGCCGGCACCTGGACCTTCGACAACGGCTTTGGCGTACAGGCCAACTACACCTACGTGGACGCCGAAGCCGACAGTGGCGACCCGCTGCCAGGCGCTTCGGAGGATCAGCTCAACCTGAGCGGCTTCTACGAGATCGACCAGTTCAGCGCGCGCCTGTCGTATACGTATCGCTCGGAGTTCTTCGTAACGTTCGATCGCTCGACGCAGCTGGATCAGGACGCGCTCGAATCGCTGGATGCATCGCTGCAATATCGCTTGAACGATCAGATTGCGTTTACGTTCGATGCCGTCAACCTCACCGAGGAAACGATCGAGCAGTTTGCGGGCAACGCCAACCGGCCGCGCGCAATCTACGACAACGGCCGGATTTTCTTTGCGGGCGTAAGCGTCCGGTACTAGTAAGGAAGCGCAGCGTTCCCCCCGCTGCCACGCGAGCGGCTGCCGGACTTTTGGTAGCCGCTCGTTTTTGTCTCAGGGGGAGGTTCGGTAGGCGTTCGCGTCCAGCAAAGGCGCCAGCTGATCGAAGTAGGGTTCCAGCTTGCCGGCGTAGTTGACGAAGCGATGGACCGCCTTGGTATTGATCGCTTCGTCGACGGCCGCGTAGCTGGGTGTAGGTGAGTAGGTGGTTTTCTCCTGCGGCTTCAGGCAGGCGTCCTCGAACGGCAGCCCCAGCGACTCCAGCAGGCGGCGGGTTTCCGGTTCCGGCTCAGCGGCCAGTTGTTCGTACTGAACAATGACCTCGGCGCTCACCATTTGCGCACGATAGTGCTCGTGCAGTTCGTGCACCGCGAGCAGATGATGAACAATGTCCTGAACGGCGTAGGCGCAGTAGAAACCGTGATTCAGCTTGTTGGCGAACATCGAGACGACAATATCCAGAGGGTGCCGTACGAGATGAATGATCGGGCTTTCCGGAAACGCCATGCGTATGAGCGGCAGGTAACACTCGTTGAAGGGCATCTTGTCGGTAAAGTATTGCCCCGACGTCCGCAGCAGGCCGCGTTCCTCCGCCTTGGCGAAGTAGTAGTCCCGAAAGAGGCTTGCCACGTGCCGATGATCGCCGAAGCGCGCGAGTTGAAGATTCTCGGGAAATTTTCCGCCGCCGAGCAAATGCTCGGACAGCTGCCGAAAGCCCGCGACAAACGGCAGTTCGCCACCGTCGCTCACGGCGGAATGGCAGCTCAACACTCGCTCGAGCAGCGTCGTGCCCGACCGCGGACTGCCGACAATGAAGATGGGCTGGGGTATCGACGGCCGGACCGCAGCGACGGGCAGCGCCTCGATGAGTGGACGGTGAAAGAACCGCCTGAGGCGATCGAAGAATGCCTCGACAGCCTCGGCGTCGTATCGAATCGCCGGGCTCTGTTCGCGAAAGCGCCGATTCGCGGCTTCGAAGTCCGCCCACGCGCGATCGTATTCCTGCTGGCGATCGTAGAGTCGCCCGCGCTCGAGCAGCGCATCACCGCTCAGACCCGTGGCGTTCTCGAGGATAGCGAGGGCCGGCCCGGAACGCCCGCGGCGAACGTCGAGACTGGCTCGCAGCAGGTCGACGTCACCCGCCGAATGGCGCTCCACACGTTCGAGCAGCAGGTCGGCTCGTTCCAGTTCTCCTTCGAGTTCGTACAGTTTTACCCAGTGTGCGGCAATGCGGACGTCGTCAGGCGACAGTTCGTCCGCCTCCGCGTACAGGCTGTGGGCCTCCCCGGTACGCCCCTGCTGAGTGAGATTGAGCGCAAGATCGGCAAGCACGCCCGGCTGTTTGCGGTCTGCCGCGAGCGACCGTCGCAAATGGAATTCACCGCCGTAGAGCTCGTTGTTCTCCGAAAGTATCACGCCCATTTGTGCATGGGCCGCGGTGTGTTCGGGGTCGATCGACAGAGCCTTGCGTATCAGCGCCTCAGCCTGCTGAAGATGTCCCTGGGACAGGTACACGTTGCCGAGGGCGACAAACGCCCACGTTGCCCTGGTATCTCGTTTGATGATTTCGGCAAGCAGAGCCGCGGCTTCGTTCGACTGGCCTTTCGCAAGCCTGGCGCGCGCGAGCACGGTAAGCGCATCGACGTCCCCGGGCTGGCGGTGCAGCAGCGATTCCGACGCTTTGGCGGCGGCGTCGAAGTCGCCCCGTTCGAGCGCCTGCCGGGCTTCCTCTACACTCGTCGACATGGTCGGCACTATAAACAAACGTACTTAACTTGTCTTGAAAGCCATGCATTACTCTAGATTACCGATCCTCCTGTTTTTTACGCTGCTGTTCTCGAGCGGCTGCACGCAAAAGCCGACCGATACCTCGACCGAAGAACACCCACGTCGGGAGCCGTTCGAGGTCATTGCCTACTATTACGGCAGCGGAGAGGACATAGAGCGATTTGCCGTAGAAGAGCTGACGCAGATCATTTACAGCTTTGCGCTGCTCGACGGAAACACGCTCGACGTCGAGCCGCACGATGAGGCGCTGCGTACGCTCGTCAGCCTCAAGAAACGCAATCCGTCGCTCAAAATCCTCATTGCCTTCGGGGGCTGGGGCGGTTGCGAGACCTGCTCCGAGGTTTTTTCCAAGGCGGAGAACCGGCAGGCGTTTGCAGAATCCGTGCTGCAGGTCATTCAGGACTACGAACTGGACGGTATCGATCTCGACTGGGAGTTTCCCGCCATACCCGGATTTCCGGGTCACGCGTACAAAGCGGAGGACCGGGAGAACTTCACGGCGCTCGTCAGGGTACTGCGCAACGTCCTGGGGCCGGACTACGAGATCAGCTTTGCGGCAGCCGCCACGCCCGTCTTTATCGAAAGATCGATAGACTGGATACAGGTGATGCCGCTGGTCGACCGCGTCAACGTCATGTCTTACGACTTCGTTGCCGGCGGCAGCACGTACACGGGGCACCACACCGCGCTCTACACCAGTATCGCGAATCTGTATTCCGCGGACCACGCCATTCGCCTCCTCAGAAGGCGCGGCGTACCGCCGCGAAAGATCGTCATTGGCGCAGCATTCTATGCTCGGGTTTGGGCCGATGTTCCGGCAGAGAGCGGATTCATACTTGGCCGGTCAGGCACCTTCAAGGAAAGCGTGGCGTTCCGCGATTTTGCAGAGTACTTCGGTGACGGCTGCGAAACCCACTGGGACGAACGTGCGTCGGCGCCTTATCGGTACTGTCCTGACGAAGGCCTGTACGCTACCTACGACGATCGACGCTCGGTCGCCGCGAAGACCGGCTACGCGCTCGAACACTCGCTCGGCGGCATCATGTTCTGGCAACTCGCGCAGGACAGCGAGCAGGACGGTTTGCTTTCGGCCATTACCGAGGCGCGCAGGTCGGAGACCGAGTGACCACGCTGCCCGCCTCCAGTGACGACGACCACAAGCACCGGATCATTCCGGCGCCCCGCTTCGAGCGTTATGGCGAGGCTTGCTTCCGTTTTGACGCGGGCACGACGCTGTACGTTCAAACCCGCGCTTTTGGCAACGTCGTAACCCCCGTTGTCGATTTGATTACCCGCTCTACCGGGTTTGCCTTGCCGCAGGTCGGCGACGATGCGGGCGAGTCCAACACGATTCGCGTGCTCGAAGACGCCGGCTTGTCGGAGCCAGGCGGCTACCGGCTGCGGATCACCGACAAGGAAATTCTGATTCGCGCTTTCGATTGCGCGGGCGCGCTCCACGCCATGCAGAGTCTGAGGCAGTTGCTGCCGGCGGAGATCGAAGCGTCAACGCGTGTCGAGGGCATCGACTGGACAGTGCCGGAGTGCGAAATCGAAGATGCGCCGGCGGTTGCCTATCGCGGCATGCACCTCGACGTTAGCCGCCACTTCTTTTCGGTGGACTTTGTAAAGCGCTATCTCGACTGGATGGCAAAATACAAACTCAACGTCTTCCACTGGCACCTTACCGACGATCAGGGCTGGCGCATCGAGATTACCGGCTACCCCCGGCTCACGAGCGTCGCTGCGTGGCGACCGGCCACGGTCATCGGGCACACGCTCGATCGCGATGCAGTGCTGGATGGCTCTGCCCACGGCGGTTACTACTCGCAGGACGATGTCAGGGAAATTGTCGAATACGCCCGTGCGCGCTGTATCTCGATCATTCCGGAAATCGACCTGCCGGGACACTGCTCGGCCCTGCTGGCGGCCTATCCGCAGTTCGGCTGTCACGACGGGCCGTTCAAGGTGGAGACACATTTTGGCGTGTTCCGGGACATCCTCAATCCGTCGGACGAGACGCTCGAGATGGCGAAGGCCGTGTTGGCCGAGGTGGCGGCGCTGTTTCCGGGGCCCTACCTGCACATCGGCGGCGACGAAGTGGACACGTCACAATGGGAAACCAGCAACGAGTGCCAGCGTATCGCGCGCGAACGGGGATTCGATTCGACGAGAGCGCTGTACCGCGATTTCATCGCGAGGCTTCGGCAGACCGTAAGGGAACTTGGCAAGGAACCGATCGGCTGGGACGACATTCTCGACTGCGGCTCCGACGGGCCCGCAACGGTTGCCGTCTGGCGAGGCGACGAAAAGCTCGTCTCGGCGATCCGGGACGGCCATAACGTAATCCTCGCCCCCGCGGCTTTCTATTTTGATTTCTATCAGTCCGAATCTTTCGACGAGCCGCTGGCCGTACACGGACTGACCACGCTGCGGGACACGTACGAGTGTCAGCTGATTCCGGAGCAGCTCGATCTTCGCGAACACGAACAGATTATCGGCGGCCAGGGATTGCTCTGGACGGAGTATGTGGCCAGCGAGGAACACGCGGAATACATGCTGATGCCACGCCTGTGCGCGCTGGCGGAGCGACTTTGGTGTCTGCCCGCGCCATTGGCCTGGGATTCGTTCGCGACACGGCTGCGGCATCATTTCGAGCGCTTCGAAGTCATGGGAATCAACGCGTCGACCAGCGTGTACAACGTGGCTGCGCGTGTCACGGTCTGCCCTGACGGATTGTCTGTCGCGCTGGACACGGCGGGAGAGAATCACGTTGTTCACTATACGCTCGACGGCAGCGCCGCGGACGCGACGTCGCTGCTTTATGAAGAGCCGCTGGCGATCGAAACGCGCACCACGCTGAGAGCCGTGGCGATCGATGTCGACAACGGCCGGAACTACGGTGACCTTCGGCTCGAACTCTCGCCGCACGAAGCGTTGAACTGCAAGGTCACGCTCAGCACGCCGGCGGAAACCGGCTGGGGCGGTCAACCCGAACGGCGGCTGGTGGACGGGCTGTTGCGGCGCGAGGGGTTTTTTCTCCACCATCAGTGGACGGGATTCGACGGCGTGCCGCTCGACCTTGAACTCGATCTTGGCGCAGACCGCCAGATAAGCCGGGTTCGGGTCGGATTTGCCGCCAGAAGGCATCGACGCCTGTATGCGCCCACGGGCATGCGGATCGACGTGTCGGACGATGCATCTGGCTGGCGGCAGGTTGCCCTGGTCGAGGCGTCCGACATAGAACCCAAAGCTCGCTGTATCGATGTAGAATTTGAGCCAGTCTCGGCACGCTATGCCCGTGTTCGCTGCGACAATACCTTCAAGGCGTACAGCTACGAGACAAAACGGGAACAACCGGTCGCTGTGTATGTTGATCAAATCGAAGTCTTTTGAAACTGCTCCATGCTCGTCCCGGAGGGCTCCGGGTCGTTTTCAGGCATCGTCTGAGCGGCCGTTCGAGCGCTAGCCGTCATGGCCACGATCAAGGATGTTGCCAAGCTTGCCGGCGTGTCGTTCAAGACCGTCTCGCGCGTCATCAACGGTGTGTCGACGGTGGACGCCGACCTGCACGATCGCGTGCAGGCAGCCATCAAGGAACTCGATTACCAACCCAACCTGTCAGCCCGCCACCTGCGGGGGCGGCCGACGTCGATAGCGTTCATCTACGACAACCCGAACAGCCACTACATCATCGAGTTGCAGAAGGGCATCCTGGAGGCCTGCCGGGAACGAGGCTATGAACTCGTCATACATCCCTGCGACACGGCCAGTACCGACATTTACGAAGAGCTGATGCGTCTCGCCCGGCGGGTCAACGTCGGTGGCCTCATTCTCACGCCGCCGCTGTCGGAGCACGAAACGCTGATCGATGCGCTGACCGCCGACAAGACGCCGTTTGTAAGGATCATTTCCGGATCCGAGCCGCCGGACCAGCGGTCTCCCTGCGTTTACATCGACGACCGCCACGCAGCCCACGAGATTACCCGCCATCTCGTCGAAAACGGTCACCGCCGCATTGCGTTTCTCGGCGGCGACGCCGAACACCGTTCGTCAGCGGAGCGGCTCGCAGGCTATCGCTCCGCCCTCGAGGCAAAGGGTATGGAACTCGACGAAGAGCTTGTCGTCGATGGCCAGTACTCGTTTCAGTCGGGCATCGACAGGACCGAGCGGCTGTTGAAAATGCAGGATCGCCCGACCGCTATTTTTGCCTGTAACGACGAAATCGCCGCCGGCACCCTGTTTGCGGCGCGAGTGGCGGGGGTCGAGGTGCCTGGTGAGCTGTCGATTGCAGGTTTCGAGGACAGCCCCTTCTCGCGACAGACCTGGCCGAACATGACAACCGCACGCCAGTCCAACATCGAACTGGCCGCCACCGCGGCACGCCTGTTGATCGATGCCGTCAACGCTCGTAGCGACAAGACCCCGGACAGTGCGGATCCAGCGTCTTTTGGCGTCCGGCCGACCCTCATCGTTCGCGGTTCGACGGGTCCGGCGGCAAAAAACCCGATCCAATAAGTTGTTGTTTGAAATAAATTTTTCCTTTTCCTTGAAATGAGACAACGTTGTCTCATAGAATGTTCCCAAGCGAAACGACGGCAGGATCACTGTGCAAACATACTTCCTCGGCATTGACGGTGGCGGCAGCAAATGCCGGGCCAGCCTGAGCGCTGAGGACGGGAGTATTATCGGCCGGGGAATTTCCGGGTCGGCCAATCCCTTTCAGAGCGTCGGCCGCACCATCGAGTCGGTAACGGCGTCGGTATCCGCCGCACTCGAGGATGCAGGCCTCGATCAGGGCCACCTGAGACATACACATGCCGGGGTCGGGCTCGCGGGTGTCAATATGCCGGGCCTCTACCGCAAGATTGCGGACTGGCCACACGGTTTTGCGTCCATGCACCTCACGACCGATCTCGAGGTCGCCTGTTACGGCGCGCACGGAGGGCCTCACGGCGCCGTCATGGTCGCGGGGACAGGTTCCGGCGCCTTCGTCAGCGTCAACGGCCGGCAACGGATCTACGGAGCACACGGATTTACGCTCGGAGATACTGCGAGCGGGGCCTGGCTCGGTCAGAAGGCGGTTCGAGCCGTGCTGCTCGCCGAGGACGGCCTCGGTCCTTCGACCGTGTTGTCAGAGGCGTTTGCGGAGACCGCCGACGATCGTGGGGTTAACATTATCGAACGAATGATGACGAGCACTCCAAGAGATTTTGCAATCCTCGCACCCGCCGTGTTCGACGCCGCCGCCGACGGTGACGCCGTGGCAGCCGATATCGTTGCTGATGGCGCCTCGTATCTCGACCGGGTTGCCGGACGTTTGTGGGAATACAATCCGCCGCGCATGTCCTTGCTCGGCGGCTTGCGTGACCGGTACGCAAATTACCTGAGCGGCATTACGCTCGAGCGCCTGTCTTCGCCCGCCGAGCAACCCGACGTCGGTGCGCTTTTGTATATCCGCAGCAGGATCCACGGAGACGGCCAGCAGGATGCCGATGCTTCCGCGGGTGGCTCCGACTGACGTCATGGGCGCAGGCAGACCAATGAATACTCGTGTCCGCTAACACGCCTCTCACCTACCTCGACTGGAGCATCATTGCGGTGTTCCTGCTGCTCTCGATAGGCATTGGCTTTCTGTTTCGAAAACAGGCCTCGAAAGGCGGCGTCGAGAGTTTTTTCCTGGCGGGCCGCGATCTGCGCTGGTGGCTCCTGGGTACGTCGATCGTTGCAACGACGTTTGCGTCCGATACGCCGCTCGCCATTACTGGCTGGGTGGCGCAGTACGGGATTGCCGGCAACTGGTTCTGGTGGGGCGGCGTCATCGGCACGGTCGCAATGACCGTGTTCTTTGCCCGCAAGTGGCGCCGCTCGGGCGTCGTGACCGACGCCGAGATTGCTGAACTGCGCTATGGCGGGCACGCCGCTGCATCTTTACGTGCGGTAAAAGCGCTCATTAGCTGCGGTTTCGTAAATTTTGTCATCCTGGGCTGGGTGTTCGCCGGAATGGCCAAGATTTCCGAGCCTTTCATGGACTGGGAGGCTCTCCTGGGCAGCGGGCTGTATTCCGCCATAGCCGCGTTTTATCCATCGTTCCTGATTTTCGAAACGCTCGACAACACGATTACGATCTGGGTGCTCGTGTCGGTAACGCTGGCTTATTCCGCGCTCGGCGGGCTCAAAGCCGTCATCGTCACCGATCTGATTCAGTTTGTGCTTGCGATGAGCATGTCGATCGCCGTCGCGTGGTTTGCCGTCCGCACGATCGGCGGGCTTGACGAAATGTGGGCGCAGCTCGCGGGGCTTTATCCGGATTCCGGCAACCCTGCGACCGGCAATGGATATCTGAGCCACGTCGAGGTTTCCTCGTTTATCCCGGCGTTCGACAGCAGCGGCGCCGGCGCCCTGGGCATTCCGTTTTCCGCTTTTGTACTCACTCTCGGGGTGTTGTGGTGGACGAACGGCAACGTCGACGGATCGGGCTATATTGCGCAACGCCTGTATACCGCGAAGGACGGCGCAGAGGCCGAAAAAGGCGCACTGTGGTACGCCGTTGCGAATTTCGCGCTGCGCTCCTGGCCGTGGATCATTGCCGGTGTAGCCGCGCTGGTGCTGTATCCGAGAGCAGAGGTCAACGCGCTCGCGGAGGAACTGACGCAATGCGCGAATCAGCGCGCGTATTGCAGTTCGGAGCAAATCCGCTGTCTCGAGAACCGCTATGCCTGCCGCATCGATGCGTACGCATTGCTCGTGGTCGACGAAACTGCGGGCACGGAAGGGGACGTCGTGCGGATATTCCGCGAGGACCGTGAACGCGGCTATCCGGCGCTCATCCGCGACATACTGCCGCCAGGGCTCCTGGGCCTTGCGCTGGTCTCGCTAATGGCGGCATTCATGTCGACGATTTCGACGCACATCAACTGGGGTGCGTCCTACATTACGAACGATCTGTATTTTCGGTTTGTCGACCCGAGGGCAAGCGACAGGGCGCTGACGCGGGTCAGCCGTATCGCTACGGTTGCGATCACGCTCCTGGCCGTCTACATCTCGACGCACATCGACAACATCGGCGCCATGTGGGAGCTGTGGGCCGGCATGATGGCGGGCCTCGGGTTGCCGCATCTCATGCGCTGGCTGTGGTGGCGGGCCAACGCCTGGACCGAAATCAGCGGCATGCTCGTCGGTTTCCTGCTGGCACTCGTGAACTTCGCCGTCGGACGGCTGAGCGGCTTTTCCGAAGGACAAATGTCCGTGTTCCCGGCCGCTTTCGCCTCCCATCCCATACACGTCATTTGCTGGATATCGCTTGCATCGGGTATTGCTGCCGTCACGGCGACGTACCTTACGGCGCCGGTCGAACACGCTCAGCTCGCGCGCTTCGTCGAGAAGGTGCGCCCGATGGGTTTCTGGGGCCAGTTCGATCGCGGGCACGCGCCGTCTCAACGGCTAGTCGGCAGTGTGACTTACTGGCTGCTGGGGACGCTGGCCGTTTACTCTTTGCTGTTTGGTGCGGGCTACGTATTGCGCACTCAGTGGCTGGTTGGCGCTTCGATGCTGGGCGTGGGCGGTATCATGCTTGTCCTGACGATCAGGGGCATGCAGCGAACGTCGGACGGTCACGAGCCGGTATTGCCGAGTGAACGGGATAACGCCTGATCCTGTTCCTCGATGTGCTGAAAAAATCCGGGATCCTCGAGTTCGTTTGCGGCCTCCGTATCGAGAAGCACCGTGACGGCTGGATGCAGCTGCAGAGCTGACGAAGGACATTTCGCCGTAACCGGGCCCTCGATCGCTTGCCTGACGGCGGACGCCTTCGCCCGACCCGTGGCCAGCAGAACAATTTGCCGCGCTTCGAGTATGGTCCCTATGCCCATGGTCAGGGACAGATGCGGCTGGAACTCATCGTCGGCAAAAAAGCGGGCATTGTCGGCAATGGTTCGCGCGGTCAGGGTCTTTATCCGGGTGCGGGAACCGAGACTGGAATACGGTTCGTTGAAACCGATATGCCCGTTCACACCGATACCCAGCAGCTGCAGGTCCACACCGCCCGCTTCCCGCAGGCTCTGCTCGTAGTCCTCCGCCGCCTTGCGCGGGTCGTCGGAGACAGCGTTGGGGACATGGGTGCGTTTGCGGTCGATATCGATGTGGTCGAACAGCGCACGGTCCATGAAGTAGCGATAACTTTGTGGATGCGTCCCCGCAAGGCCCAGGTACTCATCGAGATTGAACGTAGATGCCCGACGGAAAGACAGGGCACCCTTTTCACATCGTTCGATCAGCTTCCGGTAGAGCTCGAGAGGCGTCGAACCCGTGGCAAGGCCAAGGACGCTATCCGGCTTCTCGCTCAACTGCCGGGAGAACAGCTCAGCCGCGTATTCCGCGACGTCGTCCGGGCTGTCCTGAATGACGACCCTCAAGGTGGTGTCCCCGGCACCGCCGTGGACCGCCGGCCGTCAGTCCATACGGCTTGCAGCTCGAGATTGTCGTCGAGATGCACGATGTCTGCCCTGTAGCCGGGTCGTAGATGGCCGCGCTCGTCCGAGAGACCGAGCAATTCGGCCGGATACAGCGATGCCATCCGCAGGCATTCCCCAAGATGAAGACCACACTGCCGGTGCGTGTGGCGCACCGCCTGTATCATCGAAATCGCGCTGCCGGCCAGCCTGCCCTCGCCGTTGACGAGGCAGCCGCCGTGTTCGCTGATGGTTTCTCCGTAGAGTTCGAAGGACTTCTCGTCCGAGCCCACCGTGGCCATGGCGTCAGTGACGAGCAGCAGTTTGCCTCTCGGTTTGGCGCGGTGTGCGAGCCGGATGACGTCCGCATGGACATGATGACCGTCGCTGATAATTCCGCAGTACGCATTATCGGCGAGCAGCGCGGCACCCACGGCGCCCGGTGCCCGGCTTTCGAGCGGCGTCATCGCATTGAAAAGATGCGTAAAGCCGACCGCGCCCTCGTCGACGGCCGCAAGACTCTGCTCGAAGCTGGCGGCAGTGTGTCCGCAGAACACGAGCACACCCGCATCCGCAAGCTGTGCGATCTGCCCGGCCCGCAGAGTCTCGGGAGCCACTGTCAACAGAATCCGGCAGACCGAGGCCGCCTCACACAGCCAGTTCATGTCCGAAGCCGAGAGTGTGCGGATCAACGCTTCCCGATGCACACCCCGTTTGCAGGCGTTCAGATGGGGGCCTTCGAAGTGAATGCCGAGTAGGCCGTCGGTACCTTCGTCGAGCGCCTGGAAGAACGCCTCGAACACTTGCTGGCCGACGCTCTCGACGTCGGTTATGACGGTGGGCAGACAGCCTGTGGTGCCCCCGGCCCGATGTGCCGCTACGAGGGTGCGTAGACCCCGGGGTGTCGGTTCGTTGTTGAGCAACAGGCCGCCGCCGCCGTTGACCTGAATGTCGATGAACCCCGGCGCAAGAACACCGCCGTCGAGCGGCAGCCGCTCAATGCCGGCGCGCAGCTGCTCGACGTGGCAAACCGAGTCGATCGTGCCCGATTTGACGACGACGGCGTGTTCCGACAGGAACCGACTACCGTCGAAAACCTGGGCGCCGACGAATGCAGTGATCGCCTCCGAACGTTCCATACAGCACCTGAGACAACGTTGTCTTAAGGATGCCAAGGATACTGAGGCCAAATGTCGGGAAAGTAAAGTGCTGACACGCGGAAGCGGGCGGCTTGCGGACAGAGAGATCCGCAACGCCGCCCGCTACCCGAGCCTTGGTCCCGCCGGGCGGGCAGCCGTGGCTTACCCGCGGCCGCCGGTTACGGCCGTAGCCCCCCCGGTTTCCGAGGACGGCGGCGAAGACGTGTCCCCTTTCACGGTTTTTACCAGTTTGTCCCAGATTTTCCCAAGGGCGTCCTGGAAGCTCGTTTCGCGCTTTGCATCCTGGGCGCTGAAAGAGCCGCTTCCGGTCTCCCAGGGCACGGGGCAGGAGTTGTCCTCCGAATTGGCTCGCCGCCGGCGCTGTTCGTCGAGGAAATCGTTGACGCAGTTTTCGAGGCTGCCTTTGCAGTTGATCGTTGACGGTGTGTTTGGCGAGGCGCCTTCGACGGGAATACGCGCAACGCTGCCGTCCCTGCCGACGATTTCCACAACCTGGGATTCGCGACCGTCGAGATCCACGCTGTTGATCGGATCGCTGCCGGCATACGCGTACAGATTGCCATCCAGGTTGGTAAACAGCAGAGGATCGCGCGCCGTGAAACGACCCGAGCGAGCATCGTAGTCTCTGGCGCCAAAACGAGTCAGCCCGGTAGCCGCGTCGTAGAGCCCGCCGGCGAAACCGAACGGCTGGAACCCGGGGTTGGTGTCGGCGATGATCTGGCCGAATTCGTCGTAGTCGATGCGCTGCACGACGACGCCCGTTGCGCTGTTGACGACCAGCCGTGGACTGCCCACGGCATCCGAGATGATCTGAAAACGCTCACCGCCGCGTATCATGTAGTCCGGCGTGTTGGGCTGATTGCCGTACACGAACCGGGACACAACCTGGCCGCTCGCATCGAGTTCGGCGGCGATCCGGCGCTCGTCCATGTACACCCAGCCCGCCGTGACGGCGCCGTCAACGCGGCGGCCGACACGGCGGTTCTCGCCGTCGATGACGTAGCTGATCTCGGTGCCGTCCGGCAACGTTACGGAGCGCAGGTTACCGTACGCATCGTAGTCGTAGAGCGTGACGTCGGTACCGGTTGTCGCGCTGACAAGCGTGCCGTCCGCATCGTACGCATAACTGGTCTGTTCGTACTGCGTGAGCCGATCCTGCGCGTCGTATACGGTCTCGGGTGCACCGCCGCCGTCGAACAGCAGCCGATTGCCGTTCGCATCGTACTGGTACGTACGGACTGGCACACCGTTTTCACTGACCTCGACCAGCCGCCCCGACGGGTTGTAGCTGAAACCGAACACCGTGGTCGTCCCCTGAACGGTCTCGGTCCGGGTGCCGACACGACCGTTGAGATCGCGCACTATCGACACGGAATACAGCTCTGTCACGGTGCCGTCGTCGAAGATGGACGTGACGCCTGTCAGCTCGCCAAACTCATTGTAGTCGTAGTCGCTTTGCAGCGCGTCGAGGATCAGCGACGACACAAAAGCCGCAGTTGCGCCACCCGCCGGCTGTGTGCGCAGATAGTTCATTGCACCGGCGCGGCTCAACAACAGGTCCGGACCGTAGTCGTAACTGATCGCGTTTGCGAAGTTCACGCTGTCCGATGCGACACGAAACTGATTGTTGAACGTCCGGTCGTAGCGCCCTGCAAAATCGCCGGACCATACGGCGGATGTGCGTAGCGTGCCGTCGTAGGCGTAGGCGAGCAGCGTCTCGGCATTGAAATCGACGGTCGCGAGCTGGCCTGGCGAAGCGCTTGTGGCAGTGAAGTAACCCAGCGATACGTTTGCGCCGGGCGCCAGTTTCTGCACGAGCTGGCCCGTGGTCGCGTCGTAGACGTAATCGATCGTCTCACCGTTCGCCAGGCGAATCTCCTCGATCTGCTTGTCGCCGTTGTAGCTGAACTCCCGACGACCCGACTCGGCGCCAACCTGGGGCGGCACGTAAGCGCTGACCGCATCGAAGGACGTGTACTCGAAGCGGTGTGGGTCACGCTCCGGCGGGGACAGCGCAGTGATCCGGCTATCGGTATCGTATTCGATCGTCGTCACATCACCGGTCGGCAGCGTGATCGTCTGCGGCCGGTTCGTCGCCGTAAAATCGGCAAACTCAATCGAATTCGAAGAGGGATCGGTCTGCCGGATCAACGCCGGGCCGTCAGGCTGATATTCGAACAGCCTCACGCGTTCCGACACACCCGCGCCCTGTGCGATCTCCGCGAGCCGCCCACGGCTGTCGTAGCTATAGCGCAGAGGCGCCAGCGCGTCGACGCCAACACTCGTAAGCTGGCCCGCTGCGTTGTTTGCCACGACGAGCGGCCGGCCGGCCGGTGAGGTTTCGGTACTCGTACCGCTAACGGTATTACGGTCGCGCACAAAGCTCGCTCCGTTGAACGATTCGGTGTCGACAATTTGTATTGCACTGAACGGATCGGCCGGGTCCGCGAGCTGCACCGTGCGGCTTGCCGTAAACTCGTTGACGACGCCGCCGGGGGTAATCTGCTGCCTGCTGACGACGATGGGTGCCTGCATGCCAAAACGGGGATCGGGCCCGAAGGTCGTGACGACGGTCTGGCCGTTCGCCAGCTGCACCGACTCCGTGCCGTCGAGGCCCACGACCGTGCGGTTCGAAAGCTGCCCCGGGAAACGGTTGATGATCTCCGTGGACCCGTCGAGCAGTCTGCTGACTTCGTACTCGAGCACCCTGCCTTCCTCGGATACCCGCGTGACCCGGTGACCCCGTTCGAGTTCGGTGCGGCTGAAGGTCTCGGTCGCACCGCCCGGAGCGACCGTGGAACTCAGCCGGCCTGCGATATCGAAGCCGTACAGCGACTCGTTCATGCCCGGATCGACCACACGGGTCAGGAGTCCGCCGCCGTTGTAACCGAAGAAGTAATCGTCACCTCCCGGACCTCTCAGCGCCTGCAGATAGCCGCTCGACGGCAACTCTATAATTGTACGCTGTCCAAACGGCGACACGATGGCGAGCGGCAACCCGTCCGCCTGCCGCTCTACCTGGGTGCGGTTGCCGAACACATCGTCGATGGCCGTCAACAGACCGTTGCTGTCGTACTCGAAGCTGTACAGCGTTTCGCCGTTTTCGGTGCGCAAGGTACGAAGATGGCGCCCTTGTTGATCGAACACGTAGGTTTCGAACGCGTTGGACGACGGAATGATGATCTCGCCATTGACGAAACCGGGGAGCGTTGGGCCGATCCGGCGCAGGTCGTCGCTCAGGGCGTCGGTCACGAAGATACCGTCGTCCGGTCCTACGCCAACACCCACGGGCACCTGGAGCTCTGCAAGCGCGGCCGGACCGCCGTCACCCGCGGTGCCGGAAACGCCGGTGCCGGCAATCGTCTGAATGATGCCGGTCGTATCGATTAACCGGAGCCTCGCGTTGCCCGTGTCGGCGATATAAATGGCGCCGGCGTCCGAAACGGCGATGGCTTCCGGGCCGTTCAGTTCGGCATTCACCGCCGGGGCGCCGTCACCGGAGAAACCGGCAACGCCAGTGCCGGCAATCGTGCGTATCGTGCCATCGACACCAACCGCGCGGATACGGTGGGCCGGCCCGTCGGCAAGATACAGCGTGCCGTCCGGGCCGAGCGCCAGGTCGTAGACGACGCCAATCTGGGCCGTTACCGCGGGACCGCCGTCACCCGTGAAGCCCGGGACACCCGTGCCGGCTACGGTGTTGATGATGCCGTTGGTCGACAGGCGCCGGACGCGAGCCCCGTCCTCGTCGGCAATATACAGCGTGCCGTCGGGGGCGAGTTCGATTGAACCGGGCAGCTCGAGTATGGCATCGACACCGGGGCCGTCGTCACCCACCAGGTCGACTGGGCCACCACCTCCGGCCACGGTATCGATGATGCCGCCAGGGCCGATCCGGCGAATCCGGCCGTTCGCGCTGTCGGCAATGTAGATGTTGCCGCGGCGGTCGACCACTACGTCGGTGGGCTCGTTGAGCTGCGCGTTTGCAGCCGGGCCGCCGTCACCTCCAAAGCCCGGCGTGCCGGTGCCGGCAATGACGGTCTGCGTGCCGTCGAGATCGACTCGAACGAGTACATGCTGGAAGTCATCGACAAAGTACGCTGCACCATCCGGACCGGTCACCTCGGCCGGGAACGGCGCGGAGCGATCGCTGACCGTGTTGATGACCCGACTCTGGGTTTGTGCGCGGCTGGTGTTGCCGTTGCCGAAGTGCAAGGTCAAGGTCGCCGGATCGTAGAAATGATGGACGTCGACCGTCCAGCCGCCGAGGCCCATCGCGCGCGCGTCGAACACACCGAGCACGACGGACTGTTCCTGCCAGATGATGGCGTCCTGCCGCGCATCGACGCCGGGCAGCGGCACACCCGAAGCCTGGCCGAAGCTTTGCTCCGCGTCGGCGGGCTCCTGGTAAACCGCCGGATAGACGTAGCCGACGCGGATGCTCGCAACCTGTTCACCCTGCACGGTCCGGCCGTAAGGATCGAGGCCGTCCCAGACGAACGTGGTGCTGAGGTTCTCGACCGCCGGGAACACCTCGCGGAACATCTGGCCGGCAACGTCGACCTCGAGGATGATTTCCATGAGGCTGGCCGGCACCGAATCGCCGCTCAAGGTAATCTCCGTCGAGAACGCACCTGTCCGGCCCGGAACGCGGCTGCTGATGTAGTTCAACGACAACCCTGCGCCGGTAATGTCGACCGACTCTCCCAGGGTTTGATCGTGGAGGTTGACGAAGGAGAAGTTCTCCTCCGAGCACTGCTTGTCGTCTTCTGTCTCCGATTCCTCGCTGGACGGCGGCGGATTGCTCGGCTCGATTGCGTCGGACGGCGGGCTGAAGGGATAGTTCGGGTCCCAGGGCGTGAAGTGGGTGACCGGTACGCGCCACAGCGTGTCGCCAACCGCGTAAATCGAAGCCAGCTGCGTTTGTTCCTCGATCGACACACCAAGCGCCGCCAGGCCGGCAGCATCTTCGGCCGCACCGTCACCGTCGGCGTCGATTTCGGCAAGGCCCGCGGTTTCGGCGACGATCTCGATGACTCGACCGTCCTCTGAAGCCACCCAGTTGCCCGTCGCACGATCTAGGAAACCCATGGGTACGTCGAGTCCGGTGTCGAAACCGATGAAGTTGTCGAGGTAGAAGTACAGCGGTTGATCGAACACCACGTCGTCTGCACCGGCCGCGATCGCTTCGTCGGCGCTGAGCTCGACAGCGTAAGTCAGCGCGCTCGTGGGCGGCAGCGAGCCCGGCATTGCGGCACCAATGTTGTCGCCGACCGTGTATTCCGTGGCTCGGATATTCAGCGAGCCTGCCGGGATCTGACTGCCGTCGGGCATTTCCAGCGCGGCTGAAGTGCCCGCCGGAACGAGCAGGGTTGCGGTGCGCTGGCCGCTGCCGTCAGCCACGGTCGTCCCGCGCACGACCTGCATATTCGTCGCATCCGACTGCACCGTGGTTACGGCGCTGTCGAGTTCCAGCATGACAATGTCGGGCAGCGTCCGGAACTCGTCCCACGTAGCGTCGACGGTGCGTGTCGCGGGCAGAAAGCCATCGCGTTCGAATACCACGGACAGTGCCGCGCCGCCGTTGACGAGCAGGTCGTACGCACCGTCCGCCCGGCTCAGGGTCTCACCGAGGCCGGGCTGTCCACGAACGCTGACCCGAACCCCCGGAAGCGCGCTGCCTGCCCGGTCGAGCAGACGGCCGCGGACAACCGAACGACCCTCGTCACGTAGCGCGCCCGCAACGACGCCGGTCTGCACCGGGTCCGGACCGGAGATCAGGAATTCCGTGCTCGATCCGAGATCCGTTGCCACGGTACGGTCGAGCGCCGTGGCCACCATGGCCGGATCCGGGGGCAGGCGGCTTGTGCCGTCCAGCGGGTTGGTCCCGGCGTTGACTTCGGTGCCGTCGTCGGTGCCGTCGCCGTCCGTGTCGACGTTGTTGGGCAAGGTGCCGTAAGTGTTGACCTCCTCGCCATCGGTAAGGCCGTCGCCGTCAGTGTCCGCGTTGAGCGGATCGGTCATGACCGTGTTAACTTCCTCGCCGTCGGTGAGTCCGTCACCGTCGGTATCGGGGTTGTTGGGATCGGTCCCCAGGGCCGCTTCGACGACGTCGGTCAGACCGTCGCCGTCCGTATCGAGTGTCGTGTTGACCGAAACCTGGATCGTGGACGTGTCCGGATCGCTGTCGACCGTGCCGTCGTTGACGATCAGCTGCGCGACGTAGGCGCCGGCGGCATCCGCCACGAACGACGCCGCCGCCGTGGCCGCATCGTTGAGTGTCGGAACGCTCGGCCCCGACAGCAGCGACCAGTTGAACGTCAACGGATCGTTGTCGGCGTCGGAGGAACCGGTGCCGTCGAGCATGACCGTATCGCCGACAAACGCGTTGATGTCAGGCCCGGCATCCGCGAGCGGTTTCGAGTTTTCCGTCGCGACCAGCACAATATCGGCGCTGCTGTCGACACTGCCGTCATTGACGACGAGACTAGCGGTATAGGTGCCGGGTTTGTCGGCAGTAAACGCCGGAGTGACGATGCCCGGGTTGTCCAGCAGAGCCGCCGACCCTGCGGGAAGGTCGGTCAGCGTCCACTGAAAGGTCAGCGGATCGTTGTCCGCATCGCCGGAGCCGGAACCGTCGAGCCGAACCGTATCGCCCACCTTTACGGTCTGATCGACGCCGGCGTCGGCGACAGGCGGTGAATTGAGGGTATCGACCATTACGGTGTCGGGATCGCTGTCGACCGTGCCGTCGTTGACGCGTAGTTCAGCGACATAGCGACCGGGTAGATCCACCGTAAACGCCGGCATGAGCGCGTTGACATCGGAGAGCGTCGCGGCGCTGCCCGTCGGGACCTGGATCAGCTCCCAGTGGTAGACGAGAAAGTCTCCGTCCACGTCGGTCGAGCCGCCGGCATCGAGCGTAACCACGGTGTTGACCGCAACGGTTTGATCCGGACCGGCGTCGGCCGTCGGCGGCGAGTTGTTCGTCGTAATCTCGACGGCGTCGGGCGAACTGGTCAGCCGCCCGTCGCTGACGACCAGTTCCGCTGAGTAGGTACCCGGCAAATCGATCGTCAGGGAGGGCCTGACGGCGCTGGCGTTGTCGAGCGCCGCGGTGCTGCCCATCGGTACCCCGGTCAGCGTCCAGGTATAGGTCAAGGAATCGCCGTCGGGATCGGTCGACGCACTGCCGTCGAGCATAACGGTCTGGGAAACGGCCACGGCGGTGTCGGGCCCGGCATTGGCGACCGGTGCCCGGTTACTCGTACCGCCGTCGTCCGAACTGCCGCCGCAAGCGGCCAGCAGCGCACACATCGAGGCCGCTGCAATGATTCTTACGACATTCGACCAGGATCTCCCGGCCCATGCTGCCGGCAAGCTGGCGCACGTATTTCTCAAGCCCTTGTTTTGCATCCTCTTTCCCCTCGCCAATTCCGATTTTGGGAGCGCACTCAGTGCTGAGGTCACTGTGGGCGATGGGGTAGAGCGGAGTCTTGATGATTGTCTACGGAGAACCTTAGGAATGGCTTAGGAACAGTGCCTACGGCAAGGCGGGAGGCACGAGTGGTAATCGATCACCACAATGCGACCGCCGGCGTCGTGCAGGGCAGCCCGACGCCGGCGCGAATGGCGAACGGAGACGGTTCGCCGGGATGAGGGTTAGCTTTCGGCCTGCTCCTTGAGCCGAGCGAGACCGCGCTCGTATTCGTCACCGACCCACTTGTCCATCATGAGGCCCATGTAGCGGCCGATCATGTTGTCGAAGTTGGCGTCGAAGGACCACGTGAGGCGCGTGCCGCCGTCAGCGGGCTCGAGAATAAAGCTTGCGTAGGACGGCGTGTCGAATCCGTCGAAGGTCAGCTTGCTCTTGACCATCGTGTTGAGTTCGCTGTCGATGATCTCCTGGGTGCCGCTGCCGACGTTCGGATGCTCGCTGCTCCAGCTCATCGTCGAACCAACACCGGCATCCGGTCCGCTGAATTCGTAGCGTGTTCCTTCGGGATCGTAGGTTGCCCACGGCGACCACTTGTTGAACTCCCGAAAGTTGTTGACCATCGCAAAGATTTCAGCCGGCTCGGCCTCGACGACGACACTGCGTTCGACGTGCCGCTCGGAGGGCAGGATCATGCCCCCGATGACGACGAGGACAACAAGCGCGACGACAACGCCCAGCAAAATCTTGATGAATTTCATGGTATCCCCCCGGATTCCAGTCAGTTAGAAAATTCCGGCACTTGCGGGCCTCGGGCCGTCAGCGCCTGTATTTGTAGAGTCGGGAGTCTACCCCAAAATGCGTTTTTACCGGGGTGCCGACGGCAGCGTTCAGTCAGCGTGACGATAAAGCATGCCGACCCTGCCGGTCATTCCGGATGCGATTTCCTCGTCCAGGTGATGCCTGACGTGTTTCGGAAGCGTGTCCGGAGCAAGTCGTCTGAAACCGAGCCTCGAGTAGAACGGGGCGTTCCACTCGATGTCCTCGAAAGTCGTGAGCGTCACTCCGTCCAGCGAACGGTCGACGGACTCCCGGATCACCCGGGTCGCGAGGGCGCTGCCGATACCCTGCCGCCCATGGTCCGGATGAACCGACATCTCATCGAGGTGAAGATAAGCGCCCGCTTCGCGGCAGGTGGCAAAACCGACGACAGTCCCGTTCAGCTCCGCGACGTAGAGAAGACCGTTCGCCATGGCGGTTTCGAGCCGCTCAGCCGGACAGGTTGCCGTGGGGTCCGGGATACGGCCATGCGGAAACATTTCGCTGGCTTTCGATTCGATAGAGGCCAGGTAGCGCAGGTCTTCAGATGTTGCACTACGAATTCGTGTCGTCTCGTTCATGGCGCCTGCCTCATGACAACGAACGGAGGGAATGGCCTAGAGATACTCGCGCAGTATGTAGTCGGCTTGCCGGAGCACCAGGGCAACGATGGTCAAGGTCGGGTTTTCCGCGCCGGATGAGGTAAACAGGCTGCCGTCCGAGATGAACAGGTTCGACACTTCGTGACTCTGGCCGTAGCGGTTGGTCACGCCGTCCTCCCTGCGGCTGCTCATGCGCGCCGTTCCCATGTTGTGCGTGGCCGAGGCCGGGACGCCCGTCCGCTTGTCGGTTGCATCGAGCGTGTCGTACAGCGCTTCGAAGCGGTCGTAGAAATGCTCGCGCATGCGTTCGCTGTGCGGATGCTCGTCGACATGAACCTGAGCAACCTGCTGACCGTTGGCATCCTGAACGCTTTCGCTCAACGTAATCCGATTCGTCTCGCGCGGCAGTTCTTCGCCGTTCAACAAGACGCCCGCAATGTGATCGTAGCTTTCCATGAACTCGGCGTAGCCGGAACCCCAGCCCGACGCACTCGTCAGCATGGCGAGGCTCACGGGGGAAACACCGACGGCTTCCATGAGATAACCGCCTGCAAAACCTCTCTCGGGATCGTGCCGTGCCTCGTCGAAGATCGTTCCGGGCGTCACGATGCCGCGATGCATGTTGACCGGCTTTGGCAGCCGCGCAAAGCCCAATGCCGCCACGTGTCGCATGTAATGGCGGCCGACGTGACCAAACGTGTTGCCGAGCCCGTCCGGAAATGCCGGACTGTCCGACAACAGCAGCAATCTTGCGGTTTCAATGGCGTTGGCCGCCACGCAAACCATCGCGGCACGCTGCCGGTGCAGGGTCCCATCCTTGCCGCGATAGACAACGGCGCTCGCCCTGCCTTTGTCGTCATGCTCGATGCGCACGGCCATGCTGTCGCTGCGCAAATCCAGGCGCCCCGTTGCTTCGGCCCGGGGTATTTCCGAGCCGAGCGTCGACCACTTCGCGTGAATCTTGCAGCCCTGATTACAGAAGCCCATTTGCAGGCAGGCTGGTCGGCCGTCGCGCGCTTCGCTGTTGATCGCGATATGGGCGTTGCTGATGCGCTCATAGCCCAGTCGCCGGCCGGCCGCGTGCAGTACCTTGTAGTTGTTGGTCGCCGGATGTGCCGGAATACCGTGCGTCCCCGTAACCCCGAGACGCGCCTCCGCCTGGCCGTAGTATGGAGCGAGGTCTTCGTAAGAGATTGGCCAGTCGAGCAGACTGGCACCATCGATGTTCCCGTAGTGAGTCAGCGGTGCAAACTCGTGCGGCTGCATGCGATACGCCAGACCGTTCCAGTGCAGGGTCGATCCGCCGACGGCCTTGACGATCCAGGCGGGCATGGTCGGTGCGTACTTTGCAGCCGCATAACTCCCCGTCGCCACCCTGGGATCGAGCCAGCTGAGTTGCCCGTAAGCCGCAAGGTCTTCCTGATGCCACTGGGCCGGCCCGATGCGCGGCCCCGCCTCGAGCAATACGACGGGATGCCCGGCGGCGGTGAGGACATCGGCCAGCGTGCCGCCCCCGGCACCGGAGCCAATGACGACGATGCTGGGTGTGTCGAGGTCGATCATTCGGGCTCGGGCAGCCAGTTCAGATCGTCGAAACCTCGCGTCAGGTAGCCGCCCTGACCAATCGACGGACCCTGGTAGCCGAACGCCTCGGTGATCCGCAAATCGCCGTAGAGTCCGACGAGCACCGAAAAACGAAACGCCTGCAGCCCCGGGTTCGCAAAATTCTTCTCGATTGCCGCCAGGCGGCGAGGCTCGTCCAGCTCGGCGTATCCTGAATCCCCGGTTTCGAGACTGACGGCCAGCGATCCGGCGACGTCAGGGTTCTGGTTTACCCACTGCTCGGCCAGTTGGCGGTACTTCTGCTCGTCCACGGCGTCGTGCGGAAACAGGTCTCTTGCCAGAATCGACAATGTTCCTGCGACGGCGGCCGGATCGAAGCGCGAGCCTGCCGGGGAGGATTGACGGGTGCAGGCTGCCTGCGCCGCAATCACCAGCGCGGCAGCAGTTTTCAGCAGTCGGCGGCGAGTGTAGCCCTGCAAGATCAGCCCCCGATACTCCGTACGGGATCTGCTCCGTCAAACGCACGCGCTTCAGCGTACATCTGATCCAGCATCGACGACATGATGTCGTCGTGAACGATCAGTTCGGTAATGATCCCGAGGTCCGATCGCGTATCCAGGTAGGCCGCGGGTGTTCCGGTGGGAAACACGCCCCGGAATAGCACTGGCGGGCCCGGGTCCGCCTGTGCATCGACGTAGCGGTCGATGTCGTCGACCAGCCGCGCGACGTGATGCGGGCCAGTCGCGGTGAAGAGCTGCTGCGGATCGAGCCGCGGCTTGATGAGTTCGATCATCGTATCGCCCGAGAAACCGAGGAGGATATCGAGACTCGGCGACTCGGCCCCTCGAGGCTCCAGAACCTCGATAAAGCGGAACTCGTCGAAGCGGTAGAACGGCCCGGCGCCGGCTCGCACCCAGTTGTCTGCCGCCTCCTCGAGATCATCGACGACAAAAGCCAGCTGGTAGACGCTGCCGGTACTGTGATGCGACGTAAACACGGCGTGCCTAAAAGTCCGCCGAAAATGCCAGCGTCCAGTTGCGGCGTTCACCGGGATATACGGTAATGAAGCCGAACGCGGGGAAGTTCAGAAGCTGGTCGATGTATTCTTCCTGAGTGCAGTTTCGACAGCCCAGCGAAACACGATACTTGTCGTTCCACGACATGGCTACGAGGGCGTTGAGGAGACGAATCGGTCCGGTTCGGCCTTCTGGAGAGTTTTGTGGATCCACAAAATGTTCGTCCTGGTAGCTGTAGCCGAGATTGTAGCTCAGGTCCATGTTGTCGCTTAAGGCGATCCGCCCGTCGAAGCCGATGCCGAACTGGAACTCGGGTGCTCTCTGGAATTCGTCACCCAGCGTAATGCTCGTTTGAGAGATGTCTTTGCGCTCGTTGTCCTGCACGGCTACGTTGACGTAGGCGTCGAGGCCGTCGGTCAGCGCCCAGTTGGTCTCGAGCTCCAGGCCCTGTATCTCGGCATCGGACGTGGCAATGCCGAAGCCGGTCGCGGTTGTTCCGGTGTTGAACAGATTGCTGTAGTCGTAGTGGAAGGCGGCCAGGCTGATCTGGCCAACGTTGCCGATACGCCCTTTCAGGCCTATTTCGAAGCTGTCGATTTCCTCTGCGTCAAAATCGAAGAACTCATCCGGATCGAAGAAGATTCTTGCCGACCAGCCGCCGGACTTGAAACCTTCCGTATAGGTGAAATACGCGTTCCAGTTTTCGTGGAATGCATACTCGAGGCCCAGCTTGATCGTAACGGGATCGTCGTCGAGGGTTGTCTGCACGGGGCGATCGGGGCGAGCCGGGATGATTCGGCCAGTCAGGTCGTCCGTGTCGAATAGAACAAAGCCCGAAGGTTCGAAGCCGACATCGGCCACGTCGCCAAGACGCTGGGTGAGTTCGACGGATTTCTCCTCGTTGGTGTAGCGCCCGCCGAAGATCAGCGACACCTGCTCGGTCAGTGCGTAGTTGAACTCGGCAAAAGCCGCGTAGGATTCCGTATCGACGTTGAGATCGCCGTTCAGCCAGAACGCCTGTGCAATGAAGTTACCGATGAAGCTGTCACCCTGCTCGTCGAAGTAGTAGAGCCCGGCGACGTAGCTGAGCTTCTGGTCCATCGCAACACCCGTGAACTGAAACTCCTGGCTGAACTGGTCGCTGTCGACGTCGCTGTAGACGTCGAACAACGTATCCGGTTGGTCCGAGGACTCGAGATTGTACTGTTGCTGTGTGTTGCGGAACGCCGTGATTGAGTTGATCGTCAGATTGTCGCTGACGTCCCAGGCAATATTGGCGGATATCCCGAACGCCTCCGCCTCGTTCCGCATGTTCTCGTTCGTATTGATGACGTAAAGGCTCTCGGTCGGCGGCGGCGTCAGTCCGAAAACGCCTACGGCGTGACGCCCCTCCTGGTCGTTGCTCATCCAGTCGGCACTGATCAGAAGGGACGTGTTTTCACCAAAGTTTGTCAGCATGGACGCCTTGAGTGCCGCCAGCTCCGTGCCGTTGACGCGGCTGTTGGTGCCAATATTCACGGTGTCGCCGTCGTCGTCGCCAACAACCGCCGCGGCGCGAAACGCCGTGTTGTCGGAAAGCGCTGCATTGATACGCCCTTTGAGGCGCCACTCGGAGAATGACCCGTAGCTCGCTTCCACGCGACCCGACGTGCCGTCGAAGCTCGGCTTGTTGCTGATGATCTTGAGCGCGCCGCCGCTCGTGTTCCTGCCATACAGCGTGCCTTGCGGCCCGCGCAGCACCTCGACGCGTTCGACGTCGAACAAGGCCGCATTGTTGGCGCCCGTTCTGCCGATATAGACGTCGTCGACGTAGAAGCCGACGGGATTGTCAATCGTCACGATCGATTCGGTATCACCGACGCCGCGAATGAACGTCGTGACGGCGCTGCCTTGACCAATGTTGTTCGAGACATGCACGTTCGGCACCCGTCCGATAACGTCCACGACCGCCGATACCTGACCTGCCTGAAGGTCCTCTTCGCTGATGGCCGTGATTGCGATCGGCACTTCCAGCAGCGTCTCGGCCCTGCGCTGGGCGGTCACGACAATTTCTTCCAGTGCCGGTCCGGTTGCTTCGTTGCCGGACTGGGCGAAGGCAGGAGCGGAAAAACCGGCTGCGGCCAGTGTCGAAAGCAAGCCTGTGATGGATACCTGCAAGCGCTTCGTTAAATGCATCTGTACATCCCCCGGGGCACACCCTGCGGCGCCGCTGCGCCTTTTCCTGTCCCTCCCGATGGTGCGCCACTGTTGTGGCCGGCGTACCCTGTTTGCCTGTTCTGAACGCTCATCGGGCAATTTCAGGGTATAGCAAACCCCTCAAACCAACATATATCTGGAAGATGTTTCGTATATGTGAGATCTTGATGGGACTGGGGTTTTCGGTTTCGAGCGCAACGAGCCGCCGCCCGCTGGCTGACCCATGGTTGTTCAGGATCAGATCGAAACACCCCGCGCGTCATGTTCATCTGTGGTAACGAGAGCGCAAGCGGCTCTGTTTGGGAGTGATCTATGGATCCAGTGGTCAAGTCGGTAGGCAGAGTATTTGATGTCCTCGAGCTGTTCAGTCGGCGCCGGGGGCCAATGAATGCAAGCGAGATCTGCGCGGAACTCGATTATCCGAGTTCGAGCGGCAATGCTCTCCTGAAGAGTTTTGTTCGGCTGGGCTACCTGTCGTTCGATACTCATAGCCGCAGCTATTTTCCGTCGGTTCGCGTCACCCAGCTGGGGCATTGGATACCTCAACACGTCATCAGCCGGGCAACGCTGGATATCCTCGATGAGGTCTCGGCGAAAACCGGCGAAACCGTTACGTTGTCGATTCAGAACGACCTCGAGATGCAGTTCATCCATGTAGTCCAGGGCACGCACCCCATAGCTCTCAACCTCAACGAGGGTTTCCAATGCTCGTTGTTCGGTTCAGCGGTCGGTACGGCGCTGCTGGCGGCGCTGGACGAATCGCACGTGGAGCGGCTGGTCGCGCGTGCGCGCCGTGAACCGGGTATGCGGCCCAAGCGCGGCGCGCTGGCGCGGGCTCGCGCCGAAATCGAGGACTGTCGCGAACGCGGCATTGCGATTGCGTACGATCGTCTGTTTCCGGACACGGGCGCAGTGGCGGTCTTGCTGCCCGCAAGCATTACCGGGCAACCGATGGTGCTGGGCGTGGGCGGGCTTGCTTCACGGATGCGCAAACACGAGGCGAAGATCGTACGCGCGATGCGCAGCACGGTACGCCGTGCGGAAGCTTTGCACTGACTACCTAAAGGCTCGCTCTTCCACGTATATGAGAGAGCGCTTCAGAAACCCGAGCTTTGGAAATAGACTCTGACGGCGTTTGTTCAGCGGCTATGCGGGCGCGACAGCATCCGGCGTGCCGTTTGAACGTTCTACGAGGTGAGCATCATGACGAACAGCCCCGGTCCACGATTTCTTTACGCCCAGGTAGCGTCGGACGCAGGAAGCGCTTTTCTCGAAGGTCTATGTGCGCGTGCCAGGCAACACAGCGGAATCCAGTTGGCGGAGACGACACCCGATAACACCGAATGCCTGGAGGCCGGAACACCGCGCGCATCGTGCGCCGTCATTCAGTTCGATGATGCGTCCGCGCTCGAGAAGACCTGGGCCGCCGCGCGCAGCGATGGACTCGTGGACTTGCTGGATGACGATCATGAGGGCAGCGTCGTACTCGACGTCCCGGGGCTACCCTACGAAGGACTGCCCGAGGCGCCGGAGATCCCTACGACGGCGTCGGTGCAACCACCCCAATCGGATGAACCCGATGCCTACATGGTAATCCAGGGCAACGTCTTCGATCAGGGACCCATAGACAAGTACGTCGGCATCATCATGCCAATGATCAAGGCACGAAAGGCCTACTACATTGCGTTTGACCTGGCGGCGGACACCTCCGCGCTCTACGGGGAATGGCGGTACCAGTTTTTTGCGATCTCTCGCTGGCCGGATCATCACAGCGGGCGTGATTTTTGGGATTCCGATCGCTACCAGAACGAGGCCATCCCCCAGCGGCAGGGCGCCGGCGAGTTTACCGTTCACTATTTTGTCGGTGGGGTTCGTTGAGACGTGGCGCAGTTCAGGCGATCGGGAGAAGCTCGTTCCGGCCGCGATCGAACGCCGACTTGTCGATGACGTATTCCACACCGGGGCCGGCCGGGTACTCGACATTGCGCCGGAATCGCATTCCAAGACGCCGCATGACAGCAATGGAGGCCGTATTGGGTACGTCCGCGCCCGCCCAGACCGCGGACACGAGCCCGGTAGCAAATGCGTACTGCATGGCGGTGTGCGCCATGCGTGTAGCGTAACCCGAGCCCCAAAGTGATGGATGAAGAAGGTAGGTCAGCTCCAGCTCACGATTACCGTCCTCCTGGCCTTCGCGAGCGAGCCTCACGAGGCCAAGTATGTCGGGGCTGTCGGAGGTGATCAGCACCCATAGCCCGCCTCCATGCCGCTCGAAGTCGACGGCCGCCGTCTTCAGCAGGTGTGACGCGATGGACGGCGGCGGCTCAACGCCATCGGCAAGGTACTGGTAGACCTCCGGCACGCACAGGAGGCGGTGGACTTCCGCTTCGTCGTCGGGGCTGACGGCTCGCAGCCTTCTTTCGGCGCTGTTCATCTCCGCTATTCTGGCACGGACGGTGCCGCCAAGCCGTGTTCCGTATTGCAGTTTCGAACAGCCGGAGCGTTCGTAACGAACACAAAGAAAAGAGGGGCCTCAAGGCCCCTCTTCTCTCTCCCACAGGCACTGCGGGTCGCAGACGATATTTACTCGAAGTTGACCTTGAAACGCACACCCCAGTTCCGGGGGAACAGATAGCCGGTTTGTACGTTATCGGAACTGCCGTTATTGCCGCGAGCAAGCACGGCCTCGTCTTCGATGTTCTCGACAAACACCGCGAGCGAGTATTTGTCGTCCGCGGAGAACCACGTCAGCCGAATGTCGGTCTTGCCGAAGCTGTCCTGATCGTGGTTGGGATCGATACCCCACAGGTTCGACGTGTTATAGCCGTCGCTGTTGAAGTGTTGCAGGGAAGGCGTCAGCACACCGTTGCCACCGAGGTCGATGTCGTAGGCCGCCGTAAACGTAAACGTGTACTCGGGCGACCAGGGCGTCGTCTCACCGTTGACGTCGACAAACCCGTCCGACGCCGCGCCGCCGAGCAGCTGATACGGGTACTGCTGGCCAAACTCGCCGAACTCGGAGTCGAGCAGGGTCAGGTTCAAACCGAGCTGTAAGTTGTCGGTGGGCACCCATACGGATTCGATCTCGATGCCCTGTGCGTCGATCTGACCGCCGTTTCGGGTCCGCGTCAGCGTGCCGCCAACCGGGGTGGTTTCCTGGAACTGCGCCACGAGGTTGCTGTACTCGGTCCAGTGCGCGGCCGCGTTGAACAGCACGCGACCGTCGGCGAGTGTGCTCTTGATGCCCACTTCGACGATCTCCGATTCCTGCTGATCGGTAAACGTGGCGTTGGTCGGGTTGCTGGCGCCCGACAGGAAGCCGGTACCGGCGGTCAGGTACAGCATGGCCGTGTCGGACACGTCCCACTCCAGGCCGAAGCGCCAGTCGGTGCTGTTCCAGGAATCCGAGCCGGCTATCGTGCCCGCCGCGCTCAGGTCGTAGGCGAAGACCTCATCGGGACCGCTCGGGACCGGGCTCGGTGACGAGCCGCCCGCCAGCAGGACCGTAACGGGCGCGCCGCCCGCCGTGAAGTTGCTGCCGCCGCGCGTGTCCTTGCTTTCGTCGCTGTAGCGGAGACCCGCGATCAGCCGGAATTCATCGCTGAACGCAAACTCGCCCTGCGTGTAGACGCCGAAGGCTTCAGTTTCAGTAAGACCAATGTCGCCGAAGAAACCGCCCATCGATGTACCCGGCCCGGCAATGGGTGTACCCGTCAGCACCGTGAAGTCTGCGCCGCCGGGGCCTACGACGGTGGGCCGGTTCGTGACTTCAACCGTGTGATCGAAGATCCAGAACGCAAACGTCGATTCTTCGTCGCCGTAGTAGATACCGCTCGTGAACTGGAACGGGCCGTCGAAGTCGGACGTCAGCTGAAGCTCCTGGGAGAAAGAGTCGGCCGCTTCGTCGAAACCGCCGCGCGTATGCGGCGACGAGCTGTAGTCGAAATCGAAACCAATGTCGTTTTCGAAGTCGGTGTACGAGGTAATGGACTTGATCGAGAACTGATCGAGATCCCAATTGATCTCCAGCGTGGCGTTGAAATCGCTCAAATCCGTGTCAGGCACGAAGTCCTGGGAGATATCCCACGGTCCAAGCTGATCGAGGGGCGTGGCTCCACCCGAACCCGGGCTGGGTTCAACGCAGTCGAGGTTGGCCCCGAGGCCGTCGGTCAGACCTTGCGCGTCGACGCGGCGGCAGACGTTCTTGTAGCCGAACAGCCCCGCAGGGGTGCCGCTTTCCTCGACGTTGGTGACGCGCAGTATGGCGTCGACCGAATCCGAGATCTGCCACAAGGCGCTGAAGCGCAGCCCAAGGTCGTCCGGGGCGCCCATGTTCGGACCTGCGTTGTTCTCGATGTAGCCATCACTGTTTTCGTACAGCGCGGCAAACCGCACGGCAAAATTGTCCGAGAGCGGAACGTTGTAGTGGCCCTCGATGCGATACGCGCTGAACTCGCCAAAACCGAGATCCAGCGAACCGCTCGTCCCGCTCAGGTCCGGCAGATTGGTGTACAGGTTCAGCGCGCCGGCGAAGGTGTTACGACCGTACAGCGTACCTTGCGGTCCCTTCAGGAACTCGACCCGCTGCACGTCGAAGAACGACCGCGCCTGCTGCGATGCTCGCGGCTTGTACACGCCGTCGACGTAGGTTCCGACGATCGAAGCGTTATCGCGAAATGTGTTCGTCGAATTGGCGCCGCGGACGTTGAATTTTACGTCGTTGCCGGCGTACGCGTAGTTGACGCCCGGCACGACGAGTTCAAGCCGCGATACATCGGTAATGCCCCGCTGGGCAAGGCCGGCCTCATCAAAGGCCGTTACGGACGAACCGACGTCCTGAAGACTCTCCGCACGCCGCTCCGCGGTCACCGTGATCTCTTCGATCAGCGGAGCGTCGGAATCCGATTGTGCGTGCGCCGCCGTCGCGCTCAAGCCAAACAGAGCGCACAGCAGCGCGCCCCTCGAAACTGCAATTGCACTCTTCACGTTTTCTCCCCCAGCACGTAGTTTTGCGTTCGCGCCGCTGTTCCGGCGCACGATTTCTACCGAACTGCTGCGCCAACAAGCGAACGGACGCAGGCTTGGCGAGATTTGCATACGAATGCATACTTGTCAATACATATTGCTTTTCGGCGCTCGCCGACTACGCCCGCGTAACGCCGTTTCCAGCGCTTGCGCGGACATCCGCGACGATCACATCGGCGGCAATATCTGACGGTAATTCAGAATCTTATTTGTTCATCTGTAAAATAGATACGATGCTTCAGAGGACCTGTGGGGTCACCCCATGCCTTGCATGAAAATTTGTCCGACAAATTTTTTTGGGTTTGCATCGCGGCAGAGTCCGAACCACGGTTCGTCGATCCCCGGTGGCATCACTGACTCCGCAAGGCCTGCTCTACGAAGCGCACAATCGCGCTGTCGGCATCCGCAAGCAGGCAGTCGATGATCGTGAAGTGGTTTTTGCCGGCTACGGGATACTCGGGCACTTCGAAACCCCAGTTGGCCCAGTAGCGGGCCAGAGTCCGGGACTGGTTCTTGAAGGCGTTCGTCTCCTGATCGCCCCAGGCGATGACGCAAGCGCAGTCGCCGGGTGGCGCCAGGCCCAGCGGACTGATTGCCGACAGCTCGTCATCCAGCGACTCACCGACGACGGCGCCAAGTGACGTGTGCTCTAGCGGCCGCGGATCGTGTACGCCGCTGAGCAGTACCGCCGCCTTCGGCCTTAGGCGGCGTGGTCTTCCCGACGACGCAACCATTGCGGCCAGGTGCGCACCCGCCGAGGTGCCGCTGATCGCAACCCGCGAAACGTCGAGCCGCAACTCAGCTGCCTGATCGGCAAGCAGGCGTAACGCATCGCAGACGTCAGCAATAACCTCCGGCAGACGGACGTCGGGCAGCAACCGATAGCCAACCGTGGCAACGGCCACGCCGCGGCCATTCCAGCTCTCGGCGAGGATGGCCCACTCGTTCTTCGAGCCACGCCGCCAGTAACCACCGTGGACGAACACCAGCAGCGGCCACGGACCGCTACCTTGCGGCAGAAACACATCGAGCGCCTGGCGTTCGTGAGCACCGTACGCGAGGTCACAGTGTTGCGGCATTCTGCGCCGGACAAGCGCGCTTCGGGCAATACGCCGCTCGGACGCAGCTGCTGACCGGGCGGCAAGCAGGTCGGTCAAATACTGCTTCTCGAGCTCCGGGTCGTTGTTCACGTCGACGCCCATGCGTTTGTTTTATCGATCTCGCGCAGTACTGGTCAGGCGAGAAGCTAGATCAGCGCCTGGAACAAATACAGGAACGCGATCGTCGCGATGAAAAACAGCAGCAGCAGGTAGCTCACGCCATCCACCTTGCCGGGCACGAGGTACCAGCCGCCATCTTTTTCGGGCAAGCCCGCATCGCGGAATTTCTTCTGCTGGCCGCGAATGGAGTATTCCGACCACTCCGTTTGCGCGCCGTCGATCAGGCGGCTGGCGACCAGCGAAACGATAATGTTCACGCCGCCGCCGAACAGGCAGTACCACGGCCAGGCAATGTCGGTCTGCGTCGTCAGGTACCAGACCATCACGAAACCGACGGCAACGCCGACCAGGAGCCCCTTCTCCGTCGTCTGCCGCGAGAAAAAGCCAAGCCCGTACATGCTGAGTTTTGCGCCAACGAAGTAGGAGCCGATCTGCGACAGCGTTTGCAGGATGGATCCCTCGCTGTTGGAGTAGATGATGGCCGGGACGATGATCAGCACGGCCCACACCACCGTGAACCCGCGGGTGACCTTGAGATAGTGCTCCGGCGACTCGTCCTTCCTGAAATACTTCTGATAAAAGTCGAGCGTCGACACGGTCGCGAGAGAATTGAAAGACGAGTCGAGCGACGACATCGAAGCCGCTACGATGGCGGCCGCTATGATGCCCATCAGGCCGGGCAGCCCGTAATCCGTCGCAAACTGCAGGATGATCGTATTGCCGTTCTCGAATTGCTGGCCGTCGTAGTACGCGTAGAACAGGATACCCAGCACGAAGAACAGGAAGTACACGAAGAAAGCGACAAATCCCATGAGCAGAAACGACTTCTTGGCGTCGCCGATGTTCTTCGCGGCCAGCGTCCGCTGCACCATCATCTGATTGGCGCCGTACACGGTAATGTGGAACAGCGACATCGCGATGATGCCCGACCAGACCGTCGCTTCCATTGTCAGGTCGAAAGACCAGTCGAGAGGGTTGGTCTTGCCTGCCGCCTTGAGGCTGTCGAGGGCTTCACCTATCGGCACCGGCATCTGGTCCAGGAGCGCAAAGAAGATAATGAACGCCCCGACGAACAGCACAGCCGCCTGAATGACGTCGGTCCAGATGACGGCGGTAATACCGCCCATCATCGTGTAGATGAGGGCCACGATCGTCACGATGACAATCGCAAGTTCGACGTCGATGCCGGTAATGAATTCGATGACCAGCGACGTCGCGTAGAGAATGGCGGCCGAGGTCAGCGCCTGCGAGACAAGGAACACCCCGGAGATGACGACCCTGGAGGTCTGCCCGAAACGCCGCTCCATGTAGTCGTAGATCGAAGCCACACCGCTGTTGAAGAAAAACGGCAGGAAGAACGTGATCACGAAGAAAATCACGATCGGATAGTTCAGGTGAATGGCAATGACCGCAAGACTTTCCGAGTAGGACCACGCCGGCCCGCCCAGGAACGACAACGCGCTGACGTAGGTTGCGACGACGGAAATGCCGATGGCCCACCAGGGCGTCGTGCGCCGGCCGAGATAAAAGTCTTCAGCGGTTGCCACTTTCTTGCTCAGCACCCAGCCGAGCAACAGGTTCAGCAGCACGTAGGCGATCAGGATGGTCCAGTTGAGGGTGCCGAATTCGTTCATCGTCAGTGCGCCGTCCATCCGCCGTCGACGCGCAGACTGTGGCCCGTCACCATGCCGGCAGCGGGCGACACGAGGTACAGAACAGCCGCAACAACGTCGTCGATATCAGCGAGCCGGTTCATTGGAATCATGCCGAGAACAAAGTCGTGAAACTCGCGGTCCTCCAGCATGGGCTTCGTCAACGGCGTTTCGACGAACGTCGGAGCCACCGTGTTGACGCGAATGTTGTGCGGCGCCAGTTCGACGGCCATCGCTTTGCTCAAACCCTCGACGGCATGTTTGGTCGCGCAGTACACGCTTCGACCCGGTGATCCGACATGCCCCATTTGCGAAGACATGTGGACAATCGATCCGCCGGAGCCCCGCGCCAGCATGGCCTGCGCCGCAGCCTGGGCAACGCGGAACGCGGCACGAATGTTGAGATCGAGCATGAAGTCGAGCGTGTCGGCGTCGACCTCGACAAACGGCTGCGGCCGATTGCCGCCGGCATTGTTGACCAGGATGCTCAAACCCTCGACGGCACGCACCCGCTCGACAAAGCTGTCATTGGTGATGTCCGCAGCCCAGGTCTGAATTTTCCCGCCGGATTGGTGGCTGAGGGCCGCAAGTTCCTGCTCGGACCGCGCGACGGCAATGACGTCGGCGCCCGCGTTGGCGAGCGCCTCCGCACAACCGCGGCCAATGCCTCTGCCACCGCCTGTGACCAGCGCAACCTGCCCCTTCAGATCGGGGGTCATTAATTCTTGATCGTGGATTGCATGCGAATGCAATACTGCCTACCATCGGGTCAGATTGGAAGCCGGAGCAGGACAGAGGGTTCATGAGCAAACCGATCAAGTTTCCGGAGAAGCAGGCAAAAAGTGAGCGTAAACGAGCAACGTCGTACGACGTTGCGAAGCTCGCGGGCGTCTCGCAATCAGCCGTGTCACGCGTTTTCCAGGATGGCGCCAGTGCCTCGAAAGCGATGCGCGACCGGGTAATGGCGGCCGCCGATGCGCTGGGCTATCGGCCGAACGCCATTGCCCGCGGACTGATTACGCGACGCTCCAACATGGTGGCGGTGGTCATCTCCAAGCTGACAAACCTCTACTACCCCGAGGTGCTGGTGCAGCTGACGCAGCGTTTTTCGGAGCGGGGCGTGCGTGTCCTGCTGTTCGCACTGGAGCGCGAAAGCGACACCAAGCCGTCGCTGGAACAGATGCTGCAATATCGTGTGGACGGGATTCTCACGGCCGCCATGTTTACCGCTGACGAAATCAGTACCGTGGAAAATGCGGGCATACCGATTGTCTTTTACAACCGCACGTCGCAGAACCAGCGCATGAGTTCGGTGCGCTGCGATCAGGAGGAAGGTGAACGCTGGCTGGTCGACGCGCTGGTCGGCGCGGGTCACCGCTCTTTTGGCATCGTTGCGGGTCCGCCCGATTCCGTGGTCAGCATCGAACGCAAAACCGGCGCGCTGAGCGAGTTGGCCGCCGCGGGAATTACCGATATCACCACGGTCAGCGGCGACTACGGCTACGACAAGGGTCGGGCCTGTTTTGCGGAACTCGTGCAGGAGCGAGGCTCACCGCCGGATGCCGTCATTGCGGCCAACGACGTCATGGCCATCGGCTGCATCGATGAGGCGCGCGAGGGTTACGGCCTCGAAGTGCCGCAAGACATTTCGATCGTCGGCTTCGACGGCGTCGGCCCGGCGAGCTATGCCGCCTACGACGTCACGACCGTCCGCCAGCCCGTACACCGCATGACCGAGTCGGCGGCGTCGATGCTGCTGGAGCGCATCGAAAACCCCAAGCTCTCGCCCGAAAAGCGCTCCTTCTCCGGAATCCGGGTACGCGGTAGCTCAGCGCGCATCGAAAGCACCGACGTGTAAACCGCTCTGTGCCCGAGCAACACCTCTTGCTGATTCCCGGCATGATGTGCGACCACCGCCTCTGGAAACATCAGGCCAGGTCGCTGTCGCAGACTTTGAGCTACGCAGACACGACCGTGGGCGAAAACTTCAGCGACATGGCCAGTGCCGTGCTCGACGCCGCACCGGATCGGTTTGCGGCTGCCGGCCTCTCGATGGGCGGCATCCTGGCGTTTGAAATCTGGCGGCAAGCGCCCGAGCGCATCACACACCTGGCCCTGCTCGATACCAATCCGCACGCGGAAACGGCCGACCGACAATCCGGCCGCCTCGAGCAAATCCAGACGGCGTTGGCGGGAGGCCTGAGAGAACTCGCCGTCGACTCGTTGAAACCGCTCTACCTGGCCGAGGCTCACCGCGACGATCAGGCGCTTCTCGACACCATTCTCGAGATGGCACTCGACCTTGGGCCCGAGATATTCAGGCGTCAGTCGCTGGCGTTGCGCGATCGCGTGGACAGCGTGCCAACCCTCGGGACGATCGACTGCCCGGTGCTGGTCCTGTGCGGCAGCGAAGATTCGCTGTGCCCTGTTGCGTACCACACGCTCATGGCCGAACTCATCCCGGATGCGCGGCTCGAGGTCATCGAGCAGTGTGGGCATCTGGCCAGCCTGGAGCAGCCCAGGGTGGTAACGGAGCAGATCAGGCAACTGTTATCACGATAAGACAACGCCATAGAAACAGGCGACAGGAAGCACCATGAAAACGAGCCAGGACCGAATCCTCACAACCCATGTCGGCAGCCTGCCGCGCTCGAAGGCGGTTACCGACACGGTCTTTGCCATCGAGAAGGGTGAAGCCCCCACCGATGCTGCGCGCGTGATTCGCGAGGCCGTCGATGAGGTCGTGGCCAGGCAGATGGCCAGCGGCATCGATGTCGTGAGCGACGGCGAGATGAGCAAGATCAGCTACGCCACCTACATCAAGGACCGCATTACGGGATTCGACGGCGACAGCAAGCGCGACCCGCCAAGCGATCTCGAAGCGTTTCCCGGGTTTCTCGAGCGCCAGCAGAAGAGCGGCGGGACTCCCACCTACCGTCGGCCATGCTGTGTCGCGGATATCCGCGTCAAGGATATGGGCCCGGTGACTGAAGACCTCGACAACATGCGCGCCGCGCTCGACAAACACGCGCCGCCGGAGGGTTTCATGAACGCCGCGTCACCCGGCGTCATTGCACTGTTCCAGCCCAACAAACACTACCCCACCCACGAGGAGTACCTGCTGGCGCTGGCCGATGCGATGGCTGCGGAATACCGCGCGATCGTGGATGCCGGCCTCGTGTTGCAGCTCGACTCGCCCGATCTGGGTCTCGGCCGACACATGCTGTTCAAGGGTAAATCCGATTCGGAATACATAGCGCAGGCTGAACTCCATGTGCACGCGCTCAACAGGGCGCTCGAGGGCATTCCCAAGGACCGCGTCCGGCTGCACGTATGCTGGGGCAACTACGAAGGACCACATCATCACGATGCACCGATGGAGATGGTGCTGCCTGTTGCGCTCAAAGCCGAGGTCGGCGCGCTGCTGTTCGAGGCCTCGAATCCACGCCACGCGCACGAATGGTCGGTATTCGCACGCGCGGATTTGCCCGAAGACCTCATCCTGGTTCCCGGCGTCATCGATTCGACGACCAACTTCATCGAGCATCCGGAACTCGTTGCTGAACGGATTGGCCGGTTTGCCGATATCGTCGGCCGTGAGCGAGTGATTGCGGGCAGCGACTGCGGGTTCTCGACCTTTGCCGGTTTTGGCGCCGTCGATGAGGACATCGTGTACGCGAAGCTCGCGAGTATGGCCGAGGGCGCAAGAATCGCCAGCGACCGTCTCTGGAGTTGATTGCGGCGAAACGGCAGCGCTGCACTAGCCGTTCACGTCGATCCTGTAGAACTCGCGCGCCGTGTGTTCGAACAGTTGCGCCCGGTCGATGCTGCCGAGACCCTCGGTGATCCGCCGGTAGGCTGCCCAGATGCGCGTGTAGTCGGCATGCAGCTTGTCGACCGGAAAGTTGGAGCCGAACATGCAGCGAGCGGCGCCGAAGATCTCGATGCAGCTCTCGACGATCGGCTGAATCGAGTCTTCGGTCCACGCATGATCGAACATGCCCAGGCCCGAAACCTTGCAGTAAACGTTGGGATGGGACGCCAGGAGCCTTAGCCCGTCCCGCCAGGCGGCGAGGCCGGCCTTCGACTGATCCCACGGTGAACCGCAGTGACACAATGCAACCCGCGTATCCGGCGCGTCGGCCAGCGCGTCGGCCACACGCGGCACCTGGCCCGGCGTGAGCTGGAGGTCGAACGACAAACCGAGACCGGCGAGCTCCGCAAGGCGGGTGCGCCACGCCCGGGACTCGATTAGCCGACCGCTCTGCGTTGCCGCATCTTCGCTGTCCGAGCGGCCAACGATCTGACGGACGCCACGTACGCGCGAATGGTGCAAATGCCCTTCGAGCACGGACTCGGCGTCGTCGCTCTCCAGCGCACAGTAAGCAACGATGGCGCTGGGCAGGCCGTCCGTATCACCCGTCCGTTGCAGCCATTCGGTCTCGCGAAGCTCGTCGCCTTCAGCCACACCCACCTGTACGTGGACTGAAGCGGCCAGCTCGAAGTCGGCGGCGTCGGCTCGAAAATCGGCAACGAGGTAATTCTTCTGGATTGGCGTCGGATCGCCGAAGAACCGGCTGACTCCGCGCGCCATCAGCCACGGATAGCGGCAAGCCTCGAGATCCCACAAATGATGATGTGCATCGACTATTCGCAACGCTACACCATGGTCTGGCTGAGCAGCGCCAGGTCGTCGAAGACGGTCATTTCCACCGCAATCCGCCCGGCGATACAGCGCCAGTGGGTGACCCCCAGGATAAACAGCGGTTTACCGCCAGGCTCGACGTTCAGGAGCTTGCCTTCATGGCGGCCGGCCGCTGTCCAGCGAACCGCAATGTCGACGCCGCCGGCAAAAGGCTGCGCGGCCACGTGGTCGACGCTGACGGACGCGCCGCCGAGCGCGCGGTTCAGCGTTTGGTAGTAGCTCAACAGTTGATCGCGGCCCGAGTAATAGTCTGCGGGTGAACGATGCAGCACGCAGTAGGGCGCGTACAGGGCGTCAAACGTCTTTCGGTCATCGGACCAGCAGGCGCGGAGCGCACGCCAGGCGAACGCTTCGGGGTTGGTTGCCGGCGAGGCTGTATCAGCCGTGGCTGCCGGTGGTGATGCCTGCATGACGCGGGCTGCTTCGGCGCTCATCCAGGTCCGATGCTCGGCCGTTTGCTGCTCCGCCATATCGCGGGCGGCTTTCATGGGGTCCGCCCCGAGTTGCCTGGCCAGCGTCATGTGATCGCGCACCAGCCACTCCTTCGTAATGACGCCGTTCTCGACAAAACAGTCCGCGATATTCCGCATGCGGATACGCTCGCCCGTTGCGGGCCCGAACTGGGTCGGCCCTGCGTTTGTCGCCGTGCTCAGGAGTCGGTGCGAAGAGTAGTAGCCGTCCTCACGGCTGCCCGACCAGATCACCTGCTCCGCCAGCAGCAATCGGTCGGGAAATGCGCCGAGCGTCTTGTGCGTGCCGTCGACGACGGCTTCCGCGCCGCGGGTGATGCCGTCGAGCCCCCACACCACGCAGTCTTGAGCGTAATACTGGTGAATCAGATCAACGCCGCGCTCTTCCCAGATTTCGTAGGTGATACCCAGAATGAAATCGACGATATCGTCGTCGCCATCGTACGCACCGTGCCGGCCCATACCGCTTTTCCCCTTTGGATTGGTCCACAAACGCCGCGGATTGTACTTCGAATGCATCTAGAAATCCCAGTAATTTCCGATGGTTCCTGAGCTAGATTCAAGATTGTATTGACTCTATTGAATTCATTTTGCATGCGAAGTACATTTGCAGCTCTGGCCGCCCGGCGCGGCCACGAAACTCGTTGAATAAGGTATCCCATGGCTGAAGCCGCCTCACCTGCCGAGCGTTACGGCGCGCTGCTCGCCGAGCGCCTGGTTCGTTACGCTGACCTCCGACCGTGTACGACGGCGTTCATCGATACGCGCACGCCGAACAGCGCGCAGAAGGAAAACTTTACGATCATTGGTCCGGGTGTTGCCGAAAACCCGGATCAGCACGTGCACATCGACATCCCGCACGGCTTCAACATTGGCGGTGCTCGCCAGCCGCCCGGGTGCGTGAACTCCCAGCACAGCCACGAGACGGCAGAGGTGTTTGTCGTACATTCGGGGACCTGGGCATTCCTCCTCGGTCCCAACAAGGAAGACGGCGAGGTTGTGCTTGGTCCTGGCGACACGATATCGATACCGACGCGGGTTTTCCGCGGCTTCGAGAACATCGGTGAAGACGTCGGCTTCCTGTTTGCCGTTCTCGGTGGCGACGACCCGGGGCACGTCACGTGGGCACCGTACGTATTCGAGGACGCCAGGAGTTACGGGCTCGTACTGCTCGAGGACGGCAGCCTGGTCGACACGACAAAAGGCGAAACCATCCCGGCTGGCAAACGACCAATGCCGCCGACAACGCCGGAGGATGTTGCGAAACTCCAGCGACTGACCGCCGCGGACATGGCGGACTGCGTCGTGCCCCACGTATCGCTGTCGGGTGCCGCGCAGCATGGTCCGCTCGGTATCAGCGAAACCTGCATTATCGGCGCCGCCAGCGGCGCGGAAGATTTGCCCGCGGGCCGCATGAACTGGTCACACGGCTTTGCGCTCCGGCATATTGCGTTCGAAGCGGGCGCACACACCGAGCGGCACGCTCGCGGCGAGGCGGAGGTGATCATGATGCACAAAGGTCACCTGACCGTTGCTTTGCCGGACGGTGAGATCGAGATCGGGCCGGGAGACGTATTCACGGTCCCGATCGACATGCCGCGTGCGTTTCGAAACAACACGACCGGCAAAGCCGAGGCCTACTTCGTGCGCGGCGGCGATCAGCCGGGCGCACCAACATTCGTCAACTAGGGTTCGAGCGACACGCTCGACACAATCGAGGACTACTTGTGATCAAGATAATCAAGGACGGCATCAGCGAAGAGACTGCTGCCGATCTGGACGCCAGGACAAAGGCGATTGTCGAAGACATTCTCGGCGATATCGACAGCCGCGGCGACGCAGCTGTCCGCGAGTTATCGGAGAAGTTCGACAACTGGTCGCCCGAGAGTTTTCGGCTGTCCGCGGAGGACATCGACGCGGCGGTAAGACGCTTGCCGAAACAAACCATCGAAGACATCGAGTTCGCGCAGACGCAGATTCGCAATTTCGCGGAGATTCAGAAGGCCGCGCTCAGAGACGTGGAGCACGAAACGCTGCCGGGCGTTGTGCTTGGCCACAAGAACATTCCCGTCAACAGCGTGGGTTGCTACGTACCGGGCGGCAAGTATCCCATGGTAGCGAGCGCGCACATGAGTGTGCTGACCGCAAAAGTGGCCGGGGTCAAGCGCATCATTGCCTGCGCGCCTCCCCACGACGGCCAGCCGAACGACGCCATTGTCGCCGCCATGCACATGGCGGGCGCTGACGAGATCTACTGCCTGGGCGGTGTACAGGCGGTTGGGGCGATGGCACTGGGCACCGAGACGATAGCGTCCGTGGACATGCTGGTCGGCCCGGGCAACGCCTACGTCGCCGAAGCAAAAAGGCAGCTTTACGGCCGCGTCGGCATCGATCTGTTTGCCGGGCCAACCGAAACGCTCGTCATTGCCGACGATACCTGCGACGGAGAAATGGCGGCTACCGATCTGCTCGGTCAAGCGGAACACGGACCGAACTCGCCCGCCATACTGCTGACAAACTCGCAAAAGCTCGCCGACGACACGCAGCGGGAAATCGCCAGGCAACTGAAGACACTCGAAACCGCGGAGATCGCGGGTAAAGCATGGGAAGACTACGGCCAGATCATACTGTGCGACACAGAGGCTGAAATGCTGGCCGAGGCGGACCGCATCGCCAGTGAACACGTGCAGGTCATGACTCGCGATCCCGAGTATTTCCTGAACAACATGGTCAACTACGGCGCCCTGTTCCTCGGACCGGAAACCAACGTGGCTTACGGGGACAAGGTCATCGGAACCAACCATACGCTGCCCACCAAACTGGCGGCGCGCTACACGGGTGGTCTGTGGGTCGGGAAGTTCATCAAGACCTGCACGTACCAGCGCGTCACGCCGGAGGCCACGGCTATGATTGGCGAATATTGCTCCCGCCTGTGTGCTCTCGAGGGATTTGCCGGCCACAAGGCGCAGGCGGATTTGCGAGTTTCCCGTTACAAATCGAAGGCAGCCTGACCATGACCGATTCGAAACAACATGCGGCCAACAAATCGGCCGTAGTGACCAGCCTGCGCAACATCCTGCACGTGCCTATAGCCAAGCTCGACGGCACGGTGGCCGCCGTCTATGCCGACGATGCAAAACTGTTTGCGTTTCATCCCGTCAACGAGCTTCAGGGGGCGGCATCGATCGCCGAATCGCTGTGGCGCCCGATCCGGCAGTCGTTCCCGGATATCGAACGCCGCGATCAGATTGTGATTGGCGGCAGCTTCAACGCGGCGGACTATGTGTGCACGATGGCCTTTTTGCAGGGTACGTTCGAGTCGGACTGGCTCGACATTCCAGCCAGCCATGGCGTGGTGAGTCTTCGCTGTTGCGAGGTCAACCGGATCGAGGACGGCAAGATCGTCGAAGCGCACGTGCTCATCGACGTGCTGGATCTCATGCATCAGGCAGGCTGCTGGCCTTTGAGCCCGAGTGTTGGTGCGGAGGGCATGTGGCTCAGTCCGGCGACGCTGGACGGCGTAAACCTGGAAACCGCTGACGCGGATGCCGGCGAGGCAGCCATGCAGGTCGTCAAGGACATGCATGCCGGACTGCTGGCGTTCGACGGCAAAGATCTCGGCAGCATGCATCACGCACAGTACTGGACCCCGAACTTCATGTGGTACGGACCGTCGGGTATCGGCACGACCCGCGGCCTCAAGGGCTTCGAAGCGCATCACCAGGTGCCGTTTCTGCGCGCGTTCCCGGACCGAAAGGTCGCCAACCACATTGCGAACGTCGCTGACGGCGCCTACGTCATTACCGGCGGCTGGCCGTCGGTGGTTGCAACGCACACCGGCCCGAACTGGCTCAACGTCGGGCCAACCGGAAAAGGCATTGAAATGCGCGTCATGGACTTTTACCGTCTCGAAGACGGTCTGATAGCGGAGAACTGGGTGCCGATCGATATCGTAAACATACTCCTGCAAATGGACGTCGACGTGTTCGCGCGTCTGCGTCACCTGCAGGGCAAACCGCGCCGGTCGATCTGACGGCGCTGCGAGGCGCAGGTTCGACATGAGCATAACGGAGCTGACCGACGAACTGTTGCAGGTCCTCGAGGCCGTAGATACGCCTACCGTGTGCAACGCGATCGAGGTGGCACAGGGGAAACGCGGTTTTGACGCTTACACCAAAGGCACCGTCATGCACTCGGCGCCTCGGGATGGCGCTATCGTCGGCTTTGCCAGAACGGCGAAGATTGCCGGCAGACATCCGCCCACCGAGCCGGCCGAAACGATCCGGGCAAGGCGGCTCGACTATTTCCGCTCCATGGCGGCGGGCCCTCGCCCGGCCATTGCCGTCATCGAAGACACCGACCATCCCGACTGCGTCGCGGCCTGGTGGGGAGAGGTCCATACCGCCGTGCACAAGGGGCTGGGCTTGTCGGGTGCACTGACCAACGGCGCCATGCGGGATCTTGGCGACCATGAGCCGGGGTTCCCCGTGATCGCCGGCTCCGTTGGCCCCAGCCACGCGTTTGTCCACGTCCGCGAGATCGGCACACCCGTGTCGGTGCTCGGAATGACGGTCAGGGAGGGGGATCTCGTGCATGCCGACCAGCACGGCGCCCTGGTCATACCGCCGGACCTGCTGCCCATGCTAAAGGCGGCGATCGAAACGCTTCAGGCCAGCGAAGCCATCATCCTGGGCCCGGCGCGCGAAGGGAATTTCGACATCGATAAACTCGAAATCGCCTGGAAGGCGTTCGAGAAGGCACGGACCTGAGATCGATTCGACCCTGCTCTCGGCCAACGTGATTGGCCGTGTGCTTTCCACCAGGCTTCCACGCTGCGGCTGACCGCTTCCTTCCCGTTGCTGTAGGCTTTGGCCTTGAACGGGCGCGGAGAAAATCATGGCAAAGGGAGCCTGCAACTGCGGCAGTGTGGCGTTCGAGATCGACGAGGATCTCTCGGGTGTGATCGTCTGTCATTGTTCGATCTGCCGGCGTTCGACGGGCAGCAACGGTATAGCGGTTGTGATCGTCAGCAAGGACGCATTTCGCTGGCTACGGGGCGAAGAACTCATTGCCACATGGAACAAGCCCGACGCCGACTGGCAGGGCTGGTTCTGCAAAACCTGCGGCTCGCCGCTGCCCGGTGACAACGACGAAACGCGAATGTTCGTACCCGCTGGGTTGATTGTGGACGGCGATAAGGGGCTTAGCGTACTGCATCATATTTACGTCGACTCCAGGGCGCCGTGGGACGAGATCGGCGATTCGGGTCGTCAGCACGGCGGCGCTTTCGGCGGCTAGAGCGGCAACACTTCGACGCCGCTGCTGCAATTTTGGGGTGAGCGATACTACATCATCCGCGCCCGACAGTTTGCGCCAGCGCCTTTTTTCCGTCCGGCGGTCAACCGACAATACATTGCCGCGTTGATATAAGAAGTGTTGGCCAGGGCGACAGGGAAGTCACGTGTATCGGGCGACGATATTACGGGCGTTAGCGCAATGGTGAAGCCGATCTGTGCTGCCGTTCCCGTTTACATCATTGATCTGGACAATGAGCGGGAGTTCGCGGAACTGATTAGCCGGTACGCGCAGTGCAGCAGCCCTGCGTCTGAGAAAATCGGGTTGATCAGCGAACTCGAAGAATGGATACAGGAAAGAAACGCAAATCAGCTACCCGTGGCACTGGGTCTACCGGACGCTCGAGGCTGCAAGACGTTCGCAGTGGTAACGGCCTACTCTGATGAGCCGCAGGTCGCCCTCGCGGGTTCGATCCGGAGCATCGAAGAGATTCTGGAGATAGAGTCGGGCGACAATACAAAAGACAACAACAACGAAGGCTCTGGATGCGCGGTGTCTTTGAGGGCCCGGCTCACGGCCATCAGGGAACAAGCATCACAGGGTCGAAAGCCGTCTCTGTCTTATGCCGATGTACAAATAGACCGTGAGACGCTCACGGTGAGTGCCGAAGGCGTTGAACTCCGTTTGACGCCGGCCGAGTTTCGACTCATGCAGGCGTTTGTCCACAACCCGGGCAGGGTTTTTTCACGCGATCAGCTGCTCACCGTAGCCTCCGGCGGCGGAGCGGAAGTATCGGACCGGTCGATCGACAGCCACATCAAGAATCTTCGGAAGAAACTACTTGGCTGCGCGAAGACCTGCGTGCGGATACGCACCGTCTACGGCGTCGGCTACAAGCTGGAGTGAACCTGGCTGTCGCCAACAACCGACGTTGGCGACGACTCTACGCTCATAAAGTCTCCACAGTTGCTTGCTACCTTTTGTCCGCGTTCGGTCCTGGGTGTTGAATCGTGGTGTGGGGATACGCCGATGGTTCGGGCAGCGTAGGCGCTTTCCGAAGCGCCTGGGGCAAAAAAGGGCAAACCCGTAGAAATGCGGGGGCGCAAAACCACCGGTCTAAGGAGTCTTCTATGACAGCGGGGTTGCATTGGCGACACAAAGGCGCATCCGTTCGATTCCGACACTTTGGTCTGCTCGTTGCTTGTCTCCTTGGCCGCAAACCGGAGTGTGAAAATGACATCACATAGCAAACACCATTCGCTGCGACGCGGTATACATCTGCTCACTGCTGCGCTTCTACTCGCGACACCGACCTTCGCGCTCGCAAAAGCCAACGAGCCTGACGGTAAGGACATCCTTGCCGAGGCGGATCGCCGGGCCTCGCCTGCGGGAACGTCACCGGTACGCAGAATTCAACGGGGACAATCGTCACCGGACAACCAATCGCCGTCCAGTCTGGATATCCAGTCCTTCGACGGCTCGGGAAACAATCTGTCGGACGAGACTCTGGGCGCCGCGAAAACGCCGTTGCGAAGACTGGTGAACGCCGCTTACAGTGACGGCGTTTCTACGCTTGCGGGAGAGTCGAGGCTGGGGCCGAGGCACATCAGCAACATCGTCTCGGCTCAGCAAGCCGACATAGCGAACGCTGATGGAGCGACGGATTTCCTTTGGCTCTGGGGCCAGTTTGTCGATCACGACCTCGATCTGACGGACGGCACCAATCCTCCGGAGCCCGCGCCCATTCCGGTGCCGGCCGGCGATGCCTACTTTGATCCGCAGGCGGATGGCAATCGATCGATACCGCTCAACCGATCCATTTACGACACGTCCACCGGAACGGGAATCGACAATCCGCGCCAACAGCTCAATGAAATTACGGCGTGGATCGACGGTTCCAACGTCTACGGTTCCGATATTGAGCGGGCCAACGAGTTGCGTGAACTGGATGGCAGCGGCCGCCTGAAGGTAAGTGCGGGTGAATTCCTGCCGTTCAACGTCAACGGATTGCCGAACGCGGGAGGCGACAGTGCAGCACTGTTCGTCGCCGGGGACGTGCGCGCCAACGAGCACATTGGACTCGCCGCAATACACACGCTTTTTGTGCGTGAGCACAATCGTTACGCCGACTCGATCAGGGCCGAAGATGCAAACTTGAGCGGCGAGGAGGTCTTTGAGCGTGCGCGGCGCCTGGTAATCGCCCATCTGCAAGCAATCACGTTCAACGAATTTCTTCCGCTACTGCTTGGCGACGACGCAATCGATCGCTATAGGAGCTATGACGCCTCGCTGGACCCGCGTATTGCAAACGTGTTTTCCACGGCGTCATACCGATTCGGCCATAGCGCTCTCAGTTCGGAGCTTCTTCGACTGGACGTAAGCGGGAACACTATACCCGAAGGCAATATTCGCCTGCGTGACGCCTTCTTTTCGCCGCAACGGCTCACCGGGGAGGGAGGGCTGGATCCTCTGTTTCGCGGTTTCGCAGCGCAGCTTTGTCAGTCGATCGACATATACGTCATCGACGACGTTCGAAACTTCCTGTTCGGCGAGCCAGGTAACAGCGGATTCGATCTGGTGTCTCTGAACATTCAGCGAGGCCGGGATCACGGCCTGCCGTCTTACAACGACGCCCGCGAGATGCTGGGGCTCGCGCGAAAAACGGGGTTTGCGGACATCAATTCCGACCCAGAGGTACAGCAGCGACTTGAGTCTGCGTATTCGTCGGTCGACGACATCGATCTATGGGTGGGCGGCCTTGCGGAGAGCGAAGTGCCGGGCGCAATGGTCGGAGAACTGATCCGGCACGTCGTCTCACAGCAGTTTGTGAGCGTACGGGACGGCGATCGATTCTGGTACGAGCGCATCCTGTCCCGTGAGCAAGTCGATGCGGTAAACCGCACGAGGCTTTCCGACATCATTCGCCGCAACACCGGGATCGGAGATGAGCTTCCCGACGACGTATTTCGACTCAAGGGTGAAAAGCGGAAGAAGGACAAGCGCCGCCGCTAGCCGGGAAGAATAGCCGAGTGACGCTTCGCCGCTGCCGACCCGACTTCGGTGAAGCGTCTCGGCTGTAAGCTGACGGGATCAGGCCTTGCTAGCGCAATTCCCGCCACGAGGCGTCCTGGTCGACCGGCTCACCAGGCAGGGTACGCAGGTAGGCGAGCAGGTTGTTCAACTCGTCCTCGCTAAAATGCGCAAACCGGTCTTTTGCCACAACGGTCATGAGACCAAGATTCTTTCGGCCTCCGAGCCCCTCGCCGAACTGCATGAGCCGGCGAAAGTCGGCCTCCGAGTAGGCCGCGAGAATCGCGAGATCCGGCGTCGTAATGTCGATGTCCGCCTGTCCGCGCAGATCGAAACCGTGGCATTCGTTGCACATGGTCTTCGCGAGATACTCTCCGCGCACAAGCGCCGGGGCGTCTTCTTCACCCAGCAGTAATGGCGGCATGCGGTCCGCCCATTCCGCCATGTGCTGTGATTCGCCGCGCACCATTCTCATACGAGCGTCCCAGCCGATACTCGGCCGGGGCAGTGATTTCTCCACGACCGGCGCCGAGCGCAGGAACGTCACGAGCGCGGACATATCCTCGTCGGTCAGCAGCACAAAGTTGTAGGACGGCATGGACCATAGCGCTTTACCGTCGTAACCCACTCCCTGCCGGACGGCCGCTTCGATGGTTTCGGCAGTGTGCTCCCTCGCGTACTCGGCAAGGTTGGGCGCAACGGCAGTATCGACCCAGACCCACTCGTCGGAGAATACCTTGCCTTCGAGTTGCTGCCCGTGGCAGCCGAAGCAGCCGCGGGTGCGGGCGACGTGGCGGCCTTTTTCGACAATGGCTGGATCCTGGACGTCGTTGTAGACAAAGCCCGCATCGACGTCGACATCGTTCAGGTAGCTTTCGCTCACAGCGTACACGTACGTATAGAAACCCGAGACGGCGAGCACCGCGCATAGCGCGAGTATGAGAACCGGGCGGATGAGACGTTTTATCTGAATCACGGGCTGGTCACCTTCAGCTCAGCTGGCCTTCGTAATACGCAGGGACTTGATGCGATAGGCCAGGGTCGAGGCTTTTACTTCCAGCAGCTCGGCGGCACCCCCGGGGCCGGACACGCGCCATCCGGAAGCGTCGAGCGCCCTGCGAATATTGTTTTTCTCCATCTCGCGAAACTCCGCATCCGTCACAAAAGCTTCGTCGCTCGTCAGCGCCTGCGGTGCGGCCTTTGCGGCATTGTCGGATGCCTGCGCAAGATCCACACGCAGTCGGCTGGTCCTGCTGAGGATAACCGCCCGCTCGATAAAATTCTTGAGCTCCCGGACGTTGCCGCGCCATTCCTGGGACTCGAGCACGGAGGCATCCCGTTTGCTCAGCACCAGCGGCTCCCGACCGAGTTCTTCACAAATACGGCTAATGAAATGCAGGGCCAGCGGGACAATGTCCGCGCGCCGCTCGCGCAATGGCGCAACTTCGATTGGGAACACACTCAGACGATAGAAAAGGTCCTCTCTGAACCGGCCGGCCTTCGCCTCGTCCTTGAGGTTCTTGTTGGTGGCGGCAACAATCCGCACGTCGGTGCTGTGTGTCCGATCCTCGCCGACGGGCTCGAACTGCCCTTCCTGGATTGCGCGCAGCAGCTTGCTCTGCAACGGCAAGGGGATTTCGCCCACTTCGTCCAGGAACAGCGTGCCGCCGTCGGCAAGCTGCATGCGGCCGACCCGGTCGCGGTGGGCGCCGGTAAACGCGCCTTTGACGTGCCCGAAAAACTCGCTCTCGAACAGATGCTCCGGTATCGAGGCGCAGTTGACGCGAACCAGCGGTTTTTCGGCGCGCGCGCTCCTCGCATGGATTGCCCGTGCAATCACTTCCTTGCCGACTCCGGACTCGCCGTGAACGAGCACGTTTACGGGGGTCGAGGCAACGGCGTCGATTTGTGCCAGCGTGTGTTTCAGGGAATCGCTCTCGCCAATGATCTCGCCAAAATCGATGGCCTGTTCGACTTCCTCGCGTAAATAGGCGCGCTCGTCCTCCAGTTGACTGTTGAGCGCTTTTACCTGCTCGAATGCGCGGTTTCGCTCCGCCTCGAGCTGCTTGCGATCCGATATGTCCCGGAACACCACCACGGCGCCGTCCGGTTTGCCGTCTCTGATAATGGGGGTACTCGTGTACTCCACCGGCAGCGCGTCACCGTTTCGCGTCCAGAACACCTCGTTGTCGACGCGATGTGTTTCGCCGTCCCTGATCGCTGCATAAATCGGACATTCGTTTCTCGGATAGGGCGAACCGTCCTCGTGCGAGTGGTGATGCACTTCGTGAATGCTCTGACCCACAACGTCAGCCTGACTCCAGCCGAGAAGTTCTTCCGCCTGCTTGTTGATGAAGGTGGCCTCGCCGTTCCGATCGAGCCCGTAGATACCTTCCCCGGCAGTATCGAGTAAGGTTTCGTGCATACGCCTGAGCCGATCGAGTTCGTTGAACGCCTGTTCCCGCTGCTCCGCGGCGGCGAGGCGCTCAGCGATCGACCGGAAGACGACCACTGCACCCTTGATCTCGCCGTCGATGATGATGGGCGTGCTCGTGTACTCAACGGGGATCGCCTCACCACTCGAGGTCCAGAACACTTCGTCGTCGGAGCGATGAACTTTACCGTCACGAATCGTGGCGTAAATCGGGCAGTGCTCACGAGGATAAGGCGTGCCGTCCGCGTAGGAATGATGGTGGGCTTCGTGGACGCTGGTGCCGACAATATCGTCCAGCCGCCAGCCGAGCAGGTCGACGGCAGCGTTGTTGACAAACGTCGCCTTGCCGTCGCTGCCGATCCCGTAAATAGCGTCGCCGGCCGCGTTCAGGATGTAGTCGCGCGTTGCCGCCGCGTCCTGTAGAGCCTCTTGTGGGCTGGGTTCCGCTCCGGGCAGCGTCAGCGCAATGACAAAATGTCGATCCTCGTCCGTGACGGGCCAGGCATCCATGGATGCAGTCACCGATCCTTTGCCGTCCGACAGTTGCACGGAAAGATCAGCAATGACCCGTCCTTTCGACGTCAGCTCCTCCAGGGTATGGCGTACGCGGTTCAGAGAGTCGATCGAGAGATAGCCGAATATCGAGGCCGGCTCGTCGGATCGAAATCGCTTGAGGGCCTCACTCCTCCAGACACAGGCCAGATCAGCGTCGGCAACGGCAACGAGCCCCGGGGCGGCGGCGAGGACGCTGGTATTCAAACAGGAACTTTGAGTGCCCATCGGGAACCCCGGCTTACGGATTTTCAGGAAACTAGAACACAAGAATTTGTAAATCGCAAATTCCTGAAAACCCCGCTCGTTGGCAACCCTATGAATTTATTGGATATCTCAGCTTGGCACGCTTCCTGCTATTCGTTAGCTCAAGAAAGTAATTCTCGTGAGGAGGATCGGCATGACCTTCAGTCCACCGGATCAGAGGCAGAACGGGGCTGGCTCGTCCGGCGAGGGTGCGCTTGGCGAGGGCGAGGCAAGCCTTCTCAACGAGGCCATCAGTACAGCCTGGAACAGCAGGGATCCCTCAAACGTGATTCGGATTATCGAGCCGAACGCCGTCTGGCGGGACAACAACCACATCTTTCTCGGCCGCAACGAAATCTGGTCGGCGCTTCGAGCGCAGTGGGAGCACACGTTGCATTTCCAGGCGAAGCAGGAATTGACCTCGCATGAACACAATCGGATCACGGCGCGCTTCGAGTCGGAGTGGCAAAACTCGCTGCATGGCCAGTGGTATCGAAGGAGCGGTTACATCGAGTTTGCATTCGACGACAGCCGGCTCATTACAAAGATTGAGTCGCAGACCAATCAGCAGCCCATTACAGCGGACGAACGCTGCCTGAGACTCGACATGACGACGAATCGCGGCTGAGCGCTCGCGGAATGAAGCCGCAGACTCTATAGCCCGAACTTGCCGGTCGCTTTGAACAGGCGATCGTTTTTTGAACTCAGCTGCTCAACTCAGGGAGCAACAATGAAATCCATTATCTTGATCATGCTGGCCGGGATCGTTTTGAGTCTTGGCTCTGCAATGTTCTCCATGACGCGCGGGCCCGCCGGCTCCAAGGCGATGGCCAACGCACTTACGGTGCGTATCACCTTGTCGATCGCGCTGGTTGCCCTACTGGTGCTCGCCTGGGTCTTCGGCTGGGTCGATACGGGCGAGGTTTGAGCTCATGCTCCTCGCGCAAAGAGTATTGAACTACCTGACGATCGTACTGGCCGCCGTGGTCGTTTCCTGCCTGGTGTCGATCATGGCCCTTTTCATGGGCGGTGGGCAGGCAAGCGTCGATTTGCTGGCGCTGATGGCGATACAGATCGCCTCGATACCCGCCTCGATCGTCTTGATGCTGCTGGGGCTTCACATCTGCCAGATGTTCACGGTCGGACCCCTTACGGTAAAGCGCGTTTATGATGCCGTACCTCAGTGGCTATTGTTCATCTTCATGATGCTGTTGCTGCTCGTGGGCTCAGGCGAAGTCGCTTTCCTCGTGGTTGCAAGCTCGACGGACATCGTAGTGGAGTGGACCGCGCACGCGCCGCTGATATCGATGCTAACGTGTTCCGCGGCCGTCTGTGTGCTGCACGGGTGTGCAGGGCTTTTGTCCGGAAGGCCGCTGGCGTTGTCAGGTCGCTGGTAAGACGAGCTGTAAACCCGGCAATTGCGCGCAACCCCGCGTCGACACGCCGTTACTCGTCAGCAACCTGGCGCTCGAACGGCTCGATACCGGCTTCCACATCGTTCACCAGGTCTTGCGAGGTGCTGGAGGCATACACGTGCACCCAATCGACCTGCTCTCGCCAGATGTGAATGAGCATGTCGGTCTCTTTGCCGTCGAATACGACCGCAACGCGTTGTTGTTTCTCTTCGTCCATTGGCACCGATGCCGTCATCGCAAGCAACTCGTCGACTGGCAGTTTGTTGGCGGTAAGCCCGTCGATAGCGGCCAACATCGCCGGGATCGACGCGTCATCCACGTTTGCCGTCGTCGTGTGTACTTCGGGATCGCTCGGCGTACACGCCACGAGAAACATCGCAGCAAGGCCGGTGACAATACGCATCATCACGCTCATATCGGTCCCCCTCCCATCCGGTGAGGGGGAAAGGATACACCGATTACGCGGGAATCAGGCGCCGCGGCGAAGGCTGCAACGGTGGGCTTTTTGCTTCGTCACTATCCACCTTGCAGCAGCATCCTGAGTTTGGACCTTTTCTTTGTCCTGAACTCGGCGCGAAACACCGTCTGGATAGCGTGCAGTTCAGTAGATTCCGGCGGCACGAACTCGACGTTGACGATGACCTGCTGGCCATCGACAAACGGCAGCGTGTCGCCGAGCGGCAGCTCGAAACCAGCGGCAAGCGCATGGTCCAGCCAGGGCTCGAACTGAAGCCGAATGGGTGCGTGGTCGCGGCCATGCAATACGACGGGCGCCTGGCCATCGACCCGTATGGTGATGCTGTGGACTTCTGCAAATTCGTCAGTGGTGCCGTAGAAAGCCGTACTGACGTTCAGCGTGTGTGGAGCCCGGACATGGGTGACACTGTCGGCGAACACAGAGTCCCGGCTGTCAGATGATTCCTCGCGAGTGCCGTTCAGGAGCAGCTGGATGCGAAAGCGATCGACGCTTTTCGAGAAAGCCGAATCGGGATTGTCGGCATCTCGAAGATAACGTTCCGTGTGCTGCGTGCTGACGCCACAAGCACTGACGCCAAATAGCGCCAGCAACGCAATGGCTGTGATAGAGGCCCTGGCTCTTTTCACCACAACGCTGTTTCCTGGAAACCTGGCTCACCGTAATCGGGCCGGCTCAACAGGAATGACAGGAGCAGGCACGCGGTGTAACCCGAGTTTTTTGACGCGCCGGGGTTCATTGTGCAGACAGGCTAACCCTTCGACATGACACTATCCAGACACAATCGGGTGACAGGAACACACACGGAGTCAGCGGTACAGATCACCCTGCAGATAGCGCAAGCCGGTGTCGATGACGACCGTAACAACCGTTTTGCCGCGCCCGAGCTGGCGTGCGCGCTTGAGGGCGGCCCATACGTTCGCTCCGGACGTCGCGCCGCCGAGGATACCCTCTTTCCGGGCGAGCGCGCGGGCGGTCGAGTAGGCGTCCTCGTCTTTCACCGACACAACACTATCGATCAGATCCCGACGCAGAATCGTCGGCAGGAACGACAGTCCAATACCCTCCAGGCGGTGTTTGCCGCTGGTATCTCCGCCCGAGAGGTTACGGACGTAGTAGGGCTCCACTGCGACGATTCGAGTGCCCGGATTCGAGGTCTTTAGGATTTCAGCGTTACCGGAGATACAGCCGCCGCCGCCGACGGCCATGACAAACTCGTCGATTTCGGGCCCGAGCATATCGACAATTTCCCGGCCCATTGCGTAATACCCACGCTTGTTGTCCTCGTTGTTGACCTGGTCCGGCCAGAACGTCCCTGCCTCGGCGGTGAGCTCCCTGGTGCGTGCAATCATCCGGTCGATAACGTCGGCGGTCAGAATGCCGTTCTCCGCGTGAATCAGCTCCACGGTTGCGCCATACGCTCGCATCGTCTGGATCTTTTCTTCGGAGAACCCGTCCGACGAGACAAAATGCGCCTGGTACCCGCGCGTAGCGCAGACCATCGCGAGCGAGCTGCCGGTGCTCCCTCCCGTGTACTCGACCACTCGGCCACCGGGCTCAATGTCGCCCCGCCGCTCGGCACCCTCGATCATCGACAGCGCCATGCGATCTTTCATGCTGCCGGTCGGATTGGCCCCCTCGAACTTGACGAAGACGTCCGCGGAATCGCCGTCCGGCAGGTTCTCGAGCTTCACGAGTGGGGTGTTGCCGATCAGGGTTTGTGAGTTGGCCGTCATTGTCTTTCGCTGTCACTTTAAAAAATAAAGTGACTTCTATCAGAGTCACTTTATTTTCGCAAGTTACTCTGATATACAATTTGTCCCATGCCAAAAGCGACACCAAAAAAGCGCCGGACCATGCTTCCCGGAGCAGACGACTTCCCGTTTCGCTCGGAGTGCTCAATCTCCCGGACGCTGGAGCTGTTGGGGGACAAGTGGACGCTGCTGATCGTGCGGGATTTGCTGTGGCACGGGAAACACACGTTCAAGGAACTGGCCGACGCCGAGGGCATCCCGACCAACCTGCTGTCGGGGCGACTGCAACGGCTCATCGACTGGGGCCTGGCCGACCGCGAGCAGTATCAGGACAACCCGGTCCGATACCGCTACTACCTGACCGACGCCGGCCTGGCGCTCGAAGACACGCTGGTTCAGGTCATGACGTGGGGGAACCGGTATCTTGGTGGTGGGTTTTACGATCGAACCGAGTCGACGCGTTAGGAAGGCAGCGCTAGAAACGCGCCTCCAGCTCAACACCGACGATTCTCGGCGCATCGAGCGGAGCGTAGAAGTTCCCATCGCTGCCCAGGCCAAAGTTTTCGAACGCAAGGCCTGACTCGAGGCGTTCGTCGGTCAGGTTCTCCCCAAACAAGCGGACGGAGTACCGCTCTCCTTCGTATCCGACCTGAACGTTCCAGAGGCCAACACCGTCTCGCACGGCGTTACCGCGCTCGTCCAGGGGCGTTTCGCCAACATAGCTCAGCTCGCCACGCGCAAAAAATCCGTTGTCGAACTCGTATCGCGCAGCGACATTTGCATCGAGGTCCGGTACGAGCTTGACTGCGTTGCCCCGCAGGTTCTCGGTAGCCGACACCTGGAAGTCGCGGTATTCGGCGTTCGCGATTCCGATGCCGGCGTTGAACTTCAGCCTGTCCGTGGGATAGTAGACCGCCTCGATTTCAAAGCCGGAGCTCTCGATCGATGCCGCCGCTGCAATGAACGCGCTCGAGATGACCTGCCCCTGATCGTTGACGAGAACCTGCACTTCCTGCCAGTTGTCGGACTCGATGTAGAAGGCCGCGACGTTGAGGTAACCTTTTGCATCCGGCAGCTGGTACTTGAGGCCCGTTTCGTAACTCCAGACCGACTCCTTGTCGAAGCGGACAACCTCGTCCGCAACCTCGGCCTGCGCGGCCGTCAGATTGAATCCGCCCGGGATGTAGCCCTTGGACGCGCTGGCGTACCAGTTGAGTGTCTCATTGACTTCGTAACTCAGCACAAACCTCGGCAGGACCTCCTCGAAGGTCTCGTCGAGTGTAATATCCTGAAAGATCAACTGGGTAAATCCGAGATCCAGGACGCCGGCGGACTGGCTGGTACTGCGCTCCGCCCGGTCGTATCGGAGACCAACGGTTGCACTCAGCCCGTCGAGAGGCAGAGCGAACGTTGCCGACCCGAACAGCGAGTAGTCCTCACCATCGGCAATCTGTTCAGGCGAAAACAGGTATGTATCGAGGGCTGCGGCTCCGAAGGCGGTACCAAGCATGGCCTGCTTTTCCTCGCGGTACCATGACGCTCCCAGCAGGTACTCGAACACGTCGCTATCGCTCGAGGTAAAACTGATTTCCGCGCTCCAGATGGTCTCCTCTTCCACGTCGCGACCCGCTACCGACGGGAAGGCCGTGAGGTCGAGGTCGAGTCCCGCTGAATCCTTGTCGAGATTGGTATAAGAAAAGGCGGCGCGCAGCGACCCTTGAGCGAGTTGGTACTCGGCGCTGAGGCCACCGACGATATCCCGCTCATCCGTCTGCTTGGGTGTGTCGTTGAGGAATTCAAACTCACCGACGTTGCGGCCACCGTTGAATACGTCGGCGTAGGTCTGGTTGTAGAGGTTGCGGTCGACCGGCGAATATTCCTGCTCGAATAAACCCGGCGCATCGACATCGAGAACATACGCTGTCGCACGAATGGACAGGTTGTCGCTCGGTTCATAGATGAGACGCCCTTGCAGGAACAGCTCGGTAACTTCACCCGGTTCGTTGACTGAGGATGCCGGGTTGGAGATGTAGGCGTCTTCATTTGACGCTTTGAAAGACAACGAACCCAGCAGGTGATCGCCGCTCAGCGGGCCGCCAACAAATCCGTCGATCCCGTTACTGATGTCGCCGCCATTGAAGGTGGCACTGGACCAGCGAAACTCGCTGGTAACCGAGTCCGTGGGCCGGCGTGTGTTGATCAGAATAAGACCCGCCTCGCTGTTAGCGCCGTACAGCGTCGACTGTGGCCCACGAAGGACTTCGATGGATTCGATCTGGTTGAGAACGGCGTTGCTCAGCTCTCTGAAGGGTATGCCGTCGATATAGATGGCAGCCCGGTTGACGATAAAGGGGTTGGATTCGATACCGCGAATCGACACGAACACCGAACTCAGTTGACCACTCTCGTTGAACTGAACGTTCGGCACCAGGTCGTCGAGACGACGAATGTCGCGCAGTCTCGCTTCCCTGATGGCTTCTTCGTTGAGCACAGTAACCGAGAGATCGCTCTCCAGCAGAGACTCGTCCCGCTTCTGGCCGGTGACCGTGATCGTTTCTATGGGTTCCGACGAATCTTCTGCTTCGTTGCTTTGCGCGAGCGCGAGGTTAGTGAGGCACAGAGTGGCCGCCGTGAGCGCAACCCATGGTGTTCGCGTCATCGGGAGTTTCCTTGTTGAGAGCGATTCTCAACATGCATGAGGCAAAGTTGACGATCAACCTCAATTCCTACGCGAACCGGCTTATTGTCTACGGCATCCGGCGCTTGTGATTGAGCTGCTGACTCGGGGGATAACCGAAGTGCCGCGCAAACGCCGTGGAGAAGGCATTGGGACTGTAGCCGACGGCCGATGCGGCCGCTGCAACCGACGCGCCAGCGTCGAGCATGGCCGCTCCGACTTCCATACGCCTCCGCATGAGCAGTCCACCGACGGACTCTCCGAATGTCTCTTTGAATGCGGTGGTCATTACCCGGGTGCTGAGTCCGTTCAGCCTGGAAAGCTCATCCAGCGTTAACGCGGCCGATAGTCGCTCCTCTATGCAGTCCCGAACGGCATACATTTTTTGCTGAATTCGATTCGAGCGTGGCCGGCGAAAGCTCTGGCCAAACTCCGCGGAAACCATTGCGCTGAGTTCGAGCGCTCGAGATTGAAGCAGCATCTCACGATTCTTGCCGACGTATTCGTCGCCAGCCGACGCTACCAGTCGCGGAGTTGCACTAAGTGGCTTGCCGACCAACGGTGTCAACGGACGGTTCTTGACCATCCTCGCAATACCTGCAATGACACCGTCATCACCTTCGATGGCGTCTGCTGGAACGTAATATCCGAACGAACTCACGGCTCCGGCGAAGAGCTCTGTCTTGAAGCACATCTCGTCCTCGGGAACGTAAACGACATTGGCCACAGGACCCTGCGCGTCAAACCCACCGAGAAACTTTGAGTACGCACGAACATTCGCAACGCCGCAACTGATATGCAGCCCGGCCGGCAAGAACGCATCGTATGAACCCACTGGACCATCGCTTCTGTGCGAATGCCAGATGACTCCGGAGTTCATACTCACTTCTTCGTTGGAAACGCCTGCCTTTTCAGCAAAGTCTTCGAACTCGCGTGTCATCAACCTTCCTTGCGACCGGATCGACCGGTCCCGGAGACGATCGCGTCTTCAATCGGTCGCTGCCAGATAGCGGAGTCTTCTGGTTCGACAAACGTTATAACATATCATTTTCACGGTCGGTCATGAAGAAACCGCCTGTTCAGTCGGTCGGACCTGAGAGTCTGCCGATCAAGCAATCCCGTCTCGTACGGATTCCCGCCACGCCACCAGCAGTTCAGCTACGTCTCGATCCTTGCCTGGCGCGGGCGACATGCCCATCGAAACTGTTCGAACATGGCTCAAGTAGTCGGCGATTTTCTCAGCGTTCTGATCGTCTTGAAGGTGCCTGAAGACCCGCTTTGCGTACGAATCATACTCGTCACGAGCAGCCGCATCGGTGCAAACGCCAATAGGGTCCCAGACGTAGAAGAGTACTTCGTTGCAGAGTCGGTGCAGTTGATCCATAGCTCTTGGTTCGGTCATTGGATCACGCTGGGTAACAGAAGGAACTGGCGAATCTTGTGATGCTATTTCACGACGCCGCGTTTCCTCAGCACCCGGACGAGCTCGTCATGTGGCAAACGCGGGACGCGATACCGATCCGCTCCCGTCATCGTCTCGGCGGCAACCATGGCGTTGACGACAGCCTCTTCAGTTGCTTCGACCGTCGCCACGAAGACGGGTGTCAGGTTGGGGTTGGCGAGGGTCTGGACGAGAGCAGGCTTGTCATCGAATGCAACCTTGTTTGCCGTGGAGAACGCCACGAAGATGTCACCCGATGAGTCGCTCGCGCTGCTGCCAAGTCGTCCCAGTCCAAGCGTAACCCGTTGCGCAACCCGCTCGAGCTGGTGAGGCAGCAACGGGGCATCGGTCGCGACAACGACGATGATCGACCCGAGTTCGGGGCGGCGAGATGAGTCGTCTCCGGATTCGCAAGCCGGCTCGATCCGCCCCTCGGGTACGTCCCCGTCATAACAAATAGTGGCGCCGCTGATCTCGCGGCCAACCGGAATGCCTGCCACGCGCAGCCAGTCACGGCGCCCGTAGTTGCACTGCACGAGCACGCCAAGAGTGTACTGCTCCGCGCCCACTGAGAATTGGCGGGATGCTGTACCGATTCCGCCCTTGAATTCGTTGCAAATCATGCCCGTGCCGCCGCCTACGTTGCCTTCGGTCACGGGTCCGCCTTTGGCCCCATCGAGGGCCGCAAACACGTGTTCTTTCTTCACGTGAAAGCCGTTGATGTCGTTCAATCCGCCGTACGGTGGCCACGGACCATCCCAGGTTTCGGCAACCACCGGGAGCGACCAGGCTAACAGTCCCCCGGTTTTCTCGAGCGACCATTCGGTCACTGCATCGCGGACGACACCCACGCTGTGCGTGTTGGTGATCATGACGGGTCCGGCGAGCGTTCCACTCTCGTCGATCCAGATTGTCCCGGTCATCTCCCCGTTGCCGTTCAACACGTGATACGCCGCGTAGGCAACGGCTGCGGGGTCGTCTCCAAACGGGAAGATCGCCGTTACCCCCGTTCGCACGGGGCCCTCCCCGGCATTCCAGGCGCCTTCTCCCTCGATGATTGTCTGATGACCGACGTGCACGCCGGCTACGTCAGTGATTGCGTTGAGCGGCCCGGGCTGTCCGTCGAAGGGGATTCCGAGGTCACGCGCTCTCGGGTTATCGCTTCCATCCTCGGCGTTAGCAACGTCAATTGCGGCCAGACTACAGAAACCAATGATCAGAGCGAGTGCAGCGTTTCTCACGGCAGTGTCCTACCTCATGGATTTGTGATGTTCGACGCTAGCAGTTGCGGGGTACCCGCTCAAGCTCCTGAGCGATTGCGCTCAGCGCTTGACGAAACACGCCAGCGTATTCAGCGACGGGTCATGATCCTGTAACAGCCGTTTCCCCGTGTCCACGAACCCGCTTGCGACAATTTGATCGGCCCAGAAATCGACATTTTCAAAGAGCCGAAGCTCCTGGCGATCGACCTCCCACGGCACGCCTAACCCTGCGTTGAATACGGTGTGCACGAGTGAACAGAACGTTCTCGCGTCGTCCGTGCCCGCATCGTGATCTCGCAACACGAAGAATCCCTCGGGCCGCAAAACCCGATGAATGGACTGAATGTAGTCCGCGAGTTTTTCCCGCGGGCAGTGATGTAACCCGATGTAGCAGGTAACGAGATCCAGGGACGCGTCCGGAATTTTGTTCTCCGGAATGGGATCGTAGTCGTTCAGATCGAAGAAAGTGCCAACCGTACGAAGGCCGCCTCGCTCCATGATTTCCGGCGGTGAGTTATCGGGTGTCACGTCGTTGGTCAAATAGACCGGCCCGTCGATATTCAGCGACTTTTTGAGCCCTTTGACGTAGCGGCCGGTCGACCCGATTTCGAGATAACCGGAGATTGCGGTCGAAGCCGGCAATATCGCCTTTGTTTGCCGAACCATTTCCTTCTTTTGTACCCATAGTGCGGGTAACGCGTAGGTCAGGTCGGATAACGTCGTTTTGATGGCCGGGAGGCGCCGGGCAACTTCCTCGTAAATAGCCTGATCCGAATCGTGTCGTTCGCAGGCTTCGATGATCAGCTGATGAAATTTTTCTTCGGGATAAAGATGATAGATGACCTGCAGGAAGCGATAAAAATCATCGCGCGATTTGACGCCGCCGTAGACGCTCAGGAATTCGGACTCTCCCGTTGCACGCGACCCGAGGAGTGGCCTGTCGATTTCCTCACGGTAGTATTTCTGCCAGAGACTGTTGCGGAACCGGTAGTTAGGATCCAGGCGATCTTTGAGCGCAAACAACTCCCGCGCGCGAGGATACGCGGCGTAGAACTGATCAACCCGACCGTGCGGCTGATACGGCAAATAGTAGCTTCCCCCGCACGACAACACGGCGTCGATGAGTTCTCGCGTCCACACCGCAACGGCCTCGCGATCCGCCAGGCTGGTGCGCTGCTTGTAGTACAAGACCAGCGCAAAAACCTCTGTTTGTGCCCAGGCCAGCATTGAGCCCGGATCGGGGTGGGCATGGCGAATCGAGACGTTGACGACCTGGACTTTGAATCGCCGCAGAATTTCGGTCATCGGACTTGCGAATTCGGCGAGCCGCGACACAGGTACGAAGTACTCCTGAAGCACGTAGGTCGTCTTGTCGCGCGATAACGGCTCGAGCTCCGCAACGTCGTAGTCCGCTTCGTCGTTCCGCCATAGAACCTTCGGGCGAAGATAGAGCAGTGTTTCATAAACGTATTCGCGACGTAGATGACCGAGCGGCAGCTCGGTGATCGCCCACAGCATGTATTTCTCGGCCAGGTACAGGCTCCGCCCTTCTTTCCTTGCCTTGCGGTTGATGGGTTTGTCCGTCTCTTTCCAGCTGATCGCCCGGACTTTGTCGAAGTTCGGCGGCACCATGTCCGCGTTGTGGAACACGATGGATGCGTCGTTGCGCACGGTTTGCCCAAAGAAATCCGGATAATCACTCAAGGCCATCTTGCGGCTCAGTCGTTCGATTCGGGAGTTATTGGCCAGATCGAGCGAGGCTTCGACGATGATCCCGAACGCGCCGTAGCCGCCGATAGCGCCATAGAAGACCTCGCTATTCTCGGTTGGCGATGCGACGACAAGCTCGCCGTCGTGCAGCATCACCCGGATCGATCGAACACTCAGAATGACCGGCCCGAGGCCAACGTACCTGCCGTGGCAATTGACGCTCAGCGATCCGCCCACCGTAAAGTTCGAATAGGTCTGCATCACGCGGACGGCAAGCCCGAAGTCGTCGGCAACGCGTTGAATATCCTTCCAGCGCGTACCACCCTGCACACGGATCGTGCGGGCAGCCGGATCCAGCTCGAGAATTCGATTCATGCCGCGCATGTCGATGTGCTGGGTTCCCGGCTGTGCGGTTTGGCCACCCATCGAGTAGCACCCTCCGCCAATCGAAATCGGCTTGTCGGATGCCTTGACGAACGCCTGCAGCTGATCGACGGTCCCGGGCACGTAGACCTCGTCAACCTCGGTAGTATTCAGTCGGGACACGTCACTGATGACCGTGGAGCTGGTTGGCCGTTCGTAGTTGTCGACGGCAACGGGTTGCTCGGGATCAAGCACGAGGCGCATGCGTTTCAGCGCCGGCAGTCCGTAGCGATCGACCGCGGCCTCCGGTCGTGACTCGGCCACGCAATGAAAGCCAAAACGTTCGTAGAACCGAACGCCGCCTTCGTTGATTTCGGTGACGTCGAGCTCAATGCATCGGTACCGGTCTTGCATTGCTGCGTGCTGTACCTGCTCGAGAAAACGCTGCCCGAGCCCTGCACCCCGGCGGTTGCTGTTGACGGCGATATTGTTGATGTAATACGCATCCCGTGACGGCAGCATGACGTAGCCCGCAAGCGCACGATTGACCGCAACGATCAGGTGCGGCCAGCGCCCGAACGGCATTGCTCTCAACATGTTGAGGGCACCGGAGAATTCCTCGGCACCCAGCTGCTCGGCGCTGTAACCCAGTTCTGCACCGCAGATTTGATCGTCCGCTAACAACACCGTGGCAAAACGGTAGCTGAAATGACCGTTGGGCCGGGCAATCAGCTGGCGGAGCGCCGTTTCCGCCGTTTTCCGGTCACCGAACATGAAGTCAAAGAGCTCGTGCGAACTCTCGTAGATCAGCGGCGCCAGCTCTGGCGCCTGTTCGGCACTGGCCGGCTCGAAGCGGATGTCGGGATCAGACTCACTCATGCTTCACCTAATGCAGCCTGAGCCGTTGGCCGGATCTGGCTCGTACAGGACTATACACGGCCGTATTGTACATAGAAGTCAATGCGGTACTTCGCCACTTCGGTTTCCTGCGATTTAGCCGTGCCTGTGAACGGCCAGAAGCGGGCATTTGCACGTCAACGATATTGAAATTACCGACGGGCCATTTCCTGCACAAGAACGTCTACTTCTGGACGCGACGGCTGATGTAGATAGCGAAGCGCAACGATGTTTCGATTGATTTCAATGCCAGCGATGGGCAGAGAAACCAAATTCGGCTCCTCCGGGATCGAGCTATCCGGCAGAACAACGACTCCAGACCCTCGTCTCGCCATCGCTAGCAGCCACTCCACGCGATTCGATCGATACGCCGCGTAGAGCTCGTGTCCTTTCTCCGCGCACGTTTGGTGCAACGATTCGCGCATTTCACAATTTAGACGATCCAGCATATTGGTCCTGGAAAGAGTCTCCAGCGACACTTCAGAATGATCGCTTAGCTCGTGACCGACCGATAGCACAGCGCGGTACTCTTCGCTGTACAAAGGATCAACTCGGTAGAGCTCATCGTTCGCCTCACCCGATGTCACGGCAACGTCCAGGGAGCCCTCACGAAGACCTTCAAGGAGCGACGGCTGGGAGTCAACGATCAGCTCGATATCGGCTTCCGGAAATTTATTGCGGTAGCTTTCCACGGATTTGGCAATCCTGTTTTGCCCGACCGTTTCCCCCAATCCGACGGATATAGGGACTCTTTCGAGGCGGTTGTAGCGAACGGCTTCGTCCCTGGCTTCGAGCGCTTGTTGGTGTACCGCCTCGATGTGCGGTCGCACAAGTGCGCCCAGGGGCGTTAGACGACAACCTGCCCGGTCTCGCAGAAACAACGCCCCACCAAATTCATCCTCCAACTTCTTGATCGCCGCGGTAAGTGAGGGTTGCGAGACGTACGAGGCTCTGGCTGCGTGCGTGAAATTACGATGCTCACAGACCGCCAGGAAGTAGCGAACCTGGTTCATTTCCATCCTTTGTCTCCCTCGTTGCACCCTGTCGACAGAGGACTGCGGCCTCCAGCTTACATAGTTTATCCCTATCGAAGGGTAGAAGAACAGTATTGGCGCATTCGGAACGAAATCTGAAGAATATCGCTTCAAGAGCTTACCAAACTTGACCTGACGAGCCTTTCTATATCAACGAACGCCAATTAAGAATAGAGGAAAACTATGAAAAGGATCATTGCGCACCTGCTTGCAGGACTGAGCATCCTGAATCTAACGACACCCGCACTAGCAAAGGACAAAACCATGAACCATCAACTGGCTAGCTACATTCCAATGACCGCTGCGCCTCGAAAGGCCGACGCGTTCGCACACTTCCTTATCGGGGCGGCTCCGCTCGTCAAGGAAACTGAACCGGGCACCAAACTGTGGTTCGCGTTGCAGGGAGCGTCCGAAGACCAGCTCGCCATCTTCGACATCTTCCTGAACGAGAGTGCAAGAGACGCACATTTCTCCGGCGATGTCGCCGGCGCCCTCAAAGCCAATGCCTCGGAATTGGTTGAAGGCGGATGGGATGACGGTGTGGTAGCGAACGTCAATCACGCCCAGGTACTGTCGGAAAAAGCGCCTGTAGATCTGTACGACGCCACAACAGCGACCTACATCAAGATCACAGCGGCAAAAGGTCAGGGGGACACTCTTGCGGAGCTCCTGACCGCAGCAGGTCCAATAGTTGCCGAAACTGAACCGAAGACCCTTTATTGGGTTGCACTGCGTCTTGACCAGGATAACTTTGCCATCTTCGACATCTTCACTGATGAGACAGGCAGAGAGGATCACTTCGCCGGGCAAGTCGCCGGTTTGCTGAAAGAGCAATCACCAACACTCGTTGCAGGCGGATGGGAAGAAGGCGTCGTGGCTAATGTTCGCAACTACAAGATTCTTGCGATCAAGTAGCTGGAGACGCCTGAAGTGTTGTCTGTCGCGATGGTGTGCGACAGACGACACATCTTTCGGGGAGACAGCGAACTTACTCCACCGTTACGCTCTTCGCGAGGTTCCTCGGCTGGTCGACGACGGTATTGCCTTCCCTACTTTCGAGACCGGCCTCTTTGTCCGCAAACACGTATTCGTTGACGCACTGCTTACCGAAAGTGCGCTGAACCTACGCCTCCGGAAAGAACGTGACTACTATAACGCGACTACTATAGTGCCCGCCTAGAACTTCGTTGAAACCAAGAAGATGATCGAAGGCTCGGAGCTCTTGGTGAACCTTATTTCAGTCTCTCCGTCGGGAAGCGGCTGGTTGGGTGAAATTCCATCGCCGAGCTGCATGACATTGGAATCGAGGGACAATCCGATCCCGAAGTTGAGACTACTGGAGCTGTCGGGCCTCTTGAAACCGACCATGTAGCCTGCACCAAAAGAAGTCAGCGTATCGCTCCCATTCGCCCCGAAGTTAACGGTCGCGAAGGGGCCGTGGCCGACCTTTCTCCCGGCTTTGCCTTTGCCGAAGAAGTAGTGGATCTCGAGGAAGAGCCTCGGCGAGTCTGTAACGTCTTCGGTTACACGTACAACACCATTGACGAGTTCTGCGCCGTCAATACGATCGGCGTCCATGCCGAACCCGGCCCCAACACCAACGCCCCAGCCTGCCCCGAAGAAAGCCTTATCCTGCGCTAGCTCGTCGGCCTTCTTGCGCGCCGCATTGGCCTCCAGATTGGCAGTGACCGCTGCTGAAGGGTCTTTTGCGTTCCTGGCTTTCGCGGCCTGACAGTCGGCATAGGCAGCCCACTGATCAAGCGACTGCTCGACCGTAAGGCCTGTATCGTTGGGCTGCTCGTCGCATGGATCGTCCGCGACCGCAGGCGAAGCTGCAAGCACCAGGCACAGCACTCCCAATTGACCTGTGTATTTCATTCTTCTACAACCTCCGTTCCTGTACGAATCCGCTTCGCAGTGTTGTCCCAATCCGCAGTCCGCGATGACTCCAGAATGGTGAGAATCGCGGTGAACTTCGTAGCGCTCGTAAGCTGTAGGTTCCCGCTTGGCAGTACTGCACCGTTTATGCCGCGTAACTGTATGAATCCTCGATCATTATCGGTGTCCCAATATGCGCCGTATGTTTCGATTTCCACGTATGCTTCCTCTCCGTATGTAACGCTTCACCAACACTAGTGTCGCGGCGTGCCTGTTTGTCTCACCATCTGTTTGTCTGCCTGTCTGTGCGCACGCGAGCGGTGCGTGCCTGCCTCGAGGTCAAGGTGGTGCGTGGAGAACTTGAGCGCTTGTCCCGGCAGGAGCGGATCATGCGCGCCAACGCCGAAAACCCTTGATGTGGCTATTCAGTTACACCTGAAAGACCGGGATGGATGCTGTCGACCGAACAAGCACGGCCAGTGAATTGTTCAGGAGGAGCGACGCTGCATCAGCACGAGAATCTGACAGAAAGGTCGATTCGGAGGGCCCTGCAGGCCAGCGTACTTCGTTGTTCCGCACAGCTAGCAGACGGAGCTTTCCCGTCGTCGGCTCGGGTGAGAAGTATTAACGGCGGGCGAAGAACCCCGATAGAAGCTCGTCGAGTTGAGTGTCGAAGATCCCTTCCGGCTTCTGCTCGCAATGCTCGGCGATCATTGCGTGGCCGGATTCGGTGCTAACGACTTGCGGGCTTTGTGAACGACTCTTTTGTCACACAAAAAACACCGGGCCTGAGGTTCTACTCCACCGTCACACTCTTCGCGAGGTTCCTGGGCTGGTCGACGTCGGTCCCTTTGAGCACGGCTACGTGATAGGACAGTAACTGCAGCGGCACCGTGTACACGATCGGCGCAACGAGGCGGTCAGCGTGCGGCATCTCGACGACCGTAATGCCTTCTTCGCTTTCGAGGCCCGTGTTCTTGTCGGCAAACACGTACAGCTGGCCGCCGCGAGCGCGTACGACCTGCATGTTGGACTTGAGCTTGTCGAGGAGATCGTTGTTGGGTGCAACGACAACCACCGGCATGTCTTCGTCGATCAGCGCCAGCGGGCCGTGCTTGAGTTCGCCAGCTGCATAGGCCTCGGCGTGGATGTAGGAGATCTCCTTGAGCTTGAGCGCACCTTCCATCGCAATCGGCCACATTGGGCCTCGGCCGAGGAACAGCGTGTGGTGTTTCTCGGCGAAGTCCTCCGCGAGCTCCTGAAGCTGGTCGTTCATTGCCAACGCTTTTTCGGTGGTCGACACCGTGTGCACAAGCTCCTTGACGAACGCCTGTTCCTTTTCCGGATCGAGTCCGCGATGACGGCCGAGCATGAGGGTGACGAGCAGCATCGACAGCAGCTGGGTCGTAAACGCCTTGGTGCTAGCGACGCCAATCTCGGGACCTGCATGGGTCATCATGACGAGATCCGACTCGCGCACCATTGAGCTGTGCGCGCTGTTGCAGATCGTCAGCGAACCAATGTAGCCCGATTCCTTGGCGAGCCTCAGCGCTTCGAGCGTATCGGCGGTCTCGCCCGACTGCGACAAGGTGACGAACAGCGTATTCGCCGGCACGACCGTTTTGCGGTAACGATACTCGCTCGCGATCTCGACCTGGCAGGGCACGCCGGCGATCGACTCGAGCCAGTACTTGCCGACGCAGCCCGCGTGATAGCTGGTGCCGCAGGCAACAATGTGTATGTGTTCTACGGAATCCAGCAGCTCTTTGGCTTTTGGACCCAGCGACTCGGGCAGCACCCGGTTGTTTTCGATGCGGCCGTGCAGCGTGTTGGCCAGCGCGCTCGGCTGATCGAAGATCTCCTTGAGCATGAAGTGCCGGTACGGCCCTTTTTCCGCGGCTTCGCTGTCCCACTGGGTTTCGTGCACTTCGCGCTCGACGAGCTTGCGGTCAGCGTCGTAGATCTTGACGCTGTCGCGGCGAATCTCGGCGAGGTCGTCCTGCTCGAGGTAGATGAAACGCTGAGTCACCGGCAACAGCGCCGGCACGCCGCTGGCGACGAAGTTCTCGCCCAAGCCCAGCCCGATCACGAGCGGGCTCGCGACGCGGCTGACGACAATCCGCTCCGGGTCCTCAGCGTCGACGACGAGCAGTGCATAAGCGCCCTCGAAACGTTCGACGGCCTTGCCGACAGCCTCGACGAGGTCCATGCCGTCTTTTACGTAGTCGTGCACGAGGTGCGCAGCCACTTCCGTGTCGGTTTCGGACTTGAACTCGTAGCCCTTGGCGAGGAGTTCTTCCTTGATGTCGGCGAAGTTTTCGATGATGCCGTTGTGGATCACGGCAATGCGGCCCGAGAGGTGCGGGTGTGCGTTCTCTTCGGTCACGCCGCCGTGGGTCGCCCAGCGGGTGTGCGCCACGCCGATGCGGCCGTTGAGCGGTGACTTGTCGAGCTTGGTCTCGAGCTCGGCCACCTTGCCTACGGTACGGCACAGGCCAATCTGCTGCTCGGCGTCGACGACGGCCACGCCCGCGGAATCGTAGCCTCGGTATTCCAGGCGGCGCAGGCCTTCGACGAGAATCGGGACTATGTTTCGTTCGGCGACAGCGCCAACGATTCCACACATGGGGTAGATCTCCTCATTTAGCGCAACGACTCTGCACGACGGCTACTCGAGCGGCAAGGGCATGAGTCACACGCGGTAGTGTGTGCGCGGTCCGGGTTTTCCCAACCGCCTTTTTCCTATTTTTTCTTCTCGGGGCGCTTCCAGCTCTTGTGCGTAAACTGCTTGGCCCGTTCGAGGGTCAGGCGATCGTCCGGCGCCGGCTTGGTCAAGGTGGACCCGGCGCCAATCGTCGCGTTCCGGCCCACTTCGACAGGGGCCACGAGCTCGACGCCGGAGCCGATGAATGCGCCGTCGCCGATTACGGTCTTGTGTTTGTTCGCGCCGTCGTAGTTGCAGGTGATCGTGCCTGCGCCGACGTTGACGCCTGCGCCAATCTCAGCGTCGCCGATGTAGGTCAGGTGGTTGACCTTGCTGCCGTCGCCGACGTCGCTCTTCTTGATCTCGACGAAGTTGCCGACCTTGACCTTCGCTGCCAGGCGCGCGCCTGGCCTGAGCCTCGCAAACGGCCCGATTTCGCAGTGCTCGCCGGTCTCGGCGCCTTCGATATGGCAGTTGCTGTGCACGACGGTCTCAGCGCCGAGCACAGCGTCGCGAATCAGATTGTTGGGCCCGACGGACACGCCGTCACCGAGGATGACCTTGCCCTCGAGCACGGCGTTGACGTCGATGAACACGTCGCTGCCGCAATCCAGTTCGCCACGGATATCGACGCGGGCCGGATCAGCAAACCCCACGCCGCGGCGCATTAGCGCTTCGACCCGCAGCTGCTGCAGCGCGCGCTCCGCCTCGGCAAGCTGCTGCTTGTCGTTGATACCGGCGACCTCTTCCGGGGAGCGGGCCTTGATGCCGTGGACCGTAACGCCGTGTTCGACGGCCGTCGCAATGACGTCCGTCAGGTAATACTCGCCCTGCGCGTTGTCGTTACCGAGCCCGTCCAGCCAACGTTTCAGGAGATCGGTCGGGCAGAGCATTACACCCGTGTTGATTTCGTTGACCCGCAGCTCCTCACGGCTCGCGTCCTTGTGCTCGACGTTGCGCACGACCATGCCTTCTTCGCGAATGATGCGGCCATAGCCGGTCGGATCTGCGAGATCGACGGTCAGCACAGCCATCTCGTCGTCGGGGGTGTTGTCGAGCAGCTTTTGGATCGTATCCGAACTCAGGAGCGGTACGTCACCGAACAGCACGAGCGTCCGTCCGCCCGCAGGTGTGCCGGGCATGGCTTGCAGTACCGCGTGGCCCGTCCCGAGCTGCTCAGCCTGCAGTGCCCAGCGGATGTCTTCATCGGGGAACCGGGCCTGGACCTCATCACCGCCGTGGCCGTAGACCACGCAGATGTCGCCGGCACCCACGGCCCGCGCCGTGTCGAGTACGTGGCCCAGCAAAGGCTTTTCGGCCAGCGGCTGCAGTACCTTCGGCAGCCTGGAACGCATGCGCTTACCCTGGCCGGCGGCGAGAATCACTATGCTGAGCGACAAGACCTAACTCCCTGATTTTTGGTGGCAGAATGATACCGCAAAGCGTTTATGGAAAATTGTCACCGGTCACATTATGACAGTGCTTCAGGCACGGTTAATGAACGGGCGCTATGCTTGGCCTTATGCTCCGATACCTTTCGCTGTCTCTGTTGCTGCCGTCCCTGCTGCTGGTCTCGGCCTGCAACAACGAAATCTACGTTCGCGACGGCGTGACGGACGGCGATACCTTTTATCTTGCCCAGCAGGCGCTGGTCGACGACGACCCGATTCTGCAGTCCTGGGCGTCGTACAGCCTCACGAAGAGCGCGTGCCAGCTCGAGCTCGGCGGCCAGAACCCTGCAAGGGCCAGCTCCTACGGCTGCGAACTTACGGCGCGCCGGCACCTTCTGGACACCTGGGAGGAGCAGCGACACGAACACCCGGGTATTCGCGACGAGTATCTCGACTCGCTCAGTTATGTCCGCGAGTCGGGCTACCTTGACGAGTACGTCGTGTACTACTTCCGCTCAAGCGACTGGCAAATACCGGCCGAGGTTGACGTCCGGAAGTTTCGCAAATGGCAGCGGAAACACCTGCCCGGCCATCAGGCCAGCACCCGGATTATCGGATCCTGGAATTACGCCGACCGCATCATGCGCGAGGCGGCGCAATACTGAAACTCAGCGCTTGCCCTTGAGTTTCTGCGCGGCGCGGTAACGGGCCGTGGCTTCGGCGAGTTCCGCCTGCGCACGGGCAAGGTCGGTTTCCTCGGACGCACCCTCGAGCGCCTTTTCGGCTTCCTGCTGCGCAGCCAGCGCGGCGGCTTCGTCGAGCTGGTCGCCGCGCAGCGCCGTGTCGGCCAGCACGGTCACTCGGTGCGGCTGGATCTCGATGATGCCGCCCGTAATGTAGAACATGTGCTCTTTGCCGTCGGTGTCCTCGACGCGCACTTCACCGGGTTTGAGCATGGTCAGAAGCGGCGCGTGGCGGGGCGCAATACCGAGTTCACCCATCTTCGCGGGCGCGTACACCATTTGCGCCACGCCTGAATGGATTTCGCCCTCGGCGGATACGATGTCGACGTCGATAGTGGCCATGCTGCCGTCCTGTTCCTAAGCCTGCTGCCTTACTGGTACTTCTTCGCGTTCTCGATCGCTTCGTCGATCGTGCCGACCATGTAGAAAGCCTGCTCGGGAATGTGATCGTAGTCGCCGTTGGCAATGCCGTTGAAGCCGCGAATCGTTTCGGCCAGCGACACGTACTTGCCGGGCGCGTTCGTGAAGACTTCCGCGACGAAGAACGGCTGCGACAGGAAGCGCTGGATCTTGCGCGCGCGGCTGACGATGAGCTTGTCTTCTTCCGACAGCTCGTCCATGCCGAGAATCGCAATGATGTCCTGCAGCTCTTTCTGCCGTTGAAGAATGGCCTGCACGTTACGCGCGCAGTCGTAGTGCTCCTGGCCGATGACCAGCGGATCGAGGATACGCGAGGTCGAATCGAGCGGATCCACAGCCGGGTAGATGCCGAGTTCGGCGATCTGGCGCGACAGTACGAGCGTGGCATCGAGGTGAGCAAAGGTCGTGGCGGGCGAGGGGTCGGTGAGGTCGTCCGCGGGGACGTAAACGGCCTGGAACGAGGTGATCGAGCCGGTTTTGGTCGATGCAATACGCTCCTGCAGTACACCCATTTCCTCGGCCAGGGTCGGCTGATAACCCACGGCTGACGGCATGCGGCCGAGCAGCGCGGATACCTCGGTACCGGCGAGGGTGTAGCGATAGATGTTGTCGATGAACATGAGGACGTCGCGGCCTTCGTCGCGGAACGCTTCGGCCATCGTCAGGCCCGTCAGCGCCACGCGCAGGCGGTTGCCCGGCGGCTCGTTCATCTGGCCGTACACGAGCGCCACTTTGTCGATAACGCCCGAGTCGGTCATTTCGTGGTAGAAGTCGTTACCTTCGCGAGTACGCTCACCTACGCCGGCAAACACGGAGTAGCCGCCGTGCTCCTTGGCAATGTTGTTGATGAGCTCCATGAGCGTTACGGTCTTGCCGACGCCGGCACCGCCGAACAGGCCAACCTTACCGCCCTTGGCAATCGGCATGATCAGGTCGATGACCTTGATGCCCGTCTCCAGCAGGTCGGTCGTGGCCGCCTGATCTTCGTAGCTTGGCGGAGCACGGTGGATCGGCAGCTCCGTTTCCGCACCAATCTCGCCCGCGTTGTCGATGGGTGTACCCAGCACGTCCATGATGCGTCCCAGGGTCTTTTCGCCCACGGGCACCGAAATCGGCTGGCCGGTGTTGCTCACGGACATGCCGCGCTTCAGGCCTTCCGACGAGCCCATCGCGATCGTGCGCACGATGCCGTCACCCAGCTGCTGCTGGACTTCGAGCGTCACGCCGCCGTCGTCGATCTTGAGTGCGTCGTAAACCTTGGGAATCTGGCCGGCGGGAAATTCCACGTCCACGACAGCGCCAATGACCTGCACAGTAGTTCCGGTGCTCATGTTTTCGGTTCCTCTTGACCTGGACGCGCTTCCACGCCCAAAAAACAAATCTCTAAATCTTTAAACCGTGGCTTAGCCGGACACAGCGTCCGCGCCGCCCACAATTTCTGAAATCTCTTGCGTAATCGCCGCCTGCCGAGCTTTGTTGTACTCGAGCTGCAGCGAGTCGATGATGTCGCCGGCGTTGTCCGTTGCCGATTTCATCGCCACCATCTTGGCCGCCATCTCGCAGGCGAAGTTTTCCACGGCGCCGCGGTAGACCTGCGACTCGATGTAGCGCATCAGCACATCGTCGAGCAGCTCCCCCGCGTCGGGTTCGTAAATGTAGTCCCAGTGATCGGCGAGCGACTCGTCGCCCAGGTCTATTTCGCTGACCGGCAGGATGGTCTCGGCCACGGGCTTCTGGCTCATCGCGCTGACGAATACGTTGTGATACAGGAACAGCTGGTCGATGCGGCCTTCCTCGTAAGCGTCCAGCATGATCTTGATCGCACCGATCAGCTCGTTGACCGACGGCCGGTCACCCAGGTGTGACGCCGAGCCGACGACGCTGCCGCCGAAGCGGCGGAAGAACTGCACGGCTTTTGCGCCGACCAGCACGAGATCGACTTCCTTGCCCTCGTCCTTGAGCCGGGTCATGTCGCTGATGACCTGTCTGAACAGGTTGCTGTTCAGGCCGCCGCAAAGACCGCGATCCGTCGAGATGATGATGAAGCCGACCCGTTTGACGTCCTCGCGTTTGGTCAGATACGGGTGCTTGTAGTCCGGGTTGGCATACGCGAGCCGGCCCGCGACGCGCCGGATGCGCTCGGCATAAGGGCGCGACTCTTCCATGAGCAGCTGCGCCTTGCGGATCTTCGACGCGGCCACTTTTTCCATGGCGCTCGTGATCTTCTGCATGTTCTTCACGCTCGAGATCTTGGAACGTATTTCCTTTTCGCCGGCCATAACCTGTCTCTGGTGTGTCCGTTTGCTCGGTAGCTGTTACTGTCTCTACGACCTGTCTATTGCCGTATCGGCAATAACCGCGGTCCTAAAAAGCACCCTTCTCGGCAAAGCCTTCGCAAACCTTCCTGAGGCTTGCTGCAATGTCGTCGTTGTAGTCGCCCGATGCATTGATGGCGTCCAGGGTGTCCTGGTGGTTCGCCTTGGCAAAGTCATGCAGCGCCGCTTCGAAGTCGACGACTTTCTCGACGTCCACGCCGTCGATGAAGCCTTCGTTGACGGCGTAAAGCGACAGCGCCATTTCGGCCACCGACAGCGGTGAATACTGCTTCTGTTTCATGAGCTCGGTGACACGTTCGCCGCGTTCGAGCTGCTGGCGCGTGGCCGCGTCGAGATCCGACGCAAACTGCGCAAACGCCGCTAGCTCACGATACTGGGCGAGCGCCAGGCGAACACCGCCGCCGAGCTTCTTGATGATCTTGGTCTGGGCGGCACCGCCTACGCGCGATACCGAAAGCCCCGCGTTGATCGCCGGACGAATACCGGCGGCGAACAGGTCCGATTCGAGGAAGATCTGGCCGTCGGTAATCGAGATGACGTTCGTCGGTACGAACGCCGACACGTCGCCAGCCTGCGTCTCGATGATCGGCAGCGCCGTCAGCGAACCGGTCTTTCCGGTGACCTTGCCCTTCGTGAACTCTTCCACGTAGTCGGCGTTGACGCGCGCGGCACGCTCCAGAAGACGCGAATGCAGGTAGAAGACGTCACCCGGATACGCTTCGCGACCCGGCGGGCGGCGCAGCAGCAGTGAGACCTGGCGGTAAGCCACGGCCTGTTTGGACAGGTCGTCGTGGATGATCAGCGCATCCTCGCCGTTGTCCATAAAAAATTCACCCATCGTCGTGCCGGAATACGGCGCAATGTACTGCATGGCCGGGCTCTCGGCGGCAGCAGCAGCAACGATGATCGTATGCTCCAGCGCGCCCTCTTCCTCGAGCTTGCGGACAACGCCCGCGATCGAGGAGGCCTTCTGGCCAATGGCGACGTAGATGCACTTAACGCCGGTGCCGCGCTGGTTGATGATCGCGTCGACGGCAACGGCCGTTTTACCGGTCTGACGGTCGCCAATGATCAGCTCGCGCTGGCCGCGGCCGATCGGCACCATGGAGTCGATCGACTTGAGGCCGGTCTGTACCGGCTGATCGACCGACTGGCGCTCGATGACGCCCGGCGCAATGCGTTCGATCGGACGGGATTCGTCCGACTGAATCGGGCCCTTGCCGTCGATCGGGTTGCCGAGCGCGTCGACGACGCGGCCCAGGAGGTTGCGGCCGACCGGCACCTCGAGGATGCGCCCCGTCGTTTTGACGGTATCGCCTTCCGAGATGTGTTTGTAGTCACCCAAAACGACCGCGCCCACCGAATCCTGCTCGAGGTTCAGCGCAAGACCGAACGTGTTACCGGGGAATTCGAGCATTTCGCCGTAGCGTGCGTCGGTCAGGCCGTGAATGCGCACGATGCCGTCGGTCACGGCAATGACGCTGCCGATATCCCGCGCTTCGGCGGTTGCCTCGAAGTTCTCGATGCGTTCTTTAATCAGCTGGCTGATTTCAGAAGCTTTGAGTGCCATGGTGTATTTCCTCTTTAGTTGACCAGCGCGTTGGCAAGGCCATCGAGCCTTGCACGCATTGATCCATCAATTACGACATCGCCGGCTTTGATCACGGCGCCGCCAATGAGAGTGGGGTCGACCTCGGTCGCAATCCGGACGTCGCGGCCCAGCCGCGTTTCGAGCGCCTGTGTGATCTGCACGAGCTTGTCCTCGGAAACCGGCGTTGCGGACGTTACGGTGACGTCGACGGTGTTTTCGATGTTCGCCTTGAGCGCCTCGAAGTGGGCGGAAATTTCCGGCAACACGGCGACGCGGCCGTTCTCGAGCAGCAGCTTCAGGAAGTTGCTGCCCTTGGCGTGATCGCCGGAGAGCAGGCCGCCGCCGGCTTTCGCAAACAGGCCGGTCAGAAAATCGAAACGCTGCGGATCGCTCAAAGACGGGTTCGCCAGGTAGGCCGCAACCTCGCCGCTCTCGAGCAGCGCCGCACCGACGGCCAGCGCTTCCGACCAGGCGGCAAGCTCGCCGCTGTCGTTCGCGGTTTCAAACACCGCCTGGGCGTAAGGCCGCGCGATTGTGTTGTTGTCTGCCATTGCTCAGGACACCTGGACGCTACAAATCCTGGGCGAGCTTGCCCAGGATATCGTCGTGCGCCGACGCATCGATCTCGCGCTTCAGGATCTTCTCGGCGCCGGCGATCGCAACGGCCGACACCTGGCCACGCAATTCCTCGCGTGCCCGGTTTGCCTCCTGTTCGATCTCGGCCTTGGCAGCGGCGAGCTGGCGCTCCCGCTCCTTGGTGCCGTCCGACTTGCCTTCCGCGACAATTTCGTTGGCGCGAGCGTTGGCCTGATCGAGAATGGCGCTGGCCTGCCGACGCGCGTCGGCTACGATGTCGTCCGCTTCAGCCTTGGCCTGATCGAGACGCTCGGCGCCCTGCTCGGCCGCGGCGAGCCCTTCGGCAATCTTCTCCTGGCGCTCTTCGATCGCACTGATGATGTGCGGCCAGATGAATTTCATGCAGAACCAGACAAAGACGATCATCGCGATCGTCTGGCCGCCCAGTGTGCCTATGTTGATATCCACGTAATGCTCCTTACAGCATCCTGGGAACAGGCAGGGTCAACCCCTGCCGGTATTGCTTTAGCCGCCGGTGGCAGCCTGGAACTGCGCAACGAACGGGTTCGCAAACGCGAAAAACAGAGCAATACCCACACCAATCATGGCTACGGCGTCGAGCAGCGCAACGACCAGGAACATCTTGGTCTGCAACATGGGCGCAAGCTCGGGCTGACGTGCAGCGCCTTCGAGGAACCGGCCGCCCAGCAGGCCCATGCCGATGCCGACACCCAGGGCGCCGAGGCCGATCAGAAGAGCAACAGCGATCGCCGTCAAGCCAATAACAATATCCATCAGTTTCTCCTAACGAGGATGTAGTCCAAATTTATCCAGGCGAAAACACCCGAAATTACTCAATGCTTCTCCGATGCCAGGCTCAGATAAACCACGGTCAGCATCATGAAAATATAGGCCTGAAGCGTCACGACAAGGATGTGGAAAACGGCCCAGCCGAAGTGCAGCGGCAGCTGGAACCAGCCGATCAGCGCTATCAGGATAAAAATCAGTTCGCCGGCGAACAGGTTGCCGAACAATCGGAGCGACAGGGACAGCGGCTTGGCCAGCAGCGCTACCGATTCGAGTATGAAGTTGAAGGCAATGATGAACGGCGCGGCAATCAGGCCCACGCCCTTCATCGGCGGCGCAATCGGGTGCATCGTCAGTTCCTGGACGAAACCCACGACGCCCTTGCTCTTGATCGTGTAGAAAATGATCAGCGCGAAGACCGACAGCGACATACCGAAGGTAATGTTGACGTCGGTGGTCGGTACCACCTTCTGGTAGGGCAGGTGCAGGCCCTTTTCAGCGACGAGCGGCAGCCAGTCGACCGGTATCAGGTCCATCAGGTTCATGAAGAACACCCAGACGAACACGGTCAGCGCCAGCGGTGCAATGAGCTTCGACTTGCCGTGAAAGGTCTCCTTGACCGAGGTATCCACGAGCTCGACGATCATTTCGATCGCCGTCTGGAATTTTGTGGGTACTCCGGTCGTGGTCTTCTTCGCCACGCGGCGGAAGAGGAACAGGAACAGTACGCCGAGCAGCACCGACCAGAACATCGAATCGACGTTGATCGCCCAGAATTCGCCCGGGCAGGCGCCGAGATACCAGTCGCCCTCTTTCTTGCAAAGCTGCAGATTCTGAAGGTGGTGGGTAATGTAGTCGCCCGAGCTGGCCGGGCCGTTCTCACTCGCCATTAGAGACGCTCATGTCCTAGTGTTTTTGTTCGTCGTCCTCGAGCCAGGCGATGAACACCATGAGCTGCGAGGCAATAAAACCGGTAAACAACGGCCCGCCCGCAAGCGGTCGAACCAGGGCGAGCACCAGGCTGAAAATCAGCACGGTCAGCGCCAGTTTGCCTATTTCGCCGATCCAGGCTGCTCGTAGCAGCGCTTTGGCGCCGGGATCCCGGCGAGGCACTGCCAGCCTGAGCGCCAGGAAGCCGTTCGGGAGTACGCAGGCCAGGCTACCGAGCAGTGCCGAGTAGCCCGCGACGCGACCGCCAAAAAGCCAGAACGCTGCGGCGACGACCAGCCCGATAGCCGCTTGTCCGGCCAGCACCTTCAGCATGACGCTCATGAGAGGGGTATGCCTCCGGCACTAAAAACGCCACCGCCTTTTACAAAAGATCAGGTCAAAGACAGACGTGGCGCAGATCGAAGCGGTAAAACCAGGCGGGCCTTCAAATTAGGCGTGCGCATTATAGTGGCACCCCTTGTGCATAGCAACAAAGATTCCACCAAAGTCGAAACCGTCAAAACGGCGTTTTTCCCGGGGAAAAATGGCACTTTTTGTGCCACCGCCGGAGGCCGGGGCCAGGGCCCGGAAAATCGCCCCACAGGCGCTCAATTTTCGCCCGCTTCGGCCGATAACAGAGCATGGCGGAGCCCCTTTTCCGCGTTATCGAGAATACTGGAGTCCACATGCTGCTGATCGCGAGCCAGTCGCTGAAATCTTCACCGGTCCTGATCGACCTCATCCGTGAAATGAGTTTCGCCGCGAGTTTCTTCTCGACGCCGGCCACGCTCAAGAAGCTGCTCGCGGGCGAATCCCGCCGGCTCGTGATCATTGCTGACGCCGACCTGGACGACGAGGCGGTAGGTGCGCTGAAGGCGGCCAGCCGGGCCACCCCGGTCGGTATTCTGATCGCCGCGGACCGGGCCCGGGTCGCCAACGGCCCGCGCTCCGGGCTGCTCGACGAGATCCAGAGCATCGACAACCTGGAATGGGTGGGCCGCAAGCCCGATTTCGACGCACTCAGAAACTCAGCAACTCGCTGCCGCCGCCGGCTGCTCAAGGTATCCCGGGAAGACATCAACCGTGCCTTCGAGGAGTTCGAGTTTGTGGTCCGCTACCAGCCGAAGGTCGAGCGCGCCAGCAACGACGACTGGCAGACCCGGGAGGCCGAGGCGCTCGTGCGCTGGAAGCACCCGGAGCTGGGTCTATTGGGGCCGATGGAGTTCCTGCCCGAAATCGAGGCCTTCGGGCTCATGGGCAAGTTGACGGAGTTTGTGCTTCGCAAGGCCGCGGCACAGCTTCGCGCCTGGCACGAGCAGGGCATCGAGCTGACCGCCTGCATTAATCTCGCGTCGAGCCTTCTGAACGAGCCCGCACTCGCGGCGCGCTACGCGAAGATCGTTCGCGAACTCAAGTTCACGCCCGACTGTTTTACGCTCGAACTCATCGAGCAGGATCTCTCGAACCCGGAAGCGCCGCACGTCAGGACCATCAACGAGCTTCGCGCCGAGGGTTTCAGGCTCTGTCTCGACGACTTCCGCGTCGCGGCGGCGTCACTGACGACGTTCGAACGGCTTCCTTTCGACGAAATCAAGATTCACGCGGCGGCACTCAAGCGAGCGCAGTCCGACCGCACGGCCATGGCCGTACTCGCCGCCGTCACGGGCCTTGCGCATAACCTCGGCATGTCGGTGTGTGCGGAAGGGGTCGAAAGCCAGGACGTTTTCGAATTCCTGAAGACCATCGAATGCGACCGCATGCAGGGCTTCCTGATCTCCGAGGCCGTCATGCCGCAGATCATCCGCTCGGTCTATTCCAGTGAGGATCTGAGCGTCGGCGACGTCGCCTGAGCCCGGGGCGCTACAGCCGCTCCGGCCACTCGCCGAACTGCAGCTCGAATTCGATACCAACCCCGAAGTTACGGCGCCGGGGCTCGTCGGCAAGTTCTTTCGGGTAGGAAATACTCGACAGCACTTCGACGAAGAACCACTCCCGCAGGACGCTCCTGCGGTAACGGACTTCGAAGCCGTAGTCGCGTATGGGCACTTCGTAGTCACGCTCGCCGCTTCGAAACGCGCTGAACGCCAGCGCCGAGCGACGGTTGATGCTGTAGTAAGCCGTCAGCTTGGTTGCCCATTCGAGACCTTCCGACTCGTCGTCCTCGACGAGCGAGGTGTAGCTCCGAAACAGCCACTGGCGGCCCGCAGCAAAATCGATCTCGTTGTTCAGGGAGATGCCCTGGCCGCGGGAGTCCTGCCAGAACAGCTGGGGGGAAACCCGCCACAGCCAGCGCTCGGCGACCAGCGGGTTCAGGTTGTAGCGAATGCGCGCATACGGATCGAGCGGCGTCGAGAACTTGATGCCTGCGCCCAGATCCCAGCCGCTGCGCAGACCCTCCTCACCCGAGTAACCGAGCCCGAGCAGGAACTCCTGGTCTTCGAACTCGGTGAAACGATCGGGTAACGAACGCGCATCTTCCTCGTCGCTGCCGTCGATGAAGCGGTCCGCGTCGCCGCGCCCGACGACGAGCCGCACGCGCCTGTCGATGGCCGGCAGCGCCACCCTTGCCCGAAAGCGGCCGCGAAAGCGCGTGGCGTCGCGCTGATCCCAGCGCAGGCCCGCGCCGATGTGCCCGCGACTGACGTCGCCCGCACACTCCGTGTTGCTGCTGCCGAACAGGCCGTCGAACCAGCGCGAGGAATGGTAGACCAGCCGCTCGATGCGAACCTGGGTCGAATCGAGCATGGCGCTTTTACCCTCGTCGACCTCGGGCGCGCGGCACTCGAGTTCGGCGGGGCCCGGCGCGCCAATCGGAATGCTGTTGGTGTCGGTATCCGCCTCGCGCGCCTGCCCTGCACAACCCGAAAGGCACGCGGCCGGCAGCAATACGCCGCACAACAGGCGCACGGATCGAGGAACGGTTTGCCCAAAGCCGAACATGCCACCAGTTTACCCCTGGCAGCATGATTCTTTGGTTGATCCAGTACCGGTTTGGGGTGGGACTTCCGCACGGCGTGGCGCCGGCAACGCCGTGTCGCCGAGACGAATACTCGAGATTACTTTATGTGGTCCAGGATGCCGTCGAGCTCGTCGAGACTGTTATAGCGAATGGTCAATTTACCGTCGCCTTTTTTGCCGTGCTCAATGCGCACGCTCGCACCCAGTTTGTCCGACAGGTCGACCTCGAGACGGCGTATGTCGGCGTTGCTTTCCTTCGGCTTTGCGGGTTTGTCCGCACCGCCGCTCAGAAGGCGTTTGACGAGCCGCTCGGTTGCGCGCACCGACAGGCCCTGCCTGGCGACCTGCCGGGCCGCTTCGTACTGTTTGCCCGCGTCCTGTATCCCCAGCAGCGCGCGGCCGTGGCCCATATCGAGCGAACGGTCCTCGAGCATGGGCTTCACGCGCTCCGACAGTTCGGCGAGGCGCAACAGGTTGCTGACCGCAGCACGCGACCGGCCTACGGCTTTTGCCGCTTCCGCATGGGTCAGATCGAACTCGTCGATCAGCCGTTCGAGCGCCCGGCACTCCTCGAGCGGATTGAGGTTTTCGCGCTGGATGTTCTCGATGAGCGCCATGGCGATGGCGTCTTCGTCGTCGATACTGCGCACGAGCGCCGGCACCTCGGCGAGACCGGCAAGCTGCGCCGCGCGCCAGCGGCGCTCGCCGGCAACAATTTCGTACGGCGTGGCACCGTCGCCTTTGACGGGACGCACGACGATCGGCTGCACGACACCCTGACTCTTGATCGATTCAGCCAGATCGTTCAGCGACTCCTGCCGCATGTCGACGCGCGGCTGGTACTTGCCGCGGGAAAGGTGCTCGACGGGAATATTTCGGAGCGCACCGTCACTGGCCGCTTCGCTGCTCGCGGGAGCCTCGGCGGTCGGCGCGCTTTGCGCCGGCTTGCTGAGCAGGGCATCGAGCCCGCGGCCCAGACGTTTCTTACGTGCGTTCATAGAGTTCTACCTGGGCGAGGCCGGACGTGCATCAGGCCGTAGCGGCGTCACGAGCGTCCTCGCGTCTCAAGATCTCGCCCGCCAGCGCCAGGTAGGCAATGGCTCCGCGCGAACTGCGATCGTGCAGAAGCGCCGGCCGGCCGAAACTGGGCGCTTCCGCAAGGCGAATATTGCGAGGCACCACGGTACGAAACACCTTCGACTCGAAGTGTTCGATCAGCTGCAGCGATACCTCGTTGGAGAGATTGATCCGCGGATCGAACATCGTGCGCAGAATCCCGTACACCTCGAGTTTCGGATTCACGGTGTCGCGAATCTGTTCCACGGTGTTGAGCAGAGCGGACAGGCCCTCGAGCGCGTAGTACTCGCACTGCATCGGGATCAGCACGCCGTCAGCTGCCGTCAACGCGTTGACGGTCAGCATGTTGATCGATGGCGGACAGTCGATGAGGACAAAATCGTAAAGCCCCGCGACGGGCGCCAGCGCCTTGGAGAGCTGCATCTCGCGACCGATGCGCTGCAGCAGCTCCACCTCGGCGACGGTCAGGTCGTCGTTGCCGGGCAGGACGGCAAAATTGCCTTCGGGCGCGGAAACGATCGTGTCGGCAGCTGTGGCGTCGCCGAGCAGCACGTCGCAGGTGGTGACCTCGAGGTTCATCTTGTCGATGCCGCAACCCATCGTGGCGTTGCCCTGCGGGTCCATGTCGACCAGCAGCACACGGCGCTGCGTCGCCGCGAGCGAAGCGGCGAGGTTGACGCAGGTCGTGGTCTTGCCCACGCCGCCTTTCTGATTGGCCACAGCCAGGATACGGGTCATAAGCTCAATTCGTCGGCAACGCTTCCGTGCTCGCGCGTCGATTTACGCGGCTCTGAAGTGCGCTTGTATCAGCCGTCACTTGGAGGTCATCAGCACGACGTGGCGCGAACCTTCGTCGAGGCCGGGCACGGAAAGTGCCGCAACGGTACACCCCCAGTGACCGCTGAGTTGTTCTAGTTCTCGTGCCGGGTAGCGCCCCTTCAGCGCTACGAACACCCCGTCCTCTCTTACGTGATGCCCGGCTACATCCGCCAGCGCAGCCAGTTCTGCGACCGCACGGGCGATCACCGTATCAAAGCGCTCGCCGGGTGCAAAGTCCTCTGCGCGCGACCGGACCGCCGTGACGTTCTGCAAGCCCAAAAGGGCCGCGGCATGATCGACAAACTGGATTTTCTTGTTATTGCTGTCGAGCAGCACAAACTCGCGCTCGGGTTCCGCAACCGCCAGCGGCAGGCCGGGGAACCCGGGGCCGGTGCCGATGTCCAGCACGCGGCTCCCCTCAAGGTACGGCCGCGCGGCGAGGCTGTCGAGCAAATGCAGGCTCAACATGGCCTCGCGCTCGCGCACGGCGGTCAGGTTTACCCGGCGATTCCAGCGCTCGAGCTCGTCGAGCAAGGTTTCGAGCTGCTCGAGCTGGCGGTCGCCGAGAGACTGCCCGAGAGCGCTTAAGCCTTCCTCAAGCCGTTGCCGCTCGGTTGCCGGACTCACTCGCCTCCCAGCAAATGCTCACGGAAAAACAGCACGGTCGCCTGCTGGTAGATGTCGCGGTTTTCTTTTTTCCGATAGCCGTGACCTTCATTGAGCGCGTTCATGTACCACACGGTTTCGCCCTGCTCGCGCAGCGCCTCGACCATCTGTATGGCCTCGGTCACGGGCACGCGCGGGTCGTTTTCGCCCTGCACGACAAACATGGGTACCTTGATTTTCTCGACGTTGTTGAGCGGGCTGATCGCCTCTAGATGAGCACGCATTGCCGGGTCGCGCTCGTCACCGTATTCGACACGGCGCAGGTCGCGACGGTAGTCCTGGGTGTTTTCGAGGAAGGTCACGAAATTCGATATGCCGACAATATCCACGGCCGCGCGCAAGCGGTCGCTGTAGTGCACGGAACTGGCAAGCACCATGTAGCCACCGTAGCTGCCGCCGAACACCGCTACGCGGTCGGCATCGAGATCCGGCTCCGTGGCGACCCAGTCGAGCAGCGCGCCAATGTCTTTTACGGAATCCTCGCGGAGCATGCCGTTGTCGAGCGACACGTAGGTCTTGCCGTACCCGGAGGAGCCGCGGACGTTCGGCACCAGTACGGCAGCGCCGAGCTGTTTCATCCACAGCTGATAGGTGCTCGAGAATGAAGGCCGCGCCTGGCCTTCCGGCCCGCCGTGTATCGAGATGATGACCGGGAACGGGCCGTCGCCGGGCGGCTTGTACAACCATGCCGGAATCTGCCGCGGCCCACCGTCGACCTCGTCGAACGTGGGATATTCGATCAGCTCGGGTTCGACGAACGCACTGGTATCGAGACCGCCGACTTCGCTGTAGGTCCAGCGCGTCAGCTTGCCGTAGTCGAGCGGGCCGCGACCCAGGTCCAGCACAAACGTGTCGCTGGGCGTGCGGGCCGTGTTGAGCGTCATCGCGAGTTTGCGGCCGTCGGGGCTGAACTCGAAGTTGCCTGCGATTCCCACCGGTATGTTGTCGACGCGGCGGTACTTGCGGTTGCGCGGGTCCAGAAGGTACAGCGCCGTGCGTCCGCCTTCGTTGACCGAAAACACTGCGCGCCGGCGATCGTCGGATATGGCACCGCCGTCGACGTTCCACGGAATATCCGCTGTCACGTAGACGGGTTCGGAGCCGGGTTCGAGCGACTGCCATGCCAGCGTCTGAAACTCGCCCACGCGGTCCGTAATGAACCAGAAACCGTCGTTCGCATCGTCGAACGCAAACGGGTAGTTGACGCTCGGCGACTCGGCGCCGCCGGCCAGGAGTTGCGTGTCGCCGCTGTCGAGATCCACCATGTGGACGCGTGAATCGGTGATGGAGACGTAGTTCGTCACGAGCAGCTTGCTGCCGGACGCCGAAAACTCGGCGGGCCCCCACCAGCTGCCATCCGGCGACTCCAGGGCCACTTCAGCCGAGTCGGGATCGTCGGGATTGGCGATCCAGATATCGTTGGATGCGCCGTTGCGGCGCGTGCTTTGAAACGCCAGCCGACGACCGTCGCGATCCCAGGCCATCGCCCCGTTGCGCGACTCGCCGTCGGTCAGCATCTCTGCATCGCCGCCGTCCGGGTCCAGGAGGAAAATCTGCGCAAACTCGCTGCCGCCGGCATCGCGCGTGAACGCGAGTGTCGACGTGCCCGGGCGACGGCTCACACCACCGATGGGCTCGTTGTAGAAGGTAATCTGATGGCGGGCGCCGCCAGGCTGATCAACGCGGTGCAGCTGGGCAACGTCGCCGAAGCGCGTGTTGACGTAGACGCTCTTGCCGTCAGCGGACCAACCCCGGAAGCTTGCCGATCGCACGTTCTGGTAGCGATTGAGGCCGGCGACGATGTCCGCCGGAATCTCGGGCACATCTTCCATCACGAGGTTGCCGTTGTTGGCAACGCGCCGTTCGATTTCTTCCGCCGACGCGGGCAGCGCCAGGCAAACCAGGGTGGTGCAGAGAATCAGGAATCGCATATTTCCCCCAATAGTGACTCGTTGATGTGCTCGTAACGTCGAGGCTTTGGCTAAGTCATTGCGTGACGGCTGCCCGGAGACTCAAGCCACCAGCAGCGCCATGAAATCGTCGACCGCAGTTTTGCCGAGTGCGTTACGGTCCGCGCACAGCGCGTCGAGCTGCTGCCACTGCCCGGCGGCGAGCTTCGGCGATACGCTGTCGACAAACTTCTGCTTGAGTACCGGAATGCCTTCGTCGCGTCGCTCACGATGGCCGATCGGGAAGTGTACCTCTATCCGGTCGGTGCTGGTGCCGTCCTTGAAGAAAACCTGCACCGCGTTGCCGATGTAACGCAGCTCGGGGTCGAAGTAGTCTTTCGTGTACTGCTCGTTCTCACGCACCTCCATCTTGTCGCGCAGCGCGTCGATGCGCGGGTCGGATGCCACGTCGTCCTCGTAGTCGGCTGCCGTCAGCCGGCCGAAGATCAGCGGCACGGCAACCATGTACTGAATACAGTGATCCCGATCTGCCGGATTGTCGAGCGGGCCGGTCTTGTCGATGATCCGCACACCCGCTTCCTGCGTTTCGATGACGACCTTCTCGATGTCGTCGATGCGATCTTTCACCGCGGCGTGCAAGGTCATGCCGGCTTCGACCGCCGTTTGCGAGTGGAATTCCGCCGGATAGGAGATCTTGAACAGCACGTTTTCCATGACGTAGCTGCCGTAGCCGCGCTGGAACCCGAACTCGTTACCCTTGAAGAGCACGTCGTAGTAGCCCCAGGTTTTCGCCGACAGCGCGGACGGGTAACCCATTTCGCCGGTCATGGCGATCAGCGCAAGGCGCACGGCGCGGCTGGTGGCGTCACCGGCCGCCCAGCTCTTCCGCGAGCCCGTGTTCGGCGCGTGCCGGTAGGTCCTGAGCGAGCAGCCGTCGATCCACGCGTTGGACACGGCGTTGAGTACGGTCTCGCGGTCGCCGCCCAGCATGCGGGTCACGACGGCAGTCGACGCCACGCGAACGAGCAGCACGTGATCGAGGCCTACCCGGTTGTAGCTGTTCTCGAGCGCCAGCACACCCTGGATCTCGTGCGCCTTGATCATGGCCGTGAGCACATCCTGCATCGTCAGCGGGTCGCGGCCCTCGCTGCGCGCCTGGCGGCTCAGGTAATCGGCAACGGCAAGGATGCCGCCCAGGTTGTCCGACGGATGGCCCCATTCGGCGGCCAGCCAGGTGTCGTTGAAGTCCAGCCAGCGATTCATGGCGCCAATGTTGAACGCGGCCATGACGGGCTCCAGCTCGAACGACGTGCCGGGCACGCGGGCGCCGCCCGGCAGTGTTGCGCCCGGCACGACCGGCCCCAGGAGCTTGGTGCAGGCCGGATAGTCGAGCGCCTGGAAACCGCAGGCAAGGGTGTCCATGAGACAGTAGTGCGCCGTTTCGTACGCGATTTCGGAATCGATCTCGGCGTTGCAGACGTAATCGGCAATGTCGACGAGTACCTGGTCCCAGTCGGGACGGACGGCCGAGCGAATATCAGCTCCTGACATGAGTATGTTCTCCGAAGAAGGGGGTTGTTGCCCGGCCGGCAGCGGCCGGGCTTTGAAAGGGATTAAGGATGCGCTAGCCGCGCTCGGCAATGGGTACCCAGGCCTTGAGGTCGGGTCCCGTGTAGTCGGCCGCCGGGCGAATCAGTTTGTTGTTCGAACGCTGCTCCATGATGTGCGCGGCCCAGCCGGTAATGCGCGAGCAGACAAAAATCGGCGTGAACAGGTAAGTCGGCACGCCCATGAAATGGTAGACCGTGGCCGCGTAGAAATCCGCGTTGGCGAACAGTTTCTTCTCGTCCCACATGACTTTTTCGATGGCCTCGGAGACCGGGAACAGCACCGTGTCGCCGACGCTGTCGGCGAGCTTCTTCGACATGCGCTTGTTGACTTCGTTGCGCGGATCCGACGTCGTGTACACGCGGTGACCAAAACCCATGATGAGCGCTTTCTTCGCGAGCATGTCGTGAATGCCGCTCGTTGCAGCCTCCGCGGAGTCGAACTTCTGGATGAGCTCCATCGCGGCTTCGTTGGCGCCGCCGTGCAGCGGTCCGCGCAGCGCGCCAATGGCACCCGCCACGGCCGAATGCATGTCCGACAGCGTGCCCGTAATGACGCGGCCCGCAAAGGTCGAGGCGTTGAACTCGTGTTCCGCGTACAGGATCAGCGTCGTGTCCAGAGATTCCTGGTGCAGTGTTTCCGGCGGCTTGCCGTGCAGCATGTGCAGTATGTGACCCGACACGCTGTCGTCGTCCGTCTCCGTATCGATACGGACGCCGTCGGCGTGGAAGCGGTGCCAGTACACCATCATGGAAGGCAAGGCCGCGAGCAGCCGGTCCGCAACGTCGCCCTGGTTGGAAAAGTCACCCTCGGGTTCGATGTTGCCGAGAAAGGACACGCCCGTGCGCAGTACGTCCATCGGGTGCGCGTCGGCGGGGACCATTTCGAGCACGGTCTTCAGCGCATCGGGCAGACCGCGCAGGGTCTTGATGCGGGCCACGTAGGCATCGAGTTCGTCCTGGGTGGGCAGGTCGCCCTTGAGCAGCAGATAGGCAACTTCCATGAAGCCCGCGTTGTCCGCCAGGTCGTAGATGTCGTAGCCGCGGTAGGTCAGGCCTGCGCCCTCCTTGCCAACCGTACATAGCGCGGTCTGCCCGGCCGTTACGCCGGCAAGGCCGCCACTTTTCTTGCTGTCACCCATTGTCTTATCTCCCGTTCGGGCCCTGTGCCCGAGCATTCAGTTTCCCGTGTTGAGGCCTTTTTCGGCGAACAGCTCGTCGAGCTTGTCCTCGTAGTCCTGGTAGCCGAGCACGTCGTACAGCTCCATGCGCGTTTGCATGTGATCGACGGAGCCGGCCGAGCTGCCGCTGTCGTGTATCGTCTGATAGACCTCGAGCGCCGCGCGCGACATGGCGCGAAAAGCGCTCAAGGGATACAGCGTCATTGCGACGCCCACGGCCGCGAGCTCGTCGGCCGTAAACAGCGGGGTCTTGCCAAATTCGGTGAGGTTGGCGAGCACGGGCACCTGGATGGCGGCCGTGAATTGCCGGTATTCGTCCGCGGTTTCGAGCGCCTCGGCAAACACCATGTCGGCGCCGGCCTCGACGTAGGCGGCCGCACGGTCCAGCGCGGCCTGCTGACCCTCGACCGCGTGCGCGTCGGTGCGCGCCATGACGAAGAACTTCGAATCCGTTTTTGCATCCACGGCCGCCTTGATGCGATCGCACATTTCGGCCGTGTCGACGAGCGCCTTGCCGGGTCGATGACCGCAGCGCTTGACCGCCACCTGGTCCTCGATGTGGCAGCCGGCTGCGCCGGCCCGGGTCATCTCGCGGATCGTCCGGCCAATCATGAACGCGCTGCCCCAGCCGGTATCAGCATCGACCAGGAGCGGCAGCTCGGTTGCGCCCGCTATCCGGCGGATGTCTTCGCAAACGTCGTTCAAGGTCGTCATGGCGAGGTCCGGCAGGCCAAACGATGCGTTGGCAACGCCCGCACCGGACAGATAGATGGCTTTGTGGCCGGCTTTTTCGGCCAGCAGTGCGGTGTACGCGTTGATCGTGCCGACGACCTTGAGCGGCCGCTCGGCATCGAGCGCGGCCCAGAATCTTGCTCCTGCACTCATGCGGTTTCCTTATGAAGTGGTTTCCACGGGCAAGGCGCCTTTCAGGCGTCTTTTCGAGCTTGCCGGGCGGCCGCAAACGGCCTGCCTGGCGGGTCTCAACCGACGATTTTAATCGTCGTTAAAACCAGCGGGGCGAGGATTCTAAACCAGCGAAAGGCCCATTCCCAAATAGAGCAGTTGGTAAATTTATTGCGGGGCGGGGCCAGGGTCGGTTTTGAGGCGGGCGCTAGAGCATGCCCGCGCGCTTGATTGCGAGATAGCGGCTCGTAATGGCCGCCGGTAAATCTTCGCTCAGGCAGTCCTCGACGAACACGCCTTTTGCGCGCAGCAGATTCTGCGATTCCCGGCGCTGCTCGAGGTACTGGCTCGTTGCGGCGACCGCAAGCGCATCCTCGAAACTGCCGACCGGCTTTTGCAGGCGCTCGTCCAGGGCGCGTTCACGCAGCGAGGCCAGCATGACGAGGTGCCGCCTGCGCAGCAGGTTGGTTGCCACACGCAGATCTTCGGAGTCCTCTTCGCGAATATTGGTCAGAAACACGACGAGCGCCCGGCGGCGCTGCCGCACCGCAAGCTCGGTGGCAGCCGCAATGTAGTCGATCTCGACGGCTTCGGGCTGTACGTCGTAAACGTGGTTGAGCAGGCCGTTTACGGCATCCATGCCCTTGCGGGGCTGCCGCCAGCGCCGCGTCTCGCCAACGGTCATGACACCGGCCGAATCGCCCTGCCGCAGCGCTACGTAGCTCATGAGCAACATGGCGTTGAGGGCGTGATCGAAGTGGCTCAGCTCCGCATCGCGCGCCAGCATCCGGCGTCCGGCGTCGAGCACAAAGACAATTTGCTGGTCCCGCTCGTCCTGATACTCGCGCGCGATCAGCCGCGACATGCGCGAGGTCGCCTTCCAGTCGATCGCGCGCAGGCTGTCGCTTTCCCGGTAGTCGCGCAGCTGATGGAACTCGATGCCCTCACCGCGCCGGCGGCTCATGCGCACGCCGGCGAGCTTCAGGTGATTGTCCACTTCGTAAGCCAGGAGCTTCTTGATCGTCGAATAATTGGGATAGACGCGAACTTCGGCCTCGAGCGGCACGCGGGCGCGTCGCCACCACAGCTTGAGCGGTGACGCAACGCGAAGCTCGGTTGCCGGGAACGTGAACGGGCCTCTTTCCGTCGGGCGCAGCTCGTACGCGATGTCCACGAACTGTCCCGCGGGTAAAGCGATCGTCACGGGCATGCCGCGCGCATTGAACGACTGCGGGTAAGCATCGTACACGGCGACGATCAACGCACGATGGGCGCGATGGTTTTCCAGGGTTAGCCTGACCTGCACCCAGCTTGCGAGCGACATCGACGACGGCAGCTTGCGGCTGACTTCGGGCAGCGGGCTGCGATAGGCGAGCACGGCATCGATGAGCATGAACACGGCGATGCCCGCCACGCACAGCCACCAGACGGCACCCACTTGCGGCACGACGATCGCCGCTGCCGCAAGCAACGCGAGCAGCAGCAATAACGCAAACAGTCCCGAACGTGGAATCACTGACGCGGCGCACTCACGGTGTTCAGCAGGTCGCCCAGTATGTCGTCCGGGCGATAGGCTTCGATTTCGAGTTCGGGTGCAAGCGCAATACGATGGCGGAGTGCCGGTATTGCGATCTGCCGGACATCGTCCGGCGTCGCAAAATCGCGGCCCGCCATGACGGCAACGGCGCGCGCGGCGCGAATCAGCGCAATCGAGCCGCGTGGGCCCGCGCCCATGCGTATGCCGCTGGCCTCCCGGGTTTCACGGACGATGCGAACCGCGTAATCCAGGACGCTCGCGTCGACCCGTGTAGCCGCGACGAGCTTGCGGGCCGCAACGACGTGTGCCGGGCTCATGACCGTCTGAACACCCTCGACGTCGAGCGCGTCACCCACGCGGCCGCCGGTCACGGCCGTGACTATCCTGACCTCGTCGTCGTGCGCCGGGTAATCGATCAGCACCTTGAGCAGGAAACGGTCGAGCTGCGCTTCGGGCAGCGGATACGTGCCTTCGTGCTCGACGGGGTTCTGCGTCGCCACCGTCATGAACGGCGGCTCGAGCGGCGAAGACTGACCTTCGATCGTCACCTGGTTTTCCTGCATGACCTCGAGCAGGGCCGCCTGGGTTTTGGCCGGCGCGCGATTGATCTCGTCGGCCAGTAGCAGGTGAGTAAACACCGGGCCGCGGCGAATGCGGAAGCGTTCGGATTTGGGGTCGTAGACGGCGTGGCCGCTGACGTCGCTCGGCATCAGGTCGGGCGTGAACTGGATACGCGAAAATTTGCCGCCGAACGCTGCCGCCATTGCTTTCACGAGCAAGGTCTTACCCAGTCCCGGCACACCTTCGAGGAGGACGTGCCCGCCGGACAGCAACGCAATGACGATCCCGTCGACCACGGCCTGCTGACCGACGAATGCGCGTGAGATTTCGCTCCGCATTTGCCCGACAAGCTCGCGCAGCTGTCCAGCTTCGGACGAGGTCTCGTTCATAACTTTTTCCTTAGGGTCTGTAGCAACTGAATACTGTCGGTGAAATCCCGCGCGGGCATCTCGCCACCGCCCAGTGCGTCGAGGATGTCCTGTGCATCGAGGCCGGTCATGTGCGCCAGCGTTTCGGCCTGTTTCGCCCGTGGCTGGCGGGTGATTCCCGGGTGGCGGCGCTCAGCCTCGTGCAAGGTGGCGCGAACCGTATCGTCGATCAGCGCGGCAGCGCCGTCATAGCGCCAGCCAAAGCGTCCGGCAGCCGCGACGTGCTCACCAATCGACCGGCGGGTATCCCGCTGTGCCTCGACGAGCGGGCCGAAGCGCGGTATCCGCGACCAGAGCCAGAACACGAGGATCAGCGCCAGGGTTGCCAGCAGGTACGGCGCCGCGTCGAGGATCACTTTCCACAGCGGCGGGAACGACATCTGGAAAACGAACCACACGTTGCCCGGCACGACGTAACCCGCGACGACGTCGAGCAGGAGGCGCGCGTGATCGGCTTCGTTGAGCCAGTAGTTGTTGAAGTAATACTCGCTGGCGATCGCCGTCACGTAGCCGTTGCCCTCCGCCCGGCGCAGCGCAATGTTGCCGAGATCGTCGTACAGACTGGCGCTGGCGTCGGTATCCAGGGCCTCGAGCCGGTACGGGGTTGCCGACAGATCGACCTCGTAGTCGGCGTCGTCTTCAGGCGCGTCGGTGTCGATGCCTTCTTCGGCGGCGTCCTCGTCACTGGCCCCCTCGTCGCTGGCTTCCTCGGCAAGATCTTCGGTCGGCAGCAGCATGAGGCCAAACCCGGTGAACAGCGCGTCGACGTTTACGTCGTCGTCTCTCGGCGGCAGCAGCACGAGGTGCCCGCCTTCGACACTCACCCAGTCGTAGAGGCTCGCCAGCTCGACCGATTCCGCGAGCACCGGATTGGCATACACAATCAACGTATCGGTGCCGGGCGGCAGCCACTCGCTCGGCCTGAAGGTCTCGCGCGAGTCCGCTTCGATATCGAACTCGTTGAGCAGACGCTCGGCGGCGAGAAACGGGTTGTAGCGGGCCTCGCCCGAGAAACCCACGTAAAACTCCTGGCTTTGCCGCTCGTGAGTCATCAGGAACCAGCCGACCAGACCGGCAATGACAAGCGTCAATATAATGCCGCCAATTCGCGTGTTCATGACGAAGGCTCGCCGTATTGTTCGGGCCAGGCGCTGAGCAGGCTTTCGACCTCTTCCGTCGACGGCACGCGCGCGCCGTAAGCCAGCATGATCCAGGCCTCGACGATACGTCGGAACAAACCGCTCTGGGCAGCCCCCGCCTGTGCCGAGACCGCGGCCAGGCAGCCGCCTTCGGTTGCGCTGACGGGGAGACGCACGCCGTAGCGGCGAACGAGCTCAAAAACACTGGCTCGATAAAGCAGCGAGAGCGCCGCGCGACGATCGCCGCGCTGCCACAACGCCCGGACGCTGGCGGGTATGTCGTCGGGCAATTCCTCGGCGCGAACCTCGCCGCTGGCGAGCATCACGCGCGCCGATCGTTGCCGGACGGGCCTGCCGTCGAGCAAATACGGAAGCCAGTAGTGCCGGCTCAGAAACACGAGCAGTACGACCAGCGCCGCCAGGATCCACACACCGAACTCGACAATCAGCGCAAACAGTTCGCCAATGTTTCTCATGCTGTTGCGGAACGCGGAGTCGTCGCTCGACTGCTCGGGCTCGCTGGCGGGATTCTTGCGGACCCAGGTCTCGCGCGTCTCCATGGTGTTCAGCGCCTCGCTCTCGAATACGGCTTCGAGTTCGTCCGCAATGTCCTCACTCGCCCAGAACCCGGAGAACCCGGGATCGTCTCCGCTTGCGCTGTCCTCCTGGGCGTAGGCCTGCTGGCCGCCGACCGAGACGGCAAGGCCCGCTGCAAGCAACACGGCGGCCGTTGCGACACCGGCCTTGCGCTTTGTGGCCATGCGCCGGAATACCAGCTCGATGTCCCAGGCCTCGAGGCGCGTGCGGCAGTTGATGTACAGACCAAACCCGGCACCGACGAACCACGGCTGCAGCAGCGACTGCGCGAGATAGAACAGGAGCAGGTTGGCCGCCTTGGCGTGAGGGCTGTCGGACTCGGAGAGATACATGAGCCAGTCGAAAGGACCTTCGAGGCGATACTCCGGCGGAATGAACGCCAGGAAACCGAGGATGATGCCGAAGTAAGCGGCGCTCCACAGATGGTGGTAGGCGACCGTCACGCCCATGCCGTGATTCAGGACGTGCGCGTTCAGCACTTTGGAACGCTGCCGGCGCGTAGCGCCGCTCAGCTGTTCGAGCTGGGTGATCGGCATGGCAACCGAGCGCGCAAAGTGCAGGCGCTTCGGCGTCAGCAGGAACAGGCGGTTGCGCCAGGCGAACGCGGGTGCGCGCCGCACCGTTTTGCCGACTTCCGCGTCGCCGCCGAACAGGCGGCGCGCAATCACGTCCAGCATGGGACCGTCCAGTACCGGCTCGAACCACCAGTAAAGCAGCAAGACGAACCACGCTGGCCATGACGTTGCGTAAACACACACGAGCGCCAGCAACAACAAGGGCAGCGACGTTGCAAACCACACCTGGTACACCGCGGCTGCGTCGCGGCGCACGAGCCGCACGCCAAAGTCCGCGGCCTCCCACGGGCTGCGCGGCCTGAGTACGGCGGTGACCTTATCGAGGTTCATTGCGGCCCAACAGCAGAAGGTACCCGTAGGTCAGCACCCAGAACACCGTGCCCACGGTGTATTTGACCCAGGCCGGCGGCCAGCTCGTCGACGACCAGAACGCTTCGACAAAGGCTGCCAGGACCAGCATGGCGGTGCCGCCGTAGACCAGCGGCAGTGCGTCGCTCGCGGCATCGCGCACGGCGTGCCAGCGGCGCTTCTGGCCCGGCGCAATGGCCTTGAGGCTCAGCATGAGCCCGGCCGCGCCGAAGATGACAATGGCCGTCAGCTCCGGAGCGCCGTGCGCAATCACGAAGGTCCAGAACGTCGAGGTATAGCCCGCAACGGTGAGGTGTGTGGCCACCGCGCCGAAATACAGTCCATTGAAGATGAGAAAAAACAGGCTGCCGAGCCCGAACAACAGGCCGCCCGCAAACGTCTGGAAGCCGATCGAAATGTTGTTGTAGACGTAGTAGCCGAACATCATGAGGTCGGTGTCGGATTGTCGTTCGCGTCCCAGGCGATCGTTTTCGGGGTCGTACATCATCTCCATGCTGAAGACCGTGCCCGGGTCGAGCAGCGAGTAGATCAGCGCCGGCTGCAGGATGACCGCCAGCGCCATGCCGAGCGCGGGCAGGTAGAACACGAGGTGTGAAGCCAGCACGTAGCGCCAGTGCCGCCGAAAAGCCGCCGGGAAATCGTTGGCAAAAAAGCGTGCGGTTGCGGAAAAGAACGGCAGCCGCGCACGATACATGTGCTGATGACCGTCGAGCGCCAGCTGATTGAGCCGCTGCTGCAAACCGGCGCTGTAGCGTCTCGCACGGGCCAGCGCGAGATGATGACAGACCTTGCGATAAAGGCCTGGAAAATCGCGGCCGATCGACGCGCCGTCGGAAAGCTTGCCGACGCGGCGCGTGTTGAGTGCCTCTATCCACTCCTCCATCTGCTCCCACACGGCCTGATTCTGTTTCTCGAACGCTTCCTGCTTCATTGCCCGCTACCCGCATCCAGCCCGCGTGACGTTTGAACGTGCTTCATTGTCCGCTGCCCGCTATCCAGCTCGCGTGACGCTTGAGCGTGTCCGAGTCGACCTCGCCCAATACCGGTTCGAGCAGCGACGCCAGCTCGGCGACGCGCTCGTCGTTCATTCTCGGCGCCCGCTCCGCGTAGCTGACGATGGCCTGCTGCTCGACGGCCGACAGCGGCACCGTGATCGGCAGCGGTTTGTCAGCGCCGGCTCGCATGGGCGGCACAACCGCCGTGTCGTAGACGACGATCGTGCCGGCGGCCAGGTCGCCGAGACGCTGGAAGCGCGCGCTCAGGGAAACGCTCAGGAGACCGAGCAGGTAGGTGCCCGGCAGCAAATCGATGAAACGCAGCAGATTGCGTATCGTCGATCCGGACCAGCCGACGGGCGTGCCGTTGAGGTTGACCACGCGCACGCCCAACGCTTTTTTGCCGGGCGTTGCGCCGTTGAGAAACACCTCGAAGAGCACGTTGTAGAGCCACAGGAGCGTAAATGCCAGGAGCAGCATCAGGCCGACGCCGGCACCGCCAAACACCAGGAACGCGGTACTGCCGAAAGACGCCACGACGAGCTTGATCATTGCGTCGATGAGCCATGCCAGGGATCGCGCGGCGAGGCCGGCAACGGGCAGCTTGAGCTCAACGCCCTCGGGTGTTGCTATGTCGTGGGTGGTGTCCAGCAACAAGCGGCTCGATGAGGTAGGGACGCCTAGTGTAAGCAAACCGCTGCGCAGTACCAACGACGAGCGCACACTCCTGCGTGCCGGCGGTCGTCCGCTTTCTGATCAGCCGCTCGCGTCCGGACCAATGACAACCACCGTACGCCCGGTGATCTTGCCGTCGAGGTACGCCTGGAACGCCGTGGGCAGCTCTTCGAAACCGATCGTGGTGTGGCCGATGCGAGCAAGACGCGAGGGCCTCAGATCCCCCGCCAGCCTGGACCACACGGCAAGCCTCAGGTCGCGCGGCGTATCGACCGAGTTGATGCCGAGCAGACATACGGCGCGCAGGATGAACGGCAGCACGGTGGTGTTCAGCGCCGGGCTGGCCGCCAGCCCGATACTTGCTATGTTGCCGCCGTAGTCCATGCTGCGCGTCAGCCAGGTCAGAATGTCGCCGCCCAGGCTGTCGATGGCGCCCGCCCATTGCGCCTTCTCCAGCGGCCGTTTGCCGAGATCCAGTTCGTCGCGCAACAGTACGCGGCGCGCACCGATCGACTTCAGGTAATCCGCCTCCGATGCCTTGCCCGTAACGGCGACGGTTTCGTATCCGCGCCCGTCCAGCATGTCGATGGCGAGACTGCCGACGCCGCCGGTGGCACCGGTCACGACGACGGGGCCGTTTTCCGGGCGCTGATTGTTTTGTTCCAGGCGATGTACGGCCAGCGCTGCCGTATACCCCGCCGTACCGATCTGCATCGCTTCGAAGTTGCTGATGTCCTCCGGCAAAGGCACGCAGGCGTCGGCGGGCACGCGCGCAAACTCCGCGTAGCCGCCGTCCCGGGTTTCCGACAGCCCGGAGCCGTTGACGACGACGCGCTGACCCGGCTCGAGCTCCGGATCGTCGGACCTGACGATCGTTCCGGCAAGGTCGATGCCGCCGTTCAGCGGGTACTGTCGCAGTATCCTGCCGGCACCGGTTGCCGCCAGCGCGTCCTTGTAGTTGATGGTCGAGTGGCTGACCCGAATGACGACGTCGCCAGGCGTCAGCTCGTCGATACGCATATCGGCGAAGTTTGCGCTTACGGCACCGTCGAGTTCGTCGATGCGAAACGCGCGAAAGGTGTCGTCGGAAGCTTGTGTCATGACAATGTGCTCCGGTCGTCAGCTGGAAGAAAGCCACACGTCGAGCCCCTGCGCGTTGAGCTCGACGTCGGCGTCGATATGGGTCGCAATGCTGTCCCGGCCGGCGTCGAAGCCGTGCGCCTCGATCCGCTCCGCGAGAAACTCGAAGACGTCGTTGCGAATACGCTCGAGCCTATTGTCCGCCGTGCGGTGTGCTTCGGCTATCGAGACGAAACCGTCGATGCACTCGTGCAGATCGCCGGCGAGACGCTCGAGGTCTTCAACACGACTGTAGTGCGTAAGGTAGGCGTGTTCCGGCCCGCGCGACAGGATCGCCTCGATGGCGGCGTGGGCCGGCTCGGGGTCGAAGTGCACGGGCGTCGTCGACGGAAACACAAAAGCACCCGCCGCCGTGTCGAGCGCCCGGTACGAGACACCAAAACTGTCGCCGGTAAAAACGCCGCTGCTTTCGGGGTCGTGGATGCAGTAGTGATGTCGCGCGTGACCTTCCGTGTAGAACAGCTCGAGTCGCCGGGAGCCAAGGGTAATCTCCGTGCCGTCCTCCGGCACCACGAGCCGCGACTCGTCGATGGGCAGGATCTCGCCGTAAAGCCGCTCGGTGCGCTTTTCGCCGTACACGGCGCGCGTGCCCTCCATGAGTTTGGAGGGGTCGGCCATGTGCCGGCTGCCGCGCGGATGGACAACACAACGCGCATTGGGCAATGAGCGCATCAACAGTCCGGCGCCGCCGGCGTGGTCGAGATGGATGTGCGTCAGCAGCACGTATTCCACTTGCGGAGGCTCTAGCCCCAGCGCTTCGAGGGCCGACAGCAGGAACGGCACGCTGTAGTTGGTGCCGGTGTCGACAAACGCGGCGGCGCCATCCTCGACGAGCAAATGGCTGGCCGCCAGACCGGGGCGCAGATAATGCGCGTCCACCGAGTACACGCCGGCGCCCTGTGCGGCGACGTGGGCGGGCAGCGCGCTCACGCTATTTCTACTTCTCGGTGGTTTCGAGACCCTCGAGACCGGCGTAGTACGCCGCCAGCGCGCGAATGTCGGCGTCGGTGAGATTGGACGCCATCGGCATCATGAGCACGTTGCTGCGCACACCGTCGCGATACTGCTTGAGCGCGTGCACAAGGTAGTCCTCGTGCTGCCCCGCCAGGGTCGGCCAGGTCGGCTGCACGCCAATACCGTTGGCGCCGTGGCAGGCGACACAGGTCGCGGCCTTGTCGAATTCGGGCGCCTGCTCGCCGCCCGCAGCAATCGTCTCGTTCGGATAGCTCGCAAAGTACGCCGCCAGATCGTCGATGTCCTGGTCCGACAGGCTGACCGCCTGACCCTGCATCGTGCCGTGCTCGCGTTCGCCGTCACGATAGCCGCGCAGCGCGGCCGCAATGTAGTCGGCCTTCTGTCCGCCGAGCTTGGGCACCCGGAACGAGGGATAAGCGTTGCGGTAACCCTCGATGCCGTGGCAGCCGAGGCAGGAATAGGCCAGCACTTCGCCGCGGTCGGCATCACCTTCCGCAAACGCAGGCGCCGCCAAAAAAGCGCCAAGAGCAATCAGAATTGCCCACCGATAAGCCAACTTCATTCTATCAACCGGTTGTTGTACAAAGAATTTAGGCGAGTCGCTGCAGGAATGGCGCCCGCGGTTCGCGCTATGGTAGAGACACTGGCAGCGAATATCCAGACGGCACGGCGGTTCGCCGCCGCGCGCATGCTAGCATCGCTGCTCGAAATTGCACGCCGGGGGGGCTCCAAGGCATGAAAAAAGGCATCGTTTTCCTGCTGATCGTGCTGGCGCTGATCGTTCTGATCTCGCCGGGGCTGATCGGCCAGTTCGCCGAACGCAACATGGACCGGGGCATTCGCGCGGGCGCTGTCGAGAACGAGGAGGTCATCGTCAGTGCACAGGATTTCGAACGCGGCTGGTTCACGACCGAGGGTCAGCACCGGATCGAGTTCAAGGACGGCAGCCTTGCACAAACCTACCGGGACTTTTTTGCGCTCGGCGACGACGCCCCGCTGCCCGTGGTGATCGTCGACACGCGCATCGATCACGGACTCATTCCGATCGCGTCGATGGGCCGCGACGACGGCTCACTGTTCCCGGGCCTCGGCGACGCCATCTCGACGCTGGCAGTCGAGCTGCCCGACGGCAGGACGATCGCCGTGCCGGGCGCCATCAACTCGAGTATTGGATTCAGCGGAACCCTGTTTTCGGAATACACGTTACCCGCGGGCGAATATTCGGAAGGCGGCACCACACTCGAATGGGGCGCGGGGCGTATAGAGGTAAAGGCGAACCCCTCGGACGGCCGCATTGAATTCGACATCGACGCGGAGTCGTTCGGCGTCGGCGACGAAGCGGCAATGGTCCGCGCCGGCGATCTCGACATTCGCGGCGCGCAGCAACCCACACGGCACGGCTATCCGCTGGGAGAAGCAAGTTTGCGCGTAGGCTCGGTGTCCGTCGACGATCTGCGCTTCGGTCCGCTGGATCTCTACGGTTCCGCGTACGAAGAAAACAGCGGCATCGCGATCGACTATCGCGCCGACATGGTTCTGCCGACCGGACCGTTTGGTGAGCCACGCACGGCCGTCGAGCTCGAAGTGACCGGTCTGGATCCGGATGCGATAGCTGCGCTTGCGCGCGAATACCGGCTCGCCGCTGACTACGCGGACGACCCTCAACGCATGTGGAGCATGCTGGAGCCCGAGGTGCAGTCGCTGCTGGCCAGCGGCCTCGAACTCTCGATTCCGCGCTTCAACGTCGAGTTGCCGGACGGCACGCTCGAGAGCACGCTCGAACTGGCTTTGGCCAGCACGGATGCTGCCGGGTTCATCTGGTCGGATTTGATGCTGGCGACAACCGCGGAGGCCTCGGTCCGAATACCCGAGGTGCTCATGGAGCAGATTCTTGCCATCAACCCCCAGGCCGGCGCGGCAATCGGTATGGGCTTCCTGAAGAAGGACGGTGACGTTTACTTCAGCGACATCAAGTATTCGAAAGGTGTCGCAACGGTCAACGGCGCTCCGCTGGCAGTGCCGATGCCGGGCCGTTGAGTTCCGGATCATGCAGCCTGACACAGGCGGCAACGTGACGGTTGTTGTCCGGGGCGACGGACCGGGCGGGCGGCACCTGCTCCCCGCAGCGCGCCTCGGCGTAAGCACAACGCGAACGGAACACACAACCCGACGGCGGCGTAAGGGCTGACGGCACTTCGCCGCTCAGCACGGCCTTGCCACCCGGGTTCAGCGGGTCCGGCCGCGGCACGGCGGCGAGCAGCGCCCGGGTATACGGGTGAGCAGGCGTTGAGAACACCTGGCTGGCCGGCCCGCTTTCGACGACCCGGCCGAGGTACATGACGAGTACGCGATGCGCCAGCCGCTCGACGACCGAAAGGTCGTGAGAGATGAACAGCATGGCCAGCCCCGTGCGCGCCTGCGCGGATTTGAGTAACTCGAGTACGGCGTTCCGCACGCGGCCGTCGAGCGCCGCCACGGCCTCGTCGCAGATCAGGAGATCGGGCTCGAGCACAAGGGCACGCGCAATGGCAACACGTTGTGCCTGCCCCCCGGACAGCTCGTGCGGATAGCGGTCGAGCAGCGGTTCGTCCAGACCCACGTCGGCCGCCACGTCGAAGATGCGCCGCCGGCGTTCCTCCGCCGCGAGGCGCGGTTCATGGACGGCCAGCGGCTCTTCGAGAATGCCGCGCACCTTGAGCGAAGGGCTCAACGAACCCACCGGATCCTGAAATACCAGCTGGATTGCGCGTTTCAGACTCAAGGAGCGCGCGGCCGTGCTGGCCGGCAGCAGCTCTCCGCCAAAATCGACCGTGCCGGCGGCGGGGCTCACGAGCCCGGCCACGGCCCGTGCCAGACTCGACTTGCCGGACCCGGACTCACCCACGATCGCGAGCGTTTCGCCCGCACCGAGGGTCAGCTCGAGCTCCCTGACGGCGCGCAGCACTTGCCCTTTCGGCAGGGAATAGCGAACGTCGAGTGAACCCACTTGCAGCACGTTGCGCCCGGGCTCCGGGGTTTCCTCCGGCGCACCGACAGCTGATCTCGACGCTTCGAGCAGCTCGAGGGTTCGGGGCTCGGAAGGCGCCCGAAACACCGACAGGGTGTCGCCGGCTTCGAGCAGCCGGCCCTTGTCGAGCACGAGCATTCGCTCACAGCGGCCGGCAACGACGCCGAGATCGTGAGTGATCAGGAGCAACGACATTTCGTCGCGCAGGGTATCGAGCAAATCGAGGATCTGTGCCTGCACGGTGACGTCGAGTGCCGTCGTCGGCTCGTCCGCGATCAGCAGCTCGGGTTTGCACAGGAGCGCGCCGGCAAGCATGACCCGCTGACGCATGCCGCCCGATAGCTCGTGCGGATAGCGAACAAATTGCCGCTCGGGATCGGGCAACCCTACACGCTCGAGCGCGGCGACTATTTGCGGGCGCAGCTGGTCGCCGCTCGCGAGCTGATGTGCCTTGAGCACCTCGGCAAGCTGGCGGCCGACGCTGAGATACGGATTGAGCGCCAGCGCGGGGTCCTGAAAGACCATCGCGATACGCTGGCTGCGAAAGCGCCGCAGTTTCGCCTCGCCGGCGCCGAGCAAATCCTCACCTGCAAAACGAACGGCGCCGGACACGCGCGCATCGTCGGACAGCAGGCCGAGAATCGCGAGAGCCGTCTGGCTCTTGCCCGATCCGGATTCACCGACGAGACCCACGGACTGCCCCGCATCGATCGCAAACGACACGCGATCGACGACCGCTGTGTTGCCGTAATGAATGCTCAAATCCTCGACGTCGAGGCGGCTCACCTGGCGCTACTCCGTCGGGCACGAACGTCGACGGCATCGCGCAGACCGTCGCCCAGGAAATTGAACGCCAGCAGTATGACAAACAGCACGCTCGACGGGATCAGAAGTACCCACGGCGCGGTCTCGAGTGTGCTGACGCCGCCGGCTACGAGCGTGCCGAGCGACGCATCGGGCTCCTGCAAACCAAGACCCAGGAAACTCAGGAAGGACTCGACGAGGATCGCTTGCGGAATCGTCAGAGTCACGTACACGAGCACGATGCCGAGCAGGTTCGGCGCGATGTGCCGAAGAATGATTCGTCCGGTGGGCACGCCGATCAGGCGTGCCGCGGCTACGAACTCGCGCTCTTTGAGGCTCAAGGTCTGGCCGCGCACGATGCGCGCCATGTCGAGCCAGTTGACGGCACCAATCGCGACGAAGATCAGCAGGAAATTCTGCTCGAACACCACCATGAGCAGAATCACGAGGAAGATGAACGGCATGGCATACAGCGAATCGACGAAGCGCATCATGACGGCGTCGACCCGCCCACCGATCAGCCCGGCGGCCGCGCCATACAGCACGCCAATGACGAGACTGACGGCGCTGGCAACGAGTGCAACGAGCAAGGTCATGCGGGTGCCCTCGAGCGTGCGCACGAACAGATCGCGGCCCAGGTCGTCGGTGCCGAAGTAATTGGCCCCGTCGAGCGACGGCGGCGAAAGAAAGCGGTCGAAGCGAACGTCGATGGCGTTGTTGGGGCTGAAGACCGGCCCCAGCAACGAAGCCAGCACAACCGCCAGGAGCACGGCGAGCATCGAACGAACGAGCGGCGGCAGACGGCGATTGCGACCCGCGGTCATTGGGTTCTCACGCGCGGGTCCAGCACGCCATAGAGGATGTCGACGATCAGGTTCAGGAGAATAATCAGCGCGGCGTACAGAATGACGAGACCCAGCACGAGCGTGTAGTCGCGATTCAGCGCACCGTTGACGAAGTGCGGACCCAGCCCCGGTATGCCGAAGACCTGTTCGACGATGACCGAACCGGTCAGAACCCCGGCCACGGCCGGCCCGAGATACGACAGCACGGGGAGTAGTGCGGGCTTCAGCGCGTGAACCCTGAGTATGGCGGCGGTCGTCAGCCCCTGCGCCCGCGCCGTGCGCACGTAATCGCTGGAGAGCGCGTCGAGGAGGCTCGCGCGGCTGATACGCGCCAGGTAGGCCACCTGCGGCAACGCCAGCGCAAGCACCGGCAACACGAGGCGGCCGCCCCCTTGTGCCGTCCAGCCGGCGGGCAGCCAGTCGAGGCTGACGGCAAACAACAACACGAGTAGCGGCGCGACGACAAAAATGGGTATCGAAATGCCGGTCATCGCTGCCGCCATGACCGCGCGGTCCACGAAGGTGTTCGGGCGCAGCGCAGCCACGATCCCGGCGCCCAGGCCAAGCAACAACGCCAGCAGCATGGCCAGCACGCCGAGCATTAGCGAGGTCGGAAACGAGTCCGCAATGATCTCGGTGACCGTAAGGCTGCGGTAGCGAAACGAAGGTCCGAAGTCGCCCTTAAGGACCCCGCCGAGGTAGCGAAAAAACTGCATCGGCAGCGGTTCGTCTAGATGGTAGGCCTCGGCGATATTGGCCTCGACTTCGGGCGGCAGGCCGCGCTCCGAGTCGAACGGCCCACCCGGTGCAATCCTGACCAGCATGAAAGCCAGCAGAACGACGAACAACAGCGTCGGTATTGCGGCGAGCAGGCGGCCGAGCGCAAACCGCAACACGGTCAGTCGCCGCCGGCAGCGCCCGGAAGACTCATGAAACGGGAGTAGTGGTAGTCCAGGATATTGTCGGCCCAGCCGGCCACCTCGGTGCTGACGAGGTGTTTGCTCACGTAGAAATACAGCGGGATCAGCGGCTGTTCGATGAGCAACAGGCGCTCTGCCTCTTCGAGATAGCGGCGGCGCATGTCCGGGTCGGTTTGCGCGGCGGCGCGCTGCATCAGGTTGTCGTACTCGTCGCTCTCCCAACCGGCCAGGTTGGATGGGCTGCCGCTTTCGAAGACCGTCAGGAACGGCTGCGCGTCCAGGTACGCCCCGTTCCAGCTGGACCGAAACACCTGGGTAATTTCGCGCGCCTGCATGTTCGCGAGCAGGACGCGGAACTCTTCGTTGATGAGTGTCGCGTCGAAACCGAGCGCTTCCCGCCACATCGCCTGGATCGCCAGGGCAATGCGCTGGTGGGTATCCGACGTGTTGTAGCGCAACTCGACCTCGAGAGGATTATCCTCGTCGTAACCCGCGGCCCGGTAGAGCCGCCGCGCCTGTTCGATGCGCTCTTCCCGGCTCGAGTCCGCAAACGGCAGCTGGGCGGACTCGTAACCGTCGATACCCGGCGGCACCCAGCTGTAGGCCGGCTGTTCGCCGCGGCCAGTAATCTTTTCGACGAGCACCTCGCGATCGATCGCCATCGACAGCGCCTGGCGAAGCTCGGGGTTGTCCTTGAAAGGCGGCCGGGTGACGTTGTAACCGTAGTAATAGACCGTAAAGCTCGTTGCCACTTTGAGCTCATCGGCAAAATCCACTTGCACCTGCTCGAAGATATCGGTCGGCACCGAGTCGGTAATATGCAATTCGCCCGCGCGGAACCGGTTGTATTCGCTCATGGGTTCCGGCAGCACGTGGTAGTGCACGCGATCGATGGCCGTGTTGGCGTTGTCCCAGTAGTGCTCGTTGCGCTCGAGTTCCACGATCGCGCCGATCCTCAAGCCCGTCAGCCGGTACGGGCCGTTCGTAACCAGGTTGCCGGGCCGCGCAAACGCATCGCCGTGCAGGTTGACGCTCGCCTCGTGAATCGGGTGCATGCTGGGGTGCGTGAGCTGCGCTAGAAAATACGGCGTCGGCTGCTCGAGCTCGATTTCGAGGGTAAGCGGGTCGATTGCCGTGACGCCGAGGCTCTCGGGCTCGAGCTCGCCGGCAATGATCTTGTTGGCGTTTGCAATGGCGGCGGCAAAATCGACGTACAGCGCCGCTGTCGCAGGGTCCGCCATCCGCCGGTAGGTATAGACAAAGTCGTCCGCCGTAACGGCGTCACCGTTCGACCAGCGTGCGTCCTCCCGCAGCCTGAACGTGTAGCGCAGACCGTCCTCGCTCATGACCTGCGACTCGGCAACACCCGGAATCAGCAATCCGTGACGGTCGTACGCCACAAGGCCTTCGCCGAGATCGCGCAACACGGCGAACGACTGCAAGGCATTCGTCTTGTGCTGGTCGAACGAATCCGGATCGCTGCCGATGCCGCGATGCAGCGTGTTTTGCTCAGCCGGCGCCGGGGCCTCGTCGCCGCGCTGCAACAGGACAGCGGCGACAATCACGGCGGCAACGCCGGCCAAAAGCACCAACAACGGCAGCCGGCGCGGGTTCTTGGATTCAGTCATGACCAGTACGGTGTTGAGACGTGATGTCCCAAGGATACACAAGCGGGCGGCGGCGCACCGGCATTCCTGTTGGCCTCGAGGCAGTCCCCGAACCGCGGCCGCGGGATTCGACGCCTCATTGCGAAGGCAACGCGGCTCAGGCCGTGCGGCTGAGCGTTGCCGACTCGCGGCGCTTTTTGAGGTGTATGAGCAACAGCGAGACAGCGGAAGGCGTCATCCCCTCGAGCCGGGACGCCTGACCGAGTGTCTCGGGACGGCTGGCTTCGAGGCGCTGGCGGGCCTCATTGGACAAGCCCCTGACGGCGCCGTAGTCGATGTCGATCGGCAACCTCAGGGCCTCCTGTTTCGCCTGTTTGGCGATCTCCCGCGCCTGGCGCTCGATGTAACCCGAATACTTCGCGGCAACGTCGAGCTGGCCGCGGACCTGCTCGTCGAGCTCCGGCCAGTCGCTCGTCGGCATCGTGCCAACCATCGACAGCCCAGTGACCTGCTCGTGATCGAGTTCGGGACGGCGCAGCAGATCGAGTGCGCTGCTCTCGCGCGTCAGCGGTTTCTCGAAGCGCTTGCGGTCGGCGGCGTCCAGAGTCTCTGGCCGCACGACAACACCCGCGAGCCGTGCCTCCTCCGCGGCCACGCGTTCGCGCTTGTCGTTGAAGACCTGCCAGCGGTGCTCATCGACCAGGCCCAGCTCGCGGCCGGCCGGCGTCAGGCGCAGATCGGCGTTGTCCTCGCGCAGGCTCAGACGATATTCGGCGCGACTCGTAAACATTCGGTAGGGCTCGCTGACACCGCGCGTGATCAGGTCGTCGATCAGCACCCCGAGATACGCCTCGTGGCGCGCCGGGAACCAGCCTTCCTCGCCGCGTGCGGCACGGGCAGCGTTGATCCCGGCCAACAGCCCCTGTGCGCCGGCCTCTTCGTAGCCGGTCGTGCCGTTGATCTGCCCCGCAAAATAGAGGCCGTCGAGATGCCGCGTCTCGAGCGTGCTCTTGAGTTCGCGCGGATCGAAGTAATCGTATTCGATGGCGTAGCCGGGTTGGGTAATGTGCGCGCGTTCGAAGCCGGGTATCGAGCGCACAAACTCGAGCTGAGTCGCATACGGCAGGCTCGTCGAGATGCCGTTGGGGTATACCTCGTGGGTATTGAGTCCTTCGGGCTCGACGAAAATCTGGTGCGAGTCCTTGTCGGCGAAGCGCACGATCTTGTCTTCGACGGACGGGCAGTAGCGCGGCCCCACGCCGTCGATCATGCCGCTGTACATCGGCGACTCGGCGAGCGAATCGCGAATGATGTCGTGGGTTGCCTCGGTCGTGCGGGTAATGAAGCACGGCCGCTGCTCGGGGTGTTCGGAGCGCCTGCCGAGAAACGAGAACACCGGCGTGGGTGTATCGCCCGGCTGTGCCGTCATACGCTCGAAATCGAGCGTCTTGCCGTCGAGGCGCGGTGGCGTACCGGTCTTGAGCCGCGCGACCGCAAACGGCAGCTCGCGAAGTCGCTCCGCCAGCCGGTTCGACGGTGCGTCGCCCGCGCGGCCGCCGGCTTTTTCCTCGCGGCCGATCAAAATTCGGCCGCCCAGGAAAGTCCCGACGGTCAACACGACAGCGCTTGAGTAAAAACGCAAACCCAGCCCGGTCTCGACGCCGGCTACGCGCTCACCCTCGACGATCAGATCGTCGACGGACTGCTGAAATATCCGCAAATTGGGCTGGTTTTCGAGTATCCCGCGAATCGCCTCCCGGTACAGGTTGCGATCGGCCTGCGCGCGGGTGGCGCGCACGGCAGGGCCTTTGCTCGCGTTCAGGGTGCGAAACTGAATGCCGGCACGGTCGATTGCGCGCGCCATGGCACCGCCCAGAGCGTCGATTTCCCGGGTCAGGTGCCCCTTGCCGATGCCGCCGATCGCGGGATTGCAGCTCATCTGGCCGAGCGTGCCGATGTTGTGCGTCACGAGCAGCGTCCGCGCACCCGACCGCGCCGCGGCCAGTGCAGCCTCGGTGCCGGCGTGGCCTCCGCCCACGACAATGACGTCAAAACGCTCGGACATTGCTCAAAAAATGGTCAGATTCAAAGGACCGCGCATTGTAGTGGCTCGCCCGCCGGATCGCTAGCCGCGCCAAACCCCGCCGACTTGCAACTTATCCCTTAATTCAAGACCATACGCGGCCGTTCTGTGTCCCAGGATGTCCATGATTCGTTTGCTCTTCCCCGGCCGCTTCGAGCTTGTGTCGAGCCGGCTCTGGCTTACTGCCTGCCTGCTCTCGTGTGCCGCTGTCGCGGGCGCCCAGGAAGCGACCGACAGAACGGCTGAGGAAGCCGTCGAAGAACCCGCCGATACGGCCGCGCGGGAGGCGTCCGTCGACGCGGTTTCGGGTGACCTTGCCGATACCGGCGCGGATACGGTTCTCGAACTCGAAGACTGCCGAATCAGCGCCGGACCGGGCTACCCAGGTATCAAGGCCCGCTGCGGGCAGCTGTCGAGACCCTTGAACCCAAGAAACACGAGCCCGAACGCTGGGGACCCGACCGCCACGGTGACGCTGCACGTTGCGGTCGTGCCGGCCCTGAACCTCGAACCGGAGCCCGATCCCGTGGTGCCGCTGGCTGGCGGCCCGGGACAAAGCGCCAACGATTTTTACACGGCGTACGCGCACGCTTTCGAGCCGCTGCGCCGGAACCGCGACATCCTGCTCGTCGACCAGCGCGGCACCGGCAGCTCGGCGGCGCTGCGCTGCGACTTCGAGGACGAGGTGCTCGACGGCATGCTCTCCGACGAGGAAACCCTGCGCCTGACCCGTGAGTGCCTGGACGCGCTGCCCCACGACCCGAGGTTTTTTACGACCTCGGTCGCCGTCGCGGATCTCGACGCCGTGCGCGCCGCGCTCGGCTATCCGAGCCTGAACCTGTACGGCATTTCTTACGGCAGCCGGGTCGCGCAGCATTATGCTCGCCGCTTCCCGGCGACGACGCGCAGTATCGTGCTCGACGGCGTCGTGCCGCCCGACCTGCCGCTGGGCCCGGACATTGCCCTGGAGTCGCAGGCAGCCGTGGAACGGATCCTGGCGCGCTGCGCGGAGGACGCGGCATGCGGCGAACGGTTTCCGAATATTGCGACCGCGTTCGACGACGTCCAGAGCCGCCTCGCTGCGGGCGCCATCGACGTGCGTCTTGCCGATCCGGTCAGCGGCAACGTCGAACGCGTGAGCTTCGGGACCATGGAGTTTGCGGGCGCCGTTCGGCTGCTTGCCTATCATCCAAACACGATTGCGTTGTTGCCGCTCCTGATCGACGAGGCGGCAAACGGCAACTACCAGCCGCTCGCCGCGCAGTTCCTGACCACGAGCCGCAGCGTCGCCAGCTCGCTCGCCATCGGCATGCACAACGCCGTCATGTGTTCGGAAGACGTGCCGCGTTACTCCGGTTACACGGTCGACAGGGCTGCTCTCGAAGCAAGCTACATGGGCCCGATGCTGCTCGATACGATGCAGACCGTGTGTTCGGTGTGGCCCGAGGGGCTGGTCGACGAAGATTTTGCGCAGCCGCTCAGCACGGATATCCCCACCTTACTGTTGTCGGGCAGCGCCGACCCGATCACGCCGCCCGCTTACGCCACGCGCGCGGCCGGCGGGCTCAAGCGCGCATGGCTCCTGAGCGGCCGGCACCAGGGCCACGGCCAGTTCTCGGTGGGCTGCATGCCGGACGTTCTCGCCGGCTTCGTCGAACACCGCGAGCTCGAGGAAGGCGCCGCCGAGTGCTTTTCCGACAGTTTTGTCATGCCGTTTTTCCTGAGCTTTTCGGGGCCCAGCCCGTGATCCGCGTCGACGACCTGCACAAGAGCTTCGGCGACGTAAAAGCCGTTCGCGGCGTCAGCTTCGAGGCGCCGGACGGCAAGATTACCGGGCTCCTGGGACCGAACGGCGCCGGTAAGTCGACGACCCTGCGCGTGCTGTACACGGTCATTCAGCCGGACAGTGGCTCGGCCAGCATCGACGGCCACGACGTCGTGAGCGAAAGCCTGGCCGCCCGCAAGCGCATTGGCGCGCTGCCGCACGGCGCGGGCCTGTACCCGCAGCTGACGGCGCGCGAAAACATCGCCTACTACGCAAAACTCTGCGACCTGCCTGGCAACGAAATAGACGACCGCGTCGCCAGCATTGTCGATCTGCTGGAAATCAGCGACTTCGTGGATCGCCGCACAAAAGGCTTCTCGCAGGGCCAGCGAACCAAGGTTGCATTGGCCCGGGCGCTGGTCCACGACCCCGGCAACGTCATCCTCGACGAGCCGACCAACGGCCTCGACGTCATGGCTACGCGAAGTCTTCGAGACCTCATTCTGAAACTCAAGGAAAGCGGCCGCTGCGTGCTGTTTTCGAGCCACATCATGCAGGAGGTTGCCGCTCTGTGTGACGACATCGTCATCATCGCTGCCGGTCAGGTTGCTATCGAGGACACGGCCGACGGCATCCGTGAGCGGACCGGCTGCGACGATCTCGAAGACGCGTTCGTGCACGCGATCCAGCGCGTGGAGGCGACCGAATGAAGACGTTCTTCACCGTGTATCGCAAGGAAGTGCTCGACTACTTCCGCGACCGGCGAACGCTTCTCAGTTCGCTTCTGATTGGCCCGCTCTTTGGCCCGGTGTTGTTTGCGTTTGTCATCAACCTGTCGATCGAGCGATCGATTGGCGATGCATCGGCAACCCTCGAGCTGCCGGTCATCGGCGCGGAACGTGCGGACAACCTGATGCGCTATTTGAAGAGCCGCCGAATCGATGCCGTGGACGGCCCTGCCGACCTCGACGCCGCCATGGAGGCCGTCGAGAACGGCGAGCACGACGTTGTGCTGCGCATCCCCCCGGACTTTGCCGAACGGCTGGCCGACGGCGTGCCCGCGAGGATCGAGGTCATCTCGGATCTCGCCAACTCCGCGGGGGAACGCGAAACCCGCCGCGTACGCAATGCCTTGAGGGCCTACAGCGGCGAGCTCGCAACCATGCGGCTTGCGGCTCGTGGCGTCAGTCCGCAGGTCATGCAGCCCATTACGGTCGATGAAGTCGACGTGTCGACCCCGTCGGGCCGCTCGGCGCTGTTGCTGGGTATGCTGAGCTACTTTTTTGTGTTTTCCCTGTTAATGGGCGGTATGAACCTGGCGATCGACAGCACGGCGGGCGAACGCGAGCGGGGTTCGCTCGAGCCGCTGGTATCGCTGCCCGTCAATCGGGAAACGCTCATGCTGGGCAAGATCGCGGCGACCTCGAGCTACATGCTGCTGGCGCTCTGCCTTAGCCTCGTTGCTTTCCTCGTCGCGCTCCGCTTCATGCCGCTCGAAAGCGTCGGCATGACGCCGAACTTCGGACCCGGAACCGTCCTGTTTGCGCTGTTCCTGTTTCTGCCCTTCAGCCTCCTGGGGTCCGCGATGATGACCCTGGTGGCGTCGTTCACGAAGTCTTACAAGGAGGCGCAGTCCTGGGTGTCGATGCTGCTCCTCGCACCGACGTTCCCGATACTCATCGTCAGCGTCCTGACCCTGAGGCCGCAGTTCGAATTCATGTTCATTCCGAGCCTGAGCCAGCACCTGTTGCTCGTGGACCGCATCAAGAACGAGCCGATCGATCCGCTGCACGTCGCCGTTTCCTTCGTGACGACGCTGCTTCTGGGCATATTCCTCACCGGCATATGCGCCCGACTCTACCGTCGCGAAGGGCTGCTCGGTTGACTTTCGAGCGACTTTGCCCACCATGTAGGGCCCGGCACGCAGAATAATCATTATGTCGCTCTACAGTGAGCTCAGGCGCCGCAACGTTCTCAAGGTTGCAAGCCTGTACATCGTCGCCAGTCTGCTCCTGGTCTGGCTGACCTGGGTCGCCCGCACGCAGCTCGGCCTGCCCCACTGGGCCGAAGAATTTGTCATCGTCCTGCTGCTGGTCGGCTTTCCGGTCGCCATCATATTCGCCTGGGTCTACGAGATTACGCCCTCGGGCCTGAAGAAGGCCGTTGACGTCGATCAGACGCAGTCCATCGTCTTCAAGACCGGGCAAAAACTGAACGCCGCGCTGATCGTAACGGTTGGTCTCGGTGTCGTCGCCATGGTGGCGGACCGGCTGCTGCCGGACCTTGCGGTACCGCCACCCCCGGAGCCGCCGGCCGAGCCGACGGTTGCCGACATTGCCGATGCGGCGCTGGGCGGCGACGTGCCGCCCGAGATCGTGAGTTTTACGCTCGGCAACGGCTTGCGGGTCATCGTCTGGCCCGACGAAGACATCCCGAACGTCGCCATGTACAACTTCGTGCGCGCCGGCGGCCGCAACGAATACCCGGGCATTACCGGGCTGTCGCATTTTTTCGAGCACATGATGTTCAACGGCACGTCGAGGCTCGAGCCGGGTGAGTTCGATCGCATCATGGAGGCCAACGGCGGCTCCAACAACGCTTATACGAGCAACGACGTGACGGTCTATCAGGACTGGTTTCCGCGTTCGGCGCTGGAGGTGATCTTCGGGCTCGAATCCGATCGTTTTGCCAACCTGGCGTTTGTCGACGAGGTGGTCGAGAGCGAGCGGGGCGTCGTGCAGTCCGAACGCCGCACGGTGGTCGACAACGATAACTTCGGGCGCCTGTTCGAGCAGATGTTCGCAACGGCGTTCGTGGCGCATCCGTATCAGTTCCCGGTCATTGGCTGGCCATCGGACATTGCGGCGTGGACCAAAGACGATCTCGAAGCCTTCTACCGCCGTTACTACGCGCCGAACAACTGCACGCTCGTTGTGGTCGGCGACGTTACCGCCGCTGAGGTTTTCCAGCTGACGTCGAGCTACTTTGGCCCGATACCGCCGCAAACGCCGCCCGAACCCGTGCGGACGGTGGAACCGAAACAGGAAGGCGAGCGGCGGCTCATCATCGAGACGGACGCGCAGACGCCGCTCTTGCACGTCGCGTTCCACGGCGGCAGCGCAACCGATCCCGACACGCTGGCCATGGAGCTCCTGCTCAACGTGCTCACCGAAGGCGATTCCTCGAGACTGCATCAACGGCTGGTCGAGCGCGACGCGCTGGCGATCAGCGTCGGCAGTTACCAGCAGGCCGGCTTCGACCCGGGGCTGATCTACTTCTACCTGACCCTGACCCCCGACGCCGACCCCGCTGCCGCGGAGGCCGCGCTGTTCGAGGAGCTGGCGACGGCCATCGATGATGGCGTCAGTGACGCGGAACTGAGAAAGGCCAAAAACATTTTGCTGGCAGACCACTGGCGCAGCCTCGCAACGATCGACGGCAAGGCTGAAGCGCTCGGCGAGTACGAAGTGTTTGCGGGCGGCTACGAAGCGCTGTTCGAGCGCCCCGGGGACGTCGAAGCACTGACGGCCAATGCGCTTCGGGAGGCTGCCGCACGTGTTTTCGAGCGCCGGAACGCAACGATTGGCGTTTTGCGAAGCCCTGAAAGCACCGAAGACGAGGATCCGTCATGAGATGGCAATCCCTGCTGCCCGGCGCGCTGGCTCTGTTCTTACTGTCGCCCGGTGAGGCCGGCGCCCAGAGCGTCACCTTGCCCGACGTAAACCGGGAAGTGCTCGACAACGGCGCCGTGCTGATCGTCAACGAGAAACGCGAAGTGCCGCTGGTGGGCATCGAACTCGTGCTCCGCGGCGGCGGCGTGCGCGACCCGCAGGGCAAGTCCGGAACGGCGAGCCTGTACGCCGGACTCCTGGAGCGCGGCGCGGGCTCCCGCAGCGCCGCGGAGTTTGCCGAAGCCATCGAGTCGGTGGGCGGGCGGATCAGGGCAACGGCCGAACTCGAGCGCATCCGGATTTCGGCGGAGTTTCTTGCCCGCGACTTCGAACTGATGCTCTCGCTGCTCCGCGACATGCTGTACGCGCCGACGCTTGCCGAATCCGAGTTCGACACGCTCCGGCAGCGGCAAATCAACTTCATCCTCGCGGCCAAAGACTCCGATCCCGGCGCGTTGATGCCGACGTACGCGGCGGGTTTCCTGTTTGCCGATCACCCTTACGGCAACCCGCTCGCCGGCAGCGAAGCCTCACTGGCGTCGATTGCGCATGCAGACGTGCTCGACTACCACGCAAACGAGGTTGGCGGTGATCGCCTGATCGTTTCCGTTTCCGGCGACATCGATTCCGCGCATGCCATGGTGCGGCTCGCGGACGTCTTCGGTGCCCTGCCCGCGGCGGATCAAAGCCTGCAACCGCTCGCCGAGCCCCTGTCTGCCATCGACGGCCGTGTGCTGCTGATCGACAAACCCGGCGCCACGCAAACCTACTTCTGGATCGGCAACCTGGGCGTTGCCGTCGACTATCCCGAACGCCCTGCGCTCGACATTGCCAACACGCTGTTCGGTGGCCGCTTCACGTCGATGCTCAATACGGCACTTCGCGTGGAGTCGGGGCTAACCTACGGCGCCCGCTCGGTCCTCGTGCGCCCGAGCAAACAAGGGTCGCTCGGCATCAGTTCCTTTACGCGCACCGACGCCAGCGTGGAGGCCATCGACATGGCGCTGGACGTACTCGACACGCTCCGGAACGAAGGCGTTGACGAGGATATGCTGCGCTCGGCCAGAAACTACGTACTGGGTCTTTACCCGATGCGTTTCGAGACCGCGCGGCAGCTGGCCCGGCAGTTTGCAATGCTCGAGTTCTACGCGCTGGGTAATACCTACGTCGACGATTACTCCGATGCGCTGCGCGCAGTGACGGTGGAGTCGGTGGCGGCAACGGTCGATGCCGTGTACCCCGCCAGAGACGAACTGGTGTTTGTCATCCTGGGCGATGCTGAGGTCATTCGCGAAGATATGCGCCGCTACGGCACGCTCTACGAGATGAGCGTGGCTGATCCGATATTCCGGCTGCCGTTCGAGGAACCTGTAGAAGATCCCTGACCATGAAGGGTGCCCCTTCCCGAGAGTCTGCGAAACTGTTTAGGCGCACTGAGTAACAGCGGAAAGTCTCGAGTTTTGTAGCTGTTCTCAAACTGGCGTAGCGGGTACAAATTCAGACCTCCGTCGGCCTTTGCGCTCGATGGGCAATTGAAGGCAGATGCGGGAAATTGCATCTGATCTCCGAGAGTGAGAACACTGTCAGGAAGAAATGTGCCCAACCGTCCTCCTGCACAACACTCACAAACAGCTGGCGGCAACGACTTCGCTTCGCATGTCTTTCAGGTCGTCATGGAATTGCAGCGATCAATTGGGGCTCTGGAGAAGGCAACAAAAGACCTGGGCCGTCGAGTGGATGACCAAAGCAAAACGCTGGGGCGAATCGAAAAAACGATTGTCGGCGCTGCGGCAGCGATCACGGCTGTTGCGGGAGTCTCACTCTGGTTCATCAATACGTTTAAAGATGCCATCGTCGAGGCGCTCACGAAGATCGCGTAGTCGTTGAGTCGTTGGTTCTTCGAGGTACGACCCGCATTGAGCAATTGAGTTTTTATTCACTTGCCAATACAGAACTCGGAAAAGATCCGGCCCAGAAGGTCGTCGGGCGTAAACTCGCCCGTAATCTCGCTCAGGGCGTTTTGCGCTTCGCGCAGCTCTTCGGCCAGAAGCTCGCCCGCCCGGTTTTGGTTCAGCGCATCGATGCCCGCGTCAAAGTGGCCGCGAGCGCGCTCTATGGCGTCGACGTGTCTTGCCCTTGCCGTAAACGTGCCTTCACCGAGATCGCCCAGACCGGCCGTTTCCTTGAGCTGTTCGCGCAGCGCGTCGATACCTTCACCAGTGGCGGCCGATACGGCAACGGTCGGCACCGGGCCCGGGGTGATGCCGGCAGATTCGCCGCAAAGATCTATCTTGTTCCGGACGACAATGAGCTTTGCAGCCGGCGGCAACGCGTCGTCGGGCGCCGGTGGTGGACCCGCGTCGCCGGCGTCCTGCACCCAGAGGCAGACGTCGGCATCCTTGAGCGCTCTGCGCGCACGGCGGATGCCTTCCTCCTCGACCCGGCCGGGGTCATCGCGGAGCCCTGCCGTGTCGATCAGCTCGACGAGCAGCCCGTCCAGATTCAGCGTTTCGCGCAGGATGTCGCGGGTGGTGCCGGCAACCTCGGTAACGATAGCCGTGTCCTCGCCGCTCAGGCGGTTCATCAGGCTCGACTTGCCGACGTTCGGCGGACCCACGAGCACGGCCCGGTAGCCGTCCTTGAGCACGCGTCCTCGCGATGCCGCCTCGGCCAGTTCGACAAAGCGCCGGCGGCAGCCATTGAGCCGTGCTTCGAGCGCCGCGTCCGCCAGAAAATCGATGTCCTCGTCGGGAAAATCGATCGCAGCCTCGACGTGCAGCCTGGCCTCGATCAGCGCCCCCACGAGTTCGTTGACGCGCTCGGAAAACTCGCCCGCGAGTGAGCGCAGGGCGGCCCGCGCGGCCTGCTCGGAGCCCGCGGCAATCAGGTCCGCAATGGCTTCGGCCTGGGCCAGGTCCAGGCGGCCGTTCAGGAACGCCCTTTTCGAGAATTCGCCGGGCTCCGCCAGGCTGGCGCCCAGCTCGCGCGCCGCATTGACCAGCATCGAAACCAGCAGCGGGCCGCCGTGGCCGTGCAGCTCGAGCACGGGCTCGCCCGTAAACGAGTCGGGGCCCGGGAAGTACAGCGCAAGGCCCTCGTCGAGCCTCCGGCCCGCCCGATCCCTGAAAATCCGGAAGCGCGCTTCACGAGGTGGGGGCAAACGGCCGAGCATTTGTTCGCCAATTCGCGCAACATGGTTGCCTGACAAACGCACAATGGCCACGCCGCCCACGCCTGGGGGGGTCGCCGCTGAAACAATCGTAGCGGTATCTCGGGTCATATGTGCAATAAGAACACAGGTGACAACGACATGCAGACCAGTCATATTCACTTTCAGAACGAGGAGGGGCAGACACTCGCCGGCCTGATCGACCGCCCCACCGGACCTACCCGCGCCTGGGCCCTTTTTGCCCACTGCTTTACCTGCTCGAAGAATCTCAAGGCCGCCAAACACATTTCGCAGTCGCTCACGGACGCAGGGATCGCCGTGTTGCGCTTCGATTTCACGGGCCTGGGTCAAAGCGAAGGCGACTTTGCCGAGACCAGCTTTTCCTCCAACGTCAGCGACCTGCTCGCTGCCGCTGCCTACCTCGAAGCAGAGCACGAGGCGCCGTCGCTGCTGCTGGGACACTCCCTCGGCGGCACGGCCGTGCTACGGGCGGCACATGCCATACCGTCCGCCCTGGCCGTTGCCACGATCGGCTCGCCAGCCGAACCGGCGCACGTGCAGCATCTGTTCGAGGATTCGCTCGACGACATCGAGGAAAACGGCAGCGCGGAGCTAACCCTCGGCGGCCGCTCGTTTCGCGTCCAACGGGAGTTCCTCGACGATCTCGGCAGACACGATCTGCTGGCGGACGTCCGTCAGCTCAGGAAGGCGCTGCTGATCATGCACGCGCCGCTCGACGATACCGTGGAGATCGACAACGCATCCACGCTGTTTCTCGCGGCGCGGCATCCCAAGAGTTTCATTAGCCTCGACAAGGCGGATCACCTGTTGAGCCGGGACGAAGACTCACGTTACGCCGGGCATGCGCTTGCGGCCTGGGCGTCGCGCTATCTGCCGACGGCCGAGCGCCCGCCGCTGACCGCAACACCGGCGGAAACGGTTGCCCGTACCTACAGCGACAGTTTTTCCACCGAGCTGTTGAGCGGTGGCCACAAGCTCCTGGCCGATGAGCCGGAGTCGGTCGGTGGCAACAATTTCGGACCGTCGCCATACGATTTTCTGTCGTCCGCGCTTGCGAGCTGCACGAGCATGACGCTCAAGATGTACGCCGACCACAAAGGGCTGGACCTTCGATCGACAACCGTCAGCGTGCAGCACGGCAAAGTGCACGCCAAGGATTGCGCCGACTGCGAGTCCGAGACCGGCAAGATCGACGAGTTCCTGCGCGAGCTGTCGTTCGACGGAAACTTGAGCGACGCCCAGCGAACGCGGCTCGTGGAAATCGCGGACCGCTGCCCCGTGCATCGAACGCTGCACGGTGAGGTCAAAGTACGCACACGACTGGCCGACGATTGAAACCTGACCCGTAACCCCCCTCGGAAACCTGTCTATGGCAGATACAAGCGGATCGCACACGGTCCTGGTACTCGGCGGCGGCGGATTTGTCGGTCGGCACGCCGTCAGGGCGTTGCTCGACGCCGGCGTGCGCGTCGTGATCGGCTCGCGGCAGCCCGGGCGGCTCGACCCCAGGCTGCCGGATGGCGACGACGCCCGAACCGCCGAGCGTCGCGCCGTCCGTTTCGAAGAGGCGCTGGACCCGGCCGACTGGGCGCCGCTGATTGCCGACGTCGATGCCGTGCTCAACTGTGTGGGCATACTCCGCCAGCGTGGGCGTTCGACCTATGACGCCGTGCACTGTCGGGCCCCCGCAGCGCTCGCGGCGGCGGCGGCAAAGGTTGGCAAACGCTTCGTGCACGTCAGCGCGCTTGGCCTGGATCAACCGGCGCGGAGCCGGTTTCTGACCTCGAAGCTCGCGGGTGAACGGCAAATCCGGGAAGCCGGCGGCGACTGGGTTGTCGTGCGCCCGTCGCTGCTCGACGGCGTAGGCGGTTTCGGCGCAAGCTGGCTGCGCGGCGTGTCCCGCCTGCCGCTGTTCGTCACGCCGGCCGACGCCAGGGGTAAGATAGCGGCGCTCGACGTCGGCGAGCTGGGTGAGGCGCTGACCGCACTTTGCACCACCGACGCCGAGACGCTCGGACTCGACCAATCGCGAGAGTTCGAGCTCGGCGGCGAGGAGCATTTCCTGTTCCGCGACTACATTTTTGCGCTGCGCCGCACGTACACGGAACGGCCGGCGCTGTGCGTGCCAATCCCCGGTTTACTGGCCCGACTGGGCGCGCACTTCTGCGATCTCGTGCACTTCTCGCCGTTTTCGTTCGGACACTGGGAGCTCTTGCGCCGCGACAACGTGCCCGCCGACAACCGCCTGCCCGAGCTGCTGGGGCGCACACCCGTATCGGTGGTATCCCGCGCGCTGTAAACCGATTATCGTATTCGCATGCGTCGTATTGCCTTCTGGACCTTGCTGCCGTTTGTCGTCCCGCAGGCGCTGTGGGTCCGGCGGACCGCGCCGCGGTTCGCGGACGCAGCGGGGCCTGCAAACGGCGCATTCGGCTCGGGTGAGGAGCGCCGCCTGCTGGCGGTCGGGGACTCGATTATCGCGGGCGTTGGCGCGGCAACGCTTGCCAACGCGCTGGTCGGGCGGACCGCAGCACACCTCGCCGAACGAATGGGCTGCCGCGTCAGCTGGGAAGCGCTTGGCCGAACCGGTGCCACCAGTGCGTCGCTGCTTCGAAGCTTGCCGGAACAACTGCCCAACCGCCGCTTCGACTATTTGATCGTCTCGGTCGGCGTCAACGATCTGACCCGCATAGAGACGCGGCGCGCCTTCAGGCACCAGCTCGAGCAACTGCTCGCATTGCTTCGCGGACGGTATCCGGACACGTGGATTGCCTTCGCGGGAGTGCCGCCGCTGGGGCTTTTCCCCTTGTTGCCGCAACCGTTACGTTCGGTCCTGGGCCTGCGTGCGCGAAGCTTCGACCTCGTGATGCAGGAAGCCCTGCGGACCGAGCCCGGTACGGTACACGTGCCGGTCGACTTCGAATTCCGTCCGGGCGCGTTTTCCGAAGACGGGTTCCATCCATCCGAAGAGAGCTACGTAGAGTTCGGGGCGTCGATGGCGGAAGGGCTGCTGAGTCTGAGCGAGCAATCCGCCGGTTGAGGACCGCGTTTGTCAGACGGCCTTTTGTCGCGCGTCGCGGCGGCGATCCGATTCCTTCAGGCGCTTTTTGCGCAGGCGAATGCTCTCGGGCGTCACTTCGACGAGTTCGTCGTCGTCGATGAATTCGAGCGCCTGCTCGAGCGAAAACCGAATCGGTGGCGTCAGCACGATGTTGTCGTCGCTACCGGCGGCACGGATGTTGGTGAGCTGCTTGGCTTTGGTCGGATTGACAACAAGATCGTTCTGTCGGCTGTGGATACCGACGATGAGACCCTCGTAAACGGGCTCACCGTGGCCGAGCATGAGCCGCCCGCGGTCCTGCAGGTTGTCGAGCGCGTATCCGAGCGCCTTGCCGTCGACCATCGACACGAGCACACCGTTGATCCGCTGCGCCAGTGTTTCGGGCACGTAACGGTCGTAGCGATCGAAGACGTGATAGATGAGCCCGGTGCCTGACGTCGCCGTCAGGTATTCGGTGCGAAAGCCGATCAGGCCTCGCGTCGGTATGCGGTAGTCGAGCCGAACGCGGCCCTTGCCGTCTGGGACTATCGCCTGCAATTCACCTTTGCGATCCGCGAGCCGGGTCATGACGGCGCCCTGGTAGTCCTCTTCCATGTCGACCGTCAGCTGTTCCCAGGGCTCGAACCGCTGACCGTCTTCTTCGTGGAAGATCACTTCGGGCCGCGAGACGGCGAGTTCAAAACCCTCGCGGCGCATGGTCTCGATGAGCACTGAAAGGTGCAGCTCGCCGCGTCCCGACACGCGGAACTTGTCGGGGTCGTCGGTCGCCTCGACGCGTAGCGCAACGTTGTGCTTGAGCTCCTGCTGCAGACGATCGCCGATCTGCCGGCTGGTCAGGAACTTGCCTTCCTTGCCCGCAAACGGCGATTTGTTGACCTGGAAGGTCATGCTGATCGTCGGTTCGTCGACCGCCAGCGGCGGCAGGCCTTCGGGCTGTTCGCGCGGGCAGAGCGTGTCTGAGATCGCGAGATCGTCGATGCCGCTCCACACGACAATGTCGCCGGCGCTGGCCGAATCGATCTTGATCCGCTCGAGTCCGTGGAAACCGTACAGTTCGAGGATGCGGCCGTTGCGCACTTTGCCCGCTGCCGATACGACGCTGACGGGCGAGTTGGTTTCGACGGTGCCGCGCTGGACGCGGCCTATGCCGAGCACACCCACGTAGCTGTCGTAGTCCAGGCTGGATACCTGCAACTGCAACCCGCCCGCGACGTCGACGTCGGGCGGCGGTACCTGCCCCACAATCGCCTCGAGTAGCGGCGTCATGTCGCCCGCGCTGACCGCAGCGTCTTCGCTGGCGTAACCCTCGAGAGCCGACGCATAGATCACGCTGAAATCGAGCTGCTCGTCACTGGCGCCCAGGCGATCGAACAGGTCGAAGGTCTGATCGAGTACCCAGTCGGGACGGGCGCCGTCCCGGTCGACCTTGTTGATGACCACGAGCGGTTTCAAGCCCTGTGCAAATGCCTTCTGGGTCACGAATCGGGTTTGCGGCATCGGTCCGTCGACGGCGTCGACGAGCAGCAGCACGCTGTCCACCATCGACAGCACGCGCTCGACTTCGCCCCCGAAGTCGGCGTGACCCGGCGTATCGACAATGTTGATGCGATAGCCGTTCCAGGTAATCGCCGTGTTCTTGGCGAGTATCGTAATGCCGCGCTCGCGCTCGAGGTCGTTGGAATCCATGACGCGGTCGGGCGTGGCCGCCCGCGGCCCGAGCGTGCCGGACTGCTTGAGGAGTTCGTCGACGAGCGTGGTCTTGCCGTGGTCGACATGCGCAATAATCGCAATATTGCGCAGTTTTGCGAGTTCACTCATGGCGGGAAGTCTTAAGTTTCGTCGGACTTCGACTTCTTGCCGTGCGGCTTTTCTTTGGCTTCCTGCTCGACGACCTTGTTGATCTTCCACTGCTGCGCAATGGACAGCACAGTGTTGGTGACCCAGTACAGGACGAGACCCGCCGGGAAGAACGCGAAGAAGCCCGTAAACATGATCGGCATGATCTGCATGACGCGAGCCTGCACGGGATCGGTCGGTGCGGGATTCAGCTTCTGCTGCAGGAACATGGCCGCGCCCATGACGAGCGGCAGGATGAAATAGGGATCGCGCGACGACAGGTCGGTAATCCAGAGGGCAAACGGTGCCTGGCGCATTTCGACGCTCTCGACCAGCACCCAGTAGAACGCGAGGAAAAACGGCATCTGGATCAGAATGGGCAGGCAGCCCGCCGCCGGGTTGACCTTCTCGCGCTTGTAGAGATCCATCATTTGCTGCGACAGCGCCTGCCGGTCGTCTTTATAGCGCTCCTGCAAGGCCTTCATGCGTGGCTGCAGGTTTCTGAGCTTCGCCATCGAGCGGCCCGAGGTTTCGGTCAGCTTGTAGAAGACGAGCTTGATGATCAGGGTCACGACGATAATCGCCCAGCCCCAGTTGCCGACAAAGCCGTAGATCCAGGACAACAGCAGGAACATCGGCTGCGATACCGGGCTCAAGAGTCCGTAATCGACAGTCAGGCGCAGTTTCGGGTGCAGCTCCTTGAGTTCGCTCTGCAGCTTTGGCCCGACGTAGAACAGCCGTTCGAACGTCGCCGTTTCGCCCGGTGCTACCATTTGCTTGGCACCGACGATACTGGCCGTCATGAGATTGCCGTTGCGCACAATCTGGTAGGCGTACTGCTGATCCGGGTTCGGCAGGACCGCAATCAGGAAGTGCTGCTGGATCGCCGCAAAATAGGCGTCTTCGCCTGTAAACGTAAACGCTTCGTCCGCGAGGTCGCCGCGATCGAGTTTTTCGGCTTTCTTGCCGTCGAAGAACAGCGGGCCGTCGAACGAGTAGGAACTCACGTCGAACATCGAGCGGTCGGGTTTGTTGAAGCGGCGCAGCACCTGCGAATACTGGTCGGCCCGCCACGGCTCGCTGCCGCCGTTGGTTACCCGCTGGCTCAGCTCGATTGCGTAGTGGTCCCGCGAGAACACGTACTCCTTGACGACCCTGACGCCGTTGTCGCTCGTCCAGACCAGCGGCACGCGAAGTTCGTCGCGGTCGCCAAGGTCGTAGCTCGCCGCTTCGGCGCGGAAGACGGCTTCATGGGTTGGTGAGTCTCCGTCCGCGCGCAGGCCCGTGCGCAGCACGCCAATGTTCGCGGGACTGGAACTCAGGAGCTGGACCAGCTCGTCGGGCCGGTCTTTCGCAACCGGGTAATTGAGCATCGTGGCCGATACGATCGACCCGCCGCGTGTGCTGATTTCGTAGCGCGCGACGTCGGTCGTGACGACGACGGTTGCTGCACCGGCGTCTTCGGCTTCCGCGGTGCCCGGTAGATCCGGGAGCGCCTGATCCGTCGTTTCGACGGCGGCCGGCGGCGGCGACAGTTCGGGCAGTGCCGCGGCTTCGTCCAGCAGCGGTGCGGGTTCCTCCACGGCGGCGGCTGGCGGTTCGGACCGGGGGCCATAGTCCTGCTGCCAGGCCTGCCAGGTCATCCACAGCATGAGGCCAAAAAACGCCCAGACTAACAGTCGCTGGTTATCCATCGCTCAAACACTCAAGTCCTTGTCGGCCCGGCTTGTCGGGTGGTGCAGCGTTTCCAGTGTGCTTCCAGGCTTTCCAGGAGTTGGCGGTTGCTCGCCAATCCTGCCGCTGGCTGGTTCAGAACCACAATATCGAGTCCCTGTAGCAGCGCCTGGTGCATCCGGAACGACTCCCGCACCATTCTTTTGATTCGATTGCGCGCGCTTGCCTTACGGCAGTGTTTTTTGGAGATGGCGAGCCCCAGCCGGGCATCGGCGTCCCCGTTCGGGCGCGCGAGTACGGTAAAACATTTATCGCGGCTGCGCCGGGCTTTTTTGAAGACGCGGCTATACGCCGCCGGATCGAGAAGCCGCTGCCGTTTCCTGAAGGAATATCCGGTGGCCGACGACAACGGAGACCACGCGACGGTTATGACCGTGTGATGGGATTGGGCGCGTTACTGCGGCGTCAGACGGGCGCGGCCTTTCGCGCGGCGACGCTTGAGCACGAGACGGCCCGCCTTGGTTGCCATCCGGGCGCGAAATCCGTGGGTCCGGGCACGCTTGATTTTGCTGGGCTGATAGGTGCGTTTCATCGGTCGAAGCCTGTCTGTTCGGAGGCAGGCCAAAGGGCGCTGCGATCAAAAAGGTCGGCAAGCGTATAGAGGTCGGCTTTGGCTGTCAATAGACAGCCGCAAAGGCGCGTAAAACAAGTCTATCCAAGGGTTTCGGCCGCCATTTTTGCCTGTGGATAACTCTTCTGGCGGGCGCCCGGGATTGCGGTTAGACTGCGGCGTCTTGACCGTTACGTAAGGGGCGCCTGCAGCGCTCCGAATTCATTCCTAGGTGGGGACTCCGTTGGCAGCCGAGAGCAATCTGTGGAATCGCTGTGTGCGCGATCTTGAGGCAGAGCTGCCGGAAAACCAGTTCAACACCTGGATACGACCGCTGCAAGCGGTCGAGGACGCCGGCCGGATCAAGCTGCTCGCGCCGAACCGGTTTGTCGTCGACTGGCTGCGCCAGCACTACGTCGAACGGATCGAGGAAATCCTGTCGAGTACCGATGCGGACGTATCGCTGATTCTCGAGGTGGGGTCCCGGGTTGCTGAGCCCGCACCTGCCGTCGTTTCGCCGAAGCCGCCACCCGCCGGCAACACGAATCGCCAGGCGCCCGCGGAACCGGTTACTTCCCGGTTGAGCCCGGGCTTTACGTTCAAGAGTTTTGTCGAGGGCAAAAGCAACCAGCTGGCTCGCGCGGCCGCCAGCCAGGTGGGTGAAAATCCGGGCAAGTCTTACAACCCGCTGTTCATCTACGGCGGCGTGGGCCTCGGCAAAACGCATCTCATGCATGCGGTTGGCAATGCCATACTCGAACAGAAGCCGGATGCAAGGGTTGCCTACGTTCACTCCGAGCGCTTTGTCGGCGACATGGTCAAGGGCTTGCAGCACAACCGTATCTCCGAATTCAAACGGGCGTACCGTTCACTCGATGCACTGCTGATCGACGACATACAGTTTTTTGCCGGCAAGGACCGCTCCCAGGAAGAGTTTTTCCACACCTTCAACGCGCTGCTCGAAGGGCAGCGGCAGATCGTCCTGACCTGTGACCGCTACCCGAAGGAAGTCAGCGGCCTCGAGGAGCGGCTCAAGTCTCGTTTCGGCTGGGGCCTGACAGTTGCGATCGAACCCCCCGAACTCGAGACGTCCGTTGCGATTCTGATGAGCAAAGCGTCAGCCGAAGGTGTCGAGCTGCCGGAAGAGGTGGCTTTTTTTGTTGCCAAGCGCATTCGATCCAACGTCCGCGAACTCGAGGGCGCGCTGAGGCGTGTCATTGCCAACTCGCGATTCACGGGCAGGCCGATCAACCTCGAGTTCGCCAAAGAGGCGCTCCGCGACTTGCTCGCGCTGCAGGATCGGCTCGTGTCCATCGAGAACATTCAGAAAACCGTTGCCGATTACTACAAGATCCGCGTGGCCGACCTGTTGTCGAAGAAACGCAGCCGGTCGATAGCCCGGCCGCGCCAGGTTGCGATGGCGCTCGCGAAGGAGCTCACGAATCACAGCTTGCCCGAAATAGGCGATGCGTTTGGTGGTCGTGACCACACGACCGTACTGCACGGTTGCCGGCGGATAGAAAGTCTCAGAGAAACTGAAAAACGCGTCGATGACGACTATTTGAACTTGTTGAGAACTCTGACAGGATAGTGTGGATAACCCGTGGACAATTCAGCACCGCGCTTTTATCCACAGGGTGTGCACAGCACAACAGGAATTCATACAGACCATGTTACACGTGGTTTTCTAGTGTAAGTTGCTGATAAATAATACTAAATTTATTTTATCCACAGGCCCGGAGTGGCCTAATAACTACAACAATATAAGTATTTCCAATATTTATTAACAGGTGGAACCTATGAAACTGAGCGCTACGCGTGAAGTGCTTTTGAAACCCTTGCAGGCGGTTATTGGTGTTGTCGAACGTCGTCAGACCATGCCGATACTGTCGAACGTGCTTCTTGTAGCCCGGTCGGGAACGCTGTCGATTACGGCGACCGACCTCGAAGTCGAACTGGTAGCGTCGGCTGAACTGGACGTGGACGTAGATGGCGAAATAACGGTCGCGGGACGCAAACTTCTCGATATCGTCAAGGCGCTGCCGGACGAAGCCAAAGTCAGCTTTACCGTGAGCGGGGACAAAGCAACCGTTCGTTCGGGGCGCAGTAAATTCAGCCTTGCCACGTTGCCGGCCGCGGAGTTCCCGAGCGTCGAGGACATCAAGGCGACACAAACCGTTCAGGTGACCCAGGCGATACTTGCGCAGCTCATCGAGAAAACGCATTTTTCGATGGCTCAGCAGGACGTTCGTTACTACCTGAACGGCATGCTCCTCGAAACGGGCGGCAGCCAGCTTCGAGCCGTTGCTACCGACGGTCACCGGCTGGCGTTGTGCCAGGCGGACATCGACGGCAAGGGCCTGGACGAGCAGCAGGTGATCATACCGCGCAAGGGCGTACTCGAACTTCAGCGGCTAATGAGCGGCGAAGGACCGTTAAATATCGAGCTCGGTGCCAATCACGTCCGGATCGAACTCGACGGCATTCGGTTTACGTCGAAGCTCATCGACGGGCGTTTCCCCGAATACGAACGGGTGATACCCAAAGCTTCCAGTAACGTGCTCAGCGCGGATAAATCGGTGCTGAGAAGCGCGCTACAGCGCACGGCGATTCTCTCGAACGAGAAGTACCGCGGTATTCGCCTCGTGATCCGCGACAGCGGCGTTACGCTGCAAGCGCACAATCCCGAGCAGGAAGAGGCCGAAGAAGACGTGGTCGTTGAGTACAGCGGCGACGATATCGAGATCGGCTTCAACGTCAATTACCTGCTGGACGCAATATCCGCCGTCGACGGGGATGACGTCACGTTGTCCGTGGTCGACAGCAACTCGAGCTGCCTGGTGCGTGAGCCGGGGAACGATGACGCGAAATTTGTGGTTATGCCGATGCGGCTGTAACCGCGGCGTATAAGGTTTGGGCATCCGCTTATTTACCGCGACCGAATTTCGGTGCCTTGAGGACATCCGGGTCGAGTTCGATCCGCGCTACAACCTGGTACATGGGGCCAATGCCTCCGGCAAAACGAGTTTGCTGGAGGCATTGGTGTATCTGGGGCGGGGAAAATCGTTCAGGGGTGCACCTACCGCAAGCGTGGTTCGGCACGGCGCGAAGGAATTTGTGCTGTTCGGAAACGTCGCCCAAAACGGTCGAAATGTCAGCATCGGGGTGCGAAATGGCCGGAACGGCCTCGAAACGCGCGTAGACGGTGAGGACAAGGGGGGCACAGCCGCGCTGGCCGCGGCCTTTCCGGTTCAGGTGATCGACCCCGAGGTGCATCGCCTGATAGCAGGTGGCCCGGAGGAGCGTCGGCGGTTTCTGGATTGGGTGGTGTTCCACGTGGAACATGAATTCCTCGACGTATGGAGGCGTTTCCGACGCGTGCTCAAACAGCGGAATGCGTTGCTGAAAGGGCGGGTTGGCGCGGGCGAGCTTTCCAGCTGGGATGAGGAATTTATCGCGGCTGCGCAAGGTGTGGACGCATTGCGGACACAGGTGTTCGAGCGCGCGTTGCCGGCAATACAGAAAGCGGGCGAAGCCATGCTCGGCGGGCCCGTGGATGTGCTCTACCGGCGGGGCTGGGCCGCGGATGCCGAGTTGGGGGACGTACTGAAAGAGCAGCGAGAGCGCGAGTTGCAGTTAGGGGGTTCCCAGGTGGGTCCGCATCGTGCGGACCTGTCGATCCGAACCGACGAACGACAGGCGAAACGGCTAGTGTCGCGTGGGCAGCAAAAACTGCTGGCAAGTGCACTGATTGTCGGCGGGATGGCGTTTGTAAAAGAACAGACCGGTGTGCATTCCACGCTGCTGCTTGACGACCCGGCGGCAGAACTCGACTCCTCGTCATTGGGTCGGATCATGAGTGCGGCCGTCGAGCTGGAGTCGCAGCTGATCGTGACCAGCCTGAATCCTGAGCTGATCGAATTCCCGGAACCACCGCGAGTGTTTCACGTGGAACATGGCGAAATTGCGCCGGCGTAGCGCAGAGGCGGGCGGCCGTTTCTGACCCCATCGAACGGCCAGGAATAACAGATTCAAAGCTCATTTCCAGGCACTTCCGGCGCGCGATTTTGATACAATGCGTCGGTTGTGTTTAGAGCCACCTGAATGAGCGACGATACAGAATACACTTCCAGTAATATCAAGGTCTTAAAGGGCCTTGAAGCCGTCCGCAAACGGCCGGGAATGTACATCGGCGACACCGATGACGGCACCGGTCTGCACCACATGGTTTTCGAGGTCGTCGATAACTCGATCGACGAAGCGCTGGCGGGTCATTGCGACGAGATCACGGTAACGATTCACGCGGACGAGTCCGTCACGATCGCGGACGATGGCCGCGGTATCCCGGTGGATATGCACCCGGAAGAAGGGCGTTCAGCGGCTGAAGTGATCATGACCGTGCTGCACGCCGGCGGCAAATTCGACGACAACTCGTACAAGGTATCCGGCGGTCTGCACGGCGTTGGCGTCTCCGTGGTCAACGCCCTGTCGGAGCAACTGATTCTGACGATTCACCGCGAGGGCAAGATCCACCAGCAGGAATATCGCCACGGCGAGCCGGTTGCGCCCCTTGCCGTCGTCGGAGACACGACGAACAGCGGCACGACGGTTCGCTTCAAGCCGAGTGCCGACACCTTCTCGAATATCCAGTTCCACTACGACGTGCTGGCCCGCCGGCTCCGCGAACTCTCGTTCCTGAACTCCGGCGTTCGCATTCACCTCGTGGATGAGCGAGACGAGCGAGAGGACGTTTTCGAATACGAAGGCGGTATCCGCGCGTTCGTGGAACACCTCAATCGAAACAAAACCCCCGTGCACGGCACCGTATTCCACTTCACAGCAACAAAAGACGACGTGGGTGTCGAAGCCGCGTTGCAGTGGAACGACGGCTACCAGGAAAACATGTTCTGCTACACGAACAACATTCCGCAGCGCGACGGCGGCACCCACCTGGCGGGATTCAGAACGGCGCTGACGCGAACGCTCAACACCTACATCGAAAAAGAGCTCAACGGCCGCAAGGACAAGTTCATGCCTTCGGGGGATGATGCCCGCGAAGGGCTTACCGCCGTGCTGTCGGTGAAAGTGCCTGACCCGAAGTTCTCGTCACAGACCAAGGAAAAACTGGTTTCATCTGAAATCAAGGGCATTGTCGAGCAGGCAATGGCTGGGCGTCTCGAGGAGTTCCTGCTCGAAAACCCGGCCGAAGCAAAAGCCATCGTGTCGAAGATCATCGACGCTGCCCGCGCTCGCGAAGCCGCTCGCAAGGCACGTGAAATGACGCGCCGCAAGGGCGCTCTCGATATTGCCGGCCTGCCCGGCAAGCTCGCCGACTGCCAGGAGAAAGATCCGGCGCTCTCGGAACTCTTCCTCGTCGAGGGTGATTCCGCCGGCGGCTCCGCCAAGCAGGGCAGGGATCGTCGCACCCAGGCCATCCTGCCGCTCAAAGGCAAGATACTGAACGTCGAGAAAGCCCGTTTCGACAAGATGCTCTCTTCCGCCGAGGTGGGCACGCTGATCACGGCGCTTGGCACCGGTATCGGCAGGGAGGACTTCGACCCCGACAAACTGCGTTACCACCGCATCATCATCATGACCGACGCCGACGTCGACGGTTCTCACATCCGCACCTTGCTGCTGACGTTCTTCTATCGACAAATGCCCGAGTTGATCGAGCGTGGCCACGTGTACATTGCGCAGCCGCCGCTGTACAAGATCAAACGCGGTAAACAGGAGGTTTACGTCAAGGATGACGTGGAGCTCAACAGCCACCTCCTCGCAAACGCACTGGAGAACGCCGAACTTCGGGTAAACGCCGAAGCGCCGCCGCTATCGGGCCCGGCGCTCGAGGCTTTGGCGAAGGAACACATTGCCGTCGAAAACATTATCGAACGGCTATCGGCCCGCTACGATGAAGTCGTGTTGCGCGCCCTGGCAACGCAACCCGAATTTGCCACGGCCAACACAGACAATAGTCTGGACGCGCTCGAACAATGGACGGCTGCGTTCTCCGATGCGCTGCCGAAGGAAACCGGTAACCGCTCGAGCAACGGCAACAGCGGTTCCTACTCGGCGACTCTGGAACGGGGAGACGAAGACGGTGAAGGCGTGAGAATAGCCATTACCCGCGTGCAGCACGGCATCGGACAGACTCGATATCTGCCACGCGAATTCTTCGACACCAACGAGTACCGTCACATCATGTCGCTGGCCGCGAAGCTCAGCGAGCTGATCGGCGACGGGGCGAGCATCCGCCGTGGCGAACGCGAGCTGTCAATCGACGCCTTCCCTGAAGCGGTCGACTGGCTCATGGCCGAGGCGCGCCGCGGTCAGTCGATCCAGCGTTACAAAGGCCTGGGTGAAATGAACCCGGATCAGCTCTGGGACACGACCGTCAATCCCGAAACCCGCCGCCTCATGCAGGTCCGGATCGAAGATGCAGTCAAGGCGGACGAGATCTTCACGACCCTGATGGGCGACCAGGTCGAGCCGCGACGCGAGTTCATCGAGAAAAACGCGCTGACCGTGTCGAACCTGGACGTCTAGCCAAGAACGACAGTCGAAGTACCGCAGCCCAGGGTCCGTCTTTGCACCGGTTGTGCGCGCGCGCCGCTCGCGCCACAATCGGTGCACTTGAACCCGGCCCGGTCGAGCAATTCCGCGCTCTCAATCTATGTTCTCCAGCAAACTACTGTACGCAGCAGCGCTTGTGCTGCTGCCGCTTGCGGTCGCACTCTTCGGCCTGTCTTTCCCGAGTGCGCTGTTACTTGTCTGTTCCCTCCTGTTCGTGCGCTGGCTCGGCGTCATGGCGGCACTCAGCGGCAAGAGCAAGGCACCGGAAATTACGCTGACGTCGATAGGCGTGAGCCACTTCGTGGAAAAGGTTCGCTGGTGTCTCGACCGGCTCGGTCTGGACTATCAGGAGCAACGCGCTGCGGGCACCCTGGGAGCCTTCTACCTGGGCCGCACGGTACCCGTACTCAAGTTCCGCACGGGCCGGGTCACGTCGAGCATCGGCAACTCGCCGGAGATATTGCGCTACCTGTGGGGACGCTACGCCGCCGAGCGCCCGGAAGCTGCCGCGTTTCTCGAACCGACGCCGGAGCGGCTGGAACTCGAGGCCGAGCTGGATCGCTACGGGCGTAACCTGCAGATCTGGGTGTACTACCACCTGCTGCCCGAAAAGGAGCTGATGCAGCGCGCCTGGGGTGCTCACGATCCAACGGTGCCGATATGGCAGCGAGGCCTGGTCCGCCTGCTGCATCCCGTGCAGGCATACATGATCCGCCGTGCGTTTGGCGTATCTTCGTCGCGCTACGAGAAAGCCAGGCAGCACATCGATACGCTGCTCGAAGAGCTGAACGGCCGCCTCGACGAGCAGCCGAACTCTTTGCTCGGGGATACGGTCCAAAACTACACGGATCTGAGTTTCGCGGCGCTGTCGTCTCCCTGGTTCCTGCCCGAAAACTTTGCGGGACAGGGTTCGGCTGTGCTGGAATTCGAGGAGCTGCCGGCCGGAATGCGCGAAGATATCGAGCGCTTCAAAACGGCGTACCCCGCTGCCTACGCGTTCGTGGAGCAACTGTACAAGAATGAGCGCGGAGTATCGGTAACAACTTCATAGGGAGAGGTTCAATGAATCGTGTGTTTGCCGCCATGCTCGCTGTTACCGTTGCCGGCTGTGCCGGCACGCCCCGGCAGGACGACCCGGGAGTTGTTGCCATCCAGGATTTCATAGCGGTCGGTGAACTCGAGCCGGTCAAACGAATTCGCACCGAGATGAGGAACAACTACGATGTCGTGAACAAGAGGTACCTCATCCTCGAAACACCGCACGACACCTACCTGGTGGAGTTCCAGAGGAACTGCACGAATCTGTACAACAACCACGATGTCGAGGCCGACAGGCGCTGGAACGGTCGCTACCTGTGGCCCAAGGCCGACAGGATACGGGGATGCCTCATTGGCCGAATCTTCGAGATAAGCGAGGGGGAAGAAGCCGAAATCCGCGCCATGGGTGACGCGCCTCGCGGCATCACCGTACTCCGCTAGATAATCGACGGCGGCAGCGGACGCGCGGCTACCCTCGATTCTTTCATGAACACTCCGGCCCGATCCCGCCGGTACCAGGAGAAAACCAATGAAACGCCTCTTAGCCGCATTGCTCGCCGTTGCCGTTGCTGGCTGCGCCAGCGGGCCGCGCGAAGAAGACCCTGAAGTCGTGGCTATCCAGGACTTTATTGCCGTCAGCGAGCTCGAACCTGTCGACCGAATTCGCAACGAGCTGAACAGCAACTACAAAGTGCTGAACTCGCGGTACATCATTTTCAAGTCGCGTCGCGATCTGTACCTGATCGAGTTTCGCAGGAACTGCTGGGAGCTGTTCGACACCGAGGTGCTGAAAGCGGACGAACGCCGGGACGCCCGCTACATGCGGCCCAGAATCGACACCATTCGCGGTTGCCAGATCTATCGCGCTTTCGAGATCAACAAAGGCCAGGAAGAAGAGCTGGAAGCGATGGGCGACGCGCCGGGCGGTGTGCGCCGCTGACCGTCCAGCCGCAATCTTGGCGTAACCGCGACCGGAACGATTAGCTTATTCAGAACGATTTACCAGAACAGCGGCCCGACCGGGACGCTACCAGGGGGGCATTTTGAACAAAAACATCCACACTGCCGTTTGCGGCATCACGCTGCTGGTGCTGTTCGGCTGCGGCGCAGGCGAACCCGCGGGCAAGCCAACCGGGGAAGCAACGACACCGCTGACTTCGGGTATCGACCTCGAGCACATGAACACCAACGTTCGGCCCGGTGACGACTTCTTTTCCTACGTCAACGGCCGCTGGATCGACAACACCGAAATCCCGGCCGATCGCTCGAGTTACGGCGGCTTCAGCATCCTGAGAGAAGAAGCGCAGGACGACGTCCGCACGATTATCGAAGAATCGGCGGCAGGCGACTTCGCGACGGGATCGGACGAACAGAAGGTGGGGGACCTGTACGGCTCCTACATGGACATGGAGCGTCGCAATGCGCTGGGCGTCACGCCACTCGAGCCGGAATTCGCGCGTATCGACGCCATCGACGGCGCTGATGCACTGGCGGCGTACTTCGCGGGAACCGTCAAGCGCAACCTGGACGCGCCGTTCGTATTGGCGCAGTTCCCCGATCTCAAGGATCCGAACTACTACGGGATGTATGCGTTCCAGAGCGGGCTCGGGCTTCCCGATCGCGAGTACTATTTCAACGAAGACGACAAGTCCGTCGAAATTCGCGAAAAATACGAGGAACACATCGCAAAAATGTTCGAACTCGCCGGTTTGCCGGAGCCGGCAGCATCAGCGGACAGCATTGTCAGGCTCGAACGGCGCATTGCCTTGAGCCACATGAAAAAAGAGGATACCCGCGACTGGGCTGCCAACTACAACAAGGTCGCCACCGCCGATCTCACCCAGCTCATGCCCAATTTCGCCTGGGGGGCATATCTGAATGAACTGGGTGCGGAGGATCTCGACGCGCTGATTGTCGTTACCACCGACTATATGACGGCACTCGACGATATCGTTACGGACACACCGCTCGATACCTGGAAAACCTATCTCAAATGGGTGGCGCTGAACGAGACGGCAGCGCGCCTCAGCGCAGACCTCGACGCGCAGAACTTCGAGTTCTACGGCAAGGTGTTGTCCGGTACCGAGGAGCAGCGGCCGCTATGGCGGCGCGGGGTTACGATCGTCAACGGGACCCTCGGCGAGGTAGTCGGCAAGGTCTACGTGGCCCGCCACTTCCCGCCAGAAGCCAAGGACCGGATGCTTGTGCTGGTCGACAATCTCATTGCGGCGTACGAGCAAAGCATCAGTGAACTCGAGTGGATGGGTGAGGAGACCCGCGCCGAGGCGCTCGACAAGCTGTCGAAATTCACGCCAAAAATCGGCTATCCCGACGAATGGCGCGACTACTCGGCGCTGGTCATCGATCCCGCCGACCTGTACGGCAACCTGGAGCGTGCCGCGCTCGCCGAGTTCGAACGGCAGCTCAACCGTCAGGGAGAAGAGGTCGATCGCAGCGAGTGGGGCATGAACCCGCAGACCGTCAACGCCTACTACAATCCGCCGCTCAACGAAATTGTGTTCCCGGCCGCAATCCTGCAGCCTCCGTTTTTCGATCTGGAAGCGGACGACGCCGTCAACTACGGCGCCATCGGCGCCGTGATTGGCCACGAAATTGGCCACGGGTTCGACGATTCCGGCAGCACCTTCGACGGTGACGGCGTGCTCAGAAACTGGTGGACGGACGAAGACCGCGCCGAGTTCGAGAAGCGCACGGCGAAGCTTGTCGAGCAATACAGCGGGTTTCAACCGTTTGACGATCTGCACGTCAACGGCGAGTTTACCCTCGGCGAAAATATTGGCGATCTCGGCGGGATCAGTATTGGGCTCAAGGCCTACCTCATGTCCCTCGACGGCAAGGAAGCACCGGTCATCGACGGTTTTACGGGTGTGCAGCGTGTGTTCCTGGGGTACGGCCAGGTGTGGCGGAACAAGTACCGTGAACAGGCGCTAAGGCTGCAAATTGGCACCCGGCCACATGCGCCGTCGATGTACCGCGCAAACGGCGCCGTTCGCAACGTGCCGGAGTTTTACGAAGCCTTCGACGTCAGCGAGGCGGACGCGCTGTACCTGCCGCCCGAGGAGCGCGTAAAAATCTGGTAACAGGCTGTCGCCAGGGTTTGCGAGAATAGGTCCGGGTGTATAGCCAACGGAGCCAGGTCACCGTGAATATCGACTCTCGTTTGTTGCCGTCAATACTGACGATGCTGTTCGTGTCGGCAGCCTGCACGGCTGACCCGGAAACCGGAGCGCCGGAGCCCGCGGCCGACTGCGACTGCACCGCAACGGTCGAGGACTTCCGCGTGCTCGACGGCGGTGAATGGAGCGGCGAACTCGACTATCTCAACTACGGCTCGGACCAGCGATCCAGCATCCCGGTTGGCCTGAGAGTCGACAGCATCGACAGCGGCTCGGTGACGTATTCGATCCGCTATCCCGGCGAGGAGCAGTACAACGCCACCGAGCAGCTGACGATATCGAACGACGGCACGTCGATCGACGGCCGGACCATTGTGGATAGGCAACAGGAGGCCGGCGGACTGACACTCACGACCGAGGGCAAGGGTGAGGACGACAACCGGCCCGCCGATATCCAGATAGTGTACTTTGTGTCGCCCGGCGAGTTCCGAATCCGCAAAAACGTGCGCTTCGACGGCGAAGCAGCGTTCTTCAACCGCAACGAGTATCGCTACGCGCGCAACTAGGCCACGAGCGGGCTGCCAGCAGCTCACGGTGTCCACCGGAGCTTCAGCCCGTACACCCAGCCGCTGTCCACATCGAGATCGACGGCCGTCAGGTCATCATCGGCAAAACGGTGTTCCCTGCCCGTTTCGAAACCGGCGCTGAAGCTTACGGTCCACCGCCGGTGCGCCTCGAATTCCCAGCTGGCCGTTGTTCTCAACGCTCGCAGTCGATAGTCGAAGTCCGCCGAAAAATCGTCGCTGACGACACGCCAGCGATAACCGGATGGCTCAGCTGCCAGTGTCAGCCTCTGACGGTTGCCCAGTCGAAACTCAAGCGCCGGAAACGGCAACACGAGCCGCGCGTGCCAGCGTTCGCCGAAGCGCCGCTCGCCGCCGACGATCGGGTATACGCGGCTGTTGCCCCAGAGCCGGTCCGCCGCTGCCCCCAGGTGCCAGGTCCACGCACCGGCCGGCAGCTCGACGGCAAGCCGCCCACCGAGGTAGACGTCTTCGCGCGAGCCGCGGTCCCAGAATTTCTGAAACACGTTGGATGAGGTGGCAATGGTCGGCTCGAGCGCCACCTCGATTGCCGATATGCCGGACCCGCCGGACTCACGCCGCCATACGAGAGGCAGCGCCAGCTGATGCAGGTCGCGATCGCGACTCGCAAGACCCTCGTACTCGAAGCGCGTGTAGCGATAGCCCAGTCCGACGGCCAGTTCGCCGCCGCTGAATTCGACAGCACCGAAGCCGGCCTCGATATCGTGCTGACGTCCGCGAATCGTCACTCCTCCACTGGCGTCGCTGGCCGGCATCTCGTGGATGCCGAGTGCAATGAAGCGTTCTGGAATAAACGACCGCTCAGCGCCCGTTACCTTGCTCACCGGCACCGCCACGCTCAACAACGTGCCCAGCAAAAGCACACGGAGTCGCAGGGCCCGGGCATCCCGGAGGCTCATTCGGTGCGATCCGACAGTTGTTCCGGGAAACGCTCCCAGCGTATACCGTCGCCGGGCTCGAAGGCGAACCAGCGATGTTCGACTCTCGCGTGCAGCAGCCGTTCGGGAATGGCGCCGAACATCCGGCTGTCCAGCGAGTTATGGCGATTATCACCCAGCAGGAAATAGCTGCCATCCGGCGTCGTGATCGGACCAAAATCCTCGCTGTGCCCGGGTCGCGCGAGCTCGATGTAGGGCTCATCGACAGCTTCGCCGTTCCGGTACAGTACGTCTTTGCGAATCTCGATGACGTCTCCGGGCAGCCCGACAATGCGTTTTATGTACAGGACGTCCTCGTTACGCGGCAGTCTGAACACCGCCAGTTGTCCGGGCGTCGGTTTGTGGCGGCCGAAGTAACGGCTGTCGGTCATTACGAAGTCGCCGCGCTCTATCGTGGGCGCCATGGAAGCAGACGCGGCGCGGAAAGGTTCGAAACCGAACAGCGACGAGCGGTACTTCATGAGGACGTCCGGCAGAAACCACCACGCTACAATCCAGAGAGCATAAAACCACCAGCGGTTGTACGGTTTGGCACGCAGTTCCCGGTGGCGTCGCGCAACGACAACCGCGTGAACCACGGTAAACAACCCGAGACCCAGCAACAGCACGAGCAAGGCATAGACAACCGCGGGCTCGAAGACAAACCCGGACCACCCGGCAACGGCGGCCGCGCTGACCGAAAACAGCAACACAAGAACGGCAAGCGACAGGCGGCCCAGGTACACGTAGCCGAGCCCGGCGAAAAACAGGTTCGCCAGCGCGGCTCGGGCGGCCCCAACCTTGCGCATAGCAAAGCTCCCGGTTGCGGCGTCGCCGCGAGGCTGCTCAAGCTACAATGATTCGTGACGGCGCGCCAGTTTGCGTTAAGCCGTGTTCTCCTGGGTGTCCGCCGCCGCTTTGTCGGCATAAACGCGGCTGATTTCGTGCATCTTGTCCTCGATCCAGGTCTGGACGAGCTGATTGGTTTCCTTGGGCGACTGAGCGCTGCCGTCGATAGGCGGGCCTATCACAAAGCGCACCGTCCCCGGACGCTTGGTAAATCCGCGGCGCAGCCACAGGTCGCCGGCGTTGTGAGCCACGGGCACGACCTTGGCGCCGGCCTCCCGCGCGAGTGCAGCGCCGCTGATGCCGTACTTTCGGGTCTCGCCGGGTGGCATCCGCGTGCCTTCGGGAAACACCGTTACCCAGACACCCTGACTGAGTTTCTGTTTGCCTTTCTCGATGACCTGTTTGACCGCCGATTTGCCCGAACTGCGGTTAATGGCAATCGGGTCGAGCAGCATGGCGAGTGTCCAGCCGAAAAACGGCAGCCACAGGAGTTCGCGCTTGATGACCCACGCCGTGCGTGGAAACACCGTCACGTGCCAGTAGGTCTCGAGTGCCGTGGTGTGTTTGATCATGATGACGCCAGGCTCGTCGGGAATGTTTTCCTGCCCCTCGACCTCTACTTTCATCCCGCAGAAGAATTCACCGGCCCACACCGACAGCCGGCACCAGCTGACGGTCATCCACCAGTGCCAGCGGAACGGCGCCCAGAACGTCAACAGGGCAACGGCACCGGCAACCATTGCGGAGAGGAACAGGAAACTCGTGAACAGGAGCGAACGCAGAAACAGCATGTTCAGGCTCGGGTCAGCGCATGCGCGGCAGCGGCAAGGTTGTCGTAGATTGGTGTGGCGCGCAACGCTTCGGGAAGTGTGGCCTCGGTTCGGCGACCGTTGCCCGTGCGCACGAGTATCGGTTGGGCGCCCGCTCTGCGGGCGGCTTCGAGGTCGCGCAGCGAATCGCCAATGACGGGCACCGACTGGGGATCGACAGCGTAGCGCCTGACGAGGCGGTTGATCAGACCCGGTTCCGGTTTGCGGCAGCGACAGCCCTCGTCGGGGCCGTGCGGACACACTTCGATACGTGCCACTTCACCACCCTTGGCCGCCAGCAGCCGGCGCATTTTGCGGTGCATGGCCCTGAGTGCGCGCCGGTCGAAGTAACCGCGCGCAAGCCCGGATTGGTTGCTCGCAACACACACGGTGTAGCCCGCTCGGTTGAGCTCGGCAATCGCGTCGAGGCTGCCGGGCAGCGGTATCCACTCGTCATCCGAGCGAACGTAGTTGGCGGAATCTTCGTTGATGACGCCGTCACGGTCGAGGATGACGAGGCGTGTCGCGCCGGTTGCGGTCCGCACGCTCGGCCTCAGGCCACGGACAGCCGCGAGACGTCCGCAATCCCCAGGAACAATGTGCGGAGCTCACCCAGCAGGGTTAACCGGTTCCGCCGGATCGCGTCGTCGTCCGCCATCACCATGACGTCGTCGAAGAAGTGGTCGACCGGCTCTTTGAGCGCAGCGAGTGCGCGCAGCGCCTCCGCGTAGGCGTGCCGCTCGATCATTGGCCGTACCGTTTTCCCGACGCGCTCGAGTTCTTCGTACAGCGCCTTTTCCGCCGCTTCGGCCAGCAGCGCGACGTCGACGCTGCCGCCGAAGCCGGCATCCGAATCGTCGCCGCTTTTCTTGAGGATGTTTGCGATGCGCTTGTTGGCGGCGGCCAGGCTCGTCGCCTCGTCGAGTTCGAGGAAGTCCTTGACCGCTGCGAGCCGGTCCGCAAAGTCGACCAGTGAAGCCGGCTGCCGAACCATGACGGCATCGAGCGTTTCGGTCGCAAGCGCGGCATCGCGGTCCTGGAAATAGGCGCGCAGACGCTCGGCGATAAACGCATAGATGTCCTCAGCCAGCGCTCCGTTGTCCGCCACGTCGACCGGCTGCAGCTCGAGCGCATTGGCTATTGCGGCCTTCAGATCGATGTCGTGGCCACATTCGATCAGTATCCGGACGATACCCAGCGCGGCCCGGCGCAGGCCAAACGGATCGCGGTTGCCCGAAGGTTTTTTGCCGAGCGCAAAAACGCCTGCCAGCGTATCGAGCCGATCGACGAGCGCGAGCAGCTGGCCCGCGGCGGTTTGCGGCAGTTCATCACCGGCGAAACGCGGCTGGTACTGTTCCCGAATGGCGGCAGCGACGGCGTCCGCTTCGCCGTCCGCGGTGGCGTAGTACGCGCCCATGATGCCTTGCAGTTCGGGGAACTCGCCGACCATGCCCGTTACAAGGTCGCACTTCGACAGCAGCGCTGCGCGCTGCGCGATGATTTCGTCGACACCCAGTTCGCCGGCAATTTCGCCCGCAAGCGAGGACAGCCGCCGCGATTTGTCGCCGAGGCTGCCGAGGCCCTGCTGATAAACAACCCGCTCGAGCGTCTCGATGCGAGCGTCGAGCTTCTCCTTACGATCGCTTTCCCAGAAAAACGCCGCATCGGCAAGGCGCGGCCGGATGACGCGCTCGTTACCGTCACGTACCTTGTCGGGCTCGCGGCTGTCGAGGTTCGCCACCGTCACGAAAGCGTTCATGAGTGTGCCGTCGGCGTCCTCGACCGGGAAGTAACGCTGGTGTGAGGTCAAGGTGCTGATAACGGTCTCGGGCGGCAACCTGAGGTACTCGTCCTCGAAGCGGCCCAGAATTGGCACGGGCCATTCGACAAGCGCCGCGACTTCGTCATACAGCGCCTCGCCGTCGACGATACGGCCGCCAATTTCCTCAGCGGCGCTCGCGACACCCGCTTCGATCATTGCGCGCCGCCGCGCAAAATCGGCAATGACGTGGCCCTTCGATTCGAGCGCTTCGAGATACGAAGAGGGGTCCGCTATGCTGACCGGCCCGGGCGAGTGGAAGCGATGTCCGGCCGATTCGCGGCCGGCAGCGAAGCCCAGTACGCTCGTGTCGACGATGTCGCCGCCGTGCAGCATGACAAGCCAGTGCACCGGACGCACAAACTCCGCGTCCCCGTCACCCCAGCGCATACGGCGCGGTATCGGCAGCTTGCCCAGCGCGGACTCGACAACACCGCCGATCAGTTCGCTCGTGCGGCGGCCGGCTTCGCTGGCCGTAAACGTGAGCCATTCACCCTTGTCGGTCGACGTGCGGTCGAGATCGCCAACGTCGACCCCGCACTTCTTGGCAAACGCGAGTGCCGGCGGGAGGGCCTCGCCTGCGTCGCTGAACGCGATCCGCACGGGCGGGCCTTTCTGCTCGATCGTGCGCGACGGCTGGGCGTCCGCGAGTTCGCGAACGATAACCGCAAGCCTGCGCGGGCTGGCGTAGGTTTCGACGGCGCCGTGTTCGAGGCGAGCGTCGTCGAGGCCTGCCTCGAGCAGCTCACCGAACGCCTCCATCAACGGCCGCAGTGCCTTGGGAGGCAGCTCTTCGGTGCCGAGTTCGACCAGGAAGTCAGCGGACGTCATGCGGCTTTGCCTCCGCGACCGACAGACTCGAGCATGGGAAAGCCGAGCGCCTCGCGGCTCTGGTAATACGCCTCCGCGACCGAGCGTGCCATGCTGCGCACACGCAGGATGAAGCGCTGGCGTTCGCTGACGGAGATCGCCTGCCGGGCGTCCAGCAGGTTGAAACGATGTGATGCCTCGAGCATGCGTTCGTAAGCGGGCAGCGCCATGCCGGCTTCGATGAGCCGCGCACACTCGTGTTCAGCGTGATCGAATGCGGCGAACAGCTCGTCGGTGTCGGCGAACTCGAAGTTGTAGCGGGATTGCTCGACTTCGTTCTGATGGTAGACGTCGCGATAGCTAATGCGGCCCAGCGGGCCGTCCGTCCAGACGATATCGAAGATGCTCTCGACGTTTTGCAAATACATGGCGAGGCGTTCCAGGCCGTAGGTGATCTCTCCGGACACCGGGCGACACTCCAGGCCCCCCACCTGCTGGAAGTAGGTGAACTGGGTAATCTCCATGCCGTTCAGCCAGACCTCCCAGCCCAGGCCCCATGCGCCCAGGGTTGGCGATTCCCAGTTGTCCTCGACGAAGCGGATGTCGTGCACGAGCGGATCGATGCCGATCGCGCGCAGCGAATCGAGATACAGCTCCTGTATCTCGTGCGGTGACGGTTTGATGACCACCTGGTACTGATAGTAGTGCTGCAGCCGGAACGGATTATCCCCGTAACGGCCGTCCGTCGGCCGGCGGCTCGGCTGAACGTACGCGGCGCTCCAGGGCTCGGGCCCGATCGCGCGCAGAAACGTGGCCGGGTGAAAGGTGCCGGCGCCCATTTCCTTGTCGTAGGGCTGGAGAATGACGCAGCCGCGCTCCGCCCAGAATTGCTGCAACGCAAGAATCAGGTCCTGGAAACTGTGCGGGCCTTTGGTGGAGCTGGCGGTCATGGGGGATTCGCCTCGGGGCGGGGACTCAAAGGCGCGGATTATATCGGTTTGCGGCAAGTGCGAAACGGCAAAAACCGCGGCGCCGGCCAGCGGCTTTCTTTAGATATTTTTTGTCCGCTGCGCTACGCATGCCCGCGGACGGTGCAAAAGCCCCTGTTTGCACTATAATAGTGCGCAGGCATGTGGTGATTGCACTATTATGGTGCGTATTTCGCGGGGCGGTTGTTGGAATTGCCTTATTAAACAGTGCGTTAGCCCAAGCACCGTTTTGGCACAATTTCTGCAAATCTTCGACAACACCACAACACCATCACTCAAGGGTCTTTGGCCCCGTTTTGAGCGGTCAAATCCAACAGCCAACTCCAATATAGACAAGGGAGGTTCCATCCATGACGCCCGCAGAGGTCCTAAGCCTCATCAAGGAAAAAGAGGTCAAGTTTGTCGATTTTCGTTTCACGGATACGAAAGGCAAAGAACAACACGTAACCGTACCCGCCCACACCGTCGACGAAGACCTGTTTGAAGACGGCAAAATGTTCGATGGATCGTCCATCTCCGGCTGGAAAGGCATCAACGAGTCGGACATGATCCTGATGCCCGACGCAGGCTCGGGTGTACTCGACGTATTCTCCGACGAGCTAACCTTGAACGTTCGCTGCGACGTCGTCGAGCCCGCCACGATGCAGGGTTACGATCGCTGCCCGCGTTCGCTCGCACAGCGGGCCCAGGCCTATCTGAATTCGACCGGGATTGCCGACACGGCGTTCTTCGGCCCCGAAAACGAGTTCTTCGTGTTCGATCACGTCGCCTGGGACGACTCGATGCAGGGTGCCTTCTACAAGGTCGACAGCGAAGAGGGTGCCTGGAACACGAATCGTTCCTACGAAGACGGCAACACGGGTCACCGCCCGACCGTCAAGGGTGGCTATTTCCCCGTGCCGCCGGTCGATTCGCTGCACGATCTGCGTTCGGCCATGTGCCTGGCGCTCGAGGACATGGGGCTCACCACCGAAGTGCACCATCACGAGGTTGCGACGGCGGGACAGTGTGAGATTGGCGTCAAGTTCAACACGCTGGTCCGCAAGGCCGACGAGGTGCAGATCCTGAAGTACGTCGTGCACAACGTCGCGCACGCGTACGGCAAGACCGCCACCTTCATGCCGAAGCCGCTGGTCAACGACAACGGCAACGGCATGCACGTGCATCAGTCGCTCTCCAAAGGCGGCGAGAACCTGTTCTCCGGCGACGGCTACGGCGGCCTGTCCGACACGGCGCTGTACTACATCGGCGGCATCATCAAACACGCCAAGGCCATCAATGCGTTTGCCAACGCATCGACGAACAGCTACAAGCGGCTGGTCCCGGGCTTCGAGGCGCCGACGATACTCGCCTACTCGGCCCGCAACCGCTCGGCCTCGATTCGTATTCCATATGTCTCCAATCCGAAGGCGCGCCGCATCGAGGTGCGGTTCCCGGATTCGATGGCCAACCCGTACCTGGCGTTCTCGGCCATGCTCATGGCTGGCCTCGACGGCATCAACAACAAGATCCACCCGGGCGACGCCATGGACAAGGATCTGTACGACCTGCCGCCCGAGGAAGAGAAAGAGCTTCAGCTTGTCGCTTTCTCGCTCGACGAAGCGCTGGCGGCGCTCGACGAAGACCGCGACTTCCTGAAGGCGGGCGACGTGTTCTCCGACGACCTGATCGACGCCTACATCGATCTGAAGATGGAGAACGTCACGAGGCTCCGGATGACGACACATCCGGTCGAGTTCGACATGTACTACAGCCTCTAAAAAAATGTAAAAACTGTGAACCGGGCGGCATTTTGGGCCGCCCGGTTGCTGGCCCCGAACTGGTCGACGCTGTTATGCTAAACCTATGGCTACACGGACTATTTTTGTTCTCGCGGTCCTTTTTGGTGCCGGCGCGGCGTATGCGCAGGCCTACAAATGGACCGACGAAAACGGTGTCGTGCACTACTCCGACCGGCCTCGACCGGGCGCGGAGGAAGTGGCGCTGCCGCAGTCCGAAGTACGTCGCCGCAGTGCAGCACCCGGCGTCTCTCGACGCGCTGACCCCGAAAGCGACAGCGAGGCCGTGGAGCCGGAGGCTCCGTTCTCGTACCAGAGTTTCGAGGTGGCCAACCCAGGACCGGAAGAGACCCTGTGGAACATCGAAGGGCTCCTGAGCGTCTCCCTCGACCTGCAGCCTGGCCTGCAGCCGGGACACCAGATTCGGGTGTACTTCGACGGCCAGCCACGGATCGTGAACGGTACGAGCTTCCAGATCGAGGAAGTCTGGCGTGGCGTGCACAATATCCAGGCGGAAGTGCTGGACGAAACCGGCCAGCTCATGATCCGCAGCCGCACCAACCGTTTTTACGTGCAGCAGAACACGATTCTCTGAGCGCCGCGAACCGCGGCTCCTCCGACAGCGGGCAACACAACAACAACGGCAGCGATGCACCGGCTCCGCCGCAGAGTACCGCCGTGCTCGACAGCCTTTCATCCGGTGTTGTGCTCGTCGATCGCAACCTCCTGATCTGCGATCTCAATCCCGCCGCCGAAAACATACTTGGCATCAGCGTCAATCGCGCTCCTGGCGAGTCGATCCTCAAGCTGGTCGGGGATGAGGAAGAATTCAACACGATCCTCCTCAAGGTCCTCGAAACCGGTGACTACTACGCCAACGAGTTTCGGCTGCCGCCGACAGAAATCCACGCCAAGGAACGCATCCTGGACTGCCGCGTCTCACCGATAGAACTCGGTAACGCCCGCCTGCTCGTGGAGCTGGCCGACGTGACCCGGCGGTCGCGCATCAGCCGGGAAAACGCGCTCCTGGTGCAGCACGGCGCTGGGCGGCAAATGGTTCGCCAGCTCGCACACGAAATAAAAAATCCGCTCGGCGGTATCCGTGGCGCAGCGCAGCTCCTGGAGCGGCAGCTCCTGGACCCCGAGCTTCAGGAATACACGGACGTCATCATTAGCGAGACGGATCGGCTCGCCGCGCTGGTCGACACCTTGCTCGGACCGGGTGGTCCACCCAACAAGCGGCTCGTCAACGTTCACGAACTGCTGGAATACGTCATTCGTCTCGTCGAGGCGGAAGACGAACGCCAGCTGACGCTCGACCGCGATTACGATCCGGGTTTGCCCGAAATGGCGCTCGATCGCGATCAGATGGTGCAGGCATTTCTCAACCTCGTGCGGAACGCGGCCACGGCCCTCGAAGGGCACGGCAAGATTACGCTCCGAACGCGCGCGACGCTCAACTATACGATCGGCGATATCCGACATCGCGTTGTGACAACCGTGGAGATCGAAGACGACGGGCCGGGTATACCGCCCGAACTGCAGGATTCGATTTTCTATCCGCTCGTGACCAGCCGGCCCGAAGGAACCGGCCTGGGTCTGCCCGCCGCGCAGGAGCTGATCAGTCGCCACGGCGGCTTGATCGAATTCGAGAGTCGGCCGGGTCGCACGGTGTTTCTCGTGCGCCTGCCATTATTCGAGGACTCAAACCATTCAAGCACAAAGGAACAAGTTTCAACCAATGACTAAGCAGGCGTTGCAGGCGTGGGTCGTCGACGACGACCAATCGGTTCGCTGGGTGCTCGAGAAAGCGCTGCGGCAGGCAGGAATAGAATCCCGCAGCTTCGAGCGGGCGGAACACCTGCTCGAGGCCATCGACGCGGGCGCGCCGGACGTCCTGATTACCGACGTCCGCATGCCCGGCATGAGCGGGATTACGCTCCTCGAGCGGCTCAAGGAGGGTAACCCCGACCTGCCGATCATCGTCATTACGGCGCACTCCGATCTCGACAACGCGGTTGCGGCCTACAAAGGCGGCGCCTTCGAGTACCTGCCGAAACCTTTCGACATCGACGAAGCTGTCGACCTCGTAAAGAAAGCCGCGCGCGAAGCCGCCAATGCCGATGCCTACGACGGCGCCGCCAACGGCCAGATGATCCCGTCCCTGATTGGCCAGGCGCCGGCAATGCAGGAGGTGTTCCGCTCGATCGGCCGCCTGTCCGGCTCCAGCATGACCGTGCTGATTACGGGTGAGTCCGGCACCGGCAAGGAACTCGTGGCGCGCGCCCTGCACGAACACTCACCGCGCGCCGACCGGCCGTTTGTTGCACTCAATACGTCAGCCATTGCGTCCGAATTACTGGAGTCGGAATTGTTCGGCCACGAGAAAGGCGCGTTTACCGGCGCCGATTCGCGGCGTATCGGGCGGTTCGAACAGGCGGACGGCGGCACCCTGTTCCTGGACGAGATTGGCGATATGTCGCCGGCACTGCAAACGCGCCTTCTGCGCGTGCTTGCCGAAAGCGAGTTCTATCGCGTGGGTGGCCAGCAGTCGATTCGCGTGGACGTGCGCGTCATTGCGGCCACCAATCAGAATCTCGCGCGCGCCGTCAAGGAATCGCGCTTTCGCGAAGATCTCTATCATCGCCTGAACGTCATTCGCGTCAACACGCCGCCGCTCCGGCAGCGGCGCGAAGACATTGCGCTCCTGATTCGCCACTACCTGGCCAAGGCGGCTGACGAACTCAAGACGAGCACCAAGAGCATCGATGGCGAAGCGCTCGAGCTCCTGGAGGCCTACGACTGGCCGGGCAACGTGCGCCAGCTGGTCAACGCTACCCGCCGGCTGACCGTAACCGCGCCCGGCAGCGTGATTACGCCGGACGACATCCCAACGGATTTTGGCGGCCGCGATCAGGGGGACCGGCAGTCGACCGAGTGGACGCAGGGTCTCGAAAGCTGGGCGACGCGCCGGTTGTCGAATGGAGAAACGCCGTTGCTCGATACGGCTTTGCCCGAGTTCGAGAAGGTGCTGATTCGCACGGCCATGGCCAAAACCAACGGCCATCGCCAGGAAGCGGCCAAGCTGATCGGCTGGGGGCGTAATACGCTGGCGCGCAAGATGAAGTCGCTGAAACTCGACTGACCAACCGGCTCCGGCATGCCCGGCTTGTGACTTCCGGCGGTCACGGTTAGTGTGCCCGTACCGATGCCTACCGCCAACGACAGCAACGCGCCCGGACTCGAGATCGGCTGGCTTATTGCCGCGCTGCTGCTTGCCGCCGTTGCCACCCTGATCGCCGTGTTCACGAAGTTCTGGATAAGTTCGTTCATGGATCTGTTTCGCGGCCGCGACGACCTGCCGTTCGCATTTACCGCCGCGTTGACCTACGCGGCGTTTGCGCCGTACCTGTCCGTCGTCGCTTACCTGCCTGCGATGTTCCTGGTGCTCAAGCGGTCCGAGCGGGGCTCGGCCAGACGCTGGACGCTCGCGGCCTTTTTCGCGGCGCTCGGTTTTCTGGTCATGTTCGTCGTATCTGCCCTCGCGATGTATCTGCCGATACTTGCCGGCGGCGGACCTGCGGATTGAGTATTCGGCTCGCCTGTCGCGGAGCCCCGTGACGCTCCGGTCTTTCGTGGCGTAGACTGCGTGGCCAAAAGGGGGAGAAAACCCATGCGAATCTGGTCGCTAGCCAAAGAACTCGCCGCCGCGACGCCCGAGGATCGCAATCGCTACGTCGATTTTCTGCGCGCGCTGTCCATCCTCGTTGTTGTCGTTGGTCACTGGCTCATTGCCACGGCGTGGCAGCATGACGGCGAGTTCGTAACCGGCCACCTGCTCAAGGACCGCCCGGATACGCAGTGGCTTACCTGGCTGTTCCAGGTCATGCCCGTGTTTTTTATTGTCGGCGGTTACTCGAATGCCGTTTCGCTAAAAAGCGCGGAGCGCAAGGGCGCGTCGTATGCGGAATGGCTGATCGCAAGGCTGACACGGCTTGCGGTTCCCGTCGTCGTGCTAATGATCGTCTGGGCGGGTATTGCGCTGGTCATGCGTCTCCTGGACGTCAGTCCTGCCGCGATTCAGTACATGTCGCAGGCATCGCTGATTCCGACCTGGTTTCTCGCGATCTACATCATGGTCGCCATCCTCGCGCCGCTCGCGTGGCGTTTCTGGCGAAGCGCGGGTTACCTGTCATTCTTCGCGTTTGCGGCGCTGGCCGTTGCCGTGGATGTGCTGTTCTTCTTTTTTGAACTCCGGCATTTCGGCTGGAGCAACTATTTCTGGGTCTGGCTGGCTGTCCACCAGCTTGGTTTCGCCTGGCAGGAAGGCCGCTTGCCGAACACGCCCGGGCTGCTGGCCGTTGCCGCGGCCGGCTTCGCGATACTGTGGCTGCTGATTTTCAAGGGGCCTTACCCGCTGGCAATGGTTGGCTCACCCGACGAAGGCTTGAGCAATACGCTGCCGCCAAAGATCACGCTGATTGCGCTTGCGCTCCTGCAGTTCGGCGTACTCATGGCGCTCGAAGCGCCAATGCGGCGAGCGCTCGGGAACCTCCGTCTGTGGACGTTCACTGTGCTGGTCAACTCGATGATCATGACGATCTATCTCTGGCACATTACCGTCATGATCGTGCTCGGAGGCGTCATGTACCTCGCGGGCGGTTTCGGCTTTGGTCTCGAGCCGGGCAGCGGCGCGTGGTGGGCATCGCGGCCGCTATGGATATTGATACTCTGGGTGCTGCTTCTGCCGCTGGCGCTGCTGTTGTCACCGCTGGAGCGGCGCGGCAGACCCAGGGACGCAACCGTGCCGGGTGCCGCGCGGCAAATTGCGGGCGCCATGGCTGTGTGCCTCGGCATTGCGCTCCTGGCCCTGTTCGGTTTTGGCGACGAGCCCGCCGACTGGATCGACGTTGCGGCGTTTGTGCTGGCGATTGGGGGCTCAGCCATTGCAGGCCTCCTCGTCATGCCGAAGCGGAAAGCCGATACGGCTTGACGCAATGCGACAAGAAACGGAGTGCTGCGCGCCGGGCGCGCTCCAACACAAAGATTTACCTGGCGTTATCCGTTACCGACGCCAGGAAGTGTGCGATATCGGACGTCGAAGCAAGATGAACCGCGCACTCGTCCTCGGATGGGTACTCGAAGCGCTTTTTGTGTGTTTCAAAAACCTGCGCATCAATAGCCGTGCGCGCCGGGCGCTTACGGTTTCTTTCCATCCTTTCCGTAATGTCGCTGAGTGCGGTGTCGACAAACAGGAGGACAAAGTCGGCCTGCGCATCAGCGGCCACTTTGCGGTACCGATCCCTCAAAAACCGATGAGACAGCGTATCGTCCAGTACCAGTGACCGACCGGAATCCAAAACGCTTCTAAGTCGCTCGACCGCTATGGCGCTGGTCTCTTCCCACTGTGTGTCAGTCAAGCCTTCACCACCATGCAGGCCGCGTTCCTCATTGATTTCGTCGAGGCTAATCATCGGAACAAGCAGAATCTCCGCCAATTGCCTGGCCAGCGTCGTCTTGCCCGAGAAGGCAAGACCGCAGGTTGCGAAGAGTGTCGGCATACCTTGGCCTTCCGCTGTTTGTCGGTTTGAATTCCTGCACGTACAGACTACCATCGAGCCGTCGCGATGTAGCGAAGAGGGTGCCACGCGCCCAGTCGCGGCTAGTGGACCAGCTGCTATCACCGAAAACCAGAATCTCGACGCCTTCAAGGCAAACCTCACCGGAGGAGTGTATTTCGCTTGAGACGGGAACCCGCAAGCATCGGCATGTTGTTGAAGGTGATTGCGCCGTTCGCAGCGATATGGGCCGTCTACTGGTTCCTCGTCCAGCGGGAGCCGCTTCAGGAACTCAAGTATCAACTGGGCCGGCTCGACCCCTGGTATGTAGCGCTGGCTGCCGTATTCGTTGCGCTGTTGTTCGTTCCGCCGCTACTGCGACTCATTCGGGAGCGGCGAATATGGATGGTGCTGAAGGAACCGTTCGAGCTGGTTCGGGATCCGTTTATCGATATCGACATGCACGAGGAAGCCTACGGTCCGGTCCTGCTGTCGCCGAGTACCAGAATCAAACACGTCGCCATTGCGGCGCGAAGAGAAGACATCATCGTTCGAAAGGCGGCTTACCCGAAGCTGTTTCCCACGTTCAGGATCGGATGGAAAGATATCCGCAATGTCTACTTTGTCGCCACGGACAACGCGGAAATCACCGGGAAGGATGACGTCGGTATGGCAAGAATCACCCTGAGTTTTGCCGAAGAGACCGTGCTCGTGCTGCCCTGGCGACGAAAATTCAACATGTTCATACCGCCATCGGCGGGGCTGCAGGAGGAGTCGTTCGTAGAATGATCGACAAGCCGAACCGGAACCGACGACACATTGTCCGCGGATTGGCCGCAGGTGCGTTGCTGACGAGCACAGGCTGCGTATCGGTAGCGAACCGCGTTGCACCCGAGCACCCACGGGCCTACTCGCGCAAACCGTGGGCCGCACCGAACGTATCCATGGATGCCGTCATCCGCGTGGTCGTTGGCCATCGCCCGTTTCGGCCAACGGGTTTTCGCGTGGAGCGCGAACGGCTCGACGACAAAACCGTCGTTCACAACTACGGTCACGGCGGCGGTGGTTTGAGCCTGGGCTGGGGCTCGTCGGGGCTTGCCGTGCGCGAAGTCAGCGACCTCACCCCCGGTGCAGCGGCGGTCATGGGCAGCGGCATCATGGGCCTTTGTACGGCGCGGCTCCTGCAGGACGCCGGCTGGTCCGTGACGATCTACACGCGTGACGTCTATCGGCATACGACGTCGAACGTTGCCGCCGGTGAATGGGGGCCATTTTCGACCCACGACAAAAACCAGGTCGACGCCGCATTCCTGGCGCGGCTCGATTGGGCGGCCAGGGTCTCGCATCACGCGTACACGAGCCTTACGGGCGCGCGGTACGGTATCCGCTGGCTCGAGGGCTACGTCCTGAACGACGGGCCGTTTGCCGATTCGCGGCGGTCGTCGTTCGATGACCTGTTCGCTTACCGTGCGTATCTCGAGCCCGGTGAACACCCGTTCGGTAATCGCTATACCCGGCGCAGCGTAACAATGCAGATCGATCCTGGCACCTTGCTGCGCCAGCTGACCGACGACGTTCACAACGCCGGCGGCAAGTTCGTGATTCGCAATTTCGAAACCCTGGATGACGTACTGGCGTTGCCGGAGCCCGTTGTCTTCAACTGCACTGGCCTCGGGGCCGCGGCCCTGTTCGACGATGCGGGTATGGTGCCCGCCAAAGGTCAGCTCGTTTTCCTGCCGCCTGATCCGGCCGTGGACTATCTGACCCTGGGCGGCGGCAGAGGATTGTTGTATATGTTCCCCCGCAGCGACGTGCTACTGCTCGGCGGAACGTTCAGGTACAACGACAGCAGCAGCAACATCGAGGTCGCTGAAACCGAGCGAATCGTCGAGGAACACAAGCAGCTGTTCGCGTCTTTTGGCTGACCCTCAGTCCGACGGTCTGCCGGATCCGTCGAAGAGCAGGCGCAAGCCCAGCGCGCCGACCGCAATGGCGGCCGTTCGGTCGAACCAGGAGCGGGCGCGCAGGTATCCCGTTGCGACGCGCCGCGAACCGAGCAGCATCGCAAGCGTGGTATAGAACAACAGTTCCACCGCGAGGTGGTTGACCAGGACAACGGTCATTTCAAGCGGTTTCAGGCCGGGAGGAAACACGACAATCAGCACGGCACCCGCAAACAGCATCGATTTCGGGTTCAGGAGATTGACGAGTGCACCCCTCGAGAAACCGCCGCGCTCCGGTCGTGAGCGAAGCGCAACGGGTTCGCTCGCACCCCGCCACATCTTCACCGCAATCCACAGGAGATAGGTTGCGCCAGCAAGCTTCGCTGCCGAGTAGGCCCAGGGAAACGCGGTAAACACGGCATCCACGCCCAGCAGCGCAGCCAGGGTCCACAACACAGCCATACAAGCTAACCCGGCACCCGTGGCAATACCTGCGCGACGGCCGCTCGCGAGCGTCGTCTGGACAGCGACCAGGACGGCAGGCCCCGGGCTCAACACGGCAGCGAAGAGCACAAGGTTGAAGGCAATGAGTTGTTCGAAGGTCACGAGACTGTCGTTCCAGAATTGAGGCCACACACGGGTGGCGCGTTCCCGTCACGAGATTCTACCTGCTTTCCGCAGCCCGTTCGTCAGCGGGGATCGGGCCACGGCAACGCGTAGCACGACTGGCGGTCATTCACGGTTGAGACCGCTTCGCGGCATGACTAAGATGCCAGTTCTGTTCCGTTCCCGCGGTCTCGTGAAACGAAGTAGCGGGCAAGAATCCGGCGGCAGATCATGAATCCAAAAACGCGACATCCGTTTGTGTTGGCCTTTGCCGCAGCGGCGCTGCTGCAAATAGGGAGTACCGGCGCCGTCGCGAACGGTCCGGCTGAAGACCAGGCCGACACGGACCGCTCCAAAGACGCCGCCACAAGCAGGAAGAACGCTCGACCGGAACACCGCCGCATCAGGACTCCGGACTTCAGCCTGATCCGGGGCTGGTATCAGCGGAATCCCGATGAGTTCGAGAAACTCGCGTCAGCGCTCGAAGCAGACAGTGAGGTAACGGAACTGTACTGCGACGCGAACCTGGTAGCCGTGACCACGCCGGACGAGACGTTTTACGACGGTGAAGACGATCCGTACACGTCCAGGTACATGCAGCTTTGCCGATTTACCTCGAAAGTTACGGCACGTCGCAGCGCGAACGGAATCCGCTTTCCGTTCAACATGTTCGAAGCCGGCCCGCTGCTGGTCTCGAGCTTTCTGGAGCGGCGAACGTCCGCGGCCGACGCGTACGAGGATTGCCGCTACAACTCGTTCAAAGAGGAACGCGGTGCCTGTGCGGTTCCCATCAACGAGCACTGGTCGGCCACCTACGCGTGGAGCCCGTTTTGCCTGGAGGGTATGGAGGGCGAAGCCGGCTGCTGAATCGCGGGGAGAAGCGCGCGTATTGCCGATCAGGCGAGCGTACCGACCAGTTCGGATACCGAGCGCATGCCGTGACGCTCGAGATAGTCGAGGATGCCGGCGTTGATCTTGCCGCACACGAGCGGATCGTAGAACAGCGCCGTTCCGACGCCGACGGCTGATGCGCCGGCAATCATGAACTCGATGGCATCCGTTGCCGAGACGATCCCGCCCTGGCCAATGATCGGTACGCCGTGCGGTTTTGCGACCTCGTACACCTGGTGGGTTTTCAGGAGCGCAATCGGCTTGATGGCCGGGCCGGACAACCCGCCCTGACGGTTGCCGAGGATCGGTTTGCGTGTTTCCACGTCGATGGCCATACCCATGAGCGTGTTGATGACGGCAAAACCGTCCGTGCCCGCCTCGATGCAGCGGCGGGCGTTTTCCTGGATATCGGTCTGATTCGGCGACAGCTTCGTAATGATCGGCTTCCTGGTCTGCGCCCGGCAGGCTTCGACGACCCGTCCCGACATGTCGGGATCGTTGCCGAACGCCACGCCGCCCTCCTTGACGTTCGGGCACGAGATATTGATTTCGATTGCGTCGATGGGCGAGTCGTCGAAACGTTTTGTCACCCTCTCGTATTCCTCGATCGTCGAGCCGGAGACGTTGGCGAGGAAGCGCGTTTCGGTGAAATCGAGGCCAGGCAGAATGTCATCGACTACCTTGTCGACGCCGGGGTTTTGCAGTCCGATCGCGTTGAGCATGCCGTCGTAGGTTTCATACACCCGATGTGCCGGGTTGCCGAGCCGCGGATCGCCGGTCGTGCCCTTGAGAACCACCGCGCCGACGTCGGCGTTCGAATAACCTTCGACGCGCGTGTACTCCTCGCCGAATCCGACACAGCCGGACAGCAGCACAATCGGCGTCGCGAGGGGCAGACCGCAGAAATCGACTTCGAGCGGTCCGCGGAGTTTTTCAGCAGCCACGTTCATGGCGCATCATTTTACCGTTAACGGAGCCGGACTGCTCACCGGTAACCTTCAGCCTGCAGCCGAAAGAGTTGCGCGTAATGACCGTCCGCGGCCATCAGGCTGTCGTGATTGCCACGTTCCAGCACGCGGCCCTCACCCAGCACGATGATCTGGTCCGCCTTGCGCACGGTCGAGAAACGGTGCGAGATGAGTATCGTCATTTTGTCGCGGCTCATGCTCTGGAAGTGCTCGAAAATACTGGCCTCGGCGGCGGCATCCATTGCGGCCGTCGGCTCGTCGAGCACGAGGATGTCGGCATCGCTGCGCATGAAGGCACGCGACAGCGCAATCTTCTGCCATTGCCCGCCCGAGAGTTCGCGCCCGCCCTTGAACCATCGGCCGAGCTGGGTTTCGTAACCGTCCGGAAGTTCGCCAATAAAGTCCGCGGCCATGCCGGCTTCAGCCGCCTCGCTCCAGCGCCGGCTGTCGTCGATATGGCGGACGTCGCCGGCGCCGATGTTCTCACCGACCGTAAACTGATAGCGACCAAAATCCTGGAAGATCACGCCAATGCGCTTGCGCAGGGCCTCGACATCCCAGTCACCGAGCTCGAGCCCGTCGAGACGAATCGAGCCGCTCGACGGTTCGTACAGCCGCGTAATGAGCTTGATCAGGGTCGTCTTGCCGGAGCCGTTCTCGCCGACGATCGCAAGACTCTCGCCGGGTTTGAGATTCAGGCTGAAATTGCTGAGCGCGTCACTTTTTGCGCCCGGATAGCGAAACGACACACCTTCGAGTTCCAGTCCCCGAGCGGGATTCGGCCCTTCCAGCCGGTCGCCCGAGCGCGCCAGCACGGGCTGCTCGAGGTAGTCGTAGAGATTCGAGACGTACAGATTGTCCTCGTACATGCCGCTGATCGACGAGAGGATGGCCGTAACGGCGCCCTGTCCCTGCCGGAACAGCATGAGGTACATCGTCATGGCGCCGAGCGTGATCTCGCCGTTGATCGTGGCGAGCACAATCCACACATACGCGCCGTAAAACGCGGCCGTCGAAATCAGGCCGAGCACAAACCCCCAGCCGTCGCGCCGTAGCGTCAGCAGCCGGTCCTCGGCGAACAGCTTCCGGAAGATATCGCGATAGCGCTTGAGGAGCCGTGGCCCGAGCTGGAACAGTTTGACTTCCTTGACGCCGTCTTCGCGGGCCATGACCGTTTCCAGGTACATTTGCATGCGCGTGTCCGGCGACCGCCAGCGGAACAGCCTGAAGCGATCGCCCGAGAATTTCGCCTCGGCAAAAAACGACGGCAGGCCGGCGATGATGAGCACGAGTACGGCAAACGGCGAAAACGCGAACAACAGTGCCGCGAAGCTGGCGAGCGACAGCAGGTTTTGCAGCAGGCTGAACGTGCGGTTGACGAGGCTCAGTGGCCGGCTGGAGGCTTCGCGCCGCGCCTGGGTGAGCTTGTCGTAGAACTCCGAATCCTCGAAGTGCGTGAGCTGCAGGGTCAGCGCCTTCTCGAGGATCATGACGTTGACCCGCTGACCGAGGAGTGCCCGCAGCAGCGACTGGCTGGCGGAGATGCCGCGCTGGCAAGCCGCCACGGCAATGACAATTGCCGCCTCCAGCCCCAGGAGTTCGAGCACGCCGCGTATATCGGGATCCGGTGAGTCGATTGCGGCCACGACGCCGTCGACGATGAGCTGGCCTACCCAGGCAATGGCCGCCGGCAGCACACCGGCCAGTACGGTCAGCACGGCGAGGATAAACGTCAGCGGCCGGCTCGTCGTCCAGACGAGCTCGAGCGCGCGCCGGCTGTAGGCGAACACGCCCAGCGCACGGCGGACAAAACCGACGTCGTTGTCGTTGGAATCGGCCATTGGGGGTTAGGGTCAGCAGACCCGATGTCTTACCGGAGCCCCGATTGAGGCACAATTCCGGCTCGCGTCGCAAGCCGGAGTCGGCCACTGTTTCACGTCATCCTGCACGAGCCCGAAATCCCGCCGAATACGGGCAACATCATTCGCCTGTGCGCCAACACGGGCTGTACGCTGCATCTCGTCGAGCCGCTGGGCTTCGAACTGGACGAAAAGCGCCTGCGTCGTGCCGGTCTCGATTACCGGGAATTTGCGAGCATCAATACCTGGCCCGGGCTCGACGATTGTCTCGGCACATTGCCCGGCGCGCGCGTGTTTGCGCTGTCGACGCGCTGCTCCGTTCCGTACGTGGAGGTTGCCTTCCGACCTGGCGACGCGCTCCTGTTTGGTGCAGAAACCCGCGGTCTGCCGCAGGCGGTCATTGACGCCCTGCCCGAAACGCAGCGCCTGAGGCTGCCGATGAGACCGGGCAATCGCAGCCTGAATTTGTCCAACGCCGTTGCGGTAGTCGTTTACGAAGCGTGGCGGCAGCAGGGGTTTAACGGCGGAACCTGAGCGGCACCGCTAGTCGTCTTCGGACGCTTCCGGTTTGAGATCACGGCTCATGAGCGCGCTGACGGCCTCGCGCGGCGAGGCGTTTTCGTAAAGTATGCGATAGACCTGCTCGCAAATGGGCATCTCGATACCCATCGATTCCGCCACTTCGTGCACGGCTTCAGCGGCAAGCACACCCTCGACGACCTGCTGGATTTCCGCCTCGGCCTCCTGAATGCTCTTGCCGCCCGCGAGCGCCAGCCCCATGCGCCGGTTGCGCGACAGGTTGTCCGTGCAGGTCAGCACGAGGTCACCCATGCCCGCCAACCCCATGAACGTATCCCTGTTTGCGCCCAGCGCAACGCCCAGGCGTGTCATTTCGACAAGGCCGCGGTTGATCATGGCAATGCGGGTGTTCGCACCGAAACCGAGACCGTCCGACATGCCGGCACCAATCGCCAGTACGTTCTTGATGGCGCCGCCCACTTCGACGCCGATCAGGTCGTCCGAGGTGTATGCCCGGAAGTTTTTACCGGACAGCGCCACGGCAAGATCATCAGCAAACGCCGGATCCGTCGATGCAATCGTCAGCGCGGTCGGCAGGCCCGCGCCAACCTCCTTCGCAAACGTGGGGCCCGACAGGACGGCAAGCGGCAGATCGCTGCCGAGCACTTCGCCAACCACCTGGTGCGGCAGTTTGCCTGTGTGCAGCTCGAATCCCTTGGTGGCCCAGCACACGCGCGCATTGGCCGCGAGCAGCGGCTTCAGGGCAATGGCGGTTTCGCGCAGCGCATGTGAAGGCACGGCAATCAGAAGGTCGTCGTAGCCCTCGACCGTCGCCTCGAGGGTTTCACACACGTCGAGGTTATAAGGAAACTCCGCGCCCGGCAGATACCGTTCGTTGGAGCGGTCGGCGGCCATCTCGCGGACGTGATCCACGTTCCGGCCCCACATGCGCACGTCGCGGCCGCCGCGCGCAAATGCGAGCGCGAGCGCCGTGCCCCAGGAGCCGGCGCCGATAACGGCTATCGCGTTTTTGCCGGCGATTCGTCAGCCTCCCGATACGTCGATCAGTGGGTCTCTGCGGAACCGCCGTTCGACTCGGCCTGCTGCTGCTGAGCCTGCTTCAGCGACTGAGCGTACAGCGCGTCGAAGTTGATCGGCTGCAGGACAAACTCGGGGAAACCGCCGCGCTGGATCATGCCGGCAATCGCTTCCCGAGCGTAGGGAAACAGGATGTTCGGGCAGAAACTGCCGACCAGTACGCCGAGTTCCCCGTCAGCGTGACCCGTAATCTCGAAAATACCGGCCTGCTGCAGCTCGACGAGAAACAGCGTTTTGTCGTCGTCCTTGTCCTTGGCCTCGATCGTAATCGTCAGTACCACCTCGTGAACGTTGTCCTCGATAGTGCTGTGCGAACTGCGCAGATTGAGGTTGGTTTGCGGCGCCCAGTCCTTGCTCTGAAAGACACCCGGCGACAAGGGAGACTCGAACGAGAAATCCTTGACGTAGATTTTGATAATCGAAAGCCGCTTCTCAGCGGACTGTGCTTCTTCAGCCATTGTGTTATCCGTCGTTTGAAGGTGTGCTCGTCACGCCTCTCTCGCGGCGAGCAGTTTGTCCAGTTCGCCCGATGTGTCGAGCGTATGAAGTTCGTCGAAACCGCCGACGTGGGTATTGCCGATGAAGATCTGCGGCACCGAAGTGCGCCCCGAGCGTTCGACCATTTCGTCGCGCAGCGCAGGGTCTTTCGACACGAGAATTTCGTCGTAGGCAACGCCTTTGCGCGTCAGCAGCATCCGGGCGGCGCCGCAGTACGAACAGTACTCGTTCGAGTACATGGTTACGGCAGCCTGCTCGCCTGGGTCAGCCATTCTGCTTCTTTTTGGACTCACTGCCCTTGTTGCCTTTCTTGTTTTTGTTCTTGTTCTTGGCGCGGGTTTTCTTGCCCGTGACGACCGGCAGTCCTTCCTGGCTCCAGGCGTGCATGCCGCCCTTGATGCCCCACGCGCTCTCGAAGCCCGCCTTGCGCAAGCGGTCGACCGCTTTGCCGGAGCTCATGCCGGCGTCGCAGACGGTCACGACCGGCTTCTTCTGATCGAGCGTCTCGAGCCGCGTGTCGAGCTGATCGAGCGGCACGTTTTGCGCGCCGACGATGTGGCCACGGCCAAACGCCTCGGGGCTCCTCAGGTCCAGCACGACGGCATCGTTGTTGATGAGCTTGACGGCGGCGTTGGGGTCGACGTTGACAAGCCCGGTGGCCTTGCGGCGCAGCTCGGTAAACACCAGCAGGAAAAAGCTGGCAAACAGTGCTACGACCAGCAGCATGTTGTTGCTGACGAACTCGAGGTATTGGTCCATGGCGGGTGGTGGCGGTTTTAGCTTCTTGAGGTGAATCCCGGCGGCGAAGTATACCAGCGGCGATAGGCTGCTGCCGCTACGGGAGTAAGGACTTTCTGGCCGGGACCACTACAATAGCGGCCATGCGCCGATATGCCCTGATCCTGATCGCGTTGCTGCCGGCCGGCCTGACGCCCCTGGCGGCCGCTGCCGACGACGAACTCGCCAAGGTCAAGGAACGCGAGCTCGAGGCTGTTCGCGACCGGATCAGCGCGCTCAAAAAGAGCATGGACAAGGCAGGGCGCGATCGCGACCGGGTAACGGCGGAGCTCGAGGAGGCGGAGCTCCAGATTGCCGAGCAGCGGATGCTGCTCAAGGACCTCGAGCGCGAACGGCGCTACACGGAGCGACAGCTCGCCGAACTCGGCGAACAAATTGCCCGGCGTAAAGCCGAACTCGAGCACGAGTCAGGCGAGCTGGCCGAACAGGTGCGGGCCGCCTATATGAGCGGCGGGCAGGAACGCCTGAAGCTGCTCCTGAACCAGGAGAACCCGGCGCTGCTAGGCCGAATGCTTGCCTATTACGATTACCTGAACCGGCACCGCGCGGGCAATATCGAGGCAGTCAACAGCCGGCTGGCCGAGCTCGCGGAACTCGAGAGCCGGGTAACCGCGGAGCAGGCCCGGCTCGACGAGCTGGCCAAGCGGCGCTACGCCGAACTCGGCGTACTCAATACAGCCCAGGAAAAACGCCGGGATCTGCTCGATACGCTCAGGGAGCGAATTGCGAACGAGACCGAGGAAGTCGAGCGGCTGGCTGTCGAGGAGAAAGACCTGGAGCGGCTGGTTGCGGAGCTGACCAGCATACTTTCGGATTACCCGATCAGCTCTGAAAATCCGTTCAGCGAACACAAAGGCCGCCTGACCTGGCCGGTGGCGGGACGACTCGTCAGCGACTACGGGCAGCCGCGCAGCGGCAATCTGAAATGGAGAGGCGTCGTGCTGGCTGCGGCGCGGGGCAGCGAGGTGCGCTCCGTGTATCACGGCCGCGTCGTGTTCGCCGACTGGCTCGCCGGAATGGGGCTTCTGATCATTGTCGACCACGGCGACGACTACCTGACCCTGTACGGATACAACGAGACCTTGCTCAAGAACCCGGGTGACTGGGTGGCGCCGGGCGACGTAATTGCGACCGTCGGCGAGAGCGGCGGCCAGACGGAGCCCAGCCTGTATTTTGAGCTGCGCAAGGGCACCCGCCCGCAAAGCCCGCGCGCCTGGGTGAGCCGTCAGCCGGGTGAGCGCTAGCCAGCCGTCCAGAGCGGCGCTCAAAAACGCCGAGCCGCCGTTTTAGCCGCCGGGCTCGCTGTGCTAAGGTCGGAGGGTGATTTTTCGGAGCACGGTATGTCGCTGAAGGCACGAGCAATTCTTGTCGTCGTCATTGGCGTGGTGATGGGCCTCTCGCTGTCGATTGGCGGCGGTTTGTTGTCGGAGCCGCGCGAGCCGACGAGGCAGGAGCTGGCCTGGGAGCAGGCGCGGCTGTTTGCCGAGGTCATGGCGCGCGTCAAACAGGATTATGTCGAGCCGCTCGACGATGCCGAGCTCATGGAAAGCGCCATTCGCGGCATGGTCAAGGACCTGGATGCGCATTCGGAGTACCTGGACGCTGACGAATACCGCGACATACGCGCCTCGACGACCGGCAGCTACACGGGTATTGGCGTCGAGGTCGCGGAACTCGATGGCGCCATCCACGTCGTCACGCCCATCGTCGGTTCGCCGGCGGCGCGCTCGGGCATCCTGAGCGGCGACCGGATCGTGGCCGTCGACGGCGTGACGGTCGAAAGCGATAACCTGAAGGACACGATTGGCCGCATGCGCGGCCGGCCCGGATCGCCGATCAGCGTGACCGTGGCCCGCGAAGACGAAATTGTCGTCCACGAAATGCGCCGTGAGGTCGTGCGCGTCGCGAGCGTTTACTCGGAGCTCCTGGCCCCTTCTTACGGCTACATCCGGCTGGGCCAGTTCAGCGAAACGACGGCGAGAGAAGTTTCCCGCGCTCTCGACGGGCTGGCTGACGAAAACGACGGCCTGCTCACGGGCCTCGTGCTCGACCTGCGCAACAACCCGGGCGGGGTACTGGACGCGGCCGTCGACGTCAGCGATCTGTTTCTGGACGCCGGCGTCATCGTCAGCGCGGACGGGCGTGCGCCGGAATCGCGATTCGTACGCTCGGCACATCGCGGCGACATCCTCGACGGTGCCGGCATGGTCGTGCTGGTCAACGAGGGTTCGGCATCCGCGTCGGAGATTGTTGCCGGCGCGCTGCAGGATCATGGCCGGGCCCTGGTCGTCGGCACCAATACCTTCGGCAAAGGGCTCGTACAGACCGTCATGCCCTTGTCGAAAGGGCGGGCCATCAAACTCACGACGTCGCGCTACTACACGCCGTCCGGCGATTCGATACACGGCACCGGCATTACGCCCGACATCCTCATCGAGAGCACACCCGGCTACCCCGTGCTGAGCCTGAGCGGACTGGTCGATCGCGAGGGTGACGCGCAGCTGACGGAAGCACTCGATCGCCTGGGACGCCGCGGCGTCATGCAAAGTCTGGCAGAGTGAAACTGATCGTTGCCGTACTGCTGCTTGCGGCATCGACCGCAGGCGCGACACCGCGCATTGCCATCATCATTGACGACCTGGGTTACAAGAAGGCGCTCGGCGAACGCGCCGTCAGTCTCCCCGGGCCCGTGGCCGTTGCCGTGCTGCCGGGCACCCCGCTCGCCGAGAGGTTGGCGAATGCGGCGTACGCCACCGGCAAGGAGGTACTCGTGCACCTGCCGCTCGAGGCCAGCGTCGACGACGGCCTCGAGGAGCCGGGCGGTATTCGCCTCGACACGAGCCGGGAGGCGTTTCGCGATGCGTTCGCCGCTGCGGTATCGAGCGTGCCGCATGCGACGGGCGTCAACAATCATCGCGGCAGCCTCCTGACGCGCCACCCTGGCCACATGCGCTGGCTAATGGAGGAAATCCTTGCCGTGGGCGACTGGTATTTTGTCGACAGCTTTACGACCCAGCATAGCGTTGCGCTGATGCTGGCGCGCGAGCATGGTGTGCCGGCTGCCAAGCGCGACGTGTTCCTGGACGCAACCCAGGACGTGGAAAGCATCGAGCGCGAATTCGAACGCCTCAAACGGCTCGCGCGGCGTAACGGTCAGGCGATCGGCATTGGTCATCCGTTTGTCGAGACGCTCGAGTTCCTGGAATCGGCGCTGCCGAAGCTCGAAGAGGAAGGTATCGAACTCGTACCGCTGAAAACACTCGTGCATGCCGCGGAGACCGCGGACGTTCCGCGGCTCCCGAGCGCGGCGCTGCAATAGAATTCCACTACGCTAGTCTGAACTGCCCAAGGCCTCGCCACTCTAAGTCAAACATGCTCAAGTCCAGTACTCGTCAATCGCTTGGTTCTTTCCTGTCGCTCGGTATGGCGACGATCCTTGTCTTTGCCGCGTCTCCCGCAAGCGCGGAGGACCCCGGCCGCCCGTTCGCCGCAGCCGCGCCCGTCATGGTTGCGCAAAACGCGACGACTCGCTGCAGCACGGAATACGAACCGGTGTGCGGTGAGGACGGACAAACCTACAGCAACGCCTGTGTTGCCGGTCTTGCCGAGGTCGAGATCGTCAGCGAGGGGATCTGCAAAGGGCCTGATGAAGACCCCGACGCGTGCAGTGAAACACTCGATCCCGTGTGCGGGATCGACGGCAACACCTACATCAACGAGTGTTTTGCGGGCAGAGCGAATGTCGAAATCGCCGGCCTGGGTGCCTGCACCATCAACGGCTGCCCTTCCGTCGAGGAGCCCGTCTGCGGGCAGAACGGACGTACCTATCTCAATCGCTGTGAAGCCAACGCCAGTCGCGTACCCGTGCAGCGCGCCGAACGCTGCGATCCCGACAACTGCCCCAAAGTGTTTGCGCCGGTCTGCGGCGATGACGGTGTGACCTACGACAACGAGTGTGCGGCTTCGAAGGCCGGTATTGCGACGTTTACCGAGGGGATCTGCGACGTCAGGCCCTGCCCCAGGCTGTTCGTGCCCGTCTGCGGGGAGGACGAGATGACCTACGCCAACGCCTGCCACGCGGAGCGCCGCGGCGTGCGCATTGCGTACGCCGGCATTTGTGAGGGCCAGGGCGAGAACTGCCCGCGCGTATACCTGCCGGTCTGCGGCATGGACGGCGTGACCTACGACAACGAGTGCCAGCTCGACAACGCCGGTGTTACCCAGGCCTACGCAGGGGCTTGTCTCGGAGACTGACGGTTATGCCGGTCTACTGCTCCGCGGGTGAAATCTCGAACGTCACCTGCACGCTGATCCGGTAGCTGATTTCATCGAATGTGGGTGGTGGCGCTGGCGGGGTAGCCGATAAGCTCGGGCGAACGCCCAAACGCTGAGCCGTCACGACCACTTCCTCGAGCATGGCGCCGCTCTGCTGGTCAACGCCAACGTCCGAGAACTGAAAAGCGACGGGAGACAGTGTGAGCCCCAGTTTGCTCTCGAAATAGGCGGCATCGGCGAGTACTTTTTCCAGCGCTTTTTCCCTGACGTCGTGTTTGTACAGCTCCTCTTCGCTGTGCTCAAACTCGACGCTGCCGAAACGAATCGTGTCCTCGCGGTCCGCTATCTCGGCCACGCGCTGAAAATGGTCTTCGCTGTCGACTTTCACTTCCAGAGTATTCACAACCTCGAAGCTCGCGGGTTTCTTGCCGAACCAGCCGTACTGGGGTGACGCGGAGTACTTTGCGCTGTTGATGTTCTCCGGATCGATACCCGCGTCCGTCAGCAGCAGGCGGATACGCTCGCGCGTGGCCGCGTTGGCCTCGAGCGATGCCGCCAGCGATCTGTCGTCGGTCGTCACGATCAACGTAATTTTCGCGACATCCGTGTAGGCGGTTTCCGTCGCGACGTCGCGGATCGTCACAGCGCGGGTCTTCGACTGCAGGTAGTTTTCGAGCTCTTGCGGCGAGCCGGTAAGCTCCGTGGCGCCGGCGGTTTGAATGATGGCTATCGATGTCAGGCAGAGCAGAGATGCGAGTTTGTACATGGTCTTGCTCCTGTGCTGTGATGTGGTCGGGTCAGGCGTCCCACGCAGGCCGCAGCCGGCCTTTCGCGTCCGCCGAATACGGCATCCAGACCAGTGCCGTGACGTCCAGGTGAATGTCGGTGGTCTTGGCGCGCACGACAATCTCCTTGAGTTCTTCGCCCTGTGCGTCGTAGGACGTGTCGAGCGCCGCTACTTCTTCAGCGAGCCGGGTCTCGAGCGTCGCGAGTTCCTCGCGTACCCTGGCGGCCGTCTGCTCGGCTCGAGCCACGTCCTGCGCTTCCTTGCGGGCACCGCCCGCCGACTTGATGGCGGTGCCGATTTTCGAGGCGGTTGTGCTCGACAGTTTCTTGCGCCCGAGTACGGCACCCAGTATGGCCGTGCCGAAGGATATGGCGGTATCGAGCTTCTTCTTGCTCGATTGTTCCTGTTCGCGCGCTATAGCCTGTTCGGCCCGCATGAGCCGGTTTTCGAGCGTTGTCACCTTGCTTGCGTAGCGCTTGCGCAGCTTGCCGACCGCCAGATCGCGTTGTTCGCTGGCAGCGGTTTGCAGGCGGACCCGGAATTCGCCTTCACTTTCGCCGGGTGACGAACTGAGCTTGAAGCGCGTGCTGCGATACAGCGTGACGGTCTCGTTTTGCCGGACCCACTTTTTGAACGCCGAGCCCCAGCTCTTGTACTTGCGCGCGTCGCCGGCGGCCGCGGGCAGGTCGGTGAAGCTGGCGTCAGCGGCGGCCTCGTCGAGCAGCGTGTCGACGTCGATCTCGAGCGCTTCGGCGTTGTCCCAGTCCAGCGTAACGGGGCCGTCCTCGATTTCCGCCGAATACACGACAGTGCGCTCATCCTCGACGTGGTAGCGCGCGCTCGAGAACACGAGTTCAGCGGATGCCAGCACGCGCGGGTAATAGACGGGCGCGTCGCTGGTCGACGGCAGGAAGTACTGCGGCACGGACGGCGGCAGCGCCGGCGCCGCCGTCGATTTTTTCTTGCGCTTGACGGCCTTGCCGGCGGCGGACAGCGCCGCACGCGCCTTTTCGCTGAGCTTCCTGATCTGGTTGCGGGTCAGCGGGCCGGCCAGGTACGACAGCACCCAGCGTGTGTTGAAGACGACAGCCTCGTCCTCGTGGACGTTGTGCAGGAGGAAGCGGCGTTTGCCGAGGCCCGCGAGCGTGCGTTCCATGGCCTGCTTGTCGAAATTGCCGTCGCTGGCACCCTCCAGACCCTCCATGACGCGCATCTTGTCGCGTTCGGTCTGGAGCCGGCCGATAAACCACGTGCCCGTGTTGGACAGGCCCTTGTAGTCGAGGTCTACCGGGTTCTGAGTTGCCAGCACGAGCCCCAGGCCGTAGGCGCGCGCCTGCTTCAGCAAGGTCAGGAACAGCGTCTTGGACGGCGGGTTGGCCACCGGCGGCATGTAGCCGAAGATTTCGTCCATGTAGAGGATCGCGCGCAGCGACGACGTGCCCTGCTGGGCGCGCATCCAGGCGATCAGCTCGTTCAGAAGCATACACACGAAGAACATGCGCCCGGCGTCGTCGAGGTGTGCAATCGACATGACCGATATCCGCGGTTTGCCCTCCGCCGAATACAAAAGCTTCTGCGCACTCAGCGGCTCGCCGGACAGCCAGGCCTCGAAGCCGGGTGCCGCCAGCAGGTTGTTGAGCCGCATGGCCAGGGCAAAGCGATCTTTTTCCGGGAAAAACGAATCGAGGCTCATGACGCCGACCTGGCTGATCGGCGGTGACTGGATGGCCGCAATCAGGCCCGCAATGTCGAGATCGCGGCCGTCTGCCCACGCGTGGTCGAGGAGTTTCGAGATGAGTATGTGCTCTCGGCTCGTCACCGGATCGGCGTCGATGCCGATCAGGGTCAGGATGCCCGTCGCCGTGGCCTGCACGCGTTCCCGGTAGAGGTCGACGTCGTCGATGAGCGCCTCGTCGGGGGCTGCGAAACTCTTCAGCACCGAGACCGGCAGGCCGGCGTTGCTGCCGGGCGTGTAGATCGCAAGGTCAGCGCTGTCCCGCAGGGTCTTGATGCGCTTGGCCGACTGCCCCCACTCGCCCAGGCCCTTCTTCCACAGCGCCGCCTGCGCGGCAGCAAACTCGGCCACCGTCTGGCCCTTGTCTGCTGCCGTGCGCGCGTTCACCCAGGGCTCGAAGTCAGCGGCTGCGAGCTTCGGAAAGCTCAACAGCAGGTTGCCCATGTCGCCTTTCGGGTCGATGGCAATTACGGGCACGTGATCGATCGCCGCCTCCTCGAGCAGGCCGATGCCGAGGCCCGTCTTGCCGGAGCCCGTCATGCCAATGATGACCGCGTGGGTCGTCAGGTCTTTCGAGTCGTAAAGAACAACCTCATCCGTGAGCCCGCCGTCGCCGTCCACCTTTTTGCCGACGTAGAAAGCGCCGAGTTTCTCGAAATCCTGCACTGCGTAGTGTTCCTTTGCCGCAAGGGGCGTGTTTGTTGTCGGTGTCTGCTAGGAAGCCGGGACGTACTCGTAGCTGGACAGAATACCCAAGGGTATGCCGAGCCAGTAGAACGCCAGCAGGAACAGTGTCCAGGCGATCAGGAAGGTAATCGAGTATGGCACCATCATGGCCGCGAGTGTGCCGATCCCGGAGCTCTTCACGTAGCGCTGGCAGTAGATGACAACCAGCGGGAAGTAAGGCAGCAGCGGTGTAATGATGTTGGTGCTCGAATCGCCGACGCGATAAGCCGCCTGCGTCAGGTCGGGCGAGACGCCGAGGGTCATGAGCATGGGCACAAAAATTGGTGCCAGGAGCCCCCACTTGCCGCTGGCCGAGCCGACGAACAGGTTCACGAAGCCCGTCAGGAACACAATGCCGACGATCGTCACGGATATCGGCAGACCGAGCGCCTTGAGTCCGTTGGCGCCCGAAATGGCGAGCAAGGTGCCCAGGCCCGATTGGCCGAACGCAATCACGAACTGCGCAATGAAGAACATGATGACAAGGTAGTACGCCATGCTGTGCATGGCTTTGGTCATGCCCTCGATGATCTCCTTCATGCCTTTCATCGTGCCCGCCACCCGGCCGAACACAATGCCCGGGATGACAAACAGGAAGAAGATCAGCGATACGATCGACTGCATGATCGGGGCACCGAACGAGGCCAGCGCTCCGTCTGCGTCGCGCCAGGGAGAGGTGGCCGGGATGAGCGTCGCAAAAAGAATAACGAGTCCCAGCACCATGGCGATCAGTGACCAGCGCAGGCCACGCTGCTCCTCGGGTTTGATCGGATGCAGCTCCGGCAGGTCTTCGGCGTCGCCGTCGATCTCGACATGCTTGAGGCGCGGCTCGATGATCTTGTCCGTGAGATACCAGCCGAGGCCCGTGATCAGGACCGAGGACGCTGTCGTGAAGAAGTAGTTGTTCAGCACGTTGACCTGAATCTCGGGATCCAGGAGCTGCGCGCCGGACTGCGTGAGCCCTTGCAGCAGCGGATCGAGCGATGACGGCACGAAGTTGGCCGAGAATCCGCCCGACACGCCCGCAAACGCCGCGGCAATACCCGCGAGCGGGTGCCGTCCGGCGGCGTAGAAGATGACGCCGCCGATAGGAATGACCAGTACGTAACCCGCGTCGACGGCCGAGTGGCTGACGATGCCGACGAGGATGACCATCGGGGTCAGCAGCTGTTTCGGCGTGACGTTCAGGAGCGCGCGAATGGCCGTTGTAATGAAGCCCGAATGCTCGGCGACGCCAATGCCCAGCATAGCGACGAGCACGACGCCGACCGGACCGAAGGTCATGAAGCGATTGACCATCGTTGCCATGAACTGCACGAAGTTTTCGCCCGCGAGCTGGTTCACGACGACGATGCGGTCCCCGGTGGCCGGGTGGTACACGTCGAACGTAATGTAGGACAGGAGCCACGACAGCACCCAGACGATGCCCAGCAGCGCAATGAACAGCACGGCCGGGTCCGGCAGCTTGTTGCCAATGCGCTCGATTGCACCGAGCACTCCTGATGAGGCGTTGTTGTTGGTGTTGGCCGTATCGGCAGACATCGTTTTTTCTCCCTCTCGCTTCAGTCGCCCGGCGAGTCCCGCCAGGCGGACGGGCGTTTTGTTGTCATTGTCCACCGCAGAAGCGGAGACAAGAAAGTCGGCATTGTCTCAGAGCCGTCGCCTTGCGTCATGAGCGCAAGCCGTTCTAGTGAATGCCGTGCATCCAGCGTTTCAGGAGCGGCGAAATCAAAATCATGATCACACCCGTGCCGACGCCGAAGTACATCAGGAATTCGAACAGGCCCGTGTACGTGGCCAGCGCTCCCGCGACGTCCTGCGTCTCGCCGCCCGTCGTATCGATGGCCGCCATCTTGCCGATGCGCGTTGCCACCGTTTCCGACAGCGCCGTGGCCAGGAACCAGGTGCCCATGCTGACCCCGACGACGTTCTGGATGGACAATTTCGTGACCGCCGACAGCCCGACCGGCGACAGGCACAGCTCGCCGGTCGTGTGCAGCAGGTATGCGAGCACGAGCCAGATCATCGCCACCTGGCCCGCCTCGTTCGGGAACTGCGCGCCGAAGACGAGTGCGCCGAAGCCGAGGCCCGCCTGGACGATACCGAGGCCAAACTTGACCGGTGTGCTGGGTTCCAGGTTGTGTTTCGACAGCCAGATCCACAACGTCGCAAACGGGATGGCCAGCAGCATGATGAAGCCCGCGTTCAGCGAGCCGAACTGCGCGGCCGTAAACGTCACGTCGCCGAGCGATCGATCGACGACGCGGTCGGCGTACAGCGTCATCGATCCGGCGGACTGTTCGAACAGCGACCAGAACACGACCGTGGACAGGATCAGGATCATGAGCACAACCGTGCGCGCAAACTCCTCGGAGTAGTGCGTGACAAAACCGTATACGACAAAACCCGCAATCAGGATGATCGATCCCCACATGACGTTTTCGGCCAGGTTCTCGCTGCCCGGCAGTATGTGCAGGTTGACGAGTACGGCGTAGATGCCGGCAACAACGGCAACCCCGGCGATCGTGTACGCGAGCTTGTTGTCGTCGTCGAGCCGGCTGTGCACCATCGAGTAGAGGATCAGGCCGACGATCGCAATGATCAGCAGGACGTTCTGCGAGGCCAGTACGACGTGCTCGTGCTGCACGAGCCACCAGACCAGGCCCAGCACGGGTATCGTCAGGAGGTAAATCAGCCATTCCTTGTTGACCGGGCCGACAACGCTTTTCGACAGGTTTTCGCTGTCGGGCGGTTCGGCGAGGCCAAGCAGGTGTTTCTGTCCGTACATGAACGTAAAGAGACCAATGATCATGCCGATGCCGGCCGCGCCGAAGCCGTATTTCCAGCCGTAGGTTTCGCCGAGCCAGCCGCACAGGATCGTTGCGACGAACGAGCCGACGTTGATGCCCATGTAGAAAATCGTGAAGCCCGAGTCGCGGCGCGGATCGTCCTTGGCGTACAGCTGGCCGACGATCGTCGAGATGTTCGGCTTGAGGTAACCGACACCGGCCACGATCAGCGCCAGCGCGAGATAGAAGACGTTGAGCGCCGCCGTGTCGCGCATCGTAATCGTCTCGGTCAGCACGGTTCCCGCTGCAAGCACTTGACCGCTGGCCAGGGTCAGGTCGTCGACCAGGGTTGTGCCCGCGGCGTAGCTGACGGCCTGATGGCCTTCGACCGCCATGAGTATGTGTCCGAGCGACAGCAGGATGCCGCCGAACAGCACGGACTTGCGCATGCCCAGATAGCGGTCGGCCAGCATGCCGCCAATGAGTGGCAGGGCGTAGACGAGCCCGGCATACGCGCCGAGAACGTCGAAGCCCATTTCATCGGTAAACAGGTGGTACTTGGTGAGATACAGGAGCAGCAGATACTTCATTCCGTAGAATGAAAAACGCTCCCAGAGTTCGGTAGCGAAACATACGTACAGGCCTTTCGGGTGGCCAAACAGCTCGTCTTGTTCGCGCAGCCTGTCCGCTGTCGCAACCGCTTCGGTCATAGATATCCCCCGCAGGATCTTTTTCAGGGGGCGCCTCTTCCGGGCGCCTTCCCGTCAACTCGTGCCGCAATTTAGCACGATTACGCTTTATTAATGGACAGACCTGCTTATGTCAGGTTCAGCCGTCGGCCGTTACCGCGTCTTCTTCCGGCCGTTTGCGGACGAACGCCCGCGACATGAGTATGCCCACTTCGTAGAGCAAATAGACGGGTACCGCCAGCAGCGTCTGGCTAATGATGTCCGGCGGCGTCAGCAGCATGCCAATGACAAACGCCAGCAGGAAAACGTAGGGGCGGGCTTTGCCGAGCTTTTCCGGTGTGGTCAAACCGGTCCAGACGGTCAGCACGGTTGCGATCGGCGTTTCGAACGCAAGACCAAACGCAAGCACGACCATCGTAATGAAATCGAGGTAGTACGAAACGTCCGTCATCATCTCGGCGTTGTCGGGCGAGATCTTTACGAAGAAGCCGAACACGAGCGGGAAGACGACAAAAAAAGCAAACGCGGCGCCTGCGTAGAACAGCAAAATGCTGGACGCGAGCATCGGGAACGCAAAGCGTCGCTCCTTGCGGTACAGACCCGGTGCCACAAACGCCCAGACCTGGTAGAGGATGACGGGCATTGCGATCAGGACGGCAACGAGAAAGGCGAGTTTGAACGGCGCAAGCAGCACGCCGGGCACGGTCGTCGAAATCAGCTTGCCGCCCGGCAGCACGTTGACAAGCGGTGCCGACACCAGGTCGTAGAGATCCTGGGCAAACGGCACGAGTACGATAAACACGACAATGACGGCCGCAAACATCTTGATCAAGCGGCTGCGCAGCTCGATCAGATGGGATAACAGCGTGCCCTCTTCGAGTTGTTCGAGGTCCTCTTCGAGCGCCGCTTTTTCCTCTTCGGACAGGTCGCGTTCGCTCACGAGCTTCGTTCGTCCACTTTTTTGCCGGTGTCCTCCGCTACCGTAGAGGGCTCATCCGCCGGTTCCGGGGATTCCACTGCCTTTGCGGCTTCGGGCGGCGCAATGCTGTATTCCTCGTCGTCATCGGCCATGGCAACTTCGCTGGCCTTGACGTTGGACTGCACGGGCATGCCGGCAACCTTCGGCATTGCGTCACCGGCGCCGTGACTTTGCGAATACGTGTCGTCCTCGCTCGGGACGTGCGGTTCGAAGGGTTTGAGTTTGAATTCCTCGACGTTCAGCTCGTCCTCGAGCTGACGCTTCATCGCGCGCGTCATGCGCCTCGCCTGCCCGATCCAGCCGCCGATCTGGTTCGCAACCTGCGGCAGCCGCTTCGGGCCCAGGATGACGAGCCCGATCAAGAGGAGCAGGAAAAATTCAGAGCCGCCAATACCGCTCATTGAGGAGTCAACCGGGTCACTGGTACGCCTTGGATAGGCCCTGGCCTACGCGTTGTCTTTGCGCGTTTCTTCGGCAGGTGTGTTGTCGAAGTCGGCGTCTTTGGTAGCCGACGAGTCGCTGATCTGATCTTTAACGTCTTCAGCTTCGTTCATGGCGGACTTGAAACCCTTGACGGCGTTACCGAGATCCGAGCCCAGGGTGCGAAAGCGTTTTGTGCCGAATATGGCCAGCACAATGACGAGGACAATCAGCAGTTGTGGCCAACTGATGCCTGAAAACATCGTTTCTCTCCTGCGGGTCCAGTCCCGCGTGTCGTTCGTTGAGGCCGGGGCTCGAGGCCCGGGCGATGTATCTTAATGATACTCCGACCGGAACACCAAAACCGTGACAGTGTACGGTTTCGGGCGCGTTTCGGCCGGTGTCCGAGCGGCGGAAATGTGGCCGCTAGCTCTCCAGCCAGAAGCTCACCGGGCCGTCGTTGACGAGGCTCACCTGCATGTCGGCACCGAAGCGGCCGGTTTCGACGACCGCGAGCGACTCCCGGCAGTACCCGACGAGCAGCTCGAAGTAGCTCGAGGCCCTGTCCGGCGGGGCTGCGCTCGAAAAACTCGGCCGCGTCCCCTTCCTGGTATCGGCCGCCAGCGTGAACTGAGGTACGAGCAGCAGTCCGCCTCCGGTGTCGCTGACCGACAGGTTCATACGACCCTCCGCGTCGGGGAACACGCGATAGCCGAGAATACGCTCGGCCAGGCGCGCGACGTCTCTTGGGGAATCGGCGTGTTGTACGCCAATCAGCACCATGAGCCCGCGATCGATACGGCCGATCGTCTCTCCGTCTGTTTCGACCGCCGCGTGGGCGACGCGTTGCAGAAAAGCAATCATTTTGGGTGGAAAGCCTCCAGTTTCGCCGGCCGGCCGCCAAAGGCCCGTTTTGTTCACGCACTGGCGAGTTTCGATTATCAGCGCCGGAGGCCAAATGTGCGAAGTTTGGAAGCCGGCCGGGCCTCGTTTGTCCGAATTTCCCACCATGGACGGCAGGAGGCGCCATTAAGGCCCGGTCGGGCTGCTATTTTTCGGAATATGTGGCAATTTATCCCACTACAAATAGAAAAACATCCATGTGGAGCGAGATTAACAAGTAGATCCAAAAAAGAGGCGATTAGTGGGGTTTGTTCGCCGCCACCTGCTTCGCCTTTCCCGCATTGTCGCGCCCCGGTCGGCAACCTACACTAGCCGACCCTTTTGCGTGGCTTTGAGGATGAGGCATGAAACGACGTTATTTTGTCGGCGGTCTGGCGGCGGCAGCCGGTTTGTCCGCCTGCGGCAAGTCCGGCAGCACAAGCGCCGAGTGTGCGGACGGCAGCAGCCAGGAGACCTTCGAGTGGTCCATGGTGACGTCGTGGCCGCCCGGTCTGCCGGGCCTCGGTGCCGCTGCGCAAAATCTCGCGGATCGCATTACCCGTGCCTCGGGCGGGCGGCTCACGGTCAAGCTGTATGCCGCCGGCGAGCTGGTCCCGGCTTTCGAAGTCTTCGATGCGGTCAGCCGCGGTGCCGTCGAAATGGGTCACGGCGCAGCCTACTACCACAAGGGCAAGCTGGACGCGGCGCAGTTTTTTACGGCCATTCCGTTTGGTCTCAACGCACAGGAGATGAACGGCTGGCTGTATTACGGCGGCGGTCTCGAGCTCTGGCGCGAGCTCTATGAACCGTTCAACCTCGTGCCGTTTCCCTGTGGCAATACGGGTGTGCAGATGGGCGGCTGGTTCAACCGCGAAATCAACAGCATCGAAGATCTCGAAGGTCTCAAGATGCGCATCCCGGGTCTTGGCGGTGAGGTGCTCAGGCGGGCCGGCGGCACGCCCGTGACCTTGCCGGGGTCGGAAGTGTTTACCTCGCTGCAGACCGGCGCCATCGATGCGACGGAATGGGTGGGCCCGTACAACGACGTGGCTTTTGGTCTGCACCGCGCCGCGAAGTACTACTATTACCCGGGCTGGCAGGAACCCGGCCCGACGCTCGAAGCGATCGTCAATCACGAAGCCTGGGGCAGTCTGCCGGACGATCTCAAGGCGATTGTCGAGATTGCGGCGCAGTCCGTGAACTCCGACATGCTGGCCGAATTTGCGCACGGCAACGCCACGGCCCTCGCCGGACTGGCCGACAATCCGGACGTCGAACTGCGTGCGTTTCCCGAGGAGGTCGTGGAACTCCTGCGCGGCTATGCCGAAGAGATCGTCGCCGAAATGGCGGCGAGCGATCCTGCGATCGCAAAAATCCACGCGTCGTTCTCGGCGTACCGTGAAGCCGCGGCACAGTGGCAGCGGATCAGCGAGGAAGCGTATCTGAACACTCGATCCTGAGCCGGGCCGCTGTTGCTGATTTGCGCAAACCGATTTACATAAACGGGAGTTGCATAAACCGTATTTGCATAAACAACTCGCAACGACGATAGTCGGAAAAGAGTATCCCGGCAGACGAACTTGGAGGTAGCGCCCATGCAGGACACACTCGACCCGAAACCGACGTTCGGTTTCTGGGTGATTGCGGCCGTTGCGCTGCTCTGGAACCTACTCGGTTTGTTGGTGTTCGTCATGCAGGAGTCGGCCAGTCCCGAGGCGATTGCGGCCGGTCTCACGCCGGAGCAGGCTGACCTGATTCTGAACATTCCGTTATGGGCCAGTGCCATGACCGCCCTTGCGACAATCGCCGGGGTGCTGGCGAGTGTCCTGCTCCTCCTGCGCCGCCGCCTTAGTGTGGCGTTGTTCGGTGTGTCGCTGGCCGCGCTGGTCTTGCAGGACATCTATATCTTCGGCATGACGCCTACGGCCGAGGTGTTCGGCGGCCAGGTCATCGTCATACAGAGTGTCGTGTTTGTCGCTGCCTTGCTGCTCCTCTGGTACGCGCGCCGCTCGGCGGCTACGGGCATTCTCCGCTAGCGGTCTCCCGCGTTGATGGCGCCCTAGTTACCGATCGTAAGCAGCGTCAGTCCGGTGAGTCCGCCCGGCGTATTGTGCGATACACCGCCGAAGTAGATCGTCTGTGAGCCCAGGTTGCTCCAGTTGACGTCGATCGTTCCGGTAGCACCGGCGGTGGCAAACGGCGGGCCGCTGACCGTGGCGTTGCCGCGATCGTCGTTGACCCCGAACGACCAGGCCAGCAGCTGATAGTTGGAGCCGGGGCCGCCGTTGACCTCGTCGGTTTCGAAACCGTGAATCAGCACGGCATAACGGCCGGCGGCCGGGAACGGCTGGTCGAAGCGTTCCTGTGACGTGGCTTCGCCGCTTTCGCCGATTCGCGAGCAGGACACGTTGTCGACGCAGTAGTAAACGTACATGTCGAGGTCGTCGTCGCCGTCCGTCAGCACGTCGAACAGCGCAAACCGCAGGTAGAGCTGATCCGGGTCGACATCGATCAGGTGAGACGTCACGCCGTTGATGCCTCGGAACGTGAAGGTCTTGGTCGGGTCGTTGTCCACAAAACCGTTGATGATCAGCGGCAGGCGCAGGCCGTGGATGCGCGGCTGATAGCTGCCCGAATAACCGAACTGCACGTCGAAGGATACGTCCCCGCTGCCGCCAAAGGTCGTAATTTCGGCGGGTGCAACAATCGATACCGGCCGCACAGCGAGTGAACTCCTGACCGCGCGATCGCTGCTGCGCCAGGTCAGGCTGCCGAATCGCCACTGGTCCAGCGCTCCGTCGAGATAGGTAACCGTCACCTCGTAGCTGGCGCTTTCTCCGGGGCCCACGGCAAGCGTCGTCGGGTTGACCGCCACTGACGTGCCGGCCGGTGCCTCGATCTCCACGACGTAGCTTTCACTTTGTTCGCCCGGGTTGCTGACGCGGCGCGTGACGGTCTGCTGGCTCGCGAGCCTGGGCAGCGCAATGTTCGGCTGGTTCAGATCCTCAGCCGTAAACGAGAAGCCGTCAGCCGCCAGCTGGTCGCAACGTGCGCTGTCCACACCCGGCGAGTCCGTGCCGCACGCAAATGCGTCGTATTCGTCGTCCGTGATTTCGTAAACCAGCCCCGGGTCCAGGGCGTCGTTCGGCACGATGTGCCCGGTACCAAAATCGAACGGGATTGCAGGGGTACCGGCGTCGTCGCGCGTGACGTCCTGACGGGCTGTGGTTACGAGCGCCGACTTGATGGCCTCGGGCGACCAGCCGGGCCGCGCTTCCTTGATGAGAGCGGCAACGCCCGATACGTGCGGCGCCGCCATCGACGTGCCGCTCAGGTATCCGAAGGTTTCGCCGGCGGTCGTGTTGACGGCATCCGGCGTATTGCCGGCCAGGATATCCACGCCGGGAGCCGTGACGTCCGGCTTCAGGATGCCGGCGACCGGTCCCGGGCCGCGCGACGAGAACTGGGCAATCCGGTTGCCGTCCTGGGCCTCCTCGAGGAAAAAGCCCTTGTCGAGCACCATCGTGACCGTGTTGTCCGCGTCGAGCTCTGCAATGATCAGGTTGCCGTCCGCCTGGCCGATCATGAGTGCCGGGATATTCGACAGACCGCTCGCACCCTGCATGACGATCGGCTCGTCGGAGAGGTTGTAGATGACGGCGGCAACGGCACCGGCATCTTCGGCATTGGCGATCTTGATGTCGAAATCACAGCCGCCGCGTCCGATCAGCGCAATGGCGCCGTCCATTTCGTCGTCGTTGATGAGCGCCTCGCAGGCGTCGCTGCGCGTGCCCGGCGAGCCGTCGGTCAACACCGTCGTGTCGTCGTTGGCGAGCACCACATTGGCTTCGATCGGGTCGACGTCGGCGAGCGGCGGCGTAAACGACGCCTCTTTCGCGGCGTAGCGTCCGGCAATAGACGGCGGCTCGGTAATCTCGAGCGCCTCGCGCGAGGTCTGGCCGTCGCGCGTCGACGCAGCAACCGTCAGCGCCCAGGGTCCGCCGGCCGGTGAACCGGTCGTGGCAATGTTGGGTCCGTCGTTACCGGCCGCCACCACGGTCAGCACGCCGGCTTTGGTGGCGTTCATGAGCGCCACGTCGTCGGGTGCCGTAACGTCGAGCATCGACGTGCCGATCGAATAGTTGATGATGTCGACGCCGTCGGCGACCGCAGCATCAATTGCGTTGGCGAGATCGGAGGTGTTGCAGGAGGCGCGGGTGTCGCCCGGTCTGAGCCAGCAGGCTTTGTAGATGGCGACGCGCGCTCGCGGCGCAATCCCTTCGACGTTGCCGATACGGGTGCCGAAGATCGACGCCGTGACGCGATTGCCGGCCGCGGTCGTCGCTATATGGGTGCCGTGTCCGTCAACGTCGCGCGGCGAGCGAATCTCGCCGCTGTCGATCGGGCCCGTGGCTTCGGCGCCGTCGATGAACCAGCGAGCACCGATGAGTTTGTTGTTGCAGGCGGTTTCCTCGAAGTTCTCACCCGTCTCGCACGTGCCGCCCCAGCCCTCGAGAGGTTCGTACACCACGCGATCCTCGGCGCGGCGGTATCTGCGGCACAGCCAGCGCCCGAGGAACGAGGTTTCGCCCCACGTCGTGCGGCACAGCCGCGGCCGGTCGGCTTCCTGCGTGTCCTGTAGCGCCGGGTGTTCGGGATAAACGCCACTGTCGATGACGGCAATGACGACGTCCTCGCCGCTCAAACCCTCGACGCTGCGGAGTCCATTGCTGCCGTCGAAGAGTCCCAGGAACTCCGGGCTGAAGCGGGTCGTCAGGGGCCGAACCTCGTCTTCCCAGACCTTGACGACCTCCGGCAGGCTTTCGAGCTTGTGTGCCGTCGCTGGGGTTAGCCGCGCGGCAAAGCCGTTGAGGCCGTAGCGATAGCTGTAGATGAGCTCGGCATCCGGTCCTGCCTCGCGCATCACCTGCGCCTGCTCAGCCGCGAGCTCGCTCGTGTATTGCTGAATGGCCGCCGCGTCGCGGTCCAGCTTGGGTGCCGCCGCGGTACCGCTACCCGTCTTGAAGCCAGGTGTTGCGGCTGCAAACAGTTTCGCGTGGTACTCGGCCGCGGCCGGCCTGGTGAGCTGCACAATGTAGACCTTGCGGGTGGCCGGGTTTTCGCTGCCCGCGAGCTGCACGCTGTATCCGGGGCCGGCATCGCGGGGACCCGGCCGCTCGTCATTGCCGGCGGCGTCCGCCGCGGAGAAGAGCGCGGCAGCGAACAGGAGCAACAGGGTGGAGTGTCGTGTATTCAACGGCATGCAACACTTAAAGACAGGCAGCGCCTCGATTTGTGCCGCAACGCGGTCACGATCTGTGCTTGAGATGGCTTCAAGTTAGCACATTCGGAAAAGACCGCACTACCACGGTTCGGGCCCTGAATTGCCTCGCCGAGGACGGGCTCAGCTTTCGAAAAGTTGCCCCCGGTCGTCGAAGGCCTTGAATTCCAACGCATTGCCGGAGGGGTCGCGAATAAACAGCGTGGCTTGCTCTCCCGTTTCGCCAGAGAACCGGACCTTCGGCGCAAGTAGAAACTCCGTGTTGGCCGCTTTGAGGCGCGCCGCCAGCACATCCCAGTCCCCGCGCTCGAGCACAACGCCAAAATGGCGAGCCGGTACGGCATCGCCGTCGACCGTGTTGCTCTCGGCCGTGCCGTCGTGATCCTCGACGAGATGCAGACTCAGCTGATGGCCGAAGAAGTCGAGATCGGTCCAGCGCTCCGCGGTACGGCCCTTCGTGCAGCCCAGGAGTCCGCAGTAGAACGTATCCGCCGCGTCGAGATCGTGTACCGGCAGCGCAAGATGAAACGGCGCCAGTCCCTCAGTCGCCGAGCCAGTCGCGGGGCTTGAGGTAGTCGTCATAGAGCTTCGCTTCCGGTGAGTCGGCTTCGGGCTTCCAATCGTACTCCCAGCGCACGAGCGGCGGCAACGACATGAGGATCGACTCGGTGCGGCCGCCCGACTGTAAGCCGAATACGGTGCCGCGGTCGTAGATCAGGTTGAATTCGACATAGCGCCCGCGGCGGTAGAGCTGAAAGTCGCGCTGCCGGTCGCCATACGGGTGCTGCTGCCGGCGCCGCACGATCGGGCCGTAAGCCTGCATGAAGCTGTCGCCGACAGTTCTTACGAAGGCGAACGACCGCTCGAAACCGAGTTCGTTGAAGTCGTCGAAGAACAGTCCGCCGACGCCGCGCGTTTCGCCTCTGTGCTTGAGAAAAAAGTACTCGTCGCACCATTTCTTGAAACGCGGATAGTAGTCGTCGCCGAATTCGGCACAGGCAGCACGGGCTGTCTCGTGCCACTCGACGACGTCTTCCAGAAAAGGGTAATACGGCGTCAGGTCGAAACCGCCCCCGAACCACCACACCGGTTCGTCGCCGCTGCCTGCCGTGAACAGGCGGAAATTGGCGTGCGTTGTCGGGACGTAGGGGTTTCTGGGATGCAGCACGAGCGACACGCCCATGGCTTCGAAACCCTGTCCCGCAAGATCGGGACGCGTCTTGGTCGCTGACGGCGGCAGCTCGTTGCCGAACACGTGCGAGAAGTTGACACCGGCTTTTTCGAATACGGCGCCGTCGGCCAGCACCCGGCTCTCGCCGCCGCCGCCTTCGGGCCTCTGCCACGCATCCTTGAGGAATTGCCCTTTGCCGTCGATGGCCTCGAGCTCCGCCACGATCCGGTTCTGCAGCGAAAGCAGATAGTTTTTAACGTCGTCGGTCTGGTTCACGGTGCGCTCCGATGGGCCGCCTCAACCGTTTCTGCTGCGCGGACCTCTAGCCGGACTTTTTGCGCGCGGCGGTTTTTTTCTTTGCGGCCTTCTTTTTGGTCTTTTTCTTGGTCTTCTTCTTGGCGGTCTTGCGTTTTGCCGCTTTCTTTTTTGCGGCCGCCTTTTTGGGGCTGGCCGCCGTATCGTCGTTGGCGGCTTTTGCCGTCGTTTTCTTTGCGGCTTTCTTTTTGCCCCGACGGCCGCGCTCGGGGGCCGCTGCCAGCAGTTCCTGGCACTCCTCGAGAGTCAGCGATTTGGGGTCGCGGTCTTTCGGTACGCGGGCGTTCTTGGCCTTGTTGGTGATATACGGCCCGTAGCGGCCATTCAGCACCTGTATGCCTTCGTCCTCGAAGTCGAGGATGAGCCGCTCGGCATCCGCCTTCTTCTTTTCCTCGATGAGTTCGAGCGCGCGCGGCAGCTCGATCGTGTACGGGTCGTCATCCCCGCGGATGGACACGTATTTGTCGCCGTAGCGAACGTAAGGGCCAAAGCGTCCAATGCTGGCGGACACCGGCAGCCCGTCCGCCGTTTCGCCGAGTTTGCGCGGCAGCTTGAAAAGCTCCATGGCGTCTTCGAACGTAATGTCGTTCATCTTCTGGCCGGGACGCAGGCCGGCAAACTTCGGCTTTTCTTCGTCGTCCTTGGTGCCGATCTGTACAAACGGGCCATAGCGACCCATGCGCACGGTGACGGGTTTGCCCGTCTTGGGATCGGTCCCGAGTTCACGCGCCTGCGCAACCTGTTCGCGCGTGACCGAGGCCTCCTTTTCTTCGCAGAGCTCGTGAAACGGCCCCCAGAAGTTGTCGAGCAGCGGCACCCAGTCTTTCTCGCCGAGCGATACGGCGTCGAGATCGTCTTCCAGTCGCGCCGTGAAATCGTAGTCGACGTACTGCGTGAAGTGATCGGTCAGGAAACCGTTGACGATGCGTCCAATATCCGACGGGATGAAGCGCTTGCCGTCCATCTCGACGTACTCGCGATTCTTGAGGGTCGCAATGATGCTGGCATAGGTCGACGGGCGGCCGATGCCGTACTCCTCGAGCGTTTTTACGAGGCTGGCTTCGGTAAATCGCGGGGGCGGCTCGGTAAAATGCTGTTCAGGACGGAGTTCGTCGAGCCGGACGAGATCACCTTCGGCAATGTCCGGCAAGAGCCGGTCGCCGTCGTCGGTTTTGCTGTCGTCCTGACCCTCCTGGTACACCGCCATGAAGCCGGGTTCGACGAGAACCGAGCCGTTGGCGCGCATCCTGTGGCCGTTGTCGGGATCGCCCGCCGCAAAATCGATCGCAACCGTATCGAACACGGCCGGCACCATCTGGCTGGCCATCGTGCGTCGCCAGATGAGTGAATACAGCTTGAACTGGTCCTCGTCGAGCGCCGCCTTGAGGTCGTCCGGCGTTCTCGCAACGGAGGTGGGTCGGATCGCCTCGTGCGCTTCCTGCGCATTCTTGGCTTTGGTTTTGAACTCGCGGGCTTCTGCCGGGACGTTTTTCTCACCGTAGCGTTCGGCGATTACGCTGCGGACTTCCTCGAGCGCAACGGTCGCGAGGGTCACGGAGTCCGTGCGCATGTAGGTAATGAGGCCCGTGTTGCCTTCGCCCGGCAATTCGATGCCCTCGTACAGCTTTTGCGCCACGCGCATCGTGCGCTGCGTATTGAAGCCGAGTTTCCGGGAGGCCTCCTGCTGCAGGGTCGAGGTCGTGAACGGGGCCGTCGGATTGCGACGGCGCTGTTTGCGCGTCACGGTCAGCGCTTTGAGTTCACCCTGGGCGGCCTCGAGCAGCGTTTTCTCGACTTCCTTTGCAGATTCTTCGTTTTCGAAGCTGAACTGTTCAGTCTTGTCGCCGCGATAGGCCGTCAGGCGCGTGACGAACGGCTGTTCGTCCTTGCTGACGTCTGCCTCGATGCTCCAGTATTCGCGCGCCTTGAAAGCTTCGATTTCGAGCTCGCGCTCGACGATCATGCGCAGCGCCGGACTCTGCACGCGACCCGCCGACAGTCCGCGCTGCACCTTTTTCCACAACAGCGGCGACAGGTTGAATCCGACCAGGTAATCGAGTGCGCGCCGGGCCTGCTGCGCCCCAACGAGGTCGTCGGAAAGGCCGCGCGGATTCTCGATGGCGTCCCGCACGGCGTTCTTCGTGATCTCATGAAAGATGACGCGGTGGACGTCCTTGTCGTCGAGCACGTTGCGCTCCCGCAGCAGCTCGATCAGGTGCCAGGAGATGGCTTCACCCTCGCGATCCGGGTCGGTCGCGAGGTACAGGGCATCAGCCTTCTTCAGCGCGCGGATAATCGCGTTGACGTGCTTCTCGTTGCGCTCGATGACCTGGTACTTCATTGCGAAGCCTTGTTCAGGGTCTACGGCGCCTTCCTTGGGAACCAGGTCGCGAACGTGTCCGTACGAGGCGAGCACATCGAAGTCCTTGCCAAGATACTTGGATATGGTCTTCGCCTTTGCGGGCGATTCTACGATTACGAGATTCTTCGACATGCGTTGCTGCGATTCGCTTCCGGTATCCGGGTCTACAAACCCGCTGAGTGTGCCGCGGTTGAATTACAGATTTCCGTGAGACCTGTCAAGAAAGCACTGGATTCGCCGACAGGCTAACGACCGGCACCGCGGATGGCTGCCGGGGCTTTACGGCGGTTAAACCGGTTTGGCGGAAGGGTCTGGCGACTACCTGGCTCGAGCCAGGTTCTAGTGCACGAGCCCGGTGGTTTCGTCGAAGACGAGGTCTTCCATGCGCGCGTACGCCAGCTCCTGACCGGGCTGACTGAACAGCACCATCAGGACGACCCACTTGATCTGCTCGACGTCAATGTCCGGTGCGTCGAGCGCCAGCAGCCGATCGATCAGAATCTCACGCTGCGGCGCGGAGAGTATTCCGATCTGCTCAAGATAGAGAATGTAACCTCGGCAGGCGGCGTCCAGACGCTGCAGCTCAAAATCACTGTAGAGCCGCGTTCCGCGTCCGGAGGACTGCTGGAATACGAGGCTCTCCTGGTGTTCCGTCAGACCGTCGAGCCAGTCGAGCGCGCGCTCGATCTCCGGATCGCCAAAGCCTGCGCGGGAGAGCTCGTCTCTGAGTTCGTTCTGGTCGGGTTCGGGTTCGTCTTCAGTGTCGACGTAAGTCTCGAAGAGATACATCAACACGTCTAACACGTTCTCTTTCATGCCTGGAGCGGCTCCCTTTCCACAGCGTCGTTTCGGCGGTTTTCGGCTTGTGCGCTAGTTCACGAGCCGGGTGTACTGGCCGCCCGCCAGTTTCTCGATTTTTCCTTCGAGCTCCAGGATCAGGAGCATGGAGGAAAGCTCCGCAATCGTCAAACCGGATTGCTCCAGGAGTTCGTCGACGTTGACGGGATCGTATCCCATGGCATTTAACAGTTCATCCCGCGACGAGTCGCCCGGCGCGGGTGGCTCGCGCGCCGGCTCGGCGTGGTCGCTTTCCCCGCGGATGCCCTCGACGAGCACTCCGAGCTCGGACACGATGTCTTCCGCGGTTTCCACGAGCTTGGCGCCCTGCCGGATGAGCCTGTGACAGCCGCGCGACAACACATTGTGGATAGAGCCCGGTATGGCGAACACCTCGCGACCCTGCTCCGCAGCCAGTCGCGCGCTGATCAGCGAGCCGCTCTTCACGGCGGCTTCCACGACCAGCACACCCAGACATAATCCCGTGAGGATGCGGTTGCGCTCGGGAAAATGTTGTCGCCGCGGCGGCGTGCCGAGCGGGTATTCGCTGACGAGTGCACCGTGTTTTGCGATCCGGTGCGCCAGTTCGCGATGCCCGCCGGGATAAACCCGATCAATGCCGGTGCCCATGACGGCCACGCTCGAGGCGCCGGCATCCAGGGCGGCAGCATGTGCCGCGGCATCGATACCTTCGGCGAGCCCGCTCGTGATCGCGAAGCCGATCCGGCCCAGGTGAGCGGCAAAATCGCGGGCGTTGCCCAGCCCGCCGCGAGTCGGGTTGCGGCTGCCGACGACGGCAAGCGCGGGCATGGAGAGCTGATCGAGCGACCCTTTGACGTACAGCGTCAGCGGCGGATCCTCGATGTCGCGCAAGAGCTTCGGGTAGGCGTCGTCGTTCAGGAACAGGAGATTCTGGTCCTCTGCCTCGAGCCACCGGAGCGCGGCCTCGAGCTCGGCATTGTCCGTCTCTGCCAGCCGGCGGCTCTTGTCGGGAGGCAGTCCGGCGCGCTCGAGCGCGGCGTGGCTTTCACGAAACGGTGCTTCCTGGTCGCCGAAGTGCTGGCACAGAGCCGCATATTCGTCGGCTCGAAGCCATGCCAGCGAGCAGGCGATCCGGTCTTTGAGGGTGGGCAGCATGATTCGGCGGTCGCGAAACAGCGAACCTCATGATAACCAATGCGGCGCCCGGGGTCGCCCGAGTGAATCGGCTGCAATGGCCTCTAAACAATTGGCCAACAAACAATCGCCAAAAAAAACGCGCATAAACAAACGGCGCCGTGGAGGCGCCGTTTGAACCAGAACGTTTGTGCGTCGCTCAGATCGGGTTTCGCACCGCGTCGCGAACGTGCAGCGCCTGCGTGGCTTCCATGACCAGGCCGTACGCAATTTCGTCGTAGGTCTTGAACACCATGACCGTGCCGGCGGGCTCGTCAGGCAGCTTGACCTTGCCGCCGCCAATACGGTCGCGAACGACTTCGCCGGCCTGGAAGACCGTCAGCACGTCGCCCTGCGCAAGCCCGTCGCTGGAGCCGCGGTTCATGACGACCACCTGGTACTGGCCGATCTGCGAGACGCCGCCGATTACCGCCATGATGCGGCCGTCGATGCTGGCGCTCGGCGCTTTCGGGAAGAAATTCAGCGGTACATCGACCGTTGCCGGTATCAGCCGGTCGCCGCGAGTGGCTTCCTGCGCGCTGGCCGTGAGTTCAACCGTTGCCGGGTCACCGCCGCGGCGCATGGTGCCTTCGCCGACCCACAGGCCGTGGAAGCCCATGACGCGATCGTTATCCGGATCGACCAGGGGATCGCCGACGTGGACGACGGAGTAACGAGTACCGACGTTGGCGCTGCCGACGCCGCGGACGTAAACCTCGTTGCCGGCGGCCGCAATCATGTGATCGCCGCGAACCTCCATCAGATAAGGAAGATTTTCCGCTTCGCCCTTCTCGAGCACGGTGCCCTGTGACAGGAACGCCGAAATGGCCTCGAACGGGATGCTTGTCACTGCGTCGGTCAGCGGAGTGACTCGAGCCTGGGGCGACAGCCGGAGCGACGAACCGCGCGCGGTGGTCACCCGGGGTTGTCCGTCGATGTAGACCAGTGCCAGAACGTCGCCCGGGTAAATGAGGTGCGGGTTGACGATTTCCGGGTTGACGTACCAGATTTCGGGCCAGAACCACGGATCGCGCAGGAACGTGCCGGCAATGTCCCAGAGCGTGTCGCCGTCCTGGACGACGTATTCGGTGGGAGCGTCTGCCGCAAGCGCCGGAGACTGCTGCAGAGCGGCGCTCGTCATCTTGACGTTCAGCGAGCTGAGCGAGGCTTCTCCGGAAGAGGCATTCCCGGCCAGGAAAACCAGGGCGGCGGCAAGGCTGGCAACGCCTACACGCGCCGGGATACCGGTATTGGGTTTACGCAGAAACATGGGTGGCTAGAGCTCCCTCGGTGGCGTTCGATAAGGCTGATCAAGGCCTTGAGATTTCGGGCGTTGGTATAATATGTCGGCTTGGGCAGCCAGTAGCTGCCAATTACGTCACATTTCCGTGCCGGAAAGCTCGGCAAACGACCTTCCCCTGGCCGGCATTGTCAATCATCTTATTTAATTAAGTCAATCATTTAGAGCGCATTTGCAGAATTTGACTAGACCGTTGCGGAAAACCTGCGCCGCACGCAGCGCGTTCGAACGGCGTATTCTTGCAGATGCCGGCCGGTAGAGCCGAACACGAGAATTATGGCAAAACTCAGAATATTGGAATTCCCGGACCCCAAACTCCGCACTCGCGCAAAGCCGGTAGCGGAGGTCGACGACCGCATTCGGGCGCTCATCGACGACATGTTCGAGACGATGTACGCCGCGCCCGGGATAGGTCTCGCCGCCACCCAGGTGGACGTGCACGAGCGGCTGCTCGTGGCGGACGTTTCGAGCGATCAGAGCGAGCCGCATGCACTGATCAACCCCACAATCATCGAAAAAGACGGTGAAACGGTGTCCGACGAAGGTTGCCTGTCGGTGCCCGGCTACTACGAGCCGGTCCGTCGCGCCGAACACATCCGCGTGCGCTATCTCGATCGCGACGGCAATGACGCCGAAATGGAGGCCGACGGCCTTCTGGCCGTGTGCATACAGCATGAAATGGACCATCTCGAAGGCAAACTCTTCGTCGATTACCTGTCCGAAGCCAAGCGCACGCGGATTCGCAAGCGACTCATGAAGGATCGTCGTCAGCAGGCACAGGTTGCCTGACCGGCAGCCGCCAGAGCCCGCTGCCGCCTGCCTGTCGCCAAAGCACCCGTCGTCGAGTTCCCGATGACCCAACCCAAGCTGCTATTCGCCGGCACGCCTGACTTTGCGCGTGCGTCCCTCGAAGCGTTGCTCGAGGCCGGGTACCGCCCCGCGGCCGTGTTGACCCAGCCCGACCGCCCGGCAGGTCGCGGCCGGAAATCCAGGCCCAGCGCGGTCAAGGCGCTGGCTGTGGAGCATGAACTCGAGGTTCTGCAACCGACCAGCCTCAAGGACGCCGACGTGCAGGCGATCCTTGCCGGATTCGAGCCCGACCTGATGGTTGTTGCCGCGTACGGGCTGATCCTGCCGCAGGCCGTGCTCGACATACCCAGGCTCGGCTGTCTGAACGTGCACGCGTCCCTGCTCCCGCGCTGGCGCGGCGCGGCACCGATCCAGGCGGCGATCCTCGAGGGCGATCGGGAGACGGGCATTAGCCTCATGCAGATGGAGGCCGGGCTCGATACCGGCCCGGTGTACGCAACCGCCGGGATTGCGATTGGCGACGACGAGACGGCCGGCGAGCTACACGATCGACTCGCGGTACTCGGCGGCGAACTGCTGGCTCAACGCCTCGATGACATACTCGAGGGTCGCCTCGCGGCAACGCCGCAGGACGATGCGCGGTCGAGTTATGCCGGCAAGATCGGCCGCGATGACGCGCGCATCGACTGGGCGCTGCCGGCGACGATCGTCGAACGCCGCGTGCGTGCCTACAACCCTGTGCCCGGCGCCTGGTTCGAAGCCGGTGATGAGGCCGTGAAATGCTGGCAGGCAACCGCTGTCCCATCGCTGTCGGGTGAGCCGGGCCAGGTGCTCGAGGCCGGTCGGGACGGTGTTGTCGTCGCCTGCGGAGACGGCGGCGTTCGCCTCGAGTCGGTACAGCGTCCCGGCAAGCGGCGGATCACGGGCAGCGAATACGCCGCCCAGACCCGCTTCGAAGGGCGCCTGACATGAACGCCGCTCCTGTCGACAGCCGTGGTTCGCGGTTTTGTCACGGGTAAGTCGAAGCGCGCGGCTGCGCGCCAGTGCAGCCGAGATAGTCCACGCCGTCGCGGTTGAAGGCCGGTCGCTGGACGCGGCGCTCAGAGAGCGGGAAGCAAAAACGGCCGCCGAGGACTTGTCGCTGTTGCGCTACCTGGCGTTCGGCACGGTGCGCCAGCACTTCCGCTTACGGGCGTGGCTCGGCGTGCTGCTCGAGCGCCGTCCAAAACGCCGTGACCGGATCATCGAGTCGCTGCTGGCGGTTGGGCTCTATCAGCTGACGGGCAGCCGCATCCCCGAACACGCCGCCGTATCCGAGACCGTCGAAGCGGTGCGTGTCCTGCGCCGGCAGCCCTACAAAGGCCTCGTCAACGCCGTGTTGCGACGGTTCCTGAGGGAGCGGCTGGCCGACGCCGAACCCGCGGACGACGAGGCCAGCTGCAATCATCCTGCGTGGATTCGCGACCGGCTCCGGCGTGACTGGCCCGACGACGCTGACGCCATCATGGCAGCCAACGACGCGCGCGCCCCGATGTGGCTCAGGGTCAATACGCGCCGCCAGTCGGTCGCCGCCTACCTGGAACGGCTGTCCGCGGCGGGCCTGTCATTTGCGCTGTTGCCGGGACTGCCGCAGGCGATTCGGCTCGACGAACCCGTACCCGCAACCGAGCTGCCCGGCTTTGCGGCCGGCGACGTATCCGTGCAGGACGGCGCCGCGCAGCTGCCAGCTGCGTGGTTGCTGGCAGACGGCGGCTCGAAGATCCTGGACGCGTGCGCTGCTCCGGGCGGCAAGACGGCGCATCTCCTGGAGCTGGCCGGCAGCAGCGCCCGTCTCGACGCCGTCGACATCGACCCGGAAAGACTCGAAGCCGTGCGCGCAAACCTCGAGCGCCTGGGGCTCGATGAGGCCGGCCGGGTTGCGCTGCACGCGGCCAGCGCCGACGCACCGGACGCCTGGTGGGACGGCACGCCGTACGACCGCATCCTGCTCGACGCGCCGTGCTCGGCGAGCGGCGTTATCCGGCGGCATCCCGACATCAAGCTCCTGAGGCGGGACAGCGATATTGCGGCGCTGACCGGCTTACAGGCGCGGCTCCTGCGCCGGCTCTGGCCCTTGCTGTCGCCGGGCGGCACGCTCCTGTACGTCACCTGCTCGGTCTTCGATGCCGAGAACGCCCCGATTGTCGAGCGTTTTGTCGCGGAAACTCCAGATGCGGAGCCGGCACAGCTGTTGCCAAATAACAACATCCGCGCTCTAATGCGGGAGAGAGGAACGGGTTACCAGCTGCTACCCGGGACCCTGGGCTTGGACGGGTTTTTCTACGCAGCGATATCGAAACGGCACACGGAGCGAGCTGCCTAGCGTCTGCTTGCCCCGGGGCTATCGAATCACGGACGACGCACCGGCATGCGCGAGACAGGCAGGACATTGGCGGCGGTCGCCGCGGCGGCTTTGCTGCTGCTCGCCACGAGCGTTCGCGCGCAGGACGACGGCGTCGTTCGCGAGGGCTATTTCGAGGTCCGCTCCGCGTCGACGGAGCTTCAGGACGGCGTGCATCGCCTGGATGCCCGGCTGCAGCTCATCCTGTCCAGCGAAGCGCTGGACGCCCTGTCGAGCGGCGTACCGCTGATTATCGAACTGCAGGCGCAGATCATTCGCGTGCGGCGCCTGTATTTCGACGGGGTCGATGCCGAGATCACCAAGCGTTTCGAACTCGAGTACCGGCCGTTGAGCGAGCGGTACCTGGTTCGCAATCTGAACAGCGGCGAGCAGGATTCGTTCTCGACCCTGTACTCGGCGCTCAACAGCCTGGGCCGGGTCCAGGATCTGCCGCTGATCGACGACAGCCTGCTGGCACCCGGCAAGCCGCATCGCGTGCGCCTGCGGGCGCTGTTGCAGACTCAGCAATATCCGGCACCGTTGAGGCTCCTGTTTTTCTGGCGTTCGCAGTGGCAGCTCAAGAGTGAGTGGTTGGAATGGCCGCTAGAACGCTGAAACGTTTCCTGACGGCGCTCCTGGCCGCCACCGGCGTCGGTCTGTCGATCGTCGCGATGTTCCTGTTGTCGCAAACCGCGCAGAACTCAGACGAGTTCAATCGCCTGCACAACGTGTTGCTGGTCATCAACATTGCCGGTGTCCTCGTGCTGCTCGTGCTGCTCATCGGCAACATTGGCCGGCTGATTCGTGAAAACCGCACGCACGTTCCCGGCGCGCGCCTCAAGGCACGCATCGTCGGGATGTTCGTCGGCCTGGCCGTACTGCCGCTCCTGGCCGTGTTCTATTTTGCAATGCAGTTCATCAACCGCGGCATCGATACCTGGTTCGACGTGCAGGTCGAAGAGGGCCTGACCAACGCACTCGACCTGACCGATGCCGTGCTGCAAATCCGGCAGCGCGAAAACCTGATTGCCACCCGGCAGATCGCGCGCCGGCTTGCCCTCGTCGACAGCCGCCAGCTGTATTCCGAACTTGCCAACCTTCGCCGCGAGAGCGGCGCCAGCGAACTCACGCTGTTCGGCGACAGCAATCGCATCCTCGCGACCAGCTCCGACAATTCGGCGGGCACCCTGCCGAAACCGCTGAGCGACGAAGTGATACTGCAGCTCCGGCAGAACCGGCCGTTCGTCAGCCTCGACCCGCTCGAGGACGGCGGTTACGAGATCCGCACGGCAATGGTCGTGAGCGGCCGCGGCGCCAACCCGCTCGGCGTGCTGCTCGGACACTTTCCCGTGACCGAACGCTTAGGGCGCATGGCGAGCAGCGTCGAGACCTCGAACACCGAGTACCAGCGGCTCGTGTTCCTGCGCGGCCCGCTCAAGAGCACGTTTACGCTGACCCTGACGGTCGTGCTGATGCTCAGCCTGCTGGCGGCCGTCTACGGCGCGTTTGTGCTGTCGCGCCGGCTCGTGGCACCGATCCAGGATCTCGTGGCCGGCACCCGGGCCGTGGCGCAGGGCGATTTCGACATGCGCCTGCCGCAGCCATCGCGCGACGAGATCGGTTTCCTGATCAGCTCGTTCAACGACATGACCCAGCGGCTCGCGGCCGCGCGCCGCGAGGCGAGTTTGAGCCAGGCGCTGGTCGAGGCGGAACGCACCAACCTCGAAGTCATCCTGGCCCGCCTGTCCACGGGTGTCGTTGCGCTCGATTCCGATCTGCGTATCCGTACCGCCAACCAGGCGTCCGGCGCCATCCTCAACGTCGATCTCGAAAATCGCGTCGGCGAGCTCCTGACCGAAGTGGCCAAACACGAGCCGTTGCTCGAGCAGTTCGTCGACGTTGCACACGTCCACCTGGCCGCCGGCGAAACCGAGTGGCGCGAACAGATTGTCCTGCGCGGCGAGGTAGGCCGGCGTGTATTGACGTGTGCCTGCACGACCTTGCCCGGCGACGAGGACCGACCGGCGGGTTACGTCGTCGTGTTCGACGACATTACGGCGTTGCTGCAGGCGCAGCGCGATGCGGCGTGGGGTGAAGTGGCCCGACGTCTTGCGCACGAGATCAAGAATCCGCTGACGCCGATTCAGCTGTCCGCCGAGCGCATGCGCCGCAAGTATCTCGACACGATGAGCGCCGACGAGGCACAGATCCTCGATCGCGCGACGCACACGATCGTGCAGCAGGTCGAGTCGATGAAAGAGATGGTCAATGCCTTCAGCGACTACGCGCGTGCACCCGACATGGATATCGATAGCTTCGACGTCGCAAGGCTCGCGAACGAAGTGGTCGACCTGTATCGGGCGCAGGACAGCAACGTGGCGATTGCGCTGCACGTCGATCCGACGATGCCGCGCCTCGAGGCCGACGTCGGCCGCATCCGGCAGATACTGCACAACCTGATCCGCAACGCGATCGAAGCGCTCGAGGGGTCGGCGGACGGCGAGATCGACGTGGCGTTGAGCGCAGGTGAGTTCGAAGGCGTCGACGTCATACTGATTCGGGTCGAGGACAACGGCCCCGGTTTCGACACCGGGGCGATATCGCAGGTCTTCGACCCCTACGTGACCACCAAGCCCAAGGGGACGGGTCTGGGCCTTGCGATTGTCAAGAAGCTCGTAGAAGAACATGTCGGCAGCATCCGTGCGGAAAACCGCAGGGAAGGTGGTGCCGCAATAAGCATTCGGCTACCGGTCGACGAGGCGGCGCGCGAAGCGCTGATCGCCCGCGCACCGGGTCGGGTCGAGCAACGGAGGGAAAGAGCGTGAGCCAGGTACTGGTTGTAGACGACGAAGCGGATATCCGGGCGCTGATATCCGAAATTCTCAGTGAAGAAGGTTACGGCGTGACGGTGGCCGCCAACGCTGAGCAGGCACGCAACGCGCGCGAGGCGGATCGCTTCGATCTCGTGCTGCTCGACATCTGGATGCCCGATACCGACGGTATTACCCTGCTCCGCGAGTGGTCGGAAGGTGGTGATCTCAATTGTCCGGTGGTTGTGATGTCCGGGCATGGCACGGTCGATACGGCCGTCGAGGCGACGCGGCTCGGCGCCTTCGATTTTGTCGAGAAGCCGCTGTCGCTCGCGAAGCTCTTGCGCACGGTCGAAGGTGCGCTCGATTCGGCCGGGCAGCAAAAAAGCGCCAGCTCGAACCTGTTGCCGGCACTGCTGACGCCTGTCGGGCGCAGCCCGCTCATGAAGTCGCTGCGCGAGAAAGTGCAGCAGTACGCGCGTCACGATGCCTCCGTCTTGCTGCGCGGAGAGCCGGGCACGGGCCGCGGCGCGTTTGCGCGCTATCTGCACGCGCTCAGCCGGCGCTCGGAAGGGCCGCTCATTAGCACCACGGCCGCGTCGCTGACCGAAAGCAACGTCGAAGAGCGGCTCCTGGGCAGCGAGTCGGTCGACGGCGAAATCACGAGCGGCGCGTTCGAACGCGCGGCGGGCGGCACCTTGATCATCGATGAGCTGACGGACCTCAACGCGCTCGGACAGAAAATACTCATTGGCGCCCTGGAGGACGGCCACTATCGACGCGTCGGCGGTTCGGAGCCGGTCAGGCTCGACGCCAGGGTCGTGGCGACGGTTGACGACGACTATGAAAGCCGCATCGAAAGCGGTGCGCTGCGCCGCGACCTCGTGGCGTACCTCAACGTCCTCAACGTTCGCGTGCCGCCGTTACGCGACTATGCCGAGGACGTTCCCGAACTCCTCGCCTACTACGTGGACAAACTCGTCGATTCGGAAGGGCTCAATTTCCGTCGCCTGAGCGTCGCGGCGCAAAACCGGCTGCGCAACTATCCCTGGCCCGACAACGTTCGCGAACTCAAGAATCTCGTTCGCCGCCTGCTCCTGGCCGGCACGGACGACGACGTGTCGCTCGAAGAGGTCGAGGCGGAAATCAGTGAAGCGGCCCCGCAGGACGAACCACTGGTCAAACAGGATCTGCTTGCCCTGCCGCTGCGCGAGGCGCGCGAACAGTTCGAGCGGGCCTACCTGCAGCAGCAGCTTGTGCTGTGCGACGGCAAGGTGGGCCGGCTCGCAAAACGCGTGGGCATGGAGCGCACGCATCTGTACCGCAAGCTGCGGTCACTGGGTGTGGACTTCAAATCCGTCAGTACCGACGACTAGCGCCAATCTCAGTGCGTAGTGCCATCGCCCGGGACCGGCGCGTCGGGCGGGTGCGGTTTGAGATACCTTCGCGGCACGGCCTCGATGCGGCCGTCATCGTGAAATACGAGCCCCGGGTCGCCGAAGTCGGTAAGGCTCAGTTCGCGCAAGCGTGACAGCGCGCGCTGCTCGGGATCGATTGCCGGGCCGTGCGGGCGAACCTGCATCGTGGACACGACCCGCCCCGAAAGGAACCGTCCCTCGCCGTCCAGCGTGACCTCGAGTATGGGCGCAATACCCCTGTCGCCGCTGACGCTGATACCCCAGTGCGTTGCGAAGTTGCCGAGGCTGTAGGCAATCAGGCGCTCACGGTAGCGCTCGGCGGCGCGAATGACGTGCGGGCCGTGGCCGATGACGAGATCAGCACCCGCGTCGACGGCGCTGCGGGCGAAGCGCACGACGTCGCCGCGAGGCTCGCCGTAGTACTCCTCTTCCGCAAACGGCACACGCTCCGATCCGACACCCTCGGCGCCGCCATGGAACGAGACGATCACAAGATCGTGTGCCGCCGCAAAATCCCGGATCGTCGATTCGACCAGCGGGTAATCGTGTACAAGGTTGGAGTTTCGCGTCACGGCAAACGCCAGGAACGCAATGTCGAGTCCTCTGTGTTCGAAACTCGCGAACTCGCCCCTGCGTCCCGAATGCCGGATACCCACGCCGTCGAGTGCCGCCATGCTGCTGCTGCGGCCGTCCTCGCCAAAATCGCGGGCGTGGTTGTTGGCGAGGCTCATGAGGTCGAAGCCGGCGTTGCGATAGTGATCGGCATACGCGGTGGGTGAGCGAAACAGGTAACAGGCTTGCGGGTTCTTGCAGGCCTTGGCGGGTTCACCCCCGTCCGCGAGTACACCCTCGAGGTTACCGATGGCAAGATCGGCGGCCGCCAGTACCGGCGTTACGTCGGCAAGGAACCCGGACGGGTCGTCCGGCAGACGGTCTTCGGGGTAGTCCGTGCCGATCATCATGTCGCCGACAACGGCCAGGGTCAGGCGCCGTTCCACGGGAGATGGTGCGACGGGAGCCGCTTCGGCGGGCGTTTCCGTGGCTGCTTCAACGGGCTCTTCGACCGGCGGTTCGTGGAGAGCGTCGTCCCGCGGTGCCGGAACGTTGGGCTGGCTGCCGCACGCGGCGAGCAGGATCAGCAACAGGCCCGATGTGAGCGGTCCGGCGAGTGTCCGCATCGGCTATTCGATCTCGCGGAGCCGCACGGCGTCGATGTTGGCGGCCCGGAGCCGGCTGCGCAGCATGTTCAACTCGTTGAGGTCGGTGGTGGGACCAATGCGGACACGGAAATAGACTCGGTCGTTGACCGACGCTTTCTGGATCGCGGACTCGATGCCGTGCAGTGCGAGTTCAGCCTTGCGCTTGTCGGCGTCGGCGTGCGTGCTGAAACTGCCGACCTGCAGCACGTAACTGCCCGGCTCGACGACAGCCACGGGCTCCGGGTTGCCGGCAGCGGGCTTTTCTTCGGGCACCAGCACTTCCGAGCGCTTCAGCATCTCGTAGAAGGTGAAGCGCTGCTCCCCCTCGTCAGCCTCGGCCGGCGGTTGGGCTTTCCTGGCCACGGTCGTTTCACCGTTGTTGTCGACGGCGCTCTCGAGGCTTGCCGGGGCCGGGTTTTGTGCCTGCACGGGCGGGTTGCGGCGATCGTTGACGTACACGGCAGCGGCGACCGCAAGGCCTACGGCAAGCCCGAAAACGCCCCACAACCAGCCCGGCGTTTCACCGCTCGAGGTTTTGCGTTTTGCCGTTCGTCGTTTGCGTCTTGCCATTACATCTTGTCGGGGGCCGATACGCCCAGTATGCCGAGGCCGTTCGCCAGCACGATGCCGGTGGCTTTCGCGAGTACGAGTCTCGCCTGGCGCAATGAGGGGTCGTCAACTTCAATGAAGCGATGAACTTCATACCAGCTGTGGAAATCGTTGGCGAGATCTTTCAGATAGTGTACCAACAACTGCGGAGCTCGATTCGACGCGGCGATATCGATGATTTCCGGGTAACGACTGAGCGTGGTCATGAGCTTCTTCTCATGCGTTTCTACAAGCAGGCCCAATCTCTGGATGCCCTCGGGCTCATCGAAACTTAGCGAAAATTTCTCGACGAGTTTGACAAACACATGCGCCACGCGGGCGTGTGCATACCGAATATAGTGCACGGGATTGTCGTTCGACCGCGACTTTGCCACGTCGAGGTCGAAGTCGAGGTGCTGATCGTTCGAGCGCAGCACGTAGAACAAGCGCGCGGCGTCATTGCCGACCTCCTTGCGAAGCTGGCGCAAGGTGTCGAATTCGCCGCTACGAGTCGACATTTGCATGCGCTTGCCGCCACGGTACAGCGTGACGAACTGCACGAGTTGGACTTCGAGATCTTCCGCGGCGTAGCCCATCGCGTCGAGCCCGGCGCGAACCCGCGGCACGTAACCGTGATGGTCGGCGCCGAGTACGTCGATCAGGTGATCGAAGCCACGCTCGCGTTTGTCGAAGTGGTAGGCAATGTCGGACGCGAAGTAGGTCTTGACGCCGTTGTCGCGCACGACGACGCGATCCTTCTCGTCGCCGAAACGGCTGGCCGGGAACCAGGTCGCGCCATCTTTTTCGTACAACACGTCCCGCTCGCGGAGTACGTCGAGCGCCGCGTCGATCCGGCCGCCTTTTTCGAGGCTCTGCTCGCTGTACCAGCAATCGAACGTCACGCCGAATTCGGCGAGATCATCTTCGATGTCCGCGCGAATAGCCTCCAGGGAATGCTGTCGAATGGCATCGAAGCCGTCTTCGCCCAGGAGCGCGCGGGCGCGTTCGATCAGTGCTTCGACGTAGGCCTCTTTAGCCTCGCGATCTTCGCCGTCACCGTCGGCCGGCAGTCCCGACAGGATCTCTTCCGCGGTCAGGTCCGGCAGCTTGCCTTCGTAGTCGTCCGCGACGTCGCGGATGTAGTCGCCTTTGTAACCCGCGTTCGGGAAGCCGACCTCCATGCCGCTGGCTTCGAGCTTCCTCAGCCAGACGCTAAGACCGAGGATGTCCATCTGCCGGCCCGCGTCGTTGACGTAGTACTCCCGGTAGACCGGGTAGCCGGCCGCTTCGAGCAGGTTGCCGACCGTGGCGCCGTAGGCGGCGAGCCGGCCGTGGCCAACGTGCAGCGGACCGGTCGGGTTGGCCGATACGTACTCGAGCAGAATCTTCGGACGTTCTTTTGCGGCCTGCCGACCGTAACGGTCCCCTGCTTCGAGGATGGCCTCGACCTCGGCGTGAAAGGCCTGCGGACTCAGGAAAAAGTTGATGAATCCGGGACCGGCCACTTCCACACGATCGATCTCGTTATTGTCGTCGAGCGTTGCGGCGATGGCTTCGGCGAGGGCCTGTGCCAGCTCGCGCGGCGGCTTGCGCGCCGCCTTTGCCAGTCTGAGCGCAATGTTGCTGGCGAAGTCGCCGTGGCTGGCATCGCGCGTGCGCTCGACGGTATCGGCGAGCGACAGACCGTCGGGGAGACCGGCGAGTTCGGAGTGGTTTTCGAGCGCGGCCGACAGGGCGCGCGTAACGATGGCTTTCATGCTGCTTAAGGAGTCCGCTAGGGAAGCGAAAGGCTTGCCCGGTAAAGAGCCCGCGATTCTACAGGGATCGTTCGCCCGGTGTTAACAGGCTGCGAAATCCGGCCGATGGCAACCGGCCAGCGACGCGGAGCAGAAAAGCCGAACTAGAAAAGCTGTACGGGATCGACGTCGATCGACCAGCGGGCCCGGCGTGCCGCCTTGCTGTCCTCGAGACGAGGCTCGAGGCTCGAGAGCGCCGCGTGCAGGATATTGCGCCGTGTGCTTTCGAGCAGGAGCTGCTGCCGATAGCGTCCGGCTTTGCGTGCCAGCGGCGCGTCGACCGGTCCAAGGATGCGCAGTCCTCCATAACCCAGTTCACTCAAGTGCGCGCGCGCGAACTCCAGGCACGCGGCCGCGTCCTGCCGCCGGTGCGCGGACGCGCGCAGCAGCGCCAGCCGCGTAAACGGCGGCCAGCCCGCCAGCCGGCGTTCCGCGAGTTCGTCTTTTGCAATCCCCGAATAGCCGGCTTCCAGCAGGCGGGCCCAGAACGCGTGTTCGGGAAACGCGGTCTGGATCAGCACCGTCCCGGGCTTCTGCTCGCGCCCGGCGCGCCCCGCCACCTGCACGATGGATTGGGCGAGCCGCTCGGCGCTGCGGAAGTCGCTGCCGAACAGTCCCTGATCCGCGTTGACGATGCCGACGAGCGCAAGCTTCGGAAAGTGGTGGCCTTTCGACAACATCTGGGTGCCCACGAGTATGTCCGCCCGACCGGAGCGGGCTTCGGTCAACGCTGCTTCCATGGCCCCTTTTTTTTGCATGCTGTCGCTGTCGATTCTCAACGTGTGCGCGTCGGGAAACCGCTCGGCCAGCCGCTGTTCGAGGCGCTCGGTGCCTTCGCCGAGCGGCCGCATGGTGCCCGTGCACTTCGGGCAGTGTGTGTCGATGGCGCGGCTCGCGCCGCAGTGATGACAGCGCAGTTCGTTGTGCCGGGCGTGCACGGTCATGCGTGAATCGCAGCGCGCACACTCGGCCATGAAGCCGCAGTTCGAGCAGATCAGGGTTGGCGCGTAGCCGCGGCGGTTGAGAAACAGGAGCGTCTGGCCGCCGTTTTCGAGTTGTTCTTCGATGGCCCGGCACAGCGGCTCACTCAAGCCGTCCGTCGCGACCTGCCGGTTCAGATCGACCAGCCTGAGCGATGGCGGCAGGGCGCCCCCGGCTCTTTTTGTGAGCCTCAAATGCCGGTAGTGGCCTTCCTCGCACTGCCTGAGCACTTCGAGCGTGGGCGTAGCCGAGCCGAGCACCACGGGCACACCGCGGCGCTTGGCGCGAATGACGGCCAGATCGCGAGCGGAGTAACGCAGGCCTTCCTGCTGCTTGAACGAGTGATCGTGCTCTTCGTCGACGATGACGAGGCCCAGCTCCGGCATGGGCGCGAACACGGCCGACCGCGTGCCTATGAGGAGGCGCGCCGTTGCATTGCGCGCCCGCCGCCACGCCGTATGCCGCTCCGAATCGCTCAACGACGAGTGCAGCGCGGCGGGCCTGAATCCCAGCCGCTGCTCGAAGCGGTCGACGAGCTGCGGCGTGAGCCCGATCTCGGGTACCAGCACGAGAACCTGCCGGTTCGCGTCGAGCGCCGTTTCGATCAAGCGCAGATACACCTCGGTTTTGCCGCTGCCCGTGACGCCGTCGAGCACAAAAGCCGCGAAACCGTCCGCGCCGCGGACGGCATCGACCGCGGCCGCCTGATCCGTGTTGAGATCCGGTCCGGCACTCATCTGCACGCGGTCGGGAAGGTCTTCGCCCGGCGCGGTTTCGAAGCGCAGCAGCCCTTTGTCGCGCAGTGCCTGCGCGGGGCGTCGCCAGCCCGGGTGACTCCGGTTGAGCACGTCAGCGTCGACGGCGTTCGGGGCCTGTTCGCGCAGCAGCGCAAGCAACGCCGCCTGGCGCGGTGCGCGGCGGCTGAGTGCATCCAGGTCCGCAATGTGTTCGCTGCCGAGCACCAGTCGCTCACTGGCGCCATGCAGCGGCCGGCCCATGCGCAACGGGAGCGGCAACGCGGCCGCAACGACCTCGCCGAGCGGGTGGTGGTAATAATCGCTGGCGAACGACAGTAACGACAGGTCGTCGGCCGAAAGCAGTGCGTCATCGTCGAGACAGGCGCTTGCCCGCTTGAGTTTCCCGGCGGGCAGCTCGGAGTGCGCGGCGTGCGCGACAACGAGGCCGGTCAGCCTGCGCTTGCCGAACGGCACCTGCACGCGAGCGCCGACGGCCGGCAGCGGCGCGTTGTCCGGCGGCAGGTAGTCGAACAGCCGCGACAGCGGGACGTCGACGGCAACGCGGAGTATGGATGAGGGCGTCAAGAGCGGGTGCTGGGCCTGTCGGGCTTTTATCTCTTTATTACATAAGGTTACGGCTGGATCAGCCTCGTCCGGCGTGTCAACCGGTTGGTGCCGTGTGCGTTGATCTTATAGGACGCGAATCCTACAGGACGAGCCGCAAAACTGCGGGCCAATGAGGACAGGTAACGCAAATGGAATTTGGAGCGCCCATTGCAGGGGCACAAGCGCCTTGCGCCGGGGCAGGTGTTTTTGCGGTATCTTGCGCACGCAAGACGCAAAACGGAGCAGAAACGCTGCAGCGGCAACAGCAAATCAACCGCTTTTTGGCAGAGGTGGAGCGGCGTGCGTTGCGCTTTGCGGAAATTGCCGTTCGCGATGCCGACGAGGCGATGGATCTCGTACAGGACGCCATGATCAAGCTGGTGCGGAACTACGCCGGAAAACCTCAGGACGAGTGGGCTCCGCTGTTCTACCGTATCTTGCAGAACGGCATTCGCGACTGGCATCGGCGGCAGGCCGTGCGCAGTCGCGTCATGGTCTGGTTCGGCCGCGGCGGTGAGGAAAAGGACTACGATCCGGTGGCCACGGCTCCGGACCCGGCGGCGAGAACGCCCGACGAGGAGCTCGAAACCCGTTCGGCGCTGGATGAGCTGTCGCATGCGCTGAGCCGCCTGCCGCCGCGACAACGGGAGGCGTTCATGCTGCGGACCTTCGAGGGCCTCGACGTGGCCGGCACGGCCGTTGCCATGGGCGTGAGCCAGGGCAGCGTGAAGACACACTATTCGAGGGCAGTGCATACTTTGCGCGATGCCCTGGGAGAGCACTACGGTGACTGAACCCAACGACAAACAAACCCGAGACCCGTTCGAGGAAAACGCAAAGCGCCTGTTTGAGGAGAGCGTCGAGCGTCTGGACGCAAACCGGCTGTCGGCGCTGAACCAGGCCCGCCACCGGGCGCTCGACGAGCTGGAGCAGGCGCGGGGCGTCACCGCCTGGCAGCGCCTGTTGCCTGTCAGCGGCGTGGCGGCTGCCGCCGTGCTTGTGACCGTGTTTGTGTTGCGCAGCAACGAGCCTCTCATCGAAGTGCCGGGGGTCGAGATGCCGCAGGCGCAGGAGGCAAGCGATTTCGAAATTCTGGTGACCGGGGACAGTCTGGAAATGCTCGAGGAGCTCGAGTTCTACAGCTGGCTCGAGCTGGCGGAGGCGGGCGATTCTGATCAGCAGATCTGAAGCGCTCCTGGCGATGCTGACGCTGACCGGTGTGACGTTGCCCGCGGCGGCGGATGAAGCTCGAGACCGTCGGGCAACGGACGAAAGCGCCAGCGATGTGGATGCTGAGCTGCTGGAGTACCTCGGCAGCTGGGAAAACTCGGATGAGGACTGGCTGTGGCTCGACGGCGACGACGCACTTGATGGCGGGCTTGACGACTCGCTGAACGACGGCGAGGCGAGCGAAGACGAAGAGACCGCAGCTGGCGGACGGCAGCGCTCACGAACGGAGCCGGGCGCGGCCGAAGGACAGGAACAATGACATTCAAACGCGTGTGGACACTGCTGCTACTGCTTGCTGCGACGACGGCCTCGACGACGGTCGACGCCGAACTTGCGTGGAACGAGCTGAGCGGTGAGCAGCAGCAGGTACTCGCGAAATTCGCCGACTCCTGGGACACGCTGCCGGCCGAACGTCAGGAGCGGCTGGCTACGGGCGCAGAACGCTGGCTCGGCATGACGCCGGATGAACGCGCGGCAGCCGCGAACCGGTTCCGGCAGTGGCGGGAGTTGTCCGCCGAACGCCGGGCGACGATTCGTGAGCGCTATGAAATCTACCTGAGCCTGTCGCCGGCCGAGCGGGATCGTATCCGCAGCAACTATCAGCGCTACCGTATGCTCAAGCAGGAGCGCCGCCAGCAGATTCGACAGCGCTGGCGCGAAATGTCGCCCGAGCAACGCCAGCGGATTCGCGAACGAATGCGGGAACAAAGGCAACAAAAACCTCGCTCCCGCGACCGCTGACACGAATCGTCCAGGCCACGAGAAAGTCCGCTCGCTGCAATTTGCCGAGCGTTGCTGCTACATTACCGCCGACCCAAGCCGTGGACACCCCAGTCCGCGGCCGCAATGGACATGTCGGCGGAGAAGTACATGAGAATTGGCGTGCCGGGCGAAACAGCGTCCGGAGAAAAGCGGGTGGCCACGACACCGGATGTGGCAAAGCAGCTCATCAAACTCGGTTTTGAAGTCAGTGTGGAGGCCGGCGCCGGCGAAAGCGCCAGCTACTCCGATGCGGCATACCGCGACGCAGGCTGCGATGTCGTAGCAAGCAGCAACGACCTCTGGGGCTCGGCCGACATTATCCTCAAGGTACGCGCACCCGATGCCGCCGAGACCGCGCTGCTTCGCCGCGAACAGACCCTGATTTCCTTCGTCTGGCCGGGCCAGAATGCCGAGCTGCTCGAGACCTTGACCCAAAGCGGCGCCACCGTCATGGCAATGGACAGCGTGCCGCGCATTTCACGCGCGCAGAAGATGGATGCGTTGAGTTCGATGGCCAACATTGGCGGCTATCGCGCGGTCGTCGAGGCGGCGCAGCACTTCGGGCGATTCTTTACCGGGCAGATCACCGCCGCGGGCAAGATCCCGCCTGCGAAGGTGCTGGTCATCGGTGCCGGTGTGGCGGGATTGGCGGCCATCGGCGCGGCAAAAAGCATGGGCGCCATCGTGCGCGCGTTCGATACCCGGCCCGAAGTGAAAGAGCAGGTCGAATCGATGGACGCCGAGTTCCTGATGCTCGACTTCGACGATGAGGACGGCGCGGGGGAAGGCGGCTACGCGAAGGTCATGAGCGAGGAGTTCATCAAGGCCGAAATGGCGCTGTTCGCCGAACAGGCGAAAGACGTCGACATCATCATTACGACCGCTTTGATTCCCGGCAAGCCCGCGCCGCGTTTGATCACGGCCGAGATGGTCGAGTCGATGAAGGACGGCAGCGTCATTGTCGACCTGGCCGCCGAGCAAGGCGGCAACTGCGAGCTGACCGAGCCCAATCGCGTCGCCGTGAAACACGGCGTGTCGATCATTGGCTATACCGACCTGCCGAGCCGGCTGGCGGCGCAGTCGAGTCAGCTTTACGCCACCAACCTCAAACACCTCCTGAGCGACCTGACGCCTGAGAAGGACGGCCGCATTGTCGTCGACATGGAGGACGAGGTGATTCGCGGCGCGACAATCTGCAAGGACGGCGAAACCACGTGGCCGCCACCCGCCCCCAAATTGTCCGCGGCACCGCCAAAACCGGCAGCCGAAGCGCCGCCGCCGCCCAGGGAGGAAGAGAAGCGCTCGCCGCTCGGACCCCTCATCGCCATGGGACTCGGCGGGCTGGCGCTCCTGGGGTTGGGTGCCGTGGCGCCGCCGTCGTTCATGGCGCACTTCACGGTGTTCGTGCTCGCCTGTTTTGTCGGCTACATGGTGATCTGGAACGTAACACCCGCGCTGCACACACCGCTCATGAGCGTCACGAACGCGATCTCCAGCATCATCGTCATTGGTGCGCTGGTGCAGATCAGCTCGGATAACGACGTCATCAAGTGGATCGCCGCGTTCACGATACTCATTACGGCGGTCAACATTGCGGGCGGTTTTGCCGTGACGCGCCGCATGCTCGAAATGTTCAGGAAGTAGGCCGTCATGATTAGCGCAGGTATCGTTACCGTGTCGTACATTGCTGCGACCATCCTCTTCATCCTCGCACTCGGCGGCCTGTCCAACCAGGAGACCGCGCGCCGCGGCAACTGGTACGGCATAGCCGGCATGGCCATTGCGCTGCTCGCAACCGTGCTCGGTGTCGTCACGCAGCACTACGCGCTGCTCCTGGGCGCGCTCGTGATCGGCGGCAGCGTTGGGCTCGTGCTGGCGCGGCGCGTGCAGATGACGCAAATGCCGGAACTCGTCGCCATCCTGCACAGCCTGGTGGGCCTGGCAGCCGTTGCCGTGGGCTTCGCGAGCTTCATGGACGACACCAAGACCTACGTCGGCGTCGAAGAGACGATCCACAACATCGAAATCTACGTCGGCATCTTGATCGGTGCCGTCACCTTTTCGGGCTCGGTCATTGCGTTTGGCAAGCTGTCCGGCCGCATTGGCGGCAAGCCGCTGCTGTTGCCGGCCCGTCACTGGCTGAACCTGATCCTGTTGCTGGCGGCGATCTGGTACGGGCGTGAGTTCGTGATCCACGCGGCCGACGGCGGCGGTATGTTCCCGCTGGTCATCATGACGGCCATAGCGCTCGCTTTTGGCATCCACATGGTGATGGCGATCGGCGGCGCGGACATGCCCGTCGTGGTTTCGATGCTCAACAGCTACTCGGGCTGGGCCGCCTCGGCCACGGGCTTCATGCTGAGCAACGATCTCCTGATCGTGACGGGTGCGCTCGTCGGCTCCAGCGGCGCCATCCTGAGTTACATCATGTGCCGCGCAATGAACCGGAAATTCCTGGCCGTCATTGCCGGCGGCTTCGGTACGGGCGGCGGCAGCACTGCGGGCGGCAGTGAGGAAGACGGCGAGATTGTTGCGATCGAGGCCGTCGAGACGGCGGAGCTCCTGGCGGGCGCGAAGCAGGTCATGATTGTCCCGGGTTACGGCATGGCCGTGGCGCAGGCACAGCACACGGTCTACGAGATCGTGAAAACGCTCCGGGCCAAAAAGGTCGACGTCCGCTTCGGCATCCATCCGGTCGCGGGCCGCATGCCGGGACACATGAACGTGTTGCTCGCCGAAGCCAAAGTGCCCTACGACATTGTCTTCGAGATGGACGAGATCAACGAGGATTTCCCCGATGTCGACGTCTCTGTCGTCATTGGCGCAAACGATATTGTCAATCCGTCGGCGCAGGAGGTGCCGGACAGCCCCATCGCAGGGATGCCCGTACTCGAAGTCTGGAAAGGGAGTACGACCATTGTGCTGAAGCGCAGCATGGCAACGGGTTATGCGGGTGTACAAAATCCGCTGTTCTTCAAGGACAACACCCGAATGCTGTTCGGCGACGCAAAAGACAGTCTCGATGCCGTGTTGAAGGCGCTGTAGCGGGCAACCCGCGGCTTCGTCACACAACAGTCACACCGCTTGACAATAATGCGCGGCAAACCCGCGTACTTATTGATTTTTGTTGCACGTTCGGCACACTAGCGCGTAAGCGCTGCCGACAGCGGCAGATTGAGGCTTACCGAGGTGTGCGTATGCTGGCTGGACTTGCTTCCGACGTATCGCAACAGGTGCTCCGGACCGATATTGCCGGAATGCCGCTCGAGTGGATCGACTATCGAGAAGCGGTCCGGCTCTATCATGCCGAGCAGGTAGCCTATGACTGCGGCACCCGGCTGTACACGATCTTCGGCGGCGTCAGCTCGCTAAGCGGTGAGCAGAGCCGGATAGCCGTCAATTCCATCATTGCCACGCACGGGACGGCAAAGAGCCTTTCCCGGAATCGCGACAAGTACGTGCCGCCACTCAACAATCGCACCTTGTTCAAACGTGACGGCAACCTGTGTCTGTATTGCGCCATGCGTTTCCCGACGCGGGACCTGACTCGCGATCACATTACGCCGATCAGCCAGGGCGGCCTCGATTTGTGGACCAACGTTGCGACGGCATGCAGGCGCTGCAACAACTACAAGGGCGGCAGGACGCCGGAACAGGCGTCGATGGAGCTGATTGCCGTGCCGTTTACGCCGACCTACGCCGAGTACATCTATCTGAAAGGCCGGCGGGTACTGGCAGATCAGATGCAGTATCTGCTCGCGCACATACCGCGCACGAGCCCACTGCACGCGCGCCTGACCGATCATCTGTTTTCGGGAGACCAGGTCATCGACACGCATTTCCACGACTGACTGCGTGCCGCAACGCGCCGTTGTCAGTGCAACGCGGCGCCGACCAGAAAATGCCGACCGGTTCGTGGACGCCTGCGGCGACCGAGTGCACTATCCGCCACCAGTATTGGCGGATCCGGGGGGACGGACATGCACATCATCATCGGCCTGATCACGGCGCTGGCTACGCTGTTGTACATCATGGATCGTCTGGGTCTGGATATCGGCTGGCTCAATCCCTGGGCGTGGCGGCGCCGGCGCGAGTGGGCAAAAAAATACGAAGGCGACCCCATCTACTCCGTCGAAGACCCCATGCAGATTGCGGCCATACTCGTTGTCGGCACCGTCCGCATGGCAGGCGACCTGAGCGCGGAAAAACAGTCGCTCCTGCTCGAGCTTTTCGAAAGTACGTTCTCGCTGGATCGCAAAACCGCAAAGGACCTGTATACGTCGGCGGCGCATCTCCTGGGCTCACCGCAGGTGATACGGACGCAGCTCGAAAATCTCGTGGAAAGAAACGACTCCGTGTTCACGCCCGAACAGACGACCTCGTTCGTGAACATGATCGAAAAGGCTGTCGACGACCCGGACGAATCCTTACGCACGTTCGTCTCGGAGATGCAAAACAAGCTTGGCGCGCAAGCTTCGCGCGGTCATTGGGGATGATGTCGCGTTTTCGACAACAGCTGACAACCATTACGAATTGACTAAGGTACACCGCAAGGAGACTATTGCGGCGCTCGACAACAACCACAAACGGGGAGATAAACACATGAGAAGACTAGTCACTGCATGCACCGCTACGCTGTTTGTTGCTGCGATGAGCCCTCTGGCTGCGCAGGCGCAAAACGGCGGCGAAGCGGGAAGCGGGCCCAATCCGTTTACGGATTGCGGAATCGGTGCTGCGCTGTTCCCGGATACACACTGGGCGGCCGTAACGTCCAACGTGATCTGGGACGTCGGCACCACCGCAGTCATCTCCGCAACCGCGAGCCCGGAGACCTGCGAAGGTTCTTCTGCGCAAGCAGCGAGATTCATAAACGACGCCTACGATAGCGTAGTCGAAGATACTGCCCGTGGGGACGGCGAGTATCTTCAGGCGCTGCTGCAAATCTACGGTTGCGCGAGCGACGCTCACGAGCCGATCATCGAGTCCGTCCGCAAGGACATCGGCGCAGTTGTCGCCGATGAAGCTTATGCGTCGAAGAGCCAGACCGCTCGTGCGGAAGACTACTTCAAAGTTGTCGATGCAACGGTGAAGACCTCGTTCGCAGGCAGCTGCACGGCCTGATCCCATCCGGCCTCAAAGAATCTGGCGATAGCCAGGCGGAGCACGGCCGTTAACGGCCGTGCTCTCGATTCCTTTCCCTTTCATGAAGACGCCGATGTCGCCGGGACTGCTGACAAGGCTGCTCGCTCTGCTTGCACTGGCGTGCGGGCAGGCCGCGCACGCCTCCGACACTGCAAGGCTGGCGGCCGACGTAACCTGGTTGAAGCTCGGGCGCTACGAGCAAAGCCGGTCTCAATCCTCCGGTTTCGAAAGTGCCGTCAAAGGGCCAAATTTTTTCCTGGCGGCCGACGGCCGCGTGAATCCAGAGAGCGAACTCGAGGCAACCCTGAAAGCGCTCGCCGAGCCGGCGGGCGCAGAACCGGATACACACGCGCAGTGCCGTTTCCCGGCGCGCTACTTGTGGCTGCGCTCGAAAGGTTTCGCGACCGGCGTCGAAACCGTGTCCTGCCCAGCGTTCGAGGGCTGGGTGTACGGCAGAGAGACCGATTCCATCAGCATTGTGTTCGCCACGGGTTATCTCGGCAATCCGGCTTCTTACTACGGCCACACGCTCCTGAAATTCAACGCGGCAGATCAGGAAGCGTCCGATCTGCTCGACGTCACGGTCAACTACGGCGCAATCATTCCCGACGGCATTGGTCCGCTTGCGTATATCTACAACGGCGCAACCGGTGGATTCGATGCGGGCTTCAGTCACATCGATTACTACTTCCACGAGCACAACTACGGCGAAACGGAGCTGCGCGATCTGTGGGAGTATCAGCTAAACCTGACCGAAGCCGAGGTCGATCTCGTGGTGGCGCATGCCTGGGAGCTGCTGGGGCATGAGTTCGTCTACTACTTTTTTCGACGCAACTGCGCCTACCGCATGGCCGAGGTGCTCGAGATCGTCGACGGCATCGACATCATACCGCCGAAGAGGCCGTGGACCGTTCCGCAGGCCGTCGTGCGGCTTACGGCCGAGAGCACGCGCGACGACGGCGAGCCGCTGGTTCGGAAGGTCAGGTACTACCCTTCGCGGCAGGCCATGTTCCAGGAAAAGTATCGCGAACTCGATCTCGAGGAGCGGCGCGCAGCCGGAAAGATCGTCAAGAGCGGCAGCAGCGATGCGCTGACGGTACTGCCCGCGGATTCGCAGCGGAAAATCGTCGATGCGCTGCTCGACTATTACCAGTATCGGATGCCGCGTGACGAACCTCGGGATTCCGAGCTGTCACAGCGGTATCGCGCGTTGCTGGCAGCGCGTTTCAGCTTGCCGCGAGCCGATGCGAAGCCGGTGCTTACGCCCGACAGCGGCCCACAGGACGACCGGCCGCCTGGCTATATGAGCGTGGGTGTGGCTCACAACGACCTCGACGACACGGGCGCCGTATTGCGCCTGCGGCCCGCGTATTACGACGTGCTGGACGCGTCGTGGAGTCATGTCAGAAATTCCGAACTATCGATGGGTGACCTCGTGCTGTCGACCATCGATGGCTCGCTAAACGTTGAGCGCTGGCACCTGTTCCGCGTCGAATCCGTCAGCGGAGCGGAATCCGGCCTGCCAGGGGATAACGGTAAATCCTGGATTCTGGCGCTGGGCGGCGAACAGCAGTTTCCGGGTTGCAAAGACTGCCTCGTAACCCGATTCGACGGTGACATCGGCCGCGCTATTCCCGTTGGCCGCAGCGCGGTTGTCGGCGGGTACCTTGGCGCAACCCTCATGGACAATCGAAACGATCAGGGCAACACGCTGGCAAGGGTAACGGCGTTTGCAAACTTCGAGCTGGGTTCGCGAATCCGAGGTCAGCTACGCATCGAGCAGCGTTATCACATAGACGGCGAGCCCGACTGGGAACACCGTATCGAGTTCAGCTCGCGCTACGTACTCTCAAGAAACTACGACCTCAGGTTTAGCCTGCTGGCCGATCAGAACACCGAAGCGTCGCTGTCGCTCGGCTACTACTGGTAAGAAGCCGCCGGCTCCACCTACTCCCAGCGTGCGCCGATGCACTCGTCGGTCACCGTGTCGTAACGGCCGCCGCGCTCCGTGCAGTCTTCTATCCGGTCCATCTCGATCCACAGGAGCATTGCCCAGGCCGCAAACAGCAGCAACGTGGCGCCAAAGAGTCCCCAAAGCAGCAGCACGAGCCTTCGCTGCCAGGCCGGTGGACCGGTTTTGCGATACGTCTTCACGGAGCGCTCATCGGGCGACCAGCACGACCCGGCGATTCAGCGCTTTGCCCGCGGCGTGCTGGTTGCTCGCCTGCGGCGATAGAGGCCCTACGCCTTTTGCGCGCAGCCTGGCAGGCGCCACGCCGTAGTTTTCCACCAGGGTGCCAACGACGGCAGCGGCGCGCCGATTGGACAAACCCATGTTGTGCTCGAAGTCGCCCTGCATGTCCGTGTGGCCGACGACAAAAGCCTCGAGTTCGGGGCGCTGCTCCAGCAGGAGAGCAAGCTCCGCGAGTGCGGCATCGGATTCGGGTTTGAGCGTTGCTTTATCGGTGTCGAAGAAGATGCCCGTCACCGTGACATAGCCCTTGTTGTCTAGGCCTTTGCCAAGTGCCGCTGCGTCGAGTGCCACTTTGTCCTGCTCCATGGACGCCAGTTCGATGACGTGGATGTCGGTGAAGTTCTCACCGACAGCAATGGCAATATACGCCGTGCCCTCTGCGCTGCTGAGCCGAGCCAGCGTGTACCTGCCCGCAAGATTGGAGACAGCCATGATGCCGGAGTACTTCTGCAGCGTGGGTCCGGCGTAGCGCCTGGCACATTCGCCTTTTGCCTGATCGCAGCTGTACAGGGTTTCGGCGCCAGCGTTCGAAAGCGCCAGCTCGTAGTTGCGGAACACCTCGAGTATCGAGCGCTCTTCCGGCCGGTCGTAGAGCATCGTCGTAATCTTGCCCTCCAGTATCAGTCCGGTGGGCGCCTTGCCGCTCTCGTCCATACCCGTGAACGCGGAGTACTCATCGAATTCGATAACGTTCTTGCGGCGCATCGCGGATCCTTCGTACGCCGATATCAGCGCATGATCGGTCAACGGTTCCGCGGCGGCGGGAGCAGCGGCCAGAAACGCCACCGCAATGCCTGCGATAGAGAGTTTGCGCATAGCGTGCCTGCCTATTCCGATTTGTAGACTTTGCCTTCTTTCATGACGAAGTCGACGTCGAGGAGCTCCTCGATGTTGTCCAGTGGTGAACCGTCGACGGCAATGATGTCAGCGAACTTACCGGGCTCCAGCGTGCCCAGATCCTCCGACATGTCGATCAGGTCAGCCGCGTTGATCGTAGCGCTGACCAGCACGTCCATTTCGGACATGCCGTTCTCCACCATCAGCAGCGCCTCCTCGGCGTTCGTGCCGTGCGGCGAAATGCCGCTGTCGGTGCCGTAGGCAACGTTGACGCCAGCGCGATGTGCTCTTTCGAAGCTGCCCGCCATGTCGCGGCCGACACGCAGCGCCTTTTCCCTGATTGCCGGGCTCATGAAGTTGGACTCGAGCGCAAGGTCGGCAACGGTTTTGCCCGCGAGCAAGGTCGGCACGAGGTAGGCACCCGTTTCGAGGAACAGCGGGATCGCGCGATCGCCCGCGTAACTCCCGTGTTCGATGCTGGCGACACCGGCTTCCAGCGCAGCGACGATGCCGTCTTCGTGGTGCGCGTGTGATGCGACCTTGCGACCCATGCGTGCAGCGGCAATAACCACTTCCCTGAGTTCGTCCGCCTCCATCTGCTGGCCGGTACCCGTCGCCCGGTCGGTCATGACGCCGCCCGTCGACGTGATCTTGATCAGATCGGCGCCGTACTTGATGGCGTTGCGCGTCGCGCGGCGGCAGTCGTAGGGGCCGTCACAAATCGTCTCGTCGGTCAGGAGCTCCATGAACTCCGGTTTCATGCCGCTGACGTCGGCGTGGCCTCCGGTAATGCCGACGCGCCCGGCCGCTATGATGCGCGGGCCTTCGATCCAGCCGTTCTCGATGCCGGTCCTGAGCGCGTACATCTCCTGACCGGAATTGCCGACATCGCGCACGGTCGTGAACCCTGCGAGCAGCGTGCGCATGCCGAACATGACACTGCGCATTTGCATCTCCTGGCTCGACATCTTGAGGTCTTCGGAATCGTTCATGGGGCCCAGCTCTCCCTGCAGGTGGACGTGCATGTCCATGAGCCCGGGAAGTACGAAGTGGTCGCGAAGATCGATCAGTTGGGTGTCGTCTCCGAATTCCTGCGGGTCGACGTATCCGCGTCGGATTTCGCTGATGCGCCGGTCCACGACGACAACACTGCGTTCGTTCTGTACCCGCTCTCCCGGGACGGCCAGCAAGGCCCCGGCGTGTATGACCGTCGTGTCTGCGTGTGCGGTGGCAGCAAAACACAGTACGGCAAGCAATCCGCCTGCAAGATGACGCATGGTATCCCCCCTGTTCGCGTAGGAAGTCTGCGCTGGTGGTTCGTCGGGAAAAGCCCGCGCAGTTGCGATCCCAACGCCGCCAGAGTATCAGAGGATCGGCGGTTCGTGTTGCGCACGAACACGCACGGCTGCCGGGCGCTATACTTCCGCTCATGCAGTATCTGATTGATGCCAGCGTGTACGTGTTTCGGGCGTACTACTCGATGCCCGACGACATGCTCGATCGCGAGGGAAATCCCGTCAACGCGCTCTACGGGTTTTGCCGCTTCCTGGGCGATTTCCTGGAGCAGGTGCAGCCCGAACACATAGCGGTTGCCTTCGACGAAAGTCTGGCCACGTCGTTTCGCAACGATATTTATCCCGCCTACAAAGCCAACCGCGAACCCGCGCCCGAAGAGCTGAAGCGACAGTTCCTGCAGTGCCGGCGCTATGTAAAAGCGCTCGGTATCGTCGAGTGCGGCGATCCGCGCTACGAAGCTGACGACTTCATCGGCACGCTCGTCGCTCGTGGCCGGGAGAACGGGCTGCCGTCGACGATCGTGTCTCGCGACAAGGACCTGGCACAGCTGTTGACGCGGGCGGACTACTTCTGGGACTTCGCGGGCAAGGGCAAGATCGGCTACGAGCGCATACCCGAGGTTTTCGGCGTCTGGCCGGAACAGATTGCCGATTTCCTCGCGCTGGCCGGGGACAGCGTCGACAACATTCCCGGCGTCCCCGGTGTCGGCAAAAAAACCGCGGCCGCGCTGCTCGATCACTTCGGCTCGCTCGAGGCCATCTACGCCAATCTCGATCGCGTGCACGAAGTTGCCGTGCGCGGCGCAAAGACCCTTGCGGCGAAGCTCGATACCCATCGCGACGCCGCGGAACTTGCCCGCAAACTGACCGGCGTTGCGCTGGACGTACCCATGGCGGACGCGCAGCTCAAGCCCGTGAAACCCAGGCTTGGAGAGATCAACGCGCTGTTCGACGAAGCCGACTTCGGCATGGCGCTGCGTCGTCAGAGCGAGCGCATCGCCGATCTGTACGGTGCCTGACTGGCCTTCGCTCCTCGATCAGCTCAAACGCGACGGTATTCGCGCCGTCGAGCATAGCGTCGAGGCCGTCGGGGGCGGCGACATTGCGTCGGCCTGGCGCCTCGAAACAGCGGCAGGCGCCGTGTTCCTCAAAACCCTGCCGGCCGCTGAGGCAGACCTCCTGACTTCGGAGTGCGCCGGCCTCGAGGCGCTGGCATTCGCGAAGGCCATACGCGTGCCCGAGGTGCGGGCACAGGGCGCTACCGCCTCCGACGCCTGGCTTGCGCTCGAGTGGCTCGACCTCGAGCCGCTCGGTTCACGAGCGGCAGCAAAGCTCGGCGAGGCGTTCGCGGCGCTGCACCGTGTGCACGACGATCACCACGGCTGGCATCGCGACAACTACATTGGCAGGACGCCACAACCCAACCCGCCGGTGGAAGACTGGCCGGCGTTCTTCCGAACCCATCGCTTGCAGCACCAGCTGGAGCTGGCGCGCGCGCGGGGGTTCGAAGGCACGCTCATTAGCGAAGGCTATAAGCTTTGTGAGCGCCTGCCCGCGCTGTTCGAGAGTTACCGACCGGAGCCCTCGCTGCTGCACGGCGACCTGTGGGCCGGCAACGCAGGCGAGGTGCATGGTGAACCCGTCGTGTTCGATCCGGCCGTCTACTACGGCGATCGTGAGTCCGACATTGCCATGACGCGGCTGTTCGGCGGTTACCCCCGGGGCTTTTATTCAGAATACCGGCGGGCGTGGCCGCTCGACGATGGCTACGAACGACGCGAGGATCTGTACCAGCTTTATCACATCCTGAACCACCTCAACCTCTTCGGTGGTGCCTACCTGGGGCAGGCGCAGCGCCTGATCGCGAGGCTTCTGGCCGCGCTCTAGTCGGGAAATCCGGACAGATCGTCACTTTCCTCGACCTCGTAAGCCTCGCCGAGGAAGTCTTCGGGAAACAGGTACAGTGCCGTACCTTCGGGTGCCGTCAGCCGCGCAAACGCACCCTCGAAGCCCGGGAACATCTTGATCGTAATGCCGGCAACGGCGGCGCGATGCTCCAGCTTTTCCTGATCCTGACACCTGAAGCACAACGACGGGCCGTCGAGGGCAATACTTTCGGACAAACCGAGCGCCGCGCCGCCCGCGTCGAAACGCATGTGCATCGTCGGCTCTTCGCGGACCTCCTGAACTTTGGGCGCAACGGCTGCCCAGAAACGCGCGGCGCGAATCGTGTCGCGCACAGGCAAGGTCATTTCGAAGCAACTGCCGCAGGCGGAGAGCTCCTGCTCTTCCGCGGCACCGTAGAACGTCCGGGCCTCGAGCATCGACAGCACGTTGCGATCGGGGTCCTCGAGTTCGAGTTCGTTGAACGCGTCCTCGTCGAGGATCGTACGCGTGAATTCGAAGCCGTGATCGAGCATTGCGCGCGCGTGCCGAGCAATATCCGGCTGCACAAACGTGAGTCTCGGGTACGGCCGCTCGGAGTCGTGCAGGCCAATACTCAGATCACCGTCGCTCACGACGGCATACTTGTGATCGTAAACGTCGGCCGTATCGACCTCGGAGAAACCCAGCGACCGATAAAACTCCAGGGACTCCAGGATGTCCGGCGTGCGTACGCCAAATTCGAGAAACCGACCTGCTCCGCTCAAGATTTACCTCGTATTCGCTGTCAGCGTTCCGCGCCGGCCGCCAGGGCCAGCTCGCGCGAGTGCTGCCTTGCGTCGCGTTCAGCATCCTTGTCGTAGTCGTTCGAAAACTCCGGCCAGCCGGCCGCGTGCCGTGTGATCAACTGGCCAAGCAGATCCACGTGATCCGCGTCGGCGTTGAGAGAAGGAATGTACTTGAGTTCCCCGCCTCCCGATTCGCGAAACAACTCGGCGTTCTGCAGCGCGATCTCCTCGAGCGTTTCGAGACAATCGACCGCAAATCCCGGGCAGACGACGTCCAGCCGCCCGAGACCGGACTGGCCGAGTTCGACAATCGTCTCGTCGGTGTAGGGCCGCAGCCATTCCGCGCGGCCAACCCGGGACTGAAAGCTCAATACCCATTCGTCCTCGGAAAGCCCGAGGCTCTCGCTGACCAGCCTGGCCGTCTTCAGGCATTGGCAATGATACGGGTCGCCGTCCAGGAGCGTCTGCCGGGGTACGCCGTGAAACGAAAACATGAGCCGGTCGCCGCGGCCGTTGCCCTGCCAGTAGCCGCGAATGCTCCGCTCCAGCGCATCGATGTACCGACGGTCGTCGTGGTAGTGATTGATGAAGCGAAACTCGGGCACCCAGCGCCGCTTACCGAGTGTTGCCGTTACGGCATCAAATACCGAGCCCGTCGTCGTTCCGGAGTATTGAGGGTACAGCGGCAACACGAGCAGCCGGCGCGCTCCCCTGGCGTGCAGCTCGTCGAGGGCCGCGGCAATCGACGGACTGCCGTAGGACATGCCCAGCGCGACATGCACCTCACCACGGCTCGAGTCGGCCAGCATCGAGGCGAGCCCCGCTACGATTTCACGGCAATAAACCAGCAGCGGGGAACCCTGCTCGGTCCAGATCTCCCGATACGCCTTCGCAGAGCGGGACGGGCGAATGCGCAGGATGACGCCGTTGAGAATGAGCCACCATAGCGGCCGCGGCAGTTCGACAATGCGGGGGTCCCAGAGGAACTCGGCCAGATAACGCCGCACGGCTGAACTCGTCGGCGCATCCGGGGTGCCCAGGTTGACGACCAGGACACCCAGTGAGTCGGTGTCGCCGTGACGGTACTGCGGCTCGGATTCGTAAGTTGGCATAGCCGGAGTTTACTGGACACGACGCCCCGCCGCACAGCAATGACCCTGCCGGTGCCGGCCTACTCTTCTATAATCCGCACGCTCATGTTTGTTCAAACGGTATCAGGCCATGTCCGAAAACACGGTTCCCGCTGTAATCGAAGAGCCAGGCCGCTGGGCCATGCTGCGCGACATGCTCGTGCTGCAGGTCAAGCTCATCGTCGACGGCATCCGCGACTTTTTGCTGGTGCCGGCGTCGCTGGTCGCGGCCATCGTCAGCCTCGTCGACTCGCGCGACGGCAAGCCCGGTCCGCAGTTCTATCAGCTGGTGGCCATGGGCAAGCAGAGTGAGCGCATGATCGACCTGTTCAGTGCGGCCAACAACGCGCCGGAGTCCGTGCGCCGCGAATACAATCTCGGCAACCTGAACGTCGACGACCTGGTCGACCGCGTCGAAAGTTTTGTCGTGGACGAATATCAGAAAGGCGGCGTCACGGCGCAGGCCAAGGACCAGATCGACCGTGCGCTCGACTTGCTGCGCCGCCGCCGGGGCGGCTCGGCAGCGCCCGAAGACTGAGCAGCCCCGTCTCAATTAACGCTGGGTGCGGCCTCCAGTATTGCTGACACACCCATGCCGCCCGCCGTACAGACCGAGATCAGTCCGCGCCCGGAACCCTGCTGGTTCAGGATCTTTGCGAGGGTTGCAACGATGCGGGCGCCCGTCGCCGCGAACGGGTGACCAATGGCAATGCTGCCGCCCTTGACGTTGAGGCGGCTCAAGTCGATCGGGCCCATGGGTTCGTTGCGGCCGAGGCGGTCGCGGCAGAAATCCTCCGACTGCCAGGCCTTGAGCGTGGCGATCGTCTGCGCGGCGAACGCCTCGTGAATTTCGTAGAAGTCGAAGTCCTGCAAGCTCAGGTTCGCCTGCTTGAGCATGTCCGAGACGGCGTACGCGGGTGCCATGAGCAGTCCCTCGCTCTTGACGAAGTCCACGGCCGCAAACTTGGCAAACGTCAGATAAGCCAGCACGGGCAGGTTCTTCTTCCTTGCCCAATCCTCGGACGCAAGCAGAACGGCTGACGCACCGTCCGTCAACGGCGTGCTGTTCCCCGCGGTCATCGTTGCGTTTTCCGACTTCGAGAATACGGGTTTCAATGCGGACAGCTTCTCGAAGTTGGTGTCGCGACGGATGTTGTTGTCCTCTTCCGCACCTTTGAACGGCACCACGAGGTCGTCGTAAAACCCCTCGTCATATGCCGCTGCCGCCTTCGTGTGGCTCGCCAGCGCCAGCTGGTCCTGGTGTTCACGCTGTATTTCCCACTCCTGCGCCGTGAGTTCCGTGCTCTGCCCCATCGACAGTCCCGTTCTCGGCTCGGTGACGGCTGGATACTCCGGCGCAAGCATGCCGGGTCTGAATCGGAGCCAGGGCTTGAGCCGGGCGCCGAAGCTCCGAGCGGCATAGCTGTCGAGAAGGACGCGCCGAAACGTGTCCTTGAAAACGATAGGCGCATCGCTCGTCGTGTCCGTGCCGCCGGCGATACCCGATTCGATCTGGCCCAGCGCGATCTTGTTCGCGAGCATAATGGCGGCTTCGAGGCTCGTGGCGCAGGCTCTTTGCAGGTCGACGCCGGGCGTCCTCATCGACAGCCCCGAGTCGATGACACTTTCTCTCGCCAGGTTCCAGTCCCGGGAGTGTTTGATGACGGCGCCGAGCGCTACGTCGCCAATGACCTGACCTTTGAGATCGTATTTGTCCACGACACCGCGAAGCGCGGCGGTCATCATGTCCTGATTGGTTGAGTGGCGATAAACCGAATGAGAGCGGCAGAACGGGATGCGCGATCCGCCGACTATCGCCACCCGTATGGCCCGACCGTCGTGCAGCATGTGTAACTCCGTGTTGCTGGGTTTGTTTCCGCCGAAAGGGTACACCATCCAACGGGGCCTTTTTAAGCAGACCTGTTCACACACCCGAGTGTTACGAACTGCACGAAAAAGCTGCCAATTCGGCCATACCGTGCAATTATGTCGCCCTGGGGATCAGGCTCGACCGTAACAAACATGAAACTCCGTACTCGGTGGCTCATCGAGACCGGCAAGCTGCTGCGTCTCGCGGGGCCGCTCATCGTCAATAATCTGTCGATCGCCGGGATGCAGGCGGCCGACGCCATGATGTCGGGGCGCATCGGCGCCGAGGCGCTGGCGGCCGTGGCGGTTGGCGGCAGCGTATGGTTTTTCCTGTTTACGATCGTGCTGGGGATCATGCTGGCCATCTCGCCGATCGTGGCGCGCTGTTACGGCGCGGGAACCCCCGAGCTCATTGGCCGCTATACGCGCCAGGGTGTGTACCTGGCCATTGCGATCGGCGTGCCCATGATTTTTGTCGTGCGGGCCTGGATCGGTCCAACCCTGGAGCTTCTGGGGATAGACGCAGGCTTTCGCGATCTCACGGCCGAGTACGTGCAGACGATCGTGTTCGGGGCGCCCGCAATCTTCATTTTCCTGGCATTTCGTTTCACGACGGAAGGCATAGGCCGCACGCAGCCGATCATGTATGCCTCGTTGTTCGCGCTGTTCTGCAACGTGTTTCTCAACTGGGTGTTCATGTTCGGCAACCTGGGAGCGCCCGAGATGGGCGCCGTCGGCGCGGCATTCGCCAGCGCACTGACCATGTGGTTGTTGATGTTCGTGCTGCTTGCCGTGTTCCTGATCGGGCCCGACTACCGGCCGCTCGGGATCTTCGAACGACTGTCGCCGCCGCGCCCGGAGGTGCTCTGGGAGGTCATCAAGCTGGGTGTGCCGATCTCGGTAACGATAACCGCCGAGGTGGGTCTGTTCAGCGCCACGTCCGTACTCATGGGCACCCGGGGAGCAGACGTGTCGGCGGCGCACCAGATTGCGCTGAACTTCGCGACCACGACGTTTATGGTGCCGCTGGCGCTGTCGTCGGCCATTACCGTGCGCGTTGGTCAACAGCTCGGTCGCGGCAACCTCGAGGAGGCGCGCTACGCGGGTCTTCTGGGGATCGCCAACTGCGCTTTGTTCATGGCTTTCTCAGCGTCGATCATGCTGGTTTTCAGGGACGTCGTCGTGGGTTTGTACATAGACGACCCGGCGGTATCGAGCATTGCCCTGAGCCTTCTGTTGATGGCCGCCATCTTCCAGGTTGCCGACGGCATACAGATCGGTGCGGCGGGAGCGTTGAGAGGCTACAAGGACACGACCTGGGCCATGGTCATCAACACGTTCTCCTACTGGGTGCTGGCGTTCCCGCTCGCCTACCTCGCCGCCGTGACGTTCCGTCTCGAACCGCGCTTCATCTGGGGTGGTTTTGTCGTCGGGCTGTCCGTTGCGGCCGTGCTGCTCACGATCCGTTTGCTGATCGTGTCACGGCGTACTCTCATGCAGACGCCGGAGCCGGAACCCGCCTAATCCGGCGACTGACCGAAGTCGGAACTGCTGTCGCCAGCCAGAAACTCGGCTTCCTCAGCCGTGTTTTGTCGACCGAGCAGTGCGTTGCGGTGCGGAAAGCGGCCGAAGGTGTCCACGATGTCGGCGTGCAGTTCGGCGAACTGCGCAATGGTTTCGAAGGTCTCGCGGTAGGTTGGCGTGACGGCTTCCGCGAGCCGTTGGTAGAGCGCCACCGATTTGGCCTGTACCTTTTTTGATTCCGCGTGTTGCAGCGGCATGTAGAAGAACACTTTTTCGATCGGCGACAGTTCCTTGTCCAGTTTCTCCATGGCGCCCTCCACGCAGAGTTTGAGGGCGGCCTTGTCGAGCGCAAATGCCTTGGCGGTGCCGCGGTAGATATTGCGGCGAAACTGATCGAGCAGCAGTATCAGCGCGAGGCGCCCGCGGCCCGTGCGCGCCCAGTGATTGAGTTTGCCGTCGGAGGCCGCTTCCACGTCGTCCGAGAATTCGCGCTCGATTTCGTGATCGAATACGGCATCCTCGCCGAACCAGGTATCCATGCGATTGTCGATTTGCGGCGCGCTTTGTTCCTGTTCGCGAAACCAGAACGCCAGTATGGCCTCGATGCGTATCTGGTCGTCGTCGGTAATGGTTGCATCTACGCTTTCGCTCAGTAGCTTGACCGGCATTTTGTGTCACCTCGGTGAAGCGGCAGTGCCGCCAGAAGGCCCGGACCGCTCGATTGTCGAGGCTCTGTTGCGACCTGTGTCACGGTTTCACGGATACTTTGGCTGGCGAGGCCGTATTGTCGATAAACTGTAGCACGATGATGAGGACAACAGCGCTATTGTGGGTTCTGGCGGTGCTCTCGTTCGGGATGCTCGCGGGCTGTGCGCCCGAGCCCGACGCGGAGCAGGTGCTGAGGGACTGGGTCGATCGCGGTGCAGCTGCTGTCGGTCGCGAGGATCGGCGGGAATTGATGGCGATGGTGTCCCCGGTTTACGCGGACGGTCGCGGCAACAGCCATGAGGATCTCGATCAACTGATGCGGCTGGTGTTTCTGCGTCAGGACAACGTCACTGTCGTTACCCGTATCGAGGAACTCACGATCCACGACGGCACGGCGGCCGACATTGTGCTGACGACAGCCGTGGCGGGCTGGGACGAATCGCTGCTCGGCTTTGATGCCGATGCGTTGAAGATGCATCTGGAGCTCGAGCACGACGGTGATGACTGGCGTTTGACGGCCGCCCGCTGGGGACGTTTGGGAGAGACGTTGCGTTAACGAACGGGGGAGTTTGTTATGCAGTATTCGGGACAACGAACAGCCAGGTGGGGACAAACTGCCACTGTGCTGGCCGCGGCATGGTGCCTTGGCGCCTGTGCCGGCATCGATACGGCGATCGACAGCCCTCGCGTTACCTTGAACCAGATCGAAGTCCAGTCGCTGGACCTCGACGGCCAGACCGTACTCATCGGTTTCGACGTCACCAATCCGAATCCGTTTCCGCTGCCGGTACGGGCCTTGCGCTACGGCGTGAAGCTCGACGGTTACCGGTTTGCCAGCGGTGAGACCGAAGCCCGTTTTACGGTCCCGGCGCAAAGCGACGCAGATTTTGCCATTAGCGTGGAACTCGATCTGCTGCGCACGGCGCCCAAGCTGATTCACATCGTGCGCTCGGGTGCCCACCGTGAGGTCCCCTATTCACTGGAAGGCGAGTTTGCCGTTGACGTGCCGTTGGTTCCCAGCGTGGCGTTCACGAGCGGCGGGACCATTCGTCTGTTCGCGGACCGCTAGAACGGGTTCGACCGGGACTGATCCGACAAGAAACGATTCGAACCGGGGGCATACGCCTTGGTTACGCGCGCAACCAAGGCCTGAAACCCTGCGGTTTGCACCTAAGTCGTTGATAAACAGCCCGAATTAGCCCCTATGCTGCATTGCAGTAGGCGCCCATCGGGGCCTGTCATATACTCAAGCCATCGATTTGCGTAAGCCGCGAGCGACTGTCGGGTGGGGATCGTGCGTCTCCCTTATGCCCGCTCCGATGCAAATCGCCCTGGGCCTGGCGCGCCCGTTACTGTGTTTTTACCTTGCTGGTCCTGTGCTTTGTGTCAGGTCCAAGGGCTTGTATGACTGAACGATTCGACACCACAAACCCGGAGACACGCGGGCTGTACGATCCGGCATTCGACCGCGACAGCTGCGGCTTTGGTCTCATTGCGCACCTCGACGACAAGCCGAGTCACTGGGTCGTCGAGACGGCCATCAGCGCGCTGGCGCGGCTGACGCACCGCGGCGCCGTGGCTGCTGACGGCAAGACGGGCGATGGCTGCGGACTGCTGCTCAAATTCCCGGAGGCCTTCCTGCGCGACGTGGGGATCGAGGCCGGTTTCAGGCTTGCCCGCCGCTTCGCGGCCGGCACGGTTTTCCTGAGCCAGGACAAAGCCGAGGCCGACGCGGCGCGCAACACGATAGCGGCGTCGATTGCGGCGAACGGTCTCGAGGTGGCCGGCTGGCGGCGGGTCCCCATCGATGCTTCGGTTTGCGGCGAACTGGCCAAGCGGACACTGCCCGTCATCGAGCAGGTCTACGTCAACGCGCCAGACGACGTGCGGCGCGACAGTTTCAACCGGCGGCTGTTCCTCGCGCGACGGCACGCCGAAAACCGGCTCGAGGACGAGACGACCTACGTGGCGAGCCTGTCCTCGGTAACGATCAGCTACAAGGGCATGATCATGCCGGCGGCACTGCCAGAGTTTTATCCCGATCTTCGCGACCCGCGGCTCAAGTCGTCGGTCTGCGTGTTCCATCAGCGCTTTTCCACCAATACGCTGCCGCAGTGGCGGCTCGCGCAGCCGTTCCGTTTCCTGGCGCACAACGGCGAAATCAACACGATTCAGGGCAATCGCAACTGGGCGGTTGCGCGGGCGCAGAACTTTCGTTCGGACAAGCTCGACGACATCTCCGAACTGGATCCGATCATTTCGCTGACGGGTTCCGACTCCTCGAGCCTCGACAACATGCTCGAAGTAATGCGCGCCGGCGGCATGGACGTCGTGCAGGCGATGCGCATCATGCAGCCGCCGGCCTGGCAGACCGTGGACGACATCGATCCCGACGTGCGTGCGTTCTACGAGTTCTTCAACTGTCAGATGGAGCCGTGGGACGGTCCGGCCGGGATTGTGCTGACCGACGGGCGCTACGCGGCCTGCAGTCTCGATCGCAACGGCCTGAGGCCCGCTCGCTACGTCATTACCCGCGACCGGCACATTACGATTGCCTCGGAGGTGGGCGTCTACGAATACGAGGAGCGTGACGTCACCGAAAAAGGGCGCCTGGGCCCCGGCGAAATGCTGGCGGTCGATCTCGTGGAAGGCAAGCTCCTGTACACCGAAGACATCCACGACATGCTCAAGTCGCGAGCGCCCTACAAGAAGTGGTTGAAACAGGGTGTGCGCTACCTGGACTCCGAGCTGGTCGACACACACACGGCGGCCGAGCCGATGGACCCGGCAACGCTTGCGTCCTACCAGAAAATGTTCAACCTGAGCCGCGAGGAACTCGTCGAGGTCGTGGCCGTGCTGGCGAAGGCGGAAATGGAGGCCGTCGGTTCGATGGGCGACGACACGCCCATGGCGGTGCTGTCGTCGAAGGTCCGTTCGCCGTTCGACTACTTCCGGCAGCAGTTTGCGCAGGTGACGAACCCGCCGATCGATTCATTGCGGGAACGCATCGTAATGTCGCTGCAGACGAACATCGGTCGCGAATCGAGCCTGTTCGACATTGGCCCGGAGCATGCCGACCAGGTCATCATGAACTCGCCGGTGCTGTCGCAGCGCAAGCTCCGTCAGTTGCTCGGTCCGGACATGCACGCCGACAACCATCGCTTCATCGATCTCAACGTCGACGACGCGCTGTCGCTCGAAGACGCCCTGGAGACGATTTGCAAAGCGGCGGAACAGGCGGCACGCGACGGTGTGCAGTTGCTGCTGCTCAGCGATCGCTATCTCGAGCGCGGCAAGCTGCCCGTGCACGCACTGCTGGCAACGGGCGCCGTGCACCACTACCTCGTCAACCTCGGGCTGCGCTGCGACGTCAATCTCATTGTCGAAACCGGCGTTGCCCGCGACCCGCACCACTTTGCGTGCCTGATCGGCTATGGCGCCACGTGCGTGTACCCGTATCTCGTCTACCAGTCGCTGCACGACGTCGCGCGGCGCGGCAACCTGCCGAAACAGCAGCAGCTCGGCCGCAGCTATCGCCGCGGCGTCCGCAAGGGGCTCTTCAAGATCATGTCGAAGATGGGCATTTCTTCGATACAGTCTTATCGCGGCGCGCAGCTGTTCGAAATTGTCGGCCTCGACGACGCGATCGTCGAGCGCTGTTTCCGCGGTACGAGTTCGCGAATTCAGGGTGCCAACTTCGCCGATCTGAAGTCGGATCAGGAGGCCCTTGCAAAGAGCGCCTGGGAGCCGCGTGCCGCGGTGTCGCAGGGAGGGCTCCTCAAGTACGTGCACGGCGGCGAATATCACTGCTACAACCCGGACGTCGTTGCCACCCTGCAGGCGTCCGTGCGGTCCGGCGACTACGACACTTACAAGGACTATGCCGCGCTGGTCAACGAGCGGCCGGTTGCGACCCTGCGCGATCTGATGCGTGTTCGGCCCGCCGGCGAGCCCGTCCCGCTCGATGAGGTGGAACCGGTTGACGATATCCTGAAACGCTTCGACAGCGCCGGCATGTCGTTGGGCGCGCTGTCGCCCGAAGCACACGAAGCGCTGGCGATTGCGATGAACCGCATCGGCGCGCGCTCCAATTCGGGTGAAGGCGGCGAAGACCCGGCGCGCTACGGCACCGAGCGGGTGTCGAAGATCAAGCAGGTCGCGTCGGGGCGTTTTGGCGTGACGGCCGAATACCTCGTCAACGCCGAGGTTATCCAGATCAAGATTGCGCAGGGCGCAAAGCCGGGCGAAGGCGGCCAGCTGCCGGGCCACAAGGTCAACGAGCTGATTGCGCGACTGCGCTACGCCAAACCCGGCGTGGGTCTGATTTCGCCACCACCGCACCACGACATCTATTCCATCGAGGACCTCGCGCAGCTGATCTTCGACCTGAAGCAGGTCAATCCCGAGGCGCTCGTGTCCGTAAAACTCGTCGCCGAACCCGGCGTCGGCACGATCGCGGCTGGCGTCGTCAAAGCCTACGCCGACCTGATTACCATCTCCGGCTACGACGGCGGCACGGGCGCAAGCCCGTTGAGCTCCGTCAAGTACGCCGGCAGCCCCTGGGAACTCGGCCTGTCCGAGGCACACCAGGTACTGCGGGCCAACGATCTTCGCCACAAGGTGCGCCTGCAAACGGACGGCGGTCTCAAGACCGGGCTCGACGTCATCAAGGCGGCAATGCTCGGCGCGGAGAGTTTCGGCTTCGGCACGGCGCCCATGATTGCGCTGGGCTGCAAATACCTGCGCATCTGCCACCTCAACAACTGCGCAACCGGTGTGGCGACACAGAACGACGTACTCCGCAGCCGGCACTTCATCGGATTGCCCGAGATGGTGATCAACTTCTTCCGCTTTGTGGCCGAGGAGGTTCGCGAACGGATGGCGGCGCTCGGTGTGCGCCGGCTGGACGACCTCATTGGACGTGTCGACCTCCTGGAACTCGACGCCGGACTGACGGAGCGCCAGGCGCGACTGAATCTCAAGCCGATCGTTTCGGCAAACGGACTGTCCGCGGACGTGCCGCAGTTCTGCACCGAGCCGCGCAACGCGCCGTTCGACAAAGGTGAGCTGGCGGAAGAGATGCTGGCGGCCGTCAAGCCTTCCATCGAGAGCAAAACGGCAGGCAAGTTCGGCTTCGAAGTTCAGAACTTCAACCGTTCGATCGGCGCGCGGATTGCGGGCGAAATCGCAAGGCGCCACGGCAATCAGGGTATGCGCGATACGCCCATCGAGATTCGCCTGCGCGGCACGGCCGGCCAGAGTTTCGGCGTCTGGAACGTGAGCGGGCTGAATCTCGATCTGGTCGGTGACGCCAACGACTACGTAGGCAAGGGCATGGCCGGCGGCAGAATCACGATACGGCCGCCAGAAGACGCGGGTTACGTCGCCTGCGACACGGCCATCATTGGCAATACCTGCCTGTACGGCGCAACCGGTGGCCAGCTGTTCGCCGCCGGCCAGGCCGGCGAACGTTTTGCCGTGCGCAACTCGGGCGCGACAGCCGTCATCGAAGGTGCTGGCGATCACTGCTGCGAGTACATGACCGACGGCGTGGTGGTTGTGCTTGGGCGGACCGGCGTAAACTTCGGCGCTGGCATGACCGGAGGTTTCGCCTACGTACTCGACATGGATCGCGATTTTGTCGACCGCTACAACCACGAGCTGATCGACATACACCGCATTACGCCAGAGAGCATGGAGGCACACCTGCACCACCTGCGTTCGTTGATCCAGCGGCACGTCGATCTGACGGACAGTGCGCAAGGCAGTGAAATTCTCGACGATCTGCGCACCTACCTGCCGCGTTTCTGGATCGTCAAACCGAAAGCCGCGGAGGTTGACTCCCTGATCGAATCCTTACGTCGGGCAGCGTGAGCATGGCCAAACATCCCCTACAGTTCCTCGAAGTACCCCGGCGCGATCCCGAGAAGGAGCCCGCGGCTGAACGGGTCGAACACTTCGGCGAAATCTACGGTCACTACGACGGCGCAAACGCGGCGCAGCAGGCCGGCCGCTGCCTGTCCTGCGGCAACCCTTACTGCGAGTGGAAGTGCCCGGTTCACAACTACATTCCGAACTGGCTTGCGCTGATCGAGGAGGGCAAGCTGTTCGAGGCGGCGGACCTTTCGCACCAGACCAACTCCTTGCCCGAGATCTGCGGCCGCGTCTGTCCGCAGGACCGCCTGTGCGAAGGCGCCTGCACCTTGAACGACGGGATCGGTGCCGTAAGCATTGGCAACATCGAGCGCTACATTACCGACGAAGCCGTCAAGATGGGCTGGCGGCCCGACATGTCGAACGTCGTCGATACCGGCAAACGCGTTGCGATTGTCGGCGCGGGCCCGGCCGGGCTCGCGGCGGCCGACGTGCTGGCCCGTAACGGCGTCCGTTCGACGGTATTCGACGCGTATCCCGAAATCGGCGGCCTTCTGACCTTCGGTATCCCGCCGTTCAAGCTGGATAAGGAGATTGTGGTTCAGCGCCGGCGTCTGCTGGAGGGTATGGGCGTCGAGTTTGTGCTCAATACACGTATTGGCGAAGACCGCCCGTTCTCCGAATTGCACGACGACTACGACGCCGTGTTCCTCGGCATGGGAACCTATACGTCGGTGCGCGGCGGATTCCGCGGCGAGGATCTCGACGGCGTGTATGACGCGCTGCCGTATCTCGTCTCCAACATCCACCGGCAAATGGACAGCCTCGACGGTGATGCGCCGCCGTTTATCGATCTCAAGGGCCAGCACGTTGTTGTGCTCGGCGGCGGCGACACGGGCATGGACTGCAATCGCACCGCGATCCGGCAGGGTGCCGCCAGCGTCAGCTGCGCTTACCGGCGAGACGAGGCGAACATGCCGGGTTCGCGCCGCGAGGTGGCGAACAGCAAGGAGGAAGGCGTCAACTTCCTGTTCAACCGCCAGCCGCTGGAAATTGTCGGCACCGATCGCGTCAGCGGCGTCAAGGTCATCGAGACCCGACTGGGCGCGCCGGGCGCAGACGGCCGCCGTCGGCCCGAGACCGTTCCGGGCACCGAGGAGATCCTGCCCGCTGATGCCGTGGTGATCGCGTTCGGCTTCCGGCCGAGCCCCCCGGACTGGTTCGAGGACTACGGTATCGACACGCTGCCGAGCGGGCGCCTGCGCGTTGCGACGCTCGGCGAGCACCCGTTTCAGACTACGAACAAGAAGGTCTTTGCGGGCGGCGACATGGTGCGCGGTTCCGATCTTGTCGTGACGGCCGTGTTCGAAGGTCGTGAGGCGGCGGAGGGAATCGTTCGTTATCTCGGTGTCGGCTAAGGCGAGTCAGCTCGCGGCAGCGAAACCACAAAACGCACGCCGTCGTCGGTATTCCCGGCGACGATCGAGCCGCCGTGACCTTCCGCAATCAGGCGCGCAACGTACAGACCAAGGCCCAGGTGCCGGTTGTTGCCCTGTTCGCGCACCGAAACGAGCGAGTCGAACAGCTGACCGCGCAGTCGCTTCGGCAGCGGCGGCCCGGGATTCTCGACGGCAAGACTGACCGTGGTTTCGCTTGGGGTGAGTTCGAGCCGCACGGTATCGCCCGATGCGCTGAAACCGACGGCATTGTCCACGAGCTTGTCGAGCATCTGGATGAGCAGCTCGGGTGATCCCGTAATGTCGGCAGACCTGCCCGTATAGTCGAAGTGACGCTCGGGATAGGCATCCCGGTAAGCCTGCACCGTTGCGCCCAGCACGGCATCGAGATCGAATCGGCCGAGCTCGGCGTTCTGCATGAGTTCCTCGACCCGGTTGGCCTCACTCATGGCGTTGAGTATCCGCCGCAGGCGCTCGGTGCCGTCTTTGGCGCGCTGCGTGTAATCGCGCGCGGGCGGGTCGAGGTTTTCGTGGTCGAGGTTGTCCAGCGACGAGCTGACGATGGCAAGCGGCGTACGCAGTTCGTGCGAGAGCTTCGACGCGAGCGTGCGCAGATAGGCGTTGTACTCTCCGAGCGTGCCGAGCACGTTCGAAAAACTGCGCGAAAGATCACCGAGTTCGTCTCCGGCTGCCCCGCTGGGTAGCTCGGTGTTCAGCTTGTCGCCGGCCAGTGCGTCCTCGGCGGCGACGCTTAGCCGCCGGATGCGGCGCGACAGCCAGGAGGCGTAGCCGATCAGCCCGGCCGCGACGACGAGCGTGACAATCAGGGATATGCTCAGGAGGCGTGACAAGCTCTGGTTGGTCAGGCTCAGAATCTCGTCGGTGCCCCGCTGCAGAACAACGCCGCCCAGCAGCGCGCCGTTGTCGAACACGGGTTGCGCAACGGCCACCACCGCGCCGCCTTCGGCACGAAACCAGTCCGACGCAGGTTCGCCCGTTAGAGCGCTCCGGATATAGCGCTGCTGCTCGCGGCCGCTTGCCGCCGGTTCGGCAAACGCCGCGTCAGCGCCGGCTTCGACAATCAGGTCGTAGATGATCTGTCGCCAGCGCGACACCGGCGGGCTGTCGCGCCGTTCGAGCGCACCGATCGAGCCGGCCCGCGCCAGCCGCCAGCCGGCGGCGTCCGTAATGATGACGCGCATCCCCGGCTGCACGAGCTTGTCGGCGACGTCTTCGAGCTCTTCTGACGGGCGGACAAACGGCCCGGGAACGGACGCGGTGAAACTCTTTGCGCCTGTGCCCCGGCTGCCGGCCTGATCCGCATCGACAACGACAATACCCAGGTTCACACCCAGCAGACGCCGCGGAATGCGCGCCTCGAGCTGATAGCCGCCCGGCACATCCTGCCAGCGCGCATGGACCGTCGGGTCCGCGGTCGTGCCGGTTGCGGCTTCGAGGTAAGTGACAATGCGCCCCGGCGCCTCGGCGGCGAAGATGAAACGCTCGTCGAGATACGGTGGGCTCAGGCTTTCGAGCTCGATCCGATCGACGCGCGCTTCGGCCGTTCCGGGCAGAGCACCCGGAGGGAGATAAACCGGCGAGTCGTCGGGCACGGCAACAAACAGGTACACGTAGCCGCCGTACAGGCCGACGGCGTAGCGGATCGTCCGCTCGCCGGCGCCGAGGCTCTGCAGCGCGTTGTCTTCGAGTGGCCAGTCCTCGAAGTAGCCGTCGATGCTCGGCTCGACCTCGAGCGGATGTCCGTACAGTTGATCGCCGACCCGGCTGTCGTCGTCAAGCTCCGCCGGAAACGCTTCGGGGTACTGCGACAGCGAGTCGGCAATGGCCCGCGCCGTACTCGCCAGCATTTCCTGCTGGCCCAGCCTCAGCGCGCTCTCCGTTTCGCGGACAAATTCGCAGCCCGCCCACGGCAGCACCAGGGTCAGGAGGCTGACGACCAGCAGTTGGCGGCGAAGGTTCATCTAGTCCGCGAGCCAGCGGTACCCCATGCCGTAGACGGTCTCGATGGCGTCGAAGTCCTTGTCGACGGCGATGAACTTGCGGCGAATGCGTTTGATGTGCGAGGTAATCGTGTTGTCGTCGAGCACGGCCTGAGCAGCGTCCATGAGCTGCTGGCGATTTTTGACGTGCCCCGGATAACGCGCCATGGCGTGCACGAGCCAGAACTCGGTCAGGGTCAGGCCCACCGGCTCATCGGACCAGAGCACGGTCATGCGCTCGGTATCGATCAGCAGTTCACCGCGCCGTATCCGGCTGTCGGCCGTATCCGGTTTCTTGAGCGCCTCGAGACGGCGGAAAAGGGCGGCGACCCGGGCCATCAGGTGCGGGAGGCTAATGTCTTTCGTCAGGTAATCGTCGGCGCCGAGCCGCAATCCCGAGACCGCGTCAAACTCGCTGTCGCGTGCCGTCAGGAAGATGATCGGCAGATCCTCCGCGCGCGAACGCAGCTCGCGACACAACTCGAAGCCGCCTTCGATGTCGTCAGCGAGATTGACGTCGATGACGACGAGGTCGGGCAGGCGCGCCGCAAATGCCTCGAGCGCGGGCGCACGCGCCGCGTAACAGTCGACGACGTAGCCCTCTCGCTCGAAGGCCGCCGAGTAGTTGTCCCTGATAGCGGCTTCGTCTTCCACTATGGCGATTCGTCTTCCCACGCGATCCTCCCGGTTTCGACAGCACAATTTGCCACATTCGATCAGGGTTGCGCCACGGCAGCGGCGGCGTTTTGCCTGCCCGGCGCGCTTTCATGGCTGCTCTCGACGGAAGGAGGTGGCAACGATGATTGTGCAACGCAAGGGGCTGGAATTTCGACCACACTGGCCATGTCGGCCGGGATCCGCGACGTGCGGAGGACACTAGCCGTGAGCTGCCTGCTTGGACTCGGTTTTTTCGCCGCGACCGAGATGCGCCATCCGCCGGCCGACGTCGCCGTAGCGCAATGTGCGCTCAGGGATCTGTGGCAGCAGAGCGAACCAGAGCATCGCGACGTGCTGGAGCTGGAGCGTCGCTGTCCCGGCGCGTTTCCGGTGTTTCGTCTGCTGGCCAAAAAGGGTGACATCGATCTTGTCGTCCTGGCGGGTAACAGCGGCCGCACGCTGGCGCTGGGCCCGGGTTACCTGGGCAGCAGCGCGCTGCCGGGTGAGCGCGGCAACACGGTCATTACGGGCCGCCGCGACAGCCACTTCCGGTTTCTATCGAGTATGGAAATCGACGATTCCATCGTGATCGAGACGCTGTCGGGGAGCCGGCACCTGTATCGCGTGATTGGGCTGGATGTCGTCGATGCGCGCCGTTCGAGCGTCGTGCTCGACACGCCGCAGCCCATGCTGAGTCTCGTGACCGCCTACCCGTTCGACCCCGACGAGCCGGGAGATCGCATGCGCTACGTCGTTACCGCGAAGCAGCTCTTTTGATGGCCAGCTTGAAAAGGCCTGCGAGGCTGATTGCGTCGCTGATATCGCCGTTCATACACAAGCGGATGGCTTCGTCGATCGCTACGCGGCGGACGCTCAGGTCTTCGGTTTCCTCGAAGCGCGTCTCGCCAGCAGTGAGATCCCGGGCAATGTACACGATGCCGAATTCGTCCGTGATCGAGTTGCTCGGATGCAGTCGCATGAGCTCCTCCCAACGTTCGGCGCGCAGTCCGGTCTCTTCCTCGAGTTCGCGTTTGGCTGCGTCGAGCGGCTCCTCATCCATTGGCGCGCCACCCATCGGCAGTTCCCAGCTGTATTCGCCCAGCGTGTAGCGCGTCTGGCCGACCAGCCACGTGTGATCGTGTTCGTCGATTGCGATCACGGCAACGGCGCGGCTCTTGAAATGTACGTAACCGTACTGGTTCTCGCCGCCGCCCGGGTTCCGGACGTGATCTTCCAGCACGCGCATCCACGGGTTTTCATACACGACTCTCGAGGACAAGGTTTTCCAACTCACTGGCCGTGCTCCTCGAGCTTCGGGTGGGGGGACTCGGGCTCTGCCCGCTTCGATTCGAACAACAGCTTGAAGCGCTGCAGGTCGTGTTGGTCGACGGGGCCGGTCCAGTCGCGCGTGAGCGCACCAAACCAGCGGCGAAGCCCGCTGATCCGATAGTTCGAGTACACGATCCAGCGGCTTTCTCCGTCCCTCAACCGCTCGAAATGGTGCACCGTCAGGCCTCGGACACCTTTGCCCTCGCAGGTTGCGGCGAGGAAGTCGGGTTCGCGGCGCTCGCTGATCGTCTCGGTCAGGCGGAGCGGTCCGTCCGGTAGCGCGTAGACCAGCTCACTGACCGCGCCCGGCTGACCCGCCTCGCCCTTTACGAGGTCGAGGCTCTCGAGCGCCTGCTGCCACTGCGTTCTCAGGGTGGCGTCGTCGAACAGGGCCCAGATCTGTTCGGGCGTGCTGCGGATGACAATCTTGTGACGGGTCTTCATGGGCCTTCTGCGCGGCGAACCATCGGGATCATACTGAAAAGCACCTCAACGTGTGATTGCGCGCTGCAGTTTTCCCGTCCATAGTGTCCGGATAGCCGCGTCCCGCGGCTCCCGTAGCGCTCCACCCCACCTTTTTTCTGGATCGTATGGCTACAAAGACATCCCGGCTTGCCAGCGGGCCGGTTGGCCGGCACCTGACCGACATGACCGTACCGGTTTTGTTCGGTATTGCGACCATGATGGGTCAGAGTCTCGTCGATGCCTGGTTCATCGGTCAGGTTGGCGTGGCGGAACTCGCGGCCTACGGTTTCAGCTTTCCGATACTCATGATCGTGACCAGTGTCGCCATTGGTCTCGGTGCCGGAACCTCTTCGGTCGTGGCGCGCGCGCTCGGCAGCGGCGATCGCAAGCGCGCGCGGCGCTTGTCCACCGACGCCATCATTCTTTCTTTTCTCGTGACGGCTCTGATATGCGCCGTCGGCATCCTGACGATCGATCCGCTGTTTACCTGGCTGGGTGCGCCGGCGGAACTATTGCCGCTGATTCGCGGCTTCATGACGATTCTCTACCTCGGCGTACCCTTTGTCGTCGTCGGCATGGTTGGCATGGCGAGCATGCGCGCGACGGGCGATACCCGCTTGCCGAGCAAGCTCATGGTCCTCGCGTCCGTACTGAACATCATCCTGGATCCGATCCTGATTTTTGGTGTCGGCCCGATACCGGCGATGGGTCTCAACGGTGCGGCGATGGCCGCGCTGCTTGCCCGCGGCGCGATCTTCGTCGGCACGCTGTACTTCCTGCGCAAGCGCCTGCGGCTCCTGAGTCTTGCGCGGCCGAAGCGAGGGCCCATGTTGCGCTCCTGGCGGGATGTCCTGCACGTTGGATTACCGGCCGCCGGGACCAACGTGATCGTGCCGCTCGGGGCTGTTGCCGTTACGGCCATGATCGCTACCTACGGCGCCGAGGCTGTCGCCGGCTTTGGCGTTGCGAGCCGCATCGAATCGATGATGCTGGTCGTGTACTACGCGATGTCCGCAATCATCGGGCCGTTTGTCGGGCAAAACCTGTCGGCGGGCAAGGGGGATCGAATCCTGCGTGCGCTGTGGCTCTGCACGCTGTTCTGCCTGGGCAGCGGTCTGGTCATTGCGCTGTTGCTGGCGGCAGCGTCCGGTTTCCTTCCGGGCCTCTTCAGCGACGACCCCAGGGCCATCGACGTCACGCGTCTGTTCCTGTGGATCGTGCCCGTCAGCTATGGCGCCTACGGTATGGTGATGGTCATGAACGCGGCGTTCAACGGACTGGGCAAACCCATGCCGGGTGTCGTGGTCAGCGTAATGCGGATCCTGGTCCTGTATTTGCCGATAGCGCTTCTTGCAATGCAGCTGTACGACGTGCCCGGGATCTTTGCGGCTTATGCGATCGCCAATTTCCTGACCGGCATAGTCGCCTACCTGTGGGCACGTGCCACGGTCAGAAAGCTGTTTGCGGCCGGGACGTCCGCGGTCGTTACCTAACGCACCGCCGGCAACACGACGCGGCGGTAAACCACATGCATGCCGATACCTCGCGCGGCCAGGAACAGCGTAAACGCAAACCACAGCCCGTGGTTGCCGAAGTCACGCGTGAGATACCAGGTGGGTAGAAACAGAAGCGCTGAGAGCAGCATGATGTTGCGCATCTCGCGTGCGCGCGTGGCGCCGACGAACACGCCGTCATAGAGGAACGACCAGACCGAAATCAGCGGCGACAGGATCAGCCACGGCAGGTATTCGAACGCCGTCGTGCGCACGTCCGGGAGGTCGGTCAGGAGGCGGATGAGCACGGGTCCGAGGACGACGTAGGTCAGCGCCAGTCCCGCGGCGAACCACAGCGACCAGTGCAGGCTCAGATTCACGGACGCAATGAGTGCGTCGCGCCGGCGGGCGCCGATGGCCTTGCCGACGAGCGCCTCGGCCGCATGCGCAATGCCGTCGAGCGCAAACGCCGTCAGGTTCTGAAGATTCATGAGCAGGGCGTTGGCGGCGAGGATCGTGCCGCCCATGCGGGCACCCTGAGCCGTCACGAAACTGAGCGTAAACATCAATGCCAGCGTGCGGACGAACAGGTTTGCGTTGACCGAAAAAAACGCCGCGTACGCACCAAGCTGACTGAAGCGCTTCGACTCCCAGCGACCCGGGTGCGCCTTCAAGGTTGCCACAGCAAAGCGGATCCCGAGCGCAGCGCCCGTGTATTCGGCGATCACCGAGGCCAGTGCGACACCATCTGTTTTCATCCCGAAGCCCAGCACGAACAGCAGGTCGAGGACAATATTCGTCAGGTTGATCGTCACGAACAGGAAAAACGGTGCGCGAGCGTTCTGCGTGCCCAGGAACCAGCCGATGAGTGCGTAGTTGATCAGTGTGCCGGGGGCGCTCCAGATGCGGATATTGAAGTATTCGAGCGCAATCGCGTTGATCGCGGGATCGGCGCCGATCAGCCCGACGGCAAAGCGGCCCAGGGGCTGATGCACGGCAAACAGCGTCAATCCGATCGCAAGCGCGACGATCAGGGCCTGGCCGAGCGAGGTCCTGAGCGCAGTGTAGTCGCCGGCGCCGTAACTCTGCGCGGCAATGCCCGTCGTGCCCATGCGCAGGAAATTGACGCCCGTGTACAGCACGCTGAAGACCGTGGCGCCGATGGCGACCGCGGCGAGGTACGCCGGGCTGTCGAGGTGACCCGTAACGCCGGTATCGACCATACCGAGCATTGGTACGGTCACGTTGGACAGGATCATGGGCAGCGCAATGCGCCACACTTCGCGGTGGTTCGGGAGATCCGCGGCGGGTCTCTTCATTGTCGTGCCGAGAGTATCGTTATCCGGAGGGTCAGACGGGAATGCCGATGCGCCGGTACAGCACCGACAGCATCCATGCGGGGGCAATCATCATGTACTGCAGGTCTCTGCCGACGGCGCCCAGCCGAGCGCCGGGCTTGTTGCCTAGCCAAATGCCGACGATGCCCGCGACGAGCAAGGTCAGCGAGATTTTTGTGGCGGAATAGCCGGCCGTCGATAGCCACAGCTGGAAAGCGGCGATGCCGACCAGAAACGGCAACAAACCGATCGCCAGCGAGAGGGAAATGATGAAGTAGTAGACCGCGGCAGCCATGAGAAACGCGCTGCCCCAGTTCAGGAGCGGGGATATCTCGCGGAACTCTTCGGGCACGGGCAGCAGCCACAGCCCGCCCACCATGCCGACGACCACGAGTATGGCCGAGACATGGTAAAGGCCGGGCAGCATCAGGCCGCGATGATCGCGATCGTATCGTTCGAGCCATCCGTCATTGTCGCTTCTGGCGTTGCTCATCGTCTCGTTCGTCCCAAGGGACGCCTTTCGCTGCGCGGGGTCCGACATAATGAGACCCGGCTCACGTTTAGGGAACTCATTCTTCCCGGATATGACATAAACTACGCCATTGTAAGCGCATTAAGTATGGGTTCAGGTAAGACGCGACTACAATGCGCACTGGTTAAACGGCGGCGCCGGTAGTGGCCCGCCATGCTCTGAATACCTGATTCGAGACCGTATTCACTCAATCTTCAAGAGGATTTGTCATGCAGACTCGTGCTGTAAAACCGCTGTTGGGCGTTCTTGCCGTGGCCGTCGTCGCTACGGGTTGTACGACCCTGGACCCTTACACCCGCGAGCAACAAACCAGCTCCGCGACCAAAGGTGCGCTGATCGGCGCGGCCGCCGGCGCGGTGGTTGGGCTCATCTCCGGCGACGACGCGGTCGAACGCCGTCAGCACGCGCTGATCGGCGCGGGCATTGGCGCCCTGGCCGGAGGCTCCGTCGGCTACTACATGGACCGTCAGGAAGCCAAACTGCGTGCCGAACTCGAGGGCACAGGCGTCAGCGTAACCCGCATTGGCGACAACATTACGCTCAACATGCCGGGCAACGTAACTTTTGCCACCAACAGCGCCGATCTCTCGCCGGCCTTCTTCAACGTGCTGGATTCGGTGGGCAAGGTGCTCAACGAATACGAGCAGACCGTGGTCGAGGTGGCCGGACATACCGACAGCACGGGCACGGATGCCTACAACCAGGGATTGTCAGAGCGCCGCGCGTCCAGCGTTGCGCAGTACCTGTCGTCGCGGGGCGTCATGGGTCAGCGCATGATTACGCTGGGCATGGGCGAATCGCGCCCTGTCGCCGACAACGGCTCGGCCTCGGGTCGCCAGGCGAACCGCCGCGTTGAAATCACGATGGTGCCGGTGAGCTGACATCGGTCGGCGCGTTCGCAATGCGTGCCGGAACGTTTAGCACCAGGAGGGCGCGACTCTAGCGAGTCGCGCCCTTTTTTAAGGGTACACTCTGTATCGCAAGTACCCTCCAGACCCAAGCTCATGGCCAGATATCTGCGTCGCCACGGCCCCGGCGAGTACGGAAAGTCCTCCTGGGACGAATGGATAGAAGACACCGGCGTTGTCGTGCGCCTGTTGCGAGACGACACCGAGGGTTCGGAACACCAGCGTTTTGTTCTGCGCCTGAAGAGCGGCCAGACGCTCCTGATCGCCCACAATATCGATCTTGCGCCGCGGGTGCCCGTTGGTATCGGGGACCGGGTGCATTTCCGCGGCATCTACGAGTGGAACGAGCTCGGCGGCGTGGTGCACTGGACGCACCGGGATCCGCAAGGGGGTGACGATGAGGGTTTCGTCCGCTTTCGTGATCGTATCTACTGGTAGCGCAGGCAAAAAAAACGGGCCGTAAACGGCCCGTTTTCGATCGGTCGATCTATCGCATTCAAGCGGCGATGTTCATTGCGCCACGCATCTTCTTGAGCGCGTTGTTTTCGATCTGGCGGATACGTTCGGCCGATACGCCGTAGATATCCGCAAGTTCGTGCAGCGTTTTCTTCGTTTCGCCCAGCCAGCGGCTCTGGATGATGTCGCGGCTGCGATCGTCCAGCGTCGTCAGGGCTCTGCTCATCTGCGCCGTCGCGTCGTCCTCGAAGTCCGCGTGTTCGACAATTTCGGCCGGGTCCGACTCGGGGCTCGGCAGATACGACGCCGGGCCGAAGGCACGGTCGTCATCGGCATCCGGCGCCGGGTCGAAGAGCGCATCGCGGGCGCTGAGCCGGCGCTCCATCTCGGTGACTTCCTTGACGCTGACGCCAAGGTCGTTGGCCACGGCTTCGGTCTCCGCCGCCGTTAGCCACGCCAGGCTTTTCTTGGCTTTGCGCAGGTTGAAGAACAGCTTGCGCTGGGCTTTTGTGGTTGCCACCTTCACGATCCGCCAGTTCTTGAGCACAAACTCATGAATCTCGGCGCGAATCCAGTGCACCGCAAACGAGACCAGGCGAACGTCGTAGTCGGGGTCGAAGCGCTTCACGGCTTTCATGAGCCCCACGTTGCCCTCCTGGATGAGATCGGCAAGCGGCAGGCCGTAGCCCGTGTAGCCTTTTGCAATGTGGACCACAAAACGCAGATGGGCGAGCACGAGTTCCCGTGCCGCTTCGAGGTCCTCGTCTTCGCGGAAACGGTGGGCCAGTGACTGTTCGTCTTCTTTGCTCAGCACGGGCACGCTGCCGACAGCCTGGATGTAGGCGTCGAGGCTACCGACCGGTCCGGCCAGAACGAGATCCTTGTTGCTTGTTGCAAAGTCTGTCGTCATCGAGATTTTCCTCCACTCACTTCCGATTTTAGCACTCGGCCTTTTTGAGTGCTAACAGCCGGGCGGGTTCCCGCCGTTTTTAGGGACATTCTGTGAAATCCGTCAAAAACGGCAGTCCAGCCCGTGTTCATCCGCAACCTCGGGCGATGCTCTGTGCTGAGGCTGTCCTGTGGCGCTCGAGCAAAGGCGTCGGCCTGATTCACGGCTTGTCGTAAAACATCCTGATTCTTGAATACTCACTCAAAATCGACGCTAAAAAGACCGGTCTTCTGACCGGAAGACGCATACTATCAATACTTGAACGATTATTCAAGTATGGTATTCTGCCCCGGTATCGCCACTGACGAACCCTGACCACATCATGCCCAGAGCGCCCGAATTCGACCGCAGCATCGTCATCGATCAGGCACAGCGCGTGTTCTGGGCGCGCGGCTACGGGCAGACGTCGGTCTGTGACCTCGTGAAGGCCACCGGGCTCAAGCCCGGCAGCCTGTACGCCGCCTTCGGCTCGAAGAAGGGCGTATTTCTCGAAGTGCTGGACGCCTACAACAGCCAGTTCGTCGGGAAACTCAAAGGGCTGGCTCAGCAGCCCTCCGGCGCGCTCGCGGGACTTGTGGATATCCTCGATGACATTGTCGACGACGCGGTGACCGGCCGCGATCGGCGTGGCTGTCTTGCCGTCAATGCGCTCCTGGAAATGTCGCAGCACGATGCCGAAATCGACTCGCGTCTCAAGCACCACCACGAGCGCACGCGAAGGGCCTTTGCGGCGCTCGTGAGCGCTGCGCAGGCGCAGGGTGACGTCGATCCTGAGCGCGACGCCGGCGATATAGCGGCGTTCCTCGTCAACAGCATCTGGGGATTGCGCGTCATGTGCCGCTACGAATCCAATCGGCACACGCTGAATGCCATTGCGGCGGGTATTCTCGCCGGCATTGGCAACCGGCAGGCGAAAATTCGCGTGAAGCTCAGCCCGGCTCGATAGCGCGCATACGCCGACCGGCGGCAAACCAGGACCCGACGAGCCCGAGTGCGGCGCCGCCGCCGATAACGAGCACGGTTTCGTCGAGCGACAGGCCAAGGAGTTCGACGTTGCCTCGATAGAGTCCCGCGAGTCGGGTCACGGGCTCGTCGAGCAGGTACACGCCAACGTGCACGAGCAGCACGGCCAGCACACCGCCCAGGAAACCGTACAGGAGCCCGCTCCAGAGAAACGGCCGGCGCACGAAGCCGTCGCTTGCGCCAATGAGTTTCACAACCTCGATTTCGTCGCGGCGGTTTTCGACGTCGAGTCGTATCGTGTTGCCGATAATCACGAGGATCGCCAGGCCGAGCAGCGCGGCACCAATGCCGATGCTCTTGTCGACAATCGCAAGGATCGCGTGAAAGCGCTGCACCCAATCCGTGTCCACCTGAACGGCGGCGGTCTCCGGCAGGTTTTCGAGCTCCTCGCGCAGGAGACCAATGGTTTCCGCCGTATTCACCGCGCCGGGCCTGACGACGAGCGTATGCGGCAGCGGGTTTCCGTCCAGTTGATCGAGTGCTGCGCCAAATCCGGATTGCTCCCGGAATTCGGCCAGCGCCTCGTCGCGCCCGACAAGGGTCACCGAGGCAACGTCGGCCCGCTGCAAAATGAGATCGCGAACCGAGCCGGCCTCTTCGAGACTGACGTCATCTTCGAGAAACACCGAAAAATCCAGCGCGTCGTCCCATCCGCCGCTGATCGCCAGGGCATTCTTGACCATCAGGTGCAACACGCTGGGGATGGCGAGCGTGATCGCAATGACCCCAATGATCATGAGGCTCGAAAAAGGCTGCCGCGCGAGCTTCCGGAAACTGGTGGCCGCGGTCGACACATGCCGCCCGAACCAGGTGCTGACGGTGCCGCGGGTGCGTACCGGTGCCACGGCGTCTTTGTGGCGGCTCACGGCCATTCCGGTTCTTCCGCGTGGTCGGCGGGCGTGGCCAGGCGCCCCTCCTCGAGTTCGATACGACGGCAGCCGAGACGATCGATGAGGCCAATATCGTGACTGGCGATCATGAGCGTCACGCCCACTTCGTTGAAGCGCCTGAAGATCCGCATGACCTCGAGCGAGAGATCCGGGTCGAGATTACCCGTGGGTTCGTCCGCTATCAGCAGTTTCGGCCGCGTCACGATGGCGCGCGCAATGCCGACCCGCTGTTGCTCGCCGGCCGACAGCGTCTCCGGGTTGCGTTTTTCCTTGTGCAAGAGCCCCACCTGCTCGAGCGCCGCGCGAACACGACGGCCGATTTCTCGTGGCCCGGCGCCGGCAATGACCAGCGGCAGTCCGACGTTGTCGAATACCGGACGGTCGTAGAGCAGCTTGTGATCCTGAAAAACCATGCCGATCTGCCGGCGGTAGGCCGGTATCCGCCGCCGCTTCACGCGCGCCGTGTTCTGACCGTCGACGATGACCTGCCCGCCCGTGGGCCGGTCAATGAGTGCCACGAGTTTCAGGAGCGTACTCTTGCCGGCGCCCGAATGACCCGTAATGAACACCATTTCGCCAGTGTCGATATTCAGGCTCAGGCCCGACAGCGCTTCCTGGCCACCCGGGAAGCGCCGGGTTACGTTCTCGAACCGGATCATGGGAGCCCGCGCTAACCTGTACCTTCCGCGAGCAGCGCTTCAGCGTACTCGGCGGCGTCGAAGGGCTGCATGTCTTCGGCGGATTCGCCAATGCCAATGTAGCGAATCGGCACGCCGAGACGATCGGCAATCGCCAGCAGCACGCCCCCCTTGGCGCTGCCGTCGAGCTTGGTCACGGTAATGCCGGTGAGTCCCAGCGCTTCGTTGAATTTTTCCGCCTGCACGAGGGCATTCTGGCCCTGGCTGGCGTCCACGACCAGCATGACTTCATGAGGTGCCTCGGGGTCGCGCTTGCCGATCACGCGTTTGACCTTGGCGAGTTCGTCCATCAGGCCCTGCTGGCTCTGCAGCCGGCCCGCCGTGTCGGCGAGCAGGACATCGATGTCACGAGACGCAGCCGCTTCCCAGGCGTCGAACACAACGGCTGCAGGGTCCGCCCCGTCGTGCTGGGCAACAACGGGCACGCCGTTGCGCTCGCCCCAGGTCTGCAACTGCTCGACGGCCGCCGCGCGAAACGTGTCGCCCGCGGCCAGCATGACGCTCAAACCCTTGTCCTGAAAGTGCCGCGCGAGCTTGCCGATCGTCGTGGTTTTGCCCGCGCCGTTGACGCCAACCATCAGGATGACAAACGGGCCGCTCGACGACACAGGCTTCAGCGGTTTTGCCACGGGCTCGAGGATTTCGGTCACGGTCGCCTTCAGCCCCGCCTTGAGGGCGTCCACGTCCTTGAGTTCCTTGCGCGCCAGCCGCTTCTTCAGGCCTTCGATGATGGTTTCGGTGGTGCCAACACCCACGTCGGCCATTACGAGCAGCGCCTCGAGTTCCTCGAGCACGTCGTCGTCGATCTTGCCGCCAGGCGCCAGATTCGCCAGGTCGTAAGTGAGCCAGCTGTCACCCTGGTTCAGCCGCGCCCGCAGGCGCTTGAAGAAGCCGGCTTTCTTCGTCGAGGTATCTGCGGCATCCTGTTGCGGCGTTTCTCGATCCTCGGTTTTCTTCCTGAACATCCTCAAGCACTCATAGCGGCCGTCTTTAGGGACGGCACGGTCATCGGTAGGTCGCACGGACTCTGGCACGGACAAAGATGGCGACAAGGCAACCCAAAAAGCGCAGCAAAACCGCCTCCGGACGGCTGCGTATTGTAGCGGGAAACTGGCGCGGCCGGCGCCTTCCCGTGCTCGATCTCCCGGGCTTGAGGCCCACGCCCGAGCGTGTGCGCGAGACCCTCTACAACTGGCTCATGCACTGGATCCCGAAGAGGCACTGCCTGGATCTCTATGCCGGCACCGGTGCGCTCGGTTTCGAGGCACTGTCGCGGGGCGCGGCGTCGTGCATTTTTGTCGAGCAGAACCCCGGCGCCTGCCGGATGCTCAGGGAGAACGCCGCCACGCTCGGCGCGCCAAACGCCACCGTGCTCCAGGGCGACGCGATATCTCAGCTCGGGTCCCTGCCGCGCGACAGCGTGGACCTGGTATTCCTCGATCCGCCCTTCGACGATTCCGATATTAGCGATTTGTGTCGACGGCTCGAGCAATCCGGCATACTCAAGGCCGGAGCAAAAGTGTACGCCGAGCAGGACAGGGACAGAGGACCGATCGAGTTGCCACATGACTGGGCGACATGGAAGACCGGCAAGGCGGGTAAGGTTCGCTACTCGCTGCTGACGACAGGCCCGGCCGCCCACAACAACGAATAACAACGGACGAATCATCGATTCGACAAATCGTTGATTCTGAAAACAGGGGAGTCTCGACGACAATGACGACACGCGCCATGTACCCGGGCACGTTCGACCCGATTACGCTGGGCCACGAAGATCTCGTGCGCCGCGCGGCACGCATTTTCGATCGCGTCGTCGTGGCGATTGCCGCCAACACCGGAAGCAAGGCGCCCATGTTTACCCTGGGTGAGCGCGTCGAACTGGCCAAACAGACCGTGGGTGACATTCCCGGCGTCGAGGTCATGGGCTACGACGGCCTGACGGTCGAGTTTGCCGAACAGAACGATCTCAACGTCATTATCCGGGGACTACGAGCCGTCTCCGATTTCGAGTACGAGTTTCAGCTCGCCGCCATGAACCGGCACCTGACGCAGGTTGTCGAGACCGTGTTCCTGACCCCCACGGAAGAGTACACGTTCATTTCCTCGACGCTCGTCAAGGAGGTGGCAACGCTCGGCGGCGACGTGAGCGAGTTCGTCTCGGCACCGGTGCGCGCCGCGCTGAAGAAACGCGTCGGCCGCGACTAATTCAACGCCCTGCGGCTCAGTGCTGGCAACCCGGGCAGTAGTAGGTGGCGCGCTGACCGAGCACAACGTTGCGAACCGTCCCGTTGCAGCGGCGGCAGGGCTCACCTTCGCGGCCGTAAACCTCGAGCTGCTGCTGGAAATAGCCGGCCTCACCGTCGGAACCGTAGAAATCCCTTAACGTCGTGCCGCCCGCCTCGATGGCGCGGGCAAGCACTTCGCGAATGGCCTTGGCCAGCCGGTCGTAGCGCTCACGAGATACGCGCCCTGCCTGGCGGCGCGGGTTGATGCCGGCAATGAACAAGGCCTCGCTCGCGTAGATGTTGCCGACGCCGACGACAATGGCGGCGTTCATGATGAACGGTTTCACCGCAATGCGCCGGCCGCGCGAGAGTTGCCACAGGCGTTCGCCGTCGAAATGACTTCCCAGCGGTTCGGGGCCCAGGTCTTTCAGCAGTTTGTGTTTTGCGGGATTCTTGCTCCAGTGCAGCGAGCCGAAGCGCCGCGGATCGCGAAAGCGCAACATGTCGCCGCTGTCGAGTACAAGATCGACGTGATCGTGAACTCCGGCTGGCGTCGTGGCCGGCACGACCGCGACGCTGCCCGACATACCGAGGTGCAGGATGGCGCTTCCCGTTGGTGTGTTGATGAGCAGGTATTTGGCGCGGCGCCCGACGGATTCGATGGGCTGGCCTGCAATACGGCGCTCGAAATCGCGCGCAACGGGCCAGCGTAGCGCGCGATTGCGAATCTCGGCTTTCTCTACCGTGTGTCCGGCAAGATAGGGCTCGATGCCTCGGCGGCTGGTTTCGACTTCGGGCAGTTCGGGCATGGATTTGTACGATTAACGTCCGCTGTCAACGGAAGATAGCCAAAACAGAGCGCTGCGCAAACTGTCGGGCAGACGCCCGGACCGGGTGCGGACACAAAAAAGCCCGCGGCGAGCGGGCTTCTTCAAAGCATCTTGAGCATCGTCGGCGCTACTTGATCTTGGCTTCCTTGTAGATCACGTGCTTGCGGATGGTCGGATCGTATTTCTTCGTTTCCATCTTCTCGGGATGCAGACGCTTGTTCTTGTGCGTCGTATAGAAGTGCCCCGTGCCGGCACTCGACACCAGGCGAATCTTCTCGCGCGCTCCTTTCTTGGCCATTGCCTATAGCTCCTCTCTAAGCCCTGAGCGCCTTAAACGCGCTGCCCCTGGGCACGCAGATCGGCAACCACCTTGTCGATGCCGTTCTTGTCGATGATGCGCATGCCCTTGTGCGAGACGCGCAGACGGACAAAACGCTTCTCGGATTCCAGCCAGAAACGCTTGTTCTGGAGGTTCGGCAAAAAGCGCCGGCGAGTTCTGTTGTTGGCGTGAGAAACGTTGTTGCCGCTCTGCGGGCGCTTCCCAGTCACCTGGCAAACCTTGGACATGACGGTAAGTCTCTGATTCTATTAAAGTCTGCCCGCGAGCTGCAGGCAAAGAGTCGCACTTTATACCAGCGCGGACCGGGGTTTACAAGGACTGTGTCGCGCCCGCTTTCCGCGCGTGGGCAAATTGCGCGACATCGCAACGTAAGTATCGGATTTTCCTGATTTCCGGTGTGTTTTCGGGAGTGTCCGCTATTCTGGTATTGTCCTCGTCGCCCCAGGTGTTGTCGCAGTCAATACCCTCTCAAATATGGTAATTCATTGAAATGGCCTTGGAATACGCTTATCGGACGACCGCATCTTTTCTTTGTATTGTCGTGCTGCTGGTCCCGGGAACCTGGAACGCCCTGAGGGCGGATACGAGCCGGGAGCCGACCACCATCGAGATCGCACAAACCTATCTTGACGCCTACCTGGCTCAGGATGTCGAGGTGCTCCGCGATATGTATGCGCCAGAGGTCGTTTTTACGGATCGCACCTCGCTGGATATCGCCGACATTACGGCGCCCTTTCACTATGAAGGCAAAGACGAGGTCCTGGGCTTTATCGAGTTGCTCGGCAAGACGGTCGTCAACGCACGTTACGAACTGGACCGCGCGTTCGAGGCAAGCGGGGAAGTCGTGTTCATCGGGCAAGGCGTATTCACGTTTGCCGGGGACTCAGGCCAACTCGAGTATCGTGCCGCTGTCGTGACGATTGTCTCGGTCCGCGATGGACTGATTACCGAGCATCGCGACTACGCTGACTACAAAGGGATGGAATTGACGCAACGATAAAGCGTCGCGCGCATCCTCGCTGGATGCCTCTTACCGTTTGCTCGATCAAACAAGCCCGCGGCTCGCCAGCGAGGTGACTCGTCCGTGGCCCACGACGAGGTGGTCCAGGAGGCGAATGTCGACGAGTGCCAGTGCTGCCTTGAGGCGTGCGGTAATACGCTCATCGGCATCGCTCGGTTCAGCCACGCCCGACGGGTGATTGTGCGCCACGATGACCGCGGCGGCGTTGACGCCAAGCGCCTCCTTGACGACTTCGCGCGGGTACACGCTCGTGCCGTCGATCGTGCCGCGAAACATCTCTTCGAAACACAGCACCCGATGGCGGTTGTCGAGAAACAGGCAGCAGAACACTTCGTGGTGCAGGTGCCGCAGGCGGGCCGTGAGAAACGCCTCGGTGTCCGCTGGCGAGCGGATCGTTTCGCCAACCGTGACTGCTTCCGAGTAGTACCAGTGGGCCAGTGTCGGCAGTGCCTCGAGTATTTCGAGCTGCTGGGTTCTCAAGCCGTGGATGCGCCGGAGCTCGGCCGGCTCGGCGTCCAGCATCGGGCGCATGCCCGTGAACTGCCGGAGCAGCCGTTCGGCGAGTGACGCCGCGCTGGCGCGGCTGCCTCGCCCGCGCAGCACCCGAGCCAGCGAGAGGGTGCAACGGTACGAGTCGGGGCTTTCGCTCATGCGTTGTTCCTTGTCGACGTCTTCGATGAGTCCACAGTACAGGGCGAATCCGACGCAGAGCCTTTCTCCGCATACGTTCGACAGAGTGTGCGCAGTGCCGCGCTCTTCGCCAAGCGGCGATTGTGTCCCGTTGCCGGAGTTTCGTTCGAGCCTCTTGAACCGGACTGGCAAGAACCGATGGCGCGCGGCGCTGATTACCCGGCGTTTGCGTTACCGCGGGGTTACCGGCGGCGTTCTTTCCTGGGTAACGCCGCACAGATGCGCGGGATTAGACTAATCGTACAACCGGTATACGTTTTGCTCGTGCTGTGCGGGATGACCTTGTCCTCAATAACTGCACGGCTTTGACATCGCATCGATGTGTTCGTGTTGTCTCCACAATTTTTTACCGCTGTAAAAAAGACGACTAGAGGACCCGCACAGCCTGTTCTGTAGTGGATTTCCGCAGCTTGTTGCGCCGCTGTCCGCAGTGTAGTGATTCCGCCCACTCTCACGCAGATATCCCCGGAGTTCAGCAGATGCTATTTACGGTACGGGTAGTTTTTGTCATGTTGTTGTCGCTGGTCGCGTTGCTCGATTCGCGAAACGTTCTCGCCGATCTCGCCACTGCGGAGTATTGGCACAATCCCGGTACCGTGCACAGCAGCTACAACGCCGCCCGTGATGAGATGCTCGCGGTCGACGAGCAAAACGCCCTACTGAAACTGGACAAGGTGGCCGCGCTCGTGTCGCGTACCTCGATAGCGGATCGCTACAAGGTACCCAACGAGCGTCCGATCATGAACGAGTGGGAGTATCTGCATCAGAGCGCGGGCGGCCACCCCTGGGTGGCGACGGAGGCCGCCGCGGTGGGCGTCCTGTTGACCAACTACGAATCCGATGCCGGGTGCCCCGCCGCGAGCTGGGTAGCAACGGGTTCGTGGCAGGACACTACCTGGTGGCTCAACGAACCGACCCGATCGGAAAAGGACGGCACGGTCACCCGCTACGTCTATCACGAACCGTCGCAGTCCTGCATTCTGTCGGAGCCGAACGTACCGCTGCTAAGACAGCGCGACGGCCAGTGCCCGCAATACTACGTGCCCATCGGCGGCACGACCCAGGCATGCACCAACGCGAGACAGGGACTCATCTACCGGCGCATGCTGCCCAGGTGTCAGCCGACCGTGGGCAATCCCTGCGGCGTATCGACCGGCACGAAGTTCGTTTTCGAAACGGATTACGCCGGGCCGGGTCTCGAGTTCAAACGCAGCTACAACTCACACGCGTCGTTCGACGACACCACGGCAATGGGGGCCGGCTGGGCGTTCAGCTACCAGTCGAAGATTCTCGGATCCGGTAACTACAGGGTGCACATCGGCGACGACGGTTCTCAGGAAATTCTCAGCAACGTCGCCTGGGGGAAGTACGGAGACAGCTCGGGCTCCGGCCTGTTTCTGAATTGGGATAGCTCGAACAGCCGATGGGAGCTGGCAGAGCCCTCCGGCGACAAACAGGTGTTCAACGGCAGCGGCAAGCTGCTGTATCGCGAGACGGCCAACGGCCAGAAGACCGTCGTCACCCACGATGCCGACGGGCGGGTCGATTACGTTACCGGGCCTTTTGGCCACGTGCTCGATTACGTCTACGACGTCGACGGCAGGCTCGAAAAAGTGATTCTGCCCGACGGCACCGACGTCGAGTTCCGGTATGCAACCGCCGCCACGTCCGGGCGAACGATTCTGGATCGCGTGACCCGGCAGGACGGCACCTACCGCGACTATCTCTATGAGAAAACCGACGAGCTTCGCGATGCGCACATTACCGGCATCCTCGACGGCAACGGCGACCGTTTTGCCACCTACGATTACGACGCCAACGGCCTCGTCACCCTGAGTGAGCACGGCGTTGGACAGAAGAGCGTGTCGCTCTCCTATACGGCCGGAACAACGACCGTCACCGAGAGCGGCGGCTCGACAACCGCGTACACGTTCGAAACCTACGCCGGTCTGAACCGCAAGCTGTTGACGAGGACCGAGGCGGGTGCGAGCAAAACCTACACGTATCCCAACACCCTGTCGCAGGACCGGCGCGGCCGGCCGAAGCAAATCGTCGACGAATCCGGCAGCACCACAAAATACACCTACAATCTCTATCACCCACTGACCGTCACCGAGGCTTTCGGGACGCCGAAACAGCGTTTAACGAGCTACGGTTACCTGTCGTCACTGGACCACCGCCCCACGAGTATTACGACGCCCAGCGTTTATTCGAGCCAGAACCGGACGGTCACGATCGGCTACGACACCAGCGACCGGCCAACCACGGTCACTGAAAGCGGCTTCTCGACGTCCGGTACCGCGCTCAACCGCAGCGCGGTCATGACCTACAACACGGCCGGGCAGGTACTCACCGTCGACGGTTTCCGTACCGATCTCACCGACGTCACGACCCTCGAGTACTACGAGTGCACGACCGGCAACGAATGTGGTCAGATCAAGAAACTCACTGACGCGAAAGGCCATATCACGACGTTCGACACCTACGATGCCAGCGGCCGCCTGCTGCAAATGACCGGCCCCAACGGACTCGTGGCTGGCTACACCTATGACCTCCGCGGCCAGCTGCGGACAGTGACCTATACGCCCACCGCGGGCACGGCGAGAGTCACGACCTACACGTACGATAACGCCGGGCTCCTGAAGACGGTGACGCAGCCGGACGGTCTGGTCCTGACTTACGACTACGACACGGCGCACCAGCTGAAGTCGGGCACGGATAACCTCGGCAATCGCATCGAATACGACTACGACAACCGCGGCAACCTCACCGACGAGGATGTCAGGGATACCGGCAATATCCTCAAACGCGCGGTCGACAATACCTACGACCTGAGAAACCGTCTCAACACCGTCAACGCCGGCGGTTTCACGAGCACGCTGGTGTTCGATGCCGTGGGCAATCTCGAATCGGAAACCGACCCGGCCACCAACGCGACGACTCACAGCTACGATGCCCTGCAGCGGCTCGAGCTGACCGTCGACGCGCTGCTCGGCAACACGGACTACGACTACGACGTCAACGACAATCTGATCTCGGTCACGGCGCCGAACAATGCCGTGACCACCTACGAATACAACGATTTCAGCAATCTGACCAAGGAGGTCAGCCCCGATCGCGGCACGACGACCTACACTCACGACGCCGCAGGCAACGTGCTTACGAAGACGGACGCGCGCGGCAAGCTGACCACGTACACCTACGACGCGCTCAATCGCCTGACGCAGGCTGAGCTCGATAACCTCGACACGATCGACTTCGAGTACGACGTCGGCACCCACGCCAAGGGCCGCCTCAACAAGGTCACCGACACCAGCGGCAACACCCAGTGGGTTTACAACCAGTTCGGCGAGATCACGAGCAAGACCCAGACGATCGGTGCCGTGGCGCTGACCGTAAGCTACGGCTACGATCCCCAGGGCCGCATGACCTCGATGACCTTGCCCTCAGGCAAGGTCGTAACCTACGGCTTCAACACCTACCAGCCTGCAAGCGTTACGGTCGATTTGACCACCGTGCTGACGGCCGCCACTTACGAACCGTTTGGTCCGGTGAACGGCTGGACCTGGGGCGATGCCACGACCCGCACAAGGGTGTTCGACCTGCGTGGCCTGGAGACGAGCCACTCGCTGGCGGCCGACACGCGCACGCTGGGCTACAACAACGTGAGCGAGCTGATTACGCTCGACGATACCCGTCACGACCTGGACTTCGACTACGACGTGCTCGGCCGGTTGTTCGATTTCGATGCCCTGGGCCTCGCGCCGCTGACCTCGCAGGACTTCAGCTACGACGCCAACGGCAACCGGCAGTCGTTCACCGAAGGCTCGAGCTATGCCTACACGGTCACCCCGAACACGAACCGTGTCGCCACCGTAGCGGGCCCGGTCCCGAAGACCTACGTCTACGACGCCGCGGGCAACATCACGAGCGACGGCAGCACGACGTACACCTACGACGATCGCGGCCGCATGGTGACGGCCGGTACGGCGACGTATACCTACAACGGCCTCGGTCAACGCGTGAAGAAGGACAACGGCACGGTCACACTGTTTGCCTACGACGAGGCCGGTAATCTGATCGGGGAGTACGACTCACTGGGTAACCCAATCCGTGAGCACGTGTGGTTCGACCGCGCGCCGGTGGCGGTGATTGTGGGCAGCGACGTGCATTATGTGCACACGGATCACCTGGGCACGCCGAGAGCGATTACGGACTCGGGCACGGTGGTCTGGCGCTGGGAGAGCGATCCGTTCGGGTCGACGTTAGCGCAGGAGGATCCGGATGGGGGTCTGACGTTGTTCACATACAATCTCAGGTTCCCCGGGCAGTATTACGACTCGGAGAGTGGACTGCATTACAACTATTTCAGGACGTATGATCCGTCTACTGGTCGGTATCTTGAAAGCGATCCGATTGGGCTTGAGGGTGGGTTGAACACTTACGCGTATGTGGATTCCAATCCGCTCAGGTATGTCGATTACTACGGATTAAGCGGGACACTCGTCCTTCCTCGACCGCTTGTTACGCCACGGCCTGCACCGCTTCTCAGGGAGCCTGTAGATCCCGTGTTGCCAATCCCAAAGACAAGCGACATCCCAAACTTCGACGATTTCGCTAATGATATGTGGCCGGATCCGAAGCAGAATCAGAAGTGCCGAAGATTGCTAAGAGAAATCAATGGTCTGAGAAGAGAGCTTGATAAGCGTTGGGAAGAGCTGCAACTGGACAGGTGGGAACTTCCCGAGAGGCTTAGTCCAAATGAGAGTCTAAAGGACACAAAACGCGGACATCGAACCATAATCAATGAGAAAGAATCAATTCTTCGTAGGAAAGAGAGGGAATATGATAAGCACTGTAGACGTTTCTGTTAGGTGGGTTGTACTAATCAATGATTGAAGATAGCCAAGGGAACGACATGCTAGCGTACGCCGATAAGCAGGCAACACGCGCAGAAGACGGCCGGTTGCGGTTAAGGAATGTGGACTTTTCTGGGATTGATTTGTCCGGCGGATCCGTAAAGGGGGTCATCTTCGAGTGCTGCAATCTAGAGAATCTACAAGCGCGCGGTCTCAAGATCGAGAATTCCGATTTTACTGGAGGTTCGATTTCGGGTGCCAATCTTTCCCGGACGGAGTTTGTCGACGCTAGTCTGTACATGGTTCACTGCTTCAGTGCGCATTTTGATCGAGCTAACTTTCAAAGGGTGGAGTTCGCGGGTTGCAATCTGGAGTTTGCGAGCTTCAAAGAGGCAGTTTTTTCTGACAGTCGAATAGGCAGAGACCAAATGAATTGCAACTCAAGCTTGGTCGGCGCCGACTTTACCGGATCCCGAATGACGAGTTTGGCCTTCGGCGGAGCGGACTTTGATAGTGAGACGCGCTTTCCAGAGGATTTCAGAATAGGAAATGGACTCTTGGAGATCGGTTAACGGCAAATATCGACTTACACTGCTTACGAACCGTTTGGTCCGGTGAACGGCTGGACCTGGAGACGAGCCACTCGCTGGCGGCCGACACGCGCACCCTGGGCTACAACAACGTGAGCGAGCTGACTACGCTCGACGATACCCGCCACGATCTGGACTTCGACTACGATGCGCTGGGCCGGTTGTTCGATTTCGATGCGCTAGGCCTCGCGCCGCTGAGCTCGCAGGACTTCAGCTACGACGCCAACGGCAACCGGCAGTCGTTCACGGAAGGCTCGAGCTTTGCCTACACGGTCACCCCGAACACGAACCGTGTCGCCACCGTGGCCGGTCCGGTCCCGAAGACCTACGTCTACGACGCCGCGGGCAACATCACGAGCGACGGCAGCACGACGTACACCTACGACGATCGCGGCCGCCTGGTGACGGCCGGTACAGCCACCTACACCTACAACGGCCTCGGTCAACGCGTGAAGAAGGATAACGGCACGGTCACGCTGTTTGCCTACGACGAAGCCGGCAACCTGATTGGGGAGTACGACTCACTGGGTAACCCGATCCATGAGCACGTGTGGTTCGACGGTGCGCCGGTGGCGGTGATTGTGGGCAGCGACGTGCACTACGTGCACACGGATCACCTGGGCACGCCGAGAGCGATTACCGATTCAGGCACGGTCGTCTGGCGCTGGGAGAGCGATCCGTTCGGGTCGACGGCGGCGCAGGAGGATCCGGATGGGGATCTGACGTCGTTCACATACAACCTCAGGTTCCCCGGGCAGTATTACGATTCGGAGAGTGGGCTGCATTACAACTACTTCAGGACTTATGATCCCTCTACCGGCAGGTATCTGGAGTCCGATCCCATTGGGTTAGAAGGTGGGTTGAACACCTATGTATACGTCAGTTCGAATCCACTGCTTTCAATCGATCCTCTGGGCCTGGAGCCGAAAAGTACCGTAGGTGGTGACGATCCAGGTTTCGATGATATAGAGCGCACTATTCGTGAATTAGAAGAACGCCTGAAAGATCAGGGTTTGTCGCAAAGAGAGCGCTCCAAGATCAAAAGACGCCTTAAAGAGTTGCGGAGAAAGAAATCCAAAACGCAACAGCATCACAACGAAGTTTGCGGCGATACGTGCGAGACTGCTGTTACAGTTGTTGCTGTCGGCGGAGCCGCGTACCTTACGTATCGGTGCGTTAGAATGGCACCGTCTCTGCTCCCTCCGTTCTGGTTCACGATTCCTGCAAACCTAGCTGTCCCGTGAAAGCAAAGATCAGAAAATACCCTTATGACCTCAAAATCGGTTTCAGGCTGCGGAAGTCGAGCTTTATCGAGCTTCACAAACGCGCTTACAAAGCGCAGCAAGTAGATCACTTGGAGGTTTGTGGAGTTCTGGTCGTCGATGAGGAACGAGTCATTGATCTTCGGTATCTGGAGAACGCCTCGAGAAACAGCTACGAATATGAGATTCGTCTTGCCGATATCGCTGAAATCGAACTAGAGCTCCGCTCTAGCGGCGAGTGGATTCTTGGGACATTTCATTCGCATCCGGTGTCTAGTGCGGAGCCCGGAGTTGGGGATCTAGAGCGTGGTTTCCTAAATGGTGTTGAGCTGATTCACGACGTGTGTGGCCGGGCGGCTAAGCTATGGAATAGCTCGGAGGCGCACGGAGAGGTTCGCGCGGCAGAGATTCCGCTTGCAATCATCGAAGGCTAATGCGTTTTCAGAATCACAGACGCCAACGGCAACCGGCAGTCGTTCACGGAAGGCTCGAGCTATGCCTATACGGTCACCCCGAACACGAACCGTGTCGCCACCGTAGCGGGCCCGGTCCCGAAGACCTACCTCTACGACGCCGCGGGCAACATCACGAGCGACGGCAGCACGACGTACACCTACGACGACCGTGGCCGCCTGGTGACGGCCGGTACGGCGACGTATACCTACAACGGCCTCGGTCAACGCGTGAAGAAGGACAACGGCACGGTCACGCTGTTTGCCTACGACGAGGCCGGTAATCTGATCGGGGAGTACGACTCACTGGGTAACCCGATCCGTGAGCACGTGTGGTTCGACGGCGCGCCGGTGGCCGTGAATGTGGGGAGTAACGTGCATTACGTGCACACGGATCATCTGGGTACGCCGAGAGCGATTACCGATTCAGGCACGGTGATCTGGCGCTGGGAGAGCGATCCGTTCGGGTCGACGGCGGCGCAGGAGGATCCGGATGGGGATCTGGTGGATTTCACGTACAACCTACGGTTTCCGGGGCACTATTACGACTCCGAGAGTGGACTGCATTACAACTATTTCAGGACTTATGATCCCACAACAGGACGGTATGTGGAAAGCGATCCGATTGGGCTCATAGGTGGGCCAAACACCTACGCGTACGTTGAAAACACTCCGCTGACGCTAGTCGATCCTCTGGGCCTCAATCCTTGGGAAGAAGATTGGATGCTCGAACAGCGATTCGAGCGTGATATAAACACCAGCTTCCTCGGGGAACTTTTGGCGGAAGAATTTACACCATATGGGACAGCTAAAGACGCCGCCGACCTCTGCGAAGATCCGTCGGTGTTGAATGCAGCAGGTTTCATTCCATTCGCAGGCGGACTACTGAAGCGGCTCCCTCATCTGCAAAGAGGTGCAATCGGTGACCTTCGCAAGAAACCTGGTAGCCAAGGCACATTTAAGGGGACGGATGCCCTGCGGCGAGAAAACAAGATGGCCCGCGATGCTGGGCTAACCCGTGAGCAACAAAGGCTACTTCATGATGAGATTAGTGGGCAGGGAATTGACAACTACGAGGAACTGCTGGAAATCGCAAACGATATAAAGGCGGGAAAGCTTTGACTGTATTTGAGTTTGGCAGACAGCTGGTAGACAAGAGTTGCCGTGCCGTTGTGTGCGGCATAGGAACCGGTTCTGTCGTTGGCTTCGGGTTCGGCAGTCGAACAAGGCGGGTTAAGCCCTTGAGCAATCCGTGGCTGAGCGAAACCGATCGAAACTACTCGTCGGAATTTGAGTTGACAGTATACTGCGCGTGGCGGCTGTGTTTTGAGAATCGTGTGATTTGTGGGTGGCGCGACGGTCTTGATCAGCCTTCGCATGCGAGCTTGCAGCGTCTAATCGGGAAGAGCGTGATTGGCACCGATGTGCAGAATGGAACATACGACTTAGAGATTGAGTTCGAGGGGGGCTTTCAGTACCAGGTGTTCTGCGACATTACCAATGATGCCGAAGTAACCGATAACTACGTTTTTGCCAACATTCACGAGATGGGCGCGATTGGCGTGAACTCTGAGATCGCCAACGTTGAGAAGAGGGTTAGGTTATTGCGATCGATTGAATAAGCGCGTGACTATGGAAAGGTAGGTTGAACATGAGTGCTTTAACATAGACAGGCACAGCCAATTAGAGGTTTGTGGGGTTCTAGTGGTCAATAAAAAACGAGTCATTGATTTGCGCTACCTGGAAAATGCCTCGAAAAACAGCTACGAATATGAGACTCGTCTTGACGATATTGCTGAAGTCGAACTAGAACTCCGCTCTAGCGGCGAGTGGATTCCTGGGACATTTCATTCGCATCCGGTGTCCAGTGCGGAGCTCGGCACCGGGGATCTAGAGCATGGTTCCTTAAGAAGTCGGTCACGGACACCCGCAGCAATCGCACCGACGAGGACGTCAAAGACACCGGCAATATCCTCAAACGCGTGGTCGACAATACCAGCGACCTGAGAAACCGCCTCAACAAGGTCACCGACACCAGCGGCAACACGCAGTGGGTTTACAACCAGTTCGGTGAGATCACGAGCAAGACCCAGACGATCGGCACTGTGGCGCTGACCGTGAGCTACGGCTACGATCCCCAGGGCCGCATGACCTCGATGACCTTGCCCTCCGGCAAGGTCGTAACCTACGGCTTCAACACCTACCAGCCTGCAAGCGTTACGGTCGATTTGACCACCGTGCTGACGGCCGCCACTTACGAGCCGTTTGGTCCGGTGAACGGCTGGACCTGGGGCGACGCCACGACCCGCACCAGGGTGTTCGACCTGCGCGGCCTGGAGACGAGCCACTCGCTGGCGGCCGACACGCGCACCCTGGGCTACAACAACGTCAGCGAGCTGATTACGCTCGACGATACCCGCCACGATCTGGACTTCGACTACGATGCGCTGGGCCGGTTGTTCGATTTCGATGCCCTGGGCCTGGCGCCGCTGGCCTCACAGGACTTCAGCTACGACGCCAACGGCAACCGGCAGTCGTTCACGGAAGGCTCGAGCTATGCCTATACGGTCACCCCGAACACGAACCGTGTCGCCACCGTAGCGGGCCCGGCCCCGAAGACCTACCTCTACGACGCCGCGGGCAACATCACGAGCGACGGCAGCACGACGTACACCTACGACGATCGTGGCCGCATGGTAACGGCCGGTACGGCGACGTACACCTTCAACGGTCTGGGTCAACGCGTGAAGAAGGACAACGGCACGGTCACGCTGTTTGCCTACGACGAGGCCGGTAATCTGATCGGGGAGTACGACTCACTGGGTAACCCGATCCGTGAGCACGTGTGGTTCGACGGCGCGCCGGTGGCCGTGATTGTGGGCAGTGATGTGCACTACGTGCACACGGATCATCTGGGTACGCCGAGAGCGATTACCGATTCAGGCACGGTGATCTGGCGCTGGGAGAGCGATCCGTTCGGGTCGACGTTAGCGCAGGAGGATCCGGATGGGGATCTGACGTTGTTCACATACAATCTCAGGTTCCCCGGGCAGTATTACGACTCGGAGAGTGGGCTGCATTACAACTATTTCAGGACTTATGATCCCTCTACTGGCAGGTATCTGGAAAGCGATCCGATTGGATTAGAAGGTGGGCTGAACTCTTATGGGTACGTTGACGGGAATCCCCTTGCCCTCACCGACCCGTACGGACTAGAGGCAAGCGCGGCGGCGCTTTGGTTAACGCGTGGTGCGGGCGCGGGTCTGTGTGCGGTGCCCGTACCCGGTGCGCGAGTATTGGGTCTTTCGATGATTGCTGCAACTATAGCCGGAGATACGCCAATACAACGTCGAGATGAAGCCGGGAACAAGGTTATTCCATTGGCAATCACACTCACGCCACCTGGAAACTGTGGCCCTGGCCAGCACAGAAATCTACAAGATGAAGTTGACAGCTCATGTTCGCAACCGCGAAGCTGCCGCAATCCGTTTCTGTCGGAGAGTGCGATTTTGGATCGGCTTGCAAACGGTCGTGCATGCGGTGCGGCGAGAGATAAGATCAATAAGACTTGTTTTGCCGGCGGAGATACTGATCATCGTAATGAAGCCCTTCGTGCGTGGAAGACGTTTGCGCGATGTGAGAGCAAGTTATGGCCGAATTAGACTTCCAAGAACATGCATCCGAATTCTCACAGAATGATGTCTTGCAGCGGCTAGCTAACGCAATTGATGCTGGAGGTGCGCCGCCAAGCGGTGAGATCAAAAAAGCAAAAAAGGCGTACCGCGACCTTGAGGCGGATCAGATCGACGTTTTCTTTGCCGGCAAGAGTTGGAGTGAAATAACACTCTCGAGCCTTCAGCGCGATTATCGCGGAGATCCCTCCGCATGCTTGGGATTCATGAATCGAGCAGCGTTTTGGTATTACGTCCCTGCCTTTATTCAGATCTGCATTTTGGATCCATATGATGCGGACACAATCTATGAGACGACATTGTGGCATCTCACACCAAGTGCTAGCGACATGTCGTTCACTATGTTTAGTGATTCTACGGCGACTCTGTCGCGCCAGCAAAAAGAGGCGATCTCGTGCGCTATTGCCTATATGGCCCGTGAGGAGGATGCAGCCACTGAGCATGACAATCTAGCTAAACATGCTCTTAATGAGTTCTGGGGCAAGTATTTGCCTCGGAGTAGATCAAATAGAAGGTAGTGCGGCTCGTTCCTGGTTACTGACACATGTGGTCATGCTAGGGAGAGGGGCGCGCAGGGCTATGCGAACCATGTAAATAGGATCGAGAAACTCAACAAGAGGTTAGACAAATTAAAGCGTTGGGCAAGAGATATGGGTTACAACCCGGACTGCTGACTATGAACAGAACAGAAACTACCGTAGTCTGGATCGATGGTTATCTAAAAGGCATAGCGGATCTGGCCTCGTTCGATAAAAAGCGCACCCTAAACGCTGTAGAGGTTGACCTGAATGGGCCGGATGTCGCAAAGGCGTATGAGTCCTTTTTGACGAAGAACCCAGATGTGAAAGAGTTGGGCCTTACCACTCAGTGTTATGAATTCACTGCAGCCGAGCCGCTAGACGACTGGGAGTCCGCTCTGTCGATGGCGTTGTCAGACGCTCTATCTGACCTGCCTACGGATCGCTTGGGCCGCGTCGTCTGGCAGGTGACAGAAACGCTACTCGCAGAGTCAATTTCTTCCGAAGAATCTTGCCCGCTAGTATCCCGCGTGACTATCGGACGGGCTCAGGGCAAGTGCATTTTTTTGAGCTATCAAAAGGGTCCTACGTGGTTGTAACGGCTGTCGTGGAGCGCGACCTTTAAAGCTGGAGCCAACAAGGACAGGCGCCGGTTTCGGTAGCCTATTCACCGCTCAGTCGTAATCGACGCGACAAGGCGCAAGCGCAACTTCGACCGAGACGAGCCACTCGCTGGCGGCCGACACGCGCACGCTGGGCTACAACAACGTGAGCGAGCTGATTACGCTCACAGTGTTCGTTACCGTTAGGGCATTGCCGTGACCCAAGCAAAGCTGAAAGAAATCGAAAAACTCCACCTAGAAGGAGCATCATCAATAGCCCGATTGATGGAGTTGAGCCGAGATATAGACGAAGAGGTGCGGTTTCGCGCTATCGAAGGATTAGGTTTCCTGCCAGCAACCGTCGAGTCACGAGGAGCAATAGCCAAGGCGTTATCCGATTCGGATAGTCTCGTACGTACAGCAGCAGTGGAGATAATCGGCAGCTGGCCTGCAAAACATGCTGAGCACTTACTTGTGGAAGCACTCGGTGATGTGGATGAGCTGGTCCGTGCTTCGGCAATCGTTAGCCTTGGTTCGATAGGTTCGAAGCAATCCGTTTGGTTGTTAGAAAGGACGTATCGGTCCCAATCATGTAGTAGCACAGAACAGCTTTCTTGCGCCGTTGCTCTGTATTCTCTAGGAAGGCGCGCATATCTAACCAATGCCTTAGCTTTCTTGGATCACGAGTGCTATCAGATTCGTTCCGCTGCGGCAAACTTGCTACGAGACTTTACTGCGACAAGAGATATTCCTCGCGTGCTCGAAAAACTCAGAGCATCGATCAGTGTAGAGAGTACAAATGCTGTGCGATCCTCGATACAGGCTGCAATCGAGGATCTCAAGCCTTTGTGATTGGCCAAACCATTTCGGGCGGGCACAGCAAAGGAGAAGCGGGCCAAACGGACAGGAAATCGGGGGCAAGGGGCAGGCATAGTCATGGAGAGACCAGGGCACAGCCGTCCGGCCTTCCCATTCTTGGTTAGCTAACATATAGCTTCGAATCGGCCAGACTGACATGCTAATCGCCATAGACTCTCCAAAAACAGTGGAGGCCTGCACGAGCATGTGCTGATAAGCTTGGTAGCCCAGCGTTGGGAGAATGTCGCCAAGCGACTGCGAAGTAAGCTGACATGCAGACAAAACGCCCACTGGACAATCAGAAGGTCTATGCCAATATCGCCAGGCTGATTGCGGAAACCGAGAAAATCAGCCGCGAGAATGTGTTCTATCCATTCATCGTCGGTGCCACGGTGACGTTGGTAATGGTTGCGGTTCTCAAAGTGTTTCTATGAATCTCTTCGAGACGGCCGCAACTTCCCTTTAGGCTTCCTGCCAACACTTTTGAGCCGCTGAATAGCCAGGCTCAGATACCCAAAACCGCAAAGTCCCACAGGCTGCCGAGCAATCCAGGCACCGCAGGCCGACGCCAGGAACTTCAATACTGTCACGCTACCAGCCCTTGTCTGGCGAACGTCGCTGGCCGACATACTGCGCACCAAAAGCGCACGAAACTTTCCGATATAGATATTTTTAAGTGTTGCAGCGGCGCTACGTAACCTGACTGTCATCGGACAAAACCGCCCGCAGCGTAGTAGCGCGGGCGAGGCCGACTAACCAGAAGGTTAACAGCATAAGGGGAATTACAATGAGATCAGTAGAAACAGACCCGGCAGCGGGCGGGAGGCGGCTCTGTGCCGCCTTCACGCTCGGGCTGGCGTTGCTCTGGAACCCGCTGTCTGCACAAGCGCAGGATGACGACACGAGCGACCCCGCACCCACCCTGGACGAGATTGTCGTCACCGGGTCGTACATCAGACGAAGCAATCTTCAAATTTCCACTCCGGTAACGCAGGTTGACGCAGAGGATCTTTTTAACGCCGGCACGCCGAACCTCGGCAACCTGCTCAACGACCTGCCGGCGTTCACGTCGACCTTCAGCACCGGCAACAGCAGCCGCTTCATCGGTACCGCCGGGCTCAACGCGCTCGACCTGCGGGGCCTCGGGACTTCGCGAACGCTGGTGCTGGTTGACGGCAAACGACACGTTTCCGGCAGCGCCGGCAGCGCACGCGTAGACGTCAATTCGATTCCGATCGATCTGATCGAACGTGTCGAAGTGATCACCGGCGGCGCGTCGGCGACCTACGGTGCCGACGCCGTGACGGGTGTCGTGAACTTCATCACGAAGGACGACTTCGAAGGTATCCGCTTGCGGTCGCAGCACGGCTTTGCCGAAGACAGCCCGTTCGAGCGCACGAGTCTTTCCTTCATTGGAGGTGCGAACTTCGCGGACAACCGCGGCAACTTCGCTTTCGCAGCCGAGTACGACCGGCAGAACGACATGTTCGCAAGCGACCGCGACAACCACTTGTCGCAGGCTTTTCGGGAGGTGGATAACCCGGCCGACGGCGACTCCCCCGGCGTGAACGACGGCATTCCCGATCAGATCTGGGTTCCGAACGCGGGGTTCAACGTCTACGGCCCGGGTTTTGGCGCGTTCAGCGCCGGCGGTCAGAGCTACGTGTTTGATCCTGGTGGTCAAATCAGGCTGCAAGAGGCGGGAATAGATTATGGCCGCGCCGAATGCTCGGATTGCGACTTCTTCGACACCCGCGAGGTGCAGCAGCTCCAGCCGGAGCTCGAGCGCTGGTCGGTGAGCACGTTTGCGCACTTCGACCTGACGGACAACGTGCGACTCTACGGCGACATAAAGTTCGTCAACGTAGAGACGGTCTCGAACAGCACGTCGGGTCCGTTCGATACGCCAACGTCGCCGATCCTGATTTTCGAGGACAACGCTTACATCGATCAGGCACCCGGTCTCCGCGCCATCTTCGACAACAACGATCTGCCGGTGATTGCCGCTGACGATCCGCGGATCGCCCAGCGCGGGCTCGAGTATCTGGCGGTGTGGCGCATCAACAACGAATTCCCCCGGGGCGAGAACAACGAGCGCCAGACCTTTCGCATCGTGGCGGGCCTCATGGGTGACCTCGGTAACTGGACTTACGACGTCAGCGCAAACTACGGGCGCACCACAACCACGCTGCTGTCGATCAACAACCGGATCAACGACCGGTTCTTCGCCGCCACCGATGCGGTCGACGACGGCAACGGCGGCATTGCATGCCGCGTAGCGGTCGATCCGGATGCGTTCCTGTACACGGGTGATGCGCCAACCGGCATCGTCGATCCGAGCGCCTGTGTGCCCACGTCCGTCTTTGGCCGCGGTGCGCTGAGCGCCGAGTCCGCCGAGTACTGGAACGCGGCCACGACGAGTCGCGCCGTGATCCAGCAGAATGTGTACACGGCAATCGTGACCCATAGCGACCTGCTCGAGCTCCCGGGCGGCGACGTCGGTGTGGCCTTTGGCCTCGAGCGGCGTGAAGAGCGATCCACGGATCGTCCGGACCCCTTGTCGGCGACGGGCGCAACGTTCCTCAACGCGTTACAGGTCGAGCGAGGTCAGTTCGACGTCAACGAGGCCTTTGCGGAGTTCTATCTGCCCGTTCTAAGTGACCTCCCGGCGATCGAGCAGCTGGACGTCGAGGTGGCGGCGCGCTATGCCGACTACTCGACGAGCGGCTCCAACACGACCTGGAAGGCCGGCCTGATCTGGTCGCCCATCGAGGATCTGCGCATTCGGGGCACCGTGTCGGAAGCCATCCGTGCGCCGGATATCGGCGCCCTCTTCGGTCCGCAGAACCAGAACTTCTTTGCCCGCCGGGATCCGTGCGAAGCGGCGAGAATCCAGGACGCGCGCACGACGCCAGAGATCCGCCAGGCGAACTGTAATGCGCTCGGCATTCCCACGGGATGGGTCACTCCGGTCAACTTCTCGGTCGAAGGCCTGTCGGGCGGCAACCCGGAGCTCCAGCCGGAAACCTCCGACTCGTTTACGATCGGCTTCGTGTATCAGCCGTCATGGTTCGAAGGGTTCGACATTACCGTCGACTACTGGGACATCGAGATCGTTGACGCGATCGGCACGCCGGGAGCGGACAACATCACCAATCGGTGCGTGGACGATCCAAACGGTATCGACAACCAGTTCTGTGCGTTGATTACCCGCGATCCGAACACGTTCGAGCTGACCTTCATCCGCAACGTTACGGCCAACCTGCAGAAGCTCGTTGCGAGCGGCTACGACGTGGAAATGACCTATTCGCGCGATATCGCCGGGAACCCGTTCCGGGCCCGCCTCGTGGCAAGCCTGCGCGAGGAAGACCTGTTCTTCCCGTTCCAGAGTGACCCTGATCAGCAGGAGCGAAACCACGGTCTCGCCGAACGGCCGGAGCTGGCCTTCAATCTGTCGCTGTCGTATCGGATTGCCGAGTGGCGAATGAACTGGGAGACGCGCTTCATCGAAAGCGGCAAACGGTTTGCGTTCGAGACCCTGGCCAACAACCCGGACATCTCGTCGGAGATCGACACCGGGGATATCTATTACCACGACATCAACACGAGCTACTTCCTGAACGATACGTGGGAGATCTTCGCCGGCATCGACAACCTGTTCGATGAAGATGCGCCGATCGGCTATTCCGGTCGCGGCGAGATAAGCGGCAACTACGACAACATTGGCCGTTTCGGCTACATCGGGTTTCGCGCCGATTTCATGTGATCGGCCATCTCGCGTTAAAGGGGCGGCGAATTGTTTCGCCGCCCCGCGATCTGCCGGTGCCGAGATCAGTCAGCGCCGCAGCGATGTGATGGCATGGATAATGCCGTCAAAAAAGTGGGTCAACTCGCTTATTCGGGTAATTAATGGATATTCTTCACTATTTGCTACTTATTGATCAATTAGCGCAGAATTGGTACGCTGCTGCCCGGAAAACAGGTGCGTAGCACCTGCACTCAACCCACTAGCGATAACGGAGGATGTAGAGATGAAAGTCAGATCCAATGTGAAAGCAGGACCCGGCGGTAGTACGGGTGGCGGTACGCCGCCGCGTCAGCGGGTCAACACTCGATGAGCCCAATCGCCTGAGAGACCTCTAGCGTTTGCGAAACTCTTTAATCCTATTTGAGATCCGAAAGACAACAGAGGATACAAATATGAAAGTCAGATCAAACGTAAAAGCGGGACCCGGCGGTAGCAGCGGCGGCGGTCAGCCGCCGCGGCAGCGGGTCACCGTTCGATGATTCTCATCGCCTGAAAGACTTCTCGCGTTTTGCGAGCGTCGTTAATCCGATTTGAGATCCGAAAGACAGCAGAGGACATAGACATGAAAGTCAGATCAAACGTAAAAGCAGGACCCGGCGGTAGCACCGGTGGCGGATTGCCGCCGCGTCAGAGGGGTTGATGAGCCCCATCGCCTGAGAGAACGACAACCCGGCACAACCGGAGGTTGTGCCGGGTTCCCCTCCCACAGAAAGCCTTGTCTTACGGATTAGCGCTCTAGTTCCAGATGTCCGCAAGACTGACGTTGACACCCGCGTAATACGTGCGCCCCGCAAAGCCCTGCCTTCCCGAGGGGCCGTTGAGCGATCCCTGGACCTTGTCCGGCGCCTCGTCCGACAGGTTCCTGATGCCGGCATAAACGCGAATGCTTTCATCGAACGTATAGCCAAACTGGAGATCGTGGTTGACGAACGGGTCCACGAACGGATCGTCGATGATGTTGGCCGCATTGTCGCGCTGGGCGTTGATCAGCGGCGGTCGCAGCGTCTTGCTGCTGTAGTTGAGGCCGTAGTTGGCGTCCCAGTCACCGTACTGCCAGCCGAGGTCGAAGTTCACCACCCATTCCGGTGACGATCCGCCGGTGTCGGTATTGAACAGTTCCTTGTCGTCGGTGAGGATCGGCAGCGGCGACTTCTGAATTTTCAGCTCGTCGAGGAAGGTGCCGTTGAGCGACGCCCTGAGATCGCCAATGCGGGTGGTCGGCAGTTGATAGACGGCGTTGAACTCGTATCCGGAAGTCTGGATCTCTGCAACGTTGACCGACTGCAGTTCGACAAAATTGGCCGCGCCGGTCGTCGGGTCACGACTCAAGAGCGAGCAGAAGATGTTGTCGAGCGTCGCGGAGTCGTAGCAGGCGTTGAAAATGGCGATCTGGTTCGGCCGGATCACGGCATCTTCGATGTCGATGTTGAAGTAGTCGATGCTGATGCTCAAGCCCTCGACAAACGTCGGTTGCCAGACAAAACCCACGGTCTGTGTATCCGCCGTTTCCTCTTTCAGCTCGGGGTTGCCGCCCTCGATTGCCGGAAAGAACGTGCCCAGCAGCGGGTCGAAGGTAGTCGGGTCGACACCAATGGCGTTGAGCGCAGTTGCGCAGTTGGCGGCGCGCGTCGGTGAGCCGAGATTGACGTTGTCGATGTCGCACGGGTCCTGCGCGAGACTGATCGAAATGTTGGTTCGGGGTTCGAACAGTTCACCGACGTTTGGCGCGCGAACGGCCGAAGATATGGTGCCTCGAAAGCTGAATCCGCCCGCCGTGTCCCAGATCAGGCCGGCTTTCCAGGTTCCCGTCGAACCAATCGTCGAATAATCCGAGAACCGGTACGCGGCGTCGACCGTCAGGCCGCGAAGCCAGGGGCCCACGTCCCCGAACAGCGGTGCCGAGACTTCGAAGAATGCCTCGGTGACGTCGAATTTGCCGCTCAGATCCGTTCCCGCTATCCACGCGACGGTCCGGTCGGAGCCGGAGATCTCGTCGAACACGATCGACGACTCTTCCTCGCGATACTCCGCACCGAGTACAAAACTCACGGCGCCGCCCGGGACGTCGAAAAACGGCGAGCTGTCGCCGGCGAGGTAAGCCGTGACGATCGTCTGGGTGTTCTCGAGATCGCTGGTTGTCGGCTGCCAGATCCAGTCGCGTGCGGCGTCGTTCAGGCTGTCGTCGGTCGTGAACGGATTGAACGGCAGGCAGCCGCTGTTGGGGCCGGCCGTAAACGTCGCCGGGCCCAGGCTCGGGTCGAAGGACGTCGAGATGAAATCGATCGGCAAGGTGTTGAAGCTCGCAGGGTCGAGATTGCTGCGGCAGACGATGTTCCCCGAACCGTCGTCCACCGAGTCCACGGCGGCGAGGTAACGGTCGTACAGACGGTTGTTGCGCAGGAGTTCACGCCGGTCCGTTTCACCGCGGTTGAAGGCAATGTCGTAGCGCAGCCAGTCGGACAGATCACCCTCCGCGCCGAGGATGATGCGGTAGGTTTCCTTGTCGGTTTCGTAGTCGAGCACCCCGGCGTCCAAGTCCCAGCGATTGTAGAAGATAGGCGGTCCGCCCGGCGGACCCGCGGCCGCGAGGACCGAAGCTGGCAGGAAGGCGTTGTCGCGCGCAACGCTCGTGCCCACGGTCAGCGAATGCTGTTCGAGCTGCGCGTTCGTGACGTCCGAGAAAATCAGGCTACTGTAGGGCCTGAAGGCCGCCGACACATCGTAATGACTCTTGAGGGTCAGGATCGTGCGTTCGTTTTCCGGACGAATCGCCTGCGCAAACAACAGCCAGTTCGGAATGCCGTCACCGCCGATTTCGCCGGTACCTCCGAAACTGCCGACGTTGACGCCGTGCTCGAACGGCGTGCCGTCGCCGTTGAACCCGGCGCTGAAGATTTCGAACGGATCGATCCTTGCACCACCGTTGGTGAAAAACGCCTCCTGCGTACCGGGTCTCAGCACAAACTCGGGTACCGGACCGTCGAGGTTGTTGATGCGCTCATGCACATTCGTGCTGGAATCCGCGCGCGCCGTGGCGGGCACGAGCGGCCGTTTGCCGTAGGTCAGACTCGCCGTAATGTTGCCGCGCCCGTCGTGGAAGTTGCGCCCCGCGGTCAGCGAATACTCCTGGTCCTCGAAATCGCCCTCTTCAGCGTCACCGTACTGGGCGTTGAAGGCCAGGCCTTCGAAGTCGTCTTTCAGGATGAAGTTGACGACGCCCGTGACGGCGTCCGCGCCGTAAATGGCGGATGCACCGCCGGTAAACACGTCCACGCGTTCGATCATGGCCAGCGGAATGGCGTTGACGTCGACGGCGGACGAGCCGCTCGCGCCGCTGACGAAGCGCTGCCCGTCGACCAGGACCAGCGTCCGGTTCGTGCCGAGGTTGCGCAGGTTCAGGAAGTTTTCGCCGTTGCTGACTTCGCTTTCACCCTCAGAGCCCACGAGTGCACCCACTTCGTTGACGAGTTCCTGGATGCTGGTCCTGCCCGTGTACGCCATGTCCTGGCTGCTGAGCGAGGTAATCGGACTGGGCGACTCGAGATTCGGCGTCCTGATCCGCGTGCCGGTTACGACTACTTCGTCGAGCGCATCGGAATCGGATTGCGCCAATGCGGGCTCCGCCGTCGCACACAGCGTAACGGTCAAGGTCAAACACGTGAACTTGATGATTTTCATAAGCTTCCCCAGCCAGAACTCATCCGAAAACCGGATCGAAACAATAAAGATAGGTTCTAGACGAAACGCCGCCGAAAAAATAATGCGAGCGACACTAGTTATGATGCAAACCGCAGTATCGTCGCGTCAGTTGCGTCTGTGGTCCTTGGGAGAAACGCCGAAGTGTCGCCTGAAGGCCGCACTAAAGTTTCCAGCGTGACGATATCCAACGGCTTCCGCGATAACGCCAATGCTGATGGATTCGTCGCGCAACAGCCGCCTCGCCATTTCCATTCGCCTCGCCTGCACGAACTCGGCAATGGTTATTCCGAAAATGCATTTGAAGTCGTGCCGCAGCCGGGTGCGGTTGACACCCACGCGACGCGCCAGCTGTTCGACGGTTGGCGGCGAAACAAGATGCTCTTCGAGGATTCGGCGCGCGAGTTGCACCCGGCCAAGCGCCTGAACCGACGGCGAGCCGGGCTCCTGCTCCTCGTCGCTGCACTGTCGCATCGCATCCACGAACAGGCACAACATTTCCATCGTTTTGGCTTCGTAGAAACGGCTGCGCAAGGCGCCGGAATACGGGGCTTTCACGAGGTCGAAGACGCCGTTGGCCATTGCGGGCGTCAGAGGCATTGCGCAGGACCTGAACCCGGCATCCGGATCCTGAAAGGAGGCCAGCATCGATGGCGTTTCCTGTTCGCTGAGCCCCATCAGTTGCGCAAGGCGGTCCGAGCGTACGTGAATGGTCAGCGACGCAAAACGCTCGTGTTCCAGGATGCGCATCTCGTGCGCGTAGTTGCCCGGGATGCTCGTGATTTCAGCCGCGCCGCGCTCGACGTGCACGCGGGCGCCGTCGCGATCCGCGATCTCCAGCTCCCCCGAGACGACCATGCGGATCGACAGGACGTCATTCTGAGGGCTGACGACATAGTCGAAAGGGCTCAGGTAGGTGCACTCGGCGACGCAGATCAGCATCTCGTCGTTCAGACGGGCGACATCCCAGTACCCGGCGCCTTTGCCGGGATTGATCGCGAGCCGAATGAAATTGTCCGCGCCAGAGGGCTGCGTGACCCGCGGCGCGGAGAACTGCTCGGCGCGTTCCCCGCAATCGGCGTTGAATCCGCGATACACGCGGTTGACGTTGCTTCTGACGACGTCGCCGCTGGTCATCTGCCCGTACTCTCGAGAATGCGCCCGTAAACGCTAGCCTACTGCATTCGCCGAATCGAAACGATACGCACGGGTGCTGTCAGGATCTGGCCTTCGATGTACTCGATGTCCGTCGGCGCGTCGGCTCTGCCGGTATGGATTTTCGCTACCACATCCATACCGCCGGTGACCTGACCGAATACCGCAAAACCCAGGCGGTCCTCGAAGCGCTCTCCGCCGTGGTCAAGCACCGGGTTGTCGCCGATCGAAATGAAGAACTCGGATTGCGCCGTCCCGGGCATGAAGCGCGCCATTGACAGCGCTCCGTCCGAATGACTCAAGCCGGTTATGTCCGTCGATTCGTGGGCGATCGGCGGGAACGGCGGCTCGGGGTTCGTGTCCTCGGCGCCGATGATCTGCATGCCACCCTGAATGACGCTGATCGGCAGCGGGTTGTTGTCGTTGTCCGGCCGTACCGTGCGGTAGAACGCGCCACCGTCATAGTGGCCGCCGTCGACGTAAGCGAGGAAGTTGTTGGCCGTGACGGGCGCCTGCTCCGGATACACCTCGAACTCGATCGTGCCGGCCGAGGTTTCCATCAGCAGCGGAACGGCATCATCGGCGGCACCCCCGGAGTCGGGTTCTGCGGCCGGTTTCTCCGCGCAACCCTGCAAGCTCAGAACCGCAAATCCAAGCGTCAGCAAGGCGGATATCGTATATCGGGTCATTGTTCGTTCTCCTGAGCGCTCGGCCGGGCTGTGTTTAGGCGTACTGCCGCTAATATCAGGCAACACTATCCAAACGACAACACCCAACCCGCTCACCGCAGCGTCCGTCCGCCGGTAAATCGTCGTTGCGCAATTTGTCATTCTCCCAAGGCAGGGGCAAACTCGGTGGATGGATACCACTCGCGCGACAGCCTTCTTACCTGTAAAGCGGCTTCTGGCAATAGCGGCCACTGCCCTGTTGAGCGCCGGCTGCGCATCCGTCGACGGCGTGTTCGAACCGGCATGCATTGCCTTCGAAGGCGATCGCGTAACGCTCGATAGCGGCCGCTTCGAGTGGGCGCGGTTTACCGATGTGCGCCGGATCGGTGAAGACGGCAAGGAGATCGATCCGTTTCCCGATTATCCGAAGAACGGCCGCTACAGCGTGCAGTCACAAACCATCGAGTTCCGGACCGACGACGGAGACCGTCTCGACGATCACTATCTTCTGCAACACGACGGTTCGCTGTACCTGTTGACGTCCGAACAAAACACACGATTTTCCGCGGACTCGAGCCTCCCCGACTGCGTGCTGCGCCGCAGCGACTGAAAACGGTTTTGACAGCGCTCTTCCGCTTTCCGCGGGCCTTTTTTGCGTCCGAATGCAGTACCTGACGGAACTGAGAACCGCATCACACTATCTAAAAGACTGTCGCGAATAACCGACGGTTATTCGCTTGCGGTGTCCTTACCGGATTTGATTAGCTGATCACTAGCGGATTCAAGGGCAAAACCGCTCTTCGAGGTGTGCTGATGATCGGTCTCAGGCGATGTGTTTCGGTAATGTTTGCGGTGGCTTTTTGCTCGGCCGTCAGTGCGTCGGCGAGCGACGTGCGCATTGGTTACAGCGAGCCGCTCGAGGCCCTTTCTTACGGACGCGCATCGGGTGAATTCCAGAAGCTACGCGCTGCCGGCGTGCAGAAAATCGGCTTCAATGCGTTCAGCCGCCATTTCGATATTGCGCTGACGCCGAATCACACCTTGCTCGACGCCGTCGGGCGCGAAGCGCTCGGCTCGGAGCTCGAGATCTACCGCGGCTCGCTGGCAGACAGCGCCGGTTCCTGGGCGCGCATCGTTATTGCCGACGGCCTGCCGCGCGGCCTCGTGTTTGACGGTAAAGAAATGTATGCCATCGAGGCGGAAGGCGGTGAAGCTCGTATCTACCGCCTCGCCGACATGCACGTTGCACCGGGTGCGCTCGCGTGCGGTCACGCGGCGGGCATGGCGAGCAACGGCGCCGAGTTGTTCAAGACCGTCATCAATGAAACGGCGCCCGTCGTGCTGGCCGCGCAAGGCGCCACCTCGGAAATCGACGTTGCGGTTGTTGCCGACTTCGAGTTTGCGACGGACAAAGGCAGCAATGCCGAAGCCGCAATGATTACCCGCATGAACAACGTCGACGGCATATTCAGTTCGCAGCTCGGCGTGCAGATCAACGTCGGTCGCGTCGACGTGTTCGACGAGGCGAACGACCCGTTCACGGACCAGACCAACGCCAGCAGCCTGCTCGACGAAGTCGCCGACTTCCGCTCCGGCAGCGCCGCGCAGCGCGCCAACGGACTGACGCACTTGTTTACGGGCCGCAACCTCGACGGCTCCACCGTGGGGATTGCGTTTGGCGGAGCCCTTTGCCTGAACCGCTTCGGTGCCGGACTGACACAGGCGACGGGCAGCGTCACGATCGACAGCCTGATCGTCGCGCACGAGCTGGGACACAACTTCGGCGCGCCGCACGATGGCACCAGCGACGGCAATTGCGAAAGCGAGCCGCAGACCTTCCTGATGGCGCCGAGCATCAACGGCAGTGATACCTTCTCGAACTGCAGCATTACCGAGATGCAGGACGACGTAGGCCGCGCGTCCTGCATTACGGCGCTCGCCAGCGTCGACGTTGCGGTTGCGGCGGGTGCACAGCCTTCGTCGCTGTTCGTGGGCGATAGTGCGGCGCTCACGTTCGACGTCACGAGTGCGGGCACCGAGGCGGCAAACAACGTGACCATGGCCGTCAGCGTGCCCACGGGCCTTGCGCTCGATCGCTCCTCGACGACCGCGGGCAGCTGCACCAACGGCGCCGGCAGCGTCGACTGCACGATCGGTTCGCTGGCCGCCGGCGCCGGGGCTACCGTGACCGTGTTCCTGACGGCTGAAACGACGGGCTTGCGAGACGTCGTGGCCACCGTGTCCGCAACGGGCGATGCAAACGCCGGCAACAATACGGCTACGACCCGCTTTACCGTTACCGAGGCCATCGATCTCGTCGCGAGCACACCAGCGACAGCACAGCTGACGATCAATCAGGGCGCAACGCTGCGACCGTCGGTCGAGAACCGCTCGTCGATTGCGGCCAGTAACCCTGTCGTGACGATTGCGCCGAGCGCAGGCCTGCGTATCGATAGCGCAAGCTGGCCGGTCGGAAACTGCACCGTCTCGGGTGGTCAGGCACGCTGTACGGCGACGAGCCTGGCGGCTGGCTCGACGCAGACGATCGACGTGCAGGTTACGGGTGTAGCCGAAGGTCAGCAGAGCTATTCCGTATCCGCAACGGCTGACGAAGCGGATCGCGATACTTCGAACAACAGCAGTTCATCACAGGTGAACGTCACGACGGCATCGTCGGCGCCGGGCGGCGGAGACGACTCCGGTGGCGGGTCCCTGGGCTTTGCGATGCTGCTGGTGTTGTCATCGCTGATCGTTATCCGGGTTCGCCGTCGCCGGGTTGCGAAGGCCTCTTCCTGACGGGAACGCCCGGCTTCGACGATTCCGGGCTCTACGGCGTCTCGTCGAGTCTGGCGAGAACGTCGGACGCAAACTCGAGCTGGCGTTCGCACAGCTCGTACGCATTGGCGTTGTTCCCTTTGTATACCGTCACCATCGTGCGGAAATCGTCGCTCTCCGCCATGGCTTCGAGGTCAAAACTGCGAATGTCGACCATGCGGTCTTTCTCCAGGTCGACCGATAACGTAATGGCGCTGTATACCGGGTGCCCGTAGTCGGCCGTCTGTCTGCGCAGCGAGCGCCGGATTTCGCGGTGCGCCTCCGCCAGCTGATCGTATTGAATCAACTGGCGCCGAAGCGAGTCGTCGCGGAGTATCTTGAGGTCCCCGCTCGACAACATCTCCACAAACGTTACCGAGCGTCCGGTTGGTACCGTGCCCGCCGTCATGCGCACCAGGGACTCGCGAACATTGGCGTCGTCCATGGATTCGGAAACCGTGCCGTCCGGCGACAACACCACGGAGGCTACATGATCGAGCGCGGCGAGGCCTCGTGCATACGTGTTCATGCAGTGCTCGAGGCTTCTCGAGATAGCGTCGAAATCGCCTTTCAGGCGTTCCTGGTAGTCGCGCTCGAGCTGCCGGTCAAGACGACCCTGGTTCCAGTCTTGCGCCTGAAGGCCCAGGAACACACCAACGACGACAATCACGAAGTCGAATACGAGCGCCGTCCAGTTTTGTTCAACAATGTGCTGGCGGAAGCGGCGAAGCATGGTCTGGCTCCTCGACGAACGAGCATAAAAGGCAATCGATACGGCCCGCATAGCGTATAGCACTCACGCCCGCGATTCGAGGCACGGCGGGAAGGTGCTACGCCGCACTTACGCACGCGCGGCGGGTCGAAGCCCTTGTCCGCATATGCCTTGGACCAGTGCTTTAGACTATGCTGACGGGCGCAACGGCAACAGACCGACGGGGCGAACATGCCAAAGCAATCGAGAGTGGTGAACGACACGACGCCGGGGCGTTACCCGGCTGTGGTCGGACTCGTAATGATCCTCGCAGGGTCCGGTGCTGCGTCCGCCGCCGAAGTCTCCGCGTATGCTTCGTTGACGAGCGATTACGTGTGGCGCGGCGTGTCGCAAAGCGATGGTCACGCGGCCGCGCAGCTGGGTCTCGACGTGAGTTTCAATCGAGGTTTCTATGCGGGTGCGTGGGCGTCGTCGGTCGATATCGATCAGCGTCCGCAGAACCGTCGCAATATCGAGGTTGCTTATTATGCCGGCTACTCGGCAGAGCTGGGTGAGCGTTGGTCGCTGGGCGGCCGGGTCGTGGCGTTCACGTATCCGGGCCAGGAGGGCGCGGTCGATTACGACTACCAGGAATATTCCCTGATCGCCAACTACAACGATGCGCTGTGGCTGGAGTACGCCTATTCCCCGGGTATCTACGCCACGGATCAGGAATCGCATAACGTCGAGATCTACGGAGAACTTGCCTTGCCGCTGGACCTCGTGCTGGGTGTGGGGGCAGGCCGCTACGATGCTGCCGCAGCGTTCGGCGACCACTATCATCACTGGCAGATCGGCGTTACCCGAGGTATTGGACCGATCGATGCCGATCTGCGCTTCCACGACACGGACGACTACGTGCCCGTGGTCAGCTCACGGCAACGCAGCGAGCCGCGGGTCGTGTTGACGCTCCGGGCCCTGTTCTGATTGAGCGACATCTGAATGGATGTTCTTGGATTCCCGAGCCACGGCGGCACACTCGAGATCCGTCCGCATCGTCTGAAGGAGCGTACACGCGTCCATGCGTCCCGCGCGCTGATTCTGTTCGAGTAGCTCCGTGACGCGATCGCCGGCCATCTCCGGCGACAGCGACAACAGGAGTGCCGCCATGCCGCTTACGTGGGCGGCTGCCAGCGACGTGCCGGAGCGGAATTCGTAGTCGTTGCTGGGTATGGCGACCAGCACGCGTTCGCCGGGCGCAAGAATGGCGGGCCGGGTATCGTCCGTGTGCATGCCGGAAGTCTCATCGCCCTGGCCGCCCTGCACGCCGACTGCAATGACCTCGCGCATGCTCGCGGGGAAATCCTCCGTGCTGCTCGTGTCGTTCGGGTTGGCGGCGACAATCACGACGCCCAGCTCGTGCGCTTTTCGGAGCAGGCGAGATACCAGCGGGTCGTAAGGTCCGTTCAGGCTCAGGTTGATAATGTCGGGTGGCTCCTCGAGCGCCGTGTCCAGCGCCTTCGACAGCGTGAAGCTGTCGCAGATGGCGCCCTTGCCCCCGCCACCCGACCAGCAGGCCACGTAGGCATCGATCGTGGCGTCGGGCGCAATACCCACAATGCCGCGGGCATTGTTGGCGCGCGCGCCTATGACGCTGGCTACGGCCGTACCGTGCAGCGACTCGACTTTTGCATCGGGCCGTTCGAAGCGATTGACCCGGCGCAGCTGTCCGGCAAGGTCCTCATGTTCGAAGTCGACGTTGCTGTCGACAATGGCGACCTTGACGCCCGCACCCGTCGTGTATCGATGGGCGCTGCCGATATCGAGTTCGTCCAGAACGTGCTGCAGATTGGCATAGGTGTCGTCGTAGCGTTCGGCCACGCTGGTCCCGGTTTCGAAAACCTGCAGGGGTTGCGCCGATTCGACCCGCGAATCCTGTTCGAGCTTCGAGATAATGGCTTCCGGGTCGACGCCTGCCGGAACCCGCAACACCGAGCAGTAGATACCGAGTGAACGTATGGGCCACTCGTCGACGGCCTCGAGTGCGTACTCGGCGGCCACGCGCCGCGCCATCCTGCGAACCTTGGCCGACACGGCGTAACGTTTGCGGTTCTGGTAAGGAGGCCCGGCGCCGGCTGAAGATCGCTTCGCGTCGCGGTTGTCGAAGGTCACGAGGATGTCGCGGGCGCCTTCGGCGTCCGCGTGGGTCACGGCCGGCAAGGACAAGCCGACAAAAAAGACGCCCGCGAGCAGCCAGATTGAGCGAGCGCCAGTCATTCGTTCACCTTTCGGTATGTACGGGCAGCTGCACCGCAACCACCTCGATCGATACGATCTCGTCCCGAGCCTCCATCTTCCCGGTGATGGCTTCGAGTTCCGCGATCGACGACGCCGGCAGGCTGACGATACCGCGCATTGCCGTGGATCCGTTCAGCTCGGCGGTGTCTCGAATGCCGATAGACTCGAGCAGGGCTTGTCGGCTTTCCGCGGCAACACCGGCGGCAAATTCGACCCTAATGACGTAGTCCGTGAGCGTCTCCACGCCGGTTGCGGTTGCCGTTTCGTAAACAGCGGGTGCTGCCTGTCGATCGCTGAAATCGACGAGCGCCAGTGTGCCGGCAAACAGCGCAGCCGTAAGCGCTGCCGCCGCCAGGTACATGGGCGTCCTCCGCGATCGATTCGACACCTCGGCATCGAGCAACGCATTGAGCCGTTCGACATCGGGTTCAGTGACCAGGGGCGTCGGCGTTTCCTCCTGCACGGCCTCCGCGATTTGCCTGAGCTCCCGCTCCGCAGCCTGGTAGCTGTCAGAGCCGGCAAGCTGTTCTTCGACGTAGTTACGCTCGTCCGCCGACAGCGTGCCGTTGACGTACCACGGCAAGAGGCCTTCAACCGTGTCGTGATGGGTCTGTTTGCTTTGCGTTTTCATCTCGCCTTACCTCGGGGCCTCAAGACCATGGCATTACGATGCCGAGTCTTTCAGCACACCCTTGAGCTTGCGTCTTGCGTGAAACATTCGAGTCTTGACCGTGTTGACCGGGCAATCGGTCACCTCGGCAACCTCTTCGTACGACATACCGACGTAGAACACGAGCACGACGGCAAGCCGTTGCGCGGCCGGCAAGGTATCCACGCCATGGCGAATCCAGTCGCGATCTTCGGGCGATCCGTCTTCCGCGGCGGGCACGTCGTCGGGGTCGAAATCCGGCGCGATCGCGAGTGACTTCTTCGATAGCCGCTTCAGCGCCTGCCGGTACGCAATCCCGAAGATCCAGGTAGATACCTTCGACGAACCCCGAAAGCTTTTTGCGCTGCGCCACACTGCGAGCATGACGTCGTTGACAATTTCGTCCGCAACGCCGTGCGAATGGGTCATGCGGAAGGCGAACCGGAACAGGCGGGTGTAATAGCCGCGGTACAGCGTTTCGAGCGCACGGCGATCCTGCCCTGCGACCGCGGCGACGAGTTCGCGCTCGTCACGCACGGTGTGCGCGCCCTCCCGCCGGGTATCTGCCGTGTTGTCCGCTTGCATGAGTGGCCGGTCCAGACTCGAACATTAAGTATTAGTACCCGCCGGGATTCCAAAAGGTTCAATCCCCCCGAAATTTCTGCGTTCTTTCGCCGCCTTTGAACCTGCTCGCCGTGTGCCCGGTACCCAGCGGTACCAGGCAGCAGTTTTTGCGACGGGTTTACACAAAGGATTTTACGATGTTTGATTTCAGCAGGTTTCGGGTACTGGGCGTTATTCTCCTCGTCTTCGGTTCCGCCGTGCTGACCGCGTGCGGCGGTGGCAGCGGTGCAGGCACGACGACCACCCCGCCACCCCCACCGCCGCCCCCTCCACCGCCTCCGCCCCCTTTCGAAGCGACCTTCGGCGCCATACAGGACAACGTGTTTACACCCACCTGCGCCACGTCCGGCTGTCACGCCGGCGCCGGTGCGCCCGGGGGGCTCATGCTCGACGCCGCGAACAGCTTTGGCCTGCTCGTCGGTGTTGCGAGCGCGCAGGTTCCCGCGATTCAGCGCGTTGCGCCCGGCGATCCCGACAACAGCTACCTGATTCAGAAACTCGAAGGGACGGCGGCCGTCGGTCAGCAAATGCCGCGTGGAGGGCCCCCGCTCGATCAGCCGGTCATCAACGTCATCCGGCAATGGATCAGCGACGGTGCGCTCGACAATCGCACGCCGCCCACGGACCCGATTCGCGTGGCGGGCCTGGTCCCGGCGCCGGGCGCCGATCTGACGGCTGCGCCCGCCGACATTACCGCGACCTTCGATCGCGAGCTGAACGCAACGACCGTCAACGCGACAAGCTTCGTTCTCGAGGCCAGCGGCGGCGACGGCACGTTCGGCGACGGCAACGAAACGCAAATCGCCGGTGCGGTCTCGGTGCCTGCCGGCAGTCCGGCAACGGCCGCAATGGACCTGTCAGCGCTTACGCTGGGCGACGACACCTATCGCGTGACCCTCGTGGGGGACGGCGGAGCGGCAATCGCCGATCTCGACGCCAATGCCCTCGACGGCGAGTTCACGGGCGCGTTCCCGTCGGGCGACGGCACGGCCGGCGGCGACTTCACGGCCACGTTTACGCTCACGGGCACCGCTCAGGGCATTACTTTCGACGAAATCCAGGCGACCGTGTTTACACCCAACTGCGCCACCTCCGGCTGTCACCAGGGGGCAGGCGCGCCGCAGGGTCTCGTGCTTACGGCGGGTGACGCGTTTGCCAATCTCGTCAACGTCGCAAGCATGGAAGTACCGACCCTGCTGCGGGTCGAACCGGGCAACCCGGACGACAGCTATCTCATTCAGAAGCTCGAAGGCACGGCAGCCATCGGCGGCCGTATGCCACTCGGCCGGCCGCCGCTGGATCAGGCCGTGATCGACAACATCAGGCAGTGGATCGCTGACGGGGCGGCGGAGCAATAGGCATGGCGGGATTCAGGATCCGATCGATAGCCCGATCGATGGCAAAGGGCACTGCCGTACTGCTGGCCTCCGCCGCACTCCTGCTTTTTGCGGAGAGTGCGTTGGCTGAGCCTTACCTGGCGGTGCAGAAAGGACTGCACTGCTCGGCATGCCACAGCCATACGGCGGGCGGCGGCCGACGCATCGCTTACGGCAATGTCTTTGCGCAAAACGAAATGCCCGCTGATACCAGCGGCGGGCAGAGCCTGTGGACAGGTCAGGTCATGGAATTCCTGGCCGTGGGCGGCAATTTCCGCACGCGCTACGAATCGATCGACGTGCCCAACAACGACAGCACGTCCGAATTCGACGTGACGCGCGGCACCGTGTACCTCGAGGCGACGCTAATACCGAACCGGTTGTCGGTCTACGTGGACCAGCAGTTTGCGCCGAGCGGCAGCCTGAACCGGGAGGCCTACGCAAAAGTGCGTGATCGATCCGGCCGCTGGCATCTCGCCGCCGGGCAGTTCTATTTGCCTTACGGCCTGCGCCTGCAGGACGACACGGCATTCGTTCGCCAGACGACCGGCATCAACTTCGAAACGCCGGACCGCGGTGTGCAGCTGGGCTACGAGCATGGCTCCTGGTCGACGATCGTGTCGGCAACCAACGGCAGCGGCGGTGGTGGCGAAGTCGACGACGGCAAGCAGTTCAGCGCCGTCACGAGCTGGGTCAGGCCCGGCTGGCGTGTCGGCGCGAGCGTCAACAACAACGACGCGGACGCCGGCGACCGGCAAATGTTCGGCGTCTTCGCGGGCGTGCGCACGGGCCCCGTGGCGTGGCTCGCCGAAGTGGACCGCATCCGCGACGATCTCGATGCCAGCGTCACGCGCGACGCCATTGCGGGACTCGTCGAGGGCAACTGGCTGTTTCGAAGAGGGCACAACCTGAAGATCAGCTACGAGTACTTTGATCCCGACGACGACATCGACGAGAACCATCAGGTGCGCTGGAGTGCCGTCTGGGAATACACGCCAATGCGGTTCCTGCAAGGGCGTGCGGGTATTCGTCTGTACGACGGCGTGCCCGAGAACGACTTCGATAACCGCGACGAGTATTTTCTGGAGCTACACGGGTTCTTCTAGGCGGCTCGGGCGGCCGGTAGCTGCGGGTTCGTTCTAGCCCGCAAACGCCCGTTCGATGACGTAGTCGCCGGCGTCGCCCTGGTTGGGCGAGATTTCGAAACCGCGCTCGTCGAGGATTGCCGAGATGTCCTTGAGCATCGGCATCGAGCCGCAGATCATTGCGCGGTCCTTTGAGGGGTCGAGGTCCGGCAGTCCGAGATCCGCAACGAGTTTGCCCGAGTTCAGCAGGGTCGTAATGCGTCCCGTGTGTTCGTAAGGCTCGCGCGTCACCGTCGGGTAATAGATCAGCTGGTCGCGGACGAGTTCGCCCAGGTATTCGTCCTCCTGGATTCCGCCGCTGAGATAGTCGTGATAGGCGAGGTCGCTGACCTGGCGCACCGAATGCACGAGCACGACTTTCTCGAAGCGCTCGTAAGCAAACGGGTCGCGGATGACGGCCATGAACGGTGCCAGGCCCGTACCCGAGGCAAACAGGTACAGGTTGCGGCCCGGGCGCACGTCGGTCAGCACCAGCGTGCCCACGGGTTTTATGCCGATGAGCACTTCGTCACCCGCCTCTATGTGCTGCAGTCTCGAAGTCAGCGGACCGTCTTCCACCTTGATGGACAGGAATTCGAGCTCTTCGGCGTAGTTCGGGCTGACGATCGAATAGGCGCGCAGCAGCGGTTTGTTGTCGACCATGAGCCCGATCATGATGAAATGACCGTTTTCGAAGCGGAAGCTCGATTCCCGTTCGACGGCAAAGCTGAACAGGCGGTCGTTCCAGTGTCGAATCCATTTGACGGTGGCGGTCTTGAAAGCGGCGGCCATTCTTGTTCCTTCGATCCGTGACAGCGGCGCAGTATCTACCGGCGCAGGCGCGGAGTCTAAATGCGATTGGTTCTTGTTTGCAATTCGGTTGGCTTGGGGCGTGCCGGTTGCTGTCGGAACCCGGAGGGGATCTGGTGTTTGCTTGTTCTTTAGATAGGGTCCGGTGTGTTCTCGAGCCAGCGGCAAGGCAATAGGGGACACCCACAAATTGTCGTCAGCACTGGGTAGGGGGGTCCCGAAGCGGAGTTTGTGGGTGTCCCTAAAACAAGTGTCGCATTTCAGCCGAAGTCCTGAACTAAGGGGTTTCCGAAGTCGGGGCTATGAGCTTAAAACCAATCCATCTGGCAGAATCAGTCCGGCTTGGGAGAAAATTGCGGGATCAGACGTCAGACAACACATATGCCGACAATGAACATAATCTTAGGGATCACCGGCGGGATTGCTGCCTACAAGACGCCGGAGCTCGTGCGGCGGCTCCGGGACCGTGGCGCCGACGTGCAGATCGTCATGACCGCCTCGGCGCGCGAGTTCGTGACCGAAACTGCGCTGCAGGCCGTGTCCGGCCGGCCGATTCGCGACAATCTCTGGGACAAGGCAGCCGAAGCCTCGATGAGCCACATAGAACTGGCCCGCTGGGCGGACGTCGTGCTCATTGCCCCGGCGACGGCCGAGGTCATGGCCAGGCTCGCGTCGGGCGCTGCGGGTGATCTGCTGACAACCCTGGTGCTGGCGACACAATCGCCGGTGGCCATTGCGCCGGCAATGAACCACGTCATGTGGAACAACCCGGCCGTGCAGGCAAACCGGGCGCTGCTCGAGGAGCGCGGCATCGCAATACTCGGGCCGGACTCGGGCTCGCAGGCCTGTGGCGAAACGGGCGCCGGACGAATGCTCGAACCCGACGAGCTTGCGGAGACGGTCACTGGCCCCGGTTTCGCCGACGGACAGCCTGCCGGTGTGCTCGCGGGAAAAACCGTGCTGATCACGGCGGGCCCCACTCGCGAGCCGATCGATCCCGTGCGCTACATGACGAACAGGAGTTCAGGAAAAATGGGTTACGCGCTGGCAACCGCCGCGCTGCGTGCGGGCGCCCGGGTCATGCTGGTTTCCGGCCCCGTCGATCTGCCGCCGCCCCGGGGCGTGGAAGTCCACGACGTGCTGAGCGCCGACGATATGTACCGCACGACACACGAGCTGATCGGTGAAGCGGACGTCTTCATTGCCGCTGCGGCTGTTGCCGACTACAGGCCCGTGTCCGTGGCGGACAAGAAGATCAAGAAGAGCGGCAAGCGCATGACCATCGAGATGGTGCGAACCGAAGATATCCTTGCGTCGGTCGCGGCGCTTCCGGAAGCGCCGTTTACCGTGGGCTTTGCGGCGGAGACCGACCGCCTCAACGAGTACGCGATCGACAAGCTCGAGCGCAAGCAACTTGATATGATCGTCGCGAACTGCGTACGCGACGGTAAGGCGTTCGACGCTGACGAGAATGCCGTCGAAGTATTCTGGCCGGGCGGAGGACAGGCGTTCCCGCTGGCCGCAAAAACTTCACTCGCCACCGATCTCGTCGACTTGATTTCGAGCCGCTACGAAGCGGTCAGGGGTACGGGTACCGAGCCCAGGCTTTCGGTGGTTTCGATCAAGGACTGAGCGTGAACTCTATTCAACTCAAGATTCTCGACCCGAGGGTCGGGGATTCCATCCCTTTGCCGCATTACGCAACCGAAGGCTCCGCCGGGCTCGACATGCGGGCCTGCATCGACGAGGCGCTGACGGTGGAGCCCGGAGAGACGGTGCTGATCCCGACCGGGCTTGCCATCTACATTGGCGATCCTTCGCTGGCGGCGGTGCTCCTGCCGCGGTCGGGACTCGGCCACAAGCACGGGCTCGTGCTCGGCAACCTGACCGGGCTCATCGATTCGGACTACCAGGGCCAGGTGTACATCTCCTGCTGGAATCGGGGCTCGAAGGCCTACACGGTCGAGCCGGCCGAGCGCATCGCGCAAATGGTTTTTGTGCCCGTGGCGCAGGTGGGGTTTGTCGAAGTAGAGGAATTCACGGAAACCGAACGCGGCGCCGGCGGTTTCGGCTCGTCCGGGACGAGCTAGCGCCCGAAACAGGCGTGAGCAGACTTCGATGAGAAGGCTGCGATCAGGCGGGCGGCCCTTCCTCGAAAACGACGACGCCTTCAGGCATGACTTCCCATGTGGCTTTTGAGCCCACGAAGATATGCCGGCCTATCTCGATGCCCGGGTCACCGTCGACACAGCCCAAAGTGACACCATGCACCTTGCCATCAACGATGCCGCACAGCGTTGATCCGCATCGGCTGCAGAAACAGAGGCCCGCGCCGTGCTTGCCGATGTAGGACGTCAAAAGATCTTCGCCCGTCAACCAGCTGAACTCCGTCGGGTCAACCAGCGCATACGCTGATGCTTGTGAGCTAAACGCCTTGCGGCAACGGGAACAATGACATGATCTTGCATCACGCAGCTTTCCCGACACGCTGTAGGTAACGGCTCCGCAAAAGCATTCACCTGTAATCGACATCGGTGGGCTCGCTATGGGCGTTTGATCGAATGCTGATGATGACCGCTGGTGAGTCGTCGACCAGTGGAAGCAACACGCTTTAGCTGCTGCTGGCGGTTTTTAAACCTTTCAGCTCCTCGAAGCGGCGAATGTCGCCGTCGAATCGTTCGATGATGCTCTGCTTGTCGCGCTCGAACTTCTCGAGGTTGCCTTCGTGGCGTTCGATCGTGCCCCTGGTCAGCTCGATATCCTGGATGAGGTCGGGATCGATCATCGGCGCATCGGGATCTTCGCTGTACGGCTGAAACCGGTCGGCTTCCACCATGAGCTTCGAAAGCCGCCGCTCGAGCGTGCGCAAATACATTTCGGTCACTCGGGACTGGGCCTGAAACAATTCCACGCGCCGGTCGCGGTGCATGACAATCTCGTCGACGCTCAGGTAGGTGGCCAAGAGCGCCCGGTCGTTGCGAAGCCTGAGTTCAGCCGCAGCGACCCGCTCGGCTTCGAGGCGTTCGGCTTCGAGCTGTTCTTCGGTCTTGCGGCCCTCCACGCGGTCGATCGTGACCGCATGTTCGTTGAGCACGTCTTTCGGGACCTCGGCGTATCGTGCCGGCACACTGTCGCCGTAGTGCCGAACGCCGTTCTCGTCGACCCACGAATAGGTTTTGCGGCTCTGATCGGCAAGGGCGCCCGAAGAGACCACAATGGCTAAAGACAGTGCGAGGGGTAGCTTCCGCATCAGATCACTATGCCAACAAGTTTTGCCCAAAATCGCGACGTGGTTCGCGAATTCCAAGCTTAGACCCCCCGAAACGGCCTGTAAATGGCCTTCTGGCGCCGATCGGGAGGGCGCTTATGTCATAACGCCATATTGACGGCGGTAACGGACTACCGGTTCCAGCCAGGCTTCGTATTCACCTGATTCTTCGAGAATTTCTACCAGATCGCCCAGGCCCGCAATACTGACGACCGGGAAGCCCAATGATCCCTTGAGTTCCTGCACGGCAGAAACGCTGCCCTGGCCGCGCTCCTCTCGATCGAGGGAAATCGTCAGGCCCGCAATTTCGGCGCCTGCCTGCGTGATTATCTGGTAAGCCTCGCGCACGGCCGTCCCTGCCGTAATGACGTCGTCGACGATCATGATCCGGCCCGAGAGCGGCTGACCGACGATATTGCCGCCTTCCCCGTGGTCTTTGACTTCCTTGCGGTTGTAGCTGTACGGCACGTCGATATCGTGATGCTCGGCCAGCGCCGCGGCCGCCAGTGCCGCCAGCGGGATGCCTTTGTAAGCCGGCCCGAACAGCATGTCGAACTCGATGCCGGATTCAGCAATGGCGGCGGCGTAGTAGCGGCCGAGTTTGGCGGCGGCATAGCCGCTTCCAAACAGCCCGGCGTTGAAGAAATACGGGCTGACCCGGCCCGACTTGAGCGTGAACTCGCCAAAGCGCAACACCCCGAGTTCCAGCGCCAGTTCGATAAATTCCTTTTTGTACGCTCGCATGTTCCTGATCTGTATGATGCGCCAACGGGCACGCGAGTATGACACAGAGCCGGAAGGATGGCCGCACGGCCGCCTTTTGCTCGCGGTCGATTTACCCGTCGTTTGAAGATCCGCTTGGGGGAATTACTTGTTTCGTATAATCAGTCTAAATGCCAACGGCATACGCGCAGCGGCGCGCAAAGGCTTCTTCGATTGGATGGCGGCTCAGGACGCCGACGTCGTGTGCATCCAGGAGACCAAGGCGCAGGTGCATCAGCTCACCGACGATCTGTTTTCGCCAGCGGGCTACCACTGCTACTACGAGGACGCCGAGAAGAAAGGCTATAGCGGCGTAGCCATCTACTCCCGCCACAAGCCGAAGAAAGTATTGCGCGGCTACGGCGATCCCGAGTTCGACGCCGAAGGCCGTTACCTCGAAGTACAGCTTGGCGGGCTCAACGTGGTGTCCTTGTATTTGCCGTCCGGTTCTTCGAAGGAAGAGCGGCAGCTCGCAAAGTATCGCTGCATGGACAGCTTCTCCGAACACTTGCAGTCGATACGCCGCCGTCGCTCGGAGACGGTCATCTGCGGCGACTGGAACATTGCGCACAAGGAAGAGGACCTCAAGAACTGGAAATCGAACCAGAAAAACTCCGGGTTCCTGCCCGAGGAGCGTGCCTGGATGGACAAGGTGTTCGGCGAATACCGTTTTGTCGATGCGTTTCGCACCTTGCCGCAGGAGCCGCACGCCTATACCTGGTGGTCGAATCGCGGGCGTGCATGGGACAACAACGTCGGCTGGCGTATCGACTATCACGTCGTCACGGCCGGGCTTGCGGACAAGGTGCGGCGCACGGACATCTACAAAGAGCAGCGCTTTTCGGACCACGCTCCGCTAACCATGGACTACGACTGGTCGCATGACTAGCCAAGAGGCCGCGGCTTCAACAACCGGCCACGGCTGGCGCCACTATCTGCAGGAGAAGGTGCTCGTCATCTTCTTCCTGGGCTTTTCGTCCGGGCTGCCGTTTCCACTCGTGTACGCGACCATGTCGGCGTGGCTGGAAGATGCCAGCGTCGAGCGCAGCACGATCTCGTTGTTCGCCTGGCTCGGTTTTGCCTATAGCCTCAAATTCCTGTGGGCGCCGCTGGTCGATACCCTGAGATTACCCGTGCTCACGGGCGTGTTTGGCCAGCGTCGAAGCTGGATGCTGCTGGCCCAGGTATCGATCGGCGTGAGCCTTTTTGTCCTCTCGGGCATGGACCCGGCGCAAAACATCCAGGCGTTTGCGCTGATAGCCGTTGCCGTCGCGTTTTCTTCCGCGACGCAGGACATTGTCATTGATGCCTACCGTATCGAGTCCGCCGACGACGAAATGCAACCGGTGCTTGCAGCTGCGTACCAGTACGGTTATCGCGTTGCCGTGCTGATCAGCGTGGCCGGCGCGCTGTACATAGCCGACTACGGCAGCTGGCAGCTGGCCTACATGGCGATGTCGGGCTGCATGCTCATCGGTATTCTGTCGACGCTCTGGTGCCGGGAGCCGAAAGAGCGCCCGGAGGAGCTGCCCTACGGTGGCGCGACCTACGTCGAAAAGGTCGGATCGTGGTTCATATATGCCGTGATCAAACCGCTCGCCGATTTCTATCGGCGCTTCGGCCACTTTCTCATTGTCGTCCTGCTGTTCATATCGCTGTACCGAATCAGCGATTACGTCCTCGGTATACTGGCCAATCCCTTCTACCTGGCCATTGGCTTCAGCAAGTCCGAAGTGGCCACGGTCGCGAAGATCTATGGCGCATGGGTGTCCGCGATTGGCGTCGGGGCCGGCGCATGGGCTGCCGTCAAGCTGGGTGTTGCGCGCTGCCTCGTCGTTGCGACGGTATTGATCGCAAGCACCAACCTGTTTTTTGCGCTCATGGCAAAGGTGGGCGCCGAAATCTGGATGCTGACCGTGACGATTAGCGCGGACAACTTCGCGCAAGGCTTCAGCAGCACGGTGCTAATTGCGTATCTGACGAGTCTGGTCAATCGTGATTTCACGGCGACCCAGTATGCGTTGATGAGCTCGATCATGACCCTGTTGCCCAAGTTCATTGCGGGCTTCTCCGGCTACGTGCAGGAATGGGTGGGCTGGTTCGGGTTTTTCATTTATGCGGGAGCAATGGGCGTGCCTGCTATCCTGCTCGCGATTGTTGTTGCACGCCGGCACGACGCCCTGGTTGCCGGGAATAACTCCGCGACCGAACCCGACAGGGAGCAAACCGGACCGGGAAGCGCATGAGTTGGCAGGAAGTGCGGGTTTGCGAACTGGACGAACTCGAAGACCCGGATAGTCGCGCGTTTCAGATTGGCGACGGCGACTGGCCGTTCAAGGGTTTTGTCGTTCGCGAGGGCAATACGGTCGTTGCCTATCAGAACATCTGCCCGCACGCGGGCCACCCGTTGAACTGGCAGCCGCATCGATTTCTCACCAGGGACGGTACGCAGATCATCTGCGCATCACACGGCGCCGTGTTCGAGATTGCGAGCGGAGAATGTGTTGCCGGGCCGTGCCCGGGCCGCTCCTTGAGGCCCGTCGACGTCGATGTCCGGGACGGCACCGTTTACGTGTCCGGACCCGATACGCTCTTACGATAGCGCCAGTCCCAGATTCGGTGGCCGAGCTTGAGGCCGCGGACCTCGAACTTCGTGGCCGGCCGGTCCAGCGGCCGGCTGCCGTCGTGTTCACGACGTTCGTCGAGGGCAAACCGCGGGTTCGCCGACAGCGCGGCATCCATGTGTTCGGCGTAGTTCTCCCAGTCCGTCGCAAGATGCAGCGTGCCGTCTGCGGCCAGCCGGTCGGCGGCCAGCGCGAGGAATCGCTCGTTGACGATACGGCGCTTGTGGTGCCGCTTCTTGGGCCAGGGATCCGGGAAATAGAGGTTCAGACGTTCGAGGGACGCGGGTGGTATCTGCTTGTCCAGGACGTCGAGCGCGTCGTGAACAATCAGCCGCAGGTTCGTGATGCCGGTTTCCTCGATGCGCAGCAGGCAGTGCCCGGCCCCGGGTTCGTGCACTTCAACGCCAATGAAGTTGCGATCGGGCTGCTCCGAAGCCAGCGTCACGAGCGAGTCGCCGTTACCGAAGCCGATCTCCAGCACGCAGGGCGCGCTGCGCCCGAAGAGGCTGTCCAGTTCGAGCGGATGTGGCGAGAAATCGACGCCGAAGGCCGGCCAAAGCTCGCGCAGCGCACGCGCCTGGGACGGCGTAATACGGCCCGTGCGCTTGACGAAGCTGCGGATCGAGCGGTGCCGCCCGGTTGAAGATTCGCTCGTGGTCATGGGCGCCGATTCTAGCGGATTGCTGCAGCAGGCAAGACGGCCGGTAACCCGGGGAATCGAAACGCGACAAAAGCTGTCGTTGTGTTAAAGTGCCTTACACGCAACATACTGTCTACTGACGCATTTTCTCATACCTTGGGGGGTCACATGAAAAATGTTTTTCAAGTCAGGGGTATAGCTCGATCACTGGCTACTGCTGCCTGGGCCGCGCTTGCTCTTGTCGCTTTTTTGCCACTCTCTTCCGCAAAGGCTCAGGACAGCTCGGGATCCGCCGGTGCGCTCCTCGAGGAGATCGTCACGACCGCGAGGAAGAAAAGTGAGGCGGAGGCCGTGCAGGACGTCCCCGCGGCCATTACGGGCTTTGGCGCCACGCAGATCGAAGCGCTGTTTGTGCAGAAACTGAGCGACCTGAGCTACATCATGCCGAACGTTCAAATGGAGGAGATTGGCACCTTTCCCGGCGTGCAGAATTTCTCGATTCGCGGACAGGGCATCAACAGTTCCATTCCTTCGGTCGACCCGACCGTGGGCGTGTTCGTGGACGGCGTCTATCTCGGTTCCTCGTTCGGCGTCGTGCTCGATACCTTCGACATCGAACGCATCGAGGTGCTGCGCGGTCCGCAGGGGCTCTTGTTCGGACGCAACGTGACCGGCGGCGCCGTAGTCATTCGTAACGCAAGGCCAACCGGCGAATTCGGCTTTCGCGCGCGGGCCGGGTTCAACGACGGTGACCAGTACAACCTCGCCGGTGCGATCGAGGGTTCGCTGGTCGACGACCGGCTGGCGGCCAAGCTCGTCGTCCTGTACGACGACGACAGCGGTTACTTCGAGAATCCGAACCTCGGCCGCGATTTTGGCGAGTTCGAGACGACGCTCGTGCGGCCAACCTTCGTCTGGACGCCCAACGATGCGAGTGAGCTGACCTTCATCTGGGAAAACGGCAGTACCGAAGGTGACGGCGCTGCGTGGACCAACGTGACGGCGCAACGCGCCGGCGCCCAGGAGGACTTCCTGACGACGCTCGACGAACCCGGATTCACCGAGATCGACTGGAACCAGCTGACGATCGAGGCGAACTTCGACGTCTGGGGCGGCACACTGACGAACATCGTCGGTTACCGGGATGTGGAATCCGATTCGCTCGTCGACATCGACGGCACACAGACGCCGATCTTCGCCGCGTCGGGGATTACCGAGCAGGATCAGCTTAGCTTCGAGACGCGCTGGGCCGGCAGAATCAACGACAACTGGGAGACGACGGTTGGGCTGTACGTCTTCGACCAGGAGATCAATTATCGCGAAGGCCGGTCGATCCAGGGCGGCGCGCTGCTGCGTGCCCTCGGCGGCGACATGGACGGCAGCAACTACGGTCTCTTCTGGAACAACGATTTCTACCTCAACGAGGAGTGGGTGATCTCCGCGGGGCTGCGCTACACCGACGAGGAGAAAAGCGCACGGATCATCTCCGCCCCTGGCGGCATCGGCTGCGGGGACATCGTGACCTTTAACTGCACGTTCCAGAACCTGGAAGGCGACTGGGACAACATTACGCCGAAGCTCGGTGTGCAGTGGAACTTCGCGGACGGCAGTCAGCTGTACGGCTTCTTCTCGCAGGGCTATCGCTCGGGCGGCTTCAACTTCCGCAACGCGCGCCCCGACGTGATCCCGCCGGGTCCGACGAGGGAAGAGCAGAACAACACCTTCGAAGTGGGCCTCAAGACGACCTTCAACGACGGTCGTATGCGGCTCAACATTGCGGCGTTCCACAACGAAATCGACGACACGCAGCGTGAGCTCAATGTCGGCGACCCGTCACCCGCGGGTGTTGTCGTGCTGCAGGCAACGTTCAACGCCGGAGACGTCACGATTCAGGGTGTGGAAGCCGACTTCGTCGCGCTGTTGACCGACACCTTCTCGGTGAACGTGACGGCCGGCTGGCAGGATTCGGACTATGACCGCATCGATCCGGTGGTCGAGCAGATCGAGACGGGCCTGGGATTGCCGTTTCCGCTGGTTGGCGGCGACCTGCCGCGGCTCGCACCTTCGAACTACAGCCTCGGTTTTTCCTGGGACATTCCCGCGGGCAACGTGGGTGCGTTCAACGTCGCCGGCAACTACAGCTTCAGGGAGCGCAACGCCTACGACGATTCGAACCTGAACTTCTTCGAAGACCAGGAGCGCATCAACCTGAGCGCCAACTGGTTTTCGCCCGACGAACGCTGGCAGGTGTCGGTGTACGGCAAGAACCTGGGTGACGAGGCGAACTGGGGCAACCTGACGTCGATCGCGGGTCTCTTTACGGCCGGGCCGATGCAGAAAGGCCGCCTCGTGGGCCTGGAGCTCAACTGGCGCTACGAGTAAGCACTCGACAGCAAACCGCAAGGCTCGAACAGGCCGCCCCGATGGGTGGCCTGTTTCGTTTGCGCATCCGCGCAACGTCCGGCATCAAAACTCCGGCGGCAGCGCTACCGGGCCCACCTTTTCCGGATGGCGTCCGCTGGCGTTGTTGACGTAAAAGTCCCGGATCGCCTGCATGTCTTCGTCCGGCCGACCCGTAAGATCGAGGGTTGGGCCGAGGCCAATGCGGCGATTGTCGTAATCGAAGAAGGCCAGTCCGAGCGGTACGCCCGCACCGACGGCAATCCGGTAGAAACCCGATTTCCAGTGTTCCCGAAAACTGCGCGTCCCTTCCGGCGCCATTGCAATGTTGAGTTTTTCTTCGGTGGCGAACGCCTCGATCGCCTGGGCCACCGTGCCGCCGGCCCGTGAGCGGTCCAGCGGGATGCCGCCCATACCGCGCAGCAGCACACCCAGCGGAAACCAGAACAGCGACTCCTTGCCGAAAAAACGCACGTCGACGTCGAACGCCACCTTGGCAATGAGCCCCCAGATCCCGTCCCAGTTCGAGGTATGTGGCGCGGCGATGTACATGACTTTCGGCGCCGTCGGCACTTCGCCGACCAGCGTCCAGCCGCCGAGCTTCAAGAGAAACCGCGCAATCGACTGGAGCAAGGTATACGGTCCCGGGCGCGTCAGCGCCGCTTGCCGCCGGGTGCGCGCGCGGGCGAATGCGCCGAGGGCCTCGCCAGCCATCCGCTGACGAGGGCGCCGGCTGCGAGAACCCCGGTCACCCAGCCATCCGCATCGAGCCCGTAGGTCACGGCGGCCGATATGCCGGCAGTGGCCGCCAGGATCAGCCAGAAGCGCTGCTTGCGCTGGTCGGCGAGTTCCTGCTGCACGGCCAGCATCGCAGGGGATTCCATACGTACCCGGACCTGGCCGCTTGCGGCCTGTTCGGTCAGCTGGTGCATGACACTCGGCAGTTCGCGCAACGCTTCACGAAGCTGCGGCAGGTTGTCGCGGACGTCCTTGAGCATGGCGCGCGGGCCCACCTGTTCGCTCATCCAGCGTCTCAGTACGGGTTGCGCCGTTTTCCAGAGGTCGAGCCGGGGATAGAGCTCGCGGCCGAGGCCCTCGATATTGAACAGCGTCTTGTGCAGCAGGATCATCTGCGGCTGGATTTCGACGTCGAAGCGCTGCGCGACACGGAAGAGCCGCATGAGCACCTGCGCAAAAGAAATTTCGTCGAGCGGCTTCTGGAAGATCGGCTCGCACACGGTGCGCACGGCGGATTCGAGTTCGTCCACGCGCGTGCCCTCGGGTACCCAGCCCGAATCGACGTGCAGTTTGGCGATCCGGTGATAGTCGCGGTCGAAGAAGGCGAGGAAGTTCTCCGCGAGATAACGCCGGTCGCTGTCGGACAGCGTGCCGACGATGCCGAAGTCCACGGCGGCGTAGCGCGGCGCTTCGGGGTTGTCGATCAGGACAAAGATGTTGCCCGGGTGCATGTCGGCGTGGAAGAAGTTGTGGCGGAACACCTGCGTGAAGAAGATTTCGACGCCGTTTTCGGCCAGCGCCTGAATGTTGGTGCCCGCTTCCTCGAGTGTTTTCATGTCGCTGATCGGGACGCCGTAGATGCGCTCCTGCACCATGACTTCCGGGCGGCAGTAGTCGAAGTAGATGTCGGGTACGTAGAGCAGGTCCGATCCTTCGAAGTTGCGTTTGAGCTGTGCGGTGTTCGCCGCTTCGCGCATCAGGTCGAGTTCATCGATGATGGTCTTTTCGTACTCGGCAACCACTTCCAGCGGGCGCAGTCGGTCGGCGAGCGACCAGTAGCGGTTCGCCAGCTCGGCGAGCCAGCGCAGCACCTCGAGGTCGTCTTCGATTTGCTCCTCGACGCCGGGCCTCAGGAGCTTGACGACGACCTCGGGGCCGTCGGGCAGTTTGGCGGTGTGCACCTGGGCAATGGAGGCCGCAGCGTGCGGCTCGACGTCGAAACGTTCGAACACCTCGGAAAGCGGCTGACCGTAGGCGTCTTCGAGGATTGCAACAGCCTCGCTGCCCGGAAACGGCGGCACGAGATCCTGCAGTTTCGCCAGCTCGTCAGCAATGTCGCGCGGCAGCAGGTCGCGCCGGGTCGACAGCGCCTGACCGAACTTGACGAAGATGGGTCCGAGTTCCTCGAGTGCGAGGCGTATGCGTTCACCGAGTGCCGTGCTGCGATCCACTTTGCGCGGCGCAAATGCAAACAGGAAGCGCAACGGTCTCAGGAAATGGACTTCGTCAATGATGTCGGCGAGCCCATAACGTACGAGCGTGCGCTGGATGCGCAACACGCGACCGAGCGGTTTGCGCCGGCGGATCACGACCGCCTGGACTCCAGCCGGCGGAGCCGTGCCTCGGCGCGCTCGACGTCATCGCGCAAGGTTTGCACGTCGCGCGTGAAGCGTGTCATTTCGTAGCGGCTCGGCAGGTCGCGCCGTTCCTCGGTCAGGTACTCGCCCAGGTTGCCCATCAGGGTACGCCGGGTGTCCTGGCCCCAGGCGAACAGACGCCGTGCCGCCTTGCTGAGGCCGAAGGCAGCGGAGTCACCCACGAGGCCCGCGAGTTCCTCCTCGAGGTCGGGTTTGCCGAACTTCAGTAGTTTCTGAAAAGCCTGTGCCAGGTCGGCGCGTCCGGATACCCGGACCCCACTGCCCGCCAGCGCGGCCATGTCGCCGTCCGCGGTTGCCATCTTGAGAAGGCCGGACAGGGGACCTTCGATTACAACGTCGGGTTCGTCGGGAATGTCGGCCGAGCTTCGGAGCTGCCGTTCCTCCACGGCAAGGCACACGGCCAGCGCCGAGCGCTCCACCCGGATTGCGAGGCTCGACCCTTCCAGCTCATCGAGCAGCGCTTGAGCGGGTGTCGTCTCTCCGAGATTGCGATTGATGCGCCCGAGGAGCGGCGCAAATACCGGGTCGAATCCCTGCATGACGGAACGCGCCGCTCAGAGCCGGTAGCCGACGTGCAGCGCAACAACGCCGCCCGTCAGATTGTGATAGCGGCAGCGTTCGAAACCCGCTTCCTCCATCATGGATTTAAGGGTTTCCTGATCCGGGTGCATGCGAATCGATTCCGCGAGGTAGCGGTAGCTGTCCTCGTCGTTGGCGACCCATTTCCCGAGCAGCGGGAGCACCTTGAAGGAGTACGCGTCATAAACCGGGCGCAGGGCCTCGGCGGGTTTCGAGAATTCCAGGATCAGCGCTTTGCCGCCGGGCTTCAGGGTGCGGCAGATAGACCGCAGCGCCGCGGCCTTGTCGGTGACGTTGCGCAGGCCAAAGGCCATTGTGACGCAGTGGAAACTGCCGTCCTCGAACGGCAGCGCCTCGGCGTCGACCTGTGCAATCGAGGCGTTGCCGGTCACACCCTCGTCGATCAGGCGGCGGCGGCCTTCCTCGAGCATTGCCGCGTTGATATCGGCCAGGACGACATGGCCGTCCGAGCCGACGAGGTGGCCAAATTTGATGGCCAGATCACCCGTGCCGCCCGCCAGATCGAGCACATGCTGTCCAGGCCGGACGTTGGCCTCGGCGATCGTGAAGTGTTTCCAGATGCGGTGCAGGCCGCCCGACATCAGGTCGTTCATGACGTCGTAGCGGCTGGCTACGGAGTCGAATACGCCGCGGACGAGCGAGGCCTTTTCGCCGGTGTCTACCGTCCGGTAGCCGAAATGGGTGGTGTCGTCCCTGGAGGGCATGCTCTTCTTCTAGGACCGGGATTTCCCGCGAGCATACCCTGCGGCCTCGAGGCGGTCGAGGTAATTGCGCCAGTTTTGCTCGCGGTTCTCGCCCAGCTCTCGAAGGTATCTCCAGCTATAGAGTCCGGAATCGTGGCCGTCGTCGAAGACCAGCCGCACGGCGTAGTGCCCCACGGGCTCGATGGCTTTGACGACCACCTCTTCCTTGCCGACCTGCAGGCGTTCCTGTCCCGGGCCGTGCCCCTTGACCTCCGCGCTCGGCGAGTGCACGCGCAGGTACTCGAAGCTCAGCTCGAAGCGTTTGTCGTCGTCGAAGGTCAGCTCAATGAGACGCGAACCGCGGCGGAGTTTAATTTCCCTGGGAGCGCTCATTGCGATGCCCTAGAGGATGTAACGGCTCAGGTCTTCGTCTTTCGACAGCTCCGCAACGTGCTCGTCGACGTAGCCGGCGTTGATCTGCACGTGGCTGCCGCTCTTGTCCGACGCTTCGAAGGAGATGGTCTCGAGGAGCCGCTCCATGACCGTGTGCAGCCGGCGCGCGCCGATGTTCTCGGTGTTTTCGTTGACGTGAAAAGCGACCTCCGCGAGGCGCCTGACGCCGCTCTCCGTAAACTCGAGATCGACTTCTTCCGTGGCGATGAGCGCCGTGTACTGATCGGTCAGCGACGCGTCCGGCTCGGTCAGGATCCGCACGAAGTCTTCCGTGCTCAGCGACTTGAGCTCGACGCGTATCGGGAAGCGACCCTGCAGCTCGGGAATGAGATCCGAGGGTTTCGAGACATGGAACGCGCCCGACGCAATGAACAGGATGTGATCGGTCTTCACCATGCCGTACTTGGTGTTGACGGTCGAACCCTCGACCAGCGGCAGCAGGTCTCGCTGCACGCCTTCGCGGGACACGTCGGCACCCTGGGTTTCGGAGCGCCGCGCCACCTTGTCGATCTCGTCCAGAAAGACGATGCCGTGCTGTTCGACGGCTTCGAGCGCCTGGGCCTTGAGCTCGTCCTCGTCGACCATTTTGGCCGCTTCCTCGTCGGTGAGCTGCTTGAGTGCCTCGGCCACCTTGAGCTTGCGCGTCTTGCGTTTGCCCTGCCCGAGATTCTGAAACATGCCCTGAAGCTGACTCGTCATCTCTTCCATGCCGGGCGGCGCCATGATTTCGATGCCCACCGGGACCGCCTGGATATCGATTTCGATTTCCTTGTCGTCGAGTTTGCCCTCGCGCAGCATCTTGCGGAATTTCTGCCGCGTTTCGCTGTTGTCGGCGGTCGAATTGTCGGCCGTAAAACCGACACCGCCCGCGGGCGGCGGCAGCAGGGCATCGAGGACGCGCTCCTCCGCGGCGTCTTCGGCGCGATGCCTGACCTTGTCCATCGACTCCTCGCGCAGCATCTTGACTGCGACGTCCATCAGATCGCGGACGATGCTGTCCACTTCCCGTCCGACGTAGCCGACTTCGGTAAACTTGGTGGCCTCGACCTTGACGAACGGCGCCTTGGCGAGTTTCGCGAGGCGTCGCGATATTTCCGTCTTGCCGACGCCGGTTGGCCCGATCATGAGGATGTTTTTGGGTGTTATCTCGCTCTGCAACGGCTCGCCGACCTGCACCCGGCGCCAGCGGTTCCTGAGCGCAATGGCGACGGCCCGCTTGGCCTCGTCCTGGCCAATGATGTGCTTGTTCAGTTCCTGAACAATTTCACGAGGGGTCATTTGGGACATGGTTATCTTCCGGAACAAAAGCGGCGTGGACCTACGTGTCCCCGCGGCTCTGGCTTTGTCAGTTACAGTTCTTCGACGATGATGTTCTGATTCGTGAAAACGCAGATGTCACCGGCGATGTTGAGTGCTTTTTCGGCAATATCTCTGGCCTCGAGGTCGCTGTTCTGCAACAGCGCCAGCGCGGCCGCCTGAGCGTACGGCCCTCCCGAGCCGATGGCCATCAGGTCGTGCTCCGGCTCGATCACGTCGCCGTTTCCGGAAATGATGAACGAGGCTTCGGTGTCCGCCACGCACAACAGCGCCTCCAGGCGGCGCAAGCGCCGGTCGGTGCGCCAGTCCTTGGCGAGTTCGATGGCGGCCCGGGTCAGGTTGCCGTACTGCTCGAGTTTGCTCTCGAAGAGCTCGAACAGCGTAAACGCGTCGGCCGTGCCGCCCGCAAAACCGGCAATGACGCGGCCTCCCGCGAGCTGGCGAACCTTGCGGGCGTTACCTTTCATGACGGTGTTGCCCATGCTGACCTGGCCGTCGCCGGCGATCGCAACCTTGCCGTTGCGGCGTACCGAGACAATGGTTGTGCCTCTGAACTGTTGCATCTGAAGACCTTAAGGCTGATTTCTGGCGTTTCTGCCGAGAGGGCGCGCTAGTCGTGTTTCTTGCGCGCCCGCGGGTGTGTGGCATCGTAGATTTGGGCCAGGTGCTGGAAATCAAGGTGTGTATAGACCTGGGTCGTTGAGATATTCGCATGGCCCAGGAGTTCCTGCACGCCGCGGAGATCGTGGCTGGATTCGAGCAGGTGGCTCGCGAAGGAATGGCGGAACAGGTGTGGGTACACGTTTGCGTCGATACCCTGTCGTTTTGCCCAGTATTTGACCCGAGCCTGGACCGAGCGCCCCGACAGGCGATTGCCGCGCTGGCTCAAGAACAGCGCGTGTTCGTCGGCGTTGGCTAACGCGGTACGGCTTTTGAGCCAGGCCCTGAGCGCCTGCTTCGCCATGCGGCCGACCGGCACGATGCGCTCCTTCGACCCCTTGCCCATGACGCGCACCGTACCGTCGGCAAGGTCGATGTCGCCCAGGTCGAGGCCCGTGAGCTCGGAAAGCCTCAAGCCCGAGGAGTACAGGAGTTCCAGTATTGCCCTGTCGCGATCGGCTATGGGCCCTTCACCGTCGATATCGAGTAGCCGCGCCATGCGGTCCGCATCCAGATTGCCCGGCAGCCGCTTTCCGGGCTTGGGCGCCGACACGTCCGCCGCCGGGTTGGCCGTCAGCTGCTTCTCGCGCAGCAGATAGCGAAAAAAGCTGCGGCTCGCCGACAGTCTGCGCTGCACGCTCTTGGCGGACAGGCCGCGCCGAAAACACTGCGCGGACCAGCTCCTCAGGTGTTCGCCCGTTACGGCCTGCCAGTCGCCGAGTTCACCGGCTTCACACCAGCTCGCCAGATCGTTGAGGTCGCGCCGATAGGCGTCCACGGTCTGCGGGCTCAAGCGCCGCTCGATTTCGAGGTGCGTGAGGAAACGCTCGCGCCAGTCGTTCGCTTCGGGTTTCAAGGCAGGTGCCGCTCAATCCGGGACGCCCGACAGCGTAAGCCTCAGTACCGGGACAACGCCGCGGTAACGAGATCCGCGACCCGGGTCAGAAAGTCGATGCTCATGCCGGGGTGGAACCGGTTGCTGTCCACGCTGCCGATACCGAGAAAGCCGATTTCACACTCCGGGCCCAGCGGCAGCAGCGCTACGGAGCCGACATCGGATGCATCGCCGTGGAACATGAATTCGAGCTGGGCGTCGCGGGCCTGGCCACAGCGCGGCGCGCTGGATTCGAGGAACGTGGAAAACGGCTGGAGCGCTTCGTCATCGCGGTGAATCGTGCGGAAGAAACGGCTCGGCTCGGCGTTGCCCGGCACCTCCGGCGCAGCGAACAACACGAGTACCGCGTGATCGGCGCTGAAGCCCGTGCGCATGGCCTCTTCGATGACGCTGATCGTACCGGCAAGCGTTCCCGTCGACAGCAGCCGCGTGCTGAGTTGATGGATTTTCTGGGCCAGTACGTCGTTGTCGCGGGCAACGGCCACGAGTTCCTTGAGCTGTCGTTTGAGCTTGAGGTCGGTCTGGCGCAGAACCGAAATCTGGCGCTCGACCAGGGACACCGCGCCGCCCGCGGCGTGCGGCAGCTGCAGCCTGGACAACAGCGCGCCGTGGTGCTCGAAGAAATCGGGATGCCGCTCGAGATAATCGTGTACAGCCTGTTCGCTCGGGGTGTCTTCCAGGTAGTCGCGCTCGGGCTGTGTGCTCATAGCCTCACTCATGGCTCAAAGATTCCTTCACTGATCAGTTCGGCGTCGCCCGTCAGCCACACCGGGTGGCCGGGTCCGCGCCAGCTTACCACGACTTCCCCGCCCGGAAGGTGCACCGCCACGGATGCCTCGAGCAGCCCCTCGGAGCAGCCCGACACTACAGCGGCACAGGCGCCGGTGCCGCAGGCGAGCGTTTCGCCGGCGCCGCGCTCGAATACCCGCAGGTCGAGCGTATTGGCCGAGCGAATGCGCCGAAATCCGACGTTGGCGCCTTCCGGGAAGCGGTCATGCTGCGCGAGTGCCGGGCCCAGCGCCGCCACATCGGCCATCTCGACCTCCGGTACGTCGAGCACACAGTGCGGGTTGCCCATCGACAGTGCGGCAATGTCGAGCGTGTTTCCCAAAACCTCGATCGAGTAGCGGTCTCCGCGGTTTTCGGCATGAAACGGGATTGCCGAAGGCTCGAAGGCGGGCTCCCCCATGTTGACGGTAACCCGGCCGTCCGCGAGCAGCCGCGCCTCGACCCGTCCGGCCGGGCTGTCGAATTTCATGGTTTGGCCGGCCGACTCGGCGGCCAGCGCACGCGCAACACAACGCAGACCGTTGCCGCACTGTTCGACTTCGGAGCCGTCGCTGTTGAAGACCCGGTACGCCGCCAGCGCGTCGTCGCTCGTAGCCGGAATGATCCACATGAGCTGATCGAAGCCGGGGCCGGAGACCGGATCGCCCATGCGGCGGATGGTTTCCGGATCCGGCGGATCGGCGCTGTCCTGGCGCCGGTCGATAACCAGTATTCGATTCCCGGTGCCGTGCATTTTCAGATAGCGAAGTGGCATGGACACAGTCTAGCAGTACCACACTCTCGACCGCCTTCGAGCCGACAGGCTCGATGAAGATTGCATGTACCAAGCTCCATCACGTAAGCCCGGCGACGTTACATGACAAACAAACGCAAACATGATGCTTTAGCTTTTGCTTCGTATGGACTTTTGCACAAGGCGACGGTAGTTTACATAAACTCCGAATAAACATAACAAGCTCAGAGGAGAGTCATGCGGCACATCATGGTCATGAACGCCAAGGGCGGCTGCGGCAAAAGCACCCTGGCAACAAACATCGCTTCCTGGTACGCCACCGAAGGCGCAAGCGTTGCTCTCGCAGACTACGATCCGCAGCGTTCTTCGCTGGACTGGCTCGATCGGCGACCTGCCGAACGGCCCGAGATCGTCGGGCTCGTCGGGTACAAGGACGGACTGAAGCATGCGCCGCGCGGCGCCGATGTCGTCGTGATCGACGCGCCGGCCCGCTCTCATGGCAAAGAGCTCACCAACCTCGTCAAGCACGCGGAAACCATCATTGTGCCCGTGCTGCCCTCGACGATCGACATGCAGGCATCGACTGAGTTTCTCAAAGAGCTCATGGCGGTGGGCAAGGTCGATCGCAAGCAGGTCAAGCTGGGCGCCGTAGGCAATCGCATTCGTGACAACACGCTCATCTGGGACGAGCTGGACGAATACCTGACCAAGGCGCGCGTACCGTACATTGCGGCTCTGCGCGAGGCGCAGAACTACATTCGTGCCTATTCGCGCGGGCTCGGCATTTTCGAGCTGCCCGAATACCTGGCGTGGCCGGACTGGGACGAATGGGAACCGCTTACTACCTGGCTCAAGTCGAAGCGCAGCCAGCCCTAGGGCTTTTATTGGCTAGGGCCTTTATTGGCTAGGGCCTGTATTGGCAGGGTAGCGGCCCTGGATAAACGCGCTAGGGCAGTAGCCCCATTTCCTCGAGGCTCGAGCGGATGCCGTCGGCGGCGTCCGCGTAGTTCGGCGTAACGCCGAGCACGTTCCGCATGCGGGTCGTGTCGACCCGCCGGGATTCGTTCAGAAACGACAGTCGGCGGGCCGTGAAGCTCGCTTCGGCTTCGCTGCGCGAGACAACCGGCGGCCTCGGCAGGCCGAGCAGGTCGGCAACCGTAAACGAAAACCAGGTCGACGAGCGCAGATCACCGTCGCCCAGGTTGTAGATGCCCGGCGGCGTTGCCGGATCCAGCCCCGCAAGGCAGGCGCTCACCAGATCATCGACGTGAATGCGGTTGCCGGGATTTGCCTCGGCGTCGTCAATCAGCGGCTCTCTGCTTCGAACACGATCGATCATGACGCGATCGGGGCCGTAAATGCCGGGAACACGCAGGATTACCGGTTGGGTTCCCGATTCATCACACCAGGTCGTCAGCGCGGTCTCCGCGGCCAGCCGTCGCTCGGCCCGGGTGGTCAACGGCCTGGGGGTATCGGCTTCCGTAACGACGGCTCCGCGGCGGTCGCCGTAAACACCCGTTGTCGAGAGATACACGAATCGCTCCGGCACGGGCAGAAGTGCCTCCAGCAAGGCCTCGAGACGGCGGTCGTGACCGGCGTCGCGCGCGGGCGGAACGGTATAAACGATGCTGTAGTGCTCCGGCCATTCGATGGCACTGAGAGGCAACGCGTCGAGATCGAGGCGATCGATCCGGTAGCGACCCGCATCGGCGGGTGTCGAACGGCTCAGCCCGCGTGCGCCGGCTTCTGGCAGTTGCCTGAGCAGCCGCAGACCAGTGTAGCCGGTACCGACGACCAGGACTTGTGCCGTCATGGTTGCTTGCTCATGCGTCTGGACTCGGGGCGTCGGTTCATCAGGTTCTGACGCGGCGCTTTCGTCAGTTCTTGTCCGCAGGCTTGGCTTGCATCGGCCGATTGGCGCCTACGACTCGTCAGCACTGAGGTGCGGAATTCTCGCCACCGGCTCTCCGGCGAGCATGCCGAGGCCATCGCGGAATGCCTGTGACGCGGCGTCGCCTTCACCCATCCGGTTCAGCAGGTGGCCGTATTCCTGGTACGCCTCCGGCGAGGGCTTCAGGCTCAGGACCGTCTCCAGGTAGCTGCGAGCCTTGCCCCATAGCTCGTTGCGCAGGCACAGCCGCGCGGTTGTCAGCAGCAGGTCGGGATCGTCAGCGTGTTTGGCGAGCCAGTCTTCGGCGCGCTTCAGCTGGCGCGAGCCGTCGCTGGCCTCGACGAGACCGTAGAGCCGGACCAGCGGGCCGCGCCAGTCGGACTTCAGCCGTGCGCCCAGTTCCTTTTCGGCCCGGTCGGTCTCGTTCAGGCGAATCAACCCCTCGAAATAGGCCTCGAGCAGCTCGAGGCTGGTCTTGAGGCGTTTGGGTATGCGCCCGAGCGCGGCATCGAGTTCCGCCGTATCGCCCGCATTGGTCAGTGCTTCGCAATGTACGCGGGTGGCCCATTTGTCGATCGTGGCCTGTTTTACCCGTCCCTGCTTTTCGATGCGCGGCAGAATCTCGGCGAGCTGCGGCCAGTCCTTGAGCCGGTAATAGAGGCGTCCCAGCAACGCCAGCGCGTAGCTGTGTTCCCGGGAGTTTTCCTCGAGCCGCCTGAGCGTGGCGAGCGCCTGCTCATGATGGCCGCGGTCGAGCTGAAACTCGGCCTGGGTCAGAAACACGGCGTTGGCGGCTTCCGGCGTCTGTTCGTAAGCGAGCTTGAGCCAGTCGTCGCGGCGCTCGTCCTCACCCTGCAGGTGCGCCGCGCGCGCTGCCTGCAAATAGTTGAACAGCGGCGTATCGCTCGAGCTGGCGGCACGTGCGAGCAGTTTCTCGCCCCGCGCGTAGTTGCCCTCGGCAACCTCGATCATGCCGGCCGTGAGCTTCTGTCCCGCCCTGCCTGCCCGGTAGCGGCCAGCGGCCTCGCCGATGAGCCGGGGCGCCGCGAGCAGCTTGAGGAGGAACAGCACCGCAAAGACGGCAAGGCCGAACACCAGCAGCAGCACCATGACGTTCGTTTCGATCAAATAACCGCGGATCGATACCGCGACGTAGCCCAGATCGGCAAACATTGCCTGCGTCGCGACGGCCGTCGCCAGCAACGCGAGAACGACAATGATGCCCAGTTTCACGATCCGGACTCACTCAGGCTCTGATACTGGCGCAGGAGTCTGAGCGACTCTGAAATGTCGGGCAGGGTGGCACTGACCGACGATGTGCGGATTTCGCGGAGCGTCGTGCGTGCGCTCTCGACCTGCAGACTGCCGCCGTCGAAATACGCATCGAGCCAGGCGTCCGCATCGTCGATGCTGCGTTCGAACACGCCCTGCTCGCCTTTCAGGAGCGCAAGTCTCGCGGCCTGCAGCTGCAAGGAGAGATTGGCCCTCAAGAGCGGTTCGGTGCCCGGCATCAACAGCGGCGCGTCCTCATCGCCGGGTCTCGTGACCTTGACGGCGCCGGAAAAGGCCTGCTTGACGCCGCTCCAGGCGCGGGCCGCCATACCGGGTTCTTCGGTGGCGGCGTCCTGCTCGGGATCAGCAGCGCCGGCAACGGTTTTGAGCGGCAGCGAGTTCACGAGCCCTGCCAGGCTGGCGAGCAGCATGGCGTTCTGATCCTTGTCCGGCTGTTCGGTCAGTTCCAGCGCCGTCAGCTCGTCGCTCAGCACCTGCCTGACGTTATTCAGGGCCGGGTTGCCGACACTCGCAAGGCGATCGCCGGCCATGCCGAGTGCCACCTTTGCCAGGTCGACGTTACCGGCCAGCGTCAGGAGCGAGTTGGCGATTTGCATGTAGTACTCGGCTTCCGCCAGAAGCAGCGTGTCGCGTGCACCGGCCTCGATACCCTGGATGGCGGCCACTGCGCTTTCGAGGTTGCCGACCCGGGGCGGCAGAGACTCGTAGTTGTCGAGCCTTTGCTCGAGATCGCCGAGAGCGTCTTCGAGCTGCGCCGCCAGCGCGCGTTCGGACTGTTCAGCCTGGGTTCTTCCGGAAGCGCGCAGCGTCTCGAGCGAGTCGCCCAGCGTGTCCATGCCGTCCTCGAGTCGATCGAGGTTCTCGGCCAGCGCCGCCACCTCCGCGGGACTCGCAAAATCGAGCTCCGGCAAGGCCTGGCGCGTGCTGAACAGATAGGCCACGCCAAGCAGTGCCGCGGCGCCCAGCACGGAGCCCAGCAGAGCCAGCGGCAGTGCGAGCCGTGACGGCCGGGAAGCCCCCTCTTTTGCGGCCTCCACGGGTTCGCCGGGGTCGGTGTCGTCGCCGGGTTTATCGTCGTCCCACGTTGCGTCCCCGTCATGCGGTTCCGGCAGGTTGGGATCGGGTTCCGGGGTCAGGTCCGGGTCGTCCGGTGTTTTGTTCATGCTGAGCGATTCATGCTGAGAGGCTTGCCAGGGGCGTCACGGGGTTATCATGGTATCTAGCGCGGTGTTAAGCGAGGGGGTTCGAGACTTTCGGCGACAGCCTCGAGGATGGCGTCGGCATCGGGCCCGTCCGCCAGCGTCACGTCGGCCCCCGGATAACGTTCTTCGATCTCTTTTAACACACGTTTGGTCGGCGTCACCAGCCGCGTCTCATTGAGCTCCGGCTTGAGCGATTCGGGCAGGAGTTCGAGCAGGTTGGTGAACGATTCGACGCTCATGGCAAGGACAACCGCAACGTCGCCGGCGCGCCAGCGTGCTTCGAGCGCGTCGATGTCGGCCGCGGAGTGGTCGGGGAGCCGCCGGTCGTAGACGCTCAGGTATTGCACCCGTGCACCGCGGCTTTCCAGCGTGTGTGCGAGCAGTTCGCGCCCGCGGCTGCCGCGAACGATACGCACGGCTTTGCCGCTCAGGTTCTTGAGCTCCGGTAGCGCCAGCAGGTCCTCGCTCGAATAGCCGGTCGGGGCGAGGATGTCCACGGTCTTGCCGGCTTTTTCGATGGCGGCAGCCGTTGCCGGGCCAATGGCCGCAAGCTTGCCGCTGGCGTATCGAATGCCGTGTTCCACGGCGTTGCTGCTGACAAAAATCGACACGGCGGCATCTTCGAGCGTAGCGGCCTCCTGAGCCGTGACGGACTCCGCGCGCGGCACAATTTCGATGACCGGGAACGCAATGACCGTTGCTCCCGCCGCCTCGAGTTTCGAAGCCAGCGGTTCCTGCTGCGACACCGGCCGGGTCAGCAGTACACCTTCGCCGCTCAGCATGGTGGTCACTCCGTTATTCGCCGGGCGCGATCGAGAAGCTCATCGACGCCACGGTTTTTCAGGTTCTCAGCCACGGTCCGGCCCACGGCGGTGGCGTCCTCCGGCGGGCCGCTCGCGGTTTCGCGCAGGCTTTCGCTGCCGTCGGGCAACGCCGCGAGCGCCGTGAGTTGCAGCGTGCCGTCGGCAATGGTTGCGTGCGCGGCCAACGGCGACTGACAGCTTGCGCCCAGCCGTCGCGCGACTTCGCGCTCCGCGAGCGTCGTTTGTGTTGTCGCCTGATGGTCCAGTGCCGAGAGCAGGTCTTTCAGCGCCGTATTGTTCTCCAGGCATTCGATGCCAATGACGCCCTGCGATGCCGCCGGCAGCATTTCGTCGGGCGAAAATCGCGCCGTAATCCGGTCGGCCATATCGAGCCGCTCGAGGCCGGCAGCCGCCAGGATGATGGCGTCGAACTCGCCGGCGTCGAGTTTGCCGAGCCGGGTATTGACGTTGCCGCGCAACGGGCGAACGTCGAGATCCGCGCGCATCATCCTGAGCTGTGCCTGGCGGCGAAGGCTCGAGCTGCCGACAACGGCGTTTTCCGGCAACGCGTCGAAGGTCACGCCGTTGCTGACGAGCGCATCCGCGTCGCTGGCCCGTTCGAGAATGGCGGCAATACAGAAACCCGCCGGCATGTCTGCCGGCACGTCTTTCATCGAGTGCACGGCGAGGTCGGCACGTCCGTCCTGCATGGCCACCTCGAGTTCCTTGATAAAGAGCCCCTTGCCGCCGATTTTTTGCAGACTGCGGTCCAGGACTTCGTCCCCTTTCGTGGACAGCCGGACGAGTTCAACGTTGTCGACTCCGGCGAGCTGGCGCAATCGGGCGGCGACGTGTTCCGCCTGCCAGATTGCAAGCGGGCTCTTGCGCGTAGCGATTCGTATGGTCGATTCAGACAGGGCCCTAGCCTCCTTTCAGCCGCCGTTTGACGTCCGCAACATGACGGCGAGAGATTATCAGGGCTTTGCCGTCCGCTGGCGAGTGATTCCTCAGGATGACCTGCGACTTGCCTTCGGCATTGCGATCGATGCGCTCGATGCAGGACAGCGCCACCAGTACGCTGCGATGGATGCGCACGAAGCGATCCGCGAACTCGGTTTCGAGCGATTTGAGCGGCTCGTCGATCAGGTCCTCGCCGTCGCTGTGGTGGACACACACGTACTTCTGATCGGCCTCGAGGTACACGATGTTGTCGATCGGTATCAGCCTGAGTTCACCCTGGCGGCGGGCGCACAGGTGCGCGCGCCGTGTTTCGAGTTCGGTGGCGGCGCCAAGACGGTCGAGCGCTGCTGGCGCGAGCCTGCTGGCTCGTTCGAGCGCAGCCTCGAGCCGGGTGCGCCGCACCGGCTTCAATATGTAGCCCAGCGCCTCCGCCTCGAATGCTTCGATGGCGTATTCGTCGTAGGCGGTCGTGAACACGACGGCGGGCGGCGGGTCGAGCGCGTTCAGGTGGTGCGCAACCTCCATGCCCGAAAGTCCCGGCATGCGGATATCGAGCAGCACGACGTCGGGGCGCTCCGCAATCGCGAGGCGCAGCGCCTCCTCGCCGTTGGCGGCCAGCCCGGCACACTCGTAGTCGGGGAAGTCGCTCAGGATCTGTTCAAGGCGAACCCGGGCCGGTTCTTCGTCGTCGACGATCAGCACACGCATCATGATGTGTTACCGGTCGTAGCGTTCGGGAATCGGAGCGTGACGGTATAGCGGTCGGCGGCGGCCTCGACGTCGACAGCGGCTTTGCTGCCGTAGGCCAGCTCAAAACGCTGGCGCACGTTCGCCAGTGCCATTTTGTTACCGTCCTTTTTCTCGGGTGCCCCGGCGGCGACCGGGTTCGAGATCGTAATGGACAGTCTGTCTTCACTGCGCGAGCCGCTCACGGTAACCGTGCCGCCGCCCTCGAGGCGCTCGATGCCGTGGTAGATGGCGTTCTCCAGGAGCGGCTGCAAGGTCAGGCTGGGAATGCGGGCGCGCATGGGCAGGTCGTCTATGTCCCAGCGGATGTCGAGGCGTTCACCCAGCCGCAGTTTTTCGATGCGCTGATAGATCGCCGCCACTTCGAACTCCTCCTTGAGCGACGACAGGTCTTTCGAGTTGCCGAGCGAGGCGCGCAGTAGATCCGACAGGTCCTCGACGGCTTCTTCAGCCTGGCGTGGATCGGATCGGGTCAGCGACGCGATCGTATTCATGCTGTTGAACAGAAAGTGCGGGCGTATCAGGGCTTGCAGGGCGCTAATGCGGGCCTGCGCTTCCAGCACGATGCTGCGCCGCCACTCACTGGCGACGTACAGGTAGCGCATCAAAAGCGCAATTACGATGCCGCCTATGGTCAACGTGCGGACGAGAAACGCGCCGTGGCTGTCCTCGATGATGACCGATTCGCCGAATATGCGAGTGAGTTGAAACGCCGCTTCGGCCAGCAGCAAGGTCATGACGAGCAGAATCGCGTAGCTCAGCACAAACGCCGAGGTCGGGCCCGCCGCCTCGAGTCGTGAGCGAAACTGGCACAGCACGGCGCAGCCCAGGAGAGCCGCCCAGATGATGAACAGCGAGGTTTTGGAAAGCTCGATCAGGAAGCTCGAAGCCGGGTTCCAGGCCGCAATGGTGAGCACAAACGCGACCAGTTCGGCGACGAGCAATGCGACGAAAACCGTGGGTGCGGCGCAGAAATCCGGAAGATAGGCCTGAGCCGCGGCGTCGTCGCCTGCACCCGCAGGACCGGGCTGATTCTGGTCCGCCTCTTTCAAGGCAGCCACGACGGGCAACGGAGACTCATCACCCGCTCATTTTAGCCAAATCTATGGCCCGCGTTCGAAGATGTTGAGGCAGGGCGTCAGCCGCAGTATTCGTCGATCAATTCCTGGACGCGCTGTTTCGCGGTCTCGCGTTCGCTGTCGTCCAGGTAGACCCGCTCACCGTTCTCGTCTTCGCGATACAGCCTGGGCGATTCGTTGTACGAATTGAGGCGCTGCCGGTTCTGCTCGCAAGCAGCGGTGCGCTCGGCCGCCTTCTGCTCTTCTTCGGCCCGGTCTGCATCCTCGGTCTCGCGAGTCTGCCGGGCCTCGGCCCGCGCGGCCTGGCGCTCGAGCCTGGCGTCGATGCCGGCCTGCACGCGCGAAGCGTCGGTGCGCTGTGATGCGATGGCAACCCGCTCTTCGCTGGCAACGCCGCTCGGACGATCGCCGTAGTGCACGTTACCGTCGGCGTCCGTCCACTTGTAGATTTCGCTGGCTCCCGCCACCGGCAATACCGCGCTGGCTGCAAGAGCCCCGATCGCGAGCAGAGCGGCAACTTCTTTAGCGTATTTCATGACCGTCATCCACCAATGATTCGACGACAATTCGCTTGGACTGTCTGCCGACAAGCGCCTCTTTCGCGGCGCTCGTCCAGAACCGAGATTAGACCACTTCCGGACGCAACGGCGGAGTGATCCGGGTCACAGCGGCTGTTGTGCGCGTGTAGCTGGTCCGGCGGATAAAAAAAGCGGGCCTCGAGGGCCCGCTATATTGTTGCTTTTTCAGGGAAATTGCCTGTTCTTGCGATGGCTCCCGGCGCGGCCCGGCGGCTGGCTTATGACAATTTGTCGTCCAAACCGGCCGCCGGGCGTCCCGGAACTGTCGCCCTATTCCGACGCCTTGGTGAACTCCGGGTAGGCTTCGAGGCCACATTCGCCAATGTCCACGCCTTCGTATTCCTCTTCTTCGCTGACGCGAATGCCGAGCGTCATCTTGATCGCGAACCAGGCGATGAAGCTCATGACGAATACCCAGGCGAAGATCGAGACGATGCCAATGAGCTGCCAGACCAGCGAAGCGTCCTCGTTGGTGAAGCAGACCGCAAGCAGTCCCCAGATACCCACCACGCCGTGCACCGAAATGGCGCCGACCGGATCGTCGATCTTCAGCTTGTCGAGCATGACGATGGAGAACACGACCAGCAGGCCGCCAACGGCGCCTATGAGCGATGCTTCGATAGGCGCTGGCGTCAACGGCTCGGCCGTAATGGCGACGAGCCCGGCAAGTGCCCCGTTAAGCGCCATCGTCAGGTCGGCCTTGCCGAACCAGAGTCGCGACAGGAGCAGCGCGAATACCAGGCCGGCGGCCGCCGCCATGTTCGTGTTGACGAAGATGAGCGCCACCGCGTTGGCATCGCCGACGTTGGACACTACGAGTTGCGAGCCGCCGTTGAAGCCGAACCAGCCCAGCCAGAGTATCAGCGTGCCGAGCGTAGCGAGCGGCAGGTTAGCGCCCGGAATGGCGTTCACCTGGCCGTTCGGGCCGTATTTGCCTTTGCGCGCGCCGAGCAGAATGACGCCGGCCAACGCGGCCGCCGCGCCGCACATGTGTACGACACCCGAGCCCGCGAAGTCCAGGAAGCCGACTTCGCCGTTGCCGACGTTGAGCCAGCCGTTACCCCACTTCCAGAAGCCTTGCATCGGGTAAATGAAACCCGTCAGGACCACAGCGAAGATGAAGAACGACCAGAGCTTCATGCGCTCCGCCACGGCGCCCGACACGATCGACATGGCGGTGGCGACGAAGACAACCTGGAAGAAGAAGTCCGACAGGCCGGAGTAGTAGGTGTCGCCGCCGCTGGCGATGACGTCGGCCGCCGCATTGTCGCCCTGGCCCAGAAGCCCGCTGCCGAGCTGGAAAAAGCCGCCCGCGTAATCGTCGCCCGGGTACATGATCGAGTAACCCACGAGCATGTACATGATGCAGGCGATCGAATACAGGCCGACGTTCTTGGTCAGAATTTCGGCCGTGTTCTTGGCGCGTACGAGGCCTGACTCGAGCATCGTGAAGCCCGCGGCCATCCACATGACCAGGGCTCCCATGACCAGGAAGTAAAACGTATCGAGGGCATAGGCCAGCTCAGTGACCCGCCCCGCTAGTGCTGCTGTGTCTTCCACAAGAAGATCCTCCGCGTATTCTTGTCGTTCTAAACGGCCTCCGCGCCGGTCTCGCCGGTGCGGATGCGTATGGCCTGCGAAAGCTCGGAGACAAAGATCTTGCCGTCCCCGATCTTGCCGGTGCGTGCCGTGTTGCTGATGGCCTCGACGACCTGTTCAGCGACGTCGTCGGCGACAGCCAGCTCGATTTTTGCCTTGGGCAGGAAATCGACGACGTATTCGGCGCCGCGGTAGAGCTCGGTGTGCCCCCGCTGTCGGCCAAACCCTTTGACTTCGGTGACGGTAATGCCCTGGATGCCAATGTCGGCAACGGCCTGCCGTACGTCATCCAGTTTGAATGGCTTTATGATCGCGGTGATCATTTTCATGCTATTCCCCTGTACGGTTTTCTTTTAACGATGCCGGGGGCGGTATCCCGCCCCCGGCGTGCGACGTGAACCGGAGGAATGTGAGTGCTTGTCCATCACTGCCCGCGGCTCGTTTGTTTGCGTGTTTGCTGTCGTGCCTGTCCCAATCGATCTAGTTGATGTCGAAGGACTTGCCGATCGTGAACAACAGGGTTTCGTCGTCTTCGCCAATCAGGTCGTCGTTGGCGATGATTAGCGACACGCCGACATCGATCTCGGCTAAGGTCGTGCCGTAGCCGAGCTCGATGTATTCACCGTCGAAATCCTGCGAAAAGCCGCCGAGCTTGCCGTAGAAACCGGCGTTCTCGAGCATCAATGCGTAATAGGTGTAGTCCTGAGTCGGCCCATCGAAGTTTTCGTAGCGGCCGATGGCGACCTCGGCGGAGAAGATTCCGTAGCCTCCCCCTAAGTTGATTTCCTGGTAGGTGTCGTCGAAGTCCCCGGTATAGAAGTAGCCCGTGTAGCCGATCGAGTAGCTGAAATCGTCGACTTCGCCGCCGTAGCCGAAGTAGCCGTCGATTTCGAGGCCGTCGCCGACATCGGCGCCCCAGGTGCCGACATAGAAACCGTTGGCTTCGTAGTCGAGTCCGGCGCTGGCGCTGGACGTTTTCTGAAAGATGCCGCGGAAGTGGTATTCACTGGCCCAGCCCACGTTGGCGCTGAGTTGTGCGTTTGCCACTCCCGTAGTGGCGAGTAGTGCCAGCATCAGCGTGGCGGTAAGTGTGCTTTTCATCATTCGCTCCGAAACATGAAGTTTTGCCCCCGGCCGTGTTTTGAGCAGCATTCGTGCCAGCTTGGGAAAAGCAGTTACGAAACAACGCAGTAACACGTGTACCTATTTGGTGCTGCACTGGGGTGGTGCGCCCTTTTTTTGCGTTGCACCGATAGTGATCAGCCAAAAGCCGCCACAAACGCCGCGAATTCGGCTGGTCTTTACGCAGTCGTTTCGGTATCAAGTGCGCATGGATAAATCGTCAACTGAATCTTCAATCGACGGCCTGGCGGCACGCCTGATCGACGCCCTGCCTCGGGAACTCGGCAACCTGAAGTCGGATGCGGAGGCGAACTTCAAGGCGGCGCTGGCCGGTGGCTTGCGGCGTATGGATCTCGTCACCCGCGAGGAATTCGAGCTGCAGCAGGCTGTGCTGGAACGAACGCGGCAGAAGCTCGAGGTGCTGGAGGCGCGTCTCAAGGAACTCGACGCCGCCGACTGATCCACCGGCCCCGCCGCGGTGAGCCTATCCCGGTAAACCAGGGGCGCTGCGGACACGTGCCAGGGAGGGCCGCGTTGAGCATCGGTATCGTCTACAGCCGGGCGTCGCTGGGTGTCGAGGCGCCACTGGTTCGGATCGAGGTGTTTCTGTCCGGCGGCCTGCCGTCGTTTTCGGTTTCGGGTATGGCCGAGACGGCCGTGCGCGAGAGCAAGGATCGTGTGCGTGGTGCGCTGATCAACTCGGGCTTCAAGTTTCCGCAGGAGCGCATTACGGTCAGCCTGGGTCCGGCGGACATGCCCAAGTCCGGCGGGCGCTTCGATCTTGCCATTGCGCTCGGCATCCTCGTTGCGATGCGCTCGGTGCCGCAGAATGCGCTCGAGGTCTTCGAGGCGTACGGCGAGCTGGCGCTGGACGGTGAACTCAGGCACGTGTCGGCTCTGCTGCCCGCCGCGCTTCGGGCCCGCGACGCAGGGCACGTCATGCTCGTGCCGTCTTCAAGTGCGGGCGAGGCGGCGTTTGCGCACGACGGCGTCTACGCGGCGAAGACGCTCTCCGAGGTAACGGCCCATCTGACCGGACACTCATTAATAGGAGCCACGCCACGAACCGCAGTCGGCAAGACCGTACACCGACACGCTGAACTGGCCGACGTGCGCGGCCAGGCGCGGCCAAAGCGCGCGCTGGAGATTGCGGCAGCGGGCGGCCACAACCTCCTGCTATCGGGGCCGCCCGGCACGGGCAAAAGCCTGCTGGCGCGCTGCCTGCCCGGCTTGCTGCCCGTTTTGAGCGAGGAGGACGCGCTGGAGACGCTTGCGATCGAATCCGTGCTGGAGCAGCATCCGGCGCTCGCCGCCTGGCGGCAACGCCCGTTTCGTTCGCCGCATCACACCGCGTCAGGGCCGGCGCTGGTCGGTGGCGGTTCGGGCCCGAAGCCCGGGGAAATCTCCCGGGCGCACAATGGCGTGCTGTTTCTCGACGAGTTGCCCGAGTTCAGCCGCCACGTGCTGGAAGTGTTGCGGGAGCCGATGGAAACGGGCGTGATCAGCGTGTCGCGCGTCAACGCGCAGGTGGATTTCCCGGCGCGATTCCAGCTTGTCGCCGCAATGAACCCTTGCCCCTGCGGCTACCTGGGCGACAGCCTGGGCCAGTGCCGCTGCAGCAGCGATCGGATCGCCAACTACCGGGCGCGTATCTCGGGGCCGTTGCTGGATCGTATCGACCTCAAGGTCGACGTACCTCGCCCGAAGGCGTCACTGTTCCGCGGCAAAACACAGGAAGAATCCAGCGCTGCGGTTCGGCAACGCGTGGAGGCCGCGCGGGCCCGGCAACTGAAGCGGCAGGGAGTCGTCAACGCGCGCTTGAGCGCAAAAGCCACCGAGCAACATTGCCCGCTCGACGACGACAGCTGGCAGCTGCTGGAGCATGCGGCCGACGCACTCGGGCTGTCGGCACGCGGCATGCATCGCACGACGCGTGTGGCGCGCACCTTGGCAGATCTCGATGAGGTTGACGATATCGACGCCGCGCATGTTGCCGAAGCGTTGAGTTTTCGGGAGCAATAAAGACCGTCACCGAAGTCGAGCCCGTTAGCTCAATGCTAACGGGCTCGAAACTACATGCCAAAAGGATTACTTACGCAGACATCTGGTAGCAATGCTGGAGACGGGTTTTATTCACACTGCAGTTCGGACTCATCGTCGTCGTCTACCTGGGTGGTACCGCAATTACCTCCATCGTCGTCATCGTCGTCGTAGTCATCCCAATCGTCATCGTTCTCGTTGTCGGTTTCTTCGTCATACCCCTCTTCGCCGTCATGGCCGCCATCGTCCTCGTCAGAGATGGGTATCCAGTTTCCATTGGCCGCGTACTCATAGGTTGCCTGTTTATTTCCGCCCGTCATGGTTACGCGATCGCCGGGGCGCCATTGAGCGACATTCGGGTTGATTTCCGCCTTCAATACGAGCAAGAACTCATCATAGACAGTTGGGTCACAGACGCATGTATGCTCGATGTTTTGAGGTTCATCTGCCTGTGCTGGCGTAGCTAAACAAAACAAGCACAAAAGCAGTAACGTTCGAAGAATTTGCATCACTTTCATCGCTCCTTGTTCCTATTTGCTATTTAAAGGCAAGACAACAGTTTTCCGCCGACAGTATTTCCTCGGCTCGCTGCTCGGCTTTCTCGATTTCGTAGGCTGGAAGCTCGTTGAGCGTCATTCGTGCAGCTTTCTGACGAAAGCCTGCCGGATCGCCGGTATCACCGTAGAGTCGGCTTACCGCGAGCAGGAGTGCTGCCGCCTCGGAAGGTTCTTTGGCAACGACATGCCCATCGAGAAGCTGCAGGGCATAGATCGCCATTGCGTTCGCGACTCCAGCGTTCGCGGCTTCTTTGACATACGCCGCACCCAGTGACGCTCTGGCTGACTCGTCAATCCAGACTTCCTTGACAGCCGCAGAATCGGGGGCGGGTATCCTGGAGCCGAGAAAGAATGTTTTCGCTTCGAGCGAGCCATTCTCCGCGGCGTACCATAGCCAATACGCGGCTTCTTGAACCTGGCTATGGCTTATTCCTTCACAGTACCGAAACGCGCTTTGCAAATCGGCAAGAGGTTTGGATATGTCATCGACGGGCTTATCCTGCCGGTTCGTGAAAGAAACACTCATTTCATGCCGTTGCTGATCAAACTCCTCGCGAGTTCGAGGTGCGGTGTCGCAGGCGTTCAGGCCTTTGTACAGCGCATAGGCAGAAGCTGTATCCCCGTTTCGCGCTTTGCTCTTCAAGTCGGCAATCGTTTTCGAAAGAGGGCCGGGCGGTCTGCCGATTCGTTCAACCACCTCCGTCAGGGCTGCCGAATAGTTTTCGTCGGGCTGATGCAGATCTCCTGACTGTTCAGAAGCTGCTGCGGGCTGCTCCGATTCAGCAGGTACCCCAGCGTCGTGCATAGCTGTTTCCAGTGTAGAATCTTCTGTTGCTTCAGCTTGGGTAGCTGGCGAAGGGTCCGGTTTTGTCTTCGTAGTGCCGAGGGTAAAAACCGCAATGCTTGCCAGCGCAACAACGGCGAGTGCAAGTATCGTTTTCGTGGCGTTTGTCATGCTCTCGATCTCAACGTGCTCGTTTGAACGCTCACAACTAATCACCCTTTGGCAAAGGCTGCGTCAGCAGCCGATACAATTCTAATACCAACGGGTCCAACGGCTCTTTGTGATTCCGTTGTGTTTTAGGCATCGATAAATGCGTTTTCGGAATCGACGAACTCTAACGTCAATTACCTTGCAGCAAGAGCGCGCGGATGTTTCCAGCTCGGTAAATCATCGACGCGCCAGATGGGCTCAGTGAGTAATCGTTCCCATCTCGAACTGAGCAACCCGGACCGGAGTTCCGGCCGTCGGGTCATCGAACGTTCGTATAAACGCAATCTTGGTCTGACTGGTATACGCAACCATGATAAGGGCAACAAGGTTCTTTAGCTGGTCCGGGTCTGTATAGAGGTCGGTTGTCCAAACGAGCGGCCCGGTCTTGTCCAGCGTGAACTTGAGTGCAGGGCCGGTCGCGTAAATGCCTACACCTGTCACCTTGGCGTCCAGGTAGTCGTTGTTTGCAGCGGTTGCCGTCTGGCACCACAAGAAAGTAGTAAGCACGGATAGTTGCAATATCTTCAGAGCATTTTTCATCGTTGTTCCTCGCGCGTTTCAACAGTGTTTGGAAAGAACAAGGGACTTACGAATCGACCAAGAGTGTTGGCTTCGTTCGTAAGCCGCCGTGGTTTGAGTGGCAAAGCAATGTTTGTCGACGGCCGCAACTTAGACGGAGTTAATGCGGAAGTTTGTGCTCAGCGTGTTGTTCATGGTTGGATAAGCGCCGAGGCAGCCATCTGTCGTTACCGATACCGAGGCGCCGCTCGCGAGCGCCGCCAGTGCAATACTCATCCAGGTGCCGAGCTGGCTGTGTCCGGCGTCGACATGAACTTGCGCATAGTTGCAGCCGGGCTCGGCAATGGTCTTGTCGAGCACGACGAACAGGCGGCCGGAGCCGTACGTACCGACGGACAGTACTTTTGCATCGACAGTCGTCGTCGAGCCCTGTGCGAAAGAAGGCAGTATCAACACAATGCAAATAGCTATTAGTCTCATCTCGGTCTTATTCCTCTATTTTGTTGGCTTTATGGCGATATCCGCCCGAGGGCCAGGAACCTGTCGTTGGAGCTCGTACGCGGAATCGTGTTTGGATCTGCCTTCAGCGTCTTTGATCGAGCTATCGGTCAGCGGAAATCGACGCCAGCAGGCAATGCTTGCGAGAGCGACTACGCGAGAAGGTAGCGCGCACTGACAGCATTGTATTTGAACGAGGTTTTGTCCGGCACTACCCGTTCAAGGGGCTGGAGTATGCCCGTCGCTGTTTACAGGACGGTGGTCGTCCGACCTGGAATTCCGTAGAAAGAGGTTCGGACCCGCGGGGGGCGCGAGTCCGAACCGGCTGCACGGCTACCGCATCACACCACTTCGCCTGAACCGCAACCCCTTATGGATACCGCGGTTTATGCGATCTCGCCCCCGGTTTGCGCCCGTCCCACAGGGTACACAATGGCGCTCACACAGCCTGTCCGTTCGCCGCCTCCCATCCGACAATTGCCGCCTTGCGGGTTGTCCCCCAGCGATAGCCGCCGAGGCTGCCGCTGGCGCGAATCACGCGGTGACAAGGGATCAGGAACGCCACCGGATTGTCGCCAACCGCCGTGCCGACGGCGCGACTCGACCGGGGTTGGCCAATGGCGCGCGCGACGTCTCCGTAGCTGGCCAGCTGCCCGGCCGGAATCTTCAAGAGGCATTCCCAGACTTTGAGCTGAAATGCCGAGCCCTTGAGGTGCAGGCGAATCTGATCGAGTGCGTGCCAGTCTTCCTGGAAGACGAACAGGGCGTCCTGCTGGAAGCGATCGACAACCTGTTCGTAGCTCGCGTTCGGAAACTGCTGCCTGAGCTCTTCCAGGGTTGTGGTCTCGTCATCGGCAAACGCCATGTGGCAAACACCCTTCGACGTCGCCGCCACCAGCAGCCGGCCGAAGGGGCTGTCGGCAAAGCAGTAGTTGATGCTCAAACCCTCGCCGCCGCGCTTGTACTCGCCGGGAGTCATGTGCTCGATGTGCACAAACAGATCGTGCAGGCGGCCGGTGCCCGACAGGCCCGTGGCATAAGCGGCATCGAGCAGCGAGGTCTTGTTGTCCTTGAGCAGGGTCTTCGCGTATTCGAGACTCATGTACTGCATGAACTTCTTCGGGCTAACCCCGGCCCATTCGGAGAACAGCCGCTGAAAGTGATAGCGGCTCATGCCGGCCGCGGCCGCAATGTCGTCGAGCGACGGCTGCTCCTGGAAGCGTTCGCCAATGTAGGCGATGGCCGTGGCGATACGGTCGTAGGTCCGGTCACCGGTTGTCGGCAACACGTTCGTCGCTTGTTCCTTCATGTGCACGACCTCTGTGCCCATCCGTTCTTGTGTGTTCATGTCAGCCTCTCAACTTCTGGCGATCGAGACGCCGCCGTCGACCAGCATGGCGGTCCCGGTAACAAAGCTCGACTGACTCGAGGCGAGATACAAAGCGGCGCGTGCTATTTCCTCCGGCGCCGCGAGTCGCTTCAGCGCATGCAGCCTTTTCACAGAGGCTACCACTTCGGGGTCGTCGCCAAACTCGACGGCCATTGCCGTATCCACCCCGCCGGGCAGCAGTGCGTTGACACGCACGCCCTGCGGGCCGTATTCCGCCGACAGCGCTTTGGTAAGACCGACGATACCCGCTTTGCTTGCCGCGTAAGCGGGCGTCTGCGGCAGGCCCACCGTGTTGCCGACAAACGAGGCCGTAAACACCAGCGAACCCTCCGTTTCCAGCAGCCGCGGCAGCTGGTATTTCGCAGAGAGAAAGCAGCTCGTCAAGTTCGTATCGATGACGTCCGTCCATTCCTCGCGGCTCAGGTCCGGCGCTGAAGTGGCGCTGCCGAGTATGCCCGCATTGTTGAACGCCACGTCGAGTTTGCCGAAGCGCTGAACGGCCAGTTCGACGAGGTCGCGGACGTACTCTTCGGAGCGTACGTCGCCGGCAAGCGCGGCCGCGCGGCCGCCGTCAGCAGTAATTTCGTCGACGAGTTGCTCGAGCTCGGGTTGCCGCCGTGCGCCGACTACCACGGCTGCGCCCTCCTCGGCGAACAGTTTGGCCGCCGCGCGCCCGATGCCCGCGCTTGCGCCCGTGATAATGGCCGTTTTATTGATTAACGCCTGCATGCTTCTATGTCCCATTCGATAAGTGATGGCGACACGGTATTCCCGGGAAGGCAGGCGGGCGACCCGATTCTTGCTGAGCTTGGGAGACTCCGTTCGACATGTGCCTGGGACCAAACGGACCAATAGCGGCCGTGCTGGGCACGAAGATGGCTGTACCCGAGCAGCCCCGGCGCACAGGTCTATAATGCTCCCACAGCCGACCGGCGCAGAGATGCCGGCGGACAATTCCCGGACCTGCAACCAACAAGCAAAAAACGAAGGCCGGGATTCATCTCAAAAAGAGGGAGACACCTATGAAACTATCACGCTATAGCGGCCTGATCGCTGCGGCTCTGCTCGCGGTATTGCCGTTCGCGGCAACCGCGCAGGACGACGGCGCGGCGCCCGCGCTGGCAACGGCATGGATGCTCGTACCCAAGAAGGGCATGGGCGCCGAGTTCGAGGCCGCCATAAAAGAGCACGTCGCCATGCGCGAAGAGGCGGGAGACTCGCGGGATTGGCAAATGTACGTGCCGGTCATTGGCCGCAAGATGAACGTTTACGCGGTGCGCTACTGCTGTTTCGACTGGCCGGACCAGGATGCGTACGGCGAAGAGGCCCAGGAGAAGGGTTTCGGCGAACACTTCAACGAAACCGTCATGCCTTACGTCGACTACATCCAGCACTACCTGGAGCGGATCGACATGGAGAACAGCGCCTGGCCGGAGAACACCGACGGCTACAAGTATTTTGGCGTGACCTCCTGGGTGTGGGAGGAAGATGCGAGCATGCAGGTCGACGAGGTCCGCAAGCAGTTCAGCCAGGCGGCCATCGAACACGGCTGGGGTGAAGACAATCCCTGGGTCTGGATGAACCGCATCGGCGGCAAACCGATGCTAATGCTGGTATCGCCGTTCAAGAGCTACGCCGACATGGCGCCGCCGGAGCAGAGCTTCTTCGAGTTCATGATCGAGAATACCGACATGGACGAAGGTGACGTGGCCGGAATGTTCGAGACCTTTGGTGACGGGTTCGAGAGTTCCGACTACACGGTCTGGATGCATCGGCCGGATCTGTCGTTGACTGAGAAGGATTGAAAGATCATTCGGAGTAAGAGAAACAGCCCGCGTGAGCGGGCTGTTTTTTTTAATGAATTGTCGGGCAGCGCTTGCCTCCCGCTGCTGCCGAATGTGTCGAGCGTGGCCGCGTTACCATCCCTTGTTTCGACGCCGGGCGACGGTCTTGGTTGATAAGTTTCTGGCACACCTGCTGAATAGCAAATTTCCCCAAGCATAAAGCTGGGGCTGTTCGCAGCTTGGCCATGTTCTTTGAAAGCGTGACCAAGTCGTTTCCAGCTTTCTGGGATGGTTCGTTCCTGATCATCAGTGACTCAACCTGTGGTCGTCCTGACCCCGCTATTCCCTGTTTCGGAAAAACGCTTAGCGAATATTCAGCGAGATTCTACCCGAGTGATCGCGGTCTGCGAAAAAGTTGTGATTCTGCTCGGCTATTGCATCCATGGCGGCCTCGATATCACTCCGCGTCTTTTTATCAGTAGTCTTGGAGAGCACCTGTTCAAGGAAGGGAAGAAGTTCCTTTCGGAGTGAGTACGCTAGGAGTTTGCAGGCTCGATATCTGACTACACTCGACCTATCAGAAACCGCCAGCCTACCCAACTCCACCGCGGTTTCGCTCTGTCTGGCGTACCGTGTTGCGTGATAAACATAGGAGCTACGTGGCTTCCACGATCTCTGCGACCTATACCGCCTTAGCAGATGCTCTGGAAGGTCACCGTCTAAAGTTGCACGAAGACGATCTACGGCAGTCCACTCGTCGTCGGACCCGCTGCCATCTAAGCAATCAATAAGAGAGTCTATGCTCGGTTCAACATCAGAGGTCATTTAGCTCCACCGCCGCATTTGGATCATTCCTTCGGATGACGTCTCCATGTCGTGCGCCATTCGCTGGAACAGTATCGTACTCTACACAGTGGTGAACGCCACATCTATTGAATTGTACGTCAGGGCGATTGTTGCCAACCCGGTTGCCGTTCACGTCGACTTGCACTTGGTTCTTACGAATGTTCGTAACCGCGGTGTCGCTTCTCAGTGCTTCGATACGTTGGTCGATTGCATCATTGTGACGTGCTCCGCCATGGGGCCGGGCGATGCCGTTGTTAGCCGCTGGTCCTGGCCGTACCCCTCCGGCCGCTCCCCGACCGCGTCCGCCAAGGCGCTGTTCGAGCAGAATCAGCGCGCCGTAAGTCACCCATCCTGCCGTACCAACGACATAGCCTTGTGTATCGCCTTCCCTTTTTGCGCGTTGAGCGTTAACCATGGAGCTCGCCATGCTGGTTACCAGATCAGGCCGCTCACCCGCGAGGTCAGAGAGTTGAACTATCTCTCCGGTATCCGTGTACATAGCTGGACACATCCAGCAAGAGGTGAACGGTCTTCCATCAGGAGAGATTCCCGACCGCGGTCCGTAATGATTGCGAGATTCACTGGGGCTAACAGACCCCGGCCCCGGCGGAGGCGTCGACAGCCATCCGGGTGGCGGCAGGATGTAGCCGCTCTTGTCGGGCTCAAAATCAAAGTCTTGCCAGTTGTGAGTGTGCGTGCAGTCCAGACCGAAGAAGCTGCACAATCCATCGCCGGGGGTGTGCCCCGGCGGCGCTTCAGAAAACCCGCTGGGGTCGATCAACGACAGCGGGTTGTTCTGCACGTAACTCATCCGGTTGTACGACTGCCCATTGAACGGGTTTGGCACAAACGGATCGGCACTGATAACTCGCCCGATGATCGGATCGAGTACACGACCGTTCATGTGCACCATGCGCACGTTGTCGAGGTGTTCGTGTCCGGTGTAGCCGCGTTCGCTCGTGTGGCTGTCCGCAAACCGGAGATCGCTGGAATCGGCGGTCCAGTTCAGGTTCCGTCGTTTGCCGAACGCATCGAAACTCATGCGCTGGACAACCGACTGCGCCGGGTCCGTTAGCGTTTCCACGTTTTGCATATGGTCGCGGTGCACGTAAGTGGTCGTATTGGCGCCGGCCGTCGGGCGTTCGACGATGGCCACTGTGTTGCCGCCGAACAGGATGTTGTGGCGATAGGTCGTGACACCGCCCGAGAATTCTCTTTCGAAATGGCCGCCGACGTACCACGTGGTCGTCGTGTTCGCGCCCGTCTTTGCGACCTGCTTGGTCCGGGCACGATAGGCGCCGTATTCGAAATCGGCATAGTCGCTGCCGTAGTTGATGCGCTCTGGCAGGTTGTAGGAGAACCAAGTGGTCAGGTCCGAGTTACGATGCGTGCGGTTGCCGTTGGCGTCGTACTGGTACGTCGCGGCGCGGGTGCCTGTGATCGAGTCGACAGCCTTCGAGAGAGAGCTGTAGTGGTACGTGCCAACGTCGGACTTTGTCTGAACGTTGCCACCCGGGCTGTAGCCTATCGACAGTGTGTTAACAGCGCCGAGCAGGACCGTGTCAAGTCGGTTGAGGTCGTCGTAGGTAAAGGTTTCGGTTAGCGACTGACGGTCGTCATTCCGCTGTGTGAGATTGCCCAGCGTGTCCCAGTAGTATCGAAGGTTCTGAATGCTCGAGGACAGACCCGGACCGGTCTTGATGGTCTTCAGGCGATGGGTCGCGTCGTCGTAGTCGAGTACTTCATCCAGGTTATTGCCGAACGTGCCGTGACGTGCCTGGCCCAGCGAATCGGTTTCGTTGAGTTCGTACCACACGGTGCTTGGCGAGTTGCCGTCCACGACGCGGACGAGGCTGCCCATGCTGTCGTATTCGTAGTCGGCCAGCAGGTTGTAGCCCGAGGTGCTGTCCGGGTATTCGATGCGCTTGAGCTTGCCCCTGCCCGAACCCGTGCTGTGGTAGGTCAGGTTGGTTACGTAGTTGACGGAATCGAGGGTTGTTGTCGTCGAATTGGGTCGGCTCAGGCTGTCGTAGCTGTATGACTCGTAGAATCCCGGCGAGGTAATCGAGGACTGCAGCCACAGCCGGTGGTCGGCCGATGTGTGGTAAGCCCAGGTTGTCGTACCCTCGGGCTCGGTCCGCGTCGTCGGCAGGCCAAGCTGGTTGTAGTTGTACTGTACGACCTGGCTTTTTGCATCCTGTTGCCAGATCAGCTCGTCGAACGCGTTGTAGTCGTAGCTCCAGGTACCCATGTCTGGCGCGGTCATTGAGGTTTTCCAACCGCGCTCGTTGTAGTTCATAGTCGTCAGTGCGCCGTCCGGGTCTGTCACCTCGTGCAGCTGGCCAAATGCGGCATATTCGTAGTGCGTCGTGCCAGCAAGGTCGTCCGTAATCTTGACGAGCTGCCCGGCGGCGTCGAATTCGTACTTTGTGATCTGGCCCTCCGAGTTGGTGACGGTCTGTTCGTCGCCGTCGTAGTCGATCTGGGTCAGGGCCCCGGTGGGTGTCGTTTCGCTGATGGGGCGGTCGATTTCGGTGGTGCGTCCGATCAGGTCGTAGCTGTACTGCGTATAGAAGGGCGTCTCGCCATTGATCCACGGGCCGTATGCTCTGTAAATACGGCCCTGTTGATCGTAGACGTTGGTAATGCGGCGGTCTGCGCCTCCAAGGATGTCCCGATTTTGCCCGATCACTCGCCCATAGCGATCAAAGAAATTTCGGGCAGCGGGTGATGCCGATGGCGTAACTCGTACTTCGAAGCGGCCCACACCCGTGATCCAGCAGTCAACGCAATTCAGATAGTCGTAGTTGACGCTGGTGCCATCCGCGTAGGTCTCAACGTCGAGTCGGCCCAGGCCATCGAATGTGCGGGTCGTCGCCTGACCCTGTCCGTCGGTGATCGTCGACGGCTGCCCGTTGATGTAGTCCCAGGCCCATTGCGTCTCCGGGTTCGGGCCGGCGCTAATGTGCTGAATGAGTTTTATCGGTTTCTCGCCGTACGTGTCGTAGACGTATTCGGACTGGCGGTCGTCGGCCGTGCCGCTGATGTTGTCCAGCGTTTGTGTCTTCAGGTTGCCGTACACGTCGTAGGTGTTGGTGACTTTGAGTTTCTTGTTGTTGTCCGAGCCGGTGGTGTTGCTCGTCGTCAGCGCGCGGCACTTCGGTGTGTCGTATGTATGGGTGAAAGTGCGAACGACGGGCGTGTTGATGTGGTCGTTGCGAGTGACGCTCGTCGCCGACGGCTTGTCCAGGCACCAGTCGGTGACCGACGGGTTTTGCGTATAGCCGAAGGTTGTGACGAACGATTCGCTTGGGCGTATCGGCGAGGTTGTGGTGATCGTTCGCGAATTGGGATGGCCGTATGTCGTGTTGTAGCCTGGGTTGTCGACGACTTCCTGCACGATTTGCCCGTTATGTGTACCTCCGATCTCGTATGTACGGTGTAACGTAGACTCGACGCGTGGAAAGTAAATTCCGGCATGCGGGCTGTCGGATTGCAGGGTGTTCACTACAAGTTCACGAAGGTTGTTCCAATTGTCGACGCGGAGTTCGCGCTGGAGAAGCATCCCTGTTTCAGGGAACTCTTGGTCGTAGAGCCGCCTGTCTATTCTGTAACCAGAGCCACGATAGTCAACTTCACGAACCTGATAGAAGCCGAGAAAGCCCCGACCTCTAAGGTGCATTTTTGCACCGTAGTAAACGATCTCGTTTGTATACGTTCCCCCCTTGCCGTCGTTCGCCGTGTAATCGGTAACGACGTATAGGGGCTCCTGATAACTGCGATCCTCTGGCGGAGTACCAAAATACGACTGACTATAGTGGTTACTTGTCGAAACCGGCTCGTGTACGGGCTCAACGTAGTTCCCCAGGCCATCTTCGAAGCGAGTGACCACGTCGACCAGTCCACTCTTGTGCTTGCGGATTTGCCAGAGGTTCGAGGCTCTGACGACAATGTCGTCCTGGCCATTTCCTGTGACGTCCATTGGTGTGCCTTTTGTTGCGCCGCTGAACGATCCCAGGTTGATGCTGGTCGATGAGAAGTTTGCGCCAGTGGACTTGTAGAGTGTCCAGTTGCCGGTCGACGGGCAGATGAAGTCCATGCGTCCATCGCTGTCGTAGTCAGCGAAAGCTACACTGGAAAACCATGTGCAGTTGATACCCGTGCTGACCGCCGATCCGAAGCCCGATCCGTTCGAAATGCGTATGTGCCAAGTGCCGTTGCTAAAGTACTCCGGATACGCCACGTCGAGGAGGCCGTCGCCGTTGATGTCGACGTAGCGGAGCGTGGGGTTGAAGACCTGAATCAACGGCCCAGCCGTGAACGTCGTGCCGTTGAAGGTCAGCGGCACGTGGTAGTACTTGTAGACAATATTCTCCGGGTCGATGTCAATGACCTCGACCCGGTTTTCGACGAGATCGGAGAGACCGTCGCCGTCGAAGTCGAGCCTGGCCTTGCTCGAAAAGATGGGATTCTTTCCGGTGATCGAGTCCATATCCGAACTCGTGTAGACGTTGCTGGCCGTCGTGGCGAGGTCGTTGCCGGTACTCTTTCGAAGGTAGATGCTCTGCCCTGACTGATAGAGCACGTCGTCGCGGCTGTCACCGTCGACGTCCTGAAACACGAACGACGCGACACCTGTCGTCGATTCGCCCGTATCGATGTCCGTGAACGCTTGCCCGGTCGTCGCAACGCCGGTGGAGCGATACACGTGCCAGTCGCTATCGCTGCCTCGGAACAGAATGTCCGTCTTGCCGTCACCGTCGAGGTCGCCGAGCTTGGCTGCAACCCAGTCCTGCGAGGCCACGCCGGTGTCGAAAGGCGCACTCAAAGAACCGCCCGAAGCGAGCAATATGTGCCAGTTGCCGCCAGCAACGACAAACAGGTCTTTCTGGCCGTCACCGTTGAAGTCACCGACCTTAGGTCCGGCCTGGCTGGAGGCGTTTCCGGTCGACGTCAGGTTGTCCCAACCCACCACGGCGTCCTGCCAAGTGAACGTGCTCGCCGGAAAGCAGTCTGTCGCTCGGCACTGCTTCACAGATATCAGTTGGCTACGCCCGGACGAGGCAGTTGCATACTCCAGCGTGTATTCATGGATCAGGCCTGATCCGGCACCCAAAATGGAATGGGTAATCTTTTCCAGCCGTTTGTTGTGCGACCAGGTAGCACCGTAGCGATACCCGTCACGCTGATCTGAGCTGGGCCGGACTTCGTAGACCATGTTGACCCGGTAGCGGGCCGACAATCCCTGAGCCGGGTTGGCGGTGTATTCAACCTTGTCCAGCAGGAATTCGCCGCTGTAGGCATTCGCGCTGTAAAAGTAGTTGATCTGATTGCCGTATGTGTCCTCTGTCCGATAACGCGCCCAGAATCGGTAGGCGCCTGTCGTCGGGTGTGTCAGGCTCGACTGCTGCAGGTCTCCGTACCAGTGTTTTGTGCCATCCCGGTCGGTCACGATGAAGTAACGTGGTCCACCTCCGACCGACTGGTAAGCAACAATCTTCTTGAATGAATCGATTTCGGTCCGGTATTCGGAGCCCGCCGCACCGTAGGTGCCAACGATCGAGACCAGCCGCCGTCCATCGAGGCAGAACTTGTCGGTGTTGTCGTACTTGACGCCGCCCGCTGCGCCGTCCTGATCCAGCGTTTTCCTGCAGCGGTCGATGCGTGATACGCCCGTCAGCGTCCAGTTTTGTCCCGCAACGCCGTGGCCTCCACGATGTGCGTATCGCAACGAAATCGGCGGACGCATGCCTCCCGTGCCCGTTCGCAGCTCTATCGGAATCGTGTAGGTTGCAGAACCCGTCTGGGAAACGTCGAAGCTGCCGGGCACGGTGCCCACGAGGTCGACGGCAAAGGTGGTGAGCGGGAGTGCGCTCAGCAGCAGAGCGGCGAGCACAATCGGAAAACGGTCGATGGTGAGACGGCGCATGAATCGATCCTCCGGTGGTCTGGTTCCGGTGAGTACATAAACGAGACCAAAAGTCCACATTTTGGTCAAATAAGAATTCAAGAGACCATTTATTGTTGCTCGGATGCCAATCGGGGGTGTTGCGCGCAGATAACATCCCGGAACGGGTTGGGGGTCGTCAGGCCGGTATTTCGGACGCTTTGTCCGGCGGACACTTAGCGACGTGGTGGAATCTGCGTATAGCCAGGGATCATGACGCGACGGATGGTGGCAAGTTGACTCGCCCCCGGCGTCTGCCTAGAGAATTTGCCCGGACTGCTCAAAAAAGCAGCACATGTGGATTTTGCGACACACGTGGCGCGCGCAAGAGGAGGAACGAAAATGCGCAAATCCGGCCGAGCGCACTCTTAGCGATCCAGAAACGCCCGCGATACCGCAGCCAGTCGTTCTACGCCCACGTCGAATATCCCGTGGCTCAGCTCGGGGATCTCCACCAGCTCGACATCCGGAAACAGCTCGGCCGCGGCACGGGTCTGTTCCACGAGGCTGCCGTGCGTGTTGGGGATCAGTACGGGTTGCCCGACGAGCGGCAGGCGCTGCTCGGCCGAGTAGCTGAACACGCCGTGATAGGCCCACCAGGCATACGGTCCTGACTGGACGTGATCGGCAAAGTGCTCCGCGCCGCGTTCCAGCGACACGCCCTCGTGACGGTTGCCCACCCAGAACTGCCAGACGTCCATCACGCCCTTGCCGTCTTCGGTCAGGGGCTTCGGTTTGGCGTTTCTCTGGTACTGCCGGTCGCGCTCTTCGCCGGCCTCGTAGTAGGCAATGCCGGGTAGTACGAGTTTACGGACGAGATCCGGGCGCAGAACAGCGAGCTCGGTCGCGATGAATACACCCGTGTGATAGCCGAGCAGGTCGACGCGGCCGAGGCCGTCGCGGCCGTAGCCCATGGCGTCGAGCACGTCCGCCGCCGCTCCCGCCAGTTCACTCATTGGCTGCGGTTCGGGCGGCCGGTCGGAGCGCCCGTAGCCCGGTGTGTCCATGGCGAGCACCGTGCGGTCTTTGGCCATTTCGCGCATGAAGTCGCGGTAGTACCGACCTGATACGGCCGTCGGGTGAAAACACAGGAGCGGATTGTAGAGGGCTTTTGATGCGTCGGCGGGTTTTGCGCGGTAGACGTGCACCTGGCCGAAGCGGGCTTCGACGTAGAAGCGCCGCAATGTGACGTCACTGCCGGCGCTCTTTGCAGCAGCCGTGCCCGCCGGAGCAGCGCATGCCGGCAGCAGGGGCAGCGCAACGGCTGAACCGGCGAGGCTGACTAGCACGCGTCGGCGGGTGTATCGATAGCGCGGACTCGGCCGTCGCGCGCTCATAAAAGGAGATTGCTGGTGCCGGGTTTGTCCATGACCCCAGTGTTGCACAGGTCGGATGCCCGTGCGAACGGCATTACTGGGACTCGGCCACCATGTATTCGACGGCCGCTATGACCTCTTCGTCCGACAGGTCCACACGCCCGCCTTTTGCCGGCATGTAGCCTGCTTCGCCCGTGAAGCCGTTGATCGCATGATCGACCAGCGTTTCCATGCCCTGCTCGATGCGGGCCGTCCAGGCGCTTGCGTCGCCGAGGACGGGCGCGCCGCCGATGCCGCCACCGTGGCAGGCGAGGCAGGCCGAGTTATAGACCTGCGGGCCCGACTGCACTTCGGCAACGGGCTCGGGCTCGTCAGCGGCGGCAATCACCGTGACGGCTGCGCTCACGTCGTCTCCCGGCATGTAGACCTTACCGACCGGCGCAATCCGCTCCAGGATCGCCTGCTGGTACTCGGGAGCCTCGCGCGTGTACACGCCCTGCGTTTTTTCGGACATGTTCATGGCCAGCACAAAGATGCCGACGGACACGACCACGAGAACGCCGATTACGAGCGAATAGAGGTCAAAAAACTTCTGGTCTTGGCTCACCTGGATACTCCGGAGGGAACTTGCGAATGCCGGTCGCCGTGAACCGGCGCGGGCGCATTATATATCAGAGTGGGCGGCAAGAAACCCCGCCTGCGATAGCCGCGAGCGGCCCCGGGGCCGCCCGGAGCAAGGTAGTATGGCCGGCGGGCATCCAGCACGGGTGAAGACGGAGGCAAGCTGCATGCAAAAAGGGGGCAATGTGACAGTTACCGTAAAAACCACTTGCCCTCGCGACTGCTACGACACCTGCGGGATAGTCGTCACGCCGGCCCCGAACGGCCGCGTGCGCGTGGCGGGCGACCCCGATCACGCGGTCGCCCGGGGTGCTCTGTGCGCAAAATGCGGGGTGGCTTACAACGGCGTGTTTCAGGATACGGACGAGCGACTGCTGACACCTCTACGGCGCAGCGGTCCCAAAGGCAGTGGCCAGTTCACGCCCGTCACCTGGAAGGACGCGCTCGACGAGACCGCAACGCGCCTCGAGGCCGTGATCGCAAAACACGGCGCGGAGTCCGTGCTGACGATGAACTATTCGGGAACCATGTCGCTCCTGGCATCCACGTTTCCGAATCGATTCGTCAACGCGATCGGCGCCTCGGTCGTCGATTACGGCACCATCTGTAACCGCGCCGGGAAGATTGCCTGGGAGCTCCTGTTCGGCACGGCGTCGGCCGGTTTCGACCCGAGGACGGCAAAAGACGCGTCCTGCATTCTGCTGTGGGGCGCAAACCCTGCGCACTCCGCACCGCACGCGCACCGTCACTGGCTCCGCGATTCCCCCGCCAGGACCGTCGTCGTCGATCCCGCGCGGACGGCAACGGCGGCTGACGCCGACCTGCACCTGCCGCTGCGCCCGGGGAGCGACGCGGCGCTCGCGTTTGCGCTGCTGAACGCGCTCGATGAGATCGACGCTTTCGACGAGGCTTTTATTGCGGAACGGGTCGAGGGCGCGGATAAAATCCGCGCGGACGTACAGCGCTGCACGCCGGAGTGGGCCGAGCCGATTACGGGTGTGCCGGCTCGCGACATCCGCGCCGCCGCTGAACTCTACGCCCGAGGCCCCGCGCTGCTCTGGTGCGGCCAGGGTTTGCAGCGCCAGCCTCGGGGCGGCAACGTCATGCGCGCGGCGGGCCTGCTGCCCGCAATGACGGGCAACGTCGGCAAACCCGGTGCTGGCTTCTACTACCTCAATGACGTTGCGGAACTGGCCGGCGTCGACTATGACTATCTCGAAGCGAGTCATCTCCGCAAAGGACAGGCGCGCATCGTGCACGCGCTGGAGCTGGCTGATCGGCTGCTGGCGCCCGAGGAGTTCCGGGTGTTGATGGTCTGGAACACCAATCCGCTGGCGTCTTCCGGTAGCCTCGACAAACTGCGCGAGGCGTGTCGTCGCGACAACCTGTTTACGGTTTGCGTCGACCTGTTCATGACCGACACGGCACGTTACGCGGATCTGGTGCTGCCCGCGGCCAGTTTCCTCGAGTTCGACGACATTACCGCGGGTTACTTCCACCTGAACCTCGGCGTGCAGGCCAATGCGCGGCCGCCGCTCGGCGATTCGTTACCCAACCAGGACATCTTCCGCGGGCTCGCCGCGGCGATGGGCTTGTCAGCTCCCGAACTGTTCGAGGATGACGCCGCCGTGCTGAAGCAAGTGCTCGAACAGGTTGGCTACCCCGGCAGTTTCGACGACCTTCGTCGTCAGGGCGTGTACTGGCTCAACGGCGAGGAACCTGTGATTGCGTTTGCCGATGGCCGTTTTCCGACACCGAGCGGCCGCATTGAGGTGGCGTCGGCGCGCGCCGAATCTTTGGGATTGCCGCACTGCCCGACACCCGACGCCGATCCGTCGCCCGCAGAAGGCCGTTTTCGACTGCTGTCGCCGGCGTCGATGTGGCGTCTCAACGATTCTTACGCCAACGACTCGCGGCTCGCCCGGCGTTCGGGTCCTGCGGAACTGATTGTCCACCCGGACGATGCGGCGGCGCTCGGTATTGCGACCGGGGCCGTGCTGCGTGTCGCCAACGCCGCGGCTGAGGTCGTGTTGAGCGCTCGGGTATCGGATGAGGTGCCGCGCGGCACACTCCTGTCGTACAAGGGACGGTGGCCGAGCCGGGAAGCAGGCGATGCAAGTATCAACCGGCTGTACGACGGCAGGGCGGCTGACATGGGTGAGTCGAGCGCCGTGCACGGCGTGGAAGTCAGTCTGTCGCTGGTATCGGCCTGAATCATCGGCCGCCTGGTGTTGGTCTTCCGTGTGTATCTCAATCGTCGCCGCGGATCTCGCGCTGGAGCTTCCTGGTGAGACGCGAGAATACGAGTTCGTAGCCGTCGCATACGAGCTCTTCGAGCGTGCCGGGCGGCAGTTCGGTGCGCGCTGGATCGACCTGTACCCACTTGACGCGTGCAAGGTAAGGTGCCGGTTTGAAGCCGGGCAGGTCGCTGAGTTCGAGAAAGCGTTCCGGGCCGGCGATAAACGAGTACAGGCTGTCGGGCTCGTAGCCCGATATGGCAAACATCTTCGGCCCGACCTTGAACACGCGGTTGTTGCCCCACTGAATCGTTTCGCTGGTTCCGGGCAGCGACAGCGCCAGTTGTCTGAGTTCCGCGGCGTTCACAGTCCTGGGTTACCTCACGCGCTGTACTTTCATCGACCGGGCCGCCCCCGTCTTCTGCAGCGTGTGCGAGCCGAAGCTGCGGCGCCGGATCACGACGTCATCACCCTCGGACAGCCTGAGCGAGGAGGCGGTCGTCTGCCGCCAGACCTGCCCGTTGTCGAGCACGACGGCAACCTTGTTCGATGCAATGACCTTGAGCTCGACAACAATGGCCTCGATGCGGTCGACCTGCTCCCGGCCGGCCGACTCCTCGAGGGCGCGCTGCGCCTCTACCGGGCTCATGCCGAAGAGTTCTTCCGCCGCCGGCTCCTCGGATTCCTCATCCACATCGGCAGCCGCGGGCGTTGCCGGGTCGACCGACGGCGCGGGGCCATCGGCCGAATGCTCGTCGACGGCGCGGTCATAACACGCCAAACGTTCGTCCGCGGACATCAGCGAGCGGCAGTCTCGCACGGTGTCGACAAACGGCTCGTCAGCCGCCGCCGCTGTAGAGATCAAGCCAATGGCCGTGAGCCCGAAGAAAGCCAGTATGCGCATGAACCTTTCCAAGTGAAGGACGATCCTAAACAATAGACTCCCATCTCACCAAGAGGTGCCGACCGGAGCGGCTAAGAAAAAAGACATTGGATACCGGTCAAAACCGCAACAATCCGGCGACTGCCGCCGCACTCGCGGACATAGAGCGCCTGCTGGGCAGCGATCCCGCGGCTGCCGAAGCCGGCGCCGCTCTCCTGCTGCGCGAGCAACCCGGCGAGCCCCTTGCACGGCTCTATCGTGGTATTGCGCTGCGTCTGCTGCACAAACCCCAACAGGCAGCAGACATTCTGTCGTCGCTCTGCCGTGACTGGCCGGACGCGCCCTTTGCCCATTTGCAGCACGGGCTCGCGCGCCGCGAACTCGACGATAGCGAAGGCGCCGAGCGGTCTTTCGAGCGGGCCGTCGAGGCGCGGCCCGACTTTGCCGACGGCTGGCTGGCGTTAGCCGACGTCCGCGTGGCCAACGCCGACGGGCCCGGTGCCGACACGGCGTTCGGGCAATATGTGGAGCTGGCGCCGCAAGTGCCGGAATTGCGCGATGCGGCTGCGGCGCTGGGCAGCGGCAACAGCGCGGTTGCGGAGCGGCTCGTCCGCCAGCGCCTTGGTGCCCATCCGAACGACATAGTGGCGCTGTGCCTGCTTGCGGATATTGCCGAACGTCACGGCCAGAAGGCCGATGCAGGGCAGCTGCTTCGACACGTTCTGCAAATTGCGCCGGGCTATGCGCGGGCACGACACAATTACGCGGTTGTCCTGTTACACGAAAGCCGGGCCGACGAAGCGCTGGAGCACTGCAAGCGGCTGCTTGCCCGTGCGCCGCAGGATCCCGCTTTGCGCAAGCTCGAGGCGGCGATTCTGGCGAAGTGCCTCGACTACGAGCAGTCCATCCGGATTTTTGAGAAGCTTCTGGCCGAAGACCCCACCCAGGCTGACGTCTGGACCAGCCTGGGCCACATGCTGAAGTCCACAGGCCGTCGCGCCGACAGTATTGCCGCCTACCGCAAAGCGATTGCGCTTCAGCCCTCCGCCGGCGAAGCGTACTGGAGCCTCGCCAACCTCAAGACGGGCGAGCTCGAGGACAAGGAACTCGATGCAATGCAGGCAGCGCTCGGAACGTCGATCCTCGGCGATAACGATCGCACCCACTTTCATTTTGCGATGGGCAGAGCGCTGGAGGAGCGGCGACGCTACGACGAGTCGTTCGACCACTACGACAAGGGCAACCGGCTGCGGCAACGCACGCAGGCCTACGAACCCGCATTGATGGCCGATCATGTGCGGCGTTCGAAAGCCCTGTTTTCCCCAACGTTTTTCGAGAGCCGAAGCGGCTACGGCACTCCCGAACCCGATCCGATTTTTGTTGTGGGTCTCCCGCGTTCGGGATCGACACTGGTCGAGCAGATTCTCGCGAGCCACTCCGGTGTCGAAGGCACAACGGAATTGCCCGACGTTGCCGCGATTGCCGCGTCGCTGCACACCCGCGAGGATGACGGCTCACCGTATCCCGACGTGCTTGCGGCCTTGACGCCCGAGCGTTTCGCCGAGCTGGGGCAGCGTTATCTCGAACGCACGCGCCGGTCACGCAGACTGGGCAAGCCATCGTTCGTGGACAAGATGCCGAACAACTTCGCGCACGTTGGCCTCTTGCATCTCATGTTGCCGAACGCGCGCATTGTCGACGTGCGCCGGCATCCCGTCGCCTGTGGCTGGTCGGTGTACAAGGAGTTGTTTGCCACGGCACAGAACTTCAGCTACAGCCTCGAGCATATTGGCGGTTATTACCGCCACTACCTCGATCTGATGTATCACATGGATGCCGCGCTTCCCGGCCGCGTGCATCGAGTGATCTACGAGGATCTCGTCGAGGATACCGAGACCGAGGTACGTCGATTGCTCGACTATTGCGGCCTGCCGTTCGAGACAGGCTGCCTGAATTTCCACCAGACCCGCCGGCCCGTCAGCACCGCCAGCGCGGAACAGGTGCGACAACCCATCAATCGTCGCGGCATTGACCAGTGGCACCATTTCGAATCCCGGCTTGCGCCGCTCGTCACGGCACTGGGTGATGCGGTGGAAACTTACCGGCTGGTCAACAAGCCTGTCTGACCCGCAGCTGCGGCTAGTTGTTGCAATTCTGCAACGTCCTTATTTCCAAAATGGTCTAAGCGAAATCGGAACTATATGCGCTTCTCGCGCATCATAGCCTCATGTGTGTGTCGGAATTACAACGCTCGACACACGCATGCATGCGTTATTGGAAGAGGGAACATCAAACGGATTTGTTTTTGACACTACACATATAGGGGAGAGTCGAGATGAAGCAAGACATGCTGTCTCGGGCGGTGAGTCGTGCCTTGTATGGCGCGGCGGCCGTCGCAACAGGTCTACCTGCCGTCGCCGTGGCGCAGGACGCGGACCTGGACGCACTCGAGGAGATCGTTGTCACCGGATCGCGAATTGCGACCGATGCCAACCTGGTCACCTCGAGTCCGGTCACGACGCTGGACGCGGATGAAATCCTGCATCGCGGGGTAACCCGCATCGAAGATCTGGTGAATAGCCTGCCGCAGGTGACGCCAGAATTTACCGGCGGCGTTTCTAACGGTGCAACCGGCACCGCAACGCTGGACCTTCGCGGTCTGGGGTCGAAACGAACGCTGGTATTGACCAATGGCCATCGCATGGGGTTGGGCAACCCGTTCGAGCTGGCGGTCGACGTCAACCAGATTCCGACACAGTTGATCGACCGTGTCGAAATTCTGACCGGCGGCGCGTCTTCGGTATACGGTGCCGATGCCGTAGCCGGGGTTGTCAACTTCATCACGAAGACCGATTTCGAAGGCTTCCAGCTCGACTGGCAGCAATCGGGTTATCAGCACGACAACGACAACGGCGCAGTTCGCGCAGCGGTAGACAACTCCGGGTTCCAGCAGGCACCGGGTGACGTCACCGACGGTCAAACGACCAACATCAACCTGATGATCGGTGTGAATTCACCGGACGGCCGCGGCAACGTCACGGGCTATATCGGCTATCGCGAGATCGATGCGATTCTGCAATCGTCGCGCGACTACAGCTCGTGTACGCTCGACACGGGCGCCAACAACGGCACGACCTGTGCCGGTTCCGCGACCATACCCACAGGACTCTTCTCACCGTTCGACGGCGTGAACTATTTCACCGTCTCCGGCGACGAGTTCATACCCTGGGACGGCACGACGTATAACTACGGCCCGTTGAACTACTACCAGCGCCCCGACGAGCGGACGACAGCCGGCCTCCTGGGCTACTACGAGCTGTCCGAGTCGTTCATCGGTTATGCCGAGGTCATGTTCATGGACAACCGCAGCCTGGCGCAGATTGCCCCGTCCGGTGCGTTCTTTGTGACCGACAGCATCAGCTGTTCGAACACGTTCCTCTCGGCGCAGCAGTTTGCGACGCTGGGTTGTACAGATCCGTCGGACACGGTGCCCTGGTACATTGGTCGCCGCAATGTCGAGGGTGGTCCGCGTTTCGACGATCTGAGGCATACGAGCAATCGCGTGCTGGCCGGCTTTCGCGGGGACATCAACGAGGCATGGAGCTACGACATATCGGCGAATTTCTCACGGACGCGCTACAGCCAGGTCTACAACAACGACCTGTCGATTACGCGTATTGGACGTGCACTGGACGCCATCGACGATCCGGCCAATCCGGGTAACATCGTCTGCCGTTCAGCGGTGCCCGATCCCACGACCGGCGTTGTCGTCGATCCCAACTGCGTGCCGTGGAACGTGTTCCAGACGGGCGGCGCGACCCAGGCCGCGATCAACTACCTGTCGCTGCCGCTGTTCGCCAAGTCCGACCTCGAGCAGGATCAGTACGTGGCCTTTGCCAGCGTCGACCTGGGCGAGTACGGCGTCGTGCTGCCAAGCGCAGTGGACGGCTTCCAGGGCGTCTTCGGCTACGAATTCCGCGAGGAGTTCCTGAGCTTCGATCCCGACACGGGCTTCACGTCGGGTGACGGCGCCGGCCAGGGTGGACCGATTCCGGGCATCCTCGGTGGCTTCGACGTCAGCGAGTTCTTTCTCGAAGTGAAAGCGCCGATTGTGCAGGACAAGCCTGGCTTCCAGTCTCTGTCGCTCGACGTGCGTTATCGTTATTCCGATTACAGCACGGGTATCGATACCGACACGTGGAACTTCGGCGGTGAGTGGCGGCCAATCGATTCGCTCATGTTCCGCGGCGGTGTTTCCCGCGCGGTTCGGGCGCCGAACCTTCGCGAACTGTTCGAGCCGGCAAACATCGGTTTGTGGTCCGGTACGGATCCTTGCGCGGGCGCGAACCCCGAGTTCACGCAGGAGCAGTGTGAGCGGACCGGAGTTACGGCTGCTCAGTACAATCTGGGCGTACCGGCGAACCCTGCCGGCCAGTACAACGAGAGAGCGCAAGGCGACCCGAACCTGTTGCCCGAAGAGTCCGACTCGTTCACGTTCGGCTTCGTGTTCACGCCGACCGAGTTCCTGCCGGGTCTGTCGCTGACGGTCGATTACTGGAGCATCGAGGTCAACGACGCCATTTCGGAAGGTTTCGGTTCGGAGTTCACGATTCGCCAGTGCGGTTTGACGGGCGAAGCGCGGTTCTGCGACCTCATCAACCGCGGGCCTAACGGCAACGTGTGGATCGGTCAGGCAAACGTCGAAGCAACGACGGTCAACATCGGCTTCTTCGAGACCTCGGGTTTCGACGTGCAGGCGGCCTACGCCATGGACATCGGCAGCTACGGCGCACTCGATTTTGCGATTCGCAGCACGATCCTCGATACCTTCGACCAGCAGCCCCTGGAGGGTTTCCCGGTTGAAGACTGTGCCGGCTTCTGGGGAGGTTCGTGTCAGCGGGCCCGGCCGGATTACAAGCACATCTTCAATGCCAACTGGGCAACCCCTTGGGATGTCAATCTTGCGATGAGCTGGCGGCACATCGGCGAGGTCAAGGAGTTCACGCTGGATCGCTACACGGCCAGCGCACAGAACTACTTCGATCTGTCCGGCAACTATGTGTTCGAGTGGGCCGGTGGCGAGACGACGCTCAACGTTGGTATCAGCAACGTACTCGACAAGGATCCGCCCATCAGCGGTCTGTTCAACAACGTCGAGGACTTCGGCAACGGCAACACGCTTCCCGGCACCTGGGACGCGCTGGGCCGCTACTGGTTTGCGGGCGTAACGCACAATTTCTAGTAGATAAACACAGCGGTACCGATGGCGGGCTTCGAGAGAAGCCCGCCATTTTTTCTGTAGGCCGGCGGCTCTCGAGCTACGTTGCGGCCGCCATACCGACTAGAATAGACGCAAGCATTTACGGCCGGATCAATGACAGGAACACGCGCTTCCAACCCGGGTTCGGATACCTTGCCCGAACTCCTGGGCCACGCCGCCGAGGCGCATCGCGCTGGCCATCTCGACGCTGCGTATCCTTTGTATCGCAACTTTCTCGAGCAGAATCCCAGCCACCCAATGGGCCTGCAGCTGTTTGGCCTGCTGCACTCGCAGCGCGGTGATTACGACAATGCCATCGCCCTGATGCGCGAATCGTTGCGGTTGCTTCCGGAGCAACCGGAGGTTGCCAATAATCTCGGCAACGCATTGAAGCGCGCCGGTCTGATCGCTGAAGCCGTCGACAGCTATCGGCAGGCCTGTGAGCTCAAGCCGCGCTATGGCGACGCCTGGCGGAATCTGGGCCTCGGGCTTCTCTACATGGCTGAGCTGGAGGACGCCGAAGGCGCGTTTCGCCGCTGCCTCGAGATCGATTCGAAAGACGCTGCGGCCTGGCTCGGCATCGGGATCGTCGCAGAGCGGCGCGGAAGGTACGGGGAGGCTCTGGATGCGTGCCGGGAAGCGCTGGTTCTGAAGCCCGACTACGCCGACGCGCACCACAACCTGGGCGTCTGCCTGCGGCAGCAGGCGCGGCCGGACGAGGCGCTGGCGCATTACCGGACAGCGCGGGACCTGGGTCTCGATCTGGCAGAACTTCACCACAACACGGGCAACGCGCTCAGCGAAACCGGCGATCCTGCCGGCGCCATCGACGCGTACCGCCTCGCCATAGAGCGTGATCCGACCAACGTCGATACACACCGCAATCTGAACTCGCTGCTGTGGCAGCACGAGCAGCTGGACGATTATCTCGATTCTTATGCAGCCGCGCTCGAGCGTTTTCCCGCCGGCCAGGAGCTGCGTATTGCGTGGGCAACCGCGCTCAATCAGCAGGACAAGCCCGTCGAGGCAGAAGCCGTATTGCGGGCAGGGCTCGAGTACGTGCCGGAATCCGCCGAGTTGTTGAGTGCGCTGGCCTACAGCCTCGAACAACAGGCGCGCTGGGACGAGGCCTTATCGCTGCATGCGAGTGCCGTGGCGTCGCCAGGTGCACAGCCGAACCACTGCATCAGCTACGCACGCGCGCTGCTGGCTTGCGGCCGCCCGGAACAGGCGCTCGAGCAGGCGCAGACGGGCGCGGCTCGTATACCGTTCGATCAGCGCGCACTGGCCTACCTGTCATTGTGCTGGCGCCTGCTCGGCGACGCCCGCGACGGGCTGTTGAACGACTACGAAACACTGGTGGGTGTTTACGACCTGCCCGTGCCCAACGGTCACGCGAGCATTAGCGAGTTCAACGCGGCGCTGGCCGCCACGCTCGAGCCGCTGCACACGGCGAGGCGGCATCCGGCGCAACAGACGCTGCGGCATGGGAGCCAGACCGGCGGTGAGCTGTTCGTTCGCCCGGAGCGGGAAATCCGTGAGCTGGTCGAAGGGCTCGAAACCTGCGTGAGCGATTACGTCGGGCGCTTCCCCGTCAACGCCGAACATCCCCTGTTTTGCCGGCGCGCGGAATCGTTCCGCTTCGCGACCTCGTGGTCCGTCAAACTGGCACCCGGGGGCTTTCATACGATGCACGTGCACCCGCTGGGCTGGATATCGTCGGCTTACTATGTGCAGATCCCGAGTGCCCTGTCCGAATCCGATTCGTACGGCGGCGGTCTCGAGTTCGGCACTCCGGATATCGATATTGGTGAGGCCGGCGCCGCGAGACGAAGGATACAGCCCGTGGAGGGCCGGCTCGTGCTGTTCCCGTCGTACATGTGGCACGGCACCGTGCCGTTTGACACCGATGGCGCCCGCATGAGCGTGGCATTCGACGTGGTGCCCGCCGGTCATGCACTCTGATCCCGCAGCGCCGATCCAGGCCGTGGAGGCGCTGCTCTCCAGCGGCCGCGTGCGCGAAGCCGTGGCAATGCTCGCGGAGCTGACGAGCACGCACCCGGACGAGTTGTTTTATTACGCGCACCTGGCGACGCTGCTCGACCGCCTCGGCGACACCGAAGCAGCCATTGGTCACTACATTCGCCTGCTCGCAAGACAGCCCGACATGGCGTCGGCACATTTCAACGTGGCGCTCCTGTACCGTAAAGCCAAGCGCTACGCTGACGCTGTTGCGGCTTACGAAAAAGCGATCAGCCTCGAGATCGACGGTGTTGAAGAGGTGTATTCGAATCTCGGCGTGCTGTACGCCGAACTGAGGCGGCCCGACGATGCGCGGCGCTGCTATGCCAGTGCGCTCGAGCGTCGACCGGGTTATGTGCCGGCGCTTTACAACCTGGCCGGGCTGAACGAGGAATGCGGTGATCGCGACGCTGCCGTCGAGCTGTACGAGCAAATCCTTGCGATCGATCCGAGCCATTGGGAATCGTTGACCCGACTTGCGTACATACAACGAGCGGCCGGTGATGGCGAGCCGCTGCTTGGCCGGCTTCGGGAAGGCCGGAAGCGCGCCAGGGAAGGGCTGGCCGCCGAGGGCCTCGTGTTTGCCGAAGGCAAGCTTCTGGACGATCTCGGCCGCTACGAAGAAGCCTACGAGACCTTTACGTCAGCAAACGCGCTGGCTCGGGAGCGGCAGCCGCCCTACGATCGGGTCGCCGCCGAGAATGCGCGCGCCTCGATATGCCGGTTCTTCAATGCACAAAAAATCGAGTCGCTCGAAAGCGGCTCGGAGGCGACGCCCATTTTCATCTGCGGCATGTTCCGCTCAGGATCCACGCTCGTGGAGCAAATCCTCGCGGCGCATCCGGATATCGAGGCGGGCGGCGAACTCGACCTGCTGCCCTGGCTAATGACCAGGCAGCTTGCGCCTTACCCCGAGCGGCTCGACACGGCTACACCCGCGGACATGCGGGCCGCGGCCGACGAGTATCTTGCGCAGCGCGGGCAGCTGTTTCCTGGCGCCCGGCTCGTGACCGACAAGCGGCCGGACAACCTCGTGCACCTGGGATTGATCCGCGCGCTGTTTCCGAAGGCCCGAATTGTTCATACCCATCGGGACAAGCGCGACAACTGCCTGTCCGTCTATTTTCAACACCTGGGCGGCAATCTGAATTACGCGAACCGGCTTGCTGACGTTGCGCACTACTATGAGCAGCAGGCGGCCCTTCTCGAGCACTGGGCCGGGATCATGCCGGGCAACCTGCATTCGGTAAGCTACGATGAACTGGTGGCAAACCCGGAATCCGTCATTAGCGGGCTCCTCGAGTTCCTCGGTGTGGACTGGAGTGACCGCTGTCTCGATTTTCACCGGGCCGGCAACCAGGTCCGAACCGCCAGCATCTGGCAGGTACGCGAGCCGCTGCACGACCGGTCCAGCGGCCGCTGGAAACACTACCCCTCGGCTGTGGCTGAACTCGAAGCGGGCTGAGCGGCCGCAATCAGGGCCCAGGCAAGCGGTATGCCGGAGTCGGTCGCCACGAGAGGCTCGCGGCGTTGCAGCTCGAAGCCGGCTGCCTCGACGTTTGCGCAAAGTGTGGCGAACGCCGCGGGATCCAGCGCCGCGTCGCACATGGATGCCATGCGGCCTTCGTAGGCGTCGAGTTCACCGCTCACGCCTTCGAGCCATGTCGCGACTTCTCCCTCGTCGTAGTTCGGCAGCCGGGCCGTCATTGTTCGTACGTCGGTATACAGCTTCAAAACGGCGCCGTCGGCAACCTGCTGGCCATGCTGGCGCATGAGCGTTTCCATCGAGCGGATCGCAGGCATCAGGTCTGCTGCCGCCGACTCGTAAGGTTTGCGGTCATTGTCCTCGATCATCCGGAACCCGGCGGTAAACATGGCGGCGGTCTTGTCGACAAAACCGACACTCTCGAGCTGCCGGACCGCGTCGAGGCTTGCGGCGCACTGGCGAAAGATGCTGCCGTCCCGGTGGTGCATCAGCAGTGCAAGGCGGCCGCCCGGCGCGACGAGGCGGAGCGCCTCCGCCACGGCGTCCGGTCCGGCGTACTCGATGCCAAACTGACTGCAAACGAAGTCGAAGCTTGCCGCGGGCAGCGGCAGGTCCCGGGCATCAGCGACAACGCCGGAAACCTCGGGAAACCGTCGTTCGAGGGCGTCGATCGCCGCTCCGGATACGTCGACGCACGTCAGCCTGACGCCGGACGGTCCAAAAGCCGAGCGCGCCGCGGCCGCAACGGCACCACCGCCGCTGGCAATGTCCGCGAGTCGCGGATTGCGACATTCATTCTGTGCCGCGTTGAAGAATTCGCTCCAGAAACCCTGCACGGTCGGGTGCGGCGTACCGCCGCCGGCGTGCGCGGACTGGTTCCCCGGGTTTTGCCAGTAGTTGTCCCAGCTCTGTGTCGTCGTCGATGCGTTTGGATCGTCGGCCAAGCCTGTTCGCCCGTGATTGGTTCCCCGTTGCCGCAGTATACAGCCCGCCCGCACCGCCTCGCGCGCGGCGGGCGAGCCTCGCGGGGAACCCCGTTTTCGAGTGAACCAACACCCCGCCTGGGCATCCAATTCAAGGGGGAACAATCGAGGTTAGGGCATGGTTATGCCTTATGTCATATTCGCCGCCGTGCTTGCGGTGGCGCTGGCAGTGCTGTCCGCGTGGGTGCTGAGGGGCCGGCGGCACGTGCCCGCGTGCGCAAAAAGCGACCTGTCGGAACACGCGGCGGAGCAGCTGTTCGAGCGTATCGAGCTGTACATGGAGCGTGCGGTGCCGTTTCGCGATCCGTCCTTCGGTTGTGCCTTCATGGCCCGCAGCCTCGGGGTGTCCGAGAGCGACGCTACCGAGGCCATCAAGCAGATAGCCGGGAAAACGGTATCCGACTATGTCCGTGGCTGGCGTGTTCGTGAGGCGGATCGCCTGCTGAAAGATCCGGCAAACCGCGAAGTATCGCTCGAAGTGCTGGCCCTCGAGGCGGGGTTCTATTCGCGCACGGAGTATTACGCCGCGTTCCAGGCAGAGTTCGGCGTCACGCCGGGGGAGCGCCGGCGGCAAGTGGCGTAGGCCGCATCGCTGATTCGCGCACCGCAGCGCGACAACGATCTATCTCGAGACAGGTTCTAGATACTTACGGTGAGCTCTTCGCGCTCCCACGGTGGGATGCGCTCCTGAAACTCCCGGCATTCGCGCTCTTTGACGGCGGTATACAGTGTAATGAACTCATCGCCCAGGACGCGCCTGAGCGGTTCGCTGCCGCGCAGTCCGTCGAGCGCCTCGTAGAGGTGGCGATGCAAGGAAAACGGTAAGTCGTAAGCTGAGCCTTTGACGGCGGGTCTGCACGGGGTTTTGTCTTGCATCCCGAGATAGCCGCAGGCGAGCGTCGCCGCAATGGCAAGGTACGGATTGACGTCGCTGCCGGCCAGGCGGTTTTCGATGCGTCGGGCCTGTGCGTCGGAGTCGGGCACGCGTAGTCCGACCGTGCGGTTGTCGACATCCCACTCCAGGTTGACCGGGGACGACCAGTAGCTCAGGAAACGCCGATAGGAGTTCGGATACGGCGCGAGCAGCAGCAATGCAGCCGGCAGATGCGCCTGCAGGCCGCCGAGGTAACAGCCGAACGCTTCGCTCGCCGAGCCGTCCGCGTTGGAGAACACGTTGTTGCCGTCGGCGTCGTACACGCTCTGATGGACATGCATCGAGCTGCCCGGTTTCTCGGCGTCCAGTTTCGACAGGAACGTCGCGCGCATGCCGTGTGCTTTGGCAACGCGTTTCAGCGTCCGTTTGAAATGGAATACGTCGTCCGCCAGCGCGAGCGGTGCGCCGTGTTCGAAGTTGACTTCGAACTGCCCGGGGCCGAGCTCCTGGGAGATTGCGCCCGTCGCAATGTCCTGCTGCCCGCAGTATTCGTTGAGTTCGCGAAAGAAATCGCCCAGGTCGTGTACGCGATCGATACCGTAAGGATCAACGACGTCGTCGAGATCCGTCGGGGTCCGCGTGGGTTTGTCGGCGCTTTCAACGTCGTTCTCGAGGTAAAACTCGACTTCGGGCGCAACGACCGGATGCCAGCCTTCGGCGGCGAACAGTTCGATGATGCGTTTCAGTACGGCCCGCGGCGCAACGTCGATACTGGCGCCGTCCGTCTCGAAGCAATCCATGATGACCGACGCCGTGGGTTCCGCAGCCCACGGCACGCGCCTGAGCGTCGACAAGTCGGGCCGGACGAGCATGTCGCGGTCTTCCGTGTTGTCCGCGCGCATGTAGTACGTGCCGTTGATAGTCTGGCCGAACACGGCAATCGGGAGCTTGTAATGCGGCTTGCCGAATTCCGCCAGCGGTTGCAGCTTGCCCCTTGGAAGGCCGGCAAAGTCCGCAACAATGGTCTCGACGTGTTCGATGCCGTGTTCGTCGAGCCACTCGGCGTGGGAAGATTGGTCGCTCATTGCTGAGCCTTGTCACAGTCTACTGTCGAACGTATACCAGCAGAACCGGTCGCCTGCATCCTCCCCGCCTATAGGCTGCCCGCCGTGACCGTACCGTTGCTGACCTGTGGTACGGTCCTGAAGGCTCAAAGCATTCGGACGCGCCCGATTGAAGACCCTCAAAGACTCTATCAGGACCAGGGAGTTTACGCTGATCGGCCAGTTGCGCCTCGACCAGGACGACGGCCGCGAAGACGTGTTGCGCCAGGCCGCGTCGCTGGCGCCGGTCGTGGACGCCGTCGCCGTGACCGACTGCCCTTATGGCGTACTCCACATGTCGGGTCTGGCCGTCTCGGCCTTGCTGCTCGGGGAAGGCATCGATCCGGTCATGCACTTCTCATCGCGGGACCGCAATCGAATTGCGCTGAAGAGCGATCTGCTCGGCGCCGCGGCGCTGGGTGTAACCAGCATGATCCTGAAGCGCGGCGAGCCTGTGCCCAACGAAGTTCAGCCCAAAACGAAGCAGGTGTTCGATACTGGAGCGAAGCGCCTCCTCGCTACTGCGAAGCAGCTTAGCGACTTTCAGCTCGCAAACGGCAGTCAGGAACTGAATCTCGGCGCCGTAGTGACCGTCTTTGACGCTGGCCCTGACTGGAAGCCGACAGAGCTTGCGGGGAAGGTGTCGGCCGGGGCGCGCTTTGTGCAAACGCAGATTTGCCTCGACATGGATCTGCTGAGGCGCTACGTCAGTCGTCTGGCAGCGGCAAAAGTCACCTGGCAGTGTCGCGTCATCGTCTCGGTGCCGGTTATTACCAGTGCCGAGGCGGCGCATTGGCTTCGCGAGAACCTGAAAGGTTCGACGGTGCCCGAACACGTCGTGCGCGATTTCGATCGCGCAAAAGACCCGAGGGCGCACGGCATCGACTACTGTGCGAGCATCATCGACGAACTCAGGGGTATTCCGGGGATCAGCGGCGTGAATTTGTCGACGACGGGTGAACCTGCCGACGTCGTTGCCGCGATCGAACGGGCGGGTTGCTAGGCTGCTACCCGGCCGAGCTGTTCAGCAGGCACGTAATCGAAGATGAACGTAATCCGGTCTTCGTCACCGCGGTTGGCAACGCTGTGCATCTTCTGGTTGTTGATTTCGTAGGCCTGGCCGGGCTCGAGTTGATGCGGCCGACCTTCGATCATGAAGCGCACCCGCGGATTTGTCGTAATCGGGACGTGTATCCGGTGACCGATGCTGAAGCTTGGGTGGGCGTCGACGTGCGGCCGGATCTTGCCGCCCGCCTTGAGCTTTGCGGCCATTGCGCGGACGATCGTGCCGCCGGGTGAATAGTGTTCGCGAATGATCTCGTGCATCAGCGGACCGGCTACATCGATCAGGTGATCCCAGCCCTGTTGCTTCTCGACGCGCAATTCCGGCCACGCCTCTGAATTCGTAAACACGAGTACGACGGACTCGGTATCGCGGTGCTCCTTGTAGGCCCGTTGGCGGTGGCTGTTTTCGAGCCAGGCGCTTTCGTCGAGATCGAGGATGGCCGACGCAAGTGCGTTGCTGTCGACACTGCCGAGCTCGCGGATGCGGCCTTCGATATCCATCGAAGCGCTCAGTTCCCGCCGAAAGCGACGCGGTAGGAAACGCCGATCGTGCGCGGGCGATTGGTCGACAGGCGCTGCTGCTGCCAGCGATTGTTGTAGAAGAGTTCAGCCTTCTCGTCCGCCACGTTGTCGACCCAGACGGCCAGCAGCCAGTTGTCACCCTCGATGCCCGCCTGCAGATCCAGCGTCTGCCATGCGGCCTGCTCGCGCACGTCGAGCCCGGTCGTCACGGACTCGAGACCGGCCAGCGAATTCACCGAATCGCCCGTGTGCTGATAGCGCACGAACACGTACGGTGATCCGCCCAAGAGTTCGTTCGGGAACGTGTAGCTGACGTTCAGGCTGGCCTGGATGTCGGGAACAATCGGCAGCCGCGTGCCGCTCGGGGCGGAAATCTCGGAATCCGTGCCCGGAAACACGGCTGCGTTTTCGGAGAGCTCGCCGTCGTTGTAGCCGAACGTGGCGTCGATGCTCAGGCTGTCCGTGGGCAGCCAGTTGAGCCAGAGTTCGGCGCCAACAATCTCGGCTTCCGGGAAGTTGAGCACGCCGACCGATTCGACGTCGGGCTGCGGGTCCTCGACCTGGATCTGGATATCGTCCCAGGTCATCTGGTAGATCGCCCCGTTCAGACGCAGGCGCCCGTCGAGCCAGTCGGTCTTGGCGCCGAACTCGATGTTCGTCACGGTATCCGACTCGTATTCGCCGAGCGTGCCGGCCGGGGGTGGGAAGCGTCCCGCCGGACCGAAGATCGACTGCGGACGGGCGGAGTTGGCGCCGCCGCGGCGGAAGCCTTCGGAGTAGGTGGCATAGAGCAGCTTGTCGTCATCCAGGCTGTAGCTGAACGTCGCCTTGGGCACAAACCCGTCTTCGTCGGCCACGCCGGGTTCGAAGATGCCGAAACAGTAATTGGCGCCCGGACCGCAAACGGGTATCCCACCGTCGGTGCCTACGGCGTGAGCCCGCTGGTTGAGGTAGTCGTTCTCGATGTTGTAGAAGCGGCCGCCGGCGGTGATTGTGAAGTTCTCGGTCACGTCGAAGCCGACCTCGCCAAACAGCGCCCACTGCTCGAGCGTCGAGTCGTAGAAGCCGGAGAACCAGTTGTTGGTCGGTTGTGCGACGAGTTCCGCGCCGTAATAGGAGTAGCCGACGTAGTTCAGATAGGCGAAGTTCGGAGTCTCCGAATAGCCCTCGATATTGGAGACAAAAACTTCGTCGACTTCCCGCTTGCTGTAGAAGCCGCCGACGATGGCCGACCAGCGCCCTTCAGCCGGCGTTGCGTAGCGCAGCTCGAGCGACTGCACGGTCGTATTGCGCACGTCGAAGTTGCTCGAGATCGGATCGCCGAGGAAATCGTAGCTGGGGCTGCTCGCGTTGTAGTACGTTCGAATGTAATCACCGGCTTGCTGGAAGGTCTGATGATAGACCGACGAGTCAGCCAGGTACTCGCTGTCGCGGTCGAAGTACGCCGCCGTCAGGACAATATTGCCGAACTCCAGGTCGCCTTCGATCGTGATTGACGTCTGGTACCATTCGTCCTGCCAGCGTTCCTCGCCGAAACGCGCTTGCTCCCGGACGCCAAACGTCGGGAAAGCCGCCGTGTCCTCGTAAACCTGCTGGTTCAGATCGGAGTCGCCGAACCCGTCCAGTTCGTAGTTCTGATAGATCGCGGCCAGGTCGACCGTCCACTGCTCGTTCGGATTCCAGCGCAGCATGCCGCGGGCACCCGACCAGACCGAGGAGTTGACGTCCTCGTCGACAAACGCGGCGTTATCACCCTGCTGACCGGGCGTCGGCGACAATACGTTGTCGACCCAGCCGGGTTCGTCGGCATAGAAACCCACGAGTCGCAGCGCGAGCTTGTCCTGAATCAGCGGCAGGTTGGCCATGGCGCCTAAATCGAAGCCGGAGCCGCCGTCCGTGATCGTCGAGCCCGTCAGGTCCACCCAGCCCGAGGCGGCTGTCGTGTCGGGCTTGTTCGTAATGATGCGCAGCGTGCCGCACTGCGCCGCGTCACCAAACAGCGTGCCCTGCGGCCCCGCCAGTGCTTCGACGCGCTCGACGTCAATCAGGCGAGGATCCGGGTTGAAACCCGACGATGTAATGGGTTGCTCGTCGAGATAAACGGACGTTGTTGCCGAGTCACCGAACGACAGCCCCTGCGCCGCGCAGCCACGCATGATGACCGAGGTGGCACCCGGCTGACGATCGCTAATGGCGAGGTTCGGAATCTGGCCTACGTAGTCGGCGAAATTGCGGAAGCGCTGAAAGACGATCTCATCTTCGGAGAACGCAGTGACAGCAATCGGAATCTCCTGCATGCTGACTTCGCGTTTGGTTGCAGTGACGATGATCTCTTCGAGACCCCCGTCGTCCTGGGCGTGCGCGACGGACGTGCCGGCAACCGCGGCCGATACCGCAATGCCCAGTGAACTCCTGATCGGTGTGGTCGATTCCCCGGTCGCTTGCGCCATACGACAATCCTCGGTTGTCTTTTTCCTGATCAAAAGAATATAGAATGTCGAACGGCGAAACTCCAGCAGATTCAACGCTTTATATTTGCCTATAGGCAAGGAAAATCAGCAAGTAGCAAAATGACAACACTGATCGCAACCTCCGTCGTGCGCGGCAGCCGGCAGGGAGAAAGCCACGGTGGCGTGTATCTGGTCGATCTGGATCGCAGGCGCGTCCGGCAGGCCGTTGACTGGAACACGATGGACATCGACTGGCAAGGACGGGGCTGGGATCGGGGCTTGCGCGGGATTGCCTTCGACGGCGACGAGATCTATATCGCCGCGAGTGATGAACTCTTTGTTTTCAACCGGGATTTCGAGGTTGTGGACAAGTATTCAAATCCCTACCTCAAGCACTGCCATGAGATCTTTTGTTATCGCCGCCGGCTGTACCTGACCTCGACGGGCTACGACTCGATCCTGGGCTTCGACCTCGACAAGAAAGAGTTTGTCTTTGGCCTTAGCCTGTCAGCTGAAGCGGGCGACATGACCATGCTGCCGTTCCTGCCCGGCGCGGACAAAGGGCCGCCTGCCAGGAACTCGTTGCACCTGAACAGCGTGTTCTGCACGACAAACGGGCTGTTTTTCAGCGGCCTCAAGACCGGCGGCCTGTACCGGTACTCGGGAAAACAGGTTGCGCAGGTCGTTACGTTGCCGAACGGTACGCACAACGCCCGGCCGTTCCGCGACGGCGTGCTGTTCAACGACACCCAGGGCGATGTTGTGCGCTTCGTTCCCCAGGACGGCCAGGAACGTATTTTTCGCGTTCCGAGGTACGAGGAAGACCGGCTTACGCACACGGATCTCGACGACACGCGAATTGCCCGTCAGGCCTTCGGTCGCGGGCTGTGTGTCATCGACAAAGGCGTTGTTGCCGCGGGTTCGTCGCCATCGACAATTACGCTGCATGACTTCGACAGCATGCAGACGATCCTGACCGTCAACCTGACCATGGACATACGAAACGCAATCCACGGTCTCGAAGTGTGGCCCTACCCGGGCGCTGACTGAGCGGCGCCAAGAACGATTCAGGAACGATTGATGTGCTCGTACCGCTCGTAGCGGGGGAGGATGGGTTTCAGCACGTCGATCAGCGGCCCGAGGTGTTGCTCGAAATTGCGCCAGTGGTTGATCGATGACGTGTACATGGGCTTGCGGACCTGCTCGGAGCTGGCGGTTCGCACGGGCCGGTCGGTTTCGTAGAACTTGAGGCACGCATCTTCCCAGGGCAATTCGCAGTACTCGAGGAGCCGCCGCACCTGTGCTTCGGTGTCGGTCACCATGTCCTCGTACTGAACCGTCAGGATCCTGCCCGGCAGCACTTCGTGCCAGTGATCCATCAGTCGCTGGTACTCGAGATAGTATTCCCCGATATCCACGAGGTCGTAAACGAAGGGCTGACCCCGCGCAAACAGTTGCCGGAAACAGCTGAACGTCGAATCGAGCGGATAGCGCCGCGCATCGATGATCTTTGCGTTCGGCAGGATCAGGTGCATGAGGCCGACGTTCGGGAAGTTGTTGGGCATCTTGTCGATGAAGCGCGGCCTGCCTTCGCTCCGATGCAGCTCCGCTTTCTTCAGGTAGCTCTCGCCCATGGCCGTGAAATGGCTGCTGCCAAGCTCACGCACGGCAAACGGGAAATTGATGCCGTCCGCGCGATTGCGGTTCAGCGATGCGGCAACCCGGCCCATGTAGGGTAGTTCCGCCGTGCCCTCGACCATGCTATGGCTTGCGAGGATCTGCTCGAGCAGCGTCGAACCCGATCGCGGGAGCCCAATGACGAATATCGGCGACGGATCCGGGCAACCGAGGTCCTTGTGTTGCTCGAGGAACCCGGCATCGAAGACCTCGATGATCTCGTCGTTCATCACTTCGGTCTGCACGGCATCGTATTGCTCGAGCTCGCGCTGCCGCGCATTGCCTTCCGCGTAGTAGTCCCATGCCGCCTCGAAGTCCCCCTGGTCTTCGCTGGCTTTGGCCAGCGCAAACAGGAAGTTGACCCTCGACTCCTCCGGAATGGCTTCGGAACGCTGAAGCGTGGCCTGCATGTCCTCGACGTCCTGCTCCGTCAGTTTGTAGGTCTTGAGATTGGCAAGGCTCCAGTAGCTCTCACCGCTGTCCGGGCGGATCCGAATGCAGTCGCGGTACGCCTCCACGGCTTCTTCCTGTTGCCCGATGGTCTTGAGCGTGTGTCCGATACCGAGCAATGCCCCCGCATGGTCGGGCCGCAATTCCAGCACGCGCCGGTACTCCCGCAACGCCTCTTCCGTTCTGCCGAGCGGCGTGAGAACCGATGCCAGCAGGTGGTGAATCCGCGGTCGGTCGGGTTCGATCGCAACGGCACGTTCGAGCGTTTCCGCCGCCTCGAGCACGCGATGCTGGTCGTTGAGCAATTGCCCGAGATCGACAAGGGCATGCACAAAATCGGGCGCGAGCTCGATGGCCCTTTTCAGCATCACTTCGGCTTCGTCCTCGCGGTTGCTGCGCGCAAGCACGCCGCTCAGGAGGCGCAGGGCATCGACGTTCGACGGCGAGTCTTTCAGCACGGCGCGATAGAGTTTCTCCGCTTCGTCCAGGCGTCCCGCTCGATGATGATCAGCGGCCATGGCCAGCTGTTTGCGGGTCGGGTTGATCTCGAAGGCGGCCTCGAAGGCTTTGTCCGCCTCGGCACCGCGGCCGAGTTTTGCCAGCGCGCGCCCGAGTGACATGAAACCCTGCTCCGATTTCGGGTCGAGCCGCGTCGAATCTTCGAGGACAGGGACGGCTTCCCCGTAGCGGCCGGATTGCACGAGCAGGTAGCCCAGATCTTCCTTCGGTTTGGCGAAGGACGGCGCCAGCTCAATGGCCCGACGGAGTGCCTTCTCGGCCTTGCCCGTCCTGCCCATCTTCAGAAGCGTCGCCCCCATGAGCGCGAGCATTGTGACGTCCTCCGGATCGCGTTCAACCGCAGCCTCGCACACCGTGAGCGCCTCACCGGCGTTGCCGGCATTGATCAGGCTCAGGGCCTTGTTGAAGGCGGCGCGTGTTCCTAGAGGTTCGGTCATCGACAATGTTTGAGCCTGTCCCGGGCGGCACTCCGGCGAAGTGCTAGCAATCTGGAGATGAGCGCGCATTGTAATCACAACCCATACAAGCCCGGTACTCTCTGCGTGTAGGCGAGGAAGCCCTTGAAAAACACCCCTTTAAGCTAGTTCGCTCTTCTAAAGCGACAGTCCTCGGGAAACCAGAAGTTTGGATCGTTACGACACGATTATCGTCGGCGCAGGGCACAACGGTCTTGCCTGCGCGGGCCTGCTTGCTCGTGGCGGTCAGAAAGTCCTGGTACTCGAAGCGGCAGACGAGCCCGGCGGTCTGGCCGCGACGCGTGAGTTCCATCCTGGTTACAACGTATCGATTGCACATTCGATCGGGCATTTCTCGCAGACGCTCTCGGACACACTCGATCTCGAGGCCCACGGCTATAAACCCGCCACGCGTGAGCTGCCGCTGGTTGGACTCGACGAGTCCGGGGCACACGTCACGATAGGCAGCGGCGCCGTCACGGGTGTGGGTGACACGGACGCAAAAGCCTATCGCGAGTACAGCCGGCAGATGGCCCGCTACGCTGACGCGCTCAAGCCGTTCTGGTCGAAGACCATGCCGCGAATTGCGCCCGGCAGCCTGCGCGACATGCTCACCTTCGCGCAACTGGGCTGGGCAATCCGCAGGCTCGGTAAGACGGACATGGAGGAATTCATGCGCGTGGCCTCGCTGCCGGCCCGAGACCTCATGGAAGAGCACTTTTCGAACGAAACCCTCAAGGCTGCGCTGAGCTGGGACGGCCTGTTGGGCTCGCGAATGGCGCCCCGTTCACCGAACAGTGCGGTTCTCGTGATGCTGTATCGCATGTCGGAAGCGAGCCGCGGCGTTCACGGCATTCCCTCGGGCGGTGCAAACGGCCTGGTTTCGGCGCTGGTGGAGAGCGCCAGGGCCAGCGGTGTCGAGATTCGCTGTGCCACGCCGGTTGCCAGCATAAGGATCGATGCGGGCGAATCGGGGCTGGTTGCGGCAGGCGTCATGACTGCCGACGGCGAGCAGATTGCCGCCCAAAGGGTCGTGTCGGCGACGGATCCGCAGCGCACGTTCATCGAACTCGTGGGTGTCGAATACCTCGACATTGGCTTCACCAATCGCATACGCCGCCTGCGTTGCGACGGGCTCGTCGGCAAGCTGCACCTGGCCCTCGATGGTTTGCCGGAATTCACGGGCCTGAAGGCGCCTGAAGGCCGCCTGCTGATTGCGCCGGACGTCGACGCGATCGAGTTTGCCTACGACGACACCAAGTACGGCCGCTGTTCCGAAGAGCCGGTCATGGAGATTGTCCTGCCGAGCCTTGCGGATGCTTCGCTCGCGCCGGCGGGGCACCACGTTCTTTCAGCGCACGTAATGTACGTGCCGAGACGTCTCAAAGACGGCTGGAGCGAGGCGACAAAACAGACGTTTGCCGAGCGCTGTATCGATCGGATTGCCCGCTATGCGCCGGCGATTCGCGACCTGATCGTGCACCAGGAGTTTCTGACGCCCGCCGACCTCGATGACGAGTACCGGGTTACGGGCGGGCACTGGCATCACACCGAGTTTGCGATGGATCAGATGCTCATGATGCGGCCGACCTACGAGGCGGCACAGTACGAGACACCCATCCCGAACCTGTTCCTGTGCGGCGCCGGCTGTCATCCGGGCGGCGATCTGACCGGGCTTGCCGGCCACAACGCCGCGCGAGCAATACTCGGATGAGGATGCCGCGATGAGTCAGTACGACGCCATTGTGATCGGCGCAGGCCACAACGGCCTGACCAACGCCGCGTACCTGGCGAAGGCCGGACTCAAGGTGCTGGTGCTCGAGAAAAACGACTACATAGGCGGCGCGGCCGTATCGCGCGAACTCGAGAAGGGCTGGCATTACTCAAGCTGCTCCTACGTGTGCAGCATGATGCGCCAGGCCATTCATCGCGATCTCGATCTGAGCCGCCATGGCCTCCTGCTCGTGCCGTATCTCGGCACGGTCAACTTCGGCGACGGTGACGAGCGCCTGCTCGCCTATCACGACGAAGAGGCCGCGCACCTGGAACTGAAGCGGCACTCACCGCACGATGCGGACGCGATGCACCGGTTTCAGACCGACCTGACGCGTTATTCGCAGCTGATTCGCAAGACGCTCATGCGTACTCCGCCGGACCCGACGTCGTTCAAGCCGCGGGACATCATGGAGTTCCTGTTCCTCGCCAAGAAGTTCTGGGCCATGGGCGAGAAAGAGATCTACGAGTACGTGCGCTTCTTTACGATGAGCGCCGCCGAGTTTCTCGACGATTACTTCGAGAACGACATGATCAAGGCCGCCATGGCGAGCCCGGGCATCATTGGCACGGCACTGGGCGTGTATTCGCCGGGTTCCTCCTACATTCTCCTGCACCACGTCATGGGTGACGTCGACGGCAGCATTGGCGCGTGGGGGCTGGCGCGCGGCGGCATGGGCGCGATTTCGCAGTCCATTGCTTCCGCGCTGAAATCCCACGACGGCGAAATACGGACCGAGGCGGGCGTCGACAAGCTGCTCGTCGAAAACCGCAAGGCCGCCGGAGTGGTGCTCGAGAACGGTGACGAGATCCGCGCACGCATTGTCGTCTCGAATCTCGACGCCAAGCGGACGTTCACGAAGATTGTCGACAAGCAGGATCTCCCCGACGGCATCTACGAGAAGGCCAGGAACTTCAAGATTCGCGGCTCGTCCGGCAAGGTCAACATTGCGCTTTCCGGGCTGCCGAGGTTTACGGGTGTGCCCGACAATCCCTATCTCAATCGCGGCGGGCAAGGCTTTTGTGGCTCGCTCGAGACCATGGAGAAAGCCTACGACTGCTGGAAGCGCGGTCGCTGGTCCGACGATCCGTTTATCGAATCGGTGATTCCCTCCGCATGGGATCCAACCGTGGCACCGCCCGGCAAACACTGGATGTCGAACTTCATCCAGTACTGCCCCCCGAAGCTGGCCGACGGTCCGTGGACAGCCGAAAAGCGCGACCAGTTCGGGCAGACCGTCATCGACAAGATCGAGCGCTACAGCCCGGGTTTCAAGGATCTGATCGTGCACATGGAGGTACGCACGCCGCACGAGATCGAAAACGAGATTGGACTGACCGAGGGCAACATTTTCCAGGGTGAGTTGACGATCGACCAGCTGTTCTTCAACCGGCCGTTTCCGGGCTACGGTCAATACCGCATGCCGGTCAGGAACCTGTACATGTGCGGCTCTTCGACGCACCCGGGCGGCGGGGTGTCCGCTGCCTGCGGCGCCAACGCGGCACGCGAGATCCTGAAGGATCTCAAGCGCCCGAACACGGTGCCCGAGGACGATTTCTACGATGAGTAAGCCTTGTGACGAGTGAGTCCGGAATTGCGGCGGGCCGGTTTGCCGGTGAACGCCTCAAGCTGTCGCCGTTTTATCCCCGGCAGGAGGAGCTGAACGTTCGTGAGGCGTGGTCGTCGTGGAACGGCTACAAGTTCGCCGAGTACTACTACGACACCGAGTTCGAGTACTTCTGCGTGCGGAATCTGTGCGGCACCTACGACATTTGCCCCATGCAGAAGTACGAGATCAAGGGACGCGATGCCGAGACGATGCTGAATCGTATGGTAACCCGCGACGTCAAGAAGATCGGAATCCATCGCGTGGCGTATTGCGTCTGGTGCACGGACGAAGGCCGCATGATCGACGACGGCACGATCTTCCGCCTTGCCGAGGATCGCTTCATGCTGACCTGCGGCAGTCCGTGCACGGCCTGGCTCGAAATGAGCGCGTACGGTTTTGACGACGTGACCGTGACCGACATTAGCGACGAGCTGTCGGCCCTGTCAGTGCAGGGCCCAACGTCGTTCGCAACCTTGAAGAAGATGGGCCTCGAAGGACTCGAGACCGCAAAACCCTTCGATATCCGCCTGTTTCCGTATCACGGCGAGACGCTCATGGTGTCGCGCACGGGTTTCACCGGCGACCTCGGTTACGAGCTCTGGGTCGATCGCGGGCTGGGCCTCAAAATGTGGGACGAGCTGTACGCGGCCGGGGCGGACTACGGCATCCAGCCATACGGCGAAGCGGCCACCAACATGGCACGCCTCGAGGCGGCATTCATCATGCCGGCCATGGAGTTCAACGAAGCGCTCAGGACCGTGCACTTCGAACACGACCAGACGCCGTTCGAGCTGGGTTTGGGCTGGCTCGTGGATTTCAAAAAACCGCATTTCAGCGGCCGCGCAGCGCTGCTTGCCGAGAAACAGCGCGGCCCCGTGTACACGCTGACCAAGCTCGACATCGAGGGCAATCGGCCGGCCGAGGGGGCGCACATCTACAGCAACCGACGCTGCACGCGCGAGATCGGCTACGTCACCTCTGCCATGTGGTCGCCCGCCGTCAAAGCCAACATTGCGCTGGCGATGATCGAAACCCGGAATCTCGACGGCCCGCTGTGGGCCGAGATCTACTACGAAAAGGAACTGCGCCACCACAGCCGGGTGGTTCGCTGCACCAAACAGTCCAAACCGTTCTGGACACCTGCCCGCGCTCGCGCAACACCGCCGCCGGAGGCTTAGGTCAGGCGGTCTTTGGCCCCGCGTACTCCCGGCGGATCACGTAAGCCGCAAACGCGCCGAGCGACACGTAGACCAGGCACCAGCTCATGGCGAGCGCTACTTCACCGGTCAACCAGTCGATCGAGCCGTTCGGCAACAGGGTATCGGTTGCGCGCTGGTAGGGATAAACGTAGTAGCGCATCAGCAGGAAAGGCATGACGAGGCCGTTGACCGTGGCGAGCGCCGCCGGCGCCCACAGCGTCAGTTTCGAACGCTGCCGGCTGATCTCTTCGGCGGGCGTGACGTGTAGCGCGCTCAGGTACTCGGCTTCTTCGGTCGACACGGTGGTGCGTCGCGACACGACAATCGTCACCACGAGGCTTGCGACTGCGCCCGTGAGTGCCGGGTTCAGGTACGACGGTATCTCGATCATACCGATGAACTCGAAGAACTTCGGGACGAGGTTGAACACGAGTCCTGCGGACATGCCCCAGAATGCCGCCGCCTCGGTAATGCGTTTGCTCCACACGCTCATGATGGCAACCGGTCCCCACGAGGAGGCGAAAATGGTGCCGATGAAGATCATGAGCCAGAAGATGTCGGGCGGAAACACGAGTGCTGCGCCGAGTGCCACGCTGCCGACGACGAGCATCATGATGCGTGTGAAGCGCAGCGTTTTGTTTTCGTCCTTGCTCTTGTGGAGGCCAATGTCGTTGCTGGCGCTGAAACCGACGAGCGACAGGAACGTGGAGGCTGAAGACAGCGCCGCGGCCGTAATGCCGGCAAGCATGAGCGCACCCAAGAGCGGCGGCAGCAGGTTGAGCGACGCCCAGATCGTGGCGCTCTCGTAGGGCTCGATGTCCGACTTGCCGAGATTGATGACGCCGCCCATGCCGTACACCATGACCTGCAGCAGCGCGACGACGAGACAGGCAAGAATGGCGGCACGCAGCACGACGTGTTCGTTTTTTGCCATCAGGTGCCGGCTCGATTGCCACGGGCTGACCGCGTAGACGATCAGCCAGCTGAGATCGATGATCAGACCCCAGATCAGGTAGTCCGCGGCCGTTGGCCAGTAGGTTCCCTGGCCAATGATGCCGTGCCAGGACATGAGTTCGGGTTTGCTCTCGATCGCAACGAGGCCCTCGAGCACGCTGACCCAGCCGCCGAAGTTGTGTACGAGGAAGACGATCGCGCCGACGCTCGCAAACGTAAACAGCAGGAACATGAGCGTGTCGGTCAGGATCACGCCGCGCGAGCCCGAGTACATCGTAAACAGCGTGTAGCTGAGCCACGCGGCAACCAGTGCCTGCACGTAGGTCAGGTCGGTGATCTCGGACAGCAGGATGGCGGCACCCTGGGTGACGGCCAGCAGGTAGCCGCCCAGCGCAAGCACAATCGTAAAGCCGGCCAGTGCCTGCACCCGCTTGCTGTTGAATCGCTGACCGAAGTAGTCGGCAACCGTCGTGGCCCGGCTGCGCCTCAGATAACGGCCAAACAGGATTGCGCCCACGACGTAGCCGATACACGCCGTCTGCGGAAACAGCACGTATGGCCCGGCCTGTCCGGCGTAGGCGAAACCGGCCTCGCCTAAGAACATGCTCGAACTCATGAGGCTTGCGACCAGCGTGCCGACAATGATGAGCGTCGGGGCGCGACGGCCCGCCACGTAATAGTCGTCGAGTTTCTTGATGCCGCGGCCGGCGTAGTTGCCGATCGCTATGTACACGATGATGCTGAGCAGAATGGTGGTCGTGTAGATGTCCAACGGGCTCTTTCCTCAACGTGCGCCGATGGTTTCGCTTGAAACCACTCTGTCGATGGGAAGGTCGTTATGACAAAAAGGCATTTTTGCGTGCGGTCCCCTCATTCTGCGGTAGTATCGAGGGAAGTTCGTACGGGGGACGTATGCGGGCAAACGATTTTGTACAGAGTTACTTCAAGGCCTGGAACCATCGGGATCCTGTTGCGGTGGCCGATCATCTCGCGTGCGACGGCACCTATTGCGACATTCCGCTAAACATCCGGCGCTCCCACGACGAGCTCATCGTCAGCCTGGGTAAATTCTTTTCAGCGCACAAGCAACGCTACGAACTGATCGGCGAAATTCTGGAAGGTCCCAATACTATCGCGTTCCAGTACCGCGTGTTTCCGCTCGTGCAGGACAGGAAAAGCGCCAGCGAAGAAATATTGCGCGGCTCGGAGTTCGTGACCTTCAACGGCGATGCCGCAATCACGATCTACGACTATTACGGTCTTCCGGGCAGTCTTCCGGGTACCGACCAGCCCGTCGATATTGCCGGACTTGGACATGCCGGCCAGCGGCGCGTCGGCAAGTACGCAAAATCCGGACTCTGCGAGCGTCAACTGACGCTCTACAAAGAGCGGCTCGAAACGGCAATGCGCTACGACCGGGTGTACCTGCGCTCGGACCTCACCTTACCCAAGCTCGCAAAAGTCGTCGACTGTTCGGTCAACCACCTGTCGCAGGTCATCAACGCGGGCTTCGGCATGAGTTTCTTCGACTACATGAACCGTTACCGTGTCGAACACGCCAAAGGCCTGCTGGCGGAGCTCGAAGGCAAAGGCAGCGCTGTCCTGAACATTGCGTTCACCGTGGGGTTCAATTCCAACTCCGCGTTCTACGCGGCTTTCAAGAAATACGTCGGCCAGACGCCGGCGCAATATCGCCGCGCCCGGATCAAAGGCGTTCACTAACTCAGTTCCTCGATACCGCGCCTGAGGGCGTTCGACCTCTGCCTGATCTCGAGTCGTTGACACTCGGCCTATAGGTCGGGATGCTCGCGCGTTGCGATCGTTCGATAAGGGCGTATGACCAGGGACATGGCAAAGCCGCGCGCGCACACGGCTTCGTATTACGCCGCCACGGTAAACACCGTGACGGACTATCCGGCGCTTTCCGGATCACAAACCGCTGACGTCTGCGTCGTGGGGGCCGGATTCACCGGCATCTCCACGGCGCTGCACCTGGCCGAGCGTGGCTACGACGTCAAGGTCGTCGAGGCCAATCGCGTGGGCTGGGGCGCATCGGGCCGCAACGGCGGCCAAATGATCGGCGGTATCGCCGGCGAGTCGGCCGTCGCCCGGCACTGGGGCAAAGACGTGGAAGGGCTGTTCGCCGAGCTGCGCTGGGAAGGCCACGACATCATTCGCGAGCGCGTCGCGTGCTATGGAATCGACTGCGATCTCAAGCACGGCTACCTTGACGTTGCGATCAAGGACCGGCACCTCCGCGATATCGAAGCCGACTATGAAAGACTGACTCGAGCGGATTTCCCCCATGAAGTGCGGGTACTGTCGCGAGACGAGACACAGGAAGCCATCGGCACGGACGCCTATATCGGCGCGCTTCTGAACATGGGCAACGGCCACCTGCACCCGCTCAACCTGTGCATAGGCGAGGCGCAGGCGGCGGTATCGCAGGGTGCGACGATCTACGAGCGGTCTCCCGTTATTCGCATCGACAAAGGCAGGCGCCCGAAAGTCGTCACGCGCGACGGATCGGTGACCGCCGATGCCGTTGTGCTCGCAGGCAACGCCTATCACGCGCTGGCGACCGAGATCCAGGGGGTCATGTTTCCGGTCAACAGTTTCATCATTGGCACCGAGCCGCTGGACGAGGCGACCGTTGCAGCCATCAACCCGCACGACCTCGCCGTCTGCGACCCGAACTTCGTGCTCGAGTACTATCGGCTGAGCGCCGACAAGCGGCTCCTGTTCGGCGGGCGTATCAACTACTTCGGCGACGATCCCGCGTACATAGAAAAGCGCCTCAAGGCCAAGATGACCCGGGTCTATCCAGCGCTTCGCGATACCCGGGTCGACTACGCGTGGGGTGGCACCATTGGTGTGCCGCTCAACCGGGTTCCCCGTTTCGGCCGCCTGGACGATACCGTGTTCTACTGCCAGGGCTATTCAGGACACGGCGTCAACGTTACCCATCTCGCGGGACGTATCCTTGCCGACGCCGTGGCGGGAACGCTCGAGCAGTTCGACCTGTTTGCAAGCGTGCCGCCCGTGCGCGTGCCTGGCGCACATGCGCTTCGCAAGCCGCTGGTTGCGCTGGGTGTTCTCTACTACCAGATCCGCGACAGGTTGTAGCGGAAAGCCGGCGGGTCGAAGCCGCGTCTTCGCGTGTAGGCATGGATTCGCAGGCTCGATCCCAGTCAGTATCCTTGGCACCAATGAACGTGATGGCGAAAACCCTGCGCGGCGTAGACCTGCACAAGCTGCAGCAGTTTGTGAAGTGGACCGTCTATTCGCTACTGATAGTCAACTTCGGCTTCTACATCTGGGAAGACGTCTATCGAGCCATTCACACGCTGCACGCTGGATCCACGCTGTTCGACTGGACCAGCGAGTTCGCCACGACCATCGACACGTCGGCGTGGTTCATCCTGCTGTTGATGTTCGAGCTCGAGACGTACCTGCTCGAGGATGCACAGTGGAAGCGCTGGGTTTCGCGCACGGTGCGCGGACTGCGAATACTTTGCTACGTCATGATCATGCATACGGTCGTGGCCTATACGGGCACCCTGATCAAGTACACGCCGACGCTCCCCGTTGCGGGTATCGAATCGCTCTGCGACCTTGCGGACGACGACGTTTCGTACGTTTACAACCTCGAATACACCGAGGTGAACGCCGACACTTGCCTTACGCTGTCCAGCGACAGCGAGTTTTTCAAGCTGGGTCACAAGGACCCGCTCGTCACGAACGAGGCCGGGCTGGGCATTGCCCGGCAGCTTGCGTGGGCGGACGTGATCGAGGTCATCGTCTGGCTCGTCATTGTGCTGTCGATCGAGAAAGTCGTGCGCCTGCAAAGCCAGGGTGTCACTGGCGGCCGCCTCATGTCGACGCTGAATGGCGCAAAGCTCGTGAGCTACGGAATACTGTTCGTGCTGGCCGTCTACTGGGCCGGGCTTGGGCACTGGCTGTACACGTGGGACACGTTCCTCTGGGTGGCCGGTTTTGCGGTCATCGAGATGAACGTCAGCGAGTGGCGCAATGAACTGCGGGAAGAAAGTACTGCCCTATCCGGGTCCTCGGCGGTACTGGAGCAAGGACGATGAGAGCAGAAGACCAGAATCAGGAGCACACCGGCTCGTACTACGCGGCGTCGGCGAACGACACCGTGCGCTATCCGGCACTCGAAGGTAGCGTTTCGGCGGACGTTTGCATTGTTGGCGGCGGCTTTACCGGCGTTGCGACCGCGCTGACCCTGGCCGAGCGCGGCTACAGCGTGGCGCTGGTCGAAGCCAATCGTGTGGGCTGGGGTGCCTCCGGACGCAACGGCGGGCAGCTCATCAACGGTGTGGGCGGGCTCGCCAAAATCGAGGCGAAGCACGGCAAGGGTATTGCCGATCTCGTCTGGGACATGCGCTGGCGCGGCAACACGATCATTCGCGAGCGCGTCGAAAAATACGCCATCGACTGCGACCTGAAAGACGGATACGTCGAGGTTGCGCGAAAACCGAGCCAGGTAGAGGACACGGTCGACGCGGCCGAGGAGCGCGCCGCGCGCAATTTTCCGTATCGCTACGAAGTCTGGGACCGGGACAAAACCCGCGAGATGCTGGGCACCGACGCGTTCTTCGGCGCGTTTGCCTGTTATCGCGACGGCCACATCCATCCGTTGAACCTGTGTACGGGCGAGGCGCGCGCCGCAGCCGACATGGGGGTCAGGATCTTCGAACAGTCGCCCGTCACCGGCATCGAGCACGGCGATCGTCCAGCCGTAGTGACGGACAGCGGCCGCGTGACGGCTGATGCCGTCGTGCTGGCGGGCAACGCTTACAGTCGTTTTGAGCCGAAACATCTGTCGAACCTGGTATTTCCGGCCGGCAGCTACATCATTGCAACCGAGCCGTTGTCCGACGAGCTTGCGGCAGAGATCAACCCCGACGACGTTGCCGTCTGCGACCTCAACGAAGTCGTCGACTACTATCGGCTGTCGGCCGACAAGCGGATGTTGTACGGCGGCGCCTGCAATTACTCCGGACGCGACCCAAAGAGTATCGAGGCCTACATCCGCCCGCGTATGGAAAAGGTGTACCCGCAGCTTGCGGGATCACGCATCGATTTCGAATGGGGCGGCAAGATCGGCATAGTGCTGAACCGAATCCCGGCGGTTGGCCGTATCCACGGCAACGTCTATTACTGCCAGGGCTATTCAGGCCACGGCGTGACCGCCACACACCTGATGGGTGAAATCCTGGCAGACGCCGTGGGCGGCACGCTCGAGCGTTTCGACCTGTTTGCGGACATGAAACACTTCCGCCTGCCCGGTTCTCAGTGGATGGGCAATCAGATCATTGCGCTCGGCATGATGTACTACAAGATCATGGATCGGCTGTAGTCACTGCGAGTTACTTGGCCACGCCGGTTCTGGAAAACCGCTGAGGCATCAAGCCGGCGCAATTCGGCCATCGAGCAGGTTGACTATCCGATGTGCTTTGTTCGCATGAGCTGACGAGTGAGTGACCATCAGTATGGTGGCTCCCTGCTCGTTGAGCGTCTGCAGCATGTCCATGACCTCTTCCCCGTTCTTCGAATCGAGGTTCCCGGTTGGCTCGTCAGCCAGAAGAAGCTTGGGGTCGCCGACCACCGCGCGTGCGATGGCAACACGTTGTTGCTGACCGCCCGACAGCTGCTCGGGTCTGTGCTTCGATCGCGCTTCGAGCCCAACGAGCTCCAGGGCCTCGCGAACCAGATTTCTTCGCTGTGCTTTCTCGACGTGCTGGTAGATGAGCGGCAGCTCGACATTGTCGAAGACACTCAGCTCGTCGATGAGATTGAAGCTCTGAAAAATGAACCCGACGTTACCTTTCCTGATCCGGGCGAGGTCCTTGGCGGGATATCGGGAGATATCCCTGTCCGCGAAGTAGTACTCGCCGCTGCTCGGTGCATCGATCAGGCCCAGGATATTCATTAGCGTGGACTTCCCGCAGCCGGAAGGGCCCATGACGGCCACGAAGTCGCCCGAGGCAATGTCCAGATCGACGCCGTCGAGCGCCGTTGTCTCTATTTCCGCGGTTCGGTATATCTTGCTGACGTTGTCTAGACGGAACATGGAATCCCCAATGTTGAGCGGCTATGAGCCGAACGGCTAAAGGTCCTGGTTGCCGGCACCCGGCACCACGTGCACGGCGTCGAACTCCAGCAAGCGCTCATAGCTCGACGTAATGATTCGATCGCCAGCCTCGAGTCCATCGAGAACTTCGATGTTGTCCGGATTTCGACGGCCCAACCGGACGTCTCTACGTTTGGCGAGACTGCCTTCAGTGTTCATTACGAACGCCCAGGTTCCGCCGGTATCGGTAAGAAAGGCGCCGTGCCGAATCATGAGCGTATCCAGAGGTTGCCCGATTTCCAGGTTCAGCCGGACAGACTGTCCGCGCCGGACGCGCTCCGGGGTTTTATCCGTAAACCGCAGATCGACTTCGAACTGCCGGTTTCGTACGTCGGGATAGATCTTGACGATCTCGAGTTCGTAGTGGTTTCCCGAGACTTCGATCATTGCGATTTGGCCGACAGCAACGCGCGAGAGGTAATACTCGTCGATGACGGCAGAGACTTTGAAGGCGCCGAGCTCGTCGATCTGTCCGATGCGCTGGCCAGGCGCCCGGGTCTCGCCGACGTGGGCCTCGAGCATCGTAAGCCGTCCCGAGACAGGCGCCGTGATGACGAGGTTTTCGAGGTTTTCGCGCGCAATCGACAGGTTCTCCGTCATTGCGGCGATGGCGTCGCGCAGCGCGACTTTCTGAGCGCTCTGAAACTCTGTATCGACGCGCTGCGCCTCGACAACCGCAGCTCGAAGCGCTTCCTGATACCTCAAATCTGCCTGCAGATCGGCAAGATCCGACTGTGCTGTCGCCCCCGTGTCGGCGAGCGGTCGGAGCCTTGCAAGCTCCCTGGACAGGCTGTCGATCCGATGGTCGATGTCGATCAGTTCGCGGCGATGGGCCAGGCGATTTTGCTCGAACGCCAGGCTTGTTGCGCTCAGATTGTTCAGCTGCTCCGTCAACTGCGCTTCGCGACCAATGACTTCCAGCTGCAGCTTCGTGTTTTTCATCACGACCAGCGACTGTCCCCTCGACACGATATCCCCTGCCTCGGCGTGCACGGCTGTGATCTGACCCCCGTCGACCGCGTCGAGAAAAACGGAGGTTCGGGGAACGATGTTGCCGGTCACGGGGATGTACTCGACGAAAGTACCGCGAGTGACCGGTGAAACCGTAATGCGCTCCAGGCCAACCTCCGTTACTCGAGTCTGCCCGAACAGCCCGAAACCGTAGAGAGCTGCCACCGCAACCAACGGTGTTCCGACAGCCAGGAGCACGCGGACGGGGGTGAATACCGGCTTCGCGACAGGCCTGTCCATTGCCGACAGCACGACGTCGTCGTTGGTCGCCGTGGGTGGCCGTTCGGGGCTGGAGGCGGCGTCTGGCATGAAGATAGCTGTATTACCTACACAATACAGTAATACTGTAATACAATGGCCGGCGCAAGCAAACTGCGCGCAATCGAGGGTTGGATCACAAGATGTCAGGACAGGTACCGACGTGGGACGAGGAACGGCCGATTTATCGACAACTCATGGAAGAGATTGTCGAGAGAATCATTAACCGAACCTATCCGGAAGGTGAAATGCTGCCTTCCGTTCGTCGCCTGGCGAGCGACTTCATGGTGAATCCCCTGACGGCCGCGAGGGCCTATCGCGAACTGGAGCAGTACACGGAAACCCGGCGCGGTGTTGGTGTCGTCGTAAAGAAAGGGGTCAGGGACATTTTGATCAGGCGAGAACGAAACAAGTTCTTGCGGGAGGAGTGGCCGGCCATTCGCGAGCGGATCGGGGCGCTGGAGATCGATGAACACACGTTGTTCGACGATCACCGGTCCTAGTCGCTGGTAGCAACCAATATGTGGCGGAGCTTTGCGAAAACGACGCTGCGTGCCCTGTGTCGGGACTGGGCCTACACGGTCATCAATATTGTCGGCCTCGCAATCGGCATGGCCTGCTGCATTTTGCTCGGCGTCTACCTCTACAACGAACTGACCTACGACCAGCACCATGAGAATCACGATCGCGTCTATCGAGTGGCGATCGAGTTCACAATAGACGGCCGAGCCAACCGATTCGCCCTGAGCTCAGCGTACCTCGGGCCTGTGATATCGGCGAATTACCCGGAGATAGAAGCTTTCGTCCGAATTCAGCCGCTGGCAGGGTTCACTGCGGGCGGCGGGTTGGCTGCGGATGGCGAAAGATTCATTCGCCATGGAAACATGGGGATGAGTTGGGCGGACGTCTACGCTGCCGACAGCAGCATTTTCGACGTCTTTACCCACGACATCGTTTTTGGCGATGAGCGTACGGCCTTGTCGAACCCCGACTCCGTGGCGGTCAGCCAGTCGTTTGCGCAAAAGTACTTCGGCGACGCTAACCCGCTGGGGAAAATACTGACGTTCGACGGCGGAGAACAGAAGACGGTCACACTGGTCTTCGCAGACCTCCCCGACAACACTCACCTCAAGTACGACGTTTTGCTCCCCTACGACGACCTGCCGACTGTACCTGCCGACAGCCGGTGGTTCTGGAGTGCAGAGACCTTCACGTATCTTCTCTTGCCCGAAAACTATGCGGTAGCGTCATTCGATTCGATTTCGAGCGGGATCTTCGAGCGTTACATGACGGATCACGCCAACTACTTGAATGGGACGTGGCGAGCCTGGCTGGAGCCGCTCGCCGATATTCACTACTCGTCGAAACTCGACAACGACAGACCCAGCGGAAATCGCCACTTCCTGTATGGCCTGGTCACCGCCGGTGCGTTCATTCTATTGATCGCCTGCATCAATTACGTCAATCTAACCACCGCTCGCGCCACGACGCGATCGAAAGAGATACGAGTACGCAAACTACTGGGAGCCTCCCGATGGTCCCTGGGCTTGCAGTTTCTCGCCGAAGCCGTGCTCCTGTCGTTCATCGCGCTGATCGTGGCTGTGTTTGTGCTTCAGCCCGTCCTGGCCTTTACATCGATCCCTCAGCTACTCGGCGGTTCGGTGACGCTCGCGCCGGACGAGTTTCCCGGGGCTTTTGCCATCGTCGTCGGTTCGACCCTGCTCGTGGGCATACTGTCCGGTATCTATCCTGCTCTGTATCTGTCATCGAGTACGCCCCTGACCGCACCGAGCAGCGCTCGCAGCGGCAACACCCGGGTGTTTCGCGAGGTCCTCGTGCTGGTCCAGTTTACGGCGTCGATTGCGATCGTCGCGTGCACGGCGATCATGGTGTCCCAGCTCAAGTTCGTCGGTGATTTACCGCTGGGATTCGAGAAGGAGAATCGCCTGGTCGTTACCCTGCGCGGTCTCGACGTGATCGAGCGGATTCCCTCACTGAGGAACGAATTAAAAAGAGACCCTGGGGTTCTGGAAGTGACCGCAACGGATTACCTCGTGGGCATCACCACCCTGAATACGTTCTTCGAGACGGAAAACAACGACGGGGAAATGGTATCGGTAACGACACACATGATGCCGGTCGCCGGCAACTACATTGAAGCGATGGGTATGGACATCGTCGCCGGCAGGGATTTCTCCCCGGAAGAGCCTCGCAACAGCACGATTATCGTGAACGAGGCCGTGGTCAGGTACATGGGCTGGGATGAGCCTATCGGCAAACTCATGGGCCGGCGTGGGCGGACCGTCATTGGCGTCGTCGGGGATTTCAACTTCAAATCTCTACATGAACCCGTGCAGCCAATCGCCATCTACCAGTACAGGTCGAATTTCGATTCCGTGCGGGAACAGGATCGCCCGTTCGAGGATCGCTATCTCATTGTGCACGTAGCGCCGGAAAACCTCGATCGGACGCTGGGTTTCATGGAGAAAACGCTGGCTGATTTCGGCTCGGTGCACCCTTTCAGGTACCGTTTCCTCGAGGATATCCTCGACGAGCTCTATTCCTCGGAAGAGCGTCTGATAAAGATTGTGAGTGCACTTTCGATGATCAGCGTCCTGGTCGCTTGTCTCGGGCTGCTGGGTTTGACCGCGTTCTCCACGGCGCAACGCACAAAAGAAATCGGCATCCGACGTGTTCTCGGCGCAACCACTGCCGAAATCGTATTGCTGCTGAACCGCAGAATACTGGTTCTCGTTCTGCTCGGAGCGCTCATTGCGTCATTCACGGCGCATGTCGTCATGGATGCCTGGCTGTACGCATTTGCGCATCGAATGAGTATTGGGCCCGGCGTCTTCGTGATTTCGACGGCCGTTGTGCTTGGTGCGGCGTTCGCTGCGGGCGCAATGCAGTCGATTCGCGCTGCACAGGGGCATCCGGTAACGGCGCTGCGCTACGAGTAGGTGCTCAAACCGGGCGGTCCAGGGGCCGTCCACAACAGCGGACAGCACCTGGACCCGGTTTCGGCGTTAATCCTCCGAACCTCAGCAGTAGTACTGCCCGCAGTCCGGTGGCGGCGGTGGAGGTGGTGGTGGAGGCGGCGGCGGTGGAGGCGGCGGCAGCGGCGTACCGGCGATATGGCACCGCGGCCAGCGGAACGCAGCCTGCCCGCCGGGATAGTCGCCCCAGTTATACAGCTGTACTTGTGCAGAGCGCGTGTAGCTCTTGAGCCCCAGGTCGCTCTCGGCGCTGACCGCGGCCAGCAAACCGAACGTGAAGTGGGTGCGGTCGAGACCCTCGTAATAGACGTCGCCCAGGCTGTTGAAGATCGTGTAGCGTTTCGCGTTCTCCACCGGAGCCACCGTGTAGTCCGGATTACACGGTGCCATCGCTTCGGCCCTGCCGATGAATGTCGCCGGCGCGTCGTGATACACGTCGAGGATGACGCGGTGCGTCGAGCGATACACGCGCAGGCGTACGTTGACGCCGCCGAAGATCCGGCTCCAGTCGGTGTTGACAAAATCCTCGAGCGCCTGGATGGCCTGCACTTCGATGCTGCCGACGAGCGCAACGGCGTTGGCGTAATAGCCGTTGAGTTCGTTGATCAGGTAAGCGCGTAGCCCGGGCAAGTTGCCGTTGAGGTAGTTTGACAAATCGAAGTTTGTACTCAACAGCTGGTTCAGGGTCATCGTGTCGAGCTGCGGAAGGTAGGTTGCAATGTAGTCGACGAGGCCCTCGAGACGCTCATGCAGCTGATCGATCTGGGCCTGAGTCTGCAGGTTGAGACGCTCGATGAGTTCTTCGGTGATTTCGTTGCTGATGAACGTTGCGGCCGCATACCGTACGCCGCTCAGGAATTCGAGTGCATCCTCGACGGCGCGCTGGATTTCCCGGTTGCCCGTGGCCTGCAGGCCGAGCAGCGCGTCTTCCAGGGAAAACAGGTTCTGATATCGTCGCGGCGCTTCGGCTGCCGCGTCGTCGATGGCGTCGGTAACGAGGAAGCTGAAATCGAAGTCGATGAGATCGGCAATCGCCAGGATAATGGAACCGATACTGATCGGGTTCGAACAGTCGACGTCGACGTAAACGTTGCTGCGGCCGACGCTGACATTCTCGATGGCGCCGCTGAAGTAGTTGTATCGGACGTCGATACTGACGTCATCGACGCTGGCCGTGCCGGAGGCATACGAACCGCACAGTATCCACCAGCCGAGGCCCGACAGGTTGTAGCGTACGGAAGTTCGGATCCGGTCGATCCCCGCGACGCTCAGGATTACGCTGGTGTTCTCGCCCGACAGCGTAATGGCGGGATTCGGAAACTCGAAGATCAGGCTGGTAATGGTCAGGTCCGGTTCGCTGGCGGCCGCGGCGTAGATATCCGCGATCATCTCGTTCTCGAGCGCGTTCAACTCGTTGAAAACGTAGTCGTTCGGAACGGTCAGCGAGGTCGATTCGAAGGACGGGTAGGGAATGCCCGTCGGTTTGCGAAACTCGAACGTTGTGCCGGCAAATGCCGGTCCGCCGATCAAGACGATGAACCCTGTCAGTACGGCCAGCAAACATGCATTTCTATACATTGTTGTGCTCCCGCGGCTGCGGACGGCAGCTCGGCTGGAGTGCTGCCGTTTGCAATGCCCGCTGACCGCAGCCGGCAAGTGGTCTGGTAAGCCGAGCAGCGGACGAACCAACTATAGTCCAGATAGACTTTATTTGCTAACCGTGCGCGTCTACAGTGTATTTTGCGAGACAGATGAACTCAAGAAGTCGCGTAGTTCTTCATGAGATCAGCCGGCTTGGACCGCTGTGACCAACGCAAATGAGGGGCGGCTCGCCGAAGAGGGCAATCGATAGGGCCTGGCTTGCGGGTTATACTCAATATGAAAAAAACAGCACAAAAAGTGTAGCTTGAGGGCGCCAGTGATGACCAAAAGAGTATTTATCGGCTCATCCAGCGAACACCTGGGTGTTGCGCGGGACGTTCGAACCGATTTGAGTCACGATTACGACGTTACTTTATGGCGCGACTCGGGAATTTTTAAACTCGGCAATACCAACATCGAGTCTCTGGAGGAAATCAGTTCGACTCACGATTTTGCAGTGCTGGTCCTCGATGGAACCGACCTGGTCGAGTCACGCGATGTAAAGGGCATCATGCCCAGGGACAACGTTCTCTTCGAGTTGGGCATGTTCATTGGAACGTTGTCGCGCCATCAGGTATTCGCTTTGTGTGCCGACGACAAGGAACTCAAGCTTCCATCGGACATAGCCGGTATGGCGCTTGCCCACTACAAAGTCAAGCCGAATGGCGAGTTCGATGTTGGGTCGGCCTGTGACTCGATCAGAAAGGCGATAGACGGCATCGAAATCGACCTTGCGCATCTGGACGTCCCGGGCGAGGTGGAGAGACTTTCGATGAGTCTTTCGAAAGCGGGGCAAATCGGGAATCAGGCTTTTCAGACTGAGCTAGGCCACAAAGTCGCAGAGTGGATCAAAGAGAGCGCGCAATGGGAAAACGGCGAAGTATACGTTCGGAGAAATTACACTAGTTTCCTGTATGCGATTTATAAGGCCGCGCGTTCGAACATCTTTTCGACCAGCATTCCGGACTACAACAAGTTCTGGGGTCAGGACCTTGGCCAGTCTTTGCTCAGAGTGCAGTCAGAGAATGAAGAGGCCAGCTGCACGAGGGTGTTCGTATTCGATTCGATAGAAGACTTCGATGATGAGCATCGGTCAATTCTTGCGGAGCAGGTAAGAAGTGGCATTCATGCTTATTGCTATTTCAACCTCGAGGATCAGGATTTTGATCTTTCGCCGGACGTCGGAAAGGACTGGACCGTCATCGACGATGGAGACGTTATCGGGATAACGCACGACTTGGGGAACTCAGACTCCGACATTGCAGCCACGTGGCATTTCTGTGACCAAGGCCGGCGAGCTTACTTCGCCTCACAACGTGATCGACTACTGGACATCTGTAGCTTGCGACGATGGAAAGCCCGAGAGGATGGCACGCTGGAGTCCGAAAGCGCTGTCAAGTAGCAGCCTTTTAGTGGCACACGCTTTCACGCTGCCAACCCATGTGTGCTAATACAGTGCGTTCATCGTAGTTCTTCGACCGCCCTGAAGGCTTCTTCAATTGCCGCCTCACTCATGGCGTTCGATGCCGCGTCGGTCGACGCAAACGCAATGTTGCCGAAGCGCCGGCTGGCGGTCTTCCAGTGCTGCTTGCCGGCGGGCCAGCCGCTCGGTTCGAAGGCGACCCGGTCGGTGTCCGGGTCGTAGCCGTAGGCGTAACCGTGCGGCCAGCGGTTGACCGTAATGGCTGCAATGTCGCGCGCCGGGTCGAAGCCGCCGGGCCCGAACATTCTGCCGAGCTGGTCGCGGGCGTGCCGTTCGAAGTCTTCGAAGGACGTCGCGAGGAGCTTCCGCTTGCCCGCGCGGAACTGCTCGCGTGCCGAGAGCCCGTATTCGCCGGGGACGTGATTGAGGTGCAGGATCACGGGCTCGGTCGGCGATTGTGCAAACCGGTAGTCGCCGAGGCTGACCGGGAAATCCAGCATGACGTTGTGGTAGAAGCTGCCCGGACACTGCACCCGGAATACACCGAGCTTCGCCAAGCTCTTCCAGTTGCGAATGAGCACGTTGGTGTAGACGAGCGGTGCGCGCAGCGACGTCGACAGCGCCGCGCGCTGCTGCTCCGGGAGTTCGGGGCAGAGCCTTGGCACAATCGCGTGATAACAGGCCATGACGACGTTCTTTGCGCGTACGGTTGTGGCATATCCGTCGCGAACGTAGGTGACGTCCACGGGCGCGGCGAGACGGTTGCCGACGTGCTGCGCCCGAACGACCGTGCTGTTCAGCCGGACCCGCACAGCGTTGCCGGGATCGTCGAGACGGCTGTAGTCGAAGCGCGCCGTGACGATGTCCTCCATCGTGTTCCCGGGCGCGCATCCGGGGATCATGGCCCGGACGAGCAGACGTGCAATCGAGGCGTTGCCGTCCGGAAAGTGGAAGATGAATGGTTCTGACGATTCGTCTTCGTAAGAATAGGCGTCCAGTTCGAGGTCGCCGAACCCCGGGTAGCCGCTCGACCATGCCGCTTTGGCCGGAAACGCGTCGATGCCGATGGCCCAGACGCCGCGCGGCAGCGCGGCAACCGCGCGCATTGCCTCGTCGCCCATGCCGGCACGATCTCTCAGGTAGCTCTCGTAGCTCGTCGCGTTGAGATAATCGAGCCGCGCCTCGGGCGGGACGTCATCGAGGTAGTGCCGCTGGTCTTCGAGCAGGCGTTTGAGGTCCTGTCTGCCCGTGTCCGAGAGCGGCAGTTTGCCGAGCTTCGAAGGATCGATCGGGTTTCCGGCCACCAGGTGGTCAGCGCCGAAATCCTCTTCGCTGAGAAACAAGCCCATCTCCAGATCGGCGTACAACGCTTCGTCGAAGGCCGTGTAGAAGCGATCCGTGTCGATTCTCAGCGCCTCGAGCAAACGCTTCGCATGGGTTGGATAGTTGCCCGGCGATTCGATGGACATCGTGCCGCCGAAACCGATCATCCGGCGGCCGTCGATCGCAAATTCGTTGCGCTTGGCGTGCCCGCCAAAGTCGTCGTGATTGTCGAGGATCAGTATCCGTGCGTCCGGACCGTGCGCCTCGCGAAAGAAGTACGCCGCGGAGAGGCCGCTGATGCCGCCACCGACAACCACGAGGTCGTAGTCTTCGCTGTGGCCTTCGGCGTCCCAGCGGGCGCCGTCGCGCAGGGCGTGCGCGACTTCGAAGGCACCCGGGTGTGAACCGCGCATCCCGCCCAGCGCGGGCGGGTAATACCCGCGCTGGTCCTGCAAGGCAGCATCGGCGAACGCTGCGTCAGGTAACAGAGCCGACCCGATCGCGACGCTGACGCCGTTCAGGAAGTCGCGGCGGGTAATGGCCGCGTGCATGCCGAGCTGTTGGTCCTTGCGATTCACCGTGTGGTCAGTCGAACTCGATCCAGGTGGTCTTGAGTTCCGTGTAGTCGTGGAACGCATGTATCGATTTGTCGCGGCCGTTGCCGCTCTGTTTGAAGCCGCCGAACGGCACGGTAATGTCGCCGCCAAAGTAGTTGTTGATGCCCATTGTGCCGACGCGTACCGCCGCGGCAACCTGGTGTGCCGTGTTGATGTCACGGCTCCAGACCGCACCCGCCAGGCCGTAGATCGAATCGTTGGCGATGGCGACGGCCTCCCCGGCGTCGCTGAAGCTCATGACTGACATGACCGGGCCGAAGATTTCTTCGCGAGCAATGCGCATGTTGTTATCGACGCCGGAAAAGATCGTCGGCTCATGATAGTAACCGCCGCTGTCCGCCATGACCTGCTTGCCGCCCGCCACCAGTGATGCGCCTTCCGAGCGGCCAATGTCGACGTACTCCGCGACCGTATCGAGCTGGCCCTCGTCGATCATGGGGCCCATTGTCGTGTTGGGGTCGAGCGGGTCGCCCGGCTGCCAGCCCCGGCTGTGTTCCACCACCTTGTCGAGGAACTCGTCGCGTATGCGGTCCTCGACGATCAGTCGGGTGCCGGCCGTGCAGGTCTGGCCACCGTTGTAGAACACGGCCGTGGCGGCAAACGCGGCCGCTTTGTCGAGATCTGCATCGGCAAACACGATGTTCGGACTCTTGCCGCCGAGTTCCAGGAACACGCGTTTGAGATTCGACTCGCCCGAGTAGCGCATCAAAAGCTTGCCCACGCCCGTCGACCCCGTGAACGTAAGCCCGTCGATATCGTCGTGCAGCGCAAGGTAGCTGCCGAGCTGGCTGCCGGTGCCGGGCAGCACGCTCAGGACACCGTCCGGCAAGCCGGCTTCGCTGGCCAGCGCGGCGATCCTGAGTGCGGAGAGCGACGTGTTGAGCGCGGGTTTGAGAATGACCGAATTACCGGTCGCGAGCGAGGGCGCGAGTTTCCAGGCTGTTGTCGACAGCGGAAAATTGAACGGCGTAATGGCTGCCACGACGCCGAGCGGCAGGCGCTGCACGAGCGCCAGCGTGTCTTTGGGGGTTGGCGGGATTTCGTCGTAGATCTTGTCGATCGCTTCGCCGCTCCAGCGGATCGTGCGCACGGCGGACGGCACGTCGACGCCGGTCGTGTCGGCGATGGGTTTGCCGACGTCGAGGCACTCGAGCAGAGCAATCTCGTCGGCGTGGCTCTCGATCAGCTCGGCCCAGCGCACCAGCACCATCTTGCGGTCCGCCGGGGCCATATCGGACCAGATCCCCGACTCGAACGTCCTGCGTGCCAGGCGCACGGCCTCGTCAGCGTCTTCCGGGCCGCAAACGGCAATGTCGGTCAGCGTGCTGCCGTCCGCGGGCGATGTCGTCGGGCGCGTTTCGCCGGACAAGGCATTGCAATACTGACCGTTCACGAATGCGCGGCCCTCGATGACGAGATTGTCACCGAGCGAGCGCCAGTCCTGTTGTGTTCTGTCGAGCATGCTCATTCCCCCGGTAAAAGCCCCGACGCCCGGTCAGGCAAGTTCACCCACGGCGCGGTGGGCCTGTGCGATGGCCGTCTCGACGTTTGCTGATGCGCCCGCGTCGGAGTTGGCAACGACAATGCGCCCGAACGGCTGGCGGCCGCGGACAAACCAGTAGCGCTTGTCGTCGCCGTCGCCGTAATAGTCGTCCTCGAGCCAGTCGCGCGTTGCGTAACCGTGTGGCCAGCGATTGACGGTAATGGCCTCGATGTCGCGGGCCGGATCGAAGTCGGCACCGGCCAACATGTTTGCGAGCTGTTCGCGCGTATTGCGTTCGATGGTCTCGAACGGCGTGGACAACAGCTCGTAGCGGCCGAGTGGCGCCTGTTCGCGTTTGCTCAAGCCCGCGTTTGGCCGGTGCGGAAAACGCTCCATGTGCACGACTATCGGTTCTTCGGGCCCGTCGGAAAACTCGTAGCCGCCCATGTCGACGGGAAAATCCAGCATCGCGTTGACGTGATAGCTGCTCGGCGCGGAGATCGCGCCAATGCCCAGTTGCTTCCAGGCGCGCCAGTTGTTGACGAGTACGTTGGTGTACATGACGGACACCTTCACGCCACCCTTCAACGCCGTGCGCTGCTCTTCGGGCATTTCGGTGCAGATCGACGGGATGATGGCGTTGTAGCAGGCCATGACGCAGTGTTTTGCCTGTACCTGCCCGTGACGGCCGTGCCGCATGTAGTTCAGGACGACGTGTCTGGCAGAACCGGGGGTGCCGTCGTGGCGTACGTTGATCACCGTGCTGTTGAGCCTCAGGCGCACGGGAGATCCTTCGACGTCGAGCTTGCCGTAGTCGAATGGGGCGAGCACGACGTCTTCCATGGTGCTGCCGGGCGCCGCTTCCGGGATCATCTCCCGCACGAGGAGCCGCGCAATCGATGCGTTGCCGTCGGGGAAATGATGTATGTACGGTTCGACGTCTTCGAGATCCGGCAGGCGCGTGGCCTCGTAGCCCGGCAGACCAATGTAGTACGTCGCATCGATGGCCGGTACCGATTCGATGCCGGCGCCGAGGTCCGTCGTCAGCGGCTGCAGGGCCGCAAAAACCTCGGCCTCGGTGATGCCGAGGTACTCCTGCAGGTACGAGCGGTAGCTGATGCTGCCGAGAATCTGGAGACGTTCGCCGACGGTCTTGCCCGGAAATGCATCTTCCTCCGTCGTCAGCAGGTACAGCATTTCGTCGCGCGCGGCGTCGCTCATCGGCATTTCTTTCACCGCGGCTTTGACCGAGCCGCGTCGCTTCGCGAGCGGCAGCGTAAAGCGCAGTCCGCCGAGGTCGTAGCGAACGAGCTTGTCGACACCCCAGTGCTTGCGGTCGAAGAAGGTGGCGCCGCCGAGCTTATGGCGCCGGAAGAAGCGACGATCGTAGAGGTCGTAGAAGCGGTCGAGGTCGATCCCCAGGTCGTCCAGCAGCTGCTTTGCGCTGGCGGGATAGTTCGAAGGCTCCTCGAGGGTCTGAGAACCGCCGTAACCGATCACCGTTCGGCCGCCGCCCTGGAATTCGTTGCGTATGGCGTGACCGCCGAAGTCCTCGTGATTGTCGAATAGCAGGATGCGCGCGTCGGGGTGTGCCTTGCGATAGAAGTGAGCAGCAGCCAGTCCGCTCAGGCCGGCGCCGACGACGGCAAGGTCATAGACGCCGGCATCCTTGTCGACCACGGGGCCCCAATCGCGGCGTCCGTCGCGCGCGAGTTCGTGTGCCACTTCGAAGGATCCCGGGTGACTGCCGCGCAGCCCGGTGCGGGCGGGCGGGTACGGGGCTTTCCCATTCTGCTCGAGCGCGAGCATCCGGTCGGCCAGTGCCTTGCCGGGGAGCAGCGCCGTTCCGGTCAGCGCGCCGACGCCGTGCAGCAGGTCGCGGCGCGTGATGCCGCGGTGCATGCCGAGGTGCTTGTCGTGCGGTTTTCCCGTGCGTGATGTCATGTCTCTGCCGACTCCACTACACGCCGGCTTGCCATCGCGAAGACTGTACCGACGCTAGCAGGTACTCAAGGATCAGGAATCCAGCACTGAATTGTCGAGGCCCCAACGAATCCGGAACTACCGGGCCTATACGCTCCGCAGAAGCCTGAGGTACCTTGAGCTAGCCTGAACGATTGAGTTCGATACGACATCCAGTCCCCGCATTGAAAAGCCTACGATGCCATTTTGATGGGCCCAGCGTCATGGGTCTCAGCCCGCACGCGTATTGCTGACGTGGCGGCAAGGGAATGACGACAAGCAACTCAGGGCGACAAGTACGACCGCGCACCGAGTTCGACGACTGGCGCTCGATCGCGCTGGCGCTCTACATGGTGCTGGTCGGTTACGGCGTACTCGTCGGCATTCCGGTCATCAGTACGGCGTGGGTCAACCTGCTCGGCTTTACCGAGGTTCAGGTCGGGCGGGTGGCCGGCGCGGACCTCGGCGGCCTGTCCATCGGGGCGGTGCTCGCTGCCGTCGTGATTGCGCGAGTGGATCGACGCTGGCTCGTCGTGTTCGCGGCAGGGCTGGCCATAGCCGCAAACGCGCTGTGCACAATGACAGTCAGCTACGAGCACGTGCTGTGGCTGCGGCTCGTGGCCGGCATTGGCAGCGGCATCTACACGGCCGTGGCCGTCGCAACGCTTGGCGCCACGGCCAATCCCGCGCGCGCGTTCAACATTGCGCTGTTTGCGTTTGCGTTTTCGCAGGCACTCGAGCTGTATTTCCTGCCGAAGCTGTCGATGAACGGCATCTATCTCGTGTTCGTCGTTTGCTACGCCTTCGGGCTCCTGTTCCTCGGCTGGCTGCCGCGGCGCCCCGCAAGCGCGGAGCAGACGACGGGCGCAAGTTCGGACGCGAGCCCCGGCGTCACGTTTGCGGACCCGCCCGCCGTACCCGCGTATGTCCCGTGGTCGGTGCTTGCGGCCATGTTCGTGACCTACGTCAACATTGGTGCCTACTGGACCTACATCGAACTGGCCAGTGCAGCCTCGGAGGCCAGCCCGGAATGGGTGGGCGCTGTACTGGTCTGGACCGCGTTGTTTTCGATTCTGGGTTGCCTGTTTGCGACCGTCATTAGCAGTCGCTTCGGCCTGGCGCGCCCGCTGCTCGTCACGCTGGTCGTACAGGCGGTTATCGTCGCGATGCTTGCCAACGGCATCAACAACGTCAACATCGTGATCAGCCTGTTCAGCTTCAACTTCCTGTGGATTTTCATCGACGTGTACCAGATGGCCACGGTCGCGAACGTCGATCGCTCCGGGCGTTTCGCCGCGCTGATGCCCGGGGCGCAGGGGCTGGGACAGATCGTCGGGCCCAACATTGCTGCCACGATACTGGCGGCGGGTTTGGGCTATCGCGGAGTCTTTATCATGTGCGCCACGGCATCGCTTGTTGCGATGGCCATTTATCTCGCGATGTACCTGCGCGTCAGGCAGAGCATTCCCGAGCTCGCCGATGCGTCCTAGGCAAATACCACCGTCTTGCTGCCGTTCAGCATAATCCGGTATTCCGACTGATAGCGCACGGCGCGTGACAGCACGCGCGTCTCGATTTCGCGGCCGACCGCGACCAGCTCTTTTGCCGTCTGCGCGTGCGTTACGCGCGTAACGTCCTGCTCGATGATCGGGCCTTCGTCGAGATCCGCCGTTGCGTAGTGTGCCGTCGCACCGATGAGCTTGACGCCGCGGCTGTGCGCCTGGTGATAGGGCCGCGCGCCTTTGAAACCCGGCAGGAATGAGTGATGGATGTTGATCACGCGCCCGCGCAGCGTGTCACACAGCTCCGTCGTGAGGATCTGCATGTAGCGCGCCAGCACGACAAAATCGATGTTCTCCTGCTCGACGAGTTCAATGAGCTTCGCTTCCTGCTGGGCCTTCGTTTCCGGCGTCACGGGCAAATGAAAAAACGGTATGTCGTGCTGTGCCGCCAGCTGGTACGTGTCGCGGTGATTGGACACGACGGCGGGCACTTCGATCTTGAGTTCGCCCATGCGCTGCCGGTACAGCAGATCGGCAAGGCAGTGGTCGAACTTCGAGACCATGATCAACACGCGTGCGGGTTTCGTGTAGTCGTGCAGGCCCCAGGTCATCGTGTAGCGACCCGCAATATCCGCAAAACCGGTCTCGAGCGGCTCCGCCATGCCGTCCGCCGAGTCGACGACAAAATGAATGCGCATCGAGAAAAGCCGGGTCTCGGGGTCGCCGAACTGCGCGCTGTCCATGATGTTGCCGCCGTGTTCAGCAATGAAGGTGCTGACGTCGCGCACGATGCCCGGGCGATCCGGGCACGTAAGGGTCAGCACAAACTCGTTCCGTGCTTCGCTCACGGTTTCAGCATTTGCAGCGTCTTGTCGAGCGCAGTGCGTGCGCGCTCAATCAGCTCGTCGGCTTCGTCGTGGGACAACGTAAACGGCGGCGCAATGATCATCGAGTCGCCGACCGCGCGCATGACGACGCCGCTTTCGATGGCGAAGTCCCGGCAGACGGTCCCGGCGCCCACCGACTTGTCGAATCGTTCGACGGGGTCTTTGCTGCGGACCAGTTCGATGGCACCCATTAGACCGACCATTCTCGCTTCGCCGACCAGCGGGTGTGCGGCAAGCTCGAGCCAGCGTGTCTTGAGGTAGGGGCCAATATCGTCGTGGATACGTTCGACCAGGCCTTCGCGCTGGATCACCTTGAGGTTTTCGATGGCGACGGCGCACGCGGTCGGGTGGCCCGAGTAGGTGTAACCGTGTGCAAACTCGCCGGCCTTGTCGATCAGCACGTCGGCAACCCGGTCGCTGACGAACACGCCGCCGAGCGGCATGTAGCCCGACGTGACGCCTTTGGCAAACGGCATGAAGTCGGGTTGCGTGCCGACGTGTTCGGCGCCGAACCACGTGCCGAGACGGCCGAAGCCGGTTATCACTTCGTCCGAGATCAAAAGAATCCCGTATTCGTCGCAGATGCGCTGGATCTCCGGCCAGTAGCTCGTCGGCGGAATGATGACGCCGCCTGCGCCCTGGATCGGTTCGCCAATAAACGCAGCCACTTTGTCCGCGCCGAGTTCCTGAACTTTGTGCTCGAGCGCGCGTGCGGTTTCGAGACCGAACTCCTCGGGAGAGAGGCTCCGGTCGCTGCCGAACCAGTAGGGTTGTTCGATGTGCTCGATCCCCGGAATCGGCAGCCCCGCCTGTTTGTGCATGGGCGCCATACCGCCGAGGCTGGCGGCTGCCACGGTCGAGCCGTGGTAGGCGTTTTTGCGTGAAATAATCGTGTGCCGCCCGGGATGTCCCATGAGGTCCCAGTAGGTGCGCACCATGCGAACGATGGTGTCGTTCGATTCGGAGCCCGAGCCCGTAAAAAACACGCGGTTGAACTGCGCCGGGCTGATTTCCTGGAGCAGCGCCGCGAGTTCGACGGCCGGCGGGTTTGTGCACTGAAAAAAGCTGTTGTAGTACGGCAGCTCCTGCATCTGTCGATAGGCGGCGTCGGCGAGCTCCTTGCGCCCGTAACCCACGTTGACGCACCACAGCCCCGACATGGCGTCGAGGATCTTGCTGCCGTCCGCGTCGTAGATGTACACGCCGTCCGCGCCCGAGACGATGCGCGAGCGTTTCTCGTGAAGTTCCTTGTGATCCGTAAACGGGTGCAGGTGATGCGCGCTGTCGAGGGCCTGCCATTCGGCGGCCGAGCGGTTGGTCGAGGCCATCGTGTCAGTTGCTCGGGAACGTGAATTTTGCCTGTTCACGCACGCCGCCGGATGGCCAGCGCTGCGTGATGGTCTTGCGGCGCGTGTAAAAGCTGACGCTGTCCGGGCCGTAGGCATAGAGGTCGCCGAACAGCGAGCGTTTCCAGCCGCCAAAGCTGTGATAAGCGACAGGCACCGGCAGCGGGACGTTGATGCCGACCATGCCGACCTGAATGTTGTCGGCAAAGTAGCGTGCGGCCTCGCCGTCTCGGGTGAAGATGCAGGTGCCGTTGCCGTACTCGTGCTCGTCGATGAGCCGCATGGCTTCGTCCTCGGATTCCGCGCGCACGACGCACAGCACCGGACCGAAGATCTCCTCCTTGTAGATGCGCATTTCCTCGGTGACGCGGTCGAACAGGCAGGGCCCCAGGAAGAAACCGTCCTCGTGACCGTCGACCACGAGCCCGCGGCCGTCAATAACGAGTTCGGCACCCTCCTCTACGCCTAAGTCAACGTACGACCGCACCTTGTCGTGGTGTGCTTTCGTAACCAGCGGGCCCATGTCGTTTGTGGTGTCTCGGCCGTTGCCGACTTTCATGGCGGCGACGCGGTCCTCGAACAGTCCGACCACCTTGTCGGCGGTTTCGTCGCCCACACATACAGCGACAGAAATGGCCATGCAGCGCTCGCCGCAGGAGCCGTAGGCCGCACCCATGAGCGCACTGACGGCGTTTTCGATGTCGGCGTCCGGCATGACCACGGCGTGATTCTTGGCACCGCCGAGGGCCTGTACGCGCTTGCCGTTGGCCGTACCGGTCGAGTAGATGTATTCAGCAATGGCGGTCGAGCCGACAAAGCTTACGGCCTGCACGCGCGAATCCTCGAGCAGGGTATCGACTGCCTCCTTGTCGCCGTTGACGACGTTGAATACGCCGTCGGGCAGGCCGGCTTCTTTCAGGAGCCGCGCGCACAGCAACGGTGCCGACGGATCTTTCTCCGATGGCTTGAGCACAAACGTGTTGCCGCAGGCAATCGCCATTGGGTACATCCACATGGGCACCATGGCTGGGAAGTTGAACGGCGTAATTCCCGCGACGACGCCCAAGGGCTGGAAATCCGACCAGCTGTCGATGTCCGGACCGACGTTGCGGGAGAACTCGCCTTTCAGCAGCTCAGGGATGCCGCAGGCGTACTCCACGACTTCCACGCCGCGCTGGAACTCGCCCAGGGCATCGTCGAACACTTTGCCGTGTTCGTCAGTAATAGCGGTTGCTATTTCTTCGGCGTGCTCCTCGAGGAGTTGTTTGAAGCGGAACATGATGCGTGCGCGTTTCAGCGGCGGCGTGTTGCGCCAGGCCGGGAATGCGGCTTCGGCTGCCGCAACGGCGTCTTCGACGGTGGAGCGTGACGCCATGGCAACCTGCCGCGTCACCTGCCCCGTGGCCGGGTTGGTGACCGGGGCCGGGCGATTCGTATCGCTGACTTCGCGGCCGTCGATGAAGTGGCCAACGACGGCCTGCGCTTCGGTGTGTTCTGCGGGCTGTGCGCTCATGAGATCACCTCTTTGTCAGTCGATGGTGTCGAGGACATGGCGGATGCGCTCGAGCGCATAGGTCAGGTCGTCGATGTTGGCGTTCAGAAACGGGGAGAACTGCAGCGTGTCCATGCCGTTGCGCAGGACAATCTCCTCCTCCCAGAAACAGCGTTTGTGCATTTCGAAGCCGCGCGCGCCGGGCGCTCCATCGCGCGGCGCGAGTTCGATGGCGCCCATGAGTCCCAGGTTGCGGACGTCGATGACCTTCGGGTGATCGGCAAACGAGTGCAGCAGGTCTTCGAACGGTTTTGCCAGTGCGGCCGACTGTTCGAAGGTACCCTCTTCCTCGTAGGCCTCGAGTGCGGCAACACCGGCCGCAGCCGCGACCGGGTGACCGGAATAGGTGTAGCCATGGAACAGCTCGATCATCGATTCGGGGCCATGCATGAACGCGTCGTAGACATGTTTTTGCACCAGTACTCCGCCCATGGGAATAACGCCGTTGGTCAGGCCCTTGGCCGTCGTAATGATGTCGGGCATGACGCCGAAATAGTCCGCCGCAAACGGTTTGCCCAGGCGGCCGAAGGCCGTGATCACCTCATCGAAGATCAAGAGGATGCCGTGACGATCGCAGATTTCGCGCAGACGCTCGAGATAGCCGACGGGCGGCGGCAGCACACCCGTCGATCCGGCAACGGGCTCGACAATGACGGCCGCAATATTGCTGCCGTCGTGCAGCGCGGCTAGCCGCTCGAGGTCATCAGCGAGATGCGCGCCCCACTCGGGCTGGCCGCGAGAAAACGCAGTGTGTTCGAGGTCGAAGGTTGCGCGGATGTGATCGACGCCGGGAATCAGGTTGGCGCTGAACACCTTGCGGTTCGGCACCATGCCGCCGACCGACACACCGCCAAAGTTGACGCCGTGGTAGCCGCGCTCGCGGCCAATCAGCCGCGTGCGCTGACCTTCGCCTTTTGCCCGGTGGAAACCGAGCGCAATCTTCAGCGCGGTATCCACCGACTCGGAACCGGAGTTGGTAAAGAAACACTGGGTAAACGGTTCAGGTGCAAGATTGACGACGCGTTGCGCGAGTTCGAACGAGCGGTTGTTGCTGACCTGGAAGCCGATCGCGTAGTCGAGTGTTGCGACCTGCTCCTGCACGGCCTCGACGATCTTCGGATGGCAGTGCCCCAGGCCGGTTGTCCAGAGCCCGGCGAACAGATCGTAGAGCTTGCGTCCGTCCACGGTCGTGTAATGGTGCCCTTGTGCGCCGCTAATGATTCGCGGTTCCTTGCGGAAGTCGCGATTGGCGGTAAACGGCATCCAGTAGGCGTCGAGTTGTTCTGCTGCGGTTGCGCTGGCCATGGCCGAATCTCCCGATGTCGAGGCTTTACACAGAGTGTAGGCCGATAAGCCATTGTTAAACAACGGGTTAAGTACGCTATCGTAAGCCATTGATTTAACTGGCTTCCGGGTTCAATATGTTTAGCAAGCTAAACACAAAAGGCCTTGCTGTATGGACTCGGCAATTGGTGAGCGACTCAAACAACTGCGGCAGCGCCACGGGCTCTCTCAACGGCAGCTCGCGCGGCAGTCGGGCGTGGCCAATGCGAGCATTTCGCTGATCGAGAACGGCAAGCTGAATCCGACGGTCAGCATGCTCAAAAAAGTGCTGGACGGCATTCCGGTGCGTTTGAGCGAGTTCTTCAGCGACGAGGCTGATGCCCCGGACCGCGTGTTTTTCCGCGCCGAAGAGCTGACGGAAATTGCGGACGGCGGCGTTTCTTATCGACAGGTCGGTGCCAATCTCAGTCAGAAGGCCATCCAGTTTCTCAAAGAGCGCTACGAACCGGGCGCGGGCACCGGCAACCACGAGATCAGCCACGACGGTGAAGAGTGCGGGCTGGTGCTCAGCGGCAGGCTCAAGGTCACCGTTGCAGGTGAGACGCGAATACTCGGTCCTGGCGACGCCTACTACTTCGACAGCAGCTACCCGCACAGCTTCGAGAACCCGGGCACGGAGCCGTGCGAGTTGATATCCGCGTGTTCTCCGCCGACATTTTGATCGTAGCGACCTTGCATCAGGCTTCGACCCGACCGCCGCCTTTGGCTCTCGCGAGCAGGTAGCCGCCCAGTATCACGGCCAGGAGCGGTAGAAAAGGTTCGAACGGCCAGAACGGCAGGTAGCGTTCGGCCCACGTTGTCAGTGAGTAACCGTACAGCACGTGCTCGGCGGCTGGCCACCAGGCGCCACCGAGCGCCGCAGCGACCAGGGCAGCGCCAATGGCAGCAATGCCCAGCATGGCAAACAGCGGCTGGTCCTCCCCGTAAGGCCTGGCTTTTCTGGCCTGCTTGCCGCGTTTCTTGCTCCAGGCGGCGACGCGCAGTGCCCAGGCCGTAAACGCCGCCCAGTAGAACAGGTAGTCGAGCACAACCGGCTCGGCGTAGTAATAGAGACTCCACCAGTAGGTGCTGAACGCATACGCCCAGAGAAAGTACATGCCGCTTTTGTGCAAGAGCTTCCATTGCCCCGGGGTCATGTGTTTGCGCACGGGCATGAACGACGTCACGGTCATTGCTGTGAGGAACGCGTAGCCGACAACACCCTCGATGGCGTCGCGCAAGACGTATACCTCGCTGACGTAGTAGTCGGTGTAGATCAACACCATCCAGAGGATGAACAGCGCCTGCCAGGCCATGCCGGCGGCAAAGGCGAGGCCAAGGTACTTGCGGTTGCGCGCCAGCCAAAGACTCAATGGGCCGGGAAACAGCACCTGTAGCGATGAGGCGGCAAAGGCCAGCAACAGCCAGGGGACGGCAAAGCGCACTGACAGCTGGATCAGCGACGAAACCTCGGGCCCGCTCCAGGTCTCGACGAGCAATATGCCGGCCAGCATTACCAGCGACGTCGGGACAACGATGAGACGAAACAGCGGCCAGCCGTTCAGCGCACTGTGCTTGGTCAACGTCTGGAGTTTGGCATTCAAGAAGGCACCGCGCCGATCGCAAATTCGCCTTTCATCCTACTATTCATGGATACCCCTCGTGTCTGAGCGTATCCGTCAGGAAGCGGCCGCGACCTTGCGTTCCGTTCCAGGCCGTCACTGCGTCGACAAACCTATACAAAACTGAACAAAAGAAGACCGAATCTTCAGTTCGGAATCCCTAAGCTTTCGCGGTTGGTGCCTCCCGGGCGCAGACGAAGACTCATCGAAAACGAAAGCTCAGGAAAAGAACGGATCATGAAGATATTGCGAAACCCCATCCCCAAGTTAGTGTTCCTGACAATGGTTCTGGCGGTGGTCGGCAGCCTCAGCCAGAAAGCGGGCGCACAGGAGACCCATCGCTGGGAGCTGAAGGGTGGCGTTGTGCTGGCCGACCTCGACGATCCGCTCGTCATTGGCACACAGGGCGGCGAAGCCATATTCATGCCCGGCGGCGACGGCGGGGGCATGCAGATGGCGCTCGAGTATCGTGCGTCCGAGCTGCTCGGCTACGAAATTTCGTTAGCGGCTATCGTGCTGCCGGACGTCGAGCGCGACGACACCGACGGTACCGAACGGCTCAAAGACAATCCACAGTATGTCCCGATCGTGGCGGGCATCAACCTGCATCTCATGAACACGGAAAACTTCGACGTCTACGTCGGGCCTCGACTCGCCTACGTTTACATGGACGACATCGACGTCACCCTCGACGGGGAAGCGGAGACCTTCGGTGTGAGCAACGACTACGGCTGGGGTGTTGCAACAGGCTTCAGCTATCGCTTTGGCGATCGCTGGTCGTTTACGGCCGACGCCACCTACATCGACGTCGACCTCGACGTCACCCGGCGCAGCACGGACGACAGCATCGAACTCGGTCTGGATCCGCTGACTTTCGTTGTCGGAGCGTCCTACCGTTTCTGACGCCGTACCAAATCCTCGATTCACAGAGGTCTTCGGGATGAAAACAGCCTTGCTTGTCGTGCTGTTGGTTTGCCTTCAGGGCTGCGCGCCGGAGTCCGTGGCCCTGAAGGAGCGCCGGGACGACGTCGGCACTTTGCAGCACGACGAGAATCGCCACGATATCGAGCAGAGACTGGGGCAGTCTGTCGGATTGGTCCCGAGAAGCGACGGCGGATTCATGGAGCTCTACCTGCAGCCGGCCTGTGGCAGCGGTTGCATTGGGGTCAACGGGGTGTGCGCGGCCGAAGCGCAAGATCGTGCGGGCTGTGTCGGTGCACCGGCAGGGCAACGCAGCGACTGTCGGTTGCGGCGCGTCTTCGTCCACTACGATGAGGCGGACCGGGTGCTATCGGTCCTGGTCGAACGCCTTCAAAAGCACGTGCCGCTGGCTTGCACGGCCGGACGAATACGGGTTACCGGTTCGCTGAGTTGACGGCGCGACAGATCGAGCCCGGCCGATCGGTGTTCGCGTACTGAAGACGTTCCTGCGCCGACGGGCGACCGTCCGCACGGGCTTGAGGGTACAATTGGCAACGACTTGCCAGCGCCGTCGACCCGAGCAGATGCCGTGAGTTCGATTGATCGCGACAATATTACGCGCGCGTACCGGCGGTACGCGCCGATCTACGACTGGGTGTTTGGGCGGTTGCTCGAAGCCGGGCGGATCGAGATCGCAAAAGCCGTCAGAGCGGTGTCTCCCGAACGGCTGCTCGAAGTAGGCGTCGGGACCGGGCTTGCCCTGCGGCGCTATCCGGCCGCCACGCCAACCATAGGCGTCGACCTCTCCATGGACATGTTGCGCCGGGCGCAGGATGTCGTGCGTGATCAGCAGCTCGGCAGCGTGACGCTGCTGCGCTGCGATGCCGAAAAGTTACCGCTACGCGATTCCTGCGTCGACTGCATAACCTTGCCTTACGTGCTGTCGGTAACGCCGAACCCCGCCGCGTTGATGAACGAGTTGCGGAGAGTATGCCGGCCCGGTGGCGCGGTACTGATACTCAATCACTTCAAAGGCGCTGGCGTCTGGCAGTTCGGCGAGCGCCTCGTCGCGCCCCTGGCCGATCGCGTTGGATTTCGTTCCGATCTTGCGATCGACGTACTCGAACATCCTGCGTGGATAATCGAGGCTGTCTCCGGCGTGAATCTGTTCGGTCTTTCCAAGTTGGTCAGGCTCAGAAACGGAAGCTCGTAGAAAGCGATTCAGATAAGACGTTTGGCGGGCGATTTTCCTCGTCTGGTTGAGTCGGCAAAAGCGCAGTACGCTGAAAAAGGCGCACGAAGCGCAACCAGGCAGGGACGGTTGCGCGTTTTCTCCTGCCCGTTCCGAACTACCGGGAGCCGACCAATGAGAGCCATTGCAACACTTGTCGCGAGCATACTGCTGGTCGCGTGTACCGGCGATTCGCCACCGGCTGCTGTCGAAGGGGACAGGCCGGCGGCGAGCGCTATCGATCCGGGCAACTGGCCGCTGCAGCAAAACGTCTTCGAGCGTAAACCCAACGAGGAGGCGGCAATTCGCGAGCTGCTGGAGCGCATGACCGTCGAGGAAAAGGTCGGGCAGATCATCCAGGCGGACATTGCGTCGGTGACTCCCGACGAGGTGCGCGAATTCAACCTGGGGTCGATCCTGAACGGCGGCGGTTCCGCGCCGGGCGGAGACAATCGCACCTCCGCCGATCAGTGGCTCGCGCTGGCCGATGCGTTCTGGTACGCATCGACCGATCGCGCGGACGGTGGTGTCGGCGTTCCACTGATCTGGGGGACCGACGCCGTGCACGGTCACAACAACATCGTCGGCGCGACGCTGTTTCCACACAACATTGGACTCGGGATGGCCAACGATCCCGAGCTGATGTACGACATCGGCCGAGTGACGGCCGTCGAAATGCTGGTCACGGGTCTCGACTGGACGTTCGCGCCCACGATTGCCGTCGCGCGCGACGATCGCTGGGGGCGGACCTACGAAAGCTATTCGGAGGACCCGGCGATTGTTGCCGCTTATGCTCCGCGCATTGTCGAGGGTATCCAGGGCGCAATAGGCAGTGCGGAGTTCCTGAGCGACGACAGGATGCTCGCGACCGTAAAGCACTTTGTCGGCGACGGCGGCACCAACGGCGGCGTCGATCAGGGTGATACGGTGGTTTCCGAGACTGAACTGCGTGACGTGCACGCGCACGCCTACCTTGCCGCCATCCGTGCCGGCGTGCAGTCGGTCATGGCGTCCTTCAGCGGCTACCGCGGCGTCAAGATGCACGGTCACCGGGCGCTGCTGAGCGACGTGCTCATCGATCGTTTCGGCTTCGACGGTTTTGTCGTCGGCGACTGGAACGGGCACGGTCAGGTCGCCGGCTGCTCGAACACGCAGTGCGCGGCCGCCGTCAACGCCGGCCTCGACATGTTCATGGCGCCCGATAGCTGGAAGGCACTGTACGGATCGACCCTCGAGCAGGTGCGCGACGGCTCGATTCCTCGCGAACGGCTCGATGAGGCGGTGACGAGAATACTGCGGGTCAAATTCCGTGCCGGCGTCATGGAGGCCGGCCCGCCGTCGTCGCGTCGCTACGCCGGCGAGTACTGGCGCCTCGGCGCCGCGGAGCATCGCGCCGTTGCTCGCAGCGCCGTTCGTAAATCGCTGGTGCTGCTCAAGAACTCGAACGGCGTGTTGCCCCTGAGCCCGGCGTCGAACGCACTGCTCATTGGTGACGGCGCGAACGACATTGGCAAACAGTCCGGTGGCTGGACGCTCAGCTGGCAAGGTACCGGCAACCGCAACGAACACTTTCCGAACGGCACGTCGATCTACGGCGGTTTTGTCGAACTCATGGGAGCCGACAACGTGTTGCTCGGCGATTCCTGTGCGCAGTCGACGGCGGACGTTGCCGTTGTTGTGTTTGGCGAAGACCCGTACGCCGAATTTCAGGGCGATCGCACACACGTCGACTACGCGTCGGACGACGGGCTCTTGTTGCTCGAGGAATGCCGGGCTCAGGGTATCCCCACGGTCGCCGTGTTTTTGTCCGGCCGGCCGCTCTGGGTCAACCCCGAGCTCAATGCCGCTGACGCTTTTGTCGCCGCCTGGCTGCCCGGGACGGAAGGCGCCGGCGTTGCCGACGTGCTCGTGGCGAAGAATGACGGAACGCCGCGGTACGACTTCGAGGGGCGCTTGTCCTTTTCGTGGCCACGCGACGCGACCCAGGCTGCCGTCAACGTTGGCGACGACAACTATGATCCGCTGTTCGTCTACGGCTACGGACTCGACTACGGCGACAACGGTGAGCTTGCCCGGTTGCCGGAAGAGGACGGTCTCGACGGCAAGACCGGGGGCTTCGCGGGTAATTTCCTCGAATACGGCGATCCCGTCGGCGGCTGGGCCGTCGAATTGCGGGACGCCATGGGCAACACCCGGATCACCGACGGTCGTGGACGGAGTGCCGCCGGCCAGCTGATCCTCGGGCCCGCGGATTATGAAGCGCAGGAGGATTCGACGGTGCTCAGCTGGTCGGGGGCCTCGACGTTTGCCGTAACCGGGAATCCCGCGGACTTCACGCGTGAGGCCAACGGCGATATGGCGGTCGAGTTCGAATACCGGGTCATCGATATGGGTGACGCCGATATTGGCATTGCCATGCTCGACGACGGCTCCGGGGGCAATTTTCTCGATATCAGCGATGCGCTGGATGCCCGGGCCGGCAAAGGATGGAGCCAAAGCCTCGTGAAACTCGCCTGTTTCGCGGAACAGGGTGCGGATATGGGTTCGGTGTCCCAACCGCTCGTGATTACGGCGACCGGCCCGGTCACGCTGCAAATCCGTTCGGCCCGAATTGTCGGCAATCCGGGCGACGCGGGCTGTACGTTCTAGGCCGCTCACGGGCTCGCGGTCGACGGTGGGGCAGGCGCTAGAATAGGCCTTGTGCGGCACCCGCCCCACGCCGCACAAAAAGGACTGGGGGATTTTTCCGGCCCAAACGTCGAACAAGGATAGCCGGAACGGAGGCAGCACCAGGCGACATGTCCGAGCGCGATACAGTAGGAAACGTTTTCGTAACGATCAAGGAGCAGCTGTCCAGGGTCGTTGCGAAGATTGTGCCCCCCAAGGACATCGAGGACATCGTCCAGGAGACCTATGTCCGCGTCTGCCAGGTATCGGGCCAGAAGCCGCTCAATTCACCCCGCGCCTTCCTGTTTCGCACGGCCAGGAACCTGGCTCTCGACCACATCCGCCGGCATGAGTTTCGCTTCGCCGGCAGCGTCGAAGACGACCCGGCGACGGGTTTTGGCGAGGGTGAGCGAGGCTACAACGAGACCTACGAACAGGCGGCCTCCGATGAAGAGTTCGCGGAATTCTGCAATGCCGTCCGCCACCTGCCGCTGCAGTGCCGGCGCGCATTTGTGCTGAAGAAGGTCTACGGCTACAGCCAGAAAGAGATTGCACAGGAATTGGGTATCAGTGAGAGCACGGTGGAAAAACACGTCTCCCTGGGTATTCGCCGCTGCGCGGAGCATCTGCTCCGAACCCGCAGAGCGGATGCCGAAGGAGAAGCAGCCGTCGTTTCCGGCCGCAGCCGGACAAGGAGGCTCTGGTGAGTAATGTCACCCGCCTGACGACTCGGGAACAACGGCTCGATAGCGCGGCCGACTGGATAGCGCGTTTCGATCGCGGGCTCCGCGAAGACGAACAGCAGGCACTCAACGCCTGGCTGGATGAAGACGCTGGCAATCGCGAGTCGCTCCTGTTGATGCTCGAGGCGTGGGACAAGTCCGACTCGCTGAGCCGGCTGGCGGAGCTGTTCCCCGAACCCGTCCAGCGACGCCGCCGGCTCGGCACCTTCGCGTGGTCCGGCGCAGTGGCAGCCGCGCTGACCGCTGTAGCCATTGGCTTGTTCGTCATTTTTTCGGGTCCCGCCGATACGCCCGAGCCGGTCATTGCGGAGCAGCGCGACAGTCAGATCTTCGAGACCCTGGTCGGCGCGCGCAAAACCTTCGAGCTGGCCGACGGGTCGACCGTGCATCTCAACACCAACAGCCTGATCGACGTGCACTTTTCCCAAAGCGAGCGGCGTCTCGAGCTGCAGCGCGGAGAGGCGACCTTCACGGTGGCGCACGATGCGTCGAGGCCCTTCAGAGTACTCGTCGGACAGACGGTCTTCGAAGCCGTGGGTACGGAGTTCAATCTCGAGATCACCAACGATCAGAACATCGAGCTTGTTGTTACGGACGGTAAAGTTCGGGTTGCGGCCAGTTCGACGGGACAAGGTGATGGCGAACTGGGTACGATAGACGTGCCTTTGCTGGAAACGCCCGTGCTCGTCGCGGCAGGGGAGGAGTTTACGGTCGGCGGTGAATCGTCCGAGGCGATGATCATCGATCGCGCCGATATAGAAGTGCGGCTGTCGTGGCGCAAGGACAACCTGGTGTTTCGCGGCGAGACTCTGGGTCAGGTGCTGGACGAGATTGGTCGCTACACGACGGTCGAGTTTGTGCTGCTCGACGACGAGCTGCGCAAGGAGTCGGTCGGCGGCATGTTCAAGGTCGGCGATATCCAGGGCACGCTGCAGTCGCTCGAACACAACCTTGGCGTCAGCTATCAGATGGTGGACGGCAACACGGTGCTCTTAAGCAAAAGGTAACGCCGCAGACAAATGGTTTTCTCGAATGATTGGGCACCGGGGGGGGCTGGCATCATTCACTTACTCAAGCATGTTCGTCGATACGACTGGCGGAAATTCTTCTCCCAGTCGTCTCTCTTGCAGGCGCGATATTCACGCCGTGCAGGGGAGGACGGACAACGAGCATTGCCGGTTCGCTGGATCGTTGCACTAACGATAACGACGATTGTATTAACCGCCGCTGACGTGCGTGCGGACCCACTCGATTCCGACAAGCTCATTACCTTCGACATTCCCCGCCAGCGCGCGGATATCTCGCTCATACAGTTCGCAGAACAAGCGGACATGACGTTCATTTTTCCTTTTGAAAAAGCGAAGGAAATTATTGCGAACGAAGTGATTGGCGAGTACACGCGACGAGAGGCCATCGAACGCCTGCTGACAGGCACAGGGCTCTCGGCAACCGCCGGTGAGAGCGGCAACATCGCCATAGCTTCTGGAGCAGCAACACCGTCTTCGGGGGGTAAAGAAGCTATGAACACAGCACCAAAGTCGGTCGGCATAGCGGCCGTGTTTGCGGCCGTATTCGGGGCGCCGGACATCGGCGCACAGGAAGCCGGCGACAATATTGCCATTGAGGAAATAGTTGTCACCGCGACCAGGCGCTCGACAAACATTCAGGACACGCCGCTGGCCATCTCCGCGTTTAGTCAGGCGACGCTCGATCGCAACCACGTCGTCTCGATGTTGGATCTACGGGGGCTCGTGCCCAACCTGCAGTTCTTCAACAACGGCGACCACGCCGTGCCGTTGATCTTTATTCGCGGCCTCGGAACGCGCAATCAGACTGAAGCGGGTGACCAGGGCATTGCCTTCTATTCCGACGGTGTCTTCTCGGCACGTTCGCAGGGCACAACGGTCATGATGTACGACCTCGATCGCGTCGAAGTGCTGCGCGGCCCGCAGGGCACGCTGTTCGGTCGCAACTCGACGGGCGGTGCCGTGTCGCTGCATTCGGCCAAACCGCGTCTCGATGGTTTCGACGCCAGCGGCGAAATTGCCGTGGGCGACGAATCCCTGTTTCGCTTCCGCGGCATGGCCAACGTGCCGATCAACGATCAGTGGGCCATCCGCGTCGCGGGCGCCAAACAGGAGCGCGACGGCGAAACCGCGTTTGCGCCCGGCAACCAGTTCGAGACCAATCGACCGTACGGAACGATCGACATGAGTTCGTACCGGGTCAGCTCGCTCTGGCAGCCCAGCGAAAACCTGAGCTGGCATCTCGTCTTCGAGAATTTCCGCAACAAGGGCACCGGTGACGTGCCGAGCGTCGACTTCGAGAATCGCGTCAATAACGCGACGGCGCCCGGCAACGTCGATCTCGACTCGGACAGCTTGAGGACGCGCGTCGACTACACCTTCGATTCCGACTATGCGCTGGCCTACGTCGGCGGCTATGCCGAGTTCGACCAGAGTCAGCTGTACGGCAATGGCGTGCAGGGTGATTCGCGCAACACGGTGTTTTCGACCTACGAGGCGACGCAGCACGAGTTGCAGCTCCTGAGTCCTTCGGACAGCGCGTTTACGTGGACAGCGGGACTGTTCTATTTCGAGGAGGACAACAGCATCCGCTTCGACATGCTGCACGGCAGCTGGGGCTTCACGCCGCAGGACAGTCCGAACGGCGTGTTGTCGACGTTTGTGCAGCCGAGCCGCAGCCTCGAGTCACGGAGCGTGTTTGCACAGGGCACCTACGAGTTCACCGATAACTTCCGGGTGACGGCCGGCGCGCGCTACATCGACGACCAGCGAGAAGACGTCGGCGGACGCTCGATCGACTGTACGTTTGGCCTGGTCGGCGACCTCCCGGACAACATTGCAGCGCAAGCCTCCGACCTGAACGGCGCGCAGGGCTGTTACTTCCGGCAGTACAACGACATGGTCGGCGAGTGGGACGATACGACCTACCTGCTGCGCGGCGAACTGGACCTGAGTGCCGACACGCTTGTGTTCCTGTCGCACAGCACCGGCTGGAAATCGGGCGTGCTGCAGGACGGCATGGGATTCGGTGCACTCGATACGGGTAACGGTACGCTCGATTTCTCCCGCAACAACGCGCTCCTGCAGGATCCGGAAGAAGTCGAAAGCACGGAGCTCGGCATCAAGACCGAGTTTGGCCGCTGGCGGGTCAACGCCAACATCTTCTACATGGACTTCACGGACATGCAGGTGACGGGTGCGGTCATTGATCCCGTGACGGGGCAGTCAACGCTGACGAACACGAACGCCGGTGGCGCCACTATCCAGGGGCTCGAGTTCGAGAGTGAGACGACCATGTTCGAAGGCGCAGGGCGTTTGTCGGGCACCTTTGCATACCTCGACGCCACCTACGACGAGTTTCTCGGCAACGAGAGCAACTTCGGCGATTCGCGCGGACGCCAGTGGAACCCGTGTGCGCTCGGTGTCGATCCCAGCGGTGCCTGTGTCGGCAATGTGTTCAACTTCGCGGGCAACAACCTGCCGTATGCACCCGAGTATCAGCTGACCTTGATCTACAGCCACGAGTTTGCGCTCGCCCATGGCGGAAGCATTGTGCCGCGGGTTCGCGCCAGCTATTTCGACGAGTACTTCCTGGGCTGGGAGAACCGCGGCGACCGACCGGCAGGCACGCTGAGCCCGACCGATCCGGGCGAAGCGGACTTCGACCGGCAGCCGTCTTATACGCGTGTGGATCTGAGCCTGACCTACTTTGCCGCGAACCAGCGCTGGAGCGTCGAGGCTTTTCTCAACAACGCAACCGACGAGTCGGTCAAAACCGAGTTCTTCTGCTGCTCGAACCAGACCGCGTACGGCTGGGGACCGCGCCGCCAGGGCGGACTGCGGCTGAGTTATGACTTCGAGTAGTTAAAGACATGGACGCAACCGAGACAAAACTGATCAAGCGTAGGACCCAAACCCCCTACTGGGTCATTGCACTCGGGTTGCCGCTCGGTCTGCCCGGGTGCGGAGGCGGAGGCGGCGGGGATCCCACACCGGTTCCCGTCGTTCCCCCGCCCGTTCAAATGCAGTTCATGAACGTCACCAACGATACGGGCATCAGTTTTGTGCACGGTATCGACGGTGGCGCAACGACCATGCCCGAACTGTTCGGCGGCGGCGTTGCGGCAGGCGACTATGATCGCGACGGTGACGTGGACCTCTATGTCGTGCGCGGCGATCTCGGCGCCAATCTCCTGTACCGAAACGACGGCGGCAACCGTTTTGTGGACGTTGCGGCCGCCGCGGGTGTTGCGGAGACCAGGCCCACCGGCGGCGCCTATCGGCACAGCGGCCCTACGTTTGCCGACATCGACGGCGACGGTGACCTCGACCTGTTCATCGGTGGTCTCGAGGGTGATCCCAACGTCCTGTACTCGAATAACGGCGACGGCACGTTTTCCGACGTCACGGCGGGCTCCGGCCTCGACACAATTGGCGCGTCCAACACGATCTCGGCAGCGTTTGGCGACTACGATCTGGACGGCGATCTCGATCTGATGCTGGCGCACTGGGGCACGTCGCGGCCGCTGGCCATGAACGGCGGTCGCGGCGATACGGAGTCGCTGTGGCGAAACGACTCCGATGCAACGGGCATCCGTTTTTCGAGCGTCAGCGAAGCGGTCGGCGTGGCGCCGGCCGTAATTGCCGGCGTTGGAGGACTTGTCGACTTCGGCGCCGACTCGCTCGACTACGACTATTCGTTTACGCCGACGTTTGCCCGCATGGACGATGACGCCTACCCGGACCTGCTTGTCGTTTCGGACTTCGGCAACAGCCGACAGTTCATGAACAACGGCGGTACGGGCGGCGGCTTTGTGTTTGCCGACGTCACTGATCCGACCGTCATCATCGATCGCAACGGCATGGGCTCAGCCGTAGGCGACATCGACAACGACGGCGATCTCGACTGGTTCGTCACCGCTATTTTCGGCGCAGGCGAAACGGTCGGCAATCGCCTGTACGTCAACGATGGCCAGGGAGTGCTCGAAGACCTGACGGTCAACGCAGGTGTTGCCGACGGCGGCTGGGGCTGGGCGGCCTGTTTCGCGGACTTCGATCTGGACGGCAACCTCGATATCTTTCATACGAACGGTTGGAACAATCCGAACGCCGTCGACGACTTCGAAAACGATCGCAGTCGCTTGTTCATCTCGCAGGGCAACGGCACGTTCGTCGAGGACTCGCTGGCGCTCGGCATGACCGACACCCAGCAGGGCCGCGGCGTGGTCTGTGCCGACTTCGATAATGACGGCGACATCGATATCTTCATGACCAACCGAGGGCTTGCGAACTCGGGCGCCTTCTGGGAAAACACGGGCGCCGACAACGGCAATCGTTCACTGACCGTAAAACTCGTCGGCGCGGCGCCGAACACGGAGGCCGCAAATGCGAGAATCTACGTTACGACTGGCGGGATCACGCAAATGCGCGAAGTGCTGATCGGCAACAACTTCACGTCGCAAAACCCCACCGAGCAGATCTTCGGCCTGGGCAGCGCAGCAGCTGCCGACGAGGTAAGGATCGAGTGGCCGGACGGCGGCATGGAGACCTACAGCAACGTGCCGGCCGGGCGCGTGAGCTATAGCGAGCCCTGAAGAACCAGCCGAATCTTTCCCCTGTCTTTGTCACTGCAACCCGTTTCGTGTTATGAATCGCGGCTGTCGGTAGCGGGCCCCGCTGCGACGACGGTCTGGATTCATTCTATGGAAGCGACATGACAGACAACATGTATGCACCACCCGAGGCGGACGTCGACGTTCCTGTTGAGGCGGAAACCGATTACTACGTAGTCTCTCCCGGCAAATTTTTCCTGCTGGGCTTCGTGACGATGAACCTCTACCTCGTGTACTGGTTCTATCGGAACTGGCGGCTCGTCAAACTGCGCACAGGCGAGAGCCTGTGGCCGCCCATGCGCGGTATCTTCTACATTTTCTTCACCCATTCTCTGTTCTCGCGAGTCAAAGAGAAGATCGAGTCAAGCGGTAAGAGTTTCGACTGGCAGCCCGACGCCCTTGCGACGCTGGTTGTCGTGTTGACGATCCTGACGAACGTGCTCGATCGGCTGGCTGCGCGCAGCATCGGCAGTCCCACAACGGACCTGATCAGCATTGCACTCGTGCCCGTGCTGCCGCTGTTGATGCTGAAAGCGCAGCGTGCGATCAATCTTGCTTCCGACGATCCTGACGCGAAGACCAACTCCAGCCTGACCGTGTTCAACTGGATCTGGATAGTCCTGGGCGGACTCGCCTGGCTGCTCGTGCTGTTTGGCGTGTACGCAATACTGTTCTACCCTGAGCTGCTTGTCGAATAGACCCCGGGCCGAAGCAACGGCCGGAAACCGCGCGTGCGGTGCCTGAGTTCTCTCACAAATGATTGTCTTATCAATCAGTTAAGAACGAGGGCAAGGTGCTCGCGATGCCGCGCCGGACTCATGTACAATGCGCACCTTCGCGCCCGTAGCTCAGCTGGATAGAGTACTGCCCTCCGAAGGCAGGGGTCAGAGGTTCGAATCCTCTCGGGCGCGCCAGTTTCTTCGTTCGAGGGCGCGTAAGCACCTGTTTGTCAGCAAGTGACTGGGACGCTCACGGACATCTACCTCGAACGAGTCCCGACAGAGTTCGGAGAAACTTCGGCAGAGTCTAAGGGCCCCGTTGAGAGATATTCGAAGGCACGGCCTTGTGGCGGGTTTCTTAACCCTGAAAGCAACCCGCTGAATGACCGCTATGGCCTCAGAAGCAGTCATTCGCGCTTACGCGGCATTCTCGTTCAGGAAGACAAGCCAGGTTCAGTTGGTCGATGCAAAAACCACAGTTCTTAAACATCGATTTGGACTTGGAATCGACCAGTGATCTGTCGCCAGTGATCGAAGACTTTGGCGACGATGTCATTCTGATGCATCGCGAGACTGTGAATGGTATCTCGCGGGCTTCGCTTGAGCTCGCTGGAAAGCAAGGCAGTGCGGACTATCTGTTTGCCGAGTATTTGCGTTTGGTGGACAGCTTGTCGGAATCGGGAAGGCGAGCTTGGGATGCATGCAGCAGCCGGGTATTCGATCTTGGGTTTGAAAGCGGCACCGAGCTAAACGCCATTCACGAGAAATTGGGGCCGGAGACTGTGCAAGAACTCGCTCGCGTCGAAGGCAGCATCGTAGTTACGGTGTACTCATCTAGAATCGGCAGCCCAGAAAAATAGCAAGTTGATGCAATTGTGTGCTGACTGCACGCAGTGTTAATGACCGCTTCTGAGGGAAGAGCGTATTGCGTGAGATGACTATGCGTGAAGTTACCTACCGGTGGTACGAACATGACTCTAAGGACGTGGAAACGTTCGATGCAACATTGATTGAGTTTGTCTACAACGTCGTTGCAATCACTGAGAGTGGGATAGTTCCCCCACTCAGCATTCTGAACGAGCGGTTCCTCTCCGGAGGCAAGTGCAATCCATTCGGAAATGTTGAGTGGGCACCCTTCGAGATTGGTGAAGACGAGTACGCGCAGCTTATCGACGTGCTGGAGGCTCAAGATGCCGCGACGGTCTGGTCCCACAAAGGCATCAATTTCGTCAAGCTCAAGCGAGCGGAAGAGCTGGACAAGTTCGTTGATAGTCTCCATTGGAGCAAGGCTGTCCACAAGAGCTACTCGGATGAGTACATCGCGAAGCTTATGGAATTAAACTCGCAGAAAGTGGATGACTTCCCGTCGCATGACGGGCACCCGACAGAGGTAACTCAGGCCGAAGAAGGCAACGAGGGGCCTGATCTCGTACAGATCCGCAAAGTCTTGTTCGAACTTTGTAGTGCTGCCGTCAAGCGGTTCGCCGATGAGAATCAGGACAAGCGATTCTATGCGTTCGGTCTCGATCTCAATGTGACCTACGGTGACGTCCTCCTCTGCGCCAACACCGAACTCGATTATGAAGAAACCGCAGCCAGGTACGTCAGGGACCTTGGGTACACGGAGGATAGACTCACAGATCTGAAGAACAACTTCGGTGATTGGCGCTACCAGGGCTTCAATCTTGACTACGAGGACTGGAATACGCAATGGGGTCCTTTTAGGTCAGCAATAGACAGATACGTGCACGCCACTGATTCCGAAGAAGAGGTGTCGAAGTTCATGGATGAACTGATCAAAGTGTCTTCATTCGTTCTACTCGATCTGAATGAGCACGGTTTGCTGAAACTGCTGAACAGAGAGCCTGGTTTCTACATCAAGTGTCTTGATCACGATGAAGACGAGGATGAGGCTGAGCGCCGCTTTGACAGATATCGCCGCGAGCATGCATCGGCTTAGGCAAAGCGTTGGTTGCTAAAGCGAGAAGCGGCCGTGACCGAAGATACGATGACAGGGACGTAGAGAAGTTCGTCTGGATCATTCTTCTTGATCGCATCCTGAGCGTCCTGCACAGCCCAGCCGCCTTTGAAAGGCCCCATTTGATCAGTTTGCGTGGTCCAGCGACCGTCCGCTACGGGGTCAGAAGCTGTCAGTCTAGCTTAGACTAATTGGTCGGCCGGCTGGGGCCAGGATTAGTGACCTAACGCCGCAATACAGTCGGGGACGAATCCAGGACACTCATTGATCGCGATCGGCCTGGCCTACGGGAGTACAACCAGAAGCTCCGGCGGTGTATTCGCGCGGCGACGCTACCAGGCCACTGTTTCTCCCGTGTACGACCGATACCCACCGTTGTCGTCGGCCGTCAAGCCGTCGATCACCGTCCGCATGCTGCTGACGGATTCCTCAGGCGTCAGCGTGGCACCCGCTCCGCCCATGTCCGTCTGCACCCAACCCGGGTGCAGGGCAACACAGATAAAGCCCTCCGGGCCAAGTTCGGCAGCAAGCGTGCGGGTGAACATGTTCAAGGCAGTCTTGCTCTCGCGGTAGCCATAGTAGCCGCCGCTCTCGTTGTGCCCGATGCTCGCTAACTGGCTCGTGATGTTGATCACCTGTTTGCCCTGTCCCTCGCGCAGCTGCGGCATCAGCGCCTGAGTGACCCGGACCGGACCCACCGCGTTGACCATCAGCATCTGCGTGTAGTTGTCGATATCGACATCGTCGATCCCGCCGCCGCGCGCCAAGAAGCCGGCATTGTTGATCAACAGATCGACAGGTCGCCCCTCAAGTGCCGCGGCGAAGGTGTCGACGTTTGCAGGCACCGTGACGTCGAGCTGCAGGATTTCGACATCGAGGTCCTTGAGATCGTCAGCCCGGTCGGGGCTGCGCGCCGTGCCGATGACGGTCCAGCCATCGCTCGCGTACTGGCGGGCGAATTCGAGTCCGATACCGCGGTTTGCGCCGGTAATCACGACAGTCTTGCCGGCCGTATGTTCATGCGCGAGCGACATCTCCGTTCCGCCGGTAAATACAACGGCGGCAAGCAACAGCAGGCTTCGAAGGACTCCTGAATTGGTCATGCGGCAGCTGTCCTTATGGTCTGTAGGAAGTAATCGATTGAGGCGTCCACATTCTAGCTCAAATGCCGCGCGGGTCCGAGCCCCGTTAAGCTCTGTGAGCATGGGGCTGGTGACACTTCGCTGGTTGCTGGCTGCGTCATTGCTTTTGCAGTGTTTTACGCGGCGCTCGTTTTTGACGACGAGATCCTGCCGCTTGTTGCGGATTCGCAGTTAGCCGTTTGCCCGGCCTGAACGGATCGAGGCCGGGCTACAAGCTGCCCTCATTCGTTTCGTTTGGGTATTCTTCGGGCAGGTGGCGATAGTCTTCGACCGCCGATCAAGCTGTGTCGATGCGATTGAGGTGAGCGCCGTCGACTTCTTCCACGGATACTCTGAGCGTAGCCCGGAAAGCGCCATCATCATCACCGTACACGCAGCAACGGAGACGAGGATCGTGAATGCTGTTCCAGTTCGCATCGTGGTCGTTAAGGGCAGAAAGCAGTTGCTTTTACGGCGTGACGGCGATCTCTGCCGACATCAGCCATCCAATTGCCGATTCGCGCATTTGCATTTGGTGGCGGTTTGCTTTCGGTGTCAGCCCAGGTCCCCACTATCGATAGTAGATAAAGCGCCCGTAGCTTGACTGGATAGAACACTGACCACCGAAGGCAGGGGTCGTAAGTGGGAGTTGATCCCCGGCTTACTTGAGAAACCCGAACGCCTCGTCCATCTGCTCCGGGCTCCCGACATTGCCGATCCGCTGGTTGTCGAAGATCAAATGGACCCGGGATATGCCCTGCTGCTGATACAGCTTGTAGTCGGATTGAATCTGGCGTTTACCGTCGTCGTTGGTGCCCGTGATAAAAACATGGGCTTTGCGCTGCAGTGCTTCGACGTGATCGGGCGTGAGCTTCGGTGAGAAAAACGAGCCGCGCGTATAAATACCGCCTCCAAATTCGTTTGCGGTGAGCATTACGCTAACCGCCAGCGGCACGGTGTCCTGCGTGCCGCCAACGTACATGCGCTGAAGGTCGATCACATAGTCCCTTTCCATTGCCCGCGCGCCGAGTATTGCGTGCCAGATCCGGCGAGTCGAGTCCGGCTTGCGCTGGGTCTGGCGGACGCCGACCCAAATGACATTGTGGCTGTCGAACACTCGTGTCCAGCTATCGGGTATCCGGCCATGGCCGTCCGGGTCGATGTACACGAACAAACCGGCAGGACGCTCCGGCGTGTACTGCTCCGGCACGTAGATCTGCCATTGCAGCTTCTCGTCCTTCTTGATGATCTGGTCGAGGGCCTGAGCGAAATCCGGCTCGACGATCTCCGCTGGCGGACGGGTCAGCCGGAACATCCCTGTCAGGTATTCCTGCGCCGAGGCCGCAGGGACGACCAGGATCAATGCAATCAACAGAGCTGCGCGGAGAGTATGCTGTAAGGTCATGCTTGGTGCCTCGTGACAATTGTTGCAAGGTACGGCAGACAAACGGCTGGTCTTTTTGACCGCAGCAACTCTACGGCCGAACATGCTCCTGACGCAACTTCGCCGTCATCGCCCTGTTCGGAGAGAATTTGAGCGCATGGTCAGTTCAACGCTGTTTTGCTACCGGGCAGCCTAAAAACAGCACGGCGACGGAGAAATTTCAGTAAGTACATTGCGCAAGGTAGGCTTCGAGCGTCTTGCCTTTCTCATCCTTGAAGGTGGTTCCCGGAATGGCCAGCTCAGCCATGCGGTCCAGGCGAAAGTTTCTGAAATCTTTTCTCGTTTCACACCAGCCAAGCACCAGCCATACGGGTCCGAAGAAGACCAGTGACAAGGGCCTGATGGTTCGGTTGGTGGTGTTGTTCTTCAAGTCGGTGTAATGGAATTGGATTTTGTGTCGGGAGCGAATGCATTCCCTTATATCGGAAAAGCTCACCTCCCAGGGAATCTTGCTACTGCTCTCTTCCGAGTGGGTGGTCAGTTGTTGCATGTCGTTCAGGCGTGATTCGGGAAGCACCGCCTGTATTTTCTCCAGGGCGCTCTCTGCTATGTTGGAAAACTTCTCATCGGTCCAGGTACGCACCATGTTGACGCCCAGTGCGATGGCCTCCAGTTCGTCAAAATCGAACATGATGGGTGGCAGGTGGTATTTCTTGTCGATGACGTAGCCCACCCCGGCCTCCCCATAAATGGGCACCCCTGAGTTCATCAGGTCCTGAATGTCTCGATACACGGTGCGTTGGCAGACCTCGAAATGGTCTGCGATCTGGCGCGCGGTCACTGCGTGGCGCATACGACGCAGGTAGTGAACGATCTTGATCAGTCTGTCTGCTCTTCTCACGAGGTCCCCGACACGCTCTGCGCGAGTTCGGACGAGTGAGTATAGGCTACTGCAAGTCTACTGACACCACGCTGTCAGCAGGGTGTGGGTACAGTGAAAATCACTACCCGGCACTCATCGACATTCCATGAGGCCAAATACCTGACCCATGAAAACAGAGGAAACAAAATGATCGGCTATGTAACTTTGGGAACAAACGATCTACAGAAAGCGGCTGCCTATTACGACGAGCTTTTTGGCTCTATGGGTGTTGGTCGGTTCATGGAAGAAGACTCTTTCGTCGCCTGGGCGCCGGAACCCAATGCGCCTTCTGTCGCGGTATCCGTTCCGTTCGACAAGGAGAACGCTACCGTCGGCAACGGCACCATGGTGGCGCTGTTCCTGGACTCCCCGGACAAGGTGGATGCCTTGCACAAGAAAGCGCTGGAGCTGGGAGGCACCAACGAAGGGAATCCTGGTTTTCGCCCTGCGGAAAACGACAAGGGCTTCTATGCTGGCTATTTTCGCGATCTGGACGGCAACAAGCTCAACGCATTTTGCATGGTTGAGTAACGTCGCTTGGGAACGGGGCGGACCCTTTCGAGATGGAGTCCGCTCCGTTCCTGTTTTTTTGAGCTTTTGACGACTGGCGCGGGCCGCCTGCTACGCGTTTCTAAAACGGGATATCGTCGTCGAAGTCTGCCGGCGGCGCGTCGTTGCGTGGCGGCGGTGGGCTGTCATTGGCCGGGGGCTGATCGCCTGCCTCGGCGCGGTCGACGCGCCAGGCCTTCACGTCGGTATACCAGCGGCCGTTGTATTCCCGGCTTTCGAGATCGACATGAACCGTCAATTCCTGGCCCTCGGCGATCTGGAACTGATCGATCTTGTCACCCCAGACCATGAAGCAGACCTGTTTCGGATAGTCCCCGGGGGTTTCGATCACGTACTCCTGCTTACGCCAGGGGCCGCGCGCCGACGTGCCGGACTTTTCTTCCAGTACGTGAGTGATTCTTCCAGCAAGTTCCAAGATTCAGGCCTCATGTGGTCTCGACAAAGTGGGATGAAACACTAGCACCGATGGTCGCGCGCGGCCATGCAAATAGTGTGTTCGCCAGGGTGGTTTCTGAAAGGCTCGCCGAATTGGGTTGCCTGATACGCCCGCAACCACCAGACTTCGAGTCTGATGTCTCGAGGACGAACTGATCCATGACCGCCTACGCCGGCAATCTGCGCAAGATGGCGAGTGACCTTGACTCGGTGGTTCACTATCGGTTGACGATGGGCGACGAACTCGTCGATATGAACGCTCTGGTCGGTCACTCGCTGCGCCTGACCTTCGAGGGCCGAATCAACTGCATCGAGTGTGGGCGCCAGACCAAAAAGTCCTTCGGGCAGGGGTTCTGTTATCCCTGTTTTCGCAACTCGCCCGCGGCCAGTGAGTGCATCATTCGGCCCGAGCTGTGCCGCGCCCACGAGGGCGAGGCCCGGGACATGGAGTGGGCCAGGGCCCATTGCCTGACCGAACAGGTGGTGTACCTGGCGAAAAGCTCCGCGGTCAAGGTGGGGATTACCCGGAACTCGCAGGTCCCCACTCGCTGGATCGACCAGGGCGCGTCAGAGGCGATCGTTTTCGCTCGGGCGCCGAATCGCTATACGGCCGGCTGTATCGAAGTCGTCATGAAGTCGTTCCTGACCGACAGGACCAACTGGCAACGAATGCTCAAGAACGAGATCAGCGATGCCAACCTGCTCGAGCAAAAGCGGTCGTTGACGGCGGAGATTGCGCCGGAGTTTCGCGACTACATCACTGACGACACCGACGTGTGTGCGATCGCGTATCCGGTCGATGACTATCCGGGCAAGGTCAAAAGTCTGTCGTTCGACAATCTGCCGGAGATCGAGGGCCGTCTCGCCGGCATCAAGGGCCAATACCTGATTTTCGACGACGGGCGCGTACTCAACATCCGTAAGCACAACGGCTACTTCGTCAGCCTCGATACTTGAATTCCCTCAGTCTTGTCTCACAGCTCGAATGACAGTCGAATGCTCAATGTCAGCCGGTCTTCGCGTGCCCGGAGAGGGGCACCGAAATACATCCTTGCATTGCGTCTGGCGCTCACGGACAGCCATTCAGCGAGGATTTGGGCTCGCTCTCCGAGGGGTTGCCGGTAGCCGATCGTGAATCCGAAGCCGGACTCCGCATTGGTGTCCATTGGCGTCTGATCGCGATCGACTGTTTCGAAATCGTCGTAGCGGAGCGAGATTTGCCGCCCATGCCACGAGCGGCTGAGCAGCACAAAACTGCTTGAAAACTTCATGTCCACGGCATGCAGGTTGTCGGCGAGCGGTCCCATTTGTGTGCTGCCGGACATCCACTGCGAGACCAGTACTACCTCGCCAGGCAGTCGCATTCTCAGACCGACGTGATCAAAACGAGTGTCCCAGCCATACTGGCCGTTTTCCAGTGCGAGCGGATCAGCGCGATTGTCGTAATGTGAAGCCTGCAACAAAAAGCCCTGGCCGGTTCGAAGCTGCAACCCGAAGGTGTAACCCGCGTCGCCGTCGAGCTCTTCGAACGGTTCGATGTTTGCTGCCTGTGCCTCGAACACGCTGCCCTCCTGCAACGCGGGCAGTTCGGCCAACGCGAGTTTCTCGCCCCAGCGCGACTGTCGATCGTGCAGGGACCAGCCCCGCCAGGCGAGCAGGCCGCCCGCAGGGTCGTTGTTCCAGAACACGGACCCCGTAAGGCGGACGCGAACACGCCGTCCCATCATCGAGAGATTCCTCTGTACGTCGAGTTCCGCGCCGACGGTGCGCAACTCTTCCGCGATCCAGCTGTTGATCGCCGAAAAGGAACTCAAGAACTCATTGCTCCAGCCGGGTTCGCCGTTCTCGAGCGACAGGTTCGGGTAGAACATACCGACTCGCATCTGCGCGCGAAGCGCGTTCACCGGCACCGGCCGCCATTGCAGGTACGCCTCGGTCAGCCCAAGGCGGCTGTTCCTCGAATCGTCGAAAGCTTCGGCGACGATGTGCGTCGCGACCGTGTCGGCCAACCGTCCCGAGTAGTCCAGGTAGAAGCGATGTGCCGAGAGGCCGTTACCGGTATCAGCGAGCTTGCCCAGGCCGCCGTCTCGCCACGAGGCTTCGCCATCAGTATGCGACAGGGCTATCTCCGCGCCCAGTCGAATGTCGTGTTCGCTGCCGCTGTCCGCCATCGCCAGATTTGCGACCAGCAGCAACAGGAGATTCAGTAGTCGGACCACGATTCCTGGCTATGCTCGGCGCGGAGCTTCTTCTGCAACCGGAATTCCACGCGGCTGCCGTTGTCGACCGTAACGTTACGAGTCGTTGCGTCCTTGTCGTCGCGAATGCGCGGACTCCAGATTTCGAACGTCAGCTCGGAGTGAGCACCCGCGACGTCCAGGCGAGCCCGCCCGTTTTCATCCGTGATCGAGAATACGGGTGCGTCGAGCACCAGGATGTAGCCCAGCATGTTGTCGTGAATATTGCAGCCAACCACAACAACACCCACGTGTTCGAACTCGACCGGCGCCGGATTGCGGGCTTTCGAAAGCGGCTGGGTGAAGTCGTTGGGGCGCGAGAAGGAGTAGACATGGTGAGCGAAAGGGTCGTTGTTGGGGAACGCAACGGACTCGCCGCGGCGCACCGCAAGGACGTGCGGGGAAAACGCCTGGTTGACCTGCTCCATGACGGCGGCATCACGCGACTCGTCCGGCATCAAGCCGTCGCCTGACGCAAACACGACGACGTCTGCTACTGCATTGCCGTCACGATCGACCACGACGACGTCAACGCCCGCGCCAAAAGCCGGGTTCATCAACAGTAAAAGAGTGCAGAAAGAGAACCGTTTCAATGCCGTCACCTGAATCACAACCTCCTGATTTTATTTGGCGGCATACGGCTCCATCCGTGATGCAAGCCACATCTTTGAGCGAGGTTTTTACCTAATATTCTGTTCTATCGCCCAATCGGCTTGTTGCTTTAGGTTCCGTCGATGCTTCGGTCCCTCCGGTTTCGGACAAAGCTGTTGATTCTTACGCTCGCACCGCTCGTGATCGTGCAGTTTGTGACGTTCTATTTTGTCATGCGCACGGTACAGCAGGACGTGACCGGGACGGCCAGGGAGTCTTTGCTCGTCGGTATCGGCGTTGCCGAGGAATTCCTGGCGGCGCGCAGCGAGCAGCTCAGCAACAGCGTTTTTGTCCTGGCCAGCGATTTTGGTCTCAAGGAAGCAGCCGCTACACGGGATGCGAATACGATTCGCTCCGTACTGCAGAACCACAGCCGTCGAGTGGGTGCCGAGTTTGCAGCCATTGTCGATATTGACGGCGAGTTACTCGGCTCCACAGCGGTGAATGCGGGTCTGGATTTCACGTCGATTGTCGTCGCGGCCGAAGCCGGTCAGCAAGAGTTCTCGAAGGTGGTCAGCGGCGTGCCGTTTCAGCTTGTCGTCGTGCCATTGCGAGCGCCGACCACGATCGGCTGGGTTGCCCTGGGTTTTCCGCTCGATCGTGCTCTCGAAAAACAGCTTTCGAGCCTGACCGGGCTGGACGTCTCGCTTGCAGGTGTCGGCGAAAAGCGGGGGCTGTTTCCCAGGCGACCCGACTTCGACGCAGAAGCGACGCTGAAGCGTCCCTACATCGTCGCGACCCAGGATGACGAGTTATTGTCGATAAACATGCTGTTCAGCACGCGCACAACAAATGTGCTTGTCGTCATGCAGCGGTCCATGCAGACAGTGCTGGCGCCTTACGTCGAAGCGCGCCAGAACCTGCTGATTTTCGGCGCGGTACTGTTGATCATCGCGGCATCGGCATGCGCCTGGTTATCGACGACGGTATCGGAGCCGCTGAAAGTTCTCGGGGTGGCGGCTCGACGCATGATGGCCGGTAACTACAAAAAGGGTGTTGTCCTGAATGCGCGCGACGAGTTCGGGCAGCTCGCCGACAGCTTCAACGCAATGCGCAAGGCCATATCGGACCGGGAACGACACATCTCACACTACGCAACGCACGACTCTCTGACCGACTTGCCCAACATTACCCGTGCCGAGAAAGACCTGGATACCCTCGTTGCCAGGGCGAGGTCGGACGCTGCCGATATCAGCGTCCTGTCCGTGCATCTGTCGCGCATGGCCGAGATTTCATCAACGCTGGGGCACAGCGCCAATGACGAACTCATCAGTTTGGCGGCGCAGGCGATGGTCGATTGTGTCGCTGATGCGGGCACCGTCTACCACATCGGTACCAACGAATTCGCCGTGGTGCTTCCGGGCATCTCCGAGGAGTGTGCCAGGGGCATGGCCTTGCAGATCCAGGAACGTCTGGACGCCGGTACCCGTTTGGGTAACAGCAAGAGCCGGGTAATCCTGCCGCCAGTGATCGGCATCGCCAGGTATCCCGGCGACTCCGATACGGCCGAGGAGCTGCTGCGCTTCGCGTCGATTGCCCGCGTCCAGGCCGAAAGCAATGGCGCGCGCTGCGGCGCATACCACTTGAATTTCGAAGCCGAGTTCAAGCGCCGCCTGCAGATCGTCAACGATATTCCGCGGGCAATACGTGAGCGTGAATTCCAGGTCTGGTACCAGCCCAAAGCCAGTCTGCCTGACGGCCGTGTTCGTGCGGTCGAGTCGCTGATTCGCTGGATTCATCCGGACATGGGTTTCTTGAGTCCCGATGACTTCATTCCCGCGGCAGAGAAGTCCGGCCTGATCATCGAGCTCAGCCGCTTCGTGATCGACGAAGCCTGCCGGTCCTGCAGAAGTTGGGAATCGAGCGGCCAGCGTCTGGATATCGCCGTAAACCTGTCGACCCGTGACCTGATGGAGCCCGGCCTGACCGATTTTGTCCGGGATACCCTGGATCGTCACGCTCTCGACGCCGCGCGTCTGACGCTCGAAGTGACCGAAAGCTCCATCATGGAAGACGTTGCGAAAGCTGCTCGAGTGCTCGACGGTTTACGCCGTCTCGGCGTCAAAATATCGATGGACGATTTTGGTACCGGGCATTCTTCGCTGGCGCAGCTCAGGCAGATTCCGCTCGACGAACTCAAGATCGACAAAGCATTTGTCGGCAATCTTGCCACCGATGCCCACAACGCCGAGATCGTGCGCACGGTCATTGGTATTGCGCACGGCATGCGCCTGGAGGTTGTTGCGGAAGGGGTCGAGGACGAGGCCACGGCGCGGGAGCTGGCGGCCGTGGGCTGTGAGCGCATCCAGGGCTACTTCTTGAGCAAGCCGCTACCGGCGCCGGAGTTTATCGACTGGGTACGAAGCTACGTTCCAGCCGATGTATCCGACCGGCGCTCGTCCGACAGGGCGTTTACTTCGATCGCCTGACGTCAGCGGCGGTCTGCTTCGGTAGCACGCTCAATCTCGAGGTCCATTTTCACTTGCTAGCGCTGTACCGGCTCTATCGCCGAGTAGTGGGCCGCCGCTGTGCTGCTCTAACTCGTTGATTGATATCAGCAATGATCCTTTCTTTACTCATGACCGGCGGAAAATTCGCCCTGAGTTGTCGTACTTAGTTGGTAGCATGAATCCAGTCGGGACGGCCGATGGGCGCAAATGGCGAGTTCTAATACATTGCTCGAAGTCTTCACCGCGATTCGCGGGCGGCTCGAGCGCCTGGTCGTGGGGATTGTCCCGCCCAGGGACGTCGAGGACATCGTGCAGGAGACCTATGTCCGCGTCTGCCAGGTCGAGAACAAGGACGCGATTCGTCAGCCGCAATCGTTCATGTTTCGTACCGCCCAGAACCTGGCGCTGAACCACATCAAACGAGCCGAGTCGCGGTTGACCACGAGCATCGACGCAATCGATGAAGCCTGTCTGCCGGGTGACGGCTTGCTCGAGGATCGGACTTACACGCAAGTCGTATCCGACGAGAAATTCGCCCAGTTCTGCGAGGCGGTTCGACACCTGCCGCAGCAATGCCGGCGGGCGTACGTGCTGAAGAAGGTCTACGGCTATTCGCTTCGCGAGATTGCGCGCGAAATGAACATCTCGGAGTTCACCGTGGAAAAACACATCGTTGCCGGTACCAAAAAGTGCGTGCAATACCGGCGGCAAATGCAGGCGAGCAGTCCGACTGGGGGCCGGGCAGCATCACAATCACGCGCAACAGCGCGCAAAAAGGACAAGCGGCCGGGAGGGCCAGATGAATAACGTCGTCTCAATATCCAAGGATGAACGCCGCCTGGAAGCCGCCGGCCACTGGGTCGTGCGGATGAACGAAGGGCTTTCATCGAGCCAGGAGGCTGCACTGAAGGCGTGGCTGTCCGAAGACCCGAAGAACCTCGACGTGTTCATGGAAGTGGCTGAAGTATGGGACGAGACCGACTGCCTCGCGCGACTGGCCGAGTTGTTTCCGGAGCCGCGCAAGCGCCGGGCGCTGCAACCGCGCTTTGCCCTGGCAACGGCCGCCGTCCTCGTGCTGGCATTTTTTACGGCAAGTCTCTTCTTCACGTCGAGCCTGAGCTTTCCCGGTTTCGGCAGCAGGCCCGACCCGGCGACGGTAAACGGCACACAGCATTTCGAAACAGCGATCGGTGAGCATTCGACGGCCGTACTGGTCGACGGCACGGTCGTGGTCCTCAACACCAACAGTCAGATAGAGGTGGCGTATAGCGACGACGCACGCGTCGTGCACCTGGTACGCGGCGAAATCCATGTCGAGGTCGTCAAAGATCCTCTGCGCCCGCTGAGTGTCGTTGCGGGCGATCGCATTGTGCAGGCAGTCGGCACTGCGTTCAGTGTGGAGATTACGCAGGATCAACAGATCGATCTCGTGGTAACCGAAGGCCTGGTTGTCGTGGGCGTGCGCGCACCAGGCGTGCAGCGCATCGAGGCGCCGCCTGTAATCGCCCAGTCAGACGAGAACACCGTGGCAGCCGGCGAGAACCTCCTTATGGGCGCAGACGAGGAAGTCGCCATGCCGGTATCGGAGGAGGACATAGAAATAAAGTTGTCGTGGCGCGAAGGCAGCCTGATCTTCAAACGTGAACCGCTGGAGCAAGCGCTCGCAGAAGTGGAGCGTTACACGACCGTGAAATTCGTATTCGTCGATAAGAACTTGAAGACTCGTGCCGTATCCGGCCGCTACCGGGCGGGCGATGTCGAATCTCTGCTGCTGGCCTTACGCGTGAACTTCAACATCACGCACGAAGTCACCGAAGACGGCCGCGTGCTGCTCAGCAGCTTGTAGGTCAACAGGAGACGCACGGTCCTTGTTCAAGCATTTTTTTGTCGACATTGGCGGAAAACCGTTCATCAGTTGTCGTTAACCCAGGCGCGGAGAAAACGCGTTGCTGACAACGGATTTCGCCTGTTTCTGACGCTGGGCTTTCTCAGCACCAGTGGTGTCGGACTGGCCGACGAAGTCACGACCGAACAAACGGTCACCTTCAATATCCCTCAGCAACGCGCCGACCTCGCGCTTACGGAGTTTGCTGAGCAGGCTGATCTCACGTTGATATTCCCGCCCGAGCTGGTGGGAGACCTATCAGCCAACGAGTTGATCGGCGAGTACACGCAGGAAGAGGGAGCAAAGATCCTTCTTGCCGGTACAGGGCTAATCCCTACGTTCAGCAATCGGGTTGTTTTGAGTATTGCGACCGATGGCAAATCGGCTCCCGGGGGGGACGGCATGGACGTGAAGAGCAAGGCGGGGTTAGGCGCAATCCTGGCGGCGGTGTTTAGTGTGGGCGCAGGTGCACAGGAACCTGCGGCGAGCGCGACAAACGGTGCGGGTGAAGAGGGCAACGCGGAAGATGAAGATGTGTTGGAGACAATTACGGTCATTGGCATTCGTCAACAGCTTCAGCAATCGTCGGCGCTCGAGCGGGCTGCCGACAACATCGTTTCGGTCATAACGGCGGACGACTTCGGTGACTTTCCCGATGAGACGCTCGCCGAATCGATTGGTCGTCTATCGGGTGTGACCGTTATCGAGCAAGAGGGTGAAGGGCGCTTTATTCGCATTCGCGGGCTGAGTTCCGACTTTGCCCAGGTCACGCTGAACAACGCTCAGCTAGGCTCGTCATCGGCAAATGGAGACCGTTCAGTCGCGCTCGACGTGATTCCCGCGGATCTGCTGAGCCGGGCTGAAGTTGGCAAAACGCTGTTTCCGGATACCGATCATGATTCGTTGGGGGCCAAGCTGGACATGCGCCCTCTGTCGGCATTTGACCGGAGAGGCGACCTGACCGGGAAGCTCACGTTTCAAGGGAACTACCGGCAGGATGCGGACAGCGTCGACCCGCAGATCATTTCGGATATTACGAAGCGTTTCGATACGAACATAGGCGAGTTCGGTGCGGCGCTGGGTGTGTTCTATTCAAGCCGAACAGTGCACGGTGACCGGCTGCGCTCTCAGTCAGGGGCTGGGATCAGCGGCGAGGACAGCGACCTAGTCGATGGCCTGACAATCTTTGCGCCCTCGGAGATTGACACTCGAATCGAGCGCGGGGAGCGCGAGCGTGTCGGTGCAACGGCCGTTTTCGACTGGGATGCGGATCAATTCGGGAAGTACCAACTGTCTTTTGTCTATGGTTCGCTGGACGACGACGATCGCCGTATCGGGCAGGAAGTGGAGCTTCGGGACGCCAACAGCGGCGAAATAGAAATTACGGAACCCGGTATGGGCCGGTTCTCCGACATCGATATCGAACGCCAGGTGTTTTTCCTGCCCAGCGAAGAAACCACCTATGCGGTGCACTTCGAGGGTGAGAATCAGTTTGGCGCTGACGAGGAATGGACGTTGAGTTACGACGTCGATTTTTCTCGCAACGATTTCGAAATCGAGCGGGGTGGCCGCGCTCAATGGCAACTCAACAGCGCCGACAGAAACGACAGCATAGTCGATGCAGTCTGGGGACAGGACTTTGCGGATTTCGTCTACGTCGGCTCCGGCGATCTGGACGGGTCTTTCGATCTGAGCTTCCGTCCCACACAAGACGATTTCCAGCTGACTCAGCTCCTGGTCCTCGAAGAGGACCGCCACGACGAGGTCTCTTCGATCAATGCCGACCTCGAGCGGAATTTCGTCGCTTTCAATCGCGAAATGACCATCAAGGGAGGCTTCAAGTTCCGTAACCGGGAGCGGGTATTCGAACGCGGCGAACTCGTGGAGAGCTTCAACAGTGACGACCGCGCGGCATTCGCTGCGGCTGGATTGCCCGTTACGCTTGGTGACTATCCTTTGCAGTTCACGGGAAGCTCTCTGCCCAATACCGGTGGCGTCGATGCGCTGCTGGGATTTCCGGAATTCGGTTTTTCCAACGCGTTCATCGATCAGCTAATCGACATTACGGGTGTGCAGCCGACAGACCAGCGCGTCGACTACTCGGCCGAGGAGGAAACTCGCGCCGCTTATCTCATGGCTTCGTTCAACCTCACACCCAGGCTGCGTGTCGTGACGGGTGTGCGATTCGAACAGACAATTTACGACGCAACGGGCCTCACCCGTCAGAATGCCGAAATCTCCGATCTTGCCGGGCTTACCCCCGACGGTGAGCCGATCGAGAACGAGATTGTGTTTGGCCGCGCCGTGACCGGTGAAGCCAATGCGATCGAGACGTTCCGGAACGAGTACGAAGAATTTTTTCCCGCGCTGCACTTGCGATACGACCTGACTGATGAAGTGGTCATGCGGTTTGGCTTGTCGCGGGCGCAGGTTCGACCGAGCTTCGGTGATGCCAACGCGCTGACTGAAAACGTCTATCGCTTTGACACTCAGGCGTGGGCGCAAGCTGATGACGGGCCGGGAGCGTGCCAGGAGACGATCAGCGTTCCCATAGACGGTGAGAACAGGGATCTGTGTTCCGACTACCTCATTGAATCGCGTGGAGGGAACCCCGACCTTCAGCCTCTGATCGCGGATCAGGTCGACTTCAACGTAGGCTGGTATCCGAACGAGAGCAGCAACATTACGGTTGCGCTCTATTACAAAGACCTTCAGGACGTCTTCATTCAGGTCAACACGGACAATCCGGACATCATTGCGCAGATCAGCGCAACAGATGCCACTGATCCGTTGACCGGGCTTCCGGTAACGAATCTCCAGCAGGTTATCAACGCATCGGATGGCGAACTCTACGGCATTGAACTCGCCGGGAGCCACTTTACCGACTACCTGCCGGGCTTCCTCGGCAACCTGTTTGTCGATGGCAATGTTTCCTTCATCGAGGGCTCGACAAGTTCCTTTGCTGTCCGCGGCGGCGAGGAGTTCGAGTTACCCGACCAGCCCGAGGTGATCGGCAATCTCGGACTGGGTTACGAGGATGAAGACATCACGTTCCGCCTGACGCTCAACTATCGGGAGGAGCTGCTGGATCAGGTAGATGCGGATAATCCAAACCGGGATATCTTCTCCGCGGAACGCTTCCGTCTCGGCGCTACGTTTCGATACAACTTCAACGACGATCTGAGGTTGTTCGCCGCGGTATCGAATCTGACGGACGAGCAAAGCGAGCGGTTCTATCGCAGCGATGAGTTCTCCGGGCCCATATTCGAGCAGGTGGAGCAGTTTGGCCGAACCTGGCGACTGGGTGTCAGGGCGCGATTTTAATTGGCATCGCGCCTCGTCAGATCGTAAGCGCCATCCCCTCTTGGCGCTTGCGATCTTTTTTACCTGGACACAAACCAATGAGCCATGACTTTCTACATCCAGTATTTCTGCTCGTTCTTGCCGGCCTCGGCGGTGCAGGGCAAGAAGCCGCATCCGCGGGCAACGGGCATTGTCCAATTACAGATTACGGCGCAACGCCCAACGATCAGCAGCCGGACACCGGGCCTATCCAGGCCGCAATAGATGCCTGCAAGGGCACCGGAGGTAGCGTGATCGTTCCGGCAGGTACCTGGGATATTGGAGGCATCGAATTGGGCTCCAATATGGAGCTTCATCTCCGAGCGGGAGCCGAGCTCCGGCTCATTCCAGACATTTCGCTCTACCCGAAAATCGAACACGACGGCCCACGTTCGGATGGGCCACGCAAATACTATGCTGCTATTTACGCTCCAGGCGTAAGCAACCTGACAATCCGGGGGCCGGGGAAAATAAACGGCTCCGGGCCGGCGTTCTGGGACGAAAATTTCTACGATCTGGGTATTAGCCGCCCAACGCTTCCTCGTCCCGAGCCGACGGTCGAGCTCTCCGACTGCAGGAATGTGCACGTTCGCGGCGTGCAGTTCGAGAATTTGCCGTCATTTGCGCTCAAGTTCAATCGCTGCGACGACGTCAGCGCCGTCGATGTACGCATCGAAAACGACCGGCGGAGTCCGAACACCGACGGTATTCAGATCACCGACACAAAAAATGCGTTTATCACCCGCGCGAATATTCGAACCGGCGATGACGCCATTGTCATCAAGTCCTACCGGCGGATCGTCGACAACCTCGTCGTATCCGACAGTTACCTCGAAAGCGATGACGGCGCGATCAAATTTGGCACACAGGTCTACAAGGGAATTCAGAATGCGACCTTCTCCAATATCGTCATTAATGAAAGTCGCTACGGAATATCACTGTTTCAATACGACGGTGGCTATTTTCGAAACAGCAGGTTCGACAACATCGTCATCAAGACGGGCGGCCGCTGGAATCGACACTATCCCATCTATGTAGACGTCGACCGACGAACGACCGATAGCGACTACGGCCAGATAGATGGCCTGGTCTTCTCGAATATCTCCATAGATACACCCGGTGCGAGCCTGATTGCCGGTCACCCCGAGGCGCCCATTCGAAATCTCACCTTGCAGAACATCAACGTAATGACGCCCGACAGGGTTTTCGATCTTGCGAAAAGCGGCGACAAGCCTTCGGGCAACAGGGACATCCGCCGTGACTCGGCGAGCAAGAACTACGCCAGCGTGCCAGCACACTTCGTCCTGGGAAATGCGCAACACGTTGCCGTCAAAGATATCGTGATCGACGATCGGGACGAAAGCCAGTCGAGATCCGCGCTGGCTCTCATCGACCTCGACGGTGCGGTGATCTACGATATTATGCTGGACACCAGCGCCATGCCGATTCTCGAGGAAAACGTTCAACGTGTTCGCTACAGTCGCGTGCACAATCTGGCAAAGGGAACCGAGTAGATCGGTCGCTACGAGGGGCCGGTCTACACGTCTGTTGTCAACCTGGGTTTAGCGCCGCCGGGAACACTTGATTTCGAGTTCGGGGAAGTCCTGCGTGTAGGCGGGTGCTACCGAAGCCTCGCGGCCAACCAGGCCGTTGCGGCCTTTGAACTCGGCGTCTTCGGCCGACACCAGGCGCATCCAGTCGCCGTAACCGGTGTTGGTGCCGGTGTCGTGCGATGGGCGCACCGACCAGCGGTAAGTCCGGCAGGGTTCGAGCTCGTAGCTCAGTACGTGTGACGGCGCAAACGCGCGGCCGCTGTAGACGATCCGGTGCTCATCGTAGATCTCGATGTCCCAGGTGAGTTCGCTCGTTGCGACCGGTGCAGCGGGTGCCTCGCCTTCAGCGGCTTCGCGGGTTGCCGCGTCCCAGGCGAGCTCCGGCGCCGGGGATTCGCTCACGAAACGGTTCTCGTACTTGCGATGAGCGCGAGCCGATTGGGTGGCGCGAGGCGTCAAGGTCAACGGGAGAAGCTGCCGGAAGAACGTCTCGCCGGCGAGTTCACGCGCGAGATAGTGCGACGCGAAGTTCGTGTAGTCATGCCACAGCGCGAGATTGTCCTTCGTCCAGTTCTTGAGCGTATCCGTGTCCTGGTACTCGATCGTCCGTGAGTACAGCGTCGTGTTGTCGCTGCGGCGCACGAGCGTAGCACTTGCGGTCAGAATCAGCGTGGCGCGATTCTTGTCGATGTCCATCTTGAAATCGTCGAAACCGACAAGCAGCATGGCGCCCGTTGTGTCCGGGATGTTGGCGGTCGACGACAGTAGCTGCGCCTCGGTCTTCGACAGACTTCTGACCTGGTGATGCACATCGAGCGCCAGCGCCGAATTCATGAGGGGCTGACTGTCCGCGTTCTTGATGTCCTCGGTCAGGGCGTCGCGGAACTCCTGTATCTCCTCCTTCGCCGCGCCGCTCAAGCCCCCGAAGATTGCCGACGGAATCTGCAGTATCGGCACGGGAAAATTGACGTTTACCGTCCCGACCTGGCCGGATACGCCCGCCCGCCGGCGCCCGGCATCCGCGCCGCCCACGAGGCCCGGCTGCGCTTCGTCATAGGTTCCGGAGATCGCCTCGGCGGTTGCGGCTTCGCTCGGCAGAATGGCGATGCGTTCCACGGCTGCACGGATGTCCGCCGACATTGGCTCATAGGCTTTCGGCGCGAGTGGTGCTTCGATCTCTTCCAGCGCGTCGCCGGCGCCGGCAAGACCTGGCCCTGCGAGGCAGGCGAAGAGTACCGCGCCCAAATGAAAGCGAGGGCCCGCAGTATTCGGGCCGGATGTTGCAAGCATGCTTTCTGGTCTCACTGATTAAAGCATTGCACAAATAGACCCGATTCCGTGGTGATCGTTCGACCGCCCCGGCGCGCTCAGCCCGGGAACCGCCGGCATGGGGCGCACCCGATACAGGATTCCGGGCTTGCAGGCCCGGAGGACAAGCGCCGTCATTTACCCTGAAAATTCGCGATGTCCTGGACAACATCGGGAAAAATCATGCGATCGATTATAACAACCGTATTGCTCGGACTGGCGCTACCGGCGATAGCCGACGAGCACAGTGACGATGCGGACAGCTGGTACCAGGACCGGTACGCGGCACTCTGGGCGGAAAACCCCTGGACCAAACTCGATGCGATCGCGAGCCACTACGCGGAGACCGTGACGTATCACGCGTCTGACGAGGACGCCTCCGTGCACGAGAGCAAGAGCTGGCTGGGTGATGCCATGCAGGAGTGGCTCGCCGAACAGTGGGTGGGCAGCGACCTGGTCGGATTCCGCTCGGTTCAGATCAATCCGTCCGTCACCTCGATCTATACGCAATGGCTGGACCGCTACGAGGGCGGTTACGAGGAAACCTCCTGCGGCTGGTACGTTGGTGTAAAGCAGAGCGGCAGGTGGAAGCTGACGAACTACGCTGCCATCGATTGCGACGAACACGGATTCTGAGGCTTCAGGCGCCCTTGTTGTCCGCCGTTCACGTCGATATCCGCTAATCCAGCAGGATAATCCACCGCTCCCGATGCAAGCGTTCCATCTGCTGGCGAATCCAGCGCTGCCGTTCGCGAACGTACTCGGACGGCCGGTCGACGTGCAGCCTGTTGGGGTTGGGCAAGACAGCCGCCAGCAACGCCGCCTCCGAGTTCGACAGACCCGACGCATCCTTGTCGAAGTAGTATCGGCTTGCGGCCGGCACGCCGTAGACTCCCGGACCAAACTCGGCAATGTTGAGATAAATCTCGAGGATTCTCCGCTTGGGCAGGCACAGCTCGATCAGCAGCGTGAAGTAGGCTTCGAGGCCCTTGCGTAAGTAACTTCGCCCGGACCAGAGAAAAAGGTTCTTCGCGACCTGCTGCGAAATTGTGGAGGCGCCGCGCAGCGATTTTCCGCCCTGGGAATCCTCAATTGAATCGACGATCGACTGGACATCGAATCCGAAGTGGTTGGCGAATTTCTGATCCTCCGCGGCAACCACCGCCAGCGCTGCCGCGACACCAATGTCGGCCCGGTCCATCCATTCGTGCAGGATCGGGTCGCGCCCGCTGGCGTCCCGCAGCATGAAGGATGTCGTAACCGGATCGAACCAGCGGAGCGGCACGACAAGCGTTAGGCTAAAAAGAAAGAGCCCTGCAAGGACAACCGAGATTCGGTACAGCCATTGCCGCTTACGGCTACGATGTCGTTTCCTCTTTGCCACGGCGCGAGTCTAGCATCGCTGCCTCAGCACCCCCGGCAAGGTGTCCGTCCTGTCCCGGATGTTAAAAATATTTGACTTCTTTCGGTCGTCACCGTACCGTGTATGTTAACTATTTTTAACACAGAGGCAGTAAATGACATTCAACGAAAAATCGGCCTGGATCATGCTGACGGCACTGCTCGTCGCGGGACTCGGTTACGCAGGGGCGGTTGTAAACCTGAGCGCGGACCTGGGGCAACTTGCGCCGCCAAGCGTCCCGCTACTGATCAAATTCACCGTCGTGTTGATTCTGATCTCCATCGTCGGTCACGCGCTGATCGCCGGGTTGCGGCCCGGTGACGCCAACGACCGCCTCGACGAGCGGGAGCAGCGCGTGCACGACAGGGCCGGCAACTGGTCCGGCATTGTGCTGGGCTTCGGAGTGATTGCGGCGCTGGTCAACTACCTGGCCTTCGGCAACGCTGACCTGTTGTTCTATGGCGTTTTTGCGAGCCTGTTTGTCGCGCAACTCGCCGAATATAGTTTGCAGCTCGCAATGACGAAGCTCGCGTCGTAACGTGGTCCGCAAACGGCTGCCCTTTACGAACCGCGTTCGCGAGTTGCGCGAGGCGCACGGCGGCATGACGCAGGCGGAACTCGGTGACCTCATTGGGGTGACGCGGCAAACCATTGCGGCTATCGAGAAGGACCGCTACTCGCCGTCGCTCGAGAGTGCGTTTCGTATTGCGCGCGTTTTTGAGGTGGGGCTCGAGGACGTGTTCCGATGGTGCGACACGTGACAAGGAATCCCGGCCGGTCCCACGGCCACATTGATGAGATAGAAGGTGTAGTGTTCGATAAAAGCGCTCAGAGCGAGTCTCCAATGAAACTTATCCACTGTTTTCTGCCAGCGTTGCTCGCCGCCGTATCGATGTTTCCGGATCGAGCGGCTGCAAACGACTACGCAAAACTCTTCAAGGAAGCCGACGAATCCGTTGTCGTCATCTATACCGTCGAGCGTGAGATTGCCGGACAGCGTGGGCAGGGTGAAGTGACCTTGCCCGGGTTGGGGTCGGGTTTCCTGATCGACGACGAAGGCCACGTAATGACGGCTGCGCACGTTGTGCAAACGGCCGATCTCGTGGAAGTCGAGTTTGTCGGTGGCACCAAAGTGACGGCATCGGTTGTTGCGTCCGATCCGATCAAGGATGTGGCGCTGCTCAAGCTCGACAGACTGCCCGAGCAAATACGGCCCGTGAAACTGGCCGATTCCGACAAGGTGAGCATTGGGGAAGAGATCTTTATCATCGGCGCCCCCTACGGTTTGTCGCATACCCTGACGGTGGGCCACATATCGGCGCGGCACGGTAACGACGGCGGTTACATGGGGGCCATCCAGGCCGAGACGTTCCAAACCGATGCGGCGATCAACCAGGGCAACTCCGGTGGGCCCATGTTCAATCGACGCGGTGAGGTGATTGGCATTGTCAGTCACATTCGCAGCCAGTCCGGCGGATCGGAAGGGCTCGGTTTTGCGGTGACGTCGAATACCGCCGTCGACGCGTTGCTGGATCACCCCATGGCCTGGTCCGGGCTGACCGGCATAGTGTTGACGGGCGCGCTTGCCGATGCGTTGAACGTGCCGCAGAACTCCGGTTTCCTGATACAAAAGATTGCGGCCAACTCGCCGGCGTCACGGATGGGGCTCAGGCCCAGTCGTGTCCCGGCCAGCATTGCCGGGCAAGATCTTTTCATCGGTGGGGACATCATTCTGTCGGTCGGCGGTATGGAAGTGTCGCCCAACATGACGGCTGAATTTCGAGAAGCCATTGCGAGCCAGAGTGAGCGTGGCGAACTCCTCATGACCGTGCTGCGGGAGGGAAAGGTCATCGTTTTTCGAGCGCCGTTGTAGGCGCCGCTGCCGATAGCCGAAACGACTCGCGGTCTCGGGTTGCGATCTCCGATGCCCCGTTGGCGGCGAAGCCTTCGGTCATTGAAGACGTCGAATGGCTCTTTCCAGATTCACCCTTGCCTGGGTCTCATATTCGTCTCTGATCGAGGGCGTGAGATACAGGGGTTTTCTGGCCAGAAACGACTCCAGGATGTTCCTTCGGCCCCGCCTGTACAGGGGTGCGGGCACCAGCCTGTATTCCCGACGCACGTTCTCCTCGAAGAGGTCGTACGCGGCTTCATCGACGCCCAGGATGGATAAATCGATATCGACAAGCAACTGCGTGTCGGAATCGGTGGCTGGCGAGTCGTGCGCGGTAGCCAGGATGAGCTTTCGTACGTTGTCCTGCGACTGACCGCTGCAAGCGTTGTCTCGAAGAAATCGCGCGGCCCAATCTGCGCTCTTCAATTCGTTGTCCCTGCCTAGCGGTTTGTAAATCGCGTCGTGAAACCAGATTGCGCACTCGAGCTCCGCCGGTTTGCCCGCGGTCTGGCGATGCCTCTCGAAAAGTTCCAGGCAGGCGTCAATGTGCGTCGAGGTGTGATAGTGCCTGTGGCTTTCTGCATACGCGCTCGTCAACTCTTCAAACGTCGACAGATTTGTGCCGATGGACAGACCGTCCATCAGTTTTAGCCAGGAGTTCTTGTTCACTACCTGGCCCTCGGAGCATCGTCGCGACGCAGTCCCAGGGCCTGAAGCAGGTTCTTGCCAGCCAGAACAAAATACAACCAGGCCTTTCGCCAACGGTTTCCCAGGAGAACGATGTGGACGTGCCAACCCTTCTCCCGCCGCGCGCTGTACCCACTATAGACCAGTCCATACGCCTCGGGATCATCGACATACTCGCGGGCCAGCTGCTTGGCGCGTCCAACGCCAACGGAGATCATTTCAGATACCTCCCCGGCTGTCGGTTCGCCCTGTGACCTTGGGAAGGCGAGAAGGTAGTAGTGAGGAATCCACGCATCGCGGATCCTGACCAGTTCGCACGACTTGCCGGTGGACAGAGAGATCGGTTCTCGAAACGTCTCGTTTTCATTCTGCATCGCTCCGAGTATCGCAACACCGTGTTAGCGCATCAATTGTCGACCCGCTTCGATGCAGGAATGCGACACACTTCACAAATTCGATGCGCAAGACTGTCAAACCCGGGCCGCCTGCCGATCACTTCACCAATACGGCAACTGTATGTCCTGGGCGGTCCGATGCAAAAAGACTCAGCCTATTCGGCGCAACTCAAGAAGGGCTTTCAAGTACTGTCGTTCGAGCCGGACCTCGAGCGGGAGTTCAGGCAGTTTCACCTGCAATCCGTTCGTGGCCGTGTGATTACTTGCCTGCTCATTGCCATTCTGTTCAGTCTCTGGGCAGTGTTCGCCAGCCGATCGGGCACGACACCATCACCTGACCTCGACCTGGCGGCCAATCTCCGCCGATGGGTAATTCGCCCGCTCAGCCTTGTACTTATTGTCACGGCACTGACGCCCTGGTTGTACAAAAGACTGTGGCTTCCTCTGGCTCCGGTTGTCCTTGGAATGAGCGGCGTCGTTTCGGCATATAGCTCCGCCGGAGTGGTGGCCGACGGTAACTATCACGCGTTTGTCCTCATGATTTCAGGCCTGCTCGGGATATTGCTGCTGCTCGGGTTTTTGTTCTGGCAAGTCGTCACGCTTGGACTCGTTGTCGCCGGAAGCTACGTCTTCTTCCTTGCGGAAAGGAATGTCGCGATTTCGGTGCTGGGTTTCGAGGCGGCGGTCCTCGGCGCTATGTATCTGCTCGCGCTCGTCTTCTCGTACAACCTCGAAAAGAGCGTACGAACGACGTTCCTGCAAATGCGCATACTCGAAGACCTCGGTCGGCTCGACAGCATGACCGGGCTGTGTAACCGGGGCGTCTTCGACGAGTCGCTCGAAGCGCTCTGGAAGCAGGCCATTCGGGACAAGAAACCGCTGGGCCTGTTGCTCATCGATGTCGATCATTTCAAAAACTACAATGATGCCTACGGCCATCAGGCCGGCGATCGCTGCTTGGGACAGGTTGCGGACATACTCAAGAACAGCGTCAATCGACCGCTGGATATTGCCGCACGAGTGGGTGGTGAGGAGTTCGCTCTGCTGTGTTACGCAAGCAGTTCGGAATACATCCGGGCACTCGGTGAGCAAATACGAACCCGGGTTCGCGATTTGAACGTCCCGCATCGAGCGTCCGAAGTTGCAACCTGTGTGACCGTGAGCGTTGGCGCCGTTCTCGTTGAGCCGAACGTCGGGCGCAGCACCGAGAGTTTTGTGCAGTTTGCGGATCAGGCGCTGTACGACGCCAAGAGTGCCGGCAGAGACAGAGTGGTGTTTCGCGACAACGAATACGCTGCTGTCGTTACGGGCGCGTTCAAGATGTAAAGACCACAAATCGTTCGAGCAGACATGCGACAACGAGCAGGAATCTGAGCGTGCCCGTAGCGGCTCACTAAAGCAATTGGCCAGGTGGTCGATACTTTTCCTAATAGTCGATTTGTCTTAATGCGCTTCGGTGCTTTGGGCGAAACGGCCGAGGTCCGCAACATACGGAGAAGCACGGTGAATGATCGGTTCTGTAAGGCCTGCCGCCTGGTTGTGCTCGCGCTGGCGCCGCTCGTCGCGATGGTTTCGACGGCCAACGCGGCCACCGATCTCACGTTCACGGATCCGCCGGTCATTGTCGACGGCAACGGCGTCGATACCGGTTCCGTAGGCACCACGGCCACCTGGACTAACGTCGGCACGCTGAATGGCACGGGCATCGATCTGGTGATCGAGGTGCTGAGCAACAACCGCACCGGCGACAGCATGCGATTTACGACCGACGGGGACGATGCTGCCGTCTGGCTCGACGGTACGTCCGGCCAGGTCGTCGAGCTCGACTACAACTTCTTCGAAACCGGCACGAGCACACCGCTGGTCATCATTCCGGAAGGGCTATTCCAGGATCTCGACTCCAATGGCGGCGGAACGGCAACGCTCGAGATCGTTCGGGTGCTGACCTCGCAGATCGCGAGCTACACTGTCGAGGCTGATGGGCTCGGTTCTGACCTGACCGTAACGACGCTCGACAACGGCACGCCCGGAGATACGTCCGACGACGAGTTCGAAGTGACCTCGGGAGCAAACGGCGATCCCGGCGATACGAACATCTCGATCGAGTTCGACTTTCAGCCTTTGTCGTCGATTCGGGTGCGGCTGGAGACCGCCAACGGCGGCTCCGGGCGGCGTTACTCCTTCGACGGCAACGCCGAAAACTTCTTTACGACGCCCGGCCAGAATCCGCAGGACGTAACGCCTCCGGCAACGCCGACCGTGGCTTTGCTGACGACAAACGACGCCACGCCCACTCTGACCGGTACGGCCGAGGCTTTTTCGACGGTGACCGTTACGGTTGGCGGAGCGACGTTCGAAGTCGTCGCTGAAGTCGACGCAACGTGGTCACTCGATACCGGGACCGTAGTCCCAGAGAGCGGAGTATTCAGTCCCAATATCGACGGCAGCGCAGCCAACGAGGTTGCGGTCACGAGTACGGATGCGGCCGGCAACAGCACGGCCGATGCTACCGCCAATGAACTCGTCATCGACGCGACGGCGCCTGTTGTTGCGATCAACGCGGCCGGTATCGTCAACGCGGCCAACGAGGACAGCTACACGGCGAGCGGCAGCTGCACCAACGGCGACGGCGCCGTGACGGTATCGATCGCGGGCGCGAGTCCGGGTTCCCTGATGCCGGCCTGCACGGGCGGCACCTGGGCCACGCCGGGCTTCGATGTTTCGGCAGTGGCAGACGGCACCAACGTGGTCGTCATCGACGCAAGCCAGACCGACTCGTTCGGCAACACCGGCAATGCGGTGACCGTCACTGCTGACAAGGATTCGACGCCGCCCGGGACGCCGACGGTCGATGCCCAGGTAACCAACGACACGACCCCGGTGATTACGGGTAGCGCGGACGCGGGCGCAACAGTGAGCGTGTCCGTTGGCGGGGCTGTGTATACCGTCAACGCTGACGGCTCCGGGTCATGGACGCTGGACACCGGGGTCGCAATACCGGATAGCGGCAGCTTCAACCCGAATACCAACGGCGCCAATACGGTCACCGCAACCGTGACGGACGCCGCGGGCAACAGCAGTACCGACGTCACGAGCAACGAACTGGTCATCGACACGACGCCGCCGGCCGCGCCGACAGTCGATACGCTCACGACCAATGACGCAACTCCGGCTATCAGCGGTACCGCAGAGGCTGGCTCGAGCAACACGGTTGTCTTCGGTGGCGCAACGTACACGGTTGTCGCGGACGGACTCGGCGTCTGGACGCTGGATACCGGCGCGGCGATCCCGGATTCCGGTGTGTTCAACCCCAACGTCAACGGCGTCAATGAGGTTGGCGTCACGAGCAGCGACGCCGCGGGCAATATTGCCAACGACGCCAGCAGCAACGAGATTACTATCGACACTTCCGCGCCGGCCGTAACGATCACGAGCGCGCCAACCGCCAACTCGACCACCGAGCTGGCCTACGTGATCGGTGGCAGCTGCGACGCGGCTGAAGGCGACGTCACCGTGAGTATCACCGGCGCCGCGCCGGCCGGACAGGTTGTGAGCTGCACGGCGGGCAACTGGGTGGCGACGTTCAATACCGGCGCAATCGCAGACGGCGACGACGTGCTGCAAATTACCGCAAGCCAGACGGATGCTGTCGGCAACGTCGGCAACGCCGCCCAGCTGTCCGACAAGGACACAGTTGCACCGGCAATTGCCATCAGCAACGACGGCAGCGGCGGTGACGGTATCGTCAACGTGGCCGAACAGGGTGCCGTTGTCGTCAACGGTACGACCGACGCGGAAGACGGCCAGATCGTCACCGTGACTTTCAGCGATGGCTTCAACCCGGCCGTTGTCGTTACCGGCACGGCAAGCGGCGGCACGTGGACGGCTTCGGCAGCCAACGTATCCGGGCTCAACGAGGGTTCGATTTCGATCGAGGCGGACGTCGACGACGCGGCGGGTAATGCCGCAACGACAGCCATCGACGGGTTTGTGCTCGACTCCGGTCTGCCGGACCTGAGCGTCGATCCGATCGGCACGACAAACAGTAGTTTTCCGACGTTCAGCGGCACGACGGATCAGCCCGTGGGCCGCGTCGTGACCGTGCGTGACGACCTCGGTGCTGTCGTCTGCACGGCAAATACCGTTGCTGGATCACCGGATAACGCCTGGTCCTGCGGCCCCGCGACGGCGATTCCGGTTGGCGCCTACACCTACACGGCCGAAGTGGATGACGGCGCCGGCAACGAACGTGTCGTCAATATCGACTTCACGATCGACCTCGACAGCGATGACGACGGTATTCCGGACGCGGTCGAAGGTATTGGTGATACCGACGGCGACGGTATCCCCGACTTCATGGATACGGATTCGGACAACGACGGCATTCCCGATAGCGAGGAAGAGCGTCGGATTCCGCCGCTGAGCGGTGTGGACACGGACGGCGACGGCATCGACGACGCACTCGACGTCGACCAGACCGGCGGCGCTGACCAGAACGGCGATGGCGTCGACGATGCGCTGGCGCCATCGGATCTCGACGGCGACGGCGTTCCCGATCATCTCGACGCGGATACCGACGCTGACGGTATTGCCGACATTATCGAAGGCAACGGCGACACGGACGGCGACGGTACGCCCGACTACCGCGACAGCGACAGCGATAACGACGGCATCCCGGACATGCTCGAAGACGACATGTCCCCGCCGCTAGCCGGCAGCGACGCTGACGCCGACGGCATCGACGACGCCCTGGACGTCGACGCAACCGGCGGTACCGATGCCAACAACGACGGTATCGACGATCTCCGAGCGCCGACCGATAGCGACGGCGACGGGATTGCCGATTACCGCGATCGCGACAGCGACAACGACCGGATTCCCGATGCCGTCGAAGCCAATGACGTGCCGGGCGGCCCGGGTCTGGATACCGATGGCGACGGCGTGGCCGACTATCGCGATCCGGACTCCGACGACGACGGCATTTCCGATCTCGCCGAAGGCCGCACCAGCGGTAACGACGCGGACAGTGACGGTATCGACGACAGCTTCGACGTCGATCAGACCGGCGGCGTCGACGCTGACACTGACGGCGTCGACGATGCCGTGTTCGCAGCGGACTTCGATGGCGACGCTGTGCCGAACTACCTCGATCTGGACAGCGATAACGACGCTGTTCTGGACGTCATCGAAGGTGGCCTGACCGACGACGACAACGACGGCCTGGTCGACGACGGTGCACTCACGGATACGCCGCCGAATACCGATGGCGTGAACGGGCCGGACTTCATCGACGTCGACAGCAACAACGACGGAACCAACGACATCGACGGTACCGATTCCGCCGGCCTGGACGGTGACGGCGACGGACAGATCGACGCGGGTAGTGCTGCGGACTCGGACGGTGACGGTATTCCGGACGTGATCGACGACGATCCGACCCGCCACGGCTCGCGCAACGATTCCGACGGCGACGGCGTGCCGGACGTGACCGACCTCGATGACGACAACGACGGCATTCCCGATGTGCAGGAGACCGACAACGGCGCGGATGTCGATACCGATATGGACGGCATTGTCGATCGCCTCGATCTGGACACGGATAACGACGGTCTGCCCGACAGCATCGAAGGTGTGGGCAACGACAGCCTCGATGCCGACGGCGATGGTGTGCTGGACAATCTGACCGACAGCAACGGCGACGGTCTTGCTGACCAGGTGCCAACGAGCATGATCCCGGTCGATACCGACGGTGATGGTGTTGCCGATTTCCGCGATCGTGACAGCGATGGTGACGGCGTGACCGACCTTACGGAGTCCGGCGGCGACGATACGATCGACGCCGACGGTGACGGCCGGATCGACGACACGACGGACAACGACGGTGACGGCCTCGCCGACAGCGTCGACCCCGATGCGTTGCCGGACAGCGGCACGCCGCTCACGCCTCCCGATACCGACGGTGACGGAATGACCGACCAGATCGACCCGGACAGCGACAATGACGGCATTCCGGACGGCGACGAAGACGGCGACTTCGACAACGACGGCACCAACGATCGTCTGCAGAGCGACGGGCCGCTGGAAACCGCCGTGAACGGGACCGGTTCGGTATCCTGGCTGCTGCTGGTCATGCTGGCGGGAATTCTGCTCCTGCGGACTCCGAGGACACCGCGTTTCACGCTGCCGGTCCTTGCGGCCCTCTTGTTTGTCCCCACCGCCCCAGCGACCGCTGACGACAGTGAAGAGCTGCCGTGGCACGTCGGCGTTGGTTTCGGCATGTCGGTCGTCGATCCGGAGGGTGAGTCCAACGGCTGGCGCACCGTCGACGATTCGAGCAACGGCTTCAAGGCCCGCATTGGCTACCGGCTCAAACCGAAATGGTACGCGGAAATCAGCTACGTCGACGCAGGCGCGGCGGAGATCGGCAATCTGAACCCGGCCATTACGGATGTTGCGGAGATCGACTATTCCATCCCGGCGGCTTTTGTCGGCTACATGCTGCGAGAGCCCGACCGCGCCTGGAACGTTCACGTCAAGCTTGGCGTCTCCGTGATCGGCAATTCGTCGAACGATTCGCGTGTTCGCTACGACGAGCAGAGTTCTGCACAGGTTGCGCTCGGCATCGTCGCTCAGTGGAACGTCACTTCACGCTGGTTCGTTGCGCTCGAACACGATCAGTACGACCGCGATGCGAGCTTCACGAGCCTGAATCTCGGGCGGCGGTTCGAGTTCTGATCAAGACCCGTCGGGCGACCTGTCGAGAGTACCTGGACGCAGTACCTAAAGCATTTCGGACCGTGGCCGATAGCTTGTATTGATAGCCTATTAGTCATAATCCGATTCAGAGCAATGGAACAGCAACGCGGGCCGCAGGCCGACATTCCCGAAACGCGCACGAGCCCAAGGATGCGGCTTGGAGCGCGCGACACACTTCGTGTGCTGGCGCCGTACGTCAAACGCAATTTCCTGAGCCAGCTCGAGGGCATCTGGTTCATTGTCGCCTACTTGGCCGTTTTCCAGATCCTCGTCCTACAGCTGCCTATCGTGTACGCGGGAATGATTGCGGCCGGCATACTCGTCGTGGCGTTTGGTCTCATGTTCTTCATGGAAGGCCTGCGTCTGGGCCTGATGCCCCTGGGCGAAGTCATCGGCAGCATCCTGCCGAAATCCAGCCGCATGCCCCTGATATTGCTGTTCGCCTTCTTGCTGGGTGTTGGAGCAACCTTTGCGGAGCCGGCCATTGCGGTTCTCAAAGCCGCTGGCAGCACGCTCGAGCCGAATACGTCTCCGCTGCTCTACAGCATGCTCAACGACTTTTCCGGCCAGCTGGTTGCCGCGGTTGGCGTCGGTGTCGGACTTGCTGTACTGCTCGGTGTGCTGCGGTTTTTCTACGCGTGGCCGCTCAAGTACCTGGCGATACCGTCAGTAGGGCTGCTGCTGACACTGTCCGTGATCTACAGCCGGATCCCTGAACTCAACGACGTCCTCGGCCTGGCGTGGGACTGCGGAGCCGTCACCACCGGGCCCGTGACGGTGCCGCTCGTACTTGCGCTGGGTATAGGCGTCTGCCGCGTGGTCAGCAGTGGTTCCGGCGGAGGCGGACACTCGGGCTTCGGCATCGTCACGCTGGCTTCGCTGTTTCCGATTCTCGCCGTGTTGTTGCTCGCGGCTTTCCACTACGCCAAGGCCGACTACTACGGTGCGGCCAACTACCGAGGTGAGGTCGTAGCCGTCGAAGCGCAGGCTGCTGCCGAGCCGCAGAGCGACGAGGTTGCCGTACGCGGCAGCGAACCTATTTCGGCAGCCGAGTTCGCCGGCTTCGTCGAATCCGGCGAGGTTCCCGAGGGCTACGAGATCAACTATTCCGGCGGTAAGCCCGAGCTGCGTGACGGCCAGATTGTCATCGCCAATCCCGAAGTTGTCATTAGCAAACAGCATCAGCGCGGCTTCTCTCTGTTCAGCAGCGAGGTGTGGGACAGCAGCAAGGAACTGTCGAAAGAAATGGGCAAGGCGTTGATGGATGCGATTCGGGCCATCATTCCGCTGTGTCTTTTCCTCTACGTCGTGCTGCGGCTGCTTGGTCAGAATCTCGGTAAAGATTCCGACATTGGCGTCGGCGTGACGTTTGCCGTAGTGGGCATGGCGTTGTTCGGGCTGGGCATTGCGCTGGGCCTGACCCCGCTCGGCAGCCAGCTCGGCAGCAACACGCCACTGGCGTTCGCGGCGATTGTGCCGTGGGGATCGAGCTACGCCGAAGGACCGCTTCTGAGCGTCGGCGCCGGCAAGCTCCTGGCCGTCGGTTTCGCATTTTTCTTAGGATACGGTGCCACGCTCGCTGAACCCGCGCTCAACGCGCTGGGCAACACGGTCGAGAAGATTACCGCAGGTGCGTTTCGCAAGCGGCTCCTGATGCAGAGCGTCGCGTTCGGCGTCGGCTGCGGCATTGCGGCCGGTGTCGTGAAGATGGCGTTTGGTCTGTCACTGATTTCATTGCTCGTGCCCGCGTACCTGCTCGTGCTGGTGCTGACGTGGCTCTCACCGAACAGCTTCGTCAATTTCAGCTGGGACAGTGCCGGTGTAACGACCGGGCCCATTACGGTGCCGCTCGTGCTGGCTATGGGGCTGGGAATCGGGGCAAACGTGCCGGGTGTATCGGACGGCTTCGGAATCCTGGCGCTGGCGTCGGTCGGTCCGATCCTGTCGGTGCTGGCCGTCGGGCTCTACACGCAAAAGATGCAGCGCGCAGAGCGTCAGGAAGAGCTCGAGACGGAAGATGTTGCGGAACCCGCTGATACCGAGGCACCGGTCTAATGTTCAGGAACAACAAAGCGTATTCGATCGTTACCGCGATCCTGCCCAACGCCACTGCGGCGCGGGTCATCGAGGGCACCGTCGAGGCCAGCGGCGGTACGGCACTGGCCTGGAAGGCGCGCGGCACCCTGCTTCGGGACCATTGGCTGTCCCGCTGGATGCCGCCGATCGGACCGGTGAAGACCGTCCTGCAAATGGTTGTACCGCAGTCGCAGGTCGACGGTATCGTTGCCGCGACGATGGAGTCCGGGCGGCTCCATCAGCAGGCGACCGGCGCCGTCTTCAGCACACCCTGTGATCACGCCTACGTCGGGTCCGAGTTCCATGCCTGGCCTGAAGGCAACGAGTCCGCCGCCGGGAAGCACGCGGTGAGCGAGTCGCTCAGCGTAATTCTTTGCAGCGTCGGGCAGGCGTACAGCGATCGCGTTGCGCGAGCCGCCGTGGAGGCAGGTGCGCACGGACCCATTGTCTACTTTACGGAAGGCCGGGGCCTTCGTGATCGCGTCGGCTGGTTACGCATCGCCAAAGAACAGCTTCAGGAAGTTCAGATGGTGGTTGCTGACGAGGAACAGGTCGACGATGTCTTCGACGCAATGGCCAAAGCGGGTGGTTTCAGCAAGCCCGGCCGCGGCCTGATGTATCGAATGAACATCGACAAGGGCATGTTCAATTTGCCGAGCAGCTTCGTCAAACACCGCCACGAAGCCAACATGCACCAGATCATCAAGGCGATCGATCACCTGAGCGGCCATACGCACTGGCGCGATCAGTCTGTCTTTGCCCTTGGCGATCAGGGCCGTATTGTTGGCGTCGACGGGTTTTCAGGGCAGGCCTCCGCATCGCTGGACCGTGTTGCGCTGACCGGTATCGTCAGGCGCGAGCAGATGGAGCGTTTGACCGACCTGATCATCGACTCGGGCGCGACGGGCCTCAACATGACCTTCGGGCGTTTCGTCGGCGAAGAACACGCTGAGACGTCCGGCGTGCGAATTCACGACGAACACTGCATTGTCCGATCGATCATTCCACCGACAGTGGCCGCGCAGATCTGTGCCGTTGTGGACGATACGGCGGAAGACCTGGGGATCAGGGATCTATGCCTGCTCGTGAACCCGATACAGCGGACGGCGACTTACGTGCCCGGCGGCGTCGATCATCGCACACAGGACACGCAGGAAGCCGCCTGAGAAATCTCCGCCGGCCGGGCTGACTCGAGCAGCATGCGTCTACGGATACGCGACCGTCCGGCTGTAACAAACCAGGTCGTCGCCGAGCACGAGGATGCCGTCGCCAAACTCGAACATCGCAGAGAGGGCGTTGATATCGCACTCCCAGGGCCGCGCGTCCACCTGAGCCTTCGACGTCAAATCGTATACCCGGGTGGTATCGTCAGCGACGTCGGCAACAAACAGAGACGTGCCGTCCTGGCTGACGAGTGGCCGGCCGGCCGGGAACAGGCCAACCTGAGTCAACGTGCTCGTATCGAGTACCTGCCCGGACCCGAGGTAGATCCTCGTGCCGTCCGGACTCAGTGCCTTCAGCTCAGTGCCGCTGACCGAACCGTGATCGTCCTCCGCGACGATGGGCAGGTTGGCCTGCGTCGCGTCCAGTCTGTAGAGCGAATTCGGCGAGAAACCTTCGCTTACGTACACTGCCGTCTGGTCCGGGCTCACGAGGAAGCTCGGTGCAGCACGGATGATGCGATCGGACGCCACTCGCGTCGCGGCGTTGCCGAGGTCGCGCCGCACCTCCACGATGTAGCCGAAACCGTTGCTGCTCGGGTTTGTCGACACCACCACGCGATCGTTGGACACCTCCGCCACGTCCCACGTCCGGTCGTCGTCGAGTTCGACCGATATGTCGATCGTTTCGACGTTGCCTGTCGTCGAATCGACAACGGCAAGGTCCCCAACGGAATTCAATGCCGCATAGATTGTCGTTCCGTCACCGGCAAGGTCGATACCGCGCGGCTGCGCGGGCAGGCTGAAGCTGTCGGTGATGACCGCTTCGTCGAGGTCGATCTCGGCGACGCTGTTGAGGCTGGGGATCGAAACAAAAACGCGATTACCCGTGGCGTCGAACTCCATGTCGTGACCAATGCCGGCGAGTTCGATACGCACGGCATCCGTACACAGGTCCGCGGTCACACCTACACCGGTTGCGACAAGGTCATCCAGAGCCGAACAAAGGATGCGTGTATTGCCGCTCAGGTTTACCGTGTCGAGCGGTGCAATACTGAACAGCGGCGCTATGTCGGACACGGTTGCATTCGCGACCGACAGCGACCGCAGTGCCGGCAATGAAGTCAGCGGCTGCAGGTCGCTCACGCCGCTATTGGAAAGGTTCAGGGTTTGCAGGTTCGAAAGCCGCTCGATGCCGTCCAGCCCGAGTATGCTCCTCGGCGTGGTGCTGCAGTCGAGTTCGGTAAATTCATCAGGCTGCGTGTAGCCGGCCGCCGTCGCGGCGTTGATGACACACTCCTCCAGCGCAAGGTCCGGGAAGCGCAACGCCGAGAACGGGTCCGGTGGAACGGACCTGGAGCGGCTGCCGTAAATGCACAGCTCGCTGGATTGCAGCAGCGCAAAACTGTTGTCATCACCCAACGCGCTGATTTTCGACGTCTGCGAAGCATTGCACTGCGTCGCGATCGAGCCCGTCTGCGTCAGCGTATCGAAATCGAACGCCTCTATCATGCCGTTTGAACCCGCGACGAACAGCGTGTTCGTCACGTTGGATGCTGCCGACGGCCCTGGAGATACGCGACCCTCTTCGATGAACGAAGCGGTCCGCAAGACCTGGCCGCTACCCAGGGCAATGCGGGTGCCTGTGCCGTTCAGCGCAAGATTGTCCGTGCCGCCCACCGAGCCGTGATCGTCTTCGAGGATGATCGGCGCGTCCGGATCGAGCATGCTGAGCTTGAACAGCGAGTTCGGCGAGAAGCCGGCGCCGACGTATACGAACTGCTCGTCCGGCGAGCGCGCAAGCACCGGACGGGCGCGGATGATCCTGTCGTTGGCCGCGCGGGTTACGAGGTTACCCTGGTCGAGCCGTACCTGCGCTATGTACGAAAACGCGCCCGACGATCCGTTCGTCGAGACGAACAGCCGGTCCGGCGCACCCTCGACAACGTCGTAAGTCTTGGCATCACCGCTGACGTTGCCAAGATCGATAGTCGTTACGCTGCGCTGCTCGATGTCCACGACGGCAACGGCGTTGCTGCCGTTCAGCGCCGCGAACAATCGCGTTCCGTCGATGCTCAGATCGATTCCGTTCGGCGATCCGGGCAGCAGGAGTCGATCGACGATCCGGCGCTGATCGAGCGAGATGACCGCAAGCTCGTTGCGTTCGGGTAACGACACGTACAGCTGGTTGCGCACGGCGTCGAAGACCGTTTCAAAGCCGTTTGCGCCGAGATCGAGCCGGTCGCTGCCGAGGCAAATATCGTCGACGAGCAGCGACACCCCTTCCTCGAGTCGTGTGGCGAGTTCGTCGACCTCACCGCAGGGCAGCGAGGCGTTGCCCGACAGATCGAGGAACGCCAGCGAGTCGAGCGCCAGCAGTGGCCGTAGCGAGGTCAGCGTGTTGCCGGCAAGGTTGAGCGTCGTCAGGTTGGGGAAAACGTCGAGGCCGGTAACGTCCGAGACGCCGGCGCAGCTGAGCGTCGTGAGTTCCGGCGTCTCGACGAGGTTGCCCTGAGCGGCAGCATCGCTGACGCATTGCGCAAGCGTTGCGTCGTCGAAAGTCAGGTCCGCAATGTTCGGGTACGGCGTAATACGGATTTCGACGCGATCGGTCCGAACCTCGCCCGTCGTGAATTCGACCCTGAGCTCGAAGATGGCCGTTGCGGTTTCGTCGAGGCTCGGGAGTTCGACCATCGGCGCGAAGGTATCGCCGTTGGTAATCACCGTGGCCGGGCCCGAGAGTTGTGACCAGCCGATCGTGGCAACGTCGTTCGGGCTGCTGGTCGAGCCGGAGAGCGTCACCACGTCGCGCTCGTTGGCAACGACGTTGGCACCTGCCTCGACCTGCATGCCCACGAGAAGCAGCTGGACATCCAGCCGGGTAACGGCACGGAAGTAATCGCCGGAAGTGCTGTAGATCCCGACGAACACCTGGTACAACCCGTTCGGGGATGCCGCCAACAGTGTCGTGTCGATCTCGACCTGCACGGCGGGCTGGCCGCCCGCGAGTCTGCGCGTCGCGGTTAGCCAGGGGCTCGTGACGTCGGGGGGCAGCAGCGTGACGACGTCGAAGTCGTCGATCCCTAGCGGTGCGCCCGTGTTTGTTCGCACATCCAGGACCAGAATCTGCGGGATCCCGACGAGCGAATCGTTCACAAATACGGATTCCGCGAGCCCGGAACCGAGCAACAGCCGAGGAGCCAACAGGTAAGAATCGAGGGTGCTGTCGGCTACATTGTCGAGGCCGTTCGGCGCAAGCAGTTCGTTCATTGCGAGCACGACGGGATCGCCGGAGACGAAAGTCTCGGCGACCTGCGTGAAGAAAACGCTCAGAAAAGATTCCTGGCTGGGGTCCGCGAAAGTCGACGGAGGATTCGAGACCGGGATCGTGGGTGCTGAGGTTGCGATCGCGGCGCCGATTGAGCTTACGAACTCGCCCGTCGAGTCCGTGCCGTTCGAGAGACCCATCAGTGCGCTGTTGAACAGAGACAGCAGCAGGCTGAGTGCGTCGTCGGCGCCTCCCGGTGCCGGTGGATTCTGTATGTCGAAAAGTTCGACGGCCGACAGGTTCTGCGGCAGGCCGTTCGCGAAGGTATCAAGCTGAGTGCCGATCGCAAAATTGATCGCTTGCCGAATATCCGCATCGGCCTGGTTGACGTTCGCGGTGGAGAGGCCGCCGAGTGCGTCCATACGTTCGGTCACGAAGTTCGACAACATGCTGACCGACACGAAGTCGCCGTCTACCGCAGTGGGCAGCGCTGCCTCGAGTTCCGCGTCGTAAGGGAGGCTGCTGCCGTACACACTGATCGTTCCGTCAAATGCACAGCCGAGCCGGAAATCGCAGGTCCACCGAGAGCTTGCGTTGCCCGTTACGGTGACGCGCAGCGGGCCGTTGTACGAGCCCGAGTATTCGATTGGCCCGAAACTTCCGTCCGCCGCCGTCGTGCCGGATCCGAGCGTGCCGCTGTCGCCGACAATCTGTACGTCGGCGCCGGAGACGGGACCGAGCATCACAACGCCGCTTAGTGTTTTGGGTGGCGGTGGAGGCGGAGGTGGTGAAGTACTGCCGCCGTCGCCTCCTCCTCCACCTCCACAGGCTGACAGCAAGAAGCACAGGGTGAACGTACCGCCCAGATTGAAATTCCGGAAACGTTTGCGCATTGCCTCTCCCACGCGCTTTTTCTTATTTGATGTTTTGCGGAGTATTGCCGAGTGCGACAATCAATACAAATCGTACTTTCCGTAGGGTTACCGAGTTATTGCGAGTTGCATTAACGTCACTGATCATGCAACTGATTAGCCTTATGTAAACGCGATATAGTTGAGCGAATGGTCTAAAACCATTGAGGTGACAGCACCGCGGACAGCATGGGCAGCCAGTGCCAGAACTTCCCGACATAACGGTTTACATCGACGCGCTTCGCACCCGCCTCGAGGGTCGTACGCTCGAACGTGCGCAGATCTCGAGCCCGTTCCTGCTGCGTACGGCGTCACCGCCGATCGAGGTTGCCGTGGGTCATAGCGTCACGGGATTCGAACGCCTGGGCAAGCGGATTGCGCTGGGCTTCGATAACGACATCTGGTGGGTGTTGCACCTGATGATTGCCGGCCGTCTGCACTGGCGCGAAGACGCTCCCAAACGACCATCACGAACAACGCTGGCCGTATTTACGTTCGACAGCGGTGTGCTGACGTTGACTGAAGCGGGAACGAAGAAACGCGCGTCCCTGCATGTCGCCGAAGGCGCATCCGCCATGCGCAGCATGAATCCGGGCGGGCTCGAGGTCATGGACGCGGACCTCGAGTCGTTCAGCAACGTGTTTACCGCACGCAATCACACGCTCAAACGCGCGTTGACCGATCCGCGGATCCTGAGCGGTATCGGCAATGCCTACTCGGACGAAATTCTGCACCGCGCGGGTCTGTCACCCGTCAAGCTGACGCAATCGCTCGACCCGCAGGAACTCGCCACCCTGTACACCGCCGTGCGCGACGTTCTCGGTGAATGGACGGAAAGACTGCGGCAGGAGAGTAGCCAGAAGTTCCCAGAGAAAGTCACGGCCTTTCGGCCCGAGATGGCCGTGCACGGCCGCTACGGCAAGCCGTGCCCTGTGTGTAGTTCCGAAGTGCAGCGTATTCGCTACGCAAGCAACGAGACCAATTACTGCCCACGCTGCCAGACCGGTGGCCGCCTGCTGGCCGACCGTTCACTGTCGCGTCTGCTCAAGAAAGACTGGCCGCGTTCCATCGAGGAACTCGAGAAGAGTCGCTCCAACGACGCCTGACGGAAGCGATTCCGTCAAGCCTTCGAAGCCGGTTTGACTTGAATTTGCAGTAGCGCAAAAATGCGCCATAAATAGCTATTTCACCATTTTATGATCTATTCATGGAGCATATGAATTGGACAAGTGGAACGAGTTCCGCACGGCCTACTACGTCGCCAAGCGCGGAACGGTCACGGGTGCCGCCGATGAGCTCGGCGTCCACCGGGCAACCATCATCCGTCACATTGACGCACTGGAGGAGGAGCTTGGAAGCAAGGTGTTTTTCCGCAATGCCCGGGGCTACTCACTCACCGAGGTCGGTGAAGACCTGCTGCGCGTAGCGGAAGCAACGGAAGACCAGTTCAAGCAGTTCATTGGCCGGTCCAACGCCCGAACGCGGGGAGTTTCGGGTGAGCTTGTCGTGTCGACGATTGCGGTCTTCTGCGGTTCGATTTCCAGAGCGTTGAATCACTATGCGGGGCAAAACCCCGATTCGACCGTGCGCTGCATTCTGGACGCCGCGATCGCCAAGCTCGAATACGGAGAGGCACACGTGGCGATCCGGGGCGGCCGGAAGCCGAACGATCCCGATAACGTCGTCATACGGATGCGCCCGCTGGAATCGGGACTCTACGCACACGAGAGCTATGTGCAGAAACACGGCAAGCCCAGGGGAGTCGACGAGTTCGGGGATCACGCGTTCATCGGCATCATGAACTCGGGGACCGCGGCCGCGCCGTACGCCTGGCTGGAAAAACGTGTCCCCGATTTGCAGTACCGGTTTCTGAGCCCGCATTTTCACAGCCGCGTCCACGCTCTGATGGCTGGCATCGGCATTGCGTTCCTGCCTGTGGAAGAGGCCGATAGGCGGTCCGATCTCGTTGAGATCATGCCGCCGAGCCGTGTCTGGCGTACGAAAATGTGGGTCGTTACACACGGGGCTACCCACCGCACTCCGAAGGTGCAGTCATTCCTTCAGAGTCTTCGCGAAGAAGGATATCTGGCAAACAGTTGACGGGGCTGCACCGGGGTAGTGCGCCGTCTCCAAAGACTCACGATCACAGTCGCTGCACGTGTCGCCTGCCCGCACAGCGGGTGTGCACAAATCACTCTTAACGCCGGTCGGGACTTTCCGCTACCGTTGCCCGCACATCAGGCTTTCGTCCTGGTGATCTTTCAATCGAAGCAAGCAGGTCGGCAGGTTACCCGCCGAGCTAACCGTGTGCCTCGGGTATGGCTCAATCGAAGGGGTAAAGAATGAAAAAGCAAGCAGTTGCCATCGCACTTCTGGCCATCACAGGAGCTGTCCTCATCGGGTTCTTCGACGCCCGGGCTCAATCCGGCGACATCAAAGCGCAGGCTGACGAGCTGGACACCGGCATGGGATGGAACGTCTATTTCTACGTTACGAGGCCCGTGAACTCATTCGAAGAAGTTGTGGATGTGTTGCCCGCGCACATGGAGTTCATCCACGAAATCGAGCGCGCGGACGTCATGGTCATGGGCGGACAAACGACAAAACAGGGAGACGACTTTGCGGGTGGCAATGGCCTGGTCGTCATTCGGGCCAACTCTTTCGAAGAGGCCAAAGAGATTGCGGACGCCGACCCGATGCACAAGACCGGCGTGCGCGAATACGAGTTGTACCAGTGGGCGATCAACGAAGGGGAGTTGACGATCCGGCTCAACATGTCCGATCAGTCTTTTGTCATTCGCTGACGGACAGCATTCCTGCAACGACATCTACTTCCACAACACCGGGGATACTCTCGTGAAAATGACCACTCGCACACTGACACTGACGTTTTCCCTGTTTCTTTTCGGTTGCGGCGCCGACACGTCGATTGCCGCCCAGGATCAATCCGAACTGCCTGCTGCGATGACAGCCCTCGAGTTCGGGCCCGACGCCACGCTGTTTGTCGCCGATCCCGTTCGCAACGCCATACACGCGATTGACGTTTCCGACGCGCTGGACGGCCGCACGGTGGCGGAACCTCTCGCCTTCAACCTGACGGACTTCGGCAAACAGCTGGCCGCGGAGCTCAAGGTCGATCAGGCCAGTCTGAGCTACTACGACATTGCCGTGCACGCGCCGAGCCAGGTCGCGTTTCTGTCCCTGAGCGTGCAGTCGAGCAGCGGCGAGCAACCGTATCTCGCCAGCGTTACGCTCAACGGTGATCTGGAGATTCTCGACCTCGACCACGCAAAGCGGTCAATGACCCCGCTCGCGGCACCTCCGGATGCCGGCATTACGTTCATGCGCGACGTCCCGGCAAGTGCGCTCGTAGTGACTGATCTGGACTACTCCGATGGTGTGCTCTACGTGTCCGGCCTGTCGACCGGCGAGTTTGCCTCGACGCTCCGGCAGATTCCGTATCCATTCGGAGACGAGGCGGCCAGGACATCCATCGAAATGTTCCACACAGCGCACGGGCAGCAAGAGACCCGAGCGCCGATACGCGCCATGACGCTGGTCGATATCGACGGCAAGAAAACCATCGTTGCGGCCTACACGTGCACCCCGCTCGTCACGATCGATGTCGACAAACTCGAGGATGGTGCGCATATCAAAGGCAAGACAATCGCCGAACTGGGCTACGGCAATCAGCCACTCGATATCCTCTCGTTCGACGTCTACGGCATGGACGGCAAAGCCGAGCCCCATGTGCTGGTCATCAACCGGGACATGGGCGCAAAGCTGATGTCCTTGAGCGCGGTAGCGAAATCGGATTCGGGCCCGGGGCTGAGCGCTCCTGTTGAGGGTATCGGCCTGACGGCAGGTACCGAGCACATTACCGTGCCACTGAGCGGCGTCGTGCAGGTAGCGGATCAGAATCCACAGTTCCTGCTGGCATTGAAGCGGAACCTCGAGCGTGGAACGACGGAGCTGTTGTCCTATCGGAAAGGTTCGTACATGCGTATTTCCGAGTTTCAAAGTGAATACAACTTTCCGGACTACGAATACGCGGAGGGCCAGGAATTCCTGCGCCAGTTCCAGAATCAGCTCAAGGTCGACGAGGGTTACACGGTAAGAGTGCGCGACTAGAAGACGCGAACGGTGGCAAACGCGCTTTCCACTGCGGCGTTCACGCTCCTGGCTTGTATCCTGCCGCACCTGGCCTTCGCGGAGGCTGGCGCCTCGCACGCCGGGATGGATATCGCATGTCGGGACGCGCCGCGGGTTGACGCGGTTTATCCGACATCGCAGACCGTGCCCGAGAACGTTCTGAGATTCTACGTCTATTTCACTCGAGCCATGCAGCGACACACACTGGCATCTTCCCTGCGGTTGCTGGACAGCGACAATAGCGAGGTCGAAGGTGCTCTTTATCGCGGGCGGTACGAGCTGCTGTCGGCCGACGGCAAGCGCCTTACCGTCCTGATGAATCCCGGGCGTGTGAAGACCGGACTCGATTCGCATGAGCGTCTCGGCCGAGCGCTTAGCGCCGGGGAGACGTTCACGCTCGTGATCGGCACCGAGGCACGCGATACACGCGGTTGCGCTCTCCGCGATCCGTATCAGAAGCACCTGCGGGTTGTGCCCGCGCGCCGGCAGGCTGTCGATCCCGAAGCCTGGTTGCTGAAGATCCCGAAAGCGGAGACCCGGGAAGCTATCGCCGTGGACCTCGATCGACCCTACGATCACGTGTCGCTGTATCACCGCATTCGCGTTCGCGACCGCAATGGTGCGCTAGTGCCGGGCACGATCGGCCTCGGCGAAAACGAGCGGAGCTGGTTTTTCACGCCACGAACCGCCTGGCGTGACGCCAACTACGACCTGTTTATCAACACACTCCTCGAGGATCTGGCGGGCAATCGGGTGGGACGTCCATTCGAAGTGGTCAGGCGTGAGGACACGAGCGAAGCCGTGGCCCCTGCTGAGGACGTTGCTCTCCGGTTTCGACCGGCTCCGGGAAGGGCGAATTGAGCCAGCGCTTACCCGGCAATGCGATGCGCGGGAGCTGGCCAGCGGGTTGGCTGGTTCCTTCCATTCGGGGCGTGATTGCTTCGGCCATGTTCGGCAGCGGCGCCTTGTTGTCCGCGCCGGCGCTTGCGGAGTCCGAAATCGACGAGCTTCGGGCACAACTCGAAGCGCTGACTCTTCTCGTGGAGCAGCAGGCGGAAGAGCTGCGCCAACTCAAACGGCAGCAAGAAACGACAGACCCAACAGCAGACGCAGCCGGCGGCACACAGGTTGCGGACGCGCAGCCGGTGGCAGACGGTGCTACGTCTCGCCAGCCCGTCGGCCGCTTCCCCGACGACGCCATCGTAACTGCCGGTTCTTTCGACGGTTCGCTACGAATCCCCGGCGACGACGCTTCGGTGCGGTTGGGTGGTTTTGTGCGCCTCGAGGGCAGCTACGACTTTGACAATATGGGTATCCAGGACGTGACGTCCGTCCGGACGATTCCGCTGGACGGTGCCGTCGAGGACAACACCCGGCAGGCGCGATTTCATATTCGCAACAGTCGCCTCAACGTCGACTATCGCAAGACGACGGCATTCGGGCCGCTACGCGCCTTTTTCGAGATCGACCTGTTCGGCGGTGGCGGTGAGTTCATCAACAACTACGAGCTGCGCGTGCGCCACCTCGCCGCACAGATTGGCAACGTCTACATTGGCCAGTGGTGGTCCTACTTCGACGACGTGCAGTCTATTCCGGAGACGTCGGATTTTGGCGGGCCGTTGGGCGCGCCCATATTGAGGAATCCCGGCATTCGCTGGGCCGCCGACGTTGCGCCCGGCTGGCGGCTCGGTATTGGCGTCGAGAACCCGGCCGGCGATGTCGAGGATCCGGAGGATCTGTTTGCGTCGGACGACATGCCCGACATCACCGGGTTTGCGGAAGTCTCACAATCCTGGGGTCGGCTGCGCGTGGCCGGGCTGGTTCGCCGCCTGAGTTCCACGCAAGACGACGCAACGGTGGGCGGCATCAACCTGTCCGGGCGCCTGTTGCTGCCGTCCGGATACGGAAAAGACAACATCGCTTTCCAGGCACAGCTGGGCGAGGGCTTCACGCATTATTACTCGACTTTTGCGGGTCAGGGTCTCGCGGGTTTCATCGACGCGGACGGCCGTATCGAAGCGACCGGCATTACGAGTGCCTACATCGCCTATCAGCACTGGTGGTCGGAGCAGTGGCGATCCACGGTATACGCCAGTGTGCTGGATCTCGACCACCCTTCGGGAGTGCCTGATTCGACGTTTTCGAGCGGCGAGTACTACGCAGCGAATCTGTTCTGGACGCCGCTCAGCGGGGCGACTTTCGGCGTGGAGCTCGTGCACGCGTCCCGAGAGACGGAATCCGGATCGACGGGCGACGGCACGAGGTTACAGATATCAGCGCGCGTCGACTTCTGACGGCGCGCGACCGTGAGGCTCATCGAAATCGAGCGCGGGTCCGGCGGGTACGATTCTGTGCGGGTTAACGGTCTCGTGACTGCCGTAGTAATGCCGCTTGATGTGGTCGAAGTTTACGGTCCGTTTGATCTTCGGCTGTTGATAAAGGTCACGCGTGAATGCCCACAGTGACGGATAGTCCACGAGACGCTGAAGGTTGCACTTGAAGTGACCGACGTACACTGCGTCGAACCGAACCAGGGTCGTGAACAACCGTATGTCCGCTTCCGTCAGGCTGTCGCCGGTCAGATAGCGTTGCCCGGTCAGTACACCTTCCAGCCAATCCAGGGTTTCGAACAACGGGTAAACGGCTTCTTCGTAGGCTTCCTGCGTGGTTGCAAAGCCCGCGCGGTACACGCCGTTGTTGAGCGTGTTGTAGACGCGCTCGTTAATGGCGTCGATCTCGTCGCGCAGTTCTACCGGGTAATAGTCGCCCGGCTCGGCACCCGTCTCATCAAAGGCGCTGCCAAGCATCCGCAGGATCTCCGCCGATTCGTTGTTGACGATCGTGCTGCCCGATTTGTCCCACAACACCGGCACGGTGACGCGCCCGCTGAACGCAGGATCGGCCTTCTGGTAGATCTCGTACAGGCGGTTTAGTCCGAACAAGTCGTCCCGGGTATCGACCTCGCCGTTCTCCTGGCCGAAGGTCCAGCCCTGATCCGCCATGAGCCAGTCGACCGTCGACACGGAAATCATGTCCTCCAGCCCTTTGAGCGCTCGCATGATCAACGTTCGATGCGCCCACGGACAGGCGAGGCTGACGTACAGGTGGTATCGGCCGGGTTCGGCCGCGAATCCGCCGGTACCGCTGGGTCCGGCTTTGCCGTCAGCCGTTATCCAGTTGCGGAATGCCTGTTTCTGGCGGACAAAGCGACCGCCGCTGGACTTCGTGTCGTACCAGCGATCCCGCCACTCGCCATTGACCAACATTCCCATGTGTTTTCTCCTGCTCGACGACGCGTCCGCGTCAGTCACTTTTTCGATGACGTTGGATTCAAGCCTCAGAATACGATCGGACGGCAGGTGCCGCTAGGTAGCGCGTACCCGACACGCTGTTCGGCATCCGCGAACGGCGTCGCTAGTCCATGGCCCAGGGCGGACCGCCGGCAAACGCCTCGACCAGGTGGTCGATAAATGCACGCACCTTGCGGGACTTGCCGCGCCCTGGCGGATAGACGACATAGACGCCGCCGTGTAGCGGCTCCGTGTCCGCCAGAATTGGCCGAAGCCGGCCGTCGCGAAGCGCATCGCTGACCAGGAATTCCGGCAGCAAGACGAGGCCCATGCCGGCAATGGCGGCTGAGCGCATGGTTTCACCGTTGTTGCTCACGAACCCCGGCAACACGCGCACGGTTTGCTCCGGTTCGTCGGGGGCAGCCGGCGCAAACCGCCACATCTGGCTCGTAGGCGTGTTCGCATAGCCGATCGTTCGATGCTGAATCAGCTCCTCGAGGGTCCGGGGTTCGCCATGCTGTTCGAGGTAACTCGGCGCGCCACAGAGTACCTGCCGGCTGTCAGCAAGCCGACGCGCTTTGAGCGATGAATCCGGAAGGCGGCCAATCCGGATGGCGACGTCGTAGCCACCACCTGCAAGATCCACGACCCGATCGTCCAGATCGATCGCAAGATGCAGATCGGGATGCCGTTTGGCAAACCCCACGTACACGTCCCGCAAGTGCGAAACCGACACACTGAGTGGCGCGGCCAGGCGTAGTGTGCCGCTCAGCCCCGAGGCATCCGGTCGCACGTCGTTTGCGGCGTCCTCGAGTTCCTGGATAAGAAAGGCCGTGCGGGCGTAGTACTCCTGCGCGGCCTCGGTCGGGGTCATCTGTACGGTAGACCGCACAAACAGGTCCACGCCGAGCGCCGCCTCGAGATCCATGATGCGTTTGCTGACCACGGATCGCGACAGGCGGAGCCGCCGCGCCGCCGCGTTGACGCCGCCCGTTTCCATGACGGCGTGAAACGCGACGATCAGGTCGAGTTGTATTCGCATGGGGGCATTATCGCCCCATTTGTCGCCTGTTTTATCGCGTTTTCGCCGAGTCGTCCGGCGGCGTGATCGTCAAGAGGTCTTACGCCGCCAGCTTCGAAGTCATTGCCGCTACGTGCGCACCCTGATCGCGGGCGAGCTTCAGCTCCTTCGCCGTGGGCTGACGGGAGCCGTCGCCGCCGGCCAGCGTGGCGGCGCCGTAGGGCGAGCCGCCGCGGACCTCGCTCAAGTCGAGCAATTCCGGCGATGCGTAGGGCAGGCCGATCACGACCATGCCGTGATGCAGCAAGGTGGAGTGGAACGACGTGATAGTGGTTTCCTGCCCGCCGCCGGTACCCGTGGACGTAAACACCGAGCCGGCCTTGCCGATCAGTTTGCCCGTGAACCACAACGGACCTGTCTGATCGAGAAAATTGCGCATCTGCGCCGCCATATTGCCGAAGCGGGTTGGCGTTCCGAACAGAATGCCGTCGTAATCGGCGAGCTCGGCGGGATCGGCAATCGGCGCATCCTGGTCGAGCTTGACCCCGGCTTCGCGCGCGACGTCTTCCGGCACCAGCTCCGGTACGCGTTTTATCGTAACGTCCGCGCCGCCGGTCCGCGCGCCTTCCGCGACGGCCTGAGCCATGGCTTCCACATGGCCGTAGCTCGAATAATAGAGGACCAGTATCTTGGGCATGATGTTATCTCCGGGTCGAATGCTGTTGACGATGATGGTCAAAGACCTTGGCAGTGACCTTAAAACTCCACTCGCGCGTGCACTAGACAGGGACTGACGGACGCGGTGTTCGTCGATCGAGAACAGGCCGCGCCCGGCGCTTATCAGCTTCCGCAGTGCCCTGGCTATACGTACTGATACGCATGCGTTCGCAAAGCGGCAACAGGCCCGCCGGGTGCACTGGAAACCCGGTAACCGGTCAGGGCCCGATAACTCAAAGACACTTACCGGCAACCCTGCCGGAATGATTCTCACTAATCGCTCCGGTCGTTGCCGGACGGTAATCGAAGAAGTTGGTACGCGCCTTGCAGCTACTCCAGAGGAGGCCTCGATGCGGCGATACGTATAAACCGAAATCGTCCAGTGAACAGGGCCAGTGAGTAGGGGAGGAGCCCGCTGATGACCGAAACTTTCTATGAGGTGATGCGCCGTCAGGGCATCACTCGCCGCAGTTTCCTGAAGTACTGCAGCCTGACGGCAGCCGCAATGGGCTTGGGTCCCGCGTTTGCCCCCAGGATTGCCGATGCAATGGAAAACAAACCACGCATACCCGTGCTGTGGTTACACGGACTCGAATGCACCTGTTGCTCCGAGTCGTTCATTCGCTCGGCCCACCCGCTCGTGAAAGACGTCATTCTCTCGATGATCTCTCTCGACTACGACGACGTCATCATGGCGTCGGCCGGGCACGAAGCCGAAGCGATCATCGACGAAACGATCGAGAAGCACAGCGGCAACTTCATCCTTGCGTGCGAGGGCAACCCGGGTCTCGATGAAGGCAAGACCGGCGGCATGTCCTGCATTATCGGCGGTAAACCGTACACGGAACAGCTGCGCAAGACGGCCAAGCACGCCAAGGCGATCATCTCCTGGGGGTCCTGTGCATCGTGGGGCTGCGTGCAGGCGGCGAGACCCAATCCGACGCGCGCGACGCCAATCCACAAGGTGCCGGATCTCGGCAATGCACCGATCATCAAAGTACCGGGGTGCCCGCCCATCGCCGAAGTCATGACCGGCGTGATCACCTACATGCTGACCTTCGACCGGCTGCCGTCGCTCGACGCGCAGGGCCGGCCGCTGATGTTCTACAGCCAGCGTATTCACGACAAGTGTTATCGCAGGCCACACTTCGACGCGGGCCAGTTCGTCGAGCGCTGGGACGACGAGGCGGCGCGGCGCGGCTACTGCCTGTACAAGGTCGGCTGCAAAGGCCCGACAACCTACAACGCCTGCTCCACGATCCGCTGGAACGGCGGTTTGTCGTTCCCGATACAGGCGGGTCACCCCTGTATCGGCTGTTCGGAAGACGGCTTCTGGGACAAGGGTGGATTCTACGATCGCCTGACCAGCATCGATGCGTTTGGCGTCGAGTCGAATGCCGACAAGGTGGGCGGCGCGGCCGCCGCCGTCGTGGGCGGCGCGATCGCCCTGCACGCGGCCGGCTCGGTCATCAAACGCGTGAGCCAGAAGTCGAACGGAGGTGAAGAATCATGACGGTTACGAATACGCCCAACGGCTTCAAACTCGATACCGCTGGCCAGCGCGTAGTCGTCGATCCGGTAACGCGGATCGAGGGTCACATGCGCGCCGAGGTCAATATCGACGACAACAACATGATCACCAATGCCGTATCGAGCGGCACGATGTGGCGTGGTCTCGAGGTCATCCTGAAAGGTCGCGATCCGCGCGACGCCTGGGCTTTTACCCAGCGTATCTGCGGCGTGTGCACCGGCACACACGCGCTCACCTCGGTACGTGCCGTCGAGGATTCGCTCGGCATCGACATCCCCGAGAACGCCAACAGCATTCGCAACATCATGCAGCTGTCGCTGCAAGTGCACGATCACCTCGTGCACTTCTATCACCTGCATGCACTGGACTGGGTCAATCCGGTCAACGCGCTCGCCGCGGACCCAAAAGCCACCTCGGCGCTGCAGCAGCAGGTCAGTCCAAGCCATCCCAATTCGTCACCCGGCTACTTCCGTGACATCCAGAATCGGCTGAAGCGCTTCGTCGAATCCGGTCAGCTCGGGCCGTTCAAGAACGGTTACTGGACCAATCCGGCTTACCTGTTGCCGCCGGAAGCGGATCTGATGGCCGTGACGCATTACCTCGAGGCGCTCGATTTCCAGAAGGAGATCATGAAGACGCGCACGATCCTGGGCGGCAAGGATACACACCCGAACTGGACGGTGGGTGGTACGCCGTCGCCCATCAACGTCGACGACGTGGGTGCGGTTGGCGCCGTCAACATGGCGAGCCTGAACCAGATTCACCAGATCCTCAAAGACTCCAAGACGTTCATCGACAACGTCTACATTCCGGATATCCTCGCCGTGGGCCAGTTCTACAAAGGCTGGCTGTACGGTGGCGGCCTGTCCAGCCAGAACGTCATGGCCTATGGCGACATTCCCGACCGGGCCAACGACTACTCGCCCGAAAACATGCTGATGCCGAGCGGCGCAATCATCAACGGCAACCTGTCGGAGGTCCACGAGATCGACCTGAGAGACCCCGAGCAGATCCAGGAGTTCGTGCCGCACTCCTGGTACGACTATCCGGACGGGGTCAAGGGCCTGCATCCGTGGGACGGCGTCACCGAACCCAACTTCGACGTCAGCACCGCCAAGGGCACGAAGCACAATATCGAGGAGCTGGACGAGAACGCCAGTTACTCATGGATCAAGGCGCCGCGCTGGCGCGGTCACGCGATGGAGGTTGGGCCGCTTGCCCGCTACATCCTCGGTTACGCCAAGGGGCACGAAGAGATTACCGAGCAGATCAACTTCGTGCTGAAGACGCTCGACGTGCCCGTCGACGCGCTGTTCTCGACCCTGGGCCGCACCGCCGCGAGGGCGCTGGAGGCGCAGTGGGCTGCCGATAAGCAGCTGTATTTCTTCGACAAGCTGATGGCCAACATCAAAGCCGGCGACACGGCGACCCACAGCGGGGACAAGTGGGACCCGGAAGACTGGCCGGCGGAGAGCAAAGGCGTCGGTTTCACCGAGGCGCCGCGCGGAGCGCTGGCTCACTGGGTACGTATCAAGGACACGAAGATCGAGAACTACCAGTGTGTCGTCCCGACAACCTGGAACGGATCGCCGCGCGACGAGGCCGGCAACATCGGTGCGTTCGAAGCGGCGCTCCTGAACACCAAGGTCGAAAGGCCCAACGAGCCGGTCGAGATCCTGCGCAGCATCCACAGTTTCGATCCTTGCCTGGCCTGCTCGACACACGTCATGTCCGAAGACGGCGAAGAACTTGCCCAGGTCACCACGACTCCGGTCGGGTCCTGAACAGGAGAACACTGATGAAACACAACATCTTGACCAGGTTTGGCCCGGGCGCCCTGCTCACCTTGCCTGCGCTGGCATCAGCGCATCATGGCGACGAAGAGACTGCAGCCGGTCAGCTGCTGCACGTACTGTTCGATCCCCTGCACCTTGGCATTGCGTTTGCGGTCGCCGTCGGTTTGTACGGTCTGTCGCGGATGCTCCGGCGCAAAGGGAACGAACGATGAGTTCCAAGGCCGTAACGTCGGTAGCGCAGCCGGCGGTCTACGTCTACGAGGCCCCGGTTCGGATCTGGCACTGGATCAACGCGCTGGCGATTGTCGTGCTGATGATCACGGGGTACTTCATTTCGCATCCGCTACCGACCATGCCGGGTGAGGCCAGCGACCATTTCCTGATGGGCTACATCCGCTTTGCTCATTTTGCCGCGGCTTACATCTTCATGATCGGCTTTGCGATGCGGGTCTACTGGGCGTTCGTGGGCAACAAGCACGCCCGCCAGTTGTTCATACCGCCGCTGACGAGTCGAAGCTGGTGGGGCGGCGTGTGGCACGAGATCAAGTGGTATGCCTTCATGACGAAGGAGCCGCGCAAATACACGGGCCACAACCCGCTGGCGACGCTGTTCATGCACTTCATGTTGTTCTGGGGCAGCCTGTTCATGCTCGTGACGGGCCTTGCGCTGTACGGAGAAGGGACGCAGGCGGGGAGTTGGGCACACACGCTGTTTACGTCGTGGGTGATCCCGCTGTTCGGCCAGAGCCAGACCGTGCACACCTTCCACAGTCTCGGCATGTGGTATCTCCTTTGCTTCGTGATGATTCACGTCTACGTGGCGGTCCGCGAGGACATCATGTCCCGGCAAAGCCTGATCAGCACGATGGTCAGCGGCTGGCGCATGTTCAAGGACGATCGCGACGTCGACGACGGCCGCTGAGTCTTCGCGATTTCGCCGAAGCGCCGGGCTTGCCCCGGCGTTTTCTTGCGACTCCACACCAAGGTTTCGTCCGATACGGGTTCGTTCATGCAGCCGTACGACTAAAGTTGATGGTGGAAGATACGTATACAGCCACTTTCCAGTTTGGCTTATTACTTTCCACTGTGCACCGATCGTGACCCGCTAAGGATCGATGCACCCTGACTGCCGGGGGGCAGGTCCATCAAACGCCAAGCATTTCTGTAGCGACCAAAGGGGGGCGCTCATGAGTCGGCTGCGCGCTAAAAAAAGCGGCACACCAGGAAACACGCTCATACTCGGTATCGGCAACGTACTCTGGGCCGACGAAGGTTTCGGAGTGCGCGCCGCCGAGTACCTGCACCAGCACTGGCAATTCGACGATTCGGTCACGGTCAAGGACGGCGGCACGCAGGGCATCTATCTGCTCGAACACATTCAGAACGCCGATATTCTCGTGATATTCGACGCGATCGACTACGGCCTCGAGCCCGGCACCCTGAAGCTGATCGAGGACGACGCGGTGCCCAGCTACCTTGGCGCCAAGAAAGTCAGTCTGCATCAGACCGGTTTCCAGGAAGTGCTCGCCATGGCGGAAATGCTGGATTCGTATCCGCAACGCATCCTGCTGGTCGGTGTTCAGCCGGTCCAGATCGAGGACTTCGGGGGCAGCCTCGAGCCGCTCACAAAAACCCGGATCGAGCCGGCCGTCAGCGCGGCGCTCGACTGGCTCGAAGCGCTAGGCGTGGAGGCCGTGCGTCGCGCGGAGCCGCTGGACCGGCACGCCTCGATTGCGGGTGGCGAGATCGATCTCGCACGCTACGAAGCCGAGCGGCCGGCACCGGAGGAGGCCTGCCGCGTCGGTGACGAGCGCGTCCTGGGTTCCGATCGCTTCCAGGTTGGCTATCGGGCGCAGCCTGCGAATCCGGATGCGTTGAGTGTCGACGTCGATCACCGGGGTAAATACTGATGTGCATCGGTCTGCCCATGCAGGTTGTCGAATGCCGCGAGGGCGTTGCGATCTGCGAAGGCATGGGCGAGCGGCGCAACATCAACATGCAGCTGATTGGTGAACAGCCGGCCGGCACCTGGGTGCTGACCTTTCTCGACACGGCGCGGGAGGTTCTGAGCGCGGAGTCCGCCGCGCAAATCAGCGACGCTGTTCGGGCGGTCAACCTTGTGATGCAGGGTGAAGCGAACGTCGATCATCTGTTTGCCGACCTGGCCGATCGCAAAATCGAGCCGCCGCCGTCGATGCCGCGCAAACACAACAGGCTTTAAGGGGATCACTATGCACTCACCAGCGGTTCAAAACATGCTGAAGACGCAGGGCTATCCGGTTGTGACTCTCGACTCGCTCGACGCGTTCTGCGAAAGCGGCGAGACGGTCGTGCTGTTCTTTACGGAGCTCATGAAGCCCGTGCCCGAAACGGCGGACGTTGCCGTCATTCTGCCGGAAGTCGAGCGCGCATTCGCGGGCCGCTTTTGCGTGGGCGTCGTCGCCTGGGAGGCGCAACGCGACCTGCAGCTCCGCTTTCGGTTTACCCGATATCCCTCACTCGTTTTCCTGCGCAACGGAGAGTACCTCGGCGCGATCTCGGGTGTGCTCGACTGGACGGACTACCTGCGCGAAGTCGAAGCCGTTCTCAGCGCCGAAGTGTCCGAGCCGCCGCCGTTTGTGTTGCCTGGCGGGGCTGGGCCGGCTCAATTGTCATCGGAAAATCGGTCATCGGAAAACAGGTCATTGGAACAACCATCATGAAAAAAATCAGCATACCCGTTGTCGTAGAACCCGGTTCGCAACCCGCCGACGAGGACGGCGTCGTGCTCGACTACATGCCGATGCCCAAAGGTGTCTCGACGTACGCGGTTCCGGTTGTGCCCGAGCCGGAGGACGTGATCGGGCTCGACGCCGGCATCGATACGGTCGTGCAAATCGCAGAGCGGCTTTCCGAATGGCAGGTTGGCGACGAGCCGCTGCTGATCGAACTCGATCATCTCGACGCGGCCAACCGCAGCCTCGTCGATCAGGTGCTCGGCGACGGCGAAGTGAGCGTCATCTACGAGGGCCTCGTCAAAGCGCGCGTCCAGGAGTCGGTCCTTGCGGGCGTCTGGCGTATGCAGTACCTCGACGGCGCAGACCGCATCGAGCGCGACGTCGTTGAGGTTGGCGATGTGCCGAGCCTTGTACAGCACGCCGTGTTTACGGACGCGGCAACGGCGGTCGAGGTCGAAGCCGGGGAAATCCCCGATGGCGTCGGCAACGCGGCCGCCATCCTTACGGAGATTGGCGACAAGCTGGCGGACTTCGAGCCGGGAAGACCTGCGCACGCGATCAACCTGACGTTGCTGCCGTGTACCGACGAGGACATCGAGTTCCTGACCCACAAACTCGGCGGTGGGCCGGCCGTCATCCTGTCGCGTGGCTACGGCAACTGCCGGATTACGAGTACGGCAACTTCCAACGTCTGGTGGGTGCAGTACTTCAACTCGCAGGACAAACTGATCCTGAACTCGATCGAGATCGCACGGGTTCCCGAAGTGGCCTGTGCCGCCAAGGAGGACATCGAGGACAGCGCTGATCGGATCCGCGAGATCCTTGAGGTTTATCAATGAGCGAAGCCTTCCTGCCCGGCTCCTACGGAGGTGATGCGAGCAAACTCGCGCCATCGACGCGGCTCGAGTGCAAGATCTGCTGGTACGTCTACGATCCGGTTGCCGGCGACCCGCACTGGCAGGTAGCGCCGGGCACGGCGTTTGCGGCGCTACCCGAGTACTGGAGCTGCCCCGAGTGTGACGGCCGCAAGCAGGATTTCATGGTGCTCGAGGATTGATGGACGATGCGAACGCCCACGGACGTCGAGCAGATCCTCAAGACCGCGTTCGAGCGGATTCAGAAAGAGCGCATGCAGGACGTGCCGATACTGAACGACGCACTGCACGTCGAAGCCGTGGGCTTCGAGCGGCATGACGCAGGGTTGCTCGGTGTGCTGATTACGCCGTGGTTCATGAACCTGATGCTGCTGCCGGAAGACGACGCGCTCTGGCAGGACCAGCCGAGCGGCGAAACGACCACCGTCGAGCTGCCGGTGGGCCAGGTCGAGTTCATTGCCGGACGGGAGGACGGCGTCGGCCAGTATCGTATGTGTTCGTTGTTCTCACCGGTCTTCGAATTTGGTGATCAGGCGACCGCAGTAGCGACGGCCGAAGCGGTCATGGATGGCCTGCTGCGACCGGATGCCGAAGCCGGGACGGAATCCGAGGCGGAGCCGATGGACACGCCGCCCCCGCGCAGTCTGTCGCGCCGCGAACTGTTCCGATCGCTGGCCGGAGCGGAGTAAGCAATGACCGGCGCGGGTATCTCGATCGAGTGTTTTCCGGGCCGGAACCGGCCGGTCGAGATTCGCAGCAACCGTGCGGTGCATGCCGCTCGCGTCTTCGAAGGCAAAACACCCAACGAAGTCGAACAGCTTGCACCGCTGCTGTTCAGCGTTTGCGGTCGGGCTCAGGCCGTTGCCGCACAACACGCGCTTGCGGCCGCTGACGGCCTGACGCTACCGGCAGACCAGGCGGTGCTGCATGCGGCGCTGGTCCGGATCGAGACGGCACGCGAGCATCTCATGCGAGCGCTGCTCGACTGGCCGCGATTTGTGGTCCGTGACATGCCAGACCCGGAGCTGGCTTTACTGGGCGCACTGCTGCCGGACGCTGAAGCGGCCCTTTGTGAAGCGAGGGAGAACGAGGCGGGCCGGCGCGCAGCACTGGCAGCCTTGTTTGATCGTTTCGATGCGGTCCTGACCCGTGACGTGCTCGGCATATCGCCGGCCGACTGGCTTTCCCTGTCGGCACCCGAGGATTTGTTTACCCGTGAACCGGCTTCGACCGCAGTTGTCCCTGCGCTGCTGCGGTACCTGGAAGCTGCGGGTTTGACGGCGGGCTGCGCCGTCGAGAGTGATTTTCTGCCGACGCTATCGTGCGCGTCACTCGAAGCGGCACTTTGCGACACTCCGGCAGAGCGTTTCGTCGAGTTGCCCGAATGGCAGGGGCGTGCACGAGAAACATCGCCGTTGTCCCGTCAGCGCAACGTGCCGATCGTCGCTGCGGCAATGCGGCAGGGCGCTGCCGGACTGCCGGCTCGCATCGTCGCCGCGGCCACGGAACTCGCCGCCACCCGCCGTGACGTGTCGGCCGTCATGGGCGGCGCCGTGGAACCGGGCATTCGCAGCGCGAACGTCGGCGCGGACACCGGCATGGCGCTGGTCGCCGCGGCGCGCGGTTGCCTCGTACATCGGGCAGAGCTCGAGGGTGGTGTCGTCAGACGCTACAGCGTCATTGCGCCGACCGAATGGAATTTTCATCCGCGCGGCGTTGTCAGCCGCGCGCTTGGCCAGCTTTCCACCGCCGGTCGGGAAGCCGCACACCATCAGGCCGACCTGTTCGTCACGTTGCTCGACCCGTGCGTGGCGTATTCGCTGGAGGTGCACTGATGCATGAGATGTCGCTGTCCGAAGGTGTGTTGCAGCTGATCCAACAGAATGCGAAAGCACAAGGTTTCGATCGCGTCACGGCAGTGACGCTGGCGATTGGCGAACTCGCGGGCGTGGACGGCGAGGCGCTGCGCTTCAGTTTCGAGGCCGTGACCCGCGGCACCCTGGCGGACAGTGCCCGACTCGATCTCAAGTCCGTGCCGGGCGAGGCCTGGTGTTTACCCTGCGGCCGCACGGTACACGTCGCGCGCCGCATCGATCCGTGCCCACGCTGCGGCAGCCATCAGCTACAGGTAACGGGCGGTAACGACATGATTCTCAAATCCCTGGAGGTGCAGTGATGTGTACGGTCTGCGGATGCAGCGAAGGTGAGGTATCTATCGAAGGTGCCATCGAAGGGCGTGTTCCGCATGAGCACAGCCACGCCGACGATTGCCTGCACCACTACGGACAGGGCCCGGCGCATGCCCACGCGCCCGGTCTAAGTCAGGCTCGAATGGTCGAAATCGAGACCAACATTCTCGACAAGAACAACGAATACGCCCGCGCGAACCGGCACTGGCTGCGTGAGCATCGCGTGCTGGCGCTCAACCTGGTTTCTTCGCCCGGGTCGGGTAAAACGAGCTTGCTGACCCGAACGATCGACGATCTTTCGGCAACCAACGATATTCCGGTCGCCGTTATAGAGGGTGATCAGCAGACGGCCAACGACGCGGAACGCATTCGCGCGACCGGTGCGGCCGCCTTGCAGATCAACACGGGAAAAGGCTGCCACCTCGATGGCCACATGATTGGCCATGCGCTGGAGACACTCGCCCCGGCGGACGATAGCCTGTTGTTCATCGAGAACGTCGGCAACCTCGTCTGCCCGGCCGCGTTCGATCTGGGTGAGCACCACAAGGTCGCCATACTGTCGGTGACCGAGGGTGAGGACAAACCGCTCAAGTACCCGGACATGTTCGCCGCGGCGGACCTCATGCTGATCAACAAGATCGACCTGCTGCCCTACGTTTCATTCGATGTGGCGGTCTGTATCGACAACGCGCGCCAGGTGAATCCGGGGATACAGGTACTCGAGGTATCCGCCACCAGCGGGGCGGGCATGGATGGGTGGTACGACTGGATACGCTCGGCGCGGCAGTTCGCCCGGGTGGGAGCCTGACATGTGCCTCGCTGTTCCGGCACAGGTTGTTGCCATCGACGCGGCATCGGACCGCGCGACGATTGCCCTGGGTGAAGTCCGCAAAGAGGTGTCGCTCGCGCTGGTCGACGATGTAGCCGTCGACGACTTTGTGCTCATCCACGTCGGCTTTGCGCTCAGCAAAATCAGCGAGGACGAAGCCGAGCGTACATTGTCGGTAATGAGCGAGGCGGGTCTCGTGCCCGAGGCGATCGCGTGAAGCTGGTCGACGAATTCCGCAGCCGTGATCTTGCCCGGGGGCTGGCTGGCGCAATCCGGCGCGCGGCAGATACAGAGCGCGAATATCGCCTGATGGAGTTCTGCGGGGGGCACACGCACGCTATCTTTCGATACGGTATCCAGGACCTCATGCCGGCCAACGTCCGGTTCGTGCACGGCCCCGGCTGCCCCGTGTGTGTGCTGCCGATCGGTCGTATCGACAACGCGATCCAGCTCGCGCGCGACGAGGACGTCATCCTTTGCATCTACGGCGATCTGCTGCGCGTTCCCGGCAGCCGCCAGACGAGCCTCATGAAACTCAAGGCGTCGGGTGCCGACGTCCGCATGGTGTATTCGACGGCGGATGCACTTGCCATTGCCCGAACGAACCCTGGCCGCCAGGTCGTGTTCTTCGCCATAGGTTTCGAGACGACGACGCCCGCAACCGCCGTGGCGCTCAAAACGGCGCGTGCCGAGAGGCTCGGCAACTTCACCGTGTTCTGCAACCACGTACTGACGCCCGCGGCCATTCGCACCATTCTCGAATCGCCCGAAGTCCGCGAGATCGGTTCGGTTCGTATCGACGGTTTCTTCGGACCGTCACACGTCAGTTCGATCATCGGCAGCCAGCCGTACGAATTCTTTGCCGAGGAGTATCGGAAGCCCGTGGTCATCGCCGGCTTCGAGCCGCTCGACGTCATGCAATCGGCGCTCATGCTGATCCGGCAGATCAACGAAGGGCGCTACGAGGTCGAAAACGAATACACGCGGGTGGTCTCGCGCGACGGTAACGTCAAGGCTCAGGCGCTCGTGGCCGAAGTGTTCGAACTCCGCCGTGAGTTCGAGTGGCGCGGGCTTGGGCTGGTGCCGTACAGCGCGCTCCGCATCAAGGATACGCTGGCCGAATTCGACGCCGAGCGGCGGTTCGACATGCCGGCGATCGAGGCCAGGGACGTCAAGGCTTGCGAGTGCCCGCGCATCCTGCGCGGCGCGGCGAGACCCACCGACTGCAAGCTGTTCGGCAAGGTCTGCACGCCGGAAAACCCGATGGGTTCCTGCATGGTGTCATCGGAAGGGGCCTGCGCGGCCTACTGGAGTTACGGACGCTTTCGCGACACGGCGGTTACGTCGGAGGTGGCGGCATGAGCGCGGAACCGAAACGTTTCCCGGTGCGCCTCAACGTGCGCAAGGGGTTCGTCGACATGTCTCATGGCGGCGGCGGCCGCGCAATGGCACAGCTGATCGACGAACTCTTCGTCCGTCATTTCGACAACGAACTGCTGGCCCGTGGCGACGATCACGCGGCATTCGACGTTACGGCCGGCCGCATGGTCATGAGCGTGGACGGCCACGTCATCTCGCCGCTGTTTTTTCCCGGCGGCGATATCGGTTCGCTGGCGGTTCACGGGACGGTCAACGACGTGGCCGTGTCCGGCGCCAGACCCTTGTACCTGTCGGCCGGTTTTATCCTTGAAGAAGGTTTCCCGCTCGCCGATCTCGAACGCATTGTCGTCAGCATGGCCGCGGCGGCGCGGGAGGCTCAGGTCCCCGTCGTTACGGGCGACACGAAGGTTGTCGAGCGCGGTAAAGGCGACGGCGTGTTCATTACCACGACCGGTATTGGTGTCGTGCCGCGTGGCGTCGAAATTGCCGGCAGCCTTGCCCGGCCGGGCGATCGCGTACTGGTCAGCGGTACGCTCGGCGATCACGGCGTGGCCATCATGTCGAGCCGCGAGAACCTGAGTTTCGAAACCTCGATCGAATCCGACTCCGCGGCGCTGCACGGTCTGATTGCCGACATGATTGGCGAGGTCGACTCGATTCACTGCCTTCGGGACCCAACCCGTGGCGGACTGGCAACGACGCTGAATGAACTCGCGAGCCAGTCCGGAGTCGGCATACGGCTCGACGAAGACGCCATCCCGGTGAAACCGGCCGTCGAAGCAGCCTGCGAATTGCTCGGACTCGACCCGCTGTATGTCGCCAACGAAGGCAAGCTCGTCTGCATCGTCGCGGCGGATGACGCCGAGCGTACGCTCGAAATCATGCGGAACCATCCGCTCGGCCGCGGCGCGGCGATCATTGGCGAGGTGGTCGACGATCCGCACGGCTTCGTGCAGATGCAAACGAGTTTCGGCGGCAACCGCGTGCTGGACTGGCTGTCCGGCGAGCAACTGCCGAGGATCTGCTGACGATGCGTATCCTGCTGCTGACACACTCTTTTAATAGCCTGACGCAGCGGCTGCACGTGCTGCTCCGAGAACTCGGGCACGAAGTCAGCGTGGAGTTCGACATCAACGACGCGGTAACGCTCGATGCCGTCGAGCTGGCTCGTCCAGATCTCATCATTGCGCCGTTTCTGAAACGCGCGATTCCAGAAGCGGTATGGAAAGCTTACACCTGCTTCGTGGTTCATCCGGGAATACCCGGCGATCGCGGCCCGTCAGCGCTGGACTGGGCAATCCTCGACGAAGAATGCGAATGGGGCGTGACCGTGCTCGAGGCCAACGGCGAGATGGACGCCGGGGATATCTGGGCCAGTGCCTCCTTTACGATGCGCAATGCCAGCAAGGCCAGCGTGTATCGCAGCGAGTTGACGGCGGCGGCCGTCGGCGCGGTGCAGTTGGCGGTCGAGCGCTTTGCGAGCGGCGGCTACGCGCCGGTGCCGCTGGCCAGGGCCGGAACCCGCGGGCAGCAGCGCCCGCTTTGCCGACAAGCCGATCGGGCGATCGACTGGCAGCAGGATACGACGGCAGTCGTCGTTCGGAAGATTCGTTCGGCCGACGGTTTTCCCGGACTGTCCGCGGGCCTGGGTGATCGCCGTGTTTACCTGTTCGATGCGCGTCCTGCGGAGGGGTTAAACGGCGAGCCCGGTGAGCTTGTTGCGACTTCAGGTCCCGCGGTCGGGGTTGCGACCCGAGACGGCGGCGTCTGGATCGGGCACCTCCGCGACCCGCAATCCGCGCAGCCGTTCAAATTGCCCGCGACCACGGTCCTCGCTGACGCGACGGGCGGGCTGCCCGCCGTCGACGAGGCTGCGGGTTATCGTGAGATCACGACCACGATCGACGGCCAGCTCGCCGTCATCGATTTCGAGTTCTACAACGGCGCGATGAGCGCGACCCAGTGTGAACGTCTCTCTGCCGCGTTCAACGCGGCGCGGTCTGCCGGTGCACGTGTCGTCGTCCTGGCCGGGGGTCACGATTTCTGGTCGAACGGCATGCATCTCAACGCGATCGAGGCCAGCAGCAGCCCGGCTGACGAATCGTGGCGCAACATCAACGCCATCGACGATCTCGCCCAGACGATCATTACGGCCTCCGATTGCCTGACGGTTGCGGCGCTCGGCGGCAATGCCGGCGCCGGCGGCGTATTTCTCGCCCGCGCTGCCGACGAGGTCTGGACGCATGCCCACGCCGTGCTGAACCCGCACTACAAGGACATGGGCAACCTGTACGGCTCCGAATACTGGACCTACCTGCTGCCGCGAAGCTGCGGTGAGGCCAAGGCCCGGCACATCATGCAGGCGCGCCTGCCGATGGGTGCCCGGGAAGCGCTGGCGCTCGGTCTCGTGGATCGGGTGATTGCGCCGCATCGCGCAGACTTTCGCCGGGCATTGCTGGAGTGCGCTGGCGATCTCGTTCGCTCGCCGGATCTCGAAACGAAACTCCGGCGGAAGCGAAAACGGCGGGCTGCCGACGAAGCCGAGCGGCCACTCGCCGAATACCGGGCCGAGGAACTGGCGCGCATGCGCCTGAATTTCTACGGCTTCGATCCGAGCTATCACATTGCGCGCTACGACTTCGTCTACAAGACGCCGCGCTCCCATACCCCTTTGACCCTTGCCCGGCATCGCCGGGCCGGCACCGACCCGGTGAGGCAAGCATCATGACTAACCAGGCCACTTTGCTCGTCGTCGATGACGACGCCGCCACGCTCGAGATGTTCGTACGAACCCTGGGCGACGAATTCGACGTTCGCACGGCGCAGACGATTCCCGAAGCCGAACGCATCCTCAGAACCGACTGGGTCCAGGTTGTGTTGTGCGAGCAGCAGGTGGGTGAGATCGAGGGTTTCGCGTTTCTCAAGCGGGTTCGGGAGCGCTGGCCGGAGATTGTCCGCATGGTGTTTGCCGGGCATCCTGAATGTGAAGATCTCATTGCGGCGATCAACGAAGCGGGCATCTATCACTGTGTGGCGAAGCCCTGCAACGCCGGGCAACTCAGGATCACCTTGCGCAACGCGGCGGAGTTGTTTGCGCTGAATCGGCAAAACGAACTCCTGAGCATTGAACTGAAGCTCGCCCCGCGGCGTCTCGAGGAAGCGGTTGCGCAGAAGCGCGAGACCTTGCGGCGGGCTTATGCAGACGACGACGGCATTGTCCGCGCCGAGCAGAGCCCAATGAACGACGTGTGCGAAAAGCTGCACCAGGTTGCTCCCTACGATATCTCCGTGTTGCTGACCGGCGAATCCGGCACCGGCAAGGAGCTGGCCGCACGCGCGCTGCACTACAACAGCCTCCGCTGGGAGATGCCGTTTGTCGTGCAGAACTGTGGTGCGTTGCCGGACGAGCTGCTCGAGAGCGAACTTTTCGGGTACAAGCAGGGCGCATTTACCGGCGCGATCGAGGACCGCGTCGGTTTGTTCGAGCGTGCCGACGGGGGCACCGTGTTCCTCGACGAGATTGGCGAGGTGTCGCCGGCGTTTCAGGTGAAGCTGCTGCGGGTGCTGCAGGGTGGCGAGATCCGGCCGCTGGGGTCCGGCCGGACGCGCAAGGTCGATGTCCGCGTCATAGCGGCAACCAACCGGGATCTCGAGGCCGAGGTGGCCGCCGGACGGTTCAGGGAAGACCTCTACTATCGGCTGGCAGCCGTCACGGTCAATCTGCCGCCGCTGCGCGAACGCCTGGACGACCTGCCCGTCATTGCCGAGGCCTTGCTCGAGAAAGCCATTGCCGAGCTCGGCAAATCGGTCGACGGATTCACCGGGGAGGCCGTTGCCTGTATGCAGCAGTACCCGTGGCCCGGCAACGTACGCGAGTTGCAGAACGAGATTCAGCGCATGCTCGTCGAGTGCCGCGGTGACGCGCTTGGCGCCGAGCTGCTGTCGCATCGGGTGCTGTGCACGACCCCCGAGACGGAGAGCCCGGCGGTCGAAGCGATAACCCGGCTCGACGGTCCGCTCAAGTCGCGGATCGAGATGATCGAGGCCAGCATTCTCAAGGAAAGCATGATTCGCCATCGCTGGAACAAGAGTCGGGCCGCCCGCGAGCTTGGGCTGTCCCGCGTTGGGCTGCGCAGCAAACTGGAGCGCTACGGGCTTACACCCGTCGAGGCCGTGCGCCAGGACGTGGCGGTCTGAGCGAGGGACGGTTTTGCAATCGCCAGCGCGCATCGAGGTATCCCGCTAATGCTTGCCGAAGCCATTCGCATTCGAGGCACCGTGCAGGGCGTCGGTTTCCGTCCGACGGTCTGGCGCCTCGCGCGTGAGTGTGGCGTCACCGGTCACGTGTTGAACGACGCGAGCGGCGTGTTGATCGAAGCGTGGGGCGACGGCCGAGCGATCGATGAACTGGCCGACCGGATCCGCCGCGAGTCGCCGCCGCTTGCCCGGATCGAGGCTATTCAGCGGTCAGCCATGGCGGCTGCTGAACCTGTCCCGCCGGAGTTCACGATTGCCGCGAGCGCAGCGGGTGAGGCCAGCACGAGCGTTGCCGCCGACGCGGCCTGTTGCGACGCCTGCCGCGACGACACTCTCGATCCGGGTAATAGGCGCTATCGATACCCGTTTACCAACTGCACCCATTGTGGTCCCCGTTTGTCCATCGTGCGCGCGGTGCCATACGATCGTTGCAACACGAGCATGGCACCGTTTGCGCTATGTCCGGATTGCCAAAAGGAGTACGACGATCCCGCCGATCGCCGTTTTCACGCGCAGCCGAATGCCTGTCCCGTATGCGGGCCGACAGTGTGGCTCGAGACGAACGCCGGTGACGTGCTGCCGCCCGATCCCGGCGGCGATGCCGTCAGCACGGCGGCGCGGCTGATTCGCGACGGATGCATCGTTGCAATCAAGGGTATAGGCGGTTTTCACCTGGCCTGTGACGCGACAAACGCAAGCGCCGTCGAGACGCTGCGAACGCGCAAGCGCCGAGACCGGAAACCGCTGGCGATGATGGCGCGCGACCGGTCGATCGTTGCGCGCTATGCATCGGTCAGCACGCTCGAAGCGGAACTGCTCGGCAGTCGCAGAGCCCCCATTGTCGTATTCGACGCAAACGGTGAGGCGCTGCCCGATGCCATTGCGCCGGGGCAGCACTCGCTGGGTTTCATGCTGCCGTATACGCCGCTGCATCATTTGCTGCTTGCGGACCTCGATACACCGATCGTGATGACCTCGGGTAATCTGAGCGACGAACCGCAGGTGACCGACAACGATGTCGCGCGCGACAGGCTTGGCGCCATTGCCGATGTGCTGCTGTTGAACAACCGCGACATCGTAAATCGACTGGACGACTCGGTGGTGACGGTCATCGACGACGAGCCGCGGCTGCTCCGCCGCGCCCGCGGTTACGCGCCGGAACCCGTAACCCTGCCGGACGGTTTCGAGGCGGCGGACGGGATTCTCGCGATGGGCGGCGAGCTCAAGAACACGTTTTGCCTGGTCAGGCGCGGCGCGGCTGTGCTCTCGCAGCACATGGGCGACATGGAGTATGCCGACGCGCAGGTCGAAGCCGGCAACAGCCGCGAGCTGTTGAGCCAGCTCTACGACTTCACCCCTGGAACGGTGGTTGTCGATCAGCACCCGGACTATGTGCCGACTCGCCTGGGCCAGACGCAGTTCCCGAATGTGTCGGTGGTTGCCGTCCAGCATCATCACGCGCACATTGCGGCGTGTCTCGTGGAACACGGGATACCGATCGATACGCGACCCGTACTCGGTGTTGTTCTCGACGGACTGGGTTACGGCAACGACGGCAGCCTTTGGGGCGGCGAATTCCTGCTGGCCGGCTACCGCGGTTTCGAACGCCTCGCCCATTTCCTTCCAGTGGCGTTGCCCGGCGGAGCGCGGGCCATGCACGAGCCCTGGCGCAATACCTGGGCGCACCTCGACGCCGCATTGGGTTGGGATGCGGTTGCCGAGCAGCATGCCGATCTGGAGTGCATCGACTGGCTAGCCCGGCAACCCGTTGCCAACTTGAGGCAAATGCTGGCTCGCTCGGTCAATTGCCCGCCGGCATCCAGCGCGGGTCGCCTGTTCGACGCCGTAGCCGGTGCCCTCGACCTGCACCGCGCTTCGATGAGTCACGAAGCCGAGGCGGCAATGGCGCTCGAGGCGTTGGCGAGCCCACGCATGAGCGAGGAGAAGCCGGCAGCCTACTCGGTGGACGTTGCGGCCGGAAATCCCGCGGTCGTCAGCTGGCGGCCGCTCTGGCAGGCCTTGCTTGACGATTTGCACGCGGACGTATCGAAAGCCTCCATTGCGGCGCGCTTTCACTGGGGCCTGGCGCTGGCCGTGGCGAACCTGGCAAGACAGCTCGCAAACCAGCACGATGCCGCGGCCGTTGTTCTCAGCGGCGGTGTGTTCCAGAACCGCCAGCTGCTGAGCGCGGTTAACGCCACATTGACGGATGCAGGTGTGCGGGTGTTGTCACCCGGCGCAGTGCCGGCCAACGACGGCGGCCTTGCCCTTGGCCAGGCGGCAATTGCGGCGTCAGTTACGTGCCGCTCTGCGGCGCGATTCGATCGGGCGTGTGGCAAAGTCGATGCCGCACGCCGTCAACAAGGCGTGGTACGTCGTAAATGACGTGCGCGTTTCCGGCTTCAGGGTTTTGAAAACCGTCACGCGATTGACGCCGGCGGCCTCAGCGACTTTGCCGACGCCCCGGGCGCGTATGACGTCCGCAACCGCTGTCTTGAATACGACCTCGTCACCCTCGAGGAGTGCCTCATTGAGGTAGGCGGCAGCATACGATGGATCCAGCAGATCCTCTAAAAGCGCGTCTTTGAGGATCAATGGTGCGGCAGCTCTCACTTTCTTACCCATGGTTTCGTTCCAGAAAATCTCTCGGTCGAGCACGTGCGCGTTCTTCGTCCGGTATCCGTTTGATAGACCAAGAACCGCATCGGAATACTATTGAGCATGTTGCCTACAGGCAACAGCCCAGAATCCCGGCGATCTCGAGAGATTTGTGTGGCTGAACGCTACGCGTCAGGGATTCCCGGTCTCCGATACCACGGACCCTCGGATCCGCAGATTTCTTTGGGCATGAACGCGCCCGAACGTCGCTTAACCCCGTAAGCACCCGCCACGCACGCTCGAGCGGGCACGCAAATGGCCCTCAGGGCCGAGGGAGAAGCGACATGACCATCAACCGCCTCAGTACGATCGCGCACGGCAAGCGGGCGCCCCGGATTCTGATTCTCAGCGCCCTTCTGGCCCTGCTGACCGCCTGCGGCGGCGGGGGCGGAGGGGGTGGCGGCAGTACCGGCATCTCCCCGCCGCCTCCTCCGCCACCCCCTCCGGTACGGCCTCCGCAGTCGGCGTTCTTTCTCGCCGACGAACCGACGCTCATGCAGCGGCATCTGTTCAGCGCGTCCGACGAGGGTGGAGCGCTGGTGCAACTGACCGCGGCCTTCAGCAATCCCACGGGCAACGTGCAGCGATTCGCGCTATCGCCCGACAAGCAAACCATCGCTTACACTGCCGACGCCGATGCGGACGACATGACCAACGTTTACGTCATCGCTGCCGCCGGCGGTACGCCAACCCAGGTTTCGAGCGGATTTCCCGCCAATACTCGAATCAGCCAGCTCTACTGGTCGCCCGACAGCTCGAAGCTTGCGTACATTGCCAATCCGCTGGGCCGGTCGTCGAACGGTTTTCAGATTGACGAAGTGTTTGTCGCGAATCGCGACGGCAGCGACAACCGCAAGGTCAACGGCAGCGTGGGCGCGACGCCCTCGGTAGGTTTGCCGACCGCGAGGTGGTCGCCGGACAGCCGCTATCTTGCGCAAAGCGTCTACAACCTGCTGCCCTTCTACACGCTGATCGGTATCAATACCTACGATACTCAGAATACCGCGCCCAACAGCACGCGGATTACGCCGGCAGTGGATTTTCTCAACAGCGAGCGCATGCAAACCGATTATGCCTGGGCATCCGACAGCAGCCGTATCGCGTTTCGTTCGAGCCATCAAACGGCCGGCGTGACCGAGCTCTATACGGTGTTGCCAGACGGCACGTCGCTGGCCCGGATCAACCAGAACCTGGTGGCCAACGGCAACGTCGCTGCGTTCAGCTTCTCACCGGACGCGAGCGCGATCGTCTATGGCGCGCAGCAACTCTCCACGGACTACGATCTGTTCGCGGCCGATCCGGACGGTGCCGACAATCGACGCCTGACTCCCGGAAGCAGTTTCCAACTCTTCACGGCACAGTCCATCCAGTGGTCGCCCGACAGCACCCGGATTGCCTACTCGCTGCGTCCCACCAGTGGCACCCTTCTCGAATCTTTCGTCAGCAACGTCGACGGCAGCGGCTCCACCAAGTTGCATCCCGATCTCTCGGGTAGCCAGTTTGCCAACGGCGTTCGCTGGTCGCCCGACGGCACCCGGCTGGCGTTTGTCGGTGAACTCGACGCAACGGCCGCCTGGGTGACCTACGTCGTAAACCCCGACGGCAGCGGCCTGACGGACATTAGCAGTGTTGTCGTGCCGGGCGATCGGACGTTCTTGCCCGTCATCTGGTCGCCGGACAGTCAGAACGTCGCTTACTTCTCCCGAAGCACGACGGGCAACAACGAGATCGAGCTGTATGTCAGCACGGCCGACGGCATGGCGGGTAATCGCATCAACGCGGACCTCGACACCGACGTGGACGTGCAAAGCGACGTCCGCTGGTCGGACGACAGCACGAGGCTTGTCTACTACGAGCGCTTCGACGACTTCATGAGCAGCGATTTTCGCGACATCTGGGCCGGCACGCCCGACGGCGACGCACCGATTCCGCTGAACGGCAGCAACGAGTTCGTCCCGCCTTACGCCTATTGAGGCAAGCCAGCGGTAAAAGGAGGCGCTCGCCGGGAAAGGATTCTTTCGTCCGGGCGTCCGGTGAGAACCGCGCTCCAGTGCGACAGGGCAGGCTATACTGAATCGCAGGCCCAAAGACGTTCAGTCGGGCTGACGTGCCAACGTTGTTGCTGCATTGGAGATCGAAAGGTATGAAAGCGATTCTTCTCACCAGTTTCATGTTCGTCCTGTCCGGTTGCGCCACATTACCGCGTTGCGAAGATCCTGTAGCGGCCAACGAACCCGCCGGTCGGATCATCGTGTATCGAGAGGCAGCGTTCATTGGGTTTGCTGCCGTCCAGAATATCGCGGTCAATGACTGCAAGCTCGGCACGCTTCGAAACGGGAGCTATGTCGCTGGAAGATTCAGGGCCGGGGAACATGAGTTGTCGGTGCTGTCGGATTTCGGCAAGAAACAGAATCCGCAGGTATTCGAAGTAAGAGCCGGGGTCGATCACTACGTGCGATGGTCTTTCGACGTGCAGGACGTATATGTGGTGGGTTCGACGGCTGGAGGCACCGGCAATCACGTGTTTACCGAGGTTTCGAGAGCGACCGCGGTCGAGGAAGTTCAAAAGCTGGAAGCTTTCGAGTAACCCGGCATCCCGCTGCAAGCGGGAGAGGGTTTCCCCCTGACGCCCCTCGCGCACATTTTTGCGGCTCGGCAGTCACAAACCGCTCATGTCATTCGTCATTAGAGTACCCGTCAACATCAACGAGTACATGAACAATGACACTACCCACGAAAGCCAGCGAGAGGTCCCGCGCGCAAGGCTCGTACAGCGCAGACGCGTTATTCATTCCCGCCGGCGCGGATCCCGCGGTCGACGCCGTCAGGACAACCATCGTCAATCCGCACCGTCTCTTCGACCCCGAGCCGTTCGGGTTCAGTCACGTTGTCATCGCTACCGGCGGTACGCGAACGGCGTTTATTGCGGGGCAAGGTGGTGAAGACGCAACCGGAGCGCTGGCGCCCGGTTTTGGCGAGCAGGTCGAGCAGGCCTACCGGAATCTTCGCGCGGCCCTTGAGGCGGTAGGGGCAAAACCGCAGCAGGTCACCAAAATCACGACTTACGTCGTCGACTACGGTCCGGCCATGCTGGACGTCATGACGCTCTACGCAAAAGACACGTTTGGTGATTCGCTGCCGGCTCAGACCCTGGTCCCGGTACCGCGCCTGGCGCTCGACGGCATGCTGTTCGAGGTCGATGCCATTGCCGTTCTGGAATGAGCGCGAGCCGGCAGGTCACAAAGTCGCCGAACCAAACGTCATACCTGAAGACGAAGTACACACCAATACTGGATGGCCGTTCTGACAGAACAGTTGAACACGGCAATACGAGGAATACGATGAGCGAAAGAAACGCAGTAGAGTACGAAAAGGAAGTGCCCGACATTCTGAAGTCGATGCTGGGCGTGCACAAAGCGATCGACAGCCACGGTCTCGACCGGGCCATACATCATCTCGTGCAGCTCAGGGCGTCGCAGATCAACCGCTGCGGCTATTGCGTCAAGATGCACACCGGGGAGGCGCGCGCTGACGGTGAAACCAGCGAGCGGCTCGATCGCGTAATCGTCTGGGAAGAGCTGGACGACTTCAGCGAGCCCGAGCGCGCGGCGCTGGCATGGACGGAAGCGCTGACGACACTCGACCACCGGACGGACCTTGGTGCCCTGCGCGCGAACCTGAGGAAACATTTCTCGGAGAAGGAAATTGGCGCCCTGACGGCTACCATTGCGATGATCAATCTCTGGAACCGGATCAACATCTCGAGCCATTGACATGCTCAGTGCCGACGACACGCGCGCTTTCGAAGATGCCCGCCCCGGCCTGCTGGCGCTCGCCTACCGCATTCTCGGTTCCGTGGCGGACGCCGAGGACGCCGTGCAGGACACGTTCCTCAAGTGGTCCGGGGCTGATCGCGCGGGTATACGGAGCGCGCCGTCGTGGCTCACGACCACCTGCACTCGCCGTTGCCTGGATTTGCTGCGAGCCGCTCATCGCAGCCGCGTCAACTATGTCGGTGTGTGGCTGCCCGAGCCCGTGCAGGCCGCCGCGGAAGAGGGGCCCGAGGAGGTGTCGGACCTTGCGTCATCGTTGTCGATGGCGTTCCTGCTGCTGCTCGAGAGGCTGACGCCGAAAGAGCGTGCGGCGTACCTGCTGCGCGACATCTTCGACCTTTCCTACGCGGAGATTGCCGAAGCGCTCGATCTCAAAGAAGAGGCCTGCCGCAAGCTGGTTTCGCGCGCAAAGGCCAATGTCGACCGGACCGGTGTCCGCAACGTCACGTCGCTTGAACGTCAGAACCGGCTGCTTGCCGAGTTCGAAAACGCGGTTGTCAGCGGCTCGACCGAGCGCCTGGTGTCGTTGCTCTCCAGCGAGATCCGGCTCAGTGCCGACGGTGGCGGCAAGGTGCCCGCCGTGCGCGATATTTTGCAGGGCGTCGACCAGGTTGCCCGTTTCCTGTCGAAACGGCTGCGTAAATACTGGCTTGACTTCGAATGGTCGACGGCTGACATCAACGGTGCTCGCGGGATCGTGTTGAGGCAGCACGGAGCCGTTGTCGCCACGGTATCTTTTGCCTATGACGCCGAAGGTGCCGTCACCGATATCTACATCATGCGCAACCCCGACAAACTCGCTGACCTTGGAGTCGTGGCCATACACTAACTGCGTACGCCGGCAAGTCGTTACCCCTGTCCGGACCAGCTCCTGAACTCCGACGGCGTTTGCCCAGTTGTTCGACGAAACTGTCGGGTAAACGCGCTGTGATCGCGGTAGCCCGCGTCCAGCGCAATTTCCGTAACGGACAACCCGGTCTCGATCAGCTGCCGGCTTGCGCGATCGATGCGGGTTTTGAGTAGCCATTGCCCCGTGGACAGGCCAAACAGCCGTTTCATGCGGCGGTCGAGCTGATACACGGACATTGACGCGATGGCTGCGAGCTCCACGACCGAGGGCGGCGCCGAAAGCCGGGACTCGGCATACGCAATGGCTTCGGCAATCTGCTCGAACTCGCTGCTGGCAACGTCGGGCAGCTTGAGGTCCCGCGAGATACCCACCAACCCGGCAACCTCGCCGTTCTTGCCGATGAGCGGCAGTTTGCTGGTCAGGCACCAGCCGAGTTCGCGCGGCTGATAGACGTGCAGTTCGAGTTTGTCCAGGAGCTGCCGGCCGGAGCGAATGACGCTACGGTCCTGCGCTTCGTAATCCTGCCCGAGCTGCCTGCCGAACACGGCCGAAGGCGTGCGGCCCAGCAGCTGCGATTTGTCGTGTTTGCGGCAGCGCTTCACGAGAGTCTGGTTGACGCAGACATAGCGGCCGCCGGCGTCCTTGATAAAAAACACCGTGTCCGGCATCTGATCGAAGAGCGCTTCCGCCGTAAACGGTTCGGCGAGATCTTCGAGCAGGCTGGCGAGGGGAGATTGGCCGCGCATGGGAGACTATGCAAAAAATCAAGTTGAAGATGGCGACGCTGCCAAGTCGAAACACCTGTAAATTAATAAGATGAGAGACTGAAAACCAGCCATATTCAACGAAAATCCGAATGAGGCGCTGATATGCCAATCGACACGTCCGTGTTTACCGGCTGTATCCCGGCGCTAATGACACCCTGCGACGCCGGGGGTGAGCCCAATTTCGACGCTCTCGCCAGGAAGGGCCGGGAACTGTGCCAGGCCGGCATGCGCGCGGTCGTTTATTGCGGATCGATGGGTGACTGGCCGTTGCTCGACGACCACCAGCGTATGCTGGGCGTCGAGCATCTCGTCGCCTCCGGCGTCCCGACGGTTGTGGGCACGGGTGCACAGAACCCGGCGCGCGCGGCCGCCCTGGCGAGGCATGCCAGCAAGGCCGGCGCCGCCGGTCTCATGGTGATACCGCGGGTGCTGTCGCGCGGTGCATCGGCGGCCGCCCAGCGTGCTCACTTCGCCGGTATCCTCGAGGCCGCTCCGGACGTGCCGGCCGTCATCTACAACAGTCCCTACTACGGCTTCGAAACTCGCGCGGAGCTGTTTTTTGATCTGCGTCGCGAGCACCCGAACCTCGTCGGGTTCAAGGAGTTTGGCGGCGCGGATTCGCTGAGCTATGCGGCCGAACACATTACGAGCGGCGACCCGGACTTGAGCCTGATGGTGGGTGTCGACACCCAGGTTGTGCACGGCTTCGTCAACTGCGGCGCGCAGGGCGCCATTACCGGTGTGGGCAACGCATTGCCCAACGAGGTGTTGCGCCTTGTTGCGCTCTGCGAGCGGGCCGCCCTGGGCGATGCGGAATCGCTGCGCCTTGCCCGGGAGCTCGACCGGTCGCTGGCGGTCCTGTCGAAGTTCGATGAAGGTCCCGATCTCGTGCTGTACTACAAACACCTCATGGTTCTCGAGGGACATGGCGAGTATCGCCACCATCTGCACGCCTCCGACGGATTGAGCCCGAGCCAACAGGCGTTCATCGAAGCGGAGTGGCGCCGGTTTCGAAACTGGTGGGCCACCTGGTCCGGGAAGGACGACTAAGACGTTGAACGGCGTACGCGTCATCGATTCCCACACGGAAGGCGAGCCGACGCGCGTCGTGCTCGACGGCGGGCCCGATCTGGGTTCCGGTCCGCTGCACGAACGCCTCGATCGGTTCGCCGCCCGTCACGACGACTTCCGCCAGAGCGTGATCCTCGAGCCTCGAGGTTCGGACGCCATGGTGGGGGCGTTGCTGTGCACCCCCACCTTTGACGACTGCGCAACCGGCGTCATTTTCTTCAACAACGCAGGTTATCTCGGCATGTGCGGCCACGGCACAATCGGCGTTGCCGTTACCCTGGCGTATCTCGGCCGCGTAAAGCCGGGTGACATTCGAATCGAAACGCCCGTAGGTGTCATTCGCGTAAGCCTCACGGCCGCCAATGAAGCCACGATCGAAAACGTGTCGAGCTACTGTTACCGGCGCGACGTTGTGCTGGACGTGCCGGGATCTGGCGAAGTGTGTGGAGACATTGCCTGGGGCGGCAACTGGTTCTTTCTCGTCGACCAGGCCCCCTGTGAACTGATCCTCGAGAACGAACCCACGCTGACCCGAGCCGCACTGCGCATAAAACACGCGCTGCAAGCCGAGGGCATCACCGGCATGGGCGGCGCCGAGATTGATCACATCGAGTTCTTCGGCCCGCCCGCATCGGACGATGCGCACAGCCGAAACTTTGTGCTCTGCCCGGGCAACGCCTACGATCGATCCCCCTGCGGAACCGGTACGAGCGCCAAGCTTGCCTGCCTGGCCGAACGCGGCAAGCTGGCGCCGGGGGAGCGCTGGGTCCAGGAAAGCGTCATCGGCAGCCGCTTCGTCGCGAGTTACCGGAGGAGCGAGGCCGGCGAGATTGTTCCCAGCATCTCGGGACGAGCCTACATTTGCGGCGAAAGCCTGCTGGTCCGCCAGGCCGGCGACCCGTTCGCCAACGGCATTGCGTGAACGCAGCCCCCCACAACGGCATGGTTGTCGTGACCGGCGGCGGGATCATTGGTCTTGCCTGTGCGCACTACCTGACTCGCGCCGGCTTCCGGGTCACCGTCATCGACCGCGCGGGTATTGGTCAGGCTTGTTCCTACGCCAACTGCGGCTATGTTTGCCCGAGCCACGTGCTGCCGCTCAACGCGCCGGGTGCCGTACTGGCCGGCGTTCAGTCCCTGTTTCGACCAAAATCGGCGTTCCGGATCAAACTTCAGCTCCGGCTCGATATCTACCGCTGGTTGTTCGAGTTTGCGCGGCGCTGCACGCAGAGCAGAATGATTGCGGCCGGTCACCGCCTCCAACCTTTGCTCGAATCGTCGATGAACGAGTACCGCCTGTTGTTCGATTCGATGGCGCTCGAGAGTGAGTGGAAAGAGCAGGGTCTGCTGTACGTGTTCGAGACGGAGCAAGGTCTTGCGCATTTCTCGCAAACCGACGCGTTGCTCACGGAAACGTACGGGCTTGCTGCGCGCCGTATCGAGGGTAAAGAGCTTGCAGGCTTCGATGCGGCCTTGAAGGATGGCCTGGCGGGTGCGTACTTCTACGACGACGACGCATCCTTGCGTCCCGACAAGCTGATTCGGGAGTGGCGGTCCGAACTGACGCAATCGGGGGTCGAGTTTGTCGAGCACTGCGCTCTCGAGCGCGTGCGCAAATCGGCCGGCCAGATCACGGCGCTTCAGACCTCGAAGGGAGAATTGCGTGCCGATCACTACGTGTTCGCCGCGGGCGCCTGGTCGAGTGAGCTCGCTACCGAGCTCGGCTGCAGCCTGCCGATCGAGCCCGGCAAAGGGTATTCGCTGACGATGCCGAAACCGGACCCCTGCCCGCAATACCCCATGCTGTTCCCCGAACATCGCATTGGCGTCACGCCGTTCGACGCGGGATACCGAATCGGCTCGATGATGGAGTTTGTCGGTTTCGACTCGAGCATCCCGGAGCACAGGATTCGCCAGCTGCGCGAATCCACGCGGCCCTATCTGAAAACGCCTGCCGGCCACGATGTGCAAACCGGGGTCGAGGAGACCTGGTACGGCTGGCGGCCGATGACCTGGGACAGCCTGCCCATCATTGGACGGGTTCCGGGCCTCGGCAACGGTTTGCTGGCTACCGGGCACAACATGCTGGGTTTGACGCTCGCGCCGGCGACCGGCCGACTGATTGCGGAGATCGTCCGCGAGCAGCCGACACACGTCGATATCGACGCGTTTTCACCAGCCAGATTCTGACCTCATACGCGGGGCTACCCTACAAAAAAACGGCAGTACGCGATAGTCTCGTGTTCCCGCGTGGCCCAACGGTTCAGCTCCGGGTGACGCTCAAAAAAAATTGGCGGCTCGGCATTTCACCTCGCCGCCAATTGACGGTTTGCGCCAGAATCGATCTTTACTACGTCCGGCACGATGTGGCGCCTTGCAACTAGGGCGTATCCTCGGTGGACATCATGTGCAGTCCTTCGAGTCTGCTCGAGGTGTCGACGGCCAACCGGTATTCGGACGTACCGTTGCTGTACGACAGCAGCAGGTATCTCGGCGACGGCACTATCGGGAAGAACAGCTTGAGCGACGCCTGCTCTTCCGGGTCGATGTGCAGCGGCAGCGGTGTGTGCCGGATTTCAATCTGCTCATCCACCTTGGCGTTGTTGACGCTTCGTACGACGCCCGTCGTAATCAGCGCAGGGCCTGCAATCAGGAGGCCCGATGCCACGGCGGTCAAGCTTCCTACCGACGCCGTGCCGCCGGAGATCAACGCTCCGGTGCTCGCAAGCGAGGCTGTGCCGAGACCCATTGCGGAAACCGCCGCGCCCGAGCCGAGTAGCACGCCGCTGCCGGCGCCCGCCTTGATGTCGATGTCGGCGTCTTCGTGCCGCCGTACGACTTCCCGACTGCTCCGAACCAGGCTCTTGCGGGACGCGTCGGCAGCAACGGGCTCACTAAACGAGTCGACGATAACAATCCGGTCGATCAACACCGGGGTGCCGCCGCGGTTTTGTATCGTCAATTGATACTCGTCCCAATCGGCGTTGCGAGCCCAGCTGCCCGGGCCGTCGCGCACGATCAGCGTGTCCAGCGACACGCTCAGGTGTGGGTCGGATGCCGAGGCGATCGGTTCGATTTCGACGAGCGGCAGCGGTTCCTGGCGCAGCCCGGTTCCGCCACACGCGCTCAGCGTGACGGCGAGCAACACCATTACGCCGGGCCAGACCAGCGGCTTCAGGCTGCGAGCAAGAACCGCGAAAGAGTGTGTTTGTTGTGTCATGGTTGGGTCCTCATACAAGGAAGTCAGCGCGCAATGGAGCTGATCAGTGCGATAAGCTCCTGAAAAATCAATAAATATCGACCAAAAAAAGGCTTGCGAGGTGATTCTCGGAGCCGCATAATGATAGGAACTACTACTTGATAGCAACTATCAATAGGTAGACACTATCACGTGATAGTCACTATCGCAAGCCGATTCGACCAGGAGTTTTGATGACGGGCAACCTGCGCGAAACCAAACGCATCGCAACGATGAAAGGGATCCAGGGGGCAGCCGTGGACCTGTTTCGCCAACATGGTTTCGCCAACACGACCGTGGAGGACATCGCGCGTGAGGCAGGCGTGGGGCCTGCAACCGTCTACCGGCATTTCGAGACCAAGGAACGCATCATTCTTTGGGACGAATACGAAGGCGACTTCATGGAAGCCATACACTCACTGATCGTCGCGGAGGGGCTCGTCGCCGCCCTGCACGCGCTGTGTGTGGAAGTGGACGAAGGCATGGACGAGGAACAGAGGAGCCGGCATCGCGCGAGGATGCAGTTGGCGCAATCCGAGCCTGCGCTCAAAAAAGAATCGGTCGCAAACTGCATTTCCATTGCCAACCTGATTGCGTCGGCACTTTCCGTTCGCGCAAAAAGAGCCGAGCCTTCACTCGAGGACACTACCGTCGGCTACGTCGTTGCGGGGCTGTTTCAGGCCCTCATGATGGACTGGGCGGAACACGACGAGCCCATGCCGAGCCTTCAGGCAATGATGAGCAATGCGCTTGCCGCCGTCCGCACCGAGGTCTTTGGGGAAAACAGCGCCTGACCGCCTGGCCGTCTAATCGGCGAGGGCCTCTGCCAGTGCGGCGGCTTGCCTGTTGTCGGGGTGCTGTTCCCTGAGCCGGATCGCCTCGGCCAGCGCGGCGTCTCTTTCGCCCACGTCTCTATAGATGGTTGCGAGCGCGAAGCCTGTCTCGAAATGCTCGGGGAACTCCTGGCGCGCGTCACGCAGGACGTCGAGCGCCTCCTCCGCCCGGCCCAGCGAGTTCAGCGCAACGGCGTACACGTAAGTGAACTGCGGGGCCGTTGAATCCAACTCGGCGGCGCGCTCGAGGTGCGCGAGTGCGTCGGCCGGCCGCCCCGCGCGTACGAGGTGCAGCCCATACGCGTGCCGTACGGTGGCGAGTGTGTCTCCGATGCGCATTGCGTGCTCGTACAAGCGGGCCGCGGCACCCGTGTTACCCAACCGGGCCTCGAGTTCGGCAAAACGGAGCGCGGCGTCGGGCGTGGAGGCTGCCGTTCGCATCGCCTGCCTCAGCTCTTCCAGCGCAGCGGGAAAGGCGCGGCTGTCCTCCAGCGGCAATACATCGTGTTCGTCGACATAGGTGGCCGCGGCCTCGATGCGTACCGACCGTATCGGGTCGCGCAACAGGTGACTTCCGTGTTGCAGACGAAGTTCCGGTGTTTGCCGGCGCAGCGCGCGGAGCGCGCCAATGCGGATCAGCGGTTCGGGATCGTCGAGCCGGCTCGAGAGCGTCTGCCGGTCGGTCGGCGTGTCGACCGGTTCGAGGAGCGACAGCAGTGTTGCCCGCGCGATGGCCGGCACGGATTCACTGGCGATGCCTTGCAGCAGTATCTCGTTGGCATTGCCGTCGCGGCCTGCCGCAATGGCCGCACCGTAATGCGCCGGGTCGTCCGCAGTGCCGGGAAGCCGGAAGCTGTGATCCCTGCGATCGTCCACGCCCATGTAGGTTGTGGCCGGCATGTGGCAGGCGACGCAGTCGCCGGCGGGATCACCTGCATGCTCCGCCGCGGCAAACTTTGCCGGCAGGTGACAGCTTGCACACGTGTTGTTGGGATCGGGTCCCGCGCGCAATTGCCCAGAGTGGGGGTTGTGGCAGTCGCTGCAGGTGACGCCGGCCGAATACATCTTGCTCTGCAGGAACGACCCGTAGACGTACACTTCGTCCAGTATCCTGCCGTCGGCGTGATACAGGCCGGCGTCGAGCAACGACGGCAGGTGCGTGTCGGTCAGCGGCCTGCCGTATTCGTACGCCGTCGTGATCTGACTCCGCCGGGCGTGGCATCGCCCGCAGGTTTCGACCTGTTGCTGCGCCGCGTGCGGCGTCGACCGTTCGGCAATGCCGGTGCCGGCGTTCATGATCCACCTGGCGCCGCGTCGGTCGTCCAGGTCGACGGGCAGGCCATGCCGGCCGTCGAACGCGCCTGATTGTGCCTGCGCAATATGCCGTGAGCCGGGGCCGTGGCAAGCTTCACAGCCAACCGAAATTTCGGCAAACGTCGTAGCGAAGGTGTTGCTCTCGATGTCGTAGCCCATTTGCAGATGGGTCGAGTGGCACTCCGCGCACATGAAATTCCAGTTGAAATACGGACCTGTCCAGTGCAATGGATCGTTGTGGTCCAGGTATTCGTCCGGATAGAGATGAAACCATCGTTGACCGCCGCTGGTTTGCGGGCGGGCATCCCAAACGAATTGCAGCGCCTGTTTTCGGCCGCCCGGCGCGTCGACAAGAAACTGCTGGAGCGGAGCTACACCGAATGTGTGGGTCACCTCGAACTGCTGCTGCTCGCCCTGCGCTCCTTCGGTGACGACAAAATAGCGCCCGTCCCGCTGAGTGAACGTTGCGCTGGTGTCGAAGTAGGGAACCGTAATGCCGGAGAAGTCGCCGAGCACCGACCGGGAGTTGGCGATCTGCATCGCGAGCTCGTGGTGCGAGCCCTGCCATTCATTGTGCTGCTGCTCGTGGCAGGCCGCGCAAGCATTACTGCCTGCAAAATCTGCTGGTGTATCGACCGGGGCCGAGACCTTGTCTTCGGGTGAGCAGGCGACGATCAGGCCGGCCAGGGTGATGATGAGCCCCGCGCGTGATGAGCGAGTGTTCACTTGAACACTCCGTGATCGCCGAGAGACTGGCCCGCCAAACCTTCGCGGAGCACACGCGAGTAGAACTGCCGCAGACTGTCTTCACCGTAAGCGGGTGTTGCCTCGGCATCGTAGACACGCCGACCCTCGTCCCACAGCAGCATGGACTCGGTTGCGTAGTAGCGGCCAATTCTCGCGAGTTCGGCTTTCGCCTCCAGGCGCGAAGAAACGAGCGCCAGCGGCGAAAGTAAGGCAAGCGCAATGTCGAACAGGGCAACCGGCACGCTTCGAAAGCGCGGCTCGAGTCCGGCCAGCTCGAACAGGAGTTCTCCCTGCCGGCGCGGCGTTATGGCCTCGCCCGGACCTCCGATGGGCAAGATCCGGTTGTGGAGAGACGGATGTTCCAGGCAATCGACGAGATAGCGAGCCAGATCGCGCTCACTAATGGGTTTACAGGCGGTGCCGCTGCCGTCGCCGAACAACAGGAAAGGCTTGCCTTGCTGAACTCGCCGAACCTGGCCCGCCAGCGACTTGAAGAAAGCGGTTGGGCGCACAATCGAATAGCGTATTCCGGATGCCATGAGTTCTTTCTCGAACGCAAGCTTGGCTTTCTGGAACTCGAGCTTCGGCCGCTGAACACAAATGGCCGACAACAGGACAAAGTGACTCACACCGCGCCGCCTCGCGGCCGCCAGCAGGTTCAGGTTGGCGCGATAGTCGACGGCCCAGGCGTCCGAACCGACGCCGCTGCGAGACGCAATACAGGACACGACGGCGTCGAAAGACAGCGATCCGAGGCGCTGGACCGTTTCCGTCGGGTCGGTCAGCTCAACCGCCTCCTGGTCGACACCCTGAAGCACCTCCTCGGTCACGGCGGCGTCGGGCCGTTCCGCGGGCGGATGCTTGCGCACAATGGCGATTACGTCGTAGCCGCGCGTGCGGAGTTCGGCAGCAACTGCACGCCCGATGTAGCCGGTGGCACCGGCGAGCAGTATTCGGGGGCTTTTGGGCTCAGGCTCTGCCAATACCGTTCTCTGTATTCACTCAGGCCTTCTTCGGGAAGCCGAAGCGTTTGGTCATGATCTTGTCGAGCATCCGGGTTGGCAGCAGTCGCGGCAAAGTCCACATTGTGAGCCTGTCCGCCACGATCGCGTAACGCCATTTGGGCGTATCGTTGTGAAGGATATCCAGCAACAAGCGGCCGAGCTGTTCCGCCGGCATGCCCCGCTCACCGGTTTTTTTCGACAAGTGCAGCACCCGGTCGAACACAGGGTAGTAATCCGTATTCCGGTATTGCTCGATATCGGTGTCGTCCGCCTTGTCCCAGATGGGCGTCTTGATGGACCCCGGCCCAACGATCACGACGTCGATACCGTACATCAGGAGCTCGCGGCGCAGGCTGTGGGAATACGCCTCCAGCGCATGCTTGGACATCGTGTACGGGCCGAACAACGGCGCGGACACCTTGCCGGCAACCGAGCTCATGTTGATAATCTTCCCCGCTTTGCCGCTCAAGGACTTGTCGGCGCCGAGCAGCGGGATGAAAGCCTGCGACACACGCGCTACGCCAAAGACGTTGACGTCGAACTGAAACTTGAGCTCGTCCATGGGGATGTGCTGCAAGGGGCCGGTCACGGCAATGCCGGCGTTGTTGATCAGCCCGTTTAGCGTCTGACCGTCCAGCATCTCCCGTACCGTTGCCGCGGAGCTGTCAATGGCTGCCTCGTCGGTGACGTCGAAGACCAGCGCCGTAAACGCGTCCGGATAATCCTGAGCCAGCTGATCCGCATCAGCCGCCTTGCGGACGCTGCCGAACACGCGCCAGCCGTCGTCGAGGAACAGCCTGGCGGCCGCATAGCCAATACCCGTGGATGCGCCGGTGATCACGATGCTCTTTTGTTTGTTCGCCGACACTCGACTGCTCCTTCTGATTTGATGTCTGCATGCGATGCGTTTCGAAGCCGTAATGACCAAAAGATATTGCTCCGATTCCCGCGAGATGCTATCACTGAACAGCTGACGATTCGCACGCCAGAGAGTCGAAACGCCTGACCGCAATGCGCATCCATCAACGCCATCCTCTTGTTTCCAGGCCCTTGTTCCTGTGGGCAATGCTGGTGTTGCTGCTGGGATCACATGTGTCGTTTGCGGCGCATCAGTTCGAACACTCGGTGGACGAACTGCATGAAACCTGTGCCGTTTGCCTGGTGTTCGATCGGAACGACGAGTTCCTTGCTTTCGCAGAGGCAGTGCCCCTGTCGCCGATCAAAGTGGCGCCGGTTGCTGTCGAAACATGTGCAGCTGACGATGCGCAGGATTTTTGCCACTACCGGTCCCGCGCTTCTCCCTGATTCCCGAAATGCCTGAATGACGGCGCCTTGCGCCTTGTTCGAGCGGTGCCTCGTCGTGCCGCTGTGTTCTGCATTTCGAGGATAAAACAATGACTATTCGCATGATGCGTATGGCCGGGGTCGCCGCGGCCACGCGCACCCTTGATGTTGTGTCGACGGTAGTCGCGCGATGCTGCGCTGGCGCTTTTGAGCGCCCGAGGACACGCAGGAGAGAATCATGACTTCGACGAGTTATGCCCTGGAAGCAAAAGCGCTCGGCAAAACCTTCGGCAAAACGGTTGCGCTCGACAAGCTCGATCTCGCCGTGCCGGCGGGTGAGGTTGTCTGCCTGCTCGGCGCCAACGGCGCCGGCAAGACCACAACGATCAATCTGTTTCTTGGTTTTGTCGAGCCGAGCAGCGGCGCAGCGTTTGTGGACGGGATCGAGGTGGCGAAAGCGCCGTTCGACGCGCGCAAGCGGCTGGCCTATCTGCCGGAATCCGTGGCGCTGTACCCCAAGCTGACCGGTCTCGAGAATATTGCGTTTTTCGACAAGCTCGCGGGCCGCGAGCGACCGGAAGCCGAGCTGTCGGGTCTGCTCAACGCAGCCGGTCTCCCCGAAGAGGCGCATCACAGGCGCACGTCCACCTACTCGAAAGGAATGCGGCAGAAGGTCGGTATTGCGATAGCGATGGCGAGGGAGGCACGCGCGCTGTTGCTCGACGAACCGTTGTCCGGGCTCGATCCGTCCGCGGCCAACAGTCTCGGTGCGCTGATCTGTCGCCTGCGTGACGACGGTTGCGCCGTGCTCATGGCTACTCACGACATTTTCAGGGCCAAGGAAATTGGCAACCGCATTGGCATCATGATGCAGGGGCGGCTGGTCAACCTGCTCGATACCGACGCGCTCGATGCGAGGGAGATCGAGCAGATCTATCTCGAGCATCTGCACGAGGCCAATGGCGACGATCCGGCGGAGCGGGCCGCATGAGCGGCGCCATCGTCAGCAAAGATCTTCTCGTTCTGCGCCGGGAATCGCTCATGAAAGCGCTGTTGGTCGTGATTCTGCTGTTGCTCGTTGCGAGCCTCGCGGCCGGCATGCAGCGCGAACGGGTTTTCGACAAGGAGAAAGCCGCGGCCCTGTTGACGGACAAAGCGGTCTGGATGAATCAGGGTGATCGCAATCCGCATTCCGCGGCACATTTCTCGCGCTATGCGTTCAGGCCCGCGTCGCCGCTGGCGCTCATCGATCCCGGCACCAGCGACTTCGCCGGTCTGGCAGTCTGGATGGAGGCGCACTACCAGGATCCCGCCGTGTTCCGGCGCGCCGAGGATGGCGGTGAGCTGAGTCGTTACACGCAATTGACGCCGGCTTTTCTTCTGCTGACCGCGGCGCCGCTACTCGTGTTTCTGATGATGTCGGCCAGCATTGCCGGCGAGCGCGAGGATGGCACTCTGCGTCAGCTCCTGGCGGCAGGCGTCAGCGGCCGGCAGTTTTTCAGAGGCAAGCTCGGGGCGGGGCTCAGGCTCACGATGATGGTGTTTGCCTTCGCGTTTCTGGCCCTGGCGGCGTTTGCGCTCCTGACGACGCCGGTTGCCGTCGATGTGGACGCGATCGTGAGGCTTGCCGGGCTGTTTACCGTGTTCCTGCTGTACCTTGCGATCTGCGTGGCCGTTGCACTCGGTGTGTCCGCGCTGTTTCGTACACGGCAGGCTGCGTTTCTGGCGCTGGCCGGCGTGTGGGTGTTCATGGCCGTGCTGCTGCCACGTTTTGCGGCAGACGTCGGCACGAGTATCCATCCGCAGCCCGACGCGCGCGAGGTATCGGGTCAACTCAGGGCGGCGTCGTACACGTTCTACGAGGACAAGGAGCGGCAGGAGCGGATTGAGCAGGATCTTCTGAAAGAGCACGGCGTTTCGACCGTCGAGGAGCTGCCGATCAACTACGGTGCTTACCGACTTCAGATCAGCGAGGAGCTGTCGATACCGGCATTCGAGCAGGTTTACGAAGGGCTCGAACAACGGTACGCCGCACAGGATCACACGGCGCGCTGGTTTTCCCTGCTGACGCCCGCAATTGCGGCGGCGAAGCTTTCTCGGGGTTTCGCTGGCACGGACCGGATACATCAGGCGGCGTTTACCCGGGCGGCAGAGCTGCATCGTCGCGACATGATCAAGCTCCTGAACGAGGACTTGATGTTCAACGCCAGCAACGACGACGTTGCGTATACGGCGGATGCGACGTTGTGGGCGCAGTTCGAAGATTTCGAGCATCAGGCACCCACGCTGGGTGCCGTTTTTGCTGCCTACGTCAGGGACGCGCTGCTGCTGCTCGCGTGGTTTGTGGCCGCACTGGTCTTCGCGCGCATCCTTGTCGTTCGTGCGATCCGGCACGAGGTACCCACGGCATGACGGCGGGCATTCTGTATCACGAACGACTGAATTTTGTTGCCCGGGGACCGGCACTGCCGGTTGTCCTGCTCGTTGTGCTCGCGATCGTGTACGCGGGGTGGAGCGGCGATCGCTGGCGGGACGCGCAAGCCGCGAGTGTCGAGACCTTCGAGGCGGAACAGCTCGAGGCCCTGGATACATGGCGCAGCGATCTCCGGGATATCGAAACAGGCCAGGCAGAGCCGTCACCTTATGCGGCGAATCCGATGGGTATCTCGTTTCCGGCTGTGCTGCCGCCGGCGTCGCTTGGCGATTTTGCTATGGGTCACGCGGACCTGCATCCGGCCAGCGGACTGATTTCCACGTGGCGAAATCTGTCCAGCATCTTCGGGCGTTACCAGTTCGACAATCCATCGACCCTTGCGGCCAGCTCGTTCGACGTGGCGCTTGTCATTGTCCTGGTGCTGCCCGTGCTAATGATTGCCGTGTCCTTCGATGTGTTGGCTGGCGAGCGTCGGCGTGGTGCGCTGGCAATGGTGTTGTCGACGCCCGTGCCGCTGACGCGCCTGGTCTGGACCCGGCTTTTGTTTCGCAACGGTCTTCTGTGGCTGGCCGCAATGCTGGCCATGGCGCTGCTGGTTGTCGTCAACGATGCGGGCGGCGACCGCTACGCACGATTTGCCGTGTGGTCAGCCGTCAGTCTCGTCTACGGACTGTTCTGGTTCGCGGCCATTGCGTTTTGTATTGCGCGATTCCGTTCTGCGACCGGCACAGCCGCGGCAATGGTGGGCCTGTGGCTCGTGCTGGTACTCGCGGTGCCGGCATCCATTGCCACGATGGCCGAAGCCGCCTACCCGACCCCGTCGAGGCTTGCGTTCCTGTCCGACGTTCGCGAAGCGCAGGGCGAAACGAACCGCAACCTGGCGAAGCTGACCGAGGGATTCCTGATGGACCATCCGGAACTCTCCGTCGGCGACGAAGGCGTCCCGTCGTACTACCGCGCGGCGTTCCTGTCCAACCAGGCGGCACGCGAAAACACCCGTCCGATACTCGACGCGTACGACGCCGCGCGCGCCGGTCGGGCGCAAACGCTGCAGCTGGCGCAATACCTGTCGCCGTCGATCATTGCGCAGCGCCTGCTCGTCGCGGCGGCGGGTGCCGACCTGAACCGCCAGCACCGGTTTCAGGCACAGGCGCGTAAGGCGCTCGATCAGCTGGCGGAGGCGATAGGCCCAGCCATCGTTTCGCGTAACCGGCTGCCGCTCGCCGAGTTCGATACGCTCGAGCCGTTTGCTTTCGAAGACCGGACGTCAGCGGCTGTTGCGGCGGACGCAGCGGCGCCCGTTGCGTTCCTGCTCGTGCTCAGCTTGCTCGTCGGTATGCTTGCGCATCGCCGGCTGGGTGCGGCTGTCCTGGATGATTGAGCAACGGCCAACGTCGGGGTGGCGCCTGGTGCCGTCGTGCCGAGCCGGCGGGCTGGCGTTTGCGCTTTGCTGGCTGGCCGTTGAAGCTGCATTCACGATGGCGTCGGCGCAGGAGGTGTTCCCGCCACCTGAAGAGCAGGTTCGCTACGTTGCCTTGCCTGCTGTTGAAGCGGTGGTCATCGACGGCAGACTCGATGAGCCCGTCTGGCAGCGCGCCGAGCCGATTACGGAGTTCGTGCAAAAAGACCCGGAGCAGGGCCAGCCGATTTCGTATCCGACGGTCGTCCGCGTGGCGTACGACGATAAAGCGCTGTACGTGGCGGCAATCTGCTACCAGCCGCGCGAGGCAGTTCGCGTTCAGAATCTGAAGCGCGACTTTTCCTACCAGGAAAACGATCTGTTCGGCGTCGTGATCGACGGTTTCATGGACAAGCGCAACGCCGTCACGTTCCAGACCACACCTTATGGCAGTCAACGCGACATGGAGGTCATCGACGGCAGCGAGTTCAACACGGATTGGGACGCGCGCTGGAGCGTCAAGACCCGTATCGAGGACGACCACTGGACCGCCGAGATGGCCATTCCCTGGCGGAACCTGCGCTACCCTTCCGGCGCGGATCGTCTCGGCGTGATTTTTGCCCGCAACATCCGCAGCCTGAACGAAACAACGTCCGCACCGGGCGTGCCGCGGGCATTTACGATCTACCGAATGGCCTATGCCGGCGTGCTGGATGGAGTGCGGACGCCGCCGCCAACCACAAATCTGCAGTTCAATCCCTACAGCCTGGCGCAGCGAGTCGACGAGTCCGGCGCGGAGGTAACGACGGAGTACGAGTTCGGCGGCGAAATGAAATGGGCAATATCCCAGAGCACGGTACTCGATCTGACCGTCAACACCGACTTTGCTCAGGCGGACGTGGATCGGCAGGTCGTCAACCTCGACCGATTCAGCGTGTTTTTCCCCGAACGGCGCCAGTTTTTTCTCGAAAATGCCAATCTGTTCAATGCCAGCGTAACCAACTGGATCCGGCCGTTCTTCAGCCGCCGCATTGGCCTGGACAACGCGGGTAACCCGATACCGCTCGATGGCGGCCTGCGCCTGACCCGCCGCTCCTCGAAACAGGAGGTTGGCCTTCTCGCGATGCGTCAGCCCTCACGGGGTGACAATCCGGACTCGACGTTTGCCGTTGCGCGCTACTCGCGCAATGTGGCCGGGCAGAGCCGGCTTGGCGGCATGCTGACGTGGCGCCGCGACGGCGCGTTGCGAAACGGCGAACTGGCGGTCGAGCCGAATCGCAACCTCACCGTTACGATCGACGGGTTGTGGCGGCCGCGACAGTCCTGGGGCGTGCAGGCGATGTTGTCCATGTCCGACGATGACCTCAGCGGTAGCGGGCTCGGTGGTCAGCTGTGGGCGTTCTACGAAAACAATTTCGTCTACATTGGCCTCCTGGAATACTTCAACAAAGACTACAACCCGGGCATCGGGCTCGAAATTCTCGACACGAACTACGTCATGCACAGTCCGGCGGTCAGTTTCGATATCCGCTCTGCGAGACTGCCGAGCGCGATCCGGAGTTTCAACCCCGGAGCTGACGCCTATATTTTTACGGACTCCGAGGACGGCGATCTCCTGTTCGGTTATGCGCCAATCCGGCCGCTGCGTCTGAACTTTCAAAACGGTGCGCGGATCAGCGCCTTCATCGAGCCGAACTGGCAGCGTCTCGAAGAGCCGTTTTCTCCGGTGGGTATCGAGATCGCGCCTGGCGACTATAACTACACGCGCTACCGGCTGGATCTCGAGTCGGATCAGTCCGCGAGGTTGGCGGGGGAAATCGAGGTTGAGACAGGAGACTATTTCGATGGTGAGTTGACGACCTACTCGCTGTCGGGACGATACGCGCCGAGCCCCCGGCTGGAGCTGTCGGCTGACGTCGAGCTGAACCGCATCCGCGGTCTCGGCATCGCACGCCGGGACGAGAACACTCGACTGTACGGGCTGAATCTGCGCATGGCGCTCAGTCCGCAGCTGCAGTTCAGCACCTTCTATCAGCGCAACAGCGTCAACGAGACCAGCAACTGGAACGTCCGGCTCGCGTGGGAGTACCGGCCGCTGTCCTACCTGTATGTCGTCTACAACCGCAACAGAATCGACCTGTTCGACAGGGCCACCCGTGAAACCGGCGAGCAGCTCATCGCCAAATTTACCTACCTGTTCGAAGTATGACTACCCGCCCAAAACAGTTCGTCCAAAAAGAGGATGAGTGAATGCACAGAAGAGATTTCCTGAACGCCTCAGCTCTGGGAATGGCCGCCGCCGCAACCGGGATACCCGTAAGTCGTGCGGACGGACCGAGAACAGCGCAACTGCACGTTCCAAGGTACGCGCCGGCGCTGACGGCTCACGACGGCGCCGTGTACATCTCCGGCGGAGCACCGATCGGCGCAGAAGCCGCCGACGACCATGTGTACTCGAGAATGGTCGGCCTTGTCGAGCGCATCGATCCGGTCAGTTTGCGCCACCACTACGTCGCAAACGCCGTGTTCCCGAGGGCCAATCACGCGTCCGTTTTTGTCGACGGGAAGCTGTGGCTCCTGGGCGGGCGTACCCACGAGGGCGGTCAGGGCCGGCTCGTGCGGGAAACGGAGCGCATCGACGTCGAGAGTCAGGCCATCTGGCGTGGTCCGGATCTGCCGATCCCGCTGATTCACCTGGTTGCGGTAAGCGCGGGCGCACAGGTTTACGTGTTCGGCGGCATCACTCGGCCTGATGGCGGAAGCTCACGACCGAGTGCGTCAGCGTTCGTCTGCGCGCCGCCGTACGAAGACTGGCGCGAGCTGCCGGCGATGCCGCAGGCACTGGGCGTTAGCACTGTGCATCTCGTCGACAATCGCATTTATCTCGTCGGCGGCTTCGACAGAGAAAAGGCTCATGCCATAACCCAGGTTTTCGACCTCGAAGCCGAGCGCTGGTCGGAGGGGCCGCCGCCACCCTATCCGCTGAGTGCCCACGCGGGTACGGAGGCGGGCCGGCATCTCTTTTTGTTCGGCGACTACGAGCGCCAGTCTTCGATACTCAGGCTGGATACCGCTTCGGGCACATGGCGGTCCCTGTCGCTGCCGTTCACGCCGCGTCGGCACGTTCGCGCCGCGCGTGTCGAGGATACGATCATTGTCGCGGGCGGCAATCAAAGTTCACACGCGCCGGCGCTCGACGTGCTGGAGGCTTACCGGATTTCCGACCTGAAGGTTTAGCGAGAAGTCAGCCTGTCCATGCGGTCGTTTTCCGGCGGATCACCTGCCGGCGTTCTGTTGCGGCCCGCGAACTCGGCAACATCGCGTTCGTATTTCGCGAGTGCCGCCTCGTCCGCCCCTTCGTAGGCGGTAAAAGACACCCCATTGGCTCTTCCGCGCGTGACCTCGCGAAGCGGACCTTCGTGCAGTGAGTGCCCCGCGTTTTCGTAAAAGAGAAACTCGACCGGCCGGCCCCTTTTCTGAAGCGACGCAACCCACTGCTCCAGTGACTGGGGTGACGATGGGGACGTCCTGGTCCATATGTAATCCGTTTCGGAGCGGCCAGCCCAGTTGTCTTTGCTGCCGAAGGCAATCATCGTCGGCACGGCAATGTCTCCGATAGCGTATCCGTTCGCGGCGGGTGCCTCCGCAATGACGCCTCGTATAGATTCGCCCGCGAGTTCGGTCGCGGCGTGCAGGACTACGCGGGCGCCGTTCGACGCTCCGTACAGAAAGACGTTCCGACTGTCCCAGCGCTCACCTTGCCTGGCGTATTCGACGGCACCTTCGAAAACACCCCAGATCATGTTTTGTTTGCCGACGTTCACGATTTTGCGCGTAACGAACCGCCAGTCCTGAAATCCGTTCATCTCATAGGCATCAAAGGAAATTGTTGCGTAGCCGAGGCGACGGAACATCAGCACGCGAGCGCGATCGTCTTCACGAAACCCGGCGCCGCCATGTGCGTACACCACGATCGGGGCCCGCTTTTGTTCGCTGGGAACCCATACCTCGACGGCCGGATGGTCCGGGTCAAATTCGGCAAACGGCGCGCGCGTCGTAAACCATCCTCTCGAACCCACTGCATCGAGCCCGGGAACAGGTGATGCAGCGGGCGCGATCGATTCCGCGTGGCTCAATGTGGCAAACAAGATGAGTGCAAGCGTAAAAGCTGCCTTTTGGATCGGCATTCCGGTCTCCCTATGCGACAAAAGCCTTCAAAGTAGGCTTATAGGGCGCCGTCCCGGAATTGGTTACAAAACTTCAGCGCTCGCGCGGGCACTCAGGCTGGACGGCGCCAGCGGTTGCCATGCACCGCTAGCGCCGCAAGAGCCGGATCAGTCCACGACCCGCCGCGCCCAGTGGTCAGCAACGGCCTTGGCAGCGTCCTTGCCACCAAGTCCGAAAGCGATAGCGGCGGCGACGGCGACGCTGCCGATCGTAAAGCCGAACGCCATGTTGACTATGTTGTCCGCGAGACCCATGGACTTGAGGCCCATTGCAAGCACCAGGCCGAGAATGGCGACGCGGGCAATGTTCGCGAGTCCCGGGCTGCCGCCTTCCGAGATCTTCCCATGTGCCAGTGAGCTCAGAAAGTTGCCGATGACGAGGATCAGTCCTCCTACGAGGATCCCGCCGCCGAACTCCAGTACACGTGCGAATATCCTGGAAATCACCTCGATACCCAGAACGTTCACGGCGGCCGTTGCGGCAGCCATCATCGAGAACAGCATGATTGCGCTGCTAATGAGCTTCATGGGCGTGAACGACGCGCTGAACAGCTTTTCGATGCCGAGCTTGGCGGGAAGTGTGTTGATGTTTGCGCCCTCGAGAAGGCCGCTCAACATATAGATAACAAACTTGGTGACAAAATAGGCGACGAGCAGAATGATTCCGGCACCCACCAGGTTTGGCACGGCGGCCATGAGTTTCTGAATCATTGCGGAGGCCGGATCGGAAATCGACGGGATGTCGAGAACGCCTAACGCGGACACTACGATCGGCAGCAGAATGGCACCGAACATAAATGCGCTGCCGAACGCGGCAACCTTTATGTCGTCGTTTCCTGTACGTTGCGCAATTTGAGCATCCAGCTTCCCGAGCCCCAGTCCCACGATCTCGGACACGATCCTGGCAATCACCCAGCCGGCATACGCAATCACACCGGCACCAATGATGTTCGGTACGGCCGCCGTGAACTTGCTGACCATTTCCTCGAGCGGCGCCAGCACGTCGGTAAGACCGAAGTGCTGCAGGACGGCCATTAGCACAAATATCGTAAGTACCGCTTTGATCAGTGACGCGATCGGCGATGCCAGGTCGGTCACGGACCCATCGGGATTGGTCCGGTAAAGAAACTGAGCTTTTCTCAGCATTCGCGACACGGTGCTGGTGACGATCCTGACGATGAAAAGACCTACGATCAGAATAGCCAGCCCAATCAGCGCCTGACCCAGCGTACCGGTCAGAGCGGGTCCCAGGTAGTTGTTCAAGGTTTCGATGAATTCATTCATTTCCTTTTCCTGCTTGGGTTCGTGCGATCGCGGTCAAACGGTGTCGGCAAGCGCTAAAACGCATAGCTCAGCGAAACGGTCGTAAACGTGTCCGTTTTTTCGGTGCCCGGCAGTACGTCGGAGTTGTTTTTGACCGCAAACGAGATGATCAGCGCGAGGTTTTCGCGAACTTTTGCGCTCAGCGACGAGTTCGTTTCGATATAAGTGTTGTCCGAGCTGTGTTCGACGCTCAGAGTTTGCGTGAACTCGGATGTCTCGGAGATGACCCAACGGTAGTCACCGCCGAGATACACGATCGTATCGTTCTGGCTGCTGCCATCGCGTAAGTCCGCCTGCCTTGCGCCGGCGCCTATCTCCAGGTTCAAGACATGCTGTTCAGTGTCGACGAGCCGCCGACCGTAGCCGACGGTTTCCCGTAGTTGCTGATCGTAAGCGCTGAATTCGTCCCGGTCCCAGTTGACAAGGCCAAACAAATAGTTGCTATCCGAAAACGCGTACTTGCTCTTCCAGGCTAGACTGATCGCTTCGGCTGTCGTGACACCGGAAGTGTCGGCCCGAATGGCAGCGCCGTTCAGCGAGTGGCTCCAGGGCTCGTAGTTCCACCAGAGGTCGAGATTGGCGTTGACGCTTTCGTTATCCGAGTTTCCACTTGTGGCAAGCAGCCCCAGGCCAACTTGTCCCGAGAACCCTTCCTTGTCCTGCGCATGACCAACCGTCACGGTCATGAGAATGACGACGGCGCAGAGGCATCGGGCAGTCAATATCGATCGGGTAGTGAGCATAAAAATCTCTGTGTTCTGTGGCGCCGCAGCGAAAAACTGGCGGGCAGTGTAGGCGACGGCGATATCGGGTCGTCGAAACGTCACAATAGTTTGCAATTTCGCGCGGCCGGTACGGCGTGTGCCGTTGCCGCTGATTTCGCAGGGCCGAAACGACTGCGGTTACTGAAAAGCCTTCGAGGCCAAACCGCCGAGCATGCTGCTGACCTCGTCCGAGCCCAGCAGGCTTCCGCCGCTGCTCGCCTTGTCGATGAGCTGCGGTACCACGTCGGCGAGCGCGTCTTTCGCTTCTTCCGTGCCAATGCCGAGACGCCGTGCAAAGTCGTTGATCTTTCCGGAGCCTATGACGTGCTCGAATTCGTCCGGCGTGAGCGCATCGTTGTCGCCGTCGCCCAGCCATGATTGGAGTTTGTCTGCGGTGCCGCCGCTCAGGCTGGAGAATTGCCCGGCAATGTTTCCGAGGTCGAAATCTTTTCCGGTATCCAGCAAGTCGCCCAGCGCGGACTCTGCATTTCGGGCGTTGTTGCTTACCGAAAGCCGCTGCATGAGCATTTGTGTTGCCAGTCTCTTCAGGTCCATGAGGACTCCAGGGGGTCGCAAAAGTGACGGCATCGTAACCGACTATCGCAATTTCGATTGTGAACTTTTGTGTCACAAGGATAGCGGTCATTCCGTAACAAAAGTTCACAGTTGCCTCATTGCTCAAGGGCTGATTGCGACGATATTGTTCCATCCGCGTTCGCAGGATGCGGCTCGCGCAAAAGATTGGAATGTTGTGAACCCGCGAAACCGACGTCGGTACCGGAAGAGCACCCATGACGGACAATGCAAACAACGGCAAAACTGCCAAACGCACCAGGCAATACTGGAAACGAGCAGACGATCCGACGCCTTGGTTTCCCGGCGCTGTTCTCCCGCTGTTGGTTTTGCTTGGCTTGTTTGTGTTGGGCGCTACCCGGGTCGCAGCGGACATACAGAACGATGTATCCAGTGCGGTAGCTCCTCGCCTTGAACGGGCCGGTGTTTCGAACAGTCTCGTTCAGGCGTCAGGTCAGGAAGTGCGCATCAGAGGGAAAGTGTCGACCAAGGCTGGTCGTGCTGTGCGGTCGGTTGATGGGGCGAATCGCGACGGATACGAGCGAATTCCGCGTAAAGCAGAAGGGCAGTTCGCGACCGCAAGTCACTGCAACCGGCGGTTCAGCGAGCTGCTGACAGACAACGACATCTATTTCAAGCCGGCGAGCGCGACGGTCGAGGCGAGTAGCAGGGCCGTGCTGGAGAGGTTGGCGGCGCTTGCGAAATCGTGTCCCGGTGAGCTGGTTGTCGGTGGCTATACCGACATGCGCGAAGACGCGGCCGTGAACGAGAATCTGAGTTTCGAGCGGGCTTCGAGCGTGCGCGACGCGCTTGGCGCGCTTGGAGTTGACTTGAACCGCATAACAGCAGTGGGTTTCGGAGAAGAGCATCCTGTTGCCGAAAACGCGCCGTCTGCCGGCCGCGCCGCAAATCAGCGTATCGAGATTGTGGTTCGGCAAACTCCTCCGTGAGTCGGGGTTCGACGACGCTTTAAAGGTGTTGACTATGAGTTACCTGATTGCAAAGTACGCCTTGATATTCCTGCTATCTGCAGTGGCGGCATTTCTGCTCGGTCGATGGTCCGTTTCGCGGATGTTCACGGACGTCACGGAAAGCTACAAGACGCTCAGTGCCGCTGCACAACGGCCGGACACCGGTCAATGGGAGAAACTCTGGGCCTATCTGGACCGCACACGGGTACCGCTGGATGGCAATTTGTCCGGCGTTACCGATCGGCTGGATGCTCTGGCCTATGAGCTCACCAAAGCGTCAAGCCGAAAATCCCTGGATCTGTCGATCTTCGAGCGCCGTCTCGATGAGCTGGCGGGCTCGGTGCCAAGCCTCGATCCGGTTCGCGACGAGTTGTCCGGACTTCGACTCGAATTCGAAACGTTTCGCAATGACAGGGATGAAGAGTTTGCGGAGCTCAGGCGGCTTTTGGACCAGCGCCCGGCCGAAGCTACGGTATCCACGGAGGCGAGTTCCGTAGGTCAGCGCTTGCTTGGCATCGAGCACGAACTCAAGGCATTGCGTTCAAGGCTGGAGAAAAACGAGCCGGCCGCTCCGCGCGAACCATCGAAGTCAGGTCTCGGGCAAGAGAGCTTCCTTCCTGAGGCGACCTATGGCGACAAGGACGATTTGCGAAGGATCTCGGGAGTGGGACCTCAACTCGAGCGCATACTCAACAGAAACGGTGTTTTCTATTTCTGGCAAATCGCTTCATGGAGCCAGCATGATATCGAGACGATCGACTGCAAACTGGAAACCTTCAAAGGCCGTATCGCTCGCGACGATTGGGTTAGTCAGGCATCGAAGCTTTGTCGCTTGCCCTGGGCTGCGCCCCGACCTGCCGGCCAGCGGTACGCAGCGGACTCCGATCGTTAAGGCATCGCGGTAGTAACGAACTGACGCGACTATTGGAGAGCGAATTGGTGAAGGGCATCGAGAACATCGAGGGCATTGGAGCAAAGCTGGGGGGCACCTTCAGGAGCGCCGGGGTGCGATCTGTAGCCGAACTCCTGGACAAGGGCGCCGACCGCAAGGGTCGGCGTTCACTGGCGTTGAGCACCGGTTTGAGCGAGACCCGAATACTGAAATGCGTCAACATGGCGGATTTGTTCCGGGTCAACGGTGTTGCCAGCCAATACGCCGAGCTCCTGGAGCATGCAGGCGTGGATACTGTGAAAGAACTCGCACGGAGAGATGCCGGGAACCTCGCGGATGAAATGGCGAGAGTGAACGGCGAGAGGAAGCTGGTTCGCCGGCCGCCTGGGGCCATCGTCGTGGAGGGGTGGGTTTCTCAGGCGAAGAAGCTGCCTGCTAAAATTACCTATTAGCCGGCGAACCAGCTATCCGCTTCGGGTGGCGGAGATTACAGACGATCAGGAAGGAGCCGTCGATTTGGAAATGGACCCATTCGCGCGCAAGCTCATGGCTCAGTACCTTCACAGGAGGGAGCGCGATCTCGAATCCCTGGCGACGTTGTTGGGACAGTCGGATTTCGAATCGATTCGGGAGATCGGCCACAAGCTCTATGGATCAGGCTCGACGTACGGGCTCGACGAGGTTTCCAGGATAGGCGGCGAACTCGAAAGCGCGGCCAAATCCGGTAGCAGTGACGAGGTGGAACAGGTTGTCGATCGCCTCAAATCGTACCTTGAGGGCTTGAGCTTTCCATAGCGCCCTGTTCGCCAGCTAATCCCGTCCATTAACCTATCTATTTCAATGGGTTAAAATCGAGTCGTTGGACTTCGCCCACGACGGGAACGGCCGCATGCTCACTTCCGGAAAACATCTGCGTATTGCTATGCTAGAGGACGACCCGGATCAGGCGGAGATCCTGGGCCTGTGGCTGGAGGATGCCGGATACACTGTCGTCTGTCAGCCCGACTCTACAAGCTTTCTGCGCCTCGTGCGGCACGATACGTTCGATCTGTACTTGCTCGACTGGATTGTCCCGGAGCTCAGCGGAATCGAAGTGCTGAGGAAGGTCCGAGTGGAAATGAACGACAATACCCCGGCGGTTGTAGCAACGGTTAAAGACGAGGAGCGGAGCGTTGTGCTTGCGCTCGACACTGGCGCTGACGATTATCTTGTGAAACCGGTGCGCAGAGGCGAGTTGCTCGCTCGTATCGGCGCCATACTGCGACGGACGCGCGTAACCGGCCGCGGCGATACCGTTATCGAAGCCAAGCCCTACCGCCTGAACACGACAAGAAAGGCCGTATACCTGAACGGCAAGCAGGTGCAGTTGACGCACAAGGAGTTTGAATTGGCCGTGTTTCTGTTTCGAAACCCAGGGAAACTCCTTTCACGCAACCATATACTCGAGGCTATCTGGGGAATAGATAATGTTGGCGTCTCTACCCGAACTGTGGATACACACGTTAGCCGTTTGAGAAAAAAGCTCACTCTGGAACCGGCGAACGGTTGGACCCTGTCCTCTGTCTATCAGCACGGCTACCGTCTCGAGTCTTCTTCCATGCAGGCGAATTCCGACTCAGAATAAATCAAAAGGAGAGTCGCTCATGACACGCAGATCAAAACAAGCAAGCGAAGAATCGCTGTCTGCGAACGAAACGGACGGCAATGTCGACAAGATTCGAGAGATATTGTTCGGCGTGCAAATGCGGAGCTACGATACTCGCCTCGAGGAACTCGAAAAGAAGATCATGGCGCAACTCGAGCAGACGTCTGCGGGCCTGGAAAACCGCCTCAAGAAGCTCGAAACCTACACGCGGCGAGAGGTCGACAAGCTTGGCGACCAACTGAAGACCGAGCGCAAGTCACGCACAGAAGATAACCGAAAGGCCAAGAAAGAACTGGGTGAATTCGGCGGACAGGTCGAGAGCTGGTTTGCGGAGGTTGAGGAACAGTTCGAGGCGGAGTCTCGCGAACAGCAGTCGGCGCTCAAGGCGCAGGCTGCCGAGCTCTCTGCCATGGTGCAGGATATGTACGATCAGCTCGCCACATCGATCGAAGGAGAATCGCAGGAGCTGGCGGCGAACAAGGTAGGGCGTGAAGATCTTGCGAAACTCCTCGGCGAGCTCGCAGGCGCACTCAAGAAAGACGCCAAGGGATAGGCGAGACAGTCCGTACCGACGTCCGATGAACGATCTCGACAAACTGAAAGACCTCCTTTTCGGGAAAGAAAGGGAAGCCCTGGACTCCATTGCCGAGAGGGTGGAGCGCCCGGAGATGCGCGCGTCCGACGTCGCCGACGTGCTCGCCGAGGCCATGCACCGGAGTCACAGTCAGGGCAGCGAACTTGTCGAGTCGATGGCCGAGCCGGTTGGAGAATGCCTCCGGCAAGAGTTTCACGAGGATCCACAAACCTACGGCGATGCCCTGTATCCAGTGATGGGGCCCGCAATACGCAAGTCGATTGCGCAAGCGCTCAGGAATCTTTCTCAGCAAATAAACCAGGCCGTGGAACAAAGCCTGACGCCCAGGGGTATTGGTTGGCGCATACAGGCTTATCGCGCCGGCATTCCGTTCGGACAGTTTGTGCTGCAAAAGAATTTGCTCTACCGCGTGGAGCAGGCTTACCTGATCAGCCGCGAGAACGGACTGCTGATTGAGCATGCCCATCACGAAAGTTCGAAAATCAAGGACAGCGACGCGGTCTCGGCGATGTTCACGGCAATCCAGGATTTCGTGAAAGAGAGTTTTTCTCCCGACCGGACGGGCCGGCTGGAATCGGCCGACATGGGCGAGTTCACGCTATGGGCTGTGCACGGCCCGCACGCGCTGCTGGTATGTGTCATACGGGGTACACCGCCCAACAGCCTGCGCAATGAATTGACGGCCGTTCTGGAGCAAATCCATTTTCGATACGGGGAAGCAGTAAGGGAGTACAGCGGCGAAACGTCTTCTGTCCCCGAGATCCGCAAGCACCTGCAAAAATGCCTCGAATACCAGGCATCGCAAACAACCAACGACAGGAAGCTCCGAGTGTCGTGGCCTCTGCTTCTTTTGATCATTGGGCTCCTGGCCTGGCTCGGCTATCAGCTCAACGAGGCGCGAATAGAGGCACAGCAGTTGTCCCGGCTCGAAGCCGCTCTCAAGGATACGCCGGGGATTTATCTTGCGGATGTTTCGCGGACCGGGGGGAGATTTTTCCTCCGCGGCATGAGAGATCCCCTGGCAAAGCCGATATCCGCGCTTGCCGCCGAATTGGGCATTCCGATGAGTCGCATCGACATGGAATTCGATCTCTTTCAGTCGTTGGACGAGGAAATTCAGCTGCGCCGGATCGAAGAGCTGATCGGTCTGGAATCGGTTCGCTACGACCTGTCCGGTACGGTGCTGACTCTCAGCGGGGAAGCTCCCAGGCAATGGATACGGGATGCTGAAAACCGCCTGCGTGTGCTGCCAGGGCTGACACACATCGACGCTACGGGTGTAACCGACATCGACTTGTCGCGTTTACAGCAGGATGTTTCGGAACTTAGTGGATCGCGGTTTCTGTTTTCCTCCGAGACTTCGCTCGAAACCAACGCAGAGGCCGATCTGATCCGGTTTGCGGTCCGCCTGAGGGACTTGCAGCGACTGGCGTTGATACTGCGGCAGAATATCTCTGTGGAACTCGTGGGCTCCACTGACAGCAGGGGAACCGCTGAATTCAACGTACGGCTGGCAAAGCAACGTGCCGATCTCGTGGCGGACATTCTGGCCGATCATGGTGTCTCCTCGGATGCCTATCGTGACGAAAGCTCGTCCGAAGCCGAGGCCGAGGCGGCCGACAACCTTGCTGAACGATTTGTCGCCATCAATCTGACTCTGAGCGGCATCAATCCTTGACGTCGCTGACCTGCAAGATCTGCATCGTCGGCGACTTTGCCGTCGGCAAGACGAGTACGGTCGAACGATTCGTCAACAACCACTTCTCCGACAAATACCTGACGACAGTTGGCGTAAAGGTCGACACCAAGGAAGTATTTCTCGAAGGCGCGAATGTATCCGTCAAGCTGATCATATGGGACGTTGCCGGCGCAGATCGATTCGGAGCAAAAGAGCTGGCCTACCTGAGAGGCGCGGCGGGACACGTTTTTGTCATCGACGGCACCCGTCCGACAACGGTCGACTCGGCCATTGCCCTGCGCGATCAGATACGGGGGCGCTACGATGTCAAACCCGGTGTGCTTCTGCTCAACAAGTCTGATCTGTCCGACGCCTGGCAGATCACGGATACACAAGCCGAGCGACTGGACGGCGAATTCGATAAGGTTTATACGACGAGCGCAAAAACCGGCGGTAACGTCGAGGCGGCGTTGACGTATCTCGCCCGGGAGATCGTTTCCGCCGAACTGAGCGCTTGAAGCATGGCGTTTCCGCGAGAAGTTAGCGAATATCTGCGGCGAGCTTTCGAAAAAAGCGCCCGTCCGATATGCCTGCTAACGAACGCGGAGGGCATCATTCAAAAGGTATGGGGCGAGACGGAGTGGTGCAACTTGCCGGGCTTGCAGCCCGGCGTGGATGTTCTCGATGTGGCGCCGTTCCTGTTCGGTCTGTTGGGTCGTGAGCCGGCAACCGTCGATCAGCTGACCGTATCCGACGCTGTACTGACGGTTCACACTCTCCCGACCGAATCTCGCGGGCACTACGTAGCCTTACTCGACGCCCGTGAACACCACGATTCCATCCGCGCGCGGCAACAAACGGTTAACGAGCTTCGTCTTCTTCATGCCAGCCAGCAAAATCTCATTGCCCGGCAGAAGGATCTGATTGGAGAGCTTGTAGAGGCGCGCACGGAGCTGGATCACATAAGGAAGGACGCGGAGCGAAACAGCGAAAGCAAAGGTCGCTTCATCGCAATGATGTCGCATGAGTTTCGAACCCCGCTTGCATCGATCATCAATTACGCCGAGCTCGCAAGAGAAGCGAACGCCACCGAGAACGACGTCCGCAGGAGCATTGAGACGATTACTCGTTCGGCAAGCCACCTGACCGCTTTGATCGAGGCTGTGCTGGACGAGGCGCAGCTGGACGCGGGTCGAATGGAAGTCAGCGAATCGAAGTTCGATCTGTATGAGATGCTGGAGGAGCTGTCGGCAATGATGGCTCCGCTGGCGGCAGACAAGGAGCTGGCATTTGTGTCGCTGATCGATTCGGCCGTGCCGAGGTTTGTGCGCGCGGACGACGTCAAGCTCAGGCAAATCCTTATCAACCTGGTAGGTAATGCAATCAAGTACACGTCCGATGGCGGCATTACGGTCACAACCACTTACGTGGAGGGGCGATTCGTATCGTCGGTCGCGGATACGGGGCCGGGAATCAGCGACGAAGACCAGGAGCGGATATTCAGGGCGTTCGAGCGGGGCAGTTCATCAAACAGAGATTCCGGCGCCGGACTTGGACTGACGATATCTTTACGCCTGGCTCAGCTCATGGGCGGTGAAATCTCGCTGGATTCCAGGCTCGGTCAAGGCTGTACGGTTGCCGTGAACCTGCCGGTGGCCGTGGCTGAAGACCCACCTGTCAGTGAAGCACTCGCAGCACCGCGCGAAGAGTCTTACGCGGATCGTCCCGTGAGTGTACTGGTGTGCGACGACGATGAAGACATGCTGGCATTGGTCGAGTTCTACTTACACCGGGCGGGCTACGGCCTGATGACATCGAGCAACGGGCCCGATGCCCTTTCGAAAGCTTTGCAGTACGAGCCGGACATGATTGTCATGGACTGCAACCTTCCCGGAATGAGCGGAGTCGAGTGTGCCCGGAAACTCCGCAAAGAGGGGTACTCGAAGCCCATAGTTGCGCTGACGGCCTCGAAGCTTTCCGATGACGATCGCAGGCCGTTCACGACGACTGTGGAGAAAGGCGCATCGATGCATACGCTGCTCGCGGAGATCAAGTCACAGACACACTAGCCAGTGCTAATCTGCACGGCGGCAATCTGTACCGTTTGCGAAACAGCGACTGTGCTCGACAATCCGGCACCAGGTTCGCGAGTCCGGGTTCAGCCGCTCATTGCCAGAAACGAAACAGCTGGTCGGCGGATTCTCGCGCTCTCAATACTTCGAAGTGCCCGCCATCGTCCCGGTAACCGAGCACTTTGGGTATCTGCCGGCTCGTGTAGCGTGACCACATGCTCAGCGTGTAGGCGCCGGTGTCGTGGACCAGAAGAAAGTCGCCTTCCTCGATGCGCGGGAGCGCCAGCCCGCGTGCCACGATGTCGGAGCCGAAGCACAAAGGCCCGGCGATCGTGTATTCCTCCGTGTCCCCGGACACCTTGAGCCTGCCGAAGCGGTCGACGACCGAAAAGTCGTGATGCCAGAATTGCGGTTCGTAACAGCGGCGCAACAACAGGTCGGCGCCAACGTGGATGACGGCCGTGTTGACGCCGGCGTAGCGTTTGACGTATTCGACCCGCGCCGCTGTCCAGCCCGCGTTGGCATGTACGTAGCGGCCAAATTCCGTGATCAGCGAATAACGTTTGTCGAACAGCGCCGGGCAGTGTGTTTGCAGCTCGGCCACGTACGCCTGCATCGATACGGCTGGCTCGTCGCTCCGGTACTCGACGGGCATGCCGCCGCCAATGTCGATCCAGCGAATCTGGTCGCCGACCTCATTGTCGACTCTCGCGACGAGTGAGCTGAGCTTTCCTGCGGCCTCGACGAGCTGATCGACGGTGCAGCCCTGGGAGCCGACATGCATGTGGATGCCGTTCAGCCAGTCGTGCGCCCGGTAGGCTTCGATAATCCGTGCCTCGCAGTCTTCGAGAGGGACGCCGAACTTGGAGTGTTTTTCGGCAACGTTGGTCGTGACTATCGAGCCGGAGCCAATTTGCGGATTGATCCTCAAGCCAATGTTGCTGGTCGACGGTATTGCCTGCCGAAGCACGGCGAGTCTCTCGAGCTCGTCGAAGGAGTCGGCATTGATGTGTATTCCGGCCCGTAGTGCATGGGCGATTTCGCTGCGGGTCTTTGCGGGTGAATCGAAAACAATTCGCGACGGCTGGTACCCGCACAGTTCCGCGCTTCGGACTTCACCGAGCGTAGCCGCTTCGAGCCCTGCGCCGAGACGCTGAGCCAGTTTGAGAATGGGCACGAGGGGATTGGCCTTCGCGGCAATGGCGTGAACAGTGCCTTCCGGAAACACGGTTTTGAGTTCCTGTATGCGACCCTCTAGAAACGAAAGGTCGTACAAGATGACGGCGCTATCCTCGTCGGAGACCTCACCGTGCTCGAGCGCCGCTGACAACACGGCACTCATCTGCCGTGCATCAAGCCGGCTTGTCATGGTTGCCGCCTTACGTCGCGCCCGTAACGCTGCATGATATCGAGTACCGCGCCAATCGGCAGGGCTTCGGCAGTACGGTCCTGCGCGCTCACCGTCGTCGCTCTGAAAAGGGAGTTGTAGATGGCTTCTTCGGTGGCTTCGACAGCAGCCTGGAACAGCGGCGACATCGATGCGTTATCCAGTTCGCCGTGTGGTGCTCGACCCCGTATTCGGCGCACGCTCTCGGCCGTCGAAAAGGCAACGGCATAGTCACCGCTGCCGTTGGTCATTGGTGAACCCGTGCGCCCTATTGCGAGCAGGGAGCGGCTGGCCACGCGCCGCAGATTCCGGTCGGAAAGCGGCGCGTCCGTGGCGATGACGACGATGATCGAGCCGTCCGCGGACGCACTGTCGATTTCATCTTTCAGGAAATATCGGCCGAGTTCTTCGCCTACCGGTACCCCGTCGATTTTCAGGATACCGCCGTAATTGCTCTGCACCAGCGCGCCCACCGTGTAACCGCCGAGGCTTTCCGGCAGCCGGCGCGAACTCGTACCGATGCCGCCTTTCCATCCGAACGCCATGGTGCCCGTTCCGGCACCCACGCTGCCTTCCTCGACCGGACCCGATCGGGCGCGCTCGATTGCGCGCAGGATGTGTTCAGCCGTGACGTGCCTGCCCCGAATGTCGTTGAGTCTGCCGTCGTTGGTCTCTCCCACGACGGCGTTGACCGAACGAACGGCTTCGTTGCCGGTCCGGCGCAACGTCCACGTAATGACAGCCTCCATGCCCTGTGCAACCGACAACGTGTTCGTCAGGACGACGGGCGTTTCGATTTCGCCGAGTTCATCGATCTGCGTGCTGCCCGCAAACTTGCCGAAACCGTTGCCGCGGAAGAAACCCGCGGGCACTTTCTCGGCATAGAGGTTGCCACCATGCGGCAGTATTGCCGTCGCACCCGTGCGGACGGTATCTCCGCGTATCAGCGTAACGTGTCCGATCCGCACGCCTGCCACGTCGGTGATGGCGTTCAACCGGCCGGTCGGCAAGACGCCCGGCGCAATGCCGAGCTCGCGAGCCCGCGGGCGGGGATCGGCGCCGTCGCGTGATGAGATACCGGCCTCTGCGTCCGCCTGAACGGAGGCGGGCAATGCAAGGATCAGGAGCAGCGATGCCCCGGCTAATAGACTCTTCAATGATCCGTACCTCAAGTCGACGGCGAGCGGGCGAAGCGTAGCATCGATTACCGGCCTGCTCCGCGGGCCTGTTCCCGGGGCGACAGTATGCAAACCGCTCGTAACGTCGTCATTGCCGAAAACGGGATAGCGATGCCGGTTTCGGAATTGTGGCTATTTGTGCGTCCGGTCTATAGTTTTTTAAACGAGCTGCCGAAAGAGCGGAGTCATCTATGCCCGGGCGCGCACAGTCAGCGTTACTTACCGTCTTCCTTTTGATCATTGCGTTTGCGGCTCCCGCGAATGAAGCCCGCTACGCTGAATACCGGGTGCCCAAAAACCCGGATGACAACAGCTATGTATTTCACAAGCCTTTCAAAGCCGAGCCCTTTGCCGCGGGCGACGTCAGCCGCTTCATGTTCGATGGTTGGGAGGGACCGGCGATCCCGGTATGGACCTACGTACCGTCTGGCGCTGACGTAAGAAGCGCGCCCATTCTGTTCATGATGCACGGTGCCAGCCGCAACCCGGCTCGCTACCTGCTCGAATGGGCGCCGCTGGCCGAAGAGGCCGGCATCGTCGTCGTTGCGCCCGAGTTCGCCAAGCGACACTTCAGCGGCGCACGCGGCTACAACCGCGGCAACGTCTCCCGCAAGCGGGGTGACGACTACATCCCGATACCGGAGCCGCAGTGGTCGTTCTCGGCCATCGAGCCGCTGTTCGATCACGTGCTGGCTGCCCTCGGTAGCGAACAGTCGGGCTACACGCTGTACGGACACTCCGCGGGCGCGCAGTTCGTTCATCGCTTCCTCTACTACAAGCCCGAGGCCCGCGCGAAGCGTTTTCTTGCCGCCAACGCGGGCTGGTACACGACGCCGGAACCGGACGTCGAGTACCCGTTCGGTTTGGGCAACGCCGAGGTCAGCGAAGAAGCGCGCATACTGGCACTCAGGAAGCCGTTGTTGCTGCTGCTCGGCGACAAGGACGTGAACATGTCGAGCCGCAGCCTGAGCAAAACCGAGGGCGCGATGCGGCAGGGAGAGCATCGCTACAACCGCGGCGTGTATTTCTACCAGGCGGCACGGGCGCAGGCGGAGCAGGACAGCCTCGAGCTGGGGTGGCGCGTCAAGCGAGTCAACGGAGTTGGGCATTCTAACTCCGGCATGGCGAAGGTTGCCGTGCAGTACGTGCGCTGAGCCGCTACCACCCGGACGGAGAATCGGGCTCAGAAGTATCTGACCCAGGCCTTATCGGTGCGACGCTTGTATTCGCCGAACCAGCTTGTCGGGAAGTACAGCGCGAATGCAAGCACGGCGGTAATGCCCCAGATCTGCCACACGTAGTCGACGTGAAAGAGGTCACCGCTGTTAGGGCCCAGCGTAACGAGCACCAGTTTGTAGCAAACCAGAAGCACGTAGAGGTGCAGTGCATAGACGAACATGGGCGCCTGTCCGAACGTCTTCAGCACGCGCGTTACCGGGTTGTCTTTCGTATCGAGCCAGGCCATGAGCAGGAAACTCGTGCCCAGGGTCAGCAGCAGGAAGTGCAGCGAGGGTGGATACTTCGTGTAGTTGAGTATCGACTTCAGCGTATCCGTCAGTGTGGCGCCGGCCGTCCACGGCAGGGTTTCGCCGTAGATGTTGAAGCCGCGCAGGACCGCAAGCACGGCGAGACAGGCCAGCCCGATCTGAAGGAGCCGCGTGGTCCTTAGCTTCGGGTCGGTCGTCGATGCGTACAGTGGGCCAACGGCGTAGCCGCACAGGATCACCCCGATCCAGGGCAGAGACGGGTAGGAAATTCTCACCAGAACGTGTTCACCGGCAATGAGGGTGCCGCGGTCGTGCAGAACAGTCCAGAGCGCGTAGCCGAATTCACCCGGTTCGAAGTTGATGGGCGTCAGGGCATTGTGGCCGAACACAATCACCAGGCCAATCGTCAGAATGGCCCAGTGCGGCAGATGCACCAGCAGGGACAGCACAATCATGCTGAGTCCAATAGCCCAGATGACCTGCAGATAAATGGTCTCCGGCGGGAAACCCCAGAACCAGGACTGATTGATCAGGACGATCTCGAGTGCGATCAGAAACAGGCCACGCGTGAACAGGAAATAGCTCGGCGAACGCACTACCCCGGGTTTGGGATTTGCGTAGAGCCACGCGCCGAGACCCGCAAGGAACACAAACACCGGTGCACAGAGGTGGGCCGAGAGGCGCGTGAAGAACAGGCTTGTCGATACGACGTCGAGATTGACCGGGTCCCCTACCGAGACGTGGTAAAAAAAGCGCTCACGCACGTGGTCGACCATCATGAGGACGATCACCAGGCCACGCATGACGTCGATGGACATGATACGAGCCCGATGCGCCACCGGTACTTCCGCGCCCGCTGAGGTTCCGTCCACTGCCGTTGCGACTGTACTCACAGAGTGCTCCGCTACGGCCGCCCGGTCGGCTCGCAGCCACTTTCATGTGTCAGGTTGAGGGGCGGTGCTGTTGAATTCGGACGTCGAATGCACGATGCATCCCGTCACCGGAATGATACCCGATCACTTGTATGTGCTGCGCCTAATCCTCACGCGAGCCTTTGCGCGTCACTTCGACAATCCCCCGGTCGGCGTCGACCTTGACCCAATCGCCGTTACGGATGACCTCCAGCGGGTTCTGATCGAGTTCGGTCATTGCCGGGACGCGCATGACAACGGCCCCAAGCGCCATTTTTGTCGTCAATTCGTTGAAGATCACGGCAACGGGACCTGCGCCCGCGAGACGGGCAGTCTGGAAGTTACTGGCCCACCCGGATGAACCTTTGGCGCCGCGAAACACCAGCACCTTGCCCGCAAACGACTGACCGACCATTTCGTGGCGACGTTCGGTAATGGTCCCTGTCATGGGATCGATGCCGCCGAACCCGGAGATCGTCTGCGTGGTCACGAAGGCCTCGCCTTCGGCTACCCCGTCGACGACCGCGCGGCCCTTGAGAACGAGGGGCTCTACCAGCGGCTCACTCACACCAGTCGTCCTGACCAGCGGCCCGCGATCGCGGCATCGACACAGTCTTCGACCGATCCGAACCAGGTATCGAATCCGAGGGTTGCGGGCAGGTAGTGCGCCTGCTTGCAGGAGTCCGTGGCGGCGACCTTGACGCCTTCCGGGAACACGCGGCTCAGAGCCGGGCAGCTATCGGACATCAGGTAACCGCCGGCGCCCTCGATGGTTTTCGTGTAGCCCATGCGATCGGCGTGGGCTTTCAGCGCCTTGGGTGTGAACATCCAGAGCTGCGTGTTCTCCGATATGCGTTTGCCCTCCAGCAAGCGCGCGACTATGCGGACCTGCTCGATGGAGGCGTGTGGACAGCCGAGCATGATGAAGTCGACGTTCGGATCGCTGGCGCTGTTGAGGTGCTCGTAGGCGGTTTGCATCTCCTGTCTGCCGAAGCGGAACGACTCGACCGGCGTTTTGCCCCCGAGTGCGGCGTCGAGGTTCGGCGCTTCCGGCGTTTTGCCGACCAGGTGATACATTTCGACGCCGCCCGAGGTGGCGGCCGCCGCGCCGAAGTGCTTGAGCTTGCGGAGGCTCGGCTGCGTCGTCAGCCCGTTGACGACGGGGGAGTCCTCCTGGACGATCTCGCCGATGTAGTAGCCCATCAACCCCCAGTGCATCATGTCGTCGACCTCACACTCGACCTCGAAGAGATGCGTGCCGTGCCGGTTTTCGGGCAGGTGCAGGCCCCAGTAGGGAATACGCGCCGTCAACATGGCGGCTGCCGCGCTCTGCGCACCTTCGACGTTGCCGCGGGCGCCAATGACGGAGTTGGCGTACACAATCGCCGATGACTCCATCCAGGCCAGGTGCTCGCCGAACGCCGGGATGTTGCCGACCTGGTAGGGTGTGCACGTGTTGCAGCGCTGTATGCCCACGCGGTCGCAGAAGTCGGCGTTCTTTTGCATCAGGTTCCGGGTGCGGTCCGACACTCGCTGCACGTCCAGGTAGTCGGGATCGCCTGCCTCGATCAGCTTGTACGCCATGGTTTTTGCGGGCGGGATTTCCAGCGGCACGTCGCTGTCGAGATTCATTAGCGAAAAAATCGCATCCATGCTGTCCGCGTCGGACACGACGTTGCGACGGTTGGGCAGCGAACCGACGCTGCCGCCGCAGACATTATTGGTCTCGACGAGCCGTTCGGCGCCGAGCGCTTTCGCATATCGGCACAAGAGCGACATGGCCTGCCGGACGGCCGGGCCCTCAGCGCCGTCGAGCATGGCTTTTTCGCTGTCGGTCAGATGCATAATGGCCTAATATGTAAATACAAATAAATGAGTATAGCCAAGAAGCCGGTAGAAAGCAGCCCGATATTTCGGCAAAATGTCAATACAAATAGGCGGTGTTCAGCCGCCCCAACCCTCGGAGACTGCCTTGAGCAGACACTATGATGCCATTGTCATCGGCGGCGGCCACAACGGCCTGACCTGCGGCGCCTACCTGTCGAGAGCCGGCAAAAAAGTACTGGTCCTCGAACGCAAGCCTTATGTGGGCGGTGCCTCCGTGACTGAAGAGTTTGCCCCCGGGTTCCGGGCATCGACGTACTCCTTCATCATGGGGCACCTGCATCCCAAGGTCATCCGCGAGCTGGAGCTCGAAAAACATGGGCTCGAGTACTACCAGGTCGACGACGTCATCAACCCGACCGAGGACGATTGCATCGTCTTCACGAAAGATCCCGTCAAGAACCAGGCGCAGATTGCCCGCTTCTCGAAGAAAGACGCCGAGAACTATCCGAAGTTTTTTGCCCGGCTGCAGTCGACCATTGCCCTGCTGCGCCGGCTGCAGCTCGAAACGCCCATCGATCCGTTCCGCCGGGACCTGAAAGGGCTGATCCGTTCGGCCCGGTTTGCCTGGCGCTACCGAAAATCGGAGCAGGAGATGTACAACCTGCTCAGTTCGCTGTCCCTGAGCGCCTACGACTACGTCGATCGCTGGTTCGAAACCGATCTCGTGAAGGCCAAGTTCATGTTCTGGGCCACGATTGGCGGCAACGTCGGACCGTACTCGCCGGGAACGGCGTTCTATCTCGTCACCCACCTCGTCGGACAGACCGGCACACGCTTCGCGCGTGGTGGCATGGGCGCCATTGCTGATGCCATTGCGGCATCGGGCAAGGCACACGGCATGGAAATACGCTGCGATGCCGGTGTCGACGAGATTATGGTCAGGAACGGCCGCGCCTGTGGCGTCAGGCTCGGCGACGGCGAGGAGATTCGTGCCGACCGGGTAGTGTCCAACGTGGCGGCCAAGCTCACGTTCGGCGGCCTCGTCAAGCGGGACCAGCTGCCCGAAGACTTCATGGAGCGCATCGACGGCTTCCGCACGCGCGGCAAGAGTTTCAAGTTGCTGTGCGCGCTCGATCGACTGCCGCGCTATGCCGGCTTTTCGAAAGAGAAAGCGGGCTGCGAGTATCCAGCTTACGCGCATATATGCCCGACTCCCGAGTTTCTCGAGCGTGCGTACGACGAGGCCAAGTTCGGCTGGTATTCGTCCGAGCCGTTCCTGTCGCCCATTGTGCCGACTTACTATGACGACACACTGGCGCCCGAAGGCAAACACGTCATTACCTTCCAGGGCGGCGTTACGCCGTACGCGCTCAAGGGCGCGAGCTGGGACGACGAAAAAGGCCGCCTGGTGGACAACGTCTGGAAAGTCATGAACCGTTTTGCGCCGGGCTTTTCCGATTCGGTGCTCGACTACAAGCTGTATTTGCCAGAGGACATCGAGCGCGACATCGGTATGCCGGGCGGCAACACGCAGCACGGTGAGCTGACGCTGGATCAATTGTTCATGATGCGGCCCGTGCCGCAGTACGCGGACTATCGCTCGCCCATCAAAAACCTGTATCAATGCGGCGCGTCCACACATCCGGGCGGCGCGGTCTCCGCCGTCAACGGCCACAACGCGGCGCGAGAGATCCTCAAGGACTGGCGCAGGCTGAATTTTTCCTAGCGGCCGGCGAGGTACCCGCGAGATGTCCCGTGAACACGTCATCCTGTCGTTTCAATGCGCCGACAGGGCCGGCATCGTCGCACGCGTGACCAACCTGTTTGCCGCCAACGGCTACAACATTGTCGAGTCCTCCCAGTTTCAGGATCCTGCCTCGAAGCGGTTCTTCATGCGCACGGAGTACGAGTGTGCAACGGGAGACCTGGAGCTTGCCGAAATCCGGGCGGTTTTCGAGCCGCTTGCGAGGGATTACGGCATGCAGTGGGAACTGGTGCCGAAGGCGCGAAGAAGCAGGGTCCTGATTGCCGTGTCGCGCTGGGGCCACTGCCTGAACATGCTGCTCAACACCTGGAAGCATCGCAACATGCCGATCGACATCGTCGGCGTCGTGTCCAATCACGAAGACCTCCGCGCGCTGACCGAATGGTACGGCGTCGAGTTTCACTATCTGCCCATCGAGGCGGGGCAAAAGCGCGAGCAGGAACAGCGGATGTTGCGCGTTTTCGAGGACATCGGTGCCGAGTTGCTCGTGCTGGCCCGCTACATGCAGATATTGACCGACGACATGTGCAGGGCGCTCGAAGGCCGGGCCATCAACATCCATCACTCCTTTCTGCCGGGTTTCAAAGGCGCAAAACCGTATCACCAGGCTTACGACAAGGGCGTCAAAATTGTCGGCGCCACCGCGCACTACGTAACGCCGGACCTCGACGAGGGTCCGATCATCGAGCAGGCGGTCGCACGCGTTTCTCACGCCCAGCCGCCGGAGGAACTGGTCGAACTCGGACGCGACATCGAGGCGACCGTGCTGAACCGGGCTGTCAAATGGCACGCTGAAAAACGGGTTACGCTGAACGGCAACAAAACCGTCGTCTTCAGCCGCTGACGCCCTTCTGGCGACCCTGCGCGCGGGTGATCAGTCGATCTGCTTCGATCGAATCAGCAGCGTAAACGTCGCGGCCAGGAGCAGGCTCAGGGCAAACCAGCGAAAGCTTGCGCCGATCGCAAGGCCGGCTGCAACAAGACCACCGCCTAGCAGAGGCCCGGCAATAGCGCCCGTACGTCCCGCGCCGATGGCCCAGCCAACTCCGGTCGTGCGTATCTCCGTCGGGTACAGCCGCGCGGCAACGGCATAAAGTCCGACGAAGCCGCCCTGGATAAAGAACCCGATCAGTCCGAACAGCACGAGTACCAGCGAAGACCCGGCGGCGAAGCCAAACAGGCTCATGACCACGGCGGTCGATACCAGGAACGCCGCGATCGTGCGTTTGAGGCCAAACTTTTGCGACACGAGCCCGGAGGCAGCAATGCCGAACACGGCACCAAAGTTGAACACGGCGCCGGCATAGATGGCCAGTTCCAGGGCAAGACCTGCGCTGGTCGCCAGCTTCGGTATCCAGCTGGTCAGAAAGTACAGCGCCATGAAGTTCATGAAAAACGCCGACCAGAGCAGCCACGTGGCCCGCGACAGGCCGTCGCTGAACAGGCTGGCGACGGTACGCGCCTCAATGACTCTGACGACATCGGGCAAGGCCGCGAGCGCTTCGCGGCCCATGCGGCCGAGTGTCCGGTTGACCTTGTCGAGCGCACCCACGGGCCGCGTCCGCAGCAGAAAAGTCAGCGATTCAGGCAGCAGAAAGCCGACAACGGGCAAGGTCATGAGCGTTGCAGCGCCGGCGAAGACGAAGATCGCACGCCACCCCAGCGCCGGGATGATCTCCGCGGCGACGAGCCCGAACAGCGTTGCGCCGATCGGGTAGCCGGCCAGCACCGTACTCAGGATCAGGTTGCGCCGACGATCCGGCGCAAATTCGGCTGCCATCGTTGCAACGCTGGCAAGCATTGCGCCGATACCCAGTCCGCTCGTGAACCGCAGCGCAATCAGGCTGCCGATGCCGTCGGCAAACGCCGTGAGCAGCACGCCGCTGCCGGTCAGCAGCACGGACCACAAAATCATCGCGCGCCGCCCGATCCGATCCGCGTAGGGCGCAATGAACATGGCGCCCATCGTCATGCCGACGAGCCCGGCGCTGAACACGAGGCCAAGGGCTGTCGGCTCGACCGCCCATTCGTCAGCGAGCAACGGCGCCGCGTAGGAAATCACGAGCACATCCATACCGTCGAGCGCCGTCATCAGGAAGCAGACCGCAAAAACGGTGTACTGCAGAGAGCTGATTGGCCCGTCGTCGATCAGCGCCGCGGCGTCCTCCGTCGCGCCGGTAGCGGTCGCCGCATCAGCCATGTCCTTGTCCGGCAAGCATCCGCGGAAGTGTCAGCATGAGCCCCTTTTAGCCGTCAATCGCCAAATTTGTGATGACAACTTATAGAGGCTATTTCGGCGGGCCGCAAGTCCCGGTCCCGTGAGTGAGACGCCAATACGCGCCTGGTCGGGCAGTCCGGCTCAGCCGGTTTCCTGGGGTCCGTTTCTCTGATACGGCCGGTAGCGGCTGCCGAGTACCTGGCGGCTCCCGGCGTAGGTGATCCTCGTGAGAGTGACGCACTGGCCGCGATACCAGTTGCGCCGGTGTACCCGTATGCACGGATCGCTGACGTCGATCTCGAGAAGCCCGGCCAGCCGTTTGTCGACGTGCACCGCGGCAACGATGTTTTCGATCTCCTCGAGAACGGAGCGCGCGGCAAGGTAGTCGAAGACGCTGCGCTTGCTGAAGTCCTGATCGAGAAAATCGGGATAGACGTCGACAACCGCAAACCGTTCCTCATGCGCCACCGGCTGGCCGTCCATGTTTTGCAGCAGCGCAACGTGAAAGACTTCCTGACCGTCCTCGAGTTCGAGCAGCTCGGTAACGTCCGGCGGCGGCACTACCCGCCGTTGCAGCAGCACTTCCGTTCCCGGTTCCCCGCCCAGGCGGATGATCTCGTCGACCACATCCCGGACCTCGATCAGGGAAAAGCGGTGCGTCATGTCCGTCACGAATGTGCCGGAGCCCTGCGTGCGCCGCAAAAGGCCCTCCGAGACGAGTTCCCGGATTGCGCGCTGGACAGTGAGCCGCGACACCGAGAACTGTTTGGCCAGTTTGTGTTCGGACGGAATCCGATCGTCGGCCTGGAGGACACCCGTGTGGATCTTGTCCAGGATGTCGTTCTTGATCTGTAGATAGCGAGGCTGCGCCATGAATCGTAAGTGCGGGAGTTGACTACCCGCATATTGCAACCCACCAAATTTGTAAATGCAAATAAGTCCGTGGAAGCGGTCTCAAACTATTTTGAGACCGCTTCTAAGCTGCCGAGTGTAGGGGTGTTTCGCGGATCTCGCGGACGATGTCGACCACCACTTCGAGCGGCATGCCGAAGTTCATGAGGTGCAGCCCGTCGATGTCGTGAGTCAACAGCTCCCGGGCCAGATCGAGGGCTGCCGACCGGCCGGCCAACACCATGTCGTCCGCGTCGGTCAGGCGCTCGAGGAATGTGTCCGCAACCCGCACACCGGGCAAGCGTCGCAGTATTTCGAACGGTCTGGGCTTTCCGATCAGCGGCACCGACGCGAGAATCCGGCAGCGCTGTCCTTCCGGGCTTGCCCTTACGCGACCGAGCCACTCGCCGAATACGGTTGTCTCGGTGACCACCTGTGTCTGCGTAAAGTCCGCGCCCGCGCGCAGTTTGGACAGGAAGCGGGCGACGCTGGCCTCCATGGGCTGCATGTACGCAGTGCTCGCCACGCCGATGAACGGCTGTTTCTCGAACCCGGATTTGCCGGCCAGGATGTCGACCATTTGCAGACTGTCCATGGGAAACCAGCCGCCCGGACTCAGTTTGCGTTCGTCGGCCGGGTTCCAGTCGCCGGTCAACGCGAGGATGTTGGCAAAGCCGTCGGTGAGTGCCTCACGGACACTTTCCCGGAACGTCTCGGCGTCCTGATCGCGGCCGCAGTACTGCACGATCGGCGAGACGCCGGATGCAACAACCGCCCTTGCGGTCTCCAGCGAGTGCAGCGACGGTACTCCCCCGGCATTGGTGGTCGTATTGATGCCGTCGACGAACGGCTGAACCTGCTTCGTGATGGCCTCGACCCTTGCGAGTCCCGCACGGTCCCTCGGCGAGGCGATCTCGTAGGTAATGATGGGTTTGATGCGATCGAATTTGCGCGCGAAGATGCTGGGCAAATGTGAGTCCGCTCTGGCGTGACCCTGAAACGGTTGCGGCAAGCGTGTTGCCTTGTCGCGTCCAGTCAGAAAGTTGGCCAGGCTCGACGTTCCGACCAGCGACGGGTCGAGCGGCTTGTGCACGCCGTCATCGGCATAGTTGCGATCGCGGATCTCGAGCCACACGCAGGGGCGGTCCGGGAGTACTTCACACATGCCGTCCAGGGTTCCGCCGCAGGGGCCGTTGCGCAGACCTTTCGGGCAGGTCATCGGACTGACGTAGCCCGACTGCGACAACAGGCATTGACCGCACTGCTGACAGTTGAACAACGGTCCCTTGACCAGCTTGTCGTATAGCAGAGCCAAGGTGTCGCCCGGGGCCTAGAAAGGCAGCTTGTGCGGCCGGTAGTTCTCGCGGGCGACGTCCGATATCGGGCACGGGGCAACGGTTGCGCGCATGTGGGTCTGGACGTGCCGCTCGACGACGGGTTTTGCCGAGCCACCGTCGGGTTCGCCCCACACCACTTCGAGTTCAGTCCCCGGCTCCGCAACGTTTTCGTCGAGCAATGCCAGCGATATCCAGCGCCTGAAGTTGGACGTGTAGACGGGATACAGCGAGAAGCCCACGAACTCGCCTTTGTCGAGCACGGCATCGTAAGGATAGGTGGCGTAGTGTGACGCCGGGAGGTCCATGTACTTGAACCGGTCGCCTTCCCGGAACAGCGACGCAAATACGCGGACGACGTCCTCGCTGTTCCACAGGAGTGTCACTTTGCGCTTGTGCGGCTGATCGATTTTCTTCTCGAGCGCCTCGCGGCCAATGAAGTCGTGGTCGAACTTCATGATGTGGCTGTAGCCCAGGTCCATCGGCGTCAGGTAATAGTCCTCAACGTTGTCGGAGACGAAGCTGCCGCCGAGCGAGGCTGTTGCCTCGAAGCTGTCCGCCGGAAGCCATTCGCGATAGGCCTTCATGCTGTCGCCGGAGTAGATGGCGGGCAGTTCGGACGGAACCCATCCGGATTCGTGCGCCACGGTCGAGTAGGTCCTGGCCCCGCCTTCGAGCAGCCCGAGATCCTTGCCGGCCTCGAAGATGGCCGCCTTGATCTCCTCTTTTTCCTCGAAGGGGCCCATGAGCTCGAGGCCGGGTGCGCCGGCCATCCCGTGCCGCAGCGCGCGCACGGCCCGGCCCGCAATGCTGATCTCTCCCATGTTGAAGAACTTGATGTCCGGCAACGGTGCACCCGTAGCGCGGGTCAGAATCTCCATGGCGTTCGGGCCCTGGACTTCGTAACGGTATCGCTTGCGCCGGCCGGTCAGATGCGAGACTGAACGATGGTCCACATCGACGTTGACGTCATAGCCGCCGGTTTCCGCGTGATACTGCACCCAGTTGCCGGCGTTGGGGCGATTGACGATGCTGAACAGATCGTCTTCGAACGCAAACAGCACCGAATCACCAATGACATAGCCGTCGTGATTGCAGACCACAATCTGTTTCGCCTTGTTGCGGCCAAAATTCTTGAAAGAATTGATGCCTAAGTCCTGGAACAGCCGGACGCAGTCGGGGCCTTGAAAGTAGTGATCGGTCATGTGGTAGGACTGATCGAAAAACACGGCCGTCTTGCGCCAGGACTCCTGCTCGTCGCGCCAGTTCGACAGTTCACTCGGAATCGGGAATACGTAAGGCCCGCCCTGGGCGTTCCTCAGCATATCGACAGCGTTGCCGGTGTTCCGGATCTTGTTTTCGAGTGACTGCGTCGACATCTCAAACGCTCCCTGTTGTTGGCGTGTGGTGACCGTGCTTGGCCAATATGACAATACAAATTAGCACAAATTCCGGCCGGTTTGGTAGAAAAACCACGGTCTTCGCGGCAAAATGGCAAGACAACTAAGCCCGGAGCTGCCCCGATGAGCACAGAACAATTCGAAATGCCGCAGTACGTGATCGACCGAATCATGAACAAGCGGGGACGTTTGCATGTGTTCGAGGCTCTCGAGCCCGGGAAGACCGCGCTGGTTGTCATCGACATGCAGAACGCGTTCGTCAAGGGCAAGGTCAAGGCCGAGACGGCGCTTGCGATCATGCCGACGATCAACCGGCTGGCCGAACGGGTGCGGGCCCTTGGGGGACGCGTCGCCTGGGTGCAGCTGCAGGCTGGAGATGCCGAGGGCAACAGCATTGCGGAGCTGTATCACAAGTACTTTTTTACCGAGCAGGGTGCCGAAGGTCACCGCAGCAGCCTGACGCCGGGCGAGTGGGGTTACGAAATCTGCGAGGAGCTGGATGTCCGTGACGGTGACATCGTGGCCTGGAAATCGCGCCACAGCGCGTTTGTGCCGGGCCACGGAAACCTCAAGGAAAAACTCGATGCGGCAGGGATCGAGAACCTGCTGATCGGCGGCACCGTGACCAACTTCTGCTGTGAAACCACGGCGCGGGACGCAATGATGCTGGACTATCGCGCCGTCATGGTCTCTGACTGCAATGCAGCCCGTTTCCCCGAGGATCACGCGGCCGGCCTGACGACGTTCTTCCAGAGCTTTGGTGATGTCTACACGGCGGACGAGGTGCTCGACGTACTGGCCAGGGGCAAGGAGCTCGGGGCATCGACGTGACGGCCGATCGCGACTGGCTGGAACGTCAGTACTGGGCCGACGTCGTTGCCGTACGGCCCGACGACACGATTGCAGAACGCAATCGGCGCAGTGCGGAAGTGAGGCAAGGCGCAACGGCGAAGCTCGATCTCGACTACGGCACCGAGGCGCGTCAACAGCTCGATCTGTTCGTTCCCGAGGGACAGGGTCCGTGGCCGCTATTGGTGTTCATTCACGGCGGTTACTGGATGCTCGGCTGGAAGGACGACTGGGCCTTCCTGGCCTCCGGCTGGACGCAGGCCGGCGTGGCCGTCGCGACGCTCGGTTACCGACTGGCGCCCGCCGTGTCGTTGACGGATATCGTGTCGGACGTGGCACAGGGGCTGTCTTACCTGGAGCGTTCGGCAGGGGAGCACGCGCTCGACATGTCACGCGTGGCGGTGTCGGGTATATCGGCCGGCGCGCACCTGGCTGCCATGCAGGCTACGGCGTCGACCGGGTTCAGGCCCGGCAGTGCGGTGCTGCTGAGCGGTGTGTTCGACCCGCGCCCCCTGGCGTCGACAACGCCGGGCAACGCCGTATCCGATTCACTGGCCGCGAGCCTAGAGGCACTCAGCCCGCTGGGCCGACCGCCGCCCGCGTGTCCCTGCATCGTTGGCTGGGGAGCTAAGGAAACGCGGGTTTTCAAGGACCAGTCACGGCTGCTGGCCGGCTACTGGTCAGTGTGGGGCCGCCCGCCGGAGCTCGTTGAAGTCGAGCGTGCCAACCACTTCACGATTTCCGATTGTCTGCTGGCCGGTAGTGGCAGTCGCGTCGCCACCTTCATCCTCGAGCATTTGCGCCCAGGATGAGGTCGCTGGCCTTTTCGGCGATCGCAACCACTGGCGCGTTGGTGTTGCCCGACGTGATCGACGGCATGATCGACGCATCGGCGACTCTGAGCCCCTCGACACCGCGCACGTTGAGCCGGGGGTCGACAACCGCGGTCTCGTCGCTACCCATGCGGCACGTGCCCACCGGATGAAAGATCGTGCTTGCGCTGTTCTGCACAAACTCGAGCAAAGCATCGTAGGACACGGCGCTACGCCCCGGTGTGATCTCGTCCAGGATGACGTCGTCGAGCGGCGCATGACGGCAAATCCGCCGCGCCGCCTCGATGGCGCCCACGGCCGTGCGGCGGTCCCGGTCCGTTGCCAGGTAGTTGGCTTGAATGAGCGGCGGGTCCGACGCATCCGCTGATCGCAGACGTAGCCTGCCGCGGCTCTCGGGCCGCAGCGGGCAGACGGAAACGGTAAACCCCGAGAACGGATGCATTTTGCCGCTCGACGGTTCGGAAGAACTCCAGGGCAGCACGTGAAACTGGACGTCGGGTCGGCTTGCTTCTGCACGGGTCTTCAGGAAACAGAATACGGGTGCCGCGCCCATGGCCATCGGGCCACGTTGCGTAAACAGATACTCCAGGGCAATCCCGATTCGGCCGATCGCCGAACCGAGACGGTCGTTGAGCGTCGGGACACGCGTGCGGTAGCTGTTGTGGATCCTCAAGTGGTCTTGCAGGTTCCGGCCGACCGCGTCGAGATCGACAAGAGGCTCTATGCCGTGTTCGCGGAGGTGGTCCGCTTCGCCAATGCCGGAGCGCATGAGCAGTTGCGGCGAGCCGATCGCGCCCGCGGCCAGCAAGACTTCACCCGCACAATACGCGTGTTCGCGTTGGCCGTTTTTTGCCCGGTAACACACACCTACCGCACGCCCCTTGTTGATGACCACGCGTTCGCACAGCGCGCCGCTGACGACCTCGAGGTTTGCCTGCCTGCTCGCCGGAGCCAGGTAGGCGCTTGCCGTGCTGCTGCGAAAACCGCGACGTGTTGTCGTCTGATAGTAGCCCGCGCCCTCCTGTAACCCGTCATTGCAGTCAGGGTTCGCGGGCAGGCCGCTCGCGACGGCAGCGTCGATGAACAGGCGGCTGATTTCGAAGCGCGTCCGATCGTCCGAGACCCATAGCGGGCCGCGGTCGCCGTGAAAGTCGCCGGCGCCGCGCTCCTGGCGTTCAGCGCGAACGAAGTGCGGCAGCAGGTCGCTCCAGCCCCAGCCGTCGCAGCCCGCCTCGCGCCAGGCGTCGTAGTCTTCGGGTTGGCCGCGCACGTACACCAGGCCGTTGATCGATCCCGAGCCGCCAATGACCTTGCCGCGAGGCCAGGGAACGCGGCGCCCGGCGAGGCCGGTCTCCGGTTCGGTCTGATACATCCAGTCCACCGCCGGATTACCGATCGTCCGGAAATAGCCGACCGGAATGTGGAGCCAGGGATTCAGGCGGCGGCCGCCGGCTTCGAGCAGCAATACCGACGTTGATTTGTCCGCGGCGAGTCTCGCCGCGAGGACGCAGCCGGCCGTTCCGCCGCCGACGACAATGTAATCCCATTCGTTTCGCACGGGCTCAGTCTAACTTGTATTTACAAATTTCGCGTTGCATTATCGCGCGATGCTTCGAGCGCCGCCGGGAGGACCTCGATCAGTGGACGTATGGGATTCGGTCAGGACGAACCTGCCCAGTGTCGTCACCGCAATCATCGACGGCGAAGCGGTGCCGGCCGGCGACGCTGAACTCGTGCCCGTCGTAAACCCGGATGACGGCGCCAAACTTCTCGATCTGGCCGAAACCGATCCGGCAACGGTCGACCGCGCCGTCAGCGCCGCGCGGGCCTGCTTCGAGAGCGGGGCATGGAGCGCGGCCAGCGTGTCGGAACGTCAGGCGGTGCTTCACAGGGCGGCGGAGCTGATTCGCGACCACGCCGACGAGTTGGCGGCGCTCGACTCGCTGACCACGGGGCTGCTCTATCACTCCGCCACGTACGGCCAGGCGCACACGGCAGCGTCGGGTTGGTTTCGCTACTTCGCCGGCGTGCTCGAGTCGAATCGGGGTGATCTCTACAGTCAGCTGCCGGACACCCGCGCGCTCGTGACGCGCGAGCCGGTCGGCGTCGCCGGTTTGTTTACGCCCTGGAACATACCGCTCATGGGGGCCTCCCTGAAACTGGCAGCCGCGTTGGCCATGGGCAACAGCTGTGTCCTCAAGCCTTCGGAACAAAGCCCACTGGCGTCCGCACGCCTGATCGGTTTGTTGCACGAGGCCGGGTTACCGCGCGGGGCGGTGCAGCTGGTCAACGGCCGCGGCGCCGTGACGGGTGCCGCGCTGGCCGGTCACCCGGACGTCGATCTCGTGTCGTTCACGGGCGGCGAACACGCAGGGCGAATGATTGCCGCGGAAACGGCCAAGCGATTTGCGAAGACCACAATGGAGCTGGGCGGAAAGTCGGCAAACATCGTTTTTGACGATGCGGATCTCGAACGCGCCCTCGACGGCTCGCTCAACGCCATCTATTCGAACAACGGTCAGGCGTGTCTGGCCGGTTCGCGCATCCTCGTGCAGAAGCGCATAGCCGACAACTTCATTGCCGATTTTGTGGCCCGAGCGAAAAGCATTCGCGTCGGGCGGCCGTTCGACAAGAACGCGGAGCTGGGGCCGCAGTCTTCGCAGCAACAGATGCAGCGGGTTCTTGCGTACGCCGACATTGCTCGCGAAGACGGCGGTGAGATCCTGACCGGCGGCCAGCGCTCCACGGCATTCGACGACGGCTTCTACGTCGAACCAACCGTCGCTCTCGTGACCGACAACCGGGTCCGCGTGTGTCAGGAAGAGATTTTCGGGCCGTTTGCGACCTTTCTCGTTTTCGATACAGACGATGAAGCCGTCCGTATGGCGAACGATACCCGCTTTGGTCTGGCGGGTTACGTGTGGAGCGACAACCTGCCGAGAGCCCTGTCCGCGGCGAATGGTCTGCGGGCCGGCTACGTGCTCATCAATACGCCCATGCAGAGAGAGCGCAACGCACCGTTTGGCGGCTTTGGCCAGTCCGGCGTCGATCGCGAGGGCGGTCGCTGGAGCCTGGACTTCTACAGCGAGTCGAAGACGACCATTGTGCCGTTCGGCAAGCAGGCCATTCCTACCTTGGGGAAAAATTGATGGGATTGTTGGACGACAAGACAGCCGTTGTTACCGGAGCGGCACAGGGGATTGGTGCGCGTCTGGCGATCGGGCTGCACGAACAGGGTGCGCGCGTCGTGATTGCCGACGTTCTCGACGGTGCTTCCACGGCTGCGCGGATCAGCGATGCGGGCGGGCAGGCGCTGAACTGCCACGTCGACGTGACGGACGACGATTCGCTGGCCGCAATGGTCGAAGCGACCGACGAGGCCTTCGGCGGCATCGACGTGCTTGTCAACAACGCGGCTCTGTTCGGAACCCTGCAGCAGACGTCGATCGAGGAGATCGACTACGACGAATGGGACCGGGTCATGCGAGTCAACACACGCGGCGTCCTGCAGTGCACGAGAGCCGTGTTGCCGGGTATGGAGCGCCGTGGGGGCGGCTCGATCGTCAACATTACGACTAACCGGATCTACAAGGGTTTTTCGCACCTCCTGCACTACGATGCCTCCAAGGGCGCCCTGGCGGCAATGACCAAGTCCATGGCGGTGGAGCTCGGCGATCGCAACATCCGCGTCAACGCCGTTGCGCCGGGGTTGACGATGAGCGAGAACGTGCAGGCGAAGGAAGGCATTGCCGAGCGCAACGAACTCGTCGTGCGAGGCCGTGCGCTGAAGCGCTCGCAGCAGCCCGAGGACCTGGTTGGCGCCGTCGTGTTCCTCGCCTCGGACACGAGCGGCTTCGTCAGCGGCCAGTCGTTGATCGTCGACGGCGGCGGGATCTGCCTCTAGACGCCGACCGGAAACCGTCTGTCGCGAGCGCGGCCGTCGTCAGATGTAGTGCTGGACGTCACCCACGGGGCCCACGGTGTAACGTGGCAGCGGCCGCTCGTCCCAGCGGTCTTCGTCGACCGAAAGCAGCCGGACCGTGTGCGTCAACGTGCGTTGCAGCGAGTTGTCCGACAGCGCCACCGTCACGTCACTCGGTACCCGAAGCGTGGTGGTCGCAGCGGTGCACAGCACGGCGACGCCCCGCGGCAGCGCGGGTTCCCCGTTGTCCTCATGCCGGAGTATCGCCGCGGGTTCGAGCAGTGCCGACACCCCGGCCGACAACTCACCCGCGCTTCCCTTGAGCTCGAGATCCAGGGAAGCGAAATGCTCGGTCACGTTACGCAGGCGCCACGCCGATCGCGCAACGGCGACGTCGGCGCTCGTCAGCGGATCACGGCTGCCACGGACGATGGCCGCTACGCTAATGAGTACACCTCCACCCGAGGCAACGAGCAGGTAGGCGGCGGATACGTCGACGTCACCGGGAAGCGCCTGCATTGACACGCCGGCATCGAGTCGCTGCACCGGCAGGTAGCGGTGTTCGCCATCGCCGAAAATCGACAGGCGGTCGACGACAATATCCGGAGTCGTAACGTCGTTTTCAGGTCCGGTGACATGCGGTCTGTACAGAAAATGGCTCATGGGATGGCTTCCTGCTGATCAGGTCAATGTGAGGTGGGAGCCCAGGCAATCATGCGAATCTCCCCCAGCTCGCGCCGGACTTTCCGCCAGGATTCGCCGCCGTCACGGCTCCTGTAGATTTGCCCGAAGATCGTAATGAAAAACAGCAGTTCGGGGTCCGCCGGGTTCGTGGCAATGGACCAGATGGTGCTGTTGACGGGTTCCGACAGGCTGGCCCTTGTCCAGCTTGCGCCAAAGTCGTGGCTGATCAGGAGTACCCCGGCCTCTCCCGAGGGCCGGTCGCCGACCGAGGCGAACATGACGCCGTTGTGGTCGGCCCGATACTTGATGCTGCGCCAGTACGGCCACGGCGCCACCTCGTCGGGAACGGGCACGAGCGACCAGGAGGCTGCGTTGTCGACACTTCTGTGCAGGCCGGCTTCGGTCGAACAGAGGATGCTGCGGCTGCCGTCCGCCTCGTCCACGAACACGAGGTCGTGCGTATCGCAGTCGACGAGGCCTTCGACGAGGCGCGTCCAGCTCCTGCCCCGGTCCGTCGAGCGGAATACGCCGTCGATCTCGATCGTAATCCAGATCGTGTCGGAGTCTTTGGGGTCGAAGTGTATCGACGTGACGCGCGAGGTATTGATGAACCAGCACTCCGCGCCCGCGTTGAGGTTGCTGCGTACCCAGCTCCGGCCGTCGTCTTCCGAAATGTAGATTTCGCCCGGGCGTGTTCCGCAGACGATGAATTCGGGATCCGCCGGGTGGCGCTCGATCTGCAGGATGTGCAGGTCGTCCATGGGAGAAGGAACATGGTCGAACCGCTGGCGGTCTTCTGTATAGCGATAAAGGCCCTGGTCAGTACCGGCCAGCAGTTCGCCGGGGCGGCCGCCGTGGGTCGTGACTGCCCAGCAGCGCGCTTCGTTGTAAAAGCCGCCGGTCGGCGTCAACAGGCGATTCCAGCTCTCGCCTTCGTCGTGGCTGAACCAGACGGCCTGCATCGTGGCGGCATAAGCCGTGTATTTCATTCTCGATCTCCCGCTATTCGGTTGGCGTGAAGTCAACGGTCTTGCCGGCGACACCGTAATTCGCAACGGGTACGTCGTTGATGATGACCCGCACGTGCTCAGGCTTCGCGGGTAACTCGTTGACGACGGCGTCGGTAAGTGCCTTGATCAGTCGCGCTTTTGTTTCGTCGCTGCGTCCTTCGAAAATGGTCAGAGTGACTACGGCCATCAGTGCTTCTCCATTGGCTAATCCTGCGTGTTCGCACGTTCCTCGAGTTCTTTCACGATTTGCCGGTGCTCGCGCGTAGTGAACGGAAAAAACAGGATCACGATCGCCGAGGCGACAAACCCCAGAACGGGCACCAAGGTCATGATCTGGCGCATACCTGCCAGCGTCTCCGGACTCTGATCGACGTTGGCGACAAAACCGATGCCGCCCAGCATGAGCGTCAGCAGCCAGGTGCCGACCGCAAGCGAGGTTTTGTTGGCAAGTGAGACGAGGCCGAACAGCGGCGCCTCGATGCGCCGGCCGGTCTTCCACTCGCCGTAGTCGGCCGCGTCGGCCACCATGGCAAAAAAGGTCATCAGGAATGCGTGAATGCCGAATCCGGACACGAACAGCGCAATCACGAGCGGCACGGTCTCGCGGATATCGGCGAGGTAAATCGTCAACAAGCCGGCGGATGCGAGCAGGCATCCCGTGACCCACACGAACTTTTTGCTGGTCCTGTGCGTCACCGGCACCCAGATGGCCGGCGAGAGTATGCCGGCCACACCCATGGCCGACAGCGCCCAGCGGGCGGCGTCGCGATCGCCGATATCGTATTTGAAGATGTACACGATCGACTTGTTGAGGATCGTGTAACAGCCCGTAAACAGCAGCACGCCGATAAAAATCAGGACAAACGCCCGATTGCTCGTCAGCGCAACGAGCATGTCCTTGAGCGATACGCGCTGTTTGTGTATCTCCGCATCGATAGTCCGTTCGCGCGTCGCCAGGAAGCATACCCACAGCGCAATGACGCCGAGCGACGCGCCGACGAGCGCTGTTCGCAGGAACCCCAGCGCTTCGTCCTCTCCACCGAAATAGGTAATGGCGGGCAATCCGTAGAAGGATACGGTCAACGACGCGAGCGATATGAACATGCCCTTGACACCCGCAATGCTGGATCGCTCGTTGGCGTCCGTCGACAGCCTTGCAATCAGGCCGGTGTACGGGATGTAGATCGCCGTATAGAACGTGCGAAAGACGATGTGCAGCACGAGGGCCCAGACGAACAGGTTGTTTCCGGTCAGGTCCGGTACGTAGAACACAGCAACAAAACTGGCGGCGAACGGTACGGCCGCGAGCAGCAGATACGGCCGATACTTGCCCCAGCGCGTACGCGTGCGTTCGATGAGCCAGCCCATGACGGGATCGGTTACTGCGTCCCACATCGATGCAATGAAAAACACGAGGCCGGCTTGTGCCGGGCTCAGGCCCATGACGTCGGTATAAAAGTACAGCAGGTAGAACGCCACCATCATCCAGGCGAGAAACACGCCGTAGATGCCGGTTGCGTAACCGATCTTCCCGCCTATGCTGAGTTGTCGTCTGCTCGTGTCCATGCTTGTTGTCAGCTTCGAGGCGGGGCCGCAAGCAACTCCGCGTGGCGTTGCCTGGAGATCGGATACCAGAGCATGATGACGGCGCTGACGACAAACGCCGTTGCGGGGATCAGGAGGCCGATCACGCGCATCCCAAAGAGCGTCGATTCACTCTGCACCGTGTCGGTCACGAACCCGGCCCACACGAGCGCCGTGCCGATCGCGCCGGTTGCCACACCGGCCGCAAATTTGTTGGCGAAAGAAATGGCGCCGAATATGACACCCTCCTGGCGCCGTCCCCTGAGCCATTCTCCCCAGTCGACCGTATCGGCCGTGACGGCGTAGAAGATCAGGATGAAGCCGGTGGCGCCGATGTTGCTGATGCCGTACAGCACGGCCGCGACCCACACGGAGTGCGACGCCGTTACAAAAAGCGCAATCAGTCCGGCTGCCGCGAGGAGGGTGCCCGCAATCCAGACGAATTTCTTGCCGTACCGTCGGCCGAGCGCAAGCCAAACGGGCACGGACGCGAGCGACATGACACCCTGCGTCGTAAAAACGGTGCGGGCGACGGCTGTGTCGTCGAACCAGTACTTCGCGAGATAGGAGATCATTGCCAGTTCAGCGCCGTAGAACCCCCCGAAAATCGCCACGCCGAGAAACACCGTCAGGAACGGGCGGTTTGCGATGAGATCACCCGCGATCGAACGGAGCGGCACCGTCTCGCTGTCACGGTGGTCGCCCACGTGCACGTTGCGCTCTTCGGTCAGCAGAAAACACAGCAAGGCGGTTGCGGCGGCCGCAACCCCGATCACGGCGGCGGCCGGCAGAAACCCGGCGCGTTCGCTGCCGTCACCAAACAGCATGACGAGGGTGTAGAACGAGAACGAGACGACGAGATTGCCGGAGAATACGAAGAAGGTCTTGAACGCCGTCAGGTCGGTGCGGCTGTCGTAGTCCGTCGTCAGCCTCGCAATCATTGCCGTGTAGGGCATGTAGACGAGCGTGTAGCCCGTGCGGAACAGCAGATGCGCGCCGAGCGCCGCCGCGAAAACGACCTCCGGTGAGCCGGAAGGTGGCGTAAACAGCAGCGCAACCGATGCGCCGTAGGGAATGGCACCAAACAAGAGGTACGGCCGATAGCGCCCCCAGCGGCTTCTCGTTCGGTCGGCGATGGTGCCTATCAGCGGGTCGCTGACGGCATCCCAGGCCATGCCGGCCAGGAAGATCAGCCCGGCCTGAGGCGGCGTAAGCCCGACAACTTCCGTATAAAAGTACATGAGGTACTGCAGGGCAGCGACCCAGCCGAGCATGGGTCCAAAAATGCCCAGGCCGTAGCCCAGCTTCTGGGAAAAGGACAAAGCGGCTCCTCTCAAGTTGTCGGACAAATTATGACGTAAACCCTCCCGTGATGCCAAAAGTCGGTGGCCAGCGCGCCATGCTGCTCTGCAGAGCCAACGGCTCTTTCTGACTTTGTTTAATTTAAACAGGTATTTATGAAAGGTCGGGCTGGCCGCGAATGCCGCTTCACAGGGAGCCCAACTCGAGCAGCGAAACTTGACTTTACAACTTCTGCGATGTTCTATAAGCACGGTACTTGTCGAGCGGCGATGTCGCGACCCAAGGGCCGGCAAACGATTCAGCCGGGTCCTGCGTCGGCGAGCGATTGCCATAAACGGATTCTGGAGTTTGTTGGCGTAGCGGAGGCCGGATGTCCATTGTCGACTCACGACTTGCAGAACTCGGTCTGGAACTGCCCGCACCGCTGGTGCTGCCGAGTCCCAATAGGACCGGCTGGGTCATGGCCGGACGGATGCTCTATCTGAGCGGTCATGGAGCAGCGCTGCTGGAAGACGAGACGGTCTTGAGGCGTGGCAAACTCGGCGGGGAAGTGAGCCAGGAGGAGGGTTATCGGACCGCCCGGGCCCTGGCTCTCAAGATGCTGGCAACGGTCAAGGATGCCGTTGGCGATCTGGACCGTGTGGAACGCGTCGTCAAAGTGCTCGGCATGATCAATGCCGTTCCGGAGTTCGAGACGCACAACAAGGTGCTCGACGGTGCATCCGATCTCTTCTACCAGGTGCTCGGCCCAACGGTCGGTTGCCACGGGCGTTCTTCCGTGGGTGTCGCGGGACTGGTTGCCAATCAACCCGTCGAAATCGAGGGCGTTTTCCTGATCAAAGACTAGGCCCGTCGCCGCGAGCAGAACACGAAGGAGAAGCCCATGGGCATCGTCGTAACCCGAATACCCGAGATCAGCAACGAGGATCTGCAACGTTGCGAGGGGCTGGGTGTAGCGAGCCTGCACGAAGCCCAGGGCCGGATCGGTCTCCTGGCGTCATACATGCGCCCGATCTACCGTCCGGCCGCTATCGCTGGCCGGGCGATCACTTGTGAGGTTGCGCCGGGCGACAACTGGATGATCCATGTTGCCGTCGAACAATGCCGCGAGAACGACGTCCTCGTCGTCGCACCGACGAGCCCCTGCGAGGACGGTTACTTTGGCGACTTGCTGGCGACTTCACTAAAGGCGCGCGGTGTGCTGGGGCTGGTCATCGATGCGGGTGTCAGGGACATTGCGGAACTCGAGAAAATGCAGTTTCCCGTCTGGTCGAAAGCCGTGTTTGCGCAAGGCACCGTCAAGGAGACCGTGGGCAACGTCAACGTACCGATCCTTTGCGCCGGAGCAACCGTGAATGCGGGCGATCTCGTCGTGGCCGACGAGGACGGCGTCGTGATTGTTGCCAACGCGCGCATTGCGGAGGCCGTGGAAGCGGCAACGCAGCGCAAGGCGGCGGAAGAACAGAAGCGCAGGCGATTTGCCGCCGGTGAGCTGGGTCTCGATCTGTACGATATGCGCGATCGGCTGGCGCGTAAGGGCCTGCGCTACGTCGATAGTGTTGCCGACAGTACCGAGGAGTAGTCGTGCAGCGCGCTGTTCCCTGCACGATTCTGCGCGGCGGCACGTCCAGGGGTTTGTATTTTCTCCGTGACGATCTGCCAGAGGACACCACCAGCAGGGACAAGCTGCTGCGGAGGGTAATGGGATCCCCCGACGCTCGCCAGATAGACGGCCTCGGCGGCGCACATCCTTTGACCAGCAAGGTTGCCGTGATCGGCGCATCGGTTCGCGGCGATGCCGACATCGACTACCTGTTTCTGCAGGTCGACGTCACAACGGGCTCGGTCAGCGCCGGTCAGAATTGCGGCAACATACTGGCAGGTGTGGGCCCTTTTGCCCTCGACAACGGCCTGGTTGCCACGGACGGTGACGAGACCGAGGTCCGCATCCACATGGTCAACAGCGGCAGCATTGCCGTAGCGCGTGTGCAAACGCCGAGCGGCGCCGTGAACTACGAAGGCACTGCTCGCATCGATGGCGTGCCGGGCACGGCAGCGCCCGTGATGCTGGCATTCGAGGGTATCGCCGGTGCAAATTGCGGCGCGATACTGCCCACCGGTAACGCGATCGATACCGTGTGCGGCGTCGACGTCACGGCGATCGACAACGGCATGCCGGTCGTCGTGATGCGCGCGGAAGACTTTGGGCTCAGCGGGTACGAACTGCCCGACGATCTGGAAAACAATGCCGACCTCCGCCAGAAAATCGAGCGCATCCGGCTCGAGATCGGGGACGCGATGAACCTGGGCGACGTCGGCTCCGCAACGGTGCCGAAAATGTGCCTGGCGGCCGCGCCGCGACAGGGTGGCGCCATCTGCACGCGCATGTTTATCCCGCACCGCGTCCACCAGGCGGTCGGCGTGCTGGGAGCCGTCAGCGTTGCGAGCGCCTGCATGGTCGACGGCTCGGTCGTCAGCAAGCTGACGACCGCGGAACATCGTGCCGGCACGCAGCTGCTCGGGATCGAGCACCCGACCGGCGCGTTCGACGTCGAACTCGACGTGGATGCGGATGGAGATATTACGCGGGCCGCTCTGCTGCGGACCGCCAGAAAGCTCATGCAAGGAGTCGTCTTTTGCTGATCATCGACTGCCACGGCCACTATACGACGGCCCCACCCGCGCACCAGGCGTATCGCAACGCGCAACTGGCTCGCCTGGAGGATCCCGCGCTGCCCCGACCCGAGACGGCGACAATCAGCGACGACGAGATTCGTGAGACGATCGAGGCCAACCAGCTGCGGCTGCTGCGCGAGCGTGGCGCCGATCTGACCCTGTTTTCGCCGCGCGCGTCAGCCATGGCGCATCACGTGGGCGATCAGGAAACCGCCAGCGACTGGGCGCGTGCCTGCAACAACCTGATCGGTCGCGTAACCGAGCTGTATCCCGAGTACTTCGTCGGTGTGTGCCAGTTGCCGCAGGTCCCCGGGCAGCCCGTCGAACACTGCACGGCGGAACTAACGCGTTGCGTCGAGGAACTCGATTTTGTGGCCTGCAACTTCAGCCTCGACCCGTCCGGCGGACACTGGACGTCTCCGCCGATCACCGACCGCTCGTGGTATCCGCTGTACGAAACCATGGTGGATCTCGACGTGCCGGGCATGGTGCACGTCTCCGCCAGCTGCAACGCCTGTTTCCACGCCACCGGGGCGCACTACATCAACGCCGACACGACGGCGTTCATGCAGCTGCTACAAGGCGATCTGTTTAGCGATTTTCCCGACCTGCGCCTGATCATTCCGCACGGCGGCGGCGCCGTGCCGTATCACTGGGGCCGCTACCGCGGGCTGGCCGATATGCTGAAGCGGCCGCTGCTCAGCGAACACGTCATGAAGAACGTGTTCTTCGACACCTGCGTTTATCATCAGCCTGGCATCGATCTGCTGTTCGAAGTGATCGATATCGACAACATCCTGTTCGGTTCCGAAATGGTCGGCGCGGTGCGCGGCATCGATGCCGAAACCGGTCATTACTTCGACGACACGCGTCGCTACGTCGACGCACTGGGTCTCGGCGATGCCGAGCGCCAGAAAGTGTTCGAGCAGAACGCGCGGCGCGTTTATCCCCGGTTGGATCGACGGTTGAAGTCGCAGGGTCGCTGAATCAGCCCGCCGGATGAACCGGCACCCGGGGGCCTACGGGCTTCTTTAGAGGCGCTTCATGCCCGCGCGGCTTCCGGAACCTGATTCGCCTTCTCCTCGAGCAGTGCTTCGAGCCTGACTTGATCGGCGACAAATCCACGGATGCCCTCCGCCAGCTTTTCCGTGGCCATCGCGTTGGCGTTGAGCTGCAGGCGAAAGTCCGCTTCTCCATCGAAGTCGCAGTCGACAAAGTCGTGTGAGCCGCCCGGTTCGAGCGCCCGTTCGAGCGTGCTGTCGTCAGCGGCGAGTTCTTCCAGGAAATTCGGGCCGATAGTGAGTCGGTCACAGCCCGCGAGTGCTCTGATCTCTCCGGCGTTTCTGAAGCTTGCGCCCATGACGACGGTCTGGAATCCCTTCGCCTTGAACAGCCTGTAGATGTTCTGCACCGAGCGCACGCCCGGATCTTCCTCCGGTGCGTAGTGGTCCCGCTGTTCTGCCTGCTTGTACCAGTCGAGGATGCGGCCGACGAACGGCGAGATCAGGAACGCGCCCGCGCGGGCGGCGGCGACAGCCTGCACGTCACAAAACAACAGCGTCAGGTTGCAGTTGATGCCTTCTTTCTCGAGCGCTGCCGCGGCCTCGATGCCCTCCCAGGTCGAGGCCAGTTTGATCAGGATTCGTTCCCGCTCGATGCCGGCTTCGGCATAGTAGTCGATGAGCTGCCGGGCTTTCGCAACCGACGCCGCGGTGTCGAACGACAGACGTGCATCCACTTCGGTCGATACTCTGCCGGGCACGATCTTCAGGATCTCGCAGCCGATAGCCACCGCAAACCGGTCACCCAGCTCGATGGTGCTGCGGCTTTCGGCGGCGGTGCCTGCAATCAGCTCGGCATACTGCGGCAGACCTGCTGCCTTGAGGAGCAGGGACGGATTGGTGGTTGCGTCGACCGGCCGATAGCGCGCGATTGCCTCGATGTCTCCGGTATCGGCGACCACTTCGGTCATTGTTCGTAGCTGATCAAGTTGGTTCATGCCCTGAAGGTCCTTGTGAAACGCCGACCCGGCCGGCGTTGTTGTCCGTGAAGGTGGATCATAGCGTTTACTGTGTTACCGACGTACGCATTTATCGAAACGCATGCGATGGCCTGTGGAAGCGGGAACGAATCAGATCCATGTGCTGCTGGAACCGAAGGCTTGCCGCCAGCGGTACAGTTTCCGACTGCAAGCGCCCCGCCATCAGGTCGCTGTTCACGGCATCGATCTGATAATCGAAACCGTTGGTCTTGCGGTCGTCGCTGAAGTGATCGACCAGTTCGTCGACGACCCAGAGCTGGCACTCCCGCGCCCGCCAGAAATCGGGTAAGGCGATGCAGCCCTCCTCACCGAAGACATATCCCCAGTTGCCCAATCGGGTTCTGAACGATGTCCCCAGCGTCGCGGTGCAGTGTTCGAACGTCAACGTCGCGACCACGTCGTCTTCGACGCCGTTTGGTGCGTGCCGCGACACGACGGAAAGCTCCAGCGGGTCGGATTCCGAGAACAGCGCCGTGAAGGCCACCGGATAAACGCCCATGTCCAGCAGACAGCCGCCTGCCAGCTCGGGGTTGTATACACGGCCGTCCGGGTCGTACGGCATCGGGTAGCCGAAGTCCGCCTGGATCCGGACGATCCGCCCGATACGGCCCGCGTCCACCCACGCTTTCGCCTGCCGGATGGCGGGCAGGAACCAGGTCCACATGGCTTCCATGAGGTAGCCCGACTGCGCGTCGGCTATTTCCATGAGGCTGCGACATTCGGCAGCGTTGACGGTAATGGGTTTCTCGCACAGCACGGCCTTGCCGGCGCGAAGCGCGTCGCTCGAATTCTGAAAGTGAAGCGTATGCGGGGTGGCGACGTACACTGCGTCGACCTCCGGGTCGGCATACAGCGCCTCGTAACCCTGATGTGACGTCGGGATTCCGTAGCGGTCCGCAAAACGTCTCGCGGCCTGCCCGTCGCGCGCGGCCACGGCTTGCAGCACACCGGCGTCGGTTGCTGCCATGTCGGACGCAAACGTGTGTGCAATTCGTCCGGCACCGACAATACCCCAACGCACCTTATGCACGGGCCGGCTCCCCGCCCGTGAGTTGTGCTTCGAGTTCCTCGAGAGATCGTCCGCGCGTTTCGGGCATTAGCCAGGCAAGCAGCGCCAGGAAGACGAGCGCAAACACCGCAAACAGGAAAAACGTTCCGGCGCTGCCGAGTGTTGCGAGCTCCCAGGGAAAGATGAACTGCACGAACGAGGACACGCCGCTGTTGACGACGCCCATGAGTGCCATGCAAACACCGCGTATGCGATTCGGAAATATCTCGGAGAACAGCACCCACATGACGGGGCCGAGCGAGAACGCAAACGACGCCACAAAACCCATCATGCCGACCAGCACGACCGTGGGGTTCATGACGACGGCGCTCTGAATGATCTGGGCCTCGTTGGCCTTCATGGCAGGCCGCCCGACCGCCGCTTCGGCAGCGGCCTTGAACTCGATGTCGCTCTCGTAGCGCACACCCGCGATCGCATCGAGCCCGGACAGGTCGTGAGACGTTTCGATCGCGGCTCCCGCGTCTGCCGGCAGTTCGTAATACGCTGTGTGGAAACCGTAGGCCGAGATCGACATGCTGATCGCAACGCCGGCGAGCCCGGCCAGCATGAGCGGTTTCCGGCCCAGCCGATCGATGAGCGCCATGGCCAGGATCGTAAACAGCACGTTGATGACGCCGACATAGGTTGCCTGCGCAAACGCGGCATTGGTACCGACGCCACTTTGCTCGAAGATCGTCGGCGCGTAGAAGAACACCACGTTGATCCCGCTGCTCTGCTGCGCAATGCCCGCGATCAGGCCGACGATCAGCACCATTCTGAGTTCCGGGCGAAACATGTCCTTGATTTTCTCGCCCAGGTTGCTCGTCGCTTCTCGTCCGCTGTCGGCAATGTTCTCCAGCAAGGCCTCGACCTGCTCCGCCGGCGAGATCCGCCGCATGATTCGCCGCGCCTCCTCGACGCGCCCTTGCAGAACGAGGTAGCGAGGACTCTCGGGCGCCATGAGCATGAACAGGAAGTACGCGGCGGCGGGCAGAGCCTCGAGCCCCAGCATCCAGCGCCAGGCGTTGAGCTCCAGACCGAGCGCCGCCGACAGCGCCGAACCGGACTGGCTGGCGCCGAGAATAAAATAGTTGGCGAAGTAAGCGGCCGAAAAGCCGATCACAATATTCAACTGGTTGATGGACACCATGCGGCCGCGCAGCCGGGCCGGCGAAATCTCGGCAATGTAGATCGGCGCGAGCATTAGCGTGCCGAAGGCCAGCCCGCCGATGAAACGCGCGGCCACGAGGGTTTGTGCATCCGGCGCAAAAGCGGAAGCGACGGCCGACACGGTATACAGGAGGGCAAGAGCAAGCATGACGCGCTTGCGGCCCACATAGTCGGCAACCGGACCGACGGTCAGCGCGGCAATCATTGCGCCGACGCTGGGCGCACTGACCACTGTGCCGACCCACCACTCGTTGAGGCCAAACTCGGTCGTGACAAAACCGACGACGCCGGAAATGACTGCCGCATCGAAGCCGAACAGGAAGCCGCCCAGGGAGATGACGGCTGCGTAGAAGACCGCGGTGCGGTCGGTAGTGCTCATCTTGTTATTCGTCAGGCGCCGTTTTTTGCATGGTTTTTCATTTCGTTGCGGCTTTGTCTAAGCCTTCGGCGAATTCCGTATCCGTCTCCAGCTGGCCGTCGACCGCAATCTACTGACGGTGTTGATGGTCTCAATTCTAGCGTCGATCGTCACCAAAGTTTGCCGAACCTCGGCCGCCCTATTATTGACCAGCTGGACGTAATTTGCGCCTTATCGATATTTTCCCATCGCACAAAACCCGTACGTAGAATCTCTGTAGACCGGGGCCCCGGTTGCGTCGAGCGCCGGGTCACGCGTCGTTTCAACGTCGGGTCGGACGCCTGTCGGCGTATGCGCCCTGTGAATACCCGGCTGAGGTTTGCCTCCAGGGCCGTTTGCTTACATTGATGTCGAACCCGTTCAAAGGCAGCGCATGATATCGCTTGCAAGGGCAAACCTGATCCACGACTGGCAGCGCCACGTCACGGCGATCGTGGTGCTCGTGCTCGCCGGTTTGTTAATGACGACGCAGCTGGGTCTGGTCAGCGGATTTGCAGAATCGTCCAGCGAACTCGAGCGGCAGCTGCGCGCCGATGTGGTGGTCATACCCGTGGCAGGGACGTCGATCCGGGGATTCGGGCGGCGTGGGGCGATCCCGACGCGTCGGATCGGGCAGATCTGGATGCACAACGACGTGGAGTTCGTGCAGGGCTACTCGCCGCGGCAAGGGTCCGCGCAGTGGCTCACCGAGGACGGCTCTTCGGAGTTCATTCTCATCTACACGATGGACCCTGGCGAAGATTCGATGACGTTTCCGCGCCGGTTCCCCGAGAGCGTGCGCAGCGTGCTGGCTACCCAGGGTATGGTCGTATTGCCGCGGCCGACGGCCCGGGCGCTCGACGTCGACGTGGGCAGCAGCGGCGAGATCAACGGCAATACCGTCGTCGTTGGCGCCGTCGTCGAGGGGCTGCCGAGCGGCTTCAGCCGGCGGGTCTTTGCGTCGCCGCAGACTGCAAGAGAGCTGTCGTCGACTCGCCCGCAGCAGTTCGTCAGAAGTTATCTCGTGCGCCTCAGGGAGGATGCGGACGTCGACCGGTTCATCGACGAAATGAGTCCGCTGCTGTCGCGCTACGGCCTTCAGGCCATTCGGCCAGAGGAGTATGCCGCGGGACGAGGGATTGCCGAACTCCTCACCTCGAGTTTCGGCTGGATACTCATCGGCTCCGCGGTTTTTGGCCTCGTGGTCGGCTGCGGGATTGCCAGCCAGACGCTGCGCGGTGCGTTTCTTGCCCAATTGCGCGAGTTCGGATCCTTGCGCGCGCTGGGGGTCAGCAAGCGACGCATGGCGGCGGTGGCCATGGAGCAAGCCTTCCTGACCGGCGTGGTCAGCGTGCCCATAGCGATCGTGCTCTCTCACGCCGCGCGGGTGGTTGCCCGGCAGTTCGATATTGTCATTGCGCTGTCGACCGAACTGGTCATCGGTACGTCCGTGCTGCTTCTGGTGGTTGCGCTGGTTGCGGGTGTCGTCTCGCTGACCGCGGTTACGCGCGTCGAGCCGGCGGAGCTCTTGCGATGAGTGGCGTGCTGAAGGGCGAGCCCATCGTGGCGACGGGCATACGCAAGGCGTTCGGCCTCGGCAACGCCGAAGTGATTGCACTCGACGACGTCGATATTACGCTCAAGCCCGGGGAGATGACCCTGATCAAGGGCCCGTCCGGATCGGGCAAGTCGACAATGATTGCCGCATTGGGCGGCTTGCAGGCACCGGACGCGGGTACCGTAACGGTCGACGGGCAGGACATCTGGTCGCTGCCGCAAAGTGGCATCGACACGTTCAGGCGGCAGCGCTGCGGTTTTGTTTTTCAGTCCATGGGCCTGTTTCCTTCGTTGACAGCACACGAGCAGGTTGTGCTGCCACTGGAATACATGGGTTTCGATTCCAGGTATGCGCGGCGTCGCGCCGACGACATGCTGGCTGAAGTGGGCCTGAGCGAACGGCGCAATGCCCGCCCCGCGCAAATGTCGGGCGGCGAGAATCAGCGCGTCGCCATTGCGCGCATGCTCGCCAAGGACCCGAAACTCATTTTTGCCGACGAGCCGACGTCGGCACTCGACAGCGCAAACGGGCAGATTGTTGCGGAACTCCTGCACCGCTCGGCAAAGCTGCACGATGCCGTCGTCATGTGCGTCACTCACGACGACAGGCTGCTTGGGCACGCGGATCGCGTCGTGGAGCTGGAAGATGGCGCCGTGAAATCGGACTCGCATATGAACGAACAACAGAACGAACAACGGGACCGCCGACGGTGCTGAAATCGAAGAAACTGTGGATTGCCGTTCTGCTGATCGTTGCGGCAGGCGGGTGGGTCATGTCCGAGAGCAGTGACGATCGCCCGTACCGGGTCCGCATGATGGAGATGCCGGAGTCGGACTTTGCCGCGACGGCGCAGGGGAAGATCGACATTGACGGCGGCATCATCAACGTCGCGGCAAGATCCGGCGGCGTGTTTCGGGAAATACACGTCGAGGAGGGCGACCTTGTCGAAGCCGGTCAGGTACTGGCCGTGCAGGAGGACGACGAGCAACGCATCTCACTGGAGCAAAGCGAAGCACAGCTCGAGGTTGCACGGGCTTCGCTGCAACGGCTCGAAGTGCGTCGCGATATTGCCGAACGCGAATACGAACGCCTGAAGCCGCTGGTCGATATCGACGCAGCGTCGCCGCAGGAGCTCGATCGCGCGGGAGACGACGTGCGGCAGCTGGAGGTCGATATCGTGTCGCAGCTTGCGAGCATCAAGCAGGCCGAGGCCAGCGTTGCGTCCGCAAAGTTCCGGCTGGAGCAGCGTACGGTGCGTGCCCCGATGGCGGGGCGCATCGTGCAGGCCGAGGCCCGGCCTGGCGTCGGCGCATCCACTTTGCAGGTGTCGACGGCGTTTACCTTGATGCCCGACGCACAGAAGATCGTCCGCGCGGACCTCGACGAGTCGTTTGTCGGTGACGTTTTTGTCGGCCAGAAGGCCGTCATATTCGCGGATGCCCGTCCTTCCGAAACCTACGACGGAGAGGTGTTGCGCGTCGGCGAAATCTTCGGCCAGCGCTCGACGCAAAGCACGCCGGGGCAAACGGGAGCCAACGACTTTGTGATTGAGGTCGTCGTCGGCGTTGGCGAGATACCGCTGTTGATTGGTCAGCGCGTGACCGTGCGTTTTCTCAAGGACAGGGACGATGCGGCCTAGCGCGGTGGCGTTAATGCTTGCCGTTTCAGGCGCGCTGTCGGGCTGCGGCATGCAGACCTTGCCCGACGCCGATCCGCAGGCCGAACTGTCGTCGCTGGCGTGGAAAATGCGTGTTGCCGAGCTGGCTGATGCCATGATCGACTGGTCGAGCTTCCGCGACCCGCAGCTCGAGGCACTGATCGACCGTTCGCTCACGCACAACCCCGATATCACGACGGCCATCGAATCGCTGAACCTGTCGCGGGTGGAGCTCGAAGAAGCGCGGGCGGCCCGCGGCATCGTCTATTCGGCGGTTGCGGCCGCAGGCGCCGGCAAGATACGCGATCTGCCGTCGACCGAAAGTTATTCGCTGTCCGGGCAGGCGAGCTACGAGGTGGACGTGTGGGGTCGTCGTCGCACCGACGTCGAGCTTGCGGAAATCGACGTCAACGACGCTGAACTGTCGCTCTTGTCGACCCGAATATCCCTGGCCGCGGAGGTGGCGGACGCATATTACTCGCTGCGGGTATTCGACGAACGCCTGAAACTGCAGCGCGAGTCGCTTCAGTATGCGCTGGAGCAACAAAGGCGCATCGAAGCCCGCTACCGGGCGGGTATCGTCTCGGGAATTGCAATCAACAATCAGGAAGTGCTCGTCCAGCAGCTGCGCGCCGCAATTGCGGATCTCGAGGGCAGCCGCAGCCTGCAGGAAGACCGCCTCGCCGTGCTGACCGGCCAGCCTCCGCAGTCGTTTGCGTTGAGCGCCGCCGCAACGCTTCGTCTGCCGTTTGTGCAGCTTGCACCCAATACGCCGGCCGAGGTTCTGCGCCGACGTCCCGACATCCAGCAGGCCGAGGTGCGCCTTAAGTCTTCGGAGCTGCGTTTCGAGCAGGCGAAGCGGGCGTTTTTTCCGACCGTAAGCCTCTCGGGCGGCACCGGGCTCGCGTCGACGGATCTCGGCGATCTCCTGGACGACACAAGCTGGAGCTGGAACATCGGCGCTGATCTGATTACGACCCTGCTCGACAACGGTGTCCGCAGCCGCAACGTCGAGCGCGCACGCATTGCCGCAGCGCAATCCCTCGCCGCCTATCGACGTTCGATTCTGGCTGCGCTGCAGGATGTCGAAGGTGCGCTGAACCAGCAGGAGGTCAATCTTCGCCGCTTCGAGATTCAGCGGCTGCAGCTCGAAGCGCAGGCGCGCCTTACCCGGGAAACTGAAGAAAGATACCGGCTCGGCGCGGTGTCCGGATTCGAACTCGTGCGCCAGCAACGGAACCTGATTGCGCAGCGCGAACAACTCCTGAACACGGAACTGGCGGGCATCCAGGCTTCGATACAGCTGCTGCGTGCCGTGGGTATAGCGCCCTGAGTCGGGAACGGGCTCCCGCCCCTTCGCCGTTTTCCGCGAAGTCGGGTTGAGCTTCGAGGCTTGCGCCGGCCCGCTCGCTGAACCTATGCTCATCGGGCTGGTCACTTAACTATCAGGAGCTTAGGCTCCTGTGTCGAGCCTGTCCGGCCAGACCAGTTTATTCAGCGGGGGGCATGCGATAAAAACATCAGTCTTTACGGGCGGCTTTGTCCTGCCGCTCTACATAATAGCCGTGCTGGTTTCCGCGCCGGCGGTTGCAGAGCCAGCACGCGCGACAAAAGATTGGTCCTCGGTACTCGAGCAGCTTGCCAAGCCGGGCACGCGGCAGGCGAAACGGCAGCTCGATGCGCTCGTGCACAAGCAGAGCGCGGACTGGGAAGCGGTCGAGGCCCTGCTGGCTCAACCGGGACTCGATGACGTCTCACAGGAATACCTCCGCCACGAGCTCCTGATACGCGTGCGCGCGTTCGAGCCGGACGCCAGCGGCATTCAGTTTGTGACTCGCTTGCGGGACTACGAAAGCAAAGTCTACGTACTGCACGACGAAGGACCTCTGCCGATCGCCGTATACCCGGTCGCCAGTGCCGCAAGAGGGACGCTGAGTGTCTGGCACCGACGCGACGTACAGCGCAATACATCGGCTGCTCTGACCGCGGGAGACATGAGCAGTCTTCGGCACCTCGAGCAGCCGGGCAGCGATGAATACGCCGGTGTCCTCGCTGCGCTCCAGGAAGCCGACCCGCTTACGCTTGCCGGGGCAGCGCGGTGGCTGTCCGCAAACTCCGATGGCGGAAACTACTACGAAGCGCGCGCCGTCACGTCGCTCAATCGTCGGGATGCAAGTGCGGTGGCCGAGCTGTTGCGATCGGGTCGGGGTCCAGCCGCGATGCGACTGTTGCGTGCCGTACGCACGCAGTTCGACGCAAACACGGCGTTCGATGTGCTGCTCACGGCAACCGGCAATCCCGAGATCGGCTCGTCCGCCGTGTTCGAAATCGACGCGTTACGAACCGCCGGTCTCGCGAGTCGGGTTGACGAATATCTGCTCGCTGCCCTGGGCGATCAGGCTCTGGGCGCAACGGCGGCAACCGTCGTCGCGCGTCGCGACGACCCTCGCCTTCTCGGACAGGTGGCCGCCACGCTGGCGGAACCGCGAGCGACAGAAAGCCAGCAGGCCCGCGCCGTGCTGGCGTTGACCCTGGCCGACAGTCCTTATGCCAGGCGCGTGCTCGAGAACGCAGCCAGGAAAGGCCACCTGTCAGATCCCGGCCTGCAGCAGGAGGTGGCCAAATGGCTGCAACGCTGAGGCTGCTGCTGACCGTTGCCGTGCTGGCATTGCCCGCCGCAGTAGCGGCGCAAATACTGACTTATACGGAGTCGACCAACAGCGCGTCGGAAGCAGCGCTGGGTTACCCCGTGCCGATACCGGTCGATTCGCTGACGGCGGTAGCCGGCTTCAGGCTCTACGCAAGCCTGCATGCTCAGCATCAGGATCTGCTGCTGAGCAACGCCGAAGTGACCGGCCAGGTTGTCGGTACCACCCGCCTCGGTCGCGATATCTGGGCGTACCGCATTGGCGATGCCGATACCGAAAACGCCAGCGGCACGACCGAAGCCGCCGTACTCATCAACGGCGGCATCCACGCGCGCGAATGGGCGAGCCCCGAAGTCGTTACCGAGCTGTTCGAGCAGCTGGTCGAGCAAAAGTCGGACGGCGGTATCGTGCAGTACATCGTCGATAACGTGAACACGGTGATCCTGCCCGTCAACAACGTCGACGGTTTCATTCAGACGCAGAGCTATCCCACGCAAGTGACGCCGACGCCGCCGGGGCCACCGACCGTTCCCGTGGCCGAGCTGTTCGATCTGCCGCGGGACGGGCGCATGCGCCGCAAGAACATGCTCGACGTCGACGAGGATCTGTCGACCGAAACAGACCGCCTGCTCGGCGTGGATCTGAATCGCAACAACGCCGTGTTCTTCAATAACGGCGGCAACTCGCCCAACCCCGAGAGTATTGTCTACCGCGGCGTTGCGCCGGCATCCGAGCCGGAGATCCTGGCCTTGCAGGCCGCGGCCGCGCTGGCGCCCGTCGATCGCCTGCGGCTGTTCGTCGATACGCATTCGTTCAGCCGCGTCATGTTCGTGCCGACGCCGCCGAATCCGCGGCAGAACGCCAACACGCGAATCCTGCTCGACAAGCTGTCGGCGTCCACCGGCACGGACCCTCGCCATCCTGCGTATCAGCCGATATACAACCAGCCGAACACGGGCATTAGCGGCACGGCCTCGTTCTTTTCTTACACCTACGACATACCGGCGTGGACGCTCGAGATCGAGCCGCCGCAGGGTTTTCCGGGGATCCCGGATGCCGGCGCCTACTACGGAGGGTTCGGTGTCTCGCACGACGGTTTCATACTGCCGGACTCGGAAATCGAGCGGGTGCGCGACGAGCTGACCGTGGCCAGCATACTGTCGCTCTACCATCAGGCTGGACCGCCTTCCGCGCGCGCCGTACGGGTCTCCGACTCGAGCGGCAACGTCGTGTACTCGGCCGAGTGGCAGAGCAACGGTGATGGAACCCGCTCGCTGACCGTCGACACCAACACGGCCCTGACGGCCGACGGCTCCCAGTACTCGATATGGCTCGCTTTCGACAAGCCGATGCGATTTGTCAACGCGAGCGGCGCGGTTGCCGAGTATCCGGGCCAGCAGACGATCAACACACAACCCGTGGTGACGCTACGGGCCGGCGGCAGCACGCTGTCGACAAACCTCGTGGCGGCAGCCTGGGCACTCACACCCGGCGGCGCACCGAACGGTTATCTCGACTACCGAACTGACGCAATTACCGGCACGTTCAGCGTGACCTCGAACTCCGGGCTGGCGAATTCGACGCAAGCCAGCCTGTCCGTGCAGGTTGTCGACATGGGTGGCCTACTGAACGACGGCGACCCGTCGACCGTGGTGGATTTTGCGAACGGCGGCTGGACCGGCTACGAGGATGCCAACGGTATAGCCGGAGACAGCGGCGGCAGAGACGATTCGTTTACCTTGACCGTCAATCCCGGACCGGCACCCCCGCCGCCCGCTCCGCCGCCTTCTTCGTCCGGCGGTGGTGGCGGGGCAGGGACGCTTCCCGGGCTTCTGGTGCTGGCCGGTCTGCTTTGGTTTTGGCGGCGGAGCGCCACTCGGCGACGGAGCGCCTGAATTCCAGTTCGAAGCGATTCGGAGTCATTGATTTCAAGCTTGTTGGCTAGCCGGTAGCGGCGTCGGGAAGTCCGGGATGTGCCCTGCGGCACACCCCGGACGCGGTTGACGAGAAGGGGTCCGTTGAAACCGGCTGGGCTAGAAACGCAGCTCCGCGTAAGCACCGATTACCCGCTGATGCGGTTTGAGCCGGATGCCGCTCGCGCCGAAGTTCTCCTGGGTTCCCGTGTAATACTCCTCGTCCGTGAGATTCTCGACAAATGCGCCGATCGAGAATCGCTCCGTATCGAAGCCGGCGCGCAGGTTGACGAGATCGTAGTCCGGGCTCCGGAACGGGAATTCGCCGTAAGGCAGGTTGCGCACGACACCGGCGTTCGGTGAAGGGCCCGTCGTCTGCAGCACGGTCAGGCCTTCAATGTCGGAGTACTGGCCGTCGCGGTGTATGAAGTCGATCCGCGCCCAGAATTCTCCGCGCCGTGCCGTTGGCCAGCGGTATTCGGTGAATACGTTCCAGGTCAGTTCCGGTGCTTTCGGCAGCTCGAGACCCTGGAGCTCAACTTCGAAGCCGCCCGTGATCTGCGCCGTCGCGCTGCTCGTGATTTCCGTATCGAGCAGGCCCAGCGAGCCGCCCAGCGTCAGGCGGTCCGTCAATAGCGCAAGAAACTCGAATTCGAGACCTTGCGCCTCTGCGTCGTCGACGTTGATGGTCCGCTCGAAGACCGAGGACAGGTCACCCGGCGTCAGGAAGCGAAACGCTTCGAGCTGGAGGTCGTTCCAGTCCAGTCGAAAAACGGATGCGTTGATCCGGAGGCGCTGGTCGAGCAGGTTGGCCTTGATCCCGAGTTCGTAGTTCCAGAGCGTTTCCTCGCTGAACGGCACCGCAATGGCCGGAGCGCCGTCGGCATTCGTGTTGTTGCCCACGCTGTGGCCGCCGGCTTTGTAACCCTTCGATACCGTGCCGTAGACGCTGAGTTCCGGGATCGGCTGATAACGGATACCAACCCGCGGTGAGAAGTCGTCAAAGCTGTCGCTCGCCGAGGCTGTGGGGCGTTCGACGTTGACGAAGCTCTGGTAGAAGCCGAACGGATCGACAGCAGGGTCAGGCGCGTCGGGTCCCGGCGCAATGCCGAAGGCGCGTATTGAATTGTCGATCTCGTCGCGGGTATAGCGGCCGCCGATCATGAGATCGAGCTTGTCGCTGATATTGAAGGTCAGGTCGCTGAACAGCGCGGCGCTCGTGACCTCGAAACCCTTGTCGTTCAGGAACAGCCCGAGCCCGGTCGGAAACGGCGGCAGAAAGCCGATGCCGTCAATGGTTGCCGTCGGGTCGCTCGATACTGCGACGTTGTTGGTCTGCCGCTGGCGGTCGCGTGCGTACAGCAGCCCGGTGGTCCAGGCGCTGCGATCGCCCGCATACTCGATCCGCAGTTCACCACTCCAGGAGCGTCCGTCGTAGACGTTGGTTCTGCTCAGCGCATCGAGATTGCCGATCAGGTCCTGGTCAAAGAATCGCTGCTGTTCCGCGTCGATGATTCCGCCAATGGCCTTCAGCGTCCACTTATCTGACAGATCGTGACTGGCGTTGACGACCAGGAGTGTCGACTCGAGGCGGTTGTGCTCATCGAGATCGTGGCTCAGCCGGTCGCGGTTTTCGGGCCAGAATCCCGTGCCCGGATCAATGGCGTCGCTGATGCGGAACGTGTCGACCGTGTCGAGATCGAGTACGCCCGATGGGACCGTTTCGTCGTGGCCCTGATCTTCGTCGGAGTGCATGAGCGTCACGTCGATCGTCGTATCGTCCGAAGGCGCCCACTGGAGTTTCGTGCGCAGCATCAGCCAGTCGTGGCCGCTGTCCGGCGTGGCGCCGGGATTGACGTTCCGAACGCTGCCCGTGTTTTCTTCGTAGAACACGACGCCGCGAGCCGTTAGCGTGTCGGCCAGCGGCAGGTTGAGCATGCCCGTGAGGTTGTAGGTCTCACCCGTGTAGCGGTAGTTCTCGGCACCGAGCTTGAGCGCGCCGCTAAAACCGGCTTCAGGCTCCCGCGTGGTCAGGTTGAGCGCGCCGCCCAGCGAATTGCGCCCGAAGTAGGTGCCCTGCGGACCGCGCAGCACTTCGACGCGCTCCATGTCGGCGAGAAACGGGTTGGCGATCTGATTTGGCACCGACGCCACGCTGAATCCGTCGAGGTAAACCCCTACCGAGTTCACGAAGGCGTTTTCGCCGGATACGAGATTGTTGACGCCGCGAATCGACAGGCCAAGACCGCGCGAACCCGACTGGCCGTCTTCGGTGAAGCTGACGTTGGGGGTCAGTTTCAGGTAGTCGGCAGCCGCCTCGATGTTGTTTCTTTCGAGCGTTTCCGCCGTGAACACGGTCAGGCTGACGGGGACTTCGTTGAGGTTCTGCTCGCGGCGCTGGGCAGTCACGACAATTTCTTCGATGACCGGCTGCCCCACGCTGGCGGCATCTGCGTTGGGTACAAGGCTGATCGCCAGCACAATGAGGAGAATGAGCGCGGGTGCCTTGTGCAGCACGCGCCTCAGATGAGTATTCGCCGTCGCGGGGTATTTGAGCGACAGCCTCGAGCGATTGACAGTAAACACGTTGATCCTCCCGGTACGTGGTTGTTTGCTTATGGAATGACTGGTTGTTGGACGGCAGCCCGCGCACGCCGATTGGTGCGCGCGGGCTGCCTCGTTTTTGAATCCGCGAACGCGGGCGAAGCCGCTAGCCGTCCCGGCCGGTCGCGGTTGCCGCGGCGTCGCTTTTCGGCAGCGACACGTCCCGGAACACGAGCATTTCGGGTACCCGCTCGGAGGCGCCGTCATAAAAGCCGGCTTCCATTCCCTCGACGTCGCGCGGATTGACGAAGGTGCCGAACACGATGTCCCAGAGCGGCAGGTCCGAGTAGTTGTACTGATGAATGCCGCGGCCGTGATGGACACAATGACTCTCAGGGCGCTGGATGAAGTAACCCAGCCAGTGCGGCGTCCTGATATTCGCGTGCTGGAACATGGCGTTGAAGGTCAGGAAGGCGGCGCCAATGGCCGCGGCTTCGGCGCTCAGGCCCAGCAACGGTACAAATACGAGGCTGGCGCAGGTCGTAAAAAAGAAGACGTCGACCGGGTGCAGGTAGTAGGCGCCGAAAGCGTCGATCCGCTCTGCGCTATGGTGCATCTGGTGGGCAAACCGCCACAGCGCGTCGACGCTGTGAACGCTGCGGTGATACCAGTAGTGCACAAATTCGTAGACGAGCACACCCACGGCTGCACCCCACAGTGTGCCGAGCCCGCTCAGGTCGAACAGCGTGTAGTCGCCGAGGAGTGATGCCCACGCGCCCGCGACGACCATCGATAGCCAGACGGCCAGTGCCGTTACGACCAGGCCGCGAAGACGCCAGAGCCGCGACCGTTCGTAGCGCCGGTGGCCTCGAAAGGCGTCCAGGAGAATAAATGCGGGGATCAGCGCGAGCCCCAGATAGCTTATGAATTCGATCATGTCAGCGTTCCTCGTTGGTTCCGCCCCGTGTCTCGAGGCGTCGCCATGGTCGGCGAGGAACGCGCTAAACGATTGACCGAAAAGCGATACTTAGCTGAAAAAAAGCTGACCGAAAGCTGTGGCGGCGTGCTGACGCCCTGTTTGGGTACCCAATCCCGGGAGGTGGCTACGGGGGCGGCGGCCTCAGGTCCGCCAGCAGCGACTCGAATTCCGGCAGGCCTCTGAGCGCCGCGAAAAAGGGGTCGTTGCCGAGGCCCATCAGCTCCCGTCCGCCCACCGCGACGGCGGCGCGGATGTCGGCCATTGCCGCGTCCGTATCACCCAGTCCGGCGTGCACGGTGGCGAACACAAGCCTCGAAATTCGCTCGCTGCCGGCCCGGCGTTCGAGTTCGGCCAGCAGCGCCAGCGCGTCGGACTGTCGTCCGAGCCGGCCGTAAACGTGGGCAAGCCGGCCGACCGTCCCGGCGTTGCGCTGCTTGGCGTCGACGGCGAACTCGAAAATGTCGGCGGCCTCGTCGATCCGGCCCAGCGCGACGAACACGAAGCCGCGCGTGTCGGCCACCATGGCGGGCTCGGCACCCGACTCCATGGCGGTATCGAGCTGCCGCAATGCCTCCTCGTAGCGGCCGGCATCGACGAGCCGGTTGGCAACCTCGAGCTGATTGCGTCCCGCTTCGGGAAAACGCTCGGCAAAATCCCGGGTCAGGGCGATCGCCTGATCGTGCTGACCGAGCATCGAGTAGACATGGGCGAGGCTCCAGACCGTGCCGCTGTCGTTGGGGTCGAGCTCGAGCGCGCGCTTGAGGTCAGACACCGCGCCAATCCAGTCGCGATCGTAGACGGCACGAATGTAGCCGAGGATCGAGTGCGCGGTGGCGAGTTCGGGTTCGATCTCCAGCGCGCGCAGCGCGGCGGTTCTTGCCTTCGGATAGGCCTCGTTGGGCGGGAGGTAGCCGACACCCGTCGCCGCATGGTTGTAGGCATAGGCCAGCCAGTCCCAGGCACCGGCAAATCCCGGGTCGAGCAGGACGGCGCGTTCGAACAACATGACCGACTCGCGGATGTCTCCCGGCAGCTGCCGCCGGTAGTGAAACTTGCCGAGCATGAACGCGTCGTAGGCGTCGATGCTGTCCGTCGGCAGTTCTACCGGGCTGTCGGCTACGTCATCGTCGCCGAGCCTGATCCTGAGCGCGCCGGCAATTTCGCGTGCGATCTCGTCCTGAATGGAAAACAGGCTGGCGACCGACAGCGACTTTTCGACGCTGCCGGACCAGATGTTTTCGTCACTGTCCGCCTCGATGAGCTGCGTCGTGACCCGTACCCGGTCGCCGTCCCGGCGCACGCTGCCGTCCACAATGACGTCGACGCCCAGTTCCCGGGCAATGTCGGGCAGCGTTTGCGCGCGGTCGCGGTAGGGTAGCGTCGAGGATCGCGACCGCACGATCAGTGCGTCCACCTGCGACAGCTCGACAATCAATTCTTCCTGTATGCCGTCCGCAAAGTACTGCCTGTCGGCCTCGCCCGGGTGCGTGAACGGCAACACGGCAATGCGAACGTCGCGTGCCGGCGCAAGGGTTTCCGAGAAACGCCAGACGCCGAGTGCCGCAAAGCCGAACAGAAAAACCAGCGCCGCCTTGCGCAGATGCCGCCGGAAACCGCGGCGGCGCGATGCCGGTACGGGTTCCGCAAGCGGCGTGACCTCGGCCACCAGCCGGTAGCCGCGTTTCGGGATCGTCTCGATGTGCTCGCGAGAGCCCGCCGTGTCGCCCAGTTGCCGCCTTAGCTCCGCAATACATTTGTTCAGCGGGTCGTCGCTGAAAGCGCGGCCGTGCCAGACCTCTTTCTGAAAGGTCTCCCGATCGACGACTTCACCCGGGCGTCTCGCGAGGCAGAGCAGCACGTCCATGGCTTTTGGCGTGATGCGGCGGCTGCCGTCGGGCCCGACAATGACGCCGCGCAGCGGCGTAACGTGCCATTTGCCGAGTTTGAATTCGTGGTGTTGATCGGGGTTCACGATGTCGGCCCGCAAGAAGGCTTAGCAGATCTCGCCGTTCACAGAGGAACAGCCGCTCAAGTGTACGCGCAAAGCTGCTCGAAGCCTAAATCGCACGGGCCGCAGAATCCTGACAGGCGATTCGGGACCGCTGCCGCGAAAGCGCTGGCTATGCCGGATCTGCCGGCACGACAATTGCGACGACGTTGCCCTTCTTGCGGCCGCTGTCGACATAGCGATGGGCTTCTGCCATGTCTTCGAACGCAAACCGCCTGTCGATGACCGGCCGGAATTTCCCCTGTTCCACGAGCTGATTGACGAGCGCCAGGTTTTCCGCGCGCGAAACCGGCGTGCCGTCGTCGATGGACGTGTAAACACCGCCCGGTGCCAGCGCCTTTTTGGAGGCCTCCTTGAGAGCGGAGGTCTTGTCGACGCCGACCGCGTCGAAGACGAGATCGTAACGATCATCGTCCGCCAGCGTGTGCTCGCTCGTGTAGTCGAGGACGCGGTCCGCGTCCAGGGAGCGTACGAGCTCGAAATTTGCGCCGCTGCAAACGGCCGTCACGCTCGCGCCAAAGTGTTTTGCCAGCTGAACGGCAGCCGTTCCATTGGCTCCGGAGGCGCCGTAAATCAGCACCCGTTTGCGAGACTGAATGCCTGCCCGGTTCAGGCAGTCGCTGGCGTTGAGTGCGCCATAGACGATACCCGCGGCCTGCTCGAAATCCAGCGCCGCGGGTTTGGGCGCAACCACCGATTTCTCCGGGACGCAAACGTATTCGGCGTAAGTGCCCATGCGAAACCCGGTCATACCGTGCACTTCGTCACCGGGTTTGAACTTTGTAACCCGCGATCCGGTTGACTCGACGACGCCTGCAAAGTTGATTCCCAGGATCGGGTTGCGGGGCCTGGTAATACCGATCGCAGCCCGAATGAGCAGTCCAATTGGCCGGTTCAGGGGAAAACGAAAGGCGCGCACCCGAGCGTCGGACGTCGTGACGGCCGTGACGTAAACCCGTATCAGTACCTCCCCCGGTCGAGGCTTTGGTTTTGGCACGCCGACCAGCTCGAGAACCTCCGGCGGTCCGTACCTGGGGCAGGCAATGGCTTTCATGAGCGTGTCGTCGGGCATGAGCGTGTTGTCCGGCTGTTGTTACGGGGGCTGCATCCTCGCGCCGTTGGACGATGTTCACAAGGCCGAAGCGGAACCGTTCGTGCAAAAAAAAAGACCTGAGCTGCAAAAGCCTCCGAGCTGTACACGATTGGTGTAAAGGAGACGCGGACAACCTGGCCGAATCGATTCCGACTGGCCAGACGCGCGATTGTTCCAGCTCCCCGGGAACCAGCCGCAAGCCCGGGCGGGTCGTCAGGCCTGCCGATAGCTCGCGATCAAGGGTTCACGAAGCGCCTCATAGCGAACCGGGCCACCGTCCTTGCTGGTGCCAAAGAGGGCAACCGGCGCGAAGTGTCCGCTGTCGAGCGCATAGTCGAGCAGGTCTTCAGCTGAGAGAGTCTTGCGGCCGCCGCGTTCCCTGAGCGGAAACACAATATCCTCGAGTCCGTCGTAAGCGCGGTAGACGACTTCGGTGCAGACGACGCGATCCGAGCTGAAGAAATTGAAGTCGAAGTTGTAGGGTTTGCCCTCGTGCCGCACAGCGCGCTCGACAGCCTCCCGGATGCTGGCCCTGGCGAGTTTCGGGCGCAGCACGACAAAACTGTCGACCGCCAGCGTTTCGCTGAGCGGCCGCAAGCGCACACCGTCCTTGAGCGCTTCGAGCACACAGATATTGCCCTGCCAGCGTTGCCGCCGATCCGGGTCGACGTCGACGCCGAGGCCCTGGCGCTGCTCCGCCGTACCCACGTACAGCGCCGCATGCGGCCAGAAACCGGGAAAAAACAGGTTGGTCAGCGCCCTTGCATGCCGCGTGACAATGACGTCTCCGGGCATGAGGAATTCGCCGAGCTCTTCGCGTACCTCGTGGGTCACGGCCTTGTTTTCCCGGTCGCAGAATTCCGAGGCGGCTCTGCCGAAGCCTTCCAGCACGCCGGCAAGCAGGCGCTCGACGCTGACGACACCGCGGCGCCTTACGCTGTGGCTCAGGTATTCCGACGTATGTTTGAGGTGTGCCCGTTTGCTCGGGTCGAGTGAAGCCTCGAGTTCGGGCAGCCGTTCGATGACGCGGCCGACGTAGGGGTCGTTGACCATCCGCGCGAGTTGTTCTCGCTGCCGGTCGACAAACAGCATGGCGTCGCGAAGCGCCAGCGCGTCAATCGGGTCCACGAACTCCGAAAAAATCCGCGTGTACTGCTTGCGCGGAATCCGGTATTCGGGAAACGCTTCGTTGAGCTTGCGCTGCACGAGGGTGTGCTCGGCAAGCTCGAAGAGCAACAGGCGATCGATGCGCACCAGCAGGCAGGCGGCTGCATAGCCGACGACAAGATAACGCAGTTCATCTTCCTCGCCGATGGCGTGCAGCGGTTTGCCAACGGCGTTTTGCGCGGCTTCGATCAGGTCCCAGAGGTGTTGCCGTACGGTCAGGAAGCGCGCAAACCAGAAGCCCAGGGCCTCGTCCTCGGACGGGCGAAAATCGCCGCGCTCCGCAATCGCGCCGAGCTCGTTGCGCGCGGGTGCATCGTCCTCGAGTTGTTCGACAGCCAGGAGCAGGCCGCGTATCGAATGGCTCAGTGCCTCAAGCATGGCTTCGAACCTCGTCTGCCTCTGCCCCGCTCATCGTTCGAGATGGCGAAAACCCTCGAAGAACCAGTGACGGATGGCGAGCACCATCGTGGTGCCGTTGCGCTCGCTGGCCGACAGCTTGCGCTCTTCCCAGCTGGTGTCGTCGAAGAGGTCGCCGACGGCGTTGAGTTTCTGGATGAGCTGTACCTGGCTCTTCCTCGACAACATACCGTTCTTGACGATGCGCACCGAGGTTTCGTCCTGAAAGTCGTGACTGAAGAACTCGTGCTGCACGCGCTTCCGGAAGAACGCCTCGATCGCGCCGTTCTTGCGCCAGCGAAAATTGTTGGCGACCAGGAGGCGCACACGATCCCCGGGTTGTAGCTCGATGACCTTCATGCGGTCCAGCTTCCTCAAGAATTTCTTTCCGAGTTCCGGCGATATGTCGTAGCGCTCGACAATCTCGTCGAAACTCCAGTAGTTGATGAGGCAATAAGTCAACAAGAGCAGCCGGTCGTCGTCCACGATCTCTCTCTCGTTTTCCGCCGATAACTGCTCGATCTTCGGTTGCTGAGCCTCGCTCAAGGCGACGAGTTCGCCGAGGTCGATCTCCAGCACGGCACAAATCTCGTCGAGACGGCGCAGTGAGACGTTGCCCGTGGAGAACATGTATTTGACTGCGGATTCGGACAGCTCGAGGCGTTCCGCCAGCCCTTTGTAGGTCATCGAGTGCGTTTTGAGCTGCCGTTTCAGCGCATCGATCAGACGGGATGAGTTGGTCATAGCACCCTAAAGTGTCAAATAATTATACTTGAAGTTCGTTTCTTCTAACTTTCTTCAAAATAGTTGCCAAATATTATACTCCCTTCTAGGCTCTGTCATCCCTTAGCCAATTGCCGGGAGTTGTCATGAGCCTGATACGAAGAATTTCCACGAGCATTACGTCGTCCGTCGATCGTGCCGTCAGCAAGGTCGAGAATCACGACGCCATCATCAATTCGGCGCTTCGCGATACCCGCCAGGCGGCGGCGCGCTCCCGGGTTCGTCTCGCTCGCGTGCAAAAAGACGGCGCGGCGCTGAAACGCCGCTACAGCGAACTCGAGCGATCGGTGTCGCTCTGGACCGAGCGCGCACGAAGCGTCGCGGCCGACGACGAAACGAAAGCGCTCGACTGTCTTCGCCGCAAGCGCGACTGCGAGCAGCAGCTCGGTAGCCTCAAGGACTCGATCGAGAAGCACGGAGAACTCGAGGCGCGCATTAGCGAGCAGGTCAAGAAGATCGAGTCGCGGATTCACGAGGTTGCCCAGCAGCGCAACATGATGCGCTCGCGGCAGTCGGTTGCGGAGGCGATGCGCACGATCAACAACATTGAGGGTGTCTCCTACGGTGAGGTCGAAGACACCTTCGACCGCTGGGAAATCAACCTCGGTGAAGCCGAGATTCTCATGGGTGCGGCAACGACGACCGATCCGCTGGATGCGGCGTTTGCCGCCGACGAGGACACGGCCGAGCTACGTGCTGAACTCGAAGTGCTGTTGAGAGATGACGGGGAGGACAAGTCATGAATACACGAACGGTAGCTCCATTCGAGGACGACTTCGAGGGCAACGTGCCCTCGGAGTCCGGCCCCGGGTCGGGCGTCGAGCGGGTACTGCGCTCGATCCAGAATTTCGCAACGGTGTCCGAAGCGTTGCGCATAATCGGAGCGTCGGTACTCGTCGCGTCGATGTCGGTGTTCCTGCTGCAGGGCTGGAACGAAGGCAACGACGTCAGTCGCTATCTTCTGCTGCTGGCGCAAACGGGACTCCTGGCCGTGGCCGGCTTTGCGATGAGCCACGGCTTAAAGGAGCCGAAAGGCGCGCGCATGTTCTTCGGCCTTGCGCTGGTCTCCATACCCGCGAACTTCACGATACTCGGCGCGCTCCTGTACTCCGTGTTCCAGTGGGACATTGGTCTTGCGACGTATCCCGACTACGCCAGCTGGCGTATCGAGGATGCGGCAAGCATTGGCGTCACGCTCGCCGGCGCACTGCTCGTGCTGATTCCTGTTGCGTTCTTCTGTTTTGCCGTCATGGCGCGGCACTCATCGAAGGCGCTGTCGCTGCACTTCCTGGCGTTGAACGCACTTCTGTTGCTGCCCATTCGCGGCTCGGTGCTGGCGGGTTCCGTGGCGCTCGGCGGAGTCCTCTACGCGCTGTACGTAGTTGGCCGCCTGTTGCGGCAGGATCGCGCGCTGAAAACGGGAGAAGGTCGATTCGCATTGACTGCGCTGTTCATACCCCTGGGGATAATCCTGTTCCGCAGCATGTACTTCTACAACGTCGACAGTCTCATGGTTGCGACCGTGGCGTTTGTGCTGTACCTGGCGGCGCGGCAGGCCTCGCTGTTCCCGGGGCGCAACGAACGTGTGTCTTTCGTGCTGGATCTGATTTCGCTGCCGATCGCGCTGGTTGTTGCCGTGTCGTTGACCGATGCCGCGGAACGTCTGCTGGCGGACTACATGCACGCACCGTTCTTTTCGATCGCGTATTCCGCGTTGATGCTGGATCTCATGCGCCGGACGACGAGCCGTATCGCAAGGCGATCCGCGGCCTTCACGGCCAGCCTGTCCATTGCGCTGAGCTTCATGTTGAGTGTGGTGGTATGGCCCGGCGGGGTTGCGGCGCTGTTCTGCATAGCAGCCGGCACCTTGCTGATCCTCGTGGGTGCGGCGCTCAAGGACCGAGTGGCGTTCCTGTTGGGTGTGCTGACGATGCTGACCGGCCTGTTCTTCGGCTTCGACGACATGCTGAGGCTCGTGCTGCACAGCAACTGGGTCGAGCTGGCACTCATGGGTGCGGCTGCGATTACGCTCGCGTCGGTGCTCGATCGCCACGGTGCGGCATTGAAGCTCAACGCAAT